>Ga0209164_1000001_pt1 | contig 1121355 bp, 955 predicted proteins | sample MTBNYHSulfiMetaG_FD_187458 | JGI IMG/M metagenome (GOLD analysis project Ga0209164, IMG submission 187458) | Enrichment culture microbial communities from rom New York Harbor, USA that are MTBE-degrading - MTBE-NYH (New York Harbor Sulfidogenic)... | ecosystem: Environmental > Aquatic >... | reverse complement strand
CCCTTCGTTATGGCCCGTTTCAAGGGCCAGGGCCCTGGCCAGGTTGTGAACGATACCGGCCGGCGCATTGGCATAGGCGATGTTTGCAGCCACCGAGGCATTGGCGAGAGCCATGAGTGCTTTATTGTTGCGCGGTTTTTTCACCACTACGGGAAGATGATCGCTGATATAGCGAATTGCCGCCAGGGCATACGCATCGGTCATGGGATTGTTTACCGGTTCCTGGCATGCCTCTATGGCATGAGTCAGTGCCGCCATGGCGGAATTCACGGCATCGCCGGGAGCCTGTTTCAGCATCATGCGGTTGTCGATGCATATGATATCGGGAAAAAGAAAATCCGATTTATAAACCCGGTTATCGATCAGCGCCTTGTTACCCGCTTCATAACCGGAAAGCGACGCCGTGACAACGGCCGCAAAGGGCCGCAGGTTTCCCGCAACCCGGTCCTCGCCGGCCAGGCTGGCCAGGGAGGCCTTTTCAGTTACGGCCATATTGATGCCCCTGGCGAGATCCATGATTGAACCGCTTCCCAGGGCTATTATGGAGTCACATTCCTTCCATCGGAAAAGCGCAGCTCCTTTTTCAATGAGCGAGGCGCTGACGGTGGAGGTCGCTCCGTCAAATACAGCGCCGATGGTCAGCGTGGATTCATAAAATGCTTTAATGAGTTTTTGCAAAAGGCCCGAGTCCACCACAGACCTGCTGGTAACAATCATGGGCCGGTGAACGCCCATTCCGGCAAACTCCAGGGGGATATTCTCCATACCCTTTTTGCCGGAAATTATTTTGGCCTGGCTGAAAAATTCAAAAAAATTTGGTGCCTTCATAAAATCTCCTCTTACGTGTTTTTTCGTACAATCCCATTTTTATATTCAGGACTGCTGTATATATATTGTAATCCCGGTGATATAACCAGGTTATTCGTACATGATCCGGAGTATGCATACGACAGAAAACGCGCTCTTTGTTTTTCGCAAGAACCCGGTTCCGGTTATTTATTTGAGACTGAAACGGTTCGGGCAATGATGATATTTACTAACCAGCATTATACCTGTTTTAAATAAAAATCAAGCAGATAACATATTTTTTATTCCACATAAGATATACCGCAAGTACATGTTATTAAATAGAGGGAAAGCCCGAAAATTGCAAGAACAAAAATATACTTTTCATATATCGATTCGGGTTTTTATGAATTTATCCAGGGGATGAAGATAGAGATACGGAAGGAATGAAATGCATATAAAAAAGGGCGTCCCGCCCATCAGGTATGCGGAACGCCCCGTTTGTAAAATGCGCATACTCAGTTATTTACATAAACGGCGTCGATGGAGTCCTGGTATTTTTTCAGGACCTCGCGGCGCTTTAATTTCAATGTCTGCGTGAGCATGCCGTTTTCCACGGAAAAGCCCTCGCTGAGGATGATAAATCTTTTGGGGATTTCATAGTTGCCGAATTTCCCATCGAGCTGCTTCCTTATAGCCGTCTCTATGAGATCGATGATCCGCTTGTCCTGCACCATGGCCGCATGATCAAGGGGGATGTCCTTATCACGGACGTATTTCTCCATGACGACAAAATCGGGATAGATGAGACAGACCGTGAAGAGCTTATTGAGACCATAGATCATGGCCTGCTCCACATAGGGGATGAGCTTTATCTCCTCCTCTATGGCGGCGGGAAAAACAAACTTGCCGTTTTCCAGTTTAAACTGCTCCTTGATCCGGCCCGTGATGAAGAGATACCCATCCTGGTCCACAAAGGCCCGGTCGCCGGTACGCAGTCCACCGTCGGCGGTCATGGTCTCGGTCGTGGCCTCGGGCTTGTTGTGATAGCCCTTCATGACATTGGGACCGTATACGATGAGCTCGCCGTCCTTGCTGTTTTCGCCGGTCTCTGATCTGTCAATGACCAGGGTTACCTTGTCAATGGCCCGGCCGCAGCTGCCGATTTTAAATCCGTCAGGGGCGTTGACGGACCCGGCCGGTGTTATCTCCGTCATACCCCAGCATTCATACACGGGGATGCCGATATCAAAAAAGAATTCGGCGATATGGGGGCTCAAAGCCGCGCTGGAGCTTATGGCATGTTTCATGCAGCCGCCGAATTTCAGGCGGATTTTCGAGAATACGATCTTGTCGGCGATGGCGAATTTGATATTCGTTCCCAGGCTGGATTTTCCCCGTGCAGCCAGGGCCCGGCGTTTCTTGCCGGCCTTGACTCCCATATCGAAAAGGAACTTGGCCAGGCCGCCGTCCTCGTTCATCTTGGCATTGAGACCGTCGTAAACCCGGTTGAATATTCGGGGCACAGCCACGAGCATGGTAGGCTTCACCAGGGCCAGGTCATCCACGATGGTCGTGGGGCTTTCGGCAAAACCCGTGGATCCGCCGAAGCGCATGACCGTATGAAGTTCCGCTGTCTGCCCGTAGGAATGGGCCCAGGGAAGGAAGGAGAGCGTAATATCCTCCTTATCAAGAACATGAAATATCTTGATGATGGCATGAACGTTGCTGCTGAAGTTGCCATGGGTGAGAAGCACGCCTTTAGGGTCTCCCGTGGTACCCGACGTGTAGATGAGTCCGGCAACATCTTCGGGAGCGGGATAAACGGTCTTCACGGGATTCTGTTTCCCTTTATCCTCCAGGTCCCTCATGGACCCGGGGCCTTCGCCGTCGATAAGGATGATATGCTCAAGAGTAGCGATCTCCTTTGTCCAGTTCTTCACCTTTTCATAAATCCCCTGGTCGGAAACAAGAAGGACTTTCACGGTGCTGTCGGTAATGATATACTGCCATATTTTCTCCAGTTCAGCCTTGTACATGGGAACGAATCGGGCTGCCAGGCCGTAGGTTGCATAACAGGAAACCGCCCAGGCCACACTGTTATTATCGATGATGCCCACGGCATCGCCTTTTTTCACTCCCAGTCCTGCCAGACCGGCCCTGAGATTGTCAACCCTTGCAGCTGTTTCTCCGTAGGTTACCCAATCATACCCGGTCTTTTCTTTGTTTTTTGTTCCGAGCCAGTTTCGGTCGGCGAATTTCGCCACGCTTTCTTCGAACATTTCCACGAGATTATCGGGCTTGTCCAGTACATAGTTACCCATTGATTTACCCCTTCTATTTTTAGTTATTATTTCTGCCAACAAGAAATGAGCGGATGCTCAGTTGTGTCAATATTGAACAACGGGAATAAACATAGCAAGATATTTTTAACTTTGCTATACATTTTTTACTGATGTTCACCTTCCCTGCACCTGCCGATAACAGGGGTCAGAGCCTCCCTGTAAGAAATTATCTCCCGATAGGGTCAGAGCCCCATTTCCCTTGCAGAAAACCCTTTTTATGAGGCTCTGCCCCCCTTTCACGCGGACCAAATTAACCTCACGGCAGACCTTTTTCCAATTGACAAGTAACCCGTGGAATTGCCACTGTACAAATTCCGGCATGTTTTCCCCTTTATTTTCCCGGAGGAAAGACTGCCGGCCGTTGGAAAAAAAACGGCGCAAAACCACGGTCTACACCAGGCCATTTTTGAAGCAGGAGAAACAAATGAGCATGAAAAAAATTGCCGTACTCCCGGGAGACGGAATCGGCCCCGAAGTCATGAAGGAAGCGCTGAAAGTGCTTGATACGATCGCTAAAAAGGAGGATATCTCCTTCTCATATACCCAGGCCCATGTGGGAGGGGCCGCCATTGACAATCACGGCGAGGCACTGCCCCAGTCCACCATCGATACCTGCAGGGCGGCCGAGGCCATCCTCTTCGGTTCCGTGGGCGGCCCGAAATGGGAAAGCCTGCCGCCGGAGAAACAGCCTGAACGGGGCGCCCTGCTCCCCCTGAGAAAAATGTTCAACCTCTATGCCAACCTGCGGCCCGCCATTGTATTCAAAGAGCTGAGAGACGCCTCACCCCTGAAGCCGTCCATTATCGGCGACGGCTTCGATATCATGATAATCCGGGAACTGACGGGCGGCATTTATTTCGGCCAGCCCAAGGGACGGGAAGGAGACAAGGGCTTCGACACCCTGGTTTACACGAAACCCGAAATCGAACGCATCACCCGCGTGGCCTTTGAAACGGCGCGTAAACGGAATAAAAAAGTCACCTCCATTGACAAGGCCAATGTTCTGGCCACCATGGTCCTGTGGCGCGAGGTAGTCATTGAAATAGCAAAAGAATATCCCGATGTGGCTTTGAACCATATGTACGTCGACAACGCCGCCATGCAACTTGTGCGCAATCCCCGGCAGTTCGATGTGATGCTCTGCGACAATATGTTCGGCGACATTCTCTCCGACGAGGCTTCCATGATCACGGGCTCCCTGGGAATGCTGCCCTCGGCTTCCCTTTCCGAAGGGACCTTCGGCCTTTATGAGCCGTCGGGCGGATCGGCCCCGGACATTGCCGGCAAGGGTATAGCTAATCCCATCGCCCAGATTCTTTCTGCTGCCATGATGTTGAAATACAGTTTCGGCCTTGACAGTGCCTACGACAGGATATACGGCGCCATCGAGAACGTACTGGCCGAAGGATACCGCACCATTGACATCATGAGTGAAGGGAAAAAACAGGTAGGCACGGCAGAGATGGGTGTCCTCATCGTTTCGAAGCTGTAAACCGGAATGGAAAGGGCCCGGAGGTTTGTCCGGCGCCCTCCCTGCATCAGCTCCCCACCTTCTGCGTCAGTTCCACGGATATCTGGGCAAGTTCCACGGACTTATCCGTCAATTCCATTGTTACCGATGTATTTGACTGGAGGAGCTGATTGATATTGGATATCCTTCCAGCTATATCCTTTACGGCGCTATCCTGCTTCGAAGTATCCTCGCGTATAACGACAGAACGATTCTTCAGGTCATCTATCATCTGCACGATTTCATTCTTGATCTTTTCCTGGTTATCGATATGGCTGAATATTTCCCGCGACCGGTCCTCGAGATTATTGATGGTCTTGAATATCTGGCTGATGAGTTCCACGATAACCTGGATGCTCTGACGTCCTTCTTCGGCGCCCCGGGTATTGTTGTTTATATGTTCCTTTATTTCCTTGAGATTGTTCACCGATTGTTCCGAGAGCTTGTTCACCTCATCGGCCACAACGGCGAAACCACGGCCGTGCTCGCCGGCCCGGGCTGCCTCTATGGAGGCGTTAAGCGCCAGGAGCTGTATCTTGTCAAAGAGATCCTCTATCATGACCATTATCGACGAGAGACGGTTCGAGCTCTCGATGAGAGACTGGGAGTTCCTGTTTATATGATTCACCGCCTCCTCGCCCTGGCGCGCCAGGTCCACCATGCTGCCGAAGGCACCGGCCACGTCGCCGGACCTCTGCTTCAATGAATCCGTCTCATTGGAAAGCGATGCCATTCTTTCGATGACGCTCATGAGGGCGCTGTACTGTCCCTCGATATTTCCGCTTATATTGGCCACTCCCGCGGCCACGTCGGCTGTAGAGCCGTCTATCTCGGAGGCAAAACGCGCCTGTTCCTCCATGTTACCGGAAAAGTTTTTAGTCCTTTCCGATATCCACTCGGCGAACGATGATATTTTCTGGGCGATCTCGCTGATGATGGCATGAAGGCCCCGCAGTTCCTTGAACTGAGCGTCATTGCGCTCCTTTTCTTCGTTGGTCATCTTGATAGAGTTCTGCAGTACTGTGATACTGAAGAGACTGATGAAGTAGGCCAGGAAAAGGGCCACCATACTGTCAACAAGGCCGGCTTTCAAAATGGTTTTAACGAGGGGATCAGCAACATCTTTGTGCATGAGAAAATAGATGACATTACCGGCACACTGTATGCCCATTACCACCGTTGATACAAAAAGCGTCGTGAAAACGGAAGCGAAAATAAGGGTTACAAACATAAAGTAGACCATGGTGCTGTATGCCAGATGAGGTTCCTTGGTAAACAGCATGAGGGTGACAACAAAAACGCAGGCGAAGACATAGACATAGGCCGCCATTTCTGACTTTCCTATTCTTAGCAGAACCAGTGTTAACAGGGATGCCATTGACACAAGAAAGGCCGATTTAAAAAAATCAATGCCTCGTTCCACACTGATCATAAAGGAAGCGACAGCCCCCGCATTGAGGGCAATGATAAGCAGAATGGCGAAGAACATGACCAGCCCGGCCTTTTTTCGTACCAGGTAATCACTCTCATCATATTTCTTTAAAAAATATCGTGAAAAGGGATTTGCCATGACATAACCTCAACGTTTTGCATTTCGTTATGATGACCATCCTCAACATATATATATTTATGTCAACTTCTATCACGAAATTTTACTGATGCAACGGGTCCATCCGGAGTACATGCACAAATAAGTATTTGACATTTTACATTGCTATGCCTGTCATCGGGTAAATCCGAAAAGAAAAGAAAGATAATTATTTCAAAATTTAATTCGGGATGGAGTTACCACCGTGTCATACATTCAGTGGACAGCGCTGATAATATTCGTCATCACCTACACGGGGATAATCTTCACCCGCCTTCCCGGCGTCAACATGGACCGTCCATCGGCGGCCTTTTTCGGCGCCGTGCTCATGATCCTGACGGGAATCCTTTCCTTTGAAGAGGCCGTGGCAGCCATTGACTTCAACACCATTGCCCTCCTTTTAGGCATGATGATTATCATCGTCACACTGGAACTTGACGGCTTCTTCGCCCTCATAGCACAGAAAACCACGGCCATGTCGGAGAACCAGTTTCGGCTCCTCGTCATCATTGTCTTTGCCACGGGAATATCCAGCGCCTTCCTGGTGAATGATGCCGTGGTTCTCCTCTTTACGCCCGTCATAATAAGGATATGCCGCTCATCGGGCCTGAGCCCTATACCCTACCTCATCGCCGAAATCCTGGCATCCAACACAGGAAGCGCCATGACCATTACGGGGAATCCCCAGAACATGCTCATCGGCATAAACTCCGGCATTCCTTACGCGACGTTCCTTTTTCTACTGCTTCCCGTTTCACTTATCGGCATGGTCATCATTGTTTTTGTCATCAAGCTCCTCTACCCGGAAAATTTCAGCCACCGCGACAGGATCGTATTCCGGGAGGAGCCCCGGCAATATAACTATGCATCGATGAAATTCTCTGTTCCCGTTTTCATCCTGGTGACATTCCTCTTTTTCATCAATCACCGTATCGGACTGTCCATCCCCATCATAGCTCTCTGCGGCGCTTCCCTGATCCTGCTCCTGGGGAAATTACGGCCATCAGAAATCATCAAAGAAGTTGACTGGGTCCTCCTTCTTTTTTTCGCATCCCTTTTCATTGTTGTCCGCGGTATTGAAAAAACCGGGCTCATTGCCGGATTCATCGACGCGAAACTCCTCACACCCGATTTCCGTGGCATCGGCATTCTGCATGGCATAAGCCTGGTCCTTTCCCAGATCGTAAGCAATGTTCCATACACCGTAGTCATGCTCCCCTTCATGAAAAGCAGCGACAGCCCCACGCTCTGGCTCGCCCTGGCCTCGTCATCGACCCTGGCGGGGAATGCCACCATAATCGGGGCCATGGCCAATCTCATCGTCATAGAATCGGCCCGGTCCCTGGACGTGAAAATCGGGTTCAGGGAATTTTTCAAGGCCGGCATTATCGTGACCATACTCACACTTGTGCTTTCGGTGTTCATGGTTCATGCCTGGCATGCTGCTGGTATCATAGTTTAAAGACACCGAAAAACACTTCCGTAGAATCTCTCATTCTATCATGTCATGCGTCACCCTATCATAAATATTCTTAAAAAGTGCATGACAACTGACGATACCTGTTCTATAATTATAAATAACCTTCTCCTTTCAACTCATTAATATTGAGGTATCACCATGAACAAGCAGGCAAAAAAATTTTTCTTTTCGATGGAAGCACGACAGAATCTTGTCACCTACATATTAGCAGTACCGCTGGCTGTATATATAGCCGTGATCTGCGGGGACGTACGCGGCGATAAACTCATGGCTATATTCCTTGGCATTCTCATCAGTGCCGGTCCCGTGCTTGCCGTGGGGATCATGATAAATTACCTGCGTCTCAAGAAGCCCCTCACCATAATATTCGATGAAAATTCAAATGATGCCGATCTGAAATGGGCCCATGAAATCCTGCTCCGCGAGCCCGTGCAGCAGGCCCTGAGCATAACAATCCGATGGGTCATCAATCCAACGCTTGCCGTAATGGTCGGACATTTATTCGTTCCCATGGAAGCGCTGCAATACTATGCAATTTTCATTGTACTCCTGGTCATCGTGCCCCCGGGATACGTATACTCCTATTTTATAGCAGAGAAGGAATTTGCCCGTCTTCTCGATACACCCAGAATCGCCGCTTTGAACTGTGAGACTTCCACCCGGTTTTCACTGAGGGTCAAGATCGCAATATCGCTCTTCACCATGTCTTTTTCTCCATCTATGGCTTTCGGCTTCATCATCCTGGAAATGAACCATAATATGGTTCATTTCGAGAACATCGGTCTCCATGTGATCGTCATCGCGACACTTCTTCTTCTCAACCTTGTCTACATTGCCCATGTTTTCTCATCCTCGGTGCAAAGGACCTTCGAGCATACGCGTACCGGCATAAACCGGATCGTCGATGGAAATCTTAATATCTCAGTACCGGTAACAACACGGGATGAAATGGGCTCCATGAATAATTATCTCAACAACCTCATCGCCGTGCTCAATAAAATTATTTCGGGAATCGACGGGGAAGCGAAAAACCTCAGCATTGATTCACGGAACCTGTCGGACACCATCAGCAAGCTCAGTGACAACACCCAGGACGTGGCCTCGTCCGTTGAGGAAATGAGCGCCTCCATCGAAGAGCTGGCGGCCTCCAGCGAGAGCATCGCAGACAATTCCAAGGAGCAGAATCAGCAGACAACAATGGTTTCATCGCTCATGGAAAAAATCCTGAAAAACGCCGAGACCATCGCACAAAGCGCCTCGTCAGGAGCGGATATATCAAAGGTTACGGAGCAGAAGGCCGGCGAGGGAGAGATAATTCTCAACGATACCATTTCGAAGATAGAGAACATCCAGAGGAGCACCCAGTCCATCAACGACTCCGCCTCAATCATCAAGGATATTGCTGACCAGGTGAATCTGCTCTCGCTCAACGCCTCAATAGAAGCAGCCAGGGCCGGTGACTACGGGAAGGGATTCAGCGTCGTCGCCGAGGAGATATCCAAGCTCGCCGACAACACGCAGAAAAACGCAGACCAGATAACAAAGTCCATAACCATGACCCTGGCAGACGTCAATACGGGAATCGCCTCCATCAAGATGACATCGGAAAAATTCAGCGAGATAATCGCCTTCGTGAAAAAGACCGCTGCCATAGTCGTTAAGATAGCCGACGAGGCGCAGTCCCAGTCCACCATAAGCGAGGAGATACAGAAGCACTTCAATGACATGATCAACATGGCCGTGGCGAATCTGCGGGCGGCCGAGGAACAGGCCACGACCCACCAGGAGTTCATCGACACCGTTGCCAGAATTTCCGAGGCCATCCAGGATATCGCCAGCAAGGCCGGATCGGTCAACGAACTGTCCCGGGTGCTGGACGACAGGGCCGATACCCTGGCGGGAGAGATTGAATTTTTCTCATTATAATGAAATGATATCATCCCCCGGCCATCGTCGAGCGCCTTTTGGACCTCCTGTCTGCGCTCGACACTGCATCATCCTGCTGTGTGCTTCTCCGAGGCGGAAAAGGGGTGGCTTATTAAAGGGGGAGTGTCGGGAAATGAGGTCCAAAAACTTATTGCCTGTATCACTTTTTTTCAATGACTGAGCAATCATTCTTTCATTTACAAGGCACACATCATCACCGCAATAACGACCCAAATTAGCATTGACATATCCCCGTCGTGAATTAAGCTCATACACCTGATACTGACAGACGCCAAATTCAATTTCCCGGAGCACGACATGAACCAGAAATTGTCAATATCATCACTGCATGAATACATTAAAGAACTGGCCCAGATAGAAACGGAACTTGAGCAGCTCATCGAGACGACCCTGTGGGTAAGCGACCCCCACGGTGCCGGCGACCGCTTCGTCGCCATATTAAAAGGACGCTTCGGCCTGGTCTTTCGGTCGGCCCAGGAGGCCCTGCCCAAAACCTTTTCCGATGAAAAACTCGATTACCTGGACCGGATAATACGAAAAGAGAAATACTTCATCAGTGATGAATACGCTATGGAGCGCCAGGATGTCATTTCCTCACTGGTTACCATCATACGATACAAAATGCAGAACATACAGGATTTCGATCAGATACGGGGAAGCATCAACAAGGACCTGCGGACACTGCTGGAAAATCTCCTGCTGAACTTTCCGGTCCCTAACGTGGTCTATGAAAATACACTCATAGCCGACAAGGTAATCAGCTCCCTGGCCAAAATAACCAAGCAGGTCATCCTGGGTCAGCTCGTGGTGCTGGGTGATGTATTCGACAGGGGCGATGAACCCGATAAAATTCTCAGGATACTCTCTTCGAAGGAGATCAAGCCCTTTGTAAAATTCGTCTGGGGAAACCATGACATTCTCTGGATGGGAGCCGCCGCCGGCAACAGGTCGCTCATAGCTGAAGCATTGCGCATATCATTCCGGTACGACAACCTGGTCTTCGTCACCCGGCTTGGCATCGACACAACGCGCCTCCAGGAATTCGCCTCGCGACTGTACCCCGACAACGTAAGTGGAAATTTCAAAGCAAAAGAACCGCTTTCACGCAAGATAGAAAAAACCCTGGCAATGATCCAGTTCAAACTTGAAGAACAGACCATAAAAAAATATCCCCAGCTGGACATGGATTCACGGCTCAACCTGGAAAAACTGGCCGGCATGCTCAAGACAGGTGACGTGGCGGGTCTCACGGACACGCACTTCCCCACACTCAATCCGGACAATCCCCTGGAACTCACCGCCGAGGAGCGGGAAATCATTGACGATCTGGCGGAACAGTTCACGGGAAGCCTGCAGATAAAGCGGCTTATGGAATTCCTTTTCCGTGAGGGAAAACTCTATCATGTCCATAATTTCATCCTCAACATCCACGCCCTCATACCCAGTACCGCCAATGGAAAGTTCGACGAACTATACGGCAAAAAAGGAAAGGAACTCCTGGACTACATAGAAGCCACGGTAAAGGACGTGGGCGAAAACTATCTGAACGGAAATGGACAGGAAGACTTCCAACTCGCTGTCATGTTCTATCTCTGGTGCGGGCCTAAATCCCCCTTCTTCGGCAAGCACGCCATGAAAACATTCGAGCGATATTTCTTCCGCGACAAGGATACACATGAGGAAATAACACTGCACTGGGGCGAGAATATCCAGAAAGATGAATTCATGGATCTCATCGAGAAGGAATTCGGCGCGGAACGAGTGGTCTACGGACACACGCCGGTGAACATAATGAAGGGCCAGAAACTCGCCTCATCGAACGGCCGGGCCATCAACATCGACGGTGGTTTTTCCGATGCCTACCTGGGACGCGGCCACTCCCTTATCCACACGCCCTACTCCCTCTTCGCCATTATCCTCCCCACCGAAGAGGAACTGGAGGAATCGAAAACAAAGAAGGAACCGGCAAAGCTTCTCTTCGAGCATATAGCCACCTACGAGATGCCGAAAAAAATCAAGGATACCTGGATTGGCCGTCAACTCCAGAAGAGACGAAAAGAGCTGCTCGAAATAATTATGCAATATAATTCTTGACCATTGCCCCCGTAATCCTGTACTATAGAAATTGAAGTAGATTACAATAACGGAGGAATACTAATGAACAGAATAAAGTCTTTCATCATTGCAGCAGGTTTTCTTCTTTTAATACCTACAGCGAGTTTTGCCATCGTTGATGTAGGCGCTTATGGCGGTTATGCCTTCGGTACTGAAATTGAAGGAACAAACGTGGACCCTGCGGGCTTCGAGTACGGGCTTGATGCGCATCTCAATGTTACCTACCTGGTGATCCTCAAACTGGGGGTAGGGGCCTTCTATCAGGGTTCGGTCCTCAAGTACGGCAGCAGCAGCGACTACGATAAGAAGATCATCGGTCTTGATATATACAATCAGGTAGATATCCCGCTTTTCCCCATTGACCCCTACGTGAAGTTCAATACGGCCATCTGGGAAAAGGTCGACACATCTTCATCGTACAACAGCACTGAATTTTTCAAGGCTTATTCCATTGGCGGAGGACTCCTTTTCACTATTCTTCCCCTGCCGGTGATGAAAGTTCAGCTCTTCGGCGAATACCTCTACAGTATAGCAAAACAGGATGGCCAGAAGGCCACAGGGCACGCTGTTCACCTGGGCCTGCGTCTCGATATCTAAAAATATTCCTTTTGTACGGGCGGGTTTGAAACCCGCCCGTACAACATATACACCCACAATCCCTTTTTTTGTTCCTTAAAATCTGTTTTCTGCTTGCGGAAAAATATCCTACAGTATATCACATATAATATATACCTACAGTATATATTATATGTGAATTTAGTCCATTTTCATAAAACTGGACTAAATTCATTTTTATTTACTTTGATTTCTGATCTGAACAAATTTTTCATTGATTTTTAAGTTATACTGGATAATTATCGTGGACAGTGAGCGACTATTCATTCTCGGAAGAGTTCATTGCTCCGCATACAACAATACATCTCATACGGTAAAAAGAAAAACCATGGCAAAGGAAATCACCATCAATTTGAAATTCTATTCCGGTATTCACAAGGCTCTGTCCCTGGAAAACTACGATCCGGCAAAAGGAGTGGATATCACCACGACAAACAGGCGACTGCGAAGCGTACTCAAAGATCTCGGCCTTACAGGCACATCGTCCTTCGCGTATTTCCGCAGCGGGGAAAGGATCGGCCTCTGGTCAAAGCTCTATGACGGCGATCAAATATCCTGCCTGAAACCTTCGGCCGGAGGTTGATCTTCAGCAAACAAATATATAAAAAATATACAATACACAAAAAAGGAGAAGCTTCATGCAAGAAATAATTGGAACCAGCAACAGAATACTGGAGATCAATCTTTCCGATGAAACTGCTCGCGAATACACTGTTACCAATGAAGAGAGAACAATGTACCTGGGAGGTAAGGGACTCGGTCTGAAACTTCTGTACGACCGTATGGAACCGGGGACGGACCCTCTTGGCGAAGACAACATGATCGCCTTCATGATGGGTGTATACATGAGCACTACGGCCCCCTGTTCGGCCCGATTTTCCGCCATAACCAAATCGCCCCTCACGGGCATCATGACCCATTCCTCATGCGGTGGGCCTTTTGGTGAAAGCCTGAAAACGGCCGGCTATGACGGACTTATTGTCAGGGGAAAAGCAAAAAATAAGACATACCTGGTTATATCCTCCTCGGGCGTTGAATTTAAAAAGGCCGATAAACTCTGGGGAAAGGGATCCATCGATACGCAGGCGGCCCTGAACAAGGAAATCCCGGGCAGCGCTGCGGTTTGTATCGGTCAGGCCGGTGAAACCATCAATCTTTTTGCCAACGTCATCTCCGGGGAACGATACCTTGGCAGGGGCGGCATGGGAGCGGTCATGGGCGCCAAAAACCTTAAAGCTGTCGTGGCAATAGGAAAAGCCTATAAGGTTATTCCCAAAAACGGAAAAAAATTCGAGAGAGCCCGAAAGCGGGCCATGAATTACCTGAAAAACTCCGCGCCGGTGGATAATTATAAACAATTCGGCACCAACGCAAATACCATGCCCGACAACGAGGCCTGGATTCTGCCCGTGAATAACTTCACCAAGGGCAGGCATGACGAGGCCTATAAACTATCGGGCGAATTCTTCAAGGATGAGTACAGCACAAAATACCATACCTGCAAGCGATGCCAGATTCTCTGCGGGAAAATGGGGACCTTCAATGGCAAGGAACTCCCCCTCCCGGAATTTGAAACAACCGTACTGCTGGGATCCAACATCGGTATCTTTGACCAGGCTCAGATCGCCGACTGGAACCGGATATGCGGAGACATGGGCATGGACACCATTTCTGCCGGCGGTACCATTGCCTGGGTAATGGAAGCTGCACAGAAGGGCCTCGTAAAGAGCGATCTTAAGTTCGGATCTCCCCAGGGTGTTTCCCAGGCGCTCAAGGATATGGCCCTCGGCAAAGGTTTCGGGAAGGAAATGGCCATGGGATCACGGTCGCTATCCAGAAAATACGGCGGTGAATCCTTCGCCATCCAGGTAAAGGGAATGGAAATGCCTGCCTACGATCCCCGGGGTGTCTGGGGACACGGGCTTTCCTATGCCACGGCTAACCGCGGGGCCTGCCATCTCTCCACATCCATGATGGTACTGGAGGCCTTCTTCAACATGGTAAAGCCCTACAATACAAGCGCCAAACCGACCCTGGTTAAATATTTTGAAAACCTCTACAGCGCAGTCAACTCTCTGCATACATGCCAGTTCACGGCTTTCGCCTATACGCTGCAGCCGCCTCTGGTGAAATTTTCACCGGTCCCGGTGCTGAGACAGCTCATGACCTACCTGCCCAAGGTTGCACTCATGGCCATGGATGTGGCCACGTGGTCAAGGCTCTGGTCCGGGATCACGGGTCTCAGGCTGAACCAGTGGCAGATGCTGAAGGCCGGGGAACGCATTCATGTCCTGGAGCGTTACATGAACACGCTGGAAGGCATCAGCCGCAAGGATGATACGCTTCCGGAGCGCATGCTCACCGAGGGCCGTGAATGCGATCCCAAGGGAATGACAGTCCCTCTGCACAAGATGCTGGACAGTTATTACCGGGAACGCGGCTTCGATAAAAACGGAATCCCCACGGACCGGCTGCTGAAAAAACTGGGCATTAAAAAGAAGTAGAAATTTTACACGCACATACAACGCGAAAGAGGCGGCCCTTCAAGGCCGCCTCTTTCGCGTTGTATAATCAATACCGGTTCATGGGATCAGTCGGGAACGACTTTTACCGAACCGTTATCGATCATATTCTGTAGTTCGCCGAGAAGCCTCCGCTCCTGGGGGTCGATAACATGATCCTCGTCGGCGAGCATCATGATTTTTTCCCGTTCCGTTGCGGTAACTTTCCCATCATCAATGGCCTTTTTAATCATGGCGGCCAGTTTTTCAGCTGATTTGCTTGGTTTGTGATCCATTAAAAATCCTCCAGAATAGTATATTTATGATCTCTCAATATATTGCCGTATATTTTCCATAACCTCCACAGCCTTCTTTTTGTCGGCAATGGTGACCTCGATATTCTTTTTACCCACTGTTCTTTCCTTTATTATACCTGAATAGGCCATGGAAACCAGGGCATTGTTATAATTGGAAATGGAAAGCGACTCCATAAGCCTTACTTTCCCCAGGTGATAATGGCGAATGCCGTTTTTCCGGATATCGGCCATGAGGTCTTTCCGGGAAATCTTTTCTCTCTCAAGATGAATTATCGTGTCGAAAACGACATAATAGGATTCGAAATAATCATGAACCATGTAGGCGTAGAACAGCAATTCCTCTTCTCCGTTACCCTCTATGGATATTTTCCCATTTGTACGGGAAATTATTCCCCGCCCCGCCAGGTATTCAACCATGGCCTCTATGCCGCCATCCCCTTCAATGAGGACTTCGGGATATATGAATTCCTCGTTAAAGAGATCGATGATCGCCCTGTAGACCTTCCTGACCTTTTCGTAGCTCATGCTTCCCTTTCCGGAAAAGCGCAGAATCGCGATAGCGGTAAAAGATACGGGAAGAATATAATGTATGATAGTGTTCTTGTAAAAACAGATTTTAATCCTTTCTTCTTCATTGATGACAAACAGGTCTTCCATGACGGCCTGCTTGCTCAGGGTTTCTATTCCTTCCAGTTTGAGTTCCCCCAGGATGCCGTCGGCCTTGAAGGACTGCAAAACCATATCCACTGCGGGGCCGATATTATCCCTGTTTTGCAGCATTTCAGCCATGGGGACTTTGGCAAAGGCAAGGAAATCATGGAGAATGCCGACCTTCTCATAAAGCGCCAGCCGTGATATTCCCCGCACCGATGAAAAAAGAATGGCCGAGGTCGTGATGGCGAAGGGTGTGACCATGGTGATCTCATTGATTCTCCGCATAACGTACATGGCCACATTATAGGTTTCATCCTCACCGCCCCCCACGGCCGCCTTCAATTCATTCAGACTTACAGGCTTGCTGAAGGAGACATGAACCTTCCCGTAGTTTCTCTTCAGGAGCGACCGGCTCTTCACAAAGGAACTGGTTGATTCTTCTTTTTTCTCCTTCCCCTTCAGTTCCTTCTGATAGGAACTTTCCTCGAGTATCCGGTCATAATTAATCGTAGCCGGGACAAGCATGATATCCTTGTTGTATCCTTCCTCGACGGACTCGATAAGGTACTTCAGCATCCCCAGTTTCGGCACCAGGAGTTTTCCCGTGCGCGTCCTTCCGCCTTCGATAAAAAACTCGATGCTATATCCTTCATTTACCAGGATCTTTACATACTGTTTGAATACGGCCGCGTAGAGATCCAGGCCTTTAAAGGACCGCCTCATGAAAAAGGCCCCGGACCGCCTGAATATCTTGCCCATGGGGAAAAAAGTCAGGTTCGCACCGGCCAGGATATGGGGCGGGATGATTTTATTCTGAAATAAAAGACTGGAGATAATGAGATAGTCCATGTGGCTTTTATGACTGGGCATGATGATCAGGGGGCCCTTCTGCGATTCCTCCCTGAGCATCTTGAAATCATCCATGTTGTAATGAATGCCGTCAAATATCTTTCTGAAAACATAGTTCAGGCTCTTCTCAAAAAACCGTATGTATATTATGGAAAAATCCGCCGCTATTTCCCGAAAATATTTGTATGCCTTCCTGCGCAGCTTCTCTTCACCGGACTTGCCGCCTTCCATCTGCCGCTGGATCTCGTCAAGAACGTTCTTGTGATAGAGTACGCGCTCCATCATCTCGCTGCTGGATTTCATTACGGGTCCTAGAACCGTTCTCTTTTCGTGATTGTACATCTCCAGTATCTTGTTCCTGACGATCCTGGCGATGTGGTTGGAGTCATCAACGGATGCCGCTTCAATCTCCTCCTGCAGGTTGATGGGACCCGAGATCCGCATGAAGGGATGGGTAGCGCTTTTCGCCACGGTAAAAAATCCGCTCCACAGCCCGCGGTCGCCCGTGGCCCTGGAGGAAACAAAGGTCCTGGTTTTTTCCGGGTTCCGGTTCCAGAACATTATCTGGGGCAAAATGTATATAGGGAGTGATGATTTTTTCTGACTTTCAATCAGATGCTGCAATATATCCATCTTGATCTCCACGTATCGCCGCACAAAAAGTTTGCCCGACAGCAGTGATATGATCATAGGATCGTTTTTTTCCAGGACATCCTCAATATACTCTTCATCGGTCACCATGCGGAAGCTCCGGAGTCCCAGCCCCCCCCACAAAAACCGGTATATCCTGCGCACCAGATTTGTCACAACCTGGAACAGGTAGGGATTATAGCCCAGGGCCAGCACCGGCGCCTTCAGTCCATGCCGCTTCAGAAGATACGTGAAAATAAGCAGTGACGTGGTGGAACTCTGAAAAGAAACGTATACAATTTTCCCCTTTTCCTCATAATTCTTCAGCGTTGCCAGGCTTTCACCGTCGAATTCGGTTCTCCTGAAAAGCATCCGCACGATGTTTTCGAAGACCCTGTTGGAACGCCGCTGGACGATACCATCCATTATGTACGATGTGTATTTGTTTTCTGTGATATTTGATTCTGTCATGTTCCGCACTCGCTCTTATAAATCTGTTTCATTTCCCGCCAGTTTAAAAAAATCCTCCACTCCCACCATGGAAAGGAGCGACTGGATGTTTCCCGCTACACCGATAAGGACCAGTTCTACTCCCTGGTCAAAGAGCCTGTCCTTTGTCATGATCAGATCACCCAGGCCCGAACTGTTGAGATATTTTTTCCTGCTCATATCCAGGGCGATCATATTGCTCTTCTTTCTGTCCATGGTTAACATGGTCTCAATAAAATCCTCTATAGTGCCATTTACCAATGAGCCGCTTGCCTCATCAATATCAATAATCAGCACTGACTTGCCCGAGTATCGGTAAGATAGATCCATAATCGCCTCTTCTGTATATAATTTGTTTTCACCAGCGAGACATCATAATGTAATCGTTAGCACTTGAGAAATATGGCTTAATGTAGCGACCATTATTATGAAAATTTTAACATTCTTTTGTTACTATCAGAATGTATATGGAAACATAATATCAAACAAGTTTTTTTTGGCAACACAAAATAGTTATCTTCAACAAAGAGAGGCATTGTAAAACAATTGTGCGGTATACGAAATAATTATAAAGCATCAAAAAATTAATTGCAAATATCACCATTGTATGTGTAAGTGACTCAATTATTGAGTAATTGAGCAAGTTCCATGACGGGATGTAGCGCAGCCCGGTAGCGCGCTTCGTTCGGGACGAAGAAGTCGGGAGTTCGAATCTCCCCATCCCGAAATATCAAGATATAAGATTAACATTCTTCACCTGGCATTGAGAGTTATGACATCGGAATCACATATAGTATGATGAACAATATGTCCACTTTATTAACGTTAATCTAATCTTAGCTTATTTTTATACAATGTTGAATAACCAAAATACCAACATTTATCAGAATCAGTTCCCCTCCAGCAAACATTCTAAAAAGAACATTGTTGATGCAGTTACTAATTTCATAAAACATGAAAAGATAGGACTACGCATCAGATACGAGGAACTGTATCTGGCCCTTGATGAAGCCATAACCAATGCTATGGAGCACGGCAACAAATGGTCTTCGTCAAAAAATGTCCACATTTCCATTTCTGTCGACAGATCTCATCTTGTTATAATAGTTACCGACGACGGAAAGGGATTCAATTACAATGAACTCAAAATGACGCTATCGGAAGAAAACCGTTTTAAGCGCCGGGGGCGGGGCCTCTTTATTATCAATCAGTTCTGCCATATTGAATGGAACGAAAAAGGCAACCAGATCATTATGAATTTTGAGCTATCGAGCTGAGTATGTCAGGCGAAAAAAAAAGTAGGATAGTTCCGGCCCTGTTATTCCTGCTGTTCCTGGTCTTTATCTCGTGCGGCGATGGTCCGTCATTTTTCAAACCGGCCGTTCCCTCCGTAATCCGCGACATCCAGGACCTTATCACGGGCATCAATACCTTTATTTCACGGGTCAGTACGGTAACGGGACTTGTGGGATTCCAAACCATTCTCCTCTTTATATCGGTCCTGATCATATCCTCGGGTCTCTCAGCCATCGGCCTGCCGAAGGGGAAAACCGTATTCCTCCTTTCCCTTGCCATGGCTGATACGCTCTGGATTTTATGGAAGGACAGTTTTAATCCTGAATCTCTTTCATACCTGGTTCCCGTTTTACGGGCAAACCTGATTCTGCTCATTCCCCTCATAACCTATATTTTACTGAAGGCCTTCGTCCCCTTTCTGTTCCCGCAGATCAGGAATGTCCTGTTCAGACTGCTGCCCGGAAGCGGGAGAAGACTCAGAGATCAATTGACCCGCGAGACCTCGCGGGAGCTCATGCTGAAGTCTCTCTCCCTCTATATTACTTTACAGAAAAACAATGGCGGGAATGATAAAAATGAAATCCTGTCTTCACAGGCCGACAAGCTCGTAAAAGACATCAGAAAACTAGTGGATACAATTAACTGACATAAGCCTGTCAACTCCGCAGTTTATGACAACATTTTCCCTTGTTTTTCACAATTAACTTGCAAAATATGCACAGACCCTATATTCTATGCACTCAGAACGGCTAAAAAATCCGAGGTAATCATGAGCACCATTGCTACTGAACGCATCATCAACCGCGCCCGGTATGTATTCATCGTTTTTTTCTTTATAGCAGCTGTTTCAGCCTACGTAAGCGGATCCAGCATAATGAGCTGGGGCGCCATCCTGGCAGCCGATACTATTTTCCTCACCCTGGCCATTGTAAACCAGGCTTCCATAATGAAAAATACCATATCAGTTCCCCTCATCTATACCTCGGTAACCATCGAATTTTTGCTGATTTTCTTTCTGAAATTCACCATGCACTTTGACGAACGCGTGGGATACGGACTGACAATGAAAGAGCCGGCCACCTTCCTCGTCTACTTCCTGTTCATGGCCATGAACGCCATGCGGTATAATAAAAAACTCACGCTCTATGCAGGCTTGCTGGCAGTGACTACCTACATAGCACTCCTCAGCCTGGCCATCATAGACGGAGGAATGACCTTTACAAAAGATGTAACAAAATTCTTTGCCACAAACACGCTGCGGGGATCAGCAGAAGCACCCAAGATACTATTTCTCCTCGGCTTCACCTACTTCCTCTACAAGATGGCCGATTTTACCAACAAAAATATGGACGAACTGGCCGATGCCCGAACCGGGGCAGAGAAAAATTATGGTGAAATGAAAAATGTCCTCGCCACCGTTGATCAGACCTCGGAGGAACTTCTGGCCAGCAGCAGAGAGCTTGCCAATTCTCTGAAGGAAATCAGCGAGAGTATCCGCGCCCACGGAAAGCTTATGAACGACGTGGAAACCATCAAAACAAACATATCGGGAAGCATCGAAGAGATACGCAGCAAGTCGGACTTCCAGTATAGGACCGTTGAGGAAAATTTTCTTAAAATTAAAGAGATATCCAACCTCATGGAAGGGATATACAGTGACAGTACGGCCCAGAGCAAAAAAGCCCGGGAGGCGCTGAACCTGGCCACCATCAACGAGGACAACCTCAAGAGCACCACGAAGGCTATAACAGACATGAAAATGAATTCCCAGAAAATCGAGGAAATATCAAAAACCATCAGTGAAATCGCCGACCAGACCAATCTGCTCTCCCTCAACGCCGCCATCGAATCGGCCCGTGCAGGGGAGCACGGCAGGGGTTTTGCCGTTGTCGCCGATGAAATATCAAAACTGGCCACCATGAGCATTGATTCCTCCAAGGAGATTGCCAAGATCATACAGGATACGGTGGGCAACATTGAAAATATCTCGGCCATGATAGGCAACCTGGCCCAGTACCTGAACCAGACCATATCCTTCATCAGGGAAAATTCTATCTTCATGCAGAGCCTGAATGATAATACCAGCAAAGAATTTGAAGAAAGCAAGAAACTCTACGATTCTTCCGTCGAAGTTGAAAAGGCGGCAAAAGAGGTATATGAGCAGTCCGTCATCCAGACCGAGTCTGTTGAAAAAATCACGGACTGGTTCAACAGCATGAATAAGCTGGGAACCGATATCATGGAAAACCTGAAATACCTGAAGCTTCTCTCCGATTCGCTGGAAAACAGGTCCAGGGACTTGAAAATGGTTCTGGGCAGGGAAGAAAAAAACGAGATTGCTAATTAACGACATAATCACTTCTTTTTTATGAGACATATATATTTTATTTGACTAAATAAATCATACTTTTATAGAATAAACAATAGGAACTTCACCATGGTTGAGTTTATTGATAACGACAATGATCGTACATTCTTATTGAAAGATGAAGTTATTTCGGTAAAACTGCTCAAACTGGAAGATTTGCTCAATAATTTTATCCGGGAAGATGACAGAAACGCCATAATCGATTTAACTAATGTCACCAAAATCGACTCCATGTCTCTGGCGGCACTTATCCGTGTCAAAAACAGGCTGGGTAAATCAGGCAGGAAACTGAACCTCATCAACCCAACTGAAGGGGTCATGCGTGTTCTGGAACTCGCCGGCCTCGATGCTTTTCTGCTGGACTAATCGTCCTCCTTTTCTACACAACACCCCCTGTCAAAAATCAACGGGCCCGGTTCATTTATTTGTTGAGATTATACAACCCGGCGGAAATAGTGGAAAGATAATTAATAATTGAAACATTCTGCAAAATGGTATATATACCAACATAGAGGATATGACAATGAAAGCACTGCAGAAATCACATAAAATAAAAAGAAAGGGACCCGTTGTCCTCATCATCATGGACGGCGTCGGACTGGGAAAGGGAGATGAAGGCGACGCCTTCCGCCAGGCCCGTACTCCCCTGCTCGACTCCCTGCGAAGGGAATACATGAATACCACGCTAAAGGCCCATGGAACAGCCGTGGGACTCCCCAGCGACGATGATATGGGTAACAGCGAGGTGGGACACAATGCCCTGGGAGCGGGAAAAATTTTCGAACAGGGAGCCAAGCTGGTCAACAGGGCACTGGAATCCGGTGATATTTTCACCACCGATACCTGGAAGGAACTGGTTAAAAAACCCGCCACACAGGGAACGACCCTTCACTTCATAGGGCTCCTCTCCGACGGCAATGTTCACTCTCACATTGATCACCTTATGGGTATAATAAAACAGAGCGCGTCGGAAGGAGTGAAAAAATGCAAGGTTCACATACTCCTTGACGGACGCGATGTTCCCGAAACCTCGGCCCTGCAGTACGTCGACGAGATGGAGGCCTTTCTAGAGGACTTCAGGAAACAGGGACTCGACTACGCCATAGCCTCGGGCGGAGGCAGGATGATAACCACCATGGACCGATACGAGGCCGACTGGTCCATTGTAAAAAGGGGCTGGGACGCCCATGTCCTGGGCATAGCCCGGGCTTTCACCTCGGCACGCCAGGCCATCGAAACCTTCCGCAGCGACGACCCGGAGATAACAGATCAGTATCTCCCCTCCTTTACCATAATGGACGGCAACGGACCCGTGGGGACCGTCAATGACGGTGATTCGGTCATATTTTTCAACTTCCGCGGCGACCGGGCCATCGAAATGTCCCGGGCCTTCGAGGAAGAGACCCTGGATAAATTCGACCGGGTGCGCAGGCCCGATGTGGTATACGCCGGCATGATGGAATACGACGGAGACCTGAAGATCCCGAAAAAATACCTGGTGATCCCGCCGGCCATTGAGGAGACCATGAGTGAATACCTGGTCCACACAGGTAAAACCCAGTATGCCATTTCCGAAACGCAGAAGTTCGGCCATGTCACCTATTTCTGGAACGGCAACCGCAGCGGCAAGTTCGATGCGAAGCTTGAGGATTATGAGGAGATCACCTCCGACAGGCTGGAATTCAACCAGCGTCCCTGGATGAAGGCGGCCGAAATCACCGACAGCGTCATGACGGCACTGAGAAGCGGAAAGTATAATTTTCTGCGCCTGAATTATCCCAATGGCGACATGGTGGGCCATACGGGCGACCTGGAGGCGGCCATCATAGCGGCTGAAACCATTGATCTCTGCCTCAGGAGGCTCCTACCGGTCATACATGAACAGGGCGGTATCGCCCTTATTACGGCCGACCATGGGAACCTGGATGAGATGTTCGAGATGGATAAAAAAACCGGCAATGCAAAGATCGACAAGGAAACGGGACTTCCCATGAAGAAAACGTCACATACGCTCAATCCCGTACCGGCCATCATTTATGATCCCGGTTTTGCCGGAGAGTACGCTCTGGCCGATATTAAGAAACCAGGACTGGCCAACGTAGCTGCCACACTCCTCATGCTCATGGACCTGGTACCGCCGGCGGACTATGAACCGTCGATCATACAGTGGACATAAAGCAAAGAGACCGGAGGAGATTCCATGTTTTCCAAAAAATCCGACGACGGGTACAAGAAACCCCTGGCGGGAGTAGAAATGAAGACCATTGCCTACGGAGATAACACGCTCATGACGGAATTCCGCCTGGAGAGGGGCCATATCCTCCCCAGGCACAGCCATCCACAGGAGCAGACGGGCTACCTTGTATCGGGAAGGATCAACCTGAGGATCGGTAATTTCATTCATGAAGCCCATCCCGGCGACAGCTGGTGCATCCCCGGCGGTGTGGAGCATGAAGCGGAGATTCTCGAGGACTCCATTGCCGTAGAGGTCTTCTCTCCCCTGCGGGAAGATTATTTACCGTAACGATGTCGGAAATTCCTTTGTGGAAAAGTGATAATTTATAAATATATCTTAGGGGCAAGAGGCAAAATATGAAAAAAACATACCTGGCGAAAAACAGCGTTCTTTTTTTATCGGTGATCTTCATCACGGTCATGACCGCCGCATGCGGGAAAAAATCCACGGCAGTGCAATTTAACTTCACCAGTCATAAAGACGGCTCCGTGGTCTCCCGCTCCCTGCCGCTGAAGATGAGCGGCACCGTGGTCAACTATGACAAACTGGATGCCAAATTGAAAAATAATCTTCATGTATATCTCATTGAACAGAGCACAAAGGAAAAGATATGGCATATTGAACCGGAAGGCACCCTTGACAGCAAGGGCATCTGGCGAGCCATCACCTGGCTGGGAAACCCCCGGCAGGGAAATCACAATATATTCAACGTATGCGTATTTGCCACGGATGAAATTCTGGAACTGAATGACGGAGATCATCCCGTAAAAGAAAAGCCCGACTTCCTGGGCGAGGCATGTATCACGGTCAGACGCGTGGACCGCTGAAAAATTCCTTTCATGTATTCGTTGTTTTCAGGATAAGGTCCTCGATGCCGCGGAGGATTCCCTCCACGTCATCACGCCTGTACTGAGGTAAAACCGTCTCAAGACTATTATCCGAGGCAACAAGGAGAATATTATCCACTCCTGACAGAAAGAGCGGGTCTTCCGAAGAATCGCCGACGACCTCTATTTTCTGTGTATCGCCTTCCTTGTATCCTTCAATGATCACCAGGTCCGAATGTGAGAAATAACGCTGTGCCAGCTCCAGGGGGGTCATATCATCATCAATAGTGGAGATCAGACTGAATTTTTTTCCGCTGGTAATGGCACTGGAAAAAGCGCCGGCTTCCCTATGGCGGTACGAATCCTTGCCGGGATGGTCCATTTCATAATCATGTCGAATGCTCTTAATAGTGGAAACCTTCAGGCCTCCACGCGTATAATGGCGCACAAGTTTCTCTACCAGGGTAGTTTTGCCCGAATTAGATCTGCCAACGACAGCGAATATCTTCATTGCTATGGTTCCCGCCTTTCTCATGCCCTGTGCATACAGACTTCATTAACCATTCCCGGTTTGTATGCGCGGTCGTACTTTTCACGGGACACCCTGGCCTGTATCGGGCGTTTTATCAAATGATTTTTAATAAAAAAATCATTGAATGATTCAATGACTCTTTCGTATGGTGTTAAAAAAAAGGAATCTGTTACCATGACTGATACTAATATTACCCGCGCCTATATTATCGCCGGCGGCAGGAGCAGCCGTTTCGGCAGGGACAAATCCCTCTATGAATTCAATGGAAAGCCCATGATCATGCATGTCTACGATGCCCTGTCCCCCGTATTCCAAGAGATATCCATCATCGCCGATGAAGGGGATAAATATTCAATTCCCGGCGTGAAAGTGTATCCCGACATCATTCCAGGTCTTGGCCCCATAGGCGGAGTATATTCCGCTCTATGCAATTGTGAAAACGGCAGGGCCTTTGTAGTTCCCTGCGACATGCCCTTTCTGAATTCTTCATTAATAGCCTACATGGCCTCTATCCCGCCACAATATGACGTGATAGTGCCCATGCTTGACGGACATTATCAGCCGCTTCATGCCATTTATTCAACTTCCTGCATCAAACCTATAAAACAGCTCATCGATGCCGGTAAAGGAAAACTCATTGATTTTTATAACAATGCCGAAATTCGTGTCATCGGTGAGGATGAGATCACATTTTATGACGATCCCTATAAGGTGTTCAGAAACATAAATTACACCGATGACCTGCATTAACAGGGCCCCTTTGGGAACTGAATTACGGTGCTGTAAATTAACTTGATTATTTTAGTAATTTATCGTAAAATTACTTTACAGTATTGAGACTGAACCTATATGTGAGTCATCATAAACCATCAGCGGTGCTAATATGGAGTTATCCGAAAATCAATTTTTATCGTCAGACGACGGGAGACCAAAAGAGGAATGCGGCATTTTCGGCATCTTCGGTCATCCTAAAGCCGCAAATCTCGCATACCTGGGTCTTTACGCCCTTCAGCACCGGGGACAGGAATCGGCCGGCATTGCCTCATCGGACGGTAATCACATAGTCCGGTATGCCGGCATGGGCAAAGTCATAGACGTATTCGAACCGAAGCACATGGACAACCTGCAGGGTGACCGGGCCATCGGGCACAACAGGTACAGCACCACGGGATCATCCTATCTCAGGAACGCCCAGCCTTTTCGCGCCGAATCGAACCTTGGGCCCATTGTACTGGCGCATAACGGCAATCTATCCAATGCGGGAACTCTCCGCTTCGAGCTCGAACAAAAAGGACACATCTTCCAGACAACCATAGATTCAGAAGTCATCGTTCACCTCATGGCCCGCTCCGGTATCAAGGATTTCCTTGAAGCCCTCATCCACTCGCTGAAACAGGTAAAGGGCGCCTATTCCCTTCTCATAATGAACCGTGAAAAAATCTATGCCGTGCGGGATCCCCACGGACTTCGGCCATTGGTCCTGGGAAAAGTACAGGGCGCCTACTGCGTGGCCTCGGAGACCTGCGCCTTCGATATCGTCGATGCCGAGTACCTCCGCGAAATACATCCCGGCGAACTGGTGGAACTCTCCAGCTATGGCATCAAGTCCTACTATCCCTTTGAAAAACAGCCCGAATCGCTCTGCGTTTTCGAATATATCTACTTCTCACGGCCCGACAGCATCATATTCGGAGAATCGGTTCACGAGATGCGAATCCAGCTGGGCCGCATGCTGGCCCGGCAGGCACCCGTGGAAGCCGACATAGTAGTACCCATACCGGACTCATCCGTATCGGCGGCCATCGGGTACGCCCGGGAATCGAACATTCCCTATGAGCTTGCAATGATACGGAGCCATTACATCGGCAGGACATTCATCGAGCCGGAACAGCGCATCCGTGACTTCGGCGTAAAAATAAAATTCAACGTGGTCCGCTCAGCCGTAGAAGGCAAAAAGATCGTTGTTGTCGACGACTCCATCATGCGCGGCACCACCATGAGGAAGATAATAAAAATGTTCCGCAATGCCGGCGCCAAGGAGATTCATGTACGCATATCATCACCGCCCACGCGCTTTCCCTGCTTCTACGGAATAGACATACCGACACGCAAGGAGCTCATCGCCGCATCGCACACCATCGAGGAGATACGAAAATATCTTCGCGTCGATTCCATCGAATACATGACCGTGGAAACCATGCTGCAGGCTATTGACCGTCCCAAGATGGGCTTCTGCACGGCCTGTTTCGACAGCAATTATCCTTCGCCCCTGGATGACTGCGCCGAAGAGAACCAGAAATATCTCTTCGAGGATATGAGCTGCAGCGAGTACTATTAGAAAATACACGCAAATTAATTACTTGACGGAAACAAGACGCTGATATTCCTTGTTTTAGTATATGGTTGAGCACTTAGGTGACTAGCTCAATTGGTAGAGCAGCGGTCTCCAAAACCGCAGGTTGGGGGTTCGAGACCCTCGTCACCTGCAGCATGAAACTTACAAATAACAGAAGGCGGGATTTCCCGCCTTCTGTTATTTTCAGACATACGATTAACCTGTTCCTTCCCGAGTCACTATCACAAATTTCCTGCTCATCTTTTTCCACTTACTATGCCGACTGAATGTTTAAATTTTTCATTATCATTCTTTTGTCTGAATGTCAGGCCCTCTCTGTATATATAAATTAAAGCTCTTCATTTCGATTATTTTTTCCCGGGGATTGAAAAACACTTGAATATATCTGATATTATATATATATTATTATATATCATGTATTCTATATTACTAGGGAGGTAATAGTATGAGCAGGAAAAAAGTGGTGGTCGTCGGCGCCGGTTGCGCAGGCCTGTCCGCGACATATAGCTTGAAAAAGCAGGGGATCGATGTCATCGCCCTGGAAGCCACCAACGTAGCAGGCGGCAGGTGCAGGAACGTTAAGAAAGACGGGTTCAATCTTTCCCTGGGAGCAGGATTCACCGAACCGCAGTGGGCCACTACATTCAAATACCTGAAGGAATTAAACATGCTTGACCAGGTATACGATTACAGAATTCAAAAGTACGGATTCTGGAGGAACGGGAAAAAGCATTATATTTTAACCGGGAGCTTAAAAGAGATGATTAAATCTCTCCCCGAAATGCTGGCCTTCCGTGGACTTCCCCTGAAAGCATACCCGCAATTATTAAAACTGGGTATGGCAATCAGGAAATACCAGAATTTAATGGACAATGAGAGCCAGAATTTCGATTCCCTGCTTGAGCTCGGCAACACGAGCTCGGCGGAATTCACACTGAAGCACGGCGGGCCCGATGTGCTGGACAGGATAATCACCCCTTTTCTCGGCACAATGGTGCTGGCACGCCCAGAGGAGGTTACCATAGCCCACATCATTGCGCTGACCCACCTGATGAAGGGTATGTGCGTCATGAGAGACGGCATGGGATCAATCACTGCGGCATTGTATGAAAATGTAAAGGATTCTGTCAGACTCTCCACACCGGTGAAAAAAATTGTTATCGAAAACAAGAAGGTTGTTGGTGTTGAAACCAATGAGGGATTTATCGAAGCTGACCAGGTAATATGTGCGACAGACGCGGTTCTTGCACGAAAACTGATACCGGATCTGCCCGATACCATGAGAAAACCGCTAGAGACCTGTAAATACAGCTCGACATATTCCTACATCTTCCCTATTGAGAAGAAAGTTACGCCGGAACATTTCTTATCAGTTATGATTCCTGGCAGTGAAAATTCAATACTCACAACAATTTTCGATGCAGCCGGAGTTATGGACTCGGCCCCTCCGGGAGCAGGACTGATGCATTGTTTCACAGCCGGTTGGCATGACACAGAACTGGGCAAGCTCTCCGGGAAAGAACGCCGTCGAAGGGTGATAGATGAAGCACAAAAATTCTTCCCTGATTTTCCTGACGAACCGCTTATGACGGAAATGATACGCTATGACAGGGCAATAAACCTTGAGGCCCCGGGCCAGTTCCCTGCCATACATGAGCTGTTAAAAAACCATATGCGCGATGTCAAGGGACTCTATCTTTCCGGCGAATATCTGTTTCTTATCGCCTGCACGGAAGGCGCCCTTGCCACGGGTGAAAAAGCGGCCAATATGGTGATAGAAGATATGTAACGACGTACCGGTGCATGCCGGCCGCGCCATGATTCATAAAAGATAGTAAAGTGTATGGCGCGGCCGCCAGCCCACAATCAGATTGTGTAATATGGCACTATTCCAAATGAAGAACCGGAAGCACTTCAAATTTCCGGAACATTTCAAGGAAAAAGAGTTTGACTCCACGTGACCATGTAGAGTAATTCAAAAGATGCCGTCGATAGAGGCGGTTTCAGAAAATCCACTTCAAAGAGTGAAATATGCTGTTACGATATATTCTTCTGGGATTGATCAAACTCAGACCTTCGGTTTCAGGATACGAGCTGAAATCCATTATCGACAAGTCTACGGGATATTTTTTTTCAGCGTCGCTGAGCCAGATTTATCCAGCGCTGAAACACCTGCACGAAGAAGGATTTGTAACCTTCAAAGAGGAGCCCCTGGTAGGCAAGCAGGATCGCAAGGTCTATACCATCACCAGAAAAGGAAAAGATGAGTTGCATACATGGCTGGCCGAGCCCATGGAATTCGCCTTTTCCATGATGAGCTTCCAGCGGTTTTTATTGAAACTGACCTTTATGGGTTCCCTTGACAAAGACCAGATACTGGCTTATTTACATGCAGGATTGGAGCATTATACCAGGGAAAAAAATGAATTCACCGCAGAACACCTTTCAATTGAAGAGAACTACATTGACAAAGGTCAGGAAGACAGCAAGAAACAGATATTGTTATGGCGGCATGAGTTTGAATATTTGTTAAAGGAAATTAATCTGAGAATTAACTGGATAAAAAATACAATTGAAACAATTGAAGCCGAAAATTTATAACATCCCGTAAAGTTATGTCCAATAGTTTAAATCCCCTCGTCACCAGCACAACAGAAGGGGCGGGTTTAAACCCAGTCCCTTCTGCTGTACTTTCGGAAACGTCCATGTTCAATTCGGTTCTCATTTAAATTTAAGGTCAAGCCCGCCTTCCATCAGGAAATATTCCTTCATACTCCCAAGCATTGGTTTTGTCTGGCGGATTTTAATCGCGTCCAACGTACACCTGGCCTTGCATATTCCGCACCCGACGCAGTAATCCTGTACAACCTCTGCCGTGCCGTCAACGATGGAAATGGCATCCTGGGGACAGAGCTCCGGAGGACAGCATGCGCCGCACCCGGTACAATTATCCTTATCAACCATCGCAGTCCAGCCTGTAGGACGGAACCTCTCCTTTATTTCCCTGCTCGCATTCCTGGAAAGGTTGAAACCCACGCAGCAGCACGGGCAGCAGAAACAGATCTCAACGAAGTGATCCATCTCGTCATTGGCAAAACCCCAGATAAGCTGCTCAACCTCAACCCACAGGGACTGGCATATAAGCCCGAGCTCCGCTGCCCGGTCCACTCTTTTCAGGGCATCTTCCTTTGATATCTCATAGGCGATATCATGCGAAACAACACGTTTTCCGCTTTTGCTTAAAAAAAGACAGCATATATCTTTCGGGTAATCCTTGCAGTCCTGGGCATCACGGCAGAGACATGTTTTCATAGACGCGATATAGCCCGCCTGTTTAATGGCGTCCTTGACAAGATCCATGGGGATTACAGAAGATTCCGCTTCTTTCGAAACATCGACATTCAGATTATAAACTGTAGCCGAAGTATGCCGGTTTTCGTTGCCGAACATCATCAACGTTTTGTATATCCTTCCCAGCACAGGATACTTCATCAGCCTGCTGCCTTTAAGTATCCCCCTGAATACCCAGAGATAAAATTTCCAGCTGTAAGAATGCGCGCTGGTGTGATCAATAAGCCAGTTCTTGAATCCAAGTCCGTTCCTGTGCGGAACCCAGACATTTGTTTTATAGGCCGGAACCTTTGCATCAGCTGACGGTTTCATAAAATATCACCTCGTTATGTATGTTTTCCCATTTTACCTTCTGCGCCTTTCATTATTGAGCACAGCAATTCATGGTCGCTCCGGTCATTCAACCGCCTTCCCTTCCGCCAGGGCTTTCAACACTTCCATCTGATCAGTGCACATGACGATGGAGGGAACGCCCAGAAAAAGTTTCACCAGGGTGGTTGTCATGAAATTGACCGGTTTGTAATGTGCGGCGCATCGCTCGATGAAACGCGTCCTGTTCCCGGGAAGCTCCTGAAGTATGAAATTCCAGGTCCAGGCGAACTCTCCGCCGGGGAAGGGATTAAGGGCAAAGGCCTTATTATCCTTGGGCTTTACTCTTGAATCGGAGAGCATGGTAAAATATTTCCCTTCCTTCACTTCCATGATCTCGGAACCGATGCCCCTTTGATGATAGTACATCCACCTTCCCGCTTTCATCTTATCCTGCCACTGGGGAACGATTTCATAGGTGTTATGGATATCAAAGGTGAAAAGCCGTTCCAGCAGTTCAAAGCTGTAAAAACCGGCGTACTTCTGTCCCATCTGAACCAGCAAAGGCCACAGTTTTGAGGGCGGGGCGTCTATCTCGATGACCAGTGTCTGCTGCAGCTGCCTGTCACCCGGTGCGAGAAGGTCATCACCGGGAAGGTCCATGGTCTCAATCTCGGCGGAAGCAAAATAGCGTGAACCGTAATGCACCAGCGATACAAGCATGACCGTTCCCATAACGGCCATTGCCCCAATTACCATCAGAAATATTTTCAATTTTTTATGCATGACTGATTCTCCAAATTTGTTCTTTTATAATTACCGGAGATGCCGTTCTACTCTCCTGACCGTGTCGATTGTATGATGGCATTCGCCGCGTATATGCCCGAGATGGCACTGGGCTCCATGCCCACACAATTGTGTTCCCCGGAAATATAAAGGTTCTCACCGAATTCCGCTGCATGTTCTTCCACAAGGGTTTTGCCCTCCGTATAGAGAGCCTTCTCCCAGATAACGGATCCCAGCATTTTAAAGTTCTCGAAGTAATCATTGAGACATTGATTATCGGTGGTTGCCGCGAAGACCAGGTAGCTCCCGTCGTCCTGGCGGGCAATGGCTATTATTTTTGATCCTTCCCCGAAAAGATTCATACCGTATTTTATATATTTTTTCTTCAAGGTTCCCTCCACATGCCAGGACTGCAGCATGTAGGAATTTCTAATAAAAGGAAGATGCAGCAGTTTCTGCGTGACTGAACCGGGCGTGGCAGCCACCACGTAATCGCTGCTGTATGTTTTTCCGCTTTTCGTCTTTACGGTATAACCCTTTCCTTTCATCTTTACTTCAACAACGGTATCTATAACCAGTTCATTTTTGAATTGTAATGCCAATCCCCGGTTATCAAAGATGAATCGGTGAAGAGGGAGCAATAATCCCAGACTGAGTGTGCAATAATCCAGAGCGTTTACCTTGTCCGTTGAGACCGCTGTGCAGGCATAGGAGAACTTTGAGAAAAAGTCATCATGCACATCCCTGAAGCCCTTTTCATCGATAAAGCTCAGGGCGGACCGATAGAAAAGATCATGCATATAGGGATCGGCGGCCAGAGCCTCTCTGACCGGCATGACCTCACAGTTTTTTTTGTACTTCTCGAAGTGCAGTTTGAATATGATCATGGTCTTTGCGAAACGCACCAGTTGCGGAAACTGCCGCAATGTCTTCAATCGGAAAAGGGTGTAATAATCATCGGCGCTGTTATGATACAGAGCGCTCGCCTTGTTAAGATGAGTCCCTTTCTTTAACACCTTTTTAACATGACGGTAATTACTCATATAGAAATAAGCGCCGAAATTGACTTTTTCTTCATCGGAATAATATATTCTTCCGCCGAGTCTTTCGGTAATCATGATAAAGGACCGCCCCGCTTCCCGTAACTTCAGCGCGCAGGATATTCCAGCTATGCCGCCGCCCATGATTATTATTTCTTTGTGTTCCATACTGTCCACCTCATCACGTTTGTTATGCGCAGGTATCCTTTACCGGACAATCACCGCACTGTAAATTATGAGAACATTTCTTAAAAGCCTTGATAAAGGTGTCATCAATGAGATCTTTCGCTTCATGCATCCTCTCCATATTGACCGTGTAATAGACCCGTGACCCTTTTTTATTTTCTTCTATCAGCCCGGCCGTTTTCAGCACTTTCAGGTGCTGCGATGCCAGGGGCTGTGAAATATTCAGCAATCCTGAAACATCACCGACACACAGGGACTCTGCCATGTGGGATGACAATATTTTCAATATTTTCAGCCTGTTCGTCTCTCCCAGTGTTTTATAGAGGCTGGCCAGCCGTTCAGTTATTGATTCCTTCATAAACATAAAGATATAATTATATGTTTATAGACAAAGCAATTTTTGACAGGAATAAACAGCAGTTATACGTTATGCAACAAAAGCGTGTAACATGTTGCGTATTTCAGGGAAGGAAATTATTTGGGTAAAAAGCCGCATCAACGGTGTATGCGGCTATACTCCTTTGTGGTGGCAATGAGAAACTGCATAATCCGGTCAAAGAGGCCGCCCATATCCTCAACGGGCATATCCATCTTTTTCTGGAACCAGGTATTGAGGACCATGAAGGTGCCCCCGGCGACAAAAATGGAAAGGTATCGCTGATAATCATTTCTGGCTTCCGTCTCAGCCTCAATCTGAGCCTGTATGAGCGAGACATAGGATGAGAAGCGGTCCAGCGTACGGTAGGTGAGACCGGCCTTCTGCAGGGCCGTAAACAGGGACTCGTGCCGTTTCCAGATATAGAAAAGCTTCTTCATCATGGCGGCGGTGTCACCGCCCTTCTGACCCAGGGTTTCCCGGACCGTTGCAAAGAATTCATCGAAAACCTCGTCCATCTGGAGAAGAAGAATATCATCCTTGCTCCGGAAATTGCGGTAGAAGGTCTGCCGTGCCACGTCGGCCCGTTCAGTGAGCTCCTTTATGCCGATATCAGCATAATCCTTTTCTTCCATCAATTCCAGAAGTGTTTCAAGGAGCCACGCGCGGGACCGTTTCGACCGCCTGTCATCTTTCATATCATGCACCATCTCCCTCGACGCTTATACGGCACCTTTTTGATGATTAATCCAAAGGATGATGCATTCAATATAACACGGCATGTTACATTTGTCTATCATGCAGCAATTGAAACATGCTTCCGGAAAAAATGAGAACTTATTGCGGTTTCACGTGCATGATTGTTCTGACCGTTTCTCCCGATGAATACTTCGGCCTGAACCCCAGTTCTTTCCCTATTTTACTGATATCCATGGAGAGGGGATACCTGATATAATCCACCTGCGCCTTTCCAAAAGGTACAATCCGCAGGCGGAAGAGGAGCTGCACCAGGGGATAGATGAGCCATGCCGGAAGAGAGATCATGGGTTTGCCCAGCTCCCGCGCAAGCTCCGAATAGCGAAGCCCCTTATCAGCGGCAAGATTAAAGGCGCCCTTCACCTTTTTGACGGCCGCAAGATAAAAGGCCTCGGCAGCGTCGTCCTCGTGAATGAACTGCATGATTGGATCATACCCCCGGACGCCGATGATGACGGGGTCCTTCATCGATTTTGACGTGGTATTTTTCGCGTTGGGACCCATGACAATGCATGGCCTCATTATAACCGTTTCACAGCCATGACCACTCGTTATAAAATCGGAAAGCAGCTTTTCAATTTCCGCTTTGTTCTCTGAATAGGGGAATCCCGGTGTGGAGCGAATCGGAGCGGTCTCCGGAAGATAGTCCGGCGTACCTTCAAAAAATCCGTAGGCGCAGTCCGAACTGGCTACAACCAGTTTTTTAATTTTCAATTTTCCGCAGACATCAATTACGTTCTTTGTCCCGTTGACATCGACATCAAATTCAAAATCAGGATCACGTGTAGGATTGGCGATAAAGGCCAGATGTATGATGGTATCGACTCCTTCGCCTCCGACAATTGCCGTCATGTTTTTTTTGTCGCGAATATCACAGAAATAATACTTAAACTTTTCCGGCAGTTCCACGGGCGGCTGCATGATATCCACGCATAGTACCTTTGTGAAAACCGTATCGCTCCGCAGCCTCTCCACAAGGCGACTGCCGATATAACCGAAGGCCCCTGTTATGCAAAGCACTCTTTTCGATCCAGCCATACCCTCCTCCTTTGATTTTCTTTTTCATTAAAGGAATTGCAATTCCGCCTTACATGATAAGAGACTGTATCCTCATCATGAAAGTACCGATGTCCCTTGCGTATTCCGGGGACCCCTCCAGCGACAGATAGCCTTTTTCAACAGCGACAACCATGTTTATGTCATTAAGGATGATAGGCAGGGCCTCGTCGATGCTGCGAAATTTCATGTGGACAAAGGGCTGGCGTCGTCCGCATATCCCCGGACCGGCCTGTGATTTCCCGGACTTGACGCGCAGATAGGCGGCCATTTCCTCATTCCCCGCCACGGAAAACTGGTAAATGCGCTCCGGCTGTTTCGATGTCCATTTTTTCATTTCCGGATCGCCCAGTTTATTGAACTGGCTCAACGATGCCGCCATCATGTACAACGTCAACTTGACCTTCATCCTTTTTTTGTCCGGATCACCGGGACGCGCCGTGGGCATGAGCAGCGTCAGATTCATGAGAAGGGCCAGCACCTTCAAAAGCAGGGAAATCTTGAAGAGACCCTTTATCCTGAAAAGGGCCGGCTTGCCTCCCAGCATCCTGACCATTCGTCCCACGCTGCCGAAGACAAAGGAAATATCGGGTTTTTCCCATATCCCCCGGACTACCTCGAGCCCGCCTCCGCTGAAGCGCAGATAAGAACCCACATCGCCTTCAGAGTCCCGGGCGTGAAACTGAACCACAGCCTCCACTCCCTCAAACTTTTTCCTCACTGCCGGGTTTTCTTTCAGGACGACCTTGAGTAATGGAAAAAGCGCATTCAGAACCAGTTCCGCTGCCAGCTTTTCATCGTGCGATGCCATATCAGAAATTATCCTCCCAGTTGTCATCATCCTCGAAATCTTTTCCCATGACTTCCCTGACCTTTTCCATAATACCGTCGGCGTCCAGTTTATAATGGGAATAAAGATCTTCCGGATATCCCACGATAGAAAAGCAGTCAGGTATCCCGACCCGTGTAAACACGCAGGACTTCCCGTATTCGGCGATTACTTCAGAAACAGCGCTTCCCAATCCCCCGTATATGTTATGGTCCTCACAGGTGATAATTCTCCTGGTTTCCGTCACGGCCTTACGAATGATGTCCTCGTCAAGGGGTTTGATGGTATGCATATTGATTACACGGACGCTGATCCCGTCGTTCTTCTGAAGCATCTTCGCGGCCTCCATCGCCTGGAGCACTGTCACTCCGCAGCAGACGAGCGTAATATCCGTACCGGGATGCATCTCCAGGGCCTTTCCTATTTCAAAACCGTAATCATCACTCGTATGACAATTCGGCTCGAACCCCCGCCCGATGCGGATATACACCGGGCCGGGACGGTCGATGCAGGCCTTTATTGCGTTGGCGCATTCAATGCCGTCAGCCGGTATGATAACCGTCATGTTGGCCATGGAACGCGTGATGGCGATGTCCTCGGTACATTGATGCGTAGTCCCGGCCTGACCGAAGGAGATGCCCCCGTGTGTTGCGATGATTTTAACATTGAGTTTCTGATAACAAATATCCGTCCTGACCTGTTCCGCGGCCCTCATCGTGGTGAATACCGCCATGGTAGATACAAAAGGCGTAAATCCCGCCTTCGCAAGGCCGGCAGCCATACCGAACATGTTTTGTTCCGCTATCCCCGCATTGAAAAACCTCCGGGGAAATTTTGCAGCGAATTCCCCTATCTTCGTCGATTTCGCCAGGTCCGCTGAAAGACCGACTATGTCTTCGTTCGTCTCTCCCAGGGCGCACAATACCCTGCCGTATATCTCCGCCTGTGTCATGGTATTCGCGTCATAGACATTCCACGTTAATCCCACCGCCATGATAAACCTCCCGGATATTACTTATGGGCACCTCTGAAAATCAGATTTTTCATATACTTGTGCCCACAAGGGAACTTCCAAAATTTAATTTATTGAGGTTCCCTTATTGTTCTGCTTCCGAAGCTCCGTCAGCCAATGACGGAACTTTCTATCAACTGTTTTGCTTCAGCTATTTTATCCGAATCGAGGCCGCCATAGTGCCAGCGCACGTCGTTTTCCATAAAGCCGATGCCCTTACCTTTAACGGTATGCGCGATGATAACCACGGGAGCCCCGGTCTCGGCCTGCGCTTCCTCGATTGCCTGTGACAATTCCCTGAAACTGTGTCCATCCACTTCCTTTACAATGAATCCAAAAGATTTCCATTTATCGGCAAAGGGCTCCACTGCCATAACCTCTTCAGTGGAACCGTCCACGCAGAGGCGGTTTCTGTCGATAAAAGTGATCAGATTCGTTGTTTTATAGTGAGATGCAGCCATGGCTGCCTCCCATACGGACCCTTCATTGCACTCTCCGTCGCCGAGAATGCAGTATGTGCGCCATGACTTGCCGCGCAGCCTCGCTCCCAGGGCCAGTCCCACGGCCATGGACAGACCGTGGCCCAGGGACCCGGTTGAAACATCGACGCCCTTGACTTTTTGTCCGTCGAGGTGCATGCCGAAAGGCGAATTAAACTTGTTAAAGTCTCTCAGCAATTCAAAGTCGAAATAGCCGAGACGGGCGAGAAGCGGGGCGTATCCTACACCGGCATGGCCCTTGCTCAGTATCAGCCTGTCCCGGTCCGGCATGTCGGGATTTTTTGCATCGATTTTCATGTACCTGTAATAAAGCAGGATCATGATTTCAACCATGCTGAGGGCTCCGCCTATATGTGCGCCCCCTGCCCAGAATGTCACGTCTACCGTATCCATCCTCAGCGTTTTCGCGTGCTGTCGCAGCTTGATGATTTCTTCGTCTGTAACTGGCATGATGCGCTCCTTATTGTAATATCATGTATAGCGGAACAACCGTACCGATTACTTCACGGTTATTCCATCTCGAGTACGGTCTTGATAGTATTACCCGTGCCGCTTTTAATAAATTTGAAGGCCTCCCGATAACGCGAAAGAGGGAACCGGTGAGTGATAAACTTTTCAAAGCCCACTTTTCCCTCCCGGGCCATCCTGATGGTAAGATCGAAGGTGCTGATATTCTCACCTTCATACATTTCGCCGCCGTGGGAGTTTACGCCGATGATATTGACTTCCTGGTTCCATACCGGCGTCTGGTCAAATCGAACCGGAGACAGCTGGTTGCCGATCATCACGTAATCGCCCCTGGCCCGGAGCCATCGGAGGGAATCATGTATGGTGGAGGACTGTCCGACGCAGTCATAAATGAGATCAAAGCCTCCCAGCATATACCTGTTGCCCAGGGGTCCCCGGTAGAGCCGCGCTCCCGTCATCCCCGCGGAAGCCTCATAAGGATCTCCCTCCAGGATGTGATGAGCGCCCATCTGTATGGCCATATCCTTTTTAAAATCCATTTTCTCAAGGACGTAGATTGAGCAGTCGGGCTGCAGCAGGCGGGCGAACTGTATTACATTCAATCCTATCACCCCGGCACCGATTACCAGCACCCGCTCGCCCTTGCGGGGGAGGCGGCGCAGCACGGCGTGGAGCGATACGGAGGCCGGTTCTATCATGACAGCCGTTTCGTCGGAGATATCATCGGGAATTTTTATCAACTGCGAGCTGTGCGCTATAAAATGGTCACCGAATCCGGCGCCGAGGTTCACGGGCATGTCGCCTTCCGAGAAGTTTTCACAGAGAGTATAGTTGCCTTCGCTGCAACTCCTGCACGGCGGATTTATTTCTTTGATCGAACAGCAGGGGAGATAGCGCTGGAGTACGACCCGGTCTCCCGGAGAAAGGTGTGTGACGCCGTCACCGGCTTCCACAACATTTCCTACCAGCTCATGGCCCATGAAAACCCTGGGAACTCCGGGCAGGGCGGCGATTGAAATTCGCGGATCGGCCTTTACATAGAAAAGCGACATATCAGCGCCGCAAATACCGGCGATCCGGGTTTTGACGCGCACCCAGTTTTTCCCGGGCAGTGACCTGTCGGGGATAGTCCTGAACCTCACCGGAGAGAGCGGCGAGTAATACACCCGCTGACTCAGCTTCGCCAGCGTTTTTGTAAGTAATATTCGTGGAATACTGACTTCAAAATAGATGGTTTTCATAGATTCCCTCGGTTATAAAATTTGTGCAATTTCCCCGGAGTTCTTAGTCGCCTGTATTTTCAACACCTGTCTTTGCCGATATAACCTTCCGCGATGTAAATTTTTATTGTATATGTGCAATCATTGAATATTTTTGTAATAGTTCAATAATTCAGGGATTATTTAATTTGTCAAATAATATTTGTATATATACAAGTATTATTTGACAGTCAATGGGACTCTTGTTCCGGTTTCAGGATAGAAGGGAAAATTGGCTTCAGGGCTTTGAGGTTTTTTGTGAATTGGAAATGGAAGGAACGCCGAGAATTTTATTCAGTTTTTTCGCGGCTTTGATGATGGCCATTATCTCTTCGTCGGTAAAATCGCTCAAACCGGCCAGGATCGTATTGAACGAATGGTCTTCCGAGGCCTTCATAAGCATGGCGCCTGCCGGTGTCAGTGCTACAAGCATGTTCCGCCTATCGGCCTGGTCTTTTTTTCTTACCACCAGTCTCCGTTTTTCCAGCTTGTCAACTGCCCTGCTGGCGGTGCTGATGTGGATATTCATTTCCTCGGCGATTTCACCGATCCGCGCCGAGACCTTATGTGATATATAATAAAGCAGGTAGGAGTCCTGGTATGTCATGCCGAAGAGCGACACCTTCAGGCGGTCGAACTGATATATCGCCGACATGGTTTCATAGAGTATCTCGTCGATTTCCTGGCGTCTGAGCTTCAGATCTCTTATCGCTTCTTCCATCACACAACCGTTATACTGTTTAATTTAAACTGCGGCGAAGATTCCGCCTGATTGAAACGAATTGATATATAGTCTTAATTCAGACAGTACCTGTCAAGAATATTATCGCTCACCCTGATCGGCGTTCCCCTTGTCGCCAGCAAGCCGTATGCCGTCCTTATCAATGGATATTTTTCTTTTCTTATAGAGATTGCCAATGGCTGTCTTGAAGGTAGTCTTGCTTTCACCGAAGAGACGGTAAATCAGTTCCTGGGGACTTTTATCGTTAACGGCAATAAAGCCGCCCTCGCTTTTGAGCCTGTCCAGGATAACCTTTGACAGGGAATTCACTTTTTTAAATCCGGGCTTGTGGAGCGTCAGGTCGATCTTGCCGTCGTCACGTATCTTTTTAATGAATCCTTTTACGGGCTCCCCGGTATGCAGCGACCGGAACACCTCGTTTTTATACAGAACGCCCATATGCCTGCCGTTGATGACGGCCTTGTATCCCAGGTCAGTACGTCCGCAGATGAGAAGATCCACTTCCTCCCCCTCCTTTGCGGCAATGGGACTTTTATCGACGAACCTGTTCAGTTTTGACGAGGCGACGATCCGTCCGCTCGTTTCATCGAAATAAATATGGACAACATAGGTTTTTCCCTCTTCCATCTTTTTGTGCTGCTCCCGGAAGGGAACCAGAAGGTCCTTGGGCAGACCCCAATCGAGAAATGCACCGGTCTCATTGACTGACACCACTTTTAAAAGGGCGAACTGCCCCACTTCGGCATGGGGCTTCCGTGTCGTGGCCTTCAGCGTCCCGCCGGCATCCTGGTAGAGAAAAACATTGATTATATCACCGGCCCTGCATTCAGCGGGAGCTTCCCTGGGATGAAGCTTCACTTGACCGTAATCCTCTCCATCGAGAAGAACGCCTGATTCATGAACTTTTAAGACCTTCAGCCTGTTATGTTTTCCCGGTTGCACCATTATGCTCTGTCCCCCTGCTTTTTCACTCCAGATATGAAAAAAGGCCGTTTCCGGCTACTCTTTTTTACTTTTTCCCGCGATCGGGGTCAGAGCCCCTTCTTTCATTCCCTGATAAAAGACTCTTTTTTCAAAACTACGCGTCATTTTCCGCGAAAAAGTCTTGCCCTGAATGTCTATGTAAGAAAAATAACCTCATTGGGAGAATAAATCAATGCAGGAATATCTGAAAAGCTTCACCGAACGCGCAATTATTGCCGCCCGTACCGGCGACCTGGAACGTCAGCAGATTCAATCAGAGCTGGAGACACTGCTCTCCGACCGTCCCGAGGGAGCGGCACAGGACATGCTCCTGTACCTGGAATTTCTTCTCACCGTGGTGAAGGGCGAGGATGCGGAAGAATTGTGGTCACGCCTTACACCGGAACTGCAGGACATCTTCGGCCAGGTAATACGCAAGTTCAAGGGCAACGAAATTTTTGACCGGCTCAAGGAAATCACACAGAAGGCCGTGCTGGCCACAAAAGGGGAAAAGACCGAGCAGGATATGGCCCTCCAGGAACTGGAGTTGATCCTGGCATCTCAGCCCGAGGGAGGATCGCAGGATATCGCCCGCTACCTGGCATTCCTCATGACCCTTGTCAAAGGTGAGGATACGACCGAACTGTTTCCCCACCTTGACCGGAAACTCTCGGAGCTGTATACCGGCGTCATACGCGATGTGGCCCGCACGGACATGATGGACTTCTTCACGACACTGACAGATTCCGTATTCTCCGAATCTCTCAACGGCCCGCCCGAAGGGAAGATACCGGTGTCGCAGGTCATTGATGAATTACTCTCCTCAGCGAACCCGCCGCCCCGGGCCATCGGCAATTATCTCCACCTGCTCCAGTCAGTACTGACAGGAACCTACGATGAATCAAAACGCCAGGATATTCCCGAACAGTTCCTGGAGGTCTTTGACGCCAGTAAAAACATGCACTGAAAAGTATTATCATACCCCTTCTTCCCACCAGCGCTGTATCACCGAATCGTTGCCGGGCACCATGGTTCTTCCCGGTTCCGGGACCAGGAGCTTTATATCATCATCGTCAGCCTCCTGGATCAATTCCCTGACCGGCCCATCCCAGTCATGAAAGGCCAGGGTAAAGGTCCCCCAGTGGATGGGCATGAGAAGTTTTCCCCGCAGGGAGGCATGGGCCTGCAGTGCTCCCCGGGGCCCCAGATGTATTTCACTCCAGTTTTCATGATAGGCGCCTATCTCCAGCATGGTCACGTCAAAGGGGCCCAGCTTCGCACCGATTTCCTGAAACCCGGAAAACATGCCGCCGTCGCCGCCGTAAAATACCCGGTGTTCCGGCCCAACGATCACCCACGAGGCCCAGAGGGTATCGTTGCCGTTTATGAATTTCCGCCCCGAGAAATGCCGGGCCGGGGTGGCCTTTAACCGGTGCCGGCCCAGGGAAATATCCTCCCACCAGTCCATCTCGTGGATTTTCTCCGGGGCCACGCCCCACTCCAGCAGGTACCGGCCCACGCCCAGGGGAGCGTAGAAATCAACGCCGCGCGTGCTGAACCACTCCACCGTTTCCTGGTCAAGATGATCATAATGGTCATGGGAGATAATGATGCCGTCCAGGGCAGGCAGTTCCTCCAGAGAACAGGGAGGATCGAAGAATCGTTTGGGCCCCATGAAGGGGATGGGGGAAACGCGCTCACTCCAGACCGGGTCCGTGAGAAAGCGTTTGCCGTCGATTTCAATCAGGACCGTTGAATGCCCCATCCAGGTGACGCGCAGATGTTCCGCGCCGCTATCATGCAGCGCGGCGCTGTTCACGGCAAACTTCTTCAGGGCAAAGGGAGGGCGGCGGATTTCATCGCCCCTGAAAAAGTTTGCCATATTATTCCAGAAGGTCCCCGGCCTGGTCACGACCGTGTATTCCGTATTGTAAAACTTTTTCCCGTCATAGTTACGCGACACCTTGAGTGTCCTGAAGGAATTCCCGTCGGCGCTTCTCCGCACCGATGATTTCGAGCACTGTGATGCCACGAACAGAAAGACCCCTGCCACGGATATGAATAGTGCCGTTTTCATAAAAAAAGTCATGGCCATCACCTGCCCCCTTTTCTCAGTTCTTTCCACCGCTGGAAAGCGAATATCCTGCGCACCACCATGGCGAGCATGGTCATTTTCCAACCCTCGAAATCACGGGCCACTTCTTTCAGGTGTTCCTGTATGGGCAGTTCCTGGGGACACTCCTTTTCGCACATCCCGCATTCCCGGCACAGCGAGGCATTGGACGGTTCCTTGCCCAGGGCACCCATAAAGCGCGCCATGTAGTTGATCATGGATTCCTTTTCCCTGCCCCACAGGTGACGGCTGTTGTACATCTCGAAGCAGCCCGGAATATCGACCCCCGATGGGCAGGGCATGCAGTATCGGCACCCCGTACAGCCCACCTTCATCAGGGACTGGAATTTTTCCGCCGCCTCCCTGACCAGGGCCAGCTCCGCTGTCGTGAGAGACCCGGCGTAGGCCTCGCCGGCGATGCGCAGGTTTTCCATAATGTGTTCTTCGTTGTTCATGCCCGAGAGGACCACCGTTGCTTCAGGATGATTCCATATCCACCGCAGTGACCATTCAGCAGCGCTGCGCTTCACCGGGGCCTTTCTCCATATATCCTCAATGGCCGGCGGCATCTCTCCTGCCAGGCTTCCGCCGCGCAGGGGTTCCATGATGACAACCCCCAGTCCCTTTGCCGCGGCATACTCCAGTCCCTGGGTCCCGGCCTGGTTTTCTTCATCGAGGTAATTGTACTGGATCTGGCAGAAGTCCCAGTCAAAAGAGTCGATGATATTTTTAAACTCCGGCAGCCTGCTGTGAAAGGAAAAACCGATGTTGGTGATGAGTCCTTCTTTCTTCGACGCCGTGATAAATTCACGCAGGCCCAGTCCCTGGAGCCGTTCCCAGTCGTCGCCGTTCATGTTATGTATCAGGTAATAATCGATGCTGCCCGTATCGAGGTTTTTCAGCTGGGCCCGCAGAAGCCTGTCCATGTCACCGGTTTTTTTCACCTGCCAGTGGGGCAGCTTCGTGGCCAGCTTCACTTTTTCACGATAACCGTCCTTCAGGGCCCGGCCCAGGAAGGGCTCGCTGGCCCCCAGGTGGTAGGGCATGGCCGTATCGATATAATTGACCCCGTTATCAATGGCATGGCGCACCTGGGCCATTGCCCGGTCCTCGTCGATCCTGCCGTTCTTTTCCGGCAGGCGCATGCAGCCGAAACCCAGGATTGAAAGAGTATCGCCGTTCTTCGGCATTTTTCTGTACAGCATTTCTATCCTCCTTACCCGATTATTCGCCTAGCTGTTTCATCTATGAATATCCGATTCTAATGATATGACAGTCTTAAACGGACTGATAGTCCGGTATTTATAAAAAAAATTATTTTTTCAATCCCTCACGATACAGCTCGGCATGAAGCATAACAAAGGACCGTATCCGCTCCTTGTCCTCCTCTTCCTCGGTATGAATGAACAGACCGATGATGCCGATCACGGCGGAAAAGAAAAGATTAATAAAGTCGGGGATATTCACACGGCGGAGCAGGTCCTTTTGCATGAACCTTTCCAGCAGAACGGCAAAGGGCTCAGCCGCCTTTTCCCCCAGGGCCTTTTTCCGTTCCAGCAGCACCGGAGGAATCTTCGAATAGGCCATGGAATTATTGTTGAAATAGGACAGGGCCTTGTAATAGTCCGTGTACTCGGCATAGAACCGGTACAGATTTTCCGCTCCCTTCATGAATTCCGCATCGAAGTCTTCACTGAGGGTGTCAATGGATTCATTGAGTTTGATAAGGATTTCCAGGGCATCGAGATAGATATGGGAATAAATCTCCTCCTTGCTCTCGAACATGGAGTAAATGACGCTGCGGCCGTATTCCACGGCATCACAGATATCCTGGATAGTGACCTGTTCATAGCCCTTCCGGAAAAACAGTTCCCTGCTCTTCTCCAGAATGTATTTTTTGCGGTCCTCGAGCTCACGCAGTTTTCTGTCACGGGGTCCCATGGTTATTTGAATATCCTGCTTTATCTGATTATTATTGGACTATCAGTCCGTTTTGGGCTATGAGTCTAATTTAATAACAAAATTCTTCATCGTCAACAGTAATTACAGAGGCATACAAAAAAATCTGTTGCTCAGAGTAAAAATTTTACTCTAAGCAACAATCAAATAATGATCCGGAGTGGCAGCGTCGCAGGGTAAATAAATCGGGCAGGAATCATTCCTGCCCGATTTATCAGCCTGTTCTCTTTACTTCACAGAAATACTACCGTGAAGAAAATGTTCTTGGAAACACCTTCAGGAGATTTATCGCGCCCTTAATCCGTAAAAGGGGGTTTCTCCCATACAAAACGTACGCAACGCCCTTCAACCCCTCATAAATATTCCGGCTGAAGGGATGCCACCAGAAATTTTTCCTGGCAAAGGGAAGTATTTCATTGACCAGCACCTGCGGCTGGGTCATCTCGGCAAACCCTATATCCCCATGGGTCCTGCCGATCCCCGACTGTTTGAATCCGCCCCATGGCGTTTCGGCAAGCCCATGACTCATGAGGTGATCGTTGATGGTGATGGCCCCGGACTTTATCTTACGCCCGATTGCCAGAGCCTTTTTATTATTCCGGGACCACACCGAAGCGGTAAGCCCCAGATATGAATCGTTGGCGAGCCTAACGGCCTCGTCGATGCTGCTCACCTGCATTACGCCCAGTACCGGACCGAATGTTTCATCCTTCATAACATCCATATCATGATTGACATCAACCAGGACCATGCAGGGCAGAAACTGGCCCACGGTTCCCTGAGGAGGCTGCGATTCAGCAAAAATTCTGGCGCCTTTTTTAAGGGCGTCCTTTATATGCGCCCTGACCGCATCCATCTGCCGTGATGTTGTCATGGCGCCGATATCAACATTGTAATCACTATCATAACCGATACGCAGGGACAATATTTCTTTCCGCAGCAGATTCAGGAATTCATGGTACACGTTGCTGTGAACATATATCCTTTCGACTCCGCCGCATGACTGCCCGGCATTCTGGCAGCCCGCCCAGACAGCTCCTTTTGCTGCCCGCTGGAGATCGGCGTCCTCGCATACCACCATGGGATCATTGCCTCCCAGTTCCAGGGAAACCGGCGTCAGGGTTTCAGAAGCCTTTTTCATGAGATACATGCCTATCTTCACTGATCCGGTAAAAAAAAGCTTGTCGATACCGGCCTCGAGAAAAGCATCGCCGGCCTGACTCCCGGGCATATTGATGTAGGTAAAAACATTTGCAGGCAGGGCTCCCGCCTCAACGCATTTCTTCAGAATATGTCCCACCATCTGGGTTTCCGAAGCGGCCTTAAAAATAACCGTATTGCCCGCCAGGAGGGCCATGACGATTTCAGAAAAGGGAATTGAAAAAGGATAATTCCACGGAGCTATAATGCCGACAACTCCGAAAGGAACGCGGGCGATCCTGCTTCGTTTATTAATGAACATGATATTGCCCATACCCAGCTTCCTGTCTTTTAAAAATCTTTTGGAATTATTGCAGTAATACGAAGCTGCCATGGCGGAACAGAGTACTTCAGTGGCAAGGGCATCGACTCGGGTCTTGCCATTATCCCGGGATATGGTTTCCGAGAGTTCATCGAGATTATCAATTATGTACCGTCGCATTTTTTTTATATGCGCGATACGCTTTGCAAGAGGGAGGGCCTCCCATGCGGGCTGCGCTTTCCTTGCCTTCCGAACCGCTTCTTTTACATCATTAATGCAATTGATGCCATATTCTGCCAGTTTTTCTCCTGTTGCAGGATTGATACAGATTGTTGTGTTTTTCCCTGATGAGGCCTTTTTTTGGATTTTCGGTTTGTTCATAATTATCTCTCTTTTTGTTAAATTTTTCTGGCTAATTCACCAGAGCTATGATGGAATTGAAAATAAAACATGAACAGCAAAGAGCTATAACCGGCTTCAAGACAGGCTGTCTGAGATATTTTTATGTATTTAAATTATGAATTCTTATTATTACATATACAAGAATAATCATTAACCGTTTAACGGTTATCGATTATCGTTTTTATGTCAACGATAATTTTAATTTAAAAAAATACTTAACAAATAAATACGACATCTGACATTATCCAAAATCTGTTACCAAAAATAGGAGTGAATCCCCATGGCTGTATTAAAATCTCAGAACCTTGCTTACGAAATAGCGGAACATCTCTCCGGCAGGATCATCAGGATGGAATTGAGCTCCGGTGAACGTCTGATCGAATCAAAAATAGCCAAAGATCTCGACGTAAGCCAGAGTTCAGTCCGCGAAGCCCTTCGCATCCTTGAAAAAAACGGCCTGGTTGAAATCAATCAGAGAAGGGGCACCTATGTAACGGAATTATCCATATCAAATATCGATATCATGTATGATATCGTTTCGGAACTCTATGCACTTCTTATACGAAAGGCCATGGAGCGTAAAACCGAACTTTACATTAAAGAAATCCTCGAGGTCTTTAATAAACTGGAAATTTCGGCGAAAAATAATGATGTGGAAAACTACTTCAACAACATATTCGAAATCGCCCTGGTAGCCCTCAGGGCTGTGGACAGCTCCCTGCTGAAAAACATCATCACCGATATGTGGCCCAATAAGCGCAGGGTCGAATACATGACCCTGAAATACCGGAAAGATGAGCTGCTGAAAAATCTGAAATATTTCAAGCAGCTGGAAAAATACATGCTGGAGGGCAACCTGGACAAGCTGATAGAAACGATTAAAGAATATACTCAGAATGAAAAGAAAACTGCTATCAGCATTCTGGAAAAGTCCTGAAGCGCCGTTGTACGGCTTTTCCTGAAGGCAGCCCCGCCATGTGGCGGGGAATACCTGCAATAAATATTTTCAAAGAACTCACAAAGGAAACAGTAATACCACTATTGATACGCTATTCCACCGGCATGTATCAAATGCTATTTAAAAACCATTTTAGCATACTTCAGCTTATCCCCGTAAGGCGCGTATCTCAGGGGAATATCAAAAAGCGTTGTCTTGGCCAGTATGGAGCGATGGTGACTGAAGGTGTCGAAACTGAATTTACCGTGATAGGCCCCCATGCCGCTGTTCCCCACACCGCCGAAAGGCATACGCGGATTAGTAAGATGCACCATGGTATCATTGATACAGCCGCCGCCCGATGAAGTCTGTGAAAGAACCAGTTTCTCCTTTTTCCGGCTTGAAGTAAAAAAATAGAAGGCCAGTGGTTTTTCCCCGCTGTTAATGTATGATACGACCTCGTCGAGATCATCGTATTCCATGATGGGAAAAATCGGTCCGAAAATCTCTTCCTGCATGATGGGATCTCCAGGTTTCACATTATCCATGAGTGCGGGGGCAATATAACGGTCACCCACATCGACGTCACCGCCGAAAATCACCTCTCCGGTCTTCAGCAGTTCCGATAATTTTTTAAACTGTGCATCATTAATAATCCGGCCGTAATCGGGACTGTCATGCGGATCGGCTCCATAGGAAAGTGTGATGTAATGCTTTATTTTTTCAATGAGCCGGCTCTTTATTTTAGAATTAACAAGAAGATAATCAGGCGCGATACAGGTCTTCCCGGAATTGAGAAACTTGCCAAAAACTATCCGCCGGGCCGCCACATCCAGGTTGGCATCATCCTCGACAATGCAGGGGCTTTTCCCTCCCAGCTCCAGAGATACGGGAGTCAGATACCTCGCCGCTTTTTCCATGACGATTTTACCGAGGAAAGGACTGCCGGTGAAAAAAATGTAATCAAACCGGTGTTCAAGAATTTCCTGAATAGCGTCACGCCCCCCGGTAAAAACACTGATATATTCTCTGTTAAAAGTTTCACCGATCATACGCACTATGACTTCGGTAACATGTCTGGAATAGTTCGCCGGCTTCAGCACAGCACAGTTGCCCGCTGAAATGGCTCCCACAAGCGGGTCCATGAGGAGCTGGAACGGATAATTCCAGGGAGACATGATGAGCACGACTCCGAAGGGTTCGTGAAGGACATAACTGCGCGAACCGAAATTCACCAGGTCAGTCCTGACCTTTACCGGTTTCATCCACTTTTGCAGGTGTTTTATATGATGGGATATTTCCTCCAGGACAAAACCAATTTCTGTGGCAAAGGCCTCAAACTTAGTTTTATTAAGATCCATTTTAAGAGCTTCAAAAATGTCCCCCTCATACTTTAAAATGGCCTTTTTTAATTTTTTCAGGTTTTCAATCCTGAATTTAACATCCTTTGTTTTTTGCGAAAGGAAAAACCTTCTTTGCGATTCAATGGTCTCTACCATATTCCCCTGTTCAGTTTTGAAAGCGGTATTCATACATCCTCCTCAATCATGACCAATATTTTTTATTTTTATCGATTATCGATAATCGTTTATTATAATAATGATATAATTGTCAAGCCTTTTAACATTTTCATCGGGGAAATTGAACACCGGTAATAATCAGGAATATCGTCATCGCGAAGATGATATGTGTAACGGTAAGCATCACCGGAAATATATTTCCATTGACACGGGAAAAAATCCATGCCACGATCATATCATGAACATTATCATCCGCCCCGAAAACAGCAGCGACTATGACGACATCACCGCCGTCAATGACCTGGCCTTCGGCCAGACCAACGAAGGAGTCATGATAAGGGAACTGCGGAAGAATAAGGCTTTCATTCCCGGACTGTCACTCGTGGCGATGGCGGGCGATGAACTCACGGGCCACATCCTTTTTTTCCCCGTGCCGCTCCTGGACGGCGCAAAACGTCATGATATACTGTCACTGGCCCCCATGGCCGTTCTGCCGGAATACCAGTATCGCGGCATAGGAAGCAGGCTTGTACGCAGCGGGCTGGAGGCCTGTATGAAAGAAGGATTCAAAGCCGTACATGTCCTGGGCCATGCTGACTACTATCCCCGCTTCGGTTTTAAACGCGCCTCAAAATGGCATATCCGCCTCCCCTTTGACGCCCCCGACAAGGCTTCCATGGCCATTGAACTGGTCCCCGGGGGGCTTGCGGGAATCTCAGGAACAGTGGAATACCCGAAGGAATATTTCGGTGCACTGTAGTTCCTCATGACGGGGTCAGAGCCCCCTGTTCCGTCACCGCAATAATCAGCAATAATAATTAAAAAATTCAGTCATTGCCATAATTTTTATACCACAATTATCAAGACTTTCAGTATATTTATGTGATTAATTATGGAGGTGGCAGGGGAAAGCGGTGATTTCATACTGCACAGATGACGCCTTCCTGAAAAAACTGATTTCCCCCGCAGGAACATGGGTATCAAAAGAAAGATAATCATTCTGCTTACGCTCCTGCCATTAACCCTGACGGCCCGGACGGTCGATCTCTATGAACAATATTACGCCATATGCGCCATAAAAAACACCGGGGTCCAGGTAATTGCCCTGAGAAAATTCAGACATAACGGCAACAACCTTATTCTGACTATTCACCCTGTGACACTTCAGACCGCCATATATTCCAGCGACTCCCTGGCCATGGTTCCGGCCGACATGCAAAAGATCCGGGAAACATTCAGGGGCACTCCCTATTGCCGTCTGCTCTCCTATTCAGAATCAAGGGGGAAAAAGCTCCTCAATGCGGGAATCACCCATTTTTCACCGCAGGACCGGAAAACCTATCTCACTGTTGACCTGTGCCCGTCGCGGCATCCCCTGGACAGAAAGCTCTTTACCGAGGTTATCCAGCAATTCACGACGGCGGGAAGGCCGGTCCCCATGGCAGTGGCCGTCACCGGTCTCTGGATGGAAAAACACGAGGATGACATCATCTGGCTCCGCCGCATGGAGAGAGACGGAAAGATAGCCATTACCTGGATCGACCATACATACAATCACCGCAGCAGAAAGGAAACGCCACTCCGGAAAAACTTTCTCCTGGCAGATAAATCCCGCATCGAAGAGGAAATACTGAAAACCGAGAAGGCCATGATTGAAAGAGACATGAGGCCATCGGTATTTTTCCGTTTTCCCGGACTCACATCGGACCTGCGCCTTTTCAATAAAATTACCGGTTTTGGCCTCATACCCATCGGCACCGACGCCTGGCTGGCAAAAAACCAGTGGCCGCGAAACGGGAGCATCATCCTGGTGCACGGCAACGGGAACGAACCCGTGGGCATACGCAAATTCCTGGGCCTGATGAAGAAGAAAAAAATGGATATAGAGAGCCGAAACTGGGCCCTCTATGACCTGCGTGAAGGCGCCCGCGACCTGGGAAGGGAAATCCGCTGAAATTTCACACTTCTTTCAGAAATAATTGCCCGTTCAAGGCTATGCGGCTGTTTGATTGATGAATCCTTCCATCACTATTCCAGCTATCGCCTTCTTTTCGTAAAATGACAAAAACTGCAGTCATTCTTCGTATGACATGATGTGCATGAAGAAAGTCTTAAACGGGCCTTGCGCTTGTGAAAGTTCGGCGAACCGGCAATCAGCCATCCGGCGGGGTGAGGATTACGATATTTTTTGCTTGCCGTAGTTACCCCCCGTGCGGTGTGACAGTTTCTGCAGTATCGTTCACTATGACATGATTTGCAATTTTTTAAAGAGACCCTGGATTCATACCGATGCGTAAGCTCGAAATTCGGATTATGGCTGTTCAAAGGTTTTCTGACACCGTTGTGGCAGCTGCTGCAAAAACCTTTGCTGCTGTGACAGCTCTTGCATGCTTTCAGGTTCGTCGCCGCCTTTACTTTATGCTGTTTGTCCCAGTCGGGGCTATGGTCCGCCGGTTTTATGGGCGTTATATGACAGTACATGCAGTACCCCGATGCCGTTTCATTATCATGGCAGGCGCAGCAATCCTTATAATCCTTAACGATTTCAAATTGTTCCACCCTGTTTTTTATAAAAAGGCTCTCATGACATCCCTTGCATTCAAGTCCCTGTTCCTTTGTATGATACGTATGATTGAATTTATATGACTGACTGTACTGAAAATCCGTTACCTCGCCATAACCGTCCTCTTTTTCATGACAGTCATTACAGGATGCTTTCCCGGGAATATCAGGGCCGTTATCGGTTTTTATACTTTTGGCGATTTCCGTATGGCACCCATCGCAGCTCAACGACGCGTCAATATGCGTTTTATGGGGAAACCGGACTTTTTCACTGTGGCACTTTGTACATTTTTTTTCTGCCGTGTCATTGTTGTGACATTCGAAACAGAGCTTCATTGCGGGGAAAGCGCTGCCGGGAACAAATTTATCAGCGGCAATCCCCTTATGGCACTTCTGACATTTCATGTCCAGATCGGCGTGCATTTTATGATTGAAGTCGAGACGATATCCGGGCCTGGACCCGGCAGGCGCGAATTTCTTCAGGATATCCTTCTCATGACATTCCCCGCTGCATTTTTTCAGGTCGGGAAGATTATTATCACGGGCCTTTTCACTTACCGCGGCACCGGCGTGACAGGCCGTGCATTCCATTTCCATGTCCATATGCGGTTTATGCGGAAACACCCGGCTGTTCTCCGAATAGAGAAATACGGCAAATACAAGCATAAGTGCCGCTGATATGAAAATAAGCATGTGTCGTCCGTTCCTGGTCATGTCATGTCCTGTCAGAAAAAATATTTTAACGAAAAAATACCCCTGAGATCATAGTTGTATTTCGGGTTATGATAATATTCCATGGTGACGGAAAGAAGGAGATCCCTGATGATAGAAGCCTCGGCTCCGCCCATGCCATAAATTCCGGCGTCATATGTATCGCCGCCTTCACCATCCTGATAAAAAACAATGCCGCCTCCGGCTATGGCATCAATTATAAAAAACCGCCTGTTGAGAACCGTCATGAGTGTTATTTTATCGCCTTCGGGCCCGAAGATATATTCACCGTTGACCTTTATCCGTGTATTATAAAGGCTGCCGTGCTCAAATCCGGCCGAGACTTCATGACCCGGCGTACCTTCAGCCTCATAGAGGATAATCCCGTACCTGATATCGGCCGTGACGTATTCGGTCAGGGAATAAACCATCATGCAGCTTATCTCCTGGTTACCATAGGGAATAAAATAATTCCAGAAATAGGAATCACGGGGATACACGGGACGGTAGTATTCATGTTCAATAATAACAGAGAGCTTATCCACGGCGTTGATCTGCGTTGCCGCAAGCGTATTTGAAGGAAGTCCCTCGATGAGATCAAAGGTACCGTAGCCGTAGAAGCGGATTTTTTTTGAAAATAGAGTATCAAAGTCAAGGGATATATACTGCTCAACCAGGGAACCGCCGTTGAAAAGAGTCTGATAATCGACTCCCACAAAGGCAATATCTTTGATATGGCAGTTAGTCTTCATGCCCGCCGTATAGTCCCCGGCCCTCTGTTTTATGAAAAAATTCTTAAAATCAAAACTGTTAAACCCGGCGATCGAATCCTCGTCAAGATAATCGTCATTGACCAGCATACCGCCGTACAAATTGAAGGTAAAATCCTGTTTGAACATACTCAGGCCGTACTCAAGGTTGGCGCCGTCAAAATAGGTCAGGGCCAAATTGCCCGCGTCCATAATGCGTCCCATCTGCATGACCAGCTTTTCCGTAAAGGCATACTGAAAATAGCCGTAATAACAGTTGAAGGCCAGCTGTTCGGGATTTTCATATTCATTGGTCCGGTAAATCAACCTGCTGTTGAGGTGAAACCCGAACGTATCGGTGAACTCCACATCGAACAGAACACCCTGTTGGAACCGCCAGTTAGTTTCGGTTCCTGTCAGATCCTCATTCTCCGTGGGATACATATAGGCCGAAGTATCGGAAACCCCGCTGAATTTTATTTCAGACCGGGCTCCTTCCTTCATTACAATAACCTGCACAAAAAACAAAAAGAAAATAAAAAGATACCTAATCTTCATATCAGAACTCGCTGTATTCTCATAAAGGCGGCACAGCCGTGTTGCACGTTTGAGACCCCGACTCTCAGACCATACAGCCGCTTTTACCAGTATTTGGTTTCCCATCCCGGGGCCGATTTGTAATGACAGCCCAAACCAACCCGTCCGCAGGAATTAGTGGAATCATCCCAGAGCAGGAGAATGCTCGCCGGATCTTCAAAAATTACCAGGTTCACCGCCTCGTTGTCCCGGTCCCCCGTTCCGTTTATATGTGTTCCGCTGTTAGTGTATTCATGATGACAACAATCACATGTATCGGCGTAGCCAAAATTACGGGCAAACCCGATATGCGTAGAATGGTGACCGGAATCAAGAGGATCAGGATAGTACGCCGAATAGGTGCTACTGTGGCATGATATACATGTCAGCTGTGATGTTCCCGCCCATGAGGCATTCCCGTGGCAGCTCATGCTTTCACAGGTTCCCTGGACGTCATTCCAGGAGCCGCCGTATTCCACACTGAAGCTCACCATTCCCGACAGGTCCGTTATTCCATCGGTATGCGCGGCGTTGTCACGGTAATTGTAATGACATGTTTCGCAGATCATGCCGTTCATGTCGGCCTGATTTGTCGACAGATGAACGCTATGCTTTCCCTTCCCCAGGGGGTCCAGGACCGTTCCCGGCGCGTGGCACGATACGCATTCCAGTTCTTCCGTGGTATACCAGGAAATTGATCCGTGGCAGCTCAGGCTTGCGCAGGTCCCGGCGCTGTTGTCCCATGTTGCGGTGAATCCGTCGGCAAAATAAATGATCTGTCCGGCTCCATCGGCATCCAGCAGACCATTCCCATGCAGCGTATTATTTTTATAGCCATTATGACAGGTTTCACATGAATAGCTGTGCTCACCCACGTGCGCTATATGTTTCCCGTCGCTGCCGGAACCGTTAAGGGTCATAGGGTCATTTGCCAGACCCGATGCGTGACAGAGCTGACAGCTTGATTCCTCTGTCGTGTACCAGCTTACCGATCCGTGGCAGCTCAGATTGTCGCATGTCGCAGTACTGTTATTCCAGGTCGCTGTGTCTTCTTCGGCAAAGGAGACAAGCTGCGCCGGTCCATCAGTATCCAGTTCTCCATTGCTGTGCAGAGAATTGCTTTTATAGCCGTTATGGCAGGTCTCGCAGGAATAGCCAAGGTCGCTCACATGAGCCAGGTGTTTACCGTCACTGCCGGAACCGTTTAGAGCCAGAGGGTCATTGGGCAGGCCCTGTCCATGACAGAGCTGACAGCCTGATTCCTCTGTCGTGTACCAGCTCACCGTTCCATGACAGCTCAGATTGGCGCATGTCGCAGTACTGTTATTCCAGGTCGCTGTGTCTTCTTCGGCAAAAGCGACAAGCTGTGCCAGTCCATCTGTATCCAGTTCTCCATTGCCGTGCAGAGGATTGCTTTTATATCCGTTATGACAGGTCTCGCATGAATAGCCATGCTCACCCACGTGCGCTAGATGTTTCCCGTCGCTGCCGGAACCGTTAAGGGTCATAGGGTCATTTGCCAGACCCGATGCGTGACAGAGCTGACAGGTTGACTCTTCAGTCGCGTACCAGCTTACCGATCCGTGGCAACTCAGATTGGCGCAGGTCCCGGTACTGTTCTCCCAGACTGCCAACTCTTCCCCTTCAAAGGAGATAAGCTCTGCGGTACTATCCGAATCAAGCTGTCCGTTCATATGCAGGGGATTGGTTTTATAGTTACTGTGGCATGTCTCACAGGAATAATTCAGATCCAGGGCATGAATCGAGTGCTTCCCATTGATCCCGTCACCACCCAGGGCAAGAGGATCATTGGCAAGACCCGGGCCATGGCAGAGCTGGCAGCCTGATTCCTCTGTCGTGTACCAGCTCACCGTTCCATGGCAGCCCATGCCGGCGCAGGTTCCGGTACTGTTGTCCCAGACTGCATCGGGATTTTTCGCGCTGAAAAATATTATATCACCCCCGGTCTGTGTTTCATTGACACTATCATATCCGTTCAGTACGCGGTCTTTATGGAGCGGATGATCAAGATAGCCGCTATGGCAATCATCACAGGTCATATTGAGCGCCGGGGATAGATGGGATTCATGTTTACCGCTCCGGGGCGGATACAGGCCCAGGGTTGTAGATACATGACAGAGTGATGCTCCGCATGACGCGTCAGCATCATACATTTCTTCTTCGGCAAAATTGGAATTTATATCTCCGCAGGCTGACATGGCAAAACAGCTTATTATGAAAAGCAGCGCACAACTGCAGGAATAAAATCTATCTCTCATAGGGCTTTGTCCCCGATGTATAACATCTTAAAAAAATATTTATCAGACCCTGGAACATGGTCTGGACGGGCAGATTTCATCTTCTTGATGAAATCTGCCGCTCCATCAGCCTTCATAGTATCATTCGTAATCAGACATGATTCTCAGACAAAATATGATCCTAGTGGCATCCGCTTCCCGCGCAATTTTGAATTCCCTTGATCTTCTGAAAATTGGTCTCCCCTTTCAGATAGCCAAGCTTTTTCTTTTCAATATTGGCGACTTTATGGCAGTAATCACATTTGTTAACCGCCTGCCCATTTTTTTGCGTAAAATGGACCTTCTTTCCTTCCACTTCCTTGTTCATGATCTTCGGACTGGCCAGCAGACCGGAGCTGATGAGAAGGACGGAAAGAAATAAACCGAGATACATCGACAGGTTCTTTTTCATAAAATCTCCCCGTTTAAATTTAAAAATTTAAGACCTTTAAAATAAAATCAGTACTCCCATATTTCTCTTTTTCATTAATGCATTTCTTCGTTTCCGCTGCCACAGGCGGGAGTGACTTCGGAAAACCGGAAATAAAATCATACACGGAAATAGCATGCGGGTTGGCGGGATAGCTGCTCAGAGTAAAATCTTCGCAGACCCCATAGTATCTCCTGCCTCTTATACAATTGGGAGTGAAAAAAATGGACAAAATTTCCTAATAAAAATTGAATATTTAAGAATTATTTCATCCAAAACAAGGAAGCAATACATCGATATCATAGAAAAATAAAAAAATTTATCTACTATACATAATTTTTGCTAAACATTTATGTTGCCATACCGATGTATAGTATATAAAGGCTGTATAAAGAGCCTGCAAAACGAAAATCAATTTTCCAGGAGGAACCGTATGAAAATATATGATTTTGCACAATTCAGCGAAACTCGATCAAACCATACCGGACAGTACAATGGGACACCGGACCCCGATTCATTTCTCAAAAAAGCCGCAGGCGGCGAGGATATGATCATGATTTCTCCCGCAGCCATGGAAAAGTATGAGAAAAACATCCATATTATGTGTTTCCGCGAAGAACGTGAACAGCGGCTGCGTGACTATTTTACGGAAAAGGTCATCATGCGGGCCACCAGGGGGTTGGACCGGGCATTTCCCGGCGATGAGAATGATTCGCTTCTTGATTCCGATATTCACCCCGAAGAGGGGAATATCATCCTCAATAGAACAGTGGAAATACTGCTGAAACAGCTTTTTTAATAACGATACCGATGACCATCATCAATGCAGCAACGGAAGAAGCCGGGGCCTCACCGCCCCGGCTTCTTCCAGCCACGACTTTATTATTGACAAAAAACGCCATGATAAAGTCAGGTTATATATGCCCCATAGCAGCGGGGCACAATACATGGACGGGAGTTCCCTATCTTGGCACGAGGAAAACTGCGCAAATTCGACCACCTCAGGACCCTTCCCAATGTCCTGGAGAACAATCTGGTCAGCCCCGATCCCCTCGTGCTGAGCAACTGCTGGGAAACCAGCATTTTCAGGGACCGACAGAACCTGACACTGGAACTGGGCTGCGGGTGGGGGGAGTACGCCCTGAACCTTGGCAAAAGGCATCCCGGTCGCGATTTTATCGGTATCGACATCAAGGGTTCACGGCTCTGGCACGGTGCCGTGAGGTCCCTGGAAGAGGGGCTCAACAATGTATTTTTCATCCGGATGCAGATCAACCACCTCGCTTATTTTTTCCCCGATAAGAGTGTTTCGGAAATCTGGCTTACGTTCCCCGATCCCCATAAGGACAGTCCCGTGCGAAGCGACCGGCGAAGGCTCACGTCGCCGCGATTTCTTTCAATTTACAAAAAAATTCTGAAAGAAGGCGGGCTTGTGCATCTGAAGACCGATGACGGTTTTCTCTATAACTATACCATGGATACGGTGCGTCGGGAAGGAGGGATGATACTCCGGAATACCGATAATCTCTACTCTTCGGACCTTTCCGGCGATGCCACGGAAATCCAGACCATCTACGAAAAACGGTATCTTCTCCAGAATAAATCCATCAGGTATGTGATGTTTTCATTGTAAGTCGACGGGTTCCTCGCCGAATTCTTCAATATCGCGATTCATCTTTTCAACCTTTTCTACCAGGGCCCGGGAGGAATCGGTTATTTCCATGCTGCTCAGGGTATTGTTCTGGGCAAGCTCGTTTATGGAAGCCACGGTTCGGGAAATTTCGTTGATTGCCGACTTCTGTTCATTCATGGAGCTCATGATCTGTTCCGAACGCACCCGCACCATCTCGGCGTGTTCATTGACCACGGTGTTCGCGGCGGTCTGCCTGCTCATTTCCCGGGATATCTTTCCTATCCCCGTGACAATGCCCTCGATCCCGTTTATAATGCGGTCGATTTTTTCAACGGCCGTGGTGATGTTGCTGTTGCCCGTCTGTATCTCGGTGTCATTATTCCGTATGAGCACATCGATGTTTTTGATACTCGATGCGGTCTGATCGGCCAGCTTCGATATCTCATCGGCTACCACGGCGAAACCGCGGCCCGATTCACCGGCCCTGGCAGCCTCGATTGCCGCATTAAGCGAAAGAAGGTTGATCTGGTCGGAAATATCATTAATGATCTCGACGATGCCGGTTATCTGCCTCGAGCTTCTGCTTATTTTCTTCATGCTCTCTTCCATGACATTCAGCGACTGCTCACCCGATTTTGCGTTCTGTGATATTTCCCCTATCATCTTCAGTGCGTCATCCACCAGCCCCTTCATGGCATCCATGACATGGGAAAGATCGCCCATAGTGGCAGCCAGCGTTTCAATACTCTTAAACTGGTCATCGATATTGCTTTTCACGTTCTCTATGCCGGCCGTGATTTCCTCTACCGATGCCGTTACCTCCTCCGTGGCCGCAGCCTGATCCTGCGTGTTCTCCGTAAAAGACGATATGGCCGATGAGAGATTTTCCGAAAAAGTGACAAGATCACCGGTGCTCGTTTTCAGGATGTTCTTGATAAAATTATTCTGCCGTATGTTTTTCCCGGCCTCGGCCTTGGCGAGATCATGGGCCTTCTCCACCTCCCGGGACATGTCAAAAAATTTACGGAGTACGGCCCCCATGGACAAGAGAATGAATACGGTAAGTCCCAGGACAAGCCGTGAATGGCGGGCATCGGGAAGGAAATCATAAAACTTCCCCGTGTATACGCTAAGAACATCGATCACCGCACCGTAAACGGCAAAGGCGAGACCGATAAAGGGCGCGAAGAGATACCGCAGCCTGCGGTTCATGAGCATGTCGGCCACGAAACAGGCGATGCCATAGAGAATGATGATGCCCAGGATACCGTCGCGCACCATATAAAGGGGGCCCTCCTGGCCGCGCCCATGATCGGCCTGGCGCAGGAGCCAGTCCTTGCGGTGTATGGTCTGGGACACGAAGAGATCGGGTGAAACAAAGGAGATAACTAAAAAAAAGAGAGCAATGAGCAGGCCCAGAGAAAAGACAACCCGGTTTATCTTCCGCCATGTCTCATTCATGACAAGATAATAATGGAGCATGAAGGGAATGCTGAATATAAAAAATGAGGCGCCTATCTGCTCGGTGCGGTGAAACTTCATCCCCAGGTCCGCGTTCACCAGCCATCCCGCCGTGAGAATCAAGGCCTCGCTCATGACAAAGCATGTTCCGGTGAACCCCAGAAGCATCATGGCCAGATGCAGGCGTTCCCTCGTATTGATGAACATGCTTATATACAGGAGCAGTCCCATAACCAGGATGCCGCTGCACATCCAGGCGACTATGAACTGCGACGGGTATAGAACCTCTTTAAACTCTATCATGGAAATACTCCTGGCTTCTCCTGGTATTCCTTATTAAAGCATGGTTCACTGAAATATGTAAAGAAAAAAATGCCTGTCAGTTCTTGAGCCTGTAGGGACAGAATCCCCTGCGCGGGCCCGCCACATCGGGATGTTCCCGGCAGACTCTGGGCCTCCTGTCATAGATCGAGCAGAGCTTCCTTTCATCCAGGAAAATACACTCGCCCTTTGCAGTTTGCTCCAGAACAAACTTTTCCGTCCTGATGTTATAGCGTTTTATTATACCCTGCTTTTTAAGGGATTTCACCAGTCCCTTCATATCATGCTGCGTTTCCCAGAGAGAGGCGTATCCGCAATTGATCATGTCCTCGGTGCTTACCTCCACAATGAGGGTGCAGCAACGGGCTGCACAACTGGAGCACAGACTCCTGCTGTACCGAGTCCAGGTGCGGGTGTCATCAATATCCGCCTCTTTTATAATGGTGGTTGTTTTGGCCACGGAATTCATTGTATGCATACTCCCGGTTCCCGTATGTACGGTTTTCTCGTGAATAAAAAAAGTGAGTATTAAAAAGAGGGGGTCAATTTGACAAGAAAAAAACGCGGACTGAAAATATTCTGTACGGGGCAGCGGCTATACCGGACTTCACCTTCTTCTCCGGTGATAGGCAATCTCGATAATACGTTTAACCTTTTCGTTGATTGCCGAGGGATTGATATCACAGGCCTGGCCGATAAAATGCATGGCGTTGCGGAAATCGCCGTCCTTGTAGGCGTATTTGGCCATGAGATAATAGAGACGGTCGAAGGCCGGATCATGGTGCGTGGCTTTTTTCAGAATATGAATAGCATCATGAAAGGCGCCATTCTGGGCATGGATATAGGCGAGATCTATATAGGCATAGATGAATCCCGGGTTAAGATCTATCACGTGATTAAGACATTCTTCCGCCTTTTCATAATTCCGGTGATTTATCCACTCCGATGCCATATCGTAGTAATCTTCCGCTTCGATGTACCGGTAGTTATCCATAATCATACCTGTTTATACATTCTTGCCGGGTACTGTTGCCCGTGTTTACTCATCATTAGTACCATGACCGGGGGGAATGTATCAGAAAAAATAACCGGCATACCGCTTTTTCAATGGCCCGCCATAGAGTATAATCATTGCACCTTTTATACGCCGTATAGAACCTGGTGAACCGCTTCAGCAAGCTTTGCCGCCGTGTAAGGCTTCTGAAGAAAACCGGCCACACCCATATTGATGATGGCGCTCACACGGTCATCCTGACGGAAACCCGAAGAGAGAATCACTTTCACTGAGGGATCGAATGCCTTCAATTCCATGAAGGCCTCTTTCCCTGATTTTTTCGGCATCACCATATCCAGGAGCACCAGGGTAACATCATCCCGGTTCTCTTTATAGAGACGCACTCCCTCCTCGCCGTCTCCGGCCAGAATCACCCTGTAGCCGCATTCCTCGAGAATGGATTGTGCCGACTGGCGCATAATGTCTTCGTCGTCAATTACCAGAACAAGCCCCGATCCACGGGGAAGCTCCGCCGATCCGGGACTTTCCTTTATCTCGGAAAGGGAGTCAGTTGCTGCGGGAAGATACACGGTGAACGTGGACCCTTCACCGATTTCGGAATAGAGATCGATGAATCCCCGGTGCTGCCGGATGATATTGTACGTCACGGAAAGACCCAGGCCTGTTCCCGTGCCCTTGTCCTTGGTGGTAAAAAAAGGATCGAATATTTTAGCCGCCACGGTGGCATCGATCCCCACACCCGTGTCGCTTACGGAAATAACCCAGTAGTCCCTGCTTTCCGACTCGGGGTGCGTGGCGCAGAAACGATCATCGGCGAATCTTTTGTGAACATCAACCCTGAGCTCTCCGCCCTGTGGTTCCCCCTCCCCCCGCATGAGGGTCATGGCATGGTAGCCGTTTACGCAAAGATTCAACAGTACCTGTTCCATCTGGGTGAGATCGGCCCTGATAACGGCAGTATCGCAGCAGTATTCGGCCGAGACAGTCACTGATTTATCAAAGGAGCTCTGACAGACCTTCAGCACATGCCGCACCGCCTCATTCAGGTCCACGGGAACAAGGACCAGTTCCTGTTTCCTCGTGAGCGTAAGAAGCTGCTGCACCATATCCGCGGCTCTCTGTGATGATTCATCGAGGAGTGAGAGATACCGTTCGATGTCAGGTGCCTGGACATCAAGTTTTGCGAACTTCAGTTTCAGGAGGGAAATAGCTCCGATAATCCCGCCCAGAACATTATTGAAGTCATGGGCCAGGCCGCCTGCCAGGCTTCCCACGGTTTCCATTTTCTGCGCCTGTCTGAGCTGCAGGTCCTTTTTCTCCAGTTCGGTCGTATTGTCTATGCGTATCACGATTCCGCTGCTGCCGTCACCTGCGATAGGAAAAAGCGTAACATCATGATAGGATATTTCGCCTTCGTTGAACACCTCCCGGCGGAGCTGGACTTCCATTCCGTCTTGCATGATCTTCTCGAAATACTTCCTGTACCTCTTCAGGAGCCCTGTCACCTCCCAGAAAGGCCTTCTCAGAGCATCGCCCGCCGATACGCCCGTCATCGCATGGGCTGCGCGGTTCCACTGTGTTATCATTCCGTCTTTGTCGACTCCCACCAGCAGCGAGGGCATGGAATCAAATACATTGCCCAGATAACCGTGCGCCATCTCCAGTTCTTTCTCCGCCTCCTTCATTTTATCAATCGCATCATTATACGTCGTTTCAAGAACTTTCCATTCCGCATAACGGGATTGCAGAACCAGGGACGACACGGCCTTATCCTTTATGAAACCGAGAAATTCATACAGGGGGGCAAAAAATGATTTATTGATCCAGAATATCCTTATAAAATAAAATCCGATTACCAGAACGACAAGGGATATGAAATAATACCGGATTATTGACGATGATTCGTGGTACACTTTGTAGGGAGTGAGTATGACGAGATGAAGCTTCAGGCTCTGTATGATCTGTTCAAGATAATGATACCGTACATCATTGATCGCCGCTTCCTCATGAGGGCCTCCCCTGAATTCCCAGTAAGGATACTTTTCAGGGGATGAACGGTACAAAACCTGTTTTGAGTCGGCCTTGAGAAGAAGGATGATCGATTCTGGATGCAGCCTGATAAGTCCGGTCCGCTGAATGAGAGTGAAGAGAGCGCTAATATCAATTTCCCCCACCATGACTCCGCTGTAATGAGGAAAAATAAAGCTGAACGTTTCCTTACCCGTTATCACCGATGAATATACCGGTGTTACCAGGGGTTTCTGGGTATCCTGAACCTCGCGCAGATATCGGGCCATTCCGGTTCCCGAGAGGTCGAGAAAATCCATGGCCCCGCTTTCATTACGCAGGTAATAAAAATCGCCGATAACCTGGCGTCTGTTCACGTGATAAAGGGCCTGGAGGTATTGAACCCTGGCGAGAAAATTCTTCCTGTCCTGCCATTGCAATCCCGTCCTTTCCACCATTGACGCGGCAATCTGAAGATTGTTCATTTCACTTAAAATATAGTTGTCAATACTCCCGATCATGCTGTGGACACGATTCTCCCGCTCCTGGTCAAGCTGCATGACAATACGCTCCGTGGCGTTTACATAGATCATGTAGGATATGAGTATGATAAAAATGATCAGCAGCGCATCGATGATGTAGGAGGTTTTTTTCAGTGAGACGTTTCTATTCAATCTTCTCATAGACCCGCCCGCCGTAAGAATAATAGTACAGCCTGCTTTCCAGGTCTCCATATTTGTCGAAGGAGATGGTCCCCATGCTGGTCTGGTATTTACGGGAGAGGATATGACTCTTCAGCTCCGGTGCTCTGGCCTTCCCGGTTTTTTCCAGGGCATCGAACAGTATTTTCGCCATGTCATAGGCAGCCGGGGCGTAATAGCCGGTTAAAGGTCCGAAATGCTGCTCATAGGCATTTTTAAAATTCATGTACCGGGGATTCTCTTCGGACATACAAGACTGTGAAGGAATGAACACATTTTTATCCGACTTTCCCGCCGCTTCCTCGAAAATGGTGCTCGTTACCCACAGGGTGTTCATGATGCCGATGGTTGGATTGATCTTTCTCACATTCTGGATGATAAGGCCCGCTTCCCTGGATGCTCCGCCCGCCAGGATATACACAAAACCGACTCCTCCCCTGCGCAGTATATCCAGTCCCTTTTCGATATCCATCCTTCGGGCTGAAAACCGGCTGACAATCGCGGGGCCCTTGAAATAACGGGAAAATGCTTTATAAGCCGGTTCCGTATAGGCCCTGTTGCTTTCCGTTTCAAGAAAAACCAGGGTCCTGCCCGCGCTCTTTTTATTTAAAAACCAGGCGATATTTTTCTGTTCCTGTTCCAGGTCTATGCTGCCGCGGATAATGTTATCATCATGACCGCTGATGATCGTCGTCGTTGGACCTATCACGCAGTGGAGTTTCGCGGGATTCTTCAGAACATCATCATATACCGCGAGAAATGATGTAGAGGTAGTAAGGAATATGACTATATCACATTTATCTGCGATTGACGCATAGGCATGGCGGGTCTTTTCCGGATCAAAACTGTTATCAATGGCGAGCAGTTCAATTTCCGGCGACGCGGGATTCACGGCCCTGGACTCCTCATAAGCCAGCTTGATGGCATTGAAACCGAATATGGATGGCTGAGCATTGCTCCCTTCAAAATTGGAAATAACACCCACGGTATACCCATGTCTGCCTTTCCCGCAGCCGAAAGCCGCGATTGCAACAATCAGAAATATAACGCAACCAACGACATATTTATTTCCTGCCAGTCTCTGCATTGCGTCCCCCATTCAATAATAAACTAATAGTGATATTATCCCAATTCAGAATAGTATTCAATTATACACCCGGGGAACCAATAGTAAAGCAAAAAACGGGACAAATGCCCATTATGCAACTGAAAAAATAAAGGCTCATGGCAGGATAGTGCCGGCCGGATATCAGTGTTCAGCGGCCCGGCGTATTGAGAGGCTTATACGCCCCCGTTCCCGGTCCACGGCGATGACCTTCACCAGCACCCGGTCGCCAACGGAAAGAACCGTGTTGATGTCCTTCACATATTCCGCCGATATCTCCGAGATATGGACCAATCCCTTGTCCTTTATCCCCACGTCGACGAAGGCGCCGAATGCCGTGACATTGTCCACTATACCGTGGAGAATCATGCCGTCGCCGATATCAGCAATGGATTTTAACTTCTCATCAAAGGATACGGGCGTATATTCTTTGCGGGGATCGAGCCCCCTGCTCAGGAGCTCGCCCATGACGGCCTCTGCCTCAGCTATGTGCAGGTGCTTTTTAATATCATCCTTGTTCATTATCTCCGGGCCCGCCACAAGCTCGGCAATGGTTTTATCGTAATAATGAGCGATCTTTTCAACATCGTCGTATGATTCGGGATGCACACCGGTCCGCTCGATACGATTATCACCGTCCATGATGCGCAGAAACCCGGCGCACTGCTGGAAGGCCTTGTCTCCGATGCCCTTGATTTTCTTCAGCTCTTTCCTGGACCTGATGCCGCCGCTTTCCGTGCGGTACTTAACGACCTCCCGCGCCCTGTTTTTATCAAGGCCCGAAACAAAGGCCAGAAGATGATAGCCGGCCGTATTGAGATTCACTCCCACCCGGTTCACGGCCCACTCCACGGTCTGGCGCAGCTTTGTCTCCAGGAGCGACGCGGTTATGTCATGCTGATACTGGCCCACGCCGAGAGAACGCGGGTCGATCTTGACCAGCTCTGCCAGGGGGTCCTGGAACCTCCGCCCGATGGAGATGGCTCCCTTTACCGTCACATCAAGATCGGGGAATTCTTCCCGGGCCGTTTCACTGGCGCTGTAGACACTGGCCCCGTCCTCATCGACCAGGGCCGCCACCACTCCCTTTTCACCCAGCAGTTCCCTGATCAGCGACCAGGTCTCCCGCCCGAAGGTTCCGCTTCCCACGGCGATCCCCTCAACACCGTACGACTCGATCCATGGTAGGATTTTCTTCGCATCGGAGGGACTGCCGTTAAGCTGCATCGTGAGAAAATCCCGATACACGCCGTTCTTATCGATCAGGGCCGCTTTACACCCCGTGCGTATGCCGGGATCAATGCCGATAACAGCCCTCTCCCCAAAGGGTGCTGCCAGGAGTATTTTCTCCAGGTTGCGGGCAAAAATTTCCACGGAATCTCTCTCGGCCTTTTCCCTGAGGTCCTTCAATATCTCATTTCCCAGGGAGGACAGGAGATGCCTCTCAAGGGATTCCGCCGCGCTCTTCAGAAGAACTTCGCCCTTCTTTCCGAAGCAGGCCGCCATAACTGTTCCCGTCAGGTGTTCAGTTCCCATGGCCGATTCCAGCGATACATTGAGAATTCCCTCCCTGCCTCCCCGCAGGATTGCCATGATGCGATGGCTTGCCATGTGCTGCGCTTTCTCGGAAAAATCAAAATAGTCACGGTATTTTTGTCCCTCTTCCTTTTTACCGCGCTTCACCGCGGCCCTTACACTCCCCTTCTGAAGATCGAGGCGCACTATCCGCCGCACTTCGGCATTATCGGAAACACGCTGGGTCAGGATGTTCATGGCATGTTCCAGGGCGATACCCGGCTCCGTGACGTCCCCGCCGATAAATTGAGCGGCAAGAACCAGGGCACGGTCAAGCGACGGGTTCTTCTCCACGATGAGATCAGCCAGGGGTTCCATGCCCAGCTCGATAGCCCGGTCAGCCAGGGTTTTCTTCCGGGGCTTGTAGGGAAGATACATATCTTCGAGTTCCGCCATGGTCAGGGCCTTCCTGATCAGCATATCGAGCTCCGGCGTCAGTTTATCCTGTCCGGTGAGATACTGGAGAATATATTCACGGCGCTTTTCCAGCTCCACGTGCCGTTCAAAAGATTCCAGTATGGCGCTGATAGCAACCTCATCAAGGCCGCCGGTCTTCTCTTTTCTGTAACGCGCAATGAACGGGATGGTGCATCCCTCGGTGGAGAGGGCCGTTACGGCCTCAACCTGATTAACTTTCAGTGACAGCTCCAGTGCTATTGTCTGTAAAATCAGGCTTTGTTCCATGGTTTCCCCTTTTTTGATAACATTTAAACTCACCGCCGTAAGGCTATTGCCGGACCGTAACGCAACGATGTTATATTGTCAGTTTTATTTACTCAAACTGCCCTGTCAAATTTATTTAAGAAAGATGGCCCCCGGGAAAATACCGGTTGAATTATTACCGGGGCTATGTATCATGCAATATAAAAATAATACGGCACTCACGCGATCCCATAAAACTATGAAGGCAGGAAACAATAATGAGAATACTGAAAATAACGTCAATAGCGACAGGCATCTTTATTTCCATGCTATTTGTTTTTCTGCTTACGGGCGGCATCATTGCCCGCTGGCCCGAAGGGGAAAAAGTTTATGAAAAATATTCTATTCCGGGCAGGCTCGTCATCGCCCATCGCGGTGCCTCATACCTGGCCCCGGAGGCAACGGAACCGGCATACCTGTTGGCACGTGACAGGGGAATCCATTACCTGGAAATGGACGTACAGCGGACCAGGGACAATGTCCTCATTTGCTTTCATGACGAAACTCTGTCGCGGAATACCAGCGTTGCCGAAACCTTTCCCGGCAGGGAAGAAGCCCCCGTGGGAAGCTTCACCCTGGCCGAGCTGAAAAAACTCGATGCCGGAACCTGGTTTAACCGCCATTATCCCGAAAGGGCCGATGACCGCTACCGGGGCCTCAGGATTCTTACCCTGGAGGAAGTCCTGGACATTGCCGAAGGTGCGGGAAGAAAATCGGGCCTCTATATCGAGACCAAGGACGCCCATCTCTATCCGGGGATAGAGGCACAGCTTACATCAATACTGGCAAAAAGAAAATGGATACCGGGCCCGGGTATGGAAAAATCCGACGGAGGGTACCTGGTCACTACAGCCACCGGTCAAAAAATCGCCGCGGTCATTTTCCAGTCCTTTGAGCTGGACAGCCTGATGAAACTCAGCGCCCTTTCACCGCAGGTGCCGCGTATCTATCTTATCAAGGAAAAAATGGAAAAGAGCCTGGGCTGGGGCCGGCTTCTGGAAAACGCCCTTTCAGCCCATTGCGCCGGGGTGGGTCCCGTCGGTTATCTGGGCTGGCCCTGGAATACGGCGAAAGCCCACGAAAAAAACCTTCTGGTACATATCTACACAATCAATGAGGGGTGGCAATACCGTCTCTTCAGCTGGTTCGGCGCCGACGGATTCTTCACCAACCGGTGCGGCCAACTGGCCTCCTTCTATGATATCCCCCTCGCAGGGAAGAGGTGAAAGGCCCGGCAACCTGATATTTTTATTGCCATTTTTACTCGCCATATATACTTGTCCCATCACACAGATGGAGATAACGCCATGATCCGACCCTGCAATGAAACAGATTTCGAGACAATGCTCCTGATCATTAATGATTCCGCACAGGCATACCGCGACGCCATCCCGGCAGACCGGTATCATACACCCTACATGACCGCGGACTACCTCCGCGCCGAAATCGACAGCGGTGTCATGTTCTATGGATATGAAAAAGAAAACAATCTGCTCGGGGTGATGGGGATACAGCATGTCCGCGATGTCACGCTTTTGCGGCATGCCTATGTTCTCACGGAAAAAAGAGGCTCCGGGATAGGTTCCGAACTTCTGCAATTTCTGGTTCAACGGACGGAACGGCCCACTCTCATCGGGACCTGGTCTGCGGCGGTATGGGCCGTGCGTTTTTACGAAAAACACGGCTTCACCATGGTGACTGAAGAGGAAAAAAACAGGCTGCTCACGACTTACTGGTCACTTCCGGACCGGCAGGTGGAGACATCGGTGGTACTGGCCGATGCCCGGTATTTCACTTCGATGCGCCGTGCCTGAATATATTATTGGTAAGGATCAAGGCCGCTCTGCCAGTTCCTTGCCGTCTCAGAAAGTCCGCTGCCGGAAAAATCGGCTATCTCATCATCGGCGCTGATAAAAAATCCCACGGTCATGTCCATGCCGTTAATCGTCAGTTCTCCCGACTTCCACAGGCCGTCGGCGACACCGCGGGTAATTGAACCGCTTCCCAGGGGAGAAACCGGATCATAGAGCGAGTCAACGGCAACGATCCTGTCCGTGCCGGGAATGGTCATGGTCCCCTGGACCGACAGCACATTCCTCTCTCCTGTAAGGCCTTCATAGGTAGCGGAAGCGGACTGTCGATACCGGAATCCCGCGGTATAGTCATATGCCGTACCATCTACGGAGAAAGTCCCGCCCACGAGATAATCCCTGTTGTCAGGAGGATTATCTACTAATGGATTCGCTATGTCAAAATAAAGGGAATTCGCCATAAGCATGCGATTCATCGTGTCATTCACACTGTAGCTGATCCTCCATCCGCCGTAGCTGACGGCATGATCGGCATACTGTGCCCTGAGAGTGTCATACGCCATGATGGAAACAGTATCAACAATAAAGCGCGAGAGGCCGTAGGTATACGAGACAGTACAGGCTCCCGTGAAATCAATCTTTAAATCACAGGTTCCCGTTCCAGAGTAGGTTACCCTGCCGTTATTAAAAGCATATTCGTTGAAATCAACCTGTATGCTGCCGGAAAACGTGTATTTATCGGAAAATAATCCCTGCTGTTCCGCCTGAATGCTCAACGTGGCGGAATAACTTCCCGTTTCAGCAAGTGTAACCGTTACCGGATTTTCTATGCTCAGATTATACAGCTTTGTCTCATTGCCGATCAATTCTTCCATTAGGTTTAGAGCAAAATCAACGCTGACAGTATTGATATCCTCCATCACGGCATCATAAAGAAAAGCGTCGTCTTCCTGGTCATCAGTGTCACCGTAGCCTATCCCGGCATAGGCGGCATGCAGTATCGCGCCATATTCCTCAATAGTCTCAACCCTGTCCAGGTTTTCCTTTACTGTAATGGTAATATCGTCGGTCGCGGTAAGCCCATCATCGTCAGTTACCGTAAGCTGCATAGTAACGGTCTGACCCTCTCTCGCGTCCGTGGGCACGCGAAAAACCGGCGTCACCGTATCGACATTGGAAATCACGGGCGGCTTAGCCCAGGAACAACCCGTCACTTGCCATTTGTATAAGACCACCCGTCCATCCACATCCCTGGAAAAGCTGCCGTCAAGATAGACCACGGCTCCGGGACGGGCTATGCGGTCCATGCCGGCATCGGCCACGGGAGCAATCTTTTCCTTGCCATCTTTTCCCATGAGAGTGTCATCAATGCAGGATGTAACGACCGCTACGGAGATGCAGAGAAAAAGAAGAAGCATATATCTCATTGAATTAAATTTCATACGATCACCACATCCTCACTGAACAAACTTCTTGATCCACCAGTCTTTACCGCTCACCGAGCCGCTGTTGCTGACAAGATTTGTACCGTACCCCGCAGCATAAACAATAGTTTCATTATCTTCTCCAGGGACAGTACAAATTGCCCTGGCCGCATCATTGCTGAAGGTACCGTCAAAAGAAAAATTCCAGTCAGTCGCGTCTTCCACGCCTGCGGAAGAATATTTCTTCACCCACCAGTCGCTTAAACTATCACCGCCGACCAGGTTCATACCGTAACCGGCAGCATACAGGGAATCGTCGGCTCCCGTCGCAATGGAGAGCGCCGCATCGTCGCCGTCATTGGTGATAATCTTTTCCCAGGAAGATGCATCGTCATTCAGGTCCGCGTCAAACTTTCTGATCCACCAGTTGCCCGCCGCGGTTCCGGCCAGGAATACATTCCCGGCGGAATCAACAGCGATATCGAAACTTCTGTCTTCATTGCTGTTTATATCATTATATCCCGCACCGAAAACACGGCAGGTATTGTCCGTTCCGTTACTGTTGAGCTTCTTTATCCACCACCGTATAGTTCCGTCGTCCTTTTTACCATACCCCGCCACGTACAGGGAATTTTGAAAAGTACAGACAGCCGTTGCCCGAGTGACGGTGAGAGCCTCGCTGTTCACGGCCGTGTTGACAGACAGATTCTCTTCAATGCCGGCGCTGCTGAATTTCTTCAGCCACCAGGTGCTGTCGCTGCCGTCACCGGTAAATCCCGTGATGAATACATTATCATTCTGATCAACAGCTATATCCATGGAATAGTTGTATATGAAAGTACCCGATCCATCGGGGTCTGATATTTCCCTGCTCCACCCCGTGTCCTCAGTTCCGTTGGGCGCATATTTCCTTATAATCACTGCATCAGCGCTCCCACCGTAGCTATAGCCCAGGACATACACATTGTCATTGGAATCCACGGCTATGGCGCTTATCTCTTCTGTTCCATGGATATTAATTTTTTTATTCCATCCGCTTGAAGATTCATATTCCACCCCATTGGCATTGAACTTTCTGATCCACCAGTCCATACCGCTTGATGAGCCGACGATATTCGTGCCGTACCCGGCAACATAGACATCGCCCTGGCTGTCCACGGCCACAGCCGATGCGCTGTCATCACCGGCGTTGCCGTCTATTTTTTTGTTCCAGGCCATGTCTTCTATGGTATTTATACAGTCGCCTGTCACATTAAAATAAAAGCCGCCCTCATCTTCGGGATCGCTGTTTATAATATAGAGGGTATTGCTGAAATTCTCCCCCATTGAGGCAGGAGCGAAAGTTACGGTAAACGATGCCGTATCACCGGAACCGATAATAGGGGGAAGATCACTGTTATCGAGCAAAAATGAAGATGTATTGTCGAGAAAGAAAATTTCATGGATAACCAGATCACCAACACCGCTGTTTCCGACAATAAATTCTACGCTTTTTTCACCGCCGGGAGACACGTTGTTAAAATTATAAAGACTTTCACCGGAAAATATCTCTGTATTGTCCAGAGCAGCTCTTACGGAAATCTCGGGCATGAGAGGATCAGTCCAGGTAAATGGATTATCATCTCCGCCGCTTCCGCCGCAGGCCGAGAAGAGGAAGGCGATCAGTATGATGAGATGAAAACAGAAAAACTTTTTAATTCTCTGGTTGATTAACGCCGGGTACAACATGTTGCTGTGCCCCCTTTTTTTTTAAAAGAAATAAAGGCCCTTTTCCGACGGTCTGTGCCGGCAGGAAAGGGCCGTCTATATGTCGATCGATGATATTTTTACATTTCAAAACCAAGTATGAGACGGGCAATGATGTAATTGTTTTCAAAGTCATTACCCACGAATTCCACCCTCGGCGATGCACCGTACAGGTCGATGGCCGGAATCTTCTGATCCATGGTGATCGCCATGGTTGTGTTTATGAGCATCTCCGCCGTTGATTTCATGATAGAAATGAACGAGTCGCCGATGCCCGCATTGATATCAGTGCAGTACAGGAGCTTCAGGTCAACGTCGCTGAGAGCAAAATTAGCACGGGCTTCCACCTTCCGCATGTCCTCGCTGAGCCCCAGGTCTACGACCGCATCGGCGTCAACGCCGATCCTGGCGTCCATGGGCGACGAATAGGGTGTGAGTTTCAGGCTCTTGACATTGAGCACCAGGTTCGCGATCTTGAACCTGCCGAACTTCTGGAGGTCGGCGCTTATCACCTCTTCCTCGTCGAAATCGGCCACGGGCGGCGTATTGATCTGAATAGTCACCTTCAGGTCTTCATTGTAGAGTTCCAGGTCCGGCATCATCTCGAAAAATTTCTCGGTAATATCGAGGTTCATAAGCATCCCCGACTGCACCAGGATGAAAGCAGCCTGGTTGACAAAATCATCGGACACGGCCATGAGCACGTTTTCTTCACCGGTCAGAGCATAGTCTGGCATGGCGTCGCCGGGAGTGGAAATGAAGCGGTCCACGCCGGGATTGAGAGCCGTGCTCCAGTCCAGGAGCGACATGGCGATTCCCAGGTCAATCTTCATCTCGTTGTCCGTGGAGGTGAATATGGGATTGGCGTTCATGGGCCATGCGCTGAGGCTCATGCCCATGATATCGGCTCCCAGGCTTCCCACATCCATGATGGGGATGTCGATGGGGATGTGCCTGAGCACGAATTCAACGATTTCTATAGCAGCGCCCATGAGCCATGATGGTACGGTTAAAATACCGTATTCCATACTTGCCCTGGGTATATTGATGGAGCAGCTGGAAAAATCAAGCTTGGCGCAGATCATATTTTTCGAATTGATATAGAGCTGAATTTTAAGGTTCGTTACGTTGACAGCGCCGGCATAAACGGCAAAATGCGGATCTCCCAGGAGCCAGGCCTCATGATATCCCTGGATAAAAATGGCGCTCTCGCCGCCGCGGGGATTCACACCGCTTTCCGGTGCCATGGTCAGGGTGGCGCCGATATTGTTACCGTTCTGCAGATCAACGCCGAGTCCCACATTTCCGAAATTGATGAACCCCTGTTTGTTGGTGCCCACATTATAATCATGATCTAATTTCAAACTGCCGAGACCATCGATGGGGATTTCAAGAGGAAGCAGTTTCGTGTTTCCCAGGAGCGGGTCCATTTCGCCGGAACCGTAATCGGGGTCATCATATCCATACACCAGGTCGTATTTTACCGTGTTGATCACCCTGGCTATCACTATGGCCAGAGTATCCATGATGTCCTGCGTGAGAAGGGCGCCGATAGCGTCGTCCACCACACCGGGGTCCCCCGCTTTTACCGTTGTTCCCATGGTAAAGGAAATGCGCTCGAGGTTTGATATGCCCTCGGCATCAAGAACCTCAAAAGTACAGGTGGAATGGACTTTATCCTGATCGAGTCTGAAGGTATAGGAAAACTCACCCGTCGTCTCATCGAAGGCCAGGTTCTCGCCCAGGATGCTGTTGCCCACATAGAGTTTCTCCACGGGCACTTCCACGACAAGCCCGTCGTCATCGACGGTCTCACCCGGAATGACACGGCCCGTAATAACCACTGATTCCGTTCCCGGGGGATACACCGTGGCATTGCCGGGACTGATAAACTCAATGGAAGCCGGTGTATAGTTCTGGTCAAAATTACCGCATCCCGTGGTCACATACGGCAGTGCCAGTACGAGTGCCAGGAAACATATGCGCACAAGACCTTTTCTCATCATGATAGACCCCCCAATTCGCACGTTTTTCTAAAATAGCCTCTGAACAGAAATAATTTTGCTGTTCCTTCTTTATTCAGTAAAATGACAATTCCTGATATCCGGTTTTAAAGTTTATTTTTCTATGATATTATAATACGTCCGGACGGTTTATTTTAAAACAGGGATATAAATCTGTCAATATTTTTTTCATCATTACATAAGCTCTTTCACATTTTTTCACGTACATGTCATGGTTTTACCGACAAATTTATATTGCAATTATCAGCAAAAGCCTCCATTGTTCAGTTATATGGATCATGAAAACACCATGACGAAGCCTTATAATTTTTTTGGACGGTGGACCAAAAAAATTATTGCCAGTAAAATATATAAACATTTCATTGGTATATGTAAATACGCATTTTCATTACCATTTAAAGGTTGTTTAGATACTTATAATATGTACCAGGAACGGCTCAACCTACTGCATGAATTTACCGCCCTCTCCTTCGGCAGGCCCTTACTTACCAACGAAGAGAGGATTTTCCATGATGCCTTTAACCGCCACATGATCGACCTGGTCTATTCCCTGCCCGCATCGATGCAGACCGAGTCCCTTCTCTTTCTCATGCAGTACGCGGGGATACGGATCGGCGAAAAACTCGATCTCTTCAGGAACTATCACGTGCCGTCGTGGTCCTTCCTGTACTGGATCGGCCATGCCGAAAAGGTATCGCGCCGCCTGACAGCGGATGAAATGGAATGCGCCGCCGGGGCCCAGGCCATGGCCATGTTTCTCCACTCCCTGGACGACCATATCCATGACGGGTCCGTAGCCCCGTCGCACATGCTCCTGCTGCTGCGCAGCCAGGCCTGGCTTCTAATGAAGGAAAAGCTGATACGTTTCACCGGCGGCAATGCCGTGGACCGGGCAACCATCGACGATTTCATCAACACCTATTATGAGGGGATAAGCAGCAGGACAACCCTTTCAGGACTTGACGAATACTGCCGCCTCTTCCGCAGTCAGATGGCCACCTGGACTCTTATACCGTACCTGGCAAGCCTGAAGCGATACCGCGACCGCAGTTTCGCCGACGATATCAGGGAGGCCTATGAATGTTTCGGCATCGCCTGGCGGCTTCTCGACGACATCAACGACGTGGAAGAAGACATGCACAGCCATGAACACAGCGCCGTGTACTACCTGCTCCCCCGCCAGTGGCAGCTCCTCTGGAACTCCCACGAGACTGTGCGCGACATAAATGAACTCATGCTCCACATCCACGCCGCTGATACGATTGACACCCTGATCCTCACCGCCGAAAAATACCTCCTCAGGGCGGAAACCATTGTCCGTGACCGCGGCCTGCCGGAACTGGCCGATGAACTCATGACCCTCCGCGGCCCCCTGGCCCTGTGGCTCCATGACCGCCCATGAACCGGATCAGGCATAATCTAACCGGAGAAGCCGTTTCCATTGAAATAAGCACGCGCTGCAACAGCTCCTGTTCGCACTGCTTCGCCCGGGCCGGACGCGGGCGGGATTTCTCCCTGGACCATGATACCGCGACTGCCATACTTCACGAGGCCTTTGCTCTGGGATACCGCCGCCTTCACCTGACCGGCGGTGAACCCTTTCTCCATGAATCGATACGGGAACTGCTGGACAAGGCATTCTCGACAGGATATGAAAGCGTTTTCATCAACACCAACGGGACTCTGCTCACCGATTCCCTGTGCAGTGTGCTGGCGGGATACGGCCCCGGCCTGTCTCTTTCCGTGAGCCTCCAGGGACCCCGGGAGCTGCACGATACGGTGCGCGGTCCCGGTTCATGGAACCGGGCTGCCGCGGGCATAGGAAACCTCCTGGATCGTTCCATTACGACCACCGTGTACACAGCCACGGGCCGCTCGCTCCTCCCGGTGCTTCCCCGGTTCACCGCCGATCTCTTTACGCGGTTCGGCACCATGGAATACCTGGCCCTCATCCAGATAATCCGCGTCACCGGCGATACCTTTGATCTTTCCCGCGAGGTGCTGCGGCCCGAAGATTTCATTTCCCTGGTAAAAACAACGGCGCTCCTGAACCTGGGAGGGTACCGGGTCACCATACTGGAAAATCCCCTGGCAGCCGCGACAGCTTACCGGCTCGGCATGCCCTGGCTGCCTGCGGAACCGCACCTGCACCGGAGCGGACGCCTGGTGATTATGGCCGACCGCAGCATGACCCTGGCCCATTCCACGAGAGAATCCTTCGGCGAGTACCGGCGGGGCATGCTTGAAGAGATACTGGTCTCGGGAGAATACGACACAGCCGTCGGTTCTGACGAAACAATCTGCCCTTCGTGCAGGCACAGGGAGTCCTGCGTGAAGTGCGGCCTGGTTCGGCCTTCGGAATGGTATCGTGACATGAATCCGGAAATCCCCTACTGCATGCGGGTGATGGACCTGGCCTGCGCGGAAATTTCCCGTAGTCTATAGGGACGCATCGTGATGCGTTTATGGAAACGCCGCAGGATCGGGTTATGACCCGGTCGTTTCAGGAAAGTCGCCGCACCACCATGAGAGTAACATCATCGTCATCAAGGCGGTTCTTTTTATAGTCGCCCTTCATCTCGGTAATAATGCTTTGGCACACGGCCTCCACATCGTCTCCATGGGCGAATTGCCCAATGGTTTTCCGGAGATGACTCTCTCCCTTGACGATACGCCGGTCGTCATCTTCCGAGGCGGGCCTTCCCGCATAACCCTCGATGAGACCGTCGGTGAAGAGATAGAGCGTCGACCCCGGCGGAAAATCACCGGTTGTCTCGTGATATTCCAGATTGTTCATCATACCGATGATAGGGCGCCGCGTCCAGAGTTCCTTCACGTCGCTGCCGGGAAGGGTGCAATACTGCTTCGGGTGACCCGCCGAGGCCACGGTGAGCGTACCGGCGCGCAGGTCGATGTCGGCCAGGCAGCAGGTGAATACGATATGATAGGGAGCCTGCTCCGTGCAGAACCGGTTGTTGAGCTGTTCCATGAGCCGGGCCGGCGACAGGTCCTCGCGTTTCAGCAGGTTGTATTCCGAGAGTATCGTTATGAGATTCATGGAGGCGTTGATGCCGTGCCCCGTGGCATCGGCCATGAAAAGGCGTATGCGGCCGTCGGGCAGTTCCGCCATGTCGTAAAGATCGCCGCCGATGGTGATAAGGGGATCATAGTGGAGACAGGCGGCGACCCTGTCCGAACGCAGTTCGCGGTTCATCATCTTATCAAGAAAATTCTGGGAAAGGACCAGGTCCTTGGCGATTATATTCTCCCAGTCCCGAAGCTTCCGCACCGTGTCGCTGAAAAGGCGGCTCCTCTCAAGGGGAGACGGCGCATCATGATTGTTTTTTTCCAGGTCACGGCTGACCTGGCGCTCCGTGTCGAAAAAATGCTTCATGACCAGCTGGTTTTCCACGCGCACCAGGAGCTCCCGGGGATTAAAAGGCTTGGTGAGATAATCATTGCACCCGAAGATGAATCCCTTCACCAGGTCTTCCATCTGGTTACGCGCTGTAACCATGATGACGGGAAGGAACTCCTCGCGGTACCGGCTCCGGAGCTGCATCATCACGTCATAGCCGCTCATGCCGGGCAGCATGAGATCCAGTATGATGCACTGGGGCCGCTGCCGTGCAATTATTTCCAGGGCCTCGGGCCCGGTGCGGGCCGTGGCGGTCGTATATCCTTCTTCTGCCAGGATACGCTGCAGTATTTTGAGATTCACGGGATCATCGTCGACGAGGAGAACCGTGTCTCCGCCGCCACCGGCGCTTCGGACGTCGCTGTCGGATATTTCCTGCATGATCTTCGCCTGGTTCATGTCCGCGCCAAGGCTCACGGGTAACATGGTCTCGGCCTGCTCCAGTTTTTTGCGCGATATGCCGGCCATGTTCCGCGACGGTTCCTGGGGAAGAAAGACATGGAAATCGCTCCCCCGGCCCGGTTCGCTCCCGGCCCATATCCTCCCGCCGTGGAGCTCCACGAGGTGACGGGCGATGGCCAGTCCCAGGCCCGTGCCGCCGCTTTCCCGGGAATCGGCCTCTTCGGCCTGTTCATAGGGATTCCAGATGCGCTCCAGTTTTTCCCGGCTGATGCCCTTTCCCGTGTCACTCACGGTAATATGCACGCCGCCCTCTTCGGGAACGGCTGAAACGGTAACGGACCCCGCTGAGGTGAACTTTATGGCATTGCCCATGAGATTCAGGAGAACCTGTTCTATGCGCTCCTTGTCGCCCATAACGGCCGGCAGGTCCGGTGCCAGTTCATATTTCAGCTCCAGGGACTTCTCCCCCAGAAGGCCACGCGACAGGGACACCAGGGAGGGAATGACCGTGTCAAGGCGCACCTCGCCGAGAAAGAGATCGACACGACCGGCGCGGATCTTGCTGAAGTCCAGTATCTCCTCCACGAGACGGTTCAGCCTCTGGGCGCTCGATTCGATGAGCAGCAGGTCCTCCATCTGCTTTTCCGTGACCGGGCCGCTCCCCCGGGACTGCAGGGACTGGGACAGGCCGATGATACCGTGCAGGGGCGTGCGCAGCTCATGTGAGGTTGTGGCGAGAAATTCGTCCTTCATTTTGTCCAGGACCAGGAGTTCGCCGTGGGCCGATTCCAGGTCCGTATGGACCTGGGCAAAACGCGAAGCAAGGACCCAGGCAAAGACCAGGGTCATGGCGAAGAAGCCTTCGGTAAGGATGGCCTCACTTTTTATGATATCCATAAAAGTAAGGATGCTATAGGCATAGGCGGCCGTTAAAAGGAAAAAACCCAGGGAGGTCATATCCGCATACGGCTTTTTCTCTCTCATCGCCTTGATGCATATGATATTTCCATACACAAGGAGCAATAACGAAATGAGAATAAATGGCGGATATAGATACTTTTGAAAGTAATTGATCTGCCCGCCGAGGATGTACTCCAGTGCTGTCCAGAGAGACATGAATATATACAGGCCTGTAAATAATTTTACAATGATATTGTTCTTTATTGATAAAAAAGAATGTATAAAGTGAAGCAGCATCACCGAGGCAATGAAAGAACAGATATACGTGGTAAAAAGATACACCGGGTAGTAATCTAAAAGCCAAAAAATAATTCCCTTATACCCACTCGTCCACAACCCGAGAGAAAGAGAAAGAAGAGAAAAGTAAAGATAGTATCTGTCCTTACGGCGTTTCCAGTAGATGATGAAAAAATAAAGCGATAGAAACAAATTGATCGCTGTGAGCGTGGTAAAGCGTAATAAAAAATACATCCATTCTTTTTTTATTTCACCGAAACCGCCGATTTGAATTGAACCGTCAAAACCGCCATTGGAGCTCAATGCCCCGGTCCTTACCAGGAGCACGTTATTGCCCGGCTTGATGGTTACAGCCGGTATTTTTATCAGGTCAGGTTTTCCATTGATGAGAGGAGTATCACCCTTTCCATCGAAAGGACGCGTTTCATAAATCAGCTTACCGTTAAAATAAAACTGGGCTCCACGATAGTGAACTGGAACAAGGAGGGCTATATTGGTAATGTTATTGTCAATAATACAATTAAGTCCATACCACGCATTCCCGTTATATCCGCTGTATTTCTCATGAACATTCCATGGTGTATTATTATTAATCAGGTCCCAGCCGATGAACTTACCACACTCATCAGTATATGAAACCGTATCATCACATTTAAAAAACCATTTATTGGAAAGACTGATAGAGGTATCTGCGCTATCAACATGGACCGAGCCATCATTAATGTGCGATAAAGCCGGTAATACCATGAGCAATATTAAAGCGGCAACAATATGTATGATTTTGAGGTTAACTTTCATGTTATACACTGATGTATCATGAATGGCAAATGCCAGGCCGTTGTTCCGGCATTTGCTGTTGAGCAGGCACAATCATCAAAATATCAATATGCCTTTACGGAGTCCGGTCCAATTTCCTTTATCGCTTTCCTGTTATCAAAAATCCTTTCCAGATCATGATGCGCGATATAATATTTCTTGCTTTTAAACCATTTTCCCAGTTCTTCCACAGATTTTACTGTTTCAAGCTTTTCAATCAGTTCCTTGCCCAGTTTAGGATTCGCCGCCGCCTTTACCACGAAATCCATAAAATCCGACATAGTATACCTCCGGAAGATTAAGATATAAAAATTTGGATAAATTTTTATAGATTTATTTTCATTTGTCAAATGAAAATAGCACAAAAAGCAATTTTATTGGCATTGAAGATGCCTATTTAACCAGGGGTCAGAGCCTTCCTTTTCATTATTAGCAAACTATTTCAAATAGAGGGCTCTGACCCCTGGTTGCAGCATCAATGCTCTGTCCCTCCCTTTTAAGAAACCCAATTTTCCCTTGACTTATTTTGAGCATATGCCCATTACTGTCACATACAGGGGACAGAGCATGACCAGACCAAAATGCTGCAGGAGAATCGGCCGCGGGCCCGTAACAAGCTGTTTTCAGCCTGAAACCGTCACGGGCGAACCGTGCGAGGAGATCGTCCTCACCCTGGACGAGTTCGAGGCCCTGCGCCTGGCCGATTACGAGGGACTCTACCAGGAACAGGCCGCGGCGCGCATGAATGTGTCGCGCCAGACCTTCGGCCGTATCGTTGACTCGGCCCGGGGCAAGATGGCGCGCATGCTCGTCCAGGGCTGCACACTGAGGATCAGGGGCGGCGACGTGGAAATGACCTCATCGCCGGGCCTGCGATGCGAGCAGTGCGATCATTATTTCGAAGAACCCTGCGACGGTGACGGCCGCCTTGCCTGCCCGAAATGCAAAAAAATGATGAACACGAAAAGTTAGATGTCCATTCTGGAAAAATTGTATTTTCATAAGTAACCATAAGAAGCAACTACAGAATACCAGGAGAATAAAAAATGAAAATTGCACTGCCCACACAGGGGAAAAACATCGACGGCCATTTCGGCCACTGCGAATGCTTCACGGTCTACACCGTGGACGATAACAAAAAAATAATTTCCGAAGAAATTGTGCCCTCACCCGCGGGATGCGGCTGCAAGTCCGACATAGCCGGGACCCTGGCCAATATGGGCGTCACCATGCTCCTGGCCGGCAACATGGGCGGCGGCGCCGTGAATGTTCTGAACGCCCAGGGAATCGACGTGCTCCGGGGATGTTCCGGCGATGTACGCGCCGCCGCGGAACTGTGGCTCCAGGGAAAACTCAGTGATTCCGGCGTGACCTGCTCACACCATGAACACGGCCACGACTGCCATCATGACTGAGAATCGCGAAGACTTCGTCCGCTACTACGACGAAAATTACGGTGATTACGCCGCCGGCTGGTCACCGGAGCATATGCATTACGGGTTCTGGCTTCCCGGCACGGTTGACCACGGGGAATCCCTGGTCAACACGATACGGGAAATCATAAGGGAGCTCGATATTTCCGCGCCGGAAACCGTTCTTGACGCCGGGTCCGGAACGGGCGGCACGTGCCGGTACATTGCCCGGCATACCGGCGCCGGGGTCACGGGGATCAACCTTTCGCCGGTGCTGCACAGCCAGGCCCTTCGACTCTCGGAGAACCTGCCGGAAAAAGAACGGCCCCGCTTCGAACTCATGGACTTCACGGACACCTCTTTCCCCGGCGGGTCATTCTCGCGCGTCCTGGCCCTGGAGAGCGTGTGCCACACCCCGGACAAGAACGATTTCTGCCGCGAAGCCTTCCGCCTGCTGCGGAAAGACGGGCGCCTCCTCGTGTCGGATTTTTTTCTTACGGATAAAAAGATGACGGAAAGTGAAAGCTCGATGATGAGCCAGTGGCTCCGGGGCTGGGCCATGCCGAACCTGGCGGGTATCGAAGAATTTGCAGTCATGCTGGCCGGCGCCGGGTTCCGTGACATTCAGTATCACGACAAGACCGATCTTATTTACAAAAGCAGCAGCCTCATGCACGACGGCGCGCAGGAAACCCTCCCCGCGGCTCTCCTGCGGTTCCAGAAGGGCGAGGTTCCCGAATCATATCTCCGTCACACCGTGGCCCTGGCACGCCAGAAGGAGTGCCTCGACGCGGGGCTCTGGCGGTACCTGTTTTTTACGGCGCAAAGATAATATCCCGCATGGACCCCGGCGAATAAATCTCCTTTCATAAACAACCAACTCTCGCCACCCCTTTAAGGGGTTTTTAACTTAATTATAGAACCTGTATCTTTACATCATTGTGGCAAATATTTTCTATTCAATCGTTATAAATCCCTCGGCCCCCTCCGGGGGCGGCGACAGGAAATTTTCGTTCACATATATCTATCCGCCGGGGGCTTCGCGCACTAACTGTTAAGTTTTTCAAAATATCTCTCAATACTAAACCAGTTCCCTGCCCATCATGGCGCACAGGGGACGCAGCTCCTTCATGAGCGCATCGAACTTGTCTGGCCGCAGGGACTGGCTGCCGTCGCAGAGGGCCCGGGCCGGGTCATGGTGGCACTCGATCATGAGCCCGTCGGCCCCGGCAGCCACGGACGCCTTTGACATGGGTGATATGAGCTTCCAGTGCCCTGTGCCGTGCGAGGGATCAACAATCACGGGCAGGTGCGTCTTCTGTTTCAGTACCGGTATGGCCGAGATATCCAGGGTATTGCGCGTCTCGGTCTCGAAGGTGCGGATACCCCGCTCGCAGAGGATCACGTTCATGTTTCCCTCGGAGAGGATGTATTCCGCCGACATGAGAAATTCGTTGATGGTCACCATCATGCCGCGCTTCAGGAGAACGGGCTTTTTCGAGCGGCCCACTTTCTTGAGCAGGGAGAAATTCTGGCAGTTCCGCGCGCCGATCTGTATGATATCGGCGTATTCCTCCACGAGGGGCAGATCTTCCGGGTCCATAACCTCGGTGATGACGGGCAGCCCCGTCTCATCGCCAACCTTGCGCAGCAGGTCCAGTCCCCGGCCGCCCATGCCCTGGAAGGCATAGGGCGAGGTGCGCGGCTTGAAAGCGCCGCCGCGCAGGACCGTGGCACCCGAGGCCTTCACTGCCAGGGCTGTCTGCCTGATCTGGTCTTCGGACTCGATGGAACAGGGCCCGGCCATGACACAGAGACTGCCGCCGCCGATAGTGCCGCCGCCGGGCAGGGTGATGACCGTGTCGGTGTCCTTGAGATTGCGTCCCGCCAGGATATAGGGCGTATCGCATGAAAGCAGATGATAGTCTTCAAAATAGGGCTTGAAGGCCAGGAGATCATTCTCCTTCACGTTCAGGGCGGCGCAAATGGGCCCCTTCGTGGTCTCCAGTGAATAGGTGCGGTATCCCCGCTCCTCCAGCATGGCCCTGCGGGCCTGCGTACTGCCCGTACTGTTTTCCTGCATCAGAACTATCATCGTCTTCCTCCAATTGGTTGGTTGCCGTATTAAGAAGGCCGCCTGGAGGGTGGCGGCCTTTATTCTCTGAGGGGGATTCCCTGAAACGAAGAAGGCCGCCGGCTTCCCGCCTGCGGCCTCATGGTATTACAATATCCACAAAGGCTACAGACGAGCCCAGTTGAAATAAAAATACCAAAAATAATAATAGCTTTTGTGGTTGTTGTAATACGTTGCTGCGTTCATTGTTTTTTCCAGTGAGGAAACCATAACGCCGGACCTTCTCCTTTGTCAATTATAAATTTTATTGACCGTTAGAAAAAATATTCCATTCAAATTCCGCCCCAAACGTATTATCAGTATGAACATACAAAATCCCCACGACACATTCTTTCGGGAAGTATTCACGGACACGCAGAAAGCCCGGGAACTCATATCACTGGCCCTTCCTCCACAGGTCACATCGCTCTTTGACTGGAAAAAGTTTGTCCATGAAAGCGGGACATTCATCGATGAAGCTATGAGAGAGCATCATTCCGATATTCTTTTTTCAACTGGACTAATAAAGGGTGACCGAATAAAAATTTATATTTTATTCGAACATAAATCCTACCATGACATACATCTCTTCACACAGCTGTTAAGATATCTCACGCAGATATACACAAAAATGAAAGAACTGACTCCCGTCATCCCCCTGGTATTCTACCATGGGACCGGTAAATGGAAAGTACCGGAAACATTCTTTGATGACTTCCGCCTTCCCCGGGAAATGAAGCCGGTCTTTCGCAGATATATCCCTGACTTCAGGTATGAGCTCATTAACTTGCAGAGCAGAAACATTGATGATATGATAATTCCATTGACAATGAAGGTTCTGCTTTATACTTTTAAGCATATACGGCATTTTCAGGATGAAGGCATCCTGGAAAGATTCATAGTGCTATCCAAGGACCTGTTCTTTGAGGAATCCGGCTTGAAGATTATTGAAAAAATGCCTCTCTATCTTTTCACGGTTAACGACATTCAACCGGAAAAGGTGAGGGATTCCATAGACAGACTAATTTCGGCGGACAAAGGAGACATTGCCATGACTACTGCTGAGAGATTGATACAACAGGGTATTGAGAAAGGCATGGAAAAAGGCCTAAAGAAAGGCATCTTAAACGGCAAAAAAGAAACGGCTCTGAATATGCTCCGCAGGGGTTACTCCCGCGAGGATATCGCCGATATTACGGGACTGCCTGTGGAAGAGATTGATAAATTGAAATAACATAACCATCCCCCCATCCACCGCCTCACATAAATTAATTGACACAAATTCTGTTCTGTGCAAAAGAGTTACAATTCGCCGCGGAACATCTTTTATTCTCAGGGAGCACGTATGGATACTCTTGCCTTTATAAACGCATCTTTCTTATGGTTCTTCAGCGCCGTTATGCTTTACCAGGTCATTTTAACCTGGGGAAAGCCGGAAAAGAAAATCATACAGTATTCCGAGCTCTTCTATGTTCTGGAATTCTTTATCGTGGGCTTTTATGTTCTTTTTCTTTTCAAGGGCATGAACATCACCGAAGAGACGCACAACAGGCTCTACGGGTACATGCTCCTGGCCTTCATCATCAGCAATCTCTGGGTCCATCTCTTCAACATGCTGCCCACCTACCTCAAGGTGAAGCGTAACCCGTCCCTGGTTGATAATGATCCGGTCCTCACCCGCAATTACACCGTTTTTCTGAAAGAGCTCGATGAAAAATATAAAAAAGACAACTCAAAGGATATCCTGAAAGACCTGAGCCGTAAGGCCCTGCACTTCATACTCCTGGCCCTGGTGATCGGCATCCACGAAATGAGCTTCCGCATGGAGGCAACGGTGACTGAATGGGGCCTCACGCCCCTGGCCTTCCGGAACTTCCTCTATGTTCTGGCAGCCATGTTCTTCGTTTTCATGTTCACCACGGGAGACCTGTACCGCCAGTACGCCTTCCAGTACATTCCCCAGTGGGGAAGAAAATGGTACGGCAAGTCCCTGGAAGCCAGGACCGAGGCGCATACCCTCATATCCAGCGTTCCCTTTCTGCTCACCCTCATGCTCTTCGTCAAAGCACAGGTTCATGTTCTTTTCGCAGCGGCCATTGTATCGGCCGTGGCTGATGCCATGGCCAGCATGGTGGGAAAAAGTTTCGGGAAGCACAAAATGATTCATTTCGGCGTCTATCCTGAAAAAAGTTACGAGGGACTCATTGCCGGGGCCCTGTCGGCCTTCATCGGCATTATCGTCCTTTTCCATTATTATCCCGTTACAGGGGCGTTCCCGGGGATTTCCATAGTGATTGCCTTTGTCTGCGCCCTGGTCTTCATCTATACCGACGCCTATTCCCGGTATCTCTGTGACAATATCACCAACAGCCTGTTCCCGGGTCTGGCCACATGGCTTATCCTGTATTTCTTTGCGGCATAATGTAATAAATTTTTGATTAAATATCTTGCATTCGCCCGGGGAAAAGTGTATCATCTAATGATGTATGTATAATCATCAGCGGACAGAAAAAGAGGCCATGACTATAAAAAAAGACGGTACACCTCCTCCCGCAATTCCTGAAGACAGGTACCGTCTCATATCGGAAAACATGCGCGATATGATATGCCTCCACGCCGTGGACGGGACCTACCAGTATGTCTCACCCTCCGTGAAGGAACTGCTGGGATACGGCCCGGAAGAGCTTATCGGTAAAAACCCCTTTGATTTTTTCCATCCCCACGATGTGGCCTCGGCGAAAGAAAAGGCCAGGGAACCGGCCCTGAAAAAAAATGAAAAGGTCAGTACCCAGTACCGTTTCAGAAAAAAAGACGGCCGCTACGCGTGGCTCGAAACCCTGACCAGGCCCCTGAAGAACGAAACCGGCGAGGTGGTGCAGTTCCTGACGGCATCACGGGACATTTCCGGAAGAGTTCTCATGGAGAAACTTCTCCGCTACAGTGAAATGAAATTCAAGGAACAGTTCCGGAATATTCCCCTGCCCACCTTTACGTGGCAGCTTCGCGGCGATGACTTTCACCTCATCGACTGCAATCTTGCCGCCGATGCGTTTCTTGATGAGCCTGCGGGAACTCATATCGGAGTAACGGCCCCGGTTTTTTTCAAGACCGATGCAAAGGCCCTCGCCGCGCTGCTCCGATGCTTCAAAAGCAGGACAAACCAGATCCTGGAACACGTTTATCCCCTGAAGAAAAAAAATGAGATCAGGGAACTGGTCTCCACCTTTGTACACGTCGATCCCGATATCGTCATGCATCACATCGAGGATGTAACTGAAAAGAAAAGATACGAACTCAAGGCCAGGACCCTGGCAAAATTTCCCGAAGAAAATCCATACCCGGTTATCCGGGTTTCCACATCGGGCGCGATCCTCTACGCCAACCGGGCCAGCGGCCCCCTGCTGCGCATATGGAATACACATGCGGGCAACAGTCTTCCACCCTTCTGGCTGAATATTCTGTCCGGAGTCGTTGAAGGGAAAAAACCGCGCGAGGTGGAGGTGAATGCCGGAGACCGAATCTATCTCTTCTCCATAACGCCCGTGACGGACCTGGATGAGTGCTACATATACGGCATGGACATCAGCGACAAACGCATGAAGGAGAAGGAACTGTATCTCACGTCGCGCATCTTCGAGACCACCATGGAGGGGATCATCGTCACTGACTCCACAGGGGCGATCCAGTTCGCCAATCCGGCCTTCACAAAAATCACCGGGTTCGAGCTCTACGAGGTACAGGGAAAGAACCCGCGAATTCTGAAATCAAACCGTCACGACGCGAAGTTCTACCGGGAGATGTGGAAATCCATTTCCGAGACAGGGCAATGGGAGGGCGAGATATGGAACAGGCGGAAGAACGGCGAGATATACCCGCAGTGTCTTTCCCTGAACGCCATACGCGACGACATAGGGCAGGTCCAGAATTATGTGGCCGTTTTCAACGACATTTCTGAAGTAAAGAGACAGGAGGCCCGGATCGAACACCAGGCCTATCATGATCCCCTGACGGAACTTCCCAACAAAAATCTTCTCGACGACCGCCTAGACCGGGCCATTGCCCAGGCGAAACGGAACAACAGGAAGCTCGCGCTGATATTCATCGACCTGGACCGCTTCAAGAACATAAACGACAGCCTGGGGCATATCGTCGGAGACGCACTCCTGGTCGAGGTGAGCAAGCGCCTGGCCGCATGCATCCGCGACGTGGACACGGTCTCCCGCATCGGCGGAGATGAGTTCGTCGTGCTGCTCACGAATATCGACGACGCTTCGGACATCACCATCGTAACGGACCGGATCATCGATTCCTTCACGGAGCCCTTCAGGATAAAGGACCATGAACTATTCGCGGCCCCCAGCATGGGGATCACTGTTTTTCCCGAAGACGGCGGCAATACCATGGACCTGTACCGCAATGCCGATATCGCCATGTACGATTCCAAAAAAAGCGGCGGCAACCGCTATCATTTCTACTCAAACCGCATGAACGACGACGTGAGCAAAAAGCTCCTCATCGAGAACAAGCTGCGCCGCGCCATCGATAACGGCGAGCTGCGGCTTCACTATCAGCCCATCGTGAAAAGCACGAACGGCGAGATCATCGGCGCCGAGGCCCTGATCCGCTGGCAGAACCCCGACCTGGGACTGGTGTCACCGGCCGATTTCATTCCCCTTGCCGAGGAAACGGGGCTCATCGTGCCCATAAACGACTGGGTCCTGGCGCGGGCCTGCCAGGACAACCGTTCATGGCAGGACATGAAGCTGAAGGAAATCTATGTTTCCGTGAACATGACGTCCCACCAGTTCATGAAGAGGAAAATCATTGAATCGGTAAGCAACGCGCTGAAGTGGTCGGGGTTGAACCCGCGCTGCCTCATCGTGGAGATCACGGAGAACAGCCTCATGGGGAACGTGGACGAGATAATCGACATAATGAAGGAACTGAAAAAGACGGGTATACGCTTTTCCATCGACGACTTCGGAACGGGGTACTCGTCGCTGAGCTACCTGAAAAAATTTCCCCTGGACAATCTCAAGGTGGATAAATCCTTCGTGGACGACATGCTGACCAACAACGAGAGCATGGCCATTGCCAAGACCATCATCGCCCTGGGCAAAAACCTGAGCCTCTTCATCGTGTCCGAGGGAGTGGAGACCCTGGACCAGCTGAAATTCTTCCAGGAGAACAGCGGGGATTACATCCAGGGCTATTATTTCAGCAAACCGGTCCCCTACGAGGAATTCACCGTTCTTCTGAGAAAGGGAAAGTTTATACTGGAAAAGGAAAAGTAACAGCAGCCCCCGGCGCAGGCACTCAATCTGTTCATGAATCTACAGGCGCCACCCCCGGAGGGGGTTTTTAATCCGCCGATAGTATATTTCCTTTTCTATTTAACACATCCCTGCCTCGCGATCTTCGCGCCCTTCCTGTAATTATTTCCATTTTTTTACTATCTGTTTTAAATTCATAAAAAGTATTTTTTCAGCAGGCCCAGTTTCCCCTTCTTTATCATCCGCATCCCGGAAAATTTCATGACCCGGCGGATCTTTTCCCGGTAGGCCGGCTCATAGCAGTGTGTTTCGCAATTCTTGCAGGACGGTTTCGGGTCATAGGGGCAGATGATTCTTTTTGAAACGGCATGAAGCAGGAGCGCACGGCACTCTCCGCAGAGCGTTATTTCCCGCGCGCCGAGATACGCCTGCACGGTACCGGCGGTTTTCACGGGTTCCCGCGGCAGGTTTCCGTGTTTCGCGTCGCAGTACAGGGATATGAATTCCGCCAGCACTTCGATGTCCTTTTTTATTTTTTCATCGATAAAGGCTGCCCCTCCCTTCATGACGGCACCGTGCTCCCTTTCACTAAATTTTCCATGATATACTTCATGAGCCCGTTTGATTCGGAGAAAAAGTCACGGCGAGACAATTCACGTTCATCCTGAACCCAGGCGCTGCCGTCCAGTTCATGACGGGCGTTTTCTATGAGAAGATCAACACTTTCGGGCGTCGACTCCAGGTGGAACTGCAGGCCCAGGACCCGGTCGTCATAGATAAAGGCCTGGTTCTCGCAGGCAGCGCTGCGGGCCAGGTGCAGGGCCCCGCGGGGAATATCGAAGGTGTCGCCGTGCCAGTGAAAGGCCGTGAAGCGCCCTGGCAAAACAATTCGCGATGCCGATGCGGAATCCGCTGAAGGAACAGACTCCACGGGAAACCAGCCGATTTCCCGGTACGGGTTTTTCCGCACTTCCGCGCCCAGGACATGGGCGATGAGCTGCGCTCCCAGGCATATGCCCAGGACCGTGGCGCCCCTGCCGACGCATTTTTCAATAAAGAGCATCTCCTCTTTCAGCCAGGGATGCCGGTCCCCGTCATGGACACCCATGGGCCCTCCCATGACGAGAAGAAAATCCACGCTTCCCGGATCGGGAAGCGCCTCGCCCGCGTGGAGCCGGGTGCCCGACAGGGGCATGCCCAGTTCCTTCAGAATCACCGCCGCATGGGCCGGTCCCTCAAAGGGGACATGCTGGATAAAATGCGCTCTCAAATTATTTCTCCCTTTATGGAAATGGTATAATCCTTCACAAAAATATTTTTTCCCGCGCGCTCCATGGCCTTTTTCAGTATCATGTTCACGCCGCCGCAGCAGGGAACCTCCATGTGCAGAACCGTGATGGACTGGATCTCGTGCGTGGACAGAATGGCCGTCATCTTCTCAACATACTCTTCAATGTACGGGTCCAGTTTCGGACAGAACATGATGACGATCTTGTCCTTCAGGAACCGGTTATGGAAATCGCCGTAGGCAAAGGGCACGCAGTCGGCGGCCAGCAGCAGGTGCGCGTTGTCGAAATACTGCGCTGCCGGGTTGAGAAGCTTGAGCTGCACGGGCCACTGGCGAAGCTGTGACGCCACAGGCCCGGCCTGCCGCAGATCATCGGCCTGCACCGGCCCCCTGTTGATGCTCATGGCCGCAGCGCCGGGACATCCGCCCCCGTGGGCATGAACATGGAGAGGCTGCGGCGCCGCCTTCTTTTTGCCGAATTCAGGCACCGCTATGTTTTTCTCTTTCAGGAAATTCAGGGCCTCATTGAGCAATTTTGTTTCATTATGGCCGTCGAGATGCTCCAGGTGGGCCCGGATAACCATGGCGCCCTGTTTCACGATATTTTCCATGACCTTCCGCTCGTCATAGGGCTCGGCCTCGCGCTCCTCTATATGTATGGCATCCTGCGGACAGGTGGAAATGCAGGCACCCAGCCCGTCACAGAAAAGGTCGCTCACCAGGCGGGCCTTCCCGTCTATGAGCTGCAAAGCCCCTTCAGGACAGTCGGGAATGCAGAGCCCGCACCCGTTGCATTTTTCCTGGTCAATATTTATTATCTGGCGTTTCATGGAATTGTCTCCTGTTATTATGATACCGGAAGTATATCCATTTTGTAAAGAAGGTTCATTGACATAGGTCAATTGGGAAGGAAAATTTTACATGGACGGAATATGACCTCATCCCCCGGCCCCTTCTCCCCGGGGGAGAAGGGGAGTGTGTCAGGGGATCATTGAGAGTACAAAGTCATTTCAAAAAGTATTCTCTAAATGAATTAATTAAATTTACTAGTGCTGAATTTAATATTGCTGAATATGAAATGGCTATAGTAAATGTAATTGCCCAATAATTATTGAATTTATTTTGCAGTAAATCCAGTATTATAAGCATGAGAATAAATGATACAATTACTTCAAATAATGGGGCATCTTCTTCAGATATAGAATGTATTTTTAGATGTCTCATTCTCCACATAAAAAAGATACAGCATGCATGAATTAAATTAATACCAGGTAATATAACCAAATAATCTATATGAAAAGCTTGCAGGTATCTGATTGTGTATATGGCTATAAAAAAGTTTATAAATACTGCAAAGGTCAGAACAAACCATTTGTTAATTTTTGGTTTTGTCCTTTGGAATATTGCATTCCCAATAGATAGGAAGGAACCGAAAAAAAACAATAGAATTGCTATCCATTTCAATATATTGACTAAAATAAAACCAATAAAATAACTATCATGAAAAACTGCAAACTGATCTCTCAGATCAGAATTTGTAAAAAATAAATAAAGAAAGGCTATTCCGAATTGGAACATCGTTAATTCATCATAATCAGGTAATAATACTTTTTTAAGCAAATTATTTTGCACTTTGGTTCTGCCGATCTTTCATATAACGCTTTGCTTATGCCAAATCGCAGCAGTTTACCGCCGTGATTTGGCGCAGCCCGAAGGAGCAACAGCGAGTGAAGCACATAAGCTTTGTGTTATCGGCTGTTGCGTTTTCAGGCTTGGAGCCAATTTTCTATTTTTAATCCTTCCACTCTTTCAAATTCCTTCGTATTATCAGTGACAAGGATCAATTTTTTTGATTTCACCTGGGCGGCCAATAATAAATCCCTAAGGCCGATTATTTTACCTTTCTTTTCCAATTCTTTTTTTAATTTTGTCTTTAATGTCTTTAAAACATCAGGCGGCTTCTTCTTGATGATATAAATACAGATATTCGTATCGAGCAAATACATCAGAAATCTTCTCTTGTCCGGTTTTTCCCCTGTTCACGGCCTTCATTCATAAAATCATCAGTGAAATTATTCAAACCATGAAGAAATACTTCCCAGGATTTATCATGAGGAAGAAGAATCACGGCATCGCCTACTTTTTGAATAAGCACATCATTGCCGGAAAATTGAAATTCCTTGGGCAGGCGGACAGCCTGGCTTTTTCCATTTATGAAAAGTTTTGCGCTTTGCATGATAGTTACCTCTCATACATAATATATATCAAGGTATATATTGTGTCATATTTTAAAAACGCAATGGCATACAAAAGATAGTACCGGCATCGCCGGATAACAGGGCCGCGCCCCATGCGGGCGCGTGGCCTCTGGAGTAGAAATTCCCTCTATATTGTAAAAAAAATGCTATTTAAGAGGTTTTTTTATAGCTGTATACGGGTTTACCACGATGTCGATGTTTAAAATCTGATGTATCTATAATGCAGCAAATAATTTTTTCACTGTTACATAAGGGCTGCGTGCAGGTAAAACAATAAGCATACACTAATAAAAAGGACTTTTCAGAGAGGAAAGGTCTTTTATGCGCAGCGTTTATTAACAAGAATATTTGTAAGAGAATTAAGAATAGGTAACGGAATGATGAAAATAGGATTAAGTGGAGGACATAAATGAAAAAAATAACAGCTCTTGCATTAATCATTAATATCTTCCTTTATTTTGCCTGTGATTCCGGTGAAAAAGACAGCACACCGGGTACGGTAGAAAATGTTTCTGTTAATGATATTAAATTAAATAATACCATGATTATTGAAACAGGCTCATCCATGGAACTGACCTATACTATCAGCCCTTCTGATGCAACCAATCAGAATGTAAGCTGGACAAGTTCTGATACCGATGTGGCAACCGTTTCCTCAACCGGTCTTGTAACTGCTGTAAGCGCTGGAACATCAACTGTTCAGGTAATAACTGCTGACGGTACTTTTACTGCGAATTGCCAGGTAACGGTACACACTGCCCCAACTGGTGGTTTAGGCGCAGCTGATTTTGCCTTTTTATCTTATTTGAAGGCTAGCGTTGAACCAGGATGGGTTGACGCGATCGGTTCATGGAGCCCCACTAATGCCGATTGTATTGGAGTCAATTCTTCAAGAATACTGTGTGGGGATTTTGATGATACAGTAAGAATTACAAGAATTGATATCAACCCGAATAATAATGGAAATAAAAAAATCAGTACGGTGCCAGATGCAGTGGGCAATCTTACAGAGTTGAAATTTGTGTCTATCGAGAATAACGATTTAACCGAAATCCCTGAGTTTACTGTTTTTGATAAAATGCAAGAATTATATCCAGCTTATTGTGGTTTTACAACCTTACCCAAATCGGTGGATAAATTTACAAATCTTACGGAATATTGCAGCAATTATTTAGATGATAATTTCCCGGAGTAAAATTGTCAGCTCAATAGTCATATTTACATCATGTTCAGTGATATTTTTCATCTGATAGTGGAGACAATGATTATTCCACGCCCGTGATAGTTTTTTCCATAATGAAAAGGTTATTCCTGGGGATGGGACTTTTTTAATAAAGACTTTTTGTATTATGTACCGGCCTTTATTATAGAGAACTTTTATAGAGAAATATTTTTTTTTCCGCATAGAGGCCGGCATGACGCTGGAATTACCAGAATAAGAAAAAATGTTTGGCGCATCGCTTTCGCACAACGTTCAATTATAGCCGACGTTTGCGCGAAGGGCAAATGTGCCGAAGGCCAAGGCGCGAACGCGCCGTAGCGGCTATATTTATTGAAAATATTTATTCTTGTGGAGCTATTTATGAAACACTTAAAATTGTTGGTTATTCTTTTAGTTTTGACATATTTGGCCTTTGCTGCTTGCGGTAATGACAGTAGTAATACAAATTATTCAGCCGGTGATACTGAAACTTACACTGCCGACGGCGTATCATTTGTGATGGTCTATGTCCCCGGCGGACTGACCTTCCCTGTAGGAGTAAATGACAACGGTGATATAGACGGAAATGGCAGTCAAGATGTATCTCCTACTGCAGCAGTAATTAACGCCTATTTTATTGGCGAGACCGAGGTGACCTATGAGTTGTGGCAGAAGGTATACACTTGGGCAACAGATAATTCAGAAGACCATAATGGAAATGGAACAGCTGGAGATGATGCCTATAGCTTTGCCAATGCGGGAGTACAGGGTAAAGATGGCGGAGCAAGTACTAGTAATCAGCACCCAGTGACCACTATTAATTGGCGGGATTGTATGGTATGGTGCAATGCCTTGACTGAGTGGTATAATAAAAATAATGGGACGAGCTATGAGTGTGTGTACACATATTCAAGCACTATAATTCGTGATTCAACAAATGCCACAGCCTGTGATGGAGCGGTTGTAGGCACTACAGCAAAAGGTTTTCGCCTGCTTTCAAGTAATGAATATGAGCTTGCTGCACGGTACCGTGACGGTGCGCTCTGGACCTATGGTGATCATGTGAGCGGAGATGATAGTGGTGCTTGTTATGATAACGGCAGCATACTTGGTGGGCAGGAAATGTCAACGGTATTTGGCGAATACGCAGTTTACACGAGTAATTCAGGATCTATGACAGCGGAAGTGAAAAGTAAAACAGAAAACGCTTTGGGATTGTATGACATAAATGGCAATGTGTGGGAGTGGAATTTTGATTGGTCTCCATCGTATATTGGGACGTCCCGCGTGGCACGAGGCGGCAGTTGGGACGATAGTGCCCAATATTTACGAGTTGGCTACTGGGATTACTGGCAGCGAGACTTCGAGGCAAATTTTATAGGCTTTCGCTTTGCGAGGACTCAGTAAAATTTTCATTTTATATGGGGGGATACAAAAAGGGGCTTTCTCCTCTTAGCTTTTTTTATAAAGGAGCAGTTGAACGTGAAATATTAACAATCCCCTTTAATTCTCTAACAAAATATTTTGCTCAGATGACTTTAATGATTTCTGTATCAATGAAAAGGTAATTTTCACAAAAATTGAGTTTTTTAAGACAATATTTTTTCTTTTCTAATTTGTTCTCTTATAGAAAAAGGCGGGCAGGACGCCCGCATGTTTACAGTTTGTCTTAACAGATACCCGCGCCGCTTTCATATAACAACCCTTATCTGCATTACACAATAACAGTCTAATTTAAATCACCCTCAAACCATCCCCACAAACTCCATTATTCAAATACCCGATTAAACTCTAATAAGTCAACCCCGATTTATTTAATTCGAAGCCCCTATTGGTAAAATATTTCTTGGCGCAAAGGCACCCCATTTCTCCTGCCGTCCAACATCTCTAGCATTCAATACGTATCTCCTTCCCCACCATTAAAGCAATTTTCCTATTTTAAAAATAATTCTGCCACCACCCGCCGATCCCGAAATTTTCCGGGCAGGCTGTTTCTCCGTTCTTCCTCCCTTGTTCCTGGCTTGTTCCTGGCTTGATGCGATCATGCTCTTTCTATCTCATTTCAAAGGCCCGGAACCGAAGTAAAAACAATTTAACTCATTGGGAGAACGAGAAAATTAATTTTAATTTTTATCACCCCGGCACGTATTAATAGTAACAGGCATCACGGACCCGCACAGGGTTTTAATTATATAACTCAGTAATTTATTTGATCTTTGAAAACAGGAATTATAAATACACAATAAGATGCAGAGAAGCACACACGGCGCGGCAGCAAGGGCAGGCCCCCCCCCCGCTGCCGCACCGCGTATAGGAATGAGTCCGGATTTTCGGATAACCCTACATGATTTTTACAGGTCATTTTCATGATAAAATACAAATGAGTGATGATAACAGGATATGGGTGCCTTCCGGTACATTTCAAATCCCCCGCTCCGCGCGCCCCTTTATTAAAGGGGCTTCCCTGCATTGAAACTAAATAATCTGCCAGAATAATCACCAACCGAAAAGCGAGGGCACGGAAGCCCGAGCGCCTGGGCTGCGGCCGAGGACGGCACACGATGTGCCTCCGCAGGCCGCACAGGGCGAGTTACCTGAAAAAGAGAGTCTTAAGCCCTTCGCGGCGTTTGAGCGAACGCGGGGGTGGTGCAGGAGGGGCGCCGCGCTCGCGCCCCTTCTGCAAAGGACCGAGTCCCGGCTCCGGGACAAAAAACATCCGGCCTTTGATCAAGGCTTCAAGCCGTCCGACGGGAGTCATAACCCCCAACCCCCGCCAGGTTCCGGCGATCAAAAATCCCCCTGCTGTGAGGGGAGTCATAACCTACATCTCCCCTCACAGGGGAACAAACATATCAGACTTGCAGTCAAACCGATACGTCACCTTTTTCTCCGAGTCACTTTTGGATGAGACCTCTTCAAAAACGGTTTTACCGCATCTCCCCATGGAGACGAGATGGACATAGCCTTCGTTATCGGGAGGCTCGAAGGACTGGACATACGCTGTCCGGGTCATATCATTGGAAAGACCGATCAAAACATAGAACACCGTGGAATTGCAGCACCCGCCGTAAATTATCATGTCGGGATACTCATCATCATTCAGATAGAACAGATGGCTTTTATGGCAGCCCGAATCGGCGCCGTAATCCCTGTTCACGTTTTGCCATTTCTTATCTTTATACCGCCAGATCGAATCAACGGGAAATGTTTCATCGGCGGTAACGCAAGAGGACCGGTATGATACTACGGCAAAGTCACCCAGCATACTCTTGAAGAAAAGGAAATCATCCTTGTACTGCTCTTTCGCTTTTGTAATGAGTTCGTTGATATTATAGGGACGCAGAAATCCGCTGAAGGCCCATCCTTTGAGCGTGCCGTACCTGACCTGCACCCAGTTCCCGTAAACACCGGCGACCAGGACCGGTTCCTTCCCGTCATCCTTTTTGTCCTGCACAACGACAGCGCTCTCACCGAAGGCGATCAGGGCAACCTGTTTACTGTTCATGTCCGGCGCCTCCCTGATCCGCAGGCCGTCAGAGCTGACGCACCAATGCATAACCGACGACTGCCTGCATGAAGAAATCATGCACAATATAAGTACAATAAAAATAATTTTCCGTGATACACTCATGGGGAATCCTCCGAGAAATTGTCGGCAATTCACAGTATACAGTAATGACCGATAGAGGTATACTATTTACGAGGTACCGGGAAAGTCAATCACGATAACGATGTAGGAACGCAGCATGCTGCATCTCTACGGACCCGCCTTTTGACCATTCATGACCCATCATAATATTTCGGACCGATACACCCCAAAACAAAGACATCGGGAACATGGATGTTCCCGATGCCTGGGCTGCGGCCGAGGTCGCAATTTTGCCATCCGTGGCAATTGCGACACTTCCGGCCTCCTGCCGGTCGGACGGAACACAATGTGGCTCCGCAGGCCGCACAGGGCGAGTTACCTGAAAGAGAGAGTCTTAAGCCCTTCGCGGCGTCTGAGCGAACGCGGGGGTGGTGCAGGAGGGGCGCCGCGCTCGCGCCCCTCCTGCACCACCCCCACCGAAGGTACAGCCCCGCCGATACCGTCTTACTCACGGAATCCAGGCTGACGCTTCACCCGTTATTCTTCAGAATCATCACCACCAAGGACAACAACGATCATCCCCAGGCAACCAGCTGTTACGACACAGGCCTTGAGGCATTCTTTGGCATTATCCTTGAATTCATCACCGGAAGTTCGTTCATCCAGCGGATCGGCCATTTTTTTATACACCTCAGTTCGTGTCGTTTCATCAATGACCCTCGCTCCTCTGATCCGACCAGCGCAATCATTATACCTGTTCATCAGGCTGATGCTGGCGAATTTCCCCTGCGGTCCTGTTATATAGTCCCTGGCCTTTTGCATAAATTTCTTTGCCTGCGACTTCTTTTCGATTACATTACTGAACTCCGCCTGGTCAATCAACGAATTCACCCTGTTATCAAAATAGCTTTTCCCTGTTGAAAGCGCCAGGTTCATTTTCAAATCAAGGATCTTTTTCGTTTCACTTCTAACGGCATCACTTCTAATAAATTTTGCCATGCCTTCCGCTTCAAAGTAATCTCCCAGTGCCTCGTTGAATTTGTAATTCATGTAAGCATCATCACCGGCCTTTTCTTTCAGCACGATTAGTTTTAGCCTGACATTATCCAGCCTGTCATTGAGAATTTTCTGAATTCCCAGGCGTGAATTGCCATCGGGAACCAATTCTCTGATCTTCTTTTCAATTTTCTTATATTTACCCAGGGCTGCCCGGTAATCCTTCTCGCCCGGTTTCGCATCAGGAATGACCAGCTTGTCGATGTTTTCTATATCCTCTTTATATTCCATGGCCAGTGATGATGATATCCTCATGTTCAGGCTCCGGATAAAGGAATCCATTTTAACACGGCTTTCCAAAGTCAGTTTTTTATTCATCAAAGAGATAATCTCCAGATACCTGGCACGTGCCTTCCGGTAATCGCTTCTGCCGAACAGCATATCACCCTCATCGGCCAGGGTCTTGAAGTGATCCTGAATGGCGTTCAGGCTTGATTCATTACGTTCGAAAGTAATCGGCGTGATATTTTCTCTTGTAAGAGGTTCCAGCCTGAAAACAGAAATTTTGGTCGATTCATCAAAGGATGGGGCTCTGGTGATCCGGTATTTCGGGTCTACCAGCTTAAGGGCTATCTCCCGGATCATCCATTCTGTCTCCTTTTCAGTAAAAGAAACCGAGACCATGGATTTTATCCCTGCTCCCTTGCGCTTTTCATCTGTGCCCGGCTCAAGATTGTACGCCTTTACCGTGATCTTCCCTGAATTAACCGATACATTCCCGTATATGATCTCCTGGGCATTCATAACCTGCGCTATGTCCAGGTTGCAGCTTTCATCGTAGCACCCCGCAGCCTGGAGCGATTCGGCCCTTTTAAACATGATCCTGATGTCATCATCAGCGATAATCCTGTATTCCTCGCCGTACTTCTCAAGAATGGTAATTTTTATGATATCCCTGACCCGGGCTGCAGTCTCATCATTAACAGCACCTTTCTTTTCAAAGTCTGTTATGTATATTCTTTTCTTTTGGACGAAGGTCCCGGCAAAAATCCCAGCGGGCATATGAAATTCAGTCATGATACATACAAGCAGGATTATCAGAAGTTTTTTATACATTATCCATTCCTCAACAATCATTTTTAACAATTCGGTTCATACACTGGTCCCTGACTCCGGAGGTGATAACTCCGGCCCGGGATACAGGGTCATAAAAATAGCATAACTCCTGCATATAAGGGTGATGAAAACCGAAAGGATAATATACACAGACAACACAGTAGTGTGGCAAGTATTTTTTCATGTTTAAACAGGTCTCCATTCGGCATGGGCACTCAAACAATCAGGGATTAATAGAATTATCCAACTCAGAAAGGAACAAACATATCAGACTTACAGTAATGACAACCAGAGGTATACTATTTACGAGGTACCGGGAAAGTCAATCACGATAACGGGCCGAGGATGAGCATGGAGGAGTGATTCTTCACACGGAAAACGTCCTTTGAAAATTATAATTTTTTTATTGACTGCCCTTTTACAGCTTTATATATTTCATCTTAGTAAATACCTGGAGATAAATACCAATGCGATCAAACATACAGGAAATATTAGAACAAATTAACAGTATGCCCGTCTCTGAAAAACTTAAGATTATCGATTCCATACTTGAGCAATTAGATAAGCCTGATCCTGAAATTGACAATGTATGGAAAAATGAAGCTAAAAAAAGATGGAATGCTTATAAAGAAGGCAGCATCGATACCGTTTCCTATAATGATGTCATGGGAAAATATCGAAATAAATGAACCTTCGTTTTCTCAGACTCGCACAGAAAGAACTGGATGATTCCTTCTTATGGTACGATAGTCAGCTTGTCGGTCTTGGGAATGAGTTCCTTGATGAGATTGATATTGCCGTTCGCCGGATACAGGCCTATCCGGAATCCTGTGAATTAATAGAAGACGGACTCCGTCGATGTCTGATAAACAGGTTCCCCTATGGAATTATTTACGGCATCGATGAAGACAAAATTATTATTGTTGCCATTGCCCACCTGCACAGAAAACCCCAGTATTGGCATGAAAGATTACATGAATTCTAAGCATAAAAGTTCTGTTCCAACCTCCCCCTCTCCACTCGGACATACGCCGGGTCCCGGCTCCGTGAAAAATTTATTTAATTATCATTTCCCTTTGATTACCCTCCCCGCTATTCTTGAAAGATCTATACCTGTCATAAACAATAACGGCACCATGAAAAGCGTGATAACCGTACCGAAGAGCAGCCCGTAAGCCAGCACAAGCGACATATGCGCAAGAAACGGATCAGAACCGCCTATACCGTATCCTGTCGGAAGAACACCGAATACTGTTGTTATCGTTGTCAGAAGAACCGGCCTGAGCCGGGAGACCGCGCCCTGGATAATTATTTCTTTGCTGATACGGCCGTCAGCGGCAAGGCCGCGGATCGTATCCACCATAATTATTGAGTTGTTAACAATGACTCCCATCAGGCCAACCATCGCAATTCCCCCCATCATGGAAGCGGGTATACCATGACTGATGAGCACAAAGGCAAAACCGATAACCAGGAAGGGGATAGATGTCATGATTATCAGTGGTTTAGAGAAGGAATTAAGCATCAGTGAAATGAGAAGATAAATGCCTGCAAAAGCGGCGAGAGCAGCAGAGGCAAGCCCTGAAAAAATAAGGTTTGTTTCAACAGGCTGACCGGAATATTCTATTGAAACATTCGCATCAGAGGGAAAAAGCGACCGCACTCTGCTCATTACATCGACAGGGGATATTTTTTTCAGGTCTGTGTTCCCGAACAGAGTTGTAGCCCTGATGCCGTTTACATGATGAATACCGGCACGCGATGGCTGTTCGACAAAAGAAGTAAACATGGATAAATTTATTATATTGCCCATGCTGTTCGCTATCGGCAGATTGTCGATAAAATTTTTATCTGCCCTGGCGCGCTCATTCAGACGCAGTCTGAATTCAACAGTTTTGTCAACAGTGGAGAGACTGGTAACTATCATTCCATCAAAGGCGATACGGAGAGTTGTCAGAACGTCCTCCACGGTGAGACCGGTTCTTGAAAGAATATCATGATTAATTTTCAAATTCAGTTCATTCTTTCCTTCAATATCATCATTCTCAACATCGAACACTCCCGGCAGTGTCCCGAGATATTTCCTGATTTCGTTTTCCTTGTTTTTCCGAAGCTCATTGTTGTTTGAAATAATTCTGATTTCAAATGGGCGGCCCATGGGCGGGCCAAGCCTGTTCAGATTCATTACAAAAAGAGCATGGGGCTGGCCTGCGGTTTTAGCGATATCTTTTTTCAGTGCCGCCATTATCTGATCTGCTGTACGATCCCGCTGAGAGAAGGGTTTTAAATATACGAAGATTACCGCAATATTGTTTTGCGTTCCCATTGTAGTGGCGCTTAAAAGGCTCTGGGTTCCGATCCGGGAGCTGAACCCTATTATCTCATTTTCAGGAAGCTTCTGTAAAAGTTTTTCCACAGCAATGACTGATTTTTCCGTCTCCTCTGCATATGAACCCCTTGGAAGCGTAACAGCAATGCTGAAACCTTCAGCCGCGTCCTGCGGAAAAGGGTCTTTGTTTACAAACCGGACAAAAAGAGCCATGGAGCCTATTAGTATAAAAACCATGCATGAAATAAAAATATATTTGCGCCTGACTGCTTTAACTATAGCTTTTTCATATACACGTTCAATTTTTTGGACAAATGCCTTTTTTACATTTTTTTTAACCTTCCCATGACTCATGTGCCCGGGAAGAATAAAATAGCTTTCAAAAAGTGATATTAATAGGCCAACAATCACCATCAGAGGAATTGCCCATATAAATTTTCCCGGGAAACCGCCAAGGGAAAACAGCGGGGAAAAGGCCACCATGGTGGTGAGACTTGATGCCGCAACAGGGACCCACATTTTTTTTACGGCTTGAACAGCCGCTTCTTTTGGTTCCAAGCCGAGTTCTTTATTGCTGCTGATCTCTTCAGCTATGACTATTGCGTCATCGACCAGCATCCCTATAATAATGATAAATCCGCCCAATGAAATAAGATTCAGCGAAATACCGTAATTTTTCAAAAAAATAAACATGCCAAAAAGCGTAAAAGGAATGCCAAAGGCGGTCCAGACAGCGGTTTTCATGTCGAATATCATGAAAAGAACGGCAACAACAAGAATAAAACCGACAACCGCGTTGCCCGCCAGCAGACTGATTCTATCCCTGGTTAGTCTTGACTGATCAAAAAGCACCTTTCGGGAAACACCGTCGGGAAGAGTTTCCTGTTTCAAAAAACTATTGATGCCATCGACTGTCTTGATAAGATCACTTGTTCCGGTTTTTTTTATTGAGATGGTTGCTCCTCTGCTCCCATTGTTCCTGACAATAAGATTTCTTTCTTTGGGAATTACTTTCAGGCTCGCAACTTGTCTCAGCTTTACCCCAAAGCCCGCATCATTCATGATGATATTCGTATCAAGAATGTCCTTGTAGTGATCGTATTTACTCAAAAAAACAATTTTCTTTTCACCGACAAACGATTCAAGCGTTCCACCCGATCCCTCAAGATTTCTTTTCTGTATTGCTCGCAATATCATTTTCAAGTCTATCTTGTATTCACGGGCGCGGAGAGGATCTACCAGTATCTGCACCTCTTCATCGGGAATCCCGATTGTTGTTACATTCGATACTCCGGGCAATTTTTTAATTTTCGGCTCAAGACGGTCGATATATGGTTTAAGAATTTCATATTTCCCGGTAAAGGAAATTTCCATGACGGGAACATCCGATGAGGTGTATTCGCTGATTGAAGGACTGCCTTCAATATCTTTCGGCAGATCACTGATTCCCGACAGGGCGCTCTCTACTTCTCCATAGAGCTTCCTGAATTCTTCGGGTGGAGCATTGTCATCGGCCTGAATCTCAATTCTTGAAACGCCCTCCTCCGAAACAGACAGTATTTCTTTTATCCCTTCCAGTTCCTCAAGCGCCTCTTCAATCGGAACAGTAACATTAAGCTCGACATCACCTGCTGATGAACCGGGATAAATTGTCTGAATAATTATTTTATTCATCGATATTTCAGGAAAACCTTCTTTACGGACCTCAATAACGCTTTTAATCCCAAGCCCGATTACGGCCAATACGATAATATTTATCAGCATAGGCCTGCTTATAAAAAATCTGATAAGGCTCCCCATAATTTCATTCCTCCCGGAATTATTAAGTTAATGCCGACCGGCGATAAATAATATCATTATAGTATCAATTTACAAAGCCGTAGGGACGCCCGTAGAGACGTAGCAAGCTACGTCTCTACGGCGTCCCTACGGCCATACGTCCCTGCGATCGGTCCTATTTCCCCGCCATGATGGCCTTCACGTCATCGGCCACGGTTCCGATGGCCTTGATGTTGAAATTCTCCACCAGAACCTTGGCCACGTTGGGCGAAAGAAACGCCGGCAGCGTGGGGCCGAGCCTGATTCCCTTCACTCCCAGAGCCAGGAGGGCCAGGAGCACGGCCACGGCCTTCTGCTCGTACCAGGCGATATCATAGGAGATGGGAAGCTCGTTGATATCGGCCAGGCCGAAGACTTCTTTCAGCTTCAGGGCTATGACGGCCAGCGAATAGGAGTCGTTGCACTGTCCCGCGTCGAGTACGCGCGGTATGCCGCCGATATCGCCCAGGTTCAGCTTGTTGTACCGGTACTTGGCGCAGCCTGCCGTGAGGATGACCGTATCAGCGGGAAGTTCCTGCGCCACATCGGTGAAGTAGCTGCGTCCCTTCTGCCGTCCGTCACATCCCGCCATGACGACGAATCGCTTGATGGCGCCGGACTTAACAGCCTCCACGACCTTGTCGGCCAGCTGCAGCACCTGGTGATGGGCGAACCCGCCGGTAATGCTTCCCTTCTCTATTTCCACCGGTGCCTTGCAGGTCTTTGCCAGTTGTATGATTTCAGAAAAATCCTTGGCGCCGCCCGCTTTTCTTTCCGGAATATGTTTCACACCGGGATATCCAGCCATGCCCGAGGTGAATATCCTGTCCTTATAGGAATCCTTCACGGACACGATGCAGTTTGTCGTCATGAGAATGGGCCCGTTGAAGGACTCGAATTCCTCCTGCTGTTTCCACCATGAGCTGCCGTAGTTGCCCACAAAGTGTTTATACTTTTTGAATGCGGGATAGTAGTTCGCCGGAAGCATTTCGCTGTGGGTATAGACATCGACACCCGAGCCTTCGGTCTGCTTCAGCAGCTCTTCCATGTCTTTCAGATCATGTCCCGAGATGAGGATGCCGGGATTGGCGCCCGTCCCGATATTGACACTGGTGATTTCCGGATTGCCGTAGGTCGACGTATTGGCCTGGTCCAGAAGGGCCATGGTCTTTACCGCCACGTCTCCGGCCTTCAGCACCAGGGCAACCATTTCGTCCACGGAAAGGTCTTTCGTCGTTGAAGCCAGTCCCTCGACAAGAAAGCCGTTGATATCATCGTCCGTGTACCCCAGGACCTCGGCGTGATGCGCGTAGGCGGCAATTCCCTTGAGCCCGTATATCAGGAGCTCCCGCAGGGAACGCACGTCCTCGTTTTCCGTCGAGAGAACGCCCGCCGATACGGCCTTTGCCCGGAAGGCATCAATCCCGTTCCCGGACCATGAGGCTGCGTCATGGGCGATAACGGCGCCGCTGCCCTTCACGGCATCGCGGACCTTCAGGGCCTCGGTGATGAGCGATGCTATGCGCGCCTCATCGAAATTTGCGTTGGTGATGGTGGTGAAAAGAGCGCCGCTGATAAATGATCCCACGGAGGCATCGGCCTTACTCTCTTTTTCCGCGTACAGGGAAATTCCCTTCAGTGTATGAATGAGAAGATCCATCAGGTTTGACGTATCGGCCGTTTTGCCGCATACTCCCCGCACGGTGCATCCTTCGTTTTTTGCCGTTTCCTGGCATTGATAACAGAACATACTCATGGTACATCTCCTTAAAAGTTGATAATAAAAGTATAGTTACATTTACAGCCCGTTTCTCTTTTTCTTCTCCCGATGTCCGATATTTTAACGGCATCGTGAAAAAACTCTTGATCGAAGAGCGTACAGGGGAAATAAACTGTTTATGCCTGAAATATAGGGGAAATGGACCACTCGTGCATTGACCTAAGTCAACAGTGGGAGAGAAAATGGATATTTTTTTTAAACAGGAAAGGAAAAGAACATGAAGGATATTATGCATGCCCTGAAGGAATCGGACCTCTTTAAAGACCTCGACACGGCGTCACTGAAGGAACTGGCGGAACTCTGCCGGATACATGAGCTTAAAACGAAGGAGGTTCTTTTCCATGAAGGCTTCGAGGGCTCGCATTTCTATTACCTCACGAAGGGAGCCCTGCGCCTTTTCAAGACTTCCTTTGAGGGAGAGGAAACGACGATAAAAATCATACATCCCGGTGAGTTTTTCGCCGAGGTCGTTCTCTTCGGCTCCACCACCTATCCGGTTACGGCCATTGCCGTGGCCGATTCCGAGGTACTGGCCCTGCACCGCGATTCTTTTCTGCACATGCTGGAAAGCCCCGGGGGAAGAAACGGCTTCATCGCCTCGCTTTTCCGGAAACTGCGCTTCCTCTCGGACCGCATTCATTATCTTACGGCCCATGACGTAGAGGACCGCTTTTTCCATTTTCTTTCCGACAACTACGGTAAACAGAACCACTATACCATCACCATTCCCAAGAAGGACATTGCCTCGGCCATCGGCACCATTCCCGAAACCTTTTCGCGGCTCATCCTGCGGCTGACAAAACGGGGCATCATCGCCTGGAAGGAAAACAGTCTTATCCTGAAAGAGGGATTCTGGGATGAGAGTGATTTTTAAAAAGGAAAGTTGTACCCTTTAATATTGAGTTCGTCACGCATGGTGATGATCTCCTGCTGGAGGCTCTCGGTTACAGGGACTCCCTTGTCCTTCCGCTCGAGCCAGATATCGTGTTCCTTTTCACCGGCCGTGTAGATGCGGGGCTGCCCGGGCATTTTCTTTGAAGCGCGCAGGGCCCGGAGTATCTCGCCCGTGGTCTTTTTAAACTCGTCGAGCTCCGTGAACTGTGATACATCGACGGCCATGAAGAAATGGCCCAGTCGGTAGGGAACTTTCTTCCCGTTTTCGAATCCGCTCAGCATCTTCAGGTACGCACCGCCCTGGAGCGCGGCGCAGAGGATCTCCACCACCGTGGCATAGCCGTATCCCTTGTATCCGCCCATCTCCTCGCCGATGCCTCCCAGGGGAGTGAGGGCCGCCGTGCCGTCGATGAGGTCCTTCAGCGTGAGCTGCGCGTCGGTCCCGGCAGTGCCGTCCTCGCGGATGACCCATCCCTCGGGAAGGTCTTTCCCGTGGCGGGCGTACACTTCTATCTTTCCGCGCTGGGTCACGGACGTGGCGCAGTCGATCACGAAGGGAAAATCCTCATCGGTGGGGATGCCGAACACCAGGGGATTGGTACCCAGCATGTTCTCGATACCGAAGGTCGGCGCTATGGAAGGCCGCGCGTTAGAGCCCGTAAGCCCGATCATACCGTTGTCCGCGGCCATGATGGAGTAATATCCCGCTATGCCGTAATGCGTCGAGTTCCGCACGGCCACCATGCCCATGCCGAATTTTCGGGCCTTGTCTATGGCCATCTGCATGGAGCGCTGACCCACCACATGGCCCATGCCGTTGTTGCCGTCGATAACCGCCGTTGTGGGGCCTTCTTTCACTATCTCGAATTTCGTTTCCGGGTTCTGAATTCCCTCTTTAATGCGGTCATAATATATGGGCTTCAGGCGGTTGATCCCATGGGATTCGATACCGCGTTTGTCGGCGGTGATGAGGACCTCGGCGCATATGCGGGCCTCGTTTTCCGGAACACCCAGGCCAATAAAGACATCGGCCATGAATTTTTCCATGACATCAAACTGTATATAGACGCTTTTATCGCTCATTGAAGGCTCCTTGTTCTATTTCAGAATTTACGGCGGTTTTCCCGTGGACGAAGGACAGATGAAACAATAAATATAATTCAGGCAAGCAGAAAAGCTCATATCTGTCAATAAAATATGCATGATAAATCCTTTACTTTTCCCACAGGCCGTGCTGTAATAATCTTCGACAGTAATCAACACGGGAAGGAGGCAGCCATGCAGGATTTCAGGGATAAAAGCTACTGGATGACGACACGGGATTACCGGCCCGGAGAACCTCTCGGTGAAAATATCGATGTGGATATCGCCATTGTGGGAGGGGGATTTACCGGTCTTTCATCGGCCTATTTTCTCAAAAAGGATGAACCGGGAGCCCGGATCGCCCTGCTGGAAGGAGAAATTATAGGCTTCGGCGCCAGCGGCCGCAACGGCGGATTCAACATGACTCTTTTCGGCCTCACCATGGGCATCACGGCCGTACGATTCGGGAAGGAGAAGGCCCGCGACGCTCATCACTACATGGAACGGGCCGTTGACCTGCTCCGGGACCTCGTGACAGAATTGAAACTGGACTGCGACTATGAACACCCGGGATTTCTCCGCGTGGCCACTTCGGAAAAATACCGGGCGCGCATCCTTCATGAAATTGAACTGGCCCATTCCCTGGGCATCACCGGCATTGACTGGATGGAAAAAGAGAGGCTCCGGCAGGAGATCAGGAGCCCGCAGTATCTCGGCGCATGGTGGGAACCGCGGTGCGGTATCCTGAACCCGGCGAAGCTGAGCTGGAGTTGGCGTGACGTCATTGCCGGCATGGGAGTGGAGGTTTATGAAGGAAGCCCCGTCAGTGAAATATCGCGGAAGGCCGGAAATATCATCCTCACCACTCCTGGCGGTAAAGTAACGGCCGGTAAAGTGATCCTGGCCACCAATGCCTATTCGCATTTTTTCCCGCAGATAAAAAGAAAACAGGTTCCGGTATGGACCCACATCGTACTGACGGAACCGCTCCGCGATGAACATTTCAGGGAAATCGGCTGGCAGAACCGCCAGGGAATTGAAGATGCCCGGAACCTTGTCCACTATTACCGGCTGACCCGTGACAACCGCATCGTCATGGGCGGACGGGACGTGTCGCTCAGCTACGGCATGGACATGGACCGTGACGTGAATGAAATTACCTTTGAAGGACTCAGGGAGGACGTGCGCCGACTTTACCCGGTCCTGAAGGATATACAGTTTACACACCAGTGGGGCGGCCCCGTATCGGTGCCCGTTGATATGGCCCCGGCCCTGGGATATGCCGGCGATAAAAACCTGGTTTACAGCCTGGGCTGCGTGGGCCATGGCGTCAGCATGACCCACCTGAACGGACGGACCTGCGCCGACCTGATACTTGAAAAGAAAACAGACCTCACGGACATCTTTTTTGTAAACAGGAAGACCATCCCCTGGCCCCCGGAACCCATTCGGAATGTAGCCAGCAAGGCCATCCTGGGATATATGCACTGGGAGGACCGCCGCTTTGATCCGCAGGGGAAGTGAGAGGCAGCGCCTCTCACTGATGGTTTATTATAAACTGAAACAGAGGGTCAGAGCCTTCGGTTTTAGTTTATAATACTAAACATATTTATGATATTTGTCACTATATATTCATCAATCTCGCTATTGAACTCTTTTATCTTGATTTTTTTACTGTCATTGCACTAATTTTATAGCATTTCCGGCAGGGATGCTGTATACTTTTTAACAGCTCGATGGAATGAAGCTCCATGCCATCGGTATTGCTGATGACGCGGTGAAAATAAATGCAGACTGATGACATCAATACATATTTTGCCCCGCCGGAACGGCTTTCTGCTGACAGCGCTCTTGCCCTGCGAAATGTCATAAACGAAGACCCCGTGGTCCGTGTCATCCTCGATTCCGTGAGCGGCCTTGTACTCATCCTCAACAGGGAACGGCAGATACTGGCAGCCAACCCAACATTGCTGGAAGCCCTGAAAATGGAAAATGACGGCTGTATCGTGGGACTCCGGCCCGGCGAAATGCTCAACTGCGTTCACTACAGAAAGGGGCCGGCAGGCTGCGGCACTTCACCCTACTGTCATCACTGCGGCGCCGTACTGACGATCCTTGCCGCTCAAAATAAGGGTGAGCCGGCCACGGGCGAATGCCGCCTCAGCATGGAAGCGGACGGCAACCGCCGGTCCATGGAATTCGCCGTGCGCGCCACACCCCTGGAAATCGGCGGTATTTCCCTGATCATCTTCGTCCTCCATGACATCAGTTCCAACAAACGGCGCGAGGTCCTTGAACAGATGCTCTTTCATGATCTCAACAATATTCTTTTCGCCATCATGAACCTGGCGGACCGCGTGGATAAAACCGATAACCCGAAAAACGTGGCGCAGAAAATTATCAACCTTTCCTTCAGGCTTAACCGGCAGATCGAATCGCACCGTATCATAAATATGGCCGAGGACCACTCCCTGGCGATACGGGAAAAAGTCTTCAGCGTCAACGCCTTCCTGGACACCTGCACCGAAGATTATCTTGACATGGGCAGCGCCAACGGCATTACCATCGAGACACGGCAGCTCACCGGCGACGTCATGCTGAAAACCGATGAAATCATTCTGATGCGAATTATGGGAAACATGCTCAAGAACGCACTGGAAGCAACGGGACCGGGCGGCACAATACAGGCCTGGTTCGATCGCATTGACGGCAGGCCCGCCTTTCATGTTCACAACAGCGGAAAAATTCCCGATGAAACAGCAGACAGAATCTTCGAACGTTCCTTCAGCACCAAGGGATCACCAGGCCATGGTATCGGCACCTATTCGATAAAACTGCTGGGAGAGAACTACCTGGGAGGATCGGTGTCCTTCACCACGGACGAAACGAACGGAACCATTTTCACCTTTGTCCTGCCGGAAAAATCACTGGCCGATAACTGAAAAACACTTTAAAAATAATCACACCATGCATCACCTCAATGGCTCATATATCCGGCGATTTGAAATAAAAATGAATTGCACGATGGGCGGTCCTTGTGTAGGATTGAAACCGGAATGAATAACTATCGGGAGATATAACATGCTCAACCTGCTCAAAGGAAGAAAAGGAAAGATAGGCCTCCCTGCCGGGACCCTTCTCCACGTTGGCGAACAAAAGGCTGCCCAGGTCCGTATAACACTCATCGACTATAACCAGAACGACCTGCACGAGAAAGAAATAACCGACGTAAGGGATTGTCTTCCTTTTTTAAAAACCGAGGGGATAACCTGGATTAATATCTGCGGTCTCCACGATACCACGGTCATTGAAAGCATCGGTAATATATTCGGACTCCACCCCCTGATACTGGAAGACATCCTCAACACGAACCATCGCCCCAAGATCGAAGACTACGACGATTACATCTTCACCGTGCTGAAGATGATTGATTATGATATGGAGAAAGATGAAATACAGATAGAGCAGTACAGCATCATTCTGGGCTCAAATTTCATCATCACGTTCCAGGAGCAGTCCGGCGGCGTCTTCAATATTATATGGGACCGCGTTCGTTCCAGCAAGGGCCGCCTGAGAAAAATGGGCCTTGATTATCTGCACTACTCGCTCCTGGATGTTATCGTGGATCATAATTTCCTGCTGCTGGAAAAAATCGGCGAACGCATTGAAGACATAGAAGAGGAACTCACCACGGACCCCACACCGGCCACGCTGCAGTCCATCCACAGGCTCAAAAGGGAAATGATATACCTGCGGCGCTCCGTATGGCCCCTACGGGAGATTATCGGCTTTCTCCAGCGCACCGAGTCGCATCTCATATCCGACAGCGTCATGCCTTATCTGCGGGACGTTTACGACCATACCGTCCAGGTCATAGACACCATCGAAACATTCCGCGACATGATATCCAACATGCTGGACATTTATCTCTCGAGCATGAGCAACAGGATGAACGAAGTCATGAAGGTCCTTACCATCATTTCCACGATCTTCATCCCCCTGACATTCATCGCCGGCGTGTACGGCATGAATTTTAAATTTATGCCGGAACTGGAAAACCCCCTGGGATACCCCTTCATTATGGGAATCATGTTTTTCATCGGGATCGGCATGGTGGCATTTTTCAGGAGAAAGAACTGGCTGTGAATTCTAAGCCTCCAGCTTTGATTTCAAGGCTGCGAGGCTCTCCTCGGCCTCCTTCTCGTTTTGCTTAAGGACAAGCTTCTCAGCCACTTTTCCCAGTACCGGGATGGGCACCGAATAATCAATATCCAGTTTTAGCTCCGTACTTCCGCCCAGGTCCCTGAAATTAAAGTCCCAGACAGCGTCGATACCGCCGGTGCTGTGCACCACCTGCCTTTTGTTGGGGATATGTTCGATGATTTCAGAATCACCGCTGAAGGTCATGCCGGCCATTTTATACGTCCACTTAAAATGATCTCCTTTCCCGCTTCCGGAAATATCGCTTGACGCTTCCATGCTGCGAATCCACTCCGGCGAGTGATGGGCATCGGTTATATACCGATAGACCTGATCAACAGGGGCTTTGATATTCACACTTTTTTCCACATGCGCCATGATTCATACCTCCTTAAATTATTCATTTACTCCTTTGCCAGAAACCGGTAATACCCCAGACCCAGGGCGAGCACCAAAAACAGGGCCACATTGGACCATCCCAGGACGTTCATGACCCCGGCAAGCTGTGCCAGCAGCGCAGCCACAAAGCCGATGCTGTCACAGATAAAGATGGACAACAGCACACCCTGCCGCAGATCGCTCTTTTCCGCCTTCGAGGTGAACCAGCAAATGAGCCCGATACCCAGGAGAAAGGAACCGGTCCAGTGAAGAAAAAGGCTTCCGGCCCGGTCCAGCGTAACTCCGTAAAGGGGCAGCAGCAGGCTCCCCAGAAAGAGCTGACAGACGGCGAAACAAACGGAAATAACAGACTTGATTTTAAGAAATACGCCCAGACTCATATCAGACCTCCATTTTAATTGATTGCGACTTCACACATCGGCGTTTCATTTTTTACCGCCTGACTGTCTAAGTCCCGCCCTGGCAAAATGGGGAACCGAAAAGGAGGCCCTCATTTCCTCAAGTCCCTGCGCCGCGCCGGACCGTTCCGTGTTAACGCAGCGAATCGGTTTGTCGCTCGCCAGATTACCGAAACAGCGGTTGCAGGAAATACAGCTCACGGTGCGGATTTTCCCCTCACGCATCTTTCTCACCAGGTGCGGGTCCCTGATAAAGGGCCTGCACAAGGATATAAAATCGCTGTGGCCGCCATTGATAATGGCTTCCATATCATCAATACTGCGCACTCCTCCCACCACGGAAAGGGGTGTATCCGCCGTGACCTGCCTTATCTGCTTTAACCCGTCAACATTATAGGGACCCGAAAAGTTGTACTTGCCCGACATGCTTTTCATGAGCATCCAGGCGGCAGGCTTCATATAAACCGGCATGGCATGTACCAGTTCTTTTACGGGCACATCACCGCGCACCATGTTCATCCAGGAAAAATTCGACGCGCCGCAGCTTACCTCTATAAGGTCCACTCCCAGATCGGACATCCACGCTGCGTATCGGGCTGCCAGATCAGGAGTGATACCCTCTTTTGGCGTATAATCACAGGCATTTATTTTTACCGATACAATACGGTCCGGCGGCATGTTTCTGCGCACGGCATTATATATTTCCCCGAATAAACGGAACCTATTCTCATCGGATCCGCCCCACTGGTCTTCCCGGTGATTGAAAAAGGGAGAGAGAAACTCGTTCACCAGATATCCGTGTGCCGCGTGAATCTGCACGCCATCGGCACCGGCCTGCGCGGCCCGGAGCGCTGCTTCACCGAACGAGAATATGGTCTCTTCAATATCCGTCTTTCTCATGGCACGGGGTTTGAAAAATGTTATCGGGTCACGATGGTCGGCCGAGGGGGACATGGGTATGCCGTTGATGACATTCTTCCGCGTCTGCTGACCGCAATGTGCAAGCTGAAAAAGGATCTGGCTCCCTTCGTCATGGACCGTGTCAACCAGGGATTTCAGTCCCGGGATAAAACGGTCATCATTGATCCCGGTCTGTAATAACGCGGCCTTCCCCTGCGAATGAACGTACATGTGCCCGGGGATAATAAGTCCCACTTCTCCCCGGGCCAGTGTACGGTATCGATTCACCAGGTTTTCCGTGACAAAACCATCGGGAGTCGCCATGCACTCATAAGTGGCCGAATGGATAAACCGGTTTTTAATCCTTCGTTTTCCTATCTTGAACGGTTTGAATAGCATTGACATGTTTATCCCCCTTTAATGTATAATTTCATGCATAGCCTGGATAATCTGATAAAAAATAAAAGCCATCCACAGGAAAATAATCAGCACTATCATGGATATAGTTATAAGACTGATGTGAAGCGCTTTCATGACAGCCTCTCTTCGGTACCGGACCGATTACTCCCATTGAGTACATTCGATGAAAATAATATAACCGGAAGTGAAGATGCTGTCTGGCCATCAGCAGTATGTCTGCTAATGGCCGGTCCGGCAGTCCATCAGGCTCCGGACCCTGTGACTGCGCTATTATTATTGGATTTGCCGGCTGCGAAGTTCCCGAAGCTGTTCCAGGTCCCACTGCAAGTCCATGTCGCGAAACATGGCCTCGGCTTTATCGAGGCACTCTTCGGGTGTGAGGCCAATGAATTTTTTAATCCGCAGTCGCAGCAGGGACAGGCCGCGGCATGTCTCTGCTGCGACAGCGCGTTTCCCCACCTCAAAATACGACCGCGACAGTTCCAGGCGGGCGCCCAGTCGTTCCCCTTCATCTATGGATTTTTTCCACCAGGCAAGGGCCCTGCGGTAATGATACCGGGCTCTGACCCCGGGCAGAATTTTCCCAAATTGCAGCAGGCCCCGGCAAGCGGCCTGTGACATGAGCCAGTGGAAGGTGCCTAGGTGCCTCAACATTTCGGTACTGATACGATTATATTTTTTGGCAATTCTGAGTGCCTTAACTCCACTCTGTTTTGCTTTCAAATATAACTTTCCAGTGCAGATTTTTTCTCTACATTCGATTGCACCTGTCATCTGTCGTAAGTGATATATGAAATTTGCAATATGATAGTCACTTTCATAAAATGGAATAAAAAGCTTGTTGGCAAATGATGGCTCAAGATATTTCAGGTATTTTTTTGCACCGACAATATCCCCACTCATTATAAGGATTTTTGCTTTAATACCATCTACTTCAAACTGCATAACAGTTCTTTCAAATAATCCCATGGATTCGTTGATCTTCTCTAAAGCTTCCTGATATTTCCCTGTCCTTGATAAAATAATTATACAAAGAAAATCTTTAATGGCTTGTGCGAAAACATTATTATAAATATCACTAATATTTGCCAGTCTTGTAACATTTTTTTCTGCGACCTGAATATTACCCGATTCAATATACCACCATGATATAAAGAGAAGATATGGCAATATCGCGATGACAACACCTTCCTTTAATGATATCTCAAGAACTTCTTCGTTTATATGCTCTATCTTTTTCCAGTCACCGCACCAGAACTCAAGTATGAATTCCATATAAAGATTAAAAACATTGCGATTTTGAGGAGAAATGCCCGTTTGTGAAATTTTATGGGTAAATATTTTTTTACTGATACCATATGAAATCCCTGGCAACAAAAAAAGCACACCGTACTCCTGTAAATAAATTCCCCCCTTTTCAATCCTGGAAATATCAATTTTAGTCCAGTATCTGATGTTATAAAATGATTCTATAAACATACGTCGTGGATCATCAAAGGACAGAGCTTCGATCCTTTTATGTAATAAATTAAAAATTTTAGTCTCTTCAGCAGTGGGTATTTTTTTCCATTTCAATGCCGGTATATATATCGCTATCAAGAAGTCTAAAAGGCCGATAATGAATTTCAATAAAGCTACTGCGGAATTTTTAGGGAATCTTAAGCCATAGTAATCAAGAACACGTGTAAAATATTCAACTGATCGAACATAATCTCCTATGCCATAAAGTGAAAGAGCTATCTTTTTTTCAAGCTCAGCGACCTTCGATAGATCAGCCCTGCTGCCATGTATGTTACGATAGATATCAAGGGACCTCCTAAAACAATCAAGGGCCTCACTGGACGCCGAAGACTTCATGGCCTCTTCACCGGCCTTGAGCATGTACTCCTCGGTCTTCTCCATGTCTTCAGCCTTGCCATAATGCCAGGCCAGCATACCGTAGAACTCATGGATACGTTCAGAAAAAACTTCCTCTATTACACAGGCTACCCGTAGATGAAGGTCCTTTCTTCGATTTTCGCTTATCGAGTTATATGCCGCCTCATGGGCAAGGGCATGCTTGAAGATATACTCCACTTCATCAATGCGCATGTGTTCCCGGACAAGCTCCATGTCCCGCAGTCCTGCCAGGCGTCGGTCCATGTCCGGAATACCTTCTGCAACCCGAACAATGATGCGGTAAAAAAAGCTGCGGCCTATCACTGAGGCGATTCTCACCAGTTCACGGGTCTCGCTGTCCAGGACCTCGATGCGCGACAGGAGCACCTCGCCGATGGACGCGGGCACCGTGATGTCATGGATCTTTTCAGTAACCACAAAGGTCTCTCCCTTCTGCTCCACTGCACCGCGGTCAATGAGGGAACGAATGACTTCTTCTATAAAAAAGGGATTGCCGTCGGAGCGGGACAGGATGTCATCCTTCAGCTTCTGCGGAAAGCCCTTCATGGAGAGCAGGTTGTCCATGAGCTGTGTACTCTCAGTATCACTGAGTTGTTCCAGTTCTATCCCGGTGTGATACGCCGCAAAATCTTCCTTTATGCTCCCCAGCAGTTTCTCCGTGGTGTCCCCGTACCCGGGACGGAATACGAGAATGAAAAGCAGCCTGCTGCTCTTTACCAGCCGGAAAAGCGACATGATAAATTCCAGGGAAGAAGTGTCGGCCCAGTGCAGATCCTCGATGTAGAGCACCAGGGGACGAAGCTCCGAGCCTTTTAGTAACAGTTCCCGTATATTTTTATATATCAGTTTTTCCAGGCCCTCGCCCTCGATGCCCTTGACACGCTGCGCGTACTCTCCCGAAAGTTTCATACCCATGAGCGTTCCCACAAAGGGAATGATCTCTCCAGCCTCTTCCGGGTGCACCGCTTTTACTGCTGTTTCGAGCTTTGCCAGGGATTCCATTTCGCTGTCATCCTCACTGATACCGGCCCAGCCTTTTAGAAGATCGATGACGGGGTGAAAGCTCAGGTTCCGTCCCATGGACACAGCCCGGCCTTCCAGCAGTGTAATATCCTGCATTATACCCCCATCCTTGAATTCTGCCATGAGGCGTGACTTGCCGATCCCGGCCTCGCCGGAAACGGTGACAATGCCGCCGCGGCCCTTTAACAGTTCCTGTATCTTTCCTTTCAGGAGAACCATTTCCGCGTCCCGGCCCACCATGGGTGACCTAATTGCCCGCCACGAGGCACCGGCCCTGCGCCGCTCCGTTACGGGCGGTCGCACATAAGGGCGCTCGCGCATCGAGAGCAATTCATACACCGGTACGGCATCATCGCCGTTGAGGGAAAGGCGGCCGGCATTCCTGAAATCAAAGTGATCCACATTGGCGCGGCGCGTCACCGGACAGGCCAGTATCTGCCCGGGCCGGGCCAGTTCCTCCAGGAGGGAGGCCGCGTCCAGGGCCTCTCCCGAAAGCATGTGTTCCCCGGGCCGGGATGGAACACGCCCCACGAAAACCGGGCCCGTGCCGATCCCGGCACGCAGGCATAACGAGGCATCATGGCCGCACTCCCGGCAATAATCTTCAAGGGAGCATTTCATGGCAAGTACGGCGTTCACGGCGCGATGAGGGGTGTTTTCCAGGGCTGAATCAATGCCGAAATGGGCGAGAAAATTCCCTCCCACGGCCCGTTCAAGCGTACCGCTGTACTGCTCAAGCACGTCGCGGAAGCGCCTTCCCACTTCACCGAAAAATGCGCCCTGTGTATCGGGAAGGACCGGGTCCCCGGGCCGGGACTTGGTGATTATCTCCGCCACCAGTACCGTGGCGCTGCGGTATCGGGATTCACTGCTATCCATCATCCCTCATTAAAAATGATTGTGGCAAAAACCCTGCAATCCTGCCGGCAAAGAATATATCCTTTATGACACACCATGGATTGTTCCGTATAAAATCAGGTTAGTCATTTCAAGGGGATAAGTCAATTATTTTGCACCACTTTGGCGTCTTTGGCAGGGGATTTTTCCCCTGTAACAGCGAATCGAATTCCCCGTAACACCGTCACATCACAATCATTGCGGAAATCAGTTCATGTTCTTCCTTTACATGGCGGGTTATGGTTGCATCATAATCATCAGGCGGATAGAGTTTTTTCAGAAGCCCGTCCAGAAGCCTTCCCGGCAGGGAATCGTATCCCATGGTCGCCTCATAGGTCACCCGGGTCCCACCGTCCACCGGCTCATAGCGGAAAGAAAAGGTGGCGGGCAGGCCGCTCATCCTGAATTTCATGTAACGGTCCGCCTCCATCTCTACAAGCGTTCCCCTGAACTTTATGTCATACCTGCCCGGGTGCTCGTGAAATGCCACACGGCATCCCGGTACGGTTTTCCCCGCAGGTGTATCCACCCACTGCCAGGACCTGTGGTCCCGGTGCCATTTCGTATAGCGTTCGTTATCCATGGTTGCCCACCAGTCGAAGGCCTGGTGTGGGGTGATTTTCGGAATGATGAAGGAGTCTTTGATGGTAATCATAAATATCCTCCTCTTTATATAGCATTCATATCTTCATTCCCAGTACTGCCTTGCCCGCGATCTTCAGGGTACCGGCAAGGCCGAAGCGCTCCATCATGATCTTCTGGTACTGTATATCATTATTCTTCGGCGGAACATGAGGACTCTCTTTTTTATGCAGGGATATCGCCTCAATGTCACATTTAACGGCGCAAACTCCACAACCGATACAGCGGTCATAATCCACAACTGCCTTTTTATCTTTCAGGTTCAAAGCCCCCATGGGACAGGCCTTTATACATTTCCCACAGCCGGTGCAAGCAGCTTCAGTGACATGGGAGCGGTAGCTGGACTGAAAGTGTTCCGCAGGACGGGGGAACCTCTTGAGTCCCTTGAGTACATGACAGCAGTCGGCGCAGCAGCAGCACAGGTAGCGCGGATTTTTGTTGTTTTCCGGCTGAAGCACGAAACCGTTCTCCTCGGCCCTGTTGACAATTTCAATTGCCTCATCAAGGGAAATGGGCCGTCCCTGTCCCCTGTCAATGACAAGCTTCGCCACTTCGTGAAACCCAAGACAGGTCTCCCGTGTGGAAGATTGCGAGCATGATCCGCCGGTCACATCCTTTGCCTGACGGCAGATACAGTTCATCACGGAAATATCACCCTCGAGGCCCTTCATGTATTCCCTGATATTGTCATATGTATCGATATAATGATCCGACACAACAGTGCTGTTAACGGGAATTGTGCGCATCTGGCCGGTTTTTTTCCCGTAGAACGCCCCGTGAAACTCTTTGTGCACATATTCCTCGAAGTCACGGGAGAGCTCCTCAGTAATCCGGTCCACCTGTGCCTCGAACATGCCTATGGCCATCAGGGACTTGCTGTAACACTTGCCCTTTCCCAGTTTTTCAAACATAGCCCCGCCCATGATGTTTCCCTTTTGAACCATGCTATCGAGTGTTTCTTCAAGCTTCTTCCGGGAAAGTCCCCGCTTCTTCAGGCGTTTATGGATACGCCCCAGGGGCTCGGGTACAGCACTCAGTTCCAGGGCGATCTCAGCTTCCTTCGGTGTGAAGAGCTGTTTGAGCAGACGTATCTCCACGCCGCTGGATGTCTCGGGAAAGGCAATAGGCATCATGTCTATATGCGCGCGCAGTTTATGGTACAGCATTTCTTCCGGTTGCATGGCGACCTCCATTGTTGTGTAAGGAAAAAGATAACAGAAGCCGAAGGCCTTGTCCGGCCATTCGCAGAATGTCTGCAAATGGCCGATCCAGAGATACTTCAGGAACTTATGAATTTACAGGCGAGAGAATTTTTGCGAAGAAGATTCCCGTTATGATAAAAGTGTTGCCAATCAGTGATAAGTTACTTGAAGATAGGGGGGCATATTCACTAGACAGCAGGAGTCTTCAAAATCAGTGAAATTGACATAGTCATTGGTGCCGTCATTATTGCCATCCAACAGTGAAAAGCGCAGTCTGAACTGACTATACTGGCGGCCGGCAGTGTAATCCGCCTGCACACAGGCCGTTACATCAAGTGTTTTATATTCAATAGTCAGATTGTCGGAAAGGGTCCCGATATTGCCAGTCAGCGGCATACTGTTATAGTCATCTGACGTCAGTGAATCACCGTAATCCACATGGTCCACTATCACATTGCCCAGCTCCGCATAGGGATCTCCATTATAATTTGCCTGGTATAAGAGAATGGAAGCCTTTTCAATGGCATTTCCAATAGGAATTATGGAGATATCAAAACTGTAGAACTGCCTGTACCACAGTCCTGGATAGTCGGCATCCATATCACCTGTCAGGGGACCTCCCCGATCCCAGTTCGCGTCGCCGTCGCTGCGCACCCATCCATCAAGACCGTACACACTTTCGATCGAAAGAGTAATAGACAGATCAATGTTGCTGTTATTTCCATCACAGGCCGCCATGATAGAAAGTACAAGGCACAGGCAACCTAATAAGAACGGACCTCTTTTCATTTACTCCTCCCTCAGAAATGAATAGTGCAATCCCCCTGTATCCCGGGATGAATATAAATTTCACCTATAATGAATATATGTGGAATATACTGAGTGTAATTGGAGCTTTCCAGAATTTTGAAGGGTTGACAGCCCAGGTCAAAAAATGACATACCGTAGAGACTACCCCCAGCAACCAGATGCGGGTTGCCGGGAGCGTAGAGTATTGTTTCAATAGCATTTAATCCAAATTACCACGAAGAACCATGGTTCAGTGACTTGGCGAATTTCAGTGAGGTCGTACTCGAATCATAATAACTGACATACACTCTGCCGTTATCCCCTCCAGTTACTGAAACATAGAAACCGACATCACCAGAATCCAAATCAATATTCACAGGAGAGACCCAGCTAACACCATTATTATTCGAGTAAGTAGAGCGCAAGTTATAAGTATTTGTCATATATACCAGGTTGACGTACCCCGCCTCACTATAAATTGAACCAACTCTTGCATCAGAAGGCATTGTGGAAGTATACCAAGTCTGCCCATTGTCTGGAGACCTCGAAAACCTTAAAGTCAATGTTGTAGCATCATAATATGAAACATACACATAATTACTATAAGAGGAAATGGAATTAAAATATCCGACATTATCAGAAGCATGATCCTCTATTATATAGTATGACCAAGTAGAACCACTGTTCGATGATCGTGCCAGCCTCAACATACCGCCCGAAGTAGTATCACTAAACGAAATATATACAGTATCATTTGAATTTGTTGAGCCATCTATTACAGATATACTATTATACATTCCCACATTGCCACTTGTATAAATACTATTTATTGACCAGGCTCCCGGAGCTCCCCAGGTATCGCATGTTGATCGAGCCATATAAAGGTCTGCTGTTGTTCCGCCGGTAAGCCTGCAACAACTGATATAGAGAACCTGGCCTGCTATTGCAATTGATGTCGAGTAATCCTGTATCTCGTTACAGCTGTAAACCGTCCCTGTATTCCAGGTAAGTCCTGAATTAGCTGACCAGGCAATTTTTAAATTATCATTTGTCGAATCAACATAGCTTATATAAATATGACCCCCGCTTACACATATTGAACATGCATTGCCCACCGATCCTGTCGAATCCAGAACGATTGGTTCATCCCATGTGGTTCCCCAGTCTTCCGATTTAACAAGTTTCAAATCATCAGTTCCGTCATCGTAATAGCAAATATACACATTTGAACCACTCGCGGCAATTGATGATTTTGTCAGATTCCCGTTGGTGTCAAGAGTGGTATACCCGTGAAATTCTTCCACACCTGTCCCGCTAACCGTAAAATGATAGGGATTTTCATTGGGATCGTTGTTAGGAATATTTATTGTCGCTGAAACCGAACCTGGAGAACCGGGTTCAAATCTGATAAAAGAATAAAAATAGTTCCCGGTATGAATCGGAGTTATCAATGTTGCAATATCAAGATCAAAGGCAGAAGAGCCCGTCATACTGATTAAGGGACTGCCCGTTAACTCTAGATCAGTAGAGGTTGTGGAATCATTTCTTATAGTCAACATGAGTTCTTTCATTTTCCCGACAGTCAGATTACCGAAATTATAATTGCTCCCCAGCGGTATCTCTGATCCTGTATCTCCGTCGTATACATATATTTCCGGTTCAACTCCTCTTCCTGTCACAGTAAAATCATAATTGTAATTATCCGGATCACTGCTGGCAATCCTCATTCCGCAGGTCCTTACTCCTTTTACCGATGGCGTAAATGTCACAGTAAATGATATACTTTGCTGGACACCTACCGTTGCAGGCGAAAAGGTAATATTAAAATCTCCGGTATTCCCTGATATCTTGTTTATTGAAGAAACAGATAACTCTGCCAGACCTATATTTCTAATCGTAAAAACTGCCTGGTTCCCTACCCCTGTAGGGACATCATCGAAATCATACGTATTGTTGTACGGTGCATCAGCGAAATTATTATCATCAATGAATACAGCAATATCAGGTGCTGGCACATCCGCACCATTTCCCCTGACACTAAAATTAAATTCTGAATTATCTAAATCATTGTTTTTTATTGATATAGTTATCGTTTTGTACCCATTACTGGACGGAGTAAATTCTACAAGAAAACCTGTACTGTCACCTGATGATATTATAGTACTCAATGGATCATTTACATTAAAAACATCTGTATCACCCGTGCATTCAATAAATGGATTGCCGCTAAGTACTAGATCGTTCATACCCATATTATAAATTCTGAATTCAACCTGTAGAGTATACCCGATATATTCCATGCCGATATCATAAACACTTCCTTCATCAATAGTAACATTTCCATGTTTTACGACTATCTCACTCCCCCCATACTCATCCCCGTAAATATCTTCTGGGTTCGTCCTCTCCGCCGCACATCCCGCGATCAACACTAACATTGCAAAAAGTATAGAAGATAGAACTCCCTTATTAGTCCGTGCTTTCATATCACTACCTCATAAAAATATAATAAATACTTACGTTGCACTTCTCTAAAACCTCATCGCATAACTCACCGCATACCGAATCTCCCTTTGATAACCTGAAACGGGTCCGGCGGCAACGCAGATATACTCATTCTTATTCACAGGAAGGCCCGTATACTCGCTTTCGGCACTGAAATCGGGCCTTGAAAAGAAAAGCACGTCCACCCAGTTCAGCAGGTACACCACTCCAATGGTGATTCCGGCATAGAGGGTCAGGTCCGCCGCTTTCTGGTATTCATTATATTTCTTGTCAATGAGTGACTGTGGAGGTCCCTGGTCCTCGTAGGCGCTCTTTTTGTCAAAATAGTTATACAGGGAATATCCCAGAAACCCCAGGGAACCGGCAAAGGCCGTAAGGAATATCGTCCCCTTCACGGGATGCCCGGCATAGAACTGCCCCCAGCCTGGAATGATGGAACGCGTATAGTAACCGGCAGGCGTTGTGAAGACAAAGGCCCCGGGGTCACCCTGCACGATGTTCCTGGTCAGTTTAGCCGTGATATTTTTGCTGGCCTGGTCCAGCACATCATCATTTGCCGCCTTCTCATTGGCAGAAAACTCCGAAACCCCCTTTTCAACATCAACGATTCGCACCGTGATTACATAGGACTGGCCGAGCTGGTTTATCTCGCCCATAAGTATCTTCCGTGCCGAAAGAAGCTTACCCATCTCCACCGCGCAGGCGCTGTCGGTGCATCCCGACATCTGAAGGCCCTGTTCCTTCAGTATCTCGTTCATCTGGGTCCGTTCAACTATGATAAACATACCGGTCCTCACCATTTCGGACCTGATCAAGTCCGACACGGCGTAGCTCACCATCTTCGAGACTCCTTTCCCCTGCAGGTCAATCACTGCCACACGCATTTTTTCCGCGCCCATAACCGGGACAGCCAGGGCCAGTACCGTGATAACAACCAGTAAATGCCTTTTCATGAAAACCTCTCATAATCATGTTGAATAACAACACAGGGTCTATCCCTGCAACTATGGAATATATACGCCCTCCCCGACTTTTTGTCTGGCCATTTGACGTATGTCTGCCAATGGCCGGTCACAGTCCCTGGAGAAACGCCACTATGCCCGGTACGGTTTCCGCCGGTTTATCCAGGTAAACCATATGGCCGGCATCCCTGACGATGAGAACACGGGAACCGGCAATCCCCCTGTTAAACACATGGGCGGTACTGACATCGAAAATCCGGTCACGTTCGCCCCAGACGACCAAGGTGCTGGCCCTTATAGAACCCAGCCGTTTTCTCAGGATATCCCGTGCGCCTTTATCCAGATCATCGAATATCTTTTCATGCACACCGTAGCTTTCAGATCCAAGAGCAGCGAAGTATCGTTTTAAATGGCCAGGGATCTGAGGCGGCTGGTGATAAGCCAGGGCCATTAACCGGTCATAGTCTGCGACATTTCTAAAGAGCAGTGGTTTCTCTCCTTCTCCCATCATTTTTTCCAATTCACTAACCGCTCCGGTATCCACGCCAATGGGATCAATGAGTACAAGACCTTTCACTTCTGTGGGATACTCACCGGCATACCAGGCGGCTATGCCGCCTCCTAGGGAAAAGCCGATAAGAAAGAAATTTTTAACACTCTTTGCTTCAACAAAGGCCCTGACCCCCTGCACCTGTGTGGGGATATAACGGGTACAGTTTTTGGGAGGAGAATTTTCTCCAAATCCGGGCAGATCCGGCACAATGACATGGTAATCCTTTGTGAGGGCAGGCAACAGTTCGCCCCAGAAATCCTTGCTCATCCCAAAACCATGCAACAGAATTACCGTATCTCCAGAACCTCCCTCAAGGAAAGGCCATTCATGTCCATCTACAGCGACCTTGTCCATTGTAACGCCGGCACTAAAACGTGCTGCCTGAACTGCAGCACTCAAGAACACGCCGGGAAATAAAAAATAAATCACTCCTGAAATAATCAGCAGAGCAGTGAATGCGAACAGAATACTCCTTATAATTTTTTTCATTATTCCTCCTCACGGGATTTTGACAGGACCATCATATGATTAATATCCCGGTCAAACTATACTATCGATGCTCCTGCTGTTTGAAGCTCCCTCCTCCCAGAGATTAATCGTTTTTTTACGTCTTTTGGCAGTTTCCCCCTGTAGCACGCCAGAGGACGGCCCACCACTCCCAAGAGACAATAGCCGCAGTTAATGCACTTCGATTCGGCCTGATTTCCTGATCTGAATTTATTCACCAGGTCCGGTTCGGCAATAAAGGGCCGAGACATGGCTACAAAGTCGGCCTGGTTTTCGCCAATGACTGACTCGATATCGGAAAGTTTTCGAATGCCCCCCACAACAATCACCGGCATATCCACGCTCTTTTTGATACACGAAGCCGCATCAACGTTATAGTTCAACAGAGGCTGGTACATCTTGAAGAGTTTTTTCTTCATGAGTTTCATGAGTATTTTCTTATAGGCTGGCAATGAAGCAATCATGGGATGCAGGTTGAGCAGCGCATCAATGGGGATGTCGGAAACACGCAGGCAGTTGAAGCCGTCGGTTACACCGCCGCAGGAGACCTCCAGGGCATCGAGCCCCTGCTTCTGAAAGAGTTCTGCCATTCTCATCGACTCTTCCACGGTCATGCCGCCATGGTCATAATCGTAGGCGCTCATCTTTGCAAGAATAGGGAAGTCATTCACATAAGCACGTGCCCCATCGATAATTTCGTGTAAAACTCTAAAGCGTCTTTCCGTCGATCCTCCCCAGCCATCGGTCCTGCGATTTGTCAGGGGGGATAAGAATTCACCCAGCAGATATCCATGTCCGGCATGAATCTGTACACCATCAAAGCCCGCATCTTTTGCCCGTCTGATGGCAGCAGTAAAATTGTCGACTATTTCCCGTATCTCGCCATCATCCAGTTCACGGGCCCTGACATTCAAAAGCTGGTACAGCGCGCCCGAAGGAGCCACCACGTCACTGCCATTGATATCCGGGTGAGTCTGGCCACCAGCGTGAGCCAGCTGTGCGATGAGAGGCACACCGGTTCCTTTCACCGCACGGGTCACCTTTTTATAATCATCGATATATCGGTCATCATCGAACATACGCATGTTCTGCAGGGCTTTACCGTTTTTCTGGATCGCCATAAAACCAGTGATTATGGCGCCCGCGCCGCCCCGGGCAAGGCGGAGATATGTTTCAGTCAGTTCATCACGGGGACGCCCCTCATTATCGCCAAGCCCTTCATGGGTCGCTGACCGGATAACACGATTATTGAGTTTCATTGATCCGATATGTGCCGTTTCGAAAATCTTGTTCATGGAAATCCCTCCATGTTAATATTACCAAGCACCTTAAAGTCACCCACCCTAAAAATAGCTGTCCACATTGGCCAGCATCTCCTTTGCCTTCGCGATATGGTACACGTCCCAGGGATATTCCAGGCTGTCGGGATCACGGGGATCTATGGCCTTTGCCCGTTCAAGATCTGACACAAAGGCCTGGCGGTCCTTCTTCTTTGTCTGAAAATACTGAGCCCTCCCGGTCCAGAAATTGATCATCTTGGGCCCGGCCTTCAGGGCTTTGTTGAAGTATTCATCGGCCTTCTCCAGGTCGCCGCCCATGAAACCGGGAAGTATTGAATAATAAGCCGCCCAGGAGAAATCGAGACATCCTCTGCGAAAATCCGGTTCTATCTTCGTCATGTGTTCCAACACCGTCTTCACCCTGCCGGGCCATGCCATGTTCACCAGCTTAACCGGCATACTGAGACATTCATGCCACCACTGTCCCAGGGAAAGGTACCAGAAATAGAGGGCATACATTTCCTTTTTCGTGAGCACACGGCTGGCCTCCCAGGTCTTGTCCCCCTTATCAACCAGGGCCCTGAAATCTTTATTGAGATACATGACACGTTCACTGTAGCCGATGGACTTCATGTAATATTTTTCCTTAGCTTCAGTATCCTGACTGTAGCCGTAGGCCATGAGCATGCAGTTCGAAGCGAGCATGTTAAGAGCCTCATAATTATCCGGATCAGCGGCAATGACATTCTCCAGGGCCGCGACAAGTTTCCCCACCTTTTCGGCGCTGTCGGCGTCATTCTCCAGCGCCTTTGCCTTCTTCAGCAGCGCCCCGGCATCAGCCTTCGCCTCAACCTCCCGGGCCTGCTTCCATCCCGGTTCCCAGGAGATACACCCCTTCAAAAGGGGAAGACTTAAAAATACAAGTACAGTGACGATATAAAAAAATGATCGTTTCATGATTGCCTCCCTCTTCAGTTTTCTTTATTGCATAAAAACGCAGCCACAGCATAAAAGATGGACACTCCTTTCATTTTAATCGGAAACCTGAAAATATCTACACCCAGAGTATGTTCTTTGCCCTAACTGATATTCTGTAAGATAGCCGGATATTCATGGCATGTCTGGCCATATAAAGCACATCTGCAAATGACCGGTTCTTTGAAGGCTGTTTTCCAGGATATTGGTACGGCGGGAATTATTTTTTTCGCAGATCCCGAAGCTGGTCCAGGTCCCACTGCAGGTCCATGTCGCGAAACATGGTTTCGGCTTTCGCAAGACACTCTTCCGGCGTGAGTCCGATGTTTTTTTTAATCTGCTCTCGCAGGTGTTGTTGCTGTAGGGACATATCGCGACCTGTCCCTACGGCAACAGCACGTTTCCCCACCTCGAAGTATGAACGCGACAATTCCAGGCGGGCGCCCAGACGTTCCCCCTCATCTATGGATTTCTTCCACCAGGCAAGGGCTTTTCTGTAATGATACCGGGCTCTGACCCCGGGTATAATATTTCTAAAATATAGCAGGCCACGTGAAGCGGCCTGGGCCGTGAGCCAGTGAAAAGTGCCCATGTGGCGGAAGGCTTCGGTGCGGTTTGACGCGACCTTCTTCACATAACGAAGCAGGCTATTTAAATAATAATACGTTTTACTTTTTTTCCGATTTCTTTCTCTGTTTCCGTACAGAGAATCCGAGTCCAGTGATTCTTCATATCTAGACATCCAGTATAATGTACCAGCTGCATAATAATAGCTATTGTGATAGGGAGCTATAAGATTAACATGAATAATCTCATTAGCCTTATCAATATATTGTTCGGCCTGCTGATAATCACCCTGCAGGCAATATATGAACATTATAAAGCTTAATATTTTAACCCGGAATCCTACCATGCCCTCAGCGGTCACTATTTCAATACTTTCAAGGGCGACATCCAGAGCTTCATCCAGCTTTCTAATCTTTAACAGCAAAAATATACGGGGAATAAAAGAATAAATTTCCGCAGCCTTGTAATTATATTCTTCTCCTATATTGCAATATCTTTGGAGGATGTTCTTTGCCTCCTTAATTTGTCCCTTTTCAACACAATAATCTGGAACAACAAACAAAATGGTCTCCGCAACCTCATTTATTCGACCCTCTTTAATATTATATGTTATTATTTCATCACGAAGATAAAATGAAAAGTCCCTGTTCCAGTCCCCATTCAAGTAATCATAAAAAAAGATGGCTTCCAGATAATTCAATAGTACCTTTGCATCTTCCTCATTTATATACTTTTCTGAAGCCTGTATAATTTTTTTTGCAGTAGTAAAAGAAAAACCTGACCAACTCAGGACAAATGAAACAATAAGTTCCAGAAGGAGACCATTTTTTAGCTTGGTTGGTTCATATTTAAAAAACAGATTTGCAATATTGATAGCCCCGAACAATATTTCTTCAGGATGAATATTACCACTGCATTCACCGTACTTGTAATAGAAATTATATATTTCAATATCAAAAAATGACGGATCCCTGGTTCGCTTAAAGAAAGGCAGCGACAATCGCATATTAAATAAAATCCAGTTCAGTATAAAAGTCAGTATTTTGATTACGTTATTTTCATAGTGATATATTCCATAGTATTTTAAAACTTTTTTAAAATACGGCACCGCCTCTTTCAAGTATCCGCCGCTATAATACGCAAGTGCCAGGCTTTTTTCAATAGCCGTTATTGTTTCTTTTGATTGTCTTGAGCCTGAGCTTTCAACATAAAGATCAAGGGCACCTGTAAAATAGCTTATCGCCTCCCGTGAAGCTGATGTATTTGATGCCTCTTTTCCTGCCTTTAGCAGATACTCTTCGGTCTTCTCCATTTCTTCAGCCTTTCCATAATGCCAGGCCAGCATGCCGTAAAACTCATGGATGCGTTCAGAAAAAACTTCCTCTATTACCCGGGCCACCCGTGAATGAAGTTCCTTTCTTCGGTTCTCACTTATCGAGTTATATGCCGCCTCCTGGGCAAGGGCATGCTTGAAAATATACTCCAGTTCATCCAGGCGCACACGGTCCCGGATAAGTTCCATGTCACTGAGCCCGGCAAGCCGCCCATCCATGTCCGATATATTTTCCGCCACGCGGACGATGACGCGATAAAAGAAACTGCGGCCTATAACCGAGGCAACCTTGACCAGGTCGCGCGTTTCATCGTCAAGCGCTTCTATACGCGAAAGCAGAACCTCACTGATTGACGCGGGTACGATGATGTCATGGATCTTTCCCGTCACTGCAAAGGAATCCCCCTTCTGCTCCACGGCACCCCGGTCAATGAGAGACCGGACAACCTCCTCGATAAAAAAGGGATTCCCGTCGGAGCGGGACAGGATATCATCCTTTAGCTTTTGCGGAAAGCCCTTCATGGAGAGCAGGTTGTCCATGAGCTTTAAGCTCTCATGATCATTGAGTTGTTGCAGTAATATTTCGGTGTGACATGATGAATACGCTTCATTCAGACGCTCCAGCATCTTTCCGGTCGTTTCCTGGTAGCCCGGCCTGAATACCAGGATAAAAAGCAGCCGGTTATTCCTGACCAGCCGGAAGAGCGACATGATGAATTCCAGGGAAGAAGTGTCAGCCCAGTGCAGGTCCTCAATGTAGAGAGCCAGGGGACGGAGCTCCGAGCCTTTGAGCAACAGTTCCCGCACGTTTTTGTAGATCAGTTTCTCCAGGCCCTCGCCCTCGATCCCTTTCACTCGCTGGGCATATTCACCGCTGAGTTTCATACCCATGAGTGTTCCCACGAAGGGAATGATCTCCTCGGCCTCTTCCGGATGGATGGCCTTTACGGCTGCTTCCAGCTTCGCCAGGGATTCCGCCTCGCCGTCATCCTCGCTGATTCCGGCCCAGCCCTTCAGAAGATCGATGACGGGGTGAAAACTCAGGTTCCGCCCCATGGACACGGCCCGGCCTTCCAGCAGGGTAATATCCTGCAAAAAATCCGCAGCCTTAAATTCGGCCATGAGGCGCGACTTGCCGATACCCGCCTCACCGGATACCGTCACAATGGTACCACGCCCCTCCATCACTTTCACGAAACATTCCCGAAGCAGAGACATCTCACCTTCCCGTCCCACCATGGGGGAACTGATCTCCCTCCGGGAAGAGCCGCTTTTTCGTCGCTCAGCAACGGGAGGACGGATGTATGGCTTTTCCTGCAAGGAAAGAAGTTCATAGACCGCAAGAGATGCATTGCCCGGCAGGGACACATGACCTGCGGGTTTGAAATTAAAGTGGTCCCCGGCTGAACGACGCGTTACGGGACACACCAGTATCTGCCCTTCCCGGGCCAGCTCCTCCAGGATGGAAGCCCTGTCCAGGGCCTCACCCGACAGTACCTGCTCGTTAGGCCGCGTGGCAATCCGCCCCACGAATATCTGACCGGTACCGATGCCGACACGCAGACATAGAATCCTGTCGCCACCGCAATTCAGACAGTACTCCTCGAGATTTTTCCGCATGGCCAGGGCGGCGTTTACGGCACGGTGCGGTGTATTCTCCAGGGAAGATTCAAGGCCAAAGTGGGCGAGAAAATTGCCTCCAGCGGCATGTTCAATGGCGCCGCCATAGTGATCCAGCACATCACGAAAGCGTTTCTCCATCTCATCATGAGAAAGAGGCAGGTCCTGACCTGTATCGACCCCGTGATGAAGAATTTCCATCAGGAGCACCGAGACGCTGCGGTATTGGGATTCCTTTCCGTCAGTCATTTTTACAACATCGTACCTTTCTTTTCTGATCTTCAAGGTTAGTATCAATCCATCATAAAATCAAGAGCATTTTTAGTGTTAATTCATTCTTCATGTCGGCAAAGAAAGAGTTTACAGAAACGGCATAATGGTTCATTATATTCACACAGTACTCTTTTGGCTGCTTCCAGAGCACATCCTCCCTTTCCTGACGGAGGGGGGGCCTGCTCATAAAGCACGGACCGGCCGTTTATCAATAGATGGATTTTATACCCATGAGTGAAATAACCGGGACACTTATAGACAATCGATACCTCATCGAATCCCCACTTAGATCTGGAAGCACGGGGGATGTATACCGTGCCCTTGACAAAGACACCGGGAACGCCATAGCTGCAAAATTTTTCAGGATCGATAGTACTTCACGGCGAATCGATGACATCATTCATTTTCATAATGAGATAAACGCCCTCTTAAAAATAGAAAATCCTCACGTGATAAAAATTCACCGGTGGGGCACCCTCACTGAAAAGTTCGCCTCACCCCTGTACTATATTCTCATGGATCTGGTTGAGGGCCTGAGCCTTGACCGGGTCCTGGCCGATAAAAAGACCCTGCCAGTCGAAGAATCGGTGGATCTCCTGGTGCAGTTGTGCGATGGAATCCTCTCGGCCCATGCCTCCGGTATAATCCACAGTGATCTCAAACCGGGTAACATACTCATAGACAGGGACAACAAGGCTACGATCATAGATTTCGGCTTCGCGAAGCTGAAGGATATATGGGAACCGGCACAGGGCGAGTCCCTGTCGGGAACATTCATGTACATGTCCCCGGAACAGGCCGGCCTCACCGGGCATCCCGCGGATGAACGGAGCGATCTCTATTCGATGGGGATAATCGCCTATGAGATACTCACCGGAGTCCTTCCCTTCAGCGCTGACTCTCTCGTGGGGCTCCTTCACCGGCAGGCGGCGCAGCTCCCCACGCCTCCAACTCGTTTAAATAAAAAAGTCTCCCCCGCCCTGGAGACAATTATCATGACCCTCCTCGAAAAGGAGCCCCCAAAGAGGTATCAGACGGCACGGGGACTTCTCCACGACCTTGAGAGGGTCAAAGAGGGTGACTACACATTTACCCTTCGTGAAAATGACGACTCCGGACAGATAGACTTCAATACACCCATATTCGGCAGGGAGAGCGAACTGAGAATATTGCATGAATGTCTCGATTCCCTCGAGTCAGGACGGTCTCGGATCTGTCTGATCGGGGGTGAAGCGGGATCGGGAAAAACAAGGCTTCTCCGGGAATTCCGCAAATCAGTATTTTCCTCCGGTGTGGTATATATCGAGGCCTTTGCCTCCCCGGGGAAAAGACTGGCACCTTACGGGCTCTTCAGGGACGGCCTCACCCGTTACCTTCGCCGTTTTGCCGTTTACCCGGTCTCAAAACAGGAACGCATAACAGCAACAATGCGTCTTAAATTTTCAGAACCGGGCGGCATAATCACCCGGTTCCACCCTCCCCTGGAAATTATCATCGGAAAGTGTCCCGAACCCGTCGCCCTTGAGCCCGGCCAGGAGCGGCAGCGTCTCTTACTGACGCTGAGCCGGTTCCTGATTGCCCTGGCCGAAGCGGAAAATGGGATGGTCATGGCCCTGGAGGACCTGCACTGGACCGATGAAGGCAGCCTCGCGCTTCTGAACAAACTCTATCACGAGATGAAACATTCTCCCCTGTGCATTGCGGCCACCTACCGAAACGATGAAATCGACGGGAGTACGATAAGCACAACCGTAACCTCCGATGATCAGGATACGGACAGGATTAAAACGATCATGCTTCCGGGCCTTTCCAGCGCTGAGATGAAGGCTTTGATCCGGTCAATCTTCCCCCCGGCCCTTGATAAAACAGACGAATTGTGCCTGTACCTTTTCGAGAGAAGTAAAGGCAGTCCTTTCTACGCCCTCGAAACTGTAAAAGCCCTGGTGCATCGTGGCATCATTCATAGAGATGAGGACACATGGATCCTCGACGAACCCCGGCTCTATGACATGGAGCCCCTTCCCGGTATGATCGACATTATTCTTTCCAGGATAGAAACAATGAGCGCCGAGCTGCGCGACTTACTCTCAGCGGCTGCTGTGATAGGCCGCCGGTTCGATATCCCCATGCTCATCGAACTGAAAAAGAAAGAATGTTCAAGAAAAAAAACAAAGGCCCCCGGCACCGAAGAGATAATTGCGCTGCTTGATACAGCAAAAGCCTTGCATATCATTGCCCGCACGACAGACAGTGACGGCGCCCCGTCCTTCGTCCATGACCGCATCAGAGAGGCTTTTTATGAAAAAATGGATGCCAAAGACAGGTCAAGGCTTCATCAGGAAGCGGCGCGGCTCATTGAATCGGCATCAACCCCGCTGATGGGAGAAAATTTATTTCATGCGGCGACCCATTACATTGAAGCGGGAGTCGATGATAAAATCACCGAATATGCCTACCCCGCCGCCCTGGAGGCCCGACGCAATTTTGACCACAATGGCGCCATAAGATTTTTCAGAATAGTCCTGTCGGTCCTTGAAAAACAGAAAAAGACCGGCATATCGCTGTTTCAAAGGGACATTGTTATAGACTGCCTAATCAATATGGGAGAATCCCTCATCATTCTTGAAAAAAACAGGGAGGCCATCCAGGTCCTGAGTGAGCTCTCATCATACGATACGACTTTCAGGGTGAAAGTCCGCATGTTCTGTCTTTTTTCCAGGGCCTTCTACAATGAAGGTGATTTTATTTTCGCTGAAAAATACGCGCTGCGAGGACTGGCTCTCATCGATGAAACAATGCCTCAACCATTGGTGGGGCATTTCCCGGGAAATGGCTTTTCAAAGCTATCATCTATCCTCAAGCGATACAATGGGGCTTCAGCCCGACAACTGGAAGAAAGCAACGACAGGTTTTCCCTGCGAATCTGGTTTTATGCCATACTCTATGATATACATTCATTCCGTGACATGAAGGGCTCCGATAACGCGGCACGGCGAATTATCCGCACTGCCTGCGAACATAAAGCCGTGCCGCGCGAGATTGCCCTGGGCCTCTCATGCCTCGGGGCCCAAAAAATATTCCTTTTAAAATACAACAGTGCCCGTTACTGTATCCGCAAGGCGAAGCGTATAATCGGGGAGATATACGATGATTGGGCCCGGGCATCGATATCGATGACCATAGGCCGATGTCACCTTTTCATGGGTGAATTCGACGAGGCTGACACGTTATTACAACAGGCCATTGATCATTTCAGGAAAATAGGCGATGTCCACGAAATCATGCTGGCACGCCTGTATCTTTCCCTGAATTGCTATCAGAGATCGGAATATTCCAGAGCATGGGAATTGTTTCAAAAAGCCAGAACAGGTGTGTCGACGATATTTGACGAGATTTTCATTCATTCCTGGGGATATCCTGCCTTGTGGCATATTGAAAGTGAAAATTTTGAAATGGCCGATGAAATATTATCACGCTATCTCTCCCTTTTGCGGGGACTGAGATTCCCCTTTCTTTATTTTTATAATACCCTTCTCATGGCACGCCTGAACACGGAAAAAGGCGATTTCCGGCAGGCTCGAAGCTTTTTCCGTGAAGCAGGGGAATTCATGAATGAACATGATGTACCTCCCTTCTTTACATCGGCTTTTTATTTATTCAGGGCGCAGTTCCTCGTTGCCGAATACTCCGGCACACGGGAATCACCGGATTCCGATGAATACAAATCAGGATTGAAAATGCTTGGCAGGGAATGCCGAAAGGCCCTTTCCACATCGAAAGCCGATACTCGTGGCACGGCACTCCGTCTGATGGCGCACTATCATCATATAAAAGGCAACATAAAAAAAGCCGCCAGTTTTTTCGAGAAAAGCACCAGGCATAACAATGCATTGAACAAGCCATATGAACTGGCACGCACACTCTTCGAATATGCCCTGTTTCTCAGGCAGAATAAAAGCCATGATGCTGCATACAGACATCTGCTCGAATCATACCGTATATTCACGGAAATCGGGCTTATCTCCTGGACAAATAAAATATCGTCGATTATCGGCGCCGGAGAGGAACGGGAGGAAAATATCCGCCGGGACCTCTACTCAAAAAGAATATCGCATATCATGGAACATGTGTCCGGGTTTGCCGCGATCCAAGAAGAAAATGAACTGTTTCATGCGGTTCTCCAAAAAGCCATGGAAGCCTCTGGTGCCCGTCAGGGATATCTTTTCCTGTTTGATGACCGGAATAACAGGCTTGAATGTGTGGCTTCGGAAAATATTGATAAAACCACCGATTCAGAATATTCGATAAATATCATCAATACCGTTTTCGAAACGGGCAGCGCCGTACTCTCGTCGAGCGCCGAATCGGATAATGAATTGATGCGTTTTCAAAGCGTTTGTCTGCAGGGCCTTAAATCGGTACTCTGCGTTCCCATGCAGCACAACGATCTTATCAACGGCGTTTGCTGGCTTGACAATCCACTCTCCTCAGGCATATTCGGCGATGATGAACTGAAAATCGTCGAGCTGCTTCTTTCACAATCGGTTATCATTATCGAGAACAGACTTCTCCACCGGAAATTGAAAGACATCGAAAACAGGCAGGAGAAAACCGACTCAGTAATACCGGCGGTACAGGATGGCCTTCTGGAAGCAGCGATAAGATACATCGAAGAGCATTACGCCGAAGAAATGACCCGCGAGGATATCGCCGACGATCTTGGCATCAACCCGGATTACCTGGGAAAACTTTTCAAATCTTCCACGGGGGAAACCATACGGGACTACGCTAACAAAATAAAAATAAGAAAAGCCGTGGCTATGCTCGATAATAATGAAATGAAGATCATTGATATAGCCTATACTGTTGGTTTCGAAAGCCTTCGTACATTTAACAGAGTTTTTTACCGTGTAATGGGCACATCACCAAAGGACTACAGGAATAACCGGTAGAATATCATGGAAAAAATTGTTCCCATAAACCGCATCGATAAAACCGAGAAATACATCGTCGTCCCCCGCCTGATTAGGGGCAAAGTTAATAAACGACTGAAACAGCTCATCAAGGTCAGGGGCAACTGTTATTTCACCCAGGGAGTCGCCCTGGGCATCATCGATTTCGTTTACAGGGCCGTGGTAAAGCTGGGACTTGGTGACCGGAAACTCATCTTTTCCCGTGGAAGTGTCCGGGCCGCCGGCAAAGTCACGGGAAGTGTCGTGGAGATACTTGAACTGGACTGGGACCTGGGCACCTCCATCATCATACCCATGAAAATCAATTATCGTCACACCTGCCGGGTGACCATCAACAGCGGTGACTACCGTCTGAAGATTATGGAGATCATCGTTTTATCGGGACTGCTTACATTGAAATATCCCGAAAAACCGGTACGCTGGCGCAATGACGCTGCAGCGGCCATAATCGCCCTGGGATGGAAAACCATGGAGACTGAAAATCTACCCCCGGTTTACCGCCTGGAATAAAGGGCAGAAACCGACACAAAAATGCACCCTGTTCATTTACCACCTCGGCAAGAAATATGGCGCTTCCGTGATATTATTTCTTGAATCCCCCCAAACCCTGTGATAGGATAAATTACCATGAAATATCTTTTTTTCATACCGCTTACAGCCTTTATTATCAACCTGTTCGCCCTGAGCTACATAGCAGCCCTGGACTGGAAGAATAAAGTGAACCGCTCCTTTATCCTCTTCGCCGTATCTCTGGCGGCCTGGACACTCGCAAGCATACTGTATTATAAACCGCCGGAAGAGTTTCTCATTATGGCATCTCTGCGGTTCATAACTGCCCTGTGGAGCCTTACCGGTTTTCTGTTTCTCAACTTCGCCTGTGCTTATGCGGAAAAAAGAAAATATTTCTTTTACTATCTTATTCTCGGACTGACTATTTCAGGAATAGCCATTACATTCATGACCGACTGGATGGTTGCCGGTTACCTGCTACATCCCTGGGGCTTGACCGCCCTTTGGGGCGTACTGTTCGTACCGACCATCATTCTCATCTTCACTATTCCCATTCTCTACTCACTTTATATTATTATAATTAAACGCCGGCAAACCCACGACCTCCTTTCGAGAAAACAGCAGCTCATGATCATTTCGGCCATTGTAGCTAACATGGTCGTGGGGTTTGCCCTGGAATTCATGCCGAAATTTTTTCCTTCCCTGCTGGTCCTGAATCACATGTCCCCGGCATCGAGCTGCATCTGGAACATGATTATATTTTATGCCATTATAAAATACCGCCTGTTGAAACCCGATATACTCATAGCGGCCGAAAGGCTGTTTGCCGATCTGCAGGACGGCGTCATTATAATTACCACAAATGGTGAGATCGTCGAACTGAACGATGCAGCCCGGCAGATGCTCGGTTTTGAGAAAAATGTTAAAAACGGGTATTTGCTCGACTCTTATATCAGAAATTACCGGAACAAAGATACGTACAAAGATTATGAAACGACGACAGGACCGGAAGAATCGCCGCGCAGCATCATACTGACCCAGTCGGATATCTTTCACCGGAATATCCCCATCGGAAAAATAATAATCATCAAGGATATCACCGAACGCAAAATGATGTTCAGGAACCTCAGCGCATCGGAGGAACAATTCCGCTCTCTGGTTGAAAACATAACCGATGTGATTTATTCCCTGACTGACAAGGGAATCATAACCTATATCAGTCCCGCTATACGGCAAATGACGGGATATGACCCCGACGAGATCATTGGGAATATGTTCATCAATTACATACACCCCGATGACGCTCCTGTTTTAATGGAAAAATTCGGTAAGATGCTGCAATACGATAATGTTCCGCTTGAGTTCAGAATGCTTAAAAAGGATGGACCACCCCTGCAGGTCATATCCTCGAACAAGATTATTAAGGTCGATAATGAAATCATGGGACTCCGCGGTGTATTGACCAATGTCGACCCACTCCGGACGGCCAGGGATGAACTGGAAAAAACACAGAGGATATACAGCCTTGTAGTCAACAACATCACCGACATGGTGTGGATATTCAATATCCCGGCATTCAAAATTACCTATGTGAGCCCGTCGGTGGAAAAAATATTCGGGTGGACCCCCGAAGAATACCTGGATATAATTATCCAGGACCGCATGGACCCCCGCTCCCTCCAGGACGCCGTGGAGATACTGACCGATGAAATTGAAAATGACGCTGACCGTGAGCCGGACCGCATCAGAAAAATAGACTTCATTGAAATCGATAAATACGGAAACCGGCTCAACACCGAAGCAACAATCCGGTTTCTCCGCGATACAACGGGAAAGGCCGTGGAGCTCATCGGCGTAAGCAGGGACATCACCATACGGAAAATGCTGGAGGATGAACTGAAAAAAAGTCTCACCATCTTGAGAGAGAGAAACGAGATGATGGTTAATGACCTCAACACGGCCCGCCTCATTCAGCAGGCCCTGCTGCCCGAAGAGGTTCCGGTTCATCCACGTCTGAAGATTTCATTCCGGTACCTTCCCCTGGCAACCATAGGAGGAGACTACTTCAACTTCATTCATCTGCAGGAGGGGGGCCTGGGTGTTTTCCTCGGCGACGTTACGGGCCACGGCGTTCCGGCCGCGCTCTTTCTGTCGCTGCTTAAATCGGTCACCAACAAGATATGGCGCCAGTTCGCCACGATTCCTTCTTCTTTCATAGATCAGCTGAACAGTGATCTCCAGGAAAGCATGCCGTCCTATTACATAACGGCCATTTATGGTCTGTTCCAGGAAGCGGGGAATAACGGTACCATGCGGTTCACTTTCGCCAATGGCGGACATCCCGGTCCCATAATCCTCCGCAAAGCCGATGCAACGGCCGGCATCATCGATGGAAGGGGACCTCTCCTCGGGGCCTTTGACAAGGTTCAGTATGAAAACCATACGGTATTGCTGGAACGGGGTGACAGGATTTTCCTCTACACCGACGGCCTGCCCGAGACCATGAACGAAAAAAATGAAATTCTGGGATTCGACGAACTGCCGGAATGGATCAGGAAAATCAACAGGCCCGACCTGGACGAAACACTGGACTCCATCATATACAACATCAATATCTACCGGGGCTCTAATCCGCTCTCCGACGATATTGTAATCATCGCTTTCGAGATCCTCTAAATGCTGCCCGCTTTATCACGTATTTTTTTCTTTAAACTTGATACCGTATAACCGTTCAGCACACACGGGACAGACGCCATGGGTAAATTCCGCTTCCGAATGGTTTTCAATGTAAGTATCCACCTGTTCCCAGTATCCGCTGTCAGTACGGATTTTTTTACAGCTGGCGCAGATGGGGATAATGCCGCGCAGGCTCCGGATCTCCTCCCTGGCCTTTTTCAGTTCAACATGCGTCTTCACCCTGGCAAGAAGCTCCTCGGGATGAAAGGGTTTGGTTATATAATCGACCCCTCCCGCCTCGAAGCCCCGTACCAGATCCCCTGTTTCGCCCCGGGCCGTGAGAAAAATGACGGGGATATTTTTCAGGTCCCGGTCTTTCTTCATAGTACGGCAGACCTCGTAGCCGTCCATAGCGGGCATCATCACATCGAGAAGAACAAGATCCGGTTTCTCCTCAACGAGATAGTCCAGGGCCTGCTGCCCGTTTACGGCCACGGCGATGCCATATCCTGCCTGCTCCAGCACGGCTCCCAGAACCTGTATATTCTGCTGATTGTCATCCACCACCAGGATCAGAGATTTATTTCTCACCATTCATTTTCTCCCCGCCCTTTTCTTTCTGTTGCCGTGTTTCATCTCATACATCTTTGAATCGGCCGAGAGCAGCAGTTCTTCAAGGCTTGTCATATCGCCGGAGCGGTACTCAACGCACCCGTAACTGAATTCCACGGGATTCCCTTTTATTTTTTTCCTCTTCAGCTTTCTTTGTATGCGCTCCAGCACGATCACGGAATCATGCATTGCGGCCCTGGGAAAAAGCAGGAGAAACTCATCACCGCCCATTCGGAAAATATAATCGGTTTTTCTCATGGAGCTTTTAAAGGCCTCCACCACCGTTATAATGAGACTATCTCCTACATGGTGACCCAGGGAATCATTGATAAACTTCAGATTGTCGATATCGATATAGCTGAGCAGGAACGTTTCCCTTCCCCGGCGTACCATCTCCATATAGCGCTCCAGGGTCTGGTAGGCAAACCGCCTGTTGAATACCCCGGTCAGTTCATCGGTAACGGAAATTTCCTCCAGCTTTTCGATGGCCATTTTAAGCCGGATATGCACGTCTATCCTTGCCAGGACCACTTCTTTAATAAAGGGTTTTGTTATGTAATCAACGGCTCCGGCTGTAAAGGCCTTCAGCATTTCATCTGTTTCGGCAACGGCCGTGATAAATATAATGGGGATCTTCCTGGTATTTTCATTCTCCCTGATAAGCCGGCATGTTTCGATACCGTCCATTTCGGGCATCATGAGATCGAGCAGGATGAGATCGAACTTTTCATTGTTCAGAAGAGCCAGTGCCTCGGTGCCGCTTAACGCACCCCGGGCATGGTAACCATTTTTATTGATTATTGTAGACAGCAGTCTGATGTTCTGTTTGCTATCATCGACAATGAGCAGTGACGGCTTTTCCGTTGTTTGCATAGACGAGGACCTCTCCAGGATGCATTATTTCCCAAACGAGAAGAAATGCGTCACAATGTTATGACGCGGTTCCGTCCCGACTCTTTTCCCGCGTACAGGGCATCATCGGCCCTTTTCAGAAGTTCATCGATACTTTCCTCGGGCCGGTACGTGGCCACACCGAACGTCATGGTCAGGCGCAGATCCATGTCGCTATATCGAAAGACTGAGGCCTCAATGGCCTTCCGTATTTTTTCCGAGAGAACCAGGCCTCCTTTCTTGTCCGTTTCAGGGAGAAGAATGATAAACTCTTCGCCGCCCCATCGTGACACGATATCCTGTTCACGAATTCCCGAACGGAGAGTCCCGGCCATGAATTTCAGGACATGGTCTCCGCATTCATGTCCATGGGCATCATTTATTCTTTTAAAAAAATCGATATCGGACATCACAACAGTGAAATCCTTCTTGTTCCTTTTCACCCGGACAAGCTCCTCGTCGAGACGGTTTTGCATATAGCGCCTGTTATACAGTCCGGTAAGAGAATCGGTCCTGGCCGCAAGTTCAAGATCCTTCATGGCGGCCTGAAGCTTGAGGTTCCTTTTCTCCAGCTCCTCCTTGGCCCTTCGTATATTCTCCCTGGATTTCTTCAGTTCAACATGGGTACGAATCCTGGCGAATAACACCGTTTCGCTGAAGGGTTTGGTCACATAATCAACAGCGCCGGTTTTCAGACCCAGCACGATATCATCATCCTCGGTCTTTGCCGTAAGAAAAATAACCGGTATATCGGCGGTTTCAGGATTTTGTTTTAACATGCCGCAGACGGCATAACCGTCCATACCGGGCATCATGATATCCATGAGAATCAGATCGGGTTTTTCATCCTTTATAAAATCCAGGACCTGCCCGCCGTTCATGGCCACGGCCACATCATAACCCTTCCCTTCCATTAAATTCCCCAGAACCTGTATGTTCTGGGGATTATCATCGACGATGAGAATGAGTGTTTTTTCACCATCTGTCATTAGTGCGCCGGACCTGTCAGCCATATGTTCATTATACCATTTTTTTGGAGAATTCCGCAATAATTTTTTTCATGTCACCTATGGTGCTGCCAACCGAGACAATATCGAAGAGCTGTATCTGTCCCAGCAGCAATTCCCCGTATTCCACGAGAAAACCACTGCCATGCAGCCTGCCCAAATCGATCAACCGGGAAGCCTCATTTTTTATATCACTTATCTTCACGGCTCCACGGGTCTGCCTTTCAAAGACCGGGCCTATTTCATCGCGCAGTATCCGCACAAGGCCGGGAAGATCATATACCGTCTCACCGGCGATCTTCTGCGATATTTCTCCTGATGCCGAAGATTCCTCCATACCCTTCATATCCGCCTTCAGGGGAATATACCTGCCCAGTTCCCTCATGAGATCGGCGACGTTGACCGGTTTAGGCAGATACCCGTCGAATCCCATCTGGAGCATCCTCTCCCTGTGCTCTTTCTGGGTCGATGCCGTTATGGCAATAACCGGTATGTCCTTCAGGTCGGGACTTGTTCGAATCCGTTCCAGCATCTGAAAGCCGTCCATGACGGGCATGCGTATATCCAGAAGAACCACTTCGGGCTTCAGCTCCTGCATCATTATCAGGCCTTCCTGCCCGTTAGCCGCTTCAATTACCGTAAGGTCCGCCTTTACAAGCAGTTCACGTATCATCTCACGGTTATAATCCACGTCGTCCACGACCAGCACTCTGGCATTTTCAAACCACACCGCATCGAAATCGATTTTCTTTCTGCGTTCGATAAAAGGCTCCATCACGGCCACATCCACATTACGCAGTGTGATACTGAAAACACTCCCGGTTCCCGGTGTACTTTCTACTGAAATTTCCCCGTTCATCATTTCCAGGAGCCGCCTGCTGATGGAAAGGCCCAGGCCGGTTCCGCCGTATTTACGGGAATTCTGCCCCGACTGCTGTTTGAATGAAATAAATATGGAATCCAGGTCCCGGGAGGGAATCCCTATTCCCGTATCTTTCACCGATATGAGCAGATCAACCTTGTCGTTTGCCTCTCCCAGGAAACATGCACCGGCATGAAGCCTGATATATCCCTTCTCCGTAAACTTCACGGCGTTTCCCACGATGTTCAGCATGACCTGCCGGAGCCGCATCTCATCGAGAAGAAGAGCGGCGGGAAGCCCTTCGTCGATATCAATGATGAATTCGACGCCGCTCTCCATGATTCTTCCTGAAAATATCTGTTCTATTTCCCGCAGCAGGTAACGGGGATCTATAGCGCTCAGTTCGATCTTCATCATCCCGGCTTCGATTTTGGAAAGATCCAGGATGTCGTTTATGAGAGTGAGAAGACTTTTCCCGGCGGTCTTGATGGATTTGAGATAGCCCCTCTGTTTTTCATCATTGACCATAGCGGACAGGAGCTCGCTGAAACCGATAACGGCATTGAGGGGGGTCCGTATCTCATGGCTCATATTGGCCAGAAACTCGCTCTTGGCCCTGTTGGCCCGCTCCGCTTCCTCCTTGGCCTCGCGGAGCTCCTCCTCGGCAATAACGCGTTCCGTCACATCCAGAACCGTCCCCAGGGACCGGATCACCGCTCCCTCCTCATTATAATAATTCTCCGATTTTTCATAGATATGCCGTATCTCATCACCGGGCCATATGATCCGGTGTGTCAGTTCAAAAGGGACTCCGTACTGTATTGATTCACGGTATGACCTGTCCACAAAGTTCCTGTCGTCGGGATGTATGGCCCCGATATAGGATTCATAGGTAACCGGAAAGGTTTCCCTGCTTACGCCGAATATTTCATATACCTCATCGGACCAGATCAGCCGGTCGGAATCATAATTATATTCCCAGTGTCCCATATGGGCTACGCGCTGCGCCTCTTTCAGCCGCTGTTCGCTTCTGCGCAGCGTCTCCTCGGCCTTCTTTCTGTCGGTCATATCCCGTGCCGCTGATATGATCACCCCCCGATCTACAACGGTAAAGGAATTCCATGACAGCCAGCGGTATGAACCGTCCCGGCAGCGGTATCGGTTCTCAAAGTTAATAACATTCCGCCCTTTAGCCAGATCTCTGGTTGCTTCAATGGTAGATTCCACATCCCTTTCATGGACAAACTCCACAAAGGGACGGGACATGAGCTCCTCTTCGCTCCAACCCAGAATCTTGCTCCATGACGGGCTCAGCTTGATGAAATAACCCTCAAAACTGGCGATGCAGAGCATATCCAGGGTAACATCAAAAAAAAGCCGTATGTCCTCCTGGGCCCGGCGGAGCTCCGTTATATCCGTATAGGTGGCATATATGAGGTAGGGTTTTATTTCGTCCTTTTTAAAAAAGGGTGTGGCGTTCACCACCACCCACCGGTAATCATTTTCATCGGGAATATAAATACCCGCCAAAGTGTCATTCATGGGCTTTCCGGTCAATACAACATCCATGACCGGAAGGGAGTCGCCTGTCAGCTCTGTCCCGTCTTCACGAATAACTTTACCCGAATACTCCCCGAGGTTTTTCCCCACCATCTGCATGGCTGACAGGCTCAGTATGGATTCGGCAGCCGGGTTTACGGAAATGACATTCCCCTGTCCGTCAAAATAGATGACACCCTGCTGCATGGTTTCATAGAGCGTCCGGTATTTTGTCTCACTCTCCCGTATTTCCGATTCATATTGCCGGCGTTCAGTAATGTCCTCCAGTGTAGCGAAAACCTGGAAGGGCTTCTCCTCCCCCTCCCTGAACTGGGGACTGGCGCTCACATTGGCCCAACGATAATCTTTTTCCCGCGGGTTGAATATACCCATCAGGACATTATGCACTTCCTTCCCGGTCTTAAGGGCTATCATGGCTGGATGTTCTTCTCCAGGAAAAGGCGACTCATCCCCATGAATGACATGCCACCGCGGGTCCATGGATGTTCTCCCCTGCATCTGGTCCAGGGTAACACCCAATATCCTTTCAGCGGCGGGATTGGCCGAGATAACTTTACCCTCGACATCCTGGTACACCACGCCCTGGACCATTGTCTCGAAAAGGGTCCGGTACAGGTTTTCACTCTCCCTGAGGGCCGCCTCGATACGGCTTCGCTCGGTCACATCCATAACGATCGAGTAAAGGAGCGTCTTCCCCTTCAGAACCACGGGTCCGCTGTAAACCTCCACGTTGCGGATCTCGCCGCTGTTAAGCAGATGCAGAAAATTGAAATGCTTTCTCTCTTCCTTCCGAGCCCGTTCCATTTCAAGCTGTATCTCGGCAGGACTTGCAATATTGATATCGGAGATTTTCATGGCCATCAGTTTTTCCGCGGCGTATCCGTAGAACGAACAGGCTGCCGGGTTCGCGTCCCTTATTGAACCGTCGGCCGGATCGATGATGAGCATGATTGCGTGACTGTTGGCGAAGGTGCTGCGGTAGCGCTCTTCGGACTCTTCCAGTGATTCTTCTATACGTCTCCGCTGTATGATATTCCACATGGTTTCGGCAATGAGCGTCAGTTGATCCAGGTCGAACTGCGTGTAATTACTCCGCCTGTTTCCCACTCCCAGGACCGCTACGATTTTATCCCCGTCGAAAACAGGCACAGCCATAAACCGATCCACGGCCACGTGACCTTCGGGAAGGCCCTTCTTATCGGGCAGACTTTCGTAATCATTATAAATAATGGCCCTGCGCTCACGGACGCAGTCTATCCAGACACCGGCCTTATCAATGGAATAGTGCTCACCCTTGCCGGCGGCGGTGCAGTACTTCATGGTGTTCTTTGACCAGGCCTGGAGGGATATGGTTATCTGGTCCGGTTCTATAAAATGGAAAAAGGTCATCTCGCTCTCGGTAAGTCTTTCCCCCTCTTCGAGTCCCAGGTGAACCAGTTCATCCATGGAAAGTGATTCCTGGCTCTTATAAATATTGAGGGATGATTTAAGCACCTCCTCCCATCTCTTCCGGTCGGTGATATCGATAGCCTGCCCCACGAGATGCACTGCCGCTCCCTTTTCGTCCCGTATGATCGCGCCGCTGGCCAGAACCCAGACCAGGTGCCCCTTTTTGTGAATGTACCTTTTTTCAACCTGGAAAGAAGAGATAGTCCTTTTTTTCAGTTCCTTCATGTATTCGTAGTCCCTGGCCAGGTCTTCGGGAAAAGTAATGTCCATATACGTGAGATGAAGAAGCTCCTCTTCGTCATACCCCACGATATCGCAGAAGGATTTATTGACCTTTAAAAATCTTCCATCGGGCGCGATGAGCACCATGCCGTGCGCCGCCGTCTCGAAGGCCCCCCGGAACTGTTCTTCGCTGCGTTCCAGTTCCCGCTCCTTCCCCTGCAATTTCGCCAGGGTCATCCGCAATTCCATCGTTCTCGCCTCGACACGACGTTCCAGCTCCTGGTTCAGTTTCTGTATTTCTTCCTCAGATCTTTTATTCTCCGTAATATCTCTGAAACTCCAGACCCGACCGTAAATTTCCTTATCGACGACAAGGGGGCATGAATATCTCTCGAATATCCTGCCGTCGGACACCTTCACGATATTCAACCCTACTTCCAGTGAATCATTGAGGTCATGTATCATTGATGACAGTATATTCCCCTTCCCCCCGTGAGCCGCCGATAATTCCGGCTTTTTTTCATCACCGGACAATGCGAATATTTCATCGGGAAGGAGATTCATACCCGTAAAACGTTCGTTAGACGCTACTATTTTGCCGGACCGGTCAACGACGATTATTCCGTCAGCCGTAGCCTCCAGCGTCCCCCTGAGAATACTTTCATTTTCTCTGAAAACTCTCTCTCTCTCGGCCAGGGATGAGATATCCTGGGCATTTGTCAGGATAAAAGTTTCATCACCCTTCTTAAGAAGTGAAACGGACAGGGCGATGTTTATATCCTCACCGTTTTTTTTCTTAAAAACAAACTCCCGGCCGGATATTTCTCCTTTTTCCTGCAATTCTTTCAGTAAAGCAGTCCTGGTCGACACATCACTGTAAAGGTTGACTGCCTTTAGATTGAGCATTTCTTCCCTGTTGTATCCTAACATTGACGCAAAGGAATTATTAAAATCATATATGGTACCGTCACTGGCTGTGATTATGGTTCCCGCGTGAGACTCATATATCAGGCCCCTGCTCCATTCCTCGCTTTCCTTCAGCTTTTTCTCAAGAAGATGTTTTTTCAGGGCGATATCGATCGTGGCGAAGAGATCCACATTGTTGATGGGTTTTGATATGATACCGTAGGGATCGCACGCCATGGCCCGTTTATACGTATCCTCGTCGAGCTGCCCCGTAATAAATACCACGGGGATATCCCTGTCTTTCCTCACCGATGTGACTATGTCAATACCGTCAGCAGAATCAACAAGGACTATGTCGGCCAGTATGAGGTCCGGGACCTCCCTCTCCATGATTTCAAACACCTGATCGCCGTCGGAGGCCGTACCGATTACCTCGTACCCCCGCCTTTCCAACTGCTGCCGAAGATTCATGGCCGTGACGCTTTCATCTTCGATGATGAGTATCCGTGTCCGCATCATGAGCAGGTTCTCCCTCCGCTCTCTTCCAGTATCTTCCGCAGCTTGTCGGAAAATCCCGCGGCAGAATAGGGCTTAGGGATAAATCCGGCGGCCCCTTTATTCAGGGCTTTCCGGACACGTTCATCGTGCATAAAGCCCGACGATATGATGACCTTTACCCGTGGATCTATCCTGTGCAGCTCATCATAAACCTCCAGGCCCGACAATACCGGCATGGACATATCGAGCACGACCGCTAAAAGATATTCATGATGCGCCCTGAAAAGATCTATGCCCTCCCGGGCCCCGTGGGCCGCTATGGCCTCGTACCCGCATTCCTGAAGGATATCCACGGCTACCTGGAGGATGACATCCTCATCGTCAATGACGAGCACCCGTCCGCTTCCCCGTATTAAATCGGGTTCAATGTTACCGACGGTTGTTGTGTCCGTCCTTTCCACCGCCATGGGCAGAAAAATAGTCACCACGGTTCCCACACCCACGCTCGATTGTATATCGAGAAAACCCTTATGTTCGCGCACGATATTGTACGCCATGGACAGACCCAATCCTGTTCCCATCCCTTTTTTTTTCGTGGTGAAAAAGGGTTCGAAAACCCGTTTTATCGTTTCACTGTCCATACCCACGCCCGCATCCTCCACGGTCACGGCAGCATACCTGACATTTCCCCGGGCTCCCGGGTATTTCCTGGGAAAAGCCCCATTGCTCACAATCTCACTGACACGGACCGAAAGCCTGCCGCCCTCTTTTTCTTCTTTTTTCCTCATGATGGTCATGGCGTGCGATGCATTCAGGCAGAGGTTCAGGATTACCTGTTCCAGCCGAATCTGGTCGCCGTTCACGATGATTGTTTCCGTTGTGAAGGAAAAGTCCAGGTCCACTGATTTGGGGAAGCTGTTCATGCATATTTTATGAACATTGTGCAGTGTTTTACTGATATCAATGGGTTCAAGGGTAAGTTTCTCTTTTCTCGTGAGCATCAGGAGCTGCCTGATCATATCGGCAGCCCGGTTCGATGACTCCAGGGCCGTTTCCGTATACTTCAGGATTTTATCACGATTCCGCGGATCATCCTTCTTCAAGAGCAGTTCAATAATGCTCAGGCTGCCGAGAATTCCACCCAGTACATTATTGAAATCATGGGCCAGGCCTCCGGTGAGGGTTCCTACCGCCTCCATCTTCTGGGCCTGTACCAGTTGCTGCTGCATTCTTTCCTTCTCTTCCTGGGCCGCCTTCATGTCAGTAACATCAAGTCCCAGGGCTATACTGCCCACGGGATTTCCCTGGTTATCCGTCAGGTTCCGGGAGGTCCATGAAACTATTCTTTTCGAACCATCCCTGCACGTAATGGTTGTCTCGAAACCCTCCACGATACTGTGATCACGAATAATTTCCGCCGCTTTCTCAACAATCAATGCCCGGTATTCCTCATCGGGATATAACCACTCCCATACTTTCCCGTGACCGATTACTTCATTACTGCCATAACCGCTGATTTTTTCAGCCGCCTTGTTCCACATGACCACATTGGCTTCCTTATCCAGAACATCGAGCCATATATCCGCATTGGCGATAATGCTTTCCTGGAAGGCGATAAGCTCCAAGCGCTCCTGTTCCTTCCGCTTACGGTCTGTTATATTTTCGAAGCTCACTCCCACACAATCATCGGGGAGAGGGAAAGCCTTGATGGAAAAGGCGTTTTCAATCACACGCGAATCGCCGTAGTATAAATCCTCCATCTCGAATGGCATGCCGCTTCGCACCACCTCGGCATAGGCCTGCGGTATACCCTTTTCCCTCAGTCCGGGAAAATTTTCATCGAGTGTCCGTCCCACCACATCGGCGACGGCAACACCCGTAAGTTTCTCCGATGCCGCATTTGCCGCTATCATGCGCAGTGTTCTGTCGTCGTTGATATTCTCAAGATGATAGAGATGCATGCCGACCTGGATGTTCCTGATCATTTCCACCAGGTGCTGCGTCTCAAGTTCGGCCTTTTTCCGTTCGGTTATATCAAAGACAATGCCCTCGATGGCCGCCGGCGTTCCATCTTCATTAAAACTGAGCTTGTTCTTCTGGTATATCCACCGCACAGTGCCGTTTTTGTCAATAATCTGGTATTCATATTCCGGGGAGCATTCACCCTTCATCAGCCTGGACCATTCGCTTATAAAATAGTTCTCCCACTGCGGATGGATTAAATTTTTAATGAGCAGGGGAGACTCATATATCTCATCGGGAGTGAATCCCAGAACTTTTTCCGAGGCAGGGCTCACGTATTCATACACACCGTCAGGGAGACGCATGCGATAAATCATCTCGGGAGCGTTCTGAAGCATGCGGAGATACAGATCCCTTTCTTCTTCACATTTTCTCAATACTGTTTCATCTTGCCTTTTCATACCAGCCTGCTCAAACCATGAAATAATTGTAAACGAAAAGGATATTTGTGTCAAGAACGGGTTTTTTAATTAGTCAGCCGCGGACAAATGGAAAAAAAGGATTATGGGGGATTTAGTGTTATTCTCACCAGAAAGGCGGATACTGTGCAGTTTTTACAATCCAGCATGGATGACTGGACGCTTTATCAATCCCTGCGCAGAAGAAAACCCTTGAAGCTTTCAATAAAGAGGTTCTCATAGCCGGGAACCGATTCAATGCTTTCGAGAAGAGGGACGAATGTTTTATATACGACAAAGGCCGTCAGTTGAGGACTCTTGAAACGGAAAAGCCGTTTTTCCCTTGATTTTTCGAAGAGGTACATGAAGTTCGTGATAAAGGCATTATATTCCTCCATGACGGGCCCCATCTGTTCATGCTTAATTCTGTAGGCCAGTCTGAGGGGATTACGGTAATTTTTCCAGAGGGCCACACACATGAGGAGTATTTTATCGATGCGGATACTGGTGCTGCCCGAAAGGACTTCCTGTACATAAGCGTTCCCTTCGTCAAAAATGGGTTTCATTATCTTCTGCAGAAGCTCCTGCTTGTTGGCGAAATGATTATAAAGTGTGGCCCGGGCAACATCGGCCTTTTCAGCGATCTCCTCCAGGCTCACATTATCGATCCCCCTGTCGGCGAAGAGATCAATGGCCACATCCATGATGTGCCGGTTGTTCCTGATTTTACGCTTTTCCGTCCTGCTGATGCCGTTTTCCATCGTATCAATCCTTCCGGCCTGTCCCGGGCACCCCTCGTTTCTTCTTTGTAAAGGTGCAGGCAGCGAGGCAATTCGTTCCGGCAACGTTACAGCATGAATAAAATATTGCCAGCCAAATTTAAAAAAATTCTTGCAATCTGTTAAGACATAATTCACAATACATTATTGTCTATTTTTAGACATATATGTCTAATACAAACAGTACCGGTTCTGCTTGTATCCCCGTCAAAACCAGGCATATTACAGGAGGATTTGATGAAAAATAGTATGATGCTCGCTTTCTGCTCCCTGTTCTTCGTCCTGCCCATGGGCTGCGCCGGACACGGCGGAAACGATGTGATGATCACAGACACTTCAGGCATAGCCGTTCCAACGGAACAGCTGCTTTTTCGGAATACTACGGATGAAAAACTGCGGAACTTCACCGCCGATTCGGGAAAACTTTACCGGATCAGAACCGCCGTCGCCATTGATAACGCGCCCCCAGCGGATACCGTGCTTATACTCTATGATTCCGCCATGACGGAATTGGCCCGAAATGATGATAAAGAACCAGGACTTCCCGGAACATCGCTGGAAGAGCTGAAAAAAAATCCCCTGAAGCTGGCCCGCACCCTGCTCACCATGAATCCCGATGACCTGGAAGAAGACGGTTTCTCTGAAATTATCTGGATGGCGCCCGTTTCCGGCACCTATCATATCCGTGTAGTGCCCCAGGGCGGGTCTCCCTACAGTCTGGGTGCCTTTACACTCAGCGTATCGGAACTCTGACCACGGCATTATCCATAGGCCATGATACCCTGTGACGTATCATGATTCATTACTATTGTAAGGTAAAAACCATGAAAAAAAAAATCATCGCCCTTATCCTTGCTCTGACCCCACCCCTGGCTGCCCATGTGGCCTATCACGAGCGCTATGATTACAGCACATCCAGGCCCTATAAAATAAAACAGGCAATCGAAAAATCCATCGCCCTCTATTCCCATTTTTCATCACCGGAGGACCTGGATATGGTCACCTTTACCCTGGAAGAAACGGACTTTGACCCGGCTCTGACCCTCAATGGCCAGTTCGGCGAGGTGGAGGAAGGACAGGAGAGCCTGGAAAATGAAGACCATCCCCTCGTAGTCACCGACGACAGCGGCGTGACGGGCCGGAGATTTCACGTGGGCTCCCTGGTCCCGGGCTGCGCCTCCTATGCCATGATACTTCCCATCGTTGCCATCGTGGGGCCGGAACAGGAATATCTTCCTGTTCCGGAAAACACGGAGAACCTTCCCTTTGCACTGCAGGATGGACAGGGCATGATGATCCTGGACAACACGGAGCAGGGAGACCTGTGGTATGAAAAATTCACCTTCAAATCCTATTTTGACCAGAAGAAGACCAGCATCATCCTCTCCCGGCCCGGCACCTACCTGATCTATGTATGGGAGCCCCGGGGAAATATCGGCGATTACGTCCTGGAGCTGGGCGATATCGAGGTTTTCGGTGTGCCGGAAATAATCCGCGCCATGTATTACGAGAATTATCTTGTCTACGACGGTGAGATCACCTGCCAGGAATGCGTTGACGAGCTGGAAGAGGTGGATGGCCCCAATCCCACTATCTGGGAAATCATTGACCGGCTCATGTTTATTATAGGATGATGAAAGGGGACAGAGCCTTTCTTGAGGGAAACAGGCTCTGACCCCACAAAATGTTGCCCTGCAGTAAAAAAATCCTTGTTATCTTCCCGGCCTGGGCTTTTCTGGTTTTTCATGATACTTTTTATTGTATGTCCCCTGCCGGGATACCACTTCAGATATGTAAATAGTATTATCATCGTTACACATAAAATAATCTGGAATTGATAGACTGTATTATATATGAAAATAAAAATATTATCACTGGGCTGCCGCCTCAACATGGCCGAGATCCAGTCCGTATCAACGGAACTGCAGGACCGCGGCCACGAAATCGTCACCACGGGCCGGGCCGATGTGTATATCGTAAACTCCTGTTCCGTTACCGTGACCAGCGAACGCAAGACCCGGAAGCTCGTATACCAGTCCCTGCGCGACATGGACGCCCGGAGCGGGGCCCGCGTTATCGTTACGGGCTGCGGTGCCGGTGAAGAACGGTGTGAAGACAATGTCTATTATCTTTCCAACGATTATAAATATCTTATCCCCGAACTCGTCACGGACTGGAATCTTTTCGAGAGTCTTGACGCATCAATGGCATCGCGTTTCCAATACCGTCCGGCCCTGAAATCATCGCGGACCCGCATCAACCTGAAGGTTCAGGACGGCTGTGATAACTTCTGTTCCTACTGTATCATCCCCATTGTGCGGGGCGCGCCCGTGAGCCGTTCCCTGGCAGACATCACGACGGAATTCCGTGAACTGGTGGCCGCCGGATACCGTGAGTTCCTCCTGGCCGGCATCATGGTCGGTCATTACCGTGACGGCAATACCGACCTGGCAGCCCTGGTGGAACACCTCCTGGAACAGGAAGGCGACTATCGCCTGCACCTTTCATCCCTGTCACCGCCTTCAATGACACCGAGACTCATAAACCTGCTGGAACATGAAAAAATGGTGCGGCACCTGAACCTGTCCCTGCAGAGCGGCAGTGACCGGATTTTGACAAAAATGAACCGCCGGTACACACAGCGGGATTATCTCGACACCATAACCAGCATACGCAAAAAGATGCCCCTCTTCAACTTCACCACGGATATCATCGTTGGTTTTCCCGGTGAAACAAAGGAAGACCACAACTCTACCCTGGCCTGTGTCGCCGAGGCGGGATTCTCCCACATCCACACCTTCCGCTACTCACCACGCCCCGGTACGGCCACCGCGGCCATGGAAGACACGGTCAGTGAAAGCATCAAGAGTGAACGGAGTGCCGAAGTGATCAGCCTCTATACCGGACAGAAACGGCTATACTACGGCCTTTTCGACGGCGGCACATCGCGTTTTCTCAGCGAGCGCTTCCGCGGCGGCATCACCCGGGGATTCAATGAATACTATGTGCCCGTAGAGGTACAGGAAAAGCTGGAGCGCAGCCGGTTCCACATCGTCAGGACAATCCTGAACGAAGACGGCTCGGGCCTCACCGGAACCGTGGAAAAATAATATAGTGAAGGATATTGCCGTGGCGATCGACGAAAACCTTTTCAAGGGTTACCGCGATTTCATCGAAACCGTTGACGAACTGTGCCGGATCATTCACGGGAAATACGGTGACGAACTGTCGTGCGGGCCGGGATGTGATGAGTGCTGCGAAGCAGGTCTGTCCCTCTTTCCTGTCGAGGCCCTGTATATCCGGCATCACCTGGATACTTCCGTAATCGGGGACAGAGCCCATGACCCGGACCGGTGCGTGTTCCTGAAGGAAGGCCTCTGTTCCGTCTATGCTCACCGGCCCCTGATCTGCCGCACCCAGGGCTATCCCCTTCTCTACGGATCCCAGGACAATGAAAACGATATGGAGGTATCCTTCTGCGACCTGAACTTCACGGAAACCGAAAGCGTCGGCGAGGATGATCTGCTCGACATGGACCGGCTGAACATGGCCCTGGCCGTTATTAATCTGCGGTTTCTCAATGAAACGGGGCTGCTGAAAGACCTGCGGGACCGGCGCATCGCCATGGCTGATATCGCTTCCCGGTGATACAGGATTAACTACATCAAAGCTGCGCAGTACCGCAGACAGGACATCCCTGCATGCCGAGAGGCTGTTCCAGGCCGCTCCTGGCGAGAAGCGCCCTGTCTTTAAAACATTCCCTGGTATCGCCATCGGCGATAATCTCGCCGTTGTTCATGATGATGGTTCGTTCACATACATCGAGAGCCATGTCGAGATCATGCGTGGCGATGATTTTAGTGTGCCTGAAACTTTTCAAAAGCCCGATGAGACGGCGGCGGTGCAGGGGGTCAAGACTGGACGTGGGCTCGTCCATAACAAGAATGTCGGGATGCATGGACAGAACCGTGGCAATGGCGATAGCGCGTTTTTCACCGCCCGAGAGCCGGTGCGTGGGCCGGTCAATCAGGTGCGATGCGCCCACGATTTCCAGGGTTTCCCTGACACGCTGATCAACCTCCTGGCGGGGCAACCCGAGATTCAACGGTCCAAAGGCCACATCATCGAAGACCGTGGGCATGAAGAGCTGATCATCGGAGTCCTGAAAAACCATGCCGACGGTACGCCTGATGGCGTGAATCGTTTCCGTATTCAGGGGATAATCGCCCACACGCAGGCTTCCCCGCGACGGCATGATAAACCCGTTGAAATGCATAAGAAGCGTCGATTTACCCGCGCCGTTGGCACCCACTATGGCCACGGACTCACCGTGCGTAATCCGGAAAGATACGCCGTTGAGGGCCTTTGTCCCATCGGGATATGAGTAGTGCATATCTTTCGCTTCAACAATATGATGGCTCATGTCAACGCTCCGGTCACCAGCACTCCCAGTGCCTGTGGAATATCAAACAACCTCAATACGATAAAAAGACCGCACCAGAATACTATAAACAGAAAGTCTTTCACGCCGAACCGTTCCTGCCGCATGATATGTATGCGTCCGTCGAATCCGCGGCAGGTCATGGCCAGGTGTATCCTCTGCGCCCGGTTTATGGTCCGCAGAAGAATATTTCCCACGAGTCCGGCATAACTTTTTATGCTGCTATGCTCCCCGAAGGATCGGAGAGTCCGGGCACGGGACATACGCAGCGCTTCTTCGGCGAGAACGAACAGATACCGGTAGAGAAACAGGAGCTGCACGGCAAACATGCGCGGCATCCCGAGCCTGTTCATGGCCAGGCAGACGCTCCGGAAACCGGTGCAGGCTATCATGGCCAGGGCGGCGCTCACCGTAAGACAGAATCGCATCATGATGGAAAGAAAAGAAATCCATCCTCCTGAAAATCCCACACCGCCCAGGTACACCATGATACTCCGGTCGAGGACAGGATTGAAAAGAGCGATCATGAGCGCGAAGGGTGACACATACAGTATCTTTTTCATAAGCCAGCGGGCCGGCAGATCACCGGCACTGATAAGGTAGACGGGATAGATGAAAAAAGGCGCCAGCATGGACAGCTCATATTTCCCGAAGGAGACAACGGTTATGATGAAAAACATTGTCGTAATTAATTTTGCGCGCGACTCGAGGCGATGCACGGGGCTGTCCCGGCGTGCCAGGATATCCATGTATCCCAGGGAAAAAAGAGATTTTTCAATCCGTGAAATAACGTCCTCCCGAAAAACCCGGGCGGGAGCACCTTCGGCACACCCGCCCGTTTATCTCAGACCAATTGTATAAAGAACTTAAAATCATTCAATTTCTTTTCTTTTTTTTACCATTTTTACCAGCAGTCCAATGGCGGCAACCAGCATGAGTGTAAGCAATCCGCCCACGAGACCCGAAACCGATGTACCGGTATTCACGGCAGGCCAGTGCTCTGTCCCTTCAGCATTTTCAGCAGGTTTATCATCGCTCCCCGGTTTGAAGTTGTAGTCGGGAAGAAAGGCCAGCTTCTGCTGGATATTTCCAAGCAGGGCATGTGCTCCTTTTTCAGGACCCTTCAGCTCTTCGGAACCCGACGTCCTGGCCATGGACCATTCAAGGCCATCGGGATGCGATGAAGCGAACCAGCTGACGACACCGCCCATGATCAGTGCAGCCACGGCCAGGCCTGTCACGACCTTTTTTGCCGACGATGGCGCAGCGGAACCCGAAAGATTTCCTTCTATTATCTCGGGCCGCGCGTTATAAATAAAGAATATTACCGCGGCCGTGGCCAGCCCCTCGACGATACCGATACCGAGATGAATCGGCTGCATGAGAAGCACAAAGGTTCCGAAAGGGAGTTCCGAGATTCCCGACATGACCGTTTCAAGAACCACGGCAAAAGCCCCGGCCTGCAGACCGATAATCGCAGCGATTATTGCCGCTATAAACAGCCTCGTTTTTGTCAGAGTTTTACCCGCGATCGGTTTATACACAAGGGGGTAGGCCAGAAAACAGGTGAAAAAACCCAGGTTAATAATATTGCATCCCAGCGCCAGGAGACCCCCATCGGCAAAAAAGAGCGCCTGGATGATAAGCACCGATGCCAGGGTAAGAAAGGCCGCCCAGGGCCCGAGAATAACCGCCAGAAGCAATCCCCCGCCTATATGTCCGCTCGATCCCGTAGCAGGAATGGAAAAGTTTAACATTTGCGCAGCGAATATAAAGGCGCCCATGACGCCCATAAGCGACATTTTCGTATCATCCATTTCCTTTTTTAATTTATATGAAGAATAGCCGATCAGGCCTGCGCTTGTCGCAAGCATGGTGCCCCCCACGGCGGGGGAAATCAATGCGTCTGCCATATGCATGATAAAGTACCTCCCAAAAATATTTGTATTAATGTAATCATCTATCGGCGGTTTCCCGCACAGCCCCGGCTCCGTATATATCCATTATCACGCGGGCTCTGTCCCCTGATAAGTCCTGAAAACTCACCATCGAACCACGACACCCATCATGATTGAATGGTCTGTTTCAGGATCGGTCATCCCGACTTTATACCCCAGGTCAAGATCGATCCATTCAGCAGGGGACCAGATTATTCCCGCGAGAAAAAAGGCGGGAGGCGTGTTGTCGCCGCGATCGGCATTCCGTTCAGCTCCCGAATTGACCACAAGCCTGAAGGAATCCACGATGGAATATTCCGCGGCAAGGGACACATGCCAGAGATTTGCCAGTTCATCGGCCTTATTTTCGTTCCGCATATAGCCGGCGTTAAAATGCATGGCAAGGACTTCCCAGGTCACGGTCGAAATGAAATAACCGCTGTATCCGACTTTACCGGTGCCGAATCCCCGGGATTCATCACCCGACGGCAGTGAAATTCCCGGTTTGAGAGCAAAGCTGAACATATCTATCTCGTAAAAATTCCATTTCAGCTCAAGGCCCACATCGGCAACTCCATGAACAGTATCGCTGCCCTGTGCATTTTCCATGACATAGGGAACGCCTATCCCCAGATCAAGGCTGTCGGCGAGACCGCACGAAATCGCCACGGCCGTTTCTCCCGAGTTGACCACATCGGGGTCTTTCTCCCGCCCCCATTCACCATTCACTTCCACCTCGAATTTTCCCTTCCCCTGGACACCCGTATCATCGGTTATAAGGGGATGAGCGGCAAAAGCACCCACGGAAAATAAAAGAATAAAAATAAAGGAATAAGAAAATTTCATCATAAAACTCCGCATTTTTTATTTAATAAATGTTACTAAATTATTTCTAGTGTTACTAGTCAATCATTATTTTTGTTTTCTGACAATTCATGAGGATATTTATACGATCGGGGAATAATAAATGCCAGGATACATGTCAATAGTGAATTTTTTATCGGTTATTTTTTTCCGTGACACACATCAGGCCTTTTTTTATATTTGACCATTCCCGCTAATTGAAGGATATATTGAACATATCTCCTTCAATTGAAGGGGACTGTAGCAATACACCGGACGACGGAAAATAAATCATGAACAAACCGTACAGAAAAATCATCCTGCTTATTCTTTTTATACCCGTATTTACAGCGGCTCTTTATGGCGGTCCCCTTCTGTCGGGCCGCATTGTGTCCGTGGGTGATGATGGCGCTTTCAATATCAGTAATAATCCCGCATTGCTGGCCCGGCAAAAGGAGACCAACAGCCTTGTGTTTCTCGGGATATACAGGCCCTACAGAAAATTTAATGACACCATGACACTGAACTACTCCTCCCATGATTCGATGACAACGAAACTGTCACCGGGAGAATCGCTCTTCTTTAATTCCTTTTTCGGTTACTCCCGGAATACAAACGGTTTCGCCTGGGGCCTCGCTGTTGAGGGAAACCAGGACGGCCTGTATGGTGCAAACAAGGACACCTATTCCTATGCAGCCCAGATTGCCGGGCTCCCCTATATAGAAGAGAACACATCATCGCAGTGGTCCGCATCCCCCACGGCCGTCTTCTCCTTTGCATGGCTCCTTGACGGCAGAAATGCCCTGGGCCTGCGGTTTAAAACCGGGTATGCCCTTGAAAAGATCGAGGAGGATAAGGGCGCCTCGCTGAACGCCATTGCAATCGAAGTGAGCTCCAGAGAATATAAAACCATGAACATATCCGGCGAGGCGGCACTGGGTTTTACCAGACTTTTCCCCCATGGCCAGTTGGGCCTGCTGGTCAGCACGGGACGCTTTATACACCAGATGTCTTCGCTGGATTATGCATTTGCCAATCCCAGTAATCCCGTGGAAGATTTCACCTTCTCAAGAGATTACAAAAATCATTTCATCCATGATGAAAATATTTCTTTTACGGCGGGAGCGCTGACGGAATTGACACCGGCACTGACCATTTACATGGAAGGCAGCCTGCTGACGCCCGTTTCAAAAAGCACCTGGGAATTGAAGCCTGAAAATACCGCCCAAACCATTTATATCGAAAAAACTTCTGTTTCAACAGACTGGATCATTGCTTTTAAAGGAGGCGTGGAATATACCCTTTCCCCGAAGGTGACTATGGGTGCGGGAGCGGGATACTACAATATCCCCGCCTATACAACCTCCGGTGATTCCGATGACAGCCACGGCAACTCGAACTTCCATGTTCTCTATATGATATGTGGTACCCAGGTTTCATTCAACGGCATCATAGCGATGCTGGGCATGCAATACAGCCTCTTCATCCATAAGACCACCTTTGAAACATCGGATTATTCCATACACATCGAAGGAGACCGGCATCTCCTGGATATTTTTGCTGGAGTCCGCATCTCATTCTGATTGAATGCCGGATTTAAAAAAATGAATATCTGCTGCATAAACCCGCCCATAGAGGATTTCTATGCCACGTCCATTCGGCGCCAGCCCCTGGGTCTTCTCTATGTCATGGCCGCCCTTCGCGATGCCGGCCACGAAGTGCTCTTCATAAACGGTCATACTCCCAAAAGTCATGCCATGGACATACCGGAAGATTTTTCTTATATCGTCCCCTGGCTCTGTCCCTCTCATGGATCACCGCGCTTCCCCTTCCGGCGTTATTATCATTTCGGTATGAGCTGGCAGGAGATGGAGCGCCGCATATCCCGCACAGACGCCCGGGTTTTCTTCATATCATCGCTTTTTACAACGTATCATGAGGAAACGGCCCGCATCGTGAATATCATCAGGGCACGTACAGAAAACGCAATCATAACGGTGGGAGGATATCATGCCGCCCTGTATCCTCATCATTTCCTCAACGTCCTGGGCGTCGACTACGTGATAACCGGCGAGGGCGAAACCGCATCGGTTCTTCTCATGGAATACCTGTCAGGAAAAGGGGACAGAGCCCGAATTCCCGGCCTGGCATACAGCGAAAACAACATGGTCACTTTAACTGATAAAAAAATGGAAGACATCCACGCCCTTCCCCATCCAGCCCGCGACCTGCTTCTGGACCGGGACTTCCGCATGTACCGGAAAAAGGCCGTATCCATGATAACGTCGCGGGGATGCCCGCACCGTTGCGAATTCTGCACGGGTAAGAGCGTATGGGGATACTCCTACCGGACACGCCTAATAGACTCCGTTATCCGTGAGATCGATGAATGCCGGACAAGGTATGGAGCACACATCGTCAATTTCGAAGACGACAACCTCTTTGCCGAGAAGGAACGCTCCACAGAGCTCCTTCGGGCCCTGGCGGACTATAACCGGTCGGGAAGCGGGGACAGAGCCCTGGAATTTACGGCCATGAACGGCATCTCGCTGGAAAAGCTTTCGGAAGAAACAATACAGCGCTTGAAGGAAGCGGGATTCCATGAACTGAACATTTCCCTCGTGACTCATTCAAGCCATCTCCAGGAGAGATATAAACGTCCCTTTGACAGCGAATCCTTCGCTGCTGCGGCACGGACGGCGCGCAATGCAGGCTTCAATGTACGGGCCTATTACATACTGGGCCTCCCTGGACAGACACGGGACGAAGTCGAGGATACCCTGGCCTTCCTGAAAGATCTAAACGTAAAGATATTTCCCTCAGTATATTATAATGTCAATGCGCCCCGGGAGCAATGGAAGACGCAGCGCTCATCGGCCTTTTACAATGAAACGGAACACCTCACCAGGAAGGATCTGCTCCGGTATTTTAATCTTACCCTTGCTCAATAAAAATAGTTTTTTTCATCCGGTTTAAATTGCATAGGGGACAGAGCATGTTTGCTTTCTGATAAAAAATGCTCTGTCCCCCAGGTATTTTTTTCAATTATTACATCTCCTCTTCGTTTTATTAGTAAAACCGTTAACGAAAAGGAGAACAATAATATGCCAAGAAATGCAAGAAACATTGCCCAGGGAAAAACTCATCACTGTTTTTCACGATGTCTGAGAATGATGAACCTCATGAGGAGTAGCCATGTCCGACGTTATTTTATTGAGGCAATTCAAATGGCTCAGAAGAAGTACGAATTCGAATTGATCGCGGCCGAACCCGTAGGAAACCACATTCATCTTATTATATGTACACTTGAGAACGAGGAAACTATATCACGCATCATGCAATATATTAAATCCCGTATAGCTGAGAAGTATAACAGAGCCACAGAAAATATCGGGCCCTTCTGGAATGAACGATTTGGCTCAACTGTAATTGAAGAAGCAGAGAATCCTGAGCAGTACCTGTTATGGCTTCTCTGGTATATCGGATACAATCCCGTGCGAAAAGGTCTGTCCCGGGATCCCCGGCAAAACGATGTGGGGTTCATCAACGTTTACCTCGATGAAAAATATGAGGCACCGGTGAAAATCACCCGCCATATCTTTTTTTCACGGCTGGGAGATACCTTTGATCAATGCATGAAAAATTTTCTCAAATACGAAGAGGCATATAGGAAACGCCTGGCAATTTATTTTTAAAAAAGCATCCTGCGGGGTCAGAGCCGTTATAGTCCGGTATTTTCACCTGAGCATGTCGGCGTGAAAACACCGGTGTCTCAGTATGAATTATAAAATATGTTTGGACCGGAATACCATGTCGATGATGCATCAAGATAAATACCGCCCCAGTCATTGTTCAATCCCGAGGAGGGACCGTCGCCATTGGTGTCGCCCTTTCGGGAATCATCGCGGTATGAAGTAAACTGCACCAGGGAGTTGTTATAATTCACCAGTGAACTGCCGTCATTATCTATGTTCAGGATACCCGGAGGATAGAACTTGACAACGACATTGCTTCCCAGCGTAAAATCAGTATTCCCTGTTATCCAGAGATTATCATTGACGGCGAAGGCCACCTCTGTTTCGCGCCAGCTGATGTCCCATCGAAAATTTTCATTGGCACTGTAAAATATTCCATTCAGATCATTCGTAACGGACCCGGTAGAATCGGAAAACATGTTGGAAGCATCGATGCTGTAATAGGGGCCTATGGAAAGAGGAAGAACATTGTCATAGAACCGGTTTCCCGTGATGACCGATCCTGCCGCGGCATACGTGGCATCCAGGGCTCCGTAGAAATATCCGCCACTAGCGCCGCCCCTGTTATGCGCAAAAACACAATCCGTAACCGTATCGGGCAATGATGATTCGGGAGCGGCATGGTATAACCTCAATGTACTGTAGTAGGTCGATGCGCCTCCATAGTAAAAAGCACAATGCCTGAAGACCGATCCCGGCTGCCCGTTGATATCGATACGCATCCAGTCTCCCGCTGCTGCCCATGAAGGACCATCACCGTTGGTATCACCGCCGCATTCATCATCTCTGAAAGAAGTAAACACGATGGGCCGTGATGCCGTTCCCCGGGCATCAATTTTACCGCCGCTGTACAATACGGCATAATCGCCATCGGGATGAAACTTGACTATGACCCCCGGCTCAAGGGTGAGCACATCATTGATATAAAAGGGATATGTATATATCACATAGATGTTGCCGAATGTCCATGTCGCGGGAGCATCAATATCATCGGTAACCCAGATCACCTGATAGTTCACGTCTGAAGATCCTCCTTCATCGCCATCGCATCCCGTCAGCATGACAAGGAGGCACAGGCAAAGCAGTGCGTTAACCGGCTTTTTCATGGCGCATACCTCACTTTTTTAAAATATACGAACCCTGAAAGGCATAATCAACTTTAGACAAAAGATGCCGCCTTGCCACAGAGAATTCAGGGACTTACTATCACCGGATATAAACACCCGTTCACTGAAGTTCACCGGAGCCACAGTAGTAAAAATAATTTGTATATTTCAGTTTGACATAATCCCGGAAATGGATTAATCTGTACCGGAAAGGAACAGGTGCAGGCATATGCATAAAGGAAAAAACCATCCCGAAAGAGAATCATTCAGCGTCGATAGAGAGCCGCAGCCCGGAAGACACTATGAAAAAGTTCCTGTTCACATTTTCCATAATTCATCGGCGGCTTCACAGGCCGTGGCAGAGGAAATTGCCTCACTCATCCGGTCTCGCCAGAAAGAGAACAGATCCCTTGTTCTGGGACTCGCTACGGGTTCAAGCCCCCTGACGGTCTATGAAGAGCTGGTGAGACTGCACCGTCACGAGGGACTGAGTTTCAGAAACGTTATCACCTTCAACCTTGATGAATACTATCCCATGGACCCCGGCGCCATGCAGAGCTATGTCCGGTTTATGCGGGAAAACCTTTTTGATCACATCGACATGGACCCGGCGAACATCCATATCCCCGACGGGACTATTCCCTATGAACAGATCCAGTCATACTGCTCCGGATATGAGGCCAGTATAGACGAATGCGGCGGCATAGACCTGCAGATACTGGGCATAGGGCGCACGGGTCACATCGGTTTTAATGAACCGGGTTCGTCCATAGATTCCATGACTCGACTCATAACCCTGGACCACATAACCGTGGCCGATGCTGCCGGTGATTTCTACGGTGAGGAGAATGTTCCCTCCAGGGCCATTACCATGGGCATCGGCAGCATTATGAAGTCAAAGAGGGTCATCCTCCTGGCCTGGGGTGAGGCCAAGACTGGAATCATCCGCAGGGCTGTGGAAGGAGAAATGAGCGATCTTGTCCCGGCAAGCTATCTGCAAAGACATGGCAACGCCCTTTTCGTGCTGGATAACGCTGCGGCCTCGGAACTGACACGGGTAAAAACTCCCTGGCTCACGGGGCCCTGTGAATTCGATAATGACCGCATAGTACGTAAAGGTGTTGTCTGGCTCTGTCAAAAAACCAACAAACCCATCCTGAAACTCACCGCCCGGGACTATCTTGACCATGGCATGTACGACCTCATGGAGCAGAAAGACGCCGCCTATACAGTCAACATCAAGGTCTTCAACGTTCTACAGCATACGATTACGGGCTGGCCCGGCGGGAAACCCGATGCCGATGACAGCAGCCGACCCGAGCGCTCTGTCCCCTTTCCAAAAAAAGTCCTGGTTTTCAGCCCCCATCCCGATGATGATGTCATCTCCATGGGAGGAACACTCATCCGCCTCGTGGACCAGGGACATGACGTGCATGTGGCCTACCAGACCTCGGGCAACATAGCGGTCTTCGACGATGACGTGGTCAGATATCTCGACTTTGTCAATGACTTTCACTCGGCCTTTAATATAGACAACCGGGAATCCATGGAGTTTTATGAAAAAACGGTGCAATTCATCAAAAGTAAAAAGCCGGCACAGGAGGATTCCGCCGACGTTCTGAAAATAAAGACTCTCATCCGCGAGGGTGAGGCAAAGGCGGCATGCCGCTTTGTCGGCATTCCGGAAAACAACATTCACTTTCTCAACCTTCCCTTCTACCAGACCGGTACCATCAGGAAAAACCGCCCCGGCGACACTGACGCGGATATCGTGTATTCCCTGGTGAGCGGGCTGCAACCCCACCAGATTTATGCAGCCGGCGATCTGACCGACCCCCACGGCACCCACCGTTTCTGCCTTCAGACGATCCTGAAAGCGCTGGAACGCTGCAGGGACGAGGCCTGGATGCTTCAGTGTTATGTATGGCTCTACCGAGGAGCCTGGCAGGAATGGGATATCGAAGACGTGGATATGGCCGTACCCCTCAGCCCCCAGGAGCTGCAGAAAAAACGCCGGGCCATTTTTAAACATCAGTCGCAGAAGGACCGCCCCCTTTTTCCCGGTGTGGACAGCAGAGAATTCTGGCAGCGGGCTGAATCACGGAACCGGGGCACCGCCGACCGGTACAACCGGCTGGGCATGGCTGAATACGAGGCCATAGAGGTCTTCAAAAGGTATCATGTTTCATAGCCCTGCCGTGGACCATCAAGACTTTCACGGATAAGCAGCATGAGTTTCTGAATGGAATACGGCTTATGCATAAAGGTCACCCTGCCATTCATGTTATCCAGCGAACCCATGTCCCTGTCGGTATACCCCGACATCATAATGACTCGGGAAAAGGGAAACAGCCGAAGATATTCACCGGTCAGTTCCAGTCCGTCCATCTCCGGCATGATCATATCCGTGAGAAGAAGATCGGGCTTCAAACCCTTCTCGCTGATGAGGGATAGAGCCTCGCGTCCGTTACCTGCGCTGTGGACACTGTAACCATGCTCGGTCAAAACCGTTTCCGTAAAGCCGCGGACATTGATGTCATCCTCGACAAGGAGAACGCATTCGCTTCCCGACAGAGAGGGTTCATTTTTCGGTATTTCTTCTTTGTCAGTGATCACCTCATTACATACAGGGAGGCAGACCGTGAAGGTGCTCCCTTCGCCCTGTTTGCTGGTCACATGGATGCATCCCCGGTGCTGCCGCACTATGGCATACACGATAGACAGCCCAAGCCCCGTTCCTTTCCCCGAACTTTTCGTGGTATAAAAAGGCTCGAAGATGCTGCCGATCATATTTTCATCCATGCCCCCGCCCGTATCGGTTACGGCAATAGTGACATACTCTCCCGGGGTTACATCCTTGTTAATAGTGCAAAATTCCTCATCAAGATACTGCCTGTCGGTTTTTACGATAATCTTCTTTTCCGAGGCCGGGTCAGTTCCTTCAACGATGGAATCACGCGAGTTGACAATGAGATTTATCAGCACCTGTTCCAGTTGGGCACGATCACCTTTGATGCCCGGCACGGGTGATATAAGGCTTGTTTCCACACGGATATCTTCCCCGATCAGCCGGAGAATCATTTTCATCAGATTTCCAATGACATTATTGATATCGACCACCATTGACTCCGAAGCCTGTTTCCTGCTGAACACCAGCAGTTGCCGTATAAGTCGCGCAGCGCGTTCCCCGGCATCTTTAATGGCAACAATGTCCTTTTTAAGCCTTTCATTTATGACGGGAGACAATCCGTCAATTTTTCTCATAGCCATCTGGGCATGACCGTTGATAACCGTGAGAATATTATTGAAATCATGGGCAATACCTCCGGCCAGTTTCCCGATGGAGTCCAGCTTCTGTGTCTGAATAAGCTGCATCTGGAGTTCCTTTTTTTCATTCTCGGCGCGTATGCGGCTCGTTAAATCGGTCACCACGCCGAAACTGCCGTTATATCCACCCTGTTTATCATAGATGGGGCGGGGCGATACGATCGACATGACACGCTCCCCATTTTTTTTTGTCCACGCCACTTCATAGGAATGGTGCTCTCCTTTTCTTCTCTTTTCGAGCTGGTCCGTTACCGTCACAAGGTTTTCATCGTCGAAATATCCGGTAAATAATGTATTCTCAAGCTCTTCCACCGTATAGCCCATCATCTCGCACATTCTCGCATTGGCATAAATAATTACGCCGTTTTTATCAACAACGATAAGACCGTCATTCATGTTCTCAATGAGGAACCGATACTTCTCCTCGCTCTCAACGAGATTCGCCTCGATCTTGAGCCGTTCCAGTTCGATATTTCTGTGATGCCAGATAATATATATGGAGAGCAGGATAATAATGACCAGTATCCCCGAGGTTGCCATATTAATACGCCTCGTGATATGCTTTATATCCTTTTCCACGTCCTCTATATAGACGCCGGTTCCCACCACCCATCCCCAGGGCTCGAACAGCCTTACGTATGAAACTTTTGGCACTATATGGAGCGGGTCATCCTTCCACTGCCACCGGTATTCAACATAACCAGCGTTATGTTGTCTGGCCATATCTACAAATTCCACAAAGACCCTTTTTCCCATCGTATCCCTGAAGTCCCCCACATCCTTTCCCTCGAGATCGGTGCGATAGGGATGCATGATGATAACGGGACGCAAGTCATTTATCCAGAAATAGTCCTTGTCCTCGGGGCCGTAGCGCATCTTCCTGATGCGTTCCTTCGCCCTTTCCCGAGCCTGTGCGGGAGTCAATTCACCGGAACCTGATCTCTCATTATAATTATTGAGAAGGTTCCACACTGAATTGATGAGTTCACGGGCCATTTCCCTTTTCGCGTCCATGAGGTTGTGTTGAAAAGCGGGAATGAACACCAGGCGTATCATCACAAAAAACAAAACCACCGTCAGGAGAGCAGGGCCAGCGGAGTGAAGCCCTATGACACGCCATAAATATTTCTGTTTCTCCGCCCGACCGAAATGGTTGTCTCTCGCAACGGGAATCATGCCTATTGTCCCTCTTCCATCTTCCTGATGTCATCACGGATCTTTTCATAGGCGTCGCGGTCAATGGGATAGAACCAGAGAATAGTGTTGGCCAGAATAAAAAACACGGCCGTAAAGGGTCCGATGAGAAGCCGTATACCCAGCATGGCCGAAGCTGTCTGGGGCACATCGGGCAGGTATCCGAAGACGTCGAGAATAATGCCGACAAGGAGGCCGGCCAGGGCCTGGCCCAGCTTGATGGAAAAAGTCCAGAGGCTATAGAAGACCCCTTCACGGCGGATTCCGGTCCGGCTGTAATCATATTCCACCGTATCGGGGATGATGGCCCAGGGCAGAACATAGTGCGTGGAAAAACCCATGCCGGAAAAAAACATCATAATGAAAATGAATTTTATATCCAGCAGGTGTCCCAGAAAGAAGACGATGAGAACCGACAGGGCAAAAAGGCTCATGCCGGCAATGTATGTCTGCTTTTTCCCGATCCTCTCCGAGAGCTTCACGGCCAGGGGAATGAATATCATCGATGTGACAAGAAGGACTATCATGGCGATTGTCATCAGCCCCTCGCTCCTGAGCACATATTTAAAGTAGTATATGAGCGTCGCCGTTACTATGGTGATGCCGATGATATTGAAAACCCAGGGGAGCAGGATCAGCAGAAAGGGCCCGGTTTTCAGCGCCGAAAGGTATGACTTGAAAATATTTTCGCCTTTTTCAAATTTGCCGTGAACCGGTTCCTTCACGGTGATCACGGGAATAAGGGCCGTGACCGTCATGATGGCGCCGTATATCCCCCCCATGATCATATAACCGGCAGTGCGTCCTGCCGCGGCATTGATGATGGGAAGAGCCGTGCCCGCGCCGATGAGCGTGCCCACGACGGCAAACATCATGCGATAGCCGTTCAACACGGTCCTTTCGTCAAAGTCCTTGGTCAGTTCCGGCGTCATGGCATTATAGGGGATATTGACGAAGGTGTAAAAAGTACAGACGGCCATGTAGGCCAGGGCTGCCCAGATGAAAAGCACGCTCTGTCCCTCCAGGCGGGGATTGGTGAACAGGAAAAAAAAGGACAGCCCCAGGGGAACAGAGCCGGCCAGCATCCAGGGGCGCCGCCTTCCCAGGCGTGTTCTGGTCCGGTCCGAGAGGTATCCCACGGCGGGATCCGTAACGGCGTCCCATATTTTACCGATCATGAGGGCCGCGCCCGCCAGGCCGGCCGAGAGTCCCACTTCGTCGGTGAGATAATTCATGAGCCAGAATGCCACAACGGTAAAAAAAAGGTTCCCTCCCAGGTCGCCGGAACCATATCCAGTTTTAACCTTGACGGAAAGCTCACCTTTTTTCTTATCCATGCCAGTACCCCCTGCCGGTTTTCATACTTTGCTCTAAAAGTGGATTTATCCTACCAAAGAGAAGGGGGAAATGTCAATAGCAATACATTAAGCGCATTTTGCCTGATTCCTATTGTTCTTGACATTTAATGCTATTTGGAGCGATTATACCGTACAGACGGTTTGTTTTATTGCTTAGACCATAATTTTCTTTAAAGTGACGCCAATTCAGGCCTGACAGGGGTAATAATATGAAAAAAACATACTTTATAACGGGAGTTACGGGCTTCCTGGGGCAGGAAATAATGTCCCTCTTAGCCAATGACAGGGAAAGTCAGATATATTGCCTCATCAGGGGAAAAAAAGAAAACACCCCCGACGAGAGGCTGCGGGATATATGCCGTGAAGCGGGCATCGTTGATATGGAACGCATCCACGCCGTGACAGGAGACCTGGGCAGGGAACGCCTGGGAATGGAAGCGGACATCCACGATCAGCTGACCCGGCAAGTGACCCACATCATCCACAGCGCCGCGGACGTGCGATTCAATCAAACCCTGGAGGCCATACGGAAGACCAATGTGGGAGGCACGGCCAATATCATCGCCTTTACCAGGGACTGCCATGACCGGTGCGCGAATTTCTCACACCTGGCCTATGTCGGCACCTGCTTCGTGGCGGGAAAGAGAAAGGGCATAGCCGGTGAAAACGACCTCACCGACGCGTACGGATTCAAGAACACCTATGAACAGTCCAAGTACGAGGCCGAGAAATTGCTGCGGGAAAACATGAAGGATATGCCCGTTATAATATACCGCCCGTCCATCATCGTGGGCCTGTCTGAATCGGGCAAGGCAAAGCCGCGGAACGTCATCTACCCCATGCTGAAGCTTTTCCTCACCTGGAAAATACCGGCGGTGCCTTTGAACCTTCGGACCAGGCTCGATATTGTTCCCGTTGATTTCGTCGCAAAGGCCATTATACACATCTCATCTATCGAAGCCAACATCGGGAAATGCTTTCCCCTGGCCGCAGGCCCTGAAGGAAATATCAAGCTCACCACGATGCTCGGTATGGTGAAAAATGAATTCCATAAGAGCACCGCGGTGATCCCGGCGTCGCTATGGCGTGTCATGATACGTCCCCTGCTCCGCCGCCTCAAGCCGGAACTCTACGCCAAGGTCACCAGGGTCTTCAGCGCCTTTGAACCCTACATCTGGGAAATGAGTCCCCAGTACGGCGTTGACGCCACCAGGAAGGCGCTTGAAGGATCGGGGATAAACCTTCCCGATACGAAGCGTTTTATCGGCAACTGCTTCAGGTACGCCAATAAAACCAACTTCGGCGAACCTGACAAGGGCGGTCACGCCGATCCGGCGAGCGAGCCTGTTACTACCGGCGCTGCTGCGGTATAACGCATGAACAGCACGGTACGGTCCGAGGTTCACGAAATCACGGAAAACTCCGTCTGCGGTATTTTCCTGAAGAGGGTGAAGGCCAACGCCGATGAACCCTGTGTCGCTTATAGAAAAGAAGATTCCTTTCACGATGTGACCTGGCGCGAGATGGGCGACCTGGTCCACAGCCTGGGAGCCTGGATGATACACGAGGGTGTTATCCGCGGTGACCGGATAGCCATCTTTTCCGGAACACGGTACGAATGGTGGATCGCCGATATGGCCTCACTCCTCACGGGAGCTGCCGATGTCCCCGTATACGCCACAAACACGGAGCACGAGGCCCGGTATATACTTGACCATTCCACGGCCTGCCTGTGTTTTACCGGTGACAGGGAACAAACGGAAAAAGTACTGGCTGTCCGGGACAGTCTTCCGGTGCTGAGAAAAATCATTGTCTTCGACGATATCCGTATCGATGATCCCATGGTAATTACCTTTCAGAAGGCCATTGAAGAAGGCCGGCAGCGGCTTGACCTGCTGGATCCCGAAGACTCGCAGAAAGCCATCACACCCCGCGATCTGGCCACCATCATTTACACATCGGGAACAACGGGCGACCCCAAGGGCGTCATGCTGTCCCACGGGGATCTCATCGCCAACGTGCGCCAGGTCCACGATCATTACCGGAACAAACTCACCATCAAGCACGACTTTCTTTCATTTCTCCCGCTCTCCCACGCCCTGGAAAGAATGGGAGGATACTACCTGGCCATCAGCACCAACACCAAGGTCTCCTTCGCCCGGGATATTTCCACCCTCCTGGATGACCTGAAGACCGTGCGTCCCACCTCCTTCGTAGCCGTACCCCGCATGTTTGAGAAAATCTACCATGCCGTTCAGCAGAGAGTCAGGGAATCACGGAAACTGCGGCGCATCATCTTCGCCGCCGCCATGAGAGTGGCCCGGAAAAACGTTGAGTACCTGGCCCATGACCGGGAGCGGAAGGGAATCTTCGCACTGCAGTACGCCCTGGCGCACCGGCTGGTTTACTCGCGAATTAAAAACAATCTCGGCATGGAGCGCGTCCGCTTCGCCGTCTCGGGCGGCAACGCCCTTTCCGAAGAGATAGCCCGGTTTTTCATGGGACTGGATATCCGCATCATTGAGGGATACGGCCTCACGGAAACATCGCCCGTGGTGAGCGCCAACCGCCCTGATCTCATCAAGCCCGGGGCCGTTGGCAAAATAGTCCAGGGCACCGATATCCGGATTTCCCCTGACGGTGAAATCCTCATAAAAGGTGCCCAGGTCATGACGGGCTATTACCGCGATCATGCGGCCACGGCGGAGGCCTTCACCGAAGACGGTTTTTTTAAAACCGGCGACCTGGGATTTTTAGACGAAGACGGATATCTGCACATCATGGGGAGAAAGAAGGATATCATCATAACATCGGGCGGCAAAAATATATCGCCCATGAATATCGAAACAAACCTCATGTATTCGAAATACATCGAGCAGGCCGTGGTAATCGGCGACGGCAGGAATTATCTCACGGCCCTGGTGGTCCCCGATTTTGAAAATCTCGAAGCCTGGGCCTTACGGGAAGGAATCACCTTCGGCAGCAGGAAAGAGCTGCTTCTCCATGAAAAGGTGCGTTCGCTGTTCCGCGATGAAATCGAACATTATCAGAAAAATTTTTCCCGCGTGGAACAGGTCAAAAAATACACCCTCATGGACGAACCGTGGAGCCAGGAACAGGGAGAGCTCACACCCTCCATGAAGGTGAAACGGCGGGTTATCAACGAGCGTTATGCCGATATTATAGACTCCATGTATAACGAAAAAAATCCTGAAGCCTGACCGCTTCAGGGGCTCTGTCCCTTCTGGACAGTTCCATGCTCTGACCCCGTGTTTCTGCCATACAATATAATTGTATTTGAATAATTCAGGAAAACCGGTACAATCATTAGCAATAACCCAAAGTGCATCATCGATGCACTGATTAATCTCTTCGGCCTGAATAATTGTTGACAATTATACAATAGTGTTGTATATATTGCAATATTATAATAAAGCTTCCCAGGGGGGTCTATGAGCACCATCAATGTGGGAATAATCGGCCTGGGCCGGATTGCCGATGTCCATTATCCGGGTTACCGGAATAATAAAAAGGCGCGGATTTACGCCGTATGCGACATCAATGAAGAACTGGCCCTGGAGCGAAAAAAGTCCTGGAAAGCCGTGAAACACTATACGGATTATCGGGAAATGCTCCGGGACCCTTCCCTCGATGCCGTGGAGATACTGTCGCCCCACACACTCCATGAACCCATGGTCCTGGACGCCGCCGCAGCGGGGAAGCACATCGCCCTGCAGAAACCCATGACGATAAGCCTTGAAAACGCGGACCGCATGCTCCGGGCCGCCGATACGGGAAAAAAAATATTCCGCGTCACCGACAATTACGCCTTTTATCCGCCCATAGTCCTGGCAAAAAAAATCATTGAAAGCGGCGATATCGGCGACCCCGTCAATCTCAGGATAAAACTCATGGCCGGCGGTTCCGGCGGCTGGCATATCCCGCCCGAGTCATGGCAGTGGCGCCTCAGGGAAAGCCGTGAAAAAGGCAACTCCCTGGGTCTTGAAACCTTCGACCACGGCCATCACCTGTGGACCACGGCCTGGTACCTCATGGGCGAGGCCGAGCGGGTCTCGGCGTGGATCGAGTTCATGGACGGCATTATCGACGCTCCAGCCGTAGTCACCTGGCGGTTTAAAAAGGGCTATTTCGGCAGCACGGAATTCGTCCACCTGCCGGGCCTGCAAATCCCGTCGAAATATTACGCCAATGATGAATGGATCGAGGTGAGCGGCACAAAGGGCATGATACTGGTACGCCGATGCACGGGCCTCATCCTGGACGGTCCGCCCGTAAGCGTCTTTACCAGCCGGGGATGGAAACACTACCCGGGCGTAAAATCGGACTGGGGTGAGGGATTCCGTCTTGCCACTGGCAATTTCATAAACGCCATTCTCGGCACGGAGAAGCCCCTTCTCGCCGGTACCGAGGCGCGTGAAATACTGAAGTTCTCCCTGGCGGTACAAAGATCGGCGCGACTGCGGCGCGAGGTCTATCTCGACGAGATGGATGCCGTTTTACCCTCCCTGACCCGCTTCAGAAAAAGACGGCGTGACATGAAACCAGAAGATACGGGACAAAGTCTCCTGGAGCGGCTGGGACTCTCGGCCGACCTTTCCAGGTACGCCCCGCAGGCCCGGTCTCTTACGGAAGAATTCATCGGCAAATTCAACAAAGCGGCGGCAGCGGGATGGAAGGCTTCGATAGGACTGCGTATTACCGCCGAGGGAGGCGCAGCGGATACGAGCTATTCACTGCTCATCAATGGCGGGGAACTCACCGTTAAAGAAGGAGAAACCCCGGTCTCGCCGTCCCTGCTGATCCATGTACCGGCCGGGACCTGGGCCGCCATTCTCCTGGGAAAACGGAAAATCGAGATGGCATACCTGCAGGGAAAACTGAAAATTGAGGGCAAAGCCGAGGAGGCGCTGAAGCTGCGGTCCGCTTTCGGAATATGAACACATAACAGGGAGGCTCCAATGAAAAACACCATGACAGCTGCGCAGAACAGGGTTCCCGCAGGCATGAAGCTGGGCTACGGCCTGGGCGATTTCGGCGCCAACATGGTCTACCAGTCCGTCATGCTCTACCTCATGTTTTATTTTACCGACGTGTTTCTCATCGGCGCCTCGGCTGCCGGAACCATCTTTCTCGTGGCGAAATTCTGGGATGCCGTGACCGATCCCCTAATCGGCTTCGCATCGGACGCGACAAAATCCCGGTGGGGCCGGAAACGCCCCTATCTCCTTTTCGGCGCTGTGCCCCTGGGCGCAAGCATGTATCTCCTCTTTGCCTCACCAGCCATACCGGAGTCATGGAAGGTGATCTACGGGCTCGCGGCCTTCCTCCTGGTCTGTACGGCCTATACCGTGGTCAACATCCCTTACGGCGCCCTGACCGCCAGTCTCACCACGGATTCCCATGAGCGGTCGCGGGTTACGGGTTACCGCATGTTCTTTGCCATCCTGGGGACCCTGGTGGTGGCCGGCGCCACGAAACCCCTGGCAGGCCTTTTCTCATCGCCGGTTCAGGGATGGCGCTTCGTGGGCCTGGTGTACGGCATCATCGCCGCTCTTTTCACGCTTATAACTTTTTTCTCAGTCCGGGAGCGGATCCAGACCGGGACCGAGAAATTCAGCCCGGGCGATATCAGAAAAGTCGTCCTGGCCAACAGGCCCTTCATTGTTCTTTCCCTGGGCATGGTGATGCACCTGGGTGCTATCGGCATCCTGGCCGCCATGGTGAATTACCACTTCAAATACAATTTCCACCGGGAGTCCTTTGTACCCCTGGTCTTTCTCTGCCTCTTTGCCACAGCGGCCGTAAGCATCCCGCTGTGGGTCTACCTGTCAAAAAAAATAGGAAAGAAAAACGCTTTTAATACGGGTATGCTCATTGTCGCCCTGAGTCTCATCGTCCTGTTCTTTGTGAAAGATTTCAATATGGGGCTCTTCATTCCCCTGTTCATTGTCACGGGCATCGGCATATCCACCATGTTTTTCAGTCCCTGGGCCATGATCCCTGACACGGTGGAATACTCGGAGTGGAAGACGGGGTTGCGCCGCGAGGGAATCCTTTACGGTTTTTTTTACTTCAGCCACAAGCTGGCCGCTGCCCTGGCGGGCTTCATCACGGGCCTGGGACTTTCGGCCATCGGATACCTGCAGCCCCTGGAAATCAACACCGTTATAACGGCACAGGAACAGGGTGAATCAACCCTTTACGGTATCAGGCTTCTCGCCACGCTGGTTCCCGTGGCACTGATCATGGGCGGTATTTTTTTCATAAGCAGGTATCCCATTGACGAAAAAATGCACGCCGGCATACTCGAAGATCTGCGCCGGAAATAATGAAAGCCCGGAAGAATAGCGGCTATCCTCATCATAATTCCTTCAGGGGCCTGATGCTGAAATCGCCGGATATTTTAGCCAGTTCTATTTTATTGCCGATGCCCAGCTTGCCATAGATATTGGTCAGGTGTGTTTCAACGGTTCTTTCCGTGATCTCCAGCCGTGCCGAAACGCTTTTATTGGTAAGTCCCGACAGTATCAGAAAAATTATTTCCATCTCTCTTTCCGTTATCTTAAAATATTTCCGGAACTGTATTATTCCCTTGTTTTCCCGGGAAACCACGAGTATGGCGGCAAAATCACCGAACCGGTCCGATACTCTGGAAATGTATGAATCGGTAATCACATTTTCCGGCTCTTTCCGGTACGCTATCCTGGCGCTGAAAGAATCGATCCTGCCGGAAATCAGTTCATCGAGCAGTTCGGGCAGGCCGTCATCATGTTCAACCAGTTCCAGAAAATTTTTACCGCTGAAATATCCGGCTCTCCCGTTAAAAATCCCGTCCGAGCCGCCGTTTACTTCCAGTATTCTTTTTTCGGGACTGAGTATTATAATACTATCATGGATGAAGGGCAGTATGTCAAAGGCCATATCCCTGATGCTGAATGACAGGAACTTGTATTTAATCATGGCAAAAAAAACGCCGTACAGATATACCGCGAAAAAATAGGGTGTAAGAAGCGGCGCTTTATATATATTTAAAACCGGCAGAATCATGAGAAAGCAGAATCCTCCGCCGTATGAAAGCAGTATGGCGATCATCACGGTTTTCGCCTGTTTTTTTTCCTTCTGCAGCGAGGCTGATCTGCTGAACATGTAAAGATAATATAACATGAGCAATGCGATGCAGGTCAGGTAGGGAGAATAGAGAAGAAACCAGAACCGTGTACCGACCAGCTCGTACACCCACAGGCCCTTCACCCTCGACACCTCCAGCATTTCCGGTCCCCTGAGCATAAAAACAGCAAATATGATGCCGGAAAAAAGAATGATTGATACTACAACGAAACGTTGCAGCTTCTGCCTGGTAAATTCAAGGTTGAAATACAGTGATTCAAGCAGGAATAATATTAAGACTATATTATATATACTCTGGAATAATTTGGCATTCGATGCCGTTTCCTGCAGCTGGATCAGTATGGTAAAGAGTATAACCGCATTCAGCAGCATCGAATTCACGAAGAACAATCTGTTTATTCTGTTTGATGTATCTTTGAGGAATATGTAGAGGCCGAGGATAAAACAGCTCGTGGATATAGCGGCTAAAGATGATATGTAGAAGACCAGCATCATGTTCACTCCCGGACCAGTCTGTCCCGCCCGCAGCCTTTCTTACTTTTTACCGGGGAGTGCCTGTTCGGAATATCCCAGCAGGGATGATATCTCCAAACCGGCATTTCTTATGATCTCACGGTACTTTTCCTGATGGGGCATAATGAGGTCCCGGGAACCCGAGATACCCACGGAATAAGCCACATCGCCGCGGTTGTTCAAAACCGGGGCCGCATAACAGACAACGCCCGGCTTATATTCCTCGTTGTCCAGGGCGATGCGTTCCCGGCGCGCCTCCAGGACTCTCTGCTTTAGAGATGTCGGGTCAGTCACGGTAGTGTCGGTAAATTTTCTTATTTCCAGACCGGAGAGAAACGTATCAAGCCGCTCCTCGTCGAAAAAGGAAATGAGGGCCCGTCCCAGGGCCGTAACCCAGGCCGGTTCCCTGGTGCCCACGGAAATATGCATGGTGAGACTGGCCCGGGGCTGTTCCACGGCTATGAAGACCACGTCTTTCCCGTCCAGAACAGCCAGGTGCGTATTCTGCTTTGTTTCCACACAGACGCGCTGCATAATGGGCCGGATGATAGTTTCGATCCGGGACTGCTCGCCGAAGGCGCCGGCCAGTTCCATGACCTTGTATCCCAGGCTGTACTTTTTTGTTTCCTTGTCCTGACGAACAAAATCACTCTGCACCAGGGTGGCGATGAGGCGAAACACCGAGGACCGGTCAATCGAGAATGATTCAGCTATTTCGTTGAGGGATAGGGGCCTTTCCGCCTTTCCCAGTATCTGAAGTATTTTCAGCCCCCGGTCCAGGGATTGGATAGTCATGTTTGACATATTGCACCTTATGCAAAAATTGTTTCTTACTATACAATATTGTACATTATCATTATGGCTGTCAAGAAGATAAAGGCAAAACCTGAATCTGAAGGATGTTCAGTTTAAACATTTCAACTGAAAATTCATAATGTAAAATTACAAAATTATTATTGACGATTATACAATAGTATTGTATATTTTGCAATATAATATGCAGAGGAACTTTTATGACATACAAAGATTTTTCCGCCATGAACGGGATAAAGGTTGAGAAACCCTTCGAAAGAGAACTGAAGGTTATCATGTCGCCCGAAACTGATGAAGAGGTAAAGGATTTCACCTTTCTTATATCAACCCTGGCGCCCCTGGGCGGATGCACTGATTTTCATGGACATGAAGATGCCGGTGAACTCATGATTTTCATGTCCGGAACCGGCAAGGCATGGGTTGGGGACACTGAATATGACCTGAAACCCGGTGTGGCCATCTATGCACCGGCCGGTATACTGCATAAGACTCTCAATACGGGCTCTGTCCCCCTTGAAATTGCCTGCGTGTTCACACCGGCAATATCCACCAGCTATATACTGAAAAATATACAGGCGGCGAAAAAAGCGCAGCTATGATATAATTATCCTGAAAAAAGGAAGTCCTATGGAAAAGCTTATTATCACCGCGGCCCTCACGGGAGGCATTCACGGGAAGGAAGCCAACGCTGCCCTGCCGGAACAGCCCGATGAGATAATCCGTGATGCCCTGGACTGCTACAATGCCGGCGCAGCCCTGGTCCATCTCCACGCGCGCGACATGGAAGGAAAAGGCGTGGGCGATCCTGTCATATTCAAAACCCTGAACAGCGGGATCAGCAGCCGGTGCCCTGTTATCATCCAGAACACCACGGGAGGTCCCGGGATTCCCATTGAAAAGCGCATCACCAGCCTGGATGCCGGCCCTGAATCGGCATCGCTGAACATGGGCTCCGTGGTATTTTTCTACCGTGACCGCGAGATACCCTTTTACAATCTCAGGTCGGAAATAGAACTATTCGCCCGTGAAATGCTTGATAGAAACATCAAACCGGAAATGGAAGTGTACAATCCCTCCATGTTCGGCGAGGTGCAAAACCTCATTGACAAGGGGCTGCTGAAAAAACCTTTTTATATAAACTTCGTCATGGGCGTGGGGGGCATGGGAGGATACCCCGGCACCCCGGAAAACCTGGTCACCATGATGAATCATCTTCCCCAGGGGTCCATCTTCAATGTATCGGGCATCGGGCGGTGCCAGCTCGCCATGAATACCATGGCAATCCTTACGGGAGGCCATGCCCGCACGGGCCTCGAGGATAATGTTTTTTATCACAAAGGCGAACCGGCCGCAGGCAATGCCCGGCTCGTGGAGCGCGTCGCGCGACTGGCCCGGGAACTGGGCCGTGAGGTTGCCACACCCGATGAGGCACGCGTCATACTGGGGATAAAGGCATAGCCGCCCGGTTTTAAGTATATTTCATATAACGGACCAGAAGCCGTTGCCAACATGGAGAGAATAATGAAGATAGCAGTGTTAAACGAAACCAGCGCAGCGGACCGGAACAGCGACATCATGGCGGCCATTGACGGACGGGGCCACGAGATTCTAAACGCCGGCATGAAAAAAAGCGGCCAGGCTCCGGAAATATCCTACATTCACACGGGATTCATGAGCGCCATTCTGATCGCCTCGGGCAGGGCCGACTTTGTCGTGGGCGGCTGCGGAACGGGCCAGGGATACCTGAATTCCGTCATGCAGTATCCCGGAATCTTCTGCGGACATATCGTGACCCCCCTGGACGGCTGGCTATTCACGCAGATCAACGGCGGCAACTGCATCTCTCTCATGCTGAACCAGGGATATGGCTGGGCCGGTGATGTAAACCTGCGGTTTATTTTTGACTATATTTTCAGCGTGGAGCGGGGATGCGGTTATCCCGAACATCGGCGCGAACCACAGAAAGAGTCTCGTCTTCTTCTGGAAAACATATCCTCCACCACCCATGAAACCATGCCGCGCATAATCATGGCGCTTCCCGATGAAGTAGTAAAACCATCCCTTTTCTATCCCGGTTTCATGGATATTCTGGATATCGATACTATGGGCGACAGGGATATTGCCGCCGCCGTAAGAGAAAGAATGGAAAGGTGACTGACATGACCGGTATTACTATAAAGGAACGGGCCGCCGCAATCAGGGACTGCGGCGGCATCGAAGAGGCCGTGACTGCCGGCAGACTCAATCAGTACCAGGACATAACCGTTTCGGAGGCCCTGATCCTTGGTCTTCTCCGCCAGGGTGTAAGCAGGTACATAGGCATATTCGGTCACGGATCCACCGATATAGGCGAAGCCCTCCGCGTATATGAAGAGGCTGGACTCGTGAAAACCTATAATGTCCGTCATGAAACCGCCGCCAGCCACGCCGCCACGGCCCTGAAAATACTGACGGGTGAAACAGCGGCTGTCATTACTTCTATCGGTCCCGGTGCGCTCCAGGCCTTCGCAGGCTCGCTCACGGCGGCATCAAATGGCGCCGGAGTCTGGTATATTTTCGGCGACGAGACGACACACAACGAGGGTTTCAACATGCAGCAGATCCCCGGCGAGGGACAGGGCCTGTTCCTGAAACTCTTCAGTGTCATGGGAAGCGCCTTTTCCCTTTTCGAACCCTGGTCCATCATTGCCGCTCTTAGAGCCGGAGCCTCCGCCACTGGTGCAACATCGCATAACGGTCCATTTTATCTCCTGGCTCCCATGAATGTTCAGCCCGCCCTGCTGCGGGAATTCAACCTTATCGAACTTCCGGAAAAACCGAAACAGGCCGTCTGTGCTGAAACCAGGGAAGATGTATTCACCGATGCCATGGAAGCGGCACGCACCGCAAAAAATATCACCATCAAGCTGGGAAATGGAGCACGGGGGTGCGGGAAAGAAATACTTGAGCTGGCGGGACTCCTGGACGCGGCTATAGTCTCGGGCCCCAGCAGCCAGGGTATAATCCCTTATTCTGAACAGCGCAATATGACCGTGGGCGGTTCCAAAGGATCTCTTTCGGGAAACTGGTGCATGAATGAAGCCGACCTGGTCATCATCATCGGTGCCCGTGCCGTGTGCCAGTGGGACTGCTCTGGTACCGCGTGGAAAAAGGCCCGGCGAATCATCAATTTCAACATACATCCCGGCCATGCAGCCCATTACAACCGGAGCATCTCCGTATTGGGTGACGCGAAAATCAACCTGCGGGCCTTTATCCGTCACCTTGAAAAAAACGGCTTCTCACCTGTTGACGGCTCGTCGCCATGGGCCGCCGCCATGAATGAAAAAAAGAGACAGTGGGAATCCTTCAAACGGGAGCGCTATGAACTGGCGGGATTGCACGATCAGGTCTGGCAGGAACAGGTCATGACCCAGCCCGTTGCCCTGAAAACGGCCTGTGACTTCGCCGACAGCAGGAGTTACACGAAACTGTTTGACGCCGGTGATGTACAGGCCAACGGCTTCCAGATAATCGAGGATGAACGGGAAGGCATGACCTTCACCGATACGGGATCATCCTACATGGGCTTTGCCTCCTCAGCCGTTCTTGTCAGCGCTATGACGGGGCAGAAACCCATGGCCTTCTGCGGCGACGGCAGTTTCATGATGAACCCCCAGATACTCATCGACGCCGTGGAGCACGGTGCCGCAGGTATTATTGTCATATTTGACAACCGGTGCATGGCCGCCATCAACGGTCTGCAGAATGCCCAGTACGGCAGCGGATATAAAACATCCGATTCAGTTGCCGTGGACTACGCGGCCATGGCCCGATCCGTACAGGGTGTCCTGGGCCTTTTCGGCGGTTACACAACAGCAGAGTTTATCATGGCGCTGAAAAAGGCCGCCGATCATCCCGGTCTGGCGGTAATCCACGTGCCGGTCTACAGCGGTCCCGATGAGCGGGCCGGCATGGGAGTCTTCGGCGACTGGAATGTGGGCAACTGGTGCGAAGACGTACAGAAGGAGCATCATCGCAAGGGACTATGAGCGGGCCTTAGAGATAATATCTCCTGCCCCTTTTGCGGATCAGTTCCTCTTTCACGAGATCAGCAAGGGCCCGGGAGATCATTTCCACCGGTGCATGCACCGCTTTCGCTATACCGCGGGCCGTCAGACCCTGATCAGCAATAAGCGCCTTCAATATCATCCCCCTTACCTGCCGCGTTGATCCCTCGAAGGGACTTTGTTTCTGATGATGCCTGCTCCTTCGCCCGGGATTGGGAACGTTTTTTTTCAGCATGACACCGAAATCCATGAGAGCGGAATACCACTTATGGGGATTTTCCCTGTCCAGGGTCCGCTCCACCAGGGGCATGATACTGCCGTCTTCCACGCCATCACCGTGGGGAAAAAACATGTGAATAAAAACCGTTCTTATATTGGTTTCCACGAACACGACGGGCCGGTTAAAAGCAAAGGCGCAGATCGATGCGGCCGTCGCCTTTCCGATTCCCGGCAGAAGGACCAGCTCTTCCGGTGAATCGGGTATCACTCCGCCATAGTTCTCCATGACCTGCCCGGCCAGGCGGTGCAGCATGACAGCCCGCCGGTTATAACCCAGCCCCTGCCACTGTGCCAGTACACGGCCCTGTTCAGCCCCGGCCAGGCTCTCCAGTGTCGGAAAGGCCTTTACGAATTCCGTGAATTTTTCAGAAACACGGTCAGTCTGAGTCTGCTGAAGCATTACTTCCGAAACGAGGATATGGTAGGGATCCCCGGTCCTTCGCCAGGGAAAATCGCGGCGGTACTGCTTATAGTAATCATAAATAATAGCGCGGAACGCCTTCACCTCTTCATCGTCAATAAGGGAATCATGACTACCTGTCACATACCGGGCCCTGAAATCCCCTACCCTGGAAAGAAAAGCCCTGCCTGAATTCACATTTTCATCCATAGTTCTGTTATGCGGCGCAGGAATTCAATCCGGCCTGTTTTTATCATTATACACTATCATGCTCATGAGGGGGCCCAGTTCCTCGATCTTCACCGGTTTTGTGACATATTCATTCATGCCTGCCCTGATGCATTCCTCCTTGATTACATCAAGCACATGGGCTGTCATGGCAAGAATCGGTACATGCATGACATCGGGCCCGGCATCGCCCCGGCGAATCCGCTTTGTCGCCTCAATGCCGTCCATATCGGGCATCTCAATATCCATGAGTATGATATCATAACGGTTTTCCTTTACTTTCTCCAGAACCCTTATTCCGTTTTTAGCAACATCAACGGAATGTCCCAGCTTCCGGAGAACTACAGTGGCCAGCCTCTGGTTCACTTCATTATCCTCGGCAAGGAGGATATTCAGCTGACGAAAGGGAATTGATAAAGAATCAATTTGCGTCTGCAGTGCAGTCTCGGACACTTCCTGACCGCGTTTCAGCCTGATATGAAACGAAAATACGCTTCCCTTCCCCTCGACGCTATCCACGGTTATGGATCCACCCATCAGAGCCACCAGGTCCCTGCATATACTGAGGCCCAGGCCCGTCCCGCCATAGTTCCTGGAGGTAGTGTCATCGGACTGGGTGAAACTTTCGAATATAATGCCGAATTTTTCTTTCGGAATGCCGATTCCCGTATCCCTGACGGAAAAGCGCATCACCATAGCGCCCTCGGCATCGGAAACGCTTTTTTCATCGGCACGCACACTCAACGTGACGCCTCCTCGATGGGTGAATTTCAGGGAATTCCCGATAAGGTTCATGAGAACCTGCCGTATCCTGGAAGGATCGCCTTTCAGATAACGGGGAACACCGGCATCAAGATCGAGAACCAGGTAGAGGCTTTTCTCTCCCGCCTTGACGCTCATGGTTCTTATCACATCGTTAAGAAAGCGATGAAAATCAATATCGATCGATTCAAGAATAAGTTTTTTCGCATCAATCTTGGAAAAATCAAGTATATCATTAATGAGCGTTATAAGATGATCCGAAGATTCTCTCACCGTTATGAGATAGTCGAGACGTTCCTCGTCGTCATCGGTCATCAGGGCCAGGTTTGTCATTCCGATAATGGCATTGAGAGGCGTTCGTATCTCATGGCTCATCCTGGCCAGGAACTGGCTCTTGGCGTGATTCGCCTCCTCAGCCCTGGCTACGGCAATACGCAATTCAGACTCGGACCTGGTTCGTATTTCCACCTCCCTGACAAGAGACTCGTTCATCCTTTTCATTTCTTCCGTTTTCTCATCCACCTTCTCCCTGAGATACTTTTTATATTCGCGATTCTGCTGAACAAGGGCTGCCCGCTCCAGGGCCTTTTCAATGGACTGCAGCATGAGCTCCATGCTCTCTATGGGCTTTGTTATATAGTCCCAGGCACCGTTTCTCTGGGCCTTGATGACATCCTGGATTTTATCAGAGCCCGACAGAATGAGGACCGGCAGGTTGATATATTCACCGGTCAGTTTTTCCAGCACCTTGAAACCGTCCATTCCGGGCATCCTGATATCAAGAAGAACGCAATCGGGCTTATGCTTTTTCATAAGCCCGATACCGGTCAGCCCGTCTCCCGCTTTCAGGACATTATAGCCCGCCGCGATAAGATATTCCTCCAGCAGGGAGAGCATGATCTCATCGTCATCGATACATAGAATTGTGTATTTTATTTCTCCCATAATAATACTATCCCCGGCATCCCCCTGTCTTCTCCTTGTTACCTGAAAGATTTCAAAATTCTTTTATGAAGCTCACTCATATCTCGCACCGGTTTATAAATGACCGATTCATCGCTCAGACCGAGGGATAGCATCTCCTCATTCAGAATAAAATCAAGCGATCCCGTAAAAATAAAAAATTTAATATGGTCCCTCTCCCGGCTCACCCGGCTTATAAGATCAGTGCCGCTCGTATCGGGCAACCGCAGGTCCACCAGGGCGACATCGTAATCATTTTCAAGAAGCTCGTCTATTCCCTCTTTTCCGGAAACCACCTGTTTCACCGCTATGCCCAGGTCTTCAAAATAATCTTTTACTATCTCACCGAGCATTTCCTCATCATCAATTATGAGCATTTTAATCTGTTGGTTTTCCATATTTATTCAGCTCCAAGTGGTAATTTTATGGTAAAAACAGTACCCCTGCCGGATTCGGATTCGACCTCAATAGTACCATGATGGTTGGACGTAACAATAAAATATGATACGGATAGCCCAAGTCCTGTTCCGCTCCCGGGACTTTTAGTGGTAAAAAACGGTTCGAATACCCTCTTCTTCACCTTCTCCTCCATGCCGGGGCCGTTATCCCCAATGGTAATGACGGCATAGCCCTGTTCCCTCCTGGTAGTGATAATTATTTCAGGAGTATATTCCTCCGACTGTTTTTCCGACATGGCTGCGGCGGCGTTCTTCAGAATATTCAGGAAGACCTGTTCAATTTCCTCCGGCACGCAGGGAATGTCGCCGATGCTTTCATCATAATCTTTTTTAATCGATATGTGTTTGAAATCATATTTTTTTTCAAAGCTGTAATCTTTCTCCGCCATATCAATGCTCTCTTTGATTATGCCGTGAAGGGACGTGGAAATCCTGGTGCTGCCACCGCGTGAAAAATTGAGCATGCTCGACACGATTTTAGCCGCCCGCGCGGCGGCCTCCTGCATCCCCCTGAAATAGACGTTGATATGCCTTTCCTCAAGATATCGTTCCAGTTTGTTAAGATCAATTCCCGCACCGGCTGCCACTTCCCTGTTCTTTTCACTTCCGGAAGATATGCGGTTCATGGTGGCCTGGATACCCTGAATGATTACACTGAGGGGATTGTTTATCTCGTGGGCCATCCCTGCGGCAAGCCCGCCGACGGTCATCATTTTTTCCGATTGAACAACGAGGTCTTCGGTCCTTTTTCTTTCACTGATATCACGCACAACAGATAATATGTGAGGCTTCCCCATATATGTTATCCGCGATCCCCGCACTTCGGTATAGAATGTCGTACCGTCCTTTCGGATATCCATGGCATTGCCGTGATACGTTTCATTTTTCCTCATGCTGTCCATAAACTCCGAGAATAGATGCCGGTAATCGGTGTGCACGAGGCGGGATATTTCCATGCCGGTCAGTTCTTCAGCCGTGTATCCGTACGTTTCACAGGCCGTGGGATTTGCCAGGGCGATCAGGCCCTTTTCATCTACGATGAAAAGGGAATCGGTTGCCATATTGAAAATTTCACGATACTGCCTTTCCCTGGACTCCAGTTCAGTGTAAGCCGCTGCAAGCTCCTCATTCTGGGCTTCAAATTCCTCGTTGGTCGCTTCCAGTTCCTCGTTAGCCGCCTCGAGATCGACGTTTTTCTGCAGGAGCATAAACTGCGCCGTTCTCCGGTCGGTTACATCATTCAACGTAACGACGTACAGTCCTTTACCCTGCACATAGGAACTGTTTACCTGTATATATTTATCACCTTCGCCACGGCTATTCAATCGGCACTCAAATTGAAAAACGCTGCCGTCCTGCAGAAAAGTTCTATTTGAACGCAGACGCTCCACATCCTCTTGATAGACAAAATCCGTCCATTTCATTTTTCCTTCTATTTCAGACTTGGGGTATCCGCATAATTCTTCGAAGCGTTCATTGCAGAGCAGTATGGTGCTTTCCCTGTCGACGATTCCCGCAGCCGTTCCCCTGTTCTCAAAAATAGCCCGGTATCGTTCCTCGCTCTCTTCCATACGGCGAAGTGCAGAAGCGCCGCTCATGATCTCCATGCTCAGCAGGCTGGTGATGACTAGAACCACGACGAAACATGCATATCCAAGAAAATAAACGCCATCATATACGCCGCTGCCCACCAGGACGTCACTGACAAATGAAAAAAACAGTAAAGCCAAGACAGCGGCCACGGGCTTCGCTTCCTTCCGGCCATCCCTGAAAGACTGTATAGTGAGGATCATGAGATAGAGAAAAAGAGAGATATGAACCGCATACAGGAGATACGTAAGAATTCCCGGAGCTGCGTCATAGTACCGGACAGCAATGCCTCCCGGAAACTCAAATATCCTGACCGACATTCTTCCGGCGTCACGCACGCAGGACCGGTCCAGGATAACAGCGACGGGATAATACGCGCCATAAAAAGCTGTTATGAGCCATGCAATCCGGCGGGGTTTCTGACCGAGAAAAAAAAGTATAAACCAGAACAAAGAAATGGCTGTCAGGGGAACGGTAAGAGACATACCGTACTGCCATACGACGGCACCCGGCTGCGAAGCTGCTCCGTAGAAAAAAAAGTTGAATGAGGCATACACGGCATTGGAGAAACAGAACAGGGAGAAAAAGATGCTGTCCTTTCTTGACCTGTCATGGAAAAAAATGGAGACATGGAACAGGCCGACATATGCCGTAATACCGGCGATTACTATGCTGAGGGTTGAAAGCATCTCCGCTCTCCAGGCGGGAGGATCATTAATAGTAAAAAATGAAAATTCATGTACAATACTCTCCTGGTAACAAGGATAGACTAGATTATAGAGGATTTCACATTGAATGTCAAATAATTTAGTGTTTACCGATGAATGGACGGATCATTTTAAGCCCAGACCGCTCATTATCCGCCCGGGAATATCATAAATTGACAGAAAATCGTAGAGAAAATGGGCGATCATGATGGGAAGCAGCTTTCCCTGACGGAGAAAAAGCCAGGCCCAGAAAGCACCGAAAAGAAGGGCGATTATCCAGGTACCGGGCCCCATGGACCAGTGAATGAGGGTGAAAACAAGGGCTGAAACAATGACAAGAATCCATGGTTTCGCCGTCACATAACGAAGCTGGGAGATGATAATACCGCGATATACGATCTCTTCATACACACCGGCGGTGATGGAGAGATACAGGACATAGAAAAATGCCGGAACGGGATGCCAGTCGGGAATAGGGAAATACCATACCGATTCCACCTTTATATGGAATGAATGTTCCAGAAAGGATCCCCCGATATCAATGACGAGAGAAACAACGGACACCAGGGCTAGAATAATGAAACCTGAAAGGATCTGTTTTCCCATTTTTTCCCGGGAAAGACCCAGATCTGAAACGGCAAACCATCGGGCTCTGAAGGCGAGGTAGATAAGCGTACTCTGCCAGAAGATGTAAACCATGACATCGAGGACCAGTTTGAGGGCCACGGCGTCTTCCGGCACCAGGCGAAGATAAAAATCATTGAGAAGCAGGGGAGAAGAGATGATAAACAGCCGCAGAACAAGCTGTGCCTTTGTAATTCCGGTTTCCATCATTTTTATCCTCTTATAAACAGCTGACAATCCCTTCATGAAAATGCGCCGTTACGAAGAACCATTATCCATATATATACCAGAACATCCTTCCTGTCTTCAACAAAAAAATATCGGAAATAAATTATGACTTGCCATCGCCCATCAGGACCCATATTCTTTCGATACGGATTACTACATCATTTTCCGGGAGGAACGGGCCATGAAAAAGATACTATTCTGTCCACAGTGCGGATCATCGCTGACGACGGTAACAATTGAGGGAAAGGAACGCCCGGCATGCCCATCGGCACAGTGCGGCTATATTCACTGGGATAATCCCGTCCCCATTGTGGCGGCGCTCATCGAACATGAAGGCTCGATACTCCTGGCGCGGAACGCCTCCTGGCCTGAAAAAATCTTCAGCGTCATAACGGGTTTCCTTGAATCGGGTGAAGAGCCCGGGGAAGCGGTTCTCAGGGAATTAAAGGAGGAGCTGGGGCTGACCGGCATTGTGGCAGGCCTCATCGGCCTGTACAATTACACAGCCATGAATCAGCTCATCATCGCCTATCATGTAAAAGCCGAGGGTGAAATCAATCTCAATGGGGAGATAGCCGAGACAAAGCATATCCCCGTGGAAAAACTGCGGCCCTGGAATTACGGCACCGGCCTCGCCGTGCGGGACTGGCTTGAGGGAAGAAAGAAATAATATCTCCGTTGAACCGGCGCGCTTACAGTGAAAGCCCGGCGGTCATCTTTCCCACAGTGAGCTGCCCCATGGAGTAAAATTCCACGTCCCGGACATATTTCATATTGCCCCAGAGCAGATCATATCCCCTGAAATGTTTCAGTTTTTTAATCACGGAAAACCACTGGTGAAGTTCCTCTTCCGTGGCTTCTCTTCTTTTTGCAGCAACGCGGCCGTAAAGGCGGATACCCGGCATTGACGCAAAGCGACCCTTCCGCAGCGAGCTCAGCCAGAAAAACATCCCGGCGTTAACGGCCATGACGCAGATACGACCGTCTTTTTCCAGATTCTTCCGCATTACAGGGAGATACTCTTCAAAGTAATATCCCTTCCCGGGCTCCGTCAGAAACAGAGAGCCGATGGGCGAGATGTGCGGTTCCCCGTCAGTACCGATAGTTGCCACGGAACAATACATGGTGCTCCGCACCGACCGGATATATATCTTTTTTGCCAGCTCCCAGTTTCGGTCATGTATCTCCATCATCAACCTCCTGCCTCTTATCTACTGTATTGGAACATTCCCCTTCCGGGAGTCAAGTAGTATTTGTAATATTTTTATTACTTTTATTATTTTTCAATTACACTCATAATTTGTTTGACAGATGAGAGGAGACCGGCCCAGATAAAGAACGGGTGATCAATCATGGCGAAAAACAGGACTGATAAAAAAGACGAACCGAAATATGAAGAAGAACCGATCATCGGCGTGGTGAAGGTCAACGACAAGGGCCAGGTGATAATTCCCTCGGAAATCCGCAAAAAGCTGAACATCCAGCCGGGCGACCAGCTCATGGCCACCATATCAAAAGATGGCGAGGGCGTCATGCTCATGAAAATGAAGGTATTCTACGATCTCTTCATCAGCAGCCGGTATTACAATCCCGATTCAGAAGAATAATGTACCGGAAAGTAAAAATAATTCTTGACTTTTATCGTATATTTACGATATACGTTATACATGGCACAAACAAAGAAAGAAATGTTTCAGGACAGGGAAATATCCCTGGCCGAGTTCGCCCGGGCCCTGGCCCACCCGGCACGCATCGCCATTCTGAAAACCCTGGCGCAGCGCAATACCTGCATCTGCGGTGAGATCGTTGATGTCCTTCCCCTGGCCCAGTCCACGGTATCCCAGCACCTGGGGGAGCTTAAAAAGGCCGGGCTCATCCATGGTGAAATCGAGGGACCGCGCTCCTGCTACTGTATCAACCATGAACGCCTCAGGGAATTTTCCGAAAGCTTTTACGAACTTATTGCTGAACTGGGACGCCCCTTCAATCCATCATGCTGCGGAGATGAAAAATGAAAGAGATTAAAATAACAGGCCCTGCGCAGGGAATAAAAATATCACCGGCAACCTCGCCGGGATGCGGATGTTCTCCCGTTGTTCCCGGTCCGGCAGGTGACAGAGCATCAGCGGCGGAATCCCTCGCCGGTCAGGATTTCGTCACCGGCACATATGCATTCAACAGCCGCACCTTCCCGCAGGTCAACGCCGCGTGGAAACGGGCCGATCACCGGGGACAGGTACGCTCGCGCCTGGGGGCTTTCCGTATGAGTTATGCGGTGATGCCGGGCCTCTATGCCAAGGGAACGCCTGATGGCAATTCACCGGTGCTTGTTTCCTGTAATTATAAACTGAGCTTTGATATCATACGCCGCGAGCTTGCGGATATTAATGCCTGGATACTGGTCCTGGACACAAAAGGCATCAATGTGTGGTGCGCCGCCGGCAAGGGCACCTTTGGCACCGCCGAGGTCATACACCGGATACAATCCACGGGCCTGATCGGTCTCGTGGATCATAAAAAAATAATACTCCCCCAGCTGGGCGCTCCCGGTGTAAACGCCGCCGAGGTGCAGCGGCGCACGGGAATGCGGGTATATTTCGGCCCCGTGCGGGCCGGGGACATTCCCGCTTACCTCGAAAACAACATGCAGGCCGATGCCGGAATGAGGCGAATCACTTTCCCCATAAAAGACCGGTTTATTTTGACGCCCATGGAGATCGTGCCGGCCGCAAGGCCCTTGTTGATTTTCACCGTTGCGATCCTGCTTCTCGCCGGCCTGCAGCCCCGTGGCATACTTTTCCACGACATGCTGATCCGCGGCATGCCCCTTGTTTTCCTGGGAACGGCATCGGTACTGGCCGGAGCCTTCCTGACGCCCGTTTTGCTTCCATTTATCCCCTTCCGTTCTTTCGCACTGAAGGGATGGCTCATGGGGATGGCCGTGACCGCGGCACTTGTATACACGGCACAGATGCACGGGGGAAGCATACCGCTTCTCCTGGCCATGCTTATCTTCTTTCCCGCCGCGGCTTCATACCTGGCTCTGCAGTTCACCGGCGCCACGACCTACACGGGAATTTCCGGTGTAAAAAAGGAGCTGCACTACGCCCTTCCCGTTTACAAGGGCGCAGCGATCCTTTCCGCCATGCTCATGCTGGGAGATAAAATAATGCAATGGGGGATATTGTGAAATACCTGAAGAACGTCACCACCCTGAAGTACAACAAAGATAAATGCACAGGCTGCCGCCGCTGCACTGAAGTGTGCCCCCATGCCGTTTTTATCATGGATGATAAAAAAGCCCGACTCACCGACGCCGATGCCTGCATGGAATGCGGGGCCTGCGCCGTAAACTGCGCATTCGGGGCCATTACCGTCTCAGCAGGAGTGGGATGCGCTGCTGCCATAATCCACAGCATGATCTACGGAGGCGAACCCACCTGCGACTGTTCCGGCCCTGGACAGAGCTGCTGCTGAAATTTTCATTTAAAAAAGAATATCCCCCATAAAAAACGGAAAATTTTTATCAACAGTCTCTGTCCACCATGAAAGCCGACACGATGTCGCCCGGAATGACTGTTGCAATACCGACAGCCTTTCCGACGCAGGAGGAGCATACGGGGGTCGTCAGGAGGCGGTCGTACAACCACCTCCTGAAACATATCTCAATCAAAAGCCTGCTTGGTCTTCCAGACCTCCCAGACTTTTCCCACCAGGTCCGGACCCGGTTTCAGCGTGGCCTTGCCGGGCTTCCAGCCCGAGGGTGTGGCCTCGGTGCCCTTGCTGTTTCTTACGAGCTGAAAGGCCTGAACCTGCCGCAGCGATTCAGAAACATTTCGTCCAACGGGAGGAGTCAGCACCTCGTATGCCTGTACGACGCCGTCGGGATCAATGATAAATCGCCCCCTCGTTTCGATGCCGGCATTGGCGTCATAGATGCCAAAAACCGTGCCGACCCGGCCGCCGCCGTCGGAGAGCATGGGAAAGGGAATGCCGCCGTCCACCATTTTTGAAAGCTCATGATCGTTCCACATTTTATGAACAAAGACACTGTCAACACTGCAGGAGAGAACTTCAACGCCCAGTTTCTGGAATTCGGAATATTTTTCGGCAACTGCCGAAACTTCTGTCGCTCAGACAAAGGTAAAATCACCGGGATAGAAGCAGAGGAGTACCCATTTCCCCAGGTATTCTGAAAGTTTAATATTGACGAATTTCCCCTTTAAAAAAGCAGGAGCGGTAAAATCAGGTGCTTTCTGGCCCACCATTATCATGCTCATTTCCTCCTTTTTTGTGATTTTTTCTTCCTGGTTGTCCAGGATCGGTTTAACCTCCTCTCCCACGGGACCTCCCGTGGGCCGGGCGCAGCCCGCTTTGAATTCTTCAGGCATTCCGGACCTCCTTTATGTATTGTTTATATCTATGAGTTAACACCCCATATTAAACAATTCAAACATTGATTGCAAAAAACACAGAAAAAATATGAAGGAAAATATCAATCAACCCGACGCTAGAGACCGTCAGTCGAGTTTCTGCGTCTGACGATAAAAACGTTCCAGTTCCTGCCTGCGGGGCCAGCGCGATTTCTGCAGCATTCCAATTTCCGCCGGAATATACTGTGTCAGAGTCCCCAGCTTATCAAAGATTATATCAATCCGGTCACCGGGCCAGGCCCACCGGTCATTGTCCAGGCCGCAGCATCCCGGAATGGTCCCCATGCCGATGACCGTTCCCGCCCGCAGCGTAAAAACACCCTCGAGAAACCGGATAATATCATCGGGACCGGCCGCGTACTCAGCCGTGGTACCGTTCCAGACAAACCGTTCGCCCACATGCACGGTGACAGACAGCGACAGGGGATAGCCCGCCTCATCGGGCGTCACCAGCACCGGCCCCAGGCCATTACCCCGGGCAAAGTCCTTGCTCCGCGCCAGGCCCAGGCCGATCATTTCGGGGAACTGCACATCCCTGGCGGAAAAATCATTGAGGATACAGTATCCCGCCACGACATTCTCCGGGCTCTGTCCCCTCACATTGCTTTTGCCCGTGACAAAGGCCAGTTCGGGCTCGACATCAAGATATGAAGTATACAACGGCCAGTGAGTCGTTTCTCCATGTCCGATGAGTTCATTGTGATTTCCCTTATAGTAAAGCAGCGTGTTCGTATCGATTTTTTTCAGTCGGCGGCGCACAACACTCCAGGCAATACGGTTCACGGGCCAGGGCATTTCATGTCTGAAAAGAGTACGGGCTGAATTGACCAGGTGACGCGGTGACAGGCCGAAGTCCAGGAGTGCCGCCGGTTTCGGCACGGGAGGCAGGATTATTACCCTGTCGGGGTCCAGTCCCTTCAGCGAGGATACGTGATTGTTACCCGCCAGAATTTTATCCTGAAGCTCCAGGGCCACATGATAACTCGCGGGGAGGTCTTCTAAATATGCATCAATGCTTTCCAGGCAGGGATGTCTGCGTTTGAAATGCTTCATCAGGGAATTAAAAGAATATATTCTCTCATTGAGAACCAGACCGAATTGATTGACAGCTGACTTTTCGATTCTAAAGGTGACCAGTTTCATGGCAGAGTACCTTCTATTATTTTTTTCTTCACCAGGGCCCTGACAATCAATACAACCGCCCCGGCCAGGACGAGAAAGGCCAGGGCCCATTTCATACTGGTGCAGATGCCGCTGAACAGAACCGTTCCGGCACTGATTTTTACGGGATTGTGTATCAGGTACAGGTGCATGCTGTTTTCGATTACATCCATGAGTCCGGCCGCAAAAGGCAGCAGGACCATCAGATTGAATTTTTTATCCAGTCCATTCATGGAAAGACCCCGGGAAAGCAGGGCCGAGAGAAAGAGGCTGTACAATACGGGATGAAAGTAATCAAAGTAAAAGTGTTTAAAGTACAAAGCCATGAGGCCGTTTTTCTCCCATGACTGAATTATGCCGCGGAAGGTTTCATCGGAAAAGGTTGTCTGGACCCTGAGCATATCATGGCCCAGGGGGGATACGATGACAGCGATTACTGTCTGCATGGCCAGGTAGATGACTGCCAGGGTGATGATAACGGGCGTGCGGCTCATAAAGGCGGCAAACAAATTGATTTTTTTTCTCATTATTGACACCTGTTTAACGAATTATGATGAATGTTAAAGCCGCACGGGCCGGACTCTGTTCTACTTTTTCCCCCCGCCGTCTTCCCTATTCCGGCTCTCCCGGCTGCCGGCCGACTTCTCTTTCAGCTTCTTCGCGCAGTCGGGACATATTCCATGGGTAAATTCAGCACCGGAGTGCTCCTCAATGTAATGCTCCACATTTTTCCAGTAACCCTTGTCATCGCGGATTTTTTTACAGCTGGCGCAGATGGGCAGCAACCCGTTCAGGGTCTTTACCCGTTGAAGAGCGGCACTGAGTTCCTTAATAAGATCATTCTTCTCCTCCTCGAGTTCCTTTTCCTTTTGTATATCACGCACTATGATAAATTGCCCCGTTAGTTTATTTCTTCTGTTATGCATGGATGTGAGGCGTACATCGTAATAATGCGTAACGCCACTCTCCAGCATCTTCACCTCGCTCCTGTATACGGCGGGCTCGCTGCTGCATTCCAGCGCTTCATGCCAGAGCGGAAGCGCATCGCTGAAAAGGCGCCCGATCATTTCCCTGCCCTTTCGGCCCATGAAACGCTCCATGGCGGGATTGACATCCACAATACGGCAGTGAGCGTCCATGACAATAACACCGTCGCTCATGATATCGACGATCCTTTCCCGTGCCACGGGAGCCAGATCAAGCATGCGGAAACGAAAAATGCCCAGGGCCAGAAAAAGACCCGATACCATGAAAGCCAGGGGAGTCCAGTCCATGCCCGGTATGGGATTCAGGTTGAAGACATACATGACATTGCCTGCCAGGGGCGTCAGTCCTCCCAGGATCATAATGATCATCTGGAAAAGAAAATTGGATGGAAAACGGTAAATGGCCGATGCAAGCAGCAGTATGCCGGCTAACAACAGAAGGTATGAATATCCCACAAGAACCGCAAAATAGGGCCCGTGGCCGTAAAGGGCGATATTGTTGTGGGGCTGAATTATTATTTCCGTCCAGAGAAGATGATGCAGTCCATTGGTGGCGGCCATGATCACCGTAAGAAGGGGTATCACAGCAAGGACAACGTAGATTCTACGCCTGAGAAACCTGCCGACCTGGCTGTAGGAGGCGGCAAAGAGAAAAAAGAAATAGGAGGTAAAGGATATACCGGGATAGGAAACCTGGGACCAGAATATCTTCCCCGGGACATGGGTCACGGCCATCTCGAAAATCACAGCGAAAGACCATTCGGCCGCGGCCAGCTCCATCATCATGAGAAACATGGCGCCGGGAGCGCCTCTTCGCATCCATGCAGCGTAGGCCACAAAAAGCCCCATGGATCCCGAAAGAACCATGAGCAGGCTTATGAAGTTAAAATTGTATTCATTCACTGAAGAACCCGTATCCTGGTTGAAAAACAAAAGAAAGCCCGATTATAACCTGTTTTATGCTCCCCGGTCAAATTAATATTTTCCAGTTTATCCAAATAAAGGTTTTTCATGATTTCGGGAAGCTCTGTTTATAATGCGGATAAAGGATCCATAACGGTTTATCTTCTGAAATGATAATTCCGGAATATAAATTAAATTTTTTCCTTGAAAAGACGGTAACTATACTCATCAATATATGCATACAACAGGAAAGAAAATACATTCCGCAAAAACTTACGTGTGCAAATACATAGAACAATGGGAGGGTGAGTATCATGAACGAAGTGAAAAACGCAAAATGCCTTGAGGAATACAAGGATCTTCTTCCCAATATGGCCGATTATGTGGCGCGTTATGCCCGCGAACGGCCCGGTGATATCGCTGTCATAGAACATAACACCGGCGAAAAGGTCACATGGAAACAGTTCAACACCTCCGTATCGGCCTTTGCGGCGAAGCTCCTGTCCCTGGGACTCCGGAAAGGGGATATCGTGGCTACCTCCCTCCCTCTCCTGAAGGAACATGTGTACCTCATGTACGCCTGTTACCGCATCGGCATCATTATCGCTCCCCTGGATCTTCGCCTCAAAACCGGCGAGATCCAGTACTGCATGGACAAAATGAAACCGAAGGCTTACTTCTTTCTGGGCAAAACACCCGTTGCCGATTTCCGCCCCATGATCCAGGAAGTGATGAAACAATCTCCTTATATAAATCACTGGATACAGTTCCAGAAGGAGGAGGATATGATCATCGACGGCGCCGTGGGCATCACGCGCTTCGCCGCCGATATCAAAAAAATCTTCATTAAAAACCTCTTCACCGGAGCCGTTAAACGGGCCAGGAAAAAAATCACCAAAAGGGATGCATGCCTCATAATTTTCACCACGGGCTCCACGGGCTCGCCCAAGCCAGCCCTGCTCTGCCATGAAAATATCCTCATGCAGAACATCGGGCTCAAGGTCGCCTTTGAACTGAAAAGCGAAGACCTCATGCTGGTGAACCTGCCGCCGTCCCACGTGGGATGCGTCACGGAACAGCTGGCCACCACCATCTTCGGCGGCGGAACCTCGGTCATCATGCACATCTTCAATCCCGAGATGAGCCTCCAGGCCGTGCAGGAGCATAAAGTGACCCTCATGGGACAGATTCCCGCACTCTTCAACATGGAATGGAAGCTTCCCAATTACGGAGACTTCGATCTGTCCACGCTGCGCTTTGTCCTCTACGGCGGACAGGCCGTATCCGTGGAATTCCTGAAAAAAATGCGCGAAATGGCCCCGCGCATGGGTTCGGGCCTGGGTCTCACGGAGACGGCCGGTTTCTGCACCTACACCGATGTAGAGGCCTCTGTAGAGGACATCGCCGCAGGAATCGGATTTGATTCGCCCCTGTGCCCCATCAGCATCCGCGAACCCATGAATGCCGACGGCACGGCAGGGAAGGAAAAAGAAAAGGGCCAGGTGGGGGAAATCTGTTTTTCCGGGGCACAGCTTTTCCTGGGATACCTGGGTGATCCGGAAAACACGGCAAAAACGATTACAAAGGACGGCGTATGCTATACCGGGGACCTGGGCTACTACGACAGCGCCGGCCTGCACTTCTCGGGTCGCTCCAAGATGGTCATCAAACCGAAAGGATACCAGGTCTTCCCCGACGATGTGATCAACCATGTTGAAAGCAAGCTCAAGGGGCTCGTTTCCAGCGTGGCCTGCGTGGGTGTGGAACATGAAGTCTTCACCGAGGCCATCATGCTCTTTGTTGAGCCCCTGGAGGGAGCGTCGGTGAGTGTTGATGATGTCATGCGGGCCTGTGACGACATCGCTTCATATGCCAGACCTTCCCATGTGGAAATAGTCAAGCCCGGCGCCATACCCCTGAATCGCGTGGCCAAGACCGATTACCTGACGCTGAAGGAAACGGCAAAGGAAATCGTGAAGGACCTGCGACGCCAGGGTAAATGGGACAGCTGAAAAAATAAATTATAAAAAGCGGCCCCCCCGGGTCCTGCTTTTCAATACAGAACAGATTTTGGGAGTATCTATATGAGTTTCAGCAATCTATCTTTACTTTTCGCCATGCTGCGGCACCTGAAATATGATACGCTTAACCGCGATATGATCGGACATACCATCATCAGGGAATTCGGCCCCATCGATCACAACGATATTTACCTCTATGTGTCAGCCACTCTTGACAATCCCCGTCGTTACGAGGGAGAGAATGCCATTGCACCTCCCTTCTACATGTCAAGGCTCCTGTACCCCATGTTTCATTATTTCCTCACGAACCGGGACCTGCACATCAATCTGCTCCGCATGGTTCACGGCCAGCAGGACGGACACTGGCACCGGCCCATACGCGTGGGGGACGAGCTGCGCATCGAAATGTCCGTGGATTCCATAACGGATACCCCGGCCGGAGAAGTGCTGAATCTCCGCACAAAGGCATATATCATGAATGATGGGAACACCCTGGCCATGGAGGCCGTGTCCGGTTTCATCGTCAGAAAAAAATCAAAACCCGGAGCCGCTCCCGCCGGAAAAAAAGATGATAATAAATCACCCGAGATCTTCAGGGTTGCGTTTAAAACACGCGAAGGCCAGCAGCTCACCTACGCCCGGGTCTCGGGAGACACCAACTTCATGCACACCAGCAATTTTCTGTCGCGCCTGGCCGGTCTTCCCCGGACCATACTCCACGGCGTATGCCTTGCCGCCATGACCGGCAACGCCCTGCTGGATCACATTTTACACGGCGATATGACAAGGATCGTTGGACTTTCTGTTCGCTTCGCCAGCCCCGTCATCCCCGGAGACGAACTCACCATCATCGGCTATGAATCGGAGAAAAAAGGAGAGATCCCCTTCGAGGTCTTCAACGAGCGGGGCCGGGCCGTGATCAGAAACGGGCTGTTCCGGTACAGGGAATGATACGGCATTTTATATCCCACAATCTTCGTCTACAGCCCTGACATAGGCCCTGATATCAAACTTCCGTTCCAGCCCGCGATCGTTCATGTACCGGACCTTGCCGAAGACGGCGCGCTCCTTCCAGGGACGGTCGTGTTTGCCGAAGCACCAGGCCACACCGGCGTAGCCGTTGGGATCACGGCCGTCCAGGGAATATTTATCGTTCAGGTACAGAGCGGTCCTGTAGGCCTCCTCTGGTGAGGCGCTCCACTCAATGATCTTCTTCCCCCAGTACATACGCATGTACCCGTGCATTTTCCCCTTCAGGAGGAGCTCCTTCTGCGCCGCATTCCAGTAAGAGTCGTGCGTCCGGGCCTCTTCAAAGACGGCAAGGTCATATAGGTATTCGCGGGAATCGGCCGCATGTTCATCGAGCGTTTTCCTGGCCCAGTCGGGCAGCGAGGCGTATTCATCATAACACCTGTTATAAAAGACAAAGTTCATAGCCAGCTCGCGCCGCACGATGAGTTCCTCGAGAAAGGGCTCGCGGGCCGAATGACCGCTCTGCATGGCTGCCAGGGCGATCTTCAGGGGTGATATCTGTCCGAAGTGGAGATAGGGGCTGAGATGGGAAAGGTAATCTCTCGAAGGATCGCTGCGCAGCGTGTCATAATATTTCAGCTTATCGCGGATAAAGTTTTCCAGCAGTTTCTCCGCCTCGCCCGATCCTCCTTTGAGCCATGTTACCGGGGCCGGGGCAGCATCCATGTTCAGCTTTCCGAGAATTTCCACCGCCATCGCGGCGTCCAGGGATACCGGTCCCGATGACAATCTATTCTTCACAACCCGTGATTCCAGGGGAACGAGAAAACGGGAAAGCTCGCGCTTCACTTTCGGCCGCAGCGTGGCCGCTGAATATTCTTCTTTCGGTGACGCCGTCTCAACGGGAACGATCACGTCACTCTCCACCTGGACCAGCGAACAATCTATCTCCCGCGCCGCCTGCTCCCGCCACTGGCGCTGCACCCTCGTATATCCCCGGTCAGTGACAACCAGGGCCGCGTTACGGGCCAGGGCACTGACCCCTTCCACCGGCGCTTCGATCCTCAGGACAAAAATAATTCCCGCTTCCGCCAGTTTTTTTTGCACTTCGGCCAGTCCCTGGAGCATAAAGGCATAGTGCCGTGCATTTGCCCCGGGATAGCGGGATGTTATTCCGAAATAAACAATAATAGGAAGCGACAGTCCGTTGGCCCGGTCTATCGCATAGGTCAAAGCGTGATTCCAGTCAACGCGCTGAGACTGCTGCATCCAGTACAGAACATAGTCACCCTTCCGCTCCGGACGGTCATTCAGCTTTTTTATCCGCTCGGGATGGATCATATCCCGCACACGCCGTCGTGTCCCTGGAAAAATCTATTGATGAGCGCGGATATCTCTTCGGGCCTCTCCATGGGTATGAGATGTCCTGCGCCTTCCACCATGTGATACTGGCCCGAAGGAAAGAGTGAAGCCGCTTTTTTGAGGTCGATAAAGGCCCTGTTCTCACTCGTTTCCCCCTCCACAACCATAACGGGATTTTTTATCTTCGGAAGAAGCGGCCACGGGTCATAGTGCATGCCGCCCATAAAGAGAGAGGCCTCTTTCCGGGGATGGCAGGCCAGGTTAAGTCCTCCCGTGTCACCGGAGATCATCCCGTAGGCGAGATACAGGTCCAGCATCTCATCATCCCAGTTTTTAAAAAGGGCCCGTGACCGGAGATAATCCCGTGCCTCCTGCCGGTCCGACCAGTGATTGCGCCGCTTAATGGATTTCGAGGCCAGGGGATGCTGATCCACGGATATCTTTACACCGTAAAACTGCTGCGGCAGAAATATGGGCTCAATGAGTACCATGCCAGCGGCACTGTTGCCGTACAGCGCCGCTGCAAGAGTTATAATCGTGGCACCCATACTGTGCCCCACGAGATAGGGGTTCTCCAGCTCCAGACTTTTGCACAGGCCGCAGAGATCCTCGGCGAGGAGCTTCCAGGGCAGGCCCCCGTCTTCGGGTTCCGCCTCGCGGTGATCACAGAAATAGGGGGCAATGATGCGGTATTCACCGCAGAGCCGGCGGGCAATGGGATGCCAGAGCCAGGGGAGAAACCCCGTGGCATGGAGCATGATCATGACCGGCCCGTCCCCCTCATAGAGAAGATACTGTATCTCCGCATTGCCGATATTCCGGGAGACAATTTTCGGTTCAATGTTTTTCACGAGGCGCTCCTTGTGCATGAATTGATCCTCTGCAGGACAGGTTTCATTTTATACCGTCGGGGATATTTTAAGCAAGATATTTTTATGGCCGGAAATATCCTGAATTATCCTTGACCTTACAGAAATACCGATATATTTCTTTCACCAGGAAGCACACAGGAGACTATCACTACCCGTAGCGAATACCAGTTCAATGCATATAGTATCATCCATGGCCCCGGCTCAATAGTAACTCGATACACATACCTCCGGGAGCCACCCCTGGAAGGGGTTTTTAAACTATTATTCTTTAAGTCCCCCTCGGGGGGATTTAGGGGGCTTTACTGCCGCATAATTGTAAAAATACTCAGGAGTGAGCACACCATGAAAATCACCATACTCGACGGATATACCCTCAACCCCGGCGACCTCTCATGGCAGGGGTTCGCGGACCTGGGAGACTTGACCGTCCATGACAGAACGCCTGCTGAAACAATAATCGGCCGGAGCCTGGACAGCGATATACTCATCACCAACAAAACCCCCCTGTCACGCGATACCATCGCCGCCCTGCCCGCCCTCCGGTATATCGGCGTACTGGCCACGGGCTATAATGTGGTCGACCTTGAAGCGGCGGCACAGCGGGATATTCCCGTCACCAACATCCCCTCCTATGGCACACGCTCCGTTGCCCAGATGGTTTTCGCCCATATACTTGAGCTCTGCCACCATGTTCAGCGCCACAGCGACTCCGTACATGAAGGCCGCTGGACACGAAGCGCCGACTTCTGCTACTGGGAACATCCGCTCATTGAGCTTTCAGGAAAGGTCATGGGCATCATCGGTTTCGGCCGTATCGGCGCGCAGGTGGGAACCATTGCCGCTGCCCTGGGAATGAGCGTTCTGGCTTATGATAACGATATGGGGACAGAGCCCGCCATCCCCCGTTTCCGGCGGACCCGGAGCCTCGAGGAAGTTTTCCGCGAATCCGACATTGTGAGCCTCCACTGCCCCCTCACAGAGGATACCAGGGCAATGGTGAACCGCGACACACTGCGGCTCATGAAAAAGTCCGCCTTTCTCATCAACAGCTCCCGGGGTCCCCTGGTGGTGGACGCAGACCTGGCCGAGGCCCTGAACAACGGAACACTGGCCGGCGCCGGGCTGGATGTACTCTCGACGGAACCGCCTGAACAGGACAATCCCCTGCTCACGGCGAAACACTGCCTCATCACGCCCCACATAGCCTGGGCCACCTTTGAAGCCCGGAAACGGCTCATGGATATTGCCGTGGAGAACCTCCGTGCTTTTCTCGCAGGCACGGCAATCAATGTGGTTAACCGGTAAACGGTTTATCAGAAAATGCAAACCGTCCAGCCGTTATTTGATTGACATTTAAGAATTTACCACTATACTATGGCAATATATGAGAAAAGTATCGAGTGATAACTCACTCACTTTTAATATATCTGTATATAAACGGAGGCCTCCATGAAACTCTTACGAATTCTCCCTGCCATTGCCGCATCGATCATTGCGCTCTCATGTTTCAGCGAAACCGCGAGCCCTCTCCTGTCGGAACAGGAGCATACCATCAGTGGAACAAACAGCGGTTATATGATAGGCACGGGCATCCATAATATCACCGGTCCCCCTGCCGAGGTCATGTTCGCCGGATACTGTGACTTTGACCAGGTCGGCGGCGGACTGTATATGCGCCAGTGGGCCCGGGCTTTCATTATCAAGGACAACAGTACGGGAAAGCGCGTTGCCTTCGTGGTGCTCGATATCCCCATGATGGACTCGGGAATTCTTATTCACGTCCTGGACAGACTGAAAGAGCGATACGGCAATCTCTATAATGAAAAAAACATTGTCATGAGCGCCACGCATACTCACAGCGGTCCCGGCGGATATTTCAAGACCTATGCGCTCAACATCTTTGCCGGCATGACCTTCCATGAAGGCAATTTCAATGCCATCGTCAACGGCGCCTGCGAGGCCGTTATAAAAGCTCACGGCAGCCTGGCTCCGGGAAAACTCCTTCTCAACAGCGGACTCTTTTCCCCGGAAAAAAATACAGGACCTCAATTTTCTCCCCTGACACGAATCTGCCGCAACAGGTCTCCGGAAGCCTACAATCTGAACCGCGACCGGGACCAGTATCTTCTGCCCGACGGTTCTCCCGATGATGCAAACCGGGAACTCACCCAGCTGAAATTCGTGAACGAAGAAGGCTCCGACATAGGCCTGTACCACTGGACTCCTGTTCATCCCAATATGAGCGGCAGCCATCTCTTTCTCATCAATGGCGACGTCAACGGCCTGGCGTCGTATTTCTTTGAATCGGCCCATGGCACGAACTACACCGGAGGCGAGGGATTTGTAGCGGCCTTCGCCCAGTCGGACTGCGCCGACACCTCGGGCAACCTTCCCGAAGACGCAAATCTCTCCCGGTTTGAAGGCAGGGATAAAAAACTTGTCCGGGACGAAAACGGCGCGATAATCGACTGGATCGCCGACGGGTCATGTGATTATGAACGGGTTGAACTGCGCGCCAGAACCCTGGAAATGCTGGCCCGGGAACTTTCGACGGAAGGGACTGAACTCACGGGAGCCGTCGACTACCGGCAGATGTTCATTCCCGCCCAGGAATTTGACGTCCGGCCCGAGTTCATCGACGATGACGATATTTACTATGAGGCGGAACTGGGCGAGTCGCGGGACAACTGCCGCCTTTGCAGGGGCTCCGCCGGTGTCAGTTTCATCGCCGGTTCCACCGAGGACGGTGACAGCGGCATGGTATCCCGGGAAAGCAATCCCCGGGACATAGACAATTACGCCATGTTCACGCCGCAGGAAATCATCACCGATCCCCTGCCCGGCGTCGCCGATATTCTTCTCAGGCTCATTGTTTCTCCCGGTGACCTGCGTAATGAAATGGACTGCCAGAAGGAAAAACGTATCGCCCTGGCCTTTGATGAACTGAACAATCTCATTCCGGGCGGCAAAGCCTGGAACCTGAGCCTGCCCGTTCAGATCGTTAAAATAGGCGGCCTGGCCATCGTAACCCTCCCCCTGGAGGTGACAACCATGTCGGGACGCCGCATCAAGGCCGAGGTAAGGCGGGCCATGCCCGATGTGAAGCAGGTGGTCATCAACGCCACGTCAAACAGCGACGGGCGATATCTTACCACCAGAGAGGAATATGCCGCACAGGAATACGAAGGCGGCGCCACGCTTCTCGGTCCCTATTCCCTCAACGCCGTACGGCAGGTTGTGTACGACCTGGCCATGTCGTTCCGCAAAGGCGCCGATCTGCCCTCGTATGCCGTGGATTATGATGAATTCAGGGACGGCATCGAGGGAGAAGCCATATTCAAAATCGCCGGTAATGTCCTCTACGACGATGTTCCCGCCGATGTGGCTTTCGGTGATGTAAAGACGGCCCCCGACTACGCATATTCACGGGGGGAAACGGCACGCACCGTGTTCTGGGGCGGTCATCCCAACAACAACCTGACGGTTCTTTCCGATGAAAGCTACCTGGCTGTTGAACGACTCAGCGATGATGAAAGCGGCCGGTGGCTGCCCGTTGCCCATGACTGGGATCCCTCGACAAAATACCGCTGGCAGCGCTCCGGCACGGCCGCCAGTCTTATCACCATTGAATGGAATATCCCCGTGGATGCAGCGCCGGGAATTTATCGCATACGCCACACGGGCTATTACAAGGAGGCCCTCACGGGAAAAATACTGCACTACGAAGGCGTGACAAAGGAATTTTCAGTGTATTAAGAATCAACCTATACCCTTCACCTTTATAAAGTACGGACAGGTCGCGACCAGTCCGTACTTTTAGAAAACCGTATGCTGCTCAGATAACTTCTTCAATACCAAGAGGAAACTTGGAAAGTTCCTCGCATCTATCCTTATGAAGAACGATGGGGTTCTCATACCGGAACCCTATGTTTTCATCGGGACAGGCGTACTGCATGGCGCATATAAGCACTTCGTTTTCTTTGTACACGTGATCGGGGTTGGTCCAGTAAGGGAAGGGACCGTCGTTCATGCCTATACGCCACTCATCACCCAGCATACCGATGCCGTGTTCGAAACCCGGCACCATGAAATCGGCAAAACCGCGCTCCTCGGCAAAGGCCAGCATGTCTCCGGCCAGGGACGACGGCGTTATCCCGGCGCGGTAGGACTTCAGCGTCAGTTTCACCAGATCCACAAAATTATTGGCATGCCACCATTGCCGGTCCGTTGCCTTCCCGATAAAGTAGTTGTGAGAGTGATCTCCCAGTCCCAGTTTAAACATGGCGTGGATATCCACCATGAGGGGCTCACCCTCGGCAAGCTTCTTCCTGGACGCCGGGGTGCAGGCGCATCCGGCCAGTCCGGTGCGGTACCCGCTGGCAATCTCGTTTCCCCCGGTAAAAGACCACTCCCACTCGCTTCCTTCCTTACGCATGGCATAGGCAGCGAGACCGGCGATCTCGGTTTCCGTCATTCCCTTCCACCCGCCGTTCTGCAGGGCCTTCAGTACTTCCCGGTGTCCCACATCGACTATGCGGGAAGCCTCCCTGAAACGGTTGATGGTGCCCTGATCCTTGATAAGGGAGAGCCGGTCGATAATACCGTGGGCATTCACCAGTTCAGCGTCCGGCATGGCCGCATTGAATTGCTGATACTCGTAATGAGTAAGCCATCCCTCGGGCAGGTAATTGGACATGCCGCTTTCAATACCCACGCGCCCTTTGCCGCTTCTCAGAATGTCCTTGATAAAGTCGGCAATCTGCTCGATCTGGTCCTGGCCGCCCATGGGCGCAAAGCCCATTACATGATCCTCATCAAGCCATGAATCATCGGCGATCCTGGAAGCGTCGATGACAAAAGAAAAGGCAGTGGGAAGTCCCTCGGGCGGTATCACCACAAAACTCCGCCATGGACAGAAGGCGTCCAGCGTCCAGGAAAGAGTCCTGAGACGCGAGCCCAGGTACACATCGATCTTCTCTTTTTGCATTTCGGCCTGGATATCTTTTATCCGCTGCGGAAAATCTATGAAATAGGGATCATTGTTTTTCATGGTCATATCCTCCTCATCAATACTCGGCCGGGATGGTGGCGAAAACCTTGTTTATACGGTCCGCCAGAGAGGCAAGTTTCAGCGCCTTCACCATGTTCCCCTTGAGCTTCAGCTTCCCTGTCATGAGCGCCTTGTGGCTCGCCAGCTCAGCCCGCGTAATGCTGGCAAAAACAGCGTAATCGCCCGATATGGCGAATTCTGCCGCGGGAACCTCTCCCGTTCCCGTAAGAAATTCGGCAAGCTTCCCGTCCTCAAAACGAATGAAGATGAAGTGCTCCTTCCCGTCGGGACAGTTTTTGTAGATATTGGACATGGATGAAGTGAGATGATTCATCTTTTCCGGTGATAAGTTTTCCAGAAGCCTTTTCTCGGCCTCGCTCCGCCATTCATCGCTTAAATACTTGACATTACCTGCCATAACAATCCTCCTGTTAGCATTACAAAGTTTTTCGCGGTGACACGTCACCGCTTCAGACACGGGCGTTGGCCCTGTTCGCTGCAGGGTCACCGCTTTTTTTATCTAACCGGTCCTGCCGGACCGCTCCGATTCAATAAAAAGTCCATTCAGCAGCAAATCCAGGGTGTCCTCGAACATCTCCTGCACGAACCCGTCATCGGCTTTAATATAGGTTCTGATAATAACCATCTTATAAATGGAAAAGATCACCTGGGAAACCTTGTCCACATCGACGGGACGGAAAACCTTTTCTTTTATCCCCTTTTTCAGGATAGCGGTGATCATGCGGATCGACCGTTTATTGATGGATTCGTAGGGGTCAACCGTGGGAAACATGGGGAAGATATCGGGGTCCTGTTTCAGGATGTCACGCAGTTCCCCGTCCTGGGACAGGTATTCCACGGCCTTTCTGCACAGGACTAAAAGCTGTTTTCGCGCCCCTGTTTCAGCCGCAACAGCATCGCGCACCCGGTTCTGCCATCGTTCCAGGGCAAAACTCACGGTCTTGATATAGAGCTCCCTCTTATCCTTCACGTAGAAATAAAGGTTGCCCTTGGTACGGTCCAGCTTTCCGGCAATATCCTCCACGGTGGTTTTACGAAAACCATACCGGGCAAAGACTCCCAGGGACACACGATAGATTTCTTCCAGCTCTATTCGCTCTCTCATATTTTAATTGACTCATTGAATAATTTTTTCATTTGTTCAATTAAAAAGCACCGATATACATCTGTCAAGATATTAATGAATATTTTAACATTTTGTTCAGGATATCCGGTTATATTGAAAATGTATCCCTTCTTTTTATTCTTGACATTGCTCCTGCTGAACCATTACTGCTCCATTTTATCTCTCTTTCCCGGCAAAAACATGAATAAAAGAAGCATTCAAAACCACGACCTTTCCGTCGGCGCCGGCCTGGCTACCATAGTACTCTGCGCCGCCTTCGGCGCCAATTCCGTCGCGATTAAACTGGGCTTTACCGGCCTGGGTGTCTTTACCTCGGCGGGACTGCGCTTTCTTATCGCTGCCGCAGCCATCTGGTGCTGGGCCGCAGTGACAGGCAGAAAGATAATCGTTGAAAAGGAAAAATATTCAAAGCTCATGATTACCTCCCTGGTCTTCACCGGGCAGCTGGCCCTGTACAACCTGGGACTGAGTAAAATAGAGGCATCGCGCGGCACGCTCATTGCCAACCTGCAGCCCTTCATGGTTCTCATACTGGCCCACTTCTTCATCCCCGGCGACCGCATGACCGTTCGAAAGACCCTGGGCATGGTCATGGGTTTCACCGGACTTCTTTTCGTTGTAATCGACCGCGGACGGATCACAAACGGCACTGTGCAGCCGGGCGATATAATCGTTCTGGCAGGCACCGTTCTCTGGGCCTGCAACACCATCTATATCAAGACGTACATACATGACTACGAACCCTACCAGCTTGCCTTTTACACGTCACTCGTATCGGCCCCTTTTCTCCTCGCGGGCGGATATATCTGGGACGCCAAAATGATATTCATGATAGACCGCGTTGTGGCCGCTTCCCTGCTGTATCAGGGAATCGTGACCGCATCGATCGGGTTTGTCATCTGGAACAGCCTCCTGCAGAAATACGGCGCCGTAGCCCTCCATTCCTTTACTTTCATAATGCCCGTGGCCGGTGTACTCCTGGGAGGACTCATCCTTCACGAGCCCATAACGCCACGCATCATTACGGCGCTCCTGTTCATTGCAGCGGGAATTCTCGTAGTCCACTTCCGTGCGAAAAACCTTTCGGTATTCCCCTTGCGGCGGGGAAATCTATAAAGATGGGGAGAAACGCTTCCCCGCATAAAAAAATATTTTTTTATAAAAATAATTTGCCATTTCCTGCGTCCTGTTATATTGTTAAAAATGTCATCGTACAAAACTGAAATCGATTCCACCACTGTGTAACAATTTATATCTTTGCAGGTTAAAAAATACCCTATGGGGATAAGGGAACCTCTATAAATCATTATTTGGATGTTCCCTTGTGGGCACAAATATAGGAAAAATAAGGTTTTTTCATTTTGTTGTTAATGAAAAACCTAATTTTTGAGGTGCCCATAATTCAAAAAAGGGATATGGTTATGAAATTCGGACCTCACAATGACAGAAGGGTCCTCATGCTTCGGCGCATCGATGATGAGAGGAGGATCGTGGACTACCTTGAACGAAGCGGTCTCGTTGTTTTCCAGAGAAGAACCTTTGACCGCCGCAGAATGATCCGCAGGAACCGGCATATGGACCGGCGCATCCAGGCTGTTTAGCTGTCAGGAAAGCATGGTTGGGGATAAAAACATAAGTTTATCCTGCCGCTTCTTCGCTTTAGCGATGGCCTGATCGCGGCCATTCACCGCACCGTTCGCATGCCTTTCTCCACAAGAAGCTCAAAGCGGTTTTTCTCGGCAAAGGAGATGGAAGTAAACATCTTATACAGTTTCAGTCCCGCATGTTCGAGATTAATACCTGAAACATAAAAGGTATAGCCCGGCACGCTTTGCAGGAGCACCTTCAGTTCCCGTGCCAGGGCATCCATCTCATTTTTATGATATATTTCCGAAAACCCGCCGTCGGGCAGCGTAAACCGGTATCCGAAATCACCGTCTTCCATGAGATGCAGCGAGAGATGGAACGGTTTCATGGCCTTTTTCGTTTCCTGGAGGCGGCTGAAGGCCGCCGGATCAATTTTTTTAATCTGCGTCTGCCTTCCCGCTTCACGCTCCAGACGGTAGAGTTCGACTATCTCCCCTCCCTTTCCTTCTCCCCCGGCCAGAGTGGAATTCCTGTTATTAGCCAGAATGGTTTCGGCCGCGGAATAGGCGAAATCATGAAGATGCGCCAGGTACTCCATCATTTTAGCCGCGTCCTTGCGGTAAAAGGTTATTGCCCCCTTCTCGTCCGATACAAAAAAATAGCTGTATTTGCTGGCAATCTGAAAATAGACCTGAATAACATCATCTTTGTGGTTTTCAGTTATGGCTTTCAGGTACTCCAGCTCGGGCACCGAGGGATCGAACCTGAGAAGTGTTTTATTTCCCCTGTTATACGACAGATTATACAGCAGCCTGAGCTCGTTTTCCAAAAGCGTGGAGACAATAATGTTATCAGTTCCTTTTTTTCTGCTGGAAAAGATAAAAAAAGAATTCCCCAGCATGGTTATGTAGCGCTTTCTGGCGTCATCTTCTTCCGTCACAAAGAATTCATAGATGTCCCTGCAGAATTCCCTGATCCGGTGAAACTCTTTGCTTGACCCGAAGGGCTGGGAAGCTATGAGACTGATGGCATGACGGTAATCCCTGCCGGTCATGAGCCCGCCGTTAATAACCCGAACCGCTATCTGGGCCAGATCCAGTTCAGACCTGTACACATCGAAACGCGTTTCTCCCCAGCTGCTGTGATAGAGAAAGATGATTTCTTCGAGACGCTTGGCGTACCGCGAATAGGGGTTTATGATCATATAGCTCATGACCGGGAATGGATCCCGCAGGAAATAGCTGTTTTCCAGTTCAACCTTCTTGAAGGAAAAATGCACCGAAAGTTCCGTGATCAGTTCGCGGATAAAATTGGGATCAACTTCATGCAGTCCCGTGGCTATCTCCAGCCTGGTATAATCTTTCTGAAAAAGACCGTTCAGGCTTATCCACACCACGAGCCCGAAAAGACTCGCGTCCTTATGCATAATGAGCTTCGTGGCCGACTTGTGTACGATAAGGCGTTTCTGAAGCAGCCAGTACTCCTTCCCGTCCCTGTCCTTAATGAATTCAATGGTGAGCAGCTTCTCGGCCGGATAGGTTTTGAAGCTCAGGGTATTGTCAATCTTGGTCGGTTCGATGGCGAAGTGTGAATATATTTTATGCGTTATCCCCTTGATGGCCTGGGGGCTCAGGTTTTTTGTCTTTGAAAGCTCACCCATACTGTTAAGGATACTTTTATATCCCTGGAGAATATACTTCTTGCTGCTGTTCATCATGGAATGCACCGAGTCGATGTCCCAGCTGTCGAATTCATCCATTTTTCCGATCATGGACGGGGTCCACTGCCACCGGGCGGTGTACTCCTTCATCTTCCTGCGCTTCAGGCTCTCGGGCTGTTCCTGCCTGCCCCGGGGAAGCGGTTTTACGGCCTGGGATAGACGGGGATCGACTTTGAGATAAAAGCTGTTCTTCACCAGGTCCAGGGACGCGTCATCTTTCAGTTCCCTGGCGAAATAGTCATGGACCTGGTTGAACATTATCAGGTAGGCGTCGATATCCTCGGGCTCCATTTTGCCGGACTGCACATTTTTCTTTATCAGGTTGCTGATATAGGGATTACCTTCCACATCGTGCATATAGCGTTCCAGAAGGCCCAGCTTGATTATCGATTTAAAGGGATTGCCCAGGGACTTCAGAATCTGGAACAAGGCGGCGATGAGAAAATCTTCAACTATGATTTTACCAAGGTTGCCGATATCAACAAACTCAGGTCCCATATCGGAGTCCCGCACGGCAAGATACCAGGCCTGGTACTCCACGTCTGAGACATCGGGCGGCGTGACCCACCAGAAGGGAATTTTTCCGGCGATAAGGATGGAGCTCCTGAAAAATTCTTCCTTGAGAAGCTGTCCCAGGGAACTGCCGGCCAGCCCTTCATGTTCGTCGCGGTCAAAGATATTCTTCTGGACCCGTACTATATCGTTGAGAAAAAAATGGACCTCGAGACTGTAGGTTTCGGCGATCCAGTCCTCTATCTTGCGACACTTGGCTTTGAACTGGCTTATGGCCTCAGGTGAGTATTCCGATTCATAACCGCAGACCCAGAAGTCGAAATCGGACCTGCTGTTAAAGGCGATGGTGCCGCTGCTTCCCATGAGAGCGAGCATGTGAACGAAAGGTTCCGAAACGTGTTTCATCATTCCCGGCGTGATGGTCCTCGAGACCGCCATTTTCGGCGTGCGTCCAGCCAGGGAATAGCCGCTGATCCCCACGGGCATTACGGCGGACTGGATATAGCCGGGAAGATCGGGTATATTCACATGAAGCAGAAAAGGAATAAATTCAAGCAGATCCATGATAACCTGCCGCTCCAGTGACTCATGGAGCTGATTAAGCTTCAGCCGGTTATAAACGAGAAAGTTCTGCTTATAAGCCCGCACCCGGTCAAGTATATCGCTTTTATCCAATGCTCCGACACCCGTCCTTACATAGTCTCGCTATCATCAATCTTTTTCACTGAAACGGTCTTCGAGTCCTTTGTCCGGTCAAAGACATTGGCGATATAACTCTGGTAATCCTTCAGGAGGTCTATCTGTATGGGCCGCTTCAGATTCTGCATCTGCCTGTCCTTCAGAACACGCACCCTGGGGTTCATGGGATAGAGCCTGCTCATTTCCTCGATTATGGCGACCTCCCCCGTATTGAGCCGCACCAGGTCCCCCCTGTTCATGAAAAAATTTCCCTTGTTGACGATAAAACCCAGGCCGCGTATGAAGTCACGGAAATCGGCGGGAAGAAACTGGTGTACTTTTTTATACGGCGCGTAGACCATGTTGAGCATAAGCCGGAGAGCGTCACGGCTCGAATAATTGACATTTGGAGGCCTGCGGAGCACCAGGGCTGTATAGACATCGCACAGGGACACGAGCCGTATTTCCCGGGGCAGCTGGGTCTGTATGTGATCCATGTCGAAGCCGTAGGGATATCCCGATCCATCGGTTTTTTCGTGATGCAGGAGGACTATCCTTTTCTCAAATTCCTGCATGGCGGGATTTTTCTCTATAAACTTGTATCCCACATGGGGATGTCCCCGTATGACATCGAATTCCTCCCTGGAGAGTTTTTCCACTTTATTGATGATATCCCTGGAAATGGAGGACATACCGATGTCGTGGAAAAGGGCGCCCAGGCCCATGCCCTCGCGCAGCGCCCTGTTCAGGTCAAGCCGGGCGCCGAGAATGGCCGACAGGATTGAAACATTGGTGGAATGATGATAATGGTACTCGTCCAGGTTGCGGAAACTGCTCAGAGATTCATAGACACCATTCTTGTTTTCATCGACGGTTTTCAGTATTTTTTCCACCATCTGCCGTGACGAGCTGATCTTCTCCTTGGAAATAGTGGCCCCGGGTGCATAGTTGTAAATCTCGCGTATATGCTCCAGGAGATCCCTGGTGTGATCGACCATTTCCCGTTTCAGGTCTGCGCCGATCATGTCCCGGGTGACATCGAGACCCGAATCGGTTGTTTCCGTTGTCCTGGTTTTCGACGCCGTAGGATCATAATAGAGAAATTCTATCTCCGCCGAAAGGAGGTGGCGGATATGTGATTCCTCAATGGGAGTGTGAGCTTCCAGGACACTATTACCGAATTCATCAAAAAGGTCATACCCGAAACTGGAACCTGCTCTCAGTAATGAAACCTGCACCTGAACGTTTTTTGTTTTATCATCAATTTTTTTAATCTTATCCGACATGCCCATGCCCTGTACTTTGCATTCCCTGCTCCAGATTTTAATCCCTTTGCAGATTAATCAAATCAATTTTTGGGAAGCCTGCAAAAAGCGGTTTTTCATTAGAAGAAACAACGGACAACCGCTTTCCGATCATTATACTATAATCCGGTTCTTTTATCAATGAAAATATGGGCCGGGCAATAATATCTTGACAGACCCATCCCCTAAACTCATCACTTATTATAATGAAGCACAGCATTCACAGGGGGATATCAGGCCATGCCGTATCATCTTCTCAACATAGCCACGGGAGAATCCTTTACCTGCCGGGACGAGACATGGCATTCCTGCCTCGATCTGGCTGAAAAGGAGGGATGGAAACCCGACGGTACCCTCTTTGACTACAAGTTTATCCTCGATGAGAGTACCGATGAAAATGATGACATCATGTATACTCTCTATATGAGCCTTGTGGTACATCACCGTTTTCTCGAATGGGACGGCAACTTTACCGACAGGGCCAACCAGATCGTTTCCCATGATGACGCCCATTACCTTGCCCTGAACATCAGGGGCCTTATCGACAACAGGGAACTCATTGAATTCATCGCAAAAGGCTCCTTCCGCATCTGCGAAATTTAAAATCACCGGTCCTGGGCTTTCCGCTTTTTCATTGACAGAATGAACATGTCTGCCATTATACAGGAGAGTACAGACAGCCTTCCAGGGAGTATTATGATACTAAATCGGAAACTATCGGTATTGATCATACCGGTCGTAATAATTATCTTCACAACTGCGCGGTGCGGAAAAAAATCCGATATACATCATGTGGCCATAGGCACCGGCGGCGTAACAGGCGTCTATTACCCGGCGGGAGGCGCCATAGCCCGCATGGTGAACAAAAAAACCGACCGCTATAAAATCCGGGTCACGGTGGAATCCACCAGCGGGTCCGTGTATAACATCAATGCCGTCCTCAGCGGGGATATCAATTTCGGCATAGCCCAGTCAGACCGCCTGTTCCAGGCCTGCAGGGGATTTGCCGAATGGGAAAAGGCGGGACCGCAGAGGAATATCCGCTCAGTCTTTGGCCTGCACCATGAATCCATAACACTGGTGGCATCGGAAAAGAGCGGTATAAAAAAATTTTACGACATCAGGGGGAAAATCATCAACCTGGGCAATCCCGGATCAGGACAACTCCAGAATGCCCGCGACGCCATGGAAGCCTTCGGCATACATGAATCGGAAATTAGCGCTGAATACATCAAGGCCGTGGAGGCCGCGGGCCTGCTCCAGGACGAGCGTATCGACGCCTTCTTCTACACCGTGGGTCATCCCAACGGAAGCCTCAAGGAAGCGGCCGCGGGAAGGGTCAAAGTGAGGATAGTTGATGTGTCAGGTAAGCCTCTCCAGGCACTCTTTAAAAAATACCCCTTCTACACCACGTCGATCATACCGGCGGAGATGTATCCCGGCATACTGAACACGGAAGACATTGAGACTTTCGGGGTCAGAGCCCTCCTCATCTGTTCCGCTTCGGCCAGGACCGAGGCGGTCTATGCCCTGGTAAAGGAGGTATTCGACAACTTCGACGAATTCAAAAAGCTCCACCCCGCCTACACTGTTCTCACACGCGAGGATATGCTGGAGGGGATGACGGCCCCCTTCCATGAAGGGGCCATGAAATACTACCGGGAAACGGGACTGGACCGGTATATAAAATAATTGTATGATATTTACACGAAAAACACAAACAGCAGAAGAAATTTTAAAAGAAGAAACCGGCGAATTACGTTCATTAAACCCTTTCGAAAAGATCCTGACTGCCGCCGTGGCCCTGGCATGGGCCTTCTTCCAGCTTTCCCTGGCAAGCTGGCTCATCCTCGACAGCATCAAGGTGCGGGCCATCCATCTGGTTTTCGCCATGGTACTGCTCTACCTGAACTTCCCCCTCTTCAGGAGAAATAAAAAGCTTTCATTTATTTCAACAACGAGGGGGATAGCACTGCTGGATTATATCCTGGCGGGCCTGTCAATCGCGGCGGCCCTCTACATAGTCCTGGACTGGGAGGGACTTGTGACCCGCATGGGTGCCCTGAGTACCCGGGACATCATCTTCGGCTCCCTGCTCATACTGCTTCTCCTTGAGGCATCGCGACGATGCATAGGGCCCGCCCTGCCGGTTATCGTGATCATTTTCAGCCTCTACGCCTTTTTCGCCGACACCATGCCCGATTTCATTTCAATCAGGCCGGTGTCTCTGAAAAAATACATCAACCAGGCCGCCCTTTCATCGGAAGGGATATACGGCATTCCCCTGGGAGTCTCGGCGAGCATCGTGTATCTTTTTGTTCTGCTGGGGGCCATGATGGACCGGGCCGGCGCAGGGTCCTTTTTTACGACCCTGGCTCTGTCCCTCCTGGGCCGATTCAAAGGAGGACCTGCCAAGGCAGCCGTGGTATCCAGCGGACTCACTGGCATGATATCGGGCTCAAGCATCGCCAATATCGTCACCACGGGAACCTTCACCATTCCCCTGATGAAAAAAGTAGGATATCCGGCAAAAAAAGCCGCCGCCATCGAGGTTGCGGCCAGCATCGACGGCCAGCTCATGCCGCCCATCATGGGAGCGGCGGCCTTCATCATCGCCGAATATGTCAACGTCCCCTATGTTGAAGTGGTCAGGGCGGCTCTCATTCCGGCCCTTGTCTCTTATGCGGCACTTTTCTTCATCACCCATCTCGAGGCTTCGAAGCTGGGCATGAAGGGACTGCCGCGCCGGGAGATCCCCTCCTTCAGAAAAACATTGAAAGAAGGATTCCATTACCTTATCCCCATTTCCTGGCTCATCTATGAACTTATCGTGCTGCGTCACTCGCCGGAACTGGCGGCTTTCCGCGCCATACTTCTGCTCTGCGCCGTGATCCTCTTCCAGGAGATATACCGGGCACGCCGGGCGAAAAGCACCTTTCTCTCTGCCCTGAAGAACGCCATCACTGCCATCGGCGGCGGTCTCATCAGCGGTTCAAAAAACATGGTCGTCGTGGCCCTGGCCACGGCCGCGGCCGGCATTATCGTAGGCATCGTAAGTCTGGGACTGGGGAGCATGATCACGCATATAGTGGAGGCCATATCATCAGGCAATGTGTTCATCCTGCTTTTTATAACCGCCATAGCCAGCCTTATCCTGGGCATGGGCCTTCCCACCACGGCCACCTACATCGTCATGGCTTCCCTGACGGCGCCCATCATCGTCACCCTGGGTTCTCTCTATGGCCTGACAATCCCCCTGCTCGCCAGTCATCTCTTCTGTTTCTATTTCGGCATCCTGGCCGATGATACGCCGCCCGTGGGGCTGGCTGCCTATGCTGCCGCGGCCATCGCCCGGACCGACCCTATCGCCACGGGGCTCCAGGGATTTCTCTACGACATCCGCACGGCCGTAATCCCCTTTTTCTTTATATTCAATCCCGATATTATTTTGCACGGTATAACGGACTGGCGCCAGGGGCTGCTTGTTTTTGCCATGACCCTGCTGGCAGCTTTCGCCTTTGCCGCGGTCGTACAGGGATGGTTCGTCACAAAAAATAAATGGCCTGAAATTCCTTTTCTTCTTCTGGCGTCACTCATCCTGTTTCATCCCGGAATACCGCAGTCATGGCTGGGAATGGATTCCTGGCACCGGTACTGGTTGTACCTCCCGGGCCTGGCGATACTGGCGGTTATTTTTGCGGAGCAAAAACTCCGTGCAGGAGAAAAAACATGAAAATAAAATACCCCCTTTTCTCCCGGGGTCTCTACCGGTGCCACTACGCGAAGCATATCGATGATGATGCTCTGGCCATGAGCGATGAAGGCAGTGAAGGGACGTAAGGAATGTCGGAAGCATTGTCATTTATTTCTCTTATATGCGCCTTATTATTCAGCTTTTATTGTTTGATGGGGCTCTATATCCTGTTCAGGGACGTCAGGTCGCCGGTGAACAGGCTTTTTTTCTTCATGAGCCTCTGTATGTCTTTATGGTTTCTACCCTCAATCTACCTTTATTCCACAACCGATCACACCGTCGCCATTGAATGCATCAGATATGCGTCTGTCGGGATCATGCTCTTTGTGCCTGCCGTGCTCCATTTCAGTCTGCTGGTAAGCCGGGAAAAGGGGCTCCTCATGTATTACCTACTTTATCTTCCCTTTATTATTATCGCATTGATAAATATATTTGAACCGGTATTCTTTTCACGAATATATATGGCGGATGGATACTGGCATTTCATCCCGAATTTTGAATCTTTTACCCATAAAATATACAGTTTTCTCGCCCTGGGTTATGTACTTTATGCCATACTGATACTGTTTCGCAGTCATTCTCAAACAAAATCAAACCGTAAAAAACGCCAGCTCCTTATTATTGTCACATCTCTCCTCATGTGGGTGGTGATTATCACCTCAGAAGAAATCCTCCTTCCCGCCTTTATTACGGATTTTACCTTTGGACTAGCGCCCATCACCTTTATCATCGCCATGGCCGGGATGGCCTATTCCATCCTGAAATACCGATTCCTGGAATATCCCCTGTCCCTGGCGGGATTAGATGTCATTAATAACATTGAAGAGACCGTGATACTTCTAGACGCAGACCTCCGCGTTGACGTAATTAACCGAAGGGCCCTCAACCTGCTCTGTTCCGATGCGAAGGCGGTACACAGAAAAAAATTTACCGACCTGATAGATGAAAAAGAAAAAATTCAGTCAGAAATCAGCGCCATACTGGAAGGCCGGCACTATTCCCATGCCGCGATGTTTCATTTTACTGCACCCTCCCCACGGCATCTCATGAATGCCACATTCTCGTCAATTAAGGATGATATGGGAGACTCTGTGGGAATCCTCATAATCGCCCGTGAGACGAGGGATAATGAGTTTATTGTAAAATATCATATCAGCAACAGAGAAATGACAGTAATCCTCGAAATACTTTCGGGTCTCACGAACGGGGAAATTGCAGAAAAACTGTGCATTAGTGAGCTTACCGTCAAATCGCACATAACGAGCATCTACAACAAACTGGATATCACCAACCGCGTCAGGCTCCTCGAACTACTCAAACAGTATCACATCGCCCCCTGATCGCAATACCGTTTTTTATCCTTCTTACCCATTTTTTTTCGGTTTTGCTACTTTAGTAGGATGTCGCGGCTGCCTCAGTTTTACTTATTATCTGTGATATTGTGTGATGTGTATGGATGGTTACAAAAACTATTATTTTTGCTCCCACCATCAAACGCAGATATTATTAACATCCGTTTTTTAAGGAGAATTAAAGTGAAAAAAAGAAAATTGAGTCTTTTCATGTCAACTTTATCAGGAATAGCGCTTATCTTTTCCTTGACGATTTCATGCAGGGAAGACCTGCGCCCGGCAGTGTATACGGTCACTTTTGACAGCCGGTCCGCCACAACTGATGCAAGTCCCGCAAGTAAAACAGTAACGAGCCCGGCAACAACGGTGGATGCTTTGCCCACGGACCCTGAAAAGACCGATTATACCTTCACGGGCTGGTGGACGGAAGAAAACGGCGCCGGTACTGAGTTTACCGCGAGCACGGCCGTTACCGGTGATATTACCGTATATGCATTATGGGAGTCTGATACTATCGCCTCACTGGAAAAAAGAGACATGATGCCCGTTGCCGGAGGAACATTTACCCAGAGAGATACGAACAGTCAGAGTTTCAGCCATACCCTGTCCGCCTTCAAGATGGCAAAATATGAAGTAACCTATGAACTCTGGTATACAGTAAAAACATGGGCTGATTTAAATGGATATACCTTTGTAAATCCCGGCCAGGAGGGTGATGATGGAACACCAGCCGCCTCTCCCAATGCAGGCAATTATGAGCCCGTCACATTAATAAACTGGCGTGACTCTATTGTCTGGTGCAACGCCTACAGCGAGATAGCGGGGCTTGATCCTGTCTATAGAAACTCGAGTAATGAGGTGCTGAAAAACTCAAGTGATACGGCGGCTTGTGATGCGGCAATCCCGGACTGGAGCGCAAGTGGCTACCGCCTTCCCACTGAGGGGGAATGGCAGTATGCCGCGAGCTATATAGATGATTCTACCTCGATACCTTTCAATCATGCTTCGGGGGATACGAGCAACTATTGTTATCCAATAGACGGAGGAGAATCAACCATTTTCGGTGATTATGCCTGGTATGACGGTAACTCTGAAATCGTATCTGGAGACGGACGCCACACCCAGGATGTGGGCGGCAGACTGGCAAACGCCCTTGGCATTCATGACATGTCGGGCAATATATGTGAGTGGTGCTGGGACAAGATCGGAAACTATCCAACAGGTCCGCAGGTAGACTACAGGGGGGTTGCATCAAGCAGTTACCGAGCCACACGGGGTGGCCAGGCCATCCTTTCCTCCATATTGATCCAGGTAGGGTACCGTATTACGACAAGGCCCCCGAACTGGACCAATACGGGTTATGGCTTCCGCGTCTCCCGTTCCAATTGAAGAAAGGACCGTTAAAACAACGAATGTGATTCACTCCAGGTAGCCTGCCACGGAAGCTGCCGGGAGTGAGATGATTGGAAATGGAAATAATCAATAGAAAGAAAGCCGCCGATTTAGTTCCATATCCTTTTGACGCCCTTATACAAATCGAACTTCCCGTCATCGCCGATAATACTCATTTTTTCGCAAAGCACGACGGATATGATTTAACGGTCAAAGGATCCCGATGACTGTCATATATTTCCAGAGATTGATACCGCAGTATATGCATATTATCTACGGGAAGTATGGAGACGCCCGCCTCCCGGGCCAGAATCATGACATTCTGCAGGCCGAACAATCAGTCGGCTTCATAAACGCTCAGGGCTGATATTCAGCACCTTCCACGAGTAGGATGTATAATGAGGGAACATACTTTTTATCTGTTCTATCAGACCGATTTCCGAATCAGCGGGCGATTCCCTGGAAACACCAATCGTGACCTCGATGCTCGATTTCCCGGCATGAGTCTTTATCAAAGACCGGACCATCTTTTTTTTATCCATGGATTCAAGGGCGTTCCAGCAGGGATGCGCCAATGCGTCAACTTCGGTACAGAGCTTCCCCTCGATATCCCGTAAAAGAAAAATCCTCCGTTTGAGGAAAAGAATACACCCCTCGGCGGCATCGGGCCTGAGTTCCCGGCCCAGATCATAAGCCGGCACCTCCGGACTGCGGCTCAGTCCCTGGACATGGTAATCCAGATGTACTTTCAGGGAACCGGGATCGAAACCGGTCACTATGATCTCCGCACCTGGACTGAGTTCAGCTGTTCCCAATAATACTTCGATAACCCGATAACGGGTGTCGACATAGACATAGGGCTCTATGCCACAGGCCGGCAGGAAGGTCCGTGATATTTTCCCGTTCGATTCCTCCCGGGCCATAACTATCAGCGGCGACATCACAACCAATTGCTGCAGATCAATTTTTTCAAAATGAACCTGTCCCATCAACACCCCCGGGGAGAACCTGCACTTCCATTCCCTATCCGGAATGAGCATATAAACCGTTATCGATGCTGTCAAACAGTATAGAGAAAAATGATATATGAGTTCTTACAGGGTTTCATGAGATGCCAAAATATTATTTTTTTCCTTGCATAAAAATCCATAATTGCTATTTACTTGTACTAGATTACCCTGGATGGCTGTTTCCCCATGAAAAATAACATACTTATAACTCTGACACTGCTCGTCTTGATCACCGTTACGGGCTGCAAGACCGTATCCCTCGACGATCCCGGAAACAGGAACCTGGCCTATGCCGTTCTGTCCGGCGATGTGGAAATGGCCCGACAGTCGCTCATAGAAGGTGCCGATGCCAGGGCCCGGGGAAGCGACGGGAAAACCTTCCTTCATCTTGCCGCCATCGGCGGTAAAACAGACATGACGGAATTCCTCATAAAGATAGGATGCGACCTGAATGCCCGTGATATTAATAAAAACACGCCCCTGCATTATGCCATTATCAACAACCGCTTCGACGCGGCTAAAGTCCTCATCGCCCGGGGGGCCGATGTAAACGCCAGGAACGGCAAAGGAAAAACTCCCCTGCACCTGGCCGTTATATCCCTGCCCAACATCTCCGAGGACACGCCCTCGGCCATTCCCAACGAAGGGGAAATCACCTCCACCTTCGGCGTGCGCCAGTCACCCTTCAGAACGGAGTACGAATTCCACAGCGGCCTCGATATCGCCACCCTGGAAGGAAAACCCATCAGGGCCACGGCCAGCGGCATTGTCGTTAAATCCTGCTGGATGGGCGGATACGGCAACACGATCATCCTCAGGCACAAGTTCGGTTTTGACACCATGTACGGCCACTGCCGGGAACTGCGCGTGACCCAGGGCGCCACGGTGAAAAAGGGGGATATTATCGCCACGGTGGGAATGACAGGAAACACCACGGGAAGCCACTGCCACTATGAAATCCGCTTCAATGATATTCCCGTCAACCCCTACCCGTACCTTCACAACGTGAAAATGAAAACGGGCAGCATATCGGACATATACAGCATGACACGGATGCTGCTGGAAAAAAACGCCGTCATAAACAGCCGCGACGATGAAGGAGTCACCCCCCTCCACGACGTAGTGACCCGGGACCTGGAAACGGCGCGGCTCCTGATCCTTATCGGGGCCGATATAAACGCCAGGGATAAAAAAGGCCGAACGCCGCTCCATCATGCGGCGACGGGAAAATACAAAATTGCCGCTTTTCTCCTGGAAAAGGGGGCCGATCCCATGGCTAAGACAACGGCGGAATATTCAGTCATCAACGGTCAGCTCTTTCTTGAGGGATCAACACCCATGGATGTGGCCGCACGGTTCGGGGCCGGCGATATCATCGCACTTCTTGCGAAATCCCGCGTGAAAAAGTAGAGACCGGCCCTAGAGCTGTTCCCATTCACCGTCGCCGGGAGGCGGCACTTCACCGTAGTTATCCACGCCTGCCGCAATCTCCCGCAAATAATTGATGGCAATGGAATAGTTCTCATCACCGATGGATATCTGCACATATTTATCCCGCTTATTATAAAAGATATTGTTGCGCATATGAGTGATATCCATGACCTTTCCTTCCCGGAATACCCTGTGCAGGATATTTTTTTGGATTTTATAAGGAGTCCCCGTATGTCTATTATAGACTCTAACCCGACGACAGTCAAGGGGAGGGGAGATAATTTCTAATACAAACCAACTTGACAACGGGAGATACCTCTTTTTACAGTACGCGGAATTATAGATATTATTGCGGGCCCCGCCTCATCATATCATGCACCGCACAAAATTGTTTCTTGACAGGATGTCAAAAACATACGGTAAATAAAAATCATTGCAGTGAATGTTATCAGAATTACAAGGTCCGGGGAATGGAAATCAGCACCTTCACAAAATTGAAAGAAAAAGAAAAGAACGCCCGCCGCAACATTATAATCGACGCGGCTGAAAAGGAGTTTGCCTCCAAGCCCTTTAACAGGGTGAATATGCGTGATATCGCGAAAAAAGCCGGGATATCACCGGCATCCATTTACCGCTACTTTCCTGATCAGCAGTCCCTCTTTGTCGAGGCCTTTGTGCGGGGGACAAAGGATATCTTCACCAGGCTCCACGAAATTGTCGACAGTTCTGAAGACGGTGCCTTTGAAAGAGTCACGGAGGAATTCATCGATTATTTCACCAGGAACGATCAGTATTTCCGCATGATGATGCATTTTTTCCTCGACGGTTCCGTTGATACGGATGTATTCGACAAACTGACGGGACTGGAGAGAAAGCTCCTCCTGGATTTTGATACAATTTTCGAAAAAATCAGAGCGAAAGGGAATATCCGCTTCAATTCCCACACCCTCTTTTCCACCCTGGTGGGCATAGTAGCCACCTTCAGAAACCATCCCGGCAAAAGTGAGAACGATATTTTAAAGCATCGCCAGCGGATCGGTCAGAACATCACCAGGCTTTTTCTCAATAACTCGAAAAAATAAACCGTCCGGTCATTTTTTTAATACAACTGCTTGACATTTTAAGCATTGTCGTGTAAGCAAGCGGCAGGGATATTATGTCTCATCTCCAAATACGATGATATGATAAAATCTTCCTACACAAATTAAAATGTGAAATAATTTTATAAATTAACCGAAAAATAAAACAGGAAGAAAGAGAGCCGTATATTGCTATATACGCACAGAATGCTTCAACTCGCTTGTCTTCGGTGATACATCAAAACATATATTTTCGGTTGTGACAGAACATGAATGCAAAAATAAAAGAATTTAACCGTTTATCCGACATAGAAAACACGAAACTGCTTATTGATATCACCAACTGTATCGAGAACGCCAAAAGCATAAAGGATTTCATCACCGATGCCAGGGCGGTTCTGCAGAATGCCGGCCTTCCCATTTTCAGCCTCTCCCTCACCATTGAGGAGCGGGGAACCCAATATCTCATGGTGAACGCCGATCTGGGCCGCCTGAGTACACCGGGTATGGCCCATAATGATGAGCTCTCGGAACTGAATATCGTGAAAAAAATGCCCCTGGCGGAACTGAAAAGCAGGCATAAAAATATCATCAATCCCCTCATGGGCGGTATCATCGTAAAAACAAAGAACATACCGTGCAATGACGACATCCTGCAGACCAGGAGCATCGACAAGAAAGACTTCTTCGAATACTTTCTCTCCATGAGCACTATCCTCCAGAGGCTCTACAACAACCAGAACCTTGACAAGCTCATCGAGGATGATAATACCGACGAACTCATCATCTTCCCCGTCAAATCGGACAACCAGTTCGTGGGAACCCTTGATCTTCTGGTGCCCGGTTCACGGCAGACCATGCTCCAGGATGAGATCCGTCTCATGACGCTCATCGCGCGGATCATCGGCAGCAGCTACCGCAACTTCCTGAACATTTACCGGGCCTCCACATCGGAATCAAAATTCAGGGCCATATTCGAATCCACGCCGCTTCCCATTTATGTGGTGAACAGGAACTTCCAGATAATCGAGGCCAACAGCCGCTTCAAAGCCTGGTATCCGGGCTTCAATGAAGGAGAAAACACCGTCTGCCGCGATATCATGCCCGATGAGTGCAAGTCCGACTTCTGTGAAACCTGTTCAGTCAAGGATACCTTCGAGACCGGTAAGGCTATAGCCCGTGAAGTAAAAATCACCGGGGATAACGAGATATTCTATTACAAGCTGAAAACCTCTCCCATCATGTCTGACAACGGTGAAATAACCGCCGTTATGCAGACCATCGAGGACATCACTGAAAAGGCCATTGAAGACAAGCAGATAAAAAAGCAGAACAAAAAGCTCGAGCTGGAAGTTTCGCAAAAAATTGATATACTCAAGGAAAAAGAAAAAAACCTGCGGACGCTGGTCAACACCGTCCACGGCATCGAGGCCGAAAAAAACGGCGAAGAAAGCCTGGAAAAAATCATACAGGGCTACATGGAACTGGGTGCCCGGGCCGTGGCCTTTGTCATAAACGACGGCGATATGATGAAGGTGGCCCGCATCTTTCCCGAGAGCAAGAAAATGAACCTGGACGATATTTTCCAGGGCGTCATGGAAGGGTCGTGTTTCAGCCTGAAAAAAAATCCCGAAAATCCCTTCAGCGTATCCGTAGATATGGTCAACCCCATCTTTTTCATCGGCCAGGACGGCGTTTCCGATTTCTTCACTTCCTGCTTCCCCGATAAACAGAAAAAAAGCATCGCCCGCGCCGCCGCTCTCTGCGACGGCCTGTCTATAATTATTTTCCCCCTGGAAGCCAAGGACGGGGCTGAAGGCGCCATAGCCGTTCTCGCCGAACTGGACATCCTGGAAAATAATTTCGAATATTTTCAGCTCCTGTCCAACGCAGCGGCAGTGGAGATCAGCCGCCAGAAGGGCGCCGCTTCTCTCGTGGAATCGGAGGAAAAATACCGGGCCATAATCGAATCCACGCCGGACATGATCGCCTTCTGCGACCGCCACGGTAATATACGTTTATGCAATAAATCATTCTATGATAAAACCGGCTCCAGCGACGATGATCTGAGCAATTTGAACATCTATGACTTCTTCTCCAAGAAAGACGGTGCTGCCGTGAAGAAAGCCGTTGATGCGGCCTATGAAGAGGGAACGGATTCCCGGTCCATGGAGATGGAGGTTACCGGTCTCAACGAAACCGTCATATGGACCGAGATGAGCATAAGCCGTCCGTCCCCGGCATCGAAGGACATCCAGATACTTCTGAAGGATATCAGTGAGAAAAAAAGCCTGGAATCAAAGATGCGAACCATGTCTTCTATCCATGAACAGATAATACAGACCGACATGATCGGCATTGTCACCACGGACCTCAAGGGCTGCATAACCAAGTGGAATACGGGAGCCACAAAAATACTGGGGTATGCGGAAAAAGAGGTATTGCACCGGAATATCCGCGATCTCATCGTTCCCGGCACGGGCGACCTGCTCAAGGGATTCGGGAAAATCAGACCCGACCAGCCTGACCAGAAAAGCAGCGAAATAATGCTGAGAACAAAAAGCGGCGAACCCGTCATGGTCATGTACGTTGAATCGGTCATGAAGGACGAGAAGGGAAATCCCGTCATTGTCGTGGCCTTCTTCTTTGACATATCGGAAAAGATAAATCTGGAAGCCAAGTCGAATGAACTGATACATCAGTTGAACCAGGCGCAGCAGGTCACCATTCTCGCCCTGGCCAGGCTGACGGAATACCGCGACTGGGAAACCGGTTCGCACCTGGAACGCATCATGAAATATACGGAACTGCTGGCTCACGAGCTGTCATCCTATAAGAATTTCAAGAACTATATCTCCGATGAATATATAATAGACCTGGTGAGCAGCTGTCCCCTCCACGATATCGGAAAGGTGGGAATACCGGACCAGATACTGCACAAGCCCGGCAAGCTCACCGTCGATGAATTTGAAATAATGAAAAACCATACCATTATAGGGGGCGACACAATACACGAGGCGGAACAGAAAATCAAGAACAGGTCCTACCTGAACCTGGGCAAGGAAGTGGCCTATTACCACCATGAAAAGTGGGACGGCACCGGGTATCCCAAGGGTCTGAAACACGATGAAATCCCCCTGTCGGCCCGCATTGTTGCCATCGCCGATGTCTATGACGCCCTGACGAGCAAGCGGCCCTACAAGGACGCCTTCAACCACGACACTGCCGCACAGATAATAAAGAAAAGCGCGGCCACGCACTTTGACGAAACCGTTGTCCGGGCCTTTATCAACTGTGAAAACGATTTTATACAGTACAACAATATCGCCCAGGAATCTAAAAATACCGAGGCAAATTTCTCCCAGGAGATCGATATCAATAATTCCATCAATTGATGATTCCGCTGACTATACCGGTATATCATCACAATTCACCATTAGTTTTAATAGTCAAATAGTGACTCTTTATTCACTAATTCCTTGACAAAAAATCTCCCCTGAATAGATTTATTACTTTTTTGGAAATGCTGAACAATTCTTAAAATTGTACAGTCCAGCATTAAAACCATGTCAACATAGGGACTAAGCACAGAACAGGCTTAATTCAATATCTCATACAGGACCACCTTCACTCCCTCCCCATGTTACGACAAAATGGTGTATAGACAATATTTATAACTCAAAAAAGGGGAACCAACATGAAAACCCGCATACTTGCCGTCATACTGATTCTTTCCATTCCCGGTGCTGCCATGTCCATGCCCATATCCCTGGTAAAGGCAATAAACAGCGCGGTGCTGCAGCAGACTGAAACAGACAAAGCTGCTGACAAGGATAAAAAAGAAGCGGAAAAAACCGGAACCGTATCCAATGAAACTTCCAAAAACGGATCGGTCGCTTCAAACGATGAAGCACACCGGGACCTGGCGCGCTATTCCGTGCTTATAGGCGTTCCCCTTCTCACCTTCGGCTTCGCGTTCAAGGCCTGGGACTGGGGCAGCAGCGACCACTGGATCTGGCGCAGCGAGGGATTTTTCGGCCAGAACACCCAGTACGGCGGATTTGACAAGATGGGGCATCTCTGGTCCCATTACACTATAACACGGGCAAGCTACAATGTTTTCAACTATACGGAGCAGGGACGACCTATTAAATGGCTCTACACAATTCTGATTCCCGCATCGGTAGGCCTGGCCATCGAGGTGGGCGATGCCTATGCCACGAGCGCCGGCTTCGCCTGGGAGGACCTGGTGGCCGACTCCACGGGTATCTTCATCGGCTGCATGATGGAACGCTTCCCCGTACTGGACGCATTTTTCAACCTGAGCATGGAGTACTCACCGACTAATTACGTGAAGGAACACCCCGAGGACAGCTTCCTCTTCGCCCTGGATTACTCGGGCTGGAAATTCCTCACGAGCTTCAAGCTGGCAGGCTTTGAATATCTTGGCTTCGATATTCCCGAATTTTTGAAGTACTTCATGATTGACTTCGGCTATTTTACCCGGGGCTATACCAAGTTCGACAGGGAAATGAGTGCTCCTGAATTACCATCAAAAAAACGCTTTGTCTATGTGGGTGTTTCCATTAATATGCCCGAGGTCCTCAAGGCCGTCTTTAACGACAATAAAAGCTTCGCCAGCCGGGCGAGCCGACAGGCTCTGAGCTATTATCATATTCCCTTCGGGCTTAACGGCAACCACAAACTGGCAGAATAAAATCATTATCCATACTACATTGAGGCTCTGTCCCCCCTGGAAAAAACCGAAATACATGACATTTTCCCCGGGGACAGAGCCCGTATGCACGACAATAACATTCCCCATCAAACCGAACCTGCAAACCTCTCTTCCTCAATCAATTTATTTCTTGACAGGGAAAAGCTTTTCGCTATATGTCTATTTTGAGTGAGTATTCACTCATTTATAAAAAAGCTTGCTCAGAGTAAAAACATACATATATCAGCGTCACATTTTGACGCTTCCAGGAGGATGATGATGAAAATTGCCTTTCTCACCGGCGGCGGCGACTCAGCCGGCATCAATGCCGCCCTGGCCCAGGCCATACTCTCGGGTACCAGAAAACACGGCGCAACCTTTATCGGCATAAAAAAAGCCTTCGAAGGGCTGACCGCCGACAACGTGGAGGATTACTGCCTTGAGCTTGGTGAAGGCCTGGCAAAAAAAATATTCAACACACCCAGCACCATCCTGGGATCATCACGATTCGCCCCCTTCTCGGAAAAAAACCGGACATGGGCACCGGAGAAAATCCGGGCTAACTGCCGCAGACTGGGCATTGATGCCATAATAGCCACGGGCGGGAATGATACGATAAAAACATCCCTGGGTGTGCATGATTTGGGAATCCCCGTCATTGCCGTCCCCAAGAGTATAGATAATGACATCAGCTGCACCGACTGGATGCTGGGGGCCAACACGGCCGTGGAATTCGCCACGAAGGCCTTTACCAGCGCAGCGGTTTCAGCCGAAACCCATGCCCGCCTCTCGATTAACGAGGTCATGGGCCGCGAGGCCGGCTGGCTTGCCTTCCTCACCGGCGTGGGAACCTGCGCCGACCTGATCCTGGTGCCGGAGAAGAATTTCAGCCTCGATGCCCTGGTGGAACGTGTCGCGCGGATTAAGAAAGAAAAGGGTTTCGTCAACATAATCGTATCCGAGGGCATCCGCCTGAACAGGGAAGATCCCCTTCTCCACAGGGCCCTGGCTCCCGACGCGAAAGACCAGGTTCTGAAAGCCATGCTCTCCGAAGAACCCGATTTCGATCCTCACGGTAATATGAGCCTGGGCGGGGCCGGCATTATCATACAGCGCCTGCTCTCCCTGGGACTGGGCTGCAGGCTCAGCAATATCCGTCAGTCCAATATCGGCTTCGCTCTGCGCGGCCTGGCACCCAATGCTTTTGATATAAACCTGGGACAGCGCTTCGGGAGAAAGGCCATGGATCTGTTGTCACAGGGAGAGTCGGGACTCATGACGGCGATACACAGCAGGAATATCATTGCCGTGCCCATTGCCGATGCCCTTCCCCAGAATAACCTGAATGGCGTCGATGAAGATGAGCTGAAAGATTTCGGCGTGTTTTTTTAATAACTCCCATCGTCTTAAAAAACGGGTTCTGTGCCTGTTTCATGGGAGGGCCGGAGCCCGTCATTTTTTCAACGCCATCCTTTCCCTTTCCAGGTCCCGGTAGAGAAGCCGGGACCCCTTTTTAATAACTCCCGTCATTAAAATCCGGCATTCCAGGTCCATATACAGAAGAGCGATAACTGACAGGGAAGAATGCACAAGAAAATAACGGTAGCAGGTACCCGTAAGAGTATTGAGAAGGCGGGGGACGCGGTCATCGACATGCCACTGGTAGCGGATGATCTGGTAATAAACCTCCCCCAGGAGGTGCAGCGAAGTCCCCATGCCCAGGATTGATCTTAATACGCCCCGCAGGTTCACATGCCCGGCGCGAAGATCATTCATGAGCTGTTTATCCAGTATCCACAGCATGCCCCGGGCCAGCTCGCGGCTCTTGTCTGAAAGAGAATGGTCCTTCTGCATAACAGAGAGGTGATTGCGGTGATAATCCAGGCTGACGTCCAGTATCCATATCCACCGCCGCTTCGCATAACGGTGATAGACATACAGAACAGGGATTAGGGCGATCAATAATAATAGTTTAATAGCAGATGCAATTGTCATAAAGGCAATGATTCCCGCCCGGAGAATAATTTCAATTGTTTTTTATGGAATTATTTTTCAGGACTGAACTTCAAAGCCGCCGAGTTCATACAAAAACGCGTTCCCGTGGGCGCCGGACCGTCATTAAAGACATGGCCCAGATGCCCTCGGCACACAGCACAAAGGACCTCGGTGCGCACCATACCGTGAGAGCGGTCCTCCCGGAGGATCACATTACCCTTATCAACGGCCCGCGTGAAGCTGGGCCAGCCCGTGCCGGAATGAAACTTGTCATCGGACCGAAACAGGTCAGTGCCGCAGGCCGCGCACCGATATATTCCCCTTTTGTTCATTGCATCATACTCGCCGGTAAAGGCGCATTCCGTACCGCCGCGCCGCAAAACGTCAAACTGCGCCGCGGGAAGCAGGGTCTTCCACTCCGCGTCGGACTTCTCTATCTTCTTCACGGCCTTCATGGCCCCTGTTTCCGCATCATACACCGTCACGGTTTCACCTGTGGCATCAATGTGCCGGGTCTCCTTTTTCATATCACACCTCGTATGGCCAATGGCCAGTAGTATCATCAGCATTAAAGCGGCTTTGTTCATCATATATCTCACATCTTTTCTTCAGGATATCGAACCTGTTTACTCTGAGCAGACAGGTGTGATATGAGGTAACCACTTCACAAATGTTACACGGGGGAATTCCGGCAAAGGAAAGTAAGACATACATAAGCCGATATCCGCCACCCTCATGAAAGAATTATAATTTTTCTTTCTTCTTAAAAGCATCCCTCTCTGAGCGTATCAGGGGAGCTCCTAACCCGATAAAGGAACAGCGAGACCCGGTATTGGTATTTTTCAGGATTATACATTGACTTTTCCACTGGCGCATGCTATTTTGCATCGAATTATATACCATTATTGGAGGCTTGTATGAGAAATACGGGAATACAATTGGCGGGATATATGACAGCCATTATTATCATTGTTTTAGTCAGCCTGTTCGCCGCAGCGGCCGATACAGGCAGCGAAACCTTCAGTAAAAAATGCGGCCTGTGCCATGATCTTCCCGACCCCGATGCCTATTCAAAAAAGGACTGGGTGAAAAATGTCACCAGGATGGCTGACCGGGCCCTTCTAACAGCGGAGGAAAAAACGGCCATTATGGCCCTGAACAGCGGAAAATAGCCGTATGCTTTATTCATCACCGCAATAGAATTATCCCTTGACGGATATTTCTGTATATTTACCATCGTCCTGTATATTTTAACTTAATTTTCATACATACCCATGAAACAGGGAATGCACATACTCTTCTATTCCGACGAACTGGCCTCATTCCAGTACAGTGCGACCCATCCCTTCAAACCGGGCAGGGCCCGTCAGCTCATGGATCTCCTGAACCGCTATGCCCTCATGTATGAGCCTAACCAGAAAATTCTGAAGCCCGAACCCCTCGATGAAAAGCTTCTCCTCCTTTTTCATGAACGGCGCTACATCGATCTGCTCAAAAAATGCAACAGCGGTGAATTCAGTCTGGAAATGCTCGAGGCAGGCATAGGCAATCCCGACAATCCCGTCATGCCGGGAATGCTGGATTTCGCCCTGAAGGCCTCGGGAGGCACCTGGCAGGGAGTCATGATGCTTCTCAACGGCGAGGCGCGGTTCGTGTTCAATCCCCTGGGTGGATTTCACCATGCCGGCCGCAACTATGCCGAGGGCTTCTGCTACATCAATGATATCGCCATTGCCATCCAGGAATGCGTCAACCGGGGAAAGAAGGTCGCCTATATCGACATCGATGCCCATCACGGCAACGGGGTCCAGGATGCTTTTTATGCATCGGACAAAGTGCTGACCATTTCGCTCCATGAATCGGGGAAAACCCTTTATCCCTGGAGCGGTTTCGAGGATGAGACGGGGATAAAAGAAGGCGAGGGATACAATGTTAACATCCCCTTCATGGAAAACACTGACGACGAGGTATACCTTCATGCTTTTCGCGAGCTGGTACCGCCTCTTCTCGAGCGCTTCAATGCAGACCTGATCTTCGTGGAAGTGGGAGGTGACGCTCATCGCGAGGACCCCCTGGCTCACCTCAGCCTTACGAGCAATGCCTACAGGGAAATCATACAAACTATAAACGGCCTCTCGGACCGTATCATTGCCACGGGCGGCGGCGGCTATAACGTCTTTAAAACAGCATCGCTGTGGGCCCTGGCCTGGTCCCTCTTCTGCGACATCGAGCCCGAGGACAACTTCGCCGGAAGCGTGGGCGGCATGATGTTCGGCCCTGAAGCACATTCGGGTTCCCTCAATGATCCGCCTTTCACGGTCACCGGCGGCACAAAGGAACAATGCATGGACCATGCCCGTAAGGTTGCCGCTTTCCTGAAAGAGAATATCCCCCTGCTCAAATCCTGAACGTATCGAGCGAATAGATGATCAGTTCCTCGTGGAATCCCGGCCATCCCGCCAGGTGATGCCATTCTATAACATCATGCCTTTTCAACTCATCATGAAATGCCCGGTCTCCGGCAAGTCCCGCATCGCCGAGAAAAAGCAGCCTGGTTCCTCCCGCATCCCGGTAGGCCTTCAGTGCACCCAGGGCCATGGGATCATCGAGTAACGGCCACGAAAGCAGCAGTGAATGGTCCGGGTACAGGGCGGCGCTTCGCTCGTTACCCTCGTCGATATGATACCATACATCATTATACCACCGGTTTGCCGCGTCCAGTTCCCAGGGGCTCGCTTCCTGAGGAGGAAACCGATCGATGGCCGTAACCCCGACATCCATCTGCGACAGGCAGTAGGCCCAGTACCCGCTGCCTGCGCCGATTTCCACAATGGGTGCATACCCTGCCATGCATGCCAATATATCGTAGCAGGGAATGGAAAAGGCAAAATCCGTCACCAGTTCCTCCCGGCTCTCCAGAAGCCGGCGGACCGGATCTTCATGGTTCTCACGCGCCTTTCCGATGATGGCCAGGACACGATGAAGATAGGGATTCTTCATCTTCATGTCCATTTCATGGGGGATATAGTTCAGTATTGAAAATTTCCCTGCACCCACTACCCTTCCTCTCCATCTGGATTATCGGGGTTCATTATAGCATCAATCACCAGCTCCAGCCTTTCATAGTGACTCCCCTTCCAGTATAATTTTCCGCACTGCCCGCATCGGTAATACTCACGGCACCACGCCAGGACACCGGGGGGAACATTGCGCTCAAGCACATCACGGTTTTCTTCATAATCGAACACGGCCATGAGACCATTACATTCAAGGCACCGGCTGAAGGGCCTGCACAGGTCCCGGATATCCAGGCGGTCCAGCACCTCCCTTACCTGTTTTTCAGGGTCCGTGTTCCGCACATAGAGACCCCGATCCACTATCTTCCTCATGAGGAGCTGCCGGTCCCTGGTGAGGAGAAGCCGCGATTCCCGGGCCGAGATGAGGGCCAGTTCATCATCATCGCGCCCCGCCTCGTAATCCACATCGAATCCCAGGAGGCGCAGCCGCCGCGCCAGTTTCCTGAGATGAACATCCAGGACAAAACACACCTGCCGCAGGGGAAAGGGCCGCAGTCGTGTCACACCCCGAATGTTGAGACGCTCAAAAACGGGATACACGCTTATCCTGTCGCCGTCCTCAACAACGCGGTCGAAGTCCACTGACTCCCCGTTCACCAGGATCAGATCCACCTCCACATGGGGTACCCCGAAGGACTCAATGAGATCCTTTATGGAACGCCTCCCCGTGAAAGCGAAAGGTATGTCTATTTTCCTATGGGGACGATCGAGGAAATCATTCAGTTCCTCATAAAATCGGATGGTCACGCTATACATTACAGTTCTTCCCTCGTGATGCCGGTCAACAGGGCATCCACTATTTCTTCCGCCTCTTTCTCCAGAATGTTAACGGCCCGGTCAAGCCCCTTCCTGTCCAGGGATACGATGACAAAGGACCACCGCGACTTCATGTGCTCGTCCTGATAGCCGCTTTCACAGAGGGCGATGTGAGGCATCCTGCCGAAACGCTCCCTGAGTCCCGACATGCGGCTTCGTTTCTCCTTCAGGGAATGACAACCTTCGAGAAGAAAATCCATGTGTATAAGCCCGATAAACATACACAAAAGAAAGCATCCCCCGGCGCTTCCTGCAAGAATATTTTCATCGCCAGCATGGAATTCCCCGGTGATGATCAAATAGTTGCATAGGACTTTCCCCCATGAAGTCTTTAGCAGATTTACTACATACGGGAGGGCATCATCCCCATTGCTATTATCCGTCTACGAATATATATTTGAATCAGTTGGAGCCAGGCAAAATTCATCTCCTTTCCGTCACGTATTAAGGATGATCGGGGATGCCGGAGCAGGGGAAAAAACGAGCCGGGTTAAAAAAAAATGTGAAAAGCCTTTGACAATACAATAAGACTGTCATACATAGTTAAGCGGCACTTTTCACATAATCGCCATATTGGAGGACTGTCATGTTCAGACGCAGAATCGCCGGCGTAAAAATCTATCACCCTGCCAAGATCAGCGGTATCGGCAATATTGAATTCGGTAAAAATATCATCATCGACAGCTTCACCTATATTTATGCCAATAAGAGGCTGGTCATAGGCAATAATGTGCACATCGCCAGTTTTGTCTTTATCAGCGGGGGAGATGTCATTGAAATCGGTGATTTCGTCGGGCTTTTCCAGGGAAGTAAAATCTACGCCAGCACCGATGATTTCAAAGACTGGGGATTCGGCAATCCCACCATCGATGAGAAATACCGGAATCCCTACCGTGCACCGGTTTCAATCGGACGATTTGTATCCGTGGGGGCCAACAGCGTAATCCTGCCGGGAGTGACCATCGGAGAAGGTGCCGCCATCGGTGCAGGCTCCACCATCACAAAAAACCTTGAACCGTGGGGTATCTATCTCAACAACAAAAAGATAGGTGAACGCAACCGGGAAGGGGTGCTGGCCAACTATGAACGCTATCTCGGTGAATCGGGTAAAAAGTAATACCACCGTCAATCCAGCTGCCAGGGACCATTTTTATACTTGAAAATATTCCTGTTTGCATTACAATAGCAATATCAGGATATGTCCATGATCAGCCATATCCCGTATGACGGTACCATGAAGAAAACCGAAAAGAAAAACCCCTGCAGGAACAATGCCTGCTCGAACATTGAAAAGCTCAATGCGAAGCTGCAGGCCATCCGCAATCTCAACCTGCTTATTTTCCGTGAGAAAAAAAATAAGTGGGAGGCCATAGATATCTGCAGGTCCCTGGCGGACGGCAACGCCTATCTGAGTTGTTGGATGGCGTCAACCGACGGCAGTGGTCTGATCAAGGAATTCGCCCATACCGGCAATTCCCAGTTCCTGCCCGATTCGGAGGGACGCAAGAACGACTCAACCCTGAGCGATTTCATTAAAAATGCCGTAAAACGGGCCGATATCATGATAAACGAGGCGCCGCTGCCCAGCGCAAAGAACCACGAGAATGAGATTGACAGACCGGGAACCATGACGACACGGATAGAATATAACAATCATGTTTATGGCGTTCTCTCCGTAAGTGTCCATCGCGGTGAAGAAATGCAGCCGGAACAGCAGCTCCTCTTCACTGAAGTGGCTAACGATATCGCCCTCGAATACTACAACATCGAGATGGAAGCCAATCAGAACGAGACGCTGGAAAGGCTCCACCAGTCGGAAAAGTTTTACCGGACGATCTTTGAAACGACGGGTAACGCCACTATTCTCATCGACGAGGATACAACCATAAACTACGCCAACATCGAGTTTGAAAAGCTGTCGGCCTACGGCAGGGAAGAAATAGAGGGAAAGATGAGCTGGCAGGATTTCATCGCCAAGGAAGACCTGGAAATGATGCGGGAATATCACCGGATCAGGAGAATCAATTCCGATGCTGCCCCGCGCAATTACGAATTTCATTTTATCGACCGCTACAACAACATTAAGGATATTTACGGAACCTTCGACATCATTCCCGATACCAAAAAAAGCATCGCATCCTTCATGGACATCACGGAACAGAAAATGCTGGAGAGCCACATCATTCGTATAAGCGAACAGGAGCGCCAGAAGATAGGCAACGATCTGCATGACGGCCTGGGTCCCCACCTTGTGGGAGTAAAATTCATGATGAACCTGCTGGAAAAAAAACTGAAGGAAAAGCATCTCATCGATGAAGCGAAGGACGTGGAGGAAATAAATGCGCTCATAACCCAGGGGATCAACCATACACGGCGCCTGGTCAAAGGACTGTGCCCCGTAGATATTGATACCGACGGCCTTATCGTGGCGCTGGAAGACCTGACTTCAAACATTGAAAAGGTATTCAGCATCAAATGCACCTTCGAGCACGATGACTCGCTTCACATAACGGAGAATATCACCACGACACACCTCTACCTCATCGCCCAGGAGGCCGTGAACAACGCCATCAAGCACAGCAGGGCCGACAAAATTGACGTGGCCATCTTCGAGAAGGACGGGTTTATAACCCTGCAGATCCGGGACAACGGCATCGGCATCGAAAAGCTTCTTGACAGAAAAAAGGGAATGGGGATAAATATTATGAAGTATCGTGCCCGCGTAATCAATGCAGCACTCGATATCCGCCCCAATATGGACAGAGGGACGAGTGTATCCTGTCTGATGAAAAAACATGAGATAAACGCTCCACGGCATTAAGAGAGATCCGCCCATGCATGAAAAACAATTTTCAAATTCAAAAATCGCGAAAATAGTCCTGGTCGAAGACCACCCCATTTTCAGGAAGGGACTGGCACAGCTCATCAATAATGAAAAGGACATGACGGTCTGCGGCGAATCCGAGGACTCCGTCGAGGCCCTCCGCATAGTAAAAGAACTGGAGCCCGATCTCGTTATCGTCGATATCACGCTCAAGGACAGGAACGGCATCGAGCTTATCAAGGATATAAAGATCCGTTTCCCTGAAATGAAAATTATCGTTATATCCATGCATGATGAAAAAATTTATGCCGAGAGGGCGCTCCGGGCCGGGGCCAAGGGCTATATAATGAAACAGGAAGCCCCGGAAACAATTCTCAAGGCCATCCACCATGTCCTGAATAACAATGTCTACGTGAGCAATGATATAGCCACGAGGATATTCAATCTTTTCTTCGACGGCCGCGCCAACGAGGATAATAATCCCGTCAACCAGCTCACCGACCGGGAGCTGGAAATCTTTCAACTCATCGGTCAGGGTTTCGGAACGCGGCAGATTGCCAGCAAGCTTCATATCAGCGTAAAAACCGTGGAGAATCACCGGGCACATATAAAGGAGAAACTGAATCTGAAAAGCGCTATTGAACTGGTACAGCAGGCGACATTATGGCTACAGCGAAATCAGACCTCATAATCTCAATGTCCGCCCTTTTTTCATTGACACCTCCCCCACAAAAATATAGGGGAAACCCCTATATTAAAAAAAGAATAATCTCTACTGACAAAATATACCTTCACCCATTGCAATCATTAGCGGCATGACGTATCTTTAATCTAACATCAGGGGGAAATACACAATGGCCCGAAATTCTGAACGAAGGTGGCTCAGCAAATGGAGAAACAAATACCCTGAGAAATTCGCTCCTGAAGAGGATATCTTCAGCAATATCCATCGCGGAGACCGCATTTTTATCAGCACCGCCTGCGGCGAACCCCAGTATCTCATCAAGGCCCTGAGTGACTATGTCGATTCCAATCCCAAGGCTTTCGCCGAAACGGAGGTCATGCATGTATGGTCCCTGGGTGTAGCCCCCTACTCCGATGAACGGTTCAGCTATAACTTCAGGCATAATTCGTTTTTCGTAGCCGATGCCACGAGGGATTCCGTGAACGCCGGTATGGCGGATTACACCCCTATTTTTCTCTCCAATATACCGGGACTCATAAACAGCGGCCGTATAACCATCGACGTGGCCCTCATCCAGACATCACCACCCGATGAACATGGCCTCGTGAGTCTGGGCATAAGCGTGGATATTACAAAGTCGGCCATCGAAAACGCCAGAATAATTATTGCGCAGATCAATGAAAACATGCCCAGGGTCCACGGAGATACTTTTCTCGACATGAGGGCCATCGATTACATAGTCCCTTTTGACGAGGACCTCCTGGAATACACCCCCCGGGTTCCGGGAGACGTGGCCCAGCAGATAGGCCGGTATGTATCCAGGCTGATCAATGACGGTGACACCATACAACTCGGATACGGCAGTCTCCCCAACGCCATTCTTAATAATCTTGCAGTCAAAAAGAACCTGGGCGTACATTCAGAGCTGCTCACGGACTCCATGGTGGAACTGATTCAGCAGGGTGTTATCAATAACTCCTGTAAATCCCTGAACAGGGGCAAGACCGTGGCGTCCTTCTGCATGGCGTCACGGAAAACCTACGAATTCCTCAATGACAATCCCCTCATTGAATTCAGACCCATTGACTATACGAATAATCCCCTGAATATCGCCCGGCTGGAAAACATGACGGCCATCAACGCCGCACTGCAGATAGACCTGACAGGACAGTCAACGTCTGAATCAATCAACAGCACGTTTTATAGCGGCATCGGCGGACATGCCGATTTCATGCGCGGCGCAATCCTGGCACCGGGAGGCAAGACTATCCTGGTTCTCCAGTCAACGGCCAGGAACGGAGAGGTATCACGCATCGTCCCATTCCTGGACAGTGGCGCCGGCGTGACACTCAACAGGGGTGATATCCGCTACGTGGTAACAGAATTCGGCATTGCCTACGTCCACGGTAAAAATGTCCGCGAGCGAGCCATGGACCTCATCGCCATTGCCCATCCGAAATTCAGGCCCTGGCTCATCGAAGAGGCAAAACGCCTCAGGATCATATACCATGACCAGGCCTTCATTCCCGGGAAAAAAGGCGAATATCCCGAACATCTTGAGACCATCAGGACAACGCGCTCGGGAATGCAGATCAATCTGCGTCCCGTCAAAATAAACGATGAACCCCTCATCAAGGATTTCTTTTATGCCCTGTCCGACAAAAGCCTGCAGCGACGCTTCATGACCGTACGCAGGGATGTCCCGCACAAGATGAGACAGGAATTCGTCATCATCGACTACACCATAGAAATGACTATTCTTGCCACACTGGAAAGTGCGGGAAAAGAAATCGTCGTCGGGCTGGGACAAACCATCAATGAAGAACACACGCACACGGCCGAAGTAGCTTTTGCCGTCAGGGATGACTTTCAGAACAACGGCATCGGTACGGAGCTCCTGAATTATCTCACCATGCTCGCCAAGAAAGAAGGACTGTTGGGCTTTACCGCCGACGTCCTGGCCGAAAACAGGCCCATGCTCCATGTATTTGAAAATCATTTTCCCGGCCTGGAGAAAAAAATAGAGGATGGCGTTTATAACCTCACCATGCGTTTTACGGAAAACCGCGTATCCAGGCGTGAGCAGATGCTTTCGGCTGTCTGATGTACCGTCCAGAGGAGGGACCATGGATTCAATGGACACCATGAAATATATGTTTGAACCGGCAGGCGTTGCCGTCATCGGAGCATCGGCCCAGCCCGGAAAAATCGGTTACAGTGTTGTCCGCAACCTCAAAGAAGGCGGTTTTAAAGGACAAATCTATCCCGTTAACCCGCGGGGCGGAGACATTCTCGGCATTAAAACCTATGCAGATATAAACGATGTCACAGGCCCCATTGACGTTGCCTCCATATGCGTTCCTGCGAAATTTGTCTACGACGCCGTCAAGGCATGCGCTGATAAAGGCGTAAAAATAGTCCAGATCATAAGCTCGGGGTTTTCCGAAATAGGAGAATTCGAGATGGAAGAACGTATCGTCGCCTATGCCCGGGAAAAAGGGACACGGGTACTGGGCCCCAACATCTTCGGCGCCTACTCCGGTGCCGCCGACTGCAATGCCACCTTTTCCGCGACAAAAATAATCCATGGCAACGTTGCCATATTGACACAGAGCGGCGCCCTGGGAATCGCCATGATAGGAAAGACCGCCGTGGCCGGCATGGGCCTTTCGGCCATGGTATCCCTGGGAAACAAGGCCGATATCGATGAGGCCGATTGCCTCAGCTACGTCGTATCGGACAGCAACACCAGGGTTATTCTCATATATATTGAAGGCATAAAAAAGGGTGAGCGATTCATCGAGGCCCTGAAAAATGCCACGACGAAAAAGCCCGTTGTCATTCTGAAGTCAGGACGATCCAAAAGAGGGGCCATGGCTGCTGCCTCCCATACCGGTTCACTGGCCGGTTCCGACGAGATATTCGACGCCATCGTCCGTCAATGCGGAGCGCTCCGGGCCGGGAGTCTGGAGGAGGCATTTAACTGGTGCAATTTCCTGGCCGTCTCCCCTCTTCCCCGGGGGGACAATTGCGTCATAGTCACCAACGGTGGCGGCATCGGCGTCATGGCCACCGACGCCTGTGAAAAATACGGCATCGATCTCTTCGATGACCAGGAGACGCTTAAAAGCGTATTTGAAGACTCAACACCGGCCTTCGGCTCCACTAAAAATCCCGTTGATATAACAGGCGGAGCCGCATCGGCCGATTATACCGCGGCGCTCACCGCTCCAACAGTGCACGACGCCATTCACAGCACCATAGCCCTGTACTGCGAAACAGCCACATTTGATTCGGAAAACCTCACTCCCATGATACGCGACACATATCGAAAGCACCTGGATTCGGGAAAGCCCGCCGTATATGCCCTGGTGGGCGGTTCGGCCATAGACGAGTCCATGCATGCGCTGAAAAAAGAAAATATCCCCGTTTACAGCGATGTGGACCAGGCTGTATCCTCCCTGTCCGTGTCCTATCGCTACCGTCACTATCTGGCGGATCGCAGCGATATTGTTGACTGGGCCCATGTGAACACATCCAGGATTGATCAAATAATAAACGGAGCCCGGCATGACGGCCGTAGTTTTCTTCTATCCGATGAAGGAGCAGCAGTCATGCAGTCGGCCGAAATCCCCATTCCCTCAAGCAGGATAGCCCATAACCTGGATCAGGCCGTCAACTTTGCCGACGACCTGGGATACCCCCTGGTCATGAAGGTGGTGTCACGGGACATCCTTCATAAAAGCGATGCCGGCGGTGTGGCCCTGAATCTGTTATCCAGAAATGAAGTGATCGACGCCTATGAAGCCATACTCCAGAACAGCAAAAACTACAATGCGGCAGCCAGGATCGACGGCATCGAAGTGACACAGATGGTCACGGCCGGAACCGAACTCATTATCGGCGCGCGCCGCGATCCCTCTTTCGGGCCCATTGTCATGTGCGGACTGGGAGGCATCTACGTGGAAATCATGAAAGACGTTGTATTCAGGGCCCTGCCCCTGAACAGGCAGGAGATACGGTCCATGCTGGAGGATATCAAATCCTTTCCGCTCCTCATGGGCGTCCGGGGAGAGGCGCAGAAGGATATTGACTCCATCATCGACGCCATACTGAAAGTGGGAACCATCCTTTACCGATGTCCCGGAATCACCGATATAGAAATAAATCCGGTCATGGTCTATGAACAGAATAAAGGATTAAAGGCCGTTGACACCCGTATATTAATCAGCAGCGCAAAGGAGGAACATTTATGAAGACCATAACCATCGCATCGGCACGGGAAGGAGCGGGTAAGACCAGCATAATAGTAGGACTGGCCACATCACTGGGGAAAGCATACGGCTACATGAAACCCTTTGGAGACCGCCTGATATACAGACGAAAAAGAAACTGGGACTATGATGCCAACCTGATGGTCAATATTCTGGGAATTGACGAGGACCCCGAGACCATTTCACTGGGATTCAATCATTCCAAGTTGAAATATGTCTATGATGAAGCCCGCATGAAAGATACCGTCGTTTCCATGGCCGCGAACATCGGGAAGGGCAAGGATCTTCTCTTCGTTGAAGGAGGCCGCGATCTGACTTACGGTGCCTCGGTACACCTCGATTCCCTGTCGGTTCACCAGTACGTGGGAGGAAAACTCATTATCGTTTATAGCGGCGACAACGATCAGGTCCTCGACGATATCACGCACCTCCATTCATATACCAACCTGAAGGGAGCGGATTTCGCCGGTATTATCATCAACAATGTTCATGATGTGGATGACTTCGAAAATACCCACACCAAGGTCATTACGGACATGGGCATCCCCATTCTCGGTATAATACCATTCAGGGAACAGCTTACGTATTTTTCCATAAATTTCCTTTCTGAAAAACTGTTCGCAAAGGTCATAGCCGGGGAAAAGGGGCTCAATAACATCGTAAAGAACATTTTTGTCGGAGCCATGTCCACGGGAGAATCACTGAGAAATCCCCTGTTCAACAAGGAGAACAAGCTTCTCATCACCAGCGGTGACCGGAGCGATATGATCCTGGCCGCCCTGGATAGCGATACGGTGGGAATAGTTTTAACGAACAATCTTCTGCCGCCGTCAAATATCATCGCCAGGGCCACGGAAAAAAATGTACCGCTGCTTCTGGTTTCTACTGACACTTTCCAGGTTTCAAAACAGATCGACAGGATGGAAGCCCTGCTTACCCCCGACAACGAGGAGCGGATAAAATTCATTGCACAGCTCGTTACCAAATATGTCAGGGTTGAAAGTATAATCGGATAATCATTAATTCATTTTTCAGGAGAAGAGGCATGCTTAAAAATGCGGATATTCTATTCAATACATTCGTCCGACTGATAGAAGAAGAGCACCAGGAAATCACCGAGCGTTTCATGAATGATCTCATCAAAAATGCCGATACCTCCGCTTATCGGAGCTTGAATCGGGACCATGTCTACGAGGGCAGTGATGTCGTATACCGCGATCTTTCCAAGTTCATTGCCAAGGCATACCCCAAGGAAAAGATAAAAGAGCACTATATAAAACTGGGAAAGGAACGTTTCAACCAGGGCATACCCTTTCCCCAGGTACAGAAGGCCCTTGTTCTTCAGAAAAGACATCTCTGGCTCTTTGTTATGGACAAGCTCTATAACGACCTGACCAGTTACAAGGAAGCCGTGGACCTGAACAATCGGGTTGTTCTCTTTTTCGACCGGGCGACAAATTATATGCTCAGAGGATATGAAGATATGTACAAGGGATTGCGTATTTGACTGAAATCCCCTGTGTAAAGAAATACCATGCGGCTGATATATGGTTTATAAAAAAAATAATAAACGCTTCCGTGTCCTCATCGTTGAAAACAACGCAGTTTTCCGCAGGGGCCTGGAACAACTGCTCAATCATGAGCATGACATCATAGTCTATGGGTATGCCGATTCGACATTGAAGGCCCTCCAGCTCATAGAGCAAACCAGGCCCGATCTTGTTATCGCCGACATATCCCTGAAGGATGGAAGCGGAATAAAGCTTATCCGTGAAATCCGCAGGGCCTGCCCCGAAATCCCCGTCCTGGTACTCTCCATGCACGATGAATCGGTATATGCCAAACTGGCACTCCAGGCCGGAGCCACGGGCTATATGTCAACACAGCAGTCCCCGGAGACAATAATAGAAGTGGTTCATAAAATTCTGCATGGCGACACCGAAATTGAGGAACTACTGACGGATCATTTCAGCGGTATGACTACCCCCCTGGATCATTGATCGTATCACTATCAAACCACCTCAGACATAAAGGAACCTCTATAAAACACTATTGGCCGGGACCTTTTAGCTCATCTTCTTCAGCTTCAAGTTAACTTTAATTTTTTCATTTTCCCCTGCAAAAAATCTTGACAGTTTTATAAACAAAGTTAACTATTGTAAACATCGTTTATCACATGAATTAATGTTCATATCCAACATGTCTAGTTATGAAAGGTGAGCACACATGGAAAAATTTTTCAGTCCGGAATCAATAGCTGTTATCGGCGCCTCCAATGGGACTTTTAACCTGGGAGCCACCATTTGCCAATCCCTCAAGGAATATCTGAAATATAACGGCAGGGTTTATGCCGTTAACAGAAAGGGCGAGGATGTAAAGGGATGCCAGGGATTCTCTTCAGTTATGGACCTTCCGGAAGCGGCAGACCTGGCCATCATCATAACACCGGCGCAGGTAGTTCCTCAGTTTATGAAGGAATGCGGTGAAAAGGGTATCCAGCGGGTCGTCATTGAAAGTGCGGGATTTTCCGAAGAAGGTGATTCGGGAACCAAACTCCAGGAGCAGATGAATGAGATTGCCCGTGCATACAACATGCGCTTCCTGGGCCCCAACTGTCTCGGGACACTGGACACGAAGAGCCATTTCTGCAGTTTTTATGGCGTCAACCACATTATGATCGATATGATAAACGAGTTAAACAGCCGCGACGGCACGATTTCATATATCATCCAGAGCGGCGGCGTCGGCGTCCTGGTGCTTGAATCCTGCGTAACCGACGTGATCAGCGTCAATAAAATGGTGAGCATCGGGAATAAATCAGACATCGATGAATCGGACCTTATCGAATACTTCTCGCACGACGGCACACAGGTAATCTGCATGTACCTGGAGAATATCAAGGACGGACGCAAACTCATGGACGCCGCCCGTAACGCCGGCAAACCGGTAATAGCCTTCAAGGTGGGCAGAACCGAAGCCGGTTCAAAAGCCGCCATGTCGCACACGGCGGGCATGGCAAACAATGATGCTGTTTTTGACAAGGCCTGCCGCCAGTCCGGCATTATCCGCGCCAGGTCCATAACCGAACTGCATTCGCTCCCGAAAATATTTACCACCATGCCCCCCCTCAGGGGAAAGAATATCGCTCTCTTTACCAACTCGGGAGCCTTCGGCGGCATCACCGCGGATCTCCTGACCGAGGCGGGTCTGTCCCTCATCCAGCTTGCTCCTGAAACCCGGGAAAAGTTGAAAAAAACCGGTCAGACATTCAACGTGAAAAATCCCGTTGATATAGGCCCTGCCCTTCCCAAAACCTATCTGGATATATTCGAGATACTCCTCTCGGCAAAGGAAGTTGATGCAATATTGCCCCTGGCCAGCATCTGGCAGACATTTGTCATTGACGTTCTGCTGGAACTGCAGAAAATGTGTCAACATTATCAAAAACCGGCGGCCATTTATTGTCCCAATGCAACAGGGAAAATACTGGCGGTTCGGAAAGAGCATCAGCTGGCGCTCTTTGAATCACCGGAAGAGGCTGTAAGGGCCCTTGCCGTGTCATATCAATATACTGATTTTATCAACAGAAGGAGCCCCGTTTATGAAGAAAATATTGCAGAATGCAATTCGGAACAACCAGAAAGCACTCTCCGAATATGAATCAAAACTGGTTATCCACGAGGCCGGAATAGCCATAACCACGGAGTACCTGGCTCAAACCAGGGAGGAGGCGGTTGCCCGGGCCTCTGCCATGGGATATCCCGTTGTGCTGAAAGGATGCTCCCATACACTCATGCATAAGACAGAAACCGGCATGGTCATGCTGAACCTGAGCAGTGACGAGGATGTGGCCCGTGCCTACGATGATATTATCAACCGCAGTCCCTCGCTGGAAGGAGTGCTGGTCCAGGAAATGATAAAGGGAAACCGGGAATTTGTCATCGGCATGACAAGGGATCCCAATTTCGGTCCCTGCATCATGTTCGGCCTGGGAGGAATCTTCACGGAAGTCCTGAAGGACATATCTTTCAGAATCGCCCCCCTCACCCATGATGATGCCCTGGAGATGATCAGTGAACTGAAGACGCGGGAACTGCTCGATGAGTTCCGCGGCAGTCCCGCCGTTGACAAGGAAGCCCTGGCTCAGGCACTGGTGGGATTGGGTAATCTTGCCTGCGAACACGATGAGATTGCCGAAATAGACATCAATCCCCTCATCATTGCCGGCAACAGGCCCGTTGCCGTTGATGCCCTGGTTATTCTGAAAAACGGGAAAACGCGGGACTGATCCGCGAGGAGAGGGTTCAGCGTTCCTTTAAAAGGGATCTGATGCGATTGCTGAGGTCCGTCATATCATGGATGGGTTTATAAAATATGTGCTCATCCGATATCCCCAGACCGGCCAGTTCATCAGAAACGGTATAATCCACGGCACCGGTATGTATTAGACAGAGTAAACTGGAGTCTATCGCAAGAGCTTTCTTGATAAGCCAATCGCCGTCCATATCATTGAGTGTCATATCTACAATGGCGGCATCATAGGAATTTGCCCTGATCTTTTCCAGGGCCTCCGAGCCGCTTTGCGCTATCTCTACGATAAAATCCTCATCTTCGAGAAAATCTCTCAGTATGTTGCTCACCATTTTCTCATCATCGATAACGAGGACCTTGATATCTGCTTCACTCATAGTTCTTTCCTGTAAATAAATTTACCACCTGTTCCACCTTTAATGCAAGGATATTTTTCCCGGCAAATGGTAAAAAAATCCAAAGGTTCCGAACCCCGGTCCGATACAAAATACCAGCAAAATCCTATATGGATTGGAGCTGGATTCATTTCATCCTGGATGATTCGATCCTTCGAAAGCATTCATATTACTTCCCATTGAAAGAACTTCATTGTATACATATTCAAGTTTTTCTACTGATTTTTCAATCCGGTACCTTTTGGAAAGCTCAAAGTAATCTTTGGAAGCCTTCGCCAGCTCCTTCCGGTGTTCGAACCAGTAGTCAATCTGATCAGCCAGGTCCCTGGAATCACCGCTGGAAAAAAGAAATGCGTCATTGAGGGCAAACTGTTGAGCCGCGCTTGTTTTTGAATCACTGATGAGTACGGGAAGACCGCAGGCAATAGCCTCAAGCACGGTAAGAGACTCCAGTTCGACTTCAGAGGTATGGACATAGAGATCGGCCATGTTGTAATATTTCATCAAATCGGTGTGGGACACATAGCCGATTATGGGCCGTACAGGCATTGCTTTTCCCCGTTCAATCAGCTGCCCCATAAGAGGCCCTTTTCCTGCCAGAATGAGCTGTATGGATTCCCGGTGCCTGGACTTCATGATTGCTTCCATGATCAGGTCATGTCGTTTTTCCCTGGCCAGCCTTCCCACGGAATAAATGATAAACTTATCCTTGAGCGCATCATCCTTCGTTACTTTCACAGGCCGGAATTCCGGCATTATGCCGTTTGATATGACAAAGCTGGGAGTCGTAAGGCCAAAACTTTTCAGTTCAGTTTCAGCAAACTTACTGGGACAGATTACCGCTTCCACCTTATTATACATTCTTTTCAGAAAAAACCGGTATAGTATTTTAAGAAAATAATCGGACTTGATCCCCAGACTGTAAATCATGTTCTCGGGCTGGACATGAAATGAGGCAACAACGGGGACGCCCATTTTCCGGGCAATTGACAGAGCGCGTATGCCCAGATAAAAGGGAAACTGTATATGGATGATATCGGCATCGGTAAAAGCCTTTTCAAGCAATTCCCGTTTCGGCCATGCGAATGGAAAACCGGTCTTCTCCATAATGCTCCGAATACCCGGAATGGGGACGTAAAAGGAGGGGAGAACTACCTTGCCTGGCAGTTCCTCTCCGGTAGAAAGAACCGTTACCTCATGTTTTTTCCGCAACAGATTAACGAAACGTTCCGTTGACACCATCGCACCGTTCCGGGAGCCGTCAAAGACATCGCTAACCATTGCAATTTTCATCCGGCGTTCATTTTTCATAACTGGTCCTCTCTCTAACACACAAACCTCAAAGATCTCTTACCGAAAAAATCAAATACTGTACGTCATTGAATTAAATTCATCATAAAGCCGTATGCCGGTTTTATGACAGGCGCATGTTGATACATATATTCCACCCGGCATATTTCAGTGACACCGTGATGATATGATCTGACGATGTATCAATATAATTCTGTTTTCTTCCAGAATATATTCCGGTTTCAATCACTCTCCTTTTTAGCACCCGCATAAATAGTGCCCCGCATGGTGATTCCGAACCCTGATAAAAATCGGGCCAATTTCATTTTTATGTCTTCCGCGATATAATAGAAAGAGGGAATCAGCAGAAGTGTTATAACCGTGGCAAAAACAAGGCCATAACCGAATGAAAGGGCAAGGGGAGCGACGAAATAATCTTTCCCGCCTATTCCGTAAATCGTGGGAAAAAGCGCCAGTACCGTCGTCCCGGCAGTAAGCATAACAGGACGAAGGCGTATAACGCCGGCCTGCACGAGCGCCTCTCGGAGCCCCAATCCCTCGTCACGCTGATTATTTATAAACTGAACCAGTACAAGTGTATTGCTCACGATGACACCGGCCAGACTGAATATGCCGAGGAAACTGCTGAAGGAAAGCATCTGCCCATGGGCAAGGAACGCCAGGATAACACCGACCAGGGCAAAGGGTATGGCGCTCATGACAACCGCCGGAAGAATAAGCGAATTGAAAAAAACGGCCAGCAGAATATAAATGACCAGAAGTGCGAAAAGAAACAAGGTACCCATCTCACCCATCGTATCGGCCGTATCTTCCTGCTCCCCGCCGTAGGCGATATCATATCCTTTATATTTCTTTGAAATATCCGGAAATTTTTCCTTCAACATATTATTGACCTGCATTGATGTTATTATATTCATATCAACATTGGCCTGGACCTGAACGATCCGTTTATAATTCAGACGGTTTATCTGAGAATAGCCGGGCTGCTGCCGAACACCGGTAACTGCGTCAAGGGGTATAAGTCCTCCCTTATTATTGGATACCATCACCTCTTTCAGACTTTTCATCCTTTTCCGCTCATACTCGGGAAAACGAACCCGGACGTCAACGTTTTCTTCACCGATCCGGGTGCTGGTCGCAACAGCGCCCTGGTATGACGCGTTAAGCGACATTGCAACATCGTACACGGAAACGCCGGTCTGTGCCGCCATTACTTCCTTGATAAAGTAGCGGTACTCCTGTTTTCCCTCTTCCAGGTCCAGCGTAATATCCCGTACGCCGTTTATCCTGTGTAATTCGGCAATATACTCATCGGCAATTTTTTTCAGAACAGAGAAATCCTCTCCCCGTATTTCAACATTGACAGCTTTTCCCGTGGGCGGCCCATGCTCCTGAACGTTGAAAAGAATAACCAGGTCATGATGCAGTAATCCTTTTTTCCTGGCTGCGGCTACTCCTTTCCTCAGTTCCGCTTCAATGGCATAGGCATCGCGGTCCCTTTCCTTATCGGGTGTGAGATAAACAGTGAAGGTTGTTTTATGCGTCCCCTCGCCCGGTTTCGGATCAAGACCGCCGGCTTCCTCGATACCGACCCGGGCCTTTACTCCGATCAATTCATCTTTCGGCAGCCTGAGAATAATTTTTTCCAGTTCCTTCATCTGGCGCAGATTCGCCTCAAGATTTGTTCCCTGCGGCATGAAGGTCTTGATCTCCATCTGCTCCGCACCGCCCTTGGGGGAGAATACAAAGCCCACAACCTTCAGCAGACCCAAGGATCCTATCAGCAGAACAATGAGAACGGCAACTGTAACATAACGATGTTTCAATACTTTCTCAAGTAAATGTTGATACCGGTGCTGGACTTTCCCGAAAAGACCCTTCTCGTATACACCAGCCTCATCATCATCCCCGCCTTTTTTATGTATCTCTTCTTTCATGAACATATTAAGGTGCGTGGGCAGTATGAACATGGCGATGAACCATGAAGCGCCGAGACAGATCATCAGCACCGTGGGTATGGCGATGATGAATTTCCCCATGAGACCGCTGATAAACAGCAGTGGGGCAAAAGCCGCGGAAATACAGAGAAAGGTCACGGTGACGGGCCAGAAGACTTCGCTGACTCCCTTGAGTATGGCTTCATACCGGGAAAATCCCAATTCCATGTAGCGGTGACTGTTTTCTGCCACGACAATACTGAAATCCACGATCATACCCAGTACCATGATCAGGCCAAAAAGACTTATGACATTCAGTGTAATCCCCGTGATCTTCATCCCCATAAAGGCCATCATGAAAGCCAGCGGAATCCCCACGGAAACGATAGCCGATATCCGGGGCCCCAGCAGGGCCATGAGTATGACCGCCATGATGATGAGGCCTATAAAGAAATTCGTAAGTACTGCTGAAATCCTGTTGCGTGTCAGCGTACTCCAGTCATACATGATTTCAATTTTCACATCTTTTGCGTGAGGCGGTGAATATTCGGTCAGCCTCTCCTTAATCTCATCAACAAGCTTGATTTCATCAGCGCTGAGTTTTTTCCAGATAAGCAGGGTAACGGCTTCTTTACCATTGTACCTTTCACGTACCGTGGCATCCTCATAAGCGTCTTGCACGTTGCCGATATCTTTTATGCGGGTCACAAACCCGGCATCATTGGACATCATGACCGTGTTAAGGACCTCATCAACGTTCTGAAACTGCCCCTTGGTTCGAAGGACATATTCATCGTCCCCCACCTTCAAAGAACCCCCGGGCAGGTCCAGGTTTCTTGTTCTCAGCGTATTAATCACCGTATTGATGCCCAGCCTGTACTGCAGGAGCTTCCGGGGATTAACCTCAACAAGGTATTCCCTGTCATAATAACCACTGGTTTCCACTTCGGCCACACCGTCTATGTCGTAGAGAAAATCTTTCAGGTTATCAGCCGCCTCCCTGATTTTCCGGTAAGGGGTATCATCCCTGGCGCCGAAAACGGCGATATTCACGGCCATTTTCTTGTCAAGTTTGATCTCCTTCACCTCGGGCTTTTCCGCCTTGTCAGGCAGATTATCCACCATGTCCACGGCATCCTTGATGTCCTGGACAACTCCCGGCTTGTCGGAAACCTTGTCGTCGATGTAGGCCGCCACCACGGAAACATTCTCAATGTTATAGGTCCGCACCTTGTCCAGGCCGTCCACCTCGCGGAGCTGCTCCTCGATGGGTATTGACACCAGCTGTTCCAGTTCATCGGGTGATCCGCCGGGATATATAGTGGTAATGGTCACCATGTCAAAGTTGACTTCCGGGAAGGCCTCGCGGTTTATCTTTTTCAGCGTCGTAAATCCGGCCAGAATAATGAGGGCAACTACCAGGTTTATGAGCAGCTTCTGATTCATCAGAGAGCCGAATATCTTCTTCATTTCTTTATCCTCCACGTAAGGTAAATTCAGTTATTACTTCGTATCTTTCGGTATGTAATCGTCAACATTGATCTCGTATCTTTCAAAGAGTTCATTTTTCGCCACTTCGAACTGCAGCATGGAAACATTAAAATAAACCAGGGCCGTAAGCTCCTGCTGACGGCTGCTCACCATGGCGTCAAGACCGTTTTTCACGTCGGCCGATGAGAGCCTGCCCCGCTGGAGGCTCTGGAGCATCTTGTAGTAAAAAGCCTCGGCCTGTACATGGGCCTCGCTGGCCTTTTTATACAGCTCATGGGCCGTATTCACCGCTTCCATTTTTGATTTTATATCGTCCCGAACGGTTCGCCGTGTCTTGTCAAGATTGATCTGCGCCTGCTTCATTTTAAAGCGGGCGTTGCGCTCATTGATCACCTGTTCGCGGTCATCGAGAGGATAGGTCATCTTAACCCTGGCCTCAATAGAGGGATACTTGAAAGATGCTGCGTCGCCATAGGCGCCGCCGAAATTTTCATTCTGCGACATGGTAGACATGTTCAACTCGGCGGTGAGCGACGGCATGGCATCACGGGAAAGCATCTCCAGTTCAAGCCGCGCATTCTCCACAGCCAGCAGGGCATTCCGGAAATCGGCCCTTTTCTCATAGGCCGTCTTCAGAGCCGACTCCTCGTCAAGGCCGGGCATCACATTGCCGAAAACAGCCGAACCGGCCACGTTGACATCTTCACCGAGGTTTACCGTGGTGAGAAAGGTGCGCAGGGCATCCTGATATTTCTGCCGCGCCGAAATAACGCTGGCCTCGGCCCCGGCAACAAGCAGGTTGTAGTAGTTGACATTGAACCCGTCGGCCAGGCCGAGATTGACATTGCGGACAACGATGTTCCGCACTTTCTTCGTCTCCTGAAGCTGCAGTTCGGCGTTGTCCAGCTGCGTCTTGTTCAGTACCACGGTCCAGTAATCGGCAATGACGCCCACGACGACCATGGAGAGCATGGATACGATCTGGTCCTTCTGCATTTTCCCGACATTTTTCAGAATCTTAGCCTGGCGGCGTTCGTTGTAGCCAAAGCCGTTTTTCAAAAGTTCCTGCTGGACACCGACAAAAAGAACGGGCATATTATACTGGTTTGGGCCCATCATTCCACCGAAAAGAGAAAGCACCTCAAGCTGTGTCGGTGTAAGAAGACTTGGATCATAACTCTGCGGGGTTTTGTCCATATAGGTATGACTTACACCGGCAGCCACTGTGGTCCCGGTATCAAACATCTTCGCCAGAGATACACTGGTGTCAAGGCTCTGATACTTTTCTCCATAGGCAAAGACCTGCGCATCAATATTCTTCTGATACTTGTACCCGCCCTCGGCGTTCAAAAAAATAGAATATTTTTTCTGGAACTGCTCATAGTAGGTATCACTCATGGCCACATCGTAGCTCCCGGCCAGAATGTCGTAGTTCTGCTGTATGGCCTGGCGGATCGCCTGGGCCAGGGTTATCCTGACACCCCCGATCACCACGGCCGGTTCATCGGCCAGCTCCACCGTAGCCGGTTTCATGTTGTTCCCGTTCCGGCCTTCCTTTTCCTGGGCCTTCAGCGCATACGCGTCAAAGAAAAATACGGTGAGTACAATAATAATCAACGTCGATAGTCTGGTGTTCATGATAATTCCTTCCCTGTTTTTTATAAGTATGGTTGTTATGTGAAGTTATAATCAGATACAAATTACGGGATGTACGATTCCACGGTATCCCTCTCTTATTTCCCTATGATGATCTCCATGATGGCATCGACCATTTTTTCCGAAACTCCCTGATGCTTCATAATGTCAATAAGCTGATCGATGTACCGAAGAATTTCCTGCGGCACCTCGGGTATAACCAGAGGCTTGCCATGGGGACAGAGCATCTTGAATATATATTCAAGATAGAAAGACAGGTAATCTTCTTCACTGATATTGCCGTGCATTTCGAAGAGAGTAGGTTTAAACTTTCGCTCAATCTCTATCTGGAACGATATGACCATGGCGAAGAGCCCCTGCAGGACCAGGATGGGATATTTCGTCTCAAACTCTCCCTTTTCCACGCCCTCGGAAACCAGTTTCAGGACGGCCTTCTGGCGCGAGACAAGGGATACCTCATAGATCATTTTCAGGAATTTACCGCCCTCGGCGACCTCCCAGAGCATGATGTCATTTCCTTCCCGGTCCGATGCCCTGTGATGTGACATGGTGAGCAGGTAGGTGAGGATGTACATTTTCTGCGGGGAAGAGAGATCAATCTTCCCCATAAAAAGAGGGAACTCATGATCGGCCTTAGATAAACCGATCATGCTCTCCAGAATTTCCACATAAAGGGATTCCTTATTATCAAAATAATAGTGAATGAGGGCCTTGTTAACTCCGGCAGTCTCGGCAATGGTGGCCATCCTGGCCCCCTGGAAACCCCGGGCGGCAAACTCCTTCTTGGCCGCCCGCAGAATATGCTCCCTGGCTTCCCGGTCTTCCTTTTTAGGATACTTCATGCATGTTACCTTTTCAGTTAAAGATTTTAACTTTACGGTTAATATATTTAACTTTATGGTTAATGTCAACAGCCGTCATACTTTTTTTAAGGAAAATACAGGAAAAAATGATAAGGAAAACGCTGATAAAAACGGGGTATCCGGCTATTTCCGGCTAAGGGGGAGTCCGATGATAAAGGTGGTCCCGAACCCTTTTTGGGAGACAACCTCAATAGTCCCCTTATGGTTCCCCGTGATGATGAAATAGACCACGGACAGACCCAGGCCCGTTCCCTCGCCCACGGGCTTTGTCGTGTAGAAAGGTTCAAAAACATGACGGGACATATCCTCATCCATACCGGGTCCGTTATCTGCGATGGTTATGACAGCTCTGTCCCCCGACAATGCCGTAGAGATAGTGATACGGGGACGCCCTCTATCCTCAGCCATGCCGCCCATGGCCTGAGCCGAGTTTTTCAGCAGGTTGAGCAAAACCTGCTCCATCTCCGTTTTCTGGATCTCCAGTTTTGGAAGTCCCTCAAAATAATTACGCACTATCTCTATATGCCGGAAGTCATATTTTTTCTTCAGATCATAGTCCTTTTCTGCCAGGGATATGGCCTCATCGATCAGGCTATGGATATTACATAAATAAAATTCCTGGCGGCTCCTCCGGCTGAAATTAAGCATATTGGCAATGATATCTCCGGCCCGGTTCCCCGCCTCCTCAATGCTCCTGAGATAATAGGCGATCCTTCTCTCCTCCATGTAACGATTTACAAGAACCAGGTCAAGGCCCATCTCTTCGGCGATATTCCTGTTCGTTTCCTGCTCCGGGGAAAAACGGCGAATAGTATTCTGCACACCCTGGAGAATAATCCCCAGCGGGTTGTTGATCTCATGGGCCATACCTGCGGCCAGGCCGCCTACTGTCATCATTTTCTCATTCTGGATCAGCACGGCCTCGGCCCTTTTTCTTTCCGTGATGTCGATGATGACGCCCCGGAAACCCTTTTGACTGCCATCACGCATAATGGTGCGTGTATAGATAAGGACCGGAATGGTTGTACCGTCCCTGCGCATAACCGTGTAGTCATGGGGATGCACATCGCTGTTGGCAAGTATGCTGATAAAATTTTCAGCGGCTTTTTCTCTATCTTCCGGAACCAGCAGATCCAAGGCATTCATGCCCCGCTTCAAATCATCGGATGTATAACCCGTCATGTCAAAACCGAACTCGTTGACATACGTCAGCTTACCATTTAATTCCATTTCATATACCGCCTGAGGGAGCATGCCGGTCATTTCACTGAAACGTTGCTCTTCAGCTTCAAGGCTTCGGTAGGCAGTCATCAGCTCCTCGTTCTGTGCCTCGAATTCCTCGTTCGTAGCTACCAGTTCCTCGTTTGCTGCCATGAGTTCACTGTTCTGCTCCCTGACCTGGGCCTCCGATTTTTCCAGATTTTTTTTCAATATGTTCAATTTATCAGCCAGACCCAGGGAGGAAAAAAATATTACCCCTGAAAGGGTGAATTCAATACCGTAAAGCTTTAAAAAATTGCCTTCTGTGAATCCTAAAGTTAATAAAATACCATGTATGCTGATAACGAAAATCGGTACAAATCCGGCCATTAAGAAATAAGCCTGCCTGACTTTTTTTAAAGCGGCCCTTACCATGATTATTACTATCAACAGTATTTCCAGCAGAAAGATATATAATACGGCTTGCATTATGATATCCACGGGAAGGAATAGTGACAGTATCATCATCACAAAGGCAGGGATCTGTATTATCCATACAATGAGCCTGTCCATTTTTGGAAAAAGTTTTTTACTCCCCAGAAATAGCCGGTAAAACTGAGTCCCGGAAAAAATCATCACAGCCCATAAAAAAGGCATGGTGATATTGATCCATTTACCGCCTGACGGAAATAAATACTGGGCTCCGAATCCCCTAATGATGAACTGCTCCATGCCTGTGACCGAGGCAGGGATAATAAAAAGCAAATAGATCCGTTCCTGTGTTGAAAAATAAATGAAAATATTATACAGAACAAGTAATAGAAACCATCCCCAGACTATCCAGTATACCGATAGTATTTTACCCAGTGTGTCCAGATAAAATTCCGGCGTCTTCAGGAGGAAGGAATATTTATGAGAGCCAAGAGTTTGTATGCGCACATATATGCTCTGATATGTTTTATTCTCGGGAATGGTAAAAACAAAATTCCTGTCGGGAATGTCCCTGTTTTTGAATGGGATCATATCTCCCGCCTCTTTATGAATCCAGCCCCCTTTTCCGTCGGGAATATACAGATCGATGTAATCAACAGTGGGGAAATCAATCTCAAGATAGATACCCCCGTCCCGGGGCATTCGGTTTTCGAGCGTAAAGGTGTACCAAAAGGCTGAACGGGAATAACCGAAACGGGTGGTGTTTACATTTAATGCCCGCCAGTCCTTGTTTCGGGCCGTAATATCATCAATTGTAAGGGTCCCGCCATGGTCCTCAAAGTAGCGGATTTTAGGAGTGATATTTATAAAGGAAAATGTTTCATCAAGCAGAATCGTTTCCACGGATAATCTTTCTGCATATCCGGCAATTGAAATGAGAAAGATCGTAGTAAAAAATACTATTTTCCCATGGACTGATTTCATATCACCTTTTTCATATATGTCATTGTGAAATACATGCAATTTACAGTATAAATAACTTCTATTAGAATTGTCCCATACACACCGGTAGATGTCAATAGAGGTAAACATGGTTCAGATTTTTTTAATAGAATGGAGCAAAAAGAAAAGCCCCTTTCATCAGGGGCTTTTCTTTCTATTGCAATAATTTAGTTATTATATCTTCTCAATCTCATCGAGAAAACCGGCGACAGGATGTGCCCCGGTCAGTTCATGTGTTTCGTTGATAATGATCTTCGGCACACCGGAGACATTGTATTTATTGGCCAGATGTGGAAAGGTTGATGCCTCCACCATATCGGCCGTTATTTTATCGTTCTCCAGGGCAAGCCGGTGTGCTGTGCTCACGGCATTGGGGCAGTAGGGACATCCCAGTGATACGAAGACCTGGATATGAATATCTTTCTTGATTTTCCCTATGCGGTCTTTTATTCCCACGGGAAGTTCTTCACCGTGGCCCGACACCTCAAGTATACTCTGCATGAAGGAATTGATCTCGTAACCGCCAGGCAGTCCATAAAACCGGATGCCTCTATCCTTATTATCAGCATCGAGAAGAACAATAGCCGGGATCTTATCAACACCGTAGGACTTCACTTTATCCCCATCCTTCTGGAAATCATATACGGTGAGGCTCAGCTTATCGGAAAGACCTGTGATTTCCTCGACAAACTGCCGGGTGTCGCTGCAGGAACCGCATTCGAATTCCTGCGTCACAAAAACCAGGTTGACCCGTTCCTTCATCTGTCCGAGAACCTGTTTCAGCTGATCCTGAATTTTCTGATCGAATAATGCCATGGTGGAACCTCCCGTTACTTTTCATTTTTTCCATGATAGCGCCTTTTCATCATCATGAAATACGCTTATTCCCCTTTCAAAACATAATCGCAGGCCGACAGGGCCGCCTTGGCCCCCTCGCCGGCGGCGATGATAATCTGCTTGAAGGGGACCGATGTCACATCCCCGGCGGCGAATATTCCGGGAACACTGGTCCGGCAGGCGCAGTCAATGCTGATCTCGCCCGCTTCATTGAGCTCCACTGTTCCTTTCAGAAATCCGCTGTTGGGGATGAGTCCGATTTCAACAAAAATACCGTCGGCATTTATATCCTTCCCGGCTCCGCTCTTCCTTTTCCGCACAACAACCGTATTAACGCTTGCGTCTCCCTTTATTTCCGTCACCTCATGCTCATAGATAATATCAACGTTTGAGAATTCATTCAACCTTTCAATGAGAATCTTATCCCCCGTGAGAGTATCAAGAAACTGAACAATGGTGACATGGGTGGCAACCCTGGCCAGATCGATGGCCGCTTCAATGCCGCTGTTGCCGCCTCCCACCACCACGACCTTTTTTCCGGCAAAAAAAGGCGCGTCACAGGTTGTGCAATACGCCACGCCACGACCCGTAAATTCCTTTTCGCCGGGAACACCGAGCCTGCGCCATGATTTTCCCGTCGTGACAATAACCGCTTTCGCCTGAAACAGGCGGCCGTCTTCCAGGTGTATCTTTTTCACGGGTCCCCCTTCCAGGGACTGAACGGTTGCACCCGTCTCGAAGCCGATGCTGAACTCCTGCACCTGTCCCTGGAACTTGTCGACCAGTTCAACACCGCTGATGTACCGGTATCCCATGTAATTTTCCACGCCAGCAGTCTCGGCAACCTGTCCCCCCAGATCCCTGATGATAATGCCGGTCTTCAGGCCCTTGCGCATACAGTACACCGCTGCCGTAAGACCGGCAGGACCGCCCCCCAGGATGATTATATCATACACTACTGACGGGTCCATAGAAACAAACTGCTTGGTATCGTTGAAGGCCCCCAGGCTCAGGTTGAAATCCATGATATTCGCTTCTCCTTTTACATGTATTCTTCAGAAAATCAGCGGGGCGACGAAATATTTACACAATTTCACCACCCCCTCGTATTCACTCGCCGGAGACACGGAGTTCACAGAGCATAAGGTTCACTTCGATCTTCATATCAGCCAAAATCTCCGTATACTTTGTGACTCGGCGGCAACTCTTTCTTCCAAGTATTCACGAAATTTCTGTGGCAATATTAATATAGAAGTTACCTGATAAAGGGAAGAAATGCAATTAAAAAAAGATCAGTATCGCACCAGTTCGTAATCGGGATTTCCGAAGGAGATATCCCGGGCATGATCGATCTGGCAGCGGTACGGAATATTATAGGCCATATCGGACAGGCTCCTGCCGCCGCGGTCTTCCACCAGGTCCAGCGACGCGGCATCCACGGCAACAGGGTCGAATGATATGAGGATACCGATATCGGGAAGCATTTTCTCGAAGCTGTCCATACAGTCACAGTCTTTCGACATCCGGGTAAGCACATTGACAAAAAGTATTTTACCGGGACATGCCCGGACAACACCCAGGGCATGTTCCACAACCTTCTTCTGGAGGTCTTCGTAGGTGACTGCCCAGTTGTAACCCACGGCGTCGAAGCGGCACACTGCCAGGCACTCACCGCAGCCGATGCATTTCACTTTATCTATCACAGCGCTGTCATCACCCATGGTTATGGCCGATTCCGGGCACCATGTGATGCAGACGCCGCATTGCGTACATTTTTTTGATTTAATGGAAGGTTTCGCCGTGGAATGCTGGTTAAGCTTTCCCTTGCGGCTGGCAAGCCCCATTCCGATATTTTTGAGCGCGGCGCCGAAACCGGCAGCCAGGTGCCCGGTAAAATGGGAAACCACAATCATGGACTGTACTCTGGAGACCAGGGCGGCCACATGTACCGATTCATGGAGACGCCCCCCGACTGACACTTCCGTTTCCTGATCGCCCAGCAGACCGTCAGCCATGATTATTGGAAGGCCCGTGTTTTCATAACCGAATCCGTGCCGATGAGCCAGCATGATGTGTTCAACGGCGTTGTTTCTGTTTCCCTTGTACAGAGTCGACGTCTCGGTCAGAAAGGGAAGGCCTTTTTTTTCAGTAACAATCCCGCCCAGGGTCTTTATAAGTTCCGGACGGGCATAACCCGATTTTGCCGTCTCACCAAAATGTGTTTTAATAGCCACCATGTCGCGGTCTTTTACATGATCCAAGAGCATTTTTTCGGACAGGCAGTTCCTTACCCGTTGTGCAACGGCAGAATCAGACTCGTTGTCTTTTACCGGTATGAAGAACACTTTTTCTTTCATGGTCTCTCCTTTGTAAAATCTTCCTCAAGATTTGCAAGCCCCTGTATCATGACATCTCTCACCCGGGAAATTGTTTCTTCCAATGTAAGGTTTTCAAACTGCTCATAGGGTATTTCGGGCAGCACGCGCATGCGGATCTGGTGAACCCCTTCGGTTTTCATTACATACTTGGGCAGGGCCTCACCGGTTCCCCTCACCACGATGGGCAGTATGGGAACTTTCTTTTTTTTCGCAAGGATGAAGGCGCCGGTCTTAAAATCCTTAATCTTGCCGTCCTTTGACCGTGTGCCTTCGGGAAAGAAAAAGACCGAGCTTCCCTCGTCGAGCGTTCGCTCACAGTCCTGCATCATTTTTTCAACGCTCGACTTGTCCCCCCTGTTCAGCCTGATATAGCGGTTCAGAACCATGTTCCACCCGATGAGAGGGACCCTGAATATTTCCGCCTTGGAAACAAATTTGTAATGGAAATAGAGCCTGAAGGCCACCAGTATATCAAGCTGCGACTGATGATTGCATACCACCATATAGCAGGCATTGCGGCGGATATTTTCCCGACCCGAAGTCCTGATTTTCCACATGGGCATAAGGTATGTATAAAGGGATCCCCAGAAGCAGGTCACCATGTGGATTATCTGCAGCTTTCTGTCAAAGAAACCCGTGAGTATCCTTAAAATCAGATTAAGAATATAAAAGGGGATGGAGGTAACCCCCACGAGTATGATAAAATATGCAGTTATCAGACGGTGTCTCATATCCAGCTCCGGACTATCAGATGAAATATGCACAGAAACATATGCTTTGATTGCTGTTTATTCATTCCCTGCAGGGAATTATCAGCTTTGATTACAATGCCCTTCCGGAAAAGTCGTCAATTGAAAAATTTAATTTTTTTTTGACATTGCCGGGGAAGAATGAAAAATGTTCTTAAAGAATAACAGCATAATCTCCGTACAGGCTGCAAGAGACAGAGGAACCGCCATGATATCACCATCCGCTTTGGCCACATTCATTCTCTATTTTATACTACTGCTGGGCATGGGGCTCTATTTTTACCGCCGTACCGCAAACCTGGAAGATTACCTCCTGGGAGGCAGGAGCCTCGGCGTATGGGTTACGGCCTTTTCAGCCCAGGCCAGCGACATGAGCGGCTGGCTCCTCATGGGCCTCCCCGGCGCCATCTACCTGGGCGGGGTAACCGCGCTGTGGATCGCCCTGGGACTCTTCATCGGTACGGTTTTCAACTGGCAGTTTGTGGCCCGCCGTCTGAGGATTTACACACAATTATACAACTCCCTGACGCTCCCATCCTTCTTTGAAAGCAGGTTCGGGGACCCCACGGGCCTTCTGCGGATACTGTCGGCTGTCATCACGCTTATATTTTTTACTATCTATACATCCTCGGGTCTTGTTGCCTCGGGTAAACTATTTGAGTCAATTTTCAACATGAATTACCGGTTGGCCGTGCTGACAGGAGGAATTGTCATCATTGCCTACACGTTCCTGGGCGGATTCCTCGCCGTGTCATGGACTGACCTTGTCCAGGGATCACTCATGGTTATGGCCATAGTGGTGGTTCCCCTCGCAGCGATCAGTTCCCTGGGCGGTACCGATGCCATCACCGGGGCAATGACGGTGAAAAACATTCCGCGGGAATTATTCGGCAGCAGGTTTTCACTCCTCACAGTTTTTTCCGCGGCCGCATGGGGACTTGGCTATTTCGGTCAACCCCATATACTGGCCCGGTTTATGGGAATCCGTTCGGCCCGGGACCTGCCAAGGTCCATGTTCATCGCAATCATATGGGTTATTCTTTCACTATCCGGGGCCGTGGCCGTGGGATTCATCGCCATTGCAATGTTCCCTGATCTCAGCGGCGGCGAGGAGGAAAAGGTTTTCATTTACATGATCGCTGAAATTTTCAATCCCTGGACCGCGGGCATCATGCTGGCCGCCATTCTCTCGGCCATCATGTCCACCATAGACTCTCAGCTCCTCGTCTCATCATCGGCCCTGACCGAGGATTTCTATGACAAGGTTATACGAAATAACGCATCGCAGAGAGAACTGGTCTTCATGGGCCGTATATGCGTTATCATTATTTCAGTGATAGCACTGCTCCTGGCCATGAATCCCGACAACACGGTACTGGGGCTGGTGGCCTATGCCTGGGGAGGTTTCGGGGCCGCCTTTGGTCCACTGGTCCTCTTCGCCCTCTTTTCACGAAAAACATCGTGGCAGGCGGCCCTGGCAGGAATGATAACGGGCACGATAACGCTGGTCCTGTGGAAAAGCAACGGGCTGGGCGGTTTCATGTATGAAATTGTGCCCGGTTTCGCGTCCAATATCATCGTTATGACGGCCGTTAGCCGTTTTATTCCTCAAAGGAATGAGAAAATACTGTCCGATTTCGATATGATAAACAGCGGGGAGATCAACTGAGTCCGAGTCTGTTCAGGGCCTCAATAGCCGTGTCTATCTCGTCCGTGGTATTGAAGAGCCCGAAGCCGAAACGAACGGTTCCGGCCGGAAACGTGCCCATGGTCTCATGGGCAAGGGGAGCACAGTGCAGCCCGGCGCGGCACATGATGTTATAATCGTCGGATAAAAACTGGGCCACCTCGGAGGAACTTCTCCCCTGCAGGTTAAATGATACCACACCGGTTATGATATCATCGGGGGAAACATACCCTGTGAATCCCGCCACATTTTTAGCGGCACGCTCCAGGAAATGATGCACAAGTTTTTTCTTATGTTCCATGATCCCCCGAAGTCCTCCCTTATATCCTGCCAGGAAATCCAGACCGGCCGCAAGACCCGCCAGACCGGCCGTGTTGAGGGTGCCGCTCTCGAAGCAATCGGGCAGAAAACCTGGCTGCTCTATCCGATCGGAAAAGCTGCCTGTCCCGCCGTATCTGAGGGGCTTGATGACGGTATGATCAAAATCATCGGCGATAATAAGGGCCCCCGTGCCTGTGGGACCGTAGAGTCCCTTATGCCCGGCCACGGCAAGAAGATCGATACCGTCATCCTTCATGTTTATGGGGACAATCCCCGCGGTCTGGGCTGCGTCAACTAAAAAGACAATTTCCCTTTCCCTGCATATCCGGCCCATCTCCCCTATAGGCTGCACTGTTCCGAAAGCATTGGACCCGTGGTTCACCACGACCATACGCGTTTTCGCCGTTATGGCGTCGGTCATATCATGAATATCCATGTGGCCGCCGGTGCCGCATCGAACAACGGAGAGAGAGATGAGGCCGCTCTTTTCCAGTTCCTTCAGGGGACGGGCCGTGCTGTTGTGCTCCATGGAAGTGGTGACAACATGGTCTCCCTGCCGCAGCACACCCTGGATGGCCTGATTGATGGCATCAGTGGCGTTAAAAGCGCATATGACACGCATGGGATTGGCGACCCCGAAAAGATCGGCCATGGCCTGACGCGCTGAAAAAACAATTTCACCGGCCTCAATGGACAGCCGGTGTCCTGAACGGCCGGGATTGCCTCCCGCAACCGTCATGTAGTTCGTTACGGCAGTTGTAACCGCTTCCGGTTTGGGGAATGATGTAGCCGCATTATCAAAATAGATGGTCCTGTCCACATTCATATCCTGTCCCCCCATTGATCTCCAGGGACAAGTATGATTATAATATCTATTTTTTCAATATTTTTAATTCTTTTCTATGATTTTTCCACTCTCAATCGAGCACAAAGGCCAGCACCGATATCATTGCCAGGATAATTATCACGGCATTGAGTTCGCGGAATTTCCCCGTCACCAGCTTAATAAAGACATGGGCTATAAAACCGGCGGCCAGTCCCTTCGTAATTGAAAAAGTCAGGGGCATCATCACAATAATGAGAAAGGACGGCAGGGCCGTTTCAAAATCGCCGAAATTTATTTTCTTCAGATCGGCAAACATGAAGACGCCCACCATGACCAGCACGGGATATATGGCATTGGCCGGAATGGCGGTGAAAAGGGGAAGCATAAACAGTGTCAGGATAAAGAGGAGGCCCGTGACCACGGCAGTAAGCCCGGTTCTTCCCCCCTCCTCGACTCCCGACGCACTTTCGATAAAACTGGTCGTAGTGGAGAGTCCCAGGAGCGATCCAAAAACCGTTGCCGCCGCATCGGCCTCCAGGGTTTTCTGGATAGGCCGCGAATCGCTGTCATCAAAAATACCGGCCCGGTATCCCACACCGGCAAGGGTACCCAGGCTGTCAAAAAGGTCCGTGAGCATGAAGGTGATGATGGGAGCGATAAGGGCAGGTGTCAGTGCCGCGGCAATATCAAGCTTTAAAAATAAAGGAGCTATGGAAGCGGGCATCGATGTAAAGGAAGCCGGCAGGGCCGATACACCTGCCGCATATCCTGCCATGGAGGTAAGGGCAATGCCGATAATAAAGGCGCCCCTGACCCGCCGGAGAATCAGGGCCGTGATGAGAAAAATACCGGTCACGCCCAGAAGAACGTTTTTATCCGAGAGATTCCCCAGTGTCAGGTATGTCACGGGATGAGCAGCGATGATCCCCATCTGCTTCAAGCCGATGAAGGCGATAAAAATGCCGATGCCGGCCGAAACGGCAATTTTGAACTCGGCTGAAATAGATTCGATTATAAGGCGCCTTACCCGCGTAACGGTAAGAACAAGAAACAGGGCGCCCGAGAGAAAAACAATTCCCAGAACGGTCTGCCAGGGAAGTTTCTCCCCCAGCACCAGGGCATAGGTGAAGTAGCTGTTGAGTCCCAGGCCCACGGACATGGCAATGGGCGTATTGGACCAGAATCCATTGAACATGGTGGCCGACATGGAGATGAGGGCCGTGGCCGTGATGACGGCTTCAATGGGCATACCGGCGTCTTTCATGATGATACCGTTCAGGGGCACAATATACATCATGGTGAGAAATGTCGTAACACCGGCAATGATTTCGGTTTTTACATCGGTGCCGCGCTCTGAAAGATGAAAGTATGATTCAAAAAAACGTTTCATGAGGCCTCCGGCACAACGTATGATACTGAGCCGGCAGGTCATCAAACGAAGCTCCCGGTCTCAGGTATCAATACTATATGGCGTCGGCATTTAAGGACAACATTTTTTATCCGATGTCGGGGAAAAATTCACCGTATTGGTGCTCAATGCAGGATGATAATACCCTGTTTGGCTTGCAGATCTGTTCGAATGAAAAAACGTGATATACACAACAGCGGCTACCATGAGCAGGAAAGCGACGATGGAAAGAAAAATCACAACGGGGCTCGTTTTTTTCATATGTTTTTTATCCCACTTCCTCGACATGGGGGGCACATTTACCGGGGCATCCCTGTTCGCCACGGGACGACCGCAATGAGGGCATTCCGGCGCCATTTCAAAAACCAGTTCATGACAGTGAACACATTTGACCTTAGCCATACTCTTCTCCTTTTTATTTATATAAAAATCGAAGGAATATAATCAAAAACCGGGCAAGAGTCAACTACCATGATAAAATTTTTCCCCATCTGGCCGGTATATTAAGAAAAAAAGATGAAAATTCCCCTGCCTTCAATATTTACGGAAAAAAGATTGCATTTATCCGCGATAGTCAATTGGATTGCATCCAAAATACCGATGACCAGAGAAAAATAAATGAAAACATACGATTCATTCCGGCACAGGTTTTCCCGGAGACCACAGGGTCTCGCGCGATTCGCCCTTTCCGTGGCGCTCTTCGGTTTTTCCATCGCCATTTTCAACACCATCTTCAACAACTTCCTCAGCGAATCCTTCAATATGGGAAACCTGGAACGGGGTGTCCTGGAGCTGCCCCGGGAGATGCCCGGTTTTCTCGTGGTTTTCGTATCTTTGCTGCTCTTCTTCCTCCCGGGACGACGGCTTGCGGCACTGTCACACCTCCTGGCCGCCCTGGGAGTCCTGCTCATAGGACATTTTTCTTCCTCCTATCCCATCATGCTTATCTGGCTTTTTGTCTTCAGCATGGGGCAGCACCTGTTTCTTCCCCTCATGCAGAGCATCGGCATGGAGTTCGCCCACGGGGGAAAAACGGGGAAACGGTTGGGTCAATTCAGCGCCGTGTCAAACCTGGCCGCCATAACAGGCAGCTTTATCATATTTATTGGATTCAGGTTCTTTAATTTTAATTTTTCCCTTTCCTTCACCATCGCAGCGGCGGGCCTTCTCGTTTCATCGGTCCTGCTCTATTCGCTCAAGCCCGATGAAAAGCAGAGCGCGAAAAGCAAATTCATCCTGCGCAGGGAATACGGACTCTTTTACTGGCTCAACATCCTCTATGGTACGCGCAAGCAACTCTTCATCACCTTCGCGCCGTGGGTACTGGTGACGGTATACGGGAAAAGTACTTCAATCGTGGCCACCCTCATGACCATAGGTGGAATCGTAGGGATAGTATTCAATCCCCTCCTGGGACGGGCAATAGACCGTTTCGGGGAACGCCGTGTTCTGATGATGGAGGCGGTGCTGCTGGTTTTTGTCTGCATGGGATACGGCTTCGCAAAGATCATTTTCTCCGAGACAACGGCATTTATCATCGCATCGGTTTGCTTCATCGCGGACCAGCTCCTCATGTATGTCACTATGGCCAGGTCCACCTATCTTAAAAAAATCGCCGTTAAGCCCTCCGATGTGAATCCCACTCTCACCATGGGCGTGAGTATCGACCATATCTTTTCCATCAGCATAGCCCTGGTAAGCGGGCTCATCTGGTCGAAACTGGGATACCAGTATGTCTTCATCCTGGGCGCGATAATCGCCGTGGTCAATTTCTTTTCAGCTTCAAGAGTCCGGGTGCCGCAGAACGCGGCATGATGATCCTCCTCCGGACTCCCCTGCCCGGGCCTATAATTACCGGCCGAGAAAAGCCGTCACCTGCTGTGCCACGAATTCCTTTTCCAGATCGGCGGTTATAGCATGATCGCTCTTACCAAGAAATATTTTTTCTTTACTCCGCGAAGAGACGGCATTGTAAATATAGTCCATGGAATGCGGCGGGATGATCCGGTCTTTCCGTGATTGCATGAGAAGAATATCAGAGTCAAGGCCGCGCAGTGCCTTCATGCCCCGGTTAATCAGTCTGAAAAGGTGCCATGACTGCTTTACGGGAATACCGGAACTGTAGGATTCATGAATCCGCCGGGCTTCTTCGGACGCCAGCCCCTTCGTGATGTCCTCGCCGGGAAGTATGTCCTTGAAGAGACCGGCAAAGGGGGCCAGGTATATGCTTTTTTCTTTTATGGAACAGGGTACCGAAAGCAGGGCCAGTTTTTTTACCGTGTATTCCCTTGCCAGAAGAATGGCCAGGATACCGCCCATGGACAACCCGACTACCGATACCTCGCTGCAATAGCTCTTCAGTTCCACAAGAGCCTCGCGCGCCGATATCTGCCAGTCCCGGCCCGTGTTGCGCGTCATATCAGCTATGGAAGTACCATGACCCGGAAGGCGCGGAATGGAAATTGAATATCCCTGCTTTGATAGTTTTTCTCCGAGGTATTTCATCTCAAAAGGCGATCCCTTGAAACCATGGAGGAGCAAGACGCCTTTTCCCCGATTCGAGATTCGCAAGACCGCCTGTGAGTTGGGCATAATAGAAGGTATGGCTTTCAAATTCATGATCATCTTCATCCTGTTATTGTATAAACTTCGCTATAACTTCAATGCCCAGTATAAGTCCCGCAGTTACGGCCACGCTCCAGAAAAGAATCCCCAGGGACACCCACAGAATTACCCGCTGCGGACTGGCGCTCAACACGAGACCGATAAGGGCGGCCTGGGGAGCGCCGGGAAGAACGGGCGAAATAAGTCCCAGGCCCGGCATACCGTATTTCTGCCATATCTTCCCCGCCTTTCCTTTTTCAGTCTTCTCAAGCCAGGCCGGAAACTTTCTCTGGATAAAGGCTTGAAGATGCCTGCCGGCGAGTACAATGATAAGAACCGCCACTTCCGCTCCGGCGGCTGTTACTATCCCCGCGACAACAACGGGAAATTTAAAAGCCAGGGCCGCGGGGAATCCGCCCCAGAAAAAGCCGGCACCTATAACCATGACGGTGACGATCTGAATTAATATTTTCATACCCCATATCTCCGTATCAATAATTATCCGATGTGATGGTGATGCTCTTTCTTTCCGATACGGGTGACGTAATAAGCAGATATAACCCGGCGTCATCATAGGTATAGGAGAGATAGCTTCCCGATGTTGCCACGCTATACCCGACATCGCCGAAAAGGGCCTCACGGGGGAGGAAAATCTTCGTCTCCCCGATACTGCTGTCATGATCCCATTCCATAAATACCTTCAGGGCACCCGAATCCTTCCTGTCAACCTGAAACTTTACCGGTGTTCCGGCTACACGGTTCGCGTAGGGACGTATGCGGTAATTGGCCCGAAGCTCTCCCTTGTCGTCCACGATACTCAGATTTTCATCATTGTGACCGTCATATTTTTCCGGCGTCCATCCCGGCGTATAGTTCCACTGGGTTCCCGAGACATGGTATTTGTCCAGCCAGGCATAGAAGAGATCCATATAGGCCGCTCCGCCCAGAGCCGTGGCATTGACACCGAATTCTCCCCAGAAGATGGGAACGTTCCACGCGTCGGCCTTTTTCTTCTGCTTGTCCAGGGACGCATCAGGCGAAGTACCCAGCCACATGTTGATAGTGATGATGGATCCGTCATAGTAATGGGGTGCGTAAGCGTAATTGCCGAAAGACATGGCCGGCAGTTCCGATGTGTTCCCGGCACTGATGAGCGCGTGGGGGCAGAGGAAAAGAATCGAATCGGGATCATTCCCGCGGATTATTTCCGCCTCATCTTCATAAAGGACCGCAATTTCATCGATCTCATCACCCCATGGTTCATTGAGGAGATCATAGCCCAGAACGCCGGGATGATCGCCGAACTCGGTGGAAACACTGTCAACCATTTCAAGAAAGCTGGTCCGTACGCCGTATTTATCAAGGTAAAACCGGTTCCAGCACGTGTGCATATCAAAATCCCAGATCATTTCGGCTCCCCATATTTTACAGCTTGAATCGTTGCAGGGAGTATCCTTACTGACCTCCGGCGGAATGGCCCATTCCGGGAATCCCTCGCCGCATCCGTGTATCTGAAATCGGGAAAAGGCGTCCTGGTGAAAATCGACGATCACATAGATGCCGCGCTCCCAGGCCCAGTCTATGACATTTTTGTAGTATTTCATATATTCACTGTTATATTCGCCTGTCTCAGGCTCGTAGGCTTCCCAGGTAAAGAGGAACCTGATGACGTTTATTCCCCAGCCGGGAAGGGGGTCCAGTACCTCGGGACTCTTTATAGGCATAAAATCAGGCACCTTTGAATTACCGGCCATATTGACACCGCGGAAGGTAATAACGCCGCCCGCCGCATCCTTGAAATAACTGCCCGAAACACCCATGGTTTCCGTATCTTCACAGGCTATGACGATGGTAGCAGCCGCAAGAAGGAGACCCAAAAGTATTTTTTTCATCACTATCCTCCTGACATACATCATTATATGCCAATAGTAAGCTTTTTTCTTAGAATAAATCGACCTATCCGCTAAGATGACACCTCTTTATTCCGCCCGGACTGATTTTTTATGGCAGGCAAAGCATATCCTCAAGATAGAGAGGGATATGCCTTCTCTACCGGGGCATTTTTCTGAATTCCGAAGGGGTCATGCCGGTGATGCTTTTGAAAGTCCGGTTAAAGGTGGATTTGGAATTGAATCCCGTGTCAAAGGCGATCCTGAGGAGGTTTATATCATCATCATTATTATTCCGTGATAAAATTTTTTTAGCCTCTTCAACACGGAACCCGTTTATGTAGCTGTAAAAATTCATGCTGTATTTTTCGCTGATTATCTGCGTAAGATAATGCCGTTTCACCTCAAGAGCAGCCGCGACATCGTCGATGCGCAGTTCCGGATCAAGATAGGGCTTTTCTTCACGCATATATTCATAAAGAAGCCGGGCATAATTTTCCCGGTCATCGTTCTTCAGACCGGACTTCTCATATTTTTTCCTGAACATATTGAACAGAAAAATTCTCCTGCTGTCCATATCCACGCTATAATTTAAAAAAAGAAGCATGATAATGATAAAGCCGAAAAAAAACAGGTTGTACAACAGATCAATTATCCCGAGCCCGGTAAAAATGATCAGGCCGGCCATCTGCGTCAACACCATAATACCGATTACTCTCAGGGACACCCAGAAGGGAAATCGTATCAAAGTACAGGCCCCGATTATGACGAAAAGCGAACCCGGGGCCAGCACATAACCGGCGCTGTTGACACCCAGGACATCGATACACACAACAGCCGTATTAACGAAGATCATTGATCCCGCGATGATTATATGGCCCATTTGTCGCTTCAGCACGAAGCGGTACAAAAAAATGACGGAAAGGACAATGACGGCTGTTACACCCCTGATGATCCAGGCCAACACCGCTGAACTGAAGGGAAAGACAAGAAAGTCAAGAACGACAAACAGGATAAAAACGGCCAGTCCGGAAAAAAGCAGGAGCGGGGATATGATGAGCCTGTTTCCGGCGTGATATCGAATATATTCCTTTTCAAGCCTGGATGGAAAATGAAGCGGCGGATGGCCTGCATCCAGAACCGACTCTGCCAGTTTTAATTCATTGTCTTCCATGGTTCTCTGAATCAGCCTTCATACAGTATACTTTCTCCACCGCTTTTCCTCGCGCTCCAGCAGGGAATTGAATTTCCCCGGCTCATTCACGCGGATAGCAAGCTGTTCCCGGGTAACGGGATGCGTGAAACCAAGACCCACGGCTGCGAGGAAAAGGCCCTTGTGAAGCAGGGTCTTGCCCTCCCGGCCGTATATCCTGTCGCCCATGATGGGGTGTCCGGCCCGGCTGAGATGGATGCGCAGCTGATGCGTCCGGCCCGTTTCGGGATAAAGCTCCACCAGGGAAAGGGATTCATTTCTCAGCGAGGGGACGGTCTTTATCAGCGTGTAAGCCGTTACGGCGCTCTGGTTATCAATACTTTCATCAATAACGCCCTGCTGCGGCATCGTACCGACGACAACGGCCCGGTAGATTTTATGGATGGTTCGTTCCGCGAACTGCCTGCCAAGATCAGTACTGGCCCTGGCGGTTTTCGCCACCAGGAGCAGGCCGCTCGTGGACGAGTCGAGACGATGCACGGGTCTGGGCCACTGCAGCGCGTCTTCCAGAGGAGATTTTTTCATATTTTCCTGCAGGGCATTTTCCAGTGTCCTGAAGCGGTTTCCGTTGACGACGATTCCCGCAGGTTTATGCACCACGGCGAGATGATCATCCTCGTACACGACATCGATTTCCATATTATAGGACTTCGGTGCTTTTTTCTCATGATCCACAAGATCGATTCTGTCGCCGGTTTTAACCCAGCGTCCCGTTTCCGCCGGTTCACCGTTCAGGAGAAGATTGCCGCTTTTGATTGCATTCTTCACCCTCTTGCGCGAATAGATATGGCTGAAGAGGTCCACGGCATAATCGCTGAAGCGTGTTTTGTCCACCGGCGCGGATACCGTATGGGTCTGGATTATCAGCAGGATATTTCCTCCCGGTATTATTTTTTAGTCAGGCAATTTTTCAACAGCCCGTCGCACCTGCCCTGCACATCCTCCACGATACGGGAGCCACTCAATCCCTGCTCAAAGCCACGGCATAAAGACGCACCAGTGCCGGAATTGTGGAGAGCACCGGGATGAGCGTGCCGGCCATGACCGCCCGGTTCAGGGTGTCCCTGTCAAGCATAAACGTTATGGAAAGCCCGGGAAGAGGGATGCCCGCCGTTACCATGGCTCCCAGTGTTTTCAGAAGCGTAATTCCGCACCATGCTCCGGCTCCGCCCAGGACCAGATACTTGATGAGAATAGTAGCCGTTATGAATATCTTCGATGCCCCCACGATGCGCATTATCCGATAATACTCGATGCGGTTCATGACGGCAATCATGGTGGAAAAAGATACGGCCAGGGCTGCCAGGCCCAGTATAAGGTATAACAGAATATCGATAACAGCCTGTACGTTGTTCTTCAGGTTCACTATCTGCTGTGATATGTTACGCTCCGTTTCAACATTGTACCCCATCTTTTTCAGCTGCGACGAAGCGGAGAGAAGTGATGCATGGTCGCGGGTCTTTACAAAGGCATAGAGATATTCCCGGTCCCTTTCTTTATCTTCGGCAAAATGATTATTATAGTGCCTGACAGCCTGCAGGGGAAGGATAAGGGCCAGGGTATTCATCGAACCGGTGAATCCCGCAACCTTGGCTGAAAGCGACACGGGTTTTTCCAGGCGGCGGATGCTGGACTGTCCGAAATAGAGATTGAACCGGAGCCCCATGGCCTGTTCCCGGCTGATTCTCGGAAGGCCGTTTGGTTCAGCCATACCGTCATTGTAGGCCTGCAGTATGCTGTCGGACAGGAGCACGGGAATTTCCACATCAAAAAGTTTCCGGTTCCACAGGGCCCTGTCCCCGGCCAAAGGCATATCATCCTTTACAAGGGCATAGGGCACTCCCAGGGCCAGCAGGTCGGTCTGGTAGTTCAGGCCGAAAAGAGATATGCGGGCCTGCATGGGAACATGCGCCGTCAGGACAGGGTAAATCCCCGTCACACCTGAAATTTTTTTTATTTTCCCCAGGCCCCGGTCATTGAGAAAAGGCGCGCCCGTTCTGCCGAAACGAAAGAACAGCAGGTTCTTTCTCTCCGGGGGCGAAACCTTTATGGTCTGGGGAGGAATGGCGCTTGAGAATCGCGTATTGATATACTTGTTGAAGGCATTGCCCGTGACAGTAAAAAATCCAGCGGTGAAAACCGACGTGGTAATGGCGAAGAACACGATGAGGCTGATAAACCTGCCGCTCAGGAGTTCCTTGATTATAAGATAGATACGCTGCATCATACCGGTAGAAGCGATCCTCCTTCCATGGTGAAAACGCGATTTGAACGCTCGTGCATATAATCCTTGTGGGTAATGATCAGAACGGCCCGGCCTTCATCGCGTATGGATTCAAGCACATTAAAGATATCGATGGACGTTCCCCTGTCAAGATTGGCCGTGGGCTCATCGGCGAGAATTATTGACGGCTTGTTTATGAGGGCCCTGGCAATAGCCACGCGCTGTTTCTGCCCGCCTGACAGAATACTCACATCGCTCTCCCGGAATTTATATATCTTCAGCCTGCCCAGGATTTCACTGGCATACTCCCTTGTTTCGCGGTCAAGCCTGCCCTTTATCCTGGCCGGGAGAAGCACATTGGACATGACCGATTCCCGGGGCATGAGCCTGAAGGTCTGAAATATAAATCCCATCTCCCGGTTCCTCCTCCGGGCATTCATACTGTCAAGGCCAGTCCAGGCCTTCCTGTCGTGGAAATAAATTTCCCCGCTGCTGGCCCGCGTGATACCGGCAATGATATTGAGCATGGTGGTTTTTCCGCAGCCCGACTTTCCCGTTATGGAAACAATCTCCCCCCGGTCAAGAGACAGGTCAAGCCCCTGGAGGACAGCTGTCTTTTTCCCGGCAATACGGTAATACTTTTTAACATTATGGAGACTTAGTACCATGGCTCATTCAGGGGATCCCTTATTGTCGTATAATAGGAAGGGATATGGTCAGGTTTACCTTGACAACAGGTTCTCTTTTCAGATCCGAATGGTCAAGTATATTTCTTGCCACCACCTCACCGCCATGCTTGGTGACTATCTTTTCCACCAACGTCAGGCCGAGACCGAAATCAAGTGTTCTATATTGCTCAAAAACCAGTTTGGAAAGACGGAAGAAGGGTTCAAAGATCACCTTTTCATATTCGATGGGAATCCCGTAGAGATTTTCATCGCCCTTTTCAGGATCGTTGAGTATGGCGATTTCCACATTGATTCCCGAGACAAAAACGATGACGGTGATATAGGTTTTCTTTTTTGAAAATTTCAGGGCGTTGATGAGTCCCTCGTAGATTGCCTTGGACATGTATTCACGGTTCAGGTTCAGGTTCAGGTCACTGTACTGGTAGTTAAAGTCACTGACTATGATGGTCTGCTGTTTGATGGCGCAGTATTCCCTCACCTCTCCAATGGCAACATTCACCAGATCATAGAGCTCATGAAAGGTAGCCTTCTCGAGCTGAAAATCATTGGTAATTATCCAGTCTATATTGGAAAACATCTTGAAGGCAGTCATGGCTATGCCCATGTTGCTTTTTACCAACTCGAAAATACTGCTTTCCACCAGATGCTTATCACCCCGTTGCTCCGCCGACGAACTCATCATCTCCAGGAGAGAGATGAGGGCGCCGAATCCCGCTCCCTGGGTAAAGCTGTTATTGATATTTCTGAAGAGGGACTTATCGGTCCTGGAGATATTTCTGCTCATCATCTTGTCTTTCCAGTCACGCCAGTCCATGTCCATGTCGATCTGATCCACGCGGCTCTTGTCCAGTATTTCCCGCATTTTGCTGATTTCAAGCTGCTCCTTCTTCTGCCGGGTGATGTCCTCAGCCAGAATGACATACTTCGTTGCCTCGCCTTCCTCATCGCGGAGGGCTGAAACCGATGCCAGCCCGTAATAAAGGGAGCCTCCCTTCGCCAGGCCATAGACCTCGCCATGCCACCGCGACCCCTGGGCCATCTTCCGCCACAACTCCGGTTCCGGCAGTACGGGATTCCCCGCTTCCTGGACATTCATTCCCAGGAGCTCGTCCATATCATAGCCCGAGAGCTCTATAAATTTCTGGTTAACGTAGAGAACCATGCCGTTTTTATCCACGATGAGGGCGTAATAGGGGCTCTGGTTGAAGGCCAGGCTAAACAGCCGCAGGTTCTCTTCCGACTGCTGCCGGAGTTGTATCTGCTCCAGAAGGCTATGATTTATCTTGGAGAGTTCCTGTGTCCTTTCCTCGACTTTTTTTTCCAGGGTCTCTTTGTATTCCATGAGCTCCCGTTCGGCATTTTTCCTTTCTGTTATGTCGCGGATAATCACAAGTGCCGAGCCGTCCACACTCTTCAGTATCCTTGCCTCCAGGTGTTTGACGACGCCGCCTTTTTTCGACGCGTACTCCACAATCCTGGGCTCTCCGCTTTTAACCACCTGTTTAATAGAAGGCATGGCTTTCTGTGCAATGGCATCGGACCAGACGTTTTTTGCCAGGTCAGCCTCCCCCCTTCTGAGAAAGGAACCATCGGGCCGGAGATTGAACATAATATCGGGAATGGCCGACAGCATGGTCTGGTTTCTTTTCTCACTCTCGCGCAGATCTTTCTCAATGCGGAATTTATACAGACCCAGTTCAATAGTGCTGACCAGTATATTATAATTGAAGGGCTTTAATATATAACCGAAGGGCATGGTTTCCTTTGCCCGTTCAAATGTGTCATCATCAACACCGCCGGTTATGTAGATAAAGGGTATATCAAAACGTTTGAAAATCTCCCTGGCCGCGTCTACCCCGTCCACTTTGCCGCCGAGACTGATATCCATGAGCACAATATCCGGCTTGAGGCTGGAGGACTTTTCAATAGCGTCTTCTCCCGTATCGGTAACAGCCACTACTTCATGCCCGCACTTTTCCAGTATCTTTTTCAGCATGGTTGCCGCTGACATATCATCTTCAACGATGATAATTCTGCTGCTGTCATTGCAAATTTTCATTTTTATATACCTACTTTTTTTTCAGGAATATTATTTTAACTATTAAAATTACCGGAAGTCAATAACATTTCTGACTCTATTCCAAATCTGCTGCCGCATACACGGGGGACATTCTGTTCATACTTTCCCATATAATGGACCATGGAATCCTTTTTTTTATTTACATTGCATGGAAAAGTCATACAATGTGTTAAAAATTGTACCCGGGGAATTGACTATGGATGAGGATCTCTTCATCGATGAGCAGAAAACAAGCGCACTTTCAAAGATTGCCGATTTTCTTGAGCATGCATCACTGGTAAAAATTATAAACAAACTTACCGATTATGCCGAAATACTGTCGGAAGGAAAGCTTTCGGCCATTATCAATTATAATTACAGCCTGAACAGGGAACAATTGAATGAAATACTTCAGTTACTCCTCAAAATTCGCGCCCTCTCACGGATAAGCCTTATCGCCCAGAAAGGCACGCGAGACCTGGAAGACGAATATATCTCGAATATCTTTTCCGATTCCGTCAATCCCGAGAGTATTTCATCATTTATCTCCATCAGAAATATACTGGAAAACAGGCTCACGCATCAGACCCAACAGTATAATATGAATATGGGGAAAAGCAACACAACCCAGTCCATGCCCATTAATGAGCTGCGGGGTCATGTCAAGACATACATCGATCTCAGCAAAAGCGACGTTACCGTTTCCTCCAAGGCGCAGCATGGCTTCATTGCCGCCACTCTTCACGATGCGTATATCACCTTCATAGCCCGCTCCGACTGGTGGAATGACAGAACTTATATGAAGTTTTTTTTCAACGAGGATGACCCCGAAAGAAGAAACCAGCTCGTGGCAACACGCGAACCATACATGTCGCTGATTCGAATAAGCGGCAACATCAACCAGGTTCTTGACACCTTCTCCAGCCTTAAACTGGCACGACTCCAGAGTGACGATAAAAAAACCTACACGGAGGGGACCCCGTCACGTTCGGTCCAGGATGGAGGCCAGGCGGCCTTCCAGAACGTCCAGGCCAGAATGTTTAATGACCGTCTTATGATGACGCCTTTTGGACGGCAATACGGCAACAAGATTGACTCCATCATCATCGATCTTTTCACCCCCATAACAAAAGATACTCCCAACGAGGATACGCTGCATGAAATAATTTCCGGACTATTCAAAACTTTTACCGCCATGCCCGAAACGCTTCAGGCCCCGGGCAACAGCAAGTCGATTATTGATATTCTCGATCTTGTAATATTCATGGACATGAGCGTCAGGGCCTTTGCTGAAAAATTTATCTATAACAACCGAAAGGAATCCTTTCTCAAATTTTATTCCGATAAAAACAAGGACGCCATTGAGGCCTTTCTTATGGCCCTGTTTTCAGTCTATTTTGAGGAAAAGTTCAGCGGCCTATTCAGGATAATCCAGAGCGGAGAAATGAGAAAATACGCCTGCGCCTTCATTATAAAGCGGATTTATCTTACGCAGGGGGAGAATCTCACCACCTTCGGATTTTTCCTGATCAAGGCAATAGCCAGGGTGGGGCATATTAAAATATCCTGAGTCAGGCGCGGGGTAATGCCGTTTTATTCGTCCTTTTTCCAGCAGGAAAAAGGAGATGTCATGATGCCGTCACAACGGGAAAAAATCAGCCTTCAAGGTACTTATTTATCAAAGCGGTCTGTTTAGTCGTAGGATTTAAAAACTCCACACCCATGCCGGCACGTATATCTTCATCCCTTTCATCCCTGTTCCAGCGAACCCTCGCCTTCAACTCAATGGGATCCGTCCCCGTTAAATGCAGCACGAGATCAACTTCGGAATTTTCATTCAACGGTTCAGGAGTGGATATGAACATCCCTCCATCGCTGATATCGATGGTGCTGCTAAAGGTAAGCCCATCGGAGTATACCTCGCATTTAATGGATTTTTTTATTCTTCCCGATTTTCTTTTATCATCCATATGACATCTCCCGTCACCGGTTTATTTAAATTCTTCAACCTGCCGCCTCGCCGGTCCATACTTAGCAAGACTGAATGGCGGCAAATCAATTTTTCCTTTCCCTATAGTGATAACATTATATACATATTGACAAATATTACAATCTTTTTTTATGTAATCAGGAGAATGATGGTAATGTCATAAAGTCAGAATGTCAATGACACAATACAGATTGCAAATATTCTATCTTAAAAAACGCGTAATTTTCCCCTTCTGTGCAATGAAGGTTGAACTGGGCGCCTCCCCTTCGTCGCGTAAAATACAGGCAGGAGATAAAATAGTAGCCTTCCCCGTCCGATCAATTTTTGATATTTTTTTCTCCAGAAACAAAATAGCTACGCTCGTGGAAGTCAACAACGCCGAGACGCAGGATAAAATCGTAAAGCTCGAAGTAAAAGGCCTTTCCAGGGTAAAAATTGTCCATGTCAGAAAATTCAAGGAGGCTCTTTTCGAGGTTATAATGGAAGAAGAGGCGAGAATATCCCACGAACTCATGGATAATCTCCGTAAAAAATCGCAGGAACTCATTTTTCTCATCAACGTGGACGAATCGGATAAACTGATAAACCTTCTCAACTACCTGGTAAATATACATCAGCTCATTGATTTCATATCAAATTATTTTGTGCTGGACTTTCACGGACGGTATGGTCTATTTAACGAGTTGGATCTTACCAGAAGGGGCGACGCCCTTCTATCCATTTTGACAAGCCTGATAATAAAACTGAACGAAAAAAGAATCATGGAACAGGAATGAAAAAAAATATAATCAACAACGACGTCTATTATGCCCTCGCCTGGTCGGAGGTCCAGAAATACGACAGGTTTACGTCTTCACGGACCCTGCCGGTATTGCCCGGTATAATCGGCCTGTTCCAGGACAAAACAAGCCGTTATGTGCCTCTCGTCTATTTTGAATGCTGGAGGGAGGGGCTCCGTGACGGTCTGAAAAATTTTATGCTGCCCACACCAAGGTACAAGACGATCAGGGAATTGATCGATCCCGAGGAGCTTTTTTTCAATTACACCGTTGCCGAAGGGCCCCAGAAAGACCTGAAGGATGTCCTTTTCTGGCTGATTAAAACGTACAAGCCCCTCTACAATAACAGCGAGTCCTTCTCAGATTCGGGACGATATAAAAATATTCATGTGAAGGAGATTATGCGCTCTCCCTCGGACATTATTGAAAAAATTCCATAATTGATCTACACGCTCACAGTTCCCTGCTGAGGGCCAGGCTCTCTTTGGTATAGATATGATCCACCTTGTTTTTTATAGCAAGAAACTCCAGCACATATTTTAACCGTGCCGCTGCGTCAAGAGGAGAAGACAGCTTGTTATCGCTGCGAGGAGAGAACTGCTGTATTCGTTTAACGTTGAGACTTCGTTTGTCCTTGTTGCCCTGAAAGATATCTTTTTTGAAAAGATTATACGTATCATAAAGAGACCGGATTATATTTTCAGAATATATAAGATTGGCGACATAGAGATTTGAATCGGGATCATAGATATTCCTGGTAAAAAACTTCAGTATCTTGAGAACGATATCGGGGTACAGGTGTTCGTTCAGGATCTCAATTATCTTTCCCTCCAGGACCCGGTCATTCATTCTCTTCGTGGGATAAGCCATGCTGGGCGTTTCCCAATACCCGGTCTGAACCTTAAAATAGATATAATCAAGAAACCTGTCCATGGTGTCCTTTTTCATGATGTCGAATTCGCCATAGCTGGCCTGAAGTATCTCTTCAGCCACATCCTCCAGGTTCTTTTCCTTAAGCAGGCTCTCATAGTCGACAATGGTACCCGCCTCTTTTATGATCTCTTCAGCGGAACGGCTGAATAGACTCTTCTTTTCGTTATCTTTTTTATCATTTCCATTCATGGTACATCCATCCCTTTTCGCATAACATATCAGTCAACACCAGAACATGATTTTTCTGTATGCATCGATAAAACGCTAAAAATCGACACTTACTTTCATTCTAAGACGCCTTTGAAAATCATCCCGGCTGTTGTATTCATAGACGCTTCGCATCGCGCCAATTATGGAATACTGGTAAAAGTTCAGCTCGACAAATCCGAAAAACATCCACTGGAATATATTTCCCGTCATGAGGCCGTGAACGATAAGCGAGATAAAAACGGCATTCGTCATGAGAGTAAAAAAGCCGGTCCGGTAATTTCCCGTGTAAAAATGGCCGAAGCCAGGGACCAGCATCGAACCCATAACAGCCCCCAGGGGACTTTTGAGCGGCCGGTTCATTTCGCCAACCACATCTCCTTCCAGCATTCCCGCCTGCTCCAGGTATTCACCACGGGGATATTTTCCCCGGTACTCCCGCACCAACTGCAGGGATCCTTCAAAGTCATTGAGCAGGGCGGCGCCGTAGCACCGGTTGAAGATGACTTTCTCTGTGTAGAGGGAATCGCCATAGACATCCATGTATTTACTGAAATTACTCAAAGCAAAAAGAGGCGAGCCCTGCTTCAACCGCGCCATGGCGCCGATAAAAAGCGCCTCTTCTCCCTCGGAGGTCTTCGCATACCGCAGTGCGCAATCGTCCAGCAGTTCCATGGACCGGGAATAATTGTCTCCATGAAAATAGGCTTTCCCGGCGAGAAGCATGCCGGCCGGCACGTATTTCCCATCGGGATAAAGAAACCGGTATCGCATCGTCTCCGTCACCGCATTGTAATACTCCCCGTTTTCGTAATGGAGCCGGGCGCATGTCATGATATCCTCCCCGCCCGCGGCAAGGGGCAGTGCGAAGAGAACTGCAATCATTATAAATGCTGCCTTGTACAGTGTTTTCAACGCCACCCCGCTTACCTGAACATTGCATTTCTGTCGATATAGCGCATGGGATCAAAAGCCGGAATATGTTCCGCCAGAATGCCCTTTCTGAAATTTTCATTTACAGTCCTGTTATAAGTGCGGCACGAATTATAGGCACTATATATCGTACCTCCGTAAAAAAGCCCCGAGAAAAAGAACAGAGAAAAGGCCGGTCCCTTTTCATTACGACTGTAAAGATACAGCCCTCCGCACAGTGTGGCAGCCACGCCCAGGAGACTCAGCATCCCGTCGGCATAACGGCCCGCGTAAACCTGGCCTGCACCGGGCAGCACGGCCGAGAGTATTCCGGCAGCCGCGCCGGAACGGTAATGCAGTGTACGATATTTCTCGAGATCGCCCACCAGCGAAATAAAATCGCTGTTCCCGGCAAAAAGGCTTTTTTGCCGGAGAAGAATATCCAGGGCTGAACTGAAATCGTCACTATAAATATATGCCTCGGTCTGCCGGAGCAATACATCATAGCGATACTCGCTATCAACAGCCGGAATATCCACGGCTGTTACAGCGCCGATGCTCTGTCCCCCATCATGCAGCCTCATGAAGGACTGCGAAAGCAAAACCTTATCCCGGTAATCGGGAAGCCGGTCCTTCCGGGACATAATATGGTCAATGGTCCAGACATACTGTTCTCCAAGAAAATAGTTAGCAGTTATAAAATAATCCAGGTCTCCATTCCGGCTCCCAGTGAAGGCTATGTATTTCCGGGTCTCGGCAATGGAATCAAAATAGCGACCCTCATTAAAAAGTGAAAGAATGAAATCCTTTTGCCTGTCACGAAATCCGTCACGGGCATGCAGAGCTGCTCCGTTGAACATCAGCAGGAAAATCAGCACCCGTGTTAACAAATATCTCATATCATTTACCGCACAGACTGCCGGGAACAGGATCATTACCTGGCTGGTTATAGGGATTGCAGCGGAGAATCCTGTCGCCGGCCATGAGTGCGCCCAATAACGCCCCGTGACGCTCCACGGCCTGCCTGCCATACGCACTGCAAACGGGTCTGTAGCGACAGCTTGGCCCGTCCTGAGGTGATATGACTATCTGAAAAAACCGTATAAGCGCCAGGGCACCACCCTGCATTCCATTGAGCACGGAATTACCGTCATGATGCCCGTGGCCTGGATGGCCACTCCCCTCATGATGCCCTTGAACATTTTCATCGCCCGTGGCGATATCGGCGTTCCAGGGACCGAAGCCAGGACGGGCATGCAGGGGCTGGAGAACCAGGACCGCAGCAAGGAAGATATAAAATATTATTAATTTTTTCATCTTAAGAATCAACCTGAATATGTATCCCATCAGAAACGGTCCCCTGTCAAATAAAAAACAGTCCCCATGAGCAAGGTATTTAATACTTGACACTGTTTCTGCCCGTCGTTAGTGTTAATAGCACAGGGTCTCTTCATCGGATTCGTTGCAGTCCGCTGCAAGATCCCTCATTCAGGATTTCCGGATCCGTCTGTGCTGGAAACAGTTTAATAAAGAAGAGTGCTTTTATTACATGAACAGTAAAATAGATTTGATTATTTTCTTATTTAAAATAACACCAAAATCCTTCATATCGCGTATATTCGGATATATCACACAAATCCCCTTACCCGGGTTCATTCTTAATCCCGTCATTGACTGGTACTGTAAAAAATTCCAGGTGAACGTCGATGAAATTGATACTCCCATCGGCGGATTCAGAACCTTTGACGCCTTTTTCACCCGTCAGTTGAAAAAAGGTAGCCACCGTTTTTCATCATCACACGACGACATTCTCTCCCCCGTGGACGGCCGGCTGGATCAGTTCGGCGCCATTAACGGAGAACGGATCATCCAGGCCAAGGGGATAGATTATTCGCTCCGGGACCTCGTCCCCTCGGAATCGGCCAATCATTTCACCGACGGGTCCTTCATGACCCTGTATCTTTCTCCCGCCGATTATCACCGTATTCATTCCCCCGTGATCGGCACAATAACCGGTTACTTCAACCTGCCGGGGAAGCTTTACACGGTACAGGAATTCATGGTACAGGGCCTGAAGAATCTTTTTGCAGTCAATGAACGAATCATCAGCTACATTCGAACCAGGCGCGGCATGGTGGCAGTCTGTAAAGTGGGAGCCATGAACGTTGGAAGAATTTCCATATCCCATTCCCCGGTAGTAACAAACAGGTTTTTCCGGACACGGACAGAAGTACTGTACGCTGAAAATGATTCCCCGCAGATTGGGGCCGGAGACGAAATCGGTATGTTTCATCTGGGTTCTACGGTTGTGCTTCTTTTTCAGAAAAATATAATGGCTTTTGAAAAACTGGAGACCGGACAGAAAGTCCGTGTAGGGCAGAAGATCGGAAGACTCATCTAATCCGGCGGTTTATTGACACAATTATCACGGCAGGAGAAATATCATGCCCAGACATGCAACCATGAACAATTTTATCAACTCCCAGGTCAGGCAGTGGCAAGCGCGAAAAGAAAAAATAGAACTGTCCGAAGCCCAGCAGACACCGCTGGCGCCATTTATCACCATCTCCCGCGAATACGGTTCAGGCGGATTCGAAATCGGTGCAAAAATCGCTGAAATTTTGAACGCAGAAAACGGCAGCGGTAAAATCTGGGCTGCCTACGACAGGGAACTGATCAACGGGGTCATGGACGATACGGGCCTATCATCGACCCTCACCCATACCCTGACCAGCAACGCCAGGAAAAATATGACTAATCTCATCCAGACATCTTTCAGCAAATTCCCTCCCCAGGTGTCGGTATATCTCAAACTCGTGGAAACTATACGTATCATGGCGGTAAACGGCAATGTGATTCTCGTGGGGAGGGCAAGCAATGTCATCACCCGCGACTTGAAGAGGGGTTCACATATAAGAATAACGGCACCCCTGGAATGGAGAATCAAACGAATAAGCGATCTCATGAAACTCAGCCGGAAAGATGCGGAAAAACTGATCATCGAAAAAAACAAAGAACGGGACCGTTTCGTGAAGGAATATATTAAATTCGATCCTGAAGATCCGCTCAACTATGACTTTTGCCTGAATAATACAAAATTCTCCACGGAGGAGGCGGCCCGGCTCATCATCGCCGGAATGAAAATTAAAGGGTTGCTTTAAACGGATCTATGGAAATCAATAATCAGACGTTCAATACAGGTGAATTTCTCCTGCAGTTTGATATGGACAAATCCATTCTTCTCTGCAAGATCCGTCACGATGAAAAGGATAAGATTCTCTGGGCGAAAAAACTCAATGACATTTACTGTCTCCTGGACATCCTGGAAGATCGGGACAGGTTGTATGTCGCCTGCGAAATCAATGACCTTGACGGCAAATTCATTGCCCTGGAGAAATCCACGGGGACAACAGCCTGGTTCATACCGGGACGACCTTATTTCCAGACACTGTTCGATCAGTCCCTTTTTATTATTTTCATTGATGCCAGCCATGCCTATTATCTGCTCAGGGTCGATTCAGAAAAAGGAAAAACACTGTGGCATCACCGCATAGAAGATGACCTGTGTGAATACAGCTTCAACACCAGCAGAATACTGCTTCAATACCATTCAGGCAAAACGGAAAAACTGAATCCCCTTTCGGGAAAAATTTTATTTTAATAAACCAGCGGCGGTACACCATCATGCTAAATATCGAAGTGGAAGATGCCTCAAAGAAACTCACCATAGCCAGGTCGCTGAAGAATTATAAAGCGCCGTTTTCCATAATGGGAACCTACCGGCTCATCGATAACGGCATTCATCCTGAAGCAACGGTGCAGATAGAAGCTGACGGAAAGGCAATCCACGAAGCATCAACGGGCAACGGTCCCGTGGATGCCCTGGCCAGAGTCCTGAAAAAGGCACTGACTCCCCTTTTTCCCGAGGTTGAGGCCGTGCAGCTCATTGATTACAGGGCGAATATACTCGATGCCAAGCGCGGTACCAGTACGGAGGTCGAGGTCACCATCATATTCACCAATGGTGAAACAGTGTGGAAGGTCTATTCCCTTTCGGAAAATATCAATACCGCTTCATTTAATGTGCTCGTGGATGGTTTCGAATACGCCATACTGAAAAATCGCGGAAGGGGCTGAGAAGACAGCAGCGCATCCGGGAGTAACCGGCATAACGCCGGTTTTCCCGGATTCACTTCTATTTATTCAATACAGCTGCGATGGATTCACAGATAAATGGGATGTTCTTTTCGTTCATGGCCGCCACGCAGATTCGGCCCGAGCTTACCATGTACAGGCTGTATTCCCGTATCAGTGTCTCAACGGTTTCTTTTGTGAGACCGGAAAAAGAGAACATGCCTTTCTGCTTCGCAATGAAGCTGAAATCCTGTTTCACCCCCTTCTCCTTCAGACCCTTGACAAACAGTTCTCTCATTGTCTGAATGCGCTCACGCATCTCCGTGACTTCCTTTTCCCAGCGTTTCCTGAGCGTCGCGTCGGTGAGGATGATAGCGGCGATCTGTCCGCCATGAGATGTGGGATTGGAATAGTTGCTTCTGATGGTCACCTTCACCTGGCTCAGAATCTTCTTCGATTCATCGGCGCTTCCGGTTATAATGGTCAGCGCTCCTACTCGTTCACGGTAAATGGACAAAGATTTTGAAAAGGAACTGGCCACCAGGCATGAAAGTCCCGCTTCGGCGAAAAGGCGTATGGCATAGGCATCTTCATCAATACCGTCACCAAACCCCTGGTAGGCGAAATCAATGAAGGGAACCAGGGGCCTGTTTTTAAAAACCTCTACAATCTCCTTCCATTGCTCTCTCGTGGGATCGACACCCGTGGGATTATGACAGCACCCGTGAAGAAGAACAATACTGTTATCGGGAAGTGATTTGAGGGAGCTTATCATCCCCTCGAAATTAAGGCCATGGGTCGCCTTGTCATAATAGGTATATGTGCCGATGGAAAACCCGGCCCGTTCAAAAATCTGTCCATGGTTGGCCCAGGTAGGGTCGCTTATATAAACGGTGGAGGCGGAGAAAAATCTCTTCAGAAAATCACCGCCTACCTTGAGAGCCCCCGTACCGCCAAGACACTGGACGGTAACAACCCGGCCTGCCGATACAAGCGGTGAATTTTCCCCAAGAAGCAGTTCCTTTACCGCATTATTGAAAGCGGCAAGGCCGTCAATAGGCAGGTAGGATTTCGATGTTTCCTGGTTATACCATATATTTTCGGCCTCACGGACCGTCTGGAGGACCGGCACCTTTCCTGAACCGTCCTGATATACTCCCACACCCAGGTTCACCTTCCGGGGATTGGAATCGGCATTAAAAGCCTCGGTGAGTCCCAGTATAGGGTCCGGCGGTGCCTGATCAACGCGCGCAAAAAAAGAAGAATTACTCATAGTATTCCTGCTCCATAAATATGATTTTCTTAAACAATGAGAGAATCTCTCAACAAGGTCAAGGATTGGTTAGGCCTGATTTGAAGCGCCAGGTTTTTGGAAAGAACTGAGATTATATACAAAAAGCAGGTATGTTTTTGTCAATAATTAAAATTACTGCCGCATATCCTCACGGTAATAATCGATGCTATATGGTACGTTTTCATCGATAATAGGCTCCGATTTGGATTGCCGGTTAATCGAGCGGGCCAGGTTTACCCGGGCAAACTCATTCTCAATTTCGAGCCTCTTGGCGTAATCAATGGCCTTCCAGTAGCTCAGACTGCTTCGCGACTCATCGCCCTGCAACTGATAAATAGCCCCCAGGTTGTTATACGCCGATGCCAGGGACTGGAAGAGCCTCACGTGCTCACTATTGCCCAGATCCGTCATCCTGATATTTTCCGCCTCGTATTCGGCAACACTGATAAGTTTCAGATATTCCCCTTTTGCCGCCTCATAGTTCCCCAGGTGATAAAAGGAATTACCCAGGGCGTACATGAGTTCCGGTCTTCGCACGAAATCCTCGTACAGGAAGAGCCACTGATCCAGGGACTTCCGGTACTGGCGGTTCAGATAGTAAATCCTCCCCAGGTTATAATGAACCTCGGGAGAAGAATAATTCTCTGAAATGGACAATTCATATTTTTCCCTGGCCACATTGTAGTTGGCCATCTTCTCCACATCCTCTTCGATCAGTTCATCTTCAAGGCTCCCGTAACGGTATTTCACCTTGTCAAAGAAATAATAGAAGATATTACCGAGCAGGGCGTATGTCTCGCCAAGCTGTTCCGTTTCTTTATAGAAATCCTCCTGGGTAAACTCCGGCGGATTGCCGGAAGCCCGGATTGCCCTGTTCAGATACTCATAGGCCTCCACGGGCTGCTTTATCTCATAGAAGTGACGGCCCATGAGATGGAGGGCGCCGAAATAATTCGGGGTCCCCTTCACAGCCCTGTCGAGAAACAGCTTGGCCAGCTTCTGGTTATTCTGCATCCGGGCGAACTTGGCCCTCATGAGCAGCAGGGGGGGATAGTCGGGATCCCTTGAATTAAGGGCGGAAAGAACCGATTCCACTGCCGGATAGGTATTATCATCAACGTCACGAAGGCGGGGAGACTGGACCCCGTAATCCACCCTCACGTTAAAACTGTCGGATTTGCTTTTACTCATGTAATAATAAGCCATCTTGGCCAGAAGCGGCGGCGGAAGTTTATTAAGGATTTTCAGGTCCTGCACCTCGCGGTGGGTCGACGCTACAAGGTCATAGGCATCACGTTCTATGTAAAGATTCAGGAGTCCGGAAAAACCCACCACGGATTTCCTGTCCACCTTCAGTATATCCAGATAGTACTTACGTGCTTTCACATACTGTCCCTGATAAAAATAGGCGTTGCCGATGCCCTGCATGGCCGCCACATTCTCCGGGTCGAGAATAAGGGAGCGTTTGTAGAAATTTATTGATACATCGAGCTGCGGCCATACCCGGTTTTTCCACGTCTCTTTCGGATAATAGTTTTTTTCCACCTCGGACTGAATGCCGGAATAAAATTCGGCGGGTATGCGGGCGTAAAAATATCCCAGTTGGTTCAGGGTATCGATATTCTGCGGATCGATCTTATATGACTTGTTGAATTTATCAAAAGCCCTGTTGTACTCCTTCTTCTGCTGATAAGCCCTTCCATATTCATTAAATCCATAAATATAATTCTCCGCATAGTTCTCTTCCACGTACCTGGCCAGCTCTTCAGCCTTCTCGTAATCCCTGGGCTTGGCGGCATAATCACCGGCCTGGAGAATCAGGGCCACGCCTTCCCTTATTTTGGTTCTGGCCATAACGGGTTTATATATGAACTGATAGCTGAGAATGGTCACAACAAAAGCCGCGACTGCAGCTATACCGAACACCCTCGTGAGTTTGAGAAGCCTTTTCTGCCGTTCACGTCCTTCCCGGGTATACTCGGGACGTGCGTGAATGACCTTCCGGCCGCTCACCTCCTCGGCAGTCGATATGGACCTCCCCAGTTTCTTTTCCAGGAACTGTTGTATGTTCTTCTCGGAACGTCCTTCCAGGATCATGTCCACGAGCTTGCGTATCTGTCCTGGAGGAATCAGATCGTTTATAACCGTGTCCTTTATGGCGGAACGCATTCCAGGACTGAATAGAATGATGGCCTTCTTGAGTTTTTTCAGTTCCCTTTCGGTAAGCTCCAGGGTTTCTTCGCCCGTATCGGCAGAACTTCTTTCCCGTTCATCTTCCGCCTCCTCAAGCGGCTCAATGGCGAGATCGCCGGAATCATCGGCATATTGAAATTTCCGTGAACCTGGTTCATCATCGATGGGTTCAATTTCAATGTCTTCAACGTCCGCATAACTTTTCCTGTCAGGTGCGGAACTGATAATAGGCTCTTCACCGATATCACCCGAGGTAAAATCATCTATTTCTTCCGGTTCTTCCTCAATTTCTTCAATGTCCTCTATGCCGGACATTTCACGCGAGGATAATTCGTCTCCTCCTTCAAAGCCGGCCTCCATATCACCCAGGTCGATATCGGGAATATCCGTATCCGCGGCCTCGGCCATTTCCGGGGCCTCTTCCAGGGAAAGATCGGAGAGATCGGGAATATCCGTATCAATTTCCTTTTCAATCCTTGCTCCGGCATGCAGTTCCGGCGGCTCTTCCAGGGATGGCAGCTCATCCATGTCAATGTCAGAAATACCTTCGTCGGAGAATTCTTCGACAGGGGCTTCCTCTTCCCAGGTCTCTTCGGCAGGTTCACCCACCAGATCCTGTTCAGCCAGTTCCTGGATGTCCAGGGATTCCGGTTCTTCCGCCGTAAGCGCGTTAAGTTCATCGAGAGGAGAAGACTTTCTTTTACGGCCTGTGGGAATTTCTACGGCCTTTTCAAATTCCGCTTCTTCGAACCCGACAGGTTCCTCTCCGGGGAAACCCTCTTCCATGGTTTCCGGTTCTTCCATCAGGTCTGTTGTTATATCTTCAATGAAATCCTCTTCATCAACACGGGGCTCCTGGACCTCCTCGATCAGGTCCGAGATATCCTCCATTTCGGCTGCCCCACCGCGATCAAGGTCATCATCGGAAATTTCAGCCAGGTCCAGATCATCACCGGAAAAATCTTCTTCTACGGCGCTGTCATCCGGGGAAACCTCCGACAGGTCTTCCATGGGTATTTCGGTTATATCAAGATCATCGTCAAAACGCTCGGCTTTCGGGGCCCTTTGCCCGTCAGTGGTAAAATCATCCAGCGCAGTGGAGGGAAGATCAAGGTCATCGGGCTCACCCATGTATGAATCTTCCGCTCCCTCGAAATCAGACGACGGCAGGGGCACAACCCTTGGCGGCGAGGCAACTACTTCACCGGCCTCATGAGGACCATAGATATAGCCCTCAATCACATCAACGATGCGGCCGATTTCACTCAGCTCATCCGGCGTATATACGGGAGCCTGCCTTTGTTCCGATTCACCCATTTACCATTACCTGATATATAAATTCTGATGCATGATCCACTTAACCGCCAAACCTTTGGTCAGACCGGCCATGAATAATCCCGCCGAATGCCCTCCCGGCAAAACAGGAGACATAATGCAGAATTGACTTTATTATCGGAAAAATCAATTAAATTTTTCCGTATTTGTTCCCTATCATCACTTTTAAACAGTACACGCAATAAATTACCTTAAATCCCGCAATCCCTGGCGGTATCAAATAAAAGTACGTCCCATGATTAATTGCACTTAATATTTTCTCTTCAATTATCGACAAAATTACTATAAGAATGAACAAGTAAAAGAATGAAGCCATTCTATAAAACAGGATTATACTATTCATCGATTGATTTCATGATATAGACTTGTTCAGCCGATATTAATGAAAGATGACACGGGGCATACAGGGATCGTAGCCCCTGATGTATAATATGAAAAAACAGATTATAACTTGTTAAATAAAAGGATGTATATGACTGCAGGAACACTTAAAAAAATCCCCTTAGTATCCATAATTCTGCTCTTTTCATTCAGCCCTTACCAGAAAGAACTGAAAACTGAATATTATTATAATCTTCAGTACCTGAAAGAGTCATCATCTCCCCGGCAGATGACCATGATTGATATAGACAACCTGGGCCGGAATAAGCCGACACTGAACAACGGTACCCTTTTCACCTACAAAAACAGGGAAGTAATGAAGGCAGCCATAGCCGGTAATTTTTCTTCATGGCAGCCCCGTGTCATGAAACGCAGTAAATTCGGCGTATGGTACTACTTTCTTCCCGGAGAGAACAGCGACAGAACAATTTCCTACAAATTCATTATAAACGGAATATGGACTCCCGATCCCATGAACCAGACACGGGAAAATGACGGTTCCGGCTCCTATGTTTCCCTGGCAGATCCGGTGACTCCCTATATGTCGAAACAGCTGACTTACCGCTCATTAGGCAAAAACACCATAGAATTCAGGATATACAAGCCGGGAGCGCGTTTTATTTCAATTGTGGGTGATTTTAACAACTGGAATCCGGAAAATGATCTTCTGACACAACATAAAGACGGTATCTGGCGTCTCACCAAGAGGATCCCCCGGGGGACTTACCGCTATAAGTTCATTGTGGACGGTGAATGGGTTCCCGACCTCTACAATCTTAAATCAGCTTCCGATGATAACGGTGATATCTGTTCCATACTGACCATCGAATAAAGACACTGTCAGCGGCCTATAATTCTTTTTTACTGATAAATAAACTGAAATTTTCATAAAAAATGTTGCATTTTTTCCTCATCATTATATGTATGTGATATCAGTAAAAGATGATGTCCATGGAAGATACGATTCAAAATAAACTGCAATTACAGCAAACCCTGAAGGAAAATATGCCTTCCCTGAAAAATATAGCCCAGTATAAAAATGATCCTTTTAAACTTATCGATGACGGATATGAGTTCCTCGACCTGGAGAACTACCAGTTGGCCTTTGAACTCTTCAGTTTCGGCGCGGCCATTGACAATACGGACTGTGAGCTGTTAAATGGACTGGGGATATCCCTCTGCGAACTGGGAAGGCTGGAAGAAGCAAGGATCATTCTGGAGAGGGCCATCAGACTCTGTCCCGATGACGCCATCACCTATGCCAATCTTGCCGGTGTTTACTGGGAAATCGAAAACCACGACATGGCCATTCATTACTATCATAAATCCATCGAGTTCGATCCCAATATAGAAGAGACCTACTACAACCTCATAAACCTTTACATAGAAACGGGAGCCCTGTATATGGCTTTTATTTTCTGCCTTGATTTTCTTCAGCGGTTTCCCGGCAGCGGCGAAGCTACAGACCTTCTCTCCGATATCATTCTGAACCTGGGTATCTCGCTCTACTGAATCAATAGCCGCTGAATTTTTTCTTCACATAATCACCGATCCCGTCGTCCCTGTATTCCGAAAGGAGCCTGGTCATTTCATCTTCCATATCGATATGCCATTTTCCGTCGACACGGCGCATGGTGAGCGTTATTGCGCTGCCCACGACATTATCGACGGGGTGTCCGGTGATGATGATTTCACACCGGGCCGTATCGTTTTTCACATCTTCGCGCAGGCATTCCCAGGCAGTATCGGGGCCCACCAGGGCCATGCGTGCCGATACGGCCTGCTCGGACATATTCCGCTGATCCATGGTCTTCCGGATGACCGTCACTGTTCCATCCGTATAGCAGGAAAGAATATCCTTCATGTTTTTGGCGGACTGCATCCTCTGGAGAACCGAGAGAGGACTGGCGTCACCGTAGGTCTTCTCCCGGGAGCATGACCAGGAAAGAGCGAGACAAAAGGAAAATAATATTATGACGGCCTTTATTTTTTTTTCAGATATCATCACAGGGCCTCTTCAATACACAGGCACATCAGTCGAATATCTTACAGAAGGATAAATTTTCCTTCAGCGAAAAAAGGTCGCTCCCCTGGGGAACATCCCGCAGCCGCGTGAGCATGGTTTCCGGATCTATGAGCTCTGAAAACGACACGGCTTTCAGATCGAAATTGTCCGAGACCGATACCATAACGCCGAACTTGTTTTCGCGGCAAAATTTCGCAGCACCGTATCCCAGCATACTTCCCATAACCACGTCAAATGCCACGGGAGAACCGGACCGTGTCTCATATCCCACCTGTTTGGGAGTCACCTTCACGTCAAGGCCCGTTTTATCCCGGTATCTGTCCCTGACATGTTCTGCCAGCACTGAAGATATCTTCGCCTCGCGGTAGAGGACATTCCCGTGTTTATCCTTCGCCGTTGGCTTCAATTCCTCGGGCAGCTTATCCACCAGGCCTTCGGAAACGGCGATAACACCAAAGGGATTTTTATCGTTCTCCCTTGCTATGATCACATCGGTAATAATTTCCACGAACTTATCCATATCGATCGTGTCGCCCTTGACGTCTTCCGCGGAAAGCATGAGTATGCACTCCGAGGAAATACCCGCTGCATAGGTTATCCATCCCGCCTTCCTGCCCATAAGTTCAACGATAAAAAAGCTGTCCGTCGCCTGTGCATCGGCCTTGAGATTAAGCAGTATTTTCTGGGCCGTGTCCACGGCAGTCCAGTAACCGAAGGTCCAGGGAATCCCATAGTAGTCATTATCAATCGTTTTAGGAATATGGATGACGGGAAATCCCATGAGCCAGAGAAAATTTGCGGTCTTCAGGGTATCATCACCGCCGATCGAGATGAGGGCGCCTATTTCAAGATAATCCAGAGCGTCGATGATATTCCTGAGACGGGCGTTCTTTACCGGGTCATTCAGGTCTTCCATGGTTTTGATATCCTTACCCGGGTTTGCCCTGGATGTCCTCAGAAAAATACCGGTACGGTTCCTGATCTTCGTTATATCTTCTGTTATATTGCCATAATGGACGTCTTTTCGCAATTTTGGATAATTCTTATTAAAGTCCTGGATGAATTCATATCCCCGCATGATACCGATTACCGGGATATTGTCCCTGATAAACGTCTCCGCCACCGATGATATAACGGCGTTGGCGCTGGGCGCGGGTCCGCCTGAAAACAGAATGCCGACCTTTTTGTGCTTCGGTGTTGTCATAGCAATCCTTCATCTCCTTTTATTATAATAACTGTTCGCTTTTACACCGGAAAGGTGTCAGCATATCCGGGAACGGAAAAAGCCCGGTATACCTCATTAAATACGCCTTGTAAAGCAAATTTCCTGTGCAAATATCTCTATATTTTAAAACAGAATTACATTCAGGTTACTAAGGAAATCTTTAAAAATTAAGTATTGAATGTGCCAATAAATAATGACACCACGGCATCTTTACCGGGCAAACAATTCACGCCCCTTCTATTAATAACACCGGCAAGGAAGAATTGCAAATAAAAAATGGCAAAGTCATTATCACGATATGACTGAGTTATCACTCACATATTTACAGCAAGTTTGTCAATGCTTTTTTACTGAAGAACAACAACCATACCATGTTTATTTTCTTAAGAGATCGTTACCGATATCATCGATGATGGAATCACCGGCATTTTTCTTCAGGTTTCTGATGATATTTTCTTTCTGACCCTTGGAAATATTATCCCGGGGGCCCTTTACGGGCATGGAGATATCATGATCGATATTTGCGCATGTATCGCATTCCTTTTCCGGAACTGTGCCTGATATAAAATACTCCTTGAGTACATTCCGGCATGAGGACGATGGAAGAAGCCCGGTCCTTTCGCACACCTCCTGCTCAATCAGTCCGGCATAGGTGGGAAATTCAAGCACCGGTTCATGCTCCAGGCCATCGCGCATGTACCGGCCCCAAATGGGAGCAGCTACAGACCCGCCTGCCTGGCCGATTCCCAGAGAAAGGCCCATCTTGTCGAATCCCACCCAGAGTCCCGTGGTTACCTGGGGGACGAAACCGACGAACCAGGCATCACGCCAGTTATTGGTTGTGCCGGTTTTGCCGCCCGCGGGCCTTCCCGGTGAAGCCGATCCCCCCGTGCCGCCGGCAATAACACCGCGCAGCATGCTGATCATGACCTGGGCTGTCTCGGGTTTGATGATCTGGATAGTGCCGTTCTTCTGTTTCTCCGCGAGAAGCTTTGACACATCCTCCTCACGGTTTTCCAGGATCTTTCCATCACGGTCGGTGATATACCTGATGCTGAAGGGAATAACATCTTTACCGCCGTTAGCGATAATGGCATAGGCCCTGGTCAGCTCAAAGGGGGATACCTCCAGGGAACCCAGGGCTATGGAAAAATTCCGCGGTATCCTCTTTTTTGCATCACCCGCCTCTATCTTCAGCAAACGCGCGTAATACTTCATGATATATTCAATGCCGAGCTTTTCGGCGATCCTGATGGAGACGACATTTATTGACAGAGCCAGGGCCTTGCGCAGCCGCACGAGACCGTAATACTCGCCCTCGTAGTTTTCCGGCAGCCAGTCGCCTCCTTCATTGTCAAGGAACACGATGGGCGAGTCCAGTATGGCCGTGGCCGGCGTGAAATCCCCGCTTTCAAAGGCGGCGGCATAGAGCAGGGGTTTGATGGCGGAACCCGGCTGACGCCGTGACTGCATGGCGCGGTTGAGCTGGTTGATGCTGGTAAATTCGCTACCACCAACCAGGGCTTCGATATAACCGTTGTTCTGATTGATGGAGACTATGCATCCCTCGACCTTCTGCAGATTTCTGTCATCAAGATAGGTACCCTTATACTCACCAAAAAAATCACCAATCTCTTCAATGCCGGCAAGATAATTCAGTCCTTCCAGTTCCTCGGCGATTTCATCGCGGAAAACACTGTTTATCTTCTCATTCTGGCGCGAGCCCGTCCGCGTGATGGAATTTATGTCAAAAAGATCGGATACAAGGCTGACCGTATCATAAAAATTGTCCATGATGTAATCGGCATTTTTAAAGGAAAGCGCCACGGACGTACCCGACTGATTCTCCAGGCCTTCAGAGAGAATGCGCTGGGCCGCCACCTGCTTTTTCAGATCGAGGGTTGTGTATACCAGAAGCCCCTTGTTGTATACCGCCTCCTCGCCGTAGGTGCTCACGAGCTGGCGGCGGATATACTCGGTGAACCAGGGAGCCTTGTCAATGCGCGAGCTGAAGGTGTTGAGCGTAGGAGCAATATCCGCCGTGTATACAAGATAATCGGGCCAGAACTGGAGATAAGACTTTTCAGCCTCATCGACAGTGAGAAAACCCATCTCCACCATCTTTGCCAGGACAATGCGATGCCGTGCCATGGAGGCCTTGGGGTGCCGTATGGGGGAGAGCCTGTTGGGAGAAGAGGGCAGTGAAGCCAGCAACGCGCACTGGGCCGTATTGAGCTCCCACACATGTTTGTTGAAATATATCTGCGACGCCGATTCCACACCATAGGCGCCGTGTCCTAAAAATATCTGGTTCAGATAGAGGTTCAAAATCTCATCTTTCGAATAAAAAGCCTCCATCATCAGGGAAATGAAGGCTTCCTTGATTTTCCGGTAGATGCTCCGCTGACGCGAGGTGAGCAGTATTTTCGAAAGCTGCTGGGTAATGGTGCTGCCGCCCTGCTTGATACCGCCGGCCAGGATGTTGATAAAAAAGGCCCGGACAATGCCCTTGATGTTTATACCGTAGTGTTCATAGAACTCATTGTCTTCAATAGCGATGAAGGCGTGGACAAGATCCTTCGGTATTTTTTCAAAAGGGACAACCTCCCGTTTCTGCGCAAAAAGCTCCGAAACAAGAATGTTGTTTTTATCATATATTTTAGTCGTGACATTGGGTTGGAAATTTGCCAGGGCCCTTACATTCAGGAAATCGACTATTAAAATCACAAAGAAGGCAATGAAAATACCGGCGATGATCCCGATTACGACGGTGCGGGATTCCCTGCATTTATTCACCACAAAATCAAAAAAATGAGTAATAAGTTCATATATAAATTCCAGAATGCCCCTGCCGGCGCTGAAATCCCCCCCCTTTCGGGGTGATGAAGACGTAGCTGCATCCTTCAGGCTGGACAGCCTGGTCCTTTTTCCACTGTATTTAGCCATACAATAATCCCCTTTAGAGAAGGAACATGCCGGAATGACCCTTCGGATTGCAACAATTAATCGAAGAAAACGTCATCTTTCAAGGAAATTTCAAAAAATAAAAAAAAATAAAAAAAAGTAAAATGTATAATATATCCATGAAATAACACAATTTTTATTTATATTCTCTTATAATCGGCTATAAACGCCCTTAATCGGGTTAAGCGTAAAATTTTGTATTGACGAATTTTGGAATGATATAAAAGAAAATTCAATGCTATCAAGGATGATGGCATCAGCTTTCAAGGAGGAAAACAATGATAATAAACCACAACGTAGCCGCTATTTTTGCGCACAGAACCTTAAAATTCCATGACTGGGATCTCACCAAGGATGTAGAAAAACTTTCTTCAGGAATGAGGATAAACAAGGCTGGTGATGACGCATCGGGTCTCGCCGTATCGGAAAAAATGCGTTCGCAGATCCAGGGTCTCCGCCAGGCTGAAAGGAATACCGAAGACGGTATGTCCATGATTCAGACGGCCGAAGGTTATCTGGAAGAAACCCACAGCATCGTTCAGCGCGTACGCGTTCTCGCTGTTCAGGCCGCCAACGGAATCTACACCGCGGAAGACCGGCAGCTTATCCAGGTCGAGGTTTCCGAGCTCGTCGATGAAATCGACCGCATCAGCTCACAGGCCGAATTCAATAAAATGAAACTTCTCACCGGTTCATTCGCCCGTCTGCATCCCACGGCCTCCATGTGGTTTCACATGGGTCCCAACATGCATCAGCGCGAACGCGTATTCATCGAAACGATGACAACGGCGGCACTGGGACTGCGCAACCCCACCGTTCTTACCTTCATTTCCATTTCCACACCGGGTAAGGCAAACGCGGTTATCGGTCTGGCCGATGAGGCGCTGCGCATCATCTCGAAACAACGCGCGGATCTGGGCGCCTACTACAACAGGCTTGAACATGCAGCCAAGGGCCTTATGAACGCCTATGAAAACGTACAGGCATCGGAAAGCCGCATCCGTGACACCGACATGGCCGAACAGATGTCGTCATTTATCAGATATCAAATACTCACGCAGGCGTCTACATCAATGCTTGCGCAGGCCAACACCAAGTCACAGACAGTATTGCAATTATTACAATAGCTTGAGCCAGCATCGCAGCACCATTCAACAAACGCCGGTCACTCCCAACCGGCGTTTTTATTTTCTCCGCCACCCCTTCTTAGACAGTTGCACACATAGCGCACAGGACCATTAAAAACGCCTGCCGGTCATTGCACGATAGCAAGATATCGTTCACGCAGCTCGGTGCCGCTGACAAACATCCAGGCCGTCCATCCCGACCGCGTCTCCAATTTTGTTTCAGCTCCATGCCGCAGCAGCAATTCCATTGTGCGTCCCGCACCGCCGAAGATGGCGTACATGAGGGGAGTGCAGCCGTTATTATCGCGGGCGTTGATTTCAGCGCCTCTTCGCAGCAGATCTTTCATGATAGCACTATTGTCCACGTACGCCGCAATCATCATGGCGGTACGCCCATCCCCGTCAGGCCTGTTCACTGCGGGATCCTGGCGAAGGAATGCTTCGGCAGCAGAGCAATCCCGGAGGAATAAAGCCTCTTCCAGGTTCCGCGGCGCAGACTTGATGCCGTATCGGGCCTGCAGGGAAAGCCGGGCTAACCATTCTTCCCTGTAAGGCCCATATATCATTTTTTTATGACGGGGCAGCTTCTCCATCCATTTTTCCATGTCCTGGATCATTTCCCGGCCCGACCGCTCATCCAGCGTCTTCCTCATCGCGAGAAAAACAGCTTCACGGAGATACCGGTCACCGCGTTCTTCGATAATAATACGGCGGTATTCCCTGTCGCTCATATCTGAAAATTCCGTGGGCATGGGCAACCGCCACGACTGGGCCCGCAGACCTCCTGTATAAGACCACACTCTAGACGGTTTCAAAACATCGCCATTGCTCCCCGGCAGGCCCGCATTCCCGGTAAAAAAATGTTTCATCACTGCTTCTTCCATTTCTCCGCTCACTGCCTCTACGAGAGAATTCTTCACTGTGACGCGATAAACATGCCTTTTCATTGAGCTGGTCGTGTTGTCCCGGCCGGAATAATATACCAGGTACACGATAGAACCGTCCCCTGCCCACCGTGTATCCCTGATATTTCCGCGGCCCTTCTCCGGCGGAGACAATTTCAGTTCACTGATTTGAGTCAGTCTTTCGCCGCTTATGTCAAATCCATACAGATAAACCGCACGGAAATGAATCGTACCCGGCAACCAGGCATAGAGGGGAATAATCGTGATGCCCTTTTCAAGAAGTGAATATTCACAGAGGAAGTAGATAGTTGTTCCCTGCCGGTACCCCGGCGACAGTTCTTTTCTCGTCAGTATATCCTTGTTTTTAAACATGGTAAAACATCCACAGCAGCAGAGCAGTAACAGTGCCACAACGAATAATGACAGGTGAATGCCATAGTATCCTGACCGTTTCATCATTTTTCCCGTTACCGGAATCCAATATATCATACAATAAAAGCACGGGTTTCCCGGAGATGCAAGCAGGAAATACCGTTATTTCAGCAGGAATAATACTGTTCTTATGATCGGTTCGGAAGCGGAAAGGGAAGAAGTTCCCCGGGGTCAGAGCATGCCTGACTTCAATTGATTTTCTCAACCAGGCTCTGACCCCGGGATTGCAGCCTGGCGCAGTAAAAATGTTTTACTGCATGAGTTCCATGATTCTCTTTTCCTGCTGGGGACCCACGAGAAATTCGGCAATGCGGCCGTCATGAACCAGGATTGTGGCAGGGGTTCCCATGACGCCGAAACGACGCGCCGTGTCCATATCCTGTGAGATGTTCACCTTGAAAATATTTTTATATTGTTTCATCATTTTTTCGATGAGAGGCGTCATGGGCCGGCATGCGCCGCAGCCCGGGCTGTAAAAATAAAAAAGCGATCTGTTTCCAGTCTTGAGAGCTTTTGCATAGGCCCCCGTGAGTTCCGGTGCGGGTTTGCCCTTTTTCATGCGCATTTTAAGGACCATGCCGTATTGCAACAGAAAAAAGGCAAGAATAAGAGCGCCAACAAGATATAATGCGATCATTGCACAACCTCGATATTTAAGTATTTTAGTATTATATATAACTATAAATATCCAGATCGTCAAGTTTATTTTAGTGAAAGCATCGTCTTCAATCGCGCACCGGCAGCGATAGAAGGCTGAGGGGGTCCACCTGGATGCCTCTGATAATGCATGACACATGGAGATGGGAAGCTGTGGATAATCCCGTGGAACCCACAGAGCCCACCAGGTCACCGGCTTTAACCCGGTCGCCCTTTTTAACCCTGCATTCCTGCAAATGCATATAGTAGGTAAAAATACCGTTGCCGTGATCGATGATGAGCATATTGCCTTCATAAAAAAGTTTATCGGCCAGGGCCACTTCCCCATCAGCCATGACAAAGAGGGGGGAGCCTTCTTCCCCGCGAAGGTCCAGACCGGCATGGACCTTGGTTCTACTTTGCAGGTATACCCTCTTCCTTCCGCGGATTTTATACCGCAGATATCTCCGCTTTGACCAGAAGGGCGATGTGATAAAGTGAAGATCACGGGGGTGTGATACTCTCTCGGAGAGCATGTCCTCACTCTTGCGCGAAAAAGCCTCGTTCTTTTTCAGTGAACATTCCTTGATAAACTCGATGATTTCCGGATTCTGCTGATATTCCACATCGGAGAACTTACCCAGATCCAGGGGCTTCTTCTTAAAAGGAAATTCCTTTTTGACAACGGGAAACCTGGCGCTTAATTCCCTTCCTGACCAGCCCAGTGACACGGAACAGGAAATTTCCCTTTCACCGGGCACTGAATCGGGATTGATGGCAAATAGTCCCCGGTAACCCCAGGAACGGGATGACACGGGAATCTCCTGACCGTCCACTATCACCTTTTTTACTTTCAGCTTTTTATCAATTTTTTCATCGGCGTACATTTCCATGTAAACGGCATCGCCCTGGGCAAATCCCCGGGAATAGAGGTCGATAACGACTCCTTCAGACCTGAATTGCAGCCTCTGAGCCGATTCAAGAACATACCCCGGCGGGAGTTTGGCCCGATAAAAGTAACTTCCCGACGCCGCTTCTTTGAAACGGTTATATGAAGGCGCGGCGGATTTTTCCCCTGCTGCCGGGACAATCATTGGGAAAAGAAAAAACAGTACTGCGAGTGAGACAAAACGAAAACGGTAATTGCAACGCATGGCATGGTCCTCTGTTTTTTGCATCGGCAGAAATGCACCGGTAATTTAGATGGTTATAACGCGGCAGTAAAGAATACTGTGAGACAAAACAAGCCTGTTTCCATGTTTTTACCACAGTTCCACCACAACTCTAATTATTACTTGAAAAATGTGTCAAATACAATGCATACTATTTCAAGCGTTATTCTGCTTAACCAGGGATGAGGAGTCATGTCCGAGATAGTTGTTTTTAAAGCTGAAGAACAGAAAATAATGGAGACATTGAAAAGCATGCTGCGCACACAGGGCCGCCTGGAAGAACTGGTCTCCGTGGAAAAAAATGAAGCGGCCCTGGTGGATCTTTCAGCAGCCATTTCCCTTTACCCGTCCATATTGGGACACCAGAGTCTGGGAAGAGCCTCGCGCTCCATTGAAACGCTGGTAAACACCCTGTGCCTTCAGGATCTCATGGACCTGGTCTTTCACATTCCCACAAAAGCCATCCTGGGACAGAGTTACTCACTGGCCAAAATCAACTTCTTTTATATGCTCCTGTATCTTACCCGGGAAATCGCGGCCATGCGGCCCATGGAAGAGGAAATACGGGAAATCATCAGCATCAATATCTTTGGAATCATGGCTGAGGATGTCTTTATCTCCATCATCTCCGACAAGACTATACCGATGCATATCAGAAATAACGCGGGATACCTCCTGGCCAGTATATGGGAACATCGCGTCGATTACGGCGTCGATGAGTTCGCCCCGGCCCTGACCAATATATGGCATGCCAGGGAAAAAATTGATCCCAATTTCGGCACCATGATGGGCATAAGCGAACTCTTCATGCTTTCGCAGGAATCGGACCCCATATGGTTCGAGTTTCTCCAGCGCGATGACCTGAAGCAGGATGAAATCGACGCGCTGCAGGAGTTTCTCATGGGCTTGAGTTTTGAGGAGATAATGCAGCTCTCCGATGATATGAAAAAAAGCGGCCGTTTTTCCATAGATAAAAACGAAATCCGGGAAAAAGAAATGGGTGAGGAAAAAATAAACAGGTTTTTTGAGACCAGTGATCCCCGGCGGCTTTTCAAGTCCTTCTCCCTGAGGAAAAGCAACTCCATTTTCCGGGCCAGGGGAAATGCGCCGGGTCCTAAAAAGACCCTGGAAGAGTATCTCATGAGCTACCTCCTGGCACGGCCCGGCGACTGGACCGCAACGAGCAAGTCCTGATTCGCATTTCCTGCTTTATTGTCGTCACAAGTGTGCAGAATCAGGGTCAGAGCATACCCCTCAACTCACTTTTAGCGATTCTCTGCCCCCTTATTTGTCGTGCCGATTTGAGGCTCTATTTGAGGCTCTGACCCCTAATAGACTATGATCAATTCCCTTGTATCAAATTTCTCCGATAATGAAAAAATATTGACATTCCCGTTATGCTGTTATGCCTTGAAAATCAGTAAAGCTCACAATTCATTAATCATAAGAGGAAAACCCATGATACATAAAAACGTAGTAACCGATTTCTCAGCCAAAGCATATGATCCCCAAATTGACCCCTCGGCCTATGTGCATCCCCTGGGCGCCGTCATCGGCAACGCCATCATCGGTAAACGGGTGATGGTTTCCCCTTTTGCCTCGGTGCGCGGCGATGAGGGACAGGCTCTCCACGTGGGCGATGAGTCCAATGTACAGGACGGCGTTATCATCCACGCCCTGGAGACCGAGCATGAAGGGCACGCCATCGAGAAGAATCTCGTCGAGGCCGACGGAAAAAAATACGCCGTATATATCGGCAAACGCGTGTCCCTGGCGCACCAGGTGCAGATCCACGGACCCGCCTATGTGGGAAACGACACATTCATCGGCATGCAGTCCCTGCTCTTCCGGGCCAAAGTCGGCAACAACTGCGTGGTGGAACCCAAGTGCCTGGTCATGGGTGTCACGGTTCCCGACGGACGATATGTGCCGGCCGGCACTATCCTGAAAAGCCAGGCTGACGCCGACAAGCTTCCCGCCATAACCGCCGACTACCCCCTGAAAGACCTGAACAAGGGAGTGGTTCATGTGAACACGAATCTGGCTGACGGGTATAATAAGGCGGGGATACAATAGCTTTCCGGGAAATGAAAAAAAGACGCGTTATGCCGCGTCTTTATCTGAAATCATAATGGGGACGCGAGGTCCCCATTACTGTCTTTCCTATTTCTCTTCAGCTTCCTTGGCAGCCTTTTCCATCTGCTTGCTGAATTCTTCGAGCCGCTTCATCGCCTCAGCAGCGTCCTTGTTGTCCATCTGTTTCATAACATCTTCACTCTGTTTCATCCATATATCGGAGGACTGTTTCACCGCACTGGCGCACATGAGGGCGCTGATGAGCATGAGAACGGGAATAACAGCCAGTATGATCGATATGATCTTGGCCGTCCCCTCTTTCCCCCCCAGAGCCCCTATCAGGGCGTTGTAAAGAAGGAAAAGCCCGTAAAGTGAAACCAGTAGAGATATTATGGAACCCAGGTAAAGATGGATGCCGCCGGCGAAACCAAAAACTGCGCTGATGGGATACATCACCATGAGCGACGCTGATACGCGGGTATTGGCCTCGAAATCAGTAGTTCCGCCGCAGATTGCCGATATGATCAGGATAATGACAGCACCTATAAAAAGGCCGATTACCGAGAAAATGAGGGCGCCCACTAAGACCATAATGCCGACGCCGCCGCCGAACATACCTCCCACTGCACCGCCAACCGCTGACAATCCGATTACGCTCCAGAGCAGTCCCAGAAGCCCTGCTACTGCGCCGTAAAGCACCGCCTTGATAATGGGCTCACCGAATCCGCCTTCCTTCTCCATGGAAGCAAAATACTCCTTCGGTTTGAGAAGAGTATTTTTTGAATCATCGACGAATTTCTGAAAATTGAATGCACCTTCCGCCATATATTCCTCCTGATGTTGATTTTTATTAATGCCTCAAAGCAGTCTTACAAGACAGGCATGATGACTTAAAACATATCTATACTATAGAACAATCCATTGAAAAGTCAAGAAAAACTCCTGCACCGCCCCGATTATACACCTGGACACAGAATTCAAATCCTTTTAAAACCGGGATGCATACTGACTATTATATAAATATTTCCATCATTCCGGATCCCTGAAATTTTTGATTCCACCGGAAAGAGACAGATGCCAATGAATTTAAAGAATATATGTATCGCTTTACATTTGACTATACCCGGGTAAAGAAGCTGATAATTCACGCGGAGTCGCAGAGGCGCAAAGGTTTTAAATGTTTTCATTTGAATCTCGCCAATAACCTTTAAATCAGAAAGTGAAATATTTACATTGCTTCCAGCTTAATGCTTTGCGTCTTAGCGCCTTTGCGTGATTGCACTCATTTTTTTACCGGAATGCGCCATAGATTAAAAATCATTTCCCCGCTTCACGGCCTTCGCGCTTTTCCCGTTACAAGCTTTTTCTTTTGAAAAGAATTGACGACAATCAGCTGTCATGTATTATGTGACATAATATATTTTACATCATCAGGGTGCCGTACATGAAAAAAGTCCGCCTCTTGACACAGGATAATCAGGAATACAGTGCTCACCTGCGGAAGGCGGGATACACTGTGGAGGAAATCACCCTGTCCCCGCAGACCGACCCGGGCGTTGAATTATCATCGTCATACGCCTTTACCGTGGCCGAGATCTGCGACACAAACATATTCAACATGGACCTGAAACATCTTGCCGCCGCTTCGGAACGATTCGTCTGCCTGGCTCCTGCCGTGAGCAACCGGGTCAGGGCGCAGCTCCTCGGTTACGGCATATCAGATATCATCCCCACGGGATCACCAGAGCGGCTCGTATCGTACCTGCGAATGCTGGAAAGCCCAATCCCCGCAGAACAGGGCAAAATCCTCATTTTTGAGACCAACCCCGTAAGAAAAAACATCCTTTCAAACATCATCATGCGCTTCGGCTATCATCCCGTTTTTGTCGGCACAACGGACAGCCTTTTTGACAACCTGAAGCAGACCGGAATTCAGTTCATTCTCTTCAATCTCGGCGGGGAGAAGCTCGACCTGGGTGACTTCATACGGCGCTCCTATGCCAACACGGAAATAAAACGCATCCCCCTCCTGGCCTACAAGGACATGAAGGAAGGGATATTCGTCAACGAGATGCTCTCGGGACTGCACCGTCTGACAAAGCTGATCTTTTCGCCCGAGGAACTCTACAGCTACCTGGTGGATATCCTCTTCAGAAAGGAAATAATACCCCTCATAGAAACACTGAACAGCGGACTACATTTCAGCACACACGCTAATTACAGCCAGGAGACCCTGAGCCAGATATATCACGGCACCACACAGGATCTCTTCGCTCAATCCAATATCCTCGATGAAGAAAACATGCTCAATCTTTTCAATACCATGAGGCAGATCAAGAAAACACTGGTGAAGGCCGACGGCCTGAAATGGTTGCGGCAGGAGACTACGGGAAGTGTCAATACCTGCGGAGCGGGTGGCTGAAGTTAACATCGCCTTTTCTGAGTGTATCGATGACCTGGATCGTGATTTTCTGGGCCTTTATCTCCTTCATCGTTACGGGCATGCAGGGTCTTCTTTCGTCATGACAGTTCAGGCAGAGCTTTTCCCTTTTAAGCAGGTTATCCTCGTAGTCAAGAATGGGGTACATACCGTGTTTTTTTGCCGTGGCATAACCTTTTCTGCGGTCCTCATAATTGATATGATTCGCGCCGTCATGATAGGAACTTCCCGGGCCATGACAGGCTTCACAGCCTACGCCTTCCTGGCCCGTAATTTCGCTGCGGCCGCCACCCGTTGTATGGCACTTCAGGCACACCCTGTCTTTCCAGGCTTCGGTAATTCCCACGCCCCGGGCTATTTCCATGGCCTTTTCGCCTTTCAGTGTTTCATAAGCTCTTGCATGGGGTGATGTAAGCCATATTTCATACTGTGTCTGCCCGCCGCTTACGGAATGACATTTCCTGCACACCGTAACTCCCACATTATGGAATCTGCTTACGGAACCGACGGCAGACACAAGAGCAAGGATGCCCAGAAACATAGCAGTAAATATGTATATTATTCTTTTAATCATAACTCAATCATTCTCTTTTACCATGACGAACCATAAAAAGCATGTCGCTTCTCATCATTCAATTCATGCCATGCCGCCGGGGAATCGTCAACCAATTTAAGGCTTGACATCTACTCTTTAATGACTGTAATATTAAATGTTTCCATATAATTGCTCCCAGTATTAATGGAGGTATTGGATCGCATGCCTGAGCAAAGACATGATAAAAAAGTCGGTGAATTTCTTGTGGAAAATGGCATCATTACCACGGATCAACTCAATGAGGCTCTCATTCTACAGAAAGACAACAAGGAACGTCTCATCGGTGAAATACTGGTGACACTGGGTATCCTTTCAAAAGAAGATATGATTATGGCATTCGAAATGTATCTCATGGTGACCGATTTGCCCATTGCACATGTCGATGAATGGCTTGATCAGGATGAAATAGACATGATAATGGATCGTATAAAGGAGAGGGGTGCAAATAACAAATAGTTGTTGACAAAAAAGTGTTGATAAATCACAAATGCCAGCATGATAGAATTTGAAGATAAAATCTGTTTTGGCTGTGGGCAGGAAAATCCCCAGGGCCTGAGGCTAGAACTGCGCTTTGACGACGATACCAAGACAGCCTATGGCGAATATACAGCTTCCGAATATCATGAAGGTCCTCCCAATATTATCCACGCCGGAATAATCGCAGCATTGCTGGACGAGACCATGATCACCGTGAATAAGTATATGGACAGCGTGGCCATGACTAGTGAATTGACTATCCGTTATCTGCAGCCCGCTTTTATCAATGAAAACCTGTATATCCGCGGTTGGTATGTGAAGAAAAGCAAGCGTGTCGTTGAAAACAGGGCTGAAATTGAAAATGAGATGGGAAAAATTGTTGCACGCGCCAAGGGCAAATATATTGAAGTCGATGATATTCCCCAGCCCGAATAATATCTTTTAGATTGCGCATAACTCACATTGCCGAAGTGGTGGAACTGGTAGACGCAGCGGACTCAAAATCCGCCGGGGGCAACCCTGTGAGGGTTCAAGTCCCTCCTTCGGCACATAACAGCCACACAAAGTGTAATTCAAGGGGTATCCATACGGGTGCCCCTTTTTAATTGCGAACAAACTCTCATTACCATAAATGGGCTGCTCCCGGAGGAGCAGCCCATTGCATAGTATTACATAGAGAACAGAGCCCTGTTATGTGGGAAATTGATGGTGTTTTGGCATGGGGTGGGGATATGCTGCGAGAAGCTCTGCCCCCCTGAGAATAAATATTCTTTCGACAACTTCTTAAAGTTACGTGTTTATAGAAATTGTTATATAACCTCTGACAAACTCAGAACTTATATTTTTATGCCGCCCTCGGCGGCATAAAAATATAATTATCAGATAGTATCATTACTTACATTACGTCCACAATGGGATGATGCCGTGAAAAATCCGAAACTAGTTCTCCCTGGAACCATTCAACGATTGTTCTGACTGCCTTATCAGCGGCTTCACAATCTTGAGATACTGATCGTCCGCCCTCTCTACGAATATCTCTTTTTCCATAGCCGGCAGCCGCATAATAAGATAGGCCTTCCGTTTTTCTTCCACATTTTCCAAAGTCCAAGGCGGTTCCTGTGATTGCATTGTTATTCATAACTCTCCCTTCTCAGTATTTTACTGTCGTGAGGCATGCGTCACTCTTCCCTTTATCAGTCACGTGCATCCTCCCTTTTCCGGAGCACATTTCGCTTTTCGCTATTACAGGGCGCATAGGGAATATCCACAGGAACGGCAGAAAAAGCAGCCCCCATCGGGGATAAGACTGCTGCCGCATTCAGGACACCGGGTCGCTTTTACGGCAATAAAAACTGACGCGTTTTTCCCGTCTTCTCTGCAAATGGCTGCTGTTTTTACTGATTCCATGTTATAATTCATTCGTCCTTACAAGTGTATAGTATATATATGTGTAGTATTTTTCAAGTACTTTTTTTATAAAAATAAAAAAAATAAAAACACACCGTGCCCATGAAAGCAGTAAAAGTCCGTAACTTAACTTGACGTATATAGTCTGAAAATATACGTTGCATAGAAAATGTATAAACCATGTGAAACAAGGCGAAAGACCGTTGTTTCACTTTGCAATACAAGGAACATGTTAAAAAGCGAGGATATGAAGAATGACTAAACCCGTGTTTGATCCGGAAAAAAACCTGGAAGAATTGCTGAAAATGGATGCAGAAGAGGTTCAGCAGCGCCCTGAGACCATGGGTGGAAAACCCGGCGAAAGATCACATGCATCAGAATTCAACTTCGATATAAAACCCGAGGAGCTCGAGGAATATCTCAATACATACGTTATTGCCCAGGAAGAGGCTGTAGAAGTAATCGCCACCAAGGTGTGTACGCACTTCAACCGCATGAAACTGGAGCAAAATATGACCGAGGAAGAACGCCTCGTGGGTAACATCAAGAGCAATATCCTCCTCATCGGACCCACCGGTGTGGGTAAGACCTATATTATCAAACTCATCGCCAAAAAAATCGGTGTCCCCTTTGTCAAGGCTGACGCGACCAAATTCAGCGAGACCGGTTACGTGGGCGGTGACGTGGAAGACCTGGTGCGCGAACTGGTCCATGAGGCCGATGGCGATATTGCCAAAGCAGAATACGGCATCATTTACATCGACGAGATTGATAAAATCGCCTCCTCCGTGGGACTCCACGGTCCCGATGTATCGAGAAGCGGCGTGCAGCGCAACCTGCTGAAACTCATGGAGGAAGCCGACGTTGACCTGAAAACACCTCATGACCTGGCATCGCAGGTCGAGGCGGCCATGGAGGCACAGAAAACCGGCAAGGTGAGCCGCCGCAAAATTAACACGCGCAACATCCTCTTCATCGTATCGGGAGCCTTTCAGGGCCTTGATGAGCACATCAATAAACGGCTCAACCGCCAGTCCATCGGTTTCGAGAAGATACGGGTAACCATGGAAAACAAGCAGGATGTACTGAAGCTGGTCAAAACCGAAGACCTCCTGCAGTTCGGTTTCGAATCGGAGTTCATTGGCAGGCTTCCCGTGTATGTCGTCCTCAACAACCTGGACAAAGACGGCCTCTATAAAATACTGAAAAACGAACACAGCACAGTCGTGCTGGGCAAAAAACTCGACTTCCGGTCCTATGGAATAAAAATCGCCTTCAGCGATGAAGCGCTGGAAAACCTGGCAAAAAAAGCCTACGAGGAAAAAACCGGAGCCCGGGGCCTCCTGACGGTTTTTGAAAAACTGCTCATCAAGTTCGAGAAAAAACTTCCCTCTACGGGCGTGACCGAACTGGAAGTGGGCATGGAACTTATCGAAAAACCCGATGAGACCTTAAACAAAATTCTTCTGAAAGAGGGCATCGAGCGTTTCCAGAAGGATTTTCTCGTCCAGCACGGAACCTTCCTTGAGTTTGACGAAAAAGCCGCAGAGAAAATACTGGCAATAGCCGCGGAAAGGAAAAAGAAGATCAAGGATATCTGCGAGGAGCTCTTCCATGACTACTTTCACGGCATGCGGCTCATGAAACTGGAGAGCTTCACTATCACGACCGAGGCCGTGGACAATCCCCAGGATTACCTGAACAACTACATCAAGGAATTTTTCAAGAAGCAGAAGGAATAGGCGAACAGGGAAGGAGCCTGACCGCCCCTCCACCGGATATCAACCCGTTACATGAATCACCGGTAGCGGTCTCGCAACGATCCGTTTTTTCCGGAACGACTTCTCGACCGGGCCGACCTCATGTCGGCCTTTCACTTGCCCCCCATACCGGAAACAAAACGGATACCGGTATACTTCTATATCCCACGCTACCGGGCATGTTAAACATATAATAAATTTAGATATAAAATTTTAAGTATATTCATTGACAAGGCTGTCGGGACGATTATCTTAAACATATTTTCAAATATGTCGATTTTTCACCGGAGCGGCCTTCATGAAAAAAAAAGTCCTCATGATATATCCCGAAATCCCCATAACCTTCTGGAGCCTGAAATATGCCCTTGAAATGGCGGGCTTTAAATCAACCCTTCCTCCCCTGGGACTCATGACTGTTGCCTCCCTGCTGCCCGATACCTATGATGTTAAACTTATTGATATGGCCGTCGGTGAAGTAAAAAAAAATGACATCCTGTGGGCCGATATTGTTTTTATATCGGCAATGATTATTCAAAAAAATTCTTTTGAAAAAGTGATTCAGCTCTGTAATGAACTGAACGTTCCTGTTGCTGCCGGCGGACCTTATCCGACCTCGTCACATGAATCCATATCGGGAGTCGATTATTTTATTCTCAATGAGGCTGAAATTACTCTGCCCGGATTTATAAAAGATTATGAATCGGGCACGGCTAAAAAGCTGTATATGAGTGATGAAAAACCTGACATTACACAGACGCCGGTACCGCGTTTGGACCTGATTGATATATCTTCCTACAGCAGCATGGCATTACAGTATTCAAGAGGATGCCCTTTTAATTGTGAATTCTGCGACATTATCGAAATGTTCGGCAGAATTCCCCGCACAAAACTCCCTGACCAGTTCCTCGATGAAATGAATGCCGTATATAAAACGGGGTTCCGGGGATTTTTATTCATTGTTGATGATAATTTTATTGGAAATAAAAAACACGTCAAAGCCCTGTTGAAAAAAATTATCGAATGGCAGAAAGAACGGGGATATCCCTTCGCCCTTTTTACCGAAGCGAGCGTTGACCTGGCCCAGGATGATGAATTACTTGATCTCATGGTTGAGGCCGGTTTCGGGGAAGTTTTTCTCGGCATTGAAACACCGGATTCAAATACACTGGTTGATATTCAAAAAAAGCAGAACCTGCGGCTCGATATTTTTAAAAGTGTACAAAAAATTCAAAACCACGGTATTGAAGTCATGGCCGGGTTTATTGTCGGATTTGATTCCGACCCTGAAAATATATTTGAGCAGCAGATTGACTTTATACAGAAAGCCGCCATACCACAGGCAATGGTCGGTCTCCTGTCGGCACTGCCCAACACGCAATTATTCAGACGTCTGGCTAAAGAAAAACGCCTGAAAGGCCTGAGTACGGGGGACAACCTGACGATAGATGTTAATTTTATAACTAAAATGCCCCTGGATACTTTAATTGACGGATATAAACATATAATCTCTGAGATTTATGATCCCAAAAAATATTTTGAACGATGCATGTCTCTCTTAAAACAGATGCCCGGGGAACACCGGCTGTGGGGAATAATCAAAAAGACAAGAACGAAGGATTTCTTCAAAGATACTGAATTCAGCTATATAAAACAGCTGAAAATTTTTCTTACTATAGTATGTAAAATGACCTTTACCCATTACGGGTTCTATTTTCTGCGATTTCTTAAGGATTCAATCCGGTATAATTATAAATATTTTTTTTATGCGGTAAGTCTCTCTGCGAGAGGATACCATTATTTTAAAGTGGCTGATATGCTCGGTAAAAACAATTAAGAGCAACCGCAAAGAGCTATTCCATCGCTACTTCAGCATGAGGACATCACCCTTCATGAATATAATCTTCATGTCCGATATTTTTGGATGGTTCGTGATGATACTTTTCTTCAGGGATAGAATCCTCTCCCTCTCAGGTTCCTCGCTTCCTGTAACGACAACACGCAGTGAATAGTGATCCTTCCCTTCCTCTGCCTCGAGGGAGAGTATTTCCAGCCCGGGGAATACCCGGTGGAAGGCAAGCCGGGCGTATTCCTTTGCTTCGACACGCTGATAATCATCATACATGAAAATACTCACGGGAACCGCGATGGCCGCCAGAATCAATACGGAGAGTACTATCTGGTACATGGCCCGGCGCGCCACGCGGGTTTCATCGGCCAGGGGAGGATGTATCTTCATCGCCCAGAACACCACGGCACCGGCGAGCCCGATGGAAATGAGGTTTATAATAAAGAGGATAAAAGCGCCCGAGGCAACCTCCCGGTTCATGGTGCCGAGACCGATACCCACGGTGCAGAGAGGCGGCATGAGGGCCACGGCAATGGCTATGCCCACCAGGGTATTACTGATTTTTTCATTGGCGTAACCATAGGCGCCCACTATACCCGACGCCAGCGCCACGATAATATCAAAGAGCGTGGGGTGTGTCCTGGCCATGATCTCCCCGGAATACACGGGAAGCGGAATTATAAAACTGATCGCCGAGGAGATAAGGATGGCCCAGAACATTCCCTTGGCTATGGAACCGACGGAAATACGGATAAGCTGAAGATCCCCCCATATCACCCCCAGGGAAAAGGCCAGGATAGGCGTCATGAGAGGCGCCACAATCATGGCCCCGATAATGGTGGCCGTGGATCCCTGAACGAGACCGGTAGTGGCGATAATACAGGACAGCACCGTAAGGATATAATATTCCCGCGAGGGAGCGGCCCCGCCCGCGAGTATCTCGTAAATGTTCAGGCCATGCTCTTCCTTTTTTCGGATCTGCTGAATATCACGCCGCTTTGCCAGCCAGAAACGGGGATTGATATAATTGCGAAATGTTCGTTCCTCTTCATCGATAACATGATCCACCAGTGACCTTATATCGCTCTTCTGGGCAGCAACGGAGGTCCGGTCGTCATTTTTCTTTACCGAGCCGCCTTTCGGATCAGAATCGCTCCCGGCTTTTTTATCCTGGCGCACTTTTTGCCCTTTACGCTCATCGGTTTCGACCTTTTCCGCCGGGACTTTTTTATCATCGGGTCTTATCTCAGCGGCACTATCCTCACTCTTCTGCGGGGGATTCTTTGACCGGATAAATAATTCTTTAATTGACATGTATCTCCTCACAAAACATCAATCATGATGACAGTATAGTCACACACACATAAAGACACCCCAGTTGGAATATTTTTCATTGATTACTTTTGTCAGAGAAATATTCTTTATCAAAACTGAAGTATACTGCTGGTATAAGTTGATTCTAAACTAGTGCCAATCGGTAAAAAGTGAGAGAAAGTTCAATGCTTATAGTAAAAAGCATATGTTAAACATTAAATCCCTTCAATGAACTAAACCCCGAGGGGTTCGGGGATTAGTCGCTTTAAAAGGCAGTGTCAGAAATAGTACTTTTATTTACTGAAATTTATAAACCCCAAGCCCACTAGAGCTTACAAACATCCTATCATTTATTGAATAAAACAGGGGGGCTTCATCTACATATATTCCAAATAATGCTGAAGTATCTAAATAAAAATCATTATTATCTTCAATATATTGTCTAATCTCATTATCCATCAGCAGAGAATATTTCTTACTGATATTATCGTAAGAAAATTCCACATAATTGCCAACTATATCATCTTTGAGCATCAGTATTGTTGGATTTGTTGGTGTTGAAATATCTATTTTCACCAACTTTATATTTCCTACATGCTTTGATGGCCCGGAAATATATAGTATCCCATCATAGAGGTAAGCTTTCCTACTATTTCTAATATCTAAATTTGCTTTTTCGTCGATTGTTATATTATCAGCATCAGATGTATCAATAACCGCATAACCATTGTTTGTTAATATAAAAAAACCATCATCAATTGCAACTGAACTTGTCACACTCGAATTGAGTGAAAAAACACCTTTTGATATGGGATTTTGCGCATCAGAAATATCATATATAATTAATTCTGTATTAGATGATACAAAAAGAAATGAGTTATTTGCATTTGCCGTATCAATTGTATGAGGATATACAAATGCACAATTAAGAAATAATTCCGGCAGGTTTTCAAGTGATACAAGGCTGACATAACCAATTTGATTTAAATTATGATGCATTACAACAGTAACCCACTTAGAATTTATATTCATATCTATAACTCTATGGTAAAGTGTATCAACTCCTAAATAGACAGAACCAATTAATTGTAAATTATCAGGATTTTCTATATCATGGTCATATAATCTTAATGTTTGCCTATAGGTAACTGTATTATCCTTGTATGATAGCGCGATTAAATTATTATAGCCATTTAATGCAGAACCATAATAATTATCACTAATTACTTTTACCACTTCCTTACGATTGTTTTCATCGCTAATACCAGTTTGGTCACACCCGATTAGAATAATTATACTTGCAAGGATTATGTTAAAAGTAAGCTTTACATTCATACTTTACCTCTTTATATTCCACTTAAAAATATATATTTCACTTCTTTCAGTTTTTCCCATGCTAAAATATAAAATATTATGAATGAATAATGTGTCAACCACTATATAGTAGTCTTTTAAAATTATTTAGTTTAATTATCGAACGATGAAACGCAAAAAAAGCGAACCCGGGGATGGATGATCCTGCAATACAACTCGATTGCAACCAGGAGAACAACATGGATGCTGCATTCATGGCGAGTCAGTCAGGATAACCGTATACAAGCTATTCATAGAAGATACTTTTTCTCAGAGAGTTTCACTATATATATTTTACAATATATTCATTTCCAAAGCGATCCCAAAATGAAAAGAAATAAGCCATGGTAGCGAATGCATAGCACACATGGGTTGTCGGGGGGTGGCTAATAACCTAGTACCCCCCGACAATTATTCTCAGAACAGTTTCTTCTTCAGCTTTTTAGTGGCTTTTTTAGTCCCTTTATCGGCCGCTGCCTTGGCCTTGTCAGCCGCCACATCCTTGGCTTTATCAACGGCGGCATCAGCCACTGATCCTGCCGCGTCCTTTACCAGGGAGCCCAGTGACGGCAGTTGGGGATGAACAAGATTCGTCTTGGGATCGCTCATGGTTCCCTTGACCTGGTACTTCAGGTAGACCTTCCCTTCCTTGTTCTGCAGGGGCTTCATGGCCAGGTCAGCTACCTTTTCAGCCGTCACGTATTTCCCCGCGGCACCGGTAATGGCCTTCTTAGCATTCTTTTCGATGCCGGACCTGATGCTCTTCCCGTGCTTGTCGGCCAGGACCATATCAAGCTCGGCATCAACAGCCTTGGTGTTGATATTCGTTTTGCCTTTAAATGAGAGCTGGTAGTCGTCGGTCTTGATATCGCCCTCATCAATCTTCACGGTGCCGGCCTTGTACCACACCTTCATGTAGCCGTTCTTCCAGCGCACATCTTTCCCCAGGAAGTTGAGCTTGCCGCAATATTTCGAGAGTGCCTCGACATCCTTGGCCTTCTCCAGAATCTGCAGACCCGTGAGAGTTCCCTTGGGTGAACCCATTTTCACCGTGACCTCGGGATCAAGACGCCGCGTCTTCACATCAAAGGGTTTCACGGACCCTTTAATGGAAAGCAGTATATCAAAGGACTGCACCGTACCGGTCTTCATCTGCCCCATGGTTTTTATTCCCATGTCCACATTGATCTTCACCTGGTTCTTTTTATCCAGGGCCTTGCCGTCAATATCGATTGAATGGACCAGGGCGGTCAGGTCATAGATCTGAAAGGTCTGTTGAAACTGTTTATCTTCGTAAGTAATAGTCGCCTTTTCAATACCGATTTTACCCACGTTGACTGCAATGGGTATATCATCCACGGTGAGGGGCTTCGAGGGATTCTTGGCCTCCTCAGCCAGGCGTTTCGCCTCTTCCCGTGCTTCCTTTTCGGCCTCAGCCTTCTCCTCGGCCGTCATGGGTTTTGCCACCAGCAGGTCATCAAAATTGAAGACGCCCTTTTCGTTTTTAATCACATTGATTTTAGGTTCATAGAGAGTCAGTTCTTTCAGAACGAACTGCTTCTGAAGCAGGGGCAGGAACTGCACCTTGAATTTAAAGGCCTTCAGGCCCACGAAAAGGTCCCCTGCCGGCACCGGTTTACCTTCCAGCGCCGTCAGCTGCTTTTCGGTTTTAAAGTTGGATATTTTCACGTCCTTCACTTCGATGCCCGATATAACGGAAAATATCCCCACACTGATGTCCCCTATCGTCGCGTGCCTGTGCAGCGCGCCCCGCATCTGTTTTTCAATGAACGGTTTATCCACAATGACGTATACCGCGATACTGGCTATAACTATTAGCAAAATGATAACCCCTATAATACCGCCAAGCCATTTTAAAACTCTTTTCATATGACTCTCCTTTTTGATTTGATAATTTTTATGATTGATTAATTATGACTGCATATAAAATATACGGGTTGATATATTATAGTATAGAAAACCCCCCGCAGATAATCAATCAAAAATCATGAATATCATGCAATTATCTGCACATGCCGGAAAAGATTTTCAGGAAAGGCCATGACAAAAGCGGAAGAATTACACATCGATAAAACCATTAAAGCCGTGGGTAAAGCCGTCAACCGATACGATATGATCAAAGACAGTGACACCGTGGCAGTGGCCCTGTCGGGCGGAAAGGACTCCCACGTTCTCCTGGAAACGCTGGTATTGAGAAAAAAACATCTTCCCATTGATTACACACTCCATGCCGTTCATGTGAACATTACCAACATTCCGTATGAGGTGGACCGGGAACACCTCGAATCGTTCTGCCGCTGCCTGGGGGTTCCTTTCCATTATCGGGAACTGGAGATAGAGCAAACAGAAAAGGAGGCTCTGTCCCCGTGTTTTCTCTGTTCATGGCACCGCCGCAAGGAACTCTTCCGTTTCTGCGAAGAGCACCGGTGCGGGAAGCTGGCCCTGGGCCATCATCGCGATGATATCATCGAGACCTTTATCCTCAACATGATGTACCAGGGCTCCCTGTCCACCATGCCGCCCCGCCTTGCCGTGTTCGGCGGAAACCTGGAAATCATACGTCCCCTGGCATTGCTTGCCGAGGATAAAATCGCGGAATACGCCCGTATCCGCGCCTTTCCCCCGCAGAAAAAGGAATGCCGCCACGGAGGGGATTCACGCCGGGAGGCAGTAAGAAAAATCATCGATGACATGGAACAACTGCACGGCGAGGCCCGCAGCACCATATTCAAGGCCATGACCAATATTCACGGCGATTACCTGCCCTGATCTGCCTCCTCGTCGGGATCATTGTAACCGCAACCCTCATAGGGGCTCAGGGGTCCGCTGCGGTCCAGGTGCTCCACATCATCATAATAAGGAAAATCCCGGCACATACGCGGCCGGATGGGATGGATGGAACACGTGGGCGTTCCCTCGGTGTCGTGAGTAAAGTGCTTACAGATGTAATGATAGGGCAGATCCTCTTCGGGATTTTCGTATTTGAAGGACAGCATGGGATAAATAAGATATATTTCCGAAAATTTCGGATCAATTTTAGGCGATTTCAGCCAGAATTCATAGGCCGTTTGCAGCATATCGGGCGATTCGGCAAGCCGCACATCCTGGCAGCAGTAACCCCTTCTCTTACAATATCCCATGGCCGGTACGTTCCTCCTGTCAGGCTGCCTCCCGGTTCCGGTCAGGCATCAAATATATTCCATAAAAATTATTGCCAAATTCAAAGGACTGTTGAATAGTGGCTGTTTATATTCGGCCCCATGCTGAAGAAATACCGGTATTTATCAACAAAAATATTACGTTATTGCAGCGGGGTTATAATTTCGATTGAAGAAATGATAATATATTGATATTTTTAATACCATTATACAGTATTTGACCGGTTCACACTGTTTTACATTTACTTTCTGTACGTTACTTTATAAGAACGAGGAAAAAAGATATGAACAAATACGATGGATTCTCCGGAGAAGAGCTCTTTACCCGCCATACCGGTTACGCATATAACGACTTCATCATACTGCCTGGATATATCGACTTCGCTCCCGACGATGTAATCCTGGAGTCAAAACTGACCAGGCATATTTCGCTGAAAAGTCCGCTGGTATCGAGCCCCATGGATACCGTTACCGAAGCTGAAATGGCAATCGGTCTGGCCCTCATGGGAGGCATCGGCATCATACACTATAACAACACACCGGCACAGCAGGCCGAGGAAATCAGAAAGGTAAAGCGATACGAAAACGGTTTTATCACCAATCCCATGGTTCTGTCTCCCGAGCATACCATCATGGACATTGACCGTATAAAAGAGAAGTACGGCTTTTCCGGAATACCCATCACGGAAAACGGAACCATGAACTCCAAACTCATGGGTATCGTGACAAACCGCGACATCGATTTTGAGCCCAAGAGAAACAAAAAAATCCGCGAAGTCATGACAACGGACCTGGTAACGGCGCAGAAAGGTGTATCCCTTTCCCAGGCGAACAAGATACTCCGCGACTCCAAAAAAGGGAAGCTGCCTATTGTTAACGAAAAGGGCTCCCTGGTGGCCCTTATGAGCAGGAACGACCTTTTAAAAAACCGCGACTATCCTCTGGCGTCCAAGGACTCAAAGAAGCAGCTCATGGCGGGAGCCGCCATTTCCACAAAGGAGGAGGCAAGAGAGCGCCTCGAAGCCCTGGTGGAGGCCGGCGTGGATGTGGTCATCATCGATTCAGCCCAGGGCAATTCCATCTACCAGATCGAAATGATAAAATACATCAAGCAGAAATATCCCAGCCTGAGCGTTATCGGCGGCAATGTGGTTACCGTTGAACAGTGTGAGAACCTGATACAGGCCGGCGTGGACGGCCTGCGCATCGGCATGGGACCCGGTTCAATCTGCACGACCCAGACCACCATGTCCGTGGGGCGGGCCCAGGCCACGGCCATTTACCGGACGGCAAACTGCGCGCGCAAATCGTCGATCCCCGTCATTGCCGACGGCGGAATATCCACCATCGGACACATATCCAAGGCCCTGGCCCTGGGAGCGTCAATGGTCATGATGGGATCAATGTTCGCCGGAACCCATGAAGCACCGGGTGAATATTTCTATGAAAACGGCGTCAGGCTGAAACGCTACCGCGGCATGGCCTCCATGGAGGCGCTGGAAGCGGGCGGCTCAAAACGATATTTCGCCGAGGATGCAAAGATTATGGTTGCCCAGGGCGTCTCGGGCTCCGTCGTGGACAAGGGCTCTCTCTCCGACTATGTTCCCTACCTGATCCAGGGACTCAAGCATTCCTTTCAGGACATGGGAACCCGTGACGTAACCACTCTGCATAAAAAGCTCTACGAAGGAGAACTGCGCTTCGAGCTCAGATCCCCGTCGGCGCAGCTTGAAGGCCATGTGCACGACATGTATTCCTACAAGGAACCGAAATACATGTAGTTCATGAGCGCTGTTCGTTTATCCTGTTTTTTATTTGAAACGGGCTGCCGACACCTGTATGTTATATACAGCATGCAGTCATGAGCCGAAAATAATTCCCCCTGGAGGCAGCCATGGCACTACCGCTGAAGGAACTCATACAGAGAAACAGGAGCTACCGCAGGTTTGTGCAGACGCACGGCATCGGGCGTAAAATCCTGGAAGAGCTGGTTGACCTGGCGCGGCTTGCTCCGTCGGCAGGGAACAAACAGCCCCTGAAATACATTCTCTCATGCGAAAAAGAAAAAAACAGCAGGATATTTCCTCACCTGGGCTGGGCCGCCTACCTGAAGGACTGGCCGGGACCTGCCGAGGGCGAACGCCCGTCGGCCTACATCGTCATCCTCGCCGATAAGAGCATCGACGATACGATCCGATGGGGCGATCACAGCATCGCCGCCATGAGCATACTCCTGGGTGCGACCGAGATGGGCCTGGGCGGATGTATGATCGGCTCCATAAAAAAGGATGGGCTGGCAAAAGACCTGGGCATACCGGGACTCTATGAACCAATGATGGTCGTGGCCCTGGGGAAGCCGAAAGAAAAAGTCATCATCGACCCTGTTTCATCCATGGGCGATATCAAATACTGGCGCGATGCCGGCGACATCCATCATGTGCCGAAGCGTTCCCTGGGCGAAATAATCCTCAATGTATAGCAGCATGCCCGCCGAAATACACGACGACCAGCAGTGCATGCAGGCTGCCCTGGAGGAGGCACGCCTCGCCGCCGACGCCGACGAGATACCTGTAGGAGCCGTGATAACCCTGGACGGTTCTATCATAGCCAGAGCGCACAATGAAAACAGATCAAAAAACGATCCGACAAGGCATGCCGAAATTACAGCCATAAGAGAGGCCGCCCAATTCCTGAAAAACGAACGCCTGACGGACTGCGTTCTATATGTCACCAAAGAGCCCTGCGCCATGTGTGCCGGGGCCATTGTCCACGCCCGCATCAAACGCCTTGTTATAGGAGCGAGGGACGTCCGGTATGGCGCCTGCGGCACCGCCCTTTCAATCTGCGGGAACGGCGTACTGAATCATGTCCCCTGTATTGAATTCGGCCTGATGGAAGAGGAATCATCGGGGCTCCTGAAAGATTTTTTCAGAAAAAAAAGATAAGGGAAAAACATAACCTGCGTCCAGACTCTCATCTCCCCATATAACCCCAATTTTTAATTTCGCCTCTTGACATACATTCTACTTTAGAGTACAATTTTTAATGATTACACAGTCCTTCTATGAAGGAATGTCTCTATTAAATATGCTCATTTTATGAGGATATTTAATAGAATTCCGCTAAAAAAGGCCTTGGTAACGCTCAAAACGAGGATGGCCCTATAATGAAAACACAGAACACAGTCATAACCCGAATAAAAAACCTGGGCATAGGGGGCAAGCTCCTGGCCATATTCCTGTCCTGTTCGCTTCTTTTTATTGTAATTCTAACCACCGTATCATATTTCTCCGGTTCATCGGCAATCGAAAATGAAGCTATCGCTAAACTCTCCGCGGTATCAGAGTTAAAAACCCAGACCATCCAGAATTTCTTTGAAAACCGGTTCGGCGAAATTCATGTCATGACGGGAATAGACATTATTAAAAAAGTATCCGATGATCTCCTGAAAGATATCGAGCGTTCGACGATCGATCCCGGTCTCACCCTTGAACAAAAAAGAGAATACCTGAACAAAACCACTGCAAACTACCGTCTCCTTCACCAGTACATCGACAAGTACAAGTCCGCCCTGGAGAATTTCGCCGAGATAAAAGTCGTCCCTGTTTTTGATGTAAAGAACGCCATGGGACAGGTTGTCTTTAAAGAAGGTGATCAGATCATATCCACTAATGATTTTTCCGGCAATGTTAAAAATCGTTCCATGTACATCAATGGATATGAACTCCTTATAAAGGGCGCCGGGGGAGTTGAATCTGAAAAATACAACTGCCCACTGCTCTATACCTCATCCATAGAACACTGCTCGGAGCTGAACAAGGCCTCTATACACATGTCCCACGGTCTGGGCCGACACGGCATCAGCATGGATGAACTGAAAAAAAATACTCCCGTGAAGGACCGATTCACTTTCATGATTATCTATGATATCAATGTCCAGGCCATCGACCATCTATGCCAGGATAAAACGGGCCTTGGCGAGACCGGAGAAACATACCTTGCCGAGCGTCTGGGAAAGGATGACGGCGCTGACCGGGAAGGAAAGATACTGATGCTCACTGACTCCCGTTTTGAAAAAGGTACTTCTCTGAAACGGGATCTCACCGGTATAAAAGGTCTGCAGGAGCATTTCAATAGAAAGGAACACCGACGAGGCAGTGAATACTGCCAGAATCTGATTTATGACAACTATAAAGATGTTCCAGTCCTGGGGCACAATCACCTGCTGAAAATCGGTTCCCACGAAGTGGCAGTTATAACAGAAATCAGCAAACAGGAAGTATTCGCTTCCACCGGCAGACTGCTCATCATCATGTTGATTCTGAGCTTCTTTGTAATAGGGATTGCCGTCATCATATCCATAACCTTCAGCAAAAGCATTTCCAGGCCCCTGGCCTACGCCGTTAATTTTGCCGACACTATAGCCTCAGGCGACCTTACGGCAGATATGGATCAGCGCTATCTTGATCGCAGTGATGAAATCGGTGGACTGGCTAAAGCACTGAAAAAAATGGTAGATGATCTTAAAGCCATTATTTCCAATGTAATTTTATCGGCTCAGAACCTCTCCCAGGCCGTGCAGGAAATAGCCAGTGGCAACGAAACACTCTCCCAGAGGACCGCGGAGCAGGCATCGGCGCTGGAAGAAATTGCATCCACGATAGAACAATCTACGGCGACAATAAAACAGAATACGGAAAATACGCAGAACGCCAATACACTCTCAAGCGAATCCCTTAAGAGGGCCGAAGAGGGGGGCCGCATAGTCGATCAATCCGTAAATGCCATCATAGAAATAAACGATTCCAGCAAAAGGATCGGAGAAATCATCGGTGTAATCAACGAAATAGCCTTTCAAACGAACCTCCTTGCGCTCAACGCGTCAGTTGAAGCCGCCCGCGCCGGTGAAATGGGTCGAGGATTCGCCGTTGTTGCCAGTGAAGTGAGGAACCTGGCACAACGGTCAGCCAATGCCGCCAGGGAAATCGAATCGTTGATTAAGGACTCCATTGAAAAAATCAGAAAAGGAACTGACCTTTCACGTAAAAGCGGTTCAGCCCTTGAAGAAATAATCGACAGAATGCAGACGGTGAATAAAACAATCAGCGAAATTGCCGCAGCGAGTGATGAACAACGGTCCGGCATGGAGCAGATCAATACGTCCTTGATTGAAATGGATTCCATGACACAGCAGAATGCCTCACTAGTGGAGGAAACTGCGTCTGCCGGAGAAGAAATGGCGAATCAGGCTCAGGAACTCATCATCCTGGTAGAACGTTTCAAAATCGATAAGAACCTTCAGAAAAAACAAATAGGTCACCACCGGGAAATCCAGCAAGACCCCGCTACGGGAAAAAAGAAGCTCCCCACCAGAAATAAAGCGGCTTGGTCTGGAACAACAGCAGGGAAAAATGGTACCAGCGAATTGAAGGATATCTTATCGGAAGAAGGCTTTAAAGAATTCTGATTCCGGTATATACGGTAAAACCGGTTTATACATCATATACGTGCAGTTATACCCCTGCGTTGCATACCACTGGTATCATTCGCAGGGTCCGGGATCATATCCCGCACATTTTACAAAGGAGCAGGATTCCCCATGGCAGAAAATAAACTTCGCGACGACCATAACACCCTCACTGTTGACGAGGAACGTGAGGAGTTTATTTCGTTTATATTGGGCAATGAAACCTTTGGTGTCGATGTACTCAAGGTTCATGAAATCATCGGCGTTACCGAAATAACCCCGGTTCCGGATTCAGTTCATTACATGAAAGGCGTCATCAATCTCAGGGGCAACGTCGTTCCAGTCGTTGACATGCGCCTCAGGTTCAACATGGAGGCGATTGAGTATACACAGGTAACAGTAATAATAATCGTCGAGGTCAATGAACGGTTTGTGGGCATGATCGTGGACACCGTATCGGATGTTGTGGGAATTCCCACAAGCAACATTCATGAAAGCAGCAGTCTCAGCAGCGACATGGAAATTAATTCAGAATTCATCCAGGCTATCGGGCAGATCGACAACCAGCTCATCATAATTCTTGACGTGACGCGCATACTGGAGACGGAAAGCGGTTCCTGATATTATCAGGAACGTTTAAAAAGGGCTTTTAACCCCCGGGGTTTTTCCGCCTTTGGGCACGCAATTACAGTATCCCCATTCAGGACACGGTGCTCAATCTCATGGTTAAAACGGCAGAGTATTGAATCGGAAACATGCTCCATATGAAATTCGCATTGCCTGCATTCTTCCAGTTTCATAATTGATGAACCCATATCCCTGTTAATACGTATCCGGTATCCTGACATTGATCACCGGCATACCAACATTCAATTGAAATTATGTCATATTAATGGTAAAGAAAAAAATAATTTCAATGAAAAAAAATGTAACAACAGCAAATTTCCGGAGCCTTATTGACATACACGGTAAAAGTAATATTTTTCATGAGCTCCTCCATTAATGAGGCCACGATCTGATCGTGGCCTCTTTTAATTAACTCGAACAAAAAGGCGGAATTGCCGATAAAAACAGTGAAGCAATAAACAGGCAGTAGTACATTGTCGATTATACCCGGTATTTGTTATTATTAATTGAGATTATATGAATATTTACGAATCAACATCGGCCAATATCAATAAGGCTGCTTCCATTATACGGTCCGGGGGTATTGTATCTTTCCCTACGGAAACGGTATACGGATTGGGGGCCGACGTGTTCAATCCTACCGGTATAACGAGAATCTTTGAGGCAAAAAACCGTCCCTATTTCGACCCCCTCATCGCCCATATCGCCAGCATTCACCAACTGGAACAGCTAACAACAGGCATCGATGAAAAAACAGAGATACTGGCAAGATCTTTCTGGCCCGGCCCCCTGACGCTGGTCCTTCCCCGATCAGCTGCCGTCCCGGACATTGTGACTTCAGGCCTTCCCACGGTGGCCATCCGCATGCCAGATCATCCCGTGGCCCTGGAGCTCATACGGCGCTCTGAAACAGCCGTTGCCGCCCCAAGCGCCAATCCCTTTGGATTCCTCAGTCCCACGACGGCCGAGCATGTGGCCCGGTACCTGGGAAATCGCGTGAACATGATTCTCGACGGAGGGGAATGCTCTGTCGGCGTTGAATCGACTATAATCAAGCTCGAGGATAATAAAACATATCTCCTCAGGCCCGGCGGTATCCCCGTGGAAGAACTGGAAAAAATTATCGGACCGATAATCACCGCTGCCGAGATCCACGGCAGGGCCGAGGCACCGGGGCAGCTCCCCTACCACTATTCACCGTCAAAACCGGTCCGCCTCTGCGCCTCGTCCCGGGACTTTGATCTTGAGAACGATTCCGCCGCTTTTCTTTTTTTCAAGGATCCCCCGTTTCTGCTCCCGGGAAAAATGAACCTGGAATATATCGAAATACTCTCTCCCGGCGGAGATCTGCGCGAGGCGGCAGCCCGTATATTCTCAGCGCTGCACAGGCTTGACCGGCTGCCCGTATCGGTAATATATGCCGAATCCGTCCCGGAAATCGGTCTTGGCAGAGCCATAATGGACAGGCTGCGTAAAGCCTCGCAGAAAATGACACACGAGGATTAACATGAAAGATGTGAAAATGTTCAGAAAAGGGATACGCTTTACCGGATCATATCTCCAGGGAATAAAAAGCGTTTTTTCATCCCTGGGTCTGCTGGGACAGCACCGGGGACTTATCGTGTACTTTATTGTCCCCGTCATCATAAACATCATTATATTGAGTTCGGTTTTTTACTTTTCCTACACGATTGTGGAACCGCGCCTTGCCGGGGCCATCGCTGGAGAAGGATGGTATTTCGACATGCTCCGCGTTATAGTTGCCCCTGTGATGATCCTTCTGCTGGGGATTATATCGGTGCTTCTTTTTTCCATTGCCGGAAGTATCATAACAGCTCCCTTTAACGATTTTCTATCGGCAGCCGTGGAACGAAGACTCGGTGATAAGATCCCGGAGGAGCCCTTCACCATAACGGGTCTCCTGGCTGATATATCACGCATAACCAAAAATATTTTCAGGATGCTGGGACTTCTGCTGGGTGCCAACATTCTTCTGTTTGCCGTTAACTTCATTCCCCTGGCGGGAAGTATACTGTATACACTCCTGAGCTTCAGCACCACGGCTTTTTTCCTCGGTTTTCAGTTTTTTGATTTTCCCCTGGAAAGACGCCGCTTTGCATTCAGGGAAAAGCTGACCCTGCTGTGGCGGTTCAGAGCTCTTACCGCTGGAGTGGGAACGGGCTTTTTCCTCGCATCTCTCATCCCTCTCGTGGGATTTCTGGCGCTGAACCTGGGCACCATGGCAGCCACCTTGCTTTTTCTGGAACACATGAAACCCGCGCTCACGGAAGAAAAAGGGGAAATACGATAAAACTGCTGTTATGAACAGGCTATTTATTTGTTGACGCTTCGGGGCCGCTGATTAATCTCGTGGAATTGTCCCGAAATTTGATCAAACCGTTTACAAAACAAAAAAGGAGTCCTCTGTGTCACCGGTATTCATAGTATTCGAGGGAATCGACGGTTCAGGCAAATCAACACAGGCCGGCATGTTCCACGCGTATCTGCGCTCGCTGCACATGGACCCGATTCTGCTCATGGAACCGTCGACGGGCGAATGGGGTAAAAAAATACGGACACTGCTGTCGGGCTCAATTGTTCCTCCCGTGGAGGAAATGCTGGAACTCTTTCTGCGGGACCGGGAAGATGATTCCCGTCGTAACATTATCCCCGCCCTGGACTCAAAAAAAAGCGTTGTGATGGACCGGTATTTTCATTCCAACGCGGCCTATCAGGGAGCCATGGGACTGGAGCCTGATCGTATCCTAAGCGAAAACAGAAGACGTTCCTTTCCGGAGCCCGACCGGGTCTACTTCATTGACATACCGCCCGGGACAGCACTGCGCCGCATATCGGAACGCAACAGGGGTGAGCATCGGGACATCTTCGAAAAAAAAACTTTCATGGAAAAGGTCAGGGAGATATTCCTTGCCATGGCCGATGATACCTTTCTCATCATTGACGGAGAAAAACCGGAGCATGAAATACATGCCATGATAATAGAAGACTTCCAAAATCGTTTTGATATTTTTACATGAGGTGCCAGATGAAAAGATCATTCTTCACAACTCTAATAAAATTTAATTCCATCGTTATACTTTTTATGCTTATCGCTGTCTCTCTTAAAGCGGCGGAGAACCCCTTTCTGATACCTGAAGCCGGTTCAGCCAGCTATGCCCAGGGCCCCTTCTCATCAAACATGAACCCTGCCCTCTCCGATCTCCCCGATGAGAATCCCGTGTTATCATACCGTTTCCTGAAATGGGACAGTGAAAATAAATCAAACCATCTCTTACTTCTCAATATCCTGGGGCTTTCATTCACCTATGGATGGTATGATCATGTCTATAACAGCACCTCCGGTGACGTGGAGCATGCCGGGGCCAACTACTTCAACATCAACAAGGGATTCATGTTCAATAATTACTTCGGCTTCGGCGCGGGATATTCCTTCTCGCAGAGTGATACAAACGCATATGATAATTACGGTGCCTGGTCCCTGGGATTCCTTTTACGCCCCTGGAACTTTCTTTCCCTGGGAATAGCCCTCAATGATCTCAACGGTTCAATGGGCGGCAGCAGTATAAAAAGAAAAGAGGTGTACTCCGTCTCTGTCCGGCCCTTCACGGACCGCGTCAACCTGTCCATGGACGCCACGAGGCTCGCCGGTCAGGGCATAGGCGACATGAATCTCGCCTTCTCAACGGATGTCCGTCTGATCTATGACATATCCCTCTTTTTCAGAAGCGATCTGGACGCAAACATGAAATTCGGCATCACGGTTCCCTTTTTCACGCGCTCCGCGAGGAGGCCCATGGCATCATCGGCAATTTTTGATTTTTACCGCTCGGCCAACAGCGGCGATATTGCCGAATACAACAGCTTTAGCTTAACAATTCCCTTCACCCAGTATAAAAACGCCCTCCCTCTGACGCCCGACGATACCCTGTTGAAAATTTCACTGAACAGGAATATAAACGAGCTGGAATCAGAAGGACTTTTCACCGAGAAGAAGATAACTTTCCTCGAGATCATCGAGGGAATAGAGGTGGCGGCCCAGGACGGCACCATTTCCGGCATCATACTGGAGATCGACGACGCGGGCATGGGTTTCGCCCAGATACAGGAGATGCGCCAGTCCCTGCAAAGATTCAAAGAAACGGGAAAGAAGGTTTATGCAGTGATGAATGTTCCGGGAAACAAGGAATATTACCTTGCAACGGCCGCGGATAAAATATACTTCACTCCCAACAGTACTTTTGAGATCACCGGACTCAGCGCCGAGGTCTATTTCTTCAAAAACCTCCTGGCGAAAATCGGGGTTAAATTCGAGGTCGTGAAAAAGGGCGAGTACAAATCTGCCTACGAATCTTTTAACCGTGAACATATGTCCGACCAGGCCCGGGAGAACCTTGTGTCGCTTATCAAAGACCTCAATGACCAGTTCATATCAGACATCCGGAAAGACAGGGATATTCCCGAGGAAAAAATAACCGGGCTCTTTGCCGCGGGACTCATGTCTCCCGACGAAGCGGAACAAGCCGGTTTCATCGATGAAGTCATGTATTATGATGATGCACTGAAAAATATCTCCGGGAGTCTTGCCGTGGTCAGGCTGGGAGATTATCTGGGCGAGAACGAGAAGAGTTATATCTGGGGCCCCATCCCGGCCATAGCCGTCTTGTATATCGACGGTTCCATAGTCCGCGGCAAATCAACCCGATCCATGTTCGCGAGCACCATCGGCGATGCCACTTATCATGAAATGATAGAAAAGGCCTTCAAGGACTCCAATGTCAGGGCCGTTGTCGTCCGGGTGAGTTCAGGAGGCGGCTCAGCGGCTGCATCGGATTACATGCTCAACGACCTGATGAAATACAAAAAGAAATATCCAAAACCCGTTGTATTTTCCTTCGGCAATGTGGCGGCTTCAGGAGGATATTATGTGGCATGCAGCGGCGACAGGATATTCGCCAGCGGCGGAACCATTACCGGTTCCATAGGCGTGATTACCGGAAAGGTATCGATGAAGGAGCTTTATGAAAAACTCGGTATCAACAAAGACACCATAAAGATGAGCGAGTTCGCTGATATTTTCTCGGAATCGAAAGACCTGAGCGACAGGGAACGCGAGATCGTACAGAAGGGAGTCGATTTCATTTATGACCGCTTCACCGGCAAGGTAGTTGAGGCGCGGAACATTACCGACACCGATATCCGCAATAAAGCCGAGGGGCGCGTCTTCTCCGGAACCCAGGCACGGGAAAACAATCTTGTCGATGAGATGGGCGGACTGGTTGCAGCCATTGAATTCGCCCGTTCCGAGGCTCACATAGACGATAATTTTTCACTCATGATTCTTCCCGACGAGGATACGGTTCTCAAAGGCATGCTGGCTTCCGATGAAATGAAATCCCTGACGCAGTATCTGCGTCCTCTCATGAAGCATTTTGAACCGGTTCAGTACGGCGGTGAACGGGCATTGTACCTGCTCCCCTATACCATCGAAATAAAATAGCAGGGCTGATCTTTGAACCAGGTAAATCCCGCCAACAGCACAGGGATCATTGCCGACCGGATGAACTATCTTGGAGCCAGGGGCATCCCCTTCCTCTTCATTGTTGATTTCGGGATGAAGAAATATCACATCCAGCCCCTGCGCGGGCTGGATCGGGACATCCTCTTTAAAATCGGGGAAACAAAAAATTATCCTGCTGTTCCGATCCGCGAGGATATAAATACAGGCATACAACTGAGCAGCCCAGCCGATCTCCTGCGATACGAAAGAGCATTCCGTTTCGTCATAGAAGAAATCCGCCGCGGCAACACCTACATTCTCAATCTGACTTTTCCTTCCGGGATAACCCTGGAGTCCCGTCTCCTGGACATGTTCCACACGGGGGAGTCTCTCTTCAAGCTTTACTACAAGAATCAATTCGTCTCTTTTTCACCTGAACGCTTTGTAAAAATCGACGGCAATATCATCACCACCTTTCCCATGAAAGGTACTATTGACGCGGCAGAACCGAATGCCTTAGAGACGATACTGCATGATAAAAAGGAAATGGCGGAGCATGTCATGGTGGTTGATCTTCTCCGCAACGACCTGTCCATGGTTGCCCGACACGTACGTGTTGATCGTTTCAGATACGTAGACAGGATTCCCGCGGGAAACAGCGACCTGCTGCAGGTGAGTTCGCAAATTTCAGGCCGCCTCGATCCGGACTGGCGGGCCCGCATCGGGTCCATCATAACGACCATGCTTCCGGCAGGATCAGTTACGGGGGCGCCGAAAAAAAAGACCGTGGAGATCATCGGAGAAGTCGAAGGATACGAACGCGGCTTCTACACCGGAATATTCGGCGTTTTTGACGGTGATGGCCTGGACAGTGCGGTACTGATACGTTTCATAGAAAGGGAGCGGGACGGCCTGTTCCTGTTTAAAAGCGGCGGTGGAATAACCATTGACAGTTCCATGGAATCGGAATACGCGGAAATGATCCGGAAAATTTACGTCCCTGCCGGTGAAGGGACGGTTCTAAGGCAGGAAGTAGCCACACAATGAATATTTCGGAACAGGCATTACTTTTTGAGACCGTCAAAATCCATGGCGGCGAAATCGTTCATCATGTTTATCATAATGAACGCATGAACCGCAGCAGATACGAACTCTTCGGATCAACGAACAGACTTGATCTGCGGCAAATTATTGATCCTGTCCCGCAGGGATTCCTGCGATGCCGGGTTTCCTATAGTGAAAGGATTCATGCCGTGGAATATTCCCCCTACGTGATGCGGAAGTTTCAATCTTTCAGGATACTGGAAAGCAATATATCCTATGATTATAAATATCTCGACAGGAACGATATCGATCGCCTGTTCAGCTCCCGCGATTCCGCCGATGATGTTATCATAATCAGGCAGGGACTGGTGACTGACACCAGCATCGCCAATATCGCCTTCCATGACGGAGACCGGTGGGTCACACCCGCACATCCCCTGCTCGAAGGTACCACCAGGCGGAGATACCTGGATTCAGGACTCCTGGTGGAACAAAATATAACGGTAGATGATACAATACATTTTTCAAAAATGGCCCTTCTCAACGCTATGATAGATTTTCATGTCATCGGGAATCCCCGCTTTATCCGATGAATCATTTATTTTCTTGACAAAATTTTAATTAACAGGTAAAAATAAGACATGCTGTTCCTCTCTCTCAAATACATCTAACAGGTGATGGTATATAATATGAAAGTTCTTCTGGTCAACAATACCAAAGCAGCCTACAGCGCCATAAATCAATCCCTGAAAGACGCAAATATGAAATTCATCTTTTCCGAAGGCATCGAAAATGTTATCGAAGAGATAAAAACGCAGCAGCCCCAGATCGTGATCATTAACTGGTCAGCTGATGACATCGATGTGGAATCGATGTGTAAAAATATCAAAAAACTGAAGCTTGCAAAATACGTCTATATTATGGTGATAGCAGCGCGTGAGAAAGAACACACCATGACCCGGGTCATCAGTGCCGGGGCCGATGACTTCATTTTCAAACCCTTCGGCAAAACGGAACTTTCTCTGAGGGCCACTATAGCAAAGAACACCATCAAAAGAGAAGAGCAGATAAGCAAATCCAAGAAAAAACTCATTAAGTTTTCCAAGGAAGATCCAGTCACATCGCTCCTGAACCGGCGGGCACTCCTCGATGAGGCTATAATGGAAATGGGCCGTGCGTCGCGGGAAGGTAAATTCTTCTCTTCCATCATGATCACCGTGAACAATTTAAAAGATATTATGGAGAATGAGGGTACGCTCATGGGCAACGCCATGCTCCTGGAACTCAGTAATCTCATTAAAAAACACAGCCGGTCCTACGATAAAACCGGCAGATACGGCATTTCCCAGTTTCTCATTTTTCTTCCCGATACGCATGTTGAACAGGCAGAAAAATTTGCCGGCCGCATTACGGATTCTCTGAAGAAAAAACCGATCAAGATTCACGACAACACGATTCCGGTAAACCTTTCCCTGGGAATATCTGAATTTAATCCCAAGGATGTCTATGAAAACAGCGATTACGATGATTTGCTCATCAATGACCTGCTGCTCGATTCCCTTATTCGAAGGACCGAGGATGCCGTGGAGAAGGCATCACGCAAGGGAAATAACAGCATTGAAATTATAAAAGCGTGAGCAATGTTCTTTTCACGGGATGGTTATAGTCTCTCCCAGGTAGCGTGGTTTCTCATCGGTTAGATACAGATCAATAAAGGCCTTTACGCGGGCAAAATATTCCCTCATCCTCGTTTTAAAAGCTGCCACAGGTTCAACATCGCCGGCATTGAATCCCACTGCCGTGATACCGAGATGGCGGGCAATATACACGGCACGCTCGTTATGGAAACGCTGTGAGATGATGGTAAAACTCTCCTGGCCGAATATTCTGCTGCACCTCACGACTGAATCAAGGGTCCTGAAACCGGCATAATCAAGAAAAATTGCATCTTCGGGAACTCCCTGCATCATAAGTTCCTTTTTCATGATCTTCGGTTCATTGTAGGAATGAGTCCGGTTGTCACCGCTGGCAATAATATATCGTATTTTTCCCTCCCTGTGCAGGAGAGCAGCAGCTTCAAGCCTGTACCGGAAATAGGGATTTAAAGCACCGCCGCTCAGATATTTACTGGTGCCCAGAAGGAGTCCCACTTTATTGGCAGGAAGATCCTTAATATTACCGTAAACATGCGGCTTAGCTTTATGGGAAATGGCGCAATTACAAAATACTATTGCTCCGGCTACAGCACATATGCATATCAAAATGCATATGCTTATTCTTTTCATTGCTATTTTTATCATCATTCAGTTTGTTTTTCTTTTTTTATCCACTGAATAGTATCATTTAAATGTTACTTCATACGTCAAGATTTATCCATCTCCCCGCAAAAAATAATATGCCGGACTAAAAAAAAAAGCGGTCTCGAAGGACCGCTCAATATATTCCCGACGGGACGGTGCAACCATCTAACCGATGGCAACTCCTCCCCGTTCGCCTGTCCTGATACGAATACAGTCCTTCAGATCCATGACAAATATCTTGCCGTCTCCTATCTCGCCCTCATAAGCCCCTTTCGTGATGGCATCGAGTGTTCTGTCAAGAAATTCATCATTTACGGCAATTTCAAGTTTCACCTTATGCAGAAGGTTGCTGACTTCTTTTACGCCCCGGTAAACCTCCGTTACCCCTTTCTGCCGGCCGCAGCCCAGTACATCAACAACGGTCATCAGATGAACTTCTACTTTATCGAGTTCAGCTTTTACATCTTCCAGTTTATGCGGTCTTATAATTGCTACTACATATTTCATTGTCTGCCTCCTGATTTCCTTTAATCAATAAGAGTATATCCCGTTTCCTGATGCTGCGTGAGATCAAGCCCAATATATTCTTCCCGGGTAGTAACACGCATGCCCGTTATTCTGTCCACGACCATATATATAACAAATGTGCCTACTGCTGCAACCGCAATGGCGACTCCAACAGTTATTAACTGAACAAGAAGCTGGTGAGGATTTCCGTTTATCAATCCGTCCGTGCCGCCTATGGTCTTGTCGGCAAAAATGCCCGTTGCCAGTGCACCGACTATTCCTGCAATACCATGGACACCAAAAACATCCAGTGAATCGTCATAGCCGAATTTTTTCTTAACATACATGACGAAAATAAAACCGAATATGCTCCCCAGGGCTCCAATGGCTATGGCCGACATGGGTGTCACATATCCCGCAGCGGGAGTTATTGCCACAAGACCGCCCACGAGACCGGTAATTACTCCCAGTATTGTCGGTTTTTCATTAAGCACCCAGTCCAGAATCATCCAGGTTACAGCCGCTGATGCTGCAGCCGTATTCGTGTTAAGAAAGGCCGAGACGGTCTGACTGCTAACTGACAGTGCGCTTCCAGCGTTAAAGCCGAACCATCCAAACCAGAGAAATCCGGCGCCGAGAACCGAAAAGGGCAGGTTGTGCGGAGAACTTCCCACGCCTGATCCGCTTCTTTTCCCCAGCATGAGAGCCATGATGAGCGCTGAAATTCCGGCTGTTATATGAATAACCGTTCCCCCGGCAAAATCGAGAGCTCCCATTCCAAAAAGCCATCCCCCTTTTGCCCATACCATGTGGGCCATAGGATCATAAATCAGCGTCGACCAGAGAATAACAAACAGCAAAAATCCTGAAAATTTTATCCTCTCGGCAAAAGCGCCGATAATAAGGGCCGGCGTTATTACGGCAAACATCATCTGAAACATCATAAATACCTGATGAGGGATGGTCTGTCCTTCCAGCGGAGCAAACGTTACTCCCTTCAGGCACATATATTCCAGGCCGCCCAGGATGCCGCCCCGGTCCGGGCCGAAGGCCAGGCTGTAACCGAAAAGAATCCACTGCAGTGAAATAATAGCAAGTATTATCATCGACTGCATGAGTATCGAAAGAATATTTTTCTTCCGGACAAGTCCCCCGTAAAAGAAAGCAAGTGTCGGCGTCATCATCATGACAAGCCCCGTTGCAATAAGCATCCATACTGTGTCAGTGTAATTAATCATTTTTATCCTCCGGCATCTTCTGAATATAGATGCAAGATAAACAGGACTGCAATTTGTGTCAACCGTTGGTCGGGGATACCGGGCTTTAATGCGGTATATTTAACAAATGTGTAACAAACATCTGTTAGAAGATACTCTTTTGTTCTTTCGGATTATTTTGTTACATGAAGTTAATATATTCGTAACACACCCGTAACATAATTGTAATATGATTGTAACATTTTTCGCCTAACATTTGTTATTTTTTACAGGACTGTTAACAGCAACAGAGTTGTTTTGAGAATTACGGGTGTTTGTAAATCCCGGCGGGGATGATGTCGAGGTTTACGGCTTTATACTGTTTTTATTCAGGAGCTCGGCGATAAGAAAAGCCATCTCGAGACTCTGGTTATAATTGAGGCGGGGGTCGCAGTACGACTGGTAATTCTTACCCAGATCTTCATCACTGAGAGCCGTTGCACCTCCGGTGCATTCCGTTACATCCTCACCGGTCAGTTCAAAATGAACGCCTCCCAGCGGGACATGACGCTCGGAGAAAATACGGAAAGCGCATTTCAGCTCTCCCATGATATCGTTAAAATCGCGCGTTTTCCTGTTTCCCGATGCGTGAATCATATTCCCGTGCATGGGATCACTGCTCCAGGTAACGGACCTTCCGGATTTTATTACAGCATCGACAAGTGAGGGCAGAGTGCTTTCAATTTTCGAAAGCCCCATCCGGGCGATGAGAGTGATCCTCCCTTCTTCATTCCCGGGATTCAGCACCGCCAGGAGCTCGATAAGTTCATCACTGCTGATGGACGGACCGATTTTAACGCCGATAGGATTGGAAATTCCCCTGAAATATTCCACATGTCCCTCATCGAGAGCCCTGGTTCTTTCACCGATCCACAGCATGTGTGAACCCAGATTGTAATACCGTCCCGATGCAGGGTCTTTCCTGGTGAGCGCATCCTCATATCCCAAGAGAAGTCCTTCATGTGAAATATAAAAATCGATTTTACCCACTGACTCGGACCTGATTCCGCCGAAGGATTCCATAAAGTTTATTGCGTCAAGTATCCCATCGACAGTAGCCCGGTATTTCTTCCACTCTCCCGTCTTTTCCATGGAATGAAGGTTCCATGTATAGGGATGATGCAGATCGGTGAATCCACCTTCAATCATGGCCCTGATAAAGTTAAGTGTTGATACGGACATGAAATAGGACTGTAAGAGTCTCTCCGGATCCGCTCTTCTCTTTTCAGCATCGGGTCCATAATCATTGATACTATCGCCCCGGTAAATATCAATCTGCCGGCCGTCCACGATTTCTGTATCCCGTGACCTGGGTTTTGCAAATTGTCCGGCTATCCGGCCTATCCTCACTACGGGCCTGCGTGCGCCATAGGTAAGGATCACGCTCATCTGGAGGAGTATTTTCATCTTATTGGTTATGGATTCCTCATTGCAGTCCATGAAACGTTCAGCACAGTCCCCGCCATGCAGAATAAAACGCCTGCCGCGGCCCGCTTCAGCCACCTGCAGCCGGAGTTTTTCCACCTCGCCAATAAAAACGAGGGGCGGAAGCCCCTCGATCTTTTTCAGTACAGTATCAAGCTGTTCCTTGTCTTCATAGACGGGTTGCTGGGACAGGCGATATCCCTTCCAGCTTGTTTTCGTCCAAATTCCCCTGTTCATTCTTTCGTCTTACTTCTTTTTTTTCACTGTTGCTTTTTTTATCTTTTTTGCCGGCGCTTTTTTCACGGCTTTTTTCACTGAAGCTTTTTTAATGCTTTTCTTAACTGTTTTCTTTGCCGGGGCTTTTTTCACAGCCTTTTTAACCGTCTTTTTCGCCTGGACCTTTTTAACCGCTTTTTTTGCCGAAGACTTTTTAACCGCTGCCTTTGCAGCAGCCGATGTTTTTTTCACGCCTTTTCCTGATCCGGCAATCTTGAGAATCCATTTCTTTACTATTGCCAGAACCTTGTTTCTTTCTTCTTCCGTTTCATTCATGGTCTCATGATACAGTCCTTTAAAAATATGCAGTTCCTTGCCGGAAGAAGAGGCCTTTTCGTATACCAGTTCGCTTCCTTTGTAATCTACCAGGCCGTCTTCCTTTCCATGAAATACCAGGAGCGGCATGGTCAATTCAAATGAGCGGTTGAGACATGCTTCCCTGGTTTTGGTGAATTCGGTAAAGAAACGAGCCGATGCCTTATCATGCACCAGGGGATCATTTTCATATGCCTCTATCACATTCCTGTCATGGGAAAGGTTTGCCGAATCAAGAGCCGTTGATAACGTGAGGCCGGGAAGCACTGTTGAGAAAAAAGTACCCATAGTCTCTTTCCAGGCCGGAATCTTCACCTTGAGAAGAACAGCCGGAGAAGACAGGATAAGCCCTGCCAGGTCATCACCGTATTCAATGGCAAACCTGCAGGCAATGGTACCGCCCATACTGTGACCCAGCATGATGAGGGGAAGGCCGACATTCTGCTCACGGATATAATTAACAAAAAGCTTCAGGTCATAGACAAAGTCCATGAAAGAATCCACGTGTCCCCTGTTCCCGCCTGATCTTCCATGTCCCCTATGGTCCAGTCCGTATATTGAAATATTTTCTTTCGCCAAAGCCCCTATAATATTCTGATACCGCCCTGAATGTTCACCGATACCATGTGAAATGACCAGTACTGCCTTCGGCGAAGGTACTGTCCAGCTCTGAAAAAATATCTCATTGCCGCCCTTCCCGATAAATGTACCCGAATTATGCGTGTAAGAATCCATAAACAGCTCCTCACTTATTTTTTTAAGATTCATATGCGAGATAACGCCTCTGTCCATTGAAAAAGAGGGACAGGCCTAATTATTTCAAACCACAGTTATCCTCTCCTGCACCGATGGGCTGAAGAATTTTCCCGTGATATTTTACGGGAAGATAATACCCATAGTGCTTATATACCCATTCATCTCTGCGAGTCAATACAAAGTCGCTTTCGGGATAAAAATAATTGAGACTCCCTTCATAATACTGCGCGGCCGCCCGTAGCCCCATGAAACGGAATCCCAGGGCAATATCCTTCACAAGCCCGGGCGCCCCCGGCCCGGTTTGTTCCATGGATAAGGCCGAAAGAAGCATGAGAAGCCCCCGCCGCACATCCCTCCGTGTATGAACGAGGCGTCTACCTTCTTTCACAAGCCTTTCGTAATCGCCTTTTTTTATTTCCACGGTGAAGCCCGTGCTACAGACCATGCTGCTGTGATTATTTCTGTTGCGAAAGGTAAAACGCAGGCGATGCCCGCCGGGATAGAGTTCCTTGCCATAATTAATGCGATAGCAGCCGTCACTGCATTTTTTTACGGCAACCGGTACATCATCCAGGGTTATATCAAGATACCGGGTATCTATGCCGGCACTATCGGCATCACCGTTAATCTTTAAGAATATGTCGGGGTGATGATCCCGGATCAAATTCTGCAGGAATCCGGAATTATCCACGGCGCATGAGAAATGAATCCGAGCCGAGGGAATGCCGCCGTGGAAGTAGCGTGAAAGAGACCGGAAATAGGCTTCGGCCTCACGTTCGTTGTACTGGGGATCCTTCAACCGCAGGGCCTGTTTCTCATCGCTGAAGAAACACGCTTCACCGATCACGCCGGGACAGACCGATGCGGTCTTTCGCAGAATCCGCGTTCCCGTTTCCTGAAATACGGCAAAATCGGAAACAATTCTTCCCCGCTCGTCCATCATGTTGTGAAACTCTTCAAGGAGATAGCGGGCGTAATCAAAGCTGGCGGGCCGAATGAAACGGTTGCCCCATATGAGTACGGCAGGATAGTTGACTTCATCGGACCTTCGCGCTGAACCGTTATGATGAATGCTGACGAGAATATCCGGTGCGTTCTTCTCCACCAGGGAAATCCTTTCTTCAAGACTCATGTCGCTGTCGGTACGCCGGCTCATGATAACCTGGGCCCCGGCTTCCCGCAGCATCATCTCCAGGATGAGCGACACGCGCAGATTAACCGTTTCCTCGGTAATCCCGCCGGGGCCTGCCCGGAACCGGTCCGTGGTCCCCGTGCCTCCGTGGCCGGGATCGATAAAAATTTTCCTCCCCTGCAACCAGGTATGATCCTTCACGTTGAGTGAACCGCGATAGCCGTCATAGCGGTATGAATCCGTTGACAGGGGGTTCATTCCGCAGGAGAAAAGGGTCGGCGCGATTATAAGCAATAAGGCGGATACTGCGCGTTTATATAACCTGAATTGGTCCATGGGCTCTGCCTTCAATGAATTGCCGGACAAAGGAATTATCCGTATTTTTTATATCTTCGGGCCTGCCGCTGAAAATAACCCGTCCGTCATAAAGCATGGCGATCCTGTCGGCGACCCTGTACGCCGATTTCATGTCGTGAGTGACAACCACCGATGTGATACCGTAGGTATCACGCATCTTCAGGATGAGCCTGTCAACGGCACCGCCCGTAATGGGGTCCACTCCAGTAGTGGGCTCGTCATAGAGCATTATTTCCGGTTTTATGGCAATGGCCCTGGCAAGACCCACACGCTTCTGCATGCCTCCCGAGAGCTCCGATGGTCTTTTATTCTCGATATCCCGAAGCCCCACCTGCTCAAGAAGATGCGGGACCATATTTTTTATTTCGTCCTCAGAAACACCCTTTCTTCTCATGCCGAAAGCCACGTTATCATAGATATTCATTGAATCAAACAGGGCGGCCCCCTGAAAAAGAATGCCGTATTTTGCCTCAATGGTCATTCTTTCATCGTTCCCGGCCCTTGAATAGCAGACATCATCAACATAGATATCGCCTGAATCGGGCCTCAAAATACCGACAAGATGCTTTAGGATAACTGATTTTCCCGTACCGCTTTTGCCGATGACGCAGAGCACCTCTCCCTCATAGACATGGAGGTCCAGCCCGCTGATAACAACCTTGGGGCCGAAGGCCTTATGCATTCCCTCAATCCTGATTTTTTCCTTCATGGGTCAATACTGTACAGGGAGGCTGCTTTGTCGTCAAGCAATTCAACAGCCGGGCCTGAATAATATTCAGCACAGCGTTTCATAAGGGGACCTCTATAAATTAGATTTTGGAAATTCCCTTGTGGACACAAGCATAGGAAAAATAAGGTTTTTCCATTTTTTAGTTAATGAAAAACCTAATTTTTAAAGGTGCCCATAATTGTATTGACATGCATGTCATGGAGAATTTCATATTTATCTTATGATCCTTATCCAGAAACCGCAGATCAGCACCTTCAGTCCGTGTGCCTACCTTCCCGACAGGGAATGGCGGTTTGAATATTTTTTCGCCATGGACCTCAATGAAGGCGAGCTGGAAGCACTTCTTGCCCGGGGATGGAGAAAATTCGGGGCTTACTTTTTCCGCCCGCAGTGCGGTGAATGCCGGGAGTGTATACCTATCCGCGTCAGCGTGAGTGAATTTTCCGCAGGCCGCAGCCATAGGAGAATCCTTAAAAAGGGATCGGACATTGCCGTAAAATTCGGCCCCCTGGAATACCGTGACGAGATATATGAAATTTACCGTATCCACTCCCTCGAACGTTTCGGCAGGGAAACCGACAGAGACGAATTTATCACTTCATTCTATACACGCTCCTGCCCTTCGCTGCAGTCGGAATATTTCATCAATGAAAAGCTGGCCGCCGTGGGATTCCTTGATAAATCCGGCGAGGCTCTGAGCAGCGTCTATTTTGTTTTTGACACCTCTTATGGAGAGTATAGACTTGGCTCTCTGAGCATACTGAAAGAGATCGAATTGGCACTTACCATGAACCTGAAATACTATTACCTGGGTTATTATATCAGGGACAATCACAGCATGGCATATAAAGATCTCTTTCATCCCAATGAAAAATATGACTGGCTTAAAAACACATGGAGCGGAGAGAAATCCCGATGAAAAAATACCACAACGAAACCTTTGACAATATTCCCGGGGAAAAAAGAGAAAAAGTACTGCGCACGGCCATGAAGGAATTTTCAAGAAATGGCCTTACAGGAACCAAGGTCGGGGATATCGCCAAAAAGGCGGGCATTTCCCACGGTTCCATGTACAGTTATTTCCCCACAAAAGACGCCCTGATCAACACCATCATTCTCAAGGGATATGAACTGCAGAAAAGCGGCCTCTCGGAAAATCCGGCAACAGGCCGCAATATTTTTGACAGGCTCGGAGCAGTCCTCACTTACGCTCAGCAGCTGGCAAAAAATGATCCCGATATTATCTCCATCTGGAATGAAATGAGTTTTGAATTCAATTCGCGCTTTTCAAAGCAGATAATAAAACTGGAGGAGGAGGCCATCCTGTTCTGGAAAAATTTCATTGAAGAAGGCAAAGAGGAAGGCAGTATAGACGCTTCCATCGATACCGATTCAGCGGCTTACTGTATCGACAGCATCGTGGGCACTCTCATGAAATCCTACATTTCCCGGCACGAAAAGGCAAAACTGTCCATTCATTTCGGGAACAACGCCGACAATGACGATAAAGTCGTCAGCAGCATCATGACTCTCGTTAAAAACATGCTGAAGCCATAACCGGTTTCCCCTCTCATTAATTGCCCGTATATTCAATTATTTTGTTGACTGATATTTAACTAACATTTAGTATGTGGTATTGACTGACATGTCAATCGTTTTTAACTTAAAGGAGCTTGCCATGGATACCATCAGATTCCCGGAAAATTTCCTCTTTGGAGCTGCCACGGCTGCCTTCCAGATCGAAGGTGCATGCGCCGAGGACGGCAAGGGTCCGTCCACATGGGATCACTTCACGGGCATAAAGGGAAAAATACGCGGAGGCAGCAATGCCTTGAGAGCCTGTGAACACTACCACCGGTACCCTGAAGATATCGCCATCATGAAAGAGATGAATCTTGATGCCTATCGGTTTTCTGTTTCATGGCCCCGGATCATGCCCGACGGTGAAGGCGCAGTAAATAACAAGGGCCTGGACTTCTACAGCAGGCTCGTAGACTCCCTTCTCGATGCGGGTATAGAACCCTTCATCACCCTGTTCCACTGGGACCTCCCCCTGGCCCTTCAGAAAAAATACCGGGGATTTGAAAACAGAACGGTAAGCCGGCTTTTCGCTGATTATGCCGCGGTCGTGGTCGGTCATCTGGGCGATCGTGTGAAAAACTGGATAACCATCAATGAACCCTGGGAGTACTCCTGCATGGGCCATCTCCTGGGAGAACACGCCCCGGGCAGAATGAGCCCCTGGGCTTTCTTCCGCGTCATGCACAATGTGCTTCTGGCTCATGGTTACGGCATGCAGGTCATCAAGGGGCTCTATCCCGAAAGCCGTGCCGGCATAACCGTGAGCATGACACCCGTGCAGCCCATGACCGGTTCCGAAAAGGACGCCTGGTCCGCAATGATGGCCAACCAGTTCATGAACCACATTACCCTCTCACCGCTCTACCGGGGTGTGTACCCCGAACCTTTCTGGTCAAAAATGAAAGCCTTCACGCCGCGTATCGCCGACGGAGACATGATACTCATCTCACAGAAAAGCGATTTTATCGGCCTCAATAATTATCAGCGCGAAAGGGCCATGCACAAATGGTACATCCCTTTCTTCAAAACGTGGGTAACCGGGAGCGGCATTGCAGAAAGAGATTTTGTCCGGGACGGCATTCAGTACACCAGCATGGGATGGGAGGTCCATCCCCCATGCATATATGATTGTCTGAAAACCATACAGACCGAATACGGCAATCCCCCTGTTTATATCACGGAAAACGGCGCCGCCTTTGATGACATAGTTACGGACGGAATGGTCCATGATGAAAAACGTATCGATTACCTCAAGGGCTACCTTGCCATGGTACAGAAGGCCAAGACCGAGGGCGCCGACGTGCGGGGATATTTCGTGTGGTCTCTCCTGGATAATTTCGAATGGGCCGCCGGCCTGGGCAAACGGTTCGGCCTCGTTTACGTTGATTATGAAACCCAGAAGCGCATAATTAAGGACAGCGGCCGGTGGTACGCCTCACTCATCAGCAGCAGTAAGGTCTGAGGATAATCCCTGCCTCAGGCTGCCGTCATTTCACTCGTCAGTGTATCCAGATTCGCCGCCAGCATACTTATAGCACTTGAAGCCTCAGATATTTTTTCTGTAATCTCCACCATCTCGATGGCCGCGTTCGAAACATTCAGGACGGACTTGCTCGATTCATCGGTAGCCACCTTCTGCTCCAGGGTTGAATTTTCAATGGTTTTGCTGGACTGGTGAATTTTATCGTTGAGATTCTTTATGGCCCTGATAGTCATATCTATATCGCCAATGAGATGACCGATATCGCCGATCTCCTGTTCGATTTTCATAATAGAATTATTCAGTTGATCTATCATGCCCGCCGATTCAACGATGAGGCTGCTGCTGTCATCCATGAGCATCCTGTTTTCCACGATTATTTTTTCTATTTCCCTGGCGTTACTGGTGGTGGCGTCGGCCAGTTTTGATATTTCATCGGCGACCACGGCAAATCCACGGCCCGCTTCCCCGGCCCGGGCGGCCTCTATGGCCGCGTTCAGGGAAAGCAGGTTCACCTGATCGGCGATATCATTGATTACCTGGATGAAAGTGGACATGACATTACTTTTATCCTTCAGAATCTGAAACTTCTCCCGCGTTTTCTGAATATGCGATGAGGAATTTTTCGAAAAGACCGTGACCTCCTCAACGGATTTTCGTATTTCCGAGGAACCATCCTGCACCCTGTCATTTACCTGTTTAAGATCATTCACCGATTCAACGGCAATCTGCATCTCCTCGTAAAGCGAGCGGGCAACCTCGCTTATAGACTCCGAGTTTGCGGCAAGCTCCTCGATTGCCGTCGATATTTCTTCCAGAGAAGAGGCCTGGTTCTGCGAAATATCCTTCAGGGTGACCGTCACATCTTCCTGACTCCTGGCCTGGGTTTTCATGATAACAATCGACTCCAGAACCTGACGTGCCATATGGGACAGTTTCCCCAGATTTACATTGGCTTTTTCACTGCTGTCAATGGCAAGAAGCAACAGGTTGCTCGTGGCCGAAGCGCCGAAAGAAGCGGCAATTCCCACCCACAGGTAGATGAGGTACCGGATCATTATGTTACTGGCCGGCCCGCCGGGAAGAAGCTCAGGGCGCATAACAAGAAGCAGTGTCTGAGATATAAAGACCATGAGCAGCGCAAAGATACACGCCCGCCGGTTGAAATAAAAAATGCTCATGGCCAGAGGAATGTAATGGCTGGCGAAAAGTTCCGTGGCACCGTAGATGATGTACTGCATGATCCACAGGGAAAGTATTACGCTGGTAATGCTGACATAGCTCGATACCTTCGTCCCCTTTAAGCGGGATGAGTTCACCAGCAACCAGGCAGCGCCGGTGATGAGGAGCATGAGAAACAGTTCCAAACCGATATCGCCGTATGTCAGGTAATGCGATGACTTCCCCGTAAGTTTTATCGCCAGAGTCGCCACGTTTCCCAGGAGAACTATACTGAGGAAAGCCTTGAATAATCTCCGGTTGTTATCGATAATGACCTGGGCGAAAATTCCGCCTCTTTCAACAGTATCCCCATTACTATTCTGCATTTCCATCCTAAAACTCCTCACAATATTGATTATTACCTGACTATTAATTGTTTATTAACACCGCTAAAGTATACAGGATGCTTCACATAATAGTCAAGAAATGAATTCTGTAAGCCTATATTTTTATAGTCAAATAATATCATAATGTCCTGCATATCAACTATCTTTTAATCAAAAAAACACTTTTTAGACAATCTGGATATATTTCCTGAGCAGATACCGGAATTTTTCCTGAAATATGTCAGTGATAAATTTATTGATTAATTTTTCTTTATATTATTAACTGACTGATTAATAACCACCGGTTTTCCTGGACCGGCCATATCCCGAATCAGCGAGGAACTTTTTATGAAACACATACCTCTTTTTTCATTAATCGTTATCTTCCTATGCGGTTCCTTCACGTCGCTCATGGCCCTTTCGCCGGGAGATACGGTCCATCCTGCGGAAATCCGCGACGCCAATAACAGGCCCATGATGATCCCTTCACTGGGAGAAAAGCCCGTTCTCATTTTCTATCCCGATCCCGATGTACCGAACCAGAACAAGGATTTCGCCGATGCCATGAAAAAAACGAACTTCCCCCCGGAACGCTTCGCCGGCATGGGAATCGTTAATCTGAAAGACGCGCCTTTCATCCCTGACTCACTGATACGCTTCATGATTCGCCGTGAAATCAAGGCGGACAAGCGGGCCGTCATCTATACTGATCCGGATCGCCTCCTGCAAAAGGCCTGGGGCCTGGGCGACTGTAATAATAAATTCGTCATCATTCTCATCGACAAAAATATGAAGGTGCTTTTCATAAAGAAGGGAGATCTGACCCGGGAAGAGATCGACCGGGTCATCGGGCTCATCAGGGAAATGGTTAAATAGGAAAATCAAATCAGACTCTGTCCCTCCAGGTTATTCAAATCATGACACCAGGGGTCAGAGCCTCTTATACAGATATATTAATAATGATACAGTCGTTCCATATTACCGGCGATATATTACTCTTCACCCGATGAAACCGTTTCCAAACCTCCCCGGTAGGTCACGCTCACCACGATGGAAAGCATCTCCAGTCCGTCAAGAAAGACCCGGTTATAAAACCTGGTCCCCGAAGTGAAGAGCCCCCCCAGAGAAAAATTAACTGAAAACGAGTCGCTGGGGATTATGGAACAGTTGAGTCCCAGCATGCCGGCAGTAATGGTTTTCATAGATACGGTTTGAGTAGCTGAGCCGGGAGGGAGTGGAAAAGTAAGATCAGCTTCCAGTTCGGGATGATTGAAGCTCTGGATAAAAAGGAAATAGGGAGTTATACGGAAATAATCAAATATGGTCCGGGACAGAGCAATACCAATATTAATCCCGGCAATTACACCGCTTCCGGAAACAGTCGCATCTGTCCCCGGGACTGATTCGGGAAAGGCGATATCGGCGCTGTAACCCTGTAGAGACAGGCCCCCGAAGACCGGCATAGACCACTTGCTGTCTTCAATGATATCATACCCCATGCCACCATGAAACGAATAGAGGGAATAATCGGCCTTCACACGATAATCGGTGCCGGAGTCATAAAATTTGCCCGTAAGGGTCCCCTCAGTTTTTAAAAATGCGGCAATACCATAGGCCATCCAGCGGTCAGTGACGGCATATCCGCCGCCCAGGCCGAGAGAAAAACCCCTCAGATCATGACCCCGTACATCGGGATCGTCGAAAACCCGGGATATATCAAAATAGGCAGGAACTACCGACACCGTCCAGTTCCCTTTGCTGAAATGGGTCATGGGCGTAAAGGAGTCCGATATTATAGACGAAGTCACATTGACGATGCCGTCTACAGCCCGGGCAGTAACGTCTTTATCAAAAGACTGGGCATAAGCGTTATGCGGTATCATTATCAGGAAAAGAATGACGTTGAAACTCATGACAAACTGAAAAAAGCAAGGTTTTAACCGCATCATATCCAGGCCTCCCGGACAATACGGACCAACAAAGTCCGCACATCATAAAAATATTTTATATTTCCGCAGTGGAACTGCCATGCCCGGCATGAGATCAAAATATTTTCCAAAGCATGGCACTTCAGGAATGCACGAATCAAAGTATATGTCAAATATTTTTATAGTTACATGCAGGCAGCTATAGCAGGTGACGCATGCGGAAAATCTCCCGGCCTTCATAAGTCCCTGCTGGTATAAAGCTCTTCTCCAGTCCCCGGGGGATAAAGGGCTGCATTTCCGTAGTGAGATACAGATTACCCGGCTCGGCATATTTCTGCCCCAGGTGGAATATGGAATTGATCGTGTCTGATATCAGTTCGCCCGTATCCCCTCTGCTCTCATAGATGGTATTCCCTATATGAAGGGCGATCCTGTATGACAGAAGGAGATCATGGTCCATATCTTCGGCGTTGATGAGCCTCCTGTTCAGCATGATTGAAAAAGAGGTCAATACCGCGTCACTCTTTTCTCCGTTAAACGGAAACAGTATGAGACCGCCGAAATCCATCCAGATCCATATTTTACCGTTCACCGGGGCGATTATCGAGTTTATTATATCATGGAATTTCTGCACAACCACCTTCAGGTTGTCAGCGCCATAATTTTTTTTCAATTCACGCTGATTATCCAGTTCGATAAACATGAAGGAAAAAGTATATTCATTGCCGGACTTAATGCTCCTCCAGTCGGGCCCCGAGGGGATCAGGCCCGGAATTATCTCGGTGGTACCGGCTTCTTCCTCAGTTTCACCGGAACCGGCAGCAATGAATTCAAGCACACGCTTCATTCTTTTGGCATCGATGCCGTCTTTACACTCCTGCTTCCCGATATAATCGACGCCACCCCGGTGAAAAATTTCAGCAACATCGGCAACGCTTCCCTTCGGGTCCAGGAGGCCGAAACGGCATCCTTCCAGTTTCTCAAGCTGTACCAGTAATTTCCTGATTTCAGGCATCTTCATGGTGCCGGCATCTACATACACCAGTGATTTTACCGGAATAGTTTTCAGCATTTTTTTCATTTCATCAAAAGCATGATACTCGATGAACCAGTCTCCCTTCTTTTCAATTTTATTGAAGGTTCCCGAAACTGTTTTTACGTTTGAAAAAACAATAATCTTCATACTACCTCTTTTATATCATGCTTAGTTGTTCCCGACAGGTATATTCCATAATACTCACTGCTCCCACCGAAGCCCGTAGTTGAAATAATTCGTCCTGTCATCGACCTTGACGGGATGAAAAGCATCCATTATATTTTTATCCAGTGTTGTGGCCACGGCATCGCTTATAGTCAGCGTGTTGGGATTGGTAAACTTAGATTCGATATCCATCACCTTTTTTATCACATCACTGCGCTTGAGCTCCTCCTCGTTGTCCGAATAGGACATGCGTCCGCCATGAACGGCCAGCCGGACACCCAGGGGTTTGTCGAGACGACATTGAAGCTGGTTATACAGGAAAAGGCGGTGTACAATATCCATCCCACTGACGGTGGCATAAAGATTCTTATTCGAAAAGAAAAAAGCAACAAGACCGCCATCGCCCTCCCAGTTCCAGATACGGCCATTACGTTTGTCAATTGCCGATTGCACCATGCTCCGAAGATCCCCGTACGTGGACTGAATAATATCCTCGGAATACTTCCTGACCAGGGCCGTATTTCCCACAATATCCAGTCGGAGAAAAGCAAAAGTATAATCCTCATCGTCCATGAGGGCCCCCCAATTCCTGGTTCGCCTGACAGCGGGATCCTCAACGAATATTTTATTCTCCTGATCATAAATGATTCCCTGTTCTCTCATCTCCATTATAATTTGACGCAGATATTTAATAGGATACTTCCTTCCCATATAGCCGTTGGAGTGTATATCAATGAGATGCTGGATCAGTTGAAGAAAAAGCTTTGCCTTTTTAATGTCAGCGACTATCTGCTGAGCGGCATTCTTGCGCGGTACGGGGATATTCTCGGGAAAACCGGTACTTCTGTTGATATCGTAACTCTGTATAAGCATCCTCGCCACCATTGTCATGGTCCCGAGATCAAGAGATTCCGCCAGTGCTTTCGCAGCCAGACTGGCAAGTGAACTGTTAACCTGCATGCAAGACCCTCCTCAATTCAAAACTGGCTGGATTGTTCTCATACTATATGACAGTTTTTCTGAAAACGCCACAGACGTATATCAACTGAAAACCAAAACAGCCAAAATTAATCCACTTTGTAACTCTATATGACATTATTGACCGCGTAAAGAACTAATTTCCCATGGTGAATCTTTTTTCATTGCAGTTCGAAAGTAATTTCCTGTTCTGAAAAAAATTCGGGATCACTGAATTTTCTGGATCAGTTTCGGGGTCAGAGCATACTGCGGTTGTTTCAGTGACTCCCCGGGGTCAGAGCATAGTACTGGATACCAATGATTCCCGGAGGGACAGAGCATTATCATATTATTAAAAGAAAAGAACCCCCTTAAGCAGAAAAAGCACTGGCAATACTAACAACAGGAAAATAAATGTATTCACCACAAAGAGTCCTGAAGCCAGACGTATATCCAGATCATAGAGAATAGAGGATAGCACGGAATATATGGCTGCAGGCATAAAAGATTGCAGCATAATAACCGACTCAATATCAGGGTCTAATTCGATAAAATACAAGGCAGCCCATGTCAGTGCAGGCAGGGCAATAAACTTTCCCAGAGCCAAAAAAAGGTACTCAGACCGCAGAGCTTTGATATCAGAAAAAGTAAAATTAAGACCAAGAGTAATATAATACATTGATATGGAAACCATAAGAATCACATCCATAGGAAATGCAACCGCAGGTCGGGGAATATGAAATAGATGCAGGGTCAGAGCAAGTCCCGTTGCGTAGAGTGGCATATTCTGCCGGCTTATGAACAATTTTTTCAACATGTCCAGGCTAAAACCCTTTTTCCTCGAGATAAAACCGGCGAAAGGGAAAATTACGACAAATATGTAAGGCATAAAATAGACGAGGAATATGGACGACATTCCCAGACCGTTAAAACCGCCAAAGATATAGCAAAGAAATCCTCCCATGGTAAAGCCATGGTTAGCCAATGATGAGCTGATAAGATAGGTTGCCCTGGATTTTTCCTTGAGACTGGTAAATGTAACGGTGGCATATCCAATTATACCCCCCCCTATTACCAGAATCAGTCCTGCCAAAGGGAGAAGAAGCAGCCCAGGGGTCAGAGCCAATCCCCAGATACTCCAGATGACTACAAGAGGCTCCACAAATATAAGATTTGCCCTTACAATTTTTTGAGCAACATCAGAGGGATTACGAAACTGTCTTTTAAAAAATGAACCCAGAATGAAAGGTATAATAATGACAAGTTGAAAAAGTATAAATTTGATTTCTATTGACATCGCATATCCTGTTAATATTGCTGCCCATATAGGTCTTCATTTCCCGGAAGGTCAATTCATTTTATTCACAATTCCTTGATACCAGGGGTCAGAGCCTCTTTCTATAAAAAAGGCTCTGACCCTATTTTCTTAAACAAATTTTATTCAATCCCCATACCGCTCCTTCGTTTTATTATTGAACGAATTTTTTAGAAGGAGCACATCACTATGCCACGACAACGAAGAAATATCTCCCAGGGGAATACCCATCACTGCTGGTCCCGGTGTCACGGGAAAAAGGACCTCATGCGGAGCAGCCATGTGCGTCGCTACTTTATCGAAGCAATCAAGATGGCCCAGGAAAAGTATGATTTTGATCTTATTGCAGCAGAGCCTGTGGGAAATCATATTCATCTCCTGATCCAGACCATACTTGATAAGGAGACTGTTTCACAGATAATGCAATATATCAAAGCCCGGGTCGCTGAAAAATACAACCGTGGAACAGGAAGTACCGGTGCTTTCTGGAATGAACGGTTTGGTTCTACCGTTATTGAGGAAGCAGAAGACCCTGAACAATATCTGCTATGGCTTCTCTGGTATATTGGATATAATCCCGTACGGAAAGGGCTCTCGCGTGATCCTCGACAAAATGATGTTGGGTTTATCAATGTATACTTAAAAGAAAACTATGAGGCACCGGTGAAAATTACACGCCATGCCTTTTTTACTCGCCTGGGTGAGACCTTTGAGCAGTGTGTGGAGAAATTCCTCTGGTTCGAGGAGGCATATCGGAAAAGGCTGGCCCTGTATTTTTAAAAAGAATCCTGAGGGGTCAGAGCCTGATTGTTAATGGATTGATGTAGAATCCAAACTATCACTCACTTAACTCGATGGCTGACATTTTTCTTGACGATCACTGCATTTCATTGTATATTAATTACGATATAAATATAAAGATAAAAAAGCTTTCAGTTCATACTGAACGCATTATACTTGCATTACTAATCGTTTATTAATATCCTGCACACACTTTCCCCGGACAAGAAATTATTGGTGAGGATGATCCTGACCAGACAGGGATGTTGTTTCTATTAATGAAGGACCTGTATCAAAGACTCGAAAAAATCCCTGAAAAATGCCGGTATGGACATCACACAAAGGAGAGAAAACGATGAGAATGGATAAACTCACTCTGAAAGCACAGGACGCTTTTAATACGGCGCAGGATATTGCCACGCAGAAAAATCATTATGAAATTCAGCCACTCCACCTCCTGAAGGCACTGATGGAACAGGAGGGCGGCATGTTTACTTCCATTGCCATGAAAATAGGCGCTCCGATAAATGAAATAAAAGATGAAGTCAATAAAACCATGAACGGCCTTCCCCGTCAGACCGGAGCCGGGCCCGGCGGCGGCGTCATGTCCCAGTCACTGCGGAACACATTGAACGAGGCATGGAACCAGGCCGTGGGTCTGGGAGACCATTATCTCAGCACCGAGCATCTCATCCTGTCCCTGGCTGCCACGGAAAATGACCGTTCTAAACAGATATTGAACGCCCACGGATTCATAAAGGAAAATATCCTGAAGGTTCTTATGGATATACGCGGCTCAAAACGCGCTTCAACGGAAACCGCTGAGGAGCAGTACAATGCCCTGGACCGCTATAGCAGGGACCTGACCCGTCTGGCACGCATGAACAAAATCGATCCCGTTATCGGCCGTGACGAGGAGATACGCCGCATCATGCAGGTCCTTTCGCGAAGAACCAAGAACAATCCCATCCTCATCGGCGAGCCGGGCGTGGGAAAAACCGCCATTGTCGAGGGCCTGGCCCAGCGCATGGTGGAAGGTGATGTCCCGGAAAACCTGAAAAATAAACGTCTGGTAGGCCTGGACATGGGTGCACTCATCGCCGGCGCCAAGTACCGCGGCGAATTCGAGGAACGCCTGAAGTCCGTGATACAGGAGATCGAGGAGTCCGACGGTGAAATCATACTCTTCATCGATGAGGTGCACACCCTGGTGGGTGCCGGTGCAGCCGAGGGCGGAAACGATGCCTCGAATATGCTCAAGCCGGCACTGGCCCGCGGCACCATGCGCACCATCGGAGCCACGACGCTGAACGAATATCAGAAATATATAGAAAAAGACAAGGCCCTGGAGCGCCGTTTCCAGCCCGTCTTTACCAAGGAACCTTCCGTGGAAGACACCATCGCCATCCTGCGGGGATTGAAGGAACGGTATGAGGTGCATCACGGCGTGCGAATATCCGACTCGGCTGTTGTTGCCGCGGCCATGCTGTCGGACCGCTATATCACCGAGCGCTTTCTGCCCGATAAAGCCGTGGACCTCATCGATGAATCAGCGTCGCTCATCAAAATGGAAATCGACTCCATGCCTATAGAAATCGACGAGATCGAGCGCCGTATCCGGCAGCTCACCATTGAAAAACAGGCCCTTAAAAAAGAAAAAGACAAGGTCTCGCGGGAACGCCTGGACAAACTCGAGGAAGAACTGGCAAACCTGAATGAGAAGAAGGCCGTGCTGGTGACGCAGTGGAACCGTGAAAAGGAGCTGATCAAGAATATCAGCGTCGTCAAAGAAGAGATAGACCACTTGAAACAGGAGGAGCAGCGCGCCGAACGCGAAGGAAACCTGAACCGCGTGGCCGAGATCCGCTACGGAAAAATCGTAGAACTGGAAAAGAAGCTCGGGGAAATCAACGAGAAGATAAAAGCCCTCGGGGAAAACACGCTCCTGAAAGAAGAGGTGACGGAACAGGAGATCGCCGCCGTTGTATCCCGCTGGACCGGCATACCCGTATCGAGAATGCTGGAAGGTGAAAAAGAAAAGCTTCTGAAAATGGAAAGCCTCCTGGAGATGCGCGTCGTTGGCCAGCACCAGGCCCTGACTGCCATATCCGATGCCGTACGCCGCTCACGCTCAGGTATCCAGGACCCGCATCGTCCCATGGGCTCCTTTATCTTCCTGGGCCCTACAGGCGTCGGAAAAACCGAGACAGCCAAGGCAGTGGCCGAGTTTCTCTTTAATGATGAAAAGGCCGTAGTTCGCATCGATATGTCGGAATACATGGAGAAGCACGCCGTGGCACGCCTCATCGGCGCGCCTCCGGGATACGTGGGATATGAGGAGGGCGGACAGCTCACGGAATCGGTGCGCCGCCGTCCCTACGCTGTCATTCTTTTCGATGAGATAGAAAAGGCGCATAGCGACGTGTTCAATATCTTTCTGCAGATCCTTGACGAAGGCAGGCTGACCGATTCAAAAGGCCGTGTCGTGGATTTCAGAAATACTCTTATCATTATGACGTCCAATATAGGCACATCATATATCAGTGACACCACCATTCCCATGGAGGAGCGGCGCCGCGGCGTTGAACAGGAACTGAAGACCTATTTCAAACCGGAATTCATCAACCGCGTCGATGAGACCATCATATTCAATCCCCTGGGCAAGGAGCATATCGGCGAGATCATCAAGCTGCAGCTCAACGAGGTGGCAAAACGGCTGAAAGAAAGAGGCATCCATCTGGAACTCAGCCGTAAAGCCATGGATTTTCTCATCCAGGAGGGATTCGATCCGCAGTTCGGTGCCCGCCCCCTGAAACGGGCCATCCAGCGGCACCTGCTCAATCCCCTGTCCATGCGTCTCCTGGGCGGCGACGTGACTGAAGAACAGAAGGTCAAGGTTGATTTTAACGGGAAAGAAATAGTTTTTAAATAGCCGGGATGAATGCTCTGACCCCTTTTTTTACACCAACCGGGGTCAGAGCCTTTTATACGCCCATATGCTCTGACCCCTCAAATAACTGCATCACTTCCATAAAATAACTATTTTATATATTCAATTAAATATAAACATAATAATGAATATTATATTATTCCCCAAATTTTTTGGTTGTCTTTTTACGTCATTTTGTATATAGTAGGGTATAAACCAAAAGGCCCCTCAGGGGGTCAGAGCCCCTTTGAAAAACAATTTGTTATGGAGGATACATTCGATGAAGAGAATTAAGTATGGCATAATGATATTCATGGCCATTTGTTTTCTAAATGGCAACGCCTTTTCCCTGACCATCAACAGTCAGGCACCAGATTATAGCGCTGTTAATCCGCTCCTTGATGCAGCCGTCAGTGGTATGTTCTCAACTATTCTCACCGATCTAAACAATGATATCGGCACTATCAAAGATAATCCTGTCAAGCTGGCAGAAAGCTTCGCAAACGCCGGAACTTATTCCAATTTTGCCGCCACACAACGGGGCTACCAGGGATATGATCTATTTGCCATTACCGCAGGCAGCATGTTTGCCGGCAAAATGTCAAGCTTTGATATCAATAAATTAAAAGGCGTGGATAATGAACTAAAAAACAACGGTGATGTCGAGGTAGGTGCCGGTTGGCAGACCTGGGCCATACAGGTGGGCCTCAATACATCGCGCTGGATCATTGAAGACCTGTACCTGGGTCTTAAATTCGGTGTGGCTAAATTTAACATGCCTCTGGGTGATAATAAATTGAAAGTTGATTATATTTCCATAGGCGCCCTGGCCAATTATCAAGTACTCAAGGAAAGAGCTCTCACCGGTGCCCTTGTATGGCGCGGTATATCCGTTGGTTCGGGACTTATATACCAGAAAAACGCCACCGGTATCATTCTCAACCTCGATGAGAAGACAACAATATCAGGGCAATATTCAATGGAGATCGACCCCAACCTTACATTCGCTCTTGATTCCAATATCGTCACTATACCACTTGAAGTAACCACTGCCGTACGCCTCGCCTGGTTTCTGAACCTTTCCGTCGGTGTTGGTGCCGACATCAACTTCGGAAAGTCCAATCTCACCGCTCGAATTGATAGTGATATAAATGCTTATGATACCGGAGTTCTAGTAGAACCTGATACACCCGGCTATATCCGTACCAACGCCGGTGTTGATGGCGCCAATCCCAAGGTTTTTTCACCGAAACTCATGGCTGGCCTGGGATTCTGTATCGGTCCTGTAATTCTTGACCTTCCCATGACCTGGTATATTTCCAAGGGCTTCAACGTGGGTGTTTCAGCCGGAGTTGTCTGGTAAATGAATTGATTCCTTTCCGCCGGGGTCAGAGCCCCGGCGGAACAATAAAATTCTGCACTGAAATATCACCCCGCTCCAATAAAGTTATTGATAAAACTGCCCATGCCGGACATAATGTACCATATAAACAACCAGAAAAATAAAGGAAATAATCATGGCAAAAGCGTTGATTGTTGACGACTCAAAATTCATGAGGCGTATTATCCGCTCCACCCTGGAGGAAGGGGGCCACCAGATCATTGAGGAGGCCGACAACGGTGCCGACGGGATTAAATGTTATAAAAGGCTGAAACCTGATTTTGTCACCATGGATATCACCATGGGAGGAAAGGACGGTATCCGGGCCGTGATGGAAATTACGTCCCTGGACCCCACGGCGAAGATAGTGGTCGTATCGGCCCTGAACGAGAACACCATCAGACAGAACGAGCCCCATATAAAGGCGGCGGCTTTCATAACCAAACCCTTTGACAAGGACAGCCTTCTCGAGGCGGTCAATAACGCCCTGAAGGCCAAATAAAACCAGACCTATGACCAGCAAGTACATCCGATTGTACAACCAGAACACGGAACCGGACTGCGCCTTTTTCCTTGAGGAAGGGAGGGTCTTTTTTTATCCCAACACGGCCGATAAATACGCAATAAACGGCCATGGCCTCATTTTCGGTGCCACGGAAATCATCATGGAAAGCATGGCCCACATGCCGGCGTTGCGCATTGAAACGGCAGTAACGGGCGAGGAAAGCCGTATCAAGCGCATGTCCCTGGATAAATTCCGGGCCGGTATGGAGACCTATTCGTTTCTCCTCAATGTTTCCATGGTACTGGCCCAGCAGGTCCTTCTCACCAACCAGATCATAAATAAAAACCTGAACGAACTGGCCGGCGATGAGAAGAAGACCCGGGAGCTTTCCATGGAATATTTTACCATCATTGAACGAATGCGCAAGGAATATGACAAGCGCCGCCTGCCCTGGATCGCCGATATCTTAAAGGAATTCGAACTGAACCTGACCTGCAAGCGCGGCGAGGCCTATTACCGGTCGGCCGAACCGGTGAAAATTACTAAAATACAGAGTCTCTCGGACAAAATGGTTGAATATAGCCGCGGCTCCGTGATCTGCGAGGAAAATTCCCAGGGAGAAGAGATGTACATACTCCAGAGCGGCGCTATCGATGTGTTCATAGGTGGCAACTGCGTGGCAACCATTGAGGAACCCGGCACCGTTTCGGGTGAGATGGCCCTGCTCCTGGGCCAGAAACGCACGGCCACCCTGAAGGCGAAAAACAGCGTTGTCTTGACTCGCATAACAAAAAAAGACCTGAAAGAGGTGGCCCAGAAAGAAAGCTCCATTCTCCAGGCCATTGCACTGTCCCTGGCGAAACGCCATTATTACAATGTCATTAAAATCGCCGATATCACGGAAAAAACGGTAAACCATCAGCTCGATGGCGAGGCAGCGGCACACAAAAAGGTCTCCCAGTCGCAGCAGGCCATGAAGGATCTGGCGGCGCTGAAAAACAGGGTTCAGGACGCAGTCTACGAAAAAAAGGCCGATTTTCTGAAGGATATTTCGGAATTGCAGTAGGCCCGGTCTCCGGGGCTTTCGCTGGAACCGGTCCGGGGGCAGACCCCGAATTTCTATGACTCAATGGTGATGGATTTAAGCCAGTTCATTTCAGCGTTCAGATGCTGTTCCAGGTAGGTCAGGATATGTCTGTGTGATTGATCAACGGGCAGTTCCTTATCGAGCTCGATCTTCTTTTTTATGGCTTCGATCTTTTCATTGACTATGATCAGCCTTTCCTCGATGAACTGTTCCCTCTGTTCTTCAGTGAGAAAATTAAAAAACATGAGTATGATATCGATATCGAAATGAATAAGGTTCTGATCGAAATACTGCTTCAGAAGCTTCTTGTAGTGCTTTCTTCCGGCCGGTAATATTTCATAGACGTATCGCTCGGGATTGCCGCTTTCCTTTTCCGTGCCGACTCTCTTTACCCATTCGTTATCCACGGCCTTTTTTATGGCGTAATAAATGGAGCCGAACTTAATGTCGACATAGTCTTCCAGCCTTTCAACAATCTTCTTTTTTATCTCATAACCATATAGATTGCCTTCCATAAGTAGACCCAGAATGGTTATTTCGATTTTCATAAACGCCTCTCAATCCTTCTATCTGTAATAATAGCTGGTAACCCGTGACCGGTCTGTTTTTGTATCAGATCCGCACATCCCTAAAAAAAGCTTGTATTGTACAATGAGAACATGCATTTTTTTCCATAAAAAATTAAAAAAACTACACTATATTAATACAACATTGTATGCTCTCATAATGATTATACAATATAGCATATCTAAAATCAATAAAATAATACTCCATCACTGAAAAAATGTATATTTATACATTTTTTTTTAAATATATAAAGAGGCCTATATACACGATTAACAGGAAAAAATATCATGCATCTGGAAAAAATAAAAGAAAAACTGGAAACTGGTGAAAAACTAACCATTGTGGCCTTCGGCGACTCCTTGACCCAGGGCTGGATGGTCCGAAAGGGATATGTGGATTTCCTTCAAGAGATGCTGGTCCGGCGCTATCCTGCGGCGCGTTTTACCATGGTCAACCGGGGTATACCGGGCAACACATCGGAAGACGGCCTGTACCGGCTGCGCCATGATGTCCTTGATTTAAATCCCCATCTGGTCCTGGTGCAATTCGCCCTCAATGACGCCTATATGGGGGTCAGAGCCCAACGGTTTAAGAACAATCTGGAGACTATAGTGGACCAGATTTCCCTCGATACGGACGCTGAGATTATCCTCGTCACATCAGTTTTTATCCACAATGAAGAAGAAAACCGTATGGCGGAACTTTTTTACGGCATGATAGAAGAGATCGGGGCAGCGAAAAATATCCCCCTGGCCAGGGTACATCAGTACTGGAAGGAATGCGTTGCCTCGGGAGTCAGCCACGCATCTCTGGTGCAGAGCGATATGGTCCATCCAACAGTGGAAGGATACCGCCTCATGGCCGAGGCAGTGATGAAACTTTTTTAATTGTAACCTTTCCCGTTGATATATACAATTAATACAGGGGCCCGGAAATAATGGTTCTCGGGAATGAAAAACTATTGAAAAAAGTTGTAGATTTAATATCTTTATTGATGAGTATGGCTGGATCAGACATAAGGGAACCTCAATAAATCATTTTATGGATGTTCCCTTGTGGGCACAAGCAGAGGAAAAATCAGGTTTTTCCTTTTTTTGATAATGAAAAACCTGATTTTTAGAAGTGCCCATAAGATAAAAGCACCTTTCAGAATTCCGGAGAAACAGTAATGCCTGACGGCCATGGAACAAATAGCGGAACAGACAGCGGTCTGCAGACCGATTCCGAACAGAAGGTAGAAACACCGCGGATGTACCGCGTTCTCCTTCACAATGATCACTACACCACGATGGATTTCGTGGTGGAGGTTCTAATGAAGATATTTCACATGCCGGCAGCCCAGGCAACGCAGGTTATGCTGGACGTTCACAAAAAGGGCATGGGAATCTGCGGCGTATATTCCCTTGATATAGCCGCGACAAAGGTTTCCCAGGTTCACGAAATGGCCAAAAACCGGCAGTTTCCCCTGAAATGTTCTTACGAGGAAGCATAATAATGGAAATAAACGAGCAACTGAATAATGTACTCATGGCTGCCTTCAACGAAGCCCAGCGCAACAATCATGAATACCTCACGCCCGAACATATACTCTACTCCTCCCTTTTCAACAACGTGGGCAAAAAAATCATTGAGAGCACGGGAGGAACGGTTAACCACCTGGTAACGAAACTCGAGGAATATTTCGAAAAACACATGCCCCGGGTAAAAGACACCGAACCGGTGCAGTCCTCGGGTTTCAAGAACGTTATGGAGAGAGCCATATGGCATACCACCTCGGCCCAGAAAGAAGAACTGGATCTGGGCGATGTCCTGGTTGCTATCTTCGATGAGGAGGATTCTTTCGCCGCGTACTTCATGAAGGACGAGGGAATCACGCGCTACGATCTTCTCAATGTCATCTCCCACGGGGTGTCCATTTATCCTGAACACGATTACTACGGCTCTGACCCCGAGATCGACGTCGAAAAAATCGCGGCAGAAAAAACCGAGGAGAAGCCCGGAACTGAAAATAAAATCATCGACTCCTTCACCATGGAGCTGACCGAAAAAGCCAGGTTAGGAAAAATCGACCCACTCATCGGCAGAGAGGATATCCTGGAGCGCACGGCGCAGGTATTGTGCCGCCGTATAAAGAACAATCCCATTCATGTCGGTGAAGCCGGCGTCGGCAAAACCGCGATCACCGAAGGGCTGGCCCAGCGGATAGCTGACGGGAACGTACCGGAGCCCCTGAAAAACTGCAAGATCTACCAGCTCGATATGGGCTCCCTCATCGCGGGAACCCGGTTCCGTGGCGACTTCGAGGAGCGCATGAAAAAGGTTCTGGCCGAGCTCCAGAAAATGGAAAATGTAATTCTATTCATCGACGAGATACATACTGTCGTGGGCGCCGGGGCCGTATCTGGCGGTTCCATGGATGCCTCGAATATGCTAAAGCCCGTTCTTTCCTCGGGACATGTTAAATGCATCGGTTCCACCACCTATGATGAATATAAAAAATATTTCGAGAAGGACCGGGCTCTTTCCCGTCGTTTTCAGAAAATCGATATACCCGAGCCAACCATTGAGGAAACCGTTGAAATTCTCCGGGGCCTTAAGGACCATTATGAAAACTTCCATCATGTCACCTATACCGATGAGGCTCTTACGGCAGTAGCTGAGTTGTCATCAAAATATATAAATGACCGCCATCTTCCTGATAAAGCCATCGATGTTATTGACGAGGCCGGGGCGTATGCCCGCATGTACGGCAAAGAAGGCGACGAAAAGACCGTCATTGACGTACCTGAAGTTGAACGCATCGTAGCTAAAATGGCGAAAATCCCCGAAAAGAGCGTTTCCTCTTCAGAAATGTCACGGCTCAAGGATATGACATCGGAAATAAAAATGCAGATATATGGACAGGACAAAGCCATCGAAATGGTTGCCGAGGCCATCAAGAGAAGCCGCGCCGGTTTCGGCAATCCCGACCGTCCCGTGGCCTCCTTTCTCTTCGTGGGTCCCACAGGTGTCGGTAAAACCGAACTGGCGCGACAGCTGGCCAAGTATCTCGGCATCGCCCTGCACCGCTTCGATATGAGTGAATACCAGGAAAAGCACACTGTGTCGCGACTTGTTGGAGCCCCTCCGGGATACGTGGGATACGAGGAAGGAGGGCTCCTCACGGAATCAATCAGGAAAACCCCCTATTCCGTTCTCCTCCTCGACGAGATAGAAAAGGCCCACCAGGATATTTTCAACGCCCTTCTGCAGGTCATGGACTACGCCACGCTCACGGACAACTCGGGGAAGAAGGCCGATTTCCGCAATGTCATCATTATAATGACATCCAACGCCGGTGCCAGGGAGATCGGCAAACAGCAGTTGGGTTTTGGAGACAGGACCGTCAAGGACGAAGCCATATCAACGGCAATCGAACGATTCTTCTCACCGGAGTTTCGGAACAGGCTCGATGCCGTGGTCAACTTCAACAACCTGGATATGACAATCATTCTCGAAATCGTCAAGAAAAATGTCCGGGAATTCCAGTCGCAGCTGGAGAGTAAAAATATAATCCTGGAAGTGACCGATGCCTGTTACCAGTGGCTTGCGGAAAAAGGCTATTCGCCGCAATTCGGCGCCCGGGAAATCGCCCGGCTTATACAGGATAAAATCAAATCTTTTTTCATCGACGAGGTACTCTTCGGCGCCCTCCAGAACGGCGGAAAAACCGTGGCGGACATCGAGGACGATACTGTGAAAGTCAGGATAGCATCGCACTGAAATGTTTTGGCGGCAATGCGAGTTATCAGGTGATATACCGGGAACCTAATGATATTCGCCCTGACCAATGAAATCATATTCCCCCCCGTAGAACTGTCCGAGGAGAACGGTATCCTTGCAGTAGGGGGTGATCTTTCACCGGAGCGGCTCATTACGGCTTACGGCATGGGTATATTTCCCTGGTATTCCGATGATGATCCCATTGTATGGTGGTCGCCCGATCCACGTTTTGTCCTCTTCCCCGGCGAAATCAGAATTTCCAGAACCATGCGGCAGGTACTTCGTCGCGGTTACTTCGACATAACCTTCGACCGTGCCTTCGAATCGGTGATCGGCCATTGCCGCGAAACAAGAAGAGACCAGAAAGGGACCTGGATCACGGACCAGATGATGGAGGCCTATATCGTACTCCACGGCATGGGACTCGCCCATTCAGTTGAAGCCTGGCAGGACGGCAAGCTTGCCGGCGGTCTTTACGGCGTGTCCCTGGGCAGATGTTTCTTCGGCGAATCCATGTTTGCATTGGTTCCCAACGCATCCAAAGCCGCCTTTATTACACTCACGGCAAAACTTCAGTCGCTGGATTTCCCCATTATTGACTGCCAGGTTTATACACAGCACCTGGAAAGTCTGGGAGCCCGGGAGATTCCCCGCAGTGAGTTTATATCCTCACTGCACACCCAGCTTGAACATGATACACTGAAGGGCAACTGGGGAACGATGAGCCTCTTCAGTGAACCGGCCGGTTCATTCTCTACCTGATGGACCTGAAAACATCACCCAGCTTTTGGCTGAACAGGGTGTATTTATTCTTTGTCGAATTCCCTTCAACGATGAAGGCGCAGCCGTCCTTACTGATGACATAACATTCGGAAAGCCTGTTATCCCTGCCCCTGGCAAGAACCCAATAATAATCAGCATCATCCTGCCTGCCCCATCGCTCCTTGAGGGGTTTGCTTCCCTGCCCGCTGAGCCACCGGTGTGATATTTCTTTTATGTTTTTTTTCTCCAGCGGCAGGCTCACCAGGCTAATACTCGTTTCACTGTCGATGCCGGAATATTGTCGTATAACCCCTGTTTTATTTTTTGGCTCCTTGTCATGTGATTCCCGCCAGCCCGAAGGTATCGAAAGGGTAATGCCGTTTTCAGGCAGTGTCACCGTAACGGCCGGCAATGAATTTCCGGCAAGGATGCTGTCATCATTTTTTACCGGTTTCCACAGGCTTCTTTTCATGGTCTGGGAAATCAGCGCCGCCGCCTTGCGGTCGACGAGGTCGAAGTTGGTTTCATGCATTTCCCATGAGGCTATTTTCACCGAGGGCCTTTTCTTCAAAAGAGATTCAATTTCGACCATTTCATCGGCTGAAGGATAGCCTTCAACAGTTATGCCGGCATGTCGATAATATTGCAGAACCGATACGAGGCGCGAGAGTTCGATCCTTGTTTTCCTGAAAAAATAATTCCTTGCCCGCATCTCCTTCTCCAGGATTTCACGGTCAAAGCCTTCCAGTCCGGGAATCAGCGTTCCCCTTTCCATGACCTGACCCAGCTCGGCGGTAACGCCGCCCGTCTGTGCATCATTCTGCAGCCTGTCGAAGGCGATACGATACCCGGCAAAAGCCGTTTCCGCGTAACGGTACCGGGCGAAACTCTCAAGGCAGTCCTTCAAACTCCCCGTGATGGTATCAATCTCAAACTGTGCTGCCAGGTTTTTCATGGTGCTGTCCATGTTCTTTCCACTCCTGATGGCGGCATCGCGATTCTTCAGAAACTCATGATACAGGATGCCCGCCTCATAGCGGCTGCCCTTAATCCCGGAAGCACAATCGGTCTGTTTTGAACGCAGGGAACGAATATCATTTGCCTGCAGGGAAGCGAGCACATTCCTGTCGAACACAATGCCCTTCATGGCAAACCGGGGAATAGTGTCAATCCTCTTTATAGCAGCAATATAATCGATATAAACCTTCCTGTCGTCAAGTCGCGACAATGTGCCGCAATCACGTACCAGGGAAGTAACCAGGGCCATATAGCGGCCGCCCTGGTTCATCTGATAATCGAGAAGCTCCATGATCCGGGGACGCGGAAGACTGCGCCACTGTGACACGCGGGTGAGAAAATCCATGGACCTGGACTTGTGATCATAACAGATCTGCATATAAGCCCGGAATTCCCTTTTAGCCCTTTCAAATTCGTTCAAATTCACCATATCTTCATTACGGTAGCCGTTGTCTTTAATTCTCTTATCCTCATGGAGAAGGATAGTATTGCAGCGTGCCGTATGAGTGATGATGATCTTTTCAAATTCTTCATTGAGGTCCGCTACATAGGCCTCATCATTTTTATCACGGATGTGGGCCAGGGCCTTAAGCCTGAGACTGTCAATCTCCCGGCAAATCATGCTCGTAACGGGAAGAGCCGGAATAGTGAGTTCTACGGGATTTTCCGATATTTTCCCCGCAGGTAAAAGAGATTCGGATTCCCCTTCCGGTATAATAACCGGGGGTGCAGTGAAAATTGCGGCATCCATGGCCTGAGGATTCCGGTAGAAATGCTGTATTTTCGCCAGGGGAACCTCATCCCCGCGCGGCATTATCGTTCTTATTTCACGATAATGGTTGAACTCCCTGTCTACTCGGTCATGGACCTGCCGCCAGCACCAAGACCCGTCCAAAGCCTTTTCATCGGGACGGATGCCCCCTGAGGCCGCAATATGTTTCATGGCTCCTGCCAGGATAGCTTCATCAAGAGATTTCATGCTCCAGTTTTCACTGCTCGTCGACAGCTCTTCCATTATTTTCCCTTTTACATCATTGACAATAGCGGTACGGGACGAGTCTATGCTGCCCAGCATCACTTCCCCGGCCATAATCTTCCAGCCTTCCCTGTCTATATGTGTGTTCATGGTAATCTGTACAAGTTCATCGGTGTCTTCGGTAAAAAGGGTCCGTGCCATGACGGTGAAGCGGTCCTTCACCATGGTCCGCACCTGCGGAGTAAAGCTGCCGCGGTCTATTTCCGTGACAGCTTCCTTTAACAGCTGCAGGGACACCAGGGGCTTCACAGTCATATCAACGCGTTTCCCCATATTTTCATGGGTAACACTGACCGGGGTATCCTGGCTGTTTTTGACATCTTCATGGGAGCCCTGGAACACGGAGATCATTTTTTCCGTTCTTTTTATTTCGCGGTCGAGGTATGCCGTAACGGAGGCATCGAGAACATTTTTCTCTTCAATTTTCTCTTTTTCCAGCCTGACAAGCCGCAGGTGGTTCTGCCACCAGCCGCATCGCCTGTCCTGAATAGTCTCTGAAAAGGCGGTACTGTACAGGCCGGTAAGAATTATTAATAACAACGCTTTTCGTTTCATTGTCCCGTCTCCATGATGGAAATCGCTGCGGCTCCATCCCTTTGCCAGGCACAGGGAGGCCGGAGAATCTCTCATTACAGTATCGAAAAAAAACGGGAATTAGATTAGCCTGTTTTGAATGGGATTGTTCCGACTAACAGTCCATGACTTATCGGAGAAAATGAAAGTCCAGGCAAAGGCAGGGTTTTTATAATTTTTCGCTCCCTATAACAATGAATCAATATCTTCAGAATTATCAAACAGAACAAATCTGATATCCCTTAAATGACCGAAAAGTCCGGTAAAGCGGTCTTTCTTATCATTGGGATTTTTAACATCGCGAATACATATGGCTTTTATCCGTTTTCCGTATTTCTTTGCTATTTCCGCATAGACCTCAGGATCATTTTCTCCTGAATCTCCCACAAGGATAAACTGACGCTGAGGAAAGTCGTCCATGATGGCCGATATGGAATTTACTTTATAATCAAGTTGATCGGCCGTAATAAAATCGAGGGATGAAGAATCCTTTAACCGGAAATATTTAAGATGAACCGTTCCCCGGGGAAATTTCTCTCGGCTAAAAAATTTACTGAAGGGGATATAGAGCTGCCAGGGACTTCCTGAAACATAGTGGAATGAAAATCCTTTTTTAGCCCAGCGCCGATACTGGTCAGCCATTCCCGGGACAGCACTAAATTCTTTGATAAAGGTATTCCTTGTGAGTTCCTTCTTCTGCAGGACATTGCTGATCTTTATCGTATCATCTATATCTGAAATAACAGAAATCCCCTTCGGAGGAATATAATGTATTTCACCGGTAAATATTCTGGAATCACCCGGGGCAGTAACGGCGCTGTAATGCAGCACATTCCTTTTGAAGAGCGTCAGTGCCTCACTTTTATTCATCACAATCTCTTTTTCAAAGTGGCCATTATCGTCCGATTCAGGCATATCAATAATCTGTTTGCCGATCTTCAAACGGATCTTTTTATCGCCGTGATTATCCACGAGGAAATATTTAATCCGTTCACTGAAAAGAGCATATCCTGCCTCATCTTTTTCAATACCCGCGGCATCGGCAAGAAGATCAATTAAGTACTTTCTTTTGATTGAATCCTCTTTCGGTTCATAGATCCACCCATGAACAGCAAGGGCAATAGTCCCCTTGCCGGCAGAAAAAGCATAGGTAGAAAAAAAGGTAAGTGCTTCATCATTTTTAATTTCAGCCCCGGGAGCAATAGACAGAATCAAACAAAGTGAAAATGCTGAAATTACTTTTTTCATATCATATCAACCTTTATAATATCCCGGTGCCTGAAATCATTTGTTCCGTGTAATGCATGTCTCCCGCTACACGGAACAAGCCTGTGGACTATCTATTCACGGGTCGGTACACGGCCGCGGCAATCACACCGGCAACGATGAATTCCGTCAGCCCGTATACCAGCCACTGCAGGGTGAGTGAAAGGGGCAGCGGGTATACCACGTACTGGTTGAACGCCGCCGGAACATTCATGAAAAGCCCCATGATAAGCCCGTATCGCAGCCCTTCTGTAAGCCCCTTCCCTTCATATCCCTTCACGAAAATAAACACGAACATGAATGAAAGGAAAATCCCCGTCAACAGCATTATCCACATGAGGGACATCATTTCGGGACGCCAGAGTTTTGTCGTCGCCTCGTATGCCGACATGAGAATCACATTATGGATAAGATAATCCATGGCCTGAAATGCGATAAAGACGGCAAGTGTCGCGATAATTAGTCGTTTCCCGTTCATAACATACCTCCATTAATTATTATTACCATACATGCGTTTAGTGTTTTGTCAAGTATTATTTATTTCCCCTTGCGGTTTTAAATTCAAAAAATCCCCTTTTCCCGGGTTTTGCAGGCACTCTGTTTAACTATTGACAGTATATATCGGAACAGCGAAGATTATCAAGGACGATGCTTCCCGCACCGGAAAATTTTTCATTAACCGGGATTATAACCACTCATGAGCCATAAAACCGTTATTTATTTTATCGTACTGATAATAATTATTTTCCAGGGAATCCCTGTTTTGCAATCCCGGCAAAACACCGGCGTCTCCGCTGATGTTCCGGAAATATTATTCAGTATCGCCAAGAAATCAATTCTGCGTCAGCTGGAAACGGGAAAACAGAAATCATTTGAAACCATAGAATGCACGGACCATGACCGCGGTATTTTTGTCAGGCTGATGCGCCATGGAGCTGAAAGAGGATGCATAGGTTTTGTCCGGGGTGTTGCTTCCCTGGAAGAGGGCGTCAGGATAGCTGCCGTTGACGCCGCCTTCTTTGATCCGCGTTACCGGCACATATCCCCCGGGGAACTGGATGAGCTGGTAATGGAAATCACTCTTATCGGCAGGCTCGAGCCCATGAAGCACTGGCGTGATTTTACTATTGGGAAGCACACGATCTATGTAGCTGGCAGATACGGCAAGGCTGTCATGCAGGCGCAGGTGGCCGCGGAAAGAGGCTGGGGAAAGGAAGAATTTTTAAAGGCCATCTGCCGGAAGGCGCGTATCCATGAATTATCCTACAAAGAAAAGGGCATACAAATCTACAGGGCCGATACGGTTTCCAGAAGAATGCGATTTAATCAGATTAGTATTGATAAGTAAAAATATAACTCGTAATATTATTTCCCTGGTCCATCAACGTATACTTCCCGGCATCGGTATGGCAGAAAAGATGAGTATTTTTAATACCAAGGGTTTCACATACCCTGTATAATATCATGAGTCCCGCAGTGTTGTCCGACACGGGACGCACGGGACTGAAGCTGAGGGTTGTAATCGATTTCAGCGATCGCATATCGTTCATGTCCGTTTTGCCCCTTCCCGTTCCATGAGAAAAATCCGTGGAGATGAGAAGGAATATGTCGTCGTGCTTCTTCATGATGCGGCACAGGGAATCACCGAGCTTCATGTTCAGGGTGCCGCACTTCCTTTTCTCGTCAACCAGGATTGGAACAATATCGGCATCGGGGTAATAATGATTGATGAAGGGGAGCATCGCTTCGATACCGTGTTCATTGTAAAATGCAAGATTGTCTTCTTTCATATCAAGACTCTTCATAATTGACCGGGTGATATTTCTATTTACCCCGGTGATTCTGCCCGCGCTTTTCCAGTTATACAGCGACAGTGATATATTACCGTGCCCCGACCTGTTATGATTGGGACTTATGATGATGAAGGTGCCGATGCCTTTCCTGCATGTTTTCAGCTCCCTGAACCAGGCATTGATAACCGGCGCAACCAGGAGGTGATGGCTCACGGTACCCCCGCAGGGAACAATCCCCGGCGCTGGTATATTTAACTTTATATGCCCGGGCACACTTTCCCGTATCAGCCTCGACACCTGTTCCCCGGAATGAATGTTCACACTGCGGTGTATCTTCTCAAACCGGCTTCCTCCCAGCATGAACAGGCAGGGAAAAAGTATCAACAGCCTGATGATTCCTATTTGCTTAATAATTGTTTTGCCCATGGGGGTGTAAATGAATCAACAGCATCCTTTTTATTGTATACCATGTCCTTCCACTGTTCATCGTTGAGCCTCTGGGCAGCGGGACGTTCAAATTCATAATAGCTGAACATGTATCCCGTGGCTATTCGTTTGCCGCCGTTCCCGTCATTCAGGGCCAGGTATATCCGGTAGGGAATGCCGGTACCTACTTCAAGAACCGTGCTGTTTTCCGTATCGGTGTGCACATCGGCGATTATGGCCATCTTCAACTCGTCCTGGCTGATGACATTTCCATCGGGAGGCATTACTATCTTTGCCAGCCTCGAGGGAATCTGGTAGATAAATTCATTCTGCTCATCGGTGACGGTATTATCCTGCGCCTCGCTCTCGGCTATGATAATTACCTGGTCTATCAATTCACGGTAATCCTGGAATTTATTGATGAAGAATTCCGACATGAAACCGTTATTCGACAGGATCAGCGTACTGTCTTCCAGTATGGACTGGATCCAGTACAGCGCGCCCAGGTTGGGTTCAATATATCCCACGGGCCTTTTCAGCATATCCACGTCCCAGGTCCTGCAGGGACCGGGGCCGGCCTTCTCGGCAGCGCTCTGCTTTGCGTAGAGCAGGGTGTCGTGTTTCAGCTCGGCCCATGCACCGTGTGACGTGACGAGTGATTTGGTATTCCACGCCGCGCCCTGCGTAAAATAGAAGGGCATGGCCGAATCAAAATTTGCAATCTCCCCTATGATCCTCAGGTAGCTCCGGTAGAAGGTATTACGCCAGTAATTGTCATCAAAATTCTTCACCCTGTTTTTGAGCAGCGTGTAATTTGATTCGAAGTTGTTATATTTTTTCCGGTCCTCCTTGAGCAGCTCATCAGCCGTTTTGCTGCCCAGTATGGCCATGACATCCAGGCCCTTCACCATGGTCCTGGCGCTCTCCCTGTTGCCGACACGCGGCGATGAGAGCATGGTAAAAATAAATCCATCCAGTGTGAAGCGCTGACCGAAGAGTCTGAATCCCCGGGGTATGACGGGACTGAATTTTTCCCGTGACTGGTTCAGCGTATTTCCCGAGATGGCGGGACCTGCCAGCTGCCGGTTTATGTCCGTGATAAACCGGGCGATATTCCTGTCGTCACCGATCCAGGTTCCAAAATCGGCGACCCCGGCGCCTTTCAGCGCTGCCACATACTGGTCGAGATTGTAATCATCGGACTCTCCCACGATGTAGGTTATGGGATTATACAGGGAATGCCAGAGTCCAGGGATCCGGCTGTTGTCCATGGCGATTTTTGTCAGCACCAGGGCCGCCCTGGTGAGTACGATGGAGTTGTCATTAATCTTCTTATCGGGATGGTTCTGCACACAGTAAAAATGAAGGCGCCCGAACCACATCATGGCCTTAAAATATTTTTTTAACGTTTCATTTTTTGTATAGTGGCCCCTGGGTATGAACTGGGTGTAATCCTCATTATAATGAAAGAGCGGGGATTCCGATGACTCCCCGGCTGCCGTGATTTTAGTCAGCTCCTCCTTCACATCTTTCGGATAGGCTGATTTATCCATCAACGCCGAGCCCATGAGATCACCGGCCACCAGGAAATACTTTTCCATCAAAATGACCGAGTCAAGAAGGGCCCTGTTGTTTTTATTCCCCGTCTCCAGTTTTTTCAACTCGCCGTAATACAATGCCACCAGTTTTCCCAGCGCCGGCATGAGCACCTTTTCCTCGCTCTCCTGGAGCATCCGGTCAAAAATCAGGTGCAGAGAATGAACAAGAAGATCCGTGGTTATGAACGTTGTGGTCATCCTGTCATTATGAAGCATGGCATACAGGGCGATCATGTCGTCGGGAAAATCCATGCCGGCCTGGTCGCTTACCTGCAGAAACTGCCGGTATTCTTCGAAGCTGACCCTCTCCACGGCTATCCTGTCCAGCTTCAGCGACTGGGCAATGGGCGCATCGAGATTGGTCCTTCCATTGAAATTATAGAATTCGCCCGATTTGACCGGTTTTGTATAGTAATAGGAAAGTTTCTTCAGTTTATCCGTATATGAATCGGTGAAGGGAACTTCAAATTCGTCATTGTCGATGGCAATTTTGGAAAAAACGCTTTCCCAGTCCTCCGTATCTTTCCCGAAAACAAGATACGAACCGAACACGAATCCCTTTTTACCCTTGTATTCTGTTTTGTACCAGTAATTCGTTTCATTGTTGAACTGATAAAAATCGGGGCATTCCTCGTCGGCCCCGGTCCCCTGTCCCGGTTTTTTTATCTCCTGGTCCAGGTGCAGGATCGCACCTTTGGGTACATCGCAGACCTCTTCGGTTCCTTCAACCGTTGTATACAGTTTCACGCTGTCTTTACCCACAACGGCAATATCCCCGGTTTTCCATTTTTCCCCGGACACCGTTTTGAAATTGACCCGTTCATTCAGGTACTTACGGCTTATGGTATAAACGGGTTTTTTAATCTTCTTTTCCGGAAGACTTATCTTTGAGTCTCCCAGTCTGCTCAGGATGGATGCAACATCAATACCCTCCGATGCCCACATATTACTTTTATTTTTACAGCCCGGTACGGAGCACGCAACGATTATTGTCACACAGACAAGACCTATGTTTTTTTTCATATCACCCATCTCCGCCTTTTAAATAAATAATAATTTCCATCACTAAAACCCGGTTTCCCCGAAGCTGTTTCAGCTAATCGTCATGTTTATTCTTATCAAATAATATCCGGCAGGCAAGGCTTTTTTTCAGGATACGGACAAAACCCCATAGACATTCCATGAAATCCATCACCGGGCTCGTGGAGGATGAAGCCCTGATCACCATAAATGGGGAAGAAGCCATCGCGCTCGCTGAAAAGAATTCCCCGACTTATTTCAGTACTAAAAAATCTATTCCTCTGAATAACCGCCGATTCAGTAATGTTGCGGTGATAACTCGCAAGTTCTTCTGCACTATCCCGGTCAAGGGCTGCTACTGAATTTTTTCAAAACGGCAAGCATTCCATACTTTTTACGGCTGTTTATCAGAACCGCAGGGTAAACCTGGTGCCGCTGCTCCGGTCAAGAACGATGGTACCTTTAAGCTGCGAGGCCAGAGCCCCTGTGAGCTGCAATCCCAGGGACGTTGCGGAACCAATGTTGTACTGCGACGGGATTCCAACGCCGTCATCGCTTATGGTGAGTACATATCCTGCCCCGTTTTTTGATAATTCAATGCTGATTTCCCCTTTCCGGCCGCCGGGAAAGGCGTATTTTATAGAGTTGGTCACCAGTTCATTAATGATCTGCGCACAGGGAATGGCCGCGTTCAGTTCAAGGAAAATATCGTTGATCTCCACCCTGGTTCTGATCGCATCGGACCCGACTCCGTAGGCACCTAACAGGTATTCCAGGAGACTGTTGATATACAGCCTGAAATCAATCCGGGAAAAATCATTCGATTCATCGAGATTCTCATGAACCAGCGCCATGGATCTGACACGGTTCTCACTGTCCTTGATCATCTCCATGCTGCGATCATCCGTGGCCTTCTGGGCCTGGAGGTTGAGCAGGCTTGTTACTATCTGCATGTTGTTTTTTACGCGATGATGAATCTCCCTGAGCAGCAGTTCTTTTTCCTTCAGTGAGGCCCGCACCAGCTCTTCGGCTTTTTTCCGCTCCTCTATCTCCTTATGCAGATCCTCGGTCCTTATGCGTACCAGAGTCTCCAGGTTTTCCCGGTACCGCGCCAGTTCCATTTCGGACTGGCGCCGCTTGATGACATTCTCCAGAGTGGCCGGCAGCGCCTTAAGATAGTGGCCCTCGGAGTCCTTGATCACATAATCATAGGCCCCGGCCTTCATGGCCTTTACCGCCACCTCCTCGTCGCCGGTTCCCGTTATGATGACTATCGGGGCCCCCCGGGTGCAGCCGAAAAGATCAAAGGCGGTCCCGTCACCGAGAAGATAATCGAGCATTACCACATCATATTTGTTTTTTTTCAGAAGGGGCAGGGCCTCGCCGATGGAACCGGCCAGGTCATAGGTATGGCCCGTGCCGGCATTGTCCATGAATCTTTCGAAGGCGCGGCGGTCCACCTGATCATCCTCGACAAAGAGGATTCGAATGGCCGATTCATTCATAGTCACTCCTCGTCGCAGGGATCACCGGAAGCCCCGTATTTTTCAAGGGTCTGTATCACCGTATAGATGTCTTTTCTGGCCACCGGTTTTATCATGTAACCGGCAGCGCCGAGATTAAAACACTCGCTCCTGTCCTTCATGTCACCCGACGTAGTGAGAATAACCACGGGTATTGCCATCAGCCCCCTATCCTTCTTCACTTCCCTCAGAAATTCGACACCGTTCATCCTGGGCATATTCAGGTCCACGAGCATTATTCCCGGTTTTTCCCTTTTCCCGTCATGGAGATAGGTGAGGGCCTCTTCGCCGTTACCGAGTACTATTATGGAATTGGTAAAATTGCATTCACCGAAGGTCCTCCTTACATGCATGGCATCTATTCTGTCGTCTTCAATAACCAGGATGGGTTTTCTGTTCCTCATACAATCCCTCTCTCATGGGAAGAGTAAAATAAAAGCTAGTGCCGTAACCGACTTCGGACTGAACCCGGATTTCACCGCCCATCACCTCGATTATCTTTTTAACCAGTGCAAGGCCGATGCCCGTGCTTTCCGTGGACTCAGCGGGTGCCAGGGTCTGGAATATCTGGAATATTTTTTCATGATACCGCGGGTCAATGCCGGGACCATTGTCACTCACACAGAATTCATGGCAGAAACCGCAATCCGACGATGTTACCGTGACAACCCCGTCCTCCTTGTCCATGTACCTGACCGCGTTTCCCAGGAGATTCTGGAAAACCTGCTCCAGACGTATCCGCTCTGCGTATACCGACGGAAGCCGGTTCCCAATGACAACCGATATATGTTCGCGGGGCATGATGATTTCAATGATATCCCTGATCAGTGCGTTAAGATCGATCCATTCCTCTTTACCCCTGTTTCTTCCCACACGGGAGTACTGGAGAATGCCGTCGATAAGCGTATCCATTCTTTTCACCCTGCTGCGGATCAGGTCAATGTGTTCCCGTCCCTCTCCGTCGAGTACATGCCAGTAATCCTCCTTCAGCCACTCCGACAACTGGTTTATGCCCCGCAGAGGCGTTTTCAGGTCATGGGAGACCACATGGGCGAATTCATTCAACTCCCGGTTCGCCATCTCAAGCCGAACCGTGCGTTCCTCCACTATCCGCTCCAGGTCGTTGTTCAGACGGGCAACTTCCTCCTCGGCCCTTCTGCGCCTGCTGATATCCAGAACGGTCCCGGCGATCCGCTTCGCCATGCCCGAATCATCCCTTTCCATGACATTGCCGTTCATCAGAACCCATTTCCATTGCCCCGTTCCGGACAGGAGACGATGCTCCGATTCAAAAAAATGATTTTTACCCTCCAGGTGTTCCTGCAGAGTACGCGTGACATTTTCCTTATCATCGGGATGGATTTTCCCCAGCCATGTATCTATTTCCGGTTCGATATCGTCGGCTGAATACCCCAGTATGGCTGCCCAGCGCCGGTTATATATCACGTACCCCGTGGCCATGTCCCAGTCCCAGAATCCCAGGTTTCCCCCTTTCAGTATTACCTCCAGTCTTCTCTGGTTGTCCTGGAGTGCCCGGTCCGTCATCTTTTGTTCAGTGATGTTATCGATGATACCGATGATTCCGGAATTCCATCCCTTTTCACCGGTGACAGGAAATAATCGTATGGCGTACCACTGACCGTCCCTGGAGCATATCTCTCTTTCCGTCTTTTTCCCTGATTCAATGACCTCCATACAGGGGCAGTCTCCGGTTTCAATGTTCAGAATCTCATGGCAGATGCGCCCTTCCAGAGGAGTATCTTTCGGCAGGGACAGTCCCGTAATACTGTGGTTTGATTCCAGGATTTTACCTTCGGCATCCATGAAGAGAACCATCTGGGGAAGGTCGGCCAGAATGGCCGTTATCCCCGTATTGAGTTTTCCCGTCACATTTTTCCCCGGCGCTTTTTCGCCATGAGTTGCGGCCGGATTAATATCATGCCCAAATAACTCCATGGCCCGTTTAATGGCCAGATCTAACATTCCGGGCGTAACCGGTTTCGAAACGCATCCACAGGGGAATGCATCGGGTATACGGCTGACGGTTTGCAGAAGGGAGTCTGTGGTGACCAGGACAAAAGGGATATTCAATTCTTGCCGAATCCGATGTGCGGTATCCAGAACCGTTTCTCCGCTCTGACAGTCCATATCCAGGAAAATCAGGTCCGCCTTTATATCCCGTGAAACCGCCGGACACTGTTCCAGTGAACAGCAGTGCCCGGCAATAGAATGTCCCATAGCCAGGAGCTGGAATTCAATATCTCTTGCCATGCTTTCATCGTCTTCAACAATAAGTATTGAAATTGATTCCATTGACACTCCGCGCGAAATCAGGTATTCTGCATTTTTCACGGTTACTGGTTTTTGTCTATGTGCTCAAGCTCGTCGGCCGATAGTATGCGGTCAACATCAAGAAGGATTATCAGGTTGTCGTCGACATTACCGATCCCCATGATGAACTCGGCTTCAATGCTCGCCTTGAAATGCTGTGTATCCTGAATTTTTTCCCTGGGAATATCAATGACATCGGACACGGAATCGACTATCATGCCCACCTCGCGTCCTTTTACGTTTACGATGAGAATGACCGTCGTCATGTCATAGGCCCTCTCGGGCATGTGGAATTTCATCCGCATGTCCACGACGGGCACCACCTTGCCGCGAAGGTTTATGACACCTTTCATATAGGCTGCCATACTGGGCACACTGGTAATTTTAGTCATCCCCACGATTTCCTGGACCTTGAGAATATCGACGCCGTAAAATTCTTTCTCTATGATAAAGCTCACATATTGTTCCTTTTCCTCGGCATCCCTGAAAACTCCCCTGCCCTGAACCGCCGCTTCCGCCATGGTTCTCCCCGCTTCATCTGCTTTCATTATTACACCTCCCGGTTTTCACCATTGACGGATTATTAAAATTCTTCGAAACCCTCTTCGGTCATGAGTGAATCCAGGCTGGCTTCCTTCCTCTCAACTCCCGTCTTTTTCTCCGCCATGGCCACGACATTTTTTTCACCGGGTTTTTCCGGCTTTTTAAGCGCCGGTTTCTCTTTTCCCTTACCGGCCCCCGCAACATGCAGTTCCTTGTGCTTGGTGCTATAGGTGTCCGAAAAGGTCGTTTTGCTGATCTTGAAGCGCTCGGTCATACCCAGGAGTTCCTGGGCCTGGTTGCTCATCTCCTCACTGGCCGAGGCTGTTTCCTCAACAAGCGCCGCGTTCTGCTGCGTCATGTTATCCAGCTCCGTAACGGCGATGTTGATCTGTTCGATACCCTGCTGCTGTTCCACCGTGGCCGCCGTGATCTCAGAAATGGTCCTGCTCACCTGGTCAATGGCGCTGATGATCTCGCGCAGGGATTCGCCGCTCCTATTCACCTGAGACGTGCCGGTCTCGATCTTTTCTACGGTATCCTTGATAAGGGACTCGATCTCCTTGGCGGCATTTCCCGACCGCTGCGCCAGGTTGCGGATCTCCCCGGCAACAACGGCGAAACCGCGTCCGTGCTCGCCGGCCCGGGCCGCTTCAACCGCGGCGTTCAGTGCCAGAAGGTTTGTCTGGAAGGATATTTCATTTATAACCGATGTTATTTCACCGATCTTCTTGCTCACCTGGTTGATCTCGCCGATGCCCTTCACAGCCTGCTCGGAAACCCGGCCGCCCTCATCGGCAAGGACCGCGCTGTTGCGTGCCAGATCCTCGGCCTTTTTGGAATTCTCGGCGTTCTGCCTCGTCGTGGCATTGGACTCCTCAACGGTGGAAGCCACCTCCTCAAGAGATGATGCCTGTTCAGCCGTGCGCTGGGAAAGGTTCTCATTCCCGCTGGCGATCTCCTGCACGGCCTGGGACAGGTTCTGGGAAGATACGATCACATTGGATATAAGCTCCTCCAGGTTGTCGGCCGCTTCATTGAGGGACCTGGCCAACTGGCCCAGCTCGTCTTCCTGGTCGAGATCGATGCGGCCCGTGAGGTCGCCGCCGGCCATTTTCTGCGCGAAGGCCAGGCCCAGGCCCACAGGACGGGACACGGCCCTGCCGAGCACCAGGGTTATAATACCACCCAGAAATACTGAAAAGACTAAAAATATCATGGACAGGATAAAAACGAAGCTGCTAGTGGCATCCTGCGCGTTCTTCAGTTTCTCACCCTCACGCTGTTGAAGATCCAGTAGTTTATTTGTCACATCCCGTAAATCACGATAGCCCTTCAGCCATTCATCAAGTAATATCTTCGCATTCGCCATGTCCCTGGCATCAAGAAGCTTGCCATATCGGGCTCGTGCTTCTGCCGGAATCTTGGCCTTTTGCTCCCATTCTGCGGCCAGGGCCTTTTCATCGCTCTCCATGTAGGTCGCAGCATATTTTCCCCAAAGAACATTATACTCATCGGCCAATTTTTTTGAATACTCCCTGCGTTCCTGTACCGTCTTCCAGTCTCCTTCCTGGGCGGCAATATTCTCCTGGAGCATGTTGATGCGGATTTGTAAAAGATGCTTGGCTATCTGGTTAAGATAACGCACAGGCAGAAACCGATCATTGAAAAATGAATCAAAGGTCTTATCGGCTGTATTCATGGACACTGTGCCCTGTATGGACACGGCAAAGATGAGAATGATAAAAACCATACACGCCAGCAGAACTTTTTTCCCGATTTTAAGATTGTTGAACCATTTCATATCCTGTCCCTTCCTTGTATTAAGATCGCACACAACTGTAAAAGAAATTCCACTCCCCCTGCCGGGAGTTACCGTTCACTGGAATGAAGCATCTCTTTTTCCGAAGCAGAGGCCTGCCTTATCACATCATAATCAGGCAATTTTAAGTATGAGCTGATTATAGCAGACAGGGAATGAGCGGTCAATCGGGCATTTGCTGATAGTGCTGTGGAGGAATAGCCTTAAAATAACGTAAGGAAATCCCTTACGTGAGGTAAAATTTCATTGTTTTTTGCGGCGATCGTGGATAAACCGGTCCGTTTCCCACTCTTCCAGGAGCCTGTTGTAGGCCTGGATAATGTCCTTGTGGGTGAGAAGCCCGACAATTTTCCTCTGCTCATCACCGCTTACCACGGGGACATTCTCCAGGTCGTACTTCTCAATGGTCTTCATGGCCCGGGAAACCTTGTCGTGCTCCATCACCACGGGTACGGGAGATATGATATCGCCGGCGATGAGGAGATCGGTGAGCTCCGTAGACAGCAGGGCATGCCGCACCTCACGCAGGGATACAATTCCCATGAGCCGGTCGCCGTCATCGACGACAATGACATCACCGAAACGGGACTGCATGAGTACATCGGTAAGACGGCGGAAGGGCATGCGGTAATTCACTTTTTCCAGGTCCCGTATCATGAGATCGCTGACCTCTATGCGGCTCAGCACGTCGACCTGTCCCATGGGGCTGATGTCGATGCCGCTCTTCTGCAGCCCGATGGCGTACACCGTTCCCTTGTTGACGTAGAGGGTCACCAGGTAGGATAAAACCGATACCAGCATGAGGGGAAGAATAAACCGGTAATCGTTGGTCGTTTCAAAGACCAGCATTATGGAAGTCAGGGGGATGGAGTTGATTCCCGCGAGTATACCGCCCATGGCTACCAGGGCGAAGGCCACGGCATTGAGGTCCAGGCCGAACAAATAGTTAAATGAAACGGCAAAGGCGTATCCCAGGAGCACGCCGATCATGAGGGACGGAGCAAAGGTGCCGCCATAGGATCCGGCATGGAGAAACAGGGAGAGAAACACTATCTTCAAAACCAGCAGAATGATAATAGTCTCAAAAGGAATCTGAGCGTTCAGGACGTCGTTCATGACTGAATAGGTAAGCCCGTAGAGCTGGTAGTACTTTAAAAGAACGATGCCGAAGACGATCGTGACCGGAAGCAGCTTCAGATACTCGTTCTTAATCCTTAATTTTTCATTGAGCAGCCAGTTGGTGAACCCGTTCAGTTTAAAATACATGAGGGATATAATTCCGCAGAGGACCGCCAGAAGCAGGAAAAAGGGGTATTCTCCCAGGGCGCCTACGGAATAGGGCGGTATCTTGAAAACCGCATCATTGCCCAGGACAGCACGGGAAAGAATATCGGCAACGACGGACGATACGATGAGGCCGCTCATGGACTGACTCTTCATGTCGTTGAGAAGGATAACCTCAATGCCGAAAAACACACCCGTGATGGGGGCGTGGAATACCGCCGATATGGCCGCGCCGGCACCGGCAGCGGTGTACATCTTCATATTACGTGAGCTCAGCCGGAAGACCTGGGACATGAAGGAGCCGATGCCGCTCCCCATTTTCGCCGCCGGTCCTTCCGGGCCCAGGGGAGCGCCTGTGCCGATGGCGATTATGGGAGCTATAAAGTGAAAGAGTGTCACCTTGAGCGGTATGAAGCCGTTATTCAGTATCATGGATCTGATGACACTGATAATCCCCCGCTCACGTGCCACGACAGGGAATGCCCTGGTCATGATGACGATGATAATGGCACCGATGGAGGGGATAATGAAAATCAGGTTGCCCTGCATGGAAAAGAAGGCACCGACGTTCTGTGGATCAAAAAAATCCCGCATGCCGCCGAGAGAAACATGAAAGAGCACAGCCCCGGCACCGGCAGCAAGGCCCAGAATTATGGAAATGATAATGTGGGATATATAGCGGGAGATGTCGGTATCGAAATAGATATCGCGGATTCGTATGCTTAGTTTCTGCAATCCCGTATATGTGTCCATTTTGACGTTTTTATCTGATCCTACAAAATGATCAGATAAAAGAGTATCTCCTTCTTTTAAGGAAGCCATACTATAGACCGGTGTAAAAATTCAAGACATTTATCCCCCTTCATGCATAAAAAAACGCTTGCTTTGTCCGGGACTATGCTTTTTATGCTGAGAAAATTATTTTTTCTTCACTATTAATCTCAATTGCCCGGACAATCGGGGATAAAAAGGAAACCTCCCTTGAAAGAAGTCCTGATAACACCCATACAAAAAATACTGATAAGCTTTTTACTCCTTATACTCCTTGGATCGGGCCTCCTTATGCTCCCTTTTTCCACCGTGAAGGGTATTTCCTATATTGACGCTCTCTTCACGTCAACCTCGGCGGTCTGCGTCACGGGACTCATCACCGTTGACACCTCCACGATCTTCACCTTCACGGGGCAGATGATAATCCTGGGCCTCATTCAGCTCGGCGGTCTGGGAATTATGACTTTTTCTCTTTCCCTTTTTTCCCTGGCCGGAGGAAACCTGTCCCTGAAATGGCGGTATGCCTTTGAAAACATCTATAACGACATCCACAGCAAACCGGTAAAAAGTATTTTAAAGCGTATCGTTTTATATACACTGACAATCGAATCAACAGCGGCTGTCCTTCTATACACACAGTTCATACAAAAATTTGAACCGGGAACGGCCCTGAAGCACGCGGTCTTCCACTCCATCTCAGCCTTCTGCAACGCCGGGTTCTCCACCTTCACGGACAACCTCATGGGCTATTACAACAACACCGTGGTCATCATGACCGTGGCTTGTTCCATAATCCTGGGCGGACTGGGATTTCTCGTCCTCCAGGAGGTAGCCCAGTTCATAGCCTTCAGAAAAAAACGAAAAACGCGACGGAAGGCTCTGACCCTGCATACACGGTTCGTACTCGTTCTTACCATCATCGCCATCGCGGGAGGGATGCTTTCCTTCGGCTTGCTGGAATGGAGACACATGCTTTCGACACAGCAGGTCCACGAAAAAATTCTGACCTCGTTTTTCCAGTCCGTAACCTGCAGAACGGCGGGCTTCAATACCGTCGACATAGGGTCCCTGCGCCAGAGCACGCTTTTCATCATGCTCATGCTCATGTTCGTCGGCGGTTCCCCCGGTTCCATAGCCGGTGGCATCAAGACAACCACGGCCGGTGTTATATGTCTTCTCATATATTCGAAATTCAGGGGTGAAAAACAGATACGCCTCGGCAAGCGGGCCCTGGACCCGGAAATCATCGAGAGAAGCATGACACTCATGATATTGGCCATGTCCTTTATCTTCCTCTCCACATTCCTGACACTCACCATCCATGAATTCGACCTGAATAACTCTTTTCTCTCGGCCTTCTTTGAGATAACCTCTGCCTTCGGCACTGTGGGTCTATCCATGGGAGTCACAAACCATCTTTCGGCATACGGCAAGCTTCTCATATCTCTTGTCATGCTCGTGGGACGGTTGGGGCCTCTTACTCTCATTCTGGGCCTCACATCAAAACACCGGGATGTTTCCATTGAATATCCCGTAGAACAAATCATGATAGGATAAACTATGAAAAAATTTGTGGCAATCGGGCTGGGTAATTTCGGTTTGAGCGTGGCGAAGACGCTGGAGGATAACGGCTGCGAGGTCCTGGGCATAGATACCTCAAAAAACACGGTGAACTACGCCAAGGAATTCCTGACCCACGTTCTCATCGGTGACGCCTCCAACCGTGAGGTGCTGGAGTCGCTTTCCCTCAGGGACTTCGACGGCGCCATCGTCAGTATCGGCCAGGACATGGCCTCGAGCATTCTCATATCCCTTTACCTTAAGGAAATAGGCGTGAAGAACATTATCGTGCGTGCTGTATCAGAGGACCACGGCAAGATCCTCACCATGATCGGCGTGGCCGAGGTCGTTTTTCCCGAACAGGACATGGGAATAAGGATGGGAAACCGGCTTGCTTCAAAAAATGTCATGGATTACCTTCCTCTGGGCGAGGATTACGGCATCATCGAGCTCACTCCCCCGGCGGTATTTCTCGGTAAAAACCTGAAGGAGCTGGAGATCAGGCCCCGCTATAACTGCCAGGTCATCGGGATAAAATATCTGCCTGTAAAAAACGGGAAACCGGGATCAAAGACCGACAGGGAAAAAATTATCATCGCTCCATCGGCAGATGAGCTCATAACTGAAAAAAGCATTATGATCCTCATTGGAAAGATGCGTGACCTGGAGCGGCTGCAGAACCAGTCGTAAGCGTATTACTTGCCCTCATCGAGACGCCACTGAATGGCGTACTGGACCAGTTCATCGGAACTGGCCAGGTTCAGCTTCTTCTTGATGCGCTCACGGTAGGTTTCAATAGTCTTGACGCTGAGAAGCAGATCACCGGCGATATGGCGCGTGCTGAGGCCCTCGCCGATGAGGCGGAATACTTCCAGTTCGCGGTTGGTAAGAGAATCAATGGGAGAGTTGCCGCGGTCCGCCGGATCGGCCAGGAGTTTAACCAGGAGTGTCTCCTTCAGAACGGGACTCATGTAAATCCTGCCGGCCAGTATTTCCCTCACGGCGAATATCACCCGCTCGATGGATTCACTCTTCATGATGTATCCTTTTGCCCCGGCCTTTATGGCCCGCTCCGCGTAAATGCCCTCATCAAGCATGGAAAGAATCAAAACCGGAACATTGAAGCGGTGTTTTATCGCCTTGGTGAGTTCAATACCGTTGGCGCCCTTGAGGCTTATGTCTACGATGGCGATATGAGGATTTGTTTGCTCCAGAAGCCTGACGGCCTCGCTTGAGTCCTCGGCTTCGCCGCAAACGCACATATCCGCTTCGGTATTGATAAACTGCTTGAGTCCCTGTCTGACAACGGAGTGGTCATCGACGATAAAAACCCTGATTTCCTTTTCTTCGCTCATTTTTCCATCACTTTCCCCTTTGTATTGTTCACGCATTTTTCAATACACAGGAAACCAGTGTTCCCCGGCTGCTTCCCCGTTCAATGTTCAGCGTTGCCCCGATAAGCCCGGCACGATATTTCATGATGTGAAATCCCAGCCCGTTACCGCCGCTCTTCCTGGTCCCGGCAAGCCCGCTGCCGTCGTCGGCAACAGTGAGAATAGTCCTGTCTTCACCCATCCTGATCTCAACGGATATATTCCGGGCATTGCCATGCCGAACCGCGTTGTTCAGGGCTTCCATTATTATGTAGTAGAGATTGACGCCCTTGTTCTCGTCCTTAATGGTAAAATCATCGTCATAGTCCAGCGAACAGCGTATATTGAAAAGCTGCTCGATATTCAGACAGAGCTGCTGGACCGAAACGATGAACCCTCCCTCGCCAAGGTTTACGGGACTCAGGCCCCGGGCGATATTGCGGGTCTGCTCCTTGGCCTCATTGAGAAGACGGTATATCTCCCTGGCATTGGCCTCTTCACCGATATTCTGCCCTGCCAGTTTCTTTATAAGAAGTTCACAGAGAAAACCGGTCCCGGTGAGAATCTGGCCCAGGCCGTCGTGAAGGTCCCGGCCGATTCGCTGCCGTTCCCTGTCCACGGAGTCCATGATCTTTAGTTCCATCTCCTTGCGCTCAGCGATGTCCCTGATGATGCCCTGGTAGCCTTTTATTTCATTTTCTTCGTCCCTCAGGGCCGTCACGGTCACGGAGCAATCAACGGCCCTGTCGTCTTTCCTTCTCAGTCGTCCCTCGTAGTCATTGATGAAGCCTTTTTCAAACAAGGCCGAGAGAATTTCATCCAGATCTTCCCTGTCGGCGAATATTTCCCCAATATGCATCCCTTCGGCTTCTTCAATGGAATATCCCAGCATGAGGATCATGGATGGATTGATAGTCTGGATCAGTCCCTTCCGGTCGCAGAGTATGATGGCGTCCTTGGACTGCTCAAAGAGGGTCCTGAACTTCTGTTCGCTCTCCTTGAGGCGGTTATCCATCTTGTGCTTGTACATGGATGTCTCTACCATGGCGTAGAGTTCCTTTGCGTTGATGGGCTTAATAATATAGCCGTAGGGATTGATGAGCTTGGCTTTCTGTAATATGTCGTTGTCTGAATAGGCCGTGAGAAAAATAATGGGGATGTCGTAGGATTTATTGATGATCTCGGCGGTTTCCACGCCGTCCATGTCGCCGTCCAGGCTGATATCCATGAGAATGAGGTCTACTCTCTGTTTTTTCAGCTCATCCAGGCATGCCTGTCCCGATGAAACAAGGTTGGTGTCGGGATACCCGTTTTTATGCAGAACGTTCTGGATGTAGAGGGCAATAATAACCTCGTCCTCGACGATCAGAATTTTCGAGTCATAATTCCTGGATTCCTCGGTACCCGCATATGAAAGATTGATGCTCATCCGGTCCGTATCATATATAGAATGAAAATAATTAATCAATCACAAAATAATCATTGCCCTTTTTTTCCGCCATCAAGGGCCTTGAGCCGGCGGACAGCCAGCTCATACACGGCCAGTTCACCGATCTCATCGCGTGATTTTTTAATCTGTCCATAATGATAACGGGCGATATCGGGCAATCCCAGGGTTTCGGCGTTCCTCCCCAGGACATAATGGTCCTCTTCGAGGACCCGGTCGTCTCCCCTGTTTTCCAGCATCTTGTAAATGACCTGTTTTGATTCGGTTATTTTACCCATATCTGCATAGATCGTGGCCATGGTATGAAGATAAGCATGGACGCTGAAATTGCTCAGGCGGTTGCTGATAATGGCGTAATTGAGCAGTTCATCAAGGGAGTCGTCATAAAACAGTCCCATCCAGGCCAGAAGATTATAGGTCTGGGCATTGCCCACGTTCCGCTCATGGGCGTCCTTCAGGATTTTTTTCGCTCCCGGTATATCGCCCTGCCTGATCCGGCAGTTGGCATAATAGTGGATATAGTCGGCATTATCAGGCTCTTTTTCCAGCAGTTCCTTTATCTTTTTCTCGAAAATTGCCGCTTTACCGCTCTCGGCAAGTATGATATAGTAGGTCTCGAGAATATCCTTCTCGAATCCCTTCTTTTGTATTATCCTCTCCACGACGGGCAGAGCATTTACATAATCCTCTTTGCCCATATAATGCACCAGCAGAACCTTGTCAATCCGGTACAGCCACTCCTCATCGCTCACCGTTGCCCGCATCGTGACAAGATCCGGTCCGTATTCCGACAGCATGCCCAGGAGGAGATAAATCGAAACCATGACTCTCTTTTCATCGGTGCTGCCGCGCTGCCACAGGGAGAAAAAGGGAATATCCCGGATATCACGTTTCTGTGACAGCTGTTCAAATTCCAGGATCCAATCCAGGACCTGCGAAGCGCGTGCATATTGTTTTTCCTTTGCGTGAGCCAGGGCCAGCAGGGCCAGTCCCATGGGAAATTTATCCGAGGTGTCAAGGACACGGTAGGTTCCCCCTTCCCTGACCACATAGTATACGGTTTTAATCTGCCGATCCCAGAAATCAAAAGTTACCTTGATCCGGTATCCCGTATCATCATCGCCGCTCACATTGAAATTCATATTGGAATAGATGATATCGAAAACGTTGAGGTAATTTTTCCTGTCCGACGTGACGGAACGGATGAAATCCTTCCTGGTGGCGGCATGCTCCTTCATGCGGTCCGCGGCATTTTTCAGTTTCAGGGCATGGGCCGAATAGAGGTCCCGTACCGCCTTCTCATCGACCCGGTCCAGGTAATTGGCTTTCACATGGCGGTATACCGCGCTTACCGGCGAACCGGTATCGACCGTGATGGATTCCCATTTTTTCAGCTTTCCCGTGTAAGCGGCCCTGGATCGGTGCTCGATCGAATTGGAGGAAAAACCGCTCAGTTTCTTAAGAAGGTCGGCCGTCAGGGTGTAGTACCTGGCATGGGCAAGATAGTTGGCCGTATTCCCGAGAATTTCCTCTCGTTTTTCCTTGCTGTTTGTTATGGAATCAAGTTTTTCCCAGACCGGGTCGATCCCTTTCCGGACGGCCATGGCCATAAGGTAAATGGGCCAGGCATCCCCGGTGCGCGAAACTACCTCATCCATCTCAAGAATTTTATCGTACTCCCCGGCATGAAACAGGACAAGAAGGTAATTGAAGTCAAGGTCATCATGCTTCAGTTCGTTGCGGTAATGTTCATAGTATTCCCGCGACTTTTTATAATCGGCAAAGGGGCTGTAGCGGTTGCCGTCACTGTCATACTCCCACAATATGGCCAGGTTTCTCCAGGCATTAGCGAGAGTCGGGTCAAGCTTCACAACAGTTCCGTAGACCTCCTTGGCCTTTTCGATCTCGATGGTTCCTGTCAGCTGCCTGCCAAAGGGGTCATGAAGATAGGCCCATGCCAGAGCCATGTTCGCCTCCACGGATTTCGCGTTGAGACTGACGGCTTTTTTATAATACTCAATGGATGAATCACGGAAACCGGCCGTGAGAATGATATTGCCCAGCCTGATATAATTGCCCGGCTCATTGCTGTAACGCGCAACCAGGTCCTTGTAATAGCTGATGCTCTTGTCTATTTCTCCCTTCTCATGGAACCGCGACGCCTGTGAAACGAATTTCAGTTCCAGCGTATCGTTTTTCCGGATATCATAGAGCTGTTTGCGCAGTTCCTTCAGCTGATCAGGACTATACCGTCCCCTGCCGGTATTGACGGAATATGTGGCTGTTATATCATTTTCCGTGCGTTTGAACGAATAGGAGAAAACCGTTTCGCCCACCTTAAATTCCCGGTTTTCCGGCATCTGAAGAAGGTCAAAGCCCGGCGGGATATGGACGGCATAAATCAGCTTGTAGAGGTGCGGCGTGGGAATCAGGAGGTCGCAATCCCTGTCTTTCCAGGGAGACTTTTCCTTTTCCGCAGCGTTCACCTCGTCAAATTCCCGGAAATCAGTAAGCTCCTCGGGAAACTTGGAAATAAAATAACTCAGGTCCAGTCTGGTCCCCGCTTCGTCGATATCGGTATAACCGTAATTCGTTTCGGGGATCATGAATGAATAGGTAAAGGGACGCTTCAGATCGGCGGGAGTGGTATAGTCGAATTTTTCATAGGCTTCCGTGTTGAAATTATTCTTGATATATTCCACGAACTGTTTGGTCAGACTTTCCCTCCCCTCTTCATGATAGAAGGCCCTGCTTGAAGAAGCAAAGTCGCCTGTTACCGTATAGGTCTCCATCACCTTTGATTTGCCCAGCTGCGAGAGATACACATCCCTTTTGAAAAGAACCGTGTTCTGCTCGGGCTTCTTGCCCGGGGTTCGGACCAGGTCTTTTGTCCCTTCATCAATGATGAGCGCAAAGCGCTCCTGGTCGACGGCGGGCAGCTCTCCCACAGGAGTAAAATCGGCCGTGGCGTCTATCCAGAGATCAAGGGGAGCGGGAATGTACACGATGGCGTGATTGAAAAAATCCATGCCAGGAATATCACGCATAACGTCGCGGTCATTACCTGCGCTGAGAAGAGCCACATGAGCCCTGATGCCGGCCTTTCTCAGCATAGCAACCAGGAGCACGGCCTTATCTTTGCAGTCGCCGTACTTCCTTTCGATCACTTCGCGCGGCGAACGGGGCACAATAGAGGCATCACCGAACTCGACGCCGGTATAGCGGATCTCGGCGTGCAGGAGACGCACCAGTTCTTCAACATCGGCGCGGTGGCTGCCCCGGCTCTTCGCTGCCTTTTTCATAAGCTGTTCGACACCGTTATCACCGCCCAGCTGTTTCTCAACTTTCGCATTGTATTCCCTGGCAACGCTGTTCCAGTCAGCCACCGTGGAAAACTCCAGGGAGGACCAGAAAAGATTTTCCGGCAGAGTATAGAGAGGCGATGATTCCCTGGCCTGCAGATCTTTGGCTTCGAAGGTGTAATACCGGTAGCCGTCTCCCGATGTCACCAGGGGCTTCACGTCCAGGTTATGCAGCTTGAACCTGAAGGGCATTTTCTCGGGCAGATCGATCTTCACTACTGATTTTTTTATGGGTATTGCGCCATTGAAACGGTAAGACTGCTGGCTTCCCGATTTTATGAAGGGGGTCTTGTCCTGGTAGACATATTCCTCCTCAACAATGCATCCAACTTCGATGGCAGGGAGCGGACCTTTTATCATCTTTCTGTCGCTGTAGAGAAGTGGAGAGTTCTGTTTCGCCGAAACTTCACCCACGGTTTTCGGGTCCAGTTCCGTCACCCTTCCTTCAGGAGAAATGACCCGGGCCGTTATGACCGGCCTTTCCTGGTACCAGGGGTACCAGGCCGCACTGACATAATTCCAGTTGCTGGCCCCTACCTGGTTCAGTATCCGGTATTTTCTTTTAAATGTATATCGCTTGATCCCCTCAACGCTGTAACGGAAGTGTGCGTCTTCCAGAAAAATTTCAATGGGATAGTCTTCCGCGGCATGTACGGCAGACCCCAGGGCGGTAATTATCAATAATAAAAAGGTTACGATTCTCTTTTGCATGCAGCACCTCATGTTTATATGGAAAGCCCTTTCAGTGACGGGATCACTCTCCTATGTCCGTTCTATTCCGTCCCGGACGGCTCCTTCACTTCACATCGTCAAAAAATTTAAACACTGACTCAAGCTCCGATCCCCAGTAAGCAAAGTCGTGTCCCGCATTGTCAGGATCGCTGAAAACTACACTAAGATCAGGACAATTTTTTTTCAGCACCTGGTAGAACCGGATACTCTGGTCAAAGGGAACCACTCTGTCTTTTTTCCCATGCCCGATGTATATAGGCATGGACCAATTGCCCTTTTCCACTTCATGCCGCGGGTTATCCACTGTTTCCCAGCGCTCTCCCCGGATACTGAAGGGTCCGTAGACACGGGCCATGAGACGGTCTCCGGGTATCCGTACCTGGTCAAAATCTCCCGAAAGGGCAGCCCCGGCCGTAAAAATCCCGGGATTCTGCAGGTGTACCAGGGCGACTCCCCGTCCACCCGTGGAGAGCCCCAGGAGATAATTGCGTTTTTTCTCCATGAGAAGCCCGTGGTTTTCCCGGAGAAAGGGAATCATCACATCCCGTATCCATTGCCCGCCTGGAACGGCAGCCCATTTCAGTGTGGTTTCTTCGAAATAACCGGACTCATAAAGCGTGATATTCATCTCCGGAAAGATAAGCCGAAAACCATGGCTATCGGCATAACGGAGCAAATCGGTCTCACGGTACCAGCGGTCCCGTGAAAATTTCCATCCCGGCAGCACCAGAACATCACCGCGTATAACGGAGCAGTCCGGTACATATAAATCAACGGGAACAGTCCCTTCGTCAGAGGCGGATGACGCCGATACGGAGATATGAATATGGGTCATTCCGGGCCGCGGGCCTTTTTCAGCACCCTGACCCGTTACCACGGAGTATAGAAAAAAGAGCAGCGTACATACCGCCGGAATATATCGTATTTTTTTGATAAAAATCATTCTGTCAGCACACCCGCTTCAGATCATCGGGCCACGATCAGAAATACCGGGTCATTGTAAGATTAGCCCCGTCGGGCATTCGCGCGCAGGCCGTTGTACGATAATCAATATGAAACCGCGGGGTCACATCGATAACGACGCTTCCCGGCATGAGCGGATGATCATTGGTTCCGAAAAAAAAGCTGTATTGCTCACCTACGGAAAAATATGAATATATGACATCAACGATTGTCGTGGCCAGGAATGCGCCGGCAAGAAGGGTGAACATGGCCAGGTCTCCGTCTTTATGATCGCTGCCGTAATCGATTCCGTACTTGATCCCGAATCCCAGCGTTGTAAGCTTAATACCCACAAAGGCGACGCCGGCCAGGGTATTGTTGCCGATGGAACCGCTCCAGAAGGGAAGAGCCGACAGCAGACCGGCCCTCAAGGCCAGTTCATCTCTTTTTTTCTGGTCCGGACTGATTTTACCTTTCGTGGAAGATTCGCCCGGAGACATACCTGCAAGCCCGTACATCCTCGTCGTCAGGTTCCGGGTGAAATCAACCGAGGCGTCAGCCAGTTCAGTCATGGTGGCCGCCTCCTCTCTTTCCCCTATTTCGGCAATGCCCTTTTCAACATCGACGATCCTGCCGTTTATAATAATTTTATCGCCCAGTTTCATCACGGTGCCGATGAGTATTTTTTCCGCCGAAACAAGTTTCCCCACTTCCACGGCGCAGGTCTCATCAGTGCATCCCGATTTCTGGAATCCCTGCTCCTTGAGAATCATATCCATCTGCTTGCGCTCGATAACGGTAAACTCACCGCTGTTGATCATCTCTGTCCTGATGAGCTCCGAAACACGGCGGGCCGTGGCTTCGGCAACCCCGTCGGCCTTAAAATCCATGACGGCAATGCGCATACCTGCGGCATAGGATTGCGTTGATAGTGATATCAGTATCAACAGTAGTATCGATTTAAAATATGAACTCATGCCTTGATCCCTTCTATTCCTGTAGTTATAACTATATGTCAGCCCGCCTCAACCTTTCATCTTTACGAATCGCCGCTGAAGTTCCATCAGGTCATTGGGACCGTCGATATCATTCTCCCAGTGCGCCGGATTTTTTTTGATATGGTATATTTTTCCGCCATAATTACTGAGGTCAATTTTATACAGCTTTTCGTAAATCTCAAGAACCGTATCATAAAAATAATTTTCATTGATGCAGCGGTTTTTCACCTGCCGGATCATCTCGTAATTTCTTGTCTTCCACAGATGGAAAAGAATCTTGGAAAAAGAACTGGGGGTCAGTGCCTTGCGCAGATTATACAGGAAATTAACGCATTCATATTCCATGAGATCATCGATACTTTTATGCTTTATTATGGCTCCCGTGTTGCCCACCCTGCCCTGGTAGGTATCGTATCCCACATAGCTTTTCAATTTGCCCTTGTTCTGTCCATGCTTGATATATTTCACGCGGTGGGTAAGCCAGTCGTCGGTCATGTCGGTAAACTCAACAACGCCAAAAGCCATGTGTATCAGAACACCGCGATGATCTTTTTCCTTCCCCAGTATGTTGCTGTATTCTTCATGTATATATTCCACATCTTCCGAGGTTATACGCGGCGTGTCGCCGAAAAACACATCGACGCGCTGACCGTAATCAATCTGCCGGTAGAAATCCTTCCAGTGGCCTCCCACGGAATCGGTCATCTGTTTCAGGATCAGGTGGGGATACCTGTCCACATCAATCATCTGGCGGAAACTCTTTACATCGTTATAGACATATATTTTATCATAGAGCGGCTCTCCGTCCTTACGGGCGCCGTTCACGGCATCGATCACATAATGGATTACGGGTTTCCCCGCCAGCATATAGAGGAACTTGTTTTCCCCGAGATAGATCTCCTCTCCATCATATGCCTCCTGTATCTCTTTTTTATATTTCTTTTTGGTTACAGGATCAAACCGGTTATACCCGGCCAGAATAAGGGCCATGGGTTTTCCGGTAGTATTGCTGCTGCTGGTATTGTCATCTGATGTCATAGTGAACTACTCTTTATTTGATAATAATCAACCCGTTAATAAATTTAACGGATAATAATGATATTATCGTCATATATATGTCAACCCCCTTTTTTGATGGAAATATTCTCATCGACGGGGTAATATCGAATTTTCATGACGATACATCCGGCAGAAAATCAGCAGCGCCTGGAGCCGGAAAAGCCGAGGTCATTTCTGAAAAATAAAAAAGAGCCCTTTATCGGGCCCCTTTTTATCCGGAGAGAATAATCCGTCGTGGCCGCTCACGCAGAGACCGGCCTATTGTTTACATCATTTGTCCATGTTCATAACGGCGAGAAAGGCCTCGTGGATGGCATTGTTAATCTGACGCGGGGCCACGGAGTCACCGATCACGGCGTGAGGGATGCCTGAACCTTCCAGGACATCGGCCACTTTGCGGACGGAGCGTGACCCGGCTGCGTTGACGATCGTATCAAACTCCATGGTCGACACCTTGCCGTCCTTTTCGAAAGTAACCACGCCTTTTTCTATGGAAGTGACCTTCGCGCCGGCAATAATATTCACATCGAGCATCTCGATATTGCCCATGAGTATCCACTTCGTCGACTTGCCCACGCCCTTTCCGACTTTCGGCATCATTTCGAATACCGTGACGTCCTTGGTGCCCTTCCGCATAAGCTGATGCAGACGATCGGTGCTCTCGGCATTGTACTTGAAGAGATAGCTGAGAGCATCGGGGCTGATAGTACCCTTGGAGCCGATGAACTCGGCCGTTTCAAGGCCCACGGCACCGCCGCCGATAACGGCGACGCGACGTCCCAGGGCAGGATCGTCCCCGAGCACCGTCCAGGCTGAAACAACCGAAGGATCATCGATGCCCTTGATGGGCGGGACCAGGGGCTCTGACCCCTCGGCAACGATGACGAAATCGGGATTTTTTTCTTTGATGAAATCAAGATCCACTTCCTGCTCCAGGATCACCTCTACCTCATATTTGTCCAGCATGGTGTCATAGAAACGGATGAGCTCCCAGAGCTCCTGCTTGTGGGGAGGCGTGCCGGCGATCCAGAGCTGTCCGCCGATATCGTCGCTTTTATCATAGAGTTCCACGGTGTGCCCGGCTTCGGCGGCGCGGTATGCCGCTTCCATCCCGCCGGGACCGGAGCCGATGACCATGACCTTCTTCGGACTGGCGGTCTTTTCAATTTTCCGGGCGCCCTCAAATCCAGCGCAGGGATTGGCGATACAGAAAACGGGTTTGCCGGAAAAAAGCTCGTCGGTGCATCCCTGCGAGCACGACACGCAGGGCCGTATCTCGTCGACCCGTCCCTGCCGCGCCTTCTCGGGCCAGTAGGGATCGCTGATGAGTACGCGGCCCAGGTTGATAATATCGGCAATGCCGTCTTTCAGTATCTGTTCCGCCGTAAAGGGGTCCGGTATGCGGTTCGAAGCCATGACGGGAATGGATACGGCCTTTTTAATATTCGAGGCAAGGTAGGTGAAGCCGCCGCGGGGCAGTTCCATGGAGAGCTGGGGAACACGCGATTCATGCCACCCGCCCGTTACATTGATGGCGTTTATCCCCGCCGCCTCATATACCTTCGCTATTTCCGGCGTTTCCAGGTCCGTGTTGCTGCCGGGAACAAAATCATTGCCGGCCATGCGTATTGTTATGGCGAAATCGGGGCCCAGCCTTTTACGCATCATTTCGATTATTTCCCGCGGAAAGCGTGTCCGGTTCTCAAAGCTGCCGCCGTATTCATCGGTGCGCTGGTTTTTCAGTGGGGATAAAAACTGCGTGATGAGATAGCCGGCTGAACCGATAAGCTCCACGCCATCGAACCCGGCCTCGCGCGCCCTTTCGGCGGCACGGACAAATCCCTCCTGTGTTTCCTTTATCTCTTCCAGCGTCAGCTCCCTGGGCATATCCTTGAGATAATTGGAAAAAATCGCCGACGGCGCCACGGGTGTCTCACCGCCCAGCTTCTTGGAATAGGAATAGGCCCCGGCATGAAAGAGCTGGACAAAGGCCCGGGCTCCCTCGTCGGTGATGAGCTTCGCGGCTTTCGCAAATGAAGGGATGGCCGAATCATCACCGAGCTGAAGCGTCACCATACCGCTCCCCACGGCATTGAATCCCACGGGCCCGACAGTGACGATCCCCGCACCTCCACGCGCCCGTTCCTGGTAGAAATCATAGTATTTATCATTGAACTTTCCATCATAGGAATAAAGCAGACCCAGCGATGGATACGCAATGCGGTTTTTTATTTCCAGTTTATTGATCTTGATGGGGCTGAAAAGATTTTTGAACATGACACTCACCTTATTAAATTTTTGTCTCCCTTTTATTGCAAATCAATCGGGAAGAAATTGCCAGTGCTTACCTTACAAAACAGCGCGTTTCCGGCACTGTCAATCATAAAACTGCACTGAATCATACTACCGAAACGGCCACGAATTATTTAAAAGAAAAAGCAACCACAGGGACTCAGGACAAACATAACAATGTTATGTTTTTAGATCAACACATTTTTCTTCGAATTGGCAGAATTTAAAAAGGGGGGAAGATATTCGATCGTTATGATCCCTTACACGCCGCGTACTTCACAGGTCCGTGTAAAGGTTTCCACGTAATCGCAGAAGCGATAAAGCTCGGCAGGTGAATAGGGGCGTATACCCCGGAGTGATTCATCAATTAGGGGAACCGTGGGAACAAACTGCTGGAGGCAGTATTTTTTCACATATCCCAGGGAGAGATGTATTTTTTCCAGGTCCTCGGCGGTGACGAATTCAGGCACACAGGTGGTTCTCACCTCGTAATCCACACCGCTTTCCTGGATGATGTCAATACTGCGGCGTATGAGGCTGAAATCAACCGATCGTCCCGTAAGAAGGTGATATTTTTCCGGAGAGGTTTTAATATCGATGGCGATATAGTCCACGAGCTTTTTCGATATGAGCCGTTCCAGGACCGCGGGATTCAGGCCATTGGTGTCGAGCTTGATGTCCAGGGGAATTTCCCGGACCTGCTCCAGAAATAAATCAATGTCACTGCGCAGCGTGGGTTCACCGCCCGTGAGGGTGACCCCGTCGATCAGCCCCTTCCGCCTGCGCAGAAAGGACAGCACCTCTTCGTTTTGAAACAGGTCGAGTTCGCTGCTGTCCCTGGCAAGCTCAGGATTATGACAGTATCGGCACCGCAGGTTGCACCCGCCGGTGAAAATAACCGCACTTATCCTGCCGGGAAAATCTATGAGAGAAGTCTTAAATATTCCTCGGATATTCATACATGTAAGCCGGATCCATTTCGAAATTATAGGTTTTTCTCTCTTTGAATTCCTCTTTTTTGCCCTTGTTCCACTGGTTTACCGGCCTGAAATAGCCCACAACCCGGGAATAGACCTCAACGGGAACCCTGACTTCTTTTTTTTCCATTATTATGTCTCCTTATTACCGTATGTTTATATCTGTAATTTTTTATATGCTCTATCAACGGGACGGGCCGGAGCCCTTCCCCTGCTGTTATTATCGGTATTATTCCTTTTCAGCTTCAACTTCAATGCCGAAACGGCGTAAATCTTCAGGCGAATGCTCATAGGGACAGAATTTGTGTTCCCCGGGAAGATACCCGTGTACGGGACAGACACTGAATGTGGGCGTAATGGAAAAATAGGGAAGAGAATAATTCTCGGCGATCTTTCTCACCAGACCCTTAACCACATCGATATCCTTGACTCTTTCACCGAGGAAAAGATGAACCACGGTCCCCCCCGTAAAGCGGGTCTGCAGTTCATCCTGATGATCCAGCACCTCGAAGAGATCGGTGGTGAAGGAAACGGGAAGATGAACTGAATTAGTGTAATAGGGCTCATCGGTCCCGGCCGTAATGATCTCGGGAAAATCCTTCCTGTCGCGACGGGCAAGGCGATAGCTTACACCCTCGGCCGGAGTGGCCTCCAGGTTGTAGAAATTTCCCGTTTCATCCTGAAAAGATTTTATTGTATCACGCATAAAATCGAGGACTCGCCTGGCGAAATCCTTTCCTTCTATGGAGGCGATGTCGGCGCCGAGAAGATTGAGACAGGCCTCATTCATGCCCACGAGACCTATGGTGGAGAAGTGATTTCCCCAGTATCGTTTGTCGCGCATCTTCACATCGGAAAGATAGTACTTGGTATAGGGATAGAGATTGTTATCCGTGAACTTTTCCAGGACCTTGCGCTTCAGCTCCAGGGAATCACGGCCGTGTTTCATGAGTATCTCCAGTTCCGTAAAAAACTGTTCCTCGGAATTACTGATATACGCCAGCTGCGGCAGGTTGATGGTCACCACACCGATACTTCCCGTGAGAGGATTGGCGCCGAAAAGCCCGCCGCCCCTTTTCCGTAATTCCCTGTTGTCCAGGCGCAGGCGGCAGCACATGGAACGGGCGTCTTCCGGGTCCATGTCGGAATTTACATAGTTGGCAAAATAGGGGATGCCGTATTTAGCCGTCATCTCCCAGACCGCATCGAGCTTCCTGTTGCTCCAGTCAAAATCCTTGGTTATATTATAGGTAGGGATAGGAAAAGTAAATATCCTGTTTTTCGCATCGCCTTCAATAAGAGTTTCGGCAAAGGCTGAATTGAACATATCCATCTCGGCCTGGAACTCACCGTAGGTCTCGGTCATGAGCTCGCCGCCGATGACCACGTATTCATGAGCTATATTGGAAGGAACGTTCAGATCCAGCGTCACATTGGTAAAGGGCGTCTGGAATCCCACGCGCGTTGGTATGTTCATGTTAAAGATGAACTCCTGCAGCGACTGCTTCACGTCGTCATAGGTAAGGTTATCATACCTGATAAAGGGAGCGAGATACGTGTCGAAATTAGAAAAGGCCTGGGCTCCGGCCGACTCGCCCTGAAGGGTGTAGAAAAAATTGACTATCTGACCAAGGGCGCTGCCGAAATGCTTGGCCGGCCTGCTCTCTATTTTTCCCGAGACACCGCCGAAGCCCTTCATGAGCAGATCCCGCAGATCCCAGCCCACGCAGTAGGCCGACAGGAGCCCCAGATCGTGAATATGAAATTTTCCCTTTATATGGCAATCACGGATTTCCGGCGGATATATTCTCTCAAGCCAATAGCGCGCTGTTATTTCTGATGCTATATGGTTGTTGAGCCCCTGGAGGGAATAGCTCATATTGCTGTTCTCGTTGACACGCCAGTCCGACTGGTCCAGGTAATCCTCGATAAGCTGCAGCCCCTCGTTCATGAGGCTGGCGGCTTCACGTATCTTCCTGTGCTGCTCCCGGTAGATAATGAAGGCCTTGGCAACCTTGGCATGGCCGCGCTCGATGAGCATTTTTTCCACAAGGTCCTGAACGTTCTCCACGGTGGGAGTTCTGCCATCCTTGTATATTATGTCCAGAATGCCGATGACGGATTCCGTGACGGAAACGGCCGCGCTCCTGTCACTACCACCTACGGCCACGGCCGATTTGAAAATTGCGTCGGTGATCTTCTCCGGATTGAAGGGAACTATGCGGCCATCCCTTTTGCGGATATATGTGGTTTTAGGGGCAGTATTCATGAAATCACTCCAGGAACAGAAACATTGTTTAAAAAAAGAATGAAATACCGGTCAGGGCATACTGATATGCTCTACTTATGTAACGCATAATTGATGTAGTTTGGGTTTAGACTGGAGACCAGTTCCAATGCGACATAATATTTGTCTTGAATGTTACACTATGTTTAACCCTTTTTAAATTTAAGTCAAATAAAATATTATGTCTCCAATAAAATTTTTTAAAAAAATCCCGAATCTGCCGATAATATATCCTGAGGAAATGTGTCCCAAACATAAACAACGATCTGGTGTGAATCCCCGCCTGAACAAACGGGTTTTTCAACAAGCGAAAAACATCACATCAGAAAATGTTTATATAAATCTAAATATTTCATGATACCTGTGCACGAAACCGGCACTGTGTATAAAAGGAGAATTGCAATGAAAAAAATTACTGCCCTTTCCTTTACGCTGGCCATGATGTTCGTTTTATCTTCAGGGTTCGCCATCGGCAAATTCAAGACCGATATAATAGACAAGGTACGCCTGGCCGATACGGAAATTCCCGAAGGATTCATGCTGGGGCAGATACCCGGTCCGGCCAAGGTTGTCTTCAAGGGCAATCCATGGCTCATGGACCGGAACGCCATTCAGAAACTTACCCAGCACATATATCCCGGCGGGGACTATACGAAGGTATCCCAGATACATGTGACAATACTGGCAAACCGGGAGAAGCCCTTCAGTGATGACATCGTCTGTTATGTGATCCTCTACAAGGACACCATAGCGGCAAAGGATGAGCTCAGAAAATTCCAGGAGTTCGTGGGTTATAACAGCGACCGCGCCATTCTTCTGCCGAAAGATAACCTGGCCGTTTTTCTTCTCGTCGATGACGTGAAGGATTTTCATTACATCCAGGAAATGGCGGGAACCATCGAGAGTCGGCTGAGAGATCAGTGATTCTGACAAACACCGCAGGGACGGACTGCAAACCCGTCCCTGCAGAATTAAAATTTTTATCCTCTATAGAACGACATAATTTTCATCCCCTTTTATTTGACACCGCTCTTCTTCCGTGATATGCTTCGGATAGTCTGATTCCACCGGAGGAAATCATGAAAAAGCTGATGGATTATTTTCTTCATAAATATTCTGGAATGGGTTTTATTCCTCTTATACGGGCTCGCATCCTTTTTTTTATTATCATACTTCTGGCGATCACCATGAGTATCATGCTGATCACAGGATTTCTATTCGCCAAGGGTGCCATTGATCCTGTCATATTCCTTTCTCAATTCATTCCGCTGTTTGCCATAACCTTCACCGTTTTCCTGTTCCGAGCAGGGTATTATCTTGTTTCAGCCAATATCGCCATTACACTGGCTTACGGAGCGGCCTGGTCAACCATGGTAGGAGTCTCCGGTGAATCAACCCTTGCACGTCTTGATACGATTATTTTCATTGCCGCCGTCATGGTTATGGTCCCATTACTCCTGCCGCGACGAATAGTTTTTACGTATAACATTCTCAATCTTATTATCTTTTTTACCTTCGTTAAATTTGTTGTAATCGATGAGATGAAAATTTCCGGTTTCGATCTTGAAGACTATATAACCGACAACACTATTGCGTTCATCGTTATCTTCGCTCTGACTTTTCTCATATCCTATGTAAACGAATCTGCCCTGGCCCGATCCGAGGCAGCACTGGAGAAAAATAAAAAATCATACCTGCAGCTGAAACAGATTTTTGAAACAGTCCAGAGTTCTTCGCGCCAGCTCTTCACTGCGTCAACAGAGATAACGGCCACGGCATCGGAGGTGGCCCGCGGCTCGAACATCCAGGCTGCCAGTGTCCAGGAAATTGCTTCTTCGCTTGAAGAAATAGCCGCAACCCTTCAGCAAAACACGGAAAATTCCAAACTCACAAGCACCATCGCCATAGAGGCAGCAAAGAAGGCTGACCAGGGAGGTGTGGCGGTAAACGAGGCCCTGGAGGCAATACGGGAGATATCAAGGAAAATAAATGTCATCGAGGATATAGCCTATCAGACCAATCTGCTTTCGCTCAACGCATCTATAGAAGCTGCCAGGGCCGGTGATCACGGCAAGGGATTTGCTGTTGTCGCCGCTGAGGTCCGAAAGCTTGCCGAACGGAGCCAGACGGCTGCTCAGGAAATCAATGAACTTTCGGCCGGTTCAATTACCGTCGCCGACCGGGCCGGTTCCCTGAACAGTGAAATCATCGAGAGCATAAGAAAAACAGCAGAGCTGGTAAAGGAAATCACGGTCTATACCGAACAGCAGAACGAGGGAATCAACCAGATAACGGCAGGCATGGACCAGCTTAATGAAGTGACCCAGCAAAACGCGTCGATGTCGGAGGAGCTATCCTCCACAGCCGATGCCCTCAATGACAGTTCACGGGAACTGCAGGCCACGGTATCGGCCATCGAGGATGATGATAAGGAAGCACTGACGGTGCATGTTTGAGAAATTTTTTGTAAACCTGCTGTCCGGACCGTAAAAGCCTGCCCTGACTGAACCATACAGCTTCTGCTGCATTGTTCAGTCGAAAAATATGTTCTTGAAATTTTCCCGACGATTTTCATAATGTGGAAAAAGCGCCGGGAGGACAAAAATGCACCCGATTCACTCCAATGAACTTCTCGAACCCACTATCGGTAAAATGATCGTTGAAGCCCCCTATGTCGCACAATATAGAAAGGCGGGCCAGTTTATAATCCTGCGCATTGACGAATATGGTGAACGCATCCCCCTCACTATCGCCGACGCCGACAGGGAGAAAGGAACTATCACCCTGTATTACCAGATCGTGGGAACTACCACGACAAAGCTTGCCGCCATGAAAGCGGGCGAAGCACTCCTGGATATAACGGGCCCCCTGGGCCATCCCACGGATATACAGATGTATGGAACGGCAGTCTGCATCGGCGGCGGCATCGGCATTGCTCCCGTATATCCCATTTCCTCGGCCCTGAAACAGGCGGGGAATCGCCTCATAACCATAACCGGCGCCCGGACCAAGGACCTCCTCATCCTTGAAAAAGAACTGGCTGCCATAAGCGATGAACTCATCGTATGCACCGACGATGGAAGCCATGGACGAAAGGCCCTGGTGACGGACATTTTAAATGAAATAATCACCCGGGAAAATATTGATATGGTCGTGGCCGTGGGCCCCGTACCCATGATGAGAGCCGTGAGCGACATGACCAGACCGCATAACATTAAGACGCTGGTGAGCCTCAATTCCATAATGATCGACGGCACGGGCATGTGCGGCGGGTGCCGCGTTACCGTGGACGGGAAAACGCGCTTCACCTGTGTTGACGGCCCGGAATTCGACGGACACCTGGTCGATTTCGCCTCGCTCACGTCGCGCCTGAAAACCTACCGGAGCGAAGAGACGCAGAGCATGGATCACGGGCATGCATGCCGTCTTGAAGGAGTAAGCAGCCATGGCAAATAAAATACCGCGGCAGAAAATGCCTGAACAGGAACCGCAGGTGCGGAGAAATAATTTCAGCGAGGTGCCCCTGGGCTACCCCGAGGATACGGCCCTGCTGGAAGCATCGCGCTGTCTTCAGTGCAAAAAGCCCGCCTGCGTCGAGGGATGCCCTGTCGGTGTAAACATCCCCGCATTCATACAGAAAATAACAGAGAAAGACTACCTTGGTTCTCTGAAAGCCATAAAGGAAACCAATTCACTCCCGGCTGTATGCGGCCGTGTGTGTCCCCAGGAAACACAGTGTGAAGAGCGCTGCATCCTGGCGAAAAAATCCGAGCCCGTGGCCATCGGCAAGCTCGAACGCTATGTTGCCGATTATGAACGTGACATACAGCGGACGAAACCTCCAGCGCCGATCCCGTCAAACGGGAAAAAAATTGCTGTTATCGGTTCCGGCCCGGCCGGACTCACGGCTGCCGGGGATCTCGCCGGTATGGGATATGAGGTTACCGTTTTCGAGGCACTGCATAATCCCGGCGGCGTGCTGGTCTACGGCATCCCGGAATTCAGGCTGCCCAAGGCCATCGTGCAATATGAAATCGAAGCGCTGCAAAAAAAAGGCGTACGCCTCTCGGTTAACCGGGTTATCGGCATTGCCGAAACGGTCAACGATCTCTTTGACCAGGGATACGGGGCGGTCTTCATCGGCACGGGGGCCGGTCTTCCCAAATTCCTCGATGTTCCGGGAGAAAATCTCCAGGGCGTCTACTCCGCCAATGAATACCTGACACGCATAAATCTTATGAAGGCCTATATGTTCCCGAAATATGATACGCCGGTCATAAAAGGTAAAAACGTGGCCGTCTTCGGCGGCGGCAATGTGGCCATGGACTCGGCACGCACGGCCCTGCGCCTGGGCGCCGACAACGTCTATCTGGTATACCGCCGCTCCCGCACGGAGATGCCGGCGCGGGAAGAAGAGATCCATCACGCCGAGGAAGAAGGGATCAACTTCATGCTCCTGCACAATCCTGTAAAATTCATCGGCAATGACCAGGGACGGCTTACGGCCATGGAATGCCAGCGCATGGAGCTGGGAGCCCCCGACGATTCGGGACGGCGCCGGCCGGTACCGGTCCCCGGTGCCCTGGCCGTCACGGAAATCGATGTGGCCGTCGTGGCCATCGGCAACGACCCGAATCCCATCATCCAGAAGACCACGCCGGACCTGGGAACCAGCAAATGGGGCAACATCATCGCCGACGGGGAGACCATGAAGACCGGCAAGCGCGGCGTCTTCGCCGGCGGGGACATTGTCTCGGGAGCGGCAACGGTCATTGAGGCAATGGGTGCGGGTCGAAAGGCGGCGAAGGCGATTCACGAGTATCTGGAAAGCGGACTTTGGTAGCCAGTAGAAGCAGCAGTCGTTTAAAAAAACTGAATAATAATAATAATAATATTAATATTGACACATTTATAGTGCCCCTGCTATTGTATTTAATAAAGTATTTTCAAAACTGGAGATTTTCCGCATGAGAAAATTAATAACACTTATTGTCATATCACTGTTTTTCCTTTCATTTACCTTTTCAGCCTGCTATGAGGATCAAAGCCCGCAGAACAATGATCCAATTTTTCAGGGAGCAAGAATCATAGTATCAGTCGATGATCTTCCGGTTTGTGATTCAAATGCAGACGGACAACTTTTTTATATAACATCTATTGACGAATTCCAATATTGTGATGGTGCGGAATATAAAGCCATTGATCTTACAGGTCCATCAGGGGAAAATGGTGACGATGGCGAGGATGGTTCCGATGGAGCCTCCATTGTTTGGAAGGGCATGCTTAATCAGGCCCCGCAGAGCCCGGAATTGAACTGGGCATATACCAACAACCTGGACGGGAACATGTATATCTGGGATAGCATTGCCTGGAAAATCATGATCCTTAATCCCGACTATAAATTAAAAATGGCGAGAATTCCCGGCGGCGCTTTTAATATGGGACAGGAAGGATTATACCTGGCTGATCCTGTTGTGTCGGTTAATATCAGTGAATTTTTTATGTCAAAATTTGAGGTTACCTATAAGCAGTTTTATTCGGTGTTCAGCTGGGCTAAAGAGAACGGATACTATTTCCAGAATTTCGAACAAAATGGCTATGGCTCCATGGGAAGTGATGACGGCAGTAACGCTGTGCACACTCCAGAGGAACCAGTAACCAACATTTCATGGGGACATGCCATAGTATGGTGTAATGCTCTTTCTGAACTTGAAGGAAAAACACCTTGTTATTACAGTGGGCAGCCCTTTGGCGCGATAGACAGGGATATGGTCATACGAGTACTCGACGATGAAGGATACATTGATCAATCTGATATATGCGTTGACTGGGAAGCCAATGGATACCGTCTACCGACAGAAGCAGAATGGGAATATGCAAGCCGAAGCGGCAGTGGTGACAGCTATTTCTGGGGTGATGGAAATACTCTTTCTGATATCAACCTCTTTGCCTGGTATGCAGAAAACAGCAGCGACAGGACACATGAAACCGGACTAACATATCCGAATAATTTTGGTCTTTATGACACAGCCGGGAATGTTTGGGAGTGGTGTTTTGATGATTTTGATTTGATTCACTCCTATATCGAAAATGGCAATCTTGACAATGATGATCCGGTCATTGTGATTGGACAAGGTACAGCTCGCGTAGTTAAAGGCGGCAGCTGGTCAAGTGGAAATGATAGTTTACTATCGGGCAATAGGGATAGCGCGGATCATTTCTCTCCGGAAAATTTTAAAAAGCAAATTGGTTTCAGACCAGGCAGGCGGGAATAGCGCCTTTTATTCTGCATTTTTATAAATACTGGCTATAAATATACTCAGATTTAATTTTAAATGCCGACAAAAATGTCGGCATTATTTATTTCATCATCCTGAATATACATACATCATAAGTATTCACCATTTCCACTGTACATCTCCCCTTCAAAATTAACGGTACGCCATCCCTTTTCAGCGGCCAGAGCTTTCAGGCGCTTGTCGGGATTAACAGCTACGGGAAAGGCCACCCGCGAGAGGAGCGGCGCGTCGTGGATACTGTCGGAGTAGAAGGCGCAGTCGCCGAAGGATAATCCTTTTCCCGCGAGATATTTTTCCGCCCAGTGGACCTTTCCCTCCTGGAAATTGTAGGGCGTCACCACGCCGGTGAAGGCGCCGCCTTCTTCAAGAAACCGGTTGGCGATCATGTCATGAAAGCCCAGTAGCCGGGCGAAGGGTTCGGCCAGGATATCGTTCTGGGCCGTGATGAGGACCACGGGAATATGACGGTCCTTGTACCAGGCAACGAGCTCGGCTGCCCGGGAGAAGATGTGATTCCGTCCCGATTCGAGAAAAAACTGTTCCGCCAGACTGCGATATTCGGAAGGTGTCAAAATTTTTATTCTCAAACCGTGATAGGCCATGTACCGGTCCACCGTGAGCTTTCCCCGCTTGTAGAGATGCGTTATGCGGATAAAGAAGAGAAATTCGCGCCAGCCGCCCGGACCTTTCAGAAGGCGCCATCGCGTCCAGAGCCAGTCCGTGTCGATGTCCGTAAGCGTGTCATCGAGATCGAAAAAGGCGGTCTTTACCGAATCGTCGGCATAATCCACTGTCACCGTGCGCACCGTCATTTATACTTCATTTTCGCCGTCATCAGTGGTGAATTCATCGCGCCTGGTGAGCACCACCTTGAGTTCCTTTGTCGTTTCATCCACTTCGTCCGATGCCGAACCCAGCTGTTTGGTTCCGGCGGCAAACTCCTGCGTGGCCTGGTTCACCGTGGTTATGCTCACCAGCACCTCGTTGATGGCCACCTTCTGCTCGTTCATGCCCTGGTTGATGGTATTGGCTATGGCGATCACTTCCTGGGTATAGTCTTTTATCTCGCGGTTCAGATCCATGTCCTGGCGGGCCAGGGAATTTATCATATCGATAGACGAACCGAGCTGCATGATGAAGGAAATCATGTTTTCCAGTACTTTTTCAAAGGCCTGGAGCCCCTTGTATGAGCTCGACAGTGATCCCACGTTTTTTTGTATGGAAACATTTATCGTTTTGACATTCGAAGCGGTCTGGTCGGCCAGCTTGGATATTTCATCGGCGACTACGGCAAATCCCCTCCCAGCTTCGCCGGCCCGGGCAGCCTCGATAGCCGCGTTGAGCGAAAGGAGATTGATCTGATCAGATATATCGTCAATGAGGGATACGACGCCCTCGATATCCTTGAATTCATGGGTCATGAGGCTTACGTTCTGCATAATGGTAGTCATGCTTTTCTTGCTGGTTTCAGTTTCAAGATTCAAAGTATCGCGGAGGCTCAGAATATCCTGGATCTCCTGCTGCGTCTTGGACACGGACTCGAGAAGGTTTCCCAGCTTGTCCAGCACATCCTTCAGGCTGTTACTCTGTTCAACGGACAGGTCGAATATATTGTCCGTGTTGGAGGTGATCTCCTCCATGGTGGCCGTGATCTCCTCAAGGGACGAGGCCTGGGTCTGGGAATTGTCCGTGAATACCTGCACGCCCTTGCCCATCTCATACACCGTGGCGCTGAGCCTCTTCGAAACGATATCTACCGTATCGAGTATGTCGTTGATCTTGGCGCTCCGCTCTTTCTGCTCCACAAGAAGAGCGGCGTTTTTATCCACGGCCTTTTTGTTGATAATGAAAATAAAATAGGCCGCGAAGGTTATGATCACAAAGGCCGCTGCGTTGTCTCCGATGTATTCAACTTCATCAAAATTCTGGAGATTCAGCTTGGCTTTGATGAAAAAAGTGAAATATACCAGCGTTGCCATATTGGCAATCAGGTAAAAAATCATGGTGATCCTTTCCCGGAGCACCAGGAGGGGCACCACGGTCAGGAGGGCCGGGATAAAGACGATGGAATCCAGTATCTGAATGGGATCACTGCTGGGTTCAAAAAAAATCGAAGCCCAGTTGGTCAGCATCATCAAAACAATAAAGGAGTGTGATGCAATCTTGTAATAACCGCGCCGCAGCAGTACAACAACAAGAAGCAGAAGGGGAATCCCCCCAATGATAGGGAGCGTGAACCCCCAGTCGATACGGCCTCCCATAACATTAATAACCAGCAGGGAAAAAAGAATCATCACACCCACAAAGGTCAGGCCAAGGAGTATCTTTGCCTTCTGCTGGAGCAGATATTCCGAATTACGGTATCTGCCAAGAAAGTAATCGATTATTCGGCCCATTACAGTGACGCCTCCCCCATGAAGAAATGATAAAAAAATACCCAGAGCATTTTTCGACTGCGATGAGTTGCTACTCATTTTATGCGAATATAGACAACCCTTCTAAAATTGCAAGAACTTAATTAAAAGCATTAACCACACCCTTCTGAGTATACACCCATTGTGGTCTAATTAAAACGATTTTTTTTATTCCAGGCCTTATTTACTCTGCCATAACAATATAGAACAAACTTCTATATTAGATTCTATCGGTAAATATATTCTCATTATAAACGAAAATTGAGTTTTAATCAGAAATAGACTATTGCGGGAAATGACACGATGGATATTCCCCCGGAGATATCTGTTGTTTCAGCGTCCCCGGGGGAATGATGACTCTATGATAGAATATTTATTCTTTTCCGGACTGCTGGATCATCGGTGATTCCTTCATACCGAGAATCAACAGCAGGATAACCACGGAAAGACCAATGAAACCATACATGAATTCCTGAATTCCAACACTATCCATACCAATAACAAAAAGCATCCCTGAGATCTGTCCGGCCCAGAGGATGAATCCCTGTGATGTGGACTCTGGCGTGGGGAAGCTTATCTCCGCCGCGTACTGAAAACCCACGGGCGCAGCCCCTCCCAGGAGAAAGAATCCGAAGATGGTGCTGAAGACAAGCATACTCGTATAGCTTCCCGCCAGGGTCATGCCCACGAGACCCGGCAGCATAAGCAGCATGGAGAAAAGAAGGATCGACTTCCGCTTGCGAAGCTTGTCGGATACCAGAGGCAATATCAGGGCGCCCACGATACCCGATCCCATCATGGCTGCCATGATATAACCCGACTGCATCATGGAAATACCCTTCATTTCATTGATGGGGTCTATGAGACTGACGATGGCATTAAACATTCCCAGGCCGATGAAGAAAATAGCCAGGGTCTTGACGTAGTCTTTCTGCTTAAAGAGGTTTCGTACTCCCTCGCGGAACATGAATCGGTCTTCCTCTTCTTCATGGGATGGGGGTGTGGCAGGGCGCTCTTTCAGGAGCACGAGGGTGATGACCGCTGCCGCGGCCGAGAGGATGCCGTAGAGCATCATGGTTTTCTCGATAAGAACTTCTCCTCCCTCGCCGGCGATGAGGCGCGGCGTGGCCAGCATGACGATGATAAAAGCTATGAACTGCGCCAGGGTCGCGACTCCCACGGCAGTGGCCCGTTCATTAATGGGAAACCAGCGCACAGCGACCTTGGTTGTGGCGTTCAGGATGAAGGGCTGTGCCACGGCAAGGCCGATCTGGGCGATGAGGACCATGGTATAATCGGCGGCATAAAAGCCTTTCATAAGACCGAAAACCCCGGTCAGCACCGCGCCGATACCGATGCCGACGCGGATACCGTACTTTTCGATAATGTGCGAGGCCGGGAAACAGAGAAGCAGGAAGACCGCCATGTACACAACGGCCAGAAGGTCGATCATACCCTGCTCAACGTTATAAAAGGCCCTGGCTTCCCGCGCAATGGATGCGTGGGCTACCCACTGAATTTCAATAAGTATCGTAATGAGCGCAAACACCGCAAGTATTACCCAGCGATATCCGTAAAGCTTTATGCCCGATTCTTCCTTCATGTTCCCCTTCTCCTGCTTTTTCAATATTTTTCCCCGGCCGAAACTGGTTTTTTCCTCCGTACCGTCAAGCTGCCGAATCACACATCGGCATGAACGATTGTTCCGCTCGGCTGTTCAACGGTCTGTCTGTTCAGCTCGCGGAATATCTTTTTATTATTGCTGTAAAGCTTTTTAAAAATCTCAAAGTTTTTATCATAGAGACCGCGGTACTGTTTCCGCGGTGTATAGGTATGCTCAACGGGAATATAGCATTTGGCTTCCTCGAAATTGCTGAAGATCCCCAGTCCCACGGCGCATACCGTGGTTGCGCCGATGGTGCCGGCGTTCTGCGTATTGGCGATGGTCTCGACGGTGCGTCCCGTTATATCGGCCAGTATCTGGCACGTGGCATCGGACTTGGCGCCGCCTCCTACAAAACGGACGCGTTCCTGTTTCGGTATCTTCAGTTCCATGGCCTCGAGGAGCCAGCGTTTATGGAAAGCGATTCCCTCGATGACGGATCGCACCAGCTGGCGCTTGCCGGTCTGAAGTCCCAGGTTGAAGAACATGCCCCTGGCGTAGGGATCTTCCTTCGGAGCCCGGTTACCGTGAAGCCATGGTGTAAACAATACGTTACCGGCCCCGGGAGGAGTCTCCTTGATGACATGGCTGAGAAAGTCATAAAGACTGGCAAACTCTGTTTCCTTATCGCAGACATGCTGCTTCTCCAGGTAAATGCCGATCTCATCAAGGGCAAGGTGGTCCCGGAACCATTGCATGCATACGCCCGAGGTTTCCTGTTCCGCCGTGTAATTATATCGTCCCGGAATGGCTCCAAGGATGGAGGCGATAAAGTGGCCTATATCAACCATCCGCTTGTCCACATTGGATGAGACCCATCCCGAGGTTCCCGTATACACGTGCGTATCGTAGAGGTCCAGGCATCCGGACCCGATGGAGATTCCGGCCACGTCGCCAACGCCGCCGAAAACGGGAATCCCTTTTACCAGCCCCATCTCGCGGGCGGCCTTTTCGGTGAGGTGCCCAACAATGTCCGTGGCCTCTATGACGCGGGGAAGGTGATCCATGTTGACGTTGAAAAGCCGGCACAGGGCCTTGTTCCATCCCAGCTTGCCCGGCCTGGTGTCATAGATGAAGGTTATATGGGCCGAATCGAGCGTCATGGTGGCCTCGCCGGTGCAGCGCATGTTGAGATAGTCCTTCACATCGAGCCACTTATATGTTTTTTCAAAAATCTCCGGTTCATTTTCCCTGACCCAGTGATACTTCCAGAGCGGGTCCTTGGCCGTGGCGGCCAGCCCACCGGTGACATAGAGGGACTGGAGTCCTTTGCGCAGGTTATACTTGCCGTCGATCTTCACAAGCCCGTGATTCAGGTGTTTATCTATCTGGGCCGTTGAACGCCCATCGAGATAGCTCATGGGATTGCGCAGGGCGTTTCCTTCGCGGTCAACCATGACCAGTCCCTGCATCTGCGCACAGAAGGCCATGCCGCTGATCTGGTCAGCCCTGACGCCCGATTTTCCGAGCACGCTCTTTGTCGCGACGCATACGGAATGCCACCATTCATCGGCTTTCTGCTCAACTCCCCCGTTGGGAAGCGTGTAAAGCGGGTATTCGGCGATATGGGAATCTATAAGAGTAATACAATCGGTTATGCGGTAAATACAGGCCTTGTTTCCCGTGGTTCCCACGTCATGTGTAAGAATATAGGTAGTGTCCATAATTGTTTCTTCTCCACCTTCCTGTTTTTTCCACGCGATGCTTCAATAATCCACATGTCGCGGCTCTTATCAACCATATTTCCTGTCAATGTGTAAAATTGCGGCAGTCTTTTAATCATCGTAATGATACGGATATTTGCATGCTTATTCCGGTCATTTTCTGATTCATCAGAAAATGGAATAAACCCGCTTCGAGGCACCCCTGTCCTGACAAGCAGATTTACTCTTTATTGACACTATTCTCTTTTTTGCAGGACACGCTGTTGCGGTATGCCGAGGGTGATATTTTCATTTCCTTCAGAAAGGCCCTGTTGAATGTGGAAAGACTTTCAAATCCCACCTTCTGGGCAATGACCGTAATCATTTCATCGCTGCTGCGCAGGAATTCCGCAGCCTCCCGTATACGGTATCCATTTATAAATTCCTTGATTCGCTTTTCGGTATAGATATTGAAAAACCGGCTCAGGGAATCGGGGTGCATCCCCACCAGGGCTGCCAGACCCTCACGGGAAATATCCGACGCATAATTTTCCCCGATAAAATGAATTGCCCTCTTGAGCTTTTCCACGGTAGCCTGTGTAAGAGCAGATCCGGTATCTGTAAGACTTGTTGACGGTTTCATAGCTGCATGATTACATGGCACGTATCGGCCTCTTCCCTTTTGTTGATAGGCATTGTGCATGTACATTCGGTATCAGATTTCCAGCAGGATTTCCTATCAAAATCTGACAGATCAGAAATTGAAGAATCTTAAAGGGCTGAGAAGGATTGGTGCCGGGAAAGGATATTTTATCAAATGACTTTTTCGATCACCACCATTCTTTGCGGAGTTAAATTTCCCTGGTGGATGAGGTTTTCACTCATATAGCAGGCATCGCCATCACCGTCATGGTGCTCCAGGGCCCGGCATTGAACGGAGCGGATGCCGCCGAACCACCATCGGTCATCGGCGATATAGATAATATCGCCGGGTTTTGCCTTAATTTTTTCCAGAGATTCCCGGCTCAGTGATATCCCGTCGTTTTCATGAACCATTAATCGACACAATATTTTCTCTCCAGTCTCGTCATCGTTGGGCTCTGCCCCCTTGAAAAGCCTTTTTGCATCACGAATGGAATCGATGACCAGGCCGGCCAGGGCCCCGTCGCTTTTCGGCTTTGTGATAAGGCTCACGGCAATACCAAGTCCCATGCACACGACAAAACCGTAGAGGGCGCGCATGTACGTATAGCCCTGCAGGGCCACGCCTTGATCAAAGGGGGCGATGACCCCCGGTTTAAACAGTGACAGGATGATCAGCGCACTTCCTCCCGCCATGACGGCAAAGGCCCCAGGCGTCGTAAAACGCTTCCAGAAAGCGCCAAGGAGAATGGTAATAATCATGGGCGGCGTAATAGCCGCGGTAAATGCGCCATGGGCCACATAGATGGAATCGAATTGCGTGTAAACCGGTACCAGGAGCAGGCCCAGTGCAGCCGCTACGAAAGATACGAAGCGCGCCCACCGGAGATAGTAGGCGTCATCCCTTCCGGGAGCGGCCTCGCGGACAATGTCGTTCACCGTGATGGCAGCCACGGCGTTTATTAGCGTATCAATGGTCGACATGAGAGCAGCCGTGAGGGCGGCCAGGAGAAACCCGAAAAGGCCCGGCACGGCTATACGGCTGGCAACAGCGACAAAAATATGATTGGGGTTCACGCTCTTATCAAGGAGGCCCAGGTTTACCATGGACCTGCCGATCCATCCGGCGTCGGAAACGGCAAAAGCGGCCAGGGGCATGAGGACCAGGACCACGACGAAAATGGCTTTCTTCGATTCGGCGGGAGACTTGGCGCTCATGAATCTCATGAGGACTCCCTGGTTCATGAAATAAAAAGCTATGGTGCTGCCGAAAGCATCCTGCCAGAATACGCCCACATGATTGAATTCCGCCGGGGTATTGAAGGAAGCCATGGGCAGCCGGAAAACACCGTCCAGGGACTGCCAGAAGCTGTTCAGCCCGCCGATGTGATATATGCCGAGAATAAAAATAATTATGCCCGCCATAAGCAGAATGAATCCCTGAACAAGATCGGTCATGATTACCGCGGTTTGCCCGCCTGCATGCATATATACAGCGCAAATGATGGAAATGATCACGGCTATTTCCATCACACCCACGGACATCCCGAAATTTTCCTGCATGATCGGATCGATTAGGGGCTCCAGGGCCGTGCCTATGGTATAGAGATTGATCCCCACATAACCGATGAGATATACGAGTAAAATGATGACACCGGCAATCCTGGTCTTTTTGTCGAAACGTTTTTCAAAATATTCCGGTATGGAAATGATACGGTTAAAGTAAATAATGGGAAGCCATCCCAGGACGAAAAGGGGTAGAATGAACCAGTCGTTCAGGTACGACATGGTGGAAGAAAATCCGTACTGGTAGGCTACGGCGGAATACTTGATGAAGCTGTAGGACCCTACAACCGTGGCAATGCAGCTCATGGCGATAAGCCACCAGCTGAAACGCTGACCGCCGAAAAAGAAATCCTTCGTCGACTTGACATACCTGCCGAACCATGATCCAAAAAGCAATATGGCAAAAAAATAAATCAGTATAACAACGATATCGATAAGTGAACCCTTAACCATATCAGACTCCTGCGGAAAATATCATTACTGCGTAAAATGCAGCCAGGGTCAGATAACCGGCAACGAGCTGAAAGATCGTTCTGCGGTCCTTCCTTAAGGTCATTGAGATTGCCCCTTTCCTGAGGGCAAGGGCAATGCCCAGAACGAAAACCGCTCCGCCTATGATAAACTGATAGAAAAAGGGAAACCACGGTGATTCCGTCATAAAACCTCCTGCGCGATAAATGATTCAGCGGGAATGATCTCCCTGATCTCAGCCTTTTCCAGGTGTGGCAATGAACGATGATGTGGTGCCGGGATGTCCGAAAGCACGGCCATGAGTATCTGCAGCGTATCACCGTGAGAAACGAGAAGTACTACATCTCCCTCATGCCTGTCCTCAATCTCCCTTATGAGTTTAAGAATTCTATTTTTCACATGACCGGGTGATTCGATATGGGCTGGATATTTCCGGGGCGAACGGCTGTCTATTTCCCAGACAGAATGATAATACCGGTCTTCCCGACCGTCATAATCGCCGAAAAAACGCTCGCGAAGCAGATCCGTCACCACGTATGTATCCGCTTGAAAAAATTCCCCTGCCATTTCTGCGGTCTCCCGTGCCCTGGCAAAATCCGATGTGTAAATGGCCGTTACCGGTACCGATGCGTACTCTTCCAGCGAAGACTTGACCTGTTTCCTGCCTTCATCGGTAAGGCCGTAAGCGCCCACACCAACGCGGGGATCACTCACAATCAGACCGGCCCGGTTGGCTTCGCTTTCGCCATGGCGCATTATAAAATACCGGTTTCGCAGGGACATCGCTATCCGCTGCTCCGGATAGATATATCATGCATTTCAGTATACAAGTCGATGATGTTCATTTTGCACTGCATGTTCCTTTTATTGTTTTTTTTACTCCAATGGTCAACTATAAAAAGAGGTTGATTTTATCGAAAAGAATATGAATAATTTTAAACAGATAGTTCTTGACGTAACAAATAATCAGGGTAAGTTTACTAAAATATATCCCGGTATTTTTATATAAACTGCAACCAATAAATATACATTACAATCACTAATTCAATTATTAAAGGAGAAAACCATGACAAAGTATTATTCATTTTTAACCGGCATACTCGTGTTTTTCACGGGTTGTTTCGCATCGCTTCCGCCAAAAATCAGCGATGAATATCTGAACAACAAAACAAGCGAGGAATCGACAAAGCTCGAGACCATCGAAAAACAAATCATTGACATCTCCAATAGTAAAGAAGAATTGGAAAAGGCCTCTAAAATCACCGATCTGAAACTGGCGGTTATGAAAAAAGAGCTCTCGCAGTTCGAAGCTGAAGAAGCTCTTCTCATTGATAAGCAGAAGCTCTATGTGACCCAGAATGATACAAAAATGCAGGAAGAAGTAAAAGGCGATATTGAAAAGAACAAGAAAGACCAGGCTGCGGCAAAGCTGAAACTTGAATACATGAAGGCGAAACAGAAGGACCTGAAAAATAAAATTGAGGTCAATGAAGCTGAACTGTCAATGAAAGTGGCCGAGAAATATTATGAACAGGCTAAAATCGGCAAGGCAAACCAGGATAAGATCATGGGCGCTCCGGCCAATGAAAAGGACGCAAAAAACAGGATCAATGTGGCCGATTATGAAAAATATTTCAATGACCAGAAAGAATACCTGTCGCGTGAACAGAAGGATCAGGCCGAGTCGGAGCTGAAACTCAAAGAGGCTGAGAAAAAACTGAAAGACGCGGGCGTAATAATTGATATTATATGAGGATGGGGAGATAAGAGCCATGAAAAATAAATACGCGCTTACCGGCTTACTGGCGACGACAGTCCTGTTACTGTCTGTCTCCATCCCCGCCGGCGCCGGAATGTTCGGACCGTCGGAAAATGAAAAATGCATGAACGAGAAAGTGGCCCTTGAAATGAAGCTGAAATACTGCTACAAGGACAAGATCACGGCGGAAAACGAACTCGATGCCCTTAAACGCCAGTACCGCAATGAAACAACAAATCTCAAAAGCAAAATCCAGGAACTGGATTCGCGGATAGAGAACCTGACAAAGGAACTGGAGCTATGCCGGAATAAGAGCAAAGAAGACGGTGACCTGGCCGCAAAACGCATCGACGAACTGGAAAAAACGATCGCCATCCTTAAACAGAGCAGCAGCAGCAAGGAACAGGATCTGCTTCAGAAATTAAAGGAGCAGCAGGACCGGTACGAATCCGAGCTGGCCAAAACCCGAAAAGATCTCCAGGAAGAAAGAGACCGGTACATGAAAGAATTGGCTGAACTTAAAAAACTCTCCGATGACAAAATAGCCGGTCTTCAGAGGATCCTCGACAATCTGAATGCGGAACTTTCATCACTGAAAAAACTCACCAAAGAACAGAAGGACGAACTGGAACGCCTTGTTTCGCAGGAGAATGAACTTGCCAAACAGCTTGAACAGGAGATTAAAAACGGGGAGATCCGCCTGAAAAAGTTTCACGATAAGCTCATTATCAATATCGACAACCGCATCTCCTTTGATTCCGGTTCAGCGGAACTGAAAAGCGAAGTATTCAAAGCCCTGGACAAAATAGGGAGAATTCTGGAAAACTATCCCGAAAACCGCATCATGGTGGAAGGCCACACCGATACGGATAAAATTACGGGGGGGAAATTCAGGGATAACTGGGATCTTTCCACTGAAAGAGCGCTGGCCGTTCTGCGGAATATCCTGAAAAACAAAAACCTGGACAAGGCGCGTTTCGCCGCGGCGGGTTACGGCGAGTTCAATCCCATTGTCCCCAATGATTCGGCGGAAAACAAGGCCCTGAACCGCCGCGTGGATATTGTGGTTATTCCCCGGATTACCAATAAATAAATCAATGCCCCCTGTATATACGGACAGGTCGCGACCTGTCCGTATATACAGGGGATATCACTCACCGGCTTTCCGATACAGATATATCACCATCGCAATCATCACCATTATAGATAAAACAACCGGTACCGCCGCCGGCAACACCGGAACGATCTTCATATTCAGTACGATAAAGACTGCCGCTATGATACCCATGAGGGCCTCGCCGGCAATCATTCCCGATGAAAGAAGCACCCCCCTGTCTCCTGACTCACCGGCATCGCTTCGATTCCTTTTTTTCTCCAGAATAAACCGGATGATCCCTCCTGCCAGCATGGGAACTATGAGCGTAAGGGGAAGATATATTCCCACGGCTACGGGCATAACATGGATACGGAAGGAAGCACCCCTTTTCTGCAGCAGGCGGTCCGCCGCTATAAGTATAATGCCGATGACAATCCCTGTAAAAACCATACCCCGCGGAATATTCCCACCGCCGAAAACTCCCTTGGTAATGCTGGCAAAGAGCGTAGCCTGGGGCGCTTTGAGTCCCGTGCCGATACCGTAAGCACTGTGCAGCAGAGAAAGTACCGGCGCAAGGAAGATCGACGATACAGCCACGCCCACAATCTGTGCCGTCTGCTGCCGCGCCGGAGTGGCGCCCAGCAAGTGTCCTGTTTTAAGATCCTGCGACACGTCGCCGGCGGAACTGGCGGCGCAGCACACAACGCCGGCTACGCCCAGTGTGGCGAGGATCGCCGAGTCACCCTTCCATCCAAGAATGAGAAAGAGGGCCGAAACGCCCAGGAGAGCGCTGATGGTCATGCCCGATATGGGATTGTTGGTGCTGCCTACGAGTCCCACGATATAACTCGACACGGCCACGAAGAAAAATGACGCTACAGTCATGCACAGGGCCGTGACAATACTGAGACCCCATTGTGAAGTAAGCATCTCATAGAGAAAGGCAAGTACGACCAGGCTTATAATCAGAACAGCGGCCATGGCGGCAAGCCGGATATCCCGGTCCGTGCGGCCCGATATTTCATATCCTGCTTCTGACGTCGTGTTTATGCTACTGCGGCTCCGGCGCAGTCCCTGTACACCCCGAACAATGCCGCGGCGCACCGATACGATGGACCAGAGGCCTCCCACCACCATGGCTCCCACGCCGACATATCGGATCTGGGAACTCCAAAGATGCCATGCCACATCCAGAGGCGGTGATCCCGCCATGTCACCGGGAATTCCCATGAGCGGTATTCCGATGATCCATGCAGCCGAACTTCCCAGGAAAACCATGAGGGCAATCTCAAGATTTACAATATATCCCACGCCCAGCATGGCCGGAGAAATATCACACCCCAGGAAAAAAGCCCGGCCTCCCAGGATAAATGCCGTTTCCGCCGTTCCTTTGAGCACATGCACAATTGTAGTAAAAAGCTTCACGGCGCCCCCGGCGGCCAGGCCGCCCAGAATGGCGCGGAAACCGGGACCTCCCGTTTCCCCGGCCTTCAACACCTCGGCGCAGGCCACACCCTCAGGATAGGTCAGCTCACGATCTTCGATGATAAGGACCCTCCGCAATGGTATCATGAAAATAATACCCAGTATTCCGCCGCAGAACGCAATGAGTGTCGTGGGCCAGAATTGAAAATCCTTCCATACGCCTACTATGACCAGGGCCGGCACGGTGAATATTATTCCGGCTGCCAGTGATTCTCCTGCGCTTGCCATGGTCTGGACGATATTGTTTTCCAGTATGGTTCCCTTTTTCATGATGCCCCGCATGATGGACATGGAAATGACTGCGGCGGGGATGGACGCCGAAACAGTCATACCGGCATATAGGCCCAGGTATGCATTGGCAGCGGCCATTACAATGGCCAGCACGATCCCCAGGAGAAGGGCCCGTACGGTGAGCTCGGGAATTTCAGTTTCCGATCCGATATACGGTTGTGTTGTCTTTTTCATAATTATATTTTTTAGAAAACAGCTGATATTATCAATCCCTTTTTCTTTCATGATATTTTATTTGACGTAGGCTTTAAAATAGATATACTGATCACATCTCAATCAGGGAGCATAATCATGAGAAAAACAGTCAGAAAATCATCTACACTCATTCTCCTGCTCTGCGGAATTGTCACATTGTCTTTTCTCTACGTCAGCAGTAAGGCCGATGAAAAACCCCGTAAAACACCGGCTGGTATTTCCCTCTTTAAAAAGCCGTCGGTGCAGCGGGACTACTGGCCCACGGGTGAATGGAAAGTAAAAAAACCCGAAAATGCGGGCATGAATTCAAAGTTACTGGAAAAAATGGAGACCTATGCCTTCACCCGCACGGGACCTGAAGCTGAACGGAAGGGAATACGCACCGACGGGGTCGTCATCATTAAAAACGGCTACCTGGTTTTTGAAAAATACGCCGGAGGATTCACCCGTGACATGGTGCATATCACCTGGTCCGACTCCAAGTCCTTTGTCAACGCCCTGTTCGGGATTGCCGTCAGGGAGGGACGCCTGAAGCTCGATGAACCGGCCTGGAAATACTACCCTTCCCTGAACCGCGACCGTCATAAGGAAATTACCATTGATCATCTCATGCGCATGAGCTCGGGCCTCTACTCCAATGAAACTTACGAGGCATCCCCAATCAAATCAACGGTAAACGCCATGCTCTTCACCGTAGGACACCGTGACATGGCCGCCTATGCAGCATCGCAGGAACTGGAAGCGGACCCGGGAACAAAATGGGAATACGCCAGTCCAACGCCGAACCTTCTCATGGCCATGCTGAAAAAGACCATGGCAGCCGATACATACGAACACTATCCCTGGGACCGCCTCTTCAACGTGATCGGCATGAAGAAGGTCGTATGGGAGCGTGATGCCGCCGGTACCTTTGTTGGCTCTTCATATGTTTATACCTCACCGCGCGACATGGCCCGTTTCGGCTACCTCTTCCTGAACGACGGCATATGGGAAAACAAAAGAATCCTGCCCGAAGGATGGGTCTCTTACAGCACCAGTATCGCTCCTGCCTATTACCTGACAGAACTGTCAGAGAAAGAACAGAAAGACCCGGCCTACGGAGCTCTCTGGTGGCTCAACAGGGATGTTCCCGAAAAGAACCTTCCCAGGGCCTATCCCGACGCGCCTGCCGACACCTTCATAGCCATGGGACACTGGGGACAGTTTATCTTTGTCATCCCCTCCCTGGACATGGTCGTGGTGTACACCGGTGACAATAGGGACAAGAGCTTTGACAACAACACCTTCCTGAAACTGATAATAGAAAGCATCAATAAAAGGTGATCCAATGAAAACAATCCTGAAAATATTCGGTATAGTGGTGATTCTCCTCGTGGCGGGCATCGGCATACTGACCATGATTAACTGGACGGACCTGAAGAATTTCCGGCCCATGGCCGGGAATGTCTACTCCAAGTTCATGTGTTCCTGCCTTTTTGTCGAGGGACGTACTGAAGAGCAGTGCCGCGTCTGGTCCCGCGTGGTAATTCCCATTTCGGGATACGAAGTCGATTATAAGGAGAAACGCGTTACCGCGAAAGGTCTCGGCTTGAGCGGCACATCGCGCTATACCGGTGAGCGCTTCGGATGCACCATTGAGTAATATCCGGGACCGGAAGTAACATTCTATTCGTCCCCCTTCCGGTAGCTCGTGGGAGTTATTTTCATCTCCTTGAGAAAGGCGCGGTTGAACGTGGTGAGGCTTTCAAAACCCACGGAGAAGGCGATATCGATGATGTTTTCATCGGTCTCGCGCAGCCTTTTCGCCGCGTCGCGAACACGGAGCTCATTGATATATTCGCTGATTTTTTTATCGGTGTACATCCTGAAAAATCTTCCCAGCGAATCGGGATGCATGTTCAACGATGCCGCAAGGCCTTCACGCGAAATATCCGATGTGTAGTTTTCTTCTATATATGCCAGGGCTTTCCGGATTTTGTCCTCGGTTGTGCTTGATATACTGGGTTTCCTCGATTCTCCCCCGGCGGCGCTGCCCTTCCGGTTTATCATCCGCTGATAGAAAAAGGCGTATTCCATGGCATTGGCCGACTGGTCCATGTAGGCGCGGAGAAGCCTGGCGTCCGTGTCGGTAAAGACCGAGGCCCCCTTTGCCTTTTCCAGGTATCCCACACCGATAATATCTTTTCTGAGATAGATGGGCATTATCAGGACATTCCGTCCCGCGGCAGGGCGTATGGTTTCAGTTCCGTCTTCACCGTTTTCCCGCATGCTTCCTGTTATAATATATGACTGTTCACGAAATACTTTGGCCGTCAATTCCTCCATTTCAGCCGAGAGAATCACCGGTGACAGGGAACGGAAGGATCTCCGCTCCGTTTCATTCATCTCATTCACCATGTAAAGGCATCCTGTAATGGCCCCTGAAATTTCCATGGCCTTGTTCAGCGCACGATTCAGCAGTTCTTCAATGTTGGAAATGATGCTGATATCCTGGCTGAGCTTCTGCACCGTTTCCATTCTCCGGTCGGTAACCTCCTCAGCCACGGAGCTTTCCATTTCCTTCAGGTCATCCCCGCAGGGAATTTCCTTGAGCATCTCCACGTAGAGACCCCGGCCTATTTCACTGAAAAACAGTTCCATGGTCCGCTCATTTATCTTCTCTTCCAGCTGGACGTTCAGCTCCTCGACCTCCCTGTTCAGATCGATAAAATTATTCTGGAGAACCGAGGCCATGTACACGATGAGGAACAGGTAGGCATATTCCAGAAGATAGATGAAGCGATAGACGCCGGCACCCACCAGGGAATCGTTGATGGTAACGGCGAAGAGGACTATCACGGCGACAAGAAAGGGATTTCCCGGCCGCATTTCAGAATCGATAAAATAACGTATGCCGATATAAAAAACATACAGGGCCATGAACATCATGACAATGTACTGAAGGCGATAGATGAGCCCCGGGTTAACTTCCATGTACGTTATAGAGAGAAGACCGCCCAGTTCCACGTGTTTCACGCGGGGATTGGCCAGGGACAGGGTAAGCTCATTGCGCACCGTGAGGCCCAGCACAAAAAAAAGTAAAAGAACGACCGTACTGACAACGAATATTCTTTTTTCCCGGTATTCAACGGAATAATAAATGAACCACGACAGCATGATGGTAAAAAGGGCCAGGCTGGCAAACTGGTAGCGCTGCCAGTGCATCCCCTCGGAAAGAGATGAGGCATTATAGAGCGCGGCGCAAAAAAAATCATACAGAGAGATACTGAAACAGGTCAGGGAGAAAAAAAGATTCCGTAGTTCACCGCGTCTCCTGGCGAACATGCCCAGATAATAAAAGCCGGCATAAAGACAGACAGCGGCCATAAGCGCCGCTGGAAGAGAAGCCCATTTCATCGTTTCCTCCCGCTCATGTCAGGCCCTTTTATGTAATTCATCGATGAAATTGTCAACGACTATTACTAAAAAGCCCGACATGCGGGATATCCCGGCGCTGAGTCTATGCCCTTCGCCGTTGTGCCCGTCTCCGGCGTTTCATCGCATAGAGCAGCAGCATTAATACAGAGCAGATGATGGGAAGTTCATAATTTAAAGAATTGCGCGCAGTATCTTCGAAACCGCCCGCCCTGGCTGCGCTCCCGCAGCCCGCTGCAGTGTCGGCTGAACCGTTATCTTCATAGGCGGCCCGTTGCGCATAAGTACCAAGTTTTGAAAGCCAGGCTCCCATGAGCGGATATGATACCGACGGCATCGTATATCCGCAGGTGATATCCAGATGGGCCGTATTGGCAAGCTGATGCCATTCATCGAGATCATGAGTCGTTTTCTTCATGAAAAAATCATCTATAATTTCCTGCGCGTCAACCAGGGACCCGGCGTCGGAAAGCACGGCAAAGGCGGGAACGGTAATGAGATCCATGTGATCATCATAATAATAATAACCGTCAAGACCACGGGAAGGCTCTGGCCCCATGACCACATCCTTGTTTTCCGGCCCGTTCTTCCAATGTTCTCTGATTGCGTAGTTGAGCGATATATCGCCGTACTGGGCCAGGCCCCGCAGATACGTACTGGCGGCGCAGTAGCGTACAAAGAAATCCTCAACGCAGGGATCCGTATTGTCGGCGATCCAGAAATTGAGGAACCCGAAAATATCCAGCTCATATACATAGAGCCAGTCCGGGAAAGACTGGTACAGCGCATGTTTGTTATTGATAAATTTCAGAAGAGTATCGATGGTGAGCATGAGGAAACCACTGTCCTGAAAAAGTGGATTCACGATCTCCTCCATGAGGCGATCCAGGTCTAGATAGACCGGTTCGCCTGCCGCCTTCCAGATGGCGTACTGGTCTATCATTTTTGGCAGTGGCGGTATTCCGCCGGGATCCAGAAGAAGAAGACCTGCCACTTCACGGTTTCTCTTCGCTGCCAGGTCCGGATCGGACTGCACATGGGGGATATAATCACTGCCCATTTCCGAGGCATCGATTACCGTTCCCTGCATATAGGTATAGGCCACCAGTCCCCCGGTGCTGTGACCGCCGATCACGGGATTTTTCCCCGTGACGGATTGAACCGTTTCGACCATGGCCGGCGCATCCAGAGCGGACCACACGTCGATATTGGTGTACCCTGATCCCCTTTCGCTTTCAAATTCACCTCTGCCGGTCCCGCGATAATTTCCGAACCAGGGATCGTAGCCCATTTTCCAGAGATAGTAGGCGATGCTGTAATACAGCATGGGATCGTGCTCTATGGCAGCATCGCCTTCGGCCCACGATGCCAGGGGCTCCGGAAGCGTCATACCGGCATAATCGTCCTCACGTTCTTCCGGCGTATACAGGATGAACTGATTCATGTTTGCCACAATGCCGGGAAAAAGAAGTACGGGTGTGCCGTGTTCGTTGAACGGTGATGCAGGCGAGGGACGGTACCGCCTCATTTTCAGTTCCAGGCCGTCGGCCGTGACCGTCGTAAAAAGGCCGTCAGCAGCCTGCACTGGACCGGTAAAGGCAGCCACGGAAATCATACATATAACCGCTGTCATCAGAACAAATTTCTTCATTACTCCACTTCCTCCCGATATCGTACCTGCAACTGCGTGATCGCAGTAATATTGCAACAATGAAGGCTTACTTATCAGCGATCGATTATAACCTCGCACATTGTTACAGTCATACATATCTCCATGCTTTTTGCAGCGCTATATTCAATGGCTCCGCATCATGGGATCATAAGCTAGCATATAACAGGAGTTTTATTTTTACAACTTTTTTTAACAGTCCGGTCGGTTTTTTGAGAAACCTGCTTCTTTTTCTTGAACTTCGTTTATTGCGGTGAACGTTTTGGCTGTTCATTCGACAGGCGACTATACCTTTGCTGACAGTCGCCTGGGATACTGCGCATTATGCCGGCAGGGAAATCATCTCTACAAGTCGTTTCTTTAAATCTTCGGTAACAGTGCCGCCATGGACCACGAGGGAAGTCCGCGGAACGCCGCCGAAAACACGACAGGCATGAACCAGCACCCGGTCGTCCCATATTGCATTGATATCATTTTTAATAAATGTATCGGCCGTGATGGCTTTGCCCCATCCCGAGAGAAAATTATTTACCACCCTGTTGACCATGCGGGGAACCATTTTAGAAGAATCCAGAAAACCGTCCCGCTCCGACTCCGGCATATCGTGCCTGTTTGCCAGAAGCCAGGCCAGGGAAACCATCTCATGAGCCACGACCGACTCCGATGCTATAACCAGGCCCCGTGCCGGTTCGTACACATATCCATCATCGGGTCCCACTGTGGAGAGAATTTTATCGGCGGTGGTGAGAACGAGTCTCTGTTTCTTTCTCAGCGTTTCAACGGTATTGGCCTCGGCTGTTTTCTCGTGCAGGCTCGAAGCATCATGATGGTATTCGAGCCGAGTATCGTGCCGCCAGTAACCCACGACGGCTTTCATGCCCAGGGTGCTTCCCGCCAGAATATGCCGTGAACAGCGGGGCATGAGGATGATATGGTCCGCCTCCTTGAGTATATTGGGCATCATGATGGACCCTTTCCAGTGCGATCCTTCTGCGGGCCTGTCTTCATAGAAGGCATCCCATCCCGCCTCCTCGAAGCAATGGAGCTCGGCACCGGCTGTCAGCACCGCCTGGGCCAGGCCCGCTCTTTCCATCAGCTTGCGGGAGCTTCCCTTCAGGGAATCTCCAGTGAACCGGACGAACTGAACTCCCGACATGTCTCCCACGATTATACGACGCGCCCCCTTCTCCCTGAGGAGCTCAATCATTGCTGCCACCGCAACGGGATTTGTCGTCGATGGATAGGGATTTCCCGAATTGTTTACTGTTTTTATAAAGACCGTATCCCTTTTCGTAAGCCAGGAAAAATCAGTGGCTGCCAAAGCTGTTTCCCGCACTACGGTTCTGATATCCTTTTCAGGAGATCCTTTGGCGGTCCCGCCGAGAAAAACTTTTGCCGGCGGTCCCTCCTTCACGGGTTTCCGAAGTCCATACCCCTTGCCTGAATCGGCACTGCCCGGGATGGGATTTATTGCCGTCATGGTTACTCCCGCCGCAATTTTCAAAAATTTTCTTCTTTCCATCGCTTCCTCCTTCCGGCATACGAAATAATTTATGACATGAATCTACTCATTATCATCTTCAAGCATGGTCACTGACCGGCCGATTCTTCCTGTCCCCGGGGTCCCTCAATAAGGACATCGACAATCCGGTTTATACCCAGAATACCGGCAATGAATATACCGCCCAGTATGACCTCAATGCCGATCCAGACCGGGACATTCGACCCTGATGAATGACCCGCCAGTGATGACACCAGGAAAAACATGAAGGCAAAGCTGTTGAACACCCAGGGAATCCTGTCCTTGAGCATGACAATGGAATAGACGAATATCCCTATGAAGGCCAGCTTTGCCGCCTCATGACCCAGGGACGGTCCGAGGACCTCAATAAATTTTTCAATCAGAAAGACACAGGCTATCCCCGCCGCACCCCCGGCAAGAATGGGGGGAATCATTTTTATATCCTCATGAACGACAAAGAAAAATATCATCACCAGGAAGGCCGGCCAGGCGGGAAGCGCCAGCCTGGCGCAGATTAATTCAAAAAGGATAATAAAGGCCACGAGAAGAAATCCGAAAAGAAGATTTCTCAATTTTGAACCGGCAACCTCCGTTCCAGTATCGGCGTGCGGTGCATCGGTATAGGCAAGAATACTGAACAATGATTTCATGAAAACCTCTCCATAATCGTTATTTCCTCAGTCTTTAGGAAATCCATAATTAATTCAAATATTAATTTATCAGATGTATAAAATATTAACACCGCGTCCGCATTATGCCCGTATGCTTTTATACTTGATTTTCCTTTCACACTATGATATATTAACAAAATTGTTAAAAAAAAATGAACTCAAATCTGCAGAGAGTTTATGGAGCAGCGGCTACCATGCACATGAATGGAATGAAACCGAAGCGAAGAGTTGTATTATTAATCGTCATAATGATTCTTATTACCGCCATTGTTGAATCCATCACTATTGGAATACTCTACCAGACCGCCCTGGAACAGGAAACTGCCCGGCTCATGGAAACCGCCCGCAGCCAGGCCCGTCTTATGGAAGCAGTTGCCAGATACGACAAAAAGCACAGCAGGAATGATCCATTGGGTCCCGTTGCGGGAACCCTGAGCCAGATCATTGAAGCACATAGAAACTACAGCGGTTTCGGAAAGACCGGTGAATTCACCCTGGCCCGCCTTGAAGGAAACACCATTGTCTTCATCCTGCGCCATCGTCACTATGACCTGGATGAACCGAAACCCGTTCCCTTCAGTTCACCCCTGGCCGAACCCATGAAACTGGCCCTGTCGGGGAAATCAGGTAACATTATCGGGAAGGATTACCGCGGCGAGACTGTCCTGGCAGCCTTTGAATTCGTTGATGTACTGCATCTCGGCATCGTGGCAAAAATAGACATGGCTGAAATCAGGGCCCCTTTCATTAAGGCCGGCATCATCAGCGCCATTATCGGCCTGGCCTCCCTGCTACTGGGGGCCCTCCTCTTCATTAAAGTCACGAATCCCATCATAGAGGGACTGTCGACAATGGTAAATGAACTCCGGGAATCACTGAACAATGTCAAGACACTGAAGGGCCTTCTCCCTATCTGCGCCTCGTGTAAAAAAATCCGCGACGACAGCGGATACTGGAATCAGATCGAATTATATATCATGGATCATTCCGATGCTGACTTCAGCCACAGCCTGTGTCCCGATTGCGCGGAAAAAATTATGAAGAAAGGATACTATCCGCAATAATCTTTCTCAGGACAGACAGGCTTTACTTCCGATCAGTGTTGATTCCCAGAGGCACATACAGGGGGCACCACCCCATGAAAGCCGTACCCAGGGGAATCAGGGCCAGGAGACCGAGCCAGCTCTGAAAATAAATGCCGGCCCCGGCAATAATCACGGCGGCGGCAATCCTTAACATCTTGTCCGTTTTTCCCACATTTTTTGTCACGATATCCACCTCTCTTTTTATTAGCTACCCCATTGGTGCAGCATATGAAGATAGGGCATGTATAATGTTACAAAATCGGCATAGTTTCGCCGATATATTTTCATCCCTGAACCTATCTGCATCGTCCTTGCACAGCCTGTGCCCCGACTGTGCAGATAAGATTTTGTACATTCCCTCGTGGACACAATCGCTGGAAAATCAGGTTTTATTAGTCTTAAAATAATAAAAAGGACAGCGGAAGTCACTCCTTTCCCGGAAAACGCAAAGCAATGGTCCCCGAGCATGAATTACGGGTGAGCATGAGACAGCCCTTCACGGTCGGATCAATGCTGTATTCTATTGCCAGTTCATCAAGCCAGCACTGAACACGAAAAATAACGCCGCACTCATAGTGATCCAGGACACCGATTCTTCTGACTCCCTTATAGGCGAAGCATTTCTTCCCGGTGAATTCCCAGTGAAGGGTATCATCATCTCCGAAACTCCACACGGCATTCATGAATTCAGGAATAAACAATTTTGAGACTTCCGTAAAAAATTCCCTGAAGCGCTGAAAAGATGAAATATCCTTCCTGGCGATGGCGAAGGTTTCCAATATTCTTTCAATCTCAAGATGCGCCAGGGAGCGTATGGCGGCTTTGTTCAGTTCATTGGTTTTTTCGATCCCCAGTTCGCGGAAGCAGTGGAAAAACCACATGCCGTCATGGGACATCCAGCATTTATTCAAAAGATCCACTGTTTCCGGAAGGGTCAGAGCATCCACACACTTCATATTTTCATCACCTCCCCGCTTATACAGGGCCGTTCATTTCCCTCACAGTAAAGATCAAAACGATGCCCGTTCCCGCTTCTGCCGCTCCTGAGTTCGAGAAGGCGACCGTAATAGACCGGTCCTTTGAGAAAAAATATCATCTTCACCGGCGCCGCTCCTTCCGGAAGGGGAAGCTCTGCCGCGCACCGGGCCGTAATCCTTATGGGCTGGGAGAAATCCCGCTCAAAACCGAACATGCGGGCGTATATTTTCCAGTAGTGAATGCCGTTGGTATCGCCGGAAATCCGGGCAAACCTGAAGCGGTCCTTCACCGGAAGATACCACTGTGCCGTTACCGGCGCTCCCTTAAGGGGTTCCGGCGACAGAAAGGGCGATGGATCAACGACGTCCCTGAATTTCCCTCGCAGCAGGTATGTCGTGACATTATCCCATATCCTGATTCCTTTAGAAATTATCTCCGAAGTGATATCGGTCTCAATGCCCCGCTCCGTTATCCGCATATCGGAATTATGACAGACGACGTCAACGGTATCGCCCGCATGCAGCGGCTTATACATGGTGATATTGTTCACGGTGTTGAGAACCCTGAAGAGGGAAAAGGGCATATCCTTTCTGCATAGAATACGCATGATGTAGGGATAGACAAGGGTGAAGGGATACAGAATATTCAGGTCCGGTGAAGGCGGCAGACCGCAGATTTCATTGAATGCCGCGACGTGCCCCTCCCGTATCCGTACACCCTTCCTCTCGATCCGTATGAGGGGGACCTCCTCCTTCGCCGTAAAGACGCTCTTCCGCGACGCAAAGGCCTTGAGCAACGTGCCCAGGGCCGAGGGATCGTCGTGGAATGACTGCATGATGATATGTGCCATGACGGGACCTCGCTCTATTTCGTTTCACCGGCCGCAGCCAGAGAATTCCATGCCGTACGGGAAAGCTCGTCCACGGCCGCGTCTATGGATGATACGGTTTTCCCGGCGAGATACATGCGGGCGAATTCCTGACAGGGACCGAGGAGAATGGCGACATACATGTCCCATGCCATTTTGCGGATACCGCCTGCCTTCACATGCCGGGCGAACCACTGCGAGATGCCCAGGACGAATTCCCTGTTGAGCCTGCTGAACTCATCGTCGGTGCCCGTCATAAAGGATTCATGGCGCATACGGAAAAGAAACCGGGCCCATTCGGGATTTGCGGCAACCCACCGAAGATGAAATGCTATGATGGCTCTGACCCCCCTGTCGGCCTCCGCTTCCCCTTCCAGCGCACCGAGGAGCCCCTGCTGGTATTGCACAATACCGTCCATGTACACGGCGGCAGCCAGTTGCTCCTTACTCCTGAAATGATGATACATGCTGCCCACACTGGCGCCGGAACGCTCACAGATGTGGGACATGCTTGTTTCCGTGAATCCCCGTTCGGTAAAGCAGGAAAGAGCCGCCTGGAGAATCTGCCGGCGCCTTTCACCGGAACTTTCATGAACTGCATTCATTTTCTTCATACTAGAATGATATTCTAGAATATCATTCTAGTCAACTCTTTTTTTAAAAATACCTTACAAAAACAGCAATCGCGGGTCCGGACACAGGGTCGCGTACGTATAGGACATTGCGGAACATGATCATACCGGGAAAACAAAATAGAGGTCCGTGAAAATTATTACGGCAGCGTATACTACTTCATTTCGTCACCATAATAGCGGCAAACAGGGCAGGAAATCACCGTGTGTGGAACGCTTTATCTAATGCCTGGTCCCGTCATCGGAATGCATGAAACTGGCAAAGACATCCCCCTCATCAATATGATGCGGGATGTTTTTCTCATGCCGGTAAAATTCATCGGGATGCATGAAACTGGCAAAGACATCGCCTTCATCAATATGGTGCGGGATGTTTTTTTCATGCCGGTACCATTCATCGGGATGCATGAAACTGGCAAAAACATCCCCCTCGTCAATATGGGGTGCTATGTTTTTCATGACGTTCAACCTCCTGCGGAGTATTTGTCTATAATATACACATGGCAGTCGGGTAAAACAATATTTCCAGGATAAACAGGCAAGGGACGGGTATTCTAATACAAGGATTCCTTCTCAAAGGCTTGAAATTTTTAAAGGTGTCCGCTGCGCATGGCTGCCACGAGGAGGTCCGTAAACCTGCTGTAGCTCCTCCGCCCATCCTTCTGATTGCTGGCCCTGAGAAAAAGGTCGTTCCAGGCGCTGAATAGTTTCCGGGCCCGTCCCTGGTGGGACTGCCAGAATTTCCGGTTATTATCAATCTCGGCAAGCACGCGACAGTCAAGGCGCTTCAGTATCGCCTCGTATCGCGCCGTATCTTCCCTCTTCAGGTTTCCCAGAAGGTACATGACAGCCGTGACCCGGGCCGAATACCGAAGCTCTGCCGAGGCTGACGCGGCGCAGACCCGGTAGGCGATGAAGTTGGCCTCGTTCTCCCGGGCGAATCCCCGCTGGTGGGCCATTTCATGGGCCATGACAAAGGGCCGGGTAACGGCGGGGATATTGCCGTTGAGGGTCACTTCACCTGTAAAGGGAAAATAGAAGCCCGCGGTGCCCATTCTGCTGAGAATCGCGGAGAAGGAATACTCCTTGGGCCGCCCATAGGTTCCCGACAGGAGGGGACTTAAAAACCGGCAAGTCCCGAAGGAATCATCAACGGCATGAATCAGATCTTCACGGTTTCCCTTCAGCATTATTCCCCCGGCATCACGCGTCACCGCCGGCACCTCAAGAACAGCACCGCGATTCATCTCGGCTATGCAGCGTTCCAGTTCACTCACGGTAACAGCGCCCGTTTCATATCCTTCGATCCTCTCCAGGGTCCACCGGTTGTTGTTGCATCCCCAGAGAAAAATAAACAGGAAATAAATGATGCCAGCTGCCAGAAAGACATGGCGCACCAGGCGCCCCAGCTGCGTCCGTATCTTCACACGGCGGCGCGCCATGCGCACCACGGCACACACAATCCTGAATAAGAAAAATAACACCGCCCCATAGATAAGAAACTCGGCCAGGGAAAAAGGGAGTATCCCCGTCACCATGCTCAGAATAGAAGCCATGGCAGGATAGAGGCGCCGCGAATAAACGTGCTCGATAAAATCGGGAACCCATGCCGATCCCGCAAAGAGCAGTACCGAAAAGGGAAACAGCCCAAAGGCCAGTGATGTGGACAGTATTTTCCGTGTGTTCATGCTGTTTATAAAATAATCTGATTATTGCTGAGAGCTCCTTATACCGGTGAGGCTTAAAAATATCAATACATTTTCCCCGGAGAACTACCCGGATAGCACATCCCTCATACCGATAAAAATAAAAAGGGGGCCGAAGCCCCCTTTCCTTCATTTAAAATAAGTGAATTATTCAGCGCTACCAGGCACCCGTTGTACAGAACTCATCGATGGCAGCAGCCGCCTTTCTCCCGGCACCCATGGCCTCGATGACCGTTGCCGCGCCGGAAACGATATCACCGCCGGCAAATACGCCTTTTTTGCTGGTCTTCATGGTCTCGCTGTCAACCACGATAGTTCCCCACTTTGTAGTATCGAGCCCCGCGGTACTCTTCTGGATAATGGGATTGGGTGCGTTCCCTATGGCAATAATGGCCACGTCGACATCAATGATAAACTCCGAGCCCTTCACCGTAACGGGACGCCTTCTTCCCGATTCATCGGGCTCGCCCAGTTCCATGCGGAGGCATTCCACGCCTTTCAGATTGCCCGATTCATCTCCGAGAAATCGCACCGGGTTCGTCAGGAGCTGGAAGTTGATTCCCTCCTCATCGGCGTGATGTATCTCCTCGAGGCGGGCCGGCATTTCGTCACGTGACCGGCGGTACACCAGGTAGACATTCTCTGCGCCCAGCCTGTTGGCCACACGTGCCGCGTCCATGGCAACATTCCCGCCGCCGAATACGGCGATATTTTTCCCCCTGATGATGGGTGTATCGTATTCGGGAAATTTATAGGCCTTCATGAGATTGGCCCTGGTGAGATATTCGTTGGCGCTGTAAACTCCCTTGAGATTCTCTCCTGCTATGTTGAGAAAGAGCGGCAGTCCGGCCCCGGTCCCCACAAACACGGCATCATAATCCCGGTCCAGCAGGTCATCGACGGTCTGGGACATTCCCACAACCCGGTTCAGGACCAGTTCAACACCTCGTTTTTTCAGCGCTTCAATTTCATAATGCACGATCTCCTTGGGCAGCCTGAACTGGGGAATCCCGTACACCAGTACTCCGCCGGGGCTGTGGAGCGCCTCGAAAATAGTCACGGCATAACCCCTCTGCGCCAGGTCTCCTGCAGCGGTAAGCCCGGCCGGCCCGGCGCCGATAATGGCGACTTTTTTGTCCTTCTTCCCGTCTGCTTCACGGGCCGCGGTGTTTTCCACCTCGCGTTCATAATCGGCCACGAACCGTTCCAGCTTGCCGATGGCCACGGGTTCGAATTTCCTGCCCAGGATGCACTGCGCCTCGCACTGCGACTCCTGGGGACAGACCCTGCCGCACACCGCCGGAAGAGTATTGGTCCTTTTCAACACGGAAAAGGCCCCGGAAATATTCCCATCGGTGATCTCTTTAATAAAACCGGGAATATCAACATTCACGGGGCAACCCTCGACACAGGCAGGCTTCTTGCACTGTATGCAGCGCGACGCCTCCAGCATGGCCGTTTCCTTCGAGTAGCCCAGGGGTATTTCATTGAAATTATTTTTTCTCTCGGCCGGTGTCAGTTCCGGCATTTTCTGTCGTGGTATCCTGTCTTTCATAGTTAATTCCTGTCCAAACCGATTCTGCACGCGTGCTTATGTTTTTCATCGGAGACGCGTTCCTCCCCGCGATACGTGCCCAGGCGCGATACGAGCTCGTCGAAATCAACCTCGTGTCCGTTGAACTCCGGTCCGTCAACGCACGTAAATTTCGTTCCGCCACCGATGGTTACACGGCACCCGCCGCACATTCCCGTTCCATCCACCATGATCGAGTTAAGACTGACAAAAGTGCGGATGGCCGGTTCCCTGGTCATGTCGCTTACGGCCTTCATCATGGGAACAGGGCCGATGGCAACGACAACATCTACATTTTCTTTCGCCATGAGGTCCCGGAGTGCTCCGGTGACAAAGTCCTTTTTGCCGTATGAACCGTCATCGGTGCAAACGATGGTTTCATCGCCTATGGCGCGCAGCTCGTCTTCGAGGATGAGAAGGTCTTTCGAACGGGCACCCAGTATATTGACGACCCTGTTGCCGGCCTCCTTCATGGCCCGGGAAATGGGATAAAGCGGCGCAATGCCGATACCGCCGCCGATACAGGCCACGGTTCCGTACCGCTTCACGTCAGTGGGATGGCCCAGCGGTCCGGCAATATCCTGCAGATGGTCCCCTTTTTTCAGCAGAGACATTTTCCGTGTCGTCACCCCCACGATCTGGTAATAGAGGGTGATGGTGCCTTTCTCTTTATCGGCGTCGGCGATGGTGAGGGGAATCCTCTCGCCGAATTCATCAATCCGCAAAATTATAAACTGGCCGGCTTTTCGGTACTCGGCGACATACGGAGCGTCAACCACCATTCTTCCCAGTGTAGGCTGAACAAGATCATTTGAATGAATGGTATGCATGTTATTTTCCTCTGAGTGCATTTTATAAATTTCCAAAGGCCTTGATGGAATTGCAGGGGAATGATAAAAATGCCGGGATTCATAAACGAATCCCGGCACTTGATTTTTCTATACAATCCCCGCGGCGAGCATGGCCCTGGCTACCTTGGTAAACCCGGCGATATTCGCTCCCATCACATAGTTGCCTTTCTGGCCGTAAGCTTCGGAAGCCTCGAGGCAGGCCTTATGAATGTTTTTCATGATAGTGTGGAGTTTCTGATCGACTTCTTCCCTGCTCCAGGACATGCGAAGACTGTTCTGGGACATTTCAAGGCCCGATGTGGCGACTCCGCCCGCATTAGCGGCCTTTCCGGGACCATAGAGAATCTTGTTCTCCAGATAGATATCCACTGCATCGGGTGTTGACGGCATGTTGGCGCCTTCAGATACGCATATGCAGCCGTTGTCGATGAGGGCCTGCGCGTGCTGGCCGTTGATCTCATTCTGTGTTGCCGAAGGATAGGCGATATCAACTTTCAATCCCTGCTCCCTGATTACATCCCAGATGCTTTTTCCGTCGAAGTATGAACAGTTATACTTGTCGGCGTATTCTTTTATTCTTCCCCTGCGGACATTTTTCAGTTCCATGACGAACTGGAGTTTTTCCGCGGTAATGCCCTTTTCATCGACGATGGTACCGGCCGAATCGCACAGGGATATTACCTTGCCGCCCAGGGCATTTACTTTCTCAACCGTGTACTGGGCCACGTTGCCGGAGCCGCTCACAACGACGTTTCTGCCCTTGTGATCCAGTCCCCGTGTTGCGAGCATTTCAGCGGCGAAGTATGTTGCGCCGTAACCGGTCGCTTCGGGGCGGACAAGGCTTCCGCCGTACTCAAGTGCTTTACCGGTCAATACACCGGTATGCTCATTTGTTATTTTTTTATAGTATCCGAACATGAATCCGATTTCCCTGCCACCTACGCCGATGTCGCCTGCGGGAACGTCTATATCGGCACCGATATGACGATAGAGTTCACGCATGAAGGCCTGGGTGAAGCGCATGACTTCCATGTCTGATTTTCCCTTGGGATCAAAATCCGAACCACCCTTGCCGCCGCCCATGGGAAGCGTGGTGAGGGAGTTTTTAAAAATCTGCTCAAACCCGAGAAATTTGATGATACCGAGATTTACCGAGGGGTGAAAACGAAGACCGCCCTTGTAAGGACCGATGGCGTTGTTGAACTGCACGCGGAATCCCCTGTTGACCTGGACATTGCCCTTATCATCGACCCAGGGAACCCTGAACATGATGACACGGTCCGGTTCCACGATACGCTCATAGAGACCTGCTTTGACAAATTCCGGGTGTTTTGCCACCGTTGGCTCAAGAGAATCGAGAACTTCCTGTACGGCCTGGAGAAACTCCTTCTGATCAGGGTCTCTCTGTTTTACTTTTTCAAAAACTTCTTTTAGAACCGACATTGAATGACTCCTTTATTTATTTGAGTTTTTTATTTTTTTATATTTAGTTATTCTAAATTTTCGTTTATATTCGTTAGAATAACTAATATTTCATTTAGCATGACTATCTTTTTGTCATTTTCTGTTGTCCAATTAATTTTTTGAAGAGTTGAACCAGGGACGGCAAATTTTACATTACCGTAACATAACGGGGAGTGAAGGGTGAAGCAGGATAAAAAGGGGCATTTTATTGGTGTTTCCGGGGGTTCAGTCACTGCAAAGATAGTAGAGCCTGCATATCCGGAGGGTATCATAGTCGACGGAGCCTCCCAGCTCTTCGAATACGGGTTTTAGAAATTCATGGCCGTGCCGGTCAAAAGCCGCAATAACTGACGAAATACGCCCCGCATCGAGCGAAAGAAGCGGCTGCAGACCGGCCGATGTAATCGAATATCCGTCCTGGACATATTTTTTGAGGTTCGAAATAACGGTTATTCTCTGCACTCCTTCCGCAGCTTCTATCTCGGGAATTGAACGCCCTGCATTATACAGCTCGCCGATCTGAACATGTCTCGGTTTTTTTACATATTCACGCGGAGCGGGAATTTCGATAGTTTTGTCAATAATTCCTTTTTCCTGGCAATACTCTTTAACGATGGAAATAATTATTTCTCCGAATTTCTGGATCTTATGCGCACCGATGCCGTGAATCGTCATGAGACTTTCTCTGCTCTGCGGATAGGCCTCTGCAATTGCCATGAGCGTTTTATCTGAAAATATTACATAGGGAGGAACATTCGCTTCCGCGGCAAGAGCCCTTCTTTTTTCACGGAGCAGTTCAAAAAGCGTGCCGTCATAACCGATGCCTGCAGCGGGGGTTTTTGGCGCCGTGACATTTTCACCAATCCGCCCCATCACTCTTTCAAGTCCTCTCATCACGGCATGTCCCTTTTCAGTAAGCTTCAGCTCACCGTAACTCTGCATGTCCTGCACAAGGAGTCCCTTCGTGACAAACTGCCGTGCCATGTTTTTCCATGACTGCACGGAATAGTCTCTGCCGATACCGTACGTGCTCAATCCATTATGCCCCAGCTCTCTGATCCTGGCTGCGCCGGAACCGCGCAGGACCTGGACAATATGCCCCGTGCCGAATTTCTCGCCCGTTCTTTTAACACAGGAAAGGAACATCTGCGCCGCAACGGTCAGGTCATCACTCTGCTCCCGGGGTGAAACGCAGTTGTCGCACATGCCGCAGCTCTCCCTGCTGTATTCCTCGCCGAAATAGGTGATGAGGGGTATACGGCGGCAGCACTCCGAATCGGCATAGTTGACCAGGGCGTTCAGCTGTGATACCGCGGCCTTCTTTTCTATATCATCGGATTTCTGATCAATAAAGTAACGGATCTTATGTATGTCCGAATAGCTGTAAAGAAGGAGACACATGGAATCGACCCCGTCGCGACCGGCGCGACCCGTCTCCTGGTAATACGCCTCAATACTCTTGGGGAGATCATAGTGAATGACAAATCTGACATTGGTCTTATGTATTCCCATACCAAAGGCGATTGTGGCGACAATTATCTGCACCTCATCTTTCAGAAAAAGTTCCTGGTTTTTGCGCCGATCCTCATCGGTCAGTCCCGCATGATAGGGCCGCACCGAATATCCATGTTTTTTCAGGCTCATGTAAATGCGGTCGACACTGTCGCGTGAAAATGCGTAGATTATACCAGATTCTCCTTTGTGCCCCGAGAGAAATTCCAGCGTCTGCTTCAAAGCGTCGTTTTTTTGCGTTATGCGATAAAACAGGTTGTCCCTGTTAAAACTCGCGATAAAGTCGGCAGTCGCGCTCATCTCCAGGTTTTTCCTGATATCGCCCCGCACTCTCTCCGTCGCCGTGGCAGTCAGGGCCATGCAGACCGCACGGGGAAACCTTTTCCGCACCTGCGCTATCATCCGGTATTCCGGCCTGAAGTCATGGCCCCACTCGGAAATACAGTGTGCCTCGTCAATGGCAAAACAGTCGACGGTAACGGAGGTGAGCAGCAGGAGTATATCATTTTTCAGCAGGGTCTCGGGTGCTACATACAGAAGCTTTGCCTTGCCATCCCGGATAAGAGCGATATTCGAGCCGTATTCGTCACGCGAGATCGAGCTGTTGAGCAGCACCGCCTCGACTCCAAGCTGCTTCATCTGGTCAACCTGGTCTTTCATAAGGGAAATAAGCGGTGAGATGACGACGGTAAGCCCGGGAAACATCAGCGCGGGTATCTGGTAGCAGATCGATTTCCCGCCGCCCGTGGGCATCACCACCAGGGCATCCTTTTTATTCATGACCGCTTCAATTATCTCGGCCTGCAGGGGCCGGAAGGTTTCGTAGCCGAAGATCTCCGCCAAAATTTCCCGTGCCCTGTCTATAGCGGTGCTGCCCATATCTGACATATCTTTCTTCCTGATATATTATTCACGTCTTAATATAATACGCCTGAAACCATTTAAGGATTAACTATTTTTCAAAAATAATGCGCGGGGCCTTAACAATAATTCATCATGGGATTCGCAGTGACGCCACTCAGAACATACCGGAAGACTCAGCTGTAGCAGACAATCCTCTGGGATATGATATCCGCCGCGATGCTTACCGTACCGCCGCTCACATCGTAGACGTGTACGATGTCCGCATAGGCCCCGCTGTCGGGTAAAATGCTCAGGATACCATTTTCATATTGACGGAGAAAATCCATGTTGAGATAAACCCCCTGTTTTTCAGGGAAAAGGGCTATATAGAATATTTCCGTTTCCACCAGGTCCTGGAAAAAGTGAGTACCGAAGGAGAGCTCGGGCATGACATTCTCGCTCATCTGCGCCAGTTCAACGAGGACCCTGATATTATTTATCTCGGCGAACCGGACCGGCACGCCCAGGGACGGTGTCGTGGTGCCCCACCGGCCGGGACCGATGAGCATGGCGGGGAAATTCATGCGGTCGTCGATCAGCCTGTTCAGCTTCCCCACCAGCCTGGCCACATCGTACTTTCCCGACTGGTTCAGACGGGAATATCCTTCCGGATCGACATAAATGATCCGTGTAATGGGCTGCAGTATGCTTCCCCCGAGAAAGTTCCCTTCGCTGCGAAAAAAGGTCCGGGCTTCATCGATGTTTTCAGGAATGGCAACGTTCATCTTCAGCCCCTTTGCCTGATAGGGTCGGCACTGGAGCAGGTTTATTTTATACCTGCCGTCGGAGGCGAAATTGACGGTAAATTCAATATCAACGGGATAGTCATAGGCCTCTTCGATGGTCTGCATCAGTTCCCTCATCTGATCGGGGAACTGCGTCTCGGCCAGGAGATACCGGAAATTGATGAGCCAGGGCGTGGCTTCCTTCAGGCCCATATCGCGGATGCGCTGGGCCAGGTCCAGATCCATCTCGGCGAAACGGTTCATGTCAAGTTCGGGCAGATCGGCAAGAAGCCGGCCCAGGGTGATTGTCTCGATGGCATTCGTTTCGATATTGAGGATATCGACGTCGTGCTGCGAAAATTTCCGCAGATCATCCATCCCCGACAGGGGCTGTACCTGGGGCGCATCCAGGGCGACAATGCGGGGATAGTCGCCTTCCACCCGGTTGACGGCCCGGGTCCCCAGGCCGAAGACTATCCTCATCATGCCCGCCTCGGGGTCCATGCCCTGCTTCCACACATAGGTATTGTAAGAGAGGCCCACACCGCCGATATCGGGGAAAAAATAATTCCGGCGGTGGGCGCCGGACACGCGCTGCACCAGGAGCGCCATCTGCTCATCCATCTGGTCCAGGCCGCGCTGGAGGCGGTACGCCAGGGCGTCTTCGTTCATGGTGCTGGCATAAACGAGGCGGATGGCCCGGGTAAATTCCTGGTAGCGTTCCTGGGGGCTGCCCTGGTTGACACAGAAATAGCTCTCGTATTTACCCGCGAAGGCGTGGCCGTAAGCGTCCTCGAGGAGACTACTGGAACGGACAATGAATGGCGACTGACCGAAATATTCGATTATCTGCTGAAACTGTTCCTTTATGGCATCAGGGAAAGTTCCTTCCATCATGCGCTCACACAGTTCCGGAGCGGCCGTGAAATAGCCCTCCTTGGTCTTATGCTTCATGAAAAGGCTCCACAGGCCGTTCTGCACAATATAGGTATAAAACACATCGGAACCGATATAGAAGGAATCGTGGGGTTCCAGGAGATTATGCCATTTGTGGCCGCTGTCGTTCATCAGCATCTTCCGTGCGATGAGCATGCCCGTGGTCTTCCCGCCGATAAACCCCGTACCGATGAGGCGGTCATTGATGGCGATAAAATCATCAATAATGAAATGTTTCCTCACCAGGGAAAAAATTCTTTCATCGCGGCCGATGATGATCCGGCACAACCGGTTTATCATATCGATATTATCCTCTTCGCAGTAATCACCGCATTTGAGGGCTTCCACTTCGAGAAAAAGGCGGTCCCAGAAATCAAGGTTCCTCTTGGTTACCTCCGTTGTTATCTTATGAAGATAATGGATAAAATCCGCCGCGTCGGCACTGCTGATAATGGGCGTAAACTTTTCCCCCTCCTTCTTGTGGGGAAAAAACATGGTGGGCGAATAACGGTTCAGCACCTTCAGGGGATGCACATAATAGCTCCCGCCGAAATGGTGAATGTCGATGAGCAGCTGCGTCGTTTCCCTGATGCGGGCAATGGTTTTATAGTCATGGCTGTTTCGGAGAAGGGCGAAATAGGCCACGGTATTGAGAACAAAGAGATGGGGACAGGTTATAACGAAAAAATTTCCGATCATGAGGTCCGTGGCCCAGGCTGAAAGAAGGTCGGAAAGACAGTCGAAGATATAGTAGGCTTCTTCCCCCTCAAGGTCGATTATGGTATACACTTCATGAGCGAAAGATTCGAAACCGGAAAAGGCGTTCAGCTGGTAGGTTTTAATCCTGGCGTCATTGGTGTCAACCACGGGAGGGTGCGTGGCGAACCGCATATAGATGAGTTTCCTCCCTTCCTGCAGTGACTGTTCCAGGAAGGGTTTTACAAACTCCATGTAATCCTCGATACTGTCAACCTGCCATACGACATTGTCTCCCAGGTTAAGATTGTTCACGATATGATCAAGGCCCTCAAGGCCCGTGCTGGCCGTAACAATTGGTTTCAATACCGCATCCTTCCGAATCAACATTTTTTATACACTCTCTCAGATTAACAAATCGGTCTACCATGAGTCAACTGCAAAATAAAAGAACCTCTATAAATCATTCAATGGATAGCACCACAGGGAAAGGGGGCACACGGATATTATTATTGAAAAGCTATTTTTCAACTGGGACTATGGGCGCGCTTAACAATGCGGATGACGATTATAAAAGAAAAAGCAAATCTCTTTAAACTCTGTGTCTCCAGCGAGCTGCAGCGAGAGGGTGGTAATACTCAGTGCAGATAAAAACTCATAATCCCTTTACTTCAGTAAAATGTACACCATCTCGCAGTCCTGGCCTGCCGTCTTCCACTGGGAAATAAAGGAGCTCTCAAGAACAAGGGAATCACCCTTGTTCAAGGATACCGTATCCGAGTTGATGATCAGGTCAATGTATCCCTCGGTCACGGTGAGATATTCCGTGCCCTTGTGCAGGAGGATGGGCCCCTCTATGACGCTGTTTTTTGCCACAGTCACGGCATAGGGTTTGATAGGGATATCGTGATGTTCAACGAGTTCTTCAACCATGACCGGTCTTGCCGTTTTGCTCCGCTGGACGCTCTTTCTTGTTAAATGGTATCCCCTTTCCTTTTCGCTTTCCAGTCCCGTGCCTATAAAGTAGCCCAGGGGCTTGTTGAAATAAGCCGCCATCTGTACCAGGGACTGCAGCGACGGTGAAATAAGGTTATTCTCGATCTGTGATATGGCTCCGGCAGTCATGCCCAGCACCATGGATAGTTCGGACTGGGTGATCTTTTTCTCCTTGCGGAGTTTCTTCACCTTTTCACCGATGCGGATGACTTCATCGATGCGGTCCGATTTAAACCGTATCTCCTTGTCGATGATCCTGAAATAACGGGGCTCGATATCATGAAAGGAAGGCCTGTTTTCCAGCTTGTTTATGCTGATCTGGTAATAATCCATGTGCGAGGCGTTCAGGGCGAATATCACCTGCGTAATGTGCGTAATGCTGGCGATGAATTCCTTTGAGTGGGCGTCGCGTTCGAATATCCAGTATGCCAGCGTGTTCAGATCATAGAGCTTGGGACATTTGAAGGCAAAAAAATCGATCACATCCCTCTCGTTTTTCCAGAGCTCAAAGAGCCCCGTGAGACTGTCGAAGATATAAAAGGAACCGTCCTTGTTTTCTTTCTCCACGTTGTTCAGGACCGAGGTGAACACCGATACGTCGCGGGGATTCTCGACACAGATGAAGCGTTGCGGATCAAGGTTCTTATCCTGGTAAAAATCGAGAAAAACGGGATCGCTGTTTCCCTTGCCATGCGTAAAGGCGTCAATAAGGGTGATATTTTTCCGGAAAAGATAATCATACCGTTTTTTAATCGTATGCGGGGAATAATTCGAATTGATATAGATGATATTACTCTGGAAATCACTGTTGGTATCAAAAAAGGCCTTTATGAAGCTGTCAATGGAGACGCCGTCGGAAACCTGCCAGACAACGTTGTCGCCCAGACGGAGGCCTCCTGTTATTTCGTCGATATAGGATACGCCCGTACTTATCATGCTCTCCTCCTGTGCAGCCGCCGTCACTTTTTATGCAAAAGCCCGATGACTACATTGGGAGAGGAAGGTATAACTGACAAGTTATTTTTAGACATAAAATGTATTGAGCAGGAAATATTTATCAGGGAAACATCAATAATAATGTGGCCACAGGGGCACAGAGTCACAGAGAGCCGAGCGGAACGATATAGTTTTTATGAGATGTTTACATAAAAAAGCAAAAGGCGCGTATCAGGGTTTTATTGTATTAATTAAAGATAAATTGTTCACACAATAAATTATATTTGACAATATCCCTACCATGATATTTTTTGTACCAAACGGTCAGTATATTTCAGGAAACAATTATGAAGGAAAAAACAAAGGGCGAAATGACACGGGATCATATTCTGGGTACGGCGGTATCCCTCATAAACACACGGGGATTCGGCAATACGGGTATTTCCGACATCATCGAAGCCACGGGCGTCAAAAAGGGAAACCTCTACTTTCACTTTCACAGCAAGCAGGAGCTGGGTCTTGCCATCATCGACGAAGCTACCCGGCAATATAACGATTATCTGAAGGGAAAAGTGAAAGGTGATACGTGCCTGGAAAAACTTTACAGCCTGGTGGACGCCGTGTTCCGCTATCATCGGAGCCGCGGGTTCACGGGCGGATGCATCTTCGGCAATACGGCCCTGGAAATGGCCGACACGAACGAGGAATTCTCCCGGCGCATCGGCCGTATATTCCAGGAATGGGTAAGCATGATAACATCCCTTATTGAGGGAGCCGTAAAGGCCGGTGAACTGGACTCGTCAATCGTTCCCCCGGCCCTGGCAAAGCATGTCGTGGCCCTTCTCGAAGGGGGCATCATGCTGTCACGGGTAAGCAAGGATGAGAGGGATATGCGCCAGTGCATAAGTTCTCTTAAGGAGCTGATTGAATCGAAACGAAAGGCATAGAACCAGTGGCATTCACGGACTGATATTTACCCTGGACGATTAACATACTGCACGACGAGGTACGGCGATGATCAAGAAAGCGGATATAATCACGAAGGCAAAGGAACTGGGATTCGACGATATCGGATTCACCACGGCGGAACCCTTCACTGAACACCGCAGGATTCTTTCGGGCCGCATGGAGGAATACGGATGGGCCGAGTCGGCCGGTCTGCAGCTGCTGAAGGGCTGTGATCCCGCCGAAATACTTCCCGGGGCCGAATCCATCATCGTCCTTCTCGACGTCTATTTCAAGGAATCCTTTCCGGCCTGTATTGAGCATAATTTCGGCCGCTGCTACCTCGACGATGACCGCGTCACGAAGGACGGCCTGACCCTGCGGATCAAGACCTTCCGCAGCTACCTCAGGGATAACGGCATCGACTCGAAGGTTCCCTTCAATCTCCCTCACCGGGCGGCCGCGGCCCGTGCCGGCCTGGGTACCTTCGGTAAAAACTGCCTCCTCTACGCCGAACGGGTGGCACGCAAAAGCTCCTGGATCATCCCCATGGCCGTGGTGACAGACCAATCCTTTGAACCGGACACCCCCACGGTGCGCATGGGATGCCCCGACTGGTGCCGGAACGCCTGCGTCGCAGCCTGTCCCACGCGGGCGCTGAAAGGAGACGGCACCATCGATCCGCGCCGCTGTATATCCTACCTGACATACTACGGCGACGGCCTGACCCCCCGTGAGTTGCGGGAACCCATGGGCATGTACGTCTACGGCTGCGACCGCTGCCAGAACGTATGCCCCCGCAACGAGGCCTGGATGTCCCAGGAATTGCCGCAGAACAGGCGTGTCGCCCTGAAGGCCGAAAACTTCAACCTCTCTCGCCTGCTCCATATGGACAAGGATTACTTTGAAAAACTGGTGTGGCCCCATATGTTCTACATGGGTTATAACAACATCTGGCGGTGGAAAATGAACGTGGCTCGCGTCATGGGCAACAGCGCCGACCCGGTATATGTTCCGGACCTGGTACGCTCTTTCAGGGAGAACGACGATGAGCGGGTGAAAGCCATGGCAGCCTGGGCCCTGGGCCGAATGGGCGGCACCGATGCCCGCTGCGCCCTGGAGGAATTCAGCGGCGGCAGCACGGGTATTGTGCGCGAGGAGATAGACCTGGCTCTAACACCGGTATAATGTATTGACATAAAAATCAAATTCCCCCGTAGTATGACATAAACGCTTACTATCAGGATATCACTGTCATGAAAGAACTGAAAACAGAGGTGCTCATCTGCGGCGGCGGGATCATCGGTCTCACCATTGCCAGGGAACTGGCAAATCGCGGCAATGCCGACATACTGATCATCGAAAAAGAAGAAGCCGTGGGGCTCCATGCCTCGGGGCGCAACAGCGGTGTTCTCCACGCCGGAATTTATTACGCCCCGGACAGCCTGAGGGCCGCATCGTGCCTGCGGGGAAACCGTCTCATGAAGGAATACTGCCGCGAACACGGGCTTCCCCTGCTGGAATCGGGCAAGGTGATAGTCGCAAAAACCGAAGAGGAGCTGCCGGTCCTGGACGAGTTGTACCGAAGGGCCCAGGCAAACGGCTCGCCCGTATCAATGCTGAACGAAAAAGAGCTGGCAGAACTGGAGCCTTCGGCGCGCACCAGGGAAAGAGCCCTGCATTCACCGGAAACAGCCATGGTGAACCCCAAAGCAATAATGAAGAGCCTTTATGATGACCTGGCAAAGAAAAAGAATATCACCATCCTCACCGGGACAAAATTCCTGAAGCAGCAGGGTTCGGGCTCAATACTCACCGATAAAGGCCCCATTCAATTCAATACATTTATCAATGCGGCAGGAGCTTACAGCGACCGTATAGCCCATGCCTTCGGCCTGGGACGCGATTACCGGCTCATTCCCTTCAAGGGGACGTACCGGAAGCTCTCACCGGCAAGCGAGGTAACCGTCAGGGGAAACATCTATCCCGTGCCCAATATTCGAAATCCCTTCCTGGGCGTTCATTTTACCCGGGGTGTTGACGGCACGACCTACATGGGACCCACGGCCATTCCTGCTTTCGGCCGCGAGAACTACGGCCTCGTGGAGGGCATGGATTCCGAGGCGCCGGCCCTTCTTCTCTGGGACGCCCTGCTCCTCTTCAGCAATGCGGGCTTCCGTCATATAGCCCTGAGCGAACCGGCCAAATATATCGGAAAATTTTTCTTCAGGGACGCGGAAAAACTGGTGCGGGGGCTCCGTCCCCGGGATATCATCCACTCCGATAAATCAGGCATCAGGCCCCAGCTCATCGACGGGAAAAAACGCGAGATGATCATGGATTTTATCGTGCTCATAGACGGCCCTTCCCTGCATATCCTCAATGCCATTTCACCGGCCTTTACGGCCTCCATGGATTTTGCCCGCATGATTGTTGATGAGTATCTCTGAAAGAAGACGGTGGAAATTCTGCGGCCGGGTGCTTCATGCCTTAAAAGAACGGAAAATCACCCGACCGCTGAAGGAAATTCTATACTTCGTGGATGCACTCCACGGGACACACATCAGCGCAGGCGCCGCAGCTTGTGCAGGCATCCTCGTCAATGATCCTTATCCCGTCTTTCTTCGCAGAAATGGCTTCTACGGGACATTCGGGTTCGCAGGCACCGCAGGCCGTACATTCATCGGCATTGATTCTATATGCCATCGTCAACCTCCACAGGAGAATTTTTATCTGGTTCAAGAACTCAGTAGATTTATTTTACACAAAAAAAAGCAAAATGTCAATACTTGAAACAATCCGGGGGCCAGGTCCCTCATTCAACCTTCCAGTTTTCATAATATTCCCACCCGACAATGGTGGTCACTTCCTTCAGCTCCCTGTTCTTTTCCACCAGAAGTGCCTTCAGCACATCGCCCGATGAAAGCATGCCGATATAGGCGTCATTTTTTTTTATGAGCAGGTGGCGCAGTTTCATGCCGAGAAATTTATCCATGAGATTGTAAACCGAATCGGTATGCTGAGCCCATTTGAGCTGGGTCGTCATATGGTCCCTGACCCTTGATTTACGGCAGTCAAATCCATCCCTGGCGGAGTTATGAACCAGATCCCTCTCTGTCCAGATTCCCACGATGGCATCGCGCGCGTCACGGACCAGGACAGCGCCGATATTATTCCTGGCCATGACCTGCAGCGCTTCGAAGAGCGTCGAATCGGCAGGGACCGTTATCAGACTGCCCACATTTTTTTTCTTTTCGTTTAGAATTTCCCCCGCTGTCTTCATGAAGAACCTCTTTTCACCTTATATCGTCGATGATTGATATGATATTCTATGATGTTGAAAAAATCAAGATTATTTTAGTATTTTACTATATTTTTAATTTCAAGATTGACAAAACTTTCTTAACTATAAAAATCTACCTTCAAAATAATGACGTTGCCAATATAATCAAAATATTCTTTAAAACAGGAGTATATTTCTGCATGAATAAAAACACCGACCGGATCAGCCGATTTCTCACAGTCATGGACGGTTCCTTCAGAATGAAGCCGCCGCAATGGGTCCTGGACACATCACGGGAGGGTCAGAGCCTGGTCATTGTCGATGTCCGTGAGAGAAGCGCCTTCGAAAAGTCCCGGATTTCAGGCAGTATCAATATCCCCCTGAAGGAGCTTCCCGATCTCCATGAAAAGATGATCACGGACCGCCAGGCTACTATTGTCTGCGTCTGTAACGGCAGCGTCCAATCAGCCTATGCCATAATGTTTCTCTATACCCGTGGTTATGAAGAGGTTTACAATCTTTCCGGCGGTATCGGCCGATGGCAGAAGGAAGAGCTGCCCATGGAAAACACATGAATTTTGACCCATTGGACGGTTTTTTGTTGATTTTTCCACACCCCCTTTATATCCTCGTATTAGAGTATACTTGCAGTACACATTAATTTATCTGACTTTATTCAGATAGTTCATTTCCCTTTTTCCATACGGTTTTCCCGTTATCTTTTTAATTTCAGAGTATGTTTACCAGGGACCTTGCCCTGACCCCATATTCCAGAAGGAGGATATCATGATAAGACCGGCACAGCTTTTTCTCATCATTCATTTTCTTCTCGCCGCCATATTCGCGGGATGCTTTCAGGACTCTCAATCCGGAGAGGTAAAAGACCGTTGCGGCTCAGGCTCCGTGAGCGCCGATGCCATGGCCGGTATCGAGGCTAACGGCCTGACTATCATTGAGTCTGTTACGACGGAAGGCGTGACAGGTTATCTTGCCGTGGACGGCAACGGTAAAAAATTCCTCATTCTCCAGGGCTCCCCCGGAGCCATGGGCTACCAGATGGGCTATCTCATGGCCGAAGGCGTTTACCGTATGACAAAGGAATTCACCGGCGGCGTCATCAAGTCCATGAGCGGCATTGACCCCGTAAAATCAAAAATCCTCTTCGACTTCATCATGAGCGAGGGGCTTGTCTCATGCAAAAACGCCCTGCCCTCCATACCGGGTTACCTGAAAGAAGAGATGGCCGGCGTGGCTCGCGGGGCCTCGGATCGTGGATACGAGGTTACCTTTGACGATGTTCTGCTCCTCAACGAAGGCATAGACGCCCTTTTTGCCATGATCATGACCGGTGTGCTTCCCAGCTTCGCCGGTACGGCAAATCTGCCCGCGGAAGTACAGACTGAAATAGAGAAAAACAGCGACACGCTTGAGATGGACGGCGGCACGGTTCGCTTCCTGAAGGCCGACCCCTTCGTATTGGGATGCAATGAATTCGTTGTGTCAGGCAGTGCCACTCCCGACGGCAGCGTCTATCACGGCAGGGACTTCATGTTCCCCACGGCTCATATCTACCAGGACGTGGCCTGCATGGCCGTGTATCTCCCCGACAGCGGCCTTCCCTTCACCTGCGTCACGGCTCCGGGATTCGTGGGGCAGACCACGGGCATTAATTCGCAGGGACTATCCATGGGCATGGACGTGGTCATGGGAACCGGCACCAGGAGCACGCCGGGCATGTGCTGTCTCCTGGTCATGCGGGATATCGTGCAGAACTGCCGTAATCTTGACACGGCCGTGGCGCGCATGAAAGCGCAGGACAGGGGCGTATCCTGGCTTTACATTCTCGGCGATGATGAGTACAGCGATACATACACCAACGGCATCGTCATCGAAGAAGGCATGAGTGCCGATAGCAACGGCGAAGAAATGACCGGGCCCGATACCCTGCGCGCCTGGCAGGAGTACGTACTGGCGCCGTGGATACATCTCCTCGATGACACGCTTCCCGAGCGCGGCATCATGACGCGCACCCAGGACTGGGTCTATCCTGAAGAGTTTATCGATATCGGTTTCGCCATCCCCCTGCCCGACGGCTCCCGGACCCTGGGACTCTATTTCCCCGAGCAGATAGAATCATGGCCCGACCTGGTCATGGCCACGAACCACTACATCATCCCGCGCATGGCCTTCACCTCCATGGACCCCTGGATTTCGCTCGTGCGCGACACCACGGATTCGGAATGGCGCTATGGAGAACTGTATAAAATTCTGGAACAGAATTACGGGACCATCGATTTCGATACGGCCCGCGATATCATCGATTTTCTCAATCCCAACTGCGTCTACGGCGACCTGGAATACTACGAGAAGGGCGGCGAGATAGAAGGGCACCATGCCGTCATTGACAATACGGGGCTGGTCCTCGAAGGGCTGTTCGGCTATTACGGCTCTGATACCGCAGATATTAATCCCTGGGCGCGGGTGGAACTGGGGGCATTTCTGAAATAGTAAGATTAAAATCAGCATGTACGGGCAGGTCGCGACCGGCCCGTACATGCTGCCCTCTTATATCGGAATTATTTTTTTCTTCGATGCGGCAGCGGCAGAATCCTGTGCGGCACCAGCGCCCGGTAGGCGTCCCAGTCCTTTCCGTATTTGGTTGAACATCGCCGGTCATCCCTTACTGAACGATGCACCAGCAGAATCGCGAGAAAGGAAACATAGAAATAGGGAAGAAAATTTTCGAAAAGCGCCGGCACGGTCCAGAAAAAAGCCCCGGTAATCTCGGGAATATAATGGAAGTGCCTGCTCAGTCCCCACCAGCCCGATGCCAGGAGAAGGTTCTCCCGGTCCTCTCCATTTTCCGTCCGGTACCGGGCGCGGAGGAGAACGGGTTTTTTCCCCCAGATCGTGCAGTCGCCGGCCGAGGCCCTGACCACCTGACGCTGCCGGTCAGCCAGGTAATTGATGATGATACTGGCGGTACCAAAAACAAATATCAGGGCCGCCAGGGGTAAGCCAAGCCGGTTGGGGTGATTCACCAGATACAGAGTATGCGAAGTATACACCATGGGGAGCCAGACCAGGCAGCCCCAGCATATATAGAAACCGGCCCGGTCATGCATGATGTCCATGGACCGCATATAGCCCGATTCCCAGATAAAAAATTTCGTTATATAGATGAGCTGAAGGCCCACGGCGACCATCATGGAATCCGAGAGGCCGTAGAGTTCGTGCTGCCCGGCGGCGAAAGATATGATGATGAGCGGCCACCCCATCATGCCGAACCGGCAGTTCGTGAACATCTTCACGTCCCATCCCAGAACCCGGGGATACAGTTCCGTGCCCCAGTAATAATCAAAAATAAAATTTCCCGTATAGCCCGAATCACTGCTGGAAGGGTAAAACCGTCCCTTGACATACAAAAGCAGGCAGAACACCAGGCTGGTGAAGTTCAGGGCTCCCAGGATCTCATTGAAGTGATCATATATGATGGATGGCGAAAAGACATGGAAACCGAAAGAAAGAACGCAGAATAGAGTCAGAGTAACGCCGTACGAGGCCAGCCCGTTATCCTTATATACAGGAATATTCCCCGCGGGAGTCACAGGGCCCTGGTACGCCCTGCCCGGGACAAGGCGCATCATGGCAAGCTGCGACAGGGCAAAGACACCGATAATCATCCATGCCCGGGGCGTACCGAAAAACACGGGTCCCCATATCCTGTACAGGAGATCAACCGGGCCTTCATTTATTATCACATCGGCGAGCCGCGTCACCGATCCGTTCAGACCGGTAAGAGCGTACCAGAAAAGCATGACCGATGGCGGACAGGCCAGTATGAGCAGAACAGGCAGACTCCTGCGCAGGGACGGATACTTCAAATGAATGCCCGTATTATTCTTCATAATATCCCCTCCTCAGTATTCTTGACTGGTCTTTAACCGTCTTAACTTAATCTTCATGATAACAGAATACAATGCTTTTTTTTCATGAGGATATTTTTAATCCCGTCGACTGACCATATATATCGGATTTACCTGGCATAAAAAACCCCGTTGCGGTATTACACCGATTAACGGGGTTTTCATTGTATCGGAATGAACAGGCTGCTTACTATTTCTGCATATTCATCTGCGCGACAATGTCCGTCGATATCTTCTTCGCGAACTGTTCCATGAGTTCCTTTTTAGAATTTGCCGTTTGCCCTATTACAATGCCCCCCGTAAACAGTCTCATGACAAACTCGCCGTTGCCTATTTCCTTCCCCCCGGGAAACATAAACAGCTGTGAAATGGCATGAAGCTCATCTACATCGCTGCCGCTGCCTCCCCAGCTGATACTGGCCGGCATCCACAGCACATAGACATACTTCACACCCAGCCTTTTCTGCATTTTTTTTATTTTCTCAACATCAGTCCGGGTGTAGTCCTCATCAATTTTCACATAAGCTCTGGTCCATGGACCCTGTATGCGCACGGGATAATAGGGAAGAGCACCGGCAATATCCTTCTGGGACAGCACCTTGAAGCGGGAATTCTTATGCAGTTCCTCAGTCACCAGGATAGCCATCGAGAGATTCGCCTCGTTGTTGAGTCCCGAGATAACAGCAATAGAGCCCCCTTCGAGCTTCATGTCCTTTTCTTTCAGGGTAAAGGTCTTCATACAGGATGATAAAGAAACCAGAAACAATACTATCAGTGCTATATATAATCTGTATCGATACATGATTCTCTCCTTTATTTATTATTTGGCCTTTTCCGTTCCCAGGACCGCCTGAAAATTATTAACCGTTTCCTCGGCAGCTGAGACCAGGAGCTTGTCAATTGAGCTGTTATACGGCCTGTACAGGGAATAATAGCTCTCATACGCCGTATTGCAGTAAGCCGCGACCCTTTTCTGCGGATAGGCCACGAGCCGTACGGGAACCAATATACGGAAAAAATCACCACCCATAAGACCAAAAGGCGCTGTCACGGAACATCCCGTACCGGTGACAAACCCCAGCCGTTCAGTCCACACAACTATCACATACTGTGTCTTCAGGGACTCCTGGATTTTATTAACAGCAGCCTGGTTGTTTTCCGAAAGATAATTCCCACTGATGGACCAGTTATCCGTTTCAACACCCTGCTTTTCAATAAAGTAACCGGGGTAGAGCGGGATTCTATCCTCTATCTCCTTCTGCTCCATGACTTTGAAGGCTGTTTTTTCTTTCAACAACCGGGTAATTTCCCTGGCCAGCTTAATATCCTTTTCATCACCGGAACCGGCAATGACCGCTATAGTCCCCTCTTTTATCTTTGTTGTACCATCGGCGAGTAAAAATTTATTCGTCTGTCCGGCATGGCCGCAGCCCGTGATTACCGCTGTTATCACCATAAGCACCAATAGCAATACGCTTTTACGCATAGGACGCTTCATAACTCCTCCCCGTATTCTTTATTTTAAATCAGCCGCGGCCGGTAATTTCCTTTTTCGTGACAGCGTCCAGGCACCATAGGCATGAATCACCGCGGGAAATCCTTCACTGGCTGATTGTTATGCGACTGCAAGCCTTCGGCATAAATTGCGGATACGCCCTTCCCCGGTCAGAGGAAACGCCCGTTACCGGAAGGTTTCTTAACTTCTTCCCGTTTATCATACTCCCCCCAGACGCGCCGTTCCCATTCGGTTTTTCCGCCGCCGAATCCTCGTTTGCCCGAAGACTCATTCCCCTGCCCGTCCCGCTTCAGCCTGAACTGACGGACCTCAACGGCTCCCGCCGTAATGGATATGCGCTCCTCAACATTCTCGTATCCGTCACGTTCGATCGCGAGTACATGGCTCCCTGCCTCAAGGGGAAAGGAATCCCGTGAATCATACGGTACATTATCCACATAGACCCGGGCATCGGCGGGCAGTATGTCCAGGGCCAGGGTGCCCATCTTCTTGACCACTATATTGCATATATCACCTGTTATCCGCTCAGCCAGGGGCCGGAATGCCCTGCTTGTCGTGATCTCATGATATCCCATGGAAACAGGAGCGCCGCACTTCGTGTTGTGGACCCGGTAGATCACGCAGATCACATCGGGAAAAATACGGATCTCACCTGAAACGGAGTACCCGATTTTCCTCTCCCGAAATGCCGGAAGGACCTTCCCGTGTTCGATAATGCCGGCCATTTCAAGTTCTTTTTCCATAACCAGTGCCCCGGAGAATTTGCGTTCAATGAGGGCGATATCACCGACCCTGCCCAGACCCGTATTGATCATCTCTGCCATGGCATCGCCATAGGAACTCCCCTCACCGGACCCGCCCTGGCCGGTAAACCGATGAATTGACAGTACGGGTCTCGTCGATTCTCCCTTCCCCGTCAGCGGGCCCTGCAAGGCTTCTTTTATATTGTAACATATGGCATCAGCGGCATAATCCATGCTGTCCGTTGAAACCCCGCAGGTCTGGACGACCTCCCAGGTATCAATATTCACAATTCTTTCATCGACCTCGTACCTGCCGTCAAAAATCGAAACGGTTCCCACGGTTATATATTCGATGTTGAGTTTTTTCATGTCCGAGGCAAGGCTGCCGTCAGAGAGGATACCGGCCTGCATGAGGGCCAGGTTTTTCAGATAATCCACCACGGCGCCGGCCTTCCTGAGACTGAAAATGTCCGGGAGAGAAAATTTTTTCTCCAGTGCGGCAGCAAGACTGACGCACTGCTTTTCAACGGCTTCACAGAAAGGATTGTCAAAGGGAGCCACGGCTATACCGTGTTTCGACGCCTCGGTCCGTCCATGAAAAACTGCGCCCATGACAAGCAGCAGAACTGCTGCTGCAATTTTTTTCATCTACCTGCCTCCCAGGTCCGACATCCACAGGGATATGACGCGGCGCTCATATTCATCGGAAAGCGTTTCACGGTACAGGCGGTACTGCTCCAGGGCCTTTGCCCTGTTCTTCAGATTTTTTTCATAGAGGATGGCCAGATTTTTACGGGCCCGCAGGTAAGGATTATTGGCCGCAATGGCGTTTTTAAACATGGTTTCGGCTTCCCTGAATTTTCCCAGGCGGACATACATGATGCCCAGATTATTGAAGGCCTCGCCGTGTGCCGCATCACCGGCAAGGCAGCTGCCGTATTCACGGGCCGCTCCATCCACATCACCTTTCAGGTACAGGCAGTTGCCCAGTTCAAAGTGTGACTGGTTCAGCGCCGGGTCCATGTCAAGCGCCTTCCGCAGCTCCGTCTCGGCGTCGCGGTATCGGCAGGCCGCGAGATATGATTTCCCCATAACGAAATGCAATGCACTATTGTTATCATTTATTTTCAGTCCCGATCGCGCCGCATCCATGGCTGAAGCAACATCACCCTTGCGGAAATGAATCCCGGCAATCTTTTCCAGGAGGCTGCATTTCTCACCCGGCTCCTTCGCCGTTGACAATTCCTTCTCGAGCCGGTGCAGTTCCACGTTGATTCGGGCCTCACCGGCCTGCTCTTTCTGTTCCAGGAGAATTGACGCGTTGTCTTTTTTACAGGAAGGCGAGACCGCGATAGCCAGGACGGCAATCACGACGATGAATCGATCCCTGTACAGGGCGTGGGGTCTTTTTACCATCTGCATGTTTCGGTCTGAATAAACACAGTTAAGAAGATATACGCTGCAAGCAGCCTTAACAGCTAACAGATTGGTATGATAAAATCAATTATTTTTTTACTATTTTTTTAATATCCAGGAGCCGGCAGTGGATGATCACGACGTTTCTCTGAGCTGAATAATTGAACGAAGCACCGTCACCGTATTCATAGGAAATTATGCGAAGCTTCCCCTTGAAGGAAGAACCGGTTTTCTGTTTTTCAATGAGCTTCCCATCCGTATCGGATGAATAATCCTTATCCCCGATGCCTACAAGATTATATGCCCTGGTATGAAAACGGAACAGCACAAGGGGAAACCGCAGCAGCTGCTCCTCCCTGCCCCGGTACTCCTCACGGACCCGGGAACATGCCGGTACCAGTTCATTCTTTCCGCAATCCTCCGTTTTCACAAGGGGGCATGCATCGTCAAAACTCACCACGGTTCCGGCACTGAAGCCCGTATCCAGGGCCCTGAATGCCCGCTTTTTCAATTTTTCCACGCAGACAGGACAGGGGTCCACCGTGCTGTCCGCCAGGTGCTTGAGGGCCAGCCGGGGCACCTCATAGGGAACGGCCGACTCCCCGGAATGCAGGGGACCCGCCGCCATAAGATATACCGCAGCGATGAAAATAAAAACCGCGACAGTATGAATCTTAAAAAAAGATATGAAGCCCCACCCGGAGCTCCTTTTCCCAGTTCCTGAACTCATGCGTATAGGCCGCAAAGGTTACCTCCATTGCCGTATTGACGGTAAAATGAACCTGCTGGGCGGCACCCAGTTCCAGTTCATTATTGAAATCTTCCACCAGGTTATAGATGTCCCGTGCATAGAAATGCATCTTCCAGAATGAGACTATTTTCTGGTACATTCCCAGGGTTCCGCCGAATCCCAGGTCGACAAAGTCACGGTAATGTGTGCTCATGTTATAGGATGTTTCCCCGAGGAGGTACATCATGGCGCCGGGCCAGGGCCTTGCGGAGCCTCCCGCACCGAGATCAAGCCGGTAGGCCAGGTGTTCGTCGTCGTCAAAATATTTCTGGACAAGCCCTGTCTGGGCTTTCCACGAAAATGATTTGAAAAACCGTGTCATGGGGGCCAGGGCAACAACATCGAGGATATCGAAACGCTGGAACTGGAACTTCTTTTCCTCGGGATAGTAACGGCAGGATAATTTCCCGAAAACGATCTGCCCGCTTTCCACGTATCCCCGGTCGGAATCAAGGAACTCGTGATAGGCGGGACGTAATTCCAGGTCCATGTATTTTCTCGAACCGTAAAACCCGCCCCAGAGACTCGCCCGCGTCGATTCATGCCCCCTCAGGGGATTCTCCGGCACGGGATAGTTGTATTCCACCGTTTCCTTTGACAGCTCGCTGCGGAGCCCAAGCACGGCGCGAAACCTCTTTCTATAGTCCGCCTGGGAAATTTTACCGCGGGAAAACAGAAACTTGATATATTCCGAGGCCAGGTCTATGATTCGAATCCTGTCTTCACGTGAATATTTCTCCAGGACACCGTCGCTGGAATCCAATTTTCCCAGGGCCAGTTTTTTTGCCTCGATCTGCTTTTTGTCATCAAGAGCCGATGACATGTATTTTATCCGTGTGGTTTCCGAGGGACGATAATTTATTTTTTTCACCAAACCGATCGCTTCAACCTTCCTGATGGTATCCACGGGAACTACCCATAAGTGAAAATCATCGGTGAGCCTCAGGGACGGACGTGCCACCTCCAGAAGAAATAGAAGATTAAAGGAACAGTTCTCATCAAAAAAGAAATAGTTAGAATAAACATCTTCAAGCTCCACGAGATGCATGACCAGGCGCTCCACTTCCTCCTGTGTAAAGTCCAGTTCATATTCCCAGATATCACGAAAGTCAAAATCGCCGTACTCCATGATCTTCATGTAATAAGGAAGAATGGAAAAATACCCTTTATACAGACCGAATACACCCTTGAAAGTAAAAATCGACCCGACAGTATCATCGGTAATGGCGGAATAATTTATGGCATGAGACAGAAGTTTGTTGTTATTCGATGTTTCAATGGTCAGCAGTGTATGGCCGAACATGGAAGCGGGACTGTTTATATGCGAGGTGGGGAAAATAAGATTCACAGACCGGGGCTGTATCGATTCCATGAGCCGGCTGTATTTCTCACATACCGATACGGGAAGCTTGCTCTCGTCGATATTCAATTCCTTCCTGAGCCAGGCATATCGGGCAATGAAGCGGCAGACGGTATGTTCATCCTCCTTCTCAGTGGACAGAAAAAGGGAGCGTATAGTTGCAAGCAATTCCGCCCTGGGATTCTTCTTTCCTTGCGGCGAAAGAAAAAATTTCGGGTCATCGATAACGCTCACATGGCCAAACCTCTTCTTCTGGTAATGCAACAGGACATGCCAGTATCTTTCATTCCATAACTGCGATTCTTCGGCCTTTTTGACAAGTTCAGAGCAGTAGGTGTTGTCCGGACATGAAGCGGCATCTACGGCAGCATGGGCGGTTTTCTTCGCCAATACGCAGAATAAAACAAGGGATATGCATATCGCCATGACAGCATACCCCTTTTTTTCAATCAAAGGCATGAAAAAATTTTTTATCACTTATGATTTAACGACAAATTCGATATTTTTCACAACATCAATGGAGGTCACATCGTCGGACGTATAGATGTTTTTGAAGTTGGACTGTAATTTCGAGTAAAGGGCCGTCCTGTCGCTTTCCGACACGTCCATGAGTACAACAAGGGTATTAAGATATTCACCCTGTCCACGGGCGATATCAACAGCCAGATTGTCCATATTGTCGGCAACGAACTTGTTGATCTTTTCGTTGGAGGATATGGATTTGTATTTGTTACAATTTAAGGTACCGGAAGTAATGCCGAACCACTGGGAACAAAACGATCCATTGGTTGTTCCTGCCAGGGTCTGGGAAAGAAGCGCATCAGTTTCACCGAAAACAAGTGTGCCGAGACCGCAGCCGTAGTTCCTCTGCCCGGCAAAAGCCGTAGAACTTAAAACCAGTACGAATAAACCGCCGATTAACATCGCAACAACCTTTTTCATGTTGCTTTCCTCCTTATTTAATTAAATTAATAAATGCCATTTTAACGATATAAAATACACGTTACCGCAAAATCCTAAATTTCCGGGAACATATATACTAGCATACCCATTTTCAAAATCAAACAAAAATAGTGTATTACATAAAAAAATGAACATCTGCGTTCCGGATCATTATAATCCGTCGGTGGATAAAGGCGGGGAAAGGGCTTCATTCCCCGCATATCTTCAAGGATAGCATATATCGAGGAGCAAGTCAAAAAAATCCGTGGTAAAGTAGAAAACTGAGGCACGGGCGGCCCGTTTTTACTATTGTTCTGAAAAAATCACGTCTGACAGGATTCCCCTGTTAAAAATGAATTTATTTCCCGAGAAACTCCAGGTAATGATTCGCCGTTTCCCCGGGCCTCTCCACCATGGGAACATGCCCGCAGTCCTTCATGACGACAAGGCGGGCATCCCTGATTCCCTTCTCCAGAACGGTAGCGGCCGAGATATCGAGAACACGGTCGGCATCGCCCCAGATGATAAGAGTCCTGGCCATGATGTTCTTCATCCGTTCACCCAGAAGAAATGTGGATTTGATCTGATCGAAAATCACCTCATTCATGGCCCGGGAAGCCACGGCCTTTTCGGCAAGATATGCTTTCACAAATCCCGGTATCGGGGGCGGTTCGACGAACATGATCTTCAGCATTTCATCGTATTGCGCGGCATTAGCGGCCACCAGGGGATTACGGCCCTTCCGTATCTCCAGCATCACGGGGCTGAGCCGCGGGCCCAGAATACCGGCCGGGTCCAGGAGTCCCAGGCTCAGGACTTCGCGGGGATACCGCGCCGCGTACACACCGGCAATGTATCCCCCCATGCTGTTGCCCGTCACATGGGCCTTCGCGATTCCCTTGGCCGCGAGAAAAGCGTGAAGCCGGTCAACCTGGGTATCGATATCATACTTTTCATCACTGTATTTTGAACTGTCGCCGAAACCGGGCACATCAACGGCCAGGACATGGTAACGGTCCGTAAGATAACGGGAAAAACGCGTCCAGTTATCCTTGTTGGCGCCGAAGCCGTGGATAAGGAGAATCGTCTCCCCCTTCCCCCCTTCCAGGTAGGCGATATCGTGATTGCCGACGCGCAGCGAATCTTCGCTGAGACCGGCCCTGACGCGCTCCACGGTCCTGAACAATGCCACCAGGGAAGAGGTGCATGATACCAGAGAAAGGCAGAAAAATATCCCCGCCGTAACGACCATACCTTTTTTCATACCGTTTTTCATGCCCGGGTCCTCCCGTAATTTATTTCTTATCACTGTAGTCGTACCAGCCGCGGCCGGTCTTCTCGCCGTAGTCACCCCTCATGAAGCGCTCCACTACTCCCGGGACGGGAAAATCGGCCCGGTCCCCGGAGTTCCTGAAGGACTCCATGCGGATATGATACTCCAGGTCAATGCCCGTGAGGTCCATAAGCCTGAAGGGACCCATGGGGTGACCGGCGCCGTATACGCAGGCTTTGTCTATATCTTCAAAAGTCGCTATACCCATTTCATGGAGCCACATCGCTTCTTTCAGGATAGCACCAAGCATCCTGTTGAGAAGAAAGCCGTCCACTTCCTTCTTTAGCATAACAGGAGTTTTGCCAAGCCTGCCGCACAGCTGGAAGGATATTTGCGCTGTCTCTTCGGAACAGTGTGGTCCGTTTACCACCTCAACGAGTTTCATCACCAGGGCCGGATTAAAAAAATGCAGATTGATCACCTTCTCCGGCCGCCGCGTGGCATCGGCGATACGCGAACTGACGATACGGGAGCTGTTCGTGGCCAGGATGGCATGTCCCGGCGTGAAAGCGTCCAGGTCTTTGAATATCTGCCGCTTCAGGGCAAGCGATTCAACGGCGGCTTCTATGACGTAATCAGCATCGGCCACGGCATCCTTCATGCTGTGCGCAAACCTGATCCGTCCCTTTACGGCCCGAGCCTCATCGTCGGTAAGTTTTCCCTTCTGCACCCGGCCCGCGATATAGGTCCCGGCGAAGTCACGGGCCTTCTGCAGCATCTCTTCGCTGATATCCGTGCAGGCTGCATTATATCCCTGCAGGGCGCAGAGCAGCGTTATCTGGTGTCCCATGTTGCCGGCACCTACCACGGCGATGTTTTTGATATCCCCTATTTCCATTGTTATTCTCCTTTTATTCAAAATGCAAATCAACAATCTCCGGCTTTTATTGTTGCCCGGCATGCCGCATCCCGGCGGCGATCCCTTCGGCATACAGGTCGTTTAACAGGCTTATATCCCTGCAGGTCCTCCCGACGGACATCCGCGGCGGTGCGATCTCCCGTATGCGCACTCCCGGGGGAGGATTCTCGATAAATCTCACCGCTTCCATATACGCATCGGCCCTTTTTCGGAAGGCATCGGCCAGGCGCGGATATTTCCGGAAAAAAACGGGCAGAAGGACGCGGGAAGGTCCTCCCTTTTTCACGTAACCATGGGGCCGTGTCCGGATAACCGTGATGTCCGTGGCGCCCCGCCGGTATGCCTCCTTTACCGGAATGGAATCGGCGATGCCGCCGTCCGTTGCCGGCCCCTCTTCCGTCTCCAGCATATTGCGGTAAAGGACCGGCAGGGAACTGGATACCTTCAGGTAATGTTCCAGGCTGTCCTCCCGGGGTTCCAGGTACAGCGCCTTTCCGCTCGCGGCTGATGTAGCGGTGATAAGAAAGGGTCCCTTCTTCCTTCCCAGTTTTGCGAAAAGGACATCGAGATCAAGCCGGTATTCCCTGATGGTAATTTCCCAGAGCCAGTCCAGGTCCATGTAGTGGCCTCCCCGGATAAAACGCCCGGCGCTCATGAAACGCCTGTCCAGAGAATAGTTTGTATTGATATAATGATTACGTTCGAACTGCCCGGCCAGGTGCGAGGCCAGGTTGCAGGCCCCGGCGGAAACACCGATGTACATGTCGAAGGGATCATATCCGCATTTCCCGAAGGAATTCAGGACCCCGGCGGTAAAAATACCCCGCATGCCTCCACCCTCGGCAACGAGCGCCGACAGGCCGTGATTTACGCTTCCGGCCATGGCACGATACCCCGGTATATCACCATATCAGTTTTCTCCCTTTTCATTCCTTATGCCGCAGAGCCTCATGGAAAATTTCTGCTTCTCCTTCATGTTTACCAGGCGTGATATCATGATTCTCTGGGCCTGGGGAGACCCGGCTCCGTGCATGGATTCCGTGAGATAGCCCACGGCGGCTGTTCCCATGGTGATGTTTTCTATGAGCCTCAACACGCGGACGCGGTCTTCCATGGGAATACCGTCCCGTCCCGCAAAGTACTTGCGGACCAGTTCACCCACCTCGGGTGACTGCAGATCGTCCTCGGAAGGCATGGTCACCATGAGACCACCGGCAATATCCTGGGCAAGCCGGGCAATCTCATAGGGAAACCGCGTGACGTTCTGCTTGTGAACATTGGCCAGGAGCGGGGAAACATACCATGTCCCGCTGGGTTCGCGGTGTCCCTCGGAAGCACAGGCGATACACCCGCAGTAGAGCGTCTCGTTGAGCTGGTTCATTTCGATGATCTTGTCTTTCACATGCGACGCCTTATCGGCGCCGTTATATTCGGCTACAGTCTGTGCCGCGCCGATGAGCACATCGCCAACACCGACCTTGCAGGCGTAGCTCTGCCGGTGGTACGATGCGAACTGCTCCACGAGCTGCCCGGAGAAATCATATTCCCGGCACATGAATACTCGTTCCCATGGAACAAAGACGTTATCAAAAACGATAAGAGCCTCATGGCCGCCGAAAAGCACGTTGCCCTGGTCGATCTTCCCCTTCTCCAGTTTTCTCGTGTCACAGGACTGCCGTCCCATGATGTAGGTAATGCCCCTGGTATCGCTGGGAAGGGCGAAGGATACGGCGTAATCACGGTCTTCCTCGCGCATGGATATGGTAGGCATGACGATGACCTCGTGGGAATTCACCGCACCGGTCTGGTGAGCCTTGGCGCCGCGGACCACGATGCCGTCCTTCCTTTCCTCCACTATGCGGAGAAAAAGGTCAGGGTCGGCCTGCTTGTGCGGCGGCAGCGACCGGTCGCCCTTGGGGTCCGTCATGGCACCGTCGCAGACCAGGTCGTTTTCCTGGACATATGCCAGGTATTTGAGAAAGCGTTCATTGTACTGCGTGCCGTGTTTCGCGTCGATGTCGAAGGTCGTCATGGAAAGAGCGTTGAGCGCATCCATGCCCACGCATCGCTGAAAGCAGCAGCCCGTCATGGCTCCCATGAGCCTGCCCATCTTGCTCTTTTTCACCAGGTCGTCGGCGCTCTGATGTATATGCGTAAAGCGGTTTATCTTTTTCCCCGTGAGGTGGGACACGGCCGTCATGATATCTCCGTATTCGGGATTCATTGCCATGGCATAGGTCATGGCCACGGCATTCATTGACGGCCTGATGATCGGGTCATCAACGGCATTGGATACTTTTTTGCCGAACATGTACACCACCAGGTCAAGTTTTCTCAGGCTTTCAATATATTCCTGCGCTGTTTTCATAACCATTCTCCTTCCGGTCCTGAAAATATTTTAATCTGCTGCCATGTAAGACTTCCAGCCCCGCGCCTTCCCCTCACCTTTACTGTTCAGGCGCCCCGGTAAAAATCACATCGAAAGAATCAGCCACGGCGCTTTCCCGGGACAGCAGGCCGTCTATGCGTCCCCTGAAATCAGAGAATACCGTTCCCAGAAAAAAGCGCGACGATACTACCCTCCCGTAATAAAAGGCCGCCTCGGTATTGTCACGGACCAGCAATTCCAGGGTATCGCCCCCGGCATCACCGGCGATCCTGCCCAGTGCCGGGATGGATTTTGTCAGGGACCATAGATGCATCCAGGCATGGGCCAGTATCCGCATGGCCTGCTGCAGAGGCGTGGCCCTGACCAGAATGGTTTCCATGTCGCCCCCTTCCCTGCAGGCCGAAAGAAACTCGATGACACGGTCCATGTCTTTCACGGCACTGACTACCGGCGCGATATACTCATCTTCAACGAGTCCCCGTGCTGCCTGAATCGTTTCCCCTATCCTCTTTTTAAATATACTGTAATTATACATACCGGGATTCATGAGGAGCTTCCTCAGGGTCAGGTCCATGGACTGGATACCGTTGGTCCCCTCGTAGATGGAAAGTATTTTCGAGTCCCGGGCCAGCTGCTCAACGGGATAATCGGAACAATATCCGTAACCGCCGAAAACCTGAATCGCCTCGGCTGTTATGAGCCAGGCCAGGTCCGTATTGCCGGCCTTGCACAGGGGAATGAGGAACTCCAGCAGCGCGCCGCTTTCCTTTGCCGCGCCTGCATCGCCGCAGTGGATCTCATCGGCCGTCATGGCCGCCAGCATGGTGAGCATGCGCATGGCCTCGACATGGGATTTCATCCAGAGCAGCATTCTCCGTATATCGGGATGATTGATAATCGCTGCCGGAGCGTTTCCCTGTACCCTGTTTTTAGCATAGGTCACGGCATGCATGTAAGCCGAACTGGAAACGGCAAGACCCTGGAGGGCCACATCAAGACGGGCCTCGTTCATCATCTGGAACATGATCTTCATGCCCTGCCGCTCCTCTCCCATGAGGTATCCCACGCAGCGGCCGTTATCGCCGAAGTTGAGCGTACAGGTGGGTGAGGCCTTGATTCCCATCTTGTGCTCAATCCCGGAGCAGACCACATCATTGACTTCTCCTGGTGAACCGTCGGGATTGATATGGTACTTCGGCACCATGAAAATCGATATGCCCCTGGTCCCGGCCGGATCACCTTCTATCCTGGCCAGGACCGGGTGAATAATATTTTCATAGAGATCATTGTCGCCGGCCGAGATGAAAATCTTTTGGCCCGAGATCAGGTAGGTTCCGTCGTCACGCCGCACGGCCCTGGTAACAAGGGCACCCACATCGGAACCGGCCCCGGGCTCGGTAAGACACATGGTACCGCCCCATTTCCCTGCCATCATTTTTTCAAGGATGAGATCTTTCCGTTCATGGGAGCCGAAATTTTTCACCAGGTTGGTGGCTCCCACAAGCAGCGAAACATTCATGGTGAAGGATATGCTGGCGGCGAAAAAGTATTCCATGACGGCGCGGTATATAACATCGGGCATGCCCATACCGCCCCAGCGGGTATCATTGCCGATACCGGTAAATCCCGTCTCATTGAATACAGCCATGGCATCGCGGTAAACAGCGGGAACAGTGACCGTTCCGTCGGAAGGATTGTACAGAACGCCGATTTTATCGCCCTGGGCATTGGCGGGATAGAGGTACTCCACGGCAACCGTTTCCGCCAGGTCGAGGACCGATTCAAAGGTCTCACGGTCGAACTGGCTGAAGACATGATGACGGCACAGCCTGTCCGCTTCCAGGATTTCAAAAAGAACGAATCGTACATCACGGGAATCTACAAGAGGATTGAGCATCATGACAGTATTACCCCATTACATTTATTCAATAGAAGCGGCTGTACCCATACCGCTGTCTTATTTCCATTCATCTCCCCTTAAAAACAGGTTTTCTTTTTTCCAGAAAGGCCCGCATGCCTTCCTCCTGGTCTTCCGTGGAAAAAAGCGAGGCCCAGACCTCCTCCTCCATGGCTATTCCTGTCCGAAGGTCGCGGCCTGTGCCGTAATTGATGACCTTTTTCGCGCAGGACAGGGCAATTGGTGGACGTTCCAGAAGCTGCCGGGCAAAGGCTTCCGCCTCGACCGCAGGGTCCCCGGCAGTCAGGCGGTCACAGAGACCGTATTCCAGGGCCTTTGCCGCCGTGATATACTGGCCTGCGAAGATCATCTCCTTGGCCCTGCTCAGACCAATGAGCCGGGGAAGCCGCTGTGTTCCGCCAGCGCCGGGAAATATTCCCAGTTTGATCTCGGGCAATCCCAGCCGGGCATCACCCGAACAGAACCGGAAATCACAGGCCAGGGCCAGTTCCAGTCCTCCTCCCAGGGCATATCCCCTCACGGCAGCGATGACGGGAACCGGCAGTTCCTCCAACTCATTAAAGACCCTGTTGAAGGTATACTGTATCGATTCCTGCGGCGTCCGTTCCACCATGTCGGCGATATCGGCGCCGGCTGCGAAATTTTCTCCCCTGCCCGATATAATAAGAGCTCCCAGGTCCGTTCGCGACCTGATACAGGTCAGACACTGATCCAGTTCCATGATGAGTTCCCAGCTCAGGGCATTCAGCTTATCCGGCCTGTTCAGTTCAATAAAGGCCAGCCTGTCTTCTTCCCGGAGGATGATATTTGTGTAATTCATGGCATTCCCTTTTTGGTTAATGAACGACCATTAACCATATTGGCACTTTTTGTCAACCCAATTATTATCATATCCTTCCTCCCGATAAAAACCAACATAATGCATCTCCCATGGGCATGGTTACCCATGAGACTTCACTTGACAAAGGTCTTCTGAAAATCCTGCCGTGTCATGAGATCGAAATAGGTATCAAGCTTTGACATGTTGAAAAGGCGGCTTATCCCCTCGGGAAGATCCATAATTACAATACGGGCGTTTTTCCGTGCCGCATCTTTTGAAAAACCGATGAACATTCCCAACCCCGAGGAATCCATGGTATGAGCCCCCTTACAGTCAATACCGACTATCTCTGGTCCATTTTCCAGACACTGTCTGAAAACACCCTTGATCTCTTCACTATTGCTTAAAATAATATCGCCCACGAAGGTAACAATGACAATGGAACCCTGCTCTGTATATGATGATTTGAACAATTTTATGCTCCCTGATATTTTTTATATATTTCTAATCACTATTATGGCATACCAGCCATTACTCAATCATTTTTTTGGATGTTTTTAATTAATCAGTAAATTTTTCTCATTTCCTTGACACCTTTAGTAATTTTAATATACTTAACCCGGTCCGGCTATTCGGAAAAATAGAGTCCCGAAGGATAAATCCGGACACAGCATCTCACATGGTTAAGAGGAAAAAATGAAAGAGAGTATCGCCGCACTGCTGTTATTTGTCTTCCTGGGTCATGCCCCGGCATGGTCCCAATCGGCCGTGGATATCATCAACCGTGTTGACAATAACCGGATATCCCGCACACAGAAATACCATGTCCGCATGATAATCACAAAAGGCAGCAGAAAAATATACAAGCTCTTCACCGGCTACGGCTTGAATAACGGCGAACAGTTCTTCATCACCTTTACCAATCCCGAAGACCGGGGCGTTAAATATTTAAAGATCGACAGGGAGCTGTGGATATATTTCCCCGACGCCGATGACACCATGAAAATTTCCGGACACATGCTCCGCCAGGGCCTTATGGGAAGCGACATCTCCTATGACGACATGATGGAAACGGAACGAATGAGCAAACTCTATGAAGCGGAGAAGCTCGACGATACGGTCATCGGGGGACGAGGCTGTTTTGTCGTGGAACTGCAGGCCAGGGAACCCAGCGCCCATTATGAAAAACAGGTGCTCTATGTGGATCGGGAAACCTACGTGCCCCTGAAAATTAACATGTACGCCCGGGGAGGCCGGCTTCTGAAAGAGATGACGCAGCATGATATTAAAAAAATTGGCAGCCGCTATGTCGCTCACAAAATAATCATAACGGACAGGAGAAAAGAAAATTCCAGCACCATCGTTGAACTCAGCGATATCCAGTTCGATATAACCCTGCCGGCAAATACCTTCAGCAAACAGCGTCTCAGGAGATAGCATGACAGTCCGGCTGATAAACAACCTGTTTTCCATACTAATTATTTTCCTGATATGTGTCACCGTTCAACTCCCCTCCATGGCCGAAGAGGAGGCGGCAGCCCAGGATGAAATCACCATCGCCGATCCCGTAGAAAAAAAACCCATGGAATTTCCCATGGCCGTCAGGGCGGTACTGAGAAACGATGCCGTGTACACGCTGGGAAGAGATGAAGATTCCGACTTCAGCGATATACTGGAAAGCAGGGTCGTCCTGGAGAAAATCGCGGATAAGTGGAAGTTCTACGCCGACGGGCGACTCTACCTTTATTACGGTGACGCCGCGGCCCGGCAGGGTAAGTACGAGACAAAACTCATGCGCACCTTCATCCGTTATTATTCCAAAGCCGGAGACATCACTCTGGGAAAAACCTATGTCAATTTCGGCAATCCGGGTCTCTTCAATCCCTTTGAGCAGGATAAAAACGTGATCCTCACGGACCTGTCCTATGACAAGGAAGGAATGATGGCGCTTGAATATCATTACGCCCTGGGAAGCCTGGCGGGCTGGAAATTATACGGCGGAGCCGATGTGCAGAAAGATGCCGCCGGTGAATATAGTACGATTTACCGCGGCGGAGCAAGCCTCTGGACCACCATCAGCGGATTTGACCTGGGCGCCGTGGTCATGAGAAACGATACGGACAGGAACATGGTCGGCACCTATTTCAAGGGAGACTTTATAGTAGGAATTAACGGTTCCTGGGCCCTCCACATGGACGACAATCCCGACAGTCCCGCCGGAGAAGCCACGGGCGGTATCGACTACAGTTTTTTTGACGGGCAGCTGATCCTGACCGCCTTGTTTTATTACAATCAGCGGGGGCAGGAGGCGCCGGCTTCCTATACATATTCACCGGAATATTATTTCGCCGCGCCCTGGTACTGTTACAACAATATCGACTTCAGGTACGATGAATTTTTCAGTGCCGGCATCGACATGTTCACCAACTGTGCCGACGGAAGCATGATTATCAGCCCTTCCTGCTCCGTTGTTATAGCCAACGGCCTTACCGCCACACTCCTGTTTACTGTACTCACGGGAGACGGTTCTGACGAATTCGCTCCTGCCCGGTACGGCAGGTTCGGGACGCTGATCAGGATCGAAGGAAAATTCTGAGACACTCCGGGGGATAAGATGTTTCTCACTGTGCAGAACCTCAACAAAACATATCACGCAGGAAAGATGGATTTTCAGGCCCTTTATGATATTAATCTTACGGTCGGGAAAGGGGAATTCACGGCCATTGTGGGTCCCTCGGGATCGGGGAAGACCACGCTTCTCAACTGCATCGGCTGCATCGATAACGCCGACAGCGGTATCATCAGACTCGAAGGGGTGAATATCCGGGGAGAATCATCAAAGGAACTGGCCCGTCTCCGTCGTGAGAACTTCGGCTTTATTTTCCAGACATACAATCTCATACCGGTCCTCAATGTATATGAAAACATTGAACTTCCCCTGAAGCTGCTGCGTAAATACGGTGATGGTGAAATCAGGGAGATGATCATGTCTATTCTCGACGAGGTGGGTCTGCAGGGCCTGGAATCGCGGATGCCTGCCGAGCTCTCGGGCGGCCAGCAGCAGCGTGTATCCATTGCCAGGGCCCTTATCAAAAAACCGAAACTGATACTCGCCGACGAACCAACGGCAAACCTTGACACAGCCACGGGCGAGGCCATCGTGGACCTCATGAAATCTTTGAATAAAAAAGAAAAAATAACCTTCATCTTTTCCACGCATGACCGCCTCATCATGAAACACGCACGGCGCCTCATCGAGATCCGCGATGGAAAAATCCACGGAAAAGGCCGCACATGAAATACCTGCTCAAGCTCTCAATCAGAAACATTCTCAGGGCGAAACGTCGCACTCTGCTGACCTTCACCATGCTCACCTTCGGCGTAATAATATATATTATCGTGGAAGGCATGCTGGAAGGATTTGACCAGGCCTCATTCAGAAACTTCATCGACTTTGAGACCGGTCATTTCAAAATACGCTCAGGGAACTTTGACGAAGATCATCCCTATGACACGGATAACTACATTCAGGATACGGGCTCCGTGGAGAGAAAGCTTGCGGCCCTTGCGTTCGTCGGAGGATATACATCCAGGATACATTTCATCGCCGAGGCAGACAACAGTGTGGATTCCTCACCGGTGCTCGTCACAGGTATCGATCCCGTCCGGGACAGGGATGTCTTTTCCCTGGAAAATTTCATCGTTACAGGTTCCCTGGAAAGGGAGGGAATTCTCATAGGGAAAAGCCTGGCCAACGATCTGCATACCACGATGGGTGACGGTCTGTTCATCACCTTCAGAAACAGCCGCGGCATGTATACGTCCGCGGAGCTGACAATAACCGGTCTCCTCCAGACCGCTGATCCGCGCATTAACAACTCAACGGTATTTATCAATATCGGAGAGGCCCGTGAACTCATGGCGGTCCCCGGCTCCTCGGAAATATCCTTCAGGGTCGATGATTTCCATAAGACCGATGAATATAAACCGGTTCTTGAAGCGGCATTCCCCGGTATGAATATCCGGAGCTGGCGGGAGCTCTCCACGAATTTCACGGCTCTCATGGAGATGAAAAGAAAATCCAGCGCTTATATCCTGTTCTTTATAGTAACCATCGCCCTGGTTGGCATCATAAACACAATCCTCATGTCCGTGTACGAAAAACGCCAGGAAATCGGCACCCTCATGGCGCTGGGCATGGATCAGATGGAAGTGCGCAATATCTTTTTATTCGAAGGATTTCTCATCGGCACCCTGGGCAGCATCTCCGGCATCATCATCGGAACGCTGATAAACCTGTATTTTATTTACGTAGGCATCGATTATACCGCCATGCTGGGAGATAAAGGCATGGGCTTCAATGTCATGGGATATGTGAAGTCGGCATGGGTATTTTCCGCTTATGCAAAGGCCCTGACAATTTCAATTACGGCCAGTGTTATAGCCAGCTACTATCCCGCGAAAAAAGTGATGAAGATGGAACCCATGGAATGCCTGAGGACCGTACAATGAAACTACCTTTCATTACCCGGAGATGGACATGATCCTGAAATTTGCCTTTCGCAACGTGCTGCGCAGCAGGAAGCGTTCTTTTCTTACGGTTATCACTATATTCTTCGCCGCCACACTCGTAGGCGTGGCGCAGAGCTGGGTCAACGGCATCATGAATCTGTACATCGAAAACTTCGCCCGGTACCAGACCGGCCATATACGGATCACCACGGAGGAATTTAAAAAGCGGGAAAAATTCATGCCCGTTGATGAAATAGTGCCCGACGTACGAAAGCTCATCCATGCAATTAAAAAAATTAACGGTGTCAAAACGGTGGAAGAAAAAATCCGCTTCGGCATCCTCCTGGGAAATGACGGCACTACGGTACAGGCCACGGGGGCCGGGATCGATCTTGAAAACAACTCCCTGGACCTGCGCCATAAACTTGTACAGGGGAAAATTCAAAAGAGTGGCATCTATATCGGCCACGAACTGGCCGAGAAGCTGGGCGTTGTGCAGGGAGGCAAACTTCTCCTGGCGGCTAAGACCTCCGAGGGCGGTCTTAACGGCATTAAACTTCGCGTCGAGGGCATCTACCGGTTCAATATGTTCTACGATAAAAAATATTTTTTTATTGGACTCGATGACGCAAAAAAACTTTTAAAAATTCATGGCGGCGCCACAGAGCTGTTTATTTATACCGATGATATATCAGACAGTGACGCCATCAAACAGAAGATTGTATCGATTCTCCCTGCCGGGCTGAAAGCCGAAACATGGAAAGAACAACTCGGCGATTTTTATTCAGTCCTGGAGAGCTCACGGACCTTCTATGCCTTCATTGAAATCATCATCCTTTTTCTCGCTTCCTTTGTCATCATCAACACCATGATGATGGCCATATTCGAACGCCTCAGGGAAATAGGCACCATGAAAGCCATGGGTATGACGGACAGGGAACTTTTTCTGAATTTCACCTGCGAGGGAGCAATTCTCGGAATAACCGGAGGTGTCGCCGGTGCCGTAACCGGTTTTATTCTCATCACAATCGTATCGGCATATGGCGTTGATCTTTCGTCCCAGGTGAGCGGTATAGAAATGCCTTTTGAATACATCGTCCGTCCCATCATCACTATTCGCGAACTATTCATCGCCCTCATCATATCCATAACAGTCCCAACCGTGGCGGCTATGATTCCGGCCCGCTATGTGCGCAAGCTCATGCCCGCCGAGGCCCTGCGTAAATAAAAGAAATGGTACAAATTTGAATCAATAATTTACACAAATGTAACATTATTGTACCGATTGAGCCCTTTTTTTATTGAACACTTGTAGTGGTATCAATATTTTTAATATGCTGATCGTAACACTGAAAGAAGCCGGGAACCATATCCCTGACTATAAAGCCGTGAGACGGAATAAGGAGCTCATCAGATGATACACTTGCCAGAAAAAGAGGGATTATATGACATCGCATATGAACACGACGCCTGCGGTATAGGATTCGTGGCCCATATTAAAGGAGAAAAATCTTTTGATATCATAAAGAGAGGGCTGGAAGTCCTGGAGCGCATGGAACACCGCGGAGCTGAGGGCGCCGACAACAAGACCGGTGACGGCTCAGGGATCATGATCCAGATACCTCATGATTTTTTCAAACAGGAGATCCCCGATCTTCCCGGGGAGGGACAATACGCAACGGGGCTCGTTTTCCTTCCGAAAGGTAACGGGGATGAAGCCCATACATGCCTGGCGGAACTGGAGCGCATTATCCACGACGAAGGTCAGATGATCATCGCTGTCAGGGATGTGCCGGTCAACGATTCCAACATCGGAAGAATCGCCCGCGAATCAGAACCGGCCGTCAGGCAGATATTCATAGCGGGGAAAGAACAGCAGGATCAGGATACGCTGGAAAGAAAATCCTATATCATAAGAAAATTGGCAGAAAAAAAAATCCGTGAGTCTTCCCTGAAAGAAAAAAAATCCTTTTACATTCTCTCCCTTTCTACAAGGACGATCGTGTACAAGGGGATGCTCGCTCCCGACCAGGTGAAATCCTACTATCCGGAATTGCGCGACAAACGTCTGAAGAGCGCCATCGCGCTGGTTCATTCACGGTTCAGCACCAACACCTTCCCTTCATGGGACCTTGCACAGCCTTTCAGGATAATGGCCCATAACGGCGAAATCAACACGATCAAGGGCAACCGTTTCTGGATGCATGCCCGTGAATCGGATTTTGCTTCAGATATTTTCGGTGATGACATCCAAAAGATCCTGCCCGTCATTGAACCGGGAAAAAGCGATTCAGCGTCTTTCGACAATGCCCTGGAAATGCTCGTGGCTACGGGACGCTCCCTGCCTCACGCGCTCATGATGCTCATTCCCGAATCCTGGAACGATAAAAATCCCATACCCCAGGACCTCAAATATTTTTACGAATATCATTCCACCTTCATGGAGCCCTGGGACGGTCCCGCGTCAATGGTCTTCTGCGACGGCCGCTACATAGGGGGAACGCTGGACCGCAACGGTCTCCGCCCTTCACGCTACGTGGTGACTACCGATGACCTCATCGTCATGGGTTCTGAAGTTGGTGTCCAGACATTTCAGCCGGAGCAGATAGCCTACAAGGGCCGGCTCATGCCGGGCAAACTCCTCCTGGTCGACACGTTAGAAGGGAGAATTATCCCCGACGAAGAGATCAAGGACCAGATAGCGCATCAGAAACCATACCGGGAGTGGGTTGAAAATAACCGGGTGGTGATTTCAGACCTTGCCATAAGCGGAGACATCCCCGTCGAGATCAACGACGAGAAGCTCCATGAAATCCATCTCATGCACGGCTATAACCGCGAGGATATATTCAACCATCTCGTCACCATGATCACGACCGGACAGGAACCCACCAGTTCCATGGGCACTGACACGCCCCTGGCGGTATTTTCCGAAAAACCTCAGCCTCTCTTCAATTATTTCAAACAGGTCTTTGCCCAGGTAACCAATCCTCCCATTGACCCCATCAGGGAAGAGCTGGTCATGACACTCACGAGTTACATCGGTTCTGAAAAAAATCTCCTGGCTGAAATTCCCGAACAGTGCCGTATGATTAAATACTTCAGCCCTATATTCACCAACCGTGAGCTGGAAACCATCAAACAGAGCGCCAATTCCTCGTTCAATCCCGTGACGCTCGACATAGTATTCCCCGCCTCGGGCGGTGATGATGCCCTGGCCGCGGCTATGGAAAAGCTCTGCATCGAATCCGAAGCGATGCTAGACGCAGGCCATAACTTCATCATTCTCTCAGACCGCCGCGCAAACCGCGTCAATGTCCCAATACCATCGCTCCTGGCCATGGCCGGCGTGCATCATCACCTCATCCGTGCCAAAAAAAGAAAGCGTACGGGGATACTTGTGGAAAGCGCCGAGCCCAGGGAGGTCATGCACTTCGCCCTTCTTTTCAGTTACGGGGCAAGCGCCATCAACCCTTACGGGGTTTTTGCCACTATAGAAAGCCTGAGAAAAAATAACAAACTCTCTGAAAATATCGATTATGAAAAGCTTGAGGAAAATTTCATCAAATCTATAAACAAGGGTATTCTTAAAATACTCTCCAAGATGGGAACATCAACCCTCCGCAGTTACCGCGGGGCACAAATCGTCGAAGCCGTGGGCCTGAGCAATGAGCTCATCGACCTGTATTTTACCGGGACCGAATCGCGCATTGGAGGCATCGGGCTCAGGGAGATAGCCAAAGAAGCTCTGGCCAAGCATCACAAGGCCTTCGTGGAAAAACCGCAGCTTCTTGAATCCGACGGCGTTTACAGTTACCGCAAAGGCGGTGAAAAACACGCGTGGAATCCCGAGACCATTCATCTTCTCCAGTGGGCCACGAGAACGAACGATTACGACAAATACAGGCATTTTTCAAAACTGGTCAACGAACACAACCGTTCTCCCCGTGTTATACGCGGTCTTTTCGATTTTAAAATGAGTGAATCCATTTCCATAGACGACGTTGAACCCGAAGAGGAGATAATGAAACGTCTCACTACGGGTGCCATGTCTTTTGGCTCTATCAGCAAAGAGGCCCATGAAGCCATAGCCGTGGCCATGAACGCAATCGGCGGCCGCAGCAACTCAGGCGAGGGGGGAGAAGAATCACTCCGTTTCACCCGCCGCGAAGATGGAACACTGGCCAGAAGCGCAATCAAGCAGGTGGCGTCGGGAAGGTTCGGCGTGACCAGTAACTATCTTGCCAATGCCGACGAACTGCAGATAAAAATGGCTCAGGGCGCAAAACCGGGCGAAGGCGGGCAGCTGCCGGGACACAAAATTGATAAAATAATCGCCACAACCCGGCATTCGACCCCCGGTGTTACGCTCATATCTCCACCGCCGCACCATGACATCTATTCAATCGAGGATCTGGCGCAGCTCATTTTTGATCTTAAGAACGCCAATCCACGTGCGCGTATCAGCGTAAAACTTGTATCTGAAACCGGTGTAGGCACCATAGCAGCAGGCGTTGCCAAGGCCCACGCCGACAATATCCTTATCAGCGGTTACGACGGCGGAACCGGGGCAAGCCCGCAGAGCTCCATAAAACACGCCGGGCTCCCCTGGGAACTGGGCCTTTCTGAAGCGCACCAGACTCTGGTACTCAATGACCTGCGTGGCCGGGTCCGCCTCCAGACCGACGGACAGCTGAAAAACGGCACCGACATTGTGCTTGCCGGAATCCTCGGAGCCGAGGAATTCGGCTTCGGAACAGCGGCCCTCATCGTCATGGGCTGCATCATGATGCGGAAATGCCACATGAACACCTGCCCTGTGGGCGTTGCCACGCAGGACCCTGAACTGAGAAAAAAATTCAGCGGCAGACCTGAATATCTCATCAACTATTTCCGCTTCATTGCACGCGAGGTGCGGGAGATAATGGCATCGCTGGGTATCAGTACCTTTAACGAACTGATCGGACGGACCGACCTGCTCCAGATGAGAAAGCTTGACCATATGAAAACGTCAAAGCTCTATCCTGCCGCCATTCTTCACCGGCCGGCCCAGGCCGATACCAATGCCACGTTCTGCGTCCAGGACCAGATTCATAAAATAGTATCCATACTGGACCGCAAGCTCATCGAGCGGGCCAGGCCCATACTCGAAGGCAGCAGGGAACTCAACGTCTACCTTGAAATGCCCATAACAAACCGTGACAGGACAACAGGGACCATGCTCTCCTATGAGATATCCCGCAAGTTCGGCGAGGGGGGACTGCCAGACAACACCATTCAATGCGTTTTCCAGGGGTGCGCCGGTCAGAGTTTTGGCGCTTTCCTTGCCCGGGGCGTAACCTTCAGGCTCGAAGGCGATTCCAATGATTATCTCGGAAAGGGGCTTTCGGGCGGCCGTATCATTGTGGTTCCACCCAAAGGCGTAACATTCACACCGGAAAAAAATATCATTACGGGCAATACCGTTCTTTACGGGGCGACAAGCGGTGAAGCCTTTATACGGGGAATAGCCGGTGAGCGCTTCTGCGTACGCAACAGCGGCGCCACAGCCGTTGTTGAAGGAACGGGCGATCACTGCGCCGAGTACATGACCGGCGGCCGTATCATCGTTCTTGGACGCGTTGGAAGAAATTTCGCCGCGGGTATGAGCGGCGGTGTCGCCTATGTTCTCGACGAAGAAGGATATTTTGATAGTTTCTGCAATAAGGGCATGGTCGAGTTGACCCAGGTCCGGGACTATGACGATCAGGATTTCATCATTGAAACGCTGAAAAAGCATATCCAGCACACGCAGAGCGACAAGGCAAAGGAGATACTTCGCAACTGGTATGATTATGTTCCCCGGTTTGTCAAAGTAATGCCTTTTGAGTACAAGCGGGCAATGAATGAAATGAAAATCGAACTCATCGATGAAAAACTGAAATCAATTCGTGAAGAACAACAGCTTGAAGGAGCATACTGATGGGAGATCCAAAAGGATTCTTGAAAATAAAAAGACGCGAATCGGGATACCGCCCCGTTGAAGAGCGGGTCCATGACTGGGGAGAGGTGGAACGACAGCTCCCCGAACAGGAAAGAAAGCTGCAGGCGGCACGATGCATGGATTGCGGTGTTCCCTTCTGCCACTGGGGATGTCCCATCGGCAACATCATGCCGGAATGGCAGGACAGAATTTTCAACAGTGACTGGGAAGCCGCATTGGACATGCTCCAGGAGACTAATAATTTCCCCGAATTTACGGGCCGTGTCTGTCCGGCGCCCTGTGAAGCGTCATGCGTCCTTGCCCTGAACGACGAATCGGTCACGATTCGCCAGAACGAGCTTGCCGTCATCGAAAAGGCCTTTCAGGAGGGGTATGTAAAACCACAGCCTCCAAAAATCCGCACGGGAAAAAAGGTCGCCGTGATCGGTGGCGGACCTGCAGGCCTTGCCTGCGCCGACCTTCTGAACCGGGCAGGCCATTCCGTCATCCTGTATGAAGGCGAAGACAGCGTCGGCGGCTATCTCCGCTTCGGCATCCCCGACTTTAAACTGGAAAAGGGAATAATAGACCGCCGCATAAACATCATGGAGAAAGAGGGCATCGTTTTCCGAACCGGCACGTATGTTGGAAAGGATGTGAGCGTAAAACAGATCCGTGATGAATCCGACGCCGTGTGCCTCACCATAGGCGCGAGAAAAGCCCGCGACCTTGATATAAAGGGAAGGGAACTCAAGGGGATTCATTTCGCCATGGAATTTCTCGCACAACAAAACAGGGTAGTCCGTGGAGACAGGATATCCGAGACCGATGTCATTGCCGCCTTTAATAAAAATGTGGTTGTCATAGGCGGGGGCGATACTGGTTCAGACTGCGTCGGTTCCGCCAACCGCCGCGGAGCCAAGAGCATAACCCAGATCGAACTGCTGCCCATGCCGCCGCGTCACCGCACCAACAGGGAACCATGGCCGCTCTGGCCCAGGCTGCTCAAGACATCGAGTTCCCATGAAGAGGGATGCGATCGTATGTGGAACGTACTCACCAGGGAGTTCATTGGTGAGGGCGGCGCGGTTAAAAAAATTAAGGCATCAAAGGTAAGCTGGCTGATAGAAGATGACGGAAAAATGACCATGACTGAAATTCCCGAAACACAGTTCGAACTGGAGGCCGACCTGGTTCTTCTTGCCATGGGCTTTGAACACGTGGTCCATGAAGGACTTGTGCGGGACCTGGACCTTGCCTGCGATGCCAGGGGAAACATCAAGGTCGATGAAAACTGCATGACCAGCGTCGACGGGGTTTTCTCCGCCGGTGATGCCATGCGGGGCGCCTCACTGGTGGTCTGGGCAATACATGACGGCCGTAATGCGGCAGCAGCCATAAACCGGTATTTAAAAAAATAAATACCGGTAAAGTAACTGTTTTTATTTCCCCGGATGTCTCGTTTACCGTCACAACGAGGCATCACCGGTATATTATTTCGTATTACAAGCGCGTCATCCTTTACGGTCACTTCCTATCGGGAGGCCGTTATCTCCTCAAAAGAAACAGCTGAAGATCACACTCTTTCATGACAAGGGGAAAACAGAAGACATGCAGGCCGGCCTTACCGGATATAAAAATATCCTGTCCCTATTGTAGAAAAAGTAATAGTATTTGACTTTAAAATAGTATACCTTAAAAGTACACCTTTTGATAATGCGACAGCAAGGAACTGCCTGATATCGCATAAAGAGAACTTTTTTCAGGCATCCTGCGGGGGAAGCCCCCGGTCATTCCGGTTATGAAACCGGTCGAATAATAATTTCATATTGGAGCAATAATCATGCGAGCAGCCATATTCATTGACGGAGCCTATCTCCTGTCCCTGGCAAAGAAACACAACCTGGTCCCCAAATACGACGAACTGGCCGACTACCTGCTTAAACCGCTGCGAAAATCCATTCAGCTTGACCTTCTGAGATGCTATTTTTACTACTGCGCTCCCTGGATGTCAACGGAGCCCACGGATAGCGAAAAAAGACGTATGGAGGATCACAACCTCTTCATGGAGGAAATCAGTTCCATCGAAAGATGGGCCGTGCGCCTTGGCAAACTTCAACGCCGATGGGACGGATACAAAGAATACTTCGAACAGAAACGGGTTGATGTTCTCCTCTCCGTTGATATGGTCCGCCATGCGGCATCGGGTCATATCGAACATGTTATAATAGTAGCCGGTGACAGCGATTTTATCCCGGCTATCGAGTCAACAAAGGATTCGGGTGCCACGGTATCCCTCTGGTGCGGCGAGGACAACACTATTCATAGAGACCTGCTTGAAACGGTCGATATCATTCACCGCTTTGACTGGAAAAAAGTTCCCCGGCAGAAAATAAAAACAGACCGGAAAGCCAAGCACGATGAATTGATAAAACAGCAGTTGAAAAAAATACAGGAAACCACGAAGTCAAATATAACAGACCTGGGAAGGAACCGCAGAAACCGCGGCTGACGATCCAATAGACTTGACTTTTTAGGGTATTTCCTGATGATGAGTAAATATTCACACCCATGAATATTTACATTCATGAAAGGAACAGCTTCGTGGGATACTTCTGCATGGCCTTCCTGACATACTACCAAGAGAGAGGTTACGGCCATGCAGATGAAAACTACCTTTTTTGATACTCCCATACTCAGAACACTATTACGGGGGATATCCCTCTTCTTACTGAAGGTTTCAGGATGGAAACGCAGCGGAGAGCTTCCGTCGGAGAATAAATACATAATCATCGCGGCGCCACACACCACGAACTGGGATATGCCCTTGACCCTTATGCTGGCCTTCGCCTTCAAGGTCAAGATATACTGGTTGGGCAAAAAATCCCTTTTTAAATTCCCCTTCAGTACGATCATGCAGTGGATGGGAGGTATCCCCGTAGACCGTTCAAAAAACAATAATATGGTCGAGGCAGCCATCGAGCTTTTTAAAAAAACCGAGAAACTGATACTTGCGGTCCCGCCCGAGGGAACCCGGCAGCGGGTCCGGTACTGGAAAACCGGTTTTTATCATATGGCCTGCGGCGCCAATGTTCCCATTGCAACGGGTTACCTGGATTACCGCACCAAGACAGGCGGCTTCGGCCCCCTCATCATACCGACGGGAGATCTGGAATCGGATATGATACTCATCCAGAAATTTTATTCCACCATCACGGGGAAATATCCCGACCAGCACAATCAGGCTGATATTGATGACAGAAAAAAAATAAAGAAACCCAGCTGATTATGACGGTAATAAGCATCCCCTGACACCTTTATTTGACGCCGGTTGTAAAAATCAGTATATTTATAATTCATGAACGGGCATTATAAACATTCACTGTTACTGTGGGCAATACGGCCCTCAGGAACATTGTATCCGGACAATTAATGCCTGTTTTTTTATTGTCAATTAATCGATATGTATACCAAGTAAACATATGTTCGACATACAGGAATATTATAAGAGCGGCAACTACGACCTGACAGAAACGAACTATAATGTCAATGAGATAGAGAGTGATATCAGCCTCGACATTGACCGGCTTCTTAAAAATCGTTTCGACAGGCTCTATCTCTGCGACAGATATAAATACCAGTCGCATAATATCGATATAATCTATCCGCGGATAATCTTCCCCGAGAACAGATCCCTTATAATGACTGCCGATAAAATCCGATTTCTCCTTTCCCTGTACCCCGGAAAGGATGATCTGCGGATCATCGAACGAATCGTGCTGAGACCCCGGTATATTGAAATCGGATCCATAGAGCTCTCTTCGCTTTTTATCCAGAAAAGCCGTATACTGGTCCTGTATCTCTGTCATCCCCATATGTACCGGCTCGATCACCTGGACCCCACACCCGAGGCTCAGTTCGTTTCCATGGATCTCCTCAGCATTCTCGACACAAAAAAAAGGGGTGCGCCGCAACAGCAAAAACAGAAAGCATCCATCCATCCGCTATGGTATTATATCTCGGTGCTTTCGCGCAATGATACCATTCCAACCGATACCATTGATAAATTCTTCATCAGGAAAAATCCCATACATGACATCGATTATCAGTCGCTCATTGATATTTCCTGCTTTTATTCCCGGCATGGTTATTGACGAATCGCATGAAACTGGTCAATCTTCATAATCATACCTCCCTCTGCGGACACGCCCGGGGTACCATGGACGAGTATATCATGTCAGCCCGTGAAAAAGGCATCGCCGTCATGGGTTTTTCCGATCACGCACCGCTACCGTCTCATCTTCGCAGCGGTATCACCATGGAACCGGAACAGACCGAAGAATATATAACCCTCGTTGAAGATAAAAAAATTGAGTTTGACGGCAGCATGGAAATACTGCTGGGATTCGAGGTCGATTTCCCACTCCATGATTCTTTTCCTCAAAAATACTTTACCGATGCAAGGATCGATTATCTCATCGGATCATGCCACTTCATCGATGACTGGCCATTTGACCATGACGATTATGTTCATGAGTTCGACCGCCGCGACATCGATGATGTATATACCCGTTATTTTGAAATAATCGGCGACCTCGTTCGTTCACGGCTCTTCGATATGGTCGGCCATTTCGACCTGGTGAAAAAATTCGGCCACAGGGCCACGAGGGATTTCTCCGGCACTATTAACCGCATCGCCGCCATGATGTCATCCCTGGACATGGCTGCTGAAATCAATACATCGGGCCTTATTAAGCCGGTAAAAGAGATGTATCCCTCCGATGACATCCTGAAAATATTTTTTAACAACAATGTTCCCATTACCCTGGGATCCGATTCACACTCGCCGGAACACGTGGGCTATATGTTCGATGCAGCGCTGGAAAAAATAAAAAAGGCCGGCTACACTTCACTCTCTTTTTTCAGGAAAAGGAAAAGATACACCACTCCCCTGTAACAGGATTGACCGCATGATATCATTTATAAAAAACGACCGTAATTACTATTCCGTTGAGAGCCCTTTTAAGGGACTTTGCCTTGGCGTGTTCGGCAGGGAAGCCAATGGGACGGACTATTCACGCAGCGAGCATGAGATCCGCTCCCGTGAGAGAGAACTGCTTTCGTCAATGCTGCGCCTCACGGAAAACCGTATACTTTTTCTCAACCAGGAGCATGGTGACACGATCCTGCATGCCAGGGAACTTCCAGCAATGCCGTCTCATGTCTTTGGTAATGCCGACGCCATAATCACGGGAATGCCGGGTATCTGCCCCGTTATCCGTACGGCTGACTGTGTTCCTGTTTTCATCGCTGATACGAATAAAAGGGTGTTGGGTGCGGCCCATTCGGGATGGAAGGGGACACGGTTCCAGATATCAAGGAAGATGATACAAATAATGAAGAATGAGTATGGGTGCAGCTATGAAGCCATGCAGGTCTTCATACTCCCCTCAATCGGTCCCGAGTCATATGAGGTGGGTAAAGAGGTGGCCGACTTTTTCCCGGAAGACTGCATCGAGGAAAAGGGTAAAATATATCTGAACCTATGGTACAGCATCGAGCGCTCCCTGGTCGAGGAAGGTATCCCTGAAGAGAACATCTTCAATACGGAAATCTGCAATCTGCAGAATTCGGATTCTTTTTTCTCCCATCGCCATGGCGATACGGGAAGAAATCTGAATTTCGCCTTTTTCAGATGAGGCGTTCCCAGACCCTTATCATCTGACTCACCGCCCTTTCCCAGTTAAAAAGCGATTCCACGCGTTCTATGCCGAGCCTTCCCATGCGCCCGAGCGCGGCTTTGTCCGTGATCAGCGCATCTATGGCCTGCGCGAGGGCGAACTCATCACGGGCCGGAACAACGACACCGCTCTCGCCCACCACCTCGGGCAATGCGCCTCCATCGCTGGCAATCACGGGAGTTCCGCATGCCATAGCCTCACCGGCAGGAAAACCAAAGCCCTCATAGACCGACGGAACAATAGCTATCTCGGCCTCATTGTAATGGCGCACCAGATCCTCCGTGGAAGCCGTACCGGCGAAATGGATTTTATCTCCCACGTGAAGCTTCGCGATAAACTGCTGCGTCAGCTTCCGGTGGGGAGCCCCCCCGTCAACGACGGTGAGCACAACGGGCTCCTTCATATGTGTCAGGGCGCGTAGCAGGTACACAAATCCCTTTTTACCGTCCTCGATATTTCCCACGAAAAGTATATTACGCTTCTTTTTCTTTACATCAGGAAGGGTCCTGAAAATGGACCGGTCTATGCCGTTATAGACCACGGTCTGCTTTTTCAGGGGAACGCCAAAGTCCCTGTTTATGGTCCGTTTCGAGTCCTCGGAAACCGTGATGATATGGTCCAGGCGCTTTGATACGATGCGCTGCATCAGCAGGGGATAAAAATTGACGGTTTTCACCTTCGACTTGAATTTCGTCATGCGCTCCAGGACATTCTCAAGGTCAATACTGAGAGGGTGATGAATCGTGGCAGCCACGGGTATCCCCAGTGTTTTCATGAGCAGGAGACCGTAACCCAGGGTCTGGTTGTCATGGATCAGATCAAAATTATACTGCCCGTGCAGCTTCCTTAAAAGCAGGTAGGCCCGGTAGCTGAAGGAACTTATTTCAGGAAAGGCGCCGGCCCGGCTGTGGAGGAACTCATAAAAATTTATGGGAGAAAAAATATCAAAGGGACTACGGGGATTAATCACCGAATTTCCTTTTTTAATGAAGTATTCATTATTTTGGATCCTGTGGACGGTGACGCCCTCCATGTGATGCGGCCAGGGCGGTCCCACCACGGCATGGACCTGGTGGCCCTGACGGACCAGTTCTTCGGCTATATATTTCAGGTAAATCCCCTGTCCCCCGGAATAGGGATTCCCCCTGTAACAGAGCAGACATATTTTCAAAGCGGCACCCTCACTGTTCCTCATCCCCGTCGTGGCCGGGCATACCCATATCGTTATAGAGCTTTTTCATAAGAATTATACGTTCCGGATCCAGCTCCTTGACGACCCGGGCTGGATTACCGATAGCCACACTGTTTGGCGGCACGTCTTTGCGGACCACGGACCCGGCGCCAACGATGGAATTCTCCCCGATCCGCACGCCCTTGCATATAATGGCCGAATCGCCGATCCACGCACCCCTCTCGAGAATAATGGGGGCCGTTCTTCCCGGTGAACTGGTACGGTCATGTATGTCATGCCAGTCGGCATCGGTGAGATAACAGAAATTGGCCAGCATGCAGTCATCACCGATGCGTATCTCCGAGGCGCTGCTGATTCTCACGCCGTTCATGACCAGAACGCGGTCCCCGATGGATATACGCCCCTCCCCATTTTTATGTTTTACCGTTGTCAGGCTTGTCCGGTACCCGTTGGCCCCGACAATGACTACCCGGTTTCCCAGGTGTATGTTGGGGCCGTAAAGCACAACATTCCAGATTCCCCAGACCAGGGGGCGGCTCGCCATGGAAGCCACGTGTTTCTTGAAAAAGAAGTGATAGTTAAAATTACTCCTCACGGTAAAATACCAGCGCGTGAGAAAGGATGATTTATCTTCATTAAACATGGGCCTTTATTTGTCAGATATCTTTGAAAAATCCAGAAGACTGGAAAAATTGCCCAGTATATTTTCCAGAAGATACAGCCTGTTGTCTCTCACCTCGGTCCGCTTGTCCATGACCAGGACTTTGTCAAAAAAACCGTCAATGATAGTCTTGCCCTGGATCAGCAGTTCAAAAAGTGCTATATAACCGCTCTCCGCAATGTATCGGCTTATCTGATCTTTCCGTGAGTCAAAGAATTCGTAAAGCTCCTTTTCCTCCTTCTCCTCCAGGAGGGAAGGCTTGAATGAAAGTTTATAATCCGCGTTCTCCTTCCTGAAACCGGAGACGATATTGTTCATCCGCTTAAAGCTGAGCAGCATCCGGGAAAAATTTTCATTCTTCCTGAACTCGTTAATGCTCTTCGCGCGCCGGAACAGCTCCAGGTAATTACTGCTGCCTATGGATAGACATGCGTCGATTTCATCATACCGGAACCCGTTTTCGGAAAAAATTGTTTTGGCCCTGGCCATGATGAAATCAAGGATCTGTTCCACCAGGTCTTTGCCGTTTTTATATTGCGGGGCTATTTTTTCCAGCACCTCACGCAATGAAATATCGATAGAGCCGCCGATCAAAAGATCAACCACGGCATTGGCCTGCCTGCGCAGGGCATACGGGTCGGCCGAGCCTTTGGGGATATTCCCCACGGAGAATGAACCGAAAATATTATCAATCTTTTCCGCCAGGGAAACCATCATGGACACCACACTTTTGGGAAGGGGGTCACCCTGAAAACGCGGTTTATAATGCTCCTCGATGGCATCGGCAACTTCCCCGTCTTCACCGTCACTCAGGGCATAGATGCGTCCGATTTTCCCCTGCAGGGAGGAAAACTCATAGACCATGGCCGTATTCAGGTCCACCTTGCACAGGAGGATGGCCCTTCTGACCTTTTCCAGCACCGCCGTATCGAGTCCCGTCTCATGGGCAACCACATCGGCGATCTTTTCCATGCGTTCCACCTTGGCAAAGATGGTACCCAGCTCCTTGTGAAAAAGAACGTCCCTGAGGGTATCCACCATATCAATAAGTTTGACCTTCCGGTCTTCCTTATAAAAAAAGCTGGCGTCGTTGAACCGGGCGGCTATAACCCGTTCATTCCCGATTTTAATGTTTTCCGTGGGGGGATTATTGGAAACAACCAGGAACCTGTTAGACAGGCTCCCGTCGGCCTCACGCAGGGCGAAATACTTCTGGTGCTCCTTCATCTCAGCTATGAGTGCTATATCGGGAATAGCGAGAAAATCCCTGTCAAACTCGCAAGTCACCACATGGGGATATTCTACCAGGAATGTTACTACATTCAGGTTCTCTTCATCCTCGATGAGCCGGCAATGGGCCTTTTCCGCTGCCGCGTGGAGTTCCCTGTCGATAAAATCACGCCGCTCACGCTGATTGACCAGGACATGGTTCTTTTTAAGAATGTCCTCATATTCACTGATGCTGCTTATTTCAATCATCCGGTTGGCCTGTATATAATGCCCCCGTGTTTTATTCGAGGATGCTATCCCCTCGATTTCAAAGGGAACCACTCTGTCATCAAACAGTATCAGGAAATAATTGATGGGACGGGGGAACGTAAGACTTTTATCACTCCACTTCATCCTTTTGGGAAAAGGTATATCCGTAACGATTTTTTCTACGATTCCCGGAAGTATCTCCACAGTTTGCCTTGATTCCAGTTTTTTCACAGCGAAAACATATTCACCCTTTCCCGTATCCCTGGTGAAAAGATTTTCCGGAGATACGCCATTGGCCTTCATGAATCCTTCCAGTGCCTTAGTCGGTTTACCCGCGCCATCATAGGCAGCCTTTGCCGCCGGTCCCTTCAGTTCCGCTTCTTCCGCTCTCTGGGACGTCGCCAGGTTCGCCGCCATAATGGCAAGTCTGCGCGGTGTGGCAAGGACCTCCAGTTCGTCAAAATCAATCCGGTTGTCAAGAAGCTGTTCCTTTAAAAATTTCTGTATTGCTTCCACGGCCGGCGGAAGGTATCCCGCCGGGATTTCTTCGGTTCCGATTTCACAGAGAAAATTGATGTTTTTAAGCATAGGGCTGCTCCGGTAAGGCTCAAAGATGGATTTTTAATATATTAGGGGTATATTTCCCAGTCTGAAAAATGAGTCAATACTTTTTTAAAAGGAGGTATGGGCCTCAGCGGCCCTTCGTGAGATAAGGATAGGGGTTTTTATGCCGGCCGTACCTGGTGATCTCAAAATGCAGGTGTGCACCTGTTGACCGTCCTGTATTACCGCTCTTGCCCAGGTTCTGTCCCTGTTTGATATACTGTCCGGGCCTGACGATGATGTGCGAGAGGTGGGCATAGAGCGTTTTCCATCCGCCGGGATGGGAAACAACCACGGTTTTTCCATATCCTCCCAGCCATCCCGTATAGGTAACCTTGCCGTACCGGGCCGATCTCACCCATTCATAATTGGAACGTATATCCGTCCCGGAATGAAATTCACGATACTTCCCATTGAAGGGATTTCGGCGCCATCCATACCCGCACGTGATGACACGGCTTCTCGTGGGCCAGAGAAATCCCCTGATGATATTCTGAGGCTTTGCATCGGGAATAAAAAGGGTGGTGCCATTGGCCACGAAATCGGGATTTTTTACGTCATTCTGTGAAATTATTTTTTCCAGGGAAACACCGTATTTTTTCGCAATAGCGACGATGTTCCCCCCCTTATTCATGGTATAGAGTATCCCGTCCTTGTTCGGGACCGTGAGCACCTGCCCCACATGTATCAGGTCATAGGACCGGAGATTGCTGCTTCCGCAGATCGTATCAATGGAAACGCCGTAGGCGGCGGCGATATGGCTGAGGGTTTCACCGGGTTTAACACTGTGTTTCCTGATGATAAGTTTTTCACTTTCGTCCGGCTGCGTGAATTCCGTCTGTGATGATTGCAGGAGATCGTTTTTCATCCTGTCATCATTGTCAACATCACTTATATCTTTCGTCGGGAGCATGACCAGTAATGAAGCCAGCAGTACGAGAAAGGCGGCTGAAGCGCCCAGTGCTGTTTTTAATCGAGGTGAAATGTCCCTGCGGAATGTGCGGACATGGATGGATTTTTCCCCCGCATAGATTACCACGGTCTCATTGGTGGAAATCGATATGGTGAACCGACCGAACCTATATGTTTTCTGTGGAATAATTTTCATGGTTTTTCAGCGCGTATCTCTCCGTGTATATCCTGAATAATTCGCATGAACACCCGCTTCAATACGGCTGAACAGTCAGGATATGACCATTGTGATAATATTATCGGCGCTTTATTCTATTTATTTAACAGCAAGGAGGAAATCTGTCCCGTCAGTTATCACTTTTAGAAGATGAGCCGGACCCCGCATAAGCATCTTCAATTACCTTTTTGGGATCTTTTTTATGCCCGCCAGTAATAATTATGCTTCCATGGGCGACAACGCCTTTCTGGATAGAAATGGACGGCGCCATTATATCACCCAGGACCTTACCGGTTTCCAGAAGCTTCACTTCCTCTTCAGCCCTGATGTTGCCGATAACAGTTCCGGCAACAACGACCGATTTAGCAATGATATCCGTTTTGACTTTACCGGTTACTCCCACGACCAGTTCGTCATCGGTCTTTATTTCACCTTCAAATTTACCATCGATACGCAGAGAACCGCTGATGTAGAATTTTCCTTCAAAACTCGATCCAGCACCAATTGTACTGTTCATAAATTCACTCTTTGATGCCATGGATAAACTCCTTTACACGCATTTTGTTCTCTATCCTGATTATACTGCCCGATATTACGGATTGCATCCCGGCCAAACTTTATAAACCTGCACGGTCTCCAAAAAACAACATACCGTGTTTAGGGGAAAGTCCCCGTTGGATGAACCTGTCTTGACATCAATGTATGTTCAGGGGTAAAAAAAAATCAATAACAAATTTTTCGTTTCGGGGGAAATGATCATATGTGCAGATCAAGGTCCTTATACTTCCATTTTGGTTTTCTGCCCAGAGACACCAGGGAAAATGTTGTGTCGGTGAAAAGGCGGCTCGCGGTTCTGTTGAAGTCATCCATGGTCACGCCATCTATGAGCCTGATGATTTCCTCGAAGGCAAATTGCCGGCCAAAGGTCATTTCATTCTTTGCCAGCTGTCCCATGCGCACTTCCATACTCTCGAAGCTCAGGGCCAGATTCCCCTTCATGAAGGTCTTCGCGTCCTGAAGCTCTTCGGAGGAAACCCCGTTTTTCAGAATTTTCCGGCATTCCTCCACGGTGAGCTCAATGGCGCGGCGATAATTCTCCGGGGCGGTGGCACAATAAATACCGAAAATTCCCGTATCACTGAAGGAGGAATGAAAGGTATACACCGAATAGCTGAGGCCTTCATCTTCACGAATTTTCTGAAAAAGACGCGAAGACATACTGCCTCCGAGAATCGTGCTGAGTATGTAAAGACCCCAGCGGTCATCATCGGCCCTTTTCAGACCTTCGGCTCCCATGCAGAAATGAACCTGCTCCAGGTCACGTTCACTATGCTTCAGTAACAGCCGCTCCGGCGAGGACGGGGACGACAACTTTGATATGACGCCCTTCGCGGCGCCTTTCTTAAAATAGGTATCTATAAGTTTTCTGGCGTGATCCGTTTCAAAATTCCCGGCGATGACAAAAACGGCATTTTCATTTTGATAATGACTACTATAAAAATTCCGGAGTGTTTCGCTCGTAGTGGCGCCGATACTTTCCACGCTTCCCAGTATTGAATGACTCAGGGGATGTCCGATAAGCATATTCTCCATGAAGAGATCGTGTATGAACTCATCGGGAGTGTCCTCATACATTTTTATTTCTTCGATGATGACATTTTTTTCTTTTTCCAGTTCTACCGGGTCCAGGAGGGAACCCAAATACATATCGGCCAGTATTTCAACGGCCATCTCCAGGTGTTCAAAAATCACGTTGATGTAATAGCAGGTGTATTCCCTGTTGGTTGCCGCATTATGCTGGCCGCCTACACGGTCGACAATGCGCGCCAGTTCCTGGGCCGTATATTTTTCAGTCCCCTTGAAAAGCATATGCTCGACAAAATGAGCATATCCATACTGTTCTTCCATTTCGTCACGGGAACCCCTGGTAAGCCACAGTCCGACAGAAATGGACGCGACATTATCAACGGGCTCGAGGATGACCCGGAGCCCGTTTTCCTGTACATATTTGGTAACCATCAGAAGCCTTTACAGATCCATCGCTTCTTTTCTGCTCAGGTCGATGCGTCCCTGTTTATCCACCTTAATAACCTTGACCTTGAACTTGTCTCCTACGGAAACTACATCGGTCACGGCCCTGACCCTGGTATGGTCGAGATTGGATATATGCACAAGCCCTTCCTTGCCGGGCAGTATTTCAACAAAGGCGCCGAATTCCATGATTTTTTTGACGGTTCCGTCATAGATGGCTCCCACCTTGACTTCCTCAACAAGGCCGAGAATAATCTTTTCGGCTTTGTCAATCGCCGCCAGATCATCGGAGCTGATTGATACGGTTCCATCATCTTCGACATTCATGCCGACGCCGCATTCCTCTATAATCTTCTTGATCACCTTTCCGCCGGGACCGATAACCGTGCCGATTTTTTCCGGATCGATCTTGATGGTTTTCAGCCTTGGCGCGTGCGGTGAAAGATTCTTCTCCGGGGCGGAAATCACATTGTTCATTTCCCCGAGGATATGAAGCCTTCCCTCTCTTGCCTGTTCCAGGGCAACGCGCATAATCTCCGTGGTAATTCCTTCCACCTTGATATCCAGCTGAAACGCGGTTATGCCCTCGCTGGTCCCGGCCACCTTGAAGTCCATGTCGCCGAGATGATCTTCCAGTCCCAGTATATCACTGAGGATGGCGAATCGGTCGTTTTCCAGGATAAGTCCCATGGCTATACCAGCCACGGCCGCTTTCAGAGGCACACCGGCATTGTACATGGCGAGTGAACCGGAACATACTGTTGCCATTGATGACGAACCGTTGGATTCCAAAACTTCCGATACCTGTCGTATGGTATAGGGGAATACATCCGATTCGGGAATGACATATTCCAGAGCCCGTTCGGCAAGCATGCCGTGACCTATCTCGCGCCGTCCGACACCGCCGGTCCTTCCCGTTTCTCCCACGCAAAAGGGCGGAAAATGGTAGTGAAGCATGAAACGTTTATGGCTTTCGCCTTCGAGGCTATCCAAACGCTGTGCATCGGCAATGGTGCCCAGCGTGGTAATGCCGAGACTCTGGGTCTGTCCCCGGGTAAACACGGCGGAACCATGGGCCCTGGGAAGTAACCCCGCCATTATATCGATGGGGCGGATATCCTTCAGATTCCTTCCGTCGGCCCTGACTCCCTCGTCGAGAATCCGTTTGCGGATTACTTCGCCGTCCATGTCGTCGATGATTCCCCGGATCTGTCCAATAGTTTCGGGGAACTGCTCTGCCAGCTCGGATTTGGCCTTTTCCACGATGGCGTCAAAGGCATCCTCTCTTTCTTTTTTATCTTTATACTGAATCAGTCCTTCCACTTCTTTAAAATAAACTTCACGAGCTTTGCTCTTCAGACCGGCATCGGCTGTGAAAGAGGTATAATTGATGGCCGGCTTGTTAACCTGGGCCGCAAATTCCTCCTGTGCCGCACAAATCTTCTTGATGTTCTCGTGGGCAAACTCCACGGCGGCAAGCATCTCCGCCTCGGAAATATTCTTCGATGAACCCTCGATCATGGTTACGGCCTTTTTTGTACCGGCCACGACCAGGTCAATATCACTTTCCTTCATTTCAGTAAAAGTGGGATTAACCACCAGCTCTCCGCCTATTCTTCCCACTCGAACAGCGCCCACGGGTCCCCTGAAGGGAATGCCGGAAACACTGAGAGCTGCCGATGCGGCATTGATGGCAAGCACATCAGGCTGATTCTGCTTGTCATGGGAAAGAACATAGATAATAATCTGGACTTCATTGATGAAATCAGGGGGAAACAGCGGCCGCAGGGGCCTGTCGGTGAGCCTGCAAACCAGAGTCTCACGGTCCGTGGGGCGTGATTCTCTTTTAATGAAACCACCGGGAATTTTTCCGGCGGCATAAGATTTCTCCCTATAATCTACGGTTAAAGGAAAAAAATCCTGTCCTTCACGGACATTCTTGTCAATAACAGCCGTAGCAAATACGATCGTTTCTCCATAGGAAACGGCAACAGCTCCATGCGCCTGTTTGGCCAGGTAGCCGGTATTAAAATTAAGACGTCCTTTTCCGACTTCGATGTTGTAGTCTATACTCATTACAAGTACCTCTCTTTAAATAAGATAAAAGACTTCCACAGATGTAATGAGATTCTTGTACGGTGCCAGAATTCAGAAGTCAGAAATCGACATAAAAACAATTTATACCGACTTCTGGCTCCTATATTCTGACACTGATCTCCTCACCGCAAAAAAGGGTAAGAGGCATCCGTGGAGGTCTTTTTAATAAATTACCATTCCCTATCTTCTGAGACCCAGGGACTGAATAACGCTTCTGTATCTCTCGAGATCTTTTTTCTTAAGATACCCGAGCAGTCTTCTTCTCTGACCAACCAGTTTCAGCAAACCTCTCCGTGAATGGTGGTCTTTCTTATGAATCTTAAAATGCTCAGTCAGGTGATTGATACGTTCGGTCAGCAACGCGACCTGAACCTCAGGAGAGCCTGTATCACTTTCATGAGTCCTGTACTTTTCGATGAGTTCACTTTTTCCTGACATAGTGAATTATTTATCCTCCTCAATGTTGAAATTTCAAATGTACAATTATAAATAATATTTTAATATATATCAACGTCAGTTCTTTGGCGAAGGACTTAAAGAGCTCCATAAATTGCTCTATTGTAACGTTGATATATTAAATAAGCTGATTATTAAACACATTCAGATACGTAATGTGCCATTTATCAATATCTACATCGGCGATTGCAATTAAATTTTTTTCCATATCCAGAATAAGGAACCTTTTTTTCTCCTCATCGCGATACTCTATATCTGTTGTTTCCTCGATCTGAAACCAGGCTCCATTAAAAATTCTTGGTACCACCTCGGATCCTACGGTAATCCTGTTAAAATCGCGAAGTGCCTCGGCGGGTTCCAGTATGAAGTTTTTTTCAATTTCCATCCCGGTCAGGTATTGCTCCAGTTCTTCCAGAGTAACCGCCTGTTCCAGGGGGAAAATGCCCGATTGCGTTCTTACCAATCCTGCGAGATATGCCCCGGTTCCCAGTCTTTCGCCGATATCGCGGGCCAACGACCGAATATAGGTTCCCTTTGAGCAGCGGACTTTTATGGTAAACCTGCCCAATCCAGGGTCGCTTTCAAGGCTTTCAATGGCATATATAAAAATCCTGCGCCGCTCGAGTTCGACCAGCTCACCGTTTCTTGCCCGGTCAGAGGCCCGGCTGCCCTTCACCTTCAGAGCTGAATACCGGGGCGGCAGCTGCATCTGTTCTCCTTTGAAATGACCTGCCGCGGCTGAAAAATCCTCAGCGGTGATTCCCTCAAAGGACTTTTTTTCAATAATCTCGCCTTCCCCGTCACCGGTGTCGGTGGTGATACCCAGCTGCACAACGGCTATATATTCCTTGTTACTCTCAAGAAAAAACCTTGTCAGCTTTGTTGCCCATCCCGTACAGAGAATCAGCAGTCCCGAGGCGAATTTATCCAGCGTCCCCGAGTGTCCGACCTTCTTTATCTGTATTAATTTTCTGACCCTGGCAACGGTTTCAAAGGAAGTCAATCCCTCGGGCTTATGAATTAAAAGAACAGCGTTCTGTAATCTGGAGATACTCACAATACCAGTCTTATACGGTTCCTCTATTCTTCTGATTCCGGTAATTCTTCGTCATCGCCGTCTTCGACGGAATGCTCCAGGTTGTCAATGAGACCAACCATCCTCACTCCTTCGGCAATGGATGAATCCAGCGTAAAGTGTATTTTCGGCACATGCCGGAGACGCATGTTTTTCCCGATATAATGCTGGATAAAACCACTGGCAGACCGCAGTCCCTCCAGCGTTTTACGTATTTCTCTCGGTGTACCCAGAACGGAAACACCGACCTTCGCATCAGAATAATCCTTGTTTAACTCCACCTTGGTTATTGTCGTGAAACCAATGCGTGGATCTTTTAATTCCCTGATGATCAGCTCAGAAATGAGCCTTCTGATCATCTCTTCCAGTTTGTCTTTTCTATACGCCATATTTTATCATTACACATCCAGCTGAGATATTCTAGAGAACTTTCGCCACTTCAATAAGCTGGAATGCCTCAAAAGTGTCACTTTCCTTAAGATCATTAAAATTTTCGAGGGCAAAGCCGAATTCCTGCCCAACCACGACTTCAGAGGCGTCGTCCTTGAATCGCTTCAGCGATTTGAGTCCACCCTCATGCACTACAACGCCGTCCCTGATCAGCCGCATTTTGGATTTTCTTGTTATTTTCCCCGATGTCATAAAGGCCCCGGCGATGGTTCCCACCTTGGATATTTTAAATACCTGACGCACTTCACCGACGCCGAGTATTTCCTCTTTGATTTCAGGTGAGAGCATTCCTTCCATGGCCGCCCTGATCGCATCCGTCGCCTCAAATATGATATTGTAAAATTTGATGGAGACATTTTCTCTCTCGGCAAGATCAGCCACTTTACCCGTGGGACGGACATGGTAGCCGATGATAACCGCGTTGGAAGCCGATGCCAGCATAACGTCTGAATCGTTGATACTGCCGGCCCCGGCGTGAATGACCTTGACCCGAACCTCACTGGTAGAAAGCTTAACCAGCGCCTCGTTGAGGGCCTGGGCAGAACCGTCAACGTCGGCCTTGACTATGATGCACAGCTCCTGAACCTCACCGTCCTTGATCATTTCGTTGAGAGATTCCAGCGTAACCTTTCTCACTTTCTTGGCTGATTCAATCCGCTTATATTCAAGACGCTTCTGCGAAACCTGCTTGGCAAGCTTTTCCGTTTCCACGCATTCAAAAGGATCTCCCGCACTGGGAATACCGGAAATACCCAGTATCTCGACGGGAGTGGAAGGCCCTGCCTCTTTTATCTCTCTTCCCTGATCGTCGAACATGGCACGGACTTTCCCCGAATAGTGTCCCACTATAAAGGGATCTCCGGCATGAAGCACGCCCCTCTGAACCAGCATCGTTGCAACAGGTCCACGGCCGGAATCCAGTTTAGATTCAATAACAACGCCCTTGGCCAGAACCTTTTTATTCCCCTTGAGCTCGAGCATTTCCGATTGTATCAGCACCAATTCCAGGAGGCCGTCTATATTGATCCCCTTCTTTGCACTGATCTCTGCGAAAAGAGTTGTGCCGCCCCACTCTTCGGGTATGAGCTCATAAGCTGTAAGCTCGTTTTTTACCTTCTTGATATTGGCTTCCTCAAGATCAATTTTATTAATGGCTACAATGATGGGAACTCCTGCTGCACGGGCGTGATCTATAGCCTCAATGGTCTGGGGCATTACACCGTCATTGGCTGCGATGACAAGAATGACAATATCGGTAACCTGTGCACCACGCGCCCTCATAGTCGTAAAAGCGGCGTGTCCCGGTGTGTCCAGGAAGGTAATTTTTTTCTCACCCACAGTGACAACATAGGCACCTATATGCTGTGTTATGCCGCCGTGCTCCTGCTCGGCAACCTTTGTTTTGCGAATGGCATCAAGAAGTTTTGTCTTACCATGGTCAACATGCCCCATTACCGTGACAACGGGAGGCCGGCTCTCATAATCTTCAGGTCTGTCTTCCTCTTCATGCTTGATGATCGTCTCATCATAAAGGGATACAACCTTTACTTCTGTACCATACTCTGATGCCAGAATCGAAGCGGTATCGGCGTCAATGATCTGGTTAATGGTGACCATCTCTCCCATTTTCATGAGTTTGGCGATAACCTCATTAACCTTGATGTTCATCTTTTTCGCCAATTCACCGACAGAAACGTTTTCTGTTATATTTATTACCGTCGGCGCGGTAATTTCTTTTTTCTGATAGGATGAGGTCTTTTTCCTTATTTCAATGGACTTCTCTTCAAATTTTTCCTTTTTATATTTCTTCTTGGAGTCCTTTTCTTTTTCCTTGTCCTTGTCCTTGGGCTTTCTTCTTCTCTTCTCATCATCGAGTCCTTCAACCGGGGTCTCCCTCGGTGCTTCAGTTCTCTGACCGGGACCTCCTCCTGGACGGGGGCCTGAACCACCAGGTCTCTGACCGGGGCCTCCTCCCGGACGGGAACCATAACCTCCAGGTCTCTGACCGGGGCCTCCTCCTGGACGGGGGCCTGTTCCTGCAGGTCTTTGACCGGAGCCTCCTCCCGGACGGGAACCATAACCTCCAGGTCTCTGACCGGAGCCTCCTCCTGGACGAGGGCCTGTTCCTGCAGGTCTTTGACCGGAGCCTCCTTCCCTGCGGGGGCCCGTTCCTGCAGGTCTCTGGCCTGGTGCGCCTCCTTCCCTGCGGGGGCCTTCTCCTTCACGTCTCGGTCTGGATGTATCTCCCCTGTAAGCCGTGCCTTCGCTCCGTTTTTCCCTTTCAGGATGAACAGCGGCCCCTTCCGGCTTGTCAGCTATATCTCTTTTCGTTTCCCCGGTCGCTGCAGCGCCGGTTTCTTCTGCTGCAATTATTTCTTGATCTTCATCGGATATTGAATGCTTTTCATCCATGTCCTGTCGGTGCTGAACATCTCCAGCCTGTTTTTCTTTTATTTCCTTGGAAACATGCACTTTACGCTTCAGCTTTATCTTCTTTCCCTTCTTGATGCTTTCAACACGCTGTGCTTTTTTGGTTTTAATAACCTCAATTTTTTTCTCTATAAGAAAAACATCCTGATCAGAGATCTCACTCTCCTGATCACGCTTTATGCCAAGCTCCTTGCATACTTCAAAAACATCTTCTTCAGAGATATGGTTTCGTGTCGCGATATCAATAGCCTTCATGAAAATTATTATATTCCTTATTTTTTATTTGTTTCGAAATTATTCTTCCGACTTTTCTGTTTCGTCTGTTTCCCCGGCTACCTCTTCTTCATTATTATTTTCATTATCCTCGATGTCTCCATCGCCGGTTTCTTCTTCACCATCTTCATCATCTTCGTCATCTTCGAAATCAACCGTTTCGGCGATTATATCAAGAATCTTCTGCGCTGTTTTCTCTCCGATACCATCGATTTTTATCAGCTCCTCAAAGGATTTTTCAACTAGATCCTCAATGGAGAAAACACCGCCCGATTCCAGGAGGGTCCTGGTCCGCGTATCGATACCGGGCAGTTCTTCCAGAGATGTCTCGTCCTCGTTGGTTTTTGAGAAGAGCTGTTCCACCATGGCGCGTGATTCCGACGAAGTGAGAAATTCCCTGAACTGGTCATCGGTCTTAATGTCGATATCAAACCCGCAGAGTTTCGATGCGAGACGCACATTATGCCCGCCTTTTCCCACGGCAAAAGAATAATGATCGGAATCGACCACGGCAATTACGCCGCCGCTGGCCGTCTCTACAATTTCCCTGGCCTTGGCGGGAATAAGAGCGTTCGACGCCATTATTTTTTTATCGTCATACCATTCAACGACATCGATCTTTTCGCCTTCCAGCTCACGAACGATGGATTGGATTCTGATTCCCCGCATACCAACACAGGCTCCCACAGAATCGACATCGTCGCGCTCACTGGTCACCGCTACCTTTGTCCTGAGTCCCGGTTCCCGAACAACTTTGACGATTTTAACTACATTATCATATATTTCAGGAATCTCCATTTCGAAAAGCTTCTCAATGAATTTCGGATGCGCCCTGGATAAAACAATGCCGGGCCCCTTCGATACCTTTTGCACCTTGAGAATAAGGGCCTTCACCCGATCTCCGGTTTTATAATGCTCCAGGGGAGACTGCTCGCGTGATGGCAGAACACCTTCTGTCCGTCCCAGTTCCACATACATGGCGTCGCGGGTCTTTCTCTGAAGATAGCCGTTAATCAACTCGCCTTCTTTTTCCTTGAACTCATTGTATACGATGTTCTTTTCCGATTCCTTGATCTTCTGAATAATCACCTGCTTCGCGGTCTGGGCAGCGATGCGTCCAAAGGACTCTAGAGGATTTTCCTCCACATCGATATCATCTCCAAGACTCACATCGGCCTTGATCTCAACTGCTTCCTTATAGGCAATCTCTTCAGCAGGATTGGTTGGTCTGTTGACCACCATTTTTTTTGACCGTACCAGAACAGTATTGTTATCCCTGTCAAAAACGACTTTTACATTTTCAATGGATCCATACTGCTTCTTGTAAGCCGAAAGCATCGCAGATTCAACGATGTTCTCGATCTCTTCCCGGGGTATGCCCTTATCCGTGGCGATCTGATGAAGTGCTTCAAAAAAGTTATTGCTCATTTCCCATTATCCATTCAATAATCAAGATTTGCTTGCGATATATTTTTAAAAGAGACAATCATCTCTTCTTTCTCAGTGGAAATAGTAACACCATCCCTGTCAACCGCTTTTAAAATTCCTTTTATCGCCTCTCTCAGGTCTTCCCTGTCAACGACGAGCTTTACCGGGGCATTAATAAATCGGGCGAATTCCTCATTATCTCTGATTTTTCTATTTATGCCGGGAGATGATACTTCCAGTGAATAATTCGCTACAATTTGTGCTGAGTCGAGCTTGTCGGAAAGGAGGCTGCTGTACATTTCACAATCTTTATGTGATACACCATCGAGTTTATCAATGCGTATGGTCAGCTTGGTATTCTCTCCCTTTAGGTATATGGAAAATTCATAAATCATCATGCCCAGGTCCTGGGCTGCTTCATGAATCAATCGGGCAATATCGTCTTTTATCATACAGCTAATTAAAAAGTAAGTATTTTCTTCCTTATATAAAGTTAAAAATGCTAAACGGGAATCATGAAAGTAAAAAAAGAGAGTGGTTACCCACTCTCAAAGTCACTCTCTAATATGTAGTAAATAATTGCAAGTGTTTTTTACATATATCACGATGACACGTACATAGTGGGTATTATACTACTTAAAACATTACGTACTAACCATCTGAAATATAGTCCTTTTTATGCAAAAAGAAAAGTAAAAAATGTAAAACACTTGTCAATTATGGAAACGCCGAAAAACTGGTATTCGGTTATTCATCCCTATCATGTGGTAAACAGGTACATGGACCTTTTAAGCAGCCTTAACGATAATCAGAAAAATGCCGTGACTCATACCGAGGGCCCCCTTCTCATCCTGGCCGGGGCGGGTTCCGGTAAAACACGGGTAATAACACACCGCATAGCCCACCTGATAAGGGCCAGGGGCATTCCGCCCTATGCTATTTTCGCCGTTACCTTTACCAATAAGGCTGCCGAGGAGATGAAGACGCGTATTATAAATCTTATCGGCCCCGAGGGAAACAGTGTTTTCATCAAGACTTTCCATTCAGCCTCGGTATACATCCTCCGCCGCTTCGGTGATCATATTGCCGTCCCACGGAATTTCTCAATCTTTGACCAGTCCGATCAGACATCGGTGGTAAAGGAAATCCTCATGGAAATGAAGCTGGACCCGAAGAAAATCAAACCCTCCATGATTGTTTCGCGCATATCGGAAGTGAAAGACAAGGCTTCACTCCTCGAGGGGAGTGCCGCCGATGCGGTCATGCCGGATCACTTTGCCTTCAATTTTCAGGAAGTCTATACTAAATATCATGAAAAAATGGCATCCCAGAACGCTCTGGATTTTAACGATCTCCTCATTAAAACCGTTGAGCTGCTTCGGTCCTCGCCGGAGACTCTTCAGGCGCTGCAGAGACAATGGCGCTATTATATGATCGATGAGTACCAGGACACCAATTACGCGCAGTACCTCATCGCCCGGTATCTTGCCTCGGCCACGAAAAATATATGCGTAGTGGGTGATGATGACCAGTCCATATATTCCTGGCGCGGCGCCGACATCCGGAACATTCTGGACTTTGAGAAGGACTATCAAAACGCCCGTGTCATAACCCTGCGTGAGAACTACCGGTCCACGGAACCCATCCTCAATGCCGCATCATCGGTCATCCGCAACAATCTGTACCGAAAGGAAAAAGACCTGGAAGCACAGTGCGGAGACGGCGAACCCGTTGTGCACTGCCAGACCAACAATGAATACGGCGAAGCCGAATATGTTGTCAATACACTCATCTCACTGAAGCACCGGGAAAAATACCGGAACAAGGATTTCTCAATCTTTTACCGGACTAACGCACAGTCACGCTTGTTTGAAGAGCAGCTGCGGAAACAGAATATCCCCTACAGGGTCATCGGGGGGCTGAAATTTTACGACAGGAAGGAGATCAAGGATATTGTGGCCTATCTCCGTTTCACGGTCAACTCGAAAGATACTGTATCACTGTTACGGATCATAAATACACCGTCGCGTGGAGTTGGAAAGGCCACGATTGACCGGATTATGGAAACTGCGCGACAGGCTGATAAAACGCCCTGGGAGGTCATCCGCGATGAGCTGCTCACCGGTAAAGTGCCCAGGGGTCTCGATCTCTTCAGGACCCTTATGAAAGACACCATGGAAACAAATGCCGATGTGCCGGCCCGTGTAAAACTTTCCACCCTGGCAAACGATATCATTGAACTCTCAGGATACCGGCGGGACCTCCAGGAGGAGAAAACATCGGAGAGCACGGCCCGCCTGGAGAACCTGGATGAATTCATAAACAGCGTATATGATTATGAGACCGCCAATCCCGATGCCCTGCTCCAGGATTTTCTTCAGGATATTTCTCTCCTCACCTCGGAAGACACCTCCGATGAAGAGATACCCGTCGAGGAGAGAGACAACACCATCACCCTCATGACCGTGCATAATGCCAAGGGCCTGGAATTTCCCGTTGTCTTCCTCACCGGTATGGAGGAAAATACTTTCCCCCACAAGTTCTCAATTGACTCCGAAGAGGGAATCGAAGAGGAACGCCGGCTGTGCTACGTGGGAATTACCAGGGCGAAGGAGAGAATTTTCATCACCAATGCCGAGATTCGGAGATCCTTCCTTGGCGTGGAATACCGGGAGCCTTCACGCTTCATAGGCGAGATACCGGAGTCACTGAAAAAAAGCACCTATTACAACGGCAATGGCTACGGCGGTGATTATGGTTCGTCGTCAACCCACAGATCTTCCTATGGTGGCCCGTCCCCGGCAAGCGGCGCCGGCAGTTACGGAACGGCCAGCAGCAGGTCCCTGCGCGGCGCCGTAAACAACGATGTTATACAAGCTGATAAGCCTGTCCCCATGATGGCAGATAATGGGCACGACGAAGAAGCCGGCAAGGATATATCGCGATTCAGGCTCAGGGAACGGGTGATGCATCCGCGCTACGGATCGGGAATCATATTGAATATCGAAGGGACCGGCGACAATATCAAGCTCACCATTAACTTCACCAGCGGCAGGAAAACATTCCTGGAAAAATATACGCCCCTGGAAAAAATAGACTGAAACTATATGCCGGATTGAATGCAGCTTCGCGGGAATGATGGGGGAAATGGGGTTCTCAGAGAACGCGTGTATAACCGTTTTTTTCCTGGTCATAAAAGACTACGCGGTTTCTGCGCTTTTTAGCGCGATAGAGTGCCGCATCGGCCCGTTTGATTATCTGCTCGATGTTCCTGTCATACTTGCTCAGCTGGGTAAGACCGATTGATACAGTGACATTTCTCATCTTGCCGTTCTTTTTAATGATGAGCTTTTCTTCACATTCGAGCCGTATGCGTTCCAGCGTTTCTATGATTTTAGTGGAAGATCCCACGCGCGGGAAGATGATCATGAATTCTTCGCCGCCGTACCTGATGGGCATATCGGTTGTTCTAATGTATTTTTTCAATATCTCCGAAAAAGATTTCAGGACGCGGTCCCCCACGGCATGCCCTCCCCAGTTGTCATTGACATCCTTGAAATGATCCAGGTCAAACATGGCAATGTAAAGATTGTATTTCAGTTTTGAATTTTCAAAAAACAGAAAATCCTCGAACTCTCCCAGATATTTATCTTTAAAAACCGAGATGATCCCGTCAGCCTGGAGACTCTCCAGGGAACGATTAAAAAGTCCCTCGTCATTGGTATCCAATTCCTTGAAAAACATGTTCCGTATTATTTTTGCCGGCTGGCCGTCGGCCTTCATGATTATCTGCAGCAGCTGGGTTTCTATCGAAGGGAGCTTCCCGAAAAAGTCCAGGCTCTTGAATTCTTCATTCAACCGCTCCTCCATTATTTTCCGCGTGTTCAGGCCGGTCAGAGCGTCCTTTACGGCAAGTTCCTTGTTCTGGCGCGCCGATACGGAATTTTCAAGAAGCCGCTTGGTGAGCAGTATCTCTTCTTCCATCTTCTGGTTAAAACGTGATTCCTTGCGCGCGTCCCTGTAGGGGAACCTGCCGATTATAATCCTCCCGATTTTACGTTCCGGCAGGTCAAGGTCGACAAGGTCGACATAGCTGACAAGACTCCTGGTGGTATCATACTCCGTTGTATCTTTCAGTCTCTGCTTTGCCGTAACCTTGATAATATCCTTTCTCTCCTCAAAAATACCGCTACATTTAATAAAAAGATAGGTACAGCGCAGTTCCTTCATGAAAAAATTTTTAATATTCTTGCCGTAATTTTTAAGCGTTTCCTCGCTGCCTGGACGAAGATTGATATCGATATCAACAAAACTCGACTTATACTTAAAGTACTCCATGTCATAAAGAAAATCGACCAGCAGTTCCACCGATGCCTGGTGGCTGACACTGATGAGTTCAAAGCTTTCCTTCAGACCGTCAATCTGTGACTGTAACCTGCCGATCTCCTTCTTCAGTTCCCGGTTTTCGGCCTGTTTATTTTTCAACCTGGTTGCTTCATCGGCCGAATTATTTTTCTTTTTATTATTAACAGATTTTGCCATGTATCAATACCAATTGCCATCCACACGTTAATATCAACGGGACAGGTGAAGAATGAATTGCATAAAAAGAACAGTTATCCATAATCCGCAATAATTATTTACTCTTGCATATAAAAAACTTTAATATAGTATTTTCTCCATATTTCAGCTTAAAGATCACACTTTTATATCGGCTTTTCTATTGGAAAATACAGTATTGTCCAAGTATAGCATGAATTTTTAATAAAACAAGATAGTTAATAAATTCATCACGAAAAATCAATGACTAAATGATCCGAAGTTATTTTGTATGAGAATTTCTTCATTACTGGTCTTCACTCCCGTATATATGTACATTATTAATACAATTCCGGAGGAATAAGCCGAAGATAAAACTGAAGTGAAATGATTTCTTGCCGTGTGAGCAATGGGGAGGACAACATGTTAAAAGAAGTGCAGACCATCAGCAACAGGGGATCCTTCGGTGAAATCTTCAATAAATTCTTTATTGGCCGCAAGGTATTCCTGAAATTACGTGATAAAAGCATTGAAGTTTCATTTCTGCAATTTGACAAGGGACTGGCAACGGTAAAAGTCCCCTTCGGCGTTACCCTGCCGGTAAACTGCCAGATTCTGACCAGGGTTAAAAGAAATATCATATGTGTCAATGCGAGTCTCGTAAGACAGGCGTCGGATATACTGTATTTCAATCCCTCTAATATTCAGATAATCACATCACCGCGACAGGATACCAGGGAAATACTGAGCTCCGAAAGAAATAGAATAGCCTTTGCAACCAATATCATTTCCCGGCACATCATAGAAAATGATCTGAACAACCGCAGGGTGCAGATGGATAAAATCAGGGAAATGATTAAATTTGACGGGAAAAAACCTTTTGAATTGATGAAAATACACTTTACCGGCCAGGAACCCAACGATTCACGCATGGAGTTTTTTCTGAAAAATAGAAAGCCCCTTTATATTGCAGATTTTAACAATACGAAAAATACCACCGAGGAAAAACTCCTCGAATATTACATGAAAAATATTTATGAGCATGACTCTTTTCTTAAAGCGCATAAACAGTACGTGGCGGAATTATCCATGCCTATTATGTTCAAGGCGAAAATACCCTACGGCTATGTCCAGACGAACCATACGTCACCCTTCAGCTCGGGGGTGATCCCCGTAGTACGGCGTATAGTAAATCATATTGAAGACCTGGGAATGGAATATAATATTTTTTCCATAGCACAACAGCCCCTTCCGCTTTCAGATATTTCCCAGAATGGTATTGGTATAGTTTTCCGTGATCGTAATCATCTGTCATATTATAAAGAAAACGTAAATGTGGCGCTGGATATTCTTCTGCCCCGGAATAAAAAAGCTTCCATGCTTGCCGATGTCCGGCATATAGATATTTTTGAAAACAGGGTAATCAAGGTCGGGTTTGAGATAAAGGATATGGATGAATTCAGCCAGGATAATTACAACCGTTTCCTCAAAGCGGTATCATTCGAATAAAAGGAGCACTGAAAGGATCAGCCGGTCCTTCTGTCGAGAAAATTCTTTCTTCTATCTTCAACTCCCTCGGAAAATATTTGAGCGTAATACAATATTCTATCACGCTTGGTGGCCCTTCGCCTTTCCATATTTCTGTTCACGCCGCCAAGGTTTTGTTCATGAATTGTTTCCATTTTGCCGTTCCGGTCTGCATCTGAGAATATATTAAAAAAAAGAGATAATTTCCTTCTCGCAAGGTGAAATAAATTCATATCATCTACCCCCGTTTTATCATTAAAATACGCAAAACATTCAGAAGAAGCAAAATAAAAATCGGCCCTGTATCTTTATTTTTGAAATATACTACTTCACCATACCAGTACTTTCCCTGGTTAGACAGGTATTATTGTCATGAGTATTTTACACACTATAGTACCAACTCCATGGAACGGGAAAAATCAAGTAATAAAATTTGCAGAAGTAGTTATTTTGCCCTATTTACACTCCATGCTATATTTGTCGTTAAAGTCCCAATAGCCTTTTTTCGATTATATGAATAGCATTGAGCATCACTGAGCTTCCGGAGATAATCATGAAAAATCCCCTGTTTTTAATTATTCTTATTTTCCTGGCCTCATGCAGCACCAAACCGCCTGTTGAAAAATCCATGACCGGGAATGAGGATCAGCTGACTCAGTTCTTTATGCGATGCCGGAGTGATCTTGATAATGCGCGGCAGGTAATTGTAAGTCAGGATATAGTAAAAAATCTCAGCCATCTTCAGAATATGAATGCCGGAGGTAAAAAATACTATCTTCTCGAAAGGGAAAATATTACCAGGATGCTCAACGCCGTCACCAGGGGAGTATACTCAGATTACATTCTTATCAATGCCGGCGGCGTTGTCATTTACACCCGGGATAACAACGAGATTTTTTCCAAAAACGTACGGAGTCATCTTAAAAACAGCGTGCTGGAGGAATGCTACAACAAAAAAGCCGAGGGTGTTTATTTTTCCGATGTGCGCAGGTTCAGCAATTTCGATGGTACCGATCTCGTCTTCGTGTCAGGAAAGGTGAGCGGAGATAATTCCTTTCCCGGTCTTCTCATCCTCCAGGTTGACATTTCAAAAATCATGGAACTCGTAGAACCCAACACAGCCATTGTGGGTATGGACGGCACCTATCGATACCATGCAGAGAAGAACCTGATTGATACTCCCTGTACATATTTCAGCAGCATCGATACCGACGCCGGCCATGGAGCCTCCACCCGTCATCTTAAACTCCCCGAAGGCAGAAGGATCACCTACAGGGTCTTCAATTATGAAAATGTAAAGTGGGTGTTTGCGACTGAAAAGTAGGCCCATGACCGTATTTTTCCGATAGAATATCAGCGATCATGCAGGACCACGGGATCGAGAAGATCAGCAATCAATGAATGAATGTCTCCAAACAAATCGGGAAAGGAATAATCGGCAGCCAGCAGATTCGCCGTTTTTTTCGCCAGCTCGATAATTCTCATATCGTCAATAGTCTTTAAACCGGCATTAAGAACACCCACGACCATACCGGGAAAAATCCATGAAAGGTTCTGAACATCACCCTGGACGAATTCCCTGACCCCTCGTTCCTTCAACATATTCAGGTCAACATCACGGGGCGCCAGAAGAGATATAATAAGCTGGCCTGGTCGAAGCTTCTCATATTCTTCACGTTCAAAATTATTTTTCATCAGCAGTATGACATCGGTATTGCTGAATATATTCTCCGTTGACGTGGCCAGGCCGCCTTCGTTCTCAAAGGAAAGAAGCGCCTTTTCATTCTGATCGTAACCGAGAACCCGGCCGAAACGAGATTTTTTCAACAGCCTGGTAAGCCTGATGGCGCTGATATCCATCCCCATGATACCCACGGTAGTATCGGAGGGATGAATTTTATTTTTCAGTGAAAGACGGTTCAGAAGTGTAAGCATGTACAGGGGTATATCGTCAAGATCACGTGAAATAACCGGTACATGCAGCTCCGAGAATATCTGCTCATAGAAAAAAAGATCGGCCTCTTCAATGCCCGTGATACGGAGTGCCGCATACGATGATTCTATCCCCCGCAATGTTTTTATAAAATCCTCGGGCTGGTTGAAATTAATAGCCACGGGCAACCCGTTTAATCCGGAGAAGCGCCCCAGAATGGCACAGTCCCTTTCGGCCTGAACAAACCGGCTGAAAACCGCCTTCGACCGAAGATCTTCCCTGGATCTGACCCCGGTAATGACACCTACATTGTTCAGGATACCCGAAAAAGCATTTCCCTCGTCATTTTCTATCTTTTCGAGGGCAAGCTCCACGGCTCCCAGAAGTCCCATCTCAAAATCACTGTACTGCTCCAGCGGCATTTTCCCTTTTACGGAAAGAATCCCCCCCTTTATCATTTCCTCCAGAGAGTTTTTAGCTGAAATGATCACATATTTATCGGACATTTTTTTCAGACTGTCCAGGCAGGCGTTGAAAAGATTTCTGTCATCATAGATGATTTCCATCTGGTACTGATTCCTGTCCATGGCCTGGACGGTCCTGATAAAGCATTCACCGGCACTGAACTCTTCTATTATCTGTGAGAGTGTTCCTTTCTTAACAGCCACGGTGACATTTGATATAAGCTTCATTGCCGATACTCCCTTTCTCTCATTAAATGGTTTGAAAATTCATTGCGGTTCAATCAGTCTCCCGGCATATTTCACGGCCAAACCGGATGTCTTTTCGCGTACCTCACGCGGTACTTCCGTCATCGAATCAGTCGCGGCCAGAAGAATATAATCATCCTCGTTGAAGCGGGCCCTGAGAGTGTTGAACAGGTGCCTGATAGTTATTTTTGAAGGAACAAAAGCATGGGGATAATCCGAACCTGCCGCTGCCACAAACAGGGCCTCTTTCCCGACAATATCCCCGGGTCTTCTCCGGTTTAATTCCCAGAGAACCTGGCACCGATCTATGAATATTTTCAATTTCCCGTTTAAACCGGAAAAATAAACCGGTGATGAGATGGTAATCATGTCTGCATCCCTGAGCAGGGGATATATCCGGGACATATCATCATCGTGGATACAGGAAAACTGTTCTATGCAATGACCACAAGCAGTGCAGGGCCGGATATCACGGTCGTGGACATGGAATTCTTCTACTTCCAGGCCATGTCGCTTAATGCCCTCCAGCAAATCATGGTGAATGACCGATGAATACCCCTTTTCCCGGGGACTCCCGAAAATCGACAACACTCTTTTGTCCGCATACATCATGTTACAGGAGCTATTTCAGCCTGGTAAAAATCATTCTTCCCGCCGTTGTCTGCAGAACTGATGTGACGATAACATCCACCTGCTCATTGAGCTTTCTTCTGCCGTTTTCCACTACCACCATGGTGCCGTCATCAAGATACCCGATAGCCTGATTTGGATCTTTTCCCTCTTTGATAAGCATGACGGACATTTCTTCGCCGGGCAGTACAACCGGTTTCAGCGCATTGGAAAGCTGATTTATGTTCAGGACCTGGACGCCATGAAATTCGGCAACCTTGTTGAGATTAAAATCATTGGTAATGATTTTGCCCTTCATGACCTTCCCCAGTTGCACAAGCTTCGCGTCGACCTCATGAATTTCGGGAAAATCCAGGTCAGATATCTTCACCATGATGGACTGATCCTTCTGCATTTTATTCAGAATATCAAGTCCCCTTCTTCCCCGGTTCCTTTTAATAGAATCTGCCGAATCGGCAATCATCTGCAGTTCATTGAGGACAAAATTGGGAATAACCAGAATCCCCTCGAGAAAACCGGTGTCACAAATATCGGCGATCCTGCCGTCGATGATCACGCTGGTATCAAGAATTTTATAGGGTATTTCTACTTCTCCCTCTTCGATGCGGCACGGTGCAATTCTGTCCAGCAGGACAATCTCATCCTGCTTGATGACAAAAAACATCATGACGGCAAAACCAACCACATGGTATATGACAGGCCTTATTATGCCGGCATATTGAGGAAGTATTCCCAGGGGGATTGAATCAAAAGCAGCGCAGATGAGATGGCCCAGAATAAACCCGAGAATCAGGCCTGTTACGGCCGACAGCAGCGACCGCGACGAAACGGTATGCGAAACATATTCAATGAGGATAATGGAAACAAGAGCCAGTATAGATGCTGCGACAGCGGCAATGGCGGAAGCCCGTATGGAAAATTGCATAAAATATAACGCTGAAAATAGTGCTGATGTAAAAATAAAAACGATCCTGAAAAATATAATCATATGGGATAACTCCTTAAATAGTATTGCATTCAGCCTAAAAAGGGTTTTTATGGAAAAGAGACGTATAAAATACAGTATAGTGGCTTTAAGGTGAAACGGATGCGGTGCAATACGATGTAATTAAAAAAATGGCTTTTATTAATCTTTGAATGAAGAGCGACAATTCCTGCAAAATAATCCTGACTTCCCCATTTTCCTGATTGAGTGTGACGATTCAATCAGGCTGTTTTGAAATAACGATTCTTATTTTTTATTCTGAAAAGATGAGAGTGCCTCAGAAACAAAATTTCCCGCCTCTTCGATATCAACCTTTTTTACCAGTGCCAGTTCGTGTGTTATCAGCTGATAGGCGTTTTCATAAAGCTTGCGCTCCATAATCGATAATTCCTTTTCACAGCCTCTTCGGTAAAGATCCCGTGCAACTTCCGAAACGGTAAATATAGAGCCGCTTTTAACCTTCTCAATATTATTTTGATATCTCAGCTTCCAGTCTTCTTCCTGGGTCACATTATCCCTGGTCAGTATTTCCACTACTTTTTTAATATCTTTTTTAGGAATAATACTGCGGATACCGATTTCATCGGCGTTTTTTACCGGAATCATGACCTTCATACCACTATTGATTATATTGATCATATAAAACTCGGTTCTCTTTCCAAGAATTACTTTTTTTTCTATTGTTTCGATCAGCCCCACACCATGCATAGGGTAAACAATGTTATCTCCGACTTTATACATATGTTACTCCAATTTTAATGACGTATCCATTGAATCAAAAAAATAACGTTTTATCAACAATTATTCATCGCGTAATATAAAAATTTGTAATTTATCCCCGTTAATCCTCGGGTTTAAGACCTTCCGTTTCGAGATATCTGTCCAGAACCGACTTCATTTTATAATGCTGCCCATCGCAAACCTTGGTTGGACCGCTTCCGCTGAGCATCAGGTCGCCAATCACCTTTGTACACGCGGGTCCCGGGATCATCCCGGTATACTCGCATACGCTGCAGTATGTAACCGTGGCCGGTTTATCCGGAAATACCGGATCAGGCAGGCCATTATAAATATCCTTCATATAGTAGCCCCAGATAGGCGCCGCAACAGCCGCTCCTGCCTGATGTTTTCCCAGGGACATGAAGGGTTTATCATAGCCTATCCATACAACAGCCGCAAGATCCGGTGTAAATCCGCAAAACCATGCGTCGGTCCAGTTCGATGTTGTCCCCGTTTTTCCCGCTGCTTTCTTGGTAAAACCCGCAGTAGAGCGTATAGCCTCATTTGCCGTTCCCCTGTCCACAACATCCTGCATCAGGGACGTCATGATATACACCACGTCTTCAGCCACCACCTGTATGGTGCCGTTCATTTCCTTGAGCGCGATTATTCGGCCCACTTCCTCTTCAATATTTGCCAGTTCATTGCCATCCCTGTCATTTACATACCGTATGGCAAAGGGGATTACATCCCTCCCCCGGTTGGCGTAAATGGCATAACCGGCGGCCATTTCAAAGGGTGTCAGCTCCGTTACACCCAGAGCCAGTGACGGATTGGGATTAAACCGGGATTCGGGAACTTTCAGTATCCTTGATGCATACTCGATTATCTTTTCGGCACCGACCAGATCGAATATTCTCACCGATATAATATTGATCGATGAAGCAAGTGCCCTGCGAATTTGCACCATTCCCGAGAAATCACCCTCATAATTGCCCGGTGTCCATGCCTCACCCTGAGCATCGATGTCCATGATGGGTGCATCGGGAAGAACTGTTGCCGCATTGATTTTTCTGGCTTCTATGCCTGCACCATAAACAAAAGGCTTAAAGGATGAGCCGGGCTGACGCCGGGCCTGTATGGCCCGGTTGTACTGATTTGAAACATTGTATTCTGAACCGCCCACCATGGTACTGATATACCCTGTGCTCGGCTCAATAGAAAGTATAGCGCCCTCTACTTTCATGGAAGTGGATATTCCCGACGTGAGAACCCTGAAAGATTCCAGAGAATCGTTGAATGCAGGCGAATCGATAAGCAGCGTCAGGGCGTCGATAGAATCGATATAGTCATCGACCATTAGTTTTTTAAAGGTAGTTTCATCATCATTTTTCACCAGAATTCCCGGCAGGCTGAAAATCATGGAAAGCTGGCTGTAAGCTGTAAAAAGGTTCCTGTCCAGGGCCATGTTATACATGGCATTGGCCTTTGAGGAGACCTCGTTCTGTTTCGCAAGCCCCCTCATCAGGTATTTCTGTGCGGAATACTGTCTCTTGAGATCGAGAGTTGTATAGACACTGAGTCCTTCATTATAAACCACGTCCTTGCCGAAACGTGAGAGCAGTATCTGACGGACATAATCGGTAAAATAGGGGGCCTGATCTTCATATTTTGTCAGGGCTGTTTTTGTGGGAAATTCACACCGGAGAGATTCCAAAAATGGCGGCCAGAATTCTTCATATGTTTTATCAGCGGCAGCTTTATCCAGAAAACCGGCATCGACCATCCTTGTCAGGGTATCCCGGTGTTTTATATATGCTTCACGGGGATATTTGAGTGGTGAATATCCATTGGGTTTCGAGGGAAGAGCGGCCAGAACAGAACTTTCCGCCACTGACAGGTATTTTACATCCTTATTGAAAAAGAATTGAGCTGCCGATGAAATGCCGTGGCAGCCATGGCCAAGATATATCTGGTTGAAATACATCTCCAGAATCTGTTCCTTTGAAAAGCACTTCTCAATCTGAAATGCCAGGACCGCCTCCAGGGCCTTCCTGGCAATGGTCCGTTCTCCCGCGGTAAAAAGTCTCTTTGCCAGCTGCTGCGTTATGGTTGATCCGCCCTGTACGATGGTAGGCCTGAAGGACTTAATGGACGCTATGACATTTTTCCCCATGGCCCGAACTATCGCCATGACATCAATACCGAAGTGATCATAAAAATTCTGGTCCTCGGCGGCGAGAAAAGCATTTACGAGGCTCTGGGGCAGCTCCTCGAAGGAAACCAGATCGCGTTTTTCCTGAAACAGTTCGGCTATCAGTTCTCCGTTTACATCGTAAATCCGGGTGGGAATACTGGGCTGAAATTGCTTAAGGTTTTCAATCCCGGTATAGTTCTTTATCTCTGAATTAATAAATCCCGATATCAATCCGCCGATTACCGAAAAGACAAACACAAGAATAAGAGAAACTTTTTCAATTTTTTTAAATCGGCTCTGCGTCATAGATTTTCCCGGGTATGGATATGGATATCAGATTCAATGACAAGATTAGAATTATCCTTATTAATCAACAATTATTTTTTAAAAAGCTGTATTATGTATCCCACGGCCGCAACAATCATAACGGCGACAAGAACCCACAGCAATATAGTAAACAGAGTTCCCACTATCCATCCCAATACTTTAAACAGAATCGGAATTATGTAACGAAAAAGCAGATAAATAGCGGCAATGATACCGAAAATATAGAAAAATTTTTTCAAAGAATCGTCCATATGCCCCCTTCCTCCGGTTAACAACCATGTATAATATTAAAATAGCCCTTTTACCGCTCTGAAGCCGGAAAAAGGCAATAATTCAGCTTATTTTGCAATAAAGTACGATAAATCAAAATTGTTACCAGTAGAGCGATGAGCCTATCCCGGAATCAAGCTTTTTTCATGTCTATATGAGGAAATTGTTGAGATTTAATCCCCTATATGTGAATCTGCACAAAAATTCCCGCCGGCCATGCCCATAGAGGATGAGGGGATATCCATACTTCAGGCACGGGCAGGCAGCATACAATGCAATTATGGATCTATGCAAAAATCATCAAGATCATATATCATCATCGGTGTCTTTTTATCCTCTTTTGTGAGCCTGATCTGCTGTACGGCTCTGACCCTCCATATCGTCGGCATGGATAACCTGGCCATCCACCTTTCAGCCGGTTATGCGTATAAAATAATATTAATAGCCATGGCGGATATCGCCGTCCTGGGGCTCCTGCTGGGGACCGCGGTCCGTCTTATAAGAAATTTCGGCAATAACACCCGAATCCAACCCCTGTTGCCGCTTTTAGCCGCTGCACTCATCATCGACGCAGCCGCCCTCACCGGCGTCATTTTTCTCCCCCCCATATACCACGACTATATGCACGGGGCGAAACCAACGGCCCCGGAGGAATTGATCTGGTCCGTCGGACCCAGTCTCGGGTTCATCGGGGAAGGAGGACATGGCCTTGACGTCAAAACCAGGTCCGTCTGGTGGTTTGATCCCGGCACATCAAAAGACAGGGCTTCCCTGCTGTATGGAACACGGCCCGTCAGGGATATGATGCAGCCCCTTCATGAAATTCCCGACGGGGACGGCAAACGCCACGAGGTCCGGTTTCAAAACCTTTCACCGTCGACAACTTACTATTACACCATACCTGTGCTCAGCGACGAGATATTCTCCTTCGTGACACCACCCGATTCCGAAAACAGCGAGAATTTTCACTTCCTGTGTATCGGTGATTCAACCAATCACGGCCGATACGGTCACAGTTTCTTCGGGGAGATATCAATGGTGGCACGCCGATTTTACGATACATCGCCGATAGAGCCGTCATTCCTTCTTCTGCTCGGCGACATTGCCCATCACGGCAGGGACCTGCTCTCGTGGGAATACTTTTTTCTCAACGGCAAAGACCTCCTGTCCCGGTATCCCACGATAACCGTACCGGGCAACCATGAGCTCTATGATGACCATGGCGGCAACCTGCATTATTTTTTCCGCCAGTCCCGGTATTTTTCCTTTGATTACGGAAACGCCCACTTTCTCATCATTAATACCTTCGACGGTTTCGGCGGCATCAATGGAATGACGGGAAAGGATCAATACAATTTCATCAGGGATGATCTGCGGAAAAATTCCGGCAAGAAATGGATTATCGTGGGAATGCATGTCCCGCCCATAAGTACCGGGGATTTCGGCATGAATGAACTGCTGAAAAAACAGTACCTGGATCTTTTCAGCAGGTACCGGGTCGACCTTGTCCTCATGGGACATGATCACCACTACGAAGCCTTCTGGATCGACCGTGATACGGACTGGAACGGTACGCTCTATGTTATAAACGGCGGAGGGGGATCAAGGCTGGACGACTACATCATGACAAGAAAAAACAGGCAGTGGAAAACCTGGTACCATGACCGGAATTCGGCCCACGGGCTGTACCAACACGATGCTATGACGGAAAAATACCATCTCTATGGAGAGCTCTCCTGGGGATTTCTCGATGTGCACATAACCAGGAACAGCCTGACCACGACCTACTATCGATGGCTCTCCATGGAACGCTTTCTCTCCATCACCGGCCAGGACCCGCAGTCCTGGACATTCTTTCCCCTTGACAGGGACACCTGGAATAAAAACCGCCTCTCATATACGGAAGAGGTTCATCGGCTGGTTAAAACAAGATCATTCCCCTGATTTACCGTGCTGTTATTCTTTGGGTCTCTCCGTTATGGTAACATACATGGCGACCTTCTTCCTGTCTCTCCATACCATGACCTTGATTCTCTGGCCGATGGGTATCTGGCCCACTATATTCAGCAGGTCCTTGTAGTTTTTCACAGGGATACCGTTGATTTCAATAATGACATCGCCGACTTTTATGCCTCCCCTGTCAGCGGGACTCCGCTGGATTACCTCGCCAACGAATGACCCCTCGTTTGCGGGAAGTCCAAGTTCCCGGGCATTCCGGTCAGTCAGCTCAAGCACGCTCACTCCCAGGTATCCGCGCTTGACTTGTTTGAATTTCTGCAGCTGGGCCAGTATGGACCGGGCCGTATTGACAGGGATGGCGAAGCCAATTCCCATGTATCCGCCGCTGTTGGAATAAATCATACGGTTAATCCCCACCACCTCGCCATAAATATTAATGAGGGGGCCTCCCGAATTGCCGGGATTGATCGAGGCATCGGTCTGGATATGGGAGCCGCCCATCATATCCACATCACTGCGCCCCACGGCGCTTATGACTCCCACGGTGAAAGTCCTGTCGAGGCCGAAGGGATTCCCAATGGCAATTGCCCAGTCCCCCACATTGACCTTATCGGAATCACCGAAATAAACCGGCTTCAGGTCTCCGTCCGCTTTTACCTTCAGGAGGGCTATATCGGTTCTTTTGTCCAAACCTATGATCTGGGCTTCATAATGCTTTTCCTTTATCTTCACGAAAACCTTGTCCACATTCTGGACAACGTGGTAATTGGTGCATATATACCCATCCCTGGAAATAATGAAACCGGTGCCCAGTCCGGTGCGCTTCTGAACCTGGCTCCTCCCGCCGCCGAAAAATTCCCTCATATGGGGGTCATCAAAAAATGGATGGGGGCGCACCCGCACCATCTGTTCCGTGGTTATAAAAACGACGCTGTCCCGGTACATCTCAAATATCTTTCTGAAGGTGTCCTGTATTTCGCAGGCCTTGATGGCATCGTCGCCCTTTTTCAGAGGTGATTCCTCCGTATTGCCCAAAACCTGGGGGCCCGTGTCTTCATTTTTAAGACATGAAAACTGGTTAAGGAAAAAAACTCCTGAAAGCAGAAGCACGGGAATAATGAATTTCAATTTTTGTTTCATTGCAGTATCCTCGATCGGGCTCAATTAAAAATTGTCCTTTTTATATCGCTCATCGCGTTTTTTCTGTTCTTCGATAGAATCTTTAAAAAGATAACGGTCATTGCTTGAACCGTCAAATTCAAACTGCTCCATATCCACCATGTTGGGTTTTTTCTTATCCTTGCATCCCCCAAAGGCGCAGGATATTGCGACCGCCAATGATACTGATATGATAACGAACCGACCTTTTAACATGGTTTCACCTGTAGTGCGGTAAAAATTCTGTAACACTCCCGGATCAATGGCTCAAAGAATTTTGCTGCTGTCCAGAAGGATGGTAACGGGTCCCCAGTTTGTCAGTGAGACTTTCATATCCGCGCCGAAAAGTCCTGCAACAACACCGGGATATGCGGAACGAAAATGATCAAGAAAATCTGAAAAGAACGGTGCGGCCCCGGTCGGCGGCATGGCGCTGGAATAAGAGGGCCGGTTTCCCCTGCGTGCATCTCCATACAAAGTAAACTGGGGGACAAGCAGTACACCGCCCTTTATATCCTGCACTGAATGATTCATAATGTCCCGGTCATCATTAAAAATCCGAAGCCCCATGATTTTACCGATGATATATTTCATATCATCATGGGAGTCATCGGAATGGATGCCGATGAGGACCAGGAGACCCGTATCGATGGAAGCAATAATACGGCCCTCCACTTCCACCGTCGCCTGTAAAACTCTTTGTATGACTGCGCGCATTGCTTTTTCTATATGTAACAATTCCGCGGAAGGATATATCAGGCCAATTTGGCCTTGAGTGCTTCCTCGGGTTGAACACCTATCATCCTGTCCACTTCCTTGCCATCTTTGAAAATAATTAAAGTGGGTATAGAAGTAATATTCATTTTTTGCGCCACCTCGGGTGATTCATCGGTGTTCAGCTTTACTATTTTCGCCTTTACACCGGCATCCTGGGCAAGGCGCTCCAGGATAGGCGTCTGCATCCTGCAGGGACCACACCACGGGGCCCAGAAATCGACGAGAACCTTTCCCCCCGCCTTAATTACTTCCGCATCAAACGTACCGCTACTCACTTCCAGAAGATTTCCCATTTCTTTCCTGCCTCCTAAACTTATTTGCCCCTTGAGCGCTGCATATAAAAATCCTCGATAAAGGCGACCTTGTTGCTTATCAGATCACTGTTAAATTCCTTTTTTTCAACAATTTTTTTTGATTTTTTATTCATAATCCATGAATGCATCCAGGAAATCGAGCCCTTCTCGTAATAGACTACATACTGCCCTATCTGCATTGATTTCTGAGTCTGGCCATTAAATTCAAATTCGATTATCCGCCTCGAAGTCATTTCATTACCATTGTAAAAGTGCTGTTCGAGGCCGAAAATAACAAATTCCTGCAGTTCCTTCCTGTAGGTATAATACTCGATTCTGTCGGTCCGTTCCGATTTATAAAAATACCTGATCATCCCGGCTTTTTCCTTTTCTCCCCGTCTATAGACATAAAAGGATATTCTTTCCAGGTTATTATTGCTGAAAACATACTCCTCTTCCCGATAAGGTTTCAGTTCGAGGCCATTCTTTTTCTTGTAAATTATAGCCCATGGATTATGGGAATTGCCATAATAGCTGAATTCTTCAGTTCGAATAAGCGCATTGCCGTCATAATAGGAGACCGCCGACACTCTGCCGAGATTATCTCTCTTCTGGACTTCCCGCGCTCCGGAACAGGAAATCGCGAAAAGAATCACTATGCAAATATATATCCTGTTTATATTCAAAAACAGCTCCTTTCTATAGGAAAGCCATAATAAGACACGGTATTAATCATTTATGTCAAATATAAAATCCCCGCTCTGCACGATTTTATCACTATTATCATGAACGAGCCATAAAGAGCGATAGTCTCATTTTACGTTAAATTGTCTATTTGACTTGAAACAATGATAATAAATACTCTTTTTTTACCCTGTCTTTTGCCGATAGTATAACTAATAATGAAATATGGGTTACTAATGATGAAAAAAATCACCTTTGCCATACTTGTTCCTGTCTTTATATTCACGGCTTTACTTGCTCCTGCTCAGGAATCGGGGGGTACAACCGCGAAAAATCTCCCCGACGGATATGGCAATATTTCCTGGGGAACCATGCTCAGTGACGCCAGGGACAAGATAAACGGAAAACTCGCCTATACCGATGAGAGGAAAATCATACTATCCAAAGACGGGGAGCTGCAGTATATTTACGGCTTTTTCTACATTGATCCCGCTGCCATTCCCGACGGTGTTGAAAAGAAAGAGGAATCATCCGCTCCTGCAGGTACGGCGTCACCGGAGGAAAAAAAGGATGAGGGAAAGCTATTCTATGTCGCGCTGAAATTTCCCTACATTGCCATGGATGATGTGAAAAAAAAGCTTACGGAAAAATATGGAGAATCAAGCAGCGAAAACATGAAAGACAATCAGGGCGCCATGGCATGGGATTCGGATAACACAATCATAATCATGTGGGTGGACCGTTACGAAAAAAAGCCCTTCTGCAGGAGAATCACCTATATTTCCAAGGAAATCGCCAAAGAATTGAATGAATACCAGTTCAAGGTGTTTAATAAAACAGAACTGGAAATCCTGAAAAAACTCAATCCCTGATATCCGCATGCGGGGATACTGACCCTGGAAATATATTATGGGCAACTCTAAAAATCAGGTTTTTCAGCAGGCATCCTGAATCAACCGGTTTCTCTTACAGTGTGATATTCACAACAGTCTGCTTTCACAGATGGGTAATGAAAACAGAAATAATACCGATACCCTCTTCCAGCCTGTCCATGGCTTTTCCGATAACCGTGCCTATCTTTTCAAAGGAATCAATTTTCCCTACCATTCCGCATCCGGGAGTACCGGACGCCACAATGAGATCCCCGGGTTTCACGGGACTGATGCGGGCGTCAACCTTGCACAGCGTTTTTCCCGCCAGGGCCACGGGATACACCTTCTGCTCCTGTCCGCTGTTGTTTATGGCGATGAGCGGATTTCCCGCAACGACACCGATAACGGACCTGTTATATTCCTTCCTTGACCGGGAAAGCACCGCATTTCCCATTTCGCTTATGATCAGAAGATCGCCGGGTGATACGTATTCCACCTCATCAACCTCGAAGTACTCCACGATGTTTCCGGGAAACTGGTTTTCCTCTCCCCCGTTATGAACACTCATGGGACCGTTAAAATGCGAATGTCCATTTACCAGCAGCGCATCGCCGTTCCCCAGCAGATTTAAGGAATCATCATAGCGGGAAATACTCCCGTATCCATCAGCCACCAGTGAATAATCGTGCTCGCTGGCAAAAACACCACCGGCCCCGAAACGGGAAACACCGAGAACACCGCATCCCTTCACCTCGGCGCCCCCCGGAGCCTGTCCACGTACCCCGACATGGTTGCTATGCCCTACCACGCCATATGACTGTATGGTCTTTTCCGACAGAATCCCCGCAACACCGGCCAGCCCTATGGATCCGTTTTCCCGTGAACTGTTATATCCATGTATGACTGTGGAATGATCCGAGGGAGGGGTTATATCATTAAAGGTCTGGCTCTTTGACTCTTTTATGCTGATAGTCCCCTGGTGAGTGTTGAATTCATGTTTGCTGCGGGCATAGTCGTGCGAATGAGGCAATGCCTCGCGCGCATCATATAATCTCACATCGTTGGCCTGTACGGCAATTCCCTCTTTGTTTACTCCGTTTCCGGCCAGGCGCACAATACCGAGGGCCTCCGTGGTTGCGTTTTTCAGCCGCCGGTCATTGCCCTGTACAACAACACCGGGAAGGTTCTCTCCATCACCGGCAAGTTCCACAATCCCTTTCGATGTGGTAGAGGCATCCTTCAGACGCCGGTCATTGCCCTGCACTGCGACACCGCTTTTATCCTCACCGTCCTCGGCCAGCTCCACAATCCCTTTCGATGTGGTAGAGGCATCCTTCAAACGCCGGTCATCGCCCTGCACTGCTGCATTGCCCTTATCTTCTCCGTTCCGGGCGAAGCGCATGATGCCCTTTGACGTTTCAGAGGCGTCCTTCAGACGCCGGTCGCTTCCCTGTACAACAACAGCGGGACGGTCCTCGCCGTCCTCGGCAAGTTCCACGATCCCTTTCGATGTAGTAGAGGCATCCTTCAGACGCCGGTCATTGCCCTGGATCGCCATCAGCGGCGAATCAGAACCGTCCACGGCAAACTGCATGATGCCTTTAGCGGTTGTAGTGGCATCCTTCAATCTGCGGTCGCTTCCCTGCACGGCAGACAGCGGTAAATCGGAACCGTCAATGGCAAACTGCATGATACCCCTGGAGGTTTCCGTTGCATCACGAAGTCTTTTATCATTTCCCTGTACAACAACACCGGGAAGACTCTCGCCATCATCGGCAAGCTCCACAATTCCCTTCGATTCTGTCGTAGCGTCTTTCAGACGGCGGTCATTACCCTGAACCACGACGCCTCCCCTGTCTTCACCGTCCTCGGCAAGCTCGGCTATCCCTTTGGACATGGTTGTTGCATCCTTCAGGCGGCGGTCATTACCCTGAACCACAACACCCTCCCTGTCTTCACCGTCCTCGGCAAGCTCGGCTATCCCTTTGGACATGGTTGTTGCATCCTTCAGACGGCGGTCATTGCCCTGAACCACAACACCCTCTCTGTCTTCACCGTCCTCGGCAAGCTCGGCTATCCCCTTATAAAGCGTCGTTGCGTCCCGGAGCCTCCTGTCAGTGGACTGGATTACAGAGCCGGCGATGCTCTCTCCATCGGGTGCCAGCCGGCAGATACCATGTTTCTCAATGGTCGCTTTTCTAAGGCGCGAATCGCTCCCCAGAACAACACCGTGATCGGTGTAGAGTCCGTCGGGACACAGCTTGGCGATGCCAAAACTGTCCGTTGTCGCCTCCTGTATCCTCGAATCATTCCCCTGTACCGCTGTCCCGGGCTGATTTTCCCGGTCATAGGCAAGACGGATAATTCCCGGGTTATACTCAGTGGCAAGCTTAAGACGCATATCCGATGCCTGGACTGCCAGGTTGTCGGAATCGTCGCCGTCTTCCGCAAACTGCACAATGCCCTTGAACAGCGTCGTAGCGTCCCGGAGCCTGCGGTCGCTCCCCTGGACTGCCGCTCCGGAAATATCCTCTCCATCTTTGGCGAACTTTACGACTCCTGCCTGGAAAATAGAGGCATGGGGAGTTATATCCCCGATATTATGCGTATGATCCGATTCCGTCATGACCGCCATTATTTCAAGTCCGCCAAGCTGAACGCCATACTCGCCCGAGAATAATCGCACTCCCTTGGCTTCAAGGCGTATATACCGGGCAGGGATAACTCCCGTTTCCCAGAAATATTTTCTATTCAGTTCCGCTTTGAAGTTCTTCTCCTCGAAAACGGTGGTCCACAGGCTGTTGTCGATACTGACCGCAAGGTTGAAATCCTCGGGAAAGCCGTTGGATGATGAGAGAAGAATTATCCGGCTTACGGAATATATACTCCCCAGGTCAGCCATGACATACTCGGCCGTGCTGCTGGAGTTTACGGCTGATTGCCAGCTGGTCCGGGTATCACCGTCGATCAGCTTCGCTCCATCATGCTGGGACGACCGCGAGCTGCTCACGACAATTTCATGAAGGCCCGATATTCCCGTCACAATACCGCCGATTTCGGAATAATATTTTTCATTACAGAAGGCCGGTTCCGTAATCACCACTTTCAGATACTTATACCGCATCAACGGCACATCAATCCGGTAAGAGGCCGGTTCCAGTTCATATTCTTTTTCCGTGTGAATAACCTTCCACACGGCATTATCCAGGCTTACCTCAAAACGGAATCCCCGCGGAAAAGCGGCAGGGCCGCCCGGCGAAGGAAGCATTTCGATATAATCGGCAGGGACGGTCCCGTCATGTTCAATGATGACATATTCCGTTATGGCCGCGTTGCGCCTCTCGCTGCTCCAGTATCCCGTATCCTTTACCAGATCTCCGGCTGAACCATGCCCCTCGCAGATGCTGGAAAATGAATGGACCTTCCCGCTGTTTCGCCGTGTCCGATCGATGTTTATATACTCCATAGTAACTCCTGTTTGTTCAATAATTATTGATAAGCATTCGCTTCACTGAAAAACACTGCAACCAGCTTGATATAGCCACGGCATGCTACAGAACATAACTGCCGATAAAAAGCATACCCGCGGCAATACGAAAAACCGCTTCGATATAAATTATTTTTTTCTGCCCTTCCTGATCCATTTCCTCCGAGGCCGTTTGAAAGGTGCGGGCGAATTTTCCGGGATAGAGAAGAACAAAGGGTCCCGTCATCACCAGTATGACCCCTATGGCGAAAATGATACCGGAAAATCTTCCGCTGTAAATAGTAAGCGGAAATCCGCCCGCCATGAGAAGAATGCCATGCAAAAAAAACAGCCTGTGTTCTGCCCACCTTTTCCACAGGGAAAAGGCCGAAACTGGCTTCAAAATTTCCATAATTCCCATGAGAGTGACAATAATTCCTGCCGTTAAAATATACAGGGATATATAATAATTCATTAAATCACAATCCTCTCTGCAGCCAGGGTATAACCTGGTTTCTCAGTATCTCGATATCCGATTCCCTGGTGAGATTATGATCTCCGTCATCGATCATGACCAGTTTTTTATCACCTTGCAGCAAACCTTCAATCGTATAGGCATTGGCGGCAGGAACAATGGCGTCCCCTGCTCCGTGGATGATAAGCACCGGGGCCATAATCCGGCTGACCGCACCGGCCACATCTATCGATTTTAGTTCCTTGAAAAAGCGATTTGTCAGGGGAATCCCTTCTATAGAAGAATATCCCTCATCGGGCAGATCGTCAATATTCGCCAGGTGCGAATCAGTGAGGATATCGGTGAGCTGCACAGGTGTGGCTATGATAACCATGGATTCTATTACCGCTGCACCGGGATCCGCCGCGAAAAGAAGTGACACAACCCCGCCCATGCTGGACCCAACGAGATGAACAGAAGAGTAACCCTGTTCAAGCATATAGTGCACGGCGCTTCGCAGGTCCTCCACCTCCTGAACGATGGACATCTCTGAAACGTTGCGGGCATTATCCCCGGCAAAGGAAAAATCAAAGGTGAGAAGACCGTATCCCGCCTCCACGATGTCCCCGGAGAGCCGGTTTATTTTATAGGCATCCTTGCCGGAGAAGAGGCCATGACTGTAAATCACACAGGAGGCGGCATCACTGACGATGTGATGACGACCCGCCAGGTTCAGCCCCCTGTTATTTAAAATCCGTATATTTTCTGTTTTCATCAATTCTGCTAAATCCCTACAATCGTTTCAGCCGCATGACAGGTTCGAAATATCCATCGGAATCATTGCCGTCAATAAATATCTTAACCGGATTCAGTATGAGCGTGGCGGGTTTTTTTCCCTTTTCGGCAGCCCCCCTGAAAAGGAAATAGGATGATTTTGCTTTGATAAAACCGCTCCCTGTGTTAACGCTTTTCACGTTATTTTCCCTTTTCATCTCATAAATATTAATACGGATCTGATTAGTCTCTTCAATGGTATATACACCCTTAAAGAGAAGAGCGTCATTGTTAAGATATAAAACCACCAGCGCCCGGTAATTTTTGTAAAACCTGAAATCATATCCGTAATTATCAGGATATTTCAGCCTCCAGGACCCGACAATATCGTTCAGCTGCAATGGGACGACCTTTTCCGCGACCTGAAAAGCCCCGGTTACTTTTTCCTTCTCGGCCTGCGCCTCATCCCTGTTACTGCAGGAGAGACTAAAGACGCCGGTGAGGAAAAATATCTGCATTAAAAACAGAGTAATGATGTGCCGCATTGTTAACTTCATATCGTCATCCTGAAATATAATATTTACAACACATTTCAATCAAAAATCTCTCATGTCAATTATCATTTGTGTTGATATCCCCCAAGAGAAAGGGCTTTTACGGTAATTTTCAGAATATATGCCGGTTTATCTCTTACAGGGCCCGCAATCGATTGACAAAAACAGGGTCGATCTGTATTTTGTAAGTGCAGGGGACGAATTATGGTTTCGACTGCAAGTGTAGACGTATAGCTGCATGTCGAGTGCGCTGTCACCTCGTAAAACGTGGCGGAAAAAATTTAACTGCAAACAATAATTTTGCACTAGCAGCCTAAGAACTGCTACGTTTCTAAGATATTCGCTCCTCTGGAATACTTAGAGGCGTCAAATACAGAGGATAGCCCGGCATTCATCTCCCGGAGTGGCGGGTGAAACAACAGGGGGCGAAACTTTCAATGACGGTTCCTGTTCCTGGCCTGAAAGTTGGAAATAAATGAGCAGGATAAGCATGTAGACGCTGTATGGCTATTTTGTAGGACGCGGGTTCGACTCCCGCCGTCTCCACAGTTTTTTTATTTCTCTTTGATAAATCCTATGCCGTCGAGGGTTTGAAGGAGCCTGTTACTTATTTTGTCCAGAAGAGCTTTTCTTACCCTTTCAGTGTTGATTTCATTAATATCATAGCCGTTGGACTGATGGTCCAAAAATACTATATTCTTTTCCGCATCAACCACCACCACCACGGAATTAATATCCAGATATTGCAGTTCAGCGGAATAATGCCCGTCCACTTCATACAGGACAAGACTGTCGAGACCATTTTCCTGCATGATCTTGTCTATGGCCTCCCCGTTATCCCGAAGATACAGTTTGACCACACCCATGGCCTTATACATCAGAAACTCGTTTTCATCGGATAGCTGATAAAAGCGATTTATCTCCGAGGTATACTGCTGGAGTTCCATGCCTGGATTTTTGATGATCATGATATCGTTTACGGTCTTATAGCCTTCAAGAAAGTACAGAAGATTTAACTGGTTCTCGGAGAAGGGAACAATGCTGCTGTTGGGCATGCGAAACAGTATGCCCGATTTTTTCAGGCGGGATATATCCTTCGAGTTTTCAAAGTCTGTTTTAATTGAGTAGGATGAGCATGATATGCCTGCAATAAAAACAATGAACAGGACCATCTTTTTCATAATTCTATCCCTGTGTGATCAGTTATTCAATGATGCCAGAAGCCTGCTGCCCATATCGGTTAACTCGATTGATACGGCATAACTGGAGGAAGATTCGATATATCGGATTACATTAAAATGTTTCAACCAGGAGAAAAGATAGAAATCAATAAATGAAATGGACATGAGGTCATTTTCCGCTGCGAAACCGGTCATTTCAAAAAATTCATTGGCCAGCTTATGAATAAAAACTCTTTTCTTCTGTCTGAGCAGCAGGTCCCGCATAATCGTACGGTCCGCATGCAGAGCACGGGCCGCCTCATCATTGGAAGGGAATATATCCTCCCAGCTGACGCGGTTCCAGAACGAGTTTATGAGCATAAAATACAGTGAGCGAGTGGATATATCATCTTCTGTCCGCGAGACCTTCCTGTTTTTTACAGAGATAATCCCGGAACTCTTCAGCATGGCAACCATCTGTTTTAGATGAATAAGAAGAACATCTTCGTCGTTATTGATCTCATCGAACAGGGACATCTTTTTTATTTTGTCCGCTGCGGATTCATAGAAGTCTTCGGAAAGTCTGCTGTCGGCTTTCACCGGGGAGGGATGGTCTGCCAGGGAATCAAGCACGTGTCGCGCCAGCTGAACGGCGAAACAGTTGCCGATCTCCGATGCCGCGTAGGGATGACTGCTTTCTTCCAGGGATTTATAGTAGGTCGCAACGGCTTCATAGATACCGGGTCCATCAGTTCTTTTCTCAGGGGAGTAAGTTCCGCTTTCCCCCGCAGAGAAAGGAATCACAAGAGCCGTATTGGTGTGCGGACTTCTCAGCCCGGATTTGAATTCTCTTTTTTTAGGCATTTCTATTATCAATTACCATTCTCTATTACAGGGCCCGGAGTCCCGCACGATAGTCAATTAATTTACTACATTAATTGAGTAAATTAATTAAGTAAATTAATTTTTTTCCAAAATATAAAAAAAATTAATTATTCAAACCCCCACCCGACATGGTACTGAAAAATCAATTACACTGCTTTTGAGATAATACTGAAAAGGAACGGCATGTGGGATACCTGAGATAATTAAATAAAAAATTAATTTAAAAAAGTCAAGATAATTACCACTTTTCAATAATTTTTATGGTAAAAAATCAATCGAGAATGGCATTTACCGTTTCGCGGGCCAAATTACCCTGGGCAATTAATGCTGATTCAGGATATTGCACGATATTCCGCGCTGTCCGGGCCGACAGGGGATTCATCACCCCTTCCGTATTGGCGGGATATTCCTCCAGAGTTCTTCCCATCATTTCCTGGATTCGCGAAATGATCTCACCGGCGCCACGCGATTTTACCTGAAGCCGCTCATCAAGAGCGTCGAATCCTGCAGCAGAGGGAATTGTTCCAAGAGTCATGGCTTCGCCGATCTTACTCATTTCTTCGATTTCTCCCGCAGCATTGATGCGTCCCATCTCAGCAGCGGGAATATTAATAACTCTCTGAAGCTGGGCCGTAACCGCGGGTTCCTCGCGCTGCACATCGCCGGGAATTTCGGAAACGGCCTGTGAAAGCGCAGCCTGATCGATTTTACCCGTGATCAGGGCCTGTGACGCGATATTCCGAAGCTGCGTGGAAATAATAATGGCCTTCTGAATCAGGCTCTGTGAAACCTGGGCGATGCTCAGAGCGTCTCCCATCGAGCGTTCAGTGGCAAGACGTGCTATTATGGATTGCTGCAGCTGTTGATCGAAAAGTCTTTCCGGCGTTGATTTGCTGACTGGATCGCCCTGAGGCATTTTATTCCGGGATGGATTGCCGCTCCTCACCGGAAGAGCCGCGCCATCTCTCACATCCGATGTAATTTTCATGATTAACCCTCCCTGGTGCCCGAAATAAATATAAAAAAAATGATCTCTCCTGTCAAACTATTTTACCGTGTCATCAGCTATTCGTAAATCTTTTCGTCGGGCTGATCGGCGTTAACAGCATCGGCCTCCACATCGCGGACATTCTCTCTGGATATCACCTTTGCGTATTCCTTGTACCACTCGTTCTGAATAATGAGCTGCATGATTTCATTTGACCCTACCCAGATCATGGAAAGCCGGATATCCCTGACGATCCTTTCCAGGGGATACACATTTGTATACCCGATTCCGCCCATGACCTGCATGCAGTTATTGGCGATTTCCCAGGCCGTCTCAGTGATAAATTTCTTCGATTCCGAGACCATCCGGCGTATCCTCCCGGCATGAACCGTCCCGGCATCCACGGCCCGGGCCGTTGTATAGGCCAGAGACCGGCAGGCGTCCAGTTTCATCACCGAATCGGATACCTTGAAACCGACAGCCTGAAAATTCATGATGGGCTGGCCAAAGGCCTTTCTCTTCGAGGTATATGCCGTGGCAATCTCAAGGGCGGGACGCACCGACCCGATGGTCATGGCCGCCGTTCCCAGCCTTTCGGGAATCATCATCCTTATAAAAACCTCGTACCCGCCATTAATGCCGTTCAGGGCATACCGGCCGGGAACACGCACTTCGTCGAATATGACACGCCCGGCGCCGCCGCCCCGGACTCCCATGAGCCCGTAGACATATTTTGACTCGACACCTTTTGTCCGTGGAACCATGAAGGCCGTGATCCTCTTGTGGGGAGGCGCCGACGGATCGGTGACGGCATAAACCAGAAACCAGTCGGCTCCCTCGGCACCGACGATGAACCTCTTCTGTCCCGTCAGTATCCAGTCATCACCGTCTTTTCTGGCTGTCGTGGCGGCCCCGAAAAAATCTGACCCGCCCCGGGGTTCCGTCAGGCATTCCGCGGCGTAAACATCGCCTCTCAAAAGAGGGACAACGATTTCCTTTTTCAGCTCCTCATTGCCGAACTCAATCACGGCCTCGGCAACAATATCGGCACCCACGCCCCACAGGCAGGCGAGAGAATAGCTTGCCACGCCGATTTCCTCGGCGACAATGACATCATCAACCCAGCCGAGTCCCCTTCCGCCGTATTCCGCGGGGAGCCGTATGCCCAGAAGGTTCCGTCTCCCGGCCTCTTTCAGGTATTCATGGGGAAACTGGATTTTTTCAGCATCCATGTCCAGGATCATTTCCCTGGGGACCCACCTGGTAAAATCCCGCGCTTCGTTGCGCAGTTTTTTCTGTTCTTCCGTCATTAAAAAATCAAACATATCATGCCTCCTGTCGCTTACATCGCCAAGTTTATTATTCTATCGTCCCTTTTTTGTTTTTCTGGCCGTCAGTTCATCGTGCCTTTTCCGGAGATTATCGCGCAGGGCCACCAAATCCTTCTCGAAAAGCGCCAGTTCCTCGCGCTTCTGCTGTATATCCTTAAAACGCTTCTCTATGTATTCCAGGCTTTTCTGAATCTGACTCACTTCATTTATTTCGCTGTCGGCAAAACCTATCATCTCGGCAATCTGCTCCAGCGACGCACCGAAATGCTTTCCGCGCAGAATGAGCTTCAGCCGGGTCCGGTCCTTTTTGGTGTACACTCTCTGGTTGCCGGGAGTCCGCGCCGGTGAAATGAGGCCTTTCTCCTCATAAAAGCGGATCGTCGAAGCACTGATATCCAGCTGTGAAGCCAGCTCGGATATGGTGAAGGTTTCATTTTCTGCCATGCCATCTCCATATATTTAAAGTTAAAGTTAACTTTAAATATATCATCCCCTGTTGTCAATACTATTTTATCGGACAGCTGATATCGATACGTCTTGCTCATAAAAAAGATATGAATTTACAGCGGGTATTGCAAGATAATGAAAAGCTTTTGCGGACTTCTGTACAAATATATCAATCGTCGTCGGATGGAGAAACAGGTTCTTTATCTCTTTCAAGAGGCCAGGGAAATATCTCTCCCGCCCTGGCAAAGGCGAAATCCTCCACTGAGCCGATCCAGTTCACATACATCTCAATGAGTTCCCTGCCGAATACGGTGAGGCGATATCCCTCTTTATTGCTGATCTTTTCAATCAGGTTTATTCCCAGCAATTCCTCGGTCCTCTTTATCTTTCCCCAGGCGCCCCGGTAGGACATGCCCATTTCCTCGGCGGCCTTTTTCAGGGAACCGTACTCCTCGATCTTCCTGAGAAGCTGCATGCGCCCCAGGCCGAAAAGGACTCCTCCTTCCTTCTCCAGCCAGCAATGAATCCGTACATAAGGTTTATCCTGCATAATACAGGGCATATCCGGTCTGTTCGTTCTGTCAATATATAAATGCGGTTTCCTTCATTACCACCACAATCTCCCCGACGCCTCGAGCCTGCTTTCTCCTTCACCGTTCCGTCCCAGGTGCTGTTCATAGCGCAGGGAAAAACCGCCATGACCCGATTTCAGAGCCAGCTTGCAGGCCAGGATATTGCCCGCCCCCCTTTCACTGATTCCCGATGCCAGCGCGTTCTGCAGAGGCAGGACCACCAGGTAAAGGGGGGCATGTTTGTCGGCCTGTACCCGGACATAGCTGAAGGCCATGGTGATGATATCAACAGGCGTAAAGGTCATCCCCGTCATTACGCTCCACGATGTTTTCTGACAGGTAACCGAATGGAAGGAAAGCGCGCCCAGGTCGGCCCTGACCCGTTTCCCCAAAAAACAGGACACGTCAACCTTGCTGTGAATTTCCTTTTCCTCATTGCCGCTTCCCTCCTTTTGTATCCACGACAGGTCCAGGAGCGTTTCAAGCTTTTTACCATGCCACTTCACATAACATCGTTCCCGAATTTTTGACCGAAGGTCTTTTTCATAAAGGCCGGGAACCGTTTTTCTTTCACCGGTGTGTGCGGCACCGGCCTCCAGTGCTCCCCATGGACGGACGGAAAGGGCCATGTCCCATTCCCTGCGCGGCAACCCGCCTGTGGATGAATCGGGAGCATAGTAATTGTTCCCCGTCATGGTCGAGGTACAGGCCAGGGCAAAGAGGGGATGCCGAAGCCTCATGCCGCCGGAAAAGGCATACCCGTCATTCCACATATAACCGCGCTTCCCGCTCCCGGACTTTCCCGTCATGGCTGCCTCGGCGTATGCATCAAAATAATCATCGCCGTACCGGGCAAAAATGCTCAATCCCGTAACACCGTCAAGGCCGCTTTCCTGCGGAAGGTCTTCGCGGAAATCCCATGAGAATGTCCTGAGCCTGCTGTCGGTAAGGTCGCTTCCCATGTACTGCATCTGCAGGCTGCATGAATCATTGCCTTTTATTTCCGCCGTGAGCCCGTAATTCCTGATATATACGGGTTCCACCGATGGATATCTTTCCCAGGTCTTGCCGTTGATGGTACCCAGGGAGGAACCGACTTTTCTTTCTTTGTAATCATCCTCGCTGATAAAACGGGGGCGCATGGAGTAAAACGAATACAATGAGCATGATAGGGGATCAAACAGGAATTTCTGACTCGCGGCGATTCCATGAAAAGAATAGACCGGGCTCCCGGAATAGGCGGGCTTTACAACAAAGGAGGCGGTTGGAAAGGGCCGCGATGCGAAAGGACTGGATGATTCATACTGCCGTACACCCACGACGAGTCCTGAGCCGCAGTGAATCATAAAATTGCCCATGATCAGGCTGCTGCCGGGAAGAATATCATTTATAAAAATATTCCAGGCAATGTCGTGCTCCTCCAGGGTCCGCGTATAGGAATGAGCCAGGAAAATGGTCATATCCCCGTCAAAGTCAACCAGCACCTTCTCCCGTGAAAACTCTCTTCGATCTTCATCATAATCGATGACATCCCTCCGGTATTCACCGCTCACCTCGTAACGGGCGCCCCATACATAATCGGTGCACACTATCGCACCCATGATAGCCGTGAGAAACATTACCGTAAGGAGGCGCATATCTTTCTCACCTTCTCCTTATCGCCGTCATTGAGTTCCCCCGCTTCATTGAGATAGCGGCTGACGGCAACCAGGCCTCCCTCTTTTGCCCGTTCCGTTATTTTCAGGGACACCAGTGGACTTATCCCCGCGTCGATCAGTTGCACGAACATCCTGCGCCGTTCTTCATGGTATAATCCTTTTTGTGCATACTTCTTTCCCTTATTGCCGCGGTTATCACCGCCATCGTCGTTCTTCTCTTCCCGTGCGAAACCATGAGCGTATTCATGGAGCTCATTGATATCAGCGCTGTTCATTCCAATCTGATAGAGGGATTTTTCCGAGACCGGGCCGATGAGCTGCCGGTATTTATAAATCCGTTCGGCGAAGACTTCATTCGCAACGGGAATACCGGTCAGTTCCTCAAGCGTGCAGGTATTGATATTTACCTTTTCACGTGATTTTTTCCGCTGGCTTGACGGACTCTTCATTGAATCAAACTGAAGAGAGGGCAGCGTGATATGATCATACAGGAGCGTTACGCTGAAAGAATGCGTGGCCCCCAGGTAGGGATGAAACTTAAGGCAGTACGATGAACTGACATGCCCGTACAGGAGCACGGCGGCCGCGGAGCATGACGTGCTCTCACGGACATAGCCCATACTCAGCGAAAAAGCAGGCAGAATATGCGCCGTTGCCGAAATGGTGTTCAGCAGGGTACCTGATGACTTCGAGATATTCCATATCAGTGAAAAACCCCGGACCGGCACAAACCGGATACCGCCGCTCCACCGGGGCTGCAAAAAGGAATCGCTCTCATCATCAATCATGGCCCTGATGTTTTCCAGCGTGAAAGACAAATCCATCAATGAAAACAGTGAGAGAACCGCGGACCACTGCAGGTCAAAATAATTTTTTTCCACGGTGATGGAATCGATGTCTATTCCCAGATTGCACCATGCGGCGTCGATTCCCGTGGTAAAAATTTTTCCGAAGGTATATCCGGCGCCGCCCCTGACGGTGTTTTCCCGGTACCCTTCCATGCCGAAATGGGCCCATGACACCATAAATCCCAGGTTACCGGCAGGCATGGTAAAAACAGTCGTTCCCGCCATGAGATCCTTCAGTGAATAGGGCTGCTCAAAGGAAAAACCCAGTGATGGCGAAGGTGACAGCACGGCATAGCAGGCACGGTCAGCCCTGCCGGGAACGGTGTATTCCAGGGCCGCCTCCGTGACCGGAAAGAGTTTTGACGCTCCGACGGGGCTGTATTCGAAGGAGGAGAACAAGGCCTTTCCGCATAACAGGATCAATAGTATTTTAGACATATACCGACTCCCATTCCCGGTCATGGCGACGCCCGTTTCCATGCCGGCGGACCACGGGACACCCCACCGGATCCATACTAAGCGCTGTCATGGCACCACCACCAGGTAGATGGTTTCGGTCCCGGCTATTTTCCTCTTCGATTCCGTCGATTCCACAAGCCCGATATACATCCCGGCACCGGCCCTGCGTCTCCTTCCGCTGTTTCTCCAATGGACTGAAAAATATCCCGGCTGCACCGATTCAAAAAGAGGCGATTCATAGACCATGACTCCCGTGACGGTAAAGACCCTGAATCGCAGGTTGGACTGTTCATAAATAAAAAGGGGGATTTCCATATCAGCCGTGGATTTTACGGCAATACGTTTCTTAAGACTCCTGACGAGCCTTCGCTTTTTCACGGAAATACTCGTTATGTTTTCCCGTCCCGGGGTCTGGTATTTCGTAACCATAAAATCTTGCAGGGAATTTGTATCCGCCGTTGACATACGCGAGACGCCCTGGTATGGCAGCAATCCCTGCAGGCCAATATCGATACACCCCCCCTGCAGGTCTTCTCCGGTTTCGAATATCCATTGACCGCAGTTTGCGGCATCACCTATGTACGCGCCTATGGAACTGTTCATGGAACCGTCGCGGTTTGAGTAAGCCGCAAAATCGATGATACCCCCGTTGGACGGATCATCATCGGTGTCGATGGCCACGACACCATCGGAGTTCCACAGGCTGCTCCCGTAATTATTACAGTACACATCGCGGCACCCGTTACCGTTGATGTCTCCCAGGCCGTCGGTCTCATCCTGCCCCCCGGGTTCCGTGAGATGAACAACGAGAAACCGGTCGTCATAAGCCGTTTCCGGCCTGTCATAACTGTACAGGGTCACCGGCTCCGACGCCAGCGGCTCGTTGGTGCCGTAATACATGGTGACGTAAAACGACGATACGTCCATGGAATCCCGATCATCACTGCGAAGGACGATCTCAACCCAGTCATGGACCGAATCGGTGACAAATTCATTTATCTGCAGCCCTGCGGATAGCGGTCCCCTGAAGAATGCCATTACCAGTGCCGCCGAGATTATAATCCTCATCATTATCATTACCCCTCTGCTATATACAACGAAGGAGCACCGGCACTATTGAACTATTTCTAAAAAAAATTATTGCTATTCAGACGGGATGGGATATTAATTCCTCTCATGAGGATACCTGCACGCAAACATCTGATACTGTTTTTACTCATTGCCTTATGCGGCCTTCCTTCGTGCCGGAATAAGACAGAAAATATCATGCCCCGTGCACAGAAAGGCATCCTGGATTGTCAGGGCGTGGATACAGGAAAAACAGGCCCCATTGCACTGGCGGGAGAATGGGAATTCTACTGGAAAAAATTCATTGCGCCGGAGTTATTCCTTGTTGAACACCCCGCTGATAAACCGTTGTATATCACCGTTCCCGGCGCCTGGAATGACACGCCGGCGGTTCATGAAAAGACCGGGGGAAACGGTTTTGCCACTTACCGCCTGCGTTTAGCCTCGGTGCCGCCGGGAGATGTCGCCTTCAAGATCATTTTCATGGCAACGGCGTATCGTCTTTTCATCAACGGCACACTCGTGGCTGAAAACGGCCGGGTGGGAGAAACCCGGGACAGCTCGCACCCCGGCCTGAAACCGCAAATTGTTTACTTTCACAACGAAGTGCGGGACATGGACCTCATTCTGCATATATCCAATTTTCATCACCGCGTCGGCGGCTCATGGCATGCCATTCTCATGGGGACACCCCGCGATATAACATCTCTGAGGGAAAAAAATATCGGCCTCAACCTGTTCCTTCTCGGCGCTATCCTTATCATGTTCCTGTATCATCTGTCCCTCTATATTATCCTGAAACGGCAGTCCCGGTCACTCCTCTATTTTTCCCTGATCTGCCTTTTCATCGCCGTCCGCATCATGGTTTCCGGCGAATACTACCTTACACATATCTGCCCCGATCTTTCATGGCTGGTCATTAACAGGCTGGAGTATCTCTCTTTTGTGATAACGGTTCCCCTCCTGGCCATGTTTACTTTTTCCCTGTATCCCGAAGAAATAAAGAAAGTCATAGTGAGGGTAATTCAGGCCGTGAGTCTTGTCATGTCCGTTATCATACTGGTTACACCTTCCTGGATCTACACCTTCACCGCCCATGGATATCAGGCATTTGCCGTACTTGCGGGCCTGTATATTCATTACGCGCTTATCCTTTCACTCTCACGAAGACGGGAGGGAGCCTTCATACTCCTCGCGGGATTTCTTCTGCTTTATCTCACGGCAGTAAATGACATACTTCATGATGATGGCATTATACAAACGGGCTACTTCATTCCGGCGGGGCTTATAATGTTTATTTTTTCCCAGGCCTTTCTCCTTTCATTTAAATTTTCCCATTCATTCCGCGACGTGGAAATACTGTCGGCATCACTCCGGAAAAAATCCGCCGACCTGGAACTGAAAAATATAACACTGGAAAAAACGCATCTTAAGATGGAAGAGCTGAACAGGGGACTGGAGGAAAAGGTCAGGGAAAGAACACGGGAGCTGGCCATGGCCAATGAAAAACTTGAGAACATGGCTCACTACGACCAGCTTACGGGCGTGCCGAACCGGTGGCTTTTCTATGACCGGCTGAAGATGATAATTGAACAGTCACTGCGTGAAAAAAGCGAATTCGCCGTTTTTTACATGGACCTGGACGGTTTTAAAGAAGTCAATGATGAATACGGCCATGAGACCGGGGACAGAATACTCCGGGAACTCTCGGACAGGCTGGCAGCTCTTCTGCGTAAATCGGACACGCTGGGAAGACTGGGCGGCGATGAATTCGCATTTCTCATACCGGGAATAAAGGACAGCAATGACGCCGTGCAGACTGCGGAAAAAATCCTCTCGGCCATGCACAACAGCTTTCTCATCAACGACAGGCATATCCAATTCACCGCCAGCATCGGCATAAGTCTTTTCCCCACGGACAGTATGGATTCTGAAGATCTCGTTAAAAAGGCCGATAAAGCCATGTACCTGGCCAAAAAATCAGGCAAGAACAGGTACCTCTTTTATAAATCGATAAATTAAAGCAGAAACGAACCCTTGTCAGGCCGAGGTATCGATTTTTTTCCCCTTCATCGCTTCCTGAATATTTTCCTTAATCTTATCAAGGGGCTTCATGTTTTTCTTGTCCGTGGTAACGGAGTCGGTATACTCCCTGGACACCTGAATACTGCTTTTTTGCATTGATGCCGGACCGGAAATTCCTTTAATAGCCATAATTCCCTCCCTGGTAATCATTGGCACATTTAAAAATCAGACTTTCACCCTCGTATTATTTCTTCCCGTTATAAAAAGAACCTGAGGGACAATTGAATCTGATTTTTCGCCCTTTGTGCCTGTCAAACACTAATATATGACACGCCTTTCCATAAGGCAAGAATTAATTTATATTTTCACCACCCTCCAGGGCTTACGGAGGGAATGCTTTTTAAAGGCGACGGCCGGATATCCCAGAGTCAGCACGGCAAGTATCCTGTTCTCCCCGGGTATGCCCAGGGACTTCTTTATGCCCGGCGCCCGGTTTATGGACTCCACGGCATAGCCGATATAGCAGGTACCCAGGCCCAGGGCGTGGGCAAGGATGGTCATATTGTAAGAGGCATACTGGGCGTCTTCCAGGGGCGTGCTCCCCTCCAGGCTGCCATGAATTATTATGACCACCGGGGCGCCGTGGAAGAGCCGGTCATTGCCCCTATCCGCTTCAGCCATGGCCATTTTTACGCTTGCATAATTGTTGTTATAATATCTGAGAAGCTTTGTCCCTATAAAAGGGATAGTCCCGTATCGCAGAAAGGGATTTTCAACCAGCCTGTTTAATTTCTCGAAGAATGTCTTTATTTCCCGCGCAAGCCCCCACACCTTCTCTCTGCCGTTGATAACTGTAAACTCCCAGTTCTGACAGTTGCTCCCCGAAGGGGCTGTCACGGCAAAGCTGATGAGATCGTCAATAACCGAATCGGCTACCTCCCTTTCACGGTACTTCCTGATGCTTTTCCTGGAGCGGATGATATTTATAAGCTCCCCGGCCTGAATATCTTTCTTTTCCTTCACCTGGTCACGATAGGAAAGGCCTTTAAACTCGGGCTTTCTCAACACGGACGGATCAAAACTGATGGCATCGGAAGGACATATATCATAGCAATGGGAGCACAGCATGCATTCCTCGGCGTTTATCACAATGCGGTTATCGTCAACGGCCAGGATATCCTTGGGACAGATAAGGACGCATTTTTTGCAAAGGATACATTTTTTATGATTTATTTCCGGCAGCAGTTTCATCGGTCACCCCTGTTTGTCAGTATTTCATTTTATTATCGCGTAAAGCGCTTTCATATCACGATAACAGGATTACAGGTTCTCCCTGCACATGTCAGCTGTCAACAAAAGTATATATATCCGGAACCGGGGGCGGAACACTGGAGGGCTGGATAGCATTGCCCTGGCTCCCTTTTCTTTTTGATTATCGTTCTTTTATCAAAAAAAAACGGGATCCGTGTCAGAGATCCCGTCATGAAAACACAATGTTATGTACTATGGAGGTATCATTTTCATTGCACCGCATTCGAATAAATCATGGGAACATTCATGATGCGATTTATTTAAGTTCCCTTATTGTATTTTAGCCTTCACATCTTCAGGTACCGGTCCCATGGCCCCCGATGCAAAAATGGACTTCATTTCTCCCATGTCCTTACCCAGGACAGTTTGCAGGAGCCAGAGATTATGCTCGCCTACCCTGGGCGAGTATCCACGGTTTTTTATCTCGCTGTTCCGTGCCTTTTGAGACGGTCCATAGATGCTTATTATACCGGCGCCGGGCTGATCAACATCGACCTTCAGGCCCCGCGCCTCGGTGTGAGGATGTTCAAATACTGCCTTGATATCATTTATCGGAGCAACCGGTGCCCCGCTTTCACTGAGAACCTTGAAAACCTGTTCTGATGTTTTATCTGCGGCCCAGTCTTCAACTATCTTCTTTAACTCCGATTCATTTTCATTCCGCTTGAAAAAATTGCAGAAGCGTTCATCCTTTATGAGTTCCGGCATACCCATGCCATTGCACAGCGTCTGGAATGTTTTATCACCGGCACAGCAGATCATCACATGTCCATCCATGGTTTTATAGGAATCAAAGGGAGTGACATGCGGATAGCGATTCCCTGTCCGCCGCGGCAGATTCCCGTTTATGGTATAATCCACCCATTTAACCTCCAGCAGATTCACGGCCGTATCGTACATGGATATATCGAGATATTCCCCTTCTCCGGTCCGTTCCCTGGCAAAAAGAGCCGCGCAGATGGAAAAAGCGCTGTTCATGGCCGTGGCCAGATCCAGGACAATGGACCCGGTTTTAAGAGGTTCACCTCCCTCATAACCCGTGGAGCTCATAAAACCTGACATGGCCTGCATGATGGAATCATAGGCGGGAAGATGGGAAAGCGGACCATACTGGCCGTACCCTGACAGGGACAGCATGATCAGCTTCGGATTGACTTCTTTTAATACATCATAGCCAAGACCCAGTTTATTCATGACGCCGGGCCTGAAATTCTCTACCAGTACATCGGCCGTTCCCACAAGCTCCTTAAAAAGCATAACACCTTCAGGCTTTTTAATATCAATGGTGATAGCCTTTTTGCCCCTGTTCATGACGAGGAAAGAACCGGAAAATCCATTCTTGTAGGGAGGGAAAAACCGTGCGTCCTCGCCGCCGGGCTTTTCCACCTTGATAACCTCCGCCCCCATGTCAGTAAGAAACTGCGTGGTGGCAGGACCGGAAATATTAGCGGTAAAATCAATTACACGAACACCATCGAGCATTCCTCTCATTTTTTATCCTCCAATAATTTTATTTTTTATATGCATTTTATACTAATGTTAATATTTATATTTTATGGTTGATTGACCAATCAATAATACCTGAAAAAAAGAGAAGTATTACAGCCCCCCGTTAAGGGGGCTGTAATAAAACTAACCTGAAGATCCCGTATTATAAATGAAGATCTACTGAAGGGGTAGATGGATTGCCGCATTATTTGACTGCCATTGATTCCCTGGTTTTTACCGTGCCTACGGCACCGGTTTCTATGATTTCGTCGATCTCACTCTCGGACTTGTTCAATATTTCCTTCAACACCCATTCGGTGTGCTGACCATGTTCAGGAGCCGGTCCCTGAACTTTTATGCTGCTGTTGCGCGCCTTTAGGGGCGGGCCGTAAATATCAACGGTTCCCCTGTTAGGCTGTTCAACATTCACATGGAGACCCCGCGCTTTTGTATGAGGATGTTCTATGACTTCATTTACCTCAAGTACGGGACCTCCGGGGAAACCATACTGGACAGAAATATCCTCGAGTTCCGCAGTGGTATATTTCGACACCCATTCCTGTATCATTGCCGTCAAGGCGGGCTCATTGGCATTACGCGTAAAGAGATTGTTGAAACGGTTGTCGGTTTTCAGTTCGGGCATTCCCATGGCGTCGCAAATCTTGTGGAATGTAATATCCCCGGCACTGCATATCATGAAGTAGCCGTCCTTCGACTTATATGTATCGAAGGGGGTTACATAGGGATAGCGGTTGCCGGTACGCGTCTGGGATTTTCCCGTAACCGTATAATTGGTCCAGGTCCCCGCCATAAGGTTGATACCCACATCATACATGGACATATCAAGAAATTCACCTTTGCCGGTTTTTTCGCGGGCATACAGCGCGGCGCATATGCCAAAAGCGGACTGCATGGCCGTGGCAAGGTCAATGAGGATGGGACCGCCTTTTGTCGGCGGGCCGTCGGGAAAACCTGTCGTTGCCATAAATCCAGTCCTTGCCTGGATGATTGAATCGTAAGCCGGCCTATCAGCCAGGGGACCATATTGTCCGTAACCGGAAAGAGAAAGCATGACCAGCCTGGGGTTGATCTTTTCCAGCTCCTCATATCCCAGTCCATATTTTTCCATTGTACCCGGTTTGTGGTTTTCAACCAGAACATCGGCATTGGCTACCAGCTCAATAAAAAGCTGTTTTCCCTCTGCCTTTTTAAGGTCGATCACCATTCCTTTTTTACCCCTGTTCATGACAATAAAGGGCGTTGAGAATCCGTTTAAGTGAGGCGGAAAAAGCCTCGAGTCATCGCCAAGCCCTGGTTTTTCAATCTTGATTACCTCTGCCCCCATATCGACAAGAAACGTTGTTGCTGCCGGACCTGAGACATTTGCAGTAAAATCAAGAACACGAACGCCATCGAGCATTCCTCGCATGTGATACCTCCATAAAAAATTGAAAATTACCGATGCCGGTCCTCTGTCTGTTTTGAACAGGCACCCGATTCATTCTTCTGCCTTTTGTCTGAGGTAGCCGCACCTCCCGGTACACTTTACCATTTCCTGGAAAATTTATGAATAAATACCGTACCGCTGGTTTTTAATTGGACGTCCAACCAAAATTTTTAAAACATACATATTCATTCATAAAATCCCCGGACTTTTGCCCTTTCCTCGTCCGCTCTTCAATGATAAAACCGAAACGTGCAGCACCTCCCCCCTCTTTAAAAAAGCCCTGGAGGCAGATATATTTTCAACAAATAATATCTGCGCTCCAGTTTTAGAAATGTAAGTAAAATATTACATAACTGAAAATCCAATCACTTATCATCAGGGTAATTAATTGATTGGACAACCAACCAAATAGTATCAATAAAAAACCTCTGTCAAGTCCTTTTGTACTTTTTTTAATATTTCCAACAGAAAAGTTGACGAAAACACGGTTCTTTCGGGGGGACACTAATTCATGTACTTTCCTTCATAATCTCCAAAAAAAACTCGACATATATTTGATGGAATATCTAGTGGTTATCAATTCTTTTAGTAAAATGATCATTTGGGAAAAAGATAAAAACAGAACCGTTATGGAAAGCGGCGTAAAATTTAACGAGCAGGCCCTGTTGAAGATTGCCGGCCGATGTTATGATCTGCTCCAGTCGGCTACCAGTAAAAAGGACGCCCTGAGGAAAATCTCCATAACGGCAACCCGGGAATTCGGAGACTACTTCGGGCCCATCATACTGCAGGACCCCAATGAAATATCCGTCAATTTCATCGAACTTCTCGATCAAATTGTCTTCGAGATGGATGAAAATCAGTCCGGCGAGGATAATATCCGCGAATACATCATCGATGACCTGTACGCACGCATCAACATATACCTGGAAATATTCAAGGATATAGACCTGTACAAGCAGGGGCTGTCAAAAAGGATTTTCTGCGCCGATGACACCATAATAATCCGTCATTTTAAAATGCGGGAATATATCCCCGATCTTTTAAAAGAATTCCAGGAGCAGCCCAATCTGCAGAAACCAATATTGAAATGCCTTCTCACATTCCAGGCCGATGACCTGCTGAATTTTTATTACCAGATCGCTCAGGGTATTTACTGCATTGAGATAAAATCACTGGCCCTTATCGGGTTGAAGGGATTCAATTCCAAGTTCACCAACTGGCATAAACTGAAAACCTCCGATGATGAACTGGCTTCACTCATAAGCTACATCGAATCCTTTGAGCCCGTGGACATTCATACCAACGCCCTCCCCTATGACCTCAATACGCTGTTTTTTGTCATCAACTTCATTGAACAGCACAGGACCGGGATTATAAACAATAAATCAGTTTACTGGATATACAGCGTTTTCAAGACATTCCTTCACATCAATATAGAGAATTCATTTTTCACCAGCATCTTTGCCTCGGTGTCAAATATTTTGATTTCCATGGAGAGCGAATACATAAAACGCTTTGCGGAACGCGAAGAGGAGCTGATCTCGTTTATCTATTTTCTTGATATCCTGCCCCGTTCGATTTTTGACCGAATCACGGTCAAGCTTGACGCCCTGGAAAAGGATTTTATTCAGAAGGTCAATGAAATTATTTCCGCCGGAAAAATCACCCTCGACGAGGTCAACTCCAACACCATCAGTTATCTTCTCTGGAATTCTCCCCGTTCATTCTAGGAACACCCCGTCTACTCATCGCGAATATCACGACGCTGCCGGTATGCCTTAATCTGCAGGACCTTGACCGTGACAAACCAGACCGAAGGAGAAAGAAGCCCCTTGTACATATGATATTCCCGGTCCTTCATCATTTCACTGAAACCGGTTTTGAGAATTTTCGGGACATCATCGGAATTTAAACGGTTTTCCACGGTCACCACCGAAATGCCGTAGGGACTGGCGCTGTCGTTCCGCATGCTCACGCCCAGGGTGGAATAGAGGCCCGACTGCATGCGCTGCCGGTAAAATTCAAGGAAAGCGGCATCGGGGATATCGGCCCACATGGAAATCGTCCCGTCGGAGAGGAGCACCCTGCCCGCCGTCTTCATATCCTCCCCGGCCGTAATCGTGATCATTTTCCGCAGGAGGCGCGGGATATTCGTCTCCAGTTTCTGATGGCTCACGATATGCCCGTCGGCAAGAAGAGGATAAATCTCGGGAATGGTATAGGGATTTTTTAATTTGCCGGAACCATTATCGTGTATTTCATCAAGCCCGCCCCTGACCCGGGCCATGCCAGGCTGGTAAGGATTGACCGTAAGAATGCCATCGTGCCAGTTTGCCGCGCCATAGAGAGAATAAAAGAGGCGACCGGCCTCAAAATAAACATCAATGCTTTTGCCGTCCTTGTCAAAAAGCCTCTGATGATAGGCGGCGAATTCATGCCTCCCGCCGCTTATATGGGCCAGCTGGTCCTGGAGCTCACTGGTGTCATACTTCAGTTTACCCAGGGACAGCGAATTGATGAGAATTTTCTTTTTCCTGGCAACCAGGGCATAGCGTTCCGGAAAACCCGTGAGGGGGATGGGCGAGTTGTTGATAATGACCAGTATATGCCCGGCGTCGTTCCGCCAGATGATGCTCTGCACGGCATACCGGAGCGCCTTTTCAAAGCTGTCCTTTTTAAAGGCGCCCACGGGCTTCAGTTTCCCAAGACCCTCCGTGAGTGTCTTCATGGAGTTTACGGCAACGAAACTTTTATCGAAGGTGTATCGGTCGGAATAGGGAACTATGTAGACCCGTGAATCTATTCCTTCGGTTCCCATGTAATTGCGGGAGATATCTGTAATGCCTTCCTGGATCGCCCCCCATTCATTGTCAATACTGTAGGACATATCGATCATGAAGGCAATATCAAGATTTTTCTTCACCGTATCCCTCTGCTTTTTTGCGAACTGCGGAAAGGATTCACGAACCTCTCTCTCGGCCAGTTCAAAAAGGGTGTCGGCGTTTATTTTTGTCTTTGCCAGCACCCTCTTCTCCCTCACGGAGAAAAGGACGCTCTCGGAAACATATCCCCTGTCAAGTTTTGCAATCGTTCCTGCCAGTATGTAATCGATGAATTTCCCTTCACCCAGGAGGACAAGATCTTCCGCAGTAATAAGCTTCTGGGTATCGATTTTAAATGTCTTGAGGGCGGTGGACACATCACGCTGGGGGAAGACAGGAAGAGTGGACTTCAATGAGACAGCGACGGTCAGGAGCTTCGCATATTCCACTCCGGTATGCATTTCAAAGGAATCGGAGGGATTTTTAACCCTGTAGGGCAGTATCGCCACATCGGCATGGGCCGCGGTCCCTGCCAGCACTATCAGCATCACTACAATTCTTATTATCATTTCTGCACCTGCGTTACAACTTCGGCTCTTATGCACCGGAGGATATGTTCCTTATCCAGCAGATAGTGGTATATTGCCATAATTGCAAGAATTTATTCCTGTTTATGACAGTATTTTTCAACCTTGCGCCCGTGCCCGATTACAAATATTCCGGTGCATGCCTGAATATATCGGGTATACACCGGAATATTTGGCCCTTAACAGGGTTAAATGAGAATAATTGTAGGCGCAGACAGAAATTGAGTTGATTTTTTATATGAAAAGGAATAATTTCGTACACATCGTATTTAAACATCTGCACAACACATTACTTCACTACTTTAACCGGAGGTCACTAATGAGCAAACGAATTTTATCATTCATGATTTCGCTCGTTATTATTCTTACTTTTTCCACCCTGTCCTTCACTCAGGATCAGCCTGCAGGCGACACTGAAGTGACGACTGAAAAACCCGTAGATACAACTACAGCCGATACCGAAACAATAAAAAAAGAGGAACCGGCCGGAGTGGTTTCCGCTCCAGAGGACAAAGAGGATACGGCAGTAAAGACAATATCCATCGTGGGCGAACCCGATGATATAAAGTTCACTGCCGGAGAAGCGAAAATCTATTTTGACGGCTACAACACCTACATCAACAACAGGGTTGCCTACAAGCTTTCCGCTCCCGAGGATGTGGAAGCATACAAAATTTATTTTTCCATAAACAGCGGTGAGGAAAAGGTATATTCAAAGCCCTTCACGCTCACCAAAGAAGGGTCCCATGTCATCAAATACCAGAGCGCCGACCGTATGGAGCGCCGCGGTAACGGCAACGTCTTCACCCTTGTCCTGGATAACTCGGCACCGGAAACGGCCCTTCTGGCCGACAAGCCCGTCATCCTGAAGGAAAAGACGCTTTATGCCTCAAAGTCACATGTATTCTTCATTCGATCAACGGACCAGTATTCCGGCGTGAGCAGGATAGAATATGGTCTCAACAGCGATGAAATGGCCGCCTATGCCAGTCCCTTTTTGCTGCCCCAGGATAAAAAGGAAAGCACGCTGAAGATAACGTCCACGGACAATGTCACCATCAGTACCAAACGCTTTATTCTCCAGGCCCAGGACCAGCAGGGACAGGCCGTCAATGTTAGTGATTCCCTGGTGACCCTGACTATCGACGACAAGGCTCCCGATGTGTCCATCAAGGCTGACAAGGAGATGGCGAAAAAGAATGATAAAAATATCGTTGCCGTTCCTTACATCTACACTGTTTCGGCCGCCGATGAAGAATCGGGTGTAAACGCCATTCTCGTCCGCGTCGACGGCGAAAAGCAGTTCCGTGAGTACAAGGAGCCTCTGAAATTCAACGATCACGGCAAACATATAATAGAGGCAAAGGCCGTGGACAAGGTGGGCAACATAAGCGAACCCGTGTCCCTGGCAGTATATGTCGATACGGCACCGCCGGTCACCACCATCAAGGCCCTGACCGACGATAATGAACAGAAATAACGCGGAGGTGAAACATGAAAAAAAATAATATATCTCTCTTAACGGCGCTGATCCTGACCCTTTTTATCTCATCATTCTCCTTTTCCCAGGATGCAGTGACCGATGACCGTCCCATCGTAACCGAAGATAAAGCCGCAGACGTGGAAGGAAAGAAAGAAGCAGGCGCAAAGACTGCGGAATACGCTTCGGTGAAAGCAGCCGTATATGACGACGGACTGGCCACCTATATCAACAGCCGGGTGAAATATGATATAACGGCCACGGACAACGCGCTCACCGATAAAAGTTTTTTCAAAGTAAACGAAAGCCCGGAGGCGACGTTCGAGAAGCCCTTTAACCTGGAAACCGAGGGAAAAAATGTCATCACTTATTACAGCGTTGACAAAATGGGAAACAGGGAAAAGGACCGGTCCATGGAAGTTACCGTGGACAATACGCCTCCCGTGACCATGGTGAAGTCCAGCATGCCCGTATACAAGGGAGGAGAGAAACTATTTATCTCCAGCACCTATCTCTTCAGCATTACTTCGCAGGACAACTCATCGGGCCCGGGAACCATAGACTACAGCCTGGACGGCCAGACATATAAGCCCTATGATGCCTCTTTCTCCATAACAGGGACCGGCGAGGCGGTCATGAAGGTAAAAAGTTCTGACAATGTCACCAACACCACGGAAACATTCACGCTCATCCTGAACGGAACGGAAAACGAGCCGCTGACAGTACAGGGAAACAGCGCCACACTGACGCTGGACAACACGGCACCGGCGGTGGATATAAAATCCGCCATGGAGCCGAAACCCGTAGACGGTAAAAATATCGTCAACGCTTCAAACAAATATGAAATCAGCGCCGGCGACGATGGTTCCGGTGTTGCCACGGTCTTCTATAAAATAGACAAGGCTGAAAAATGGATTCCCTATACGAAGGCGATAGAGTTTTCCATCTTCGGCGAGCACCGGATAGAGGCCATGGCCGTGGACAATGTGGGCAATGCCAGCACACCGGTATCACTGACTATTTTTATTGATGTAGTGCCGCCCGATGTAAAGGATACCACTGCAGAATAAATGCAGGGAGGGAACAAGATGATACGTAAAACGACTATCGTACTGACTTTTATCGTCCCCCTGCTCCTGTCAGGGTGCGCCATGTTCAGCAAGCCCGAAGGCTGTGTTGAAGGCAACTGCAAACAGGGGCCCGGAAAGATTCAGCACCCCGACGGGGTCACCTATACGGGAACATTCAAGGACGGCAAAAAGGATGGCCAGGGAAACATGACCTGGAAGGACGGGGCCCGATATGAAGGCGGCTTCAAAGACGGTGTAAAGGCCGGTGAAGGGACCTACACATGGACAAGCGGAGCACAATACAAAGGTTCATTCGCCAATGATCAGCGCAGCGGCAAGGGGACTTTCACCTATCCCGATGGTTCGGTCTATGAAGGAAACTTCGACAAGGGCGAGCGCAGCGGGACAGGGTCCTATGTCTGGAAAAACGGCAACCGCTACAACGGAGAATGGAAGGACGGGGATATGGCCGGCCAGGGAACCATGACCTGGGCAAACGGCGATACCTATGAAGGCCAGTGGCAGGAAAACCTGATGAACGGTCAGGGAACCTACCGCTGGAAAAACGGTTTTTCCTATGCAGGTCAGTGGAAGGATGGACTCATGGACGGAGAAGGAACCTACACCCGCATCGATGGTTCCAAAATTTCCGGCATCTTCGAAAAGGGAAAGTTTCTGCGGGAAAAATAAAACCGATCATACAGACAGAATATCAAAAGGGGCGGCCTTCATTAACCGCCCCTTTTTTATGTACTCATCAACGTCCTGCAAATACCATATTTTCCTTTACAAAAATTCACTCACTATTTAACTATTCCCCAGCAGCATAAAAATAAAAAAAGCTGCGATAATTAATAACAATCCTTTCATCAATTGTAAACATTTTAATGGTTTTGTATTGTTTCTAAAAGGTTATGGGCTGGAATGTACAGAAAGGGATTGTTGTATTCTATCAAAGAGGATGAGAGGTAAACATGAAGGATGTTGTTATTGCTTCAATCGTAAGAACCCCCGTAGGCTCCTTTGGAGGAGCTTTAAAAACTGTGTCAGCGGTTGATCTGGGCGTCATCGCCGTAAAGGAAGCCCTGAAGAGGGCCAATGTCAAACCGGAACAGGTAGACAATGTGCTGCTCGGCCACGTATTGCAGGCGGCGCAGGGACAGAACACGGCGCGGCAGGTCCTTATCAAAGCGGGCATTCCCCAGGAAGTTCCGGCCCTGACCATCAACAAGGTATGTGCTTCGGGACTGCGTTCCATGTCTCTGGCAGCCCAGATGATCAAGGCGGGAGACGCCGATATCATTGTGGCCGGCGGCATGGAAAACATGAGCCTTGCTCCCTACGCGCTCATGAATGCCAGGTATGGCTACCGTATGGGAAACGACAATATAATAGATGTCATGATAAATGACGGTCTCTGGGATGCCTTCAATCAGTACCACATGGGAATCACGGCTGAGAATGTGGGCGCCCAGTGGAAGCTGACCCGCGAGGAGCTTGATGCATTTTCCCTGGCAAGCCAGCAGAAAGCCGAAGCGGCCATTACCGCAGGCCGATTCAAGGATGAGATCGTGCCCGTAGAGATCGCACAGAAGAAAGGTGACCCGAAAATATTCGATACGGACGAATATCCCAAGTTCGGCACGACACTGGAAGCCCTTGCACGCCTCAAACCGGCCTTCAAAAAAGACGGCATCGTGACAGCCGGCAACGCCTCGGGCATCAATGACGGCGCGGCAGCCGCAATAATAATGTCAGCCGACAAGGCGAAAGAACTGGGAATCAAACCCATGGCCCGCATCGCATCTTACGCGTCGGCCGGCGTTGATCCCGCCATCATGGGAACAGGCCCCATCCCCGCCAGCCGCAAAGCGCTGAAAATAGCGGGCTGGAATCCTGCCGACCTGGACCTCATCGAGGCCAACGAGGCCTTCGCAACACAGGCCATCGTGGTCAACAGGGAATTGGGCTGGGACCTGTCTAAGGTCAACGTGAACGGCGGCGCAATCGCCATCGGCCATCCCATCGGTGCTTCCGGAGCGCGTATCATCACCACGCTGCTTCACGAGATGAAAAAACGCGGAGCCAAAAAAGGCATCGCCACTCTCTGCATCGGCGGCGGCCAGGGATCTGCCATCACCTTCGAGATGTAATTTCACCATATATACTCAATAAAAAAGGTGTCCTGCCGGACGCCTTTTTTATTTGAGAGCAGGAACGAAAAGTGGCACCATGTATACCGTGATATTCAGAATACATTCAAGGAATGAGAACAGCCTTTCGGACAAGCTCTTTTCCCTGGGAGCACAAAGCCTTTCCTCTGCCCGGGAAAGTGATGGAACAATAGTGATAACAGCCATTTTCGACACAATAGACTACCTCGCCAGCCATTTTCCACCGGGATCCATGGAAATACACGAACTTGTCGACTCTCAGTGGAAGGACACCTGGCTCGAGCACTACCATGGCTCAGTCATCAATGACGAGATATCCATTGAACCCTTCGCCGGCAGCGGCATGGTGTGCGAAACAGCTTCCGCCCGTCCCTATCGAATACTCCTGGATCCCCGCGACGCCTTCGGCGATGGACGGCATCCCACCACGATGCTGTGCCTTAAAAAAATCCATGCTTTCCTCTTACCGCTATCGCGTGACAAAAAGAGCAGTCTCCATGTTCTCGACGCGGGCACCGGTACGGGCATCCTGGCCATTCTGGCATGCCTCATGGGCGCCGGTCACATAGACGCCTTTGATATCGAAGCCGATGCCGTGGCAAAGACCCGGTCCAACTGCGCTCTCAACAGGTGCGCCGGCATCAATGTATTCCAGGCCGACATTTTCCGTTATGCCGCGGAACAGCGATACGATCTCATTACGGCCAATCTCCTGACCGGCATTATCAAGCCCAATCTTCCCGCCCTGCGCGGAATGCTCCTGCCCCACGGCACGCTCATACTGAGCGGTATCAGCCATATCTGGCATGACGAGATGGTCCCCTGTTTCATCCATAATGGACTCCATGCTGAAGATATGGAAACTCTGGAAGGCTGGAACTGTTATGTCCTGAGAATTTCTCCTTGACATATATAAAAAATTATATATGCTTGAGATGTAATTTTATTTTTACCCTTCAGGAGGCATTATGCGTCATCTTACAGTATTATTCACCATCATTATGGCCGCGGCACTTACCTTTTCATGCGGAAAGAAAAACCAGGAAATGACCGTGCAGGATTTCGCTAAAATCGATATCGAAATAACCACCACGGACCAGAAGCCTGAGACAATTGAGAAAATAACCGGTAAATACGGTTATACTCTCGACCAGTATAAGAAGTTCGCCGAGAAGGTGGAAAATGATGTGACCCTCCAGGAGGAGCTGGGTAAAATCCGGCTCGGGGAACAGAAGAATAAATAGCCATCTTCAGAGTCCCGGTCTTAAAAGTCATGGATATCCGCTGCGGAAAATGCAACCAGAAATATCATCTGCCCGATGACCAGGTTGATGACAGGCGTGTCTATTTTTTCTGTGAAAACTGCGGACACCGCATAGTCATCGACAGGAAAAAGGAGGCCTGGTTCAGCTACCGTGTCCTTGAGCCTCTCAGTCATGGCGCTGATATTTTCGAGGGGATATATCTTTCCTTTAACCGGAAAAACTTTTTTATCACCTTTTTCCTTTTGCTTTTCTGGACCGGTGTTTTTGCCATAGCAGCCCTGGCGGCATCACACACCATGACATTTTTCTCCGCGCATATATTTCTGGGCGGTTTCATTGTTTTCGTCATGGCCATGCTCTTCATGTGGACCTTCGATATCCATCTCTACCTGCTTTCGAGGAACCTCTTCTTCCGGATAAAAAACGGGAAAAATATGATTTTCTCCGGGGCACGGGATGGTATCGTCCAAGACATGCCGTCCCTGGCTTTCATTTCCATGGGTATTCCCGCCATATGTATCCTGGTCATACTTCCCGTATATCTTATGAAGAGTGAATTCGGGGCTGCCTATGCCGGTTTTTTTCATGGATTCATGCTGATATGCGCCCTTTTAATTTTGCTCATCCTGTACTGTAAAAACATCCTCATGGCCTTTATCGCTCTGAGACCCCGCTCCCTGGGGCATACCGTTGAAGGCTTCTTCCGATTCCTCGCCGTGGAGAACATCAATATCCCGGTTTACCTGCTGATAATCAGCATCGTCACTCTTTTTTTCGCCGGAACGATATTTCTCCTGATGGCCGGGGCCCTGGCTGTCACCACTCTCACGGCAGGAACAATGCTTCCCTCTCTTCTGCCCCATTCCGGTATAATCCCGGGCCCCCTTGGCGGCGGGACATTACCGTCACTGCCGTCTGCCGGTCCTGAATCAGCTGATTCATTGTGGAACGGCATTGCCATGGCCGGCTTCTGGACGTATCTTTTTTTCCTCGTATTCATCTCCTATGCGGTCAACCTTGTTCAGAGCCTGGCCTCGGTTGCCATGAAAATAATGGAGAACAATCCCGGCAGGTCCCTGGGAAGGGGCGCGCTTCTTCTCGGGATGGTCATAACAACGGGGTTCTTCGTTCTTCTTGCAGCAACATTCCTGTTTCACATCTGAGTTTTGAAAAACACTGATAATCGGCAATGAGCGGGCAGCAGCAGTGGTCTGACCGGATCACACAGGGGACAGCTTGAGGATACGCCGGGCATTTTCACCCATGATTTTATCCCGGTCTTCCCGTGCCGGCACGATCTCCCCTATGGGATCCAGGTACCTCCCGGCTTTTAACAGCGGATAGTCCGTGCCGAACAATATTTTATCAGCGCCGACAATAGTGAGAGCCACGGAATAAATTTTACTGTCATAGAGAAAGGGTGAGGCGGCAGTATCATAATAGATATTCCTGAAGAGTTCCCGGACCTCAGGCATGAGCTCATAAAAGATCAATCCGCCGCCCCAGTGTGCGAAAATAATAACCGCGTCTTTATAATCGGCAACCAGATCAAAGAGCCCGGCCAGGTCCGGTTCATATTTACCCGCATACCGGTGACCCACGGGCTCATTCACGTGAAGGCACAGGGGGAGCTCATGCACCGCCGCGGCCTCCATGACCTTGCCCAGGTATTTTCTTGATGCAGGAGTCATACCTCCCGCATAAAAACCCGTCTCACCGATACCGGCAAGGCCCATATCCCTGATTTCCCTGGCCCAGGCGCCGGGATTCACGCCGTGCTCCAGGGGGACTGACCCAAAAGCACTGATTCTGCGGTCCGACAGTTGATGAACACCGGCGAAATATTCATTCTGCTCCCGGCAGTACCGCGAATCATGCCAGGGAAAACCCACGGCAATGGAATGATCTATACCATTGGAATCCATGGCCTCAAGAAGCCCCTGGTGTGTCACCATACGGGCCGAGGGATTCCTGTACAGAAGGGCGAAGTTGGGATCACTGAAATAATTGTCACGATTTTTCACCATGACGGGAGTAAATATATGTGCGTGGGCGTCAATAATCATTGTCTCATACCTGATATTGCTCACAATATACGTACAAATATGCGTCATTGTCACTACTTTTTATTGACATTACATAATTATATATTAAACTTTAAATAAGGGAGTCTCTATAAATCATTATAGGGAGGTACTCACAAAAGATTCCCATTATAAAAGGTCGGGGGAATCAAATACAATCGGGAGCAGCATAAAGAGAGGTACCATGGATACTGTCTTCGGATTTAAATGGCCGGAAGCATCGCCGACACAGGTTTTATTCTCCCTGCTGGCTTTTGTTATCCTGCTTCTCATATATTTAATACTCAAATATATGCAGTATAAAAAAAATCAGCTGGTCAAGGACCACTCGCTCTTTCTCTTTAAAACGAAGCGTCTGGGCCTCTCAAATTTTCAGATCAAGGTACTCACCAATATCATCGATATTCTGAAACTCCCCAATCCCAACACGATTCTGCATGACCCCGATGCTTTTGAAAGGGCCGTGGGGAAGATGCTCACTTTCATGAAACAGCGCAATGAGGACGAGGAATCCTTTTTCAACATCTGCAAGGACCTCACCATTACCTACGAAAAGCTCTACCATGCCACCAGGGTACGCAAGCCCCTGGAAAGCCTGAAGGAAATCGATATTAACCAGCTCCTCTATTTTGTCACGGAAGATGGGGACATTTTTTTCGGTAAGGTGGCCGGTGTCGGCAACAATGTTCTTTCCATCAAGCTCTTCCGCGGAAAAAAGGAGCTTCAGCCTGTTGCGGGGAAAAATAAAATAAAGGTGTATATATGGCGCGTCGGCGATGCTGAGTATACGTTTAATACGGAAACCGTGGAATTAAGCGACAGTCTCCTTACCATCGATCTGCCGGGAGAATTTACCCGTGATCAGGAATTCCGCCATCCCTATCTTGATGTCATAATTCCTTGCAAACTGATCAGGGTCCAGGACACCCCCCTGGAAGATGCGATAACCGTACAGGGAACCATATATAAGCTCAACGATTACGAATCGGTCATACGACTATCGGAGAAGCAGGACTACACTCACCGGTACACACTGGAGTTCACCATCAGCGATTTTAAATTCAGCGTCACATCCAAGATAATAGCCAACAGCGCTATTCCCGAAGATAATGTTTATTATTACACTATGAAATTCGAGGAAATATCGGACGCTGCAAGAAATGTTCTGAAAAACTACATCTATGAACATCTCTAAAAGTACTGCGGCAGTATGGTCCGCAGTTTATCGCACTGAGTCCTGTCGCGTTTCTCCGGCGCCGTGATGACGGCGTATTTCACCGCCTCGGCACAGGGACACGACCGGTCACCGTCCAGCGATATCAATATCTTCTTTATCAGTTTTTTGGCGTTATCGGCGTTGGCGTTGAGATTGTTGATAACCATGTCAATAGTGACATCCTCTTCCTCTTCATGCCAGCAGTCATAATCGGTGCTCATGCAGATTACGGCATAACACATCTCGGCTTCCCTGGCCAGCTTTGCCTCGGGGAGCGTACTCATGTTTATGATGCCGGCTCCCCACGACCGATAGAGGAAACTCTCGGCCCTGGTTGAAAAGGCCGGTCCCTCCATGCAGATAAGCGTTTCTCCCGTGTGGTATTTCAGTCCCGTTTCCCCTATTATGGGGATGATGATATCGTGAAGCCGCAGGCAGAACGGATCGGCAAATCCCACATGAGCAGCCACGCCGCTGCCGAAGAAAGAGCTTTGCCGCGACCTGGTTCGATCGATAACCTGACGGGGAATAACAAAATCGCGCGGGGGAATTTCTTCCTTCAGGCTCCCTACGGCAGAGAAGGCAATGATTTCTTCTACACCCAGCATCTTCAAAGCGGCGATATTGGCGCGGTAGTTCACCTCATGGGGAAGATAGACATGACCACGGCCGTGACGGGGAAGAAAGGCGGCCCGGTGTCCGTCTATATCCACAATGCTTATGGAGTCCGAGGGCTTCCCCCAGGGAGTATCCATCTGTATCTCTTCAATGACCCTGGCGCCGTTTATCTCGTACAGGGCCGATCCTCCGATCACCCCAACTCTCGCTTTCTGCATTATCATGCTCCTTATGCCTGAAATATGGCCATCATTAATGACTGCGGCGTAATTTTCATCAAGTACAATTTATTTTTGCGACAAGTTCCGTACGGCGATATGAATCATTTATCGGGGAAAGAGGCTGCGGAAATATCAATATATGGCCATAGGTCGGGCGATCCCTGGCCTATTCTCCAGAAAGAGATTCCCTTTATGCGCTCCCCGGAGTAGAGTTTCATTTTCTGCATAATCGAGTCCAGGTCATCAAAATAGACCGTGACGGTCACGTCCTCGCGGTAGGTGAAATAGGGACCGTTCCGGTCGCAGACCTGGACCTCGGGACTCCGGTTCTTTTTGATTTCCTCCAGACCGTTCATGGTCAGGGCCCGGGCCAGTTTCTTGTCCTGCCATGCCCTGGCAAAGAGAGGAATTCCCATGATCAGCTTATCGGCACCGACCCGGCTTTTGGCATAGGCAGTCACATCACGGCACCACCAGAGCGATGCCACGGCTCCCGGCGAACTGGCACTCCAATGCTGATCATAGGCCATGACGATTATACGGTCCGACACGGCAGCCAGGGCCGCATAATCGTAGGCGTCATCCACGGATACCCGCCTGGGCGGGACAGCTAAACTCAGTATTTTTTTACCGCCCAGCGCGCTCCGCAGTTCCCTGACAAAACCGATAAAAGCGTCTTTTTCGGCAGATGGCACCGATTCAAAATCGAGCTGAACGCCATGATAATCCGCAGCGGCATCGACAATATCCCGAATAAGAGAGGAACGCAGACCATAACCGGGATTCAGGCAGAAGTGCATGAGAGCAGGATTCGACAATTCGGCGATGACGAGATGGACCCTCGTTGTTTTTCCCGCGAAAACGACGGGAACCTTTTTCTGCCCTGCCAGTTTTCCCCGATAATCTATGGCTGCACTGAAATAGCATACGTCGGTAAATGGCTCAATGCCCGTCACCTTTCCTTCCTCTCCCGCCATGAGATAGGCCCAGACCTCATTGAAGGCAACGGTTTTTTTCCCTACCGCTGAAGGATTTTCAGTACCGTGAGACGATCCACTCACACCGAGAAAAACCGTCAATAGTACCGATAAACTATATATGGATATCTTCACTCTCATATGACTTGTCACTTTCAAATATCGGCAACGGGAATCATTTCATTGACCTCTGGCTGTCAGATAATCGCAGGATTATATTCTATTATTAATTATTATTTCAATATTGCAAATGAATCATTTTCACCGCCCACAGTATAACTATCAGCTTCAAAATCAGAACAGCAAATTTTTTTTAAAAAAAGTCTTGCCTGTCCGGCCTCCACTGTCTTTAATTTACTATTCCGTTTACAGACACCGGTTCGGACAAGGGGAATTCAGTCTCCTGAAGCGTATTTTCTGACGGAAATTCCCATGTAGTAAAACATCACACTAGACCTGTTCCAACCTTGCGAAGTTCAGATAGATATCCTGTTGATTGTTCCCGGAACAGCGTGAATTATTGTTAAGAGGTTTTTTATGAAAGAAAAATTTACACCGGAGCTTTTCCTGTCAATATCGGACAGATGGAGGTCTATATTACGATCGGGAGATGATATTCATCAGATAAGAGAGAATCTGCTGAATCACATTAATGAAAGGCATTTTATCACCTACTCGGATAAAGACAGTGACATGCATGATCTCGACCTTATAATAATCCGTGACTGTGCCAGGGTATGGAGAGGAATACTTAACCCGCGCAGCGAAAAACTCGCAGGTTTCAGTGTCCTTGCCGAACTTATTGATGCGGCAGCGGGAAAAACGGACCTGTCTCTTTCTGAGGCTTTCTGGGGGGAGGTCTGCCACCTGGTCAGAGGGATTGAAGGCCAGTTCAGATTTCATGAAAACACGGAGTTCTCATTTGCCGACACGGGCGATCTGAAGGGACGCGATGCCGCTCAGTCACGCTCTGTGGAGCTTGATCTGATTCACAAGCATGTGGAAAATAAAATGTCCCTGTACAGTTGCGGCCTTGATAATCAATTTATTGAGCAGAGAGATGCTAACAAAAAGATGATCCTTTCCTGCCTGGGTGCGGAAGCGGGAAGTTGGAATGACTGGCGCTGGCATCTTCAGAAAATAGCCAGGGATGAAAAAATCCTGGCTGATTATGCGTTTCTTACGGATAAAGAAAGAGAAAACATACAAAGAGCCAACTCTCTGGGTATCCCCTTTGGCGTAACCCCCTATTATGCATCCCTTTTCGAAAAGTCCGGAAATGGCGAAGACAGGGCATTGCGAGCACAGGTTCTCTTTCCGGAAAATTACATCAATTCTTTCCAGAATGGATGCGGAGAAGACAATATAAATGATTTTATGCTCGAGACAGACACATCGCCGACAGACTTAATCACGCGGCGATATCCTGATATAGTAATACTGAAAGTGTACAATTCATGCCCGCAAATCTGCGTATACTGTCAGCGTAACTGGGAAATAAAAGGGCCTCTTGAACCGGGTGCCATGGCCGGTAAAGATCAGCTGGCAGCCGCAATCAGATGGATAGAAGAACATGAGGCGATTTCCGAAGTATTGATAACAGGAGGAGATCCTCTTGTATTGTCCGATTCAAAGATAAAAGATATTCTTCAGAAAATTTCAGCGATAGATCACATCAAACGGATAAGAATAGGAACAAGAACTCTGGTAACTCTTCCCATGAGGTTCACTGATGCACTCTGTGATATCTTCGCCTCATTCAGAATTCCGGGCAGAAGGGAATTGTCTGTAATTACCCATATACAGCATCCTCTTGAGGTCACACCGGAGTTTGTGAGGGCGGCGGAAAAACTCAAATCGCGGGGAATATCAATTTACAACCAGCTTGTATTCACGTTTTATATTTCAAGACGTTTCGAAGCAGCAAGACTGCGGAGTCTCATAAAGCTTTGCGGTGTTGATCCGTATTATTCATTTTACCCGAAGGGAAAGTCTGAAACTGCCGACTACCGTATTCCCATTGCAAGAATACTGCAGGAACACAAGGAAGAGTCGAGACTTATGCCGGGACTCGCCCGCACCGATGAACCGGTGTATAATGTTCCCGGACTCGGGAAAAATCACCTTAACGCGTGGCAGAACAGGGATCTTATCTCAATCGGGAAGGACGGGGCGCGAGTGTATGAATTCCATCCATGGGAAAAAAAGATCGCCGATCAAAAGACTTACATTGGAACAGATATGCCAATCCTCGATTATCTGAAAAGGCTCGAAAATATCGGCGAGTCCGCGGAGGAATATGAGAGTATCTGGTATTACTTTTAAAAATGAAGCGCCCCGTTCATAAACCTGCCTAACAGACACCTTCACCATATTAGTATTATCGCGACAGCATCATCTCTTCGCATAGCGTGGCCTGGCAGCCGGTTTTCTGACCGCGTATTTCTTTGCGTCATGAACAACCGGTTTCCCGGAAACACTCTTCAACGGGGCCTGCTTGTTCAGGATGGGCGATGTTTCCAGCGCGGGATACGGGTGTCCCTCCACCACTGTTATCTTTCGTGCTATCAATTTATGTATATCGGCCAGGCAAATTCTTTCTTCCCCGTCGCAGAATGAAAGAGCGATGCCGCTGAGCCCTGCTCTGCCTGTCCGTCCGATGCGGTGAACATAGGTTTCGGGAACATTGGGCAGATCAAAGTTGATGACATGGGACAGCTCTACGACATCAATGCCCCGGGCCGCTATATCCGTTGCAACAAGGACCCGTGTGCGCCTTGACTTGAAATTTTCCAGCGCGCGCTGCCGGGCATTCTGCGACTTGTTGCCGTGAATAGCCTCGGCCCGTATGCCGGCTTTAGCCAGGTCCCTGGCGATCTTGTCAGCAACATGTTTAGTTCGCGTGAATACCAGTGCGGAAATAATCGAAGGGTCATTCAACAGGTGAAGAAGCAGCAGCTTCTTGTTCTTTTTATCGACATAATACAGGGACTGGCTGATGGAGTCAACGGTAGACGAAACAGGGGTCACCGAGACCCTTTCAGGGTCTGTCAGGATTGAATCGGCCAGTTTGGAAATCGTCGGGGGCATGGTGGCTGAAAAAAACAAAGTCTGCCTTTTTTTCGGGAGTTTGGCGATGATTTTCTTTACATCGTGGATGAATCCCATGTCCAGCATGCGGTCGGCTTCATCAAGGACAAAATGTTCAATATTCTTCAGGTCAATATATTTTTGCTCCATCAGGTCAAGAAGCCTGCCGGGTGTGGCGATAAGAATCTGCACCCCCCTGCGGAGTGCGTCGGTCTGGGCTTTCTGCGGCACACCGCCGAAAATGACCGTTTGTCTCAGTCCGGTTTTTTTCCCATACCGGGCGAAGCTATCACCGATTTGAATGGCAAGCTCCCTTGTGGGGGTCAGGATCAGCACCTTGATGGGCCGCGATTCCTTCGGTGATCGTCTGTCTTCAAAGAGCTGTTGAAGCAGGGGGATGGCAAACGCGGCGGTTTTTCCCGTTCCTGTCTGGGCGCAGCCAAGCAGGTCCCTTCTCTTCAGAATGATGGGAATTGCTTGTTCCTGTATGGGTGTCGGTGTTGTATATCCTTCTGTTTTTAAAGCCTCCAGAATAGGCGTGATGAGTTGCAGATTTTCGAATGACATTAACTATTTTTCTCCTTTAGAAAAGCCGGCTGAGACATGAGGTTTGTGAAACAGCGGGATGTTTATATGATGTATCTGCGGTCACAATGGACCGGCACTGATTTTTGTCAATGACTATATTAAATATCCCGCCGGAGGAATTCCGCGGTTAGATGCAAAAGACCGTTTTAAGCATAACAGGTCCTGTTTATAATGATCTGTTTCAATTCATCGGAAAGTTCATTAAAGTACGCGCAATAACCGGCAACACGGACCATGAGATACTTGTGTTTTTCCGGATTTTTATAGGCATCGAGTAATATTTCACGGTTGATGACATTGGGCTGAAACTGCATGCCGCCCGTGGTAAGGAATGTTTTAAAAATGCCTGCCAGGTTTTTCACCCCTTCCGGTCCCGGAAACAGGGCCGAATCGATGGTGAAGGTAACCGTAGTGCCGTTCGCGGCATAGTCGGTAAAGTTGACATCGGCTATGGAATTCAGCGATGAAAACAGGTCCGACTCTTCCATGCCATAGTGCGGCGTAACACTGTTGGCAAGAGGAACACCGTGCAATCTTCCCGATGGCAGGGCCTGTGTCTTTTTACCGTAGCGGTCACTCACATTCAGGGCATAGTAGCCGGCGGAATATACACCGTTGCGCGGACAGTTCTCCACCGATGCAAGGGCTATATTAAATATTTCCATCACCTTCGTTACCCATCGGGCCGCATCACGGGATGAATCATCGCCGAATTTCGGCACCGCCAGCAATGCCGATCTGATTTGCCGGTTATATTCACCTTCAAAATTATTATCGATGGCGCTGATGACATCATTGATCGTATACAGGTTGTTCCTGAAAACAACCTCATCGATGGCATGTAAAGAATCAGCAACATCGGTAACGCCCACGGCCTGGATGCCGCTGCTGTTGAACGTCGTGCCGCCTTCATATGCGTCCTTTCCGCTTTCAACACAGCCCCTGTAGAGCGAGGAGGCAAGGGGCGTGGTAAAATTTTCACGAAGCGCCTTTTCAATTTTCTGATGATCTGCCAGGATTGCCGCTGCCAGATGATTCAATCGTTCCTGGAAGCGTTCAAGCAGTTCATCCATGTCCGACGGCGGGTTATAGACGAACAGTCCCTTGCTTGTATGTATTCGTTTAACGATTTTATTGTGAACGGAAGTGATAAATCTCGAAAATATATTTTTCCCGCCGAAGTTGTATTCGACAAACTTACTCATAATTTTTTCCAGCTGGTCAAGGCCCCCGAAGTTCCAGAGATCATGCTCATGGCCTTTCAGCGCCTGTAAAAGCGGCAGGGCAAGATTCATGTTGGCGCAGTCCGTATTGCCGAAATGATCATCGGAGGCATTGGGCTCAACGCATCCCACGATGGCGTAGTTCCTGGCATGCTCCAGGGTGGTAGGGTAATGTCTCTGGATTGATTCAATGTAAATGTCATCACTGAAGAGTTCCGGCATGGGACAGCCGTTGATATAAATTTCAGCAAGCCTGTCCAGGTATGCAGCGGGACTGTCCTTATGGATTCTTGCCGTCATGTTTATGGCCAGGGGCTGTAGTTCACAGGCGTCAATAAGCATATACGTTACGTCATTGGTGGCGTCCTTGCCGTCTTTATCAACACCGCCAAAGGTCACTGCCTGGTCCGTGGACAGGGTCTCAAAAAGTTTGCTGACATTGAGATATGAATCGCCGTCGTTGACTAAAATCGCTTCATCCATTTTGAGAACAAACAGGCACAGGAGCTCCTTTGCTTTTTCATAGGTGATCCTTCCCGCCTCTTTATCTTTTTTATAGTACGGATATAAGATCTGGTCAAGACGGCCGAAGGACACGGCATTTTCATAGGCCTCGATGCACAGCGCGATCTGCAGGAACATCATGCTCTGCAGCGCTTCATGATAGGTACGCGCTGGATTTTTAGGAACATGACGGCAGATATCAGCCATCTCCTGCAATTCTTTGCGGCGCACCGGATCACTTTCCTCCCCGGACATGCGCGTCAGATCATCGGCATACCGCTGCGCAAAGGCTTCCAGGGCCTGGAGGGCGATTATGGCGCCACTGTAGAAATCCTGGTTGTTCCCGGGTTTTTCTTTCTGTGCTGCCCTGATTTCCTCTATGAGGCCCGTAGTCCCCAGGGTCAGGATACGCTCAAAGTTGACGATAAAATGGGCGATAGCCGCCATGTTATTGTTAAAGCCGGCAACCATCTCCGAAGAACGCGCAAGCATCACAATGAAATCAGATAATCTGGGATAGACCTTTGCTATCAGGCTGTGCTTGAGCCAGAAGGGGAATATCCGGGTATAAAAATACCATCTCTCCCGGAATGAACACTGGAAGGATACGGGTTTCTGCCGATTTATTTTATAGAGAAATGAAATATCGAGAATACCATACTGCTCCTCCCATACCTGGCCCGCGACCCTTTTCGAGGTAAAATTACCCACCAGCAGTTCCCCGGGGTAGACCCTCACGGTCTTGTTTTTCAACACATAGGAAAGACGTTCGGCCCGGTGAATGGGCGTCGGTTTATTAAAACCGTTTTTCCGGTAATACCTGGTTTTCAATTTTGATACTTCCATGCAGAGAGCACGGCCGCTTTCCCTGATATCCTTCTGAATGCCCAGGACGCGCTGTGTAAAGACAGCCTGCTGCCGGGTCGAGTCCAGATCGGTATTTTCCGCCCTGATACCATTGTCCCTGAATCGGGCCACGGCATTCCTGAGCGAAGCGAGACTCTGCTCAGGACTGATATTCAGCGACTCCCGGTCCAGGCCCAGGCGCCGGGCTTTATCCTCGTACATGTTGTGATATTTCAGCAGTTCAATGGATTCATATCCCGTGGATCTTAAAAATTCCGCTGCGGCTTTAATGCTTGCATCACTGTCGTTGAGTCCAGGCACTATCACCATGCGGAACTTTACGGCGGCACCGCTATCAAGCAGCTGCCTGATATTGGCGTGAATCAACGTGCTGTTCTGCCCGGTGAGTTTGACATGCAGATCGTCATCACCTGCAACCTTGAGATCGACAAGAAACTGATCAATGTACCGTGCGATTTCTGCGATATTTTTCCAGGACGCGTGGAGTGTCGTTTCAGCGGTTATATGAATGTTCTCTTTTTTCAGCAGGGTCAATAAGCTCATCAGGCTGTCGGGGTTCTGCAATAAGGGATCACCGCCGCTCAGTGTCACGCCGCCGCCCGTTGAAAAATAGTACTCTTTATCTCTCAACACCGTTTCCACAATATCATCTATAGTGTAATTACCGTCATGGGGAAGATCGGTCGGATAGGTCAGCGCTTCGGGATTTTGACACCAGACACATCTCAAACCGCACCCGTAGAAGAAAATGGTGGTGCGAAGACCGGGCCCGTCATGAACGCAGGTCCGCTGTATTTTAAGAACCTTCAGTTTTTTTGCCGATACATCCTGCTTCGCGCTATAGGAAAGGTCCTTTTCCCCCTGTTGGAGAACCTGAGTACTATGATCTGTTTCCATGATTGACTCCCTTAAGGAATAAATGGCAATTCCCCTTACTTACTAATATATACTTAGAGTACATATTAGTAAGTAAGGGGAAAACCGTCCCATCGTCAACTATTTTTTCATTTTTTTAGATTAATAAATCAGCGACCCGGCTGTCTGGCCTAAAACGGGGACAGCAGAAGCCTGGAAAGGTGACATGAAAAAGGCGTGGCAGCGCAGAGGTCTCTATGACTGGTCAAGGGTGTGCTTTCTGAACCAGGGAACAAAGAAACTGGTCGTTTCCTCGTACCGGGCGTAGGAGGGGTTCTTTTCCATCATCCCTTTTTCCAGCAGGGAGGGTTACTCCTGAAACGCGAAGAAGCAGAAAGGTTATGAGAAGCGGGCTGATAATGGCAACAAACCCGTACTGCAGGGGAGCGGCGATGATAAATATGCCCCACCACATGACGGCCTCACCAAAATAATTAGGATGCCGGGTCATGGCCCAGAGACCCCGGTCCATAACTTTTCCCCGGTTTCCCTGATCGGCGAGGAACCTCCTGAGCTGCCAGTCTCCCACGGCTTCGAAGTAAAATCCCGTTACCCAGACAGCGGCGCCGGTAAAATCCGTCCAGGTCCAGTGATCGGGCAGCGGCGAAAGCTGCGATATCTGCACCGATAACGCAATGAGGAGCATGAGAAAACCCTGAAAAAGAAATATTGTAAAATAACTCACCAGAGGAAACCGGCTTCCGTGTTTTTGCCTCATTTCAATGTACCGGTAATCCTCTCCTTTGCCCATGTTCCGGGTATAGATATGCAGAAAAAGGCGCACTCCCCACAGGGTTACCAGAACTGAAACCAGGATATTACGATCAATAAATCCCTGCGTCTGCGCGAAGGTGGACCAGGTCACTATGATAAATCCCGGCCCCCAAAAGCTGTCCACGATGCTGGCGTCCTTTATTCCCAGGCTTACGAGCCACAAGAGTGTCATGCACGCAAGTATGATGACCAGATTTGTCGTAAGGAGTGAAATCATGCTTTCCACCATACCGTCCTTCTGTTCACACGAAACAACGCTATTTTTTTGCCCCGATTTTTTCCCCTTCGAGGGCTTCTACAATGGCACCTATATGGGACTCCACCTTCCTGGTCAGTTTTTCATAGCTCATCTTCCCGGGATATATTTCCTCGCTGAAAATGTACTCGATGCGTCCCCGTGACGGAAGCACCTTGCCGTAGGGCATGAGCGCGTACGCTCCCTTAATGGCCAGGGGAACCACGGGGGCATTGAATTCCCTGCTGAGAATTGAAAACAGCTTTTTAAAAGGCTGCATGGATCCCGTGCGTGTGCGTATTCCTTCGGGAAAAATGACCAGGTTCTTCCCCTTCTCCAGAACCCTGGCCGCCTTCTGGAGAGAACCCCGCAGATCCCGGTCGATGTTGACGATGATGATATTCCGTCCCCGCGACAGGAAACCAAGGATCTTCGACCGCCGGGGATTATCCTTCATAAGAAAGTAGGTGTTTTCCAGGAGCTCTGCGGGGAGAATGGTGAGAAGAATCAATACATCGAGATAGCTCTGATGATTCGCCACCAGGATAAAGGGGCTGTCGGGAATGCTTTCCAGTCCGCGGACCCTGATCTCAAAAAACCGGTGCAGAAAAAACCGGGCAAAGGACCGGAGTCCCCTGAGCCTGAGATGCCCCTCGGGAAGACTGAAGGTGTTGTCCTGCAGGAGTATTTTACCCCAGTTGAATTCCTCATTGCTTACGCGCACCTTACCGTCGCGGATGAATTCCGCCATGGAAAGTACCGTGGCATGGGAAGCCATTTCCTCGTCGGAGAGAAACAGGCCGAAATTCCTTTCCACGAAGGTCTGCAGTTCGACCTTATCCAGGGAGTCCAGTCCCAGGTCAATTTCCAGGTGATCGGTTTTTACGGGATCGAATTCCTTCATTTCCCGGAGAAATTTCTTGAGTATGGTATACTCGCGGAATACCGGTTCATCGTCGTAATCGCGACGGGCGTGTTTATCATGGAACAATTCCTTCAGCATATAGCGCTTCAGTTTTCCCAGACGTGTTTTGGGAAACTCGTCCTTGACGATCTTGACATGAAGAATGCGCCGGTAATTGGCCGTCGTCCGGTTATAGTTCTCTATAACCTTCACCTTGATGGTCTCGAAAATGTTGATGATATTTTCCTTCCGGAACAGGTCGAAATTCGGATAGACAAAGGCCGTCAGCTGGCCGTTCAGCTCAGTCACACCGATATCCTGCACCAGTGGGGAGAGTTTCATGATGCTGCGTTCCACCTCCTCGGGATTGATATTCTCCCCGTTGGCAAGCACGATCATATCGTCCTTGCGTCCCGTGACAGTGATATACCCTTCAGCATCGATGTGTCCCGTATCGCCCGTATAATACCATCCGTCCCTGAGGGCCCGTTCCGTAGCCTTGCGATTATTGTAATACCCCTTCATGACATTGCGTCCCTTTACGACAATCTCGTCGTCGACGATCTTCACCGAGGTCCCGGCCATGGGGATGCCCACAGATCCCCGCTTGACTTTTTCAAAGGGATTGAAGGCTATGAGGGGCGCCGTCTCCGTCGATCCATAGCCCTCCACCATCTTGAATCCCAGGTGCCAGAGATCGTCCATGATCCTGGGTTCCATCTTCGCCCCGCCCGTGAGATAGGCGTGGACGTTGCCGCCGAAGGAGTCATGAACCTTCTTAAACAGGACCCTGCTGAAAGACAGGCTGTCTATCCTGGAGGCCAGGGCGAAGAGCAGCCTGCCCACGGGGCTGGCATTCACCTTGTTCATGATGCCGCGGTGAAAAAGTTCATAGAGGCGGGGCACGCCGAGAAACATGGTAACACGGTATTTCTGCAGCGCCTTGAGTATATCCTCGGCGACGAGGCTTTTCACCAGGACAACGGTATATCCCACCACGCAGGTCCCCACCACCAGGCCCTGGAGGGGCAGTATATGATAAAAGGGAAGGAGACCGATGAGCACGTCATTTTTCCGCAGCATGTTCATTGCAACAAGGCTTTCAATACTGGCCATGAGATTATTATAGGTGAGCATAACACCCTTGGGACTGCCCGTGGTCCCCGAGGTATACATGATGAGGGCCAGGTCTTCCATGTTACCTGAGACCGGTATGGTGAAATCATCAAACTCGATATCTTTGGGCATGTCTATGCGCTCAAAGACAAAGATATTAATCGTAAGCCTGGCTTTTTTAACGGCCTTTTTAACAGTATCCTCTTCTTTATCGGAACAGAATATAACCTTCGGCGTGCAATCCTTCAATATATTCGCAAGGGACTCGGCGCTCAGGGCGAAATCCAGGGGCACCGATATCCCCCCTTTTTTCCAGGCGGAATAAAAGGCGTAAATCCACTCGGGACGGTTTTCCGATAAAACCGCGACACGGTCACCCTTCCTTATTTTATACAGGGAATCATAGAAGGCGACCCGGGACATGAGCACACGGTAGGATATGTGCACATCATCGTAGATAAAGGCTGTTTTATTATGGTCCTGAAGAAACATGCTGCCTTTCCTGAAATAGTATAGTTTTTAAAATATGATCCTGCCTTGACGCCATGCTTACATATTTAAAATTGTATCATACCTGAATAAAAAGGTCAAGTATAGATATACATCACTTTGTGCATTAATGAAATTTCAGAAGGATTTTATTCATGGATAGAAATTGAATCGGGAGGGGTCAAAGCCCCGGCTCCATAAATCCCCTGTCCCGAAGAAAGGAATACCAGGCCCTGCCGCGGAGACGGTTGTTGAATATGAGCCAGTGCCCGCCCGTGAGGAACCGGTGCCGCGGCCAGTCCCATTTCTCACAGAGCTGTATCACCTGGTCAAAGGGACAGAGCCGGTCACCCCGCGAGGCAACTATAAGGATATGGTCCCGATCGATACGCGGCTGGAGGTGCAGGGGCGAATGGAGCTCCCAGACTTTCCGGGCCTTCATCATGAGTTCCGTGTCGGTCTTAAAGGCATGGGCGGGCGTTTCAACGCCGAAGGGCCTGGACATATTGACGGCCGGAACAATCAGGGCAGCGAAGGCGGGCTCATCACAGAGCGAGATAAAAAGAGCGGCGTTATACCCGCCCAGGCTGGCGCCGGCCAGGCCGATCTCTCCAGCGCCCAGGTCCCGAAGGATACCGAAGGAAATATGCAGGTCGTGCATGGCCTGTCCGAAACATTCACCGGTCATGGCGGGATCACCGGGCTGCAGAAATATTCCGCGCATGAACGGCGATTGCGGCGCACGGCGCCAGTGGAAGGGCGTGATGAACAGGGCCACGTCAAGGCCCGCATCAAAAAGCCGCCGCACCTGGAACATCTTTTCTGCCTGGGCCGGTTCGCCCAGCATGAATCCATGGAGGCACAGCACGGTTTTCCGTCCCGGATCACCGTGGGCCCACCGGATGAGATAACCGGTCCTGTTGGCACTATGCCCTTCGAAACGTTCACGAACCAGGGGATTCACGGTTCGGTAGGCACTTTCAAATGAAATGAGCTCGCAGGGGATACGACTTGGAGAATCCATGGGAGAAACCGTATAGTGCGGAATTTTTTCAGGCCGCCGGAAAAAAGAACGGGGATTATCCGCATATCCTTCTCTGAAATAGAAGTCCAGTTCCCTTTCAAAGTCTTCACGCCTGAAGGAGGGACGCGGAAGAAAGGGCTTGATCAGACCCGGGAGGGAAAGAAACAGGGCATCGACCCACCCCCCCGCGGTATTCAGGCATTTTTGTCCTGTTCCTATGACGCCGGCATCTTTCCCGACATCGAATGCGGCCATTGTATCGTTCATCATTTTCTTATCTGCCGGATATAGATTTACGCATCGGGAATCACCTTGCGGGGATTGAGGATTCCCTTCGGATCAAAGGCTGCCTTGATACGGCGGTGCAGTTCGATCTCGGCGTGATTCAAGGCCATGGGGATATACTCCTTCCGGGTAAAACCGATGCCGTGTTCACCGGAAATGGTCCCTCCCATGGCAATGGCCCGGGCATAAATTTCTTTTTTAAGGCCCGGTACCATGGCATTCCAGTCATCCCGTGAAATGTCTCCTTTCAGCACATCGATGTGAACATTGCCGTCACCGGCATGGCCGAACATGACCGATTTCAGGTTCCGTGACAGAAAAAAGCGCTTCAGCTCCTTCAGAAAAGCCGGTATCTTCGACCGGGGCACAGAACAGTCTTCCGCAAGAAACACGGGACTTTCGGCGTGGATGGCCTCGCGTATGGACCGGCGCGCCTTCCAGAGGCGCTCGCGCTGTTCGGTTGATTCGGCAGCGATGATGCGTTCCTGCGGTACCGACACGACCCGGCCTATTTTCTCCAGGTCCGCATATACGGCATCTTCCGTACTGCCGTCCACCTGGATGAGCAGGTGAGCCCTGGCTTCGGGAAAGGGCATTTCGCTCCCCAGGAATTTCGACACCAGTTTCAGGGCGTCCTCCTCCATGAACTCGATGGCGGCAGGAACGACACGGCTCGTGAGTATGGAAAATACCGCGTCTATGGCGTCGTCCAGTGAATCGAAGGGGATGAGGAGATCCCGGCTCACGGGAGGCGCCGGTATGAGGCGGAGATATATTTTAGTGATTACGGCCAGGGTCCCTTCGGAACCGACGATGATCCCCGTGAGGTTATATCCTGTCACGTTCTTCACGGTCTTCCCGCCCGTCTGGATTATGCTCCCGTCGGGAAGGACACATTCAAGGCCCAGGATGTAATCTTTCGTGATCCCGTATTTCACGGCCCTGGGGCCGCCGGCATTCTCGGCCACGTTGCCGCCTATGGAACAGATGTCCAGGCTTGCCGGGTCGGGCGGATACATGAGCCCCTGCTCCCGGGCCGCCCTCTGGATATCGCCCGTAATGGCGCCGGGCTCGACCACGGCCACCATGTTCTCCCGGTCTACTTCCAGGATACGGTTCATCCGTTCAAGCGATAGAATCACCCCTCCCTGTACGGCTATGGCCCCGCCGGTCACGCCGCTGCCGGCTCCCCGGGGGACTGCGGGAACGCCCGCTTCAGTGCACACGCGGAGAACGGCGCTCACGTCATGGACACTTTCAGCGCGCACCAGGATATCGGGCATGGACTTCAGGTCCGATGTTTCATCAACGGCATAGGTTTCAAGAATGTCCAGGTCGGTAATGACTTTTTGCCCGCCCAGGATTTCCGTCAGGGACCGGGCCGCGGCAAGAAGACTGTTTTTATCTGTCGGCGGATACATACTATGATTGATTTCCCTTTATTATAATGCGTCTCATTAAAGGGACGGCTCCCGATTATGACAAGACTTTTTTATCCCCTGCGGCCCTTATGATGGAAATCTGACAGAGCATATCCGAAAAAATAATTTTAATTATTGATAAATTTATTAAATTATCGTACTGTGCCTTCATGAGCGATACATGCAACATAAATGACAAAGATCTCAACAAACTGAGACTGACGGAATCGGTCACCGGCTCCGGGTGAGCTTCGAAACTGGGTCCGGCGGACCTGTTCGAGGTAATGAAAAACGTTCATGTCTCCTATGATGAGAATGTCCTGGTGGGGTTCGATAAAAGCGACGACGCCGGCGTATACCGCATAAGCGGGGATATTGCCCTGGTGCAGACCCTGGATTTTTTCACGCCCATCGTCGACGATCCCTTCACCTTCGGCCAGATAGCGGCCGCCAATGCCCTGTCCGACGTCTACGCCATGGGGGGCGTTCCTGTCACGGCCATGAACATCGTGGCCTTTCCCCTGAAGAAATTCTCCCTCGATGTGCTTACGGCCATCCTGAACGGCGGACTCCATATTCTCAACCAGGCCGGCGTTCAGCTCCTGGGAGGACACAGCATCGAGGACAACGAACTGAAATACGGTCTGTCCATTACGGGCCGCATCCATCCCGATAAAATTCTGAAAAACCACGGGCTGGAAAACGGTGACGCCATCATACTGACCAAACCCCTGGGCACGGGCATCATCGGCACGGCAGTCAAGGCCGATATGGCCGCACCGGAAATAATGAAGCCTTTCATCGCATCCATGATTACCCTGAACCGCGGCGCGGCCGAGGCCATGAGCACCTATCCAGTCCGGGCCTGTACCGATGTCACCGGCTTCGGCCTGGTGGGCCACATGAAGGAGATGTTGACGGGGGATATGCTGGAAATAGAAATCAATTCCTCGTCACTGCCCGTGCTTCCCGGCGTACGGGACAACAGCGAGATGGGACTTGTCCCTGCGGGCCTCTACCGGAATAAAAGCTATTCAGAGACCCTTTGTCACATAAGCCGTGACGTACCGCTGCATTTATCCGATGTTCTCTTCGACCCCCAGACTTCCGGCGGTCTGCTCATCGCCCTTCCCGGCACCGATGCACCTGCGCTGCTGAAGGAGATGCATGACCGGGGTATATCCGACGCGAGAATAATCGCCTCAGTGAAAAAATCGCCGGAACAGAAAATCAGAATTATATGAGAAATATCAAAAAGCACCTGCTGCCGACATGCCTCCTTTTCTTTCTCATCGCCCTTCCGGCGGCGGGAGAGGACCTGGACGAAAAGAGTATCCACATAACAAGCGGATTAAAAGACGGCTTCTATGAAACCGTTGCTGTGGGAACAATCAATGCCTCACCGGAATTAGTATGGGACATGCTGACTGATTTCAACCATCACGCGGATTTCGTTCCCAACGTGCTCAGGAGCAGGGTAATTAAAACCATGGGATGCAGCAGTATCATCGATAAGGAAGTTAAATTTGCCTTCAAACGCGTTTCCATGATCCTTGAAGCTGTTATAGTCATCAAAAACAGGCTGCTGCGCTGGCATCAGCAGAAAGGGCCTTTTCGCATCAATCGCGGCGAATGGGCCATTGAAACGACTGCCGATGGAAAATGCCGTGTGACATATATACTCCAGGTAAAACCGAATTTTTATGTTCCCGTATGGATGAGACGCCGCCTTACCGAAAGCAATGTCATCAAACTGTTCAAGGCCCTTGAGAAAGAATCAAGGAGACGAAGCCCGCCAAAATAAATATTCTCTTGACATCTCTCATGGTTCTGATTATATCGCCGGATTTTTCCTAAACGGAGGATATAACCATGGAAGAAGGAACACGGCCCTATAATGATCTTTTACAGAGAATGTGGATTACCCGGGGCGCCCGGTATAATGCCTACCGCCGCCTGAAAAAAAAGCACGATCTTTCTATCGCCACCATAGCCTTTCTGTCATCCTATGCCCTCATCATCAATTCCATTACCTTTGTCAACTTTATACCGCTGAAATCACATCAGTTAAATTACATTACCTTTTTCACCATTGTCATTTCAGTGTTCATCCTGGTGCTGAGCCTTATTGATTCATCAAAGGACTACAAAATGAATGCAGATAAGCTCTACATATCGGCCATTGAAATTGAAAATCTGTATAACGAGCTCCAGAAGATCAGGCATACCGCCGTATCACCCAGGGAGAAAGAAAAAACGTTCAATGTTGTTTCCAGCTCATACAGCAGAATTCTGCAGCTCTATCAGGTCAATCATGACCTGATAGATTATTATATCATGACCATGGATGACAAAAAAGATACTCCCTGGGACATTGTCACGGGTAAATATATCTACGCCAGGGCCTTCGTGCTTCCTTTTATATTTTACAACCTGCTTATTCTTACGACGCCTGTTCTGTTTTTTATTTTTCTCTTCATGGTGAAATGATATACCGTTACCTGCTCCGTATTTCCGTTATTCCCGTGTCCCGGTATTTTGCACCTTTATATACCGACAGAATTTCCAGGGCCACAAAACCCTCCTCCCCTTCATTAAGGGCGGCCTGTTATTCGCCTTGAACAGGGACGGCGAGGCCCCGATTCCGGTCCATATCTCCAGGGGTGCGTCGATATTGGCAAGAACGAGAAGGACTTCACCTTGCCTTCAAGATTGTTCAGTTTTTATGATGTTGGATATGATCTCAATTTTTTTTGTATGATCACTCAATCCCTGGATCACCATCTGGAACCTGTTGACTTCCTCGATGCTTCTTTCAATGGCACTGTTCATGTGCGTAATGGCCCTGGTGACATCCCCGGTGACTTCGAGCTGCTCTCGGGTAGCCATAGAATTCTGTTCCGAAATGGTGTTGAGGTCGCCTACCTCGGAAAAAATCATTTCTGTTTTAGTGAGAAAGGCATCGGAAAGGCCGGAGATATTCTCTATCAGCTCCGTGCTGCTCCGGACCGACTCATTCATGCCCTGCATGGACTCCGAAATTTTCATGATATTCTCTATTCCCTTTTCCACCAGGGCATTGCTCCTGGTGACCAGGGATTCGATGCCCTTTGTTTCGCTGCTGGTCCGGTCAGCCAGCTTGCTGACCTCGTCAGCCACCACGGCAAAGCCCCGGCCCGCATCACCGGCACGGGCGGCCTCGATGGAGGCGTTGAGGGCCAGCAGGTTGGTCTGGTCCGAGATGTCCTTTATGATATTGACGGCCTCGACGATGCGCTGAGAGCTCTCCCCTATTTCCTTGATAATGCCCATGGAATCATGGATCTCCTTTTCCATTTCCACGACGCTGGCATAGGCGTCCCGCGCCGACGAGTCAGCCCTGCTGGTTGTTTCCCTGACGCCCTGCATGGTTTCGGAAAACCCCTTGATGGAGTCATATACGTTTTTCGTCTTCTCAAACTGTATGCTGTAGCTCTTGCTTATCTGCTCGATGGATGATGTTATCTCCTCGACAGAGGCCGACACCTCAACAATAGTGCTCGAGGTTTCCTCCGATTCATCAACCAGTTTTTTCCGTGCCTGCTCGATATGATCGCTGATCTCAACGAGGTCCAGCACCGCTTTCTTAAGGCTGCTTCCTATCCTGCGCAGGGACGTTACCATAATATTCGTCGCGTCGATCATCATGCTGATTTCGTCACCACGCTCGTGTTTGCCCGTGTAATCGACATAGACCTTCCCCTGGGCCACGTTTCCCATAAATGCAGAAACCGTATTGATAACCTCAAATTTCTTGGCCATTATTCTTAAAAAATAGAACGTCATGAATATAAGAAAAGCCATTCCGAAAATGGTGATAAAGTATACTGAGCCATTGGTGCTTCTCCAGAAATCCGCCGAGGTTTCCGCCGTCCAGACGTGGATATCCAAACCGGGAATTTTATAAATGATGCCATAGTAGACCATTCTCCTGAAAAAAACCGGACCCTCTGCCTCGGACGATCCTGCTGCTGCACCAGTCATTTCATGAAAATGCATGGTATCGTTCCATTTTTCTTTGATATCGCGCCGGATATTTTTATCAACCAGATCGACAAATGAGCTGGCCAGAATGCGCCCCTCATCATTATAAAAGAAATAGAAGTTTTTACCGACCTTATTCTCACCAATCAGATATTTCATAAGCGTAGCGGAATCAACTGCTCCGTCCATCTGTCCCGTTTCCCTCTCCCATTGAACGATTTTCAGCTTCAGGGATAGCAGGCTGTCGCTCAAAGCGGCGGGACTGTAGTTATTCCGCACTGATAAAAAGGAAAAAACGGCAATGATGATAAACAGGACAATGATAAAATTCATCATGGGAAGAATAATGCGGTACCGTATTTTATATAAAGGAGGATGTATCTTTACCTGAACACATTGATCGATCTGCCGCCGCCGGATATAGGCAAAAACCATATTGGCACAGATAATCCCAATGGAAAGCGACGCGAAAAAGCTTATGGCCACGGTTCCCCAATCAACACTGGCCATCTGGCCCCGGAGCGCCTGAACAACAATATATATCCATGGTGCGCTAAAAAAGAGTATTACTATATACACATACAGGGTCATGGTATGACGTTTCATTGCTGACATGAGAACCGGTGAGGCGACGGAGAGCTCCGATTCATTTCTGAAAATGGCACGATAACGCGACAGAAGTAGTGCATTCAACAGAGTGTAAACTATAGTGATAAGCGCTACAGCGCTGCCCATGGCCACCAGAGTATTTATGGTCTTCACTCTTTCACTCACAATAGAAAGATAAATCAGATTGAGTAAAGAAAACACCGTCCATAGAACGATGGGCATGAACAACAGACGTCTGTAATTACTTTTTCCCCCTGACATAAAATCACCTTCTCATGGATGATTGTATTTTTTTATAATATGTACTACATAATATATACTACAAATTTAATTAACTGCAATAGTTTTTTTGGAGTGACACGGCATATCATCGCCTGTCATTCACCTGCAATCCACATACTGTCTATTTTTTCAGCCCGATGCAAAATTCGGTTGCCTTGGTTTCTCGAAAATGGCACAATTTTGTCATATTCTGCTAATATCCATTGACAGCGATGATTTTATAAAAATAATACACGTGAAGGTACTATCAAAAATAATGCGGTAACCAGAGAAAGATTCCTGTGTACATACAGGTACACATATCCTTCAAATGGTTTTTGGCTGAGAGCAGGGGCTGACAGGCTTCTCTGATAATCGAATCCGATACAATCTTGTTAAACAGGTAAAATACATGAACAGAAGTCTTAAAAGCATGTCCGGGATGACTGTAGATCAGGCCCTTTTGACGTTGAACAGCTCAACGAAGGGAATCTCCGAAGAAGAAAGCCAGAAACGAATAGAAGAGTTCGGCCTTAACGAAATAGCCCCCGCAAAAAAGAAGAATTTCTTTCAGAAGCTCCTGACCTACCTGATCGAACCCATGGTCATCATACTGGCCGTAGCCTCGGCATTTTCTTTCTTCATCGATGACTTCATCGAAGGATTCGCCATTCTGGGTGTCGTCATCATCAATACCATCATAAGCATGATACAGGATAACAAGGCTGAAAAGGCCGTGGAAGAACTGAAAAAAATCCTCTCCCCGCAGTTCAGGGTTCTTCGGCATGGAATCATAGAAATTGTCGCTTCAAAATTCATTGTGCCCGGCGACATCATCGTCTTCGAGGCCGGTGATATCATCCCGGCCGACGCAAGAATTATTGAAAGCAACGGACTTCTCGCCGACGAGGCCCACCTCACGGGGGAAAGTGAACCGGTCATGAAGGAAATAAAATCCATTGACACCGATAATCCCGCGCTCTACGAGATGAACAACATGCTCTTCTCCGGCAGCAAGGTACTCAAGGGATCGGGGAGGGCCCTGGTTGTCAACACGGCTTCCCTGACCGAGATGGGAAAAATAGCCGTGTCGATCCAGGAAAGCGATAATGAAAAAACACCGCTCCAGATAAAGCTGGGCCGGGAAATCCGCGTTCTCATGATGGTGGCCACGGTTTCCGCCCTGTCCGTCCTTGGCATCAGCCTCTTCCGCGACCTGAAATTCTATGAATCCATCCTCATCTCCGTCAGCGTCATGGTGGCCGTGTTCCCCGAGGGACTCCCCGCTTCCATAACCATTGCCCTGTCCCTTGCCGTGGAACGGCTGGCAAAAGAGTCGGTCATCGTCAAAAAGCTCTCCTCGGTTGAAACCCTGGGCAACGTGGACTTCATCTGCACCGACAAGACCGGCACCATCACTCAGCACAACATGACAGTGAAGGAATTTTTTATCAACAACGAACTCATGAGCATGGCGGAACTCTTCATGCTCCTGGCCGAGGGAGAGACGGACATAATGAACAAGATTGCCCTCATCTCCAACCGGTGCTCCACGGCCACAATCCACGAAGAGGACGGCGCCGTGGTGCGGGAAACGGGAGATCCCACGGAGACGGCCCTCATCAAGGCCTCCCTCATGGCGGGATTCAAACCGTCTCTCTTTTCATCCTATATAACCGTCGACACCATCCCGTTCTCATCGGAGACCATGATCTCGCCTTCGCTGGTGGAATCCCCCGATGGGCAGAGAGAGCTCCTGATAAAGGGAGCGCCGGAAAAAATTCTGGACCTCTGCTCGGCCCTCCATCACCGAAATGAGGAGATTGAGCTGGACGAGAGAACGCGCCATAAAATCATTCGGGAATTGGCAAAAATATCATCCCAGGGTTTCCGTGTTATCGGCATGGCGTATCGCGATACACCCGGCGATATCTCCCGCATTGATGACGACCTCATGAAAGACTGCATCTTCATAGCCGCTGCGGTCATTTACGATCCGCCCAAGGACGAGGTAAAAGATACCATTACTAACGCCCATTCTGCCAATATACACGTGGTCATGATAACCGGCGACAGCAAGGAAACGGGCTTTTCCATTGCCGGCAGCGTGGGGATAGCCTCGTCACCTTCGGAAGTAATCGACGGCAAAGAACTGGAACAGCTTTCAGATGAAGCCTTTACCGAAAGGGTTGAACACCTGCGCGTTTACTCCCGTGTATCACCGATGGACAAGCTGAAAATAGTGGATAAACTGAAAGGCATGGGCCACAGCGTGGCCATGACGGGCGACGGCGTCAACGACGCGCCGGCCCTGAAGCGGGCCACCGTGGGTGTAGCCATGGGCCGGGCAGGCTCCCAGGTTACCCAGGAGGCGGCGGACCTGATTCTCACCGATGATAACTTTTCCACCATCATCAAGGCCGTCAAGGAAGGAAGGACCCTTTATGGAAATATCCGCAAACTCGTAAGGTTTCTCATGACGAATAACCTGGGCAAGGTAATCACGATCCTGGCAACTCCCCTCCTGGGATACGATGTTCCCCTGTCGGCCATACACATCCTCTGGTCCAACGTGATTATGGAATCCCTGCCGGGCGTGGGTATCAGCACGGACAGGTCCGACATGAGTATTATGAAAACGAGGTCCTCGGGCATGAATGAGCCCCTGGTGACGGGCCGGGAAAGAGTCAGGGTACTTCTGGACGGCATTGTCTTCGGTGCGGCCATAAGCACCGGCTATATCCTGATCCATAACATGACCGGCGACGTTACCACGGCGCGGACCGGAGCATTCATCATTACACTTTTCTCTCCGCAGCTCTATGTCTTCATCATGCGTGACGGCAGTCTCTGGAAACGGTTCAGCCGCCCCAATTTCATACTGCATGGCGTGTTCGTGCTTACCATTGCCATGATCGCCGCCATTGTCTTCATCAAGCCGCTGAACCTTCTTTTTTATACCAGTCCCATTTATAACGGCACCATGTGGATGATTATCGTGTCCCTTTCCCTGGCGGCCTCGCTGTTCAATATTATCACGGGAGGACTCGTGGACCTGTTTTCACGAAAATAAGGGAATTGCCCGAAAGGTGAGGAGCTCCGCAGCGCCGGGCTTGTATCAGCGACGCCGGACAATGTAAAAGCGGTGCAGCACTACGCCGGAAATAAACCCGGCAATGTGGGAAATCCACGCCACGTTGCCCTGGCCGTCCATAAAACCCGAGATCTGGGCCGCGAACCACAGAACCAGGAAAATAATCGCCGGCATTTGCACCGGAAAAATGAAAACCAGCACATGAACCCGCGCCCAGGGAAAAAGAAAGAGATACGCACCCAGGACCGCCGAGATGGCACCCGACGCCCCCACCAGGGGGATTTCCCCGTTGGGAGAAATAACGGCATAGGCGAGACCACTGATAAGCCCCGCAAGGAGATAAAAAAAGAGAAACCGGGGCCTCGTCATTACATCCTCGATATTGTTGCCGAAGATCCAGAGAAAAATCATATTAAAGACAAGATGTCCCAGGCCGCCATGAAGAAACATATAGGTGAAAGAACTCACCAGGGGACTGACCAGGGTTGAATCGGGAAGGTTTCCCTTGAAGAGTTCAACGGGAATAAGGGCAAACTGGCGTGTTGAATACTCGTAACCGATACCGCTGAAATGCTGGTAAAGAAAAACAAAAATATTGACGGCGATAATAAGAAAAGTGACCACGGAAAAACGCCTCGTGGGATTCGTGTCCTTATAGGGAAACAGCATTATTTCACCACCGAAAGGCCGTCATAAAGATACCGCTTTGCAGCGAAATAATCAACCCCCAGCCCCGGCCCCACATAGCAGGCTCCACCGATATTGGATCGTTCGGGAATACGACAGTTTTTCCCCAGGAGCGTTATACTGGAAAAAAGAGAGCGTGGGAAATCATTGTTCTTCAGGGAATCGTCGCGCGTCCCTATATTACAGCCCTCACCCACGTCAGGGAAGGTGTTCTCGGGGCCCCTGTCGGTCCGTTCGTCAATGATGGTCCTGTATATCCTGGCCCCGGCGCCGATCCTGACAAAAGGAAGCACGATGGAATCCTTTACCAGGGCCCGTTCCTCGATGATCACACCGGGATAGATGATGGAATTTTCCACCTTCCCGTTTATGTGACAGTAGTCGGACATGAATGAATTGGAGACATGGGCATGTTCACCGATAAGGGCGTATCCTTCAGCCTGTATTTTGCTCTGGATTATCTTTTCTTTATAAAGAAGATTGAATACAAGGGGATTCCAGATCACTTCCCTGCTGGCATTGTAATATTCCGGCACATTGCTGATGGGCCAGTAATGGGCAGTGAAGGTCTCTCTTTTTATGCCCGCATTGACTATGATATTAATTATCATCTCGAAAATATTAGGGGCCTGATGGTTCTCTTTAATGGCCTTGTTAACGACCTTGAGCAGCGTACGCTTTTTCGTCACCAGGAGCTTGTGCGCCATGGAGGCCCTGCCTTCCACATCGAGAAGAAAAAGGAGGGAGTCGACGCGCCTTTTTCTGAAGCGGTCCATGATGTCGGTAAAATCAATAATGGAGGGGTTGTCGCCGTTATAGATGATGTAATGACCCGTATCGGTTTCCATGATAAGGTCATGGCAGAAGTCAAGGTCCGAAAATTCACGGGACACAACCCTCACCGGAGGCACGGGTCCCGATCCCGGCATGTCATACAGCTGAACATACTCTTCCAGTCCGTCTTCAAAATTATTGTATATGACGGTGCTTGCAGCCCCCGATGAAAAGGAGTTCCTCAGGGTGAAATCCACCACCCTGAATTTGCCGCCAAATGGAAGCATATAACGCGACCGTGACTCCGTCAGGGACAGGAGGAGATTGTCACGGGCGCCGGGATACGAAATAATAGTAAAATTTTCCATTACCTTCTCATTATGGTGCGATATTGACCGAATTATCTGTATTACAAAATATAAGAGGGCAAAAATGCAATAAAAAAATTATTTACCGTGGACGCGTCGACAAATATATGCTATTCAGACCCTATAAACGGGGATACGCCCCCGCAGGAAAAACCATAAAAAGAGTTGGAAATGACAGCGTGTACCGTAACGATACTGCCCCATGGTATCATAAAAACCTGTGATTCAGGAACAACGGTTCTGGATGTACTCACCGATGCAGGACTGCACGTAAAAAGCCCCTGCGGGGGCCGGGGAACCTGCGGTAAATGCCTTGTCAAAGCCGAAGGCGCCCTTTTGCCGTCCGAAGGTACTGAAAATCAGTTCATTCAAGACAGGCCCGGAATGCGCCTGGCATGCCTGGCCCGCATCGCGGGAGATACAGTCATCCATATCCCGCCGCGGCGGAAATCACCGGCAATAAAAAAGTCCGCACCCGATCCTTCTTCTCTCTTTGCCGCGGCTGTTGACCTGGGAACCACCACGATCCAGATTTCCCTCGTGGATCTTAAAAACGGCGCATCCTATGCACTCGATTCCTTCCTCAATCCCCAGCGACGGTACGGCCATGATGTTATTGCGCGGATAGCCGCTTCCCGTGACCACGACAAGAGGCGTGAGCTGGTCCGTCTCATCGGGGAATCCCTGGAGCGTTCCCTCATGGACAGCGCCGGCGACCTTGCCATACCACTGTCATCCATAACAAAGCTGGTCTTTGCCGGCAACACCATCATGACCTATCTTCTGCTGGACCTGGACCCGGCGCCCCTGGGAACCTTCCCCTACACCGCTGCCGTCCGTGATTTTAAAAATATATCAGCGGGGAAGCTTTTCCCGGGGAAATCCTTCAACCCGGAAATCCATGCCCTGCCCGCGGTATCGGCCTACCTGGGAGGCGATCTCCTGGGAGGACTCACGATTCTTGACCGCATGGGACTCGACCGAAACACCTTCTTTTTCGATATGGGCACAAACGGTGAAATGTTTCTGAGAAACGGCGGCGATAATATTTATGCAGCATCGTGCGCCATGGGTCCCGCTCTGGAGGGCATGAACATCTCCAGCGGCATGACGGCCGAAGAAGGCGGCATAAACCATGTACGCCTCAAAGACGGCACCGTGGATTTCGACGTGATGGGCGGCGGGGAACCGGCGGGCATTACCGGTACGGGTGTCATCGATATCATTGCCATTCTGCTCCGTTCGGGCATGCTGAAAGATTCAGGAGCCTTCGACAAAAAGTCCCTGGCGCTGTCTCCACTGAAGAACCTGCACACGGCGGAAGACGAAGCCTCCGTCATACTGCACCAACACGCGGCACTGACCCAGAAGGACATCCGCGCCGTCCAGCTGGCCAAGGGAGCCAGCCTTGCCGCGGCGCGTCTTCTCCTGCGTGAGGCACGGTACGATGCCTGTTCGATTCGAAACGTAATCATCGCCGGTTCCTTCGGCGAGAACCTGGACCTGGACAATTTCCGCCGTCTCGCTTTTCTGCCCGATTTTCCCGGTGCCCGGTATCACTTTTTCGGCAACACCAGCCTGAAAGCGGCGGAACAGGCCTGTCTGGACGATACCTTTATCATGCGGGCCACTGACCTGCGCAAGCGGATTCACGTCATTGAACTCTCGGACCATCCTTTGTTCCATGAGACATTCATGACATCACTGGATTTCTCCGTTGCCGACTGACCCTTCTTTTTAGCCCTGATTTTTTGTCCGCTGTTAATCCATACTTTTTTAGCTATTTCCTGTTAATTTTTGAATTTTTTTTCCTTGAAGGGCTCAAGAAACATGATATAATAACAGGTGATATTCGCCGTTATATCTGCTTTTACCGGGAGGCTAAAAATGAACATGCTAACCAACCTGAAAATCGGGTCACGATTTCTTCTTATTTTCACCCTTATCATTATCATAAATATCATCGGCTTTCTCTTAAATGTGTCCGGGATAAACAGCATAAAAAAAGATGTGGGCAGCATCTACAATATCCGCCTGAAAAGCATTGATTTTCTCATTGAAGCGGACCGCGATGCCTACCAGTCCAGCATTGCCATCAGCCAGACCCTGAGTGACAGCATCCACGACAGCCGTGAACAACTGGACAAAAATATTTCGGCTATTGACGAAAATTTGGGTCAGGTGCGAATGCGCTTCGATAAATTCAAAGACCTTTTCCTGAAAGCCGGGGGCGGTGAAAATGAAAATTTTATCGTTTTCAATGAAAACTATTCCCGCTGGGCCGATTCAACAAAGGCCATTGTATCCCTTTTGAAAAGCGGCAGGATGAAAGAGGCCGAGGCCCTCTACTTCGGCCAGTACGGTGGATATTTTGAGACCATGCGCGATGCCATGGACAAGCTCACTGACATTTCACTCAAGGATGCTGAGAACGAATACAACAGCAGCATGTCCATGTCTTCGAGGATTTTAATCCGATCACTTCTGGTCATTGCATTCATCATAGCCTTCCTGGCCGGTGCCGCTTTTTTACTGACACGGAGCATAACGCGCCCCATGGGATACGTGGTGAACATACTTAACATGTTTTCCCAGGGAGACCTGACCATGGAAGTTAGTGTGACCGGCAGGGATGAATCATCACAGATGCTGGAAGCCCTGAAGAACATGATCGCCAGGCTCAAAAACATCGCATCGGAAATACTGGAAAGCGCCGATAACCTCACCAGGGCCTCGGGTGAAATAGGCTCCACGGCACAGGGCCTGGCCCAGTCGGCCAACGAAGAGGCCAGCAATGTGGAGGAAATATCATCATCGCTGGAAGAGATGGCAGCCGCCATCACGCAGAACACGACCAAGGCCCGCGACACCGACTCCATGGCGCAGAAAACGGCAATCAAGGCTGAAGACGGAGGCGAAGCCGTCAAAAAAACCCTGGACGCCATGACGCAGATCTCACAAAAAATTTCACTCATAGAGGATATTGCCTATCAGACCAACCTGCTGGCCCTCAATGCCGCCATTGAAGCGGCCCGGGCCGGCGAGCACGGCAAGGGTTTCGCCGTTGTGGCCGGCGAGGTTCGCAAATTGGCGGAGAACAGCCAGCGGGCCGCCCAGGACATCAGTGAACTGTCTCAGAGCAGCGTAGCCATCGCCGACAGAGCCGGTCAGCTCATCATGGAAATTGTCGGAGAAATCAAGGAAACGGCGCAGCTCGTTCAGGATATAACCCTGGCTTCCGAGGAACAAAATACCGGTGTCGACCAGATAAGCTCCGGCATGGACCAGATAAACCAGGTAACACAGCAAAATTCGGCCGCATCGGAACAGCTGGCATCCAATGCCGATACCCTGCAGAATAATGCCCACGGGCTCAGCGAAATCGTCAGATTTTTCAAACTGGGGGCTTCGCAGGAACAAAAAATTAAAACGCCGGCAAAACTTCTGGGGGCATGAAAATAACTGCATTCTAATCCAGGCAATGCCGGGATTAGAATGCAGTATTACATAAACTGATTTTGGAGATCATTTCTTTAATAAAAAGAGAAAAGGTATGCCCCTAAACACAGAAGTTTTCGTCATGATAATTTTTATAGCCGGTCTGCCGTTCTATTACGGCCTGCTCAGAGATTCCGATCTTAATGGAAGCAGCTTTTTCCTTCTTGCATATATCTTTCTTCTTCTTTCCAACATTTTCACCGTAATCGAGGAATTCTGGCTGAATTATTTTTTTAATATCTGCGAACACCTCTTTATCACACTCAGCGCCATCATGTTCATCATTGCCATATACAGGCTCACATCGGTGAAAGTTGCTGGAAATATAAAATATTTTTCTGACACTGTACCTGGTCAGAAGGAATGATCCGGTGAATCCCACAGTTCTATTGAGCTTTCTATCGGCCATTGGTTTCATTACTGCAGTGGCTCTTCTCATCAAACGATCGACGCGAGTACAAATGGATTCCGGGATTTTTACGCCCCTCCTGTTTTCCATACTGCTGTATTTATTCATCGTTACTTCAAATTTTCTGGAACATACGGGGATAACCAGCTGTTTTGATCCATTCGAAGACATCGCTGAAATAGTTTTCACGCTTGTGTTCCTGTTCTTTGTCTATAACTGGCGCAAACAGCAGTCCTTTGAAATTATAGGCAATCAGGAAACATGGCTCCGTTCAACACTGGAATCCATTGCCGACGGCATAATAACGACAGACCGCGAAGGCCGCGTTTTACAGATGAACAAAACCATGGAGGAATATACGGGATGGCTTCAGAAGGAAGCGTCGGGCTTGCAGGCCAATGAAATTCTCTCTTTCCTGGATAAAAACTTAAAAGAACCCGTTTCCTATGATCCGTTCCAGAATGCTCTTAAACTAAACAGAGAGTCAGGATTTCCCCAGGGAATACTCCTCCGTGCGCGGCATGGGCAAACAACGCTTGTGGCTGACAGCACCTCTGCCATTATAAGCCCGAAAAATGAGATACTGGGTGCCGTGGGAATATTCCGTGATATGTCCCGATACGAATCGCTCATCGAACAACTGACGCATACGCACAAAATGGAAGCCATAGGCCAGCTAGCCGGCGGTGTTGCCCATGATCTTAACAACATGCTGGGAGGAATCATAGGCGCCGCGGACCTGATCAGAACCCGCCTCTCCAAAGAATGTGTGCACGATTATGACAGGATGATTGATATAATTCTGAACTCCGCGAAAAACGCGGCTGATCTGACGGCAAACCTTCTGGCCTTCAGCCGCCGCGGGAAAATACTGTCAACACCCATATCCATACAGGATGTTATTCATGCCACCATTGCCCTGGCCGAACGCACGATCGATAAACGGATTTTACTGAAGGCCGACTGTCCGTCTGAAAACCTCATGATCATCGGCGACCCATCGCAGTTGCAGAACGCCCTGCTGAACCTTGTGCTAAACGCGCGCGATGCAATACCCGGCAGCGGTACTATCGTGATAGAGGCGAGAAAGGAATATCTTAATGAAGAATGGTGCAGCGCCTCCTCACTTGAAACAGCCCCGGGAGAATATATCCGGATAAGCGTGCAGGATGACGGCCAGGGTATACCGGCTGAAAATCAGGACAGAATATTCGAGCCCTTCTTCACGACAAAAGCTGAAGGAAAGGGCACCGGACTCGGCCTTTCAGCGGTATACGGAACGGTTGTCAATCATCATGGAACAATCACCATGAACAGCAAACCGGGAGAAGGGACAAAATTCAGCCTCTATTTTCCCGTTTCATATAGCGATTTTATTCAACGGGAAACGGGAAAATATGAACCTCATCACGGCAGGGGTACGATCCTGCTTATCGAGGATGAAGAAATGTTACGGTCTTCCACTAAAATGATTCTTGAAGACAGCGGGTATAATACTATCCTCGCATCCTGCGGTGAAGACGGCATCACTTTATTCATGGAAAACCGTAACGATATCACTATCGTATTACTGGATATGATAATGCCGGGAATGAACGGCCGTGAAGTCTATTCAAAACTGAGGGATATTGATCCGAAGATCCCCGTCATTATGACCTCGGGGTTTACCAATGAAAAAAATATACCTGAAGGCGTGGCCTGCTTTTTAAAAAAACCATACAATCTCAACGAGCTCCTTACTTCCATTCAAAAGGCTCGGAAATAAACGCATCTTTGAACAATGCAGGCTTACGTCGAACCGACATATCGGGCAAATTGTATTGACAAATAATCCGGGGATTTTAAAAATACAACAGTCTCAGTTTTAATTTGTACAGGAAGTCCGATGAACAGGGGATTTGCGCTATTTCCGTAATAACATCGGTTATACGGTAAATCCATTCAACCGGTTTTAAACCGAAACTAAATACAGCATATAAGGAGTGGTGATCATGTCGCAACATGAATTCTATCTGGTGGAAAAAAAGCCCCCCATCGCCTGGGTATACCTTAACAGGCCTGAAAAACTCAATTCGATGAACAGACCTGCCTGGGACGAATCACCCTCGATCTTTGCCGATCTTGACAAAGATCCTGACATAAAAGTCATAATCGTTTCCGGAAAAGGAAAATGCTTCTCAGCCGGAATCGACCTCATTGCCATGGCCGGGTCCATGCCGGAACTCATGAAAAAAGAACAAACCGGCGGCGTTAAGCTTCGACTCCTCCAGTCCATCTACGCCATGCAGGAGACCAACACCTGCATCGAACGCTGCCGCAAACCGGTCATCGCCGCCATCCATGGCTACTGCGTGGGCGCCGGCCTCGACATGGTCACGGCATGCGACATCCGCCTAGCCTCGTCCGATGCCAGCTTCTCTCTCCGTGAGGCAGGCGTAGCCTTCGTTGCCGATGTTGGCGTACTGCAGCGCATCCCCCTCATTGTCGGCCAGGGAATCGCCCGGGAACTCGCATTCACGGCAAAATATTTTGACGCAAAACGTGCAAAGGAAATTCTTCTTGTAAACGAGGTTTATCCCGACCACGAGTCTCTTCTGCGGGAAGCGGAAAAGATGGCCCTGGAGATAGCTGAAAATTCTCCCCTGGCCGTCATGGCGTCAAAAGAAGTACTGAATTACTGTGTCGGCAAGAGCATCGACGACGGTTTGAAATATGTGGCTTCCATCAGTGCCAACATAATCCCCTCGGAAGACCTCTTTGAGGCTGCCAAGGCCATGATGGAAAAACGAAAACCGAAATTTTCAGGCAATTGAAAATCTTTTCCTTGCTGCATGAGCCGGGAAAAACCGGGCCATGCAGCAAGGTCTGCTCAATTTTCTGTTATAGTACATTTCCCCGCCCATTTCACCGTATGTTCCTTACTGTAATTATTTATCTTTTTCCCCATCCCGATAGTATTAACGAAACAGTGCTGAAATTTTATCATTTTATAATTTTATCATTGCCTCTTAAACGCGGCCATTGTATCTTCTGTGGATTGATCTAAAATCGAGGATATCAAATGAAACCCCTGAAAAAACTGACCGATGTAGTGACCTTCCTCCCACGGGGGGGATATCTCGTGGATACACCGGCAGGTTATATACAATTCGGTTCACCGCCGGAAACCATTAAGGATACCATGCTCCTGCCGGGCGGTACACCTCTCATCTATGTACTCCCCACGGACTTCTTCAACTGGATAAAGGGCATCAGCGTAGCCGAGCTGGAATTTCCCATTTATTACAACTTTTTCATCCGCAAAGAGAAAACGAGGATTGTCTGCTACGAAGAACAGGCAAAAAGGCTCACCAGGGTCCTCCAGGAATCCCTCTTCGGACCCGAGACCATGGATCTTCGCAATGAATTCGTTCACGGATACGGCACTATCCCCGACATTAAAAACGAGATGAATTATTTCAGGACCATGACCCTGGACGACGTCGTTGAATTCAGCTTTTTCCATGATGACACCTGTACCATTGAAAGCATTACCATCAGGCTCGATGAAAACGGCCATTTCCTGGTCTACCGGGGAACAGTGCTCCTGGCCCATATCCCGGGGCGTATCGAGTACAAGGCAAAATACCAGATCGGCAAGCGGCTGCAGGAACCCTATCATCCACCGCTCTTCGGGATAACCTGCCTGGGGCCCAGTTCCGGCTTTGATCCCTACGAAAACACCTCGGGTTTTATCGTATGGCTCAACCACCAGGGAATCATGATTGACCCCCCGGTGAATTCCACGGAATGGCTCCTGGACTCCAATGTGAATCCCAAATTCATCGACAGTATCATACTCACCCACTGCCACGCCGACCATGACGCCGGGACCTTTCAGAAAATCCTTGAAGAAGGAAAGATTACGATATATTCCACTGAAACAATCATCATGAGCTTTCTCAGAAAGTATGCCGCGCTCACCAATGTGACTACGGACTATCTCATGAAACTTTTTTATTTCAAACCAGTCACCATGGGCAAGCCCCTGTTTATCAATAACGGACGCTTCGACTTTTTTTACACGCTCCATTCAATTCCGACCATCGGCTTCACCCTTAAATTTCAGGACAAAGCCCTTACTTATTCATCGGACCACAACGGCGACCCGTCCCTGCATAAAATAATGCTCGAAGCCGGGGCCCTGTCACAGGCCCGTTATGATGAATTCAGCAATTTTCCCTGGGGCTCTGACGTGGTCTTCCATGAATCTGGCGTGCCTCCGCTGCACACGCCCGTAGCGTATCTGAACTCACTGCCGAAAAACATACAGAAAAAAACCGTGGTGTATCATATACCCCAAAGAAGTTTTCCCGAAAAAACGGCCCTCACGCTTGCACGCTTCGGCATGGAGCATACCGTCTATTTCGATGTAAAGGTCCCCGAATTCGAGAAGGCCGGCCAATTACTCAGCATGCTCCGGCATATCGACTTTGCCGACAACCTGGATATCTCCAAAGCCCAGGAATTTCTCAACATCGGAATCTACAGAGATTTCACCAAGGGTGAATCCATAATAAAAAAAGGAACCCCCGGTGATACCTTCTACATCATCTGTTCGGGAAACGCATCAATTAAAAGTGAGGACGGTCAGTACACAAAACTCATGGGTCCCTATGATTACTTCGGAGAGGCTGCGCTCCTCAAGGACGAAAAACGCACGGCCGATGTAAAGGCCGTGACCGATGTGACCGCCTACGCCATTGAGAAGGACAGCTTCCTCTCGTTCATTGAGGGCACCGATTACCTGGAGGTTCTCAACAGGCTCGTGGAGATCCGCGACAATGATGCCTGGGAGACTCTTTCGGAAAGCAATTTCATCCGCTACTGCACATCGACCCAGAGAACATTCCTGGAATCGCTTCTCACCGCCGTCACCCTGGAAGGCCCGGGAACCCTCATTGATGAAGGAACGGCCATTGACACCCTTTATATCGTCCGGTCCGGTCACGTGGTCATGAAAGAGAAGGAAACCATCATAACTGTACTGGGCAAAGGAGACATCGTGGGATCGGTCCTGGATCTTTACAACGGGGAACCATCACAGTACTCATTCGCATACAGGGACAGCATCTCCCTTTATGCAGTGTCAAACGATGATTTCCATAAATTCCTGGACAAAAATCCGGGGCTCATAATGAAACTGAAATATGATTTTTAGAGGCTTCCTTATTTCTTCTGGTTCCTGAAATAATCCTCAAAAAGCGGGCCGTCTATCTGCACAAGCCTGGTGCGGATCTGTGAGATGTTGTCGAAGCTGTAGCTCTGGAATTCATAGTAATCCAGGAGCCAGAGATATTTGTTGATAAGACGCGGTACAATATTGGACTCTTCTATCTGGTCGCGGTTCATGCGCTGAAAATTCGCTTCAAGGCTGAATATCTGTTCCTTGATACTCTCGATCTGCCTTTCCTGCAGATTCTTCCTTACATACAGGACATCCCTGATAATGCCGTATACCGGGATCCATTCCCGTACATCACCGAATCCCTTCCTTTCCGTCCTGACCATTTCAGCCAGATCCAGAACCGGCCCGGCCTTGATGATGCTCAAATCAACCTCAAGGGGATCTATAAAAAAAGCCTCCCTGAAATACCAGAGACTTTTAGGCACATCTCCCGTATGAAAACTGGCCTCGGCCAGTAAGGAAAGAAGACGGGCATTGCTGTTATATGACTTGCTGGCATACTCCAACGTTTCAATTGTTTTCTCATAATCACCAAGACGAAGGAAGCAGGCACCCAGGTTGAGCAGAAGGTCAAAATCGTTGGTAGCATCCTCCTGCTTTACGAAGGCAAGCCGGTACTGCTCCGATGCAGCATAAAAAATATGAACCATAACGGACCGGTAGGCCGACGATTCCCTCATCTGTTTGCTTTCGGCATATTCGTCGTAAACTTCCCATTCCTTCATGAGAAAATCGGCCGTTTTTTTTCCGTCAGGAAGGCTTCGTTGTTCATGGTCCCTGTTGAGCCAGAATTTGGCCGTGCGGTAACTGTCGATAAGCCCGGGATAATCAGGATCAATGTTCATGAGCTTATCCAGCTTATCGACTGCGCCCTGGAAGTTGCCTTCCTTGATAAGCTGAAGCACATCATTACTTCCATTCAACAGAGGATCATCAGAAAATGTGAGTTGTCCCGATTTGTCCATTTCCCCTTACAGCTCAATGAGTTTTCCCCAGTCGTTGTCCTGCTTTTTATGCGTAAGGATAATTACCTGTCTCTTTTGAGCTATGATATTTATCTGATTTTTCAGGTGGCCGATCCGGTCATCATCCATAAAAAGAAACGGATCGTCAATAATTAAAGGCAAAGATACGCCCGAATCAAGCAGAAAGTCAGTCAACGAAAATTTTATCGATAATAACAGTGTGTGAACGACCGCAGGATTCAGATCGTGAATCAGTCCGTCACCGGTAATAAAATCCCCGACCACGGCGTCATTAACTCTGGCAATATACTGATTGCCGGTAAGAGTATGAAAAACACCCAGGGTGGAGTCAATAAGTTTTTTCAGCTGGTCCTTCTCTCTCTTTACAACAGCCTCTTCCATGAGCTCGGCGATGTAGAACATGACCTCCTTCCTGGCCTGGAGATTCTCTAAAATATCCCGCACCCTGTCACGTTCCTTGATGAGCTCCGTATTGCTTGCCACATAATCGGGATCAACGGACATTTCATCATCTATCCGCTGCAGCACCTGTTCCTTTTTTTCTATCCCGCCGATGGTCTCCTCTATCTCCCCGTCAATTTTTTCAAGCATGGCGTCAATCTGTGTCTGTTCAAGGAAAAGTTCATCCTCCAGAGCGAGGGATTTAATATTCGCGGCGATTTCTTCCTTGATTTCATCTTCTTTTTTCTTCAGCTGGCCAAGGTCCTTCTGAATTTCTTTCAGTTCTTTCTTTTCTCTTAAAGAGCCTTTCAGGTCCTTCAGCTCCCTTTGATGTTCCGTAAATTCAATGTAATCCTCAAAATACTGGAGAAGAAGTTCATATAATTCACTGAGCCGGTAATTGTCAAACCGGAGTGAACTTTCCAGGAGAAGCTTTTTTAACTTTTGTTCCAACTCCGCTTTCTGATTGTTGAGGTTAACCAGTTTCTTAACCCTGGTGGAAAAATAGGAATAGAGATACACCATGGGAGCGAAAAGAAAGGCAAACCCGGCGATGGATGAGAGTATCACGGGATGTCCCGTGATTGAAAAGGAATCATGATACAGAATGTACAGTATGGTTGTGACTGCCGCTGCATACACGGCCGTTACTATCTTTTTCAATTTTTTCCGTTTCTCTTCCCTGCTGGAAAAAAATTTATCTATTTTCTCGTTCAAATTGATAATGTCCCGGAAGACCTCCTGGATGGAATCCAGATTGATCTCATCGGTGATACCAAGATCCTTGAATTGAGAAAATTTAATATGTATCTCATTTTCAAGGCCGCTTACTTTCTCAATCTTTTCCTGTTCGCCTGTAACGACATTCTTTATGGAATCCAGCTCCCCATTGAGTTCGGCGACCCTGGCGATATCCGCACCAATCTTTGCTATTATTCTTTTCTTCTCTTTATTTTTCTCCAGCTTGTCTTTAAGCTGGCCAATTTCCGATTCGATGATGCTTCTTTCCTTTTTCAGCTTGGAAGTTCTGAGATTTTTAATCTCAATCAATTCAATTTCCTTGCTCAGGGATTTCAGCTCTTTTTCATAATAGTCAATTTTCTGAAGGAATGGGTTAGTAACAACACCTGCATGGGTATAACTGTTTTTAAAATAATTATGAAAGGCGAAATATCCCGAGCCGTCCCGTAAAATTATATTTTTTATCGTACTGTAGTCGAGTACGACATCGTTGCCTATATCCGAGGGAGAAGGAACGTAGGAGCTGTTGATGAATATTGCCTTGTCGTTGGAAGAAAAGAACCGCGCAAGATTGTCACCGCCATGATGCCTGTTCAGCTGGTCAAATACTGCCCCGGGTTCCCGTTCTTCTCCCGCCTTTCCGGTAAGAATTATTTCCTCTTTCTCCCCGTCACTGATAACGGAGAGGTTGTCGGCCTGATATTTTATCCTGAAGGTTTCCACCACGGAAAGGGGATGGGGCACTACGAAGGAAATATCGAGGTACATATCCTGCCACGCTTCCTCACGGAGAAACGCCGATCCGGAGAATAATTTCCAGATACCGTCAACAAGACAGCGGGCCAGGAAGGATTTTCCCGAACCATTTTTTCCATTCACAATAGTCAGTGAATCGGAAAATTCCAGGCTCCGGTTACTGAAGAGGGAGGGTTTCGATATCACACATCTGAGATAGCGCAAAGCCAATCCTCCAGTGCACTGAGCCCATCCACAGTCAGAACATTCAGGGCTGCGGCCAGATTATCTGCCAGGTCATCGCGTATCGGCTGTCTTCCCATGTGTTCCTGCAGAATAGAGTAAAAATTGCCGCGGATGGAATCTTCCGTGCCGTATGAGACGATAAGCGACTCCAGCGTTGGCCGGGAATTATCAATGATAAAAAGATCAAAAAAACGGCTTCGGAGCACATCAATCTCGTTGCCGAAAGAAAAATCGCGTGCGCCATTAAGGGTTACCGTGGCTATTTCCTTCTGTGACGCATGTCCCATGAGATGATCCCGTAAAGCCCTGGCGCTGCTATAGGATGAACAGTCAATTTCAACCTTTTTCAGTCTGATAGAATTCACGGTAAGCCGCTTAATCTGGAAAACCTCATTATCCTTCAAAAGGAGAGAAATAACATACCGGTCTCCCGTTTCTTCAGCCGTAACCGCTTCGGGACAGCCCGGGAATGCACCGATAATTTTATCAAAAACCTTGAACATCTTGAAATCATGATTGGAGCCCAGGGCGTAAAAGTCAAGGTTGAGGTTCCTGAATCCGCTCCTGCTTTTATTGTTATTGAATTCAGTGTAAAAAAGACCCAGATGAAACCCGTCATCCGCTTCCTTTTTAATCCGGGTCAGATCAAATTCCGGTGACGGGGGTATACCGTAGATATGCAGCGTCTGCTTCCCTCTCTGTACGGTAAAGGGATCGGAAGAAACAGGATTGGAAAACAGGCAGCTTGCATGTAAATCGTAGAGAAAATCTGCAATGACACCCCTGCCGTCCAGTTCCCCATTCCCCGGGCAGTAAACGATTTCCGTACCTTGATCCCTGATGGATTTGAATTCACCGGCGACCTGTTCCACCAGCTCCGGGGAAACATTCGTTGAATCAAAAAGATCGCCGGCAATGAGCAGAATATCATGTTCCTGGGCCAGTGCCGTGATTTTTTTAAAGGTATTCATGCGTATGTTCTCGGGGACAACGGGTTCAACACCGTTCATTCCAAGATGGAGGTCCGAGGTTAAAAGTATTTTTATTTCATTTTTCATTATATGTTTTTTGAATAACCGCAATAATGTATCATTCAAGCACAGCTAAACGGCGATAGAGCTTGCCGGACACATCGGATCATACTTTAATATTCGATATCTTTAGAGCAATTCTATAGTACTTTAGTGCAGAAAAATGCCGTTATCATTATGAATGATAGTAAATCACTCATAATTCCGTTCCCGACGCAATCCAGAGCCCGGTCATGGGAAATAAATATTTTTATTGACAAATACCCGTTGACCAACGCTGTTAATTAATTTATTATGTGTGCTTAAAAACTGACAATGGATTCCTGTCGCGGAACATTCAGGAGCCCCATTTATAGTTGATTGATAAATAACAATGCCATTAAAAAACAAAATAAATTCAAATCTATAACCAAACCCAGAAAAACACCCTATGAAAAACGAACAGTCCAATGAAATCAAACTGAAATTCAAGTATTTCAATTCCATCGGGAAAATAATACTGATATTTTTTATCGGTTTTTCCGTCTATCTTTTTATTTCCACGATGATGATGATTTTCCTTACCAAATCATCACGGGAAATAAAGGTTCCCGATGTTGTGGGAAAACAGTTTACCGATGTATACAATTCTCTTATCAGGAAGGGAATAACACCGGAAATCAAGTTCTATGATGTCGCAGACATCGAAAACGGTATGATTCTCAACCAGTATCCCGAAAATGGCACAATAATAACAGAAGACACGCCACTGAAACTGGTAGTAAGCAGAAGCGGGCGAGCCATTGAGGTGCCAAACCTCATCGGGTCGAACCTCCCTATTGCAAGAAACAAGTTGAAAAACATGCAATATCACGGCCGGTCCGCCTCCATCAGTACCGGAATCGTATCATATATCCCGTCACAAAAAACAGCTGAAAATATCGTTATTTCCCAGTTTCCCAAGGCGGGAGATACCATCACGCCCGACAGAAAGGTCAACCTCCTCGTTTCCGCCGGGAGCATCAAAGACGACGGCAGGATTCCCCCGGTGGAAGGACAGTCTATAGATATCTGTTATGATCTGCTGACGGCCAAGGGTATAACGATAATTCAGGATATCGCGGAAACCGGGAACCAGGGTAACAGCGGCATTGTATTGGCCCAGAATCCGCCGAAGGGCAGCCCGCTTACCGCCAATGCCGAGATTAATCTGAAGGTAGCCTGGTATCCCCTCACCGAACATCCCTACCACGCCTATGAAAAGGTGGATTATACCATTGACGAAGATCAGGGTGAAGGACTATATGAAGTTCTCATCGACGACAATGATTCGAAGCGCATCCGTTTTTCCCGGAAAATGAAATCAGGACAGAACATCCGTTTCATCTATCATCGCACGGGAAACGCCAGGATTTCCATCATGAAAGACAAAAAAGTGATCCACATCATGGGAGTTTCTGTTGAAGAATTCGACTAAAATCGACAATAAAACCCTTTCAATTTCCCCGTCAATTATCGCTGCTGACCTGACACGCATGGGTGAAATTGTTTCGGAAATGGACCCGAAGATCATCGACCTGGTGCACATGGATGTAATGGACGGGAATTTTGTCCCCAATATCACCTTCGGTCCGGCATATATAAAGGACCTGTCCCGACACACCCGTATCCCCCTGGACGTTCATCTCATGATAGAGGAACCGGAAAAAAGCATACAGTCCTATATAGACCTGAAGCCCTGGTGCATCACTATTCACTACGAAAGCACGCGCTTCCCTGCCCGGCTTCTCAGCCTTATAAAAGAACACAATATCATCGCCGGGCTCTCAATCAATCCGGCGACGCCGGTAGAAACCACCTTTGATCTGCTCCCCTATGCCGATATGATTCTCATCATGTCCGTTGACCCGGGTTTCTATGGACAAAAATTTATGGAAAACGCCCTGGGAAGAATTGAAAGGCTCCAGACCTATAGCCGGAAGCACTTTCCTGAATTGCTGATTCAGGTTGATGGCGGAATCAATGCCGATAATATCGCCCCCGTGGTCCAGGCAGGAGCACGGATCATTGTGGCCGGCGGGGCAGCTTTTAAAAATGGCGATGTAAATACAAACGTTCAGGAGTTAAAAAAAAAGGCTCCTTTGCCATGATCTGAGAGACTCGCCGTTGCCGGTAACATCCTGTCGTACGATGCAAAAACCGCCTGCCGCCGGGCCATTGAGACACTGATTCTCACATAATAACAGTCAACACCAATCCATTATATTGATGTTTTCTGACATAAACAGCATATATTAATTTAAAGCAGTGAATACTTTTATGTTGACAAAAAAGGCACCATAAAAATAATTTACTCCCTAACTATATCAGGAGGTACACATCGTGGCCGTTAAGATTCGCTTACAAAGAGTTGGAACAAAAAAGAAGCCATTTTACCGCATTGTGGCAGTAGACAGCAGGCAGAAACGGGATGGCGGAGTCATTGATCAGCTGGGTCAGTATCAGCCCATTATTGACGGTAAACAGTTTATCATCGATGAGGAAAAAGTAATGGGTTGGCTTAAAAATGGAGCACAGCCGACTGAAACTATACTTACTCTTCTCAAAAAAGAAGGATTATGGCAAAAATTTAAAACTGCGAAATAACTCATCGGGAGGCAGTGATGAACTATAAGGAACTCGTGGGGTACATGGTTAAGTCGCTTGTGGATAATCCGGATCAGGTTGAGATAAATGAAATTGAAGGCGAAAAGTCTACGATTCTGGAATTGAAAGTAACCAAGGAAGACATCGGCAAGGTTATAGGCAAACACGGCCGTATTGCACGGGCAATCAGGACCATTATCAATGCCTCTGCGACGAAAACAGGAAAACGCGTGGTACTGGAAATACTTGATTGAGCAGAGAAGAACACTATTTACGTATAGCCGTAATAATGGGGGGCCATGCCCTCAACGGCAGGTTGAAAATAAATGTTATTTCCGACAATCTCAACCGTTTCAGAAAGGGAAATCATATATTCATATTTGAAAATAACGATTATAAACAATACACCATAGAAGAATTCAAACAGTTAGCTGACGGAGGAAGGATTTGCCTTCTTCGAATAAATGGTGTCTTTGACAGAACCGCAGCCCAGGCTTTCAAAGGAAAAGAGATTTTTATAACACAGCAAGAAGCTGAAGAGACAAGGGATCAGCTTGAAGAAAATGACTTTTATTATTTTGACCTTGTGGGATGTGAAGTTTTTTTAGATAATAAAAAATTTGCCGAAGTAACCGACATACTTCAAGCCGGTTCCGGTGAAATACTGATACTAACTGATATGAACGGGAAACAGTTAATGATTCCCTTTATCGATTCAATGGTTGACACCTCGCGGATCAAAGAAATGCGGCTTGATATTTATCCCATCGAGGGGTTGTTTGATATTTAATATTTACACGCTTTTCCCTGAATTCTTTAAAACGCCGCTGGAGACAGGGCTTCTTGGCAAGGCCATAGAGGCGGGGATACTATCAATACACATCGTTGATATACGCGCATATTCCGATGATAAATTCAAAAGATGTGACGATTATCCCTATGGCGGCGGTTCTGGAATGGTTCTTCTGGCGGAGCCTCTTTTTAAGGCTCTTGAAGAAAATAAAAAAACGGTGACAAAGACGCTTCTCACATCGCCGGGCGGAATGGTACTGGATCAAAACCTTGTCAAATCCCTGGCGGGAGAAATGGAGATCAGTATAATCTGCGGTCACTACGAGGGAATAGACCAGCGGGTCGTCGACCGTTACGTTGACAGTGAAGTATCCATCGGAGATTACATCCTCTCGGGAGGAGAGTTCGCGGCGCTGGTCATAGTAGATGCGGTTTCACGATATATTCCCGGTTTCATGTCAAACCGCGATTCTCTTGAAGAGGAAAGTTTTGAAGAGAATTTGCTGGAATATCCGCAGTATACCAGGCCTGAAACAATTCAAGGAATGGTGGTACCCGATGTTCTGCTGAGCGGCAATCATGCAAAAATAGCGGCATGGAGGCTGGATGAGAGTATTGAGAAGACAAGAAGGGTTCGACCTGATTTGTATAAACGATATATTATGAAAAAACTAACAGGAGAGTGATAGCAATGGATATCATGCAGTTTGTTGAAAATGAAATAAAGCCGGTTAACCGGAACATGAATTTTGAGATCGGTGATACCGTACGTGTACATTACAGGATCGTTGAGGGAAACAGGGAACGAATTCAGATATTCGAAGGCATTGTCATTGCCGTAGACAATAAAGGCCTGAGTAAAACATTCACCGTAAGAAAGATATCCTTTGATATAGGTGTGGAACGTGTATTCCCCTTATATTCTACAAGGATTGCCAAAATAGAAGTGGCACGTAAAGGAAAATCCCGACGCTCCAAACTCTATTTTCTGAGAGAAAGAAAAGGCAAATCGGCAAAACTCAAGGAAGACAGAATGAAATCCATCGGAGACAGGGGTGTGTCGGAACCCGTGGAGATCGTTGCGGAAGCGCCTGCCGAAACAGGCACTGAAACCACGAACGAATGATAGAACATGACTTCAGGGCTTTCTTCTGAACCACAAAAAGCGGACCATTTGGAGTCCGCTTTTTTATTGAATCCCTCCTTTGCCATTGAACTGGACCTCATCTCCCGCGGATACCATATAATCGCCGGTGTCGATGAGGCCGGCCGCGGCGCCCTTGCCGGTCCGCTTTCCCTTGGATTGACCATGTTCAGTACGGAATTCATCCATGATCCCGATGAAATATTTCTTACCGGAATAAATGATTCAAAGCTGCTGACCCCGGATAAAAGAGAAAGGGCCCTGGCCATTATCGGAAGTCGGTGTCTTCTATCCACGGCAACCATGGTATCACACCGTACAATCGATTCCCTGAACATAAACGGCGCCACGGAATTTGCACTAAAAAAGCTTCTGAGCGGTATATCCATTAAACCCGACATTGTAATTATGGACGGTAACTTTAAGTTCGATATCGGCATGCCCTATATGGCTGTTAAAAAAGGGGACAGAAAATCACTCTCAATCGCATCGGCATCCATTGCCGCCAAGGTTACCAGGGACCATATAATGGATAAATTTGAGGATATATATCCCGGTTACGATTTCAGAGGCAACAAGGGATATGGCACGCGCCGGCATTGTGAATCACTGAAACTGAAGGGGCCCTGTCCGATTCACCGAAAAAGTTATGAGCCCGTAAAAAGCCTGCTGTCCCTGGAGAGGAACCATATCGAGCTATGAAAATCGACAGTGGTGATATTATCAGGATTCCGGGGAAGCGTTCTCTCTCGCAATTTCTCAGCACCATGAAGGAAGGCGCTGAAATTCCCGCCAGGATTGTCCATCGCTTCGAAGGGAAAGAAGCTCTTCTTGATCTGGGCGGTCAAAAAATCCGCGCCGAATTTCAGAAAGGACTGCCGGGGAGCAATCATCTCATCCTCATCCTCGATGAAAAAAAGGATGATACCTATTTTTTCCGGATTACTGCCTCAGTCAGCCGGGAGGGTCACCTTGATAAGATCAGGGATTTCCTGCTCGCAGGTGTAAGCGAAAATCTTAAAAATACCGGTATCCTCAACGTGAACCGGTATCTCAGCGGCAGCCCCGCAGGAATTTTTGAAATGAACCTGTTCCTTCTCAATCCCCGGAAGGAGCCTTCTCCGCGGGGGAAAGGGCTGGCCGAACTATTCAATGCGATGATATCCCGCGGTATCAATTCAGTTCATGTGCAGACACTATCCGCCATCCTCTTAAGCCTTAAACTGGACCCTGTTGTTTTAATTCCCCTGTTACGGTTGCTCCGCCAGGACGGGGATGACAGGGATCCTCCCTTTTTAAACGATCATATTGCTACGGACGAATCCATCGATGAAATACTCGATGCGGTGGATACCCTGGATGAAAAACCGCTCAAGGATAAACTGATAGGTCTCATGGCCGAAATCTTTCAAAAAAATGATGATTCCTCCGATACCTGGGAGCTGCCTCTCCCCTGTGGAAAAGACATAATTCCTTTACGCTATGCCGGGGATGCTCATTCCTGTATTGTTGCCGCAGATTTCTCCCGGCTGGGGAAAGTTGAGATTCTTGTACAGAAGGCGTCAGGCGCTCTCCACATCACGGTTTTTACCGATTCACCCGCCGCGGAAAAGGAGTTGCGTGATTCGGGAAATGAATTAATGGCTCTATTACCCGATGCCGGAATAAAATTTTACTACAGGCAGAGTATAATTGATAAATTAGTTGAAATTAATTCATATTATGCGGTAAATAGTCAATTCGATATTAAAATTTAAGAATTCTATAAATCATCGCTAAGATTTTCACTTGATAATAAAAGCTTTTAATTATTAATCTTGATATTGTAATGGACAGAGGAATCGCTTTAGAATATACTGGTGGGCTTCCCAGAATTATCGCCGTTGCACAGGGCAGATTACTGAAGAAACTGCTGGAGATTGCGGAAAAAAACCGGATTCCCATTTATAAGGATGAAGATCTTGCCGGGATTCTTTCCCATCTGCCTGTGGGAAGTGAAATACCAGAAGACCTCTTTAGGGCTGTTGCGGAAGTGCTTGCATATTGTTACAGGGTCAATAAACGCTTTAAGGACAAAATGGATACAGGACTGTTGGAATAATGGCTGAAATGAGAAAAGTTCCCGTTGAAGATCTGAAGCCAGGCATGATATATGACCAGCCATTATATGTGGACAGCAGCAACATGCTCGTGGCAGCTAATGTGGCCATCCAGGAAAATGACATAAAAAAACTCATGACCTGGGGTGTTTCCGAGATCGAGACGGCCGGGTCCCTCATAAATCAATCAAAAAGCCTCTCCAGCATCGACAGCGGAAAGAAAATAGTCGAGGACTATAACAATCTCCTTAAAAAACGAAAACAGCTCATCGGTATTCATCAGAAGGCCCGCAAGACCGTTGAAGAAGCCTATACACACATCCGCCGTGAAGAACCCTTTGAATTGATTGATATTGAAAATGCCGTCATTGATATTATCAAAATACTCATAGACAACAGGAATGTTTTTCTTTTTCTCTACGGGCTTGACGAGGGGAAGGACTACCTGGTTACTCATTCCGTCAATGTGACGTTCTATTCGCTCATCATGGGACTGGCTCTTAAATACCCCATGAAAACCCTGAAGGAGCTTGGCATTGGAACCATGCTGATCGATTCAGGCATGGTCAAAATGCCCGTCTATATCATTCACAAGCAGTCAAACCTCACGGAGCAGGAATTCAAACAGATCAAGACCCATCCCCTCCATGGCTACAAGGCAATCAGGCAATTGGGACAGCTTAATGAACGAATAGCCAATGTGTGCCTTCAGCACCATGAGCAGTTTGATGGCAAGGGATATCCCCGTGGTCTGAAAGGAAACGAGATAAGCGAATTCGCCCGCATTGCCTCCATTGCCGACAGCTACGAAGCACAGATTTCAAAAAGGTCATACCGGCAGAGAGTCTTCTTTTATCATGCCATGAGAAACCTCCTTTCCAGCGGGGTGAACAAATTCGATCCCGTGATACTCAGAATTTTCCTGTCGCAGATGTCCGTGTATCCCATCGGATCAATCGTTGAACTCAATGACAGCACAAAGGGTATAATAATCGGGTCCATTCCGGAAAAACCCCTTCGTCCCATCATCAAGCTCATTTTCGACAAGAGCGGCAGCCGTGTCCAGGACACCGTTATCGTCAATCTTCTTGAAAAGACATCCCTCTACATCATCAAGGCCCTGGATGAGTCCGAGGTGGGCATCAATATCTTTGACGTTCTCTGATTCATCTCTTCCCCGAATTAATTTCAATTTCATCCTTCTCAGACCGTATTATTCTCAGTAGGTCGGCATTATTATTTGCGCCGTGTATTAATACCGGCACATTGAACTTCCGGCGACCACGGGGAGAAAATACCGTCATGGACAAGAACCGGGAAACGGGCAAAAACGGCGAGGATGAAGCCGCCATATTTCTTATTGAAAGGGATTACATCATCCTGGAAAGAAATTACCGGTGCGGGCGCGCCGGAGAGATGGATATAATTGCACAGAAGGAAAACCTGGTCATTTTCGTCGAAGTAAAGAGCAGAAGCACTCCTCTCTACGGAGGAGCGCTCTTCTCCATCAGCGAAAAGAAAAAGAAGTCATTGAAATTCATCGCGCATCATTTTATTGCCCGACGGCATTTCCCGGACCATATCCTGTTCCGTTTTGATCTCATCGCCATTGAACAGGGGGATATTCTATGGGCCCGGGATATACTGCGGTGATGATATTATTTCATGCCCGTTATTGAAAATATTTCTATCGGTTTCTGTTTGCCCTTCACGGTTATGGGCTCCAGTTTTTTCCCCTTGAATTTGCCTTTCGGCGCCCTGGTCATTATTTCCTTGGAAACCAGCACCATGCCGGGGCTTGCCTGGGAGCAGAGACGGGCCGAAAGATTGACGGCATCACCGATCGAAGTATTATCCATCCTGTCCCGGGACCCCATTCTGCCATGGACAACATCACCGCCGTGAATTCCGATTCCCACATCAACGGTGAGGGCTCCTTCTGCCTTTCGTTTTTCATTCAACTCTTCAATCGCCCTCACGATTTCCACAGCGGAAATCAGGGCCTGCTCATGCTTATTTTTACCGGAAAAAACAGCCATGACCTCATCACCGACAAATTTATCGATGTCGCCGTTGTTCCGCTTTATAATCTGGGCCTGCAGGTCAAGGTACTCATTCAGGATAGCGACAACATCCTCGGGCTCCATCTTCTCCGACATGGCGGTGAATCCGCGAACATCGGAGAAAAGAAAGACCAGGTTCTCCCTTTTCCCGCCGAGTTCTATCTCATCGAGGCCCTTTTTCTCACGGATCATGGAAATGGTCGATTCAGAGACAAACTTCTGCATGTGCAGCTTTTCCCGCAGGTGGTTGATCATATTGTTAAAATCACGGCTCAGGAGGCCAAACTCGTCGTGGCGCTCAATATTGAGTTCAACACCCAGGTCCCCGCTGCGGACACGGTTCATGCCGCCGGAAAGAACTTTTATGGGCCTGACCATCCCCCTGGCCGTTGACCTGGAAATGGAAACTCCCAGTATCAGCATGAACACCCCGGCAATGATGATATACAGGGTCATCCTTTTGACGGGACCGAGGATGGAGGCCTCGGTAAAGACAATCTCAATGACACCGACCTTGACGTCAAAAAAAGTGAAGGGACTTCTATACTGGTAGCAGGGAATGGCGTTCTTTTTTTTATCAGTATATATTATTTTCTTCTTCTCAAAAGTCTGCAGTGTATTTATTTCATCAAAAAGTGATTTCGGAATCCACTGTCCGCGGCGGTAGCTTTCCGTATGAGCGGCGTAGGCGGTTTTCCTTTCCGCCAGCTGCCCGCTGAGATCATAAACCGCACAATACACCAGTCCGTCAATATTACGCAGGGACAGCTCCCTTACCATATCCTGCAGTATCAATGATCTCCTGAATGGTTTCTTTTCCGCAGTCAGGATTGTCTCCGATGAAGATATATTACCGGCAATGGTCTTACACAGACGGTCATTGGCATCAAGCAGCGCGCTGTTGGACATGACAAAAAATATGAGGGCAAATAGTGATATAATAAACATGAGCAGGACTGAGATGATCAGTCCCCATCTGAATTGTATGCCGCCCCGATACAGCAGCTTCTTTAAAAACTCAAAACGATCGACCAGGCGATACACCTTTGATTGAAAAGCGCTTTTATTCATGACTGTTGCACTCCTCCTGTTGCTCTTTGTCTTTTTTCAATTGCTGCAGTATGTTTCCCGTCATGTCAATAAGAGTTTCTTCCTTGTTGATTTCCGGATCATCGAGAACCGATTCCAGCAGCTCATGAAGTATTTTACCTATTATCGGCCCCGGTGCAAGACTAAATTTTTCCATAATGATATAACCGTTGATTTTAAGATCCTTAACCGTTATGGCATTCTCTTCTTCGATAATTTTTTCTATCCTTTTCTGAAGCTTTTTAATTGGAGCGGGGAGTCCTTCCCTTGAACCATTTCCCTTCCGGTCCGCGAGCCTTAAAACCAGGAGTTCATCTATGTTCTCTACGCCCACCTTTCTCATGAAACGCCGCACCGCTCCGTCGGTCCAGTCATCGGTATAATGAAACATGTGATTTGTTATCAGGTTATTGACCCGGTCAACCGCTTCGTTTGAATACTTAAGCCTCTTCATGATCCGCCGGACCATACGGGCTCCGATTATTTCATGGTTATAAAAAGTAGCCTCTTCATCATTGACGATTCTCCTGGACGGAACCTTGCCAATATCATGAAGCAGCGACGCTATCCTGAGCATTAACTGGTCCCTGGGTGCCGCATCGCAGGAATAGATGCTGTGATAATACACATCATAAACATGAAACCTGTTCTGCTCAACCCCATGGCATTGGGCGAGCTCCGGCAGGAACAGTTCCAGAAGCCCCGCTTTCCTTAAATATTCTATTCCGACCGAAGGCTTTTCAGCCTCCAGTAATTTATTCAGTTCATCCCTCACCCTTTCCACCGATACCTTTTTGGCGATGTGCAGGGTTTTCGGTATAGCCTCAAAGGTTGTAGCGTCGATTTCAAAATTAAGCTTGGCGGCAAAACGACAGGCCCGATAGGTCCTCAGGCCGTCTTCACTGAACCGCTCAATGGGATCACCGATGGTCCTTATAATATGGCTCCTGAGATCCTCAAGACCATTGTTGTAATCAATGACCTCCTCTTTCAGGACATCATAGGCCAGTCCGTTTATGGTAAAATCGCGCCGTTTCACATCCTCTTCGAGGGACTGTGAAAACTGTACAGACTCCGGTCTTCTTCCGTCAATATACCTTCCATCGGAACGATAGGTAGTAATTTCAAACGACCGGTTCCCCGACAGCACGGAGACCGTTCCATGTTTTATTCCCGTGGGAATGACACGGCGAAACATTTTTATGACCTCGCCGGGAAGTGCATTGGTGGCAAAATCAAAATCGTATATCTCGTGATCCAGGAGGAGATCCCGTACCGATCCACCCACGAGATAACATTCAAAGCCATTATCGATAAATCGGGTGACAATACGGGTTATTTCTTCCTTTTCTTCCTCAGGCAATGTAATTTTCAATGTATGCATAAAACCAACTTGTTTTCTTTATTGTCAGCGATACCTGATGAAATGAAGTGAACTATCAGTCAAGGAGCTTTTTCAAATTATTTAATTTCCGATCCGGCAAAAGGTCTTGCTGATACAGGTGATGAAAGACCCGATTCATGATTATGAGGCGTGCCTGCCTTATAAGAGTCATAGGCGCTTACGGCAAAAAAATAGAGCACCGCGTTTCTTATCAGAGGGTAGGTAAGCAGCCGGCGCCGGTCCCCGTTTCTATTCTCGTCGATAATATCATTATCAATCTCGATCTCTATAAAATTGGAGCCCGACAGGCTGTTATTAATGTCCTTTCCTCTAACAGTGGAAATAATTCCGTCATACTGACCTTCCCGAACTCCATAGTATATCCGGTACCCCCTGAGATCAAAGTCCGTATTTTTTTTCCATTTTATTTTAATGGACCGGTCACGTGTTTCAACAACCTGCAGCAATTGGGGAATAGTGGGAGGCGTATCAAGCTTAATATCCATCCTGACATTCATGAGTTCCGGGGAAGCGGTGCCATCGGGAGAGACGATGAGATGGGCGCGCCACTGATAGAATTTTCCCCGAAGATACTGGCCGTCTTCACCTTTCATGAGGTACATGTTCCTCTGATCACGGGTCACGCGGTACCACCGCGGCTTTAAATCGCTTTCATAAAAGAGATCATCGGAAAGCCTGAATTCAAACCAGATAAAGGTCTTTTCGGGCAGCAGGGAATCCCAGGAAAAAAGCTGTACGCCTGTGCCCGTATTGTCGAATCGATACACCGGGCTGGTAATCATGCCTTCCGTATTATAAGGAAGCCGTCCTATGACACCGAGATTTTTATAATTCTGCAAAGCGATCGCGGTCCTGTATGCAAGATCGTCAATATGCGTGTAGGTGATCCTGAACTCATCAATGAGACCGATAAAGCTCCTGCCCAGAACAGCCACGGGACTGTCAAGACAGGTATACGCCCCGTCATCATTTCTTTCCCCGAATACCGCTGTATAAGGGCCATTACAGGGTGTTCCATCGAGGGTAATGTACCGAACCTCTTCTTCTTCTCCATTGAGAAATTTTGCCAGCCTGCCGCTGATCCTGTCATAGCTCACGGAAAAATGGTACCACCTGTCCGGCTGCACCTGCTTTCCTTTCAGGAGCGATATGGTCTTCCGCGTTCCGTCGGGAGCCTCAAACATATCATGGAACTGGCACACCACCCTGCCGTTTCTCACCAGGATTTCGACGCCCTGCCTGCCGCCGGTAAAGTGACCGATGCGGGAAAATATGACACTCCCGTCCACCAGGGCCCTGGACTGGAAACGGAATTCAATGGTAAAGGAATCCAGATCACCGCATCGGCCCAGCCAGAGATCCGATGTGGTTTCCATTTCCACGCGATGGCTTTCCCTGAAAAACTGGGCGCAGCCTCCCCCCAGTTCACCTTTGTTTTGCAGCAGTATATAATCGGCGTAGCGTATTTTATATCGTGCCGTATCATCCTGCAGGAGTCTGTCTGCGGGCTTGTTGAAGGAAAGGACATTGTCCACCTTTTCAGTGATCCCGTCCTTTTCATAGGTCAGGTCTGACACAAGGTACCGGTTGGTACCCGTCTTGTCTTTTTTCATGGTCACATTATAGAGATTCTTCGCCGGAACCGGTCCGAATACGATGGATGAGGATGTATCCTGCGTGGGAAATAACAGCAGCAGGGTGGAAAAAATGATTCCGCCCTGTATGAATTTTATTTTAATATTTTCCATCGGCTACCCGCTGTCTCCTCATAATGATATTCCATCTACCTGCATCCCTCGCTTTTTTCCAGGGCGCCAATTTTATCCACTCTGCGCATGTGACGCCCCCCCTCAAAGGGAGCCTCGAGCCAGCGCTTCACAATTTCAAAAGCCAGATCCTCGCCGATGACCCGCGCCCCCAGGGCGATGACATTGGCATTATTATGCCGTTTCGTCATCTCCGCCATAAACCCGTTGAAGCAGAGGGCTGCTCTGACACCCCTTATTTTATTCACCGCGATCGAAACACCTATGCCTGTACCGCAGATGACTATTCCTCCATCGACCTTGCTGTCCCGGACACGGAATCCCACCTCCGACGCAAAATCAGGATAATCACAGGATTCCTCGGTATAGGTTCCCACGTCCTCAAATTCTATATCGGCAAAATGGTCCATTATGGCCTTTTTTAAACGTACACCGGCATGATCGGACCCAATAGCAATTTTCATTCCATCCCCCGTTTTAGACATACTATTTAGCTGTATCTGCGCCTCTTCCGCTGCATTCCCATGATAATATAGAAACAATTACCAATATACACAGAAAAAGATTATTTGTGACTAACAAAACCATCAGGGGACGTCAATTAACTTTTCATCATGCACGGTTAAAGAAAATGGATGCGGCATGCCATTGGAAAAAAAAATTGATCCCCTTTGAAAGTTATTAACAATATCTAAATTTTGACAGAAATTTTTATTTGTCTGCATAAATATTATTACCTGAAAAAAAAATACCGTTATACTTCCATACAGAGTTATATGCCTTTTTAATAATTCTATCTCCTGAATGAATCAGGACTTACTATTTTATGTCTCATAACCGGACCATAAAAGCCTGATTTACCCATTCCGGGAGTATAACGCTTCTGTTATTCGGGAAATTAATTGAGGAAATTAATGTACCAATATTGTTTATATGTTGATAGTGTGGATAACTTTGTGGATAAGTCATTAATTTTAACTTGACATATAGCTTATGCAAAAAAAATGGCTTTGATTTTCAGGCATTATATATTCATTATTATATTTATGTTCATATTTACAACCTGTTCAAATCATAAATATATTTAATACCCTTCATGGTCAGTTCGCGGTCAATAATGATTTCCCGATTCAGATGTTCCGCTACAAGAGCGGACAGTCCGCCCGTAAATATGATTTTAAACTGCATATCGTACTGTTTTTCAATCAGCGTGATTATTCCCGAAACCAGGGATATCCATCCGTAGAAAAACCCCGATTTAATGGCATTGACCGTATCTTGAGCCACGAGACGATCGGGCTTTTCAAAGGTAACCGGGGGCAGGTTGGAGGCGTATTGCGACAGGGCTTTTATCGTAGTGTTGATTCCCGGGGCAATAAGGCCTCCGTCAAAAATCCCGCCCTCGAGAAGCACGCAGAAGGTTGCCGCGGTGCCGATATCGACAATAATACAGGGGGCTCCGTATTCCCTGAAAGCGCTCTCGGCATTGACAATACGATCCACACCGAGCTGTGAAAGATCCTTATACCGCAGGGTAATCGCCAGATTGCTCCGGTGACTGATTCCCATGGCCTCAAGATTGAACAGCAGGCGCGCCGCCTCATCATAAACGGAATTTATTTCAGGCACCACGCTTGAATATGAAAAGCCGTTTATCTCTGAGATATTCCCGCCTTCACGGGGTCCCAGCAGCCGCCGGATCTCACCGGCCAGCTTTGATGTGGAAGTACGTTTATCCGTATCGAAACGGAAGGTTTCATCGGGACGGGGCGAATCGTCACGATATAGTCCCATAACCGTGCTGGTATTGCCTATATCAAATCCCAGTATCATACCTTGATCCTGAAATCACCCAGCCGCTTGATAAGACCATCATTCTCAACGCGGTTGAGCAGGGGGATGATATATTTCCGCGAAAGGCCTCCCGTAGCATCCTTGGCATCGGTGACCATGATCTTTTCCCGGTCGTCAAAGAGGGACATGATCTTCCCTTTGAGGTCTTCATAGACCTGGCGGTGATAGAGGATATTTCCGTCGAGACTCACGATAAATCCCAGCTTGACGAGATCACGGACATCCTTTTTCACGATATCATCCTTCAGTTTATCCAGTTCCATGCCGCCGGCTCCTTCCTCGAGAAGCTGCAGAAGTATCTTTTTTTTCCCAGCTGAAAGAGCATCCTCAGTTATGGCATTACCGGCAAAATATCTGCCATCCTTCTCTATCACGGTATGATTCTTTAAAATGACGGGCATGATGAGACGGGCGAATTCCGGATCCAGCGATGCACCGTGGGATATTTCCGCCAGATTCAGACCCACGCCCTTATTGATTACATCAACGGTAAGGATTATGGAGCTGTTGCAATAATCGGTAAGAACGATATAGTCATCCAATTCCTGGATGGTCCCTTTTTCCGCCAGACTCTGAATAACTTTATCGAGACTCTTCCGGCTTTCGGGGAAAAGGGAATAGGCCGTTTCACGTTTCATCCACTGATATACTGAAAAAATGAATTCAACTATTCTATCACGGTTCCAGCTGGTAAAATCAGCTACAGCGCCCTTTACCAGCTTTTTCTGATTCCGGCTGTGGAACTCGGGCAGGAGAACCCTTCCCCCGCCGATAATGCGGTGCCCTCCCGGGCTGGTCATGACAAAGGGCTGTCCCGGATAGGTAAACCAGGGCTCCTCGAGTTTGATCCGGGCGGGAAATTCCAAACTGTCCACCTCGTCGAGGAGTATCATCTTTCCCTTTACGGCCGTGGTGCCGATAAGCACCTCTATTCCCAGGTTGTTTTTTATTTCCTTTTTCGTATCCAGAAGCTGGATACCGGCTATGATGTCATTGGAACCGGTAAAGAAATTATCGCGCACCACCACGTATCCCCGTTTCACTTCATCCACCGATATCCCTGAAAGGTTCAGGGCAGTTCTTTGCGAGGGATTCCCTTCCTGCAGGGCCGTGTAATGGCTTTCGATCCTCTTTATACGGGCCTCTTTTTTCACGGGAAGTATCTGTACCGTTTCATCCTCCTGGAAGATGCCGTTTTTCAGGGTACCGGTTATGACCGTGCCATAGCCCTTGGAGGCGAAAACGCGGTCTATGAAGAGGTAGGGCTTACTGGCATTGGAGGCTTTGGACAGCTTGCGGAGATTGACCACAATGGCCTCGCGCAGTTCCTCTATGCCCGTCCCTGTCTTTGACGATACCTTCATGATATCGGAACCGGCAAAACGCGTTGTTTCGAGCTTTTCCCGTACTTCCTCTTCCACGAAGCTGATCATTTCTTCATCGGCGATGTCGGTCTTATTGAGAACGGCGATGAGACGCTCCACTCCCAAGAGCTGCAGGACGCGGAAATGATCCTCGGTCTGGGGCATCCAGCCGTCATCAACGGCCACCACGAGAAGGGCCAGATCGATGCCCCAGGCGCCCACCACCATGTTCCGGATAAAACGCTCGTGCCCCGGCACGTCTATGATGCTCACCGTGCCGAAGCGGGGATAGTCGATGCTGGCGAAACCGATATCGATGGTCATCTCCCGTTCCTTCTCTTCCGGGAGCCTGTCACAGTCCGTTCCCGTAAGCGCCCTGATGAGCGATGTCTTGCCGTGATCGATATGTCCCGAAGTTCCCACGATATACATGTCAGGACTCAACTTTCCTACTGAGAAGATCGTCAATGCGCCCGGCTATGAGATCCGTATCACGGTCAAAAACGGTCATAACATCGAGCATGAAGCGGCCGTCCGTGACTGTCCCGAGAATAGGAACCTTCCCTTCCAGGAAAAAAGCCGCCACATCGTCGGGTTTCATCACCGGGACATCGATGCTGATGCCCATACTGACTATTTCCATGGTGGGCAGCGCTCCTCCTCCGAAGGTGGCCCTGGTGCCGGTTTTTCTGCAATATTCGCTTTTATGGGAATTTTTGACTTTACGCAAAATTGATGAGGCCCGGGCCGAAAGGGTCTTCTCGTTCTGATGAATGATGTTCCAGAGGGGAATGCCGTCCTGCGTTCCCTTCTCGTATTCCAGCAGGGTTTCCTGGAGGATAAAATAGGTTATCTTGTCCACGCGAAGCATGCGCATGAGGGGATTTTTTTTCAGTTTTTCGATAAGATCTTTACGGCCGATGATGATTCCGGCCTGACATCCCCCCAGCAGTTTATCGCCGCTGAAGCAAATAAGGTCAGCACCCTGCTTCAGCTCATAGGAAATCGTGGGCTCAAAAGGCTGCGGCAGCCCGTCATGGGAAACCAGGTTCCCGCTTCCCAGGTCGCGTGTAAAAATAACGGAATCGCTTTTCAACGTGGCCAGTTCCTTCAGGGATGGGGCATCCGTAAAGCCCTGGATGCGATAATTTGACTGGTGCGCCGAAAATATCATCGAGGTCCTTTCCGTCACGGCATGGCGGAAATCGTCCAGCTCGGTGATATTAGTGGTTCCTACCTCCACAAGATGCGCTCCCGACTGGTGCATGATATCGGGAATCCGGAACCCGCCGCCGATCTGGATAAGCTCTCCCCGGGATACGATGACCTCTTTACCGCGGCTGAATTCATTCAGTATGAGAAAAACACTGGAGGCGTTATTGTTGACTATCAGAGCATCCTCGGCACCGGTAAGACCGCAAAGCAGCGACTCGGCAAAACCACCCCGCTTGTCCCTCCGTTGTGTGGGGATATGAAATTCCAGGTTGCAATACCCCGATAATGTCTCCCCCATTTTTTTGAAAATATCTGCACCCAGAGGAGACCGGCCCAGGTTGGTATGGATAATGACCCCTGAACAGTTAATGACCCGCTGAAGCCTTTCCTGTGACACACGCCGGCAGGCTTGGACAATCTGGTCCGTCAGTCTGTCCAGGCCTGGATTTTCACCCCCGGCTATGCTTCTCCTGAAATCATCGACAACACCACGGATGATTTTCACCACGGTGCCATGGCCCAGGATATCGCGAAAACAGGCGATCGTCTCGTCTTGCAGCAGTTTTTCCACCTGGGGAATGTTTCTCAGTGTATCCTTATTCATATCCATTGTAATCCAGCCGGCACTCTAACATGAAAGGAATGGAAAAATCATTCCACTATTGTGTCTTAAAAGCAAGAAAATCCCGGCCCAGCCCCTCCCATCAAGGAAGGGGATATGAGCATTTGACGACATCCAACGTATTCAGGAATAATGACATATATGCGGAAGGGGCAGGAATCGAACCTGCCGCTGCAATAAATTACAGCCTACGGTTTTGAAGACCGCGGATACCACCAGATACCATCCTCTTCCCTTTTTTAAACTTTAATTAGCATGCAATCCAGTATATATGTGTCAATTCTTTTAAGCCATCAGCTTTTTCTTAAAACAGGTATTTTTTTGATAATAGTCTTTTTTTAATTATTTGCAACCCTTTCAGAGTATGTCCTGTCTTTTGGTATGAATTATGCGCTTATAACGCGTTGAAATCATAGATATTTCCGTATTTCAAAAATTATAAAAATAACAAGGAGAACCCCATGACATTCATAATTATTGCACTGGTTCTACTCATCAGCGGTATTTTCGGTTTCCAGCTTATGGAAGCCCTTCAAAACTATTGATACAATATCCCGCTGCAGCAGGCAGAAACCGGTATTTTTAACCATATAATTAATTATTGACAATCGGTAGCGGATGTTACATGGATAATTATCACAATGAACCGGGAAATTTTATCATCAGGAGTTTACAATGGAAGTCGTTCCTCCAACAGTTGTACAGGTACTCGTTTCGATTATTCCCATTGTGGGAATTGTCATGGGGAGCACCGTTATCTTTTTTTATCTGTACTGGAACCACCAGCAAAGAATGCTTATGATAGAGAAAAACATGCTGAAAAGGAAGGATTTCGATATTGATTCATTCAGTATATTTTCAGGTCTTATGCTTTTCGGGGTTGGTATAAGCCTGGTAATTTTCTTTCTTATCAAAGATGGATTCAGCTACGGTGTTCTCAGCGGACTGATACCGCTTTCCATAGGCGTCTGTCTGATTATCTTTTTTGTTTTAAGAATAACACTGTTGAAAAACAGCAATGAAACATGATCAGAGCACTGATGAGCATATAGTAAAAGAGGTCCTGCAGGGAAATACAAATATTTTTAGAATACTTGTAAACAGATACCAGAAACAGGTCTTTAACATCGGTATGCGTTTCCTCAGAAATGAGGATGATTCCTATGACTTTGCGCAGGAAGTATTTATACGGGCGTACCAGAAACTTTCAATGTTCAAGGGATTGTCGCCTTTTCGTTTCTGGCTGTATAAACTGGCTTACAATATGGGAATCAATAAATTTAAAGCGAAGAAAGATATTCGCGACCTGGAGAATATCGACCTGGTTTCAAAGGAGAAAAATCCTGAAGGTTCTCACATTGAAACTGAGATCAGGAAAATTCTCTCTAATGCTATCAGTGAATTGCCGGAGCCGTACCGGATTTGCGTGGATTTTTATTTTTTTATGGGAATGAGTTATGCCGAAATAAGTGAAATAACACAGATTCCCGTGAATACAATAAAATCCAATGTATTCAGGGCAAAAAAAATATTGCATAACGGTTTAAAGGGGACCATTGCGGAGGAATACAATGAAATGTGAAAAAACGATGGAAAAATATCTTGAACAGGATGACTACACCCGTCTTCCCATCATGCTGAGAATGCACCTCCTTTTCTGCAGGCGATGCAGAAATGAGATCAGGCTGCTCAGCGACACCATGGACTATTTTCAGGAGACATCGCCCTTCCACATGGACAGAGATATCAGTGAATCGGTCATGAACCGAATTTTAAAACTTGATGAGAACTACTCCCACACCATGTCAAATTTCAAATGGCTTGCCGTGGGTTCGTTTATTATTCTGAGCATTATGGCTCTTCCTTTCAACGAGTCCTTTACCTGGATGAAAGGACATTTCGGCGGTAATCTGGAAATACCGCTCACCATGGTCATGGGAGTGGGAATCACTATCTATGTCTCACTTTTTGCCGGGACCCACCCTGAGGCTTTTCAATACCGCGATAAAATCGAGCGCTTTATTCACAGGATCATTCCCTGACGGGCCCCGGCTGCAATATCAACAAAAAAGCAATGCTGTTCCCCATCGGCCTCGTCAAGGACACTGTATTTCATCGGAGCCCGATCTTCCTGTCAAAAACTCTTCAAACCCGTATTTTACAATTGACTATATAATAGTGATGATGCAGAAGTAACCATAAAACAGCATGCGCCGTATCATGCTAAAATAATTTCAGTCAAGAGAATACATATCAATGAAACATCTCATCAATGCTATTGTATACACCATAGTCCTTCCCTGTATTATCATATCCACATTTTCTCAATCAGCCCGGGCTCAGTACCTCCAATCGCCCCTGTACTACGAAGGCGGAAGCGATGCACGCATTTACAGCAGCGACACCATCATGCTTGATAACACCATCATTGACGATGCTTCGGGAATACAGCCCATGGGCGCCCTCAACATCGATACGACCTACATGTACTCGCCATACTTTATGATTCTGTTCCTCGGTATGGAATATTCACTTGCCGACTTCTGCCAGATCGGCTTTACGCTCCCCTATATATTCCGGACGCTCACCTACACGGGATCTGACTATCATAAAAGGGGTTACGGCGACACCATGATGGATGTTTCTTTTTTCTTTAATATCATGAAAATCCTGGACAGCACTACTTCAACAAAAATGACCTTCCCCACGGGAGACCCCATGGCGCAGGACGGGTCATACGTGGTGCCCACAGGCTATGGATCCTTCACCTATTCCCTGCTTGAATCGGTCTCGTATAAACTGCCCGATTCCGTGACGAGACTTCCTTTTCGATTTTTCGCCAATTTCGGATTCACCTACTATTCCGAGGCAATTATTGACACCAGTTCAACCACCAGGTTCATAATGGAAGACGGCATATCCTTTTCCTTTCTGCTGGGTGCGGAATACACCATTTTTGATTACTTAAAGGCTCAGCTTAAAATCAACCTTCTTCATATGCCGGGAAGCAATTACAAAATATCTACCACGGGCATTGGAGCCACGGACTGGATAGAACGGAATGATACAATTACCGCATCGGACATGATTCTGGCTGTAAAATTCAATATCAGGGAATATATTTCAGGATATATTAACTTTGTGCTTCCCATGATGGAGGTCAAAGAAGATGCTGTTCCCGATGATTTGAAACGAAAATGGAAGATACTCATGGGCTTTAATAAAACATTTTAACCCGAATCCTCCTTGAAAAAACTATGATAAAGTATCGTGGTGGATTTTTTCGTATCGAAACAATTAATTCAGCCACCATGAAAAAATGCTTGTATTAATTTTCTATTTTTTAGTATTGTCAAACCGTATAGCTATCAAAACTAAAAATTAAATTATGTTTTTGCTATTAAATTTTTAATAGACTTACGTTTTAAAAAAATATGTCAGATATAAAAATACATGCAAAACCAATATACGTTTCTGCCCATGCTGAAACAGAACAGGTGAATGTCTCTGATTGGTCCTCCAGAGACATGTATGCAGATATTAATACTGATAAATCCATTGTATTACGGTAAGGAATATCATCTGATATTCCTTTTTATTAACAACAGATAAACAAACATCGCACCGTTATACAATTATGCTGTCTTAATCATTTGGGGAACCGGTACAAACATTGCACCGGCCCAGCTTGACCGGATACTACGGGAATTGCCTGAAATTCCGTTTCATTTTCTATTTCGCCGGCAATTGCCACGTATATAAACTCTATCAAAATCTTTTCGGAGGTATCAGATGGGAGAAGTTAAACTTAAGGATATCTATCCCGTTCCAGACTCGTTTAGAAAAAAGGCTTATGTAAATAGCCGTGAACAGTATGACAAAATGTGGAAAGAATCTGTTGAACAACCCGATGTTTTCTGGGGAAAAATTGCCGAGGAATACATCACCTGGTTTAAAAAATGGGACAAGGTTATGGATTGCAACTATGGCGATTCCAAAGACAGTCTCTATGTAAAATGGTTCACCAACGCCAAAGTCAATGTTTCCTACAACTGTCTTGACAGACACCTGGAAAAACGCGGCGATCAGGTTGCCATCATCTGGGAAGGCAATGAGCCCAGTGAAAACAAAAATTTCACATACAAACAGCTTCATACTGAAGTATGTAAGTTTGCCAACGTTCTCAAAAAATACGGCGTTAAAAAAGGCGACCGTGTTACGTTCTATCTGCCCATGATTCCCGAACTGGCAATAGGTATTCTTGCCTGTACCCGAATCGGCGCAATTCACTCCGTAGTATTCGGCGGTTTCTCCGCTGAAGCCCTCAGGGACCGTGTTAATGACTGCGACAGCCGTGTTATCGTTTCCTGCGACGGAACTTTCCGCGGAGCAAAAGCTGTTCCTCAGAAAGCCAATTCTGACAAAGCCATCACGGAATGTCCCAAAGTCAACCTGCACATCGTTGTTAAGCGTGTAGGCGATAAAATCCAGTGCGACTGGAACGACAAAATTGACAAGTGGTATGAAACAGAGATGGCAGCGGTAAGCGCCGACTGCCCCGCAGAAGAAATGGACGCGGAAGATCCTCTATTCATCCTTTACACATCAGGTTCAACAGGCAAGCCTAAGGGTGTAATGCACACCACCGGCGGCTACCTGACATATGCCGCTTTCACGCACAAAATGATTTTCGATTATCATGATGGCGATATCTACTGGTGTACAGCTGACATAGGCTGGGTAACCGGACATACCTACATCGTATATGGTCCTCTGGCAAACGGAGCGACCTCGATCATGTTCGAAGGAGTTCCTTCATACCCCGATTTCGGACGTTTCTGGGCAGTAGTTGAAAAACACAAAGTTAACATTTTCTATACCGCTCCTACCGCCATCCGCGCTATCGCGAAAGAAGGCGATTCATGGGTTGACAAACACAACATTAAATCACTGCAGCTCCTCGGATCTGTCGGTGAGCCCCTCAACCCCGAAGCATGGAACTGGTATTATAACAAGATCGGCCGCGGCGAATGCCCCATCGTGGACACATGGTGGCAGACAGAAACAGGTGGTATCCTTATTACTCCGCTTCCCGGATGTATCGATATCAAACCTGCCATGGCGACCGTTCCTTTCTTCGGCTGTGATCCCGTGATCGTTGACGACGAAGGAAAAGAAATTCCCTGGAAAAAAGGCGATCAAATCTCCGGTAACCTCTGCATCAGGCAATCATGGCCCGGCCAGATGAGAACCGTATATGGTGATCCCGATCGTTTCTATACCAACTATTTCTCACAGTTCAAAGGAATGTACTTCACCGGTGACGGCTGCAGAAAAGACAAAGACGGTTACTATCAGATTACCGGTCGCGTTGACGACGTTATCAACGTTTCCGGTCACCGTATGGGTACCGCGGAAGTTGAATCCGCACTCGTATCACACCCGAAAGTTGCTGAATCCGCCGTTGTCGGATATCCGCACCCCATCAAGGGTCAGTCCATCTACGCTTTCGTAACACTGAACTCAGGCGTGGAAAAAACTGAAGAGCTGAAAAAAGAGCTTGTCGCTACCGTTAGAAAGGAGATCGGCCCCATCGCCACTCCCGACATCATCCAGTGGGCAGACGCTCTTCCCAAAACCCGTTCAGGAAAAATCATGCGACGTATCCTCAAAAAGGTTGCCGCTGGTGAATTCGAAAAGAGCGGAATGGGCGACACTTCTACTCTTGCCGACCCGACAGTTGTTGATGTACTGATCGACGGCGCAAAAGTAGCCCAGGGCAAATAATTACGAATCACTTTCTCAACCAACATATAAAGGCCGTCCTTGAAAAAGGACGGCCTTTTTTATTTTATGGCTCTCAATAAGGCATAACCGGTAAATGCTTGACGAAGTGTCATACCTGTGCAGATTATTACATCAATTGCACTTTTGAGGTATGATTATGAAAGATCCCGCAATCCAGAAATCAAGTAATATCCTCCCGTTCCAGGATTCATCATCCATGAGTGCCGATCTGGGACTTTTTAACCAGCTCCTGCAGATGATCGATGGTGACTGGTCCGATTCCATTCGGGGTATCTGTGATCATATAGTTGAGCGTTTCGATGCCATGGGTGTGGTCCTGAGCATTTTCGACCGGCAGTTCAATGAATTTTTTTACCTCGTTGATTCTCTGCCACAGTCATCACGGAAAGCCCTGACCGGCAACAACATCCCCCTGGACAATGACTCAGCCATAGAGGCCATGAAACGCCTGTACAAGGGCAATGATAACTTTCTCAAGCATTACATCTTCTGTGACAAAGAATTGTATGAAATGGCCGCCATTTATTTTGATTCCGACATTAATTCAGCACAGGCCATCATTGATAAACTGAATCTCAACAGCATTATCGCCATACCGGTACTGGAGGAACATCGCCAGTACGAATGCTGTTTCCATATAGGCACAGACCGCACGGCCAAGACCGTGGAGATGGAACATATCGGGGATTATTCCACACAGCTTAATATCGCCCTGGAAATCATTTTTTTAGTAAGGGAACTATATATCAAGGCCACTCATGACAGCCTGACGCATCTCTTCAATCATAAACAGGGAGAGATACTCCTGCGGAAGGAAATCGACCGTGTTGAAAGAACCAGGCAGCCCCTGTGTGCCGTTATGGCCGACGTCGATCATTTCAAAAAAGTAAATGACACCTTCGGCCATCAGGCCGGCGATCAGGTCCTGGGCTTCATGGGCGGTCTTTTCTCGGAAAAATTACGCAAATGCGACATTATTTCGCGGTATGGCGGAGAGGAATTCCTGCTCATCCTTCCCGACACGAGCCTTCAGCATGCCGTTGAGGTTATCCGACGCATCAAGGATGCACTTGAAAGGCATACCTTCGATTTTAACGGAACAGCCCATTCCATAACAGCCAGTTTCGGCATGGCGCAGTTCGATATATCGATACACCGGGAAGAGAAAGAGCTCATCGGTGATGCCGATCAGAAACTCTATCTCGCCAAACAAAACGGAAGAAACAGAATAGAATTCTGACCACGACGACCTATCCAGCCCTTCCCCCGGCTCTGTGAATACAGGGGAAAAAGAATAATTGACATTTCCCTGTCGATGATATACAAATCAATATGCATATGCAAAGAACATCCTGATTGTATATTACAGGAAAAGGGTACCATTAAAACATGAACGTCAATCCCTATCTCAAGCCCCTTAAGGCCTTCGATCCGGTAAAAAACCTCTCCATTAATGAGAGCTTTTCATCGGGACGCGTCGAAAGCGGTTCCGATACCCTGAGCGACCTGCAGTCCCGGGAAAGTACCGTTTCCAGCGATTCCGGCCGGGAATTCTGCCAGATAAAAACCGGCGGACCCATTGTTTCCGGTATTGAGATTGTTAATGATAGCGATTCAGGCCCGGCCCTTCTGGCGGGAAACAAAAGCGGTGAGATATATATACTGCAGCCTGCTGAACAGAACTTTACTGTTCTTTCCCGGATGAAGATACAGGGGTCCATTATCAATACCCCGGCGTACCAAAACGGTATCATTTACTGTACCACCCGGGAAGGGATTGTCTATGCCATAAAAACGGACATATCCTCCAGCTCAAAGGACGTGAAACCAAAAATTCTCTGGCAGAAAAAATTCGATAAGGGCATACTCACGGAACCGCTTGCAACGGGAAAGCTCCTCATTATTGCCACCCTTCGCGGTCTCTTCTGCTTTGAGGCCTATTACCAGGATGAAAGCAATAAATCCATCGGGAAACTCCTGTGGAAATATGAACTGGAGGGGATAGTCTCCACACCCAGAATCGACAGCGGTATCATTTTTATTGCATCGGAAGACAAACAGATTAATGCCTTCGACTACGGCGGAAACAAGATATCAAAATTATGGAGTTACAAATTATCCGATGCGGCCCGTACAAAGGCATGTGTATCCTCCACGAAAAATCTGGTCCTGGTGCCCACCATCGACGGCTTCATATATGCATTGGACAGGACCAGCGGTGAGTTCCGGTGGAATTTCGTGGTCCGTTCCCGGATACTGAGCCCTATTGTCTCGGCGGTACAGGGAAATGACGAATACTTCTATTTCGGCGCAGACAATGGCAAATTCTACTGCATCAATGCCCTGGGAAAACAGGTCTGGTCCTTTCAGGGGAGAGGGAAGATCCGCAGCGAGGCCCTGGTTGACCAGGACAGGGTGTATTTCGGGTCTGAAGACAACATGCTCTATGCCCTGAACAGAACTACCGGCAGCCCCGTATTTACTTTTAAAACCGACGGCAACATCAATGGAAGGCCCCTGGTCATGGACCGCGTCATTTATTTCGGATCGTCTGATTCCTTTATCCATGGTGTTCATTTGTAGCCTCATTCATGACCCTGGCCTCCGGGACCAACGTGACCCGGTGCACATAGAAATTATTCATCGCGGAGGAATATGATGCTCAAACATCTTCTGAATTTACTTCCCTCACAGATTGATCCTCGTGTTTACCAGCTTGAGCAGGAAGTTGACACATACCAGATCGTTGTGTGGGGACTTGCGATTATAATTGTACTTCTTGTTATCATAGTGATACTCCAGAGGCTCCAGATCGTCGACTTCAGGCATGGAAAAACGCCGCGCCTGTCACTCGGGAAAAAGAAGAAAGGTGACCGGAAAGTCATTGTCAGAGCAGCGGGAGCACCGGGGAGTTCATCGGGACCGGGTGTGACACCCAGGGAACTGCCCGATCCCGGTCTCATATTCAAGTATTCGCTGGCCAGCGAAAATGTCATGGAGAAAACCATCAGTATCGGTCAGCGCCAGGGACAGATAAAGACCTATTCAACGGAAATTATCGACGATCATCTTTCTCTTTTTATCCGCATCATAGAGAACTCGCGGGAGCGGGACATCTACAACCTGCCCGATAAAATATGGGAAGAATATCAAATCGACCTCCGACGCGATGGGAAGGTTCTCATTTACTATCCCGGCATTGAAGGCTTCAGAGAAATGGGTTCCCGGGAACGCATCTACATAAAAAATCAGCCCGATGAAACAGGGGAGCCCACATTCCCCGCATTGCCGGCAAAAACACCTATACGCTTCCGGCTGGGAGACCGTCTTAATCAGGAGGGTAAGTTTACCGCGGGATATTTCGAATTCCACCTGTTTACGCAGGACTATGTGATAACAACAAAGGCGGGAATACCCAAGACAGAGAAAAATTTTTTGATACGCCTGTACAAGATATATCCCGGATATGACACCGGTGCGTCAACAGGTGAGGGCCTGTACCCCATGGTAGATCCATTCACATCGGGAAAACGAAATGGCTAAAGATACTATTCACAGTTCAATCCAGAGCGTTATCAACGACGAAAAACCCACTGTCAGAAAATCGTTGGTTATCGGCGTCGGGGGATCGGGCATGAAGGGAGTCCTTTCAGCCAAGAAGTGGATCGAATCCAATCTTCCCCTGGAAGCCCATCGCTACATGCGATGGATCGGTATCGATACCACCGATATAGAAACCAGCATCGAGGGCCGTGGCGGGAAATACCGTTTCCCCACAGACCAGTTTCTCCAGGAGGAGCGGCGCATGCTGTACCTGGCCACGCCCACGCCCGCTGACCTGTCCCTGGAATTCCTTCGCGGCAAATACACCGGTGATCCCTGTTTCGACTGGCTGCCCAATCCCGATGTTTATGATATTTCCACCAGGGCCGGACAGGGCGCCAACCAGACCAGACCCCTGGGACGGCTGGCTTTTTTCTATAACGAACAGGCAATCCGCACGGCCCTGACAAAGGAACGGGACCGCCTCAATGAACTTTCCGACAACCCTAAATACTTCCAGCTCATGGATGTAAAAGAGGGAGAGGATAAGCGTGATGAGGATATCACTTTTATAATCGAAAGGGGTGTAAACCGCTACTATTTCAATGAAAGAATTCCCGCGGAACATGAACTCATATCAATCGAGCCCGATGGTAAAACACGGGCCATTCTCAGTCCGCATACAACGGGCAAACTGACCATGGAAAATTTTCCTGAAGATGAGCGGGGATATTATTTTGAAGTGAACGGATCGAAGATGGAGAAACAACGCTTCACCTTCAGAGTCCGCCATTTCAGGCGCAGCGGGCAGATATCCATATTCATCACCTGCTCCATAGTGGGAGGGACCGGCAACGGCATGATCCTTGATCTCACGGCCATGATAAAAGATATCTTCAAGGATCACTGGCCGGCACCGCGCATCTACGGCATTCTGGTTCTTCCGTCAGCCTTTAAAAGGGTCGTCTATAACAGGAATGCCAGGGCCAATGCCTACGCGGCCCTCAAGGAGATCGATTACTTCATGAGCGGCAACACCTTCAGCGCCCGTTATCCTTCGGGCCGCGCGATAGAAGTGCCGGACCGTATCTTCGATGACGGAATGCTCTATCTTCTAGACATAGAAAACATGTCGGGCAACTCTCTGCAGGGGAGAGACCAGGTCCAGGAACTCACAGGACAGTTTATATCCACCTTCGTGGCATCCACGGTGGGCGGAGCCATCGAGGAACGCATGGTGAATGATTCCACCAGGGCCTCGGTTTATCTGCCCCTCAATGAATCGTCGAAACGCAAAGCGGCCTATAATTCCTTCGGCATATCGCGGGTCATCTACCCCGTGCCGCAGCTGAAAGAAATCGGATACAAGATCATGGCCATGAGGATGATGGAATCCTTCCTTCGTCCCGTCAACGGCAAACTCCTCCTTGAAACGCTGGGAGATATCAACCGCGGCCTCGTGCGCGCCCTGCGCCTCGACTGCCGGCTTGTTTTTGAACGAATGTATCCCGATTACAAAATGGACACGGAAATCGAGTTCCGCTCCTACGAAAAGAAGATCACGGCTGCCATGGGGAAAGGGGACACGCGCAGCCTGACCGCGGCCATGGAAAATATTATTCGAGACTACGGCAAGGAGGAAATGGAGAAGATAAAGAGCAACCTCCTGACCCGGATGGAAAAACGATACCGCCTGGAACTGGAAAAAATGAAAACCGTGCTGACCGCGGAAATTCACAAGTTCCTGAAGGACCCCCTGAAGGGTTTCCTCTTCGGGGAAGCCGTTATCGAACTCCTCCTGGGCAAGCTCGAGTTGTACCAGAAAAAATATTACCAGGAAAGGGTCGCTCTTGCCCGCTATTCCACCGAGGACATGGAAAAGCTCGTGGCTGTCGTCGAGAAAAAGGGTACGGGAGAAAAACAGGCCGTGGAAGCCCTGCTTGACATGGCCCGGTTCAATTTTTCCCAGCTTGTTTTCGAGACCATGCTGGCTTCAGCTGAATCCTTTGTACGGGAATTTAAGGCAATGCTCTTCAGCCTGAAAAACCTGGAGGTCAATCTCCTTAAGGACAAGATTACCTCCCTCAGGGACCAGCTGAAACAGGACATCGAGCAGGATCGCTTTAACCTTCTCGAAAAAAAGAATCCTCTCTATTTTTATCTCATAAACGGGAAAGAAATCAAGGACTTCATCGAAAAATATTTTTATTCACGCCTCAGCCTTGAGGATCTCTGCAACGATGTGGATTTTATCCAGATGGATCGTGAGGACACGAAAGAACAGCTGATCGAGACGTACCTTATTTCCACGCAGGGGCTTTCCATACTGGAAATGTCCCCGGGAGAGATGAAGGAATACATTGATACAAACTTCGGCGATATCCTCGGCAGGCCCCTGGAAGAAATCAGGAATCTGCTTTACTCCGGTGACAATCAGAACGATCCCGAGGACGGCCTGAACCTCAGTGAAAGCAGCATACTGAAGATAGACATAGAACGCATTAAGAAAAAAATCTTCAGAATCATTCACAGCCGCTTCGAGGGATTTAATTTCGATACAATCTCCATCAAGCAGATCCTTGACGATAAAAAGATTCCCGTGGTGAAACTCCTGGAAAAGCTCGATACATATTCGCGTCCCTATATTTACGCCGATTGCTCGGGCCTCAACGCCATGGAATACTATAGAACGGTGACCAATTTCCAGCTCGACACATACGAAGAAGGCGACGAGCCCGGTACGGCAAAATCCAATGATCTCCCGGAGCGCATGAATCATTATAAGAAAAGGGAAATTGCCCATCCGCCCGTCAGCGTTGAAACCTTCCAGGTTCCTAATCTGTGTAAGCCCTATGAAATGATATCCATGGGCATTCTACTGGGCTTTCCCATTTATAAAATCAATTCGCTCGATGAATGTGCCGGGGATTATCACGCCCTCTTGGCGGAAAAAACACACCCCCTGCACTGTTTCAATCATCACACCTTTGATGCAAAATATTTTCCCGACCCCTTCCGCTCCAGGAACTATACGAACCCCGCAAAACTGTGGTCGGGACTGACACTGCTCAAAGTCCTTCAACAGAAGGAAAAGGGCTACTGCTACGAACCCTATCTTACGGAAGTTCTCAAGGACATGGAAGCAAGGGAGAACTATAAAAAAATCATACTCGGTATCGATCAAAAAATCCAGGCCGGGGGCGGATTTGAGAAAGCAGGGCCTGATTTGCTGGCCGAAGCCGTCAGCATCATGGGCATGCTGGCCAAGGATCCCCTGTCGGGTAAAATGCAGTTCCGCAGGGAATATTCCCTCATCATCCGTGATATCCTCGACGGTGATGGCACCTCGGACCGGGCGCAGCAGCATAACATGAATAAAGATGCATATATCGAAAAATTTATCAAGGCCCCGCAGTTCACCAACACGGGCGAAGTGGCTGTTTTTCTCGAGAATGAAAACGCTGTCCGATCTTTCCTCTCGGGCGCCATGAGGGATATCATTGACAGAACACGGGGAAACGCCAGTGCCGGCGCCACGGTGAGCCTCCCGAAATGGAAAGTTGAAAGCGTTGAACTGCCCGTCTTCGCCGATAAGTTCGCCTTCTATGATTATTTCGAAAAACGCGGCTCCCTTGAGTGGCAGAACATTCTGAAAGAACGTCTCGTGAGCAAACTCAATGAGTACGTTCTCTCTTCGAAATTCAGGCTGGAAAATGATCCTACTCTCATGGATCGGAATAAAATTTCCCAATTCATGGATACCCTGAATCAGAAAATTCCCGACATAGTGATCTGGGAAGTGAAGGTGCAGAATAAAATACTAAAATGAGATCTTCTCATAGTATCCGTCCAGAACCCCCAGGCCGGTGATTATATCCTTCTTCCAGGTAAAATCGAATGCCAGCCCCTTCTCGCTCTGCCCGGGATAGATGTACACAAAAGTAAGTCGCGATGTGGGAATTATATCCATGACTTCTCCTGATTCGATACGCCGAACGGTGAGTCCGCCCCTTTTATCAAGGCCGATCTCGATGAACCTGTTCTTTTCATTGTTTTTATAAACACCGGTAAATTCTTTCAATTCCTCTCCCACGGGAATGCCGGGATTGAATCCCCGGGGATCCATGTCACTGTCACTGAGAAGCGCAGTGAGTTTCAGAAGACGCCCTTTCAGTCCCCGGTAAAAAAGATTGAATTCATCGCTGTCGTGATCAGGCGTATCGCTGATAAAAACATATCCCACTCCCAGGGTGGGGAAAAGCTGTATCCATCCACCGGAACCGTTCCAGAGCGCAGCATGGTTCATTGAATAGGGCCTGTCATCGATAGTCCATACCCGCCATGAAATCCCGCGATACTCATTATATTTTACCGGCGGAGAATCCAGCGTTCCCGAGAAAATTTCATTGAAGGTCTTTTCCGAGACAAAGGTGTGAAAGCGGGTGCTTCCCCGGTTCAGCATCATGGCCGCGTATTTTGCCAGGTCGTCGATGGTGCATTGCAGGCCGCCCGATGCAACCATGGTTTCCGGTGCCAGGGAATCCTTCATACCCAGCGGCTCCAGGAACTGTTCAGTGATATATCGGTGCAGGGGCATCCCCGATACATGCTCGATTATGCGCCCTACCACGATGTAGCCCTGGTTGGAATAATAAAAACGAGATCCGGCGGGATACCGCTGGTACGGATATAACCTGCCAGGCCCGCTGAAATCATTGACAATACCCGATGTATGGGTCAGAAGATCACGCAAAGTAATCTGGCGCGTATTCAGTCGACTATTTTCCAGGTACGCCGGAAAATAGTTATTCACCGGTTCATCAAGGGTCATTTTACCACGCTCAACAAGCTGCAGTGCTGCCAGAGCCGTAAAGGTCTTGGTGAATGATGCAACGCTGTAGCGGCGCTTTTCCGACGTATTGACAAGATTTCTGTGCCATACTGCTCCATCCTTTATAACAACCAGAGCAGCCGATGGAATAAATGATCCATTGACATAGTCGCGCATCCACCGGTCAATGGAATCCCGTTCGTCTATTATGGATTTATCATGGTCCTTCTTTTCCCGCTCCACGACGGCGCGGTCATAGGAGCCTGCCAGGTAATTCATATCCATTACCGGCAGTTTCGGATTATACAGGAAGGGAACAAGTATTGTCCCCAAGGCTGCTGAAATCTTTATGGAATTCAATCTCACACTCCCGGGCACACCTGCCCTTTTTGCAATAGAGAATATAATAAAGATTTCTCCGATCGGCTATAGGGGGAAATTCCTACAATTGTGTAAGGGAATAAGATGATGGAAGATATTGGTCATATACATATTCTTTTACATCGAATCAGTGCATGTAAATATGTATAGACAAACATTTGTTATATACAAATACAAATTAAAAAGAGGTTACGGCATAAGGCGGTAATATCCCGAGGTGAGGGCCAGGCCCACAACGCGGTTATCCTGCCAGACAAAATTATGCAGGACATTTCCCTGTCCCATAAGCAGCCTGTTGGAGGTGAAAGCATGGAGCTGCCCGGGCGGACTTGACAGGGAACTGAGGAGAGCCTCATCTTTGAACCAGATTTTTATTTTTTTTCCCGTGAGTATGTTTTCATAGGTGCCGGCGTACCACTGAAGTTGCTCGGCCGTCAGTGAAGGCCAGCGGCTGCAGAGAGCGGGTTCCCCTTCGGCAGCCCGGACCAGGTTCCTGAGTCTTCCCGTCAGGCTCTGCCGCCAGCTCATGAAGGCCGGGGTCAGATGGTGCGGGGGATTGCACAGGTATATAAGAGCAATCTTCCTGGCGGGAAAAACCTGTATCGCCGATGACTCACCGTACCATCGACCGGCCTTGTAATAGCTGTCCACCCTGCCCTTTACCGTGATGACCTCCCAGCTCAGGGAATAATGATAATCAACTTCGGTCCGCGGCAGTTCTACCTGAGGCGCCAGCATTTCATGAAAGGAAGTATCGGAGAGGATATGCTTCCCTCCATAACGTCCCCTGTTGATAAGCATCGTTGTATACTTTGCCAGATCCCGCAGGGTCGTGACAATACCCCCGGTACCGTTGGAACCCTTCGCCGAGGTCGCCTCCATACCCAGGGGATTAAATATATATTTCTTTAACAATTCATCATAGGGAATTCCCGTAGCGCTCTCCAGAACGGATTTTGCCACGACATACCCGGCATTGTTATACGCGTAACATAGTCCCGCCGGATTCTTCTGCCTGGGGAACTGGATAGTGCCCCCGCCCGCTGAAACAGTACTATATGCATCACCGGCCGTGGGCATGCCTGACAGGTGGGCCAGCAGATCTCTGACAGTCACCATGCGGGAACCCAGTTCATCCCGTTCTATTTTCACATCAGGAAGATATTTCCGGACCGGATCATCGAGAGACAGTACACCCTCTTCAGCAAGCCTGAGGGCCAGGACAGCGGTAAAGGTCTTGGTAAGGGAAGCGATACCCATGGGCGTATCCAGATCGGCATTGACACCGCTGTGGAAGATGAAGGTTCCATCACGGACAACACCGGCGACAACGGCCGGAACCACCGAAGGGTCCCGCCCCGATCGGAGCCACTGAGAAAAAGAATCGCCGCCTTCGCCGTAGACTTTCCTGAATTCACCGTTCGTATCACGGGCTGTATGCATAGAAAAAATGTCATCGCTATAATCGGCATCATCGTCCATAACCGTCGTGGCAGGAGAATATCGTACCTGGGCCATGAGAAAAACCGATACCAGGGCAGCAACGGCGGCAATAAAGGGCAGAATCCTTTTATTCATGAGTATGTGTATGTCCTATCAATGATTTTCCCGTTGCAGAATTTACATACGGCCAGGTAAAAAAAATGTCCGCTTATTTTCCCATGATTTTTACGACAAACAAAACGATATTGGTGAAACCGGAGCGGATATATGTACAAATTTGAATTACTGAATAGTATCATGCAAAATATCGCAAAAATTAGCAAGTCCTTTTTTAATATTAGAATTGACTCCCTCATGAGGCAATATCCATATTCTTACTATGACTGGAGCCGTCAAGTATCATATCCATAGGAAACCGGGCTGCGAAGCGCAGTCCCCGGCAGGGCATTACACCGTAAAAGAGGAACATACCGCGGAACTCGAAGAGGGTACCCTCCTGTACGTTCTGGCCGAGGCTGTCTCCGGCAGTGTCTGCTGCGGAGCCGGCACAATCCGGTATATTTTCGTTCCGGGCTGGATACGGGACCGCGCAGTGGCCACCGACGGAGACGGGAACGCCGTGAGTACTGTTGTTCCCGTAGACCGTGATAAAGAGAGTAACAAAATTATTGATTTTCTTTCGGATAAATATCCGACGCTTCAGGTATGCTTCTGGTAACCCCGGCGTTACTGAAATAACGATGATCGATGCATAAAAGAACGCGGGCTTCTTGCGCGCGTTCAGATTTACACGAGGACGGGCTATGGAAAATATTATCAACGATTTCATACAATACCTGCTGCCGCAGAAAGAATCCATACTGTATGTTTTTCTTTTCGCAAGCGCCGTCGTGGAAAACCTTTTTCCACCCATCCCCGGCGACACCATCACAGCCCTGGGAGCATTCCTGGTGGGCACGGGCCGCCTCAACTACCTCATGGTTTACCTCTCCACCACGCTGGGCAGTGTCGTGGGATTCATGTGCCTCTTCTGGGTGGGCAAATTCTTTGAACGGGAATTCTTCATGAAAAAGAATTATTCCTTTTTCTCGGCACAGTCCATTATAAATGCCGAGGAATGGTTCAGAAAATACGGCTATTTCGTTGTAGCCGTGAACCGCTTCGTTCCGGGGATCCGCTCCGCCGTGTCCATTGTGTCGGGTATATCAAAACTCAATTCACTTCGTGTAGCCGGACTGGCACTCATAAGCGCAGCCGTGTGGAATTTCATCTGGATCCAGGTGGGATTTATGCTGGGGAACAACTGGGAAATGGTGAAAATCCGTCTCGGTATAATCCTGAAAAATTACAACATGGCCATGGGAGCCGTACTGTCTGCAGCTGTCGTCATTTATTTCATCATCCGCCTTGTCAGGAAGAAAAGGAATCAGTTGAATAATTCCTGAACCTGCTCATGAGAATGAAAGAGATTATGACGCATATTTCAAGGAAGGTAAAAACAAAAACCGGATGATAGCCGCCGATAAATCCGCTGATGATGCCCCCCAGTCCCGATCCCAGAAACTGAAATGAATTGAAAATGCTCATGATGGAGCCCCTGTCGGTCGTTGAAGGATAGCGCGATACTGCCGAGGGGAGCACCGGAGACAGTATGCAGTGGCCTATATAGAAATAGGCGAAGGATACAAAGAGCGGGATGAGCCCGCTAAACAGAATCGGCAGGGCAATACCCGTAATCTGGAAGAAAAGGGCCACCATGGCTATCTTCCGGGTTCCCTGCGTATCGGCTTTTCTGCCGAAGTAGTACATAAACATTGTTCCGATAACCGCCATGGGCACATATATCTTCCACATGGCCTTTATTTCCATGTTCTCGTTGATAAGAAGCGGCATGATGAAAAACATGCCCGTGAGGCTCAGGTTGCTGAAAAATCCGATAACATTGAGGCGCAGCAGGTCCCGGTGTTTCAAAACGGTCATGAGGCCGCGCCGGTCAACGTGGAGTTCTTCATCGATGACGGGTTTGTCCTCATCCACGTTATTCAGATATTTGACGGTAACATACATGGCCAGCAGGGTCATGCCCGATATTAAAAAGAACAGCACAGGCACTCCCACATGACCGGCGATGAGGGAACTGAAGGAAAACCCGGTAATGACTGAAAGGCCGATGCTCATACCCACATAGGACATGGCCGTTGAGCGGAGATTGATGTTGACTCCTTCGGAAAGCCATGCCATGGTCACACCCGAAACAGCGCCGGCACCGGCGATTGCCCGTGAAATTATCAGCACATAAATGTTATCGGAGAGACCGCAGATGAGTGTTCCCAGAAAATAGACCGCAAGCCCGGCAAGAACCGTTTCCTTTCTGCCGATGCGGTCGCTGATCCTTCCCATGGGTATCTGGAAAAGCATTTGGGCTATACCGTAAATTCCTACGGCCAGACCGGCAAGGGGGCGTGATGCATCGGCAATTCCCGTGGCAAAAATGGAGAAAACGGGAATGATCAGGGAAGTTCCCATCATCCTGATGGCAAGAAGAAGGCTGATACCGCCGATGAGTTTCTTTTCCTGGATAGTAAATGACTGCATACGCAAAATACCGATCGGGCAACACTGTGTACTTAAGAACTATTTGTAAAGATATTTTTAAAAATAGAACTAGGTGATATAATCTGGAATCAGTTCATAAATTTAATGCCCTGTAATTAAATTGTTATTGATTTGTCATGCACATGATACGTATTTACTCTTAACAGAGCGGTTCATGCTGACAATTGCATCGGTCTCTCCTGGACCGGTTAAAACAGCCGGATACCGTTAGTCCGAAAAAGAGGTATTATCATTAATACGGAAAATAAACTCACGGCGCTCCGGGACATTATTGCCTCTTTTAAAAAAGCGGTGATCGCCTATTCCGGCGGTGTTGACAGCACCTTTCTTCTCCGGGTGGCCCATGATGTCCTTGGTTCTGATGCCGTGGCCGTCACCATCGATTCACCATTGACACCGGCACTTGATATGACCAGGGCCCGTACCGCCATAGAGCAATGGGATATCCCCCATCACACTCTTTTCATCGACCTGCTCGCCGACGAAAAGGTGCGGACCAATCCCCATGACCGGTGTTATCACTGTAAAAAAGAAATATTTTCAGCTATCATTAATTTTGCCCGGGAAAGGGGAATTGACGCGATTCTGGAAGGCTCCAATGCCGATGATGTCCATGATTACCGCCCCGGCATGAAGGCCCTGGAGGAACTGGGCATCCACAGTCCCCTGAAAGAAGCAGAGCTTTCCAAGAATGAAATCCGTCTCCTGGCGCGGCAGATGGGTCTTCATAACTGGGACACGCCTTCCGCTCCCTGCCTGGCTACACGTATCCCCCATGGTACGCCCATAACCGTTCAGGCGCTAAAACAGGTTGACAGGGCCGAGGAACTGCTTCATACTATGGGAATAAAGGAAGTGCGCGTCCGTGTTCACGGAGACCTGGCCCGCATCGAAGTTCCCAGGGAAGCGATGCCTTTTTTTATCAGCGAAGAACATAGTGCCCGAATATCGGCGGAATTCCGCAAGCTGGGATTCCGGCATATTGCACTCGATATAGGCGGATACCGCATGGGCAGCATGAACAGACCAACTGACGGGGAAAATGAATGATATGGATAAAGAGCGGCTGAAAAACCTTCTGGCAAATGTACGTGATGGAAAGACGAGTATCGACGATGCCCTCCTTTCCCTGAAATCGCTCCCCTTCGACGACCTGGAATTCGCCAAGGTAGACCACCACCGGGCCATCAGGCAGGGCCAGCCCGAAGTTATTTTCTGCCAGGGGAAAACCACTGAACAGATCCTGGCGATAGTGGACCGCCTCATTGCCCACCACAATATCATCATGGCTACGCGCGCCACGCGGGATGTCTATGAGGCGGTAAAAACGCTCCACCCATCGGCTGAATATAACGCCGATGCCCGTATCATCATCGTTGGCAAAAAAAGTATGGAGCAGGGCAAGGGGCTCATTCTGGTTATAACGGCCGGAACATCGGATATTCCCGTGGCCGAGGAAGCGGCACTGACGGCCGAAACCATGGGCAACCGGGTTGAACGCCTCTTCGATGTGGGAGTATCGGGCCTGCACCGCCTCTTCGCACACATGGATAAAATAAATGCGGCGAAGGTTATTATCGCCGTGGCCGGCATGGAAGGGGCTCTGCCCAGCATCATCGGCGGTCTCGTCGATGTCCCGGTCATTGCCGTCCCCACCAGCGTGGGATACGGCTCCAGCTTCAACGGTCTCTCGGCCCTGCTCACCATGCTGAACACCTGCGCACCGGGTATCACCGTGGTCAACATAGACAACGGCTTCGGCGCCGGATATTTCGCCGGCATGATAAATCACTGAGGCGGCACTGCATGAAAATCGCATACTTCGACTGTTTCTCCGGCATAAGCGGCAATATGATAATCGGTGCGCTCATAGATGCTGGCCTGGACCCGGCCATTCTGGAAGCGGAGCTGAAAAAGCTTCCCGTGGCGGGATACAGCCTTTCCGTAAAAAAGGTTCTGAAAAACGGCATCAGCGGCACTCACTTTTCCGTCATCACCGATGAGCATCATTCCCACCGTTCACTGTCACACATAACGGGCATAATAAACGACAGCGGCCTCGATCCATGGGTTAAGGAACAGGCTCTGGCCGTATTCACCGATATCGGTACCGTTGAGGCGCGGATACACGGCGTCCCCGTCGACGAGATTCATTTCCACGAGATAGGCGCCGTGGATTCCATCGTGGACATCACGGGCGCCATGATCGCCCTGAAGGAGCTTGATATCGCCGTTGTGGAATCCTCGGCGGTCCATCTTGGTTCGGGTTTCATAAAAACACAGCACGGTCTCCTGCCTGTGCCGGCACCTGCCACGGCTGAGCTTCTCAAGAGCATCCCTGTTTTTTCAAAAAATATCGAGGGCGAGCTCACCACTCCCACGGGAGCCGCCCTCATCGTACATCTGGCCCGGCGCTTCGGCCCCATTCCCGCCATGAAAATTCACCGGACAGGCTACGGTGCGGGGACACACGATCTTCCCATCCCGAACCTGCTCCGCGTCCATATCGGCGAAACGCAGGAAAGCGATATTGATACCGACGATATTCTCGTCATGGAATGCAATATCGACGACATGAATCCACAGTACTACCAGCACATCTTCCAGACCCTTCTGGACCGGGGAGCCCTTGATGTTTTCATAACGCCCATCATCATGAAAAAGGGACGCCCGGCGTCACTCCTTACCGTGCTCTGCACGCAGGAGAACGCTGAAACTCTCCAGGACATACTCTTCCGGGAATCCACGACCTCGGGCATACGCATACATGCAAGCTCCAGGAAAATATTGAAGCGCTCCTTTGTTAAAATTGAAACGAAATACGGAATCGTCAGCGTAAAGGTCCATGAAAAGGACGGTGAAGTCATCACAATAGCACCGGAATATGAGGACTGCCGCAGGATAGCCGAAGAAAAAAATGTCCCGCTGAAAGAGGTCTGCCGCGAGGCGCTCCAGGAAGCTCCTAAATATATATTTTAAAAAAATCGTTTACAATTCAATTACTTCTTTACATAATATAATATATACACTAGAGATATAATTAATTACATATTTTTTTATAAAATACTTTACAGGAATCAAGGCTTATTATTCTTGGCTTTATCTGATAAACAAGGACCAGCTGTTTAAGTTATTCATTTCGTTTTAATTTTTCCCGATATTAATTTATGATATTATATTAATAGTACTAGTATATTTTCCCAGGGCCCAACGATGAAAGATTACAATAGTATGCTCGCCCAGTATATGGAGCGGATTTCAACCTATCTCAATGACACCCTATCCATACCCAAAGAGTGGCACTACACACAGGAAGACTTTGACGAGATACTGACCTGGGACAGGGAATCTGCTAAACATGTCTGGATAAAGCTGGAAAAACGCATAAAAGCTAATTTATGTTCAGGTTTAAACTTTCGCCTCTGCCCTTTCTGCACCAAAAACAGCTATGATCATCGGATGACTCGGCCCAACAGGGTCAATCCAGCGTGCCGCGAATGCGGATATGGTAAAAGACATGGCGTCTGCACCCTCTTCAATAAGAAGATAAGTGAATTTCAGAAAATCCTCGAGACCTTCAAGCTGGACCGCGTCGACATCAACAGAACCTTATCCAACCATTTCTACTGTTCGCTTGTCGAAGAAATCAAAGAAAATGCCCTGAGCATGATAGACAAAACCAGGGACAGGGAAAAAGCCAAATTATCAACTTCCGCTTAAGAATCTTCTGCATCCCTCTTACTGACAGGCTTCCCTTTGATTCTTATAACTGTCAGATTTTCAGACAAATTCATCAAAATCATTTTCAATACATACTATTGTTACTCTTGTCCTAATTGGCTAAAATTCAGACTATTAATTTCCACTCTCTATTGACTTCCTGATTCAATTAATATATATTCATACTAAGAACGAACGTTCGTTCTTAGTGCTCAGGGGAATTATATGGAAGACCGGAAAAAACTGATAATCGATACGGCAAAGAAACTTTTTTCAGAAAAAGGCTATTCCGCCACGGGTCTCAGGGAAATCGCCGATACGGCAGGTGTATCAATAGGTAATATTTATAATTATTTCCATAACAAAGAAGAAATCTTCAACAGCATCATGGATCCGGACAACCTGATCGAAACCTTCCCTGATTTCGGTGCTATGATAAACAAGGATTTTCCTTTTAACCTGGATGAAATTATCCTCGCCATGAAAGAAGTCATCGACCAGAACATTGAAGAATACCGCCTCATCTTTATCGACCTCATCGAGCTGCAGGGTAAAAACACCAACCGTGTCCTGGAAGCCATCATCAACCTAGCCAGTACTGTTTATATTGACAAGGTAAAGAATGATTATGCTGGAAGGAGTATCAGGCCCATAGACTACGAATACCCCACCAAGGTCTTTGTCATATGCATCGTTGCCTATTTCATCATATCTAAAATTCTGCCGGCGGCAAAAACCGACTCCATGAATGACCAGGAACTATCAAAAAAGCTGGCCGACGTACTTCTCCACGGGATAGTGTCATCATGAATATACCACGGTGCAGCACATCACGTTTTTTATTCTCCTTGACGCTGCTCTGGCTCGCGATGTTCATAATGTCAGCTCCGTTCTCTTTACCGGGCAGCACGGCCTCGGCCGCTGATATCATTCTTAAAAAGAAACCGCCGGTACAGGCCGAAGAGGATGATACGGATGGCGATGAAGATGAACCTGCATCACGGGAGTCCTCGAACGGGAATAGTGAATTGCAGGGCTTCATAGAATATGAAAATTTCACCGGCACCTATCCCCATCAGGCCTTCCGTGATATAGTCAAGAAAAATGAAATACGGAATAATGTATCTTTTCGCACCGGATCTGATAACTTTTATTTTGCCATGAATTCCAATATCTATATACACGACTATGCTCATGACCCCGCCGTATACCGTAACGGCACCACACGGGGATCGTCCTTTGAAATAAATTTTAATAAACTATATTACAACGCCGAATTCAGTTTCGTCCGCCTCAGAGCCGGGAACCAGATTTATCAATGGGGGACGGCTGATGTCTTCAATCCCACGTCCTACTTCAATCCCATGGATCTGCGGGAGGCCCTGTTCAAGGACCAGGATGAACTCCGCCAGGGAGTACCTTCCCTGTCGTCCCTTTTTTTCATCGGCGATGATACGCTGGAGCTGGTTATTGTACCCCTCCATGTCCCTGCGCTTCTGCCGGAAAAAAATACATTCTGGGAGCTGCGCTACGAGGAAGAGGGATATCCCATCAACATTGCCGCGTCACGACCCATGAAACCGGATATTAAAAATGTCGCCGTAGGACTGCAGTACTATAAAAATATTCTCAGCACCGATGTTAACATCAGTGCTTATTATGGTCCTGACACGGAACCCCTTTTCAGGCCCATTGGCACCATCGCCATACCCAACGAGCCCCTTGCGGTCGATGTGCATCCCGAATATCATACCACCGTAAAAACCGGCCTTGCACTTTCCCGGGGCTGGTATGATTTCGTATTCCAGTTCGAGATGGCTTACAGTCCCCTGAAAACCGGCGTTGTAGACCAGGATTATTCGGGCGGACAGATACCGCAGTTTCCCTTCGAAACAAGGACCTTTCACGCCCTGTACACTACTGCAGGGTTTAATTACATGATCCCCATGACTAAATTTTTCGAAGGGCATGAAGGTGATTCAGTGCTGACCATGGAATACAGCAGGCCGACCTTTTTCTCACACAACATAATGGATCCCATGCTTGGCGACATCCTCGTCATTCGCATTGAAGACACCTTTATAAACGGCCGTCTCAAGGTTCTGGTGACGGGCATCGTTGATATCACTGAAAAAGGAACAATCATAATGCCGGAAGTGCAGTACCGCTTTCCCATGGGCCTGTCCATCAATGCGTCCTATGCCTTTATTCATGGACGCGAGAGAAGCATGATAGGGCTGTATACCGACAATGATTTCATCAGGATGAGGGTTCGTTATGAATACAAAATGTAAACCAACCCATCTTCTTATACTGCTTATGACGATGATGATCAGCGCCTGCGGTATAGACTCACCTGCATCGGTAAACATTTCCGGCACCGTATCAGTCGATACGGCCGAACCTGTCACCGGCCCGGTATTTCTTCTTTTCACCGATACGGCCGACTTTGAAGCTATCAAGGCGCATCCCCTTGATCATGTCATCACCATGATAACCTGCCCCGATAACGGCTCCTATTCCCTTGATCTCTCGGAACACGGCGTGCGCAGAAACGACACGGTGTACATCACGGCTATCCTCGACATAAATTATAACGGAGGAGTTCCTTACCCTGATCCGGGAGATTATATCGGCTTCTATATAAACAATGAGACCATGCAGCCCTCCCGCACCATGCGAAACGATAATCGCAATATCGATATAACGATCAACCGGCTTATCTATGATTACCAGGCATCCATCGAAGGCACTATAACCAATTCCCTCACCGGGACGGTCACTCTCATTGCCTATGCCGGCAGCGTCGACTCACTCGACATTACGTCACTGGACATGGACAAAATAATGGGATACGGTACAGTGGACAAGACAGGGGAAAGCGTCGATTACACCCTTGATATAATGCCCTTCGGCAGAAATATCCCCATGGATGATGTCTATGTCTTCGCTCTCTTCGACCTGAATAATGACGGCATTCCCAATGCCGGCGACGCCCTGGCCTTTTATGCCGACGGAACCACTGGCGTGCCCCTGCAGTGTATAATCATCCAGGGTCCCAATGTCGGTATTGACATCACGGGACAGATGGAACTCATGTCCTCTTCGGGCTATGCCATGACCATCGACGGCTACTTTGAACCTCCCCAGGGATATGATTCATCGTCCAGGCCGGTATTCATCATGATCGCCCGCACCGATGATCCCGGCGCACTTTTTACCGATCCTCTCAGTGTCGTCAAGGCCTTCAAAAAACTCGATCCCGGCATGAGCAGCTTCAGCGTCGATCTTTCCTCAACAGACCTCCAGCCCGGAGACGAAGTCATGGTCATAGCGCTCTGGGACAGGGATTATTCGGGCGGTTTCCCCAGCCCGACACCGGGCGACCTGGTGGGATATTACCAAAATACCGATATTGACAACTTCGCATTCACCATTGCCCTGACCGAAAGCGGTCCCAACACGGCCTATCACCAGGCCTCAGGCGACTGGAAGTTCCAGCTCAATAAAATCATGTATAACTACGACACCACGGTGGAATTTCAACTCGATCCTTCATCGCGGCCAGCGGGCATGGTTGAAGGAAATTCGCTCATCTGCCTGGTCGTTCATGACGACGGCGTCAACAACCTGACGCGTAACATCGATGATATTAATTACGTCACGGGCATGGCATTGCTGCCTTATGTGGCTGATCCGAATCACCATTACAACTTTCCCCTTTTCGCTGCTTTAGACGAACGCATTGCCGTTACCCTGGCCATGAATTCCTATGTCTATGTCCTGTATGACCGCGATAACAACGGCATGCCATCGAGCGGCGATGATATCGCCGCATACTGGGAGAGCAACCTTTCCACCTTCTATATAAAATTGCCGAAAAAATTACAAATCACCAGTGATGAGAATAATTTTTTACTGGGAGCCGACGATGGTACCAAAGACCCCTATGGAGTCAGGTTCATTGGACAGACCTATTAATTGAAAAGGAGACGCACACTTTATGATGAATCGAATTCTGGACTTTGTCATCAGACGCCCCGTGATAGTCATCGTCGCAATTATTGCCATCACTATATACATGGCCCTTGGTATTTTCAAACTGCAATTTGAAAACAGCCTGGAGGTTATGATGCCGAAAAAGGACGCCGAATATGTCCTGAATGAAAAGACCAAGGCCATGTATGGCAACAACGGCAATTTTATCATCATGACCGTGTCATCAGAGAATGCCATGACTCCGTCATTTCTTCACTCCTTTGACCTCTTTCATACCGACATAGAAGAATATGAGACATATGATGAAGAGAAGGAATCATCGCGGCTCCGCCGCTTTGTTGAAGCAGCCGGGCGTGGAAACCTCAGCCTTCCAACTCTTCGTGAAACCTTTCGCGACGACCAGCCCTTTGTCCGCACACTGGAAAGGAAATGGAAAAAACTTTTTGCCGATTCCGATTCTCTTTCAGCCCGACAAACGGAAAAACTAAAGAAGGATATCCTGGCCTCCCAGGCCATGAAGAAAAAACAGCTCATTGATGCCATTCTTTCGCCATACACAGCCCAGGACCTGACAGGGAAAGATGATACGCTGATCACATATAAACTCATAGACCGCGATGAAAACAATCGCCGGATTATTCCTTCAACAAAAAAAGAAATTGAAATCTTCGGCAACAGGCTCCGGAACAATCCTGCCTTCGATCGGGGCATTTTTGTCCTGGACCGCGCAACGGGCAGTATCACCGATTTCAGTATCCTTATCCGCCTCATCAACGGTGAACTGGACTACACCCTGTCCGATGATCTGCAGGAAATTGCCGCGGGATATCCCGAACTGCATATAAATATTAACGGCATACCCTATGTAAACACGCAGATAAATCATTACATGCAGAGAGACCTGAAAACCTTTCTTCCCCTGACCCTGATTTCGATTCTCATAATTTTTTTCCTCAATTTCAGATCTCTGAGGGGTGTCTTTCTCCCCTTTCTTTCCATGAACTTTGCCGATATCTGGATCATGGGCCTCATGGGACACCTGGGTTTCAAGGTCAGCGTCATGGGCGTCTGCATTCCGCCCCTCATGCTGGCCGTGGGGAGCTCCTATTCAATACATCTTCTGAATCAGTATTATATTGATTTCAATTTAATCACTGCCGGTGACAAACGACAGGGAATACGGTCATCCATGTCTCACATCTCTCTCACTGTTATCCTGGCGGGATTCACCACGTTCATAGGATTTCTCATGCTCATGACCAACGGCGTATATGCCTTGAAGGAATGGGGTATTTTTTCCGCCATCGGCGTCCTTTTTGCCGTGTTTATATCCATAACCTTTATCCCGGCCATGCTGGTTCTTCTTCCGATAAAAGCTCCTGCAAAGCGCCGCCAGATTGAGACAGGTGATACTGAAATCCGCTTTCATGGTTTTATTGATAAAATCATTTATTTCTTTACCTGGCTTTCCATCCATCACTATAAAAAGGTCCTGGCCGGCATGTTCATAGTCGTTATATTCGCCATTGCAGGGACGTTCCGCATCATTGCCGAAACATCGATACTTGCCTATTTCAAAGAAGGAAATCCCATCCTCACAAGCACGTATGAGATAGGGAAAAAATTCGGCGGCTCCTTTGGCATTAATATTCTCATTGATTCAGGCAAAGATAACGGTGTACTTGAACCGGACTATCTCATCCTCATAGACAAAACAAGGCAGTGGCTCGAATCTGAAGAGAACAAGGATATTAATATCGGTCGTACCGATGCCTTCCCCGATTTTGTTAAAACAATGAACCTGGCCATGAATAATAATGACAAAAAATTCTACTCAATACCGGAGAAGCGTTCTATTATAGAAGGGTATATGCTCATGTTTTCCGGCGATGATGACAATGATGACGGCCGGATTGACATCTTTGAACCCTATGTCGATCACAAATTCAGAACGGCTAACATCTTCGCGCGGCAGTGGGAACGGAACGGAGCAATGCTCAGTACAGCCCACCTGGTCCACTCCATAAGCCGCATTGAAGAATACCTGGACAGTAATCTGCCCCCGGGATACTCCTATAAGATAACCGGCGAACCTAAAATTATGGTACGCCTCATGTATTATATCGTTATGGGCCAGATGATGAGCCTGGTCTTTAGTCTCGCCGTTGTCTGCTTCATTGTTATCCTGTTATTCAAGAATATAGCGGCAGGACTCACCGCCCTTATCCCCATCAGCCTTGCCGTCATCTTCAATTTCGGCATCATGGGCTGGTTCGGCATCCGCCTCGATACGGCCACGGCCATCATCGCCTCCATAACGATCGGCATCGGCATCGATGATACGATTCACTTTCTCAACAATTTCCGTCATTACCGGAGGCAGGGATTAACCGTTGATGAAACGATCACAAAAACACTCGCCATTGCCGGACGGGCCATTATCTATACATCCCTGGCCCTCATATTCGGGTTTCTGGTTCTGACTGTTTCCAATTTCAAACCTATTGTACTTTTCAGTTTTCTCACGGCAGTGACCATGGTGGCCACAACCATCGGCGCTCTGTTGGTTCTTCCTTCGGCCATCAAGGCCACGGGAATAACACTGGAGGAATCCCAATCCGATTCCCCGATATGGAAATATCTAGATCTAAGCAGATTTTTTAGTTATGAAGAAAATGACTGATAAAAGGAGGACTTCCATGTTTCGAAAAATTATTTTTTCTTTAGTTGTTCTTGCCGCTTCCATTCAGCTTGTCTTTGCTCTCACAGGAAAGGAGATCATGGAAAAGAGCGAAAAACTCATATCGGCAAAAACGGCCCGTAGCACCATCCACATGACCATTTACAAGGGAGATGAGATTCTGAATCGGGAAATGAAGGTCATGGGACTGAAAATGGGCGGCAGCGAAAAGGCCCTGATTGAGTTTCTGACGCCGGTCAACATGAAAATTCTCACCTTTTCGGAAGGCGGCGACGACCAGCAATGGCTTAAGCAAAAGGATATGAAGGTAAAAAAAATCGTTTCCGGTGACCGGAACAAGGCCGTGGTCAATTCTCACTTTTTCTACGAGGATCTGAAACCCCGAAACATCAATGACAGCACCTACACTCTTGCGGGGAGCGCCATGGTGGAATCATTCGACTGCCATAAGATAGAGGCCTCCCCTAAACCGGGAAAAAGCGTCTATGACCGGGCAATTTTCTATGTACGGAAAAGTGATAATTTTATCATCCAGACTGACATCTACTACAAGGGGTTCCTGTACAAACGGCTCATCAATTACAATATTGAAAAAATTAACGGCGTACTCACGCCCAGGAAATCCGTCATGTACCGCCTGGAAAAAGACGGGTCGAACCTTGGAAAGACCGTTCTGGAAATTAAAGAGGTTGTGTATAATGATCCGGGCATCACGGAACGTGATTTCAATAAAAGCAGGCTGTAATAAACAAAAAGGGGAGTATGCAAACTCCCCTTTTTTTATACTTTATTAATTGTTTGATGCATGTCATTGATTATTCCTGAAGATTCAGCTCCCACTTTCCTTTCAGTTTGCCATGTAGATCCCTGAATTTCGCCTCTTCCAGAATACCGAAGCGTTCCAGAACCATTTCATCGCAGTAGAAGTAATAATATTTTTTATCATCTATACCGCAGAGCATGTTGGCAAGGTAAACACTGAAGGCCAGATCTCGAAACTGCTCTGAAGAACTATGAGGGGCGTGGTGATACCGGATTGCCTCCACGAGATAATCGGGAAAATTCCATTTTTTTGCAATAAGCTCTCCGATCTGGGAATGACTGATACCGATGGAGATCTCCTCCATGACCGTGGAAGTGATGATCCGCCTGTTTTTAATTGTCGTTGCCACCTTCTCCACCAGTTCCAGGTTGGTAGCCAGCAGTACAATTTTCCCCAGGTCATGCAGCAGTCCCGCCATAAAGGCATTATCTCCCAGTCCCGGTTTTTTCAGCATGAGTCCTATATTGCGTGCGTAGAAAGCCGTTTTTGTCAGGTGCTTCCATATCTCTTCAAAGCTGGCATAGCGTTTTTCCAAAATGCTTCTGGCATTGCTGGCCACCAGAATGGCATTGACGTTTTTCAGTCCGATCGTTTTAACGGCCTCCAGGACAGTCTCAATTCGTTTCCCTGGAACAAAGCCGGCTGAATTGGATAATTTAATTACGTCGGCAGCCAGTGCCGGGTCCATGAGAATTTTATCCGAAATAATCTCCATGGTTGAATCGGGACTGTTGCAGAGATTGAGGAGACGAATAATATTTTCCGGGAATGTGGGAATCCCCTCCACATCAGAGACTATTTCATCGCGTATTTTTGATGTGATCTGAGGCGGGCGAAGATCTCTGGGAACAAAAAGAGTAGTCTTTGTTTCAATTCCATTGGTAGTGACCGTAAAGGTTTTGGGGTCGATTCCCATATTCTTCAGGAAAAGAATGGTGAGCACAATGCCCAGGCCGGCACCCTCGGTATCATCTTCAATCTCGTCATAGGCATCGGAGAAATCATTATACTGGAGAGCCTTACTGATACGGAGGTTTATCCGTTCCAGTTCTTCCGTCAGGATGGGCGTATTGTTATTAATCACTACATGCAGGTTTTGATCATTCCTTGAAAAATCGATTTTTACATAATAATCACTGTTTTTCAGATCCTTTTCTATGGCATCAAATTCACCAATCACCTCTTCTTTGAAACGGGCCATGCCCTCTTTATAACCGGCCTTGTCCTTGATATCGAGGTTATTCTTGATGAAAAACACCCTTTTGGCATTGGCTTTCATGGCATTGACAACCACTTCCCTGAGTATGGTTATCATACTGTTCAGGAGATAGATGTGATCCATTTTTGCCAGTTCTTTGGCCATGATGCTGTTGATGAACATGAGAAGTTCATTATCGGCATAGGCAAATTTTAGTTCTACCGTTTCGCCTTTCTCTATTTTTCTGGTTATTTCTGTTCTGATTCCCTGGTCCATAGAATTGATTCCTGTACTTGATAACGTATTTTAACGTATAATGACACTTTCAGTCAAGTTTTTAATCATTACAAATTTGAATAGATTCTTGCCACATCACATTCCTGTTAAAAAAAAGCAGAGGTCCTCTTCCGTGGCACACCGGGCAAAAGAAATAATGCGTGGAGAGTACCTCCCGGTCATAATAATCCTCTGCGTGTAATCATTATAATCATCGGCATTAATAAATGATCGCAGAAACAGAATTCTTGGGAAGAGGAGAGCGTTGATAAAAGGCAGTTTGTTGTTCCGGCAGCAGGCCGCGGCAGCACCATCATCAATCATGATAAAATTACCTTTCTTATTAAAAAAAAGACTTATAACATCTCCTTCCCCGCGGTCCAGGGACAAAGGTATTTTGTCGTCGACCTCAGTGTCAATGATATGAAACCTGCCCTGCTTAGACATTTCAGAAAAATCATCGGCACCGGGATAGGAACTGCTTCGAGTGATCTCTTCAAACACCGAAACGGGCATGACAATAGTGTATACATCCAGGAGGAGGGGAAATAAACCTGTTTTGTAAAGAATAATGGCCGAGGAAGCATCAATTATACAGGTCAATCTCTTCTCTGAGGTGTCAGTTTTTTGCCCTGTTCTGCCATGATCTTCCCGTGACATAGGATTATTGCAATCAGTATTTCCTGAATACAGCCGAGAGTTTACCCAGGATCAGAACATCTTTCACAATTATTGGGCTGTAGGCCGGATTTTCAGGAATGAGGTGAATAGCATTACCCTGCAGCTTATATCTTTTCAGTGTAGCTTCTTCTTCCAGAAGAGCAGCTACTATGTCGCCATTCTGTGCTACGTTCTGTTTTTTTATAATAGCGATATCACCGTCAAAAATACCGCCATCCTCCATGGAATCTCCCCTGACTTTCAGGGCAAAATGGTCACCGGACCCGATAAACGACCGGGGAAAACTGAGATAATCTTCAATATTTTCTTCGGCAAGGATGGGAGAACCGGCGGCTATCCGGCCGATGAGGGGTATATTGACCGCGTCTGTGGGAATGACATCGTCCTGGTCAATTACAACAATGGCCCTGGATTTATTCTGTTCTGTTTTGATGAATCCCTTTTTTTCAATGGCCTTAACATGATCATAGGCACCCTTCACCGTGATGCCGAATTTGTCCCCTACCTCCCTGACCGTGGGAGGAAATCCCGACTCGCGGATGGAATCTTTTATGAATTCATAAATATTCTGCTGCTTGTCAGTGAGTTTTTTCTCATTAGTTTTATTTTTCTGGACCATGATTACCACCCTTTATAGAGTTATCGGACAAATCTAAACAGAAAGTTAGCAAACATTAGTTTATGTGTCAAGAAAAAATTTATTGCTTGATATTTTCCTTAATAATCATGGGAATAACTGATTGAAAAAGAAGGCCCGGGATTAATAGTTTTTTGTCTTTGAAACCTGTTAGATGGAGCCATATACTGCTTAAAATTTATTCAACCGTAAAGTATTAATTTGTCCGGCCTGAATAAATAGTAACTAAATTATAAAAAAATAGAGTTTATGAATATTCAGTCCTGCTACAAACTCCTTGATGTTCCTGAAAATGCCTCCAACGAGGCGGTTGCGGCGTCGTTTAAAAAACTTGCGCACAAATATCACCCTGACAAGAACAGAGAAAGAACTGAATGGGCCAACGAGGTCATGACAAAGCTCAACCTCGCCTATTCCGCCATCATGAGCCACCGTTTTCAGCAGGGGATGGAAAACGGTAAAAAAAGTGACCCGGTACAAAAAGAGGAAGCACCGCAGAAAGCTCGGGAAAACAGGCACGCAAAACCGGGGAAAACCCGCATAGAAGAGGAATATCTGATTCAATCATTTATCAGGCTGCGGGAAAATACCAAGGAATCCCTGTATAAATTCTTTCAATTCAGCCTGTATAACCTGGCACGGCGTGAGATGGTGTCAAACCGCGGAACTTACAACAATATTGTCCATTCCCTGAGAAAAAGCTATCATGGCATAGGCAAACTTATTAAACAGACCGATGATAGCGAGCTCCTTGAACATTTCAACACATTTAAAAACATGATATTCAACTTTTACCGGGCCGCGGAATGCCTGAATATCATCGACAGCTATACCAGCCAGTATGAAGTCAATGCCTATCGCTCATATAAACGCGGCGATGACGCCCTCCACCTTGCCCACAAGGAACTTTTTTTTGACCGCCATAACCGCGGAAGGTTTGACCAGGATACAGTTCTGCCGCGGCTTGCCGAGGCTGAACTCATATTTCAGAGAACAATTTTAAATTTTCCAAAATCTGGCTGGCTGGTGGAAACAACCATAAAACTCGAATATGTTCAATCGTTAAAAAATTATATTCAGGTGTTTTTTAATGAATAATTCACCGATACTATAATAAAACCCGAACATATCGAAATCGATTACATGAAAACTTCATATATTATCATATTTTTGCTGATGCTCATGCCTTTATGTATCTTCGCTGAAGATTATGAGTACCAGTATTTTAACGGGGAAAAGGAAAAATATGTTCCCTTCTCCGATTATATCCCACGGGTCCGTCTTCATTACAAAACCGTTCCCCATTATGTAGAAGATTATTATCAGCTCTACGGAATGAAGCAGTATTACAATGAAAACTCACTGCGTAAAAATATAGAACGGCTTAAAACAGCGCTGCAGTGTAAATTTCGCCATCCCTCGGAAGCCCTGGTAAAAGTGGAGTCCGAAAAAGAATATAAAAAATACCGCAAGCTCATGTTTATGCGTATAAACCTGCTCATCATGAGAAACCATATGACCATAGCCTCGCGCTATGATAAACAGAAAATATACTTCTATAACCTGGAATTTTCCAAAGATATCCGCGACAGCCTTGATACGGCGGACCGGTATTACCGTGAGGCCCTTCCCTATTGGAACGAAGCGCGGCGATACGCACACGAGGCCAGCAGGATCAAAATCACCACAGAACTGAGCAGTATGGAATCGGAACGTTCCTCCATCATAAAGAACGATCTTAACTACGAAAAAATTATTACCTCGCACCTTAAAAAGGTGGACACGAAGAAGAAAAAGCTGGATAAATATCTGGCATCGGGTCAATAACTATATTGGAAGGGATATTACCAATCCATGGAAACCAATCCCGTACTCCTGACTATCCAGAACCGACGGTCCCGCCGGAGATATACGGACACAGACCTTAGTTCTGACACCATAACCGCCATTCTTGAGGCAGGACGGTGGGCCCCTTCGGGACTCAATAATCAGCCCTGGAAATTCAGTATTATCAGTAACCGTGAAATAAAGGAAAAACTGGCCACACTGACCAAATACAGCAGAATAATCAAATCCTGCCACACCTGCATCGCCGTTTTTTACCACATCCCTTCAGGCTACAACCGCGACAAGGATGTTATGAGCATCGGGGCCTGCATTCAGAACATGCTCCTGGCAGCTGAATCGCTCCATGTTGGAGCTGTCTGGCTTGGCGAGATATTAAACCGCAAGGAAGAGGTGAACCAGGCCCTTGATATTGATATCCAGCACGAACTTATGGCGATCATCTCCCTGGGATATTCCGAAGAGGAACCGAAAACAGCCAGAAAAAATCTCGATGATCTCATGCTGCGCTCCTACATGGATCAGCCTCCCCATCAAAAATAGCTTGCTATTTTTTATACAAATTCCATATAAAGTTCATCCAATGGCAATGATCCATACAAGCTGAAGGACCGTATGACTAAAAAATTTTTATTGATCAATCCACCCTATCCCCTGGAAGAATCACCATCGCCTCCTTTCGGACTCATGTCTCTGGCCGCATATCTTATCAAGAACAATATTGACGTTATTATCGAAGACTTCGTGGTCGCTCCCTACTCCAGGGAATACATAAAAAACGTCATTGATCGTTATAAGCCCGATCTTATAGGCGCCACGGGCGTTACCATGAATATCAAAAAAGCCCTTGCCATACTGGAAGACTGCCGCGCTATAGTGCCGAAAACACCCACTGTCCTGGGCGGGCCCCATGTCACCTTTGATGCGCAAAATATCCTGGCAGAAAACATTTTTATCGATTATATTGTCCGGGGAGAGGGAGAAGTCACGGCAACGGAACTGATCAAATCTTTGTCCCGTCCTTCAGACCTTGAAAAGGTTGCGGGAATTTCATACCGCAGGGACAATGAGATAGTACACAACATCGAGAGGGAATTCATCCAGTATCTCGATTCGCTTCCCTTCCCGGCCCGGCATTTGTGCAATCTGAACAAGTACAAGGCTCTCGGACTGCCCATAGGAATGATGACGTCGCGGGGCTGTCCTCACCGATGCATTTTCTGCGTGGGACGGCGCATGGTGGGAGGCAAGGTGCGATATTTTTCCGTAGAGCGCGTTGTGGACGAGCTGCAGATGCTTGCCGGCATGGGATTTCGTCAGATCAATATAGTCGATGATCTCTTCACATCGCACAAAAAACGGTGTACTGAAATATGCAACGAGATAATAAACAGAAATATCAAGGTGCGCTGGGGCGCTTTTGCCCGTGTTGATACGATTGACCGGGAACTTCTTTCATCCCTACACCAGGCCGGCTGTACGGTGCTTTGTTTCGGTATAGAAAGCGGAAACCAGGAAATACTGGATACCGTTAAGAAAAAAACCACGCTGGAAATGTGCCGCAAGGCCGTAGCCATGTGCCGTGAAGCGGGAATAGTACCCCTGGCCTCATACATTCTCGGTCTGCCCGGTGAAACCGCCGATACCGTGGGCAAAACAATGGAATTTGCCGGCGGACTGGGCGCGCAATATGGATATCATATACTATCCCCCTTCCCCGGCACGGAGGTGCGGGATAAATGCGCCGAATACGGCATACGCATCTTCCACGATGACTGGGATAAATATGACGCGAATCAGGCAGTGTGTGAACCGGCAGGCATCAGCGGCGGGGAAATTGACGCCATATATAAAAAATTCAACGATGGCCTCGACACGTATATACAATGCGCAATTTCTGAATATCAGAAAGGAACCCCGATGTCCAATGAATTGAACATGGTGGCTGCAGTCAATATTTCCCGAGCCGTTGCGTGGGAGATTATAAAGAATAATATTACCGGCGATCTCAAGTATGGAAATAGCGATAAGAATGCCATAGTTGAAGAACTCGTCAGCCGGCTCGTACCCCTGACATCACTGAGTGAAACTACTGTCAAAAGAGAAATTAAAGCTTTTTTTGAAAATAAATACCTGGTCTATCATGAAGACACTGGTCTGCAATGGTCTTCCTCGATATGATTGGCCCATATTCCTGGTTTCGTATCAATTGTACAAAGGATAAAATCACGTTATGAAACAACGCACGTTCCCGGTTTTTTTCATTGCTCTTCTGATGGCATTACTTTCCACAACAGTCCTGATATCATTGGAACCACTCAATGTTAAAACGTCCCAGATAGCCGTGAAAAAAATATCCGCAAATAGCTACACGCTTTCCTTCCATATCTCCTATGACGATTCATTATCATCCTTTCTTGAAGAATCCTCATTTCTCATGCCGGCGGAAGAAATTTTAATTCACGGCATAGTCGAAGACTCTTCGATTCGTGAACAGGACTTTCTTTTCTCACAGCTAAACATCGATCTTAATGGTGATGGAGACACCCTTGACAGCTACCCCCTGACCCTTAAAGCAGGCACGTATACGCTGGGAAAACAGCATCTGCAGGTCGTCGGTTATCCCTACAGGTATGAGGGCTATACCGGCTTTCAGTATTTCAACGGCGCCAGTCCCCTCACAAACAGAATTACTCCGAAAGGAAAAGAATTTATCGTGTATGCCGTCAGTACCGGAGATAAAAAAATGATCGTGGGATTGAATCTGAAAAATAATGCGGTAACGTTAGAGCAATTCCCCAATCCAGCCGTCCAGATTGCCATTCTGAAAAACCACGAGGATATTTCCAATGAGCCGGGATTTTCCATTGCAGGATCAAAAAATTATACTACTTTTACTAATGAAAAATTGCTGAAAGATCAGGCAGACAGCTGGGTTGCCATAGTCTGGGCAATGCTGCCTGTAAAGCTCACGGAATCGGGAAAAACCGAATTCCAGGCTGAAATATCCCGGATTACTCCTCCCTTTACCGTCATGGCCGTTTTTAACATTTCCCCCGAGAAAAATATACGCCTACGCTCCATCCCCATATACAAGGAAGTGGGAAAATAGGGACGCCCTGTATTATGCGCTCTCACACGTTGAAAAGAAACCGTACGATATCCCCATCTTCTATAATATAATCCTTTCCCTCGGACCTCAGCAGGCCATGATCTCTGACACCATGCTCTGATCCATATTTCAAAAGATCCTCCCAGGACATGACTTCAGCGCGGATAAAACCACGCTCAAAATCCGTGTGTATTTTCCCCGCGGCCCTGGGAGCCGATGTGCCCCGCCGGACCGTCCAGGCCTGGAGATCAGTGGCCGCTGAATAAAAGGATATGAGATCGAGAAGTTCATATCCGGTAGCGATAAGCCTGTCCAATCCCGATTCCTTCAGGCCCATGGCCTCGAGATATTCCCTTTTCTCGTCACCGGGAAGTTCAGAAATTTCCTCTTCCAGTTTTCCGCAGATATAGATAAACCGGGAATGATCGGAATCGGCGAACTCCCTGATTTTATTGAGATGATCTTCGGGCATTTCATTCTCGGCGATATTGGCGCAATAGAGGACCGGTTTATTGGTAATCAATCCGAACTCGGCGGCAATTTTTTTTTCTTCCTCTTCCAGCGACAGGTTTTTCAGGAGTTTTCCTTCGTTCAGGTGGGATAACATTCTTTCGATGACCGATATCCGGTGTGAAGCCTCCTTTATCCCGCTGCGCGTCTGTTTCTGCATCTTCTCATCGGCCCGCTCCAGAACTTCCATGTCCGAAAGTATAAGCTCCGTATTGATAATTTCCATGTCTCGCAAAGGATCAACAGTCCCCGTCACATGAATTATATTCTCGTCGGAGAAACAGCGTACGACATGGATAATCGCGTCGACCTGCCTGATGTGACCCAGAAAAGTATTACCCAGGCCTTCCCCTTTTGAGGCACCACTGACCAGTCCAGCCACATCGATAAATTCAATTTTAGTGGGTATGGGGTTTTTTTTATCCAGAATCCTTCCGATTTCCAGCAATCTTTTATCCGGTACCGGGACTATTCCCCGATTCGGTTCAATAGTGCAGAAAGGATAATTTGCCATCTGTGCGCCGGCACCGGAAAGGGCATTGAAAATCGTCGATTTACCCACATTGGGAAGCCCGATTACACCACAATTAAATCCCATCTTTTTCCTCCACCTGTCAGTACAATGAAATCGGTGATAAAATTTTATGTAAAGCAGTAAAAAAATCCATTTAAATTAATAAATTGACATTCATGGATAAACATTGATTGTTGTATAAAATAAATTAAATACCCCGAATGAAATGCTGATCCAGAGTATTCTTACATTTTCCATCAACATCCTATTTTATGCCACTATTGTCATAATAATACTCGCTATTTTGTACTTTAATATCCGCATCGCAAAATTAATCCTGCTTAACTGTGTAACGTTGCTGTTGTTCATTATACCCTATTTTCTGCTATTCAATAATTTTTATGAATTCACCGCTATTCCTACAGTTGCGGTGGTAGGCCTTCTCATCCTTCCCATAACATATACCTGGATGATATTGTACATATATAATCTCCTGGATGATTACAGCCTTTTTCCCGCTTATATCGCCATTATATCAGCACTTTTTATCCTGGTAATATTCCCTGCCCATACTATTAAAATATTGTCCATTCTTCATTTGATGCTCTGTGCCTATATTATATATCTGCTTTCCGTCGTGAACCTGAATATATCTTCCCGCTTCCTTATCGCCGTGCAGGTGCTCACCTGCATTAATATCATACTGTCTTTTTTTAATTCCGATGCAATTCACTTCATTACCTCTCCGGCTCTGCTGGTCATACTCACCTTCTACATCCTGACCATCGAATATCAACAAAGGCTTATCCGTTTCATCAGGCAGCTCAACAACTCCAATGAACTCAATAAAAAACTCACACACCAGATTACGCGTTTGAAACAAAGCAACGAACAGTGCCGACGGATAATTGCTGAAAAAGATACCGAGCTTTTTCAGATAAGCCGTCATGCCAGCCTGGCCGAAGTGACAACAGGAATCGCCCATGAACTGGCTCAACCCCTGACGGGCATCAAGGGTATTGCACAGAATATGATTGATGATATAAATTATGATGAACTGGACAAACTCCAGGCCGTAGCAGAGCTGCAAAGAATTTCCTCGCTTGTGGATAAATCATCGACAATCATTGACCATATCAGAAATTTTTCCAAAAAAAGCGGTTTTTCCATGAGAATTATCGACCTGAACAATTCCATCCTCGAAGCTATTGACCTCATACATCATCAACTGAAAAAAAACAATATAGATCTTCTTTGCGATCTTCATGAAAACATACAGGGTGTATATGGTGATACCATATCCATTGAACAGCTTATCGTAAACCTTGTTCTTAACGCCAAGGATGCCATAATCGAAAAAAAGCACCTCGATACGGATCATGAGGGATTAATTAAAATTACCACATCGGTCAACAATCACAAGGTCCGTCTCATAATAAAGGATAATGGCATAGGAATTCCAAAAGATATCATTCCCAAGATATGGTCTCCTTTTTTCACCAGTAAAAAACGCAATCATGGTACCGGTATTGGTTTATCAATTTGCAGTAAAATAATCAAGGAGCATAATGCTGAAGTTACGCTGGATACCAACAGCGGAGGAACTACTTTCACCATTGATTTTCCGATTCCTGAAGAAAGTCAGTGATGCTTATCAACAGCTACTCAGTCATGGGTCATTATCAGGTACACTCATGATAAATTATATTATACCAACAGGAGGATTGTTCTATGAAATTTTCTTTTCTTCTATACGCTCTGAAAATTAAACTTCAAAAGGCAGCAAAAAAAAGTGCGGATTTTAAAGAGCATCTTAAGGAAAAAAATTTTACTCTCGTCATTAAAACAGCTGATGGCAAGAGAGGAAGATTTTTCACATTTTTAAACGGTGACGTACTATCCAAAAAGGGTGATAATACTAATGCAAATGTTTCTCTCATATGGAAAGATGCTGATAGTGCATTCAAAATAATGGCTTCCGGCAATAACGAAGAAACCATGAAAGCCCTGCAAAACGGAATATTGAAACTTGAAGGAGATGCGCAGCTTGCCCTCTGGTTTACCGGGACAATTAAAATGATGATGAAGGCTTGATTGATAATATATAAAATCATTTAAAAGATATTGCATACTGAAAAAAAAACCCAGGTATCAACCTGGGTTTTTTTATATTAATATGTTTAATCGTATCCTATTAATGAATTGACCCGAGCAATTGCTCGGGTCAATTATAATATGGTCAAGCCTCACGACTGATTAGTACTGGTCGGCTTAACACATTACTGTGCTTGTACCTCCAGCCTATCAACCTCGTAGTCTCCGAGGAGTCTTCAGTGACCTTAAAGATCAAGGGAAATCTTATCTTGGAGTTGGCTTCCCGCTTAGATGCTTTCAGCGGTTATCCATTCCGAACTTAGCTACCCAGCTGTGCCGTTGGCACGACAACTGGTACACCAGAGGTTCGTCCATTCCGGTCCTCTCGTACTAGGAACAGCTCTCCTCAAATTTCCAACGCCTGCAGAGGATAGGGACCGAACTGTCTCACGACGTTCTGAACCCAGCTCGCGTTCCGCTTTAATCGGCGAACAGCCGAACCCTTGGGACCTTCTCCAGCCCCAGGATGCGAAGAGCCGACATCGAGGTGCCAAACAGCGCCGTCGATCTGAACTCTTGGGCGCTATAAGCCTGTTATCCCCGGCGTACCTTTTATCCGTTGAGCGATGGCCCTTCCACGCGGGACCACCGGATCACTAACCCCTACTTTCGTACCTGCTCGACTTGTAGGTCTCGCAGTCAAGCTCCCTTATGCGTTTACACTCTACGCACGATTTCCGTCCGTGCTGAGGGAACCTTTGGGCGCCTCCGTTACTTTTTTGGAGGCGACCGCCCCAGTCAAACTGCCCGCCAGACAGTGTCCCAGTCCCTGATCAAAGGGTACCGGTTAGTAGTCCAATACAATAAGGGTGGTATTTCAAGGTTGACTCCACCAAGACTGGCGTCCCGGCTTCAAAGTCTCCCACCTATCCTACACATATTGTACCAAACTACAGTGTCAGGTTGCAGTAAAGGTGCACGGGGTCTTTCCGTCCTTCTGCAGGTAACCCGCATCTTCACGAGTATTACAATTTCACCGAGTCTCCCGTTGAGACAGTGACCAAGTCGTTACACCATTCGTGCAGGTCGGAACTTACCCGACAAGGAATTTCGCTACCTTAGGACCGTCATAGTTACGGCCGCCGTTTACCGGGGCTTCAATTCAGAGCTTCGTCCGAAGACTAACCCCTCCTCTTAACCTTCCGGCACCGGGCAGGTGTCAGACCCTATACTTCATCTTACGATTTTGCAGAGTCCTGTGTTTTTGGTAAACAGTCGCTTGGTCCGTTTCACTGCGGCCCCCTCGTGCTCCATTCGAAAGAATTTCACACTACCGGGGCGTCCCTTTTCCCTAAGTTACGGGACCATTTTGCCGAGTTCCTTAACGAGAGTTCTCTCGAGCGCCTTAGGATACTCTCCCCGCCTACCTGAGTCGGTTTACGGTACGGTCACTTGATTTCGCGTTTAGAAGTTTTTCTTGGCAGCATAGAATCAGAACCTTCGCTCTCCCGAAGGATTACTCCCCTACAACCTCAGCCTTGTGGAATCCGGATTTTCCAGGATCCCGGCCTACGTATAAGGACAGGGGCAACCAACGCCCTGCGTCCATATCTGTCTGCGTCACTCCATCACGATAACCTCCATCAAGTGGTGCAGGAATATGAACCTGCTTCCCATCGGCTACGCCTTTCGGCCTCGCCTTAGGGGCCGACTAACTCTGAGATGATTAACATTGCCCAGAAAACCTTAGGCTTACGGCGAAGAAGTTTTTTACTTCTTTTTTCGTTACTCATGCCGGCATTCTCACTTCCATACAGTCCAGTCGTCCTCACGATCGACCTTCAGCCCGTATGGAACGCTCCTCTACCATCCCGACAAGTCGGGATCCAAAGCTTCGGTAGTATACTTAGCCCCAATCATTTTCGGCGCAGAGTCACTCGACCAGTGAGCTATTACGCACTCTTTAAAGGATTGCTGCTTCTAAGCCAACCTCCTGGCTGTTTAAGCAACTCCACCTCCTTTTTCACTTAGTATACATTTGGGGACCTTAGCTGTTGGTCTGGGCTGTTTCCCTTTCGACCACGGAACTTATCTCCCGTAGTCTGACTCCCGAGTTCTAAAGTTACGGCATTCGGAGTTTATCTGGGTTTGGTAAGTTTGTGGACCCCCTAGCCCAATCAGTGCTCTACCTCCGTAACTAAACACTCGAGGCTAGCCCTAAAGCTATTTCGAGGAGAACCAGCTATTGCCGAGTTTGTTTGGTCTTTCACCCCTAGCCACAGCTCATCCGAGAATTTTTCAACATTCACCGGTTCGGTCCTCCATCCCGTTTTACCGGGACTTCAACCTGGCCATGGCTAGATCACTCGGTTTCGGGTCTATTCCATGCAACTAATCGCCCTATTAAGACTCGCTTTCGCTACGGCTTCATGATTACAATCACTTAACCTTGCTGCATAAAATAACTCGCCGGCTCATTCTACAAAAGGCACGCGGTCAGGCATGCAAGCATAGCCCTCCCACACCTTGTAAGCATACGGTTTCAGGTTCTATTTCACTTCCCTCTCGGGGTTCTTTTCACCTTTCCCTCACGGTACTTGTCCACTATCGGTCACTGGGGAGTATTTAGCCTTACGAAGTGGTCTTCGTTAATTCACACAGGATTTCTCGTGTCCCGCGCTACTCAGGAATACAAACCAGGAAGATTTTAACTTTTCGCTTACGGGGCTGTCACCCTCTATGGCTTTCTTTCCAGTCAATTCAACTAAGTTAAAATTTTGTAACTTCCCGAGAACTCCAGGAGGTTCTCCGTCTGTATCCTATTACCCCGAATCTACAGCGCTCCTGGGCTGTAACATAGAATTCGGTTTAGGCTGTTTCCCTTTCGCTCGCCACTACTCAGGAAATCGTTTTTACTTTCTCTTCCTCAGGGTACTAAGATGTTTCAATTCCCCTGGTCTAGCCTCTGCCACCTATGTATTCAGTGACAGATATTCCGATTTTATCGGAATCGGTTTTCCGATTCGGTTATCCCCGGGTCAAAGGATGCTTGCTCCTTACCGAGGCTTATCGCAGCTTGCCACGACCTTCATCGCCTTCCAGTGCCAAGGCATCCACCGTATGCCCTTATTCGCTTGACCATATTATTTTATCTACTGTAAACAATAGACTTTAATACGCTCGATTAAACACCATTTTTGGTATTACTCGATGAAATTGTTAAACCTTTTAGAATAATCTTCGAGGCTTAACCGTTTTAAAAGATCTGTGTCAGGAAAGAGTTATTAACTCTTTCCATTTGGAGGTGATCAGGTTCGAACTGACGACCTACTGCGTGCAAGGCAGTTGCTCTCCCAACTGAGCTACACCCCCGGTCAACTATTGTTTATACCATTTTCTAATTTTTATTTATTGGGCCTGAGTGGAATCGAACCACCGACCTTACGATTATCAGTCGTACGCTCTAGCCATCTGAGCTACAGGCCCTTCCAGATGTTTTTTTTGAAGGCCTATAGACCAACTTCCTTTTTGACATTGCTAAATAGCTCCTTCAAAACTGAGTAGTATAATGGGACATAGTGTCAAAAATTCTTCATTCCTTTTAAAGGAGGTGATCCAGCCGCACCTTCCGATACGGCTACCTTGTTACGACTTCACCCCCCTCACCAGCTTCACCTTAGGAACCTTCCTCCCTTGCGGGTTAGATCAGCTACTTCGGGTGCTGCCAACTCGGGTGGTGTGACGGGCGGTGTGTACAAGGCCCGGGAACGTATTCACCGTGGCGTGCTGATCCACGATTACTAGCGATTCCAACTTCACGGAGTCGAGTTGCAGACTCCGATCCGAACTGAGACCGGTTTTTTGAGATTTGCTCCACCTCGCGGTCTTGCGTCTCATTGTACCGGCCATTGTAGCACGTGTGTAGCCCTGGACATAAGGGCCGTGATGATTTGACGTCATCCCCACCTTCCTCCGGTTTGTCACCGGCAGTTCCCCTAGAGTGCTCAGCATTACCTGATGGCAACAAGGAGTAAGGGTTGCGCTCGTTGCGGGACTTAACCCAACATCTCACGACACGAGCTGACGACAACCATGCAGCACCTCTATACATGTCCGAAGAAGGGTGTATCTCTACACCTGTCATGTACAGTTCAAGCCCAGGTAAGGTTTTTCGCGTATCATCGAATTAAACCACATGCTCCACCGCTTGTGCGGGCCCCCGTCAATTTCTTTGAGTTTCAACCTTGCGGTCGTACTCCCCAGGCGGTATACTTAATGCGTTAGCGTCGGCACTAGTGAACAAGTCACTAACACCTAGTATACAACGTTTACAGCGTGGACTACCGGGGTATCTAATCCCGTTTGCTCCCCACGCTTTCGCGCTTCAGCGTCAGTTCTAGGCCAGAGAGCCGCCTTCGCCACCGGTGTTCCTCCTGATATCTACGCATTTCACCGCTACACCAGGAATTCCGCTCTCCTCTCCCGAACTCAAGAGAATCAGTTTTAGATGCAATTCATGGGTTGAGCCCTTGGATTTCACACCTAACTTAATTCCCCGCCTAGACGCCCTTTACGCCCAATAATTCCGAACAACGCTAGCCCCATACGTATTACCGCGGCTGCTGGCACGTAGTTAGCCGGGGCTTTAGGCAGGTACCGTCATCGCAAAGAATATTACCCTTTGCTTATTCTTCCCTGCTTATTGGACTTTACAACCCGAAGGCCTTCATCGTCCACGCGGCGTCGCTGCGTCAGGCTTTCGCCCATTGCGCAAGATTCTTAACTGCTGCCTCCCGTAGGAGTCTGGGCCGTGTCTCAGTCCCAATGTGGCCGTTCACCCTCTCAGGCCGGCTACCCATCGTCGCCTTGGTGAGCCTTTACCTCACCAACAAGCTAATGGGCCGCGGACTCATCTCCAGGCGATAGGCCCGAAGGTCCCCACCTTTGATGATCACTACTTATGTAATAACCATATCATTTGGTATTAGCCACCGTTTCCAGTGGTTGTCCCCATCCTAGAGGTAGATTATCCACGTGTTACTCACCCGTTCGCCACTGTCCCCTCAATGCAAGCACTGAGGTTCTCGTTCGACTTGCATGTTTAAAACGCGCCGCCAGCGTTCGTTCTGAGCCAGAATCAAACTCTCCGTAATAACTACTATCTATTACAGATAATTGAATTCAAACTTAATTGATCAAAAACCAACACTATTGTCTTACTTTATACTACTCAGTTTTCAAAGAGCTATTTTCACCCAACAAGACAAAAAAAATCTCCCTATAATCAATAGGTATTTCCTTGAGAAATTCTATCAATTACTTAATGGAGATTCTGACACTTTACCGGAAACAAAATCAGTAGTTATCAAAATGCCTTGAAGTTGTCCGCTGCTGTTAGCAGCAGGTGGTTAGAACATATATTCAACAGCCGTTTTTTTGTCAATCATTTTAAGATTTATTTTTTAATTTTTTAAATCTTTTTTTTCCGCTTCCGTTCGGCTGTTGAACGAATGAATCGGACATTATTTTTTAAGATCAATTCTGTCAACATTAATTATTTTTCCAGATTAAAAATAATTATAAATTGCATACAAATCAAAAAAATTATTAAATTCTGACCACATAATTTCTTATGTGTTAAGAAATATTTACTTTTTCCCCGGTTTTATTGCGGCGATATAAATTCCCGCCAGATCAACACGCACTGTTTTACGTAATGGAAGTTTTTCAAAAACAGCCTCGTCACAGAGCAGATCCATAACCTGTGGCCCGATTTTTGCTTTAACCAGAGGTACTTTTCTTATTTTATAGATTTTTGGTATTTGATCAATAACTGATTTTGGCATATTTGCATTGGTAACCCGGTCTTTTCTTTTTTCAAGAACGAGTATTGATGTTGCGACCTTATGCTGATTTACTAAAGACTGTTGATCGTTTACCTTCTGTTTTAAATTTTTCCTGAGAAAATAAAATCCGACGCCGGCACCTGCTGCAACAATACCCAATATGATATATAAATGCCACCATTCCACGTTACAATCCTCCTCGAATCGCAAATTAACGACTGTTTAATATCCTGAGTTAAAACACTCAAACCCATGAGAAACTGGATTTATCAAAATTAATCATGCCATTACCGAAGTCAAGTTAATTACCTTTACTTTGATTCTCTTTAGATTCTTTGAGTATTTTAAAATACAGGAAGATGCTCCCGATAAAGCTAATTGACAAAATAAATGAGTATATAAAATTTTACTTTAAAACACACGGTTGCATACCTTATAAAGGTTTTTTCAAGAACTATTAAAATGATATCCCTTCATCAACACAATATCTGATGAAACCATTATGTATAATATCATGATTATAGTAAATTCTGGTCATTAAAGTTGTCTGTAGATGATTGTACCCAAAAAAAACGAAGGTAATTATATGATTGAAACTCCATCAATACTGCTCATCGGTACCGGTGCCGTCGGCAGCTACTATTCGGGTAAATTATGGCAGGCCGGTGCCCGTATATCGGCTGTCTGCCGGTCTGACTACTCAGTGATTAAAAAAAACGGCATAACGGTAAAAAGCATACTCGGTGATTTCAATTTTATGCCCGATGAGGTCATTAAAGATATCAACGATTACAGCCTTGTGCCTGATTATATCATGGTTGCCACAAAGGTTTTGCCGGAAATAAACATCACCGATATGATAGCTCCCAGGGTAGGTAAAAATACCTCAATTATCCTTCTTCAGAATGGTATCAATATCGAAAAACCTGTGGCAGATGTTTTTCCCGACAATGAAATAATAAGCGCTCTGGCATTTATCTGTGTCAGCAGGGAACAGCCCGGCATGGTCCATCATCAGGATTACGGCCGGCTCGTTATCGGACATTATCCCTCGGGAACTTCGGAAAAGACTTCCTTGTTGAACGAACTTTTCGTTAAATCGGGCGTGCAGTGTCAGCTTGATACGGACATCATCACGGCCCGTTGGAAAAAACTTATCTGGAACGCACCGTTCAATCCCATGTCGGTACTGGCAGGCGGTGCCAATACGCAGGAAATGATGGGCTCAGAAGCCAGCCTGGTGCTTGCGCGCAAGATCATGGAGGAGGTTGTACAGCTTGCTGAAGCAACGGGACATCATATCCCCCGGGCTTTTATCACCAAAAATCTCGACGACACCGCTGTCATGACTCCCTATAAAACCAGCATGCTCCTGGATTATGAGAATAAGCGGCCCATGGAGGTCGAGGCAATTCTGGGAAACGCATTGAGAATTGCCAAAGAAAAAAATATCAGCGTCCCCCATATTGAAAGCCTTTACGGTCTGCTTTCCCTGATAAACAGCAAAAATACGGGAAAAATATGAAATCATATTTTTTTCCGTCATTGCATACGGTTTCTGAACCGTGATCTCATAATCAGCGCCGTCATATTCAGGAGCAGAACCAGCGCTATCAGCACAATTGCCGTCCCGTACTGCAGGGGCCTGGTTTCCTGTATGTGAGTTCCCGCCGTTGCCAGAACATAGATATGATATGGCAGCGCCATTATCTCGTCATACACCGAGGTGGCAAGATCGGGACTGTAAAATGCAGCGGCGGTAAACATGATGGGAGCCGTTTCTCCGGCGGCGCGGCCCAGCGAGAGCATGACGCCCGTCAGGATGCCGGGAAGTGCATTGGGAATAACGATCTTATAGATAGTCTGCCACTTCGTCGCTCCCAGCGACAGGGAGGCCTCCCTGTAGGTCATGGGAACGATCATGAGGGCTTCCTCGGTGGATCTGATGATTATGGGCAGGTTGAGGACCCCAAGGGTAAGCGACCCGGCCAGTATAGAGGTGCCGAAATTGAAAAATACCACAAATAGGCTCAAACCGAAAAGGCCGAATACCACGGAAGGAACCCCCGCCAGATTATTGATGCCCAGGCGGATTATTTTCACCACGCGGGGGCTGGCTGCGTACTCCGTCAGGTATATGGCGGTAATAATGCCCACGGGAATCGACACGACTGATGCCCCCACCATAAGATAGAACGTTCCGACAATTGCCGGGAAAATTCCCCCCCTGGTCATTTCATCGCGGGGCATTTCCGTAATGAATTCCCATGAAAGTGCAGAAAATCCGCTTTTTATAATATATCCCAGTATGAACAGCAAAAATAGTATCACTGAGAAGGATAGCATCCTGATCAGGAGAAAAACACCGTTTTGAATAATATCATTCTTTTTTATATTTTTCATGGTAATGTCCGGTTATCAGTTCGTCTTGAACTTGTATTTATTTGAAAGATAGTCGGCGATTATATTAAAAACAAAGGTAATGAAAAACAGCACTATCCCCACGGCAAAAAGGGCATGATAATGATTTCCCCCTACTTCAGCTTCGGCCATCTCAGCTGCGATATTGGACGTGAGAGGCCTTATGGGATCGAATATGGACCCGGGAATGACAGCTGCTCCGCCTGCCACCATGAGCACCACCATGGTCTCTCCGATCACGCGGGATACGCCAAGGATTATGGCTGTCCATATCCCTGAAAGGGCCGCTGGAAGCGTGATATGATAAATGGTCTGCCACCTGTTGGCACCCAGGGCATAGGATGCTTCTTTCAGCGAAACAGGCACCGAGGATATGGCGTCTTCAGAAATACTGGCGATAGTGGGTATAGCCATAAAGGCCAGCATGACCGCGGCATTGAACATGTTCAATCCCGTATCAATATTGAAATGTCTCTGAAGAAACGGCGCCACCACCACCATACCGAAAAAGCCGATAATGACCGAGGGTATGGAGGCAATCAGCTCTATGGTGGGCTTCATGACTTCCCTCACCTGCGAACGGGCCATCTCAGAGAGATATATGGCGATTGCGAGGCTGAGAGGCACGGCAATGATTGAGGCCATGACTGTTACATACACCGAGGCTACTATTAGAGGCAGAATACCGTATCGCGGCATTTCACTGGTAGGGTACCATTCATGTCCCGCAAGAAAATCCGATATGCTGATCACTTTAAAAATAGGCAGCCCCTCCCTGAACAGGAAAAGCATTATCAGGAGTAAAATAAGAAGACAGCTCAGGGCAATCAGCAGAAAAAACTTCTCAATAATATAGTTATATACAATACTTCTATGGACATTCACTCTCTCATTGCGTTTTATCTTGTTTTGTAGTTTTGCCATTGCAGTGCCAGCTCTCTTATATCTTTTGATTATTTTATATTTCAATGGTGAAAATTGATCCTTTTTTCGATGAAGCTACACTCATGCTCCATCCCAGAATTTCAGCTGCGTGTTTTACTATGGACAGTCCGAGACCCGTTCCTCCCGTGGCGCGGGATCTGCTCTTATCGACACGGTAGAATCGCTCAAAAATACGCGGGATAGATTCCTCGGGAATACCTATACCCGTATCCTCTATATAAATTATTATTTTCCCCTTCTCTTCACGGGCATAGATTGAAACCTTTCCCGATTCCCTGTTGTAATTAATGGCATTATCAATGAGATTGAAAAATATCTCTTCGGCAAGAAACCGGTTGCTTCTTAGAACCTCGTCCAGAATATCCGTAGATTCCTCAATGCTGATATTTTTCTTAGAGGCCTTGGGCTGCAACAGTTTTACACAGTTATTGATAATTTCCCCGAGGTTGATCTCTTCATCGATGAACTCATGTGATGTTTCCAGAAGATTCAATTTTAGTATGTCATTGATAATTGAATTCTGTCTTTCAGCACTGTCTATAGCTTTTCCTATCAGGTCTCTGCACATTCCTTCATCGCTGTAGTGCTCATCGATGGTTTCCAGGTATCCCCGCATGATGGCTATCGGTGTTTTAAGTTCATGTGACATATTACCTACCAGATCGGTCTTCATCTGTTCTATCTTTTTCTTTTCAGTCACATCACGAAGTACGACCAGTATTCCCTGCAGCGTATCATGTTCCATTATGGGATTTATGATCACCTCGCAAACTTTCCCACTGATGAGTTTTTCCTCAAAGAAAGCTGATTGCCCCTTTGCCAGAACATACTCGATCTTTATATTCAAGGTACGGCTTCGTATAACTTCAAAATAAAGTTTTTCCGAAGCATCATTGTTGATATCGAAAAGAGCGTTAAACGCCTTGTTTGAAATGAGAATCCGTTTATCATCACCGATGACGGCAATGCCATCACTGATATTTTCCAGGGTTATCTTGAGTTTATTCTGCTCGAAAACAAGACTGTCGATTTTTCCCACGATAGTGTCGGCCAGCCTGTTCAGCGATTTCTGGAGATTACCGATCTCATCATCGCTGTAATTCATGATCCTTCGCGTATAGTCGCCATGAGAAAAATCCCTGGCAAAATTCATCGTTTCATTTATGGGATTTGTAATTTTTTTTGAAATATAAACAATGATAATAAACGATGTGAAAATGATAAAAACCCCTGAAAACACTATGAATTTGCGTATTTTTTGTATTTTTTCTTCAACAATATAAAGCGGTTTTGCCAGCCTGATGACATACTTATCGCTTTTATGGGCGTAATAGAACATGTCTATTTTCAACGTGTTGCTGTATCGTATCGAACTGCCCGTACCGCTTGCCATGGCCTCCTTTACTTCTAACCGGTACTGGTGATTGTCCATGGACGACAAATTATTTATATCAGAATCGGCGATAACTCTTCCGTTAAAATCAACAATGGTAATTCTCAGACCGATTATACTGGAAACCCTGCGCAGGAAACTGATGTCAGGAACGGCAGCGAAACCACGATTGTTATTTTTATCCTTTAAAACCAGTTCAATGAACCTGATTTTATCCTCCGCTTCCTGTTTGATGATTGACATATGGGTCTCGCGCACAAGATCATTGAAAAAGAGTAACAGAATAAAAATAAGAATGCCGATGAGCAGCGAAAATGATACGATCATTCTGTGTCCAATTTTCTTTGTCATAACACGCGTTATTCCTTAAATCCGTATCCCACACCGGAAAAAGTTGTTATAATGTTCTTATAATCACCCAGTTTCCTTCTCAGGTTCATGATATGGACATCGATAGTCCTGTCCACTACATACACATCATGCCCTTTAATGCTGTCGATAATATTGTCCCTGCTGAAAATTTTCCCGGGGTTTCTCATGAACAGTTCAAGGATTTCAAACTCGGTCTTTGTTAATTTTACATCATTGCCGTCAACTTTCAATTCATAGTGGTCTGGATTAAGAAGGACTCCCTTATAACTGTACACCCGGTTTTCAGCACCGTTATCGCCGGCAATAGCGGTGCGACGCAGTACCGCTTTGACCCTGGATTTAAGCTCCTTTATACCGAAGGGTTTTTCAATGTAGTCGTCGGCGCCCAGCTCCAGTCCCAGTACCTTGTCAAACTCATCCCCTTTTGCCGAAAGAAACATGACGGGAATATGTCTGAATTCCTTTGACGCCTTGATCTGCTTGCATAATTCATAACCGTCGATTCCTTCCATCATGATATCAAGAATAATGAGATCAGGGGCATCCAGTCTCTTTAATGCCTTCAGCGCATCTTCTCCGGAGGGATATGATTCTACCTGATACCCTTCCTTGCCGAGATTGATGGAGAGGATATCGCGGATATCCTTTTCGTCATCGACTACAAATATTTTTTTCCTGGTCATCTTTGTGGTACTTCCTGATGGTCAATATAATATGTTAATCAGTGTGCCGTATATCGACGCCCTTAATGTAATATATGGCCCTCTCGGCGATATTGGTGGCATGATCACCTATTCTTTCCAGCGCTTTTGAAACCATTATGAGGCCGAGAGACTGTGACATAATGCGGGGGTTTTCCGCCATATATGAAAAAAGTTCCCGGTACACTTGTATATTGAGTTCATCGATTTCGCCGTCTCGTTTTATGACTTCTCTGGCCAGGTCCACATTCTTATCGGTAATCGACTGAAAGGCGCCCTTGATCATCTCAATGCCGATTGTCGCCATACGCGGTATGTCCACCAGGGGTTTTACCTGCGGCTTCCCGTCAAGACGGATCGTCTCCTTGGCTATATTCGTCGCCAGGTCTCCCATCCTCTCCAGGTCAGTATTTATTTTCAGCATAGCGAGGACAAACCGCAGATCAACGGCTGCCGGCTGGCGTGTTACCAGAACCTTAATGCATTCATCATCGAGCTCGATCTCAAGCCGATCAAGGACCGTATCATCCTTTATTACCCTCTGAGCAAGTTCCAGGTTAGAATTTTTCAATGCGTCAACAGAGTCCGAGATGGCTTCAATGGCCAGGTCTGCCATCTCATATATTTTCAATTTAATATTGCCAAGTTCCTGTTCCAGATACGTCGACATGAATGCCTCCTCGCTGAGTTAATTTACCTGCATCGATATATTGTTCTTGATGGTATATATCAACCGAATTTCCCTGTTATATAATTTTCCGTCATTTCCAGATCGGGATTGGTAAAAATCTTTTCCGTTGAATTGACTTCAATTAAATCACCAAGATAAAAAAAAGCCGTATAATCACTTACCCTGGCAGCCTGCTGCATATTATGTGTCACAATGATAATGGTAAATTTCGCCTTCAGGTCCTGAATCAGTTCCTCAATTTTCTGCGTAGAGATCGGATCCAGAGCCGATGCCGGCTCATCCATGAGAATAACCTCGGGCTTTACGGCGATTGTTCTGGCTATGCAGAGACGCTGCTGCTGGCCACCACTGAGGCCCAGGGCTGAATCATGCAGACGATCCTTGACTTCACCCCACAGTGCCGTGCTTTTTAAAGAGCTCTCCACTGTACTATCGATCTCATATTTATCCCTGACACCGTTTATTCGCAGCCCATAGGCTATATTTTCATAGATCGATTTAGGGAAGGGGTTTGACTTTTGAAAAACCATGCCCACACGCCTCCGCAAAGTGGTAACATCATATCGGTCGTTAAATATGGGCTCCCCATCTATAAAGATATCCCCATCGACATGTGTGTTGGGGATAATGTCATTCATTCTGTTGATGCATCGTAAAAATGTAGACTTCCCGCAGCCCGAAGGTCCTATGAGGGCCATAACGCTGTTCTTTTCCACCATGAGGGAAATATTTTTTATCGCCGCATTGCTGCCATAATAAAATGTCAGTTTTTCAGCACGAATTTTTTCTTTTTCAGTATCCATTGGATTGCTCACTTATATTTTAATCATGTTTTAACACAGTATTCTTACATTTTCAACAAATTAAAAATCCAACATGTGCATGAGAGAATTATAAATATTTTATAAAGATTTTGTTAAGTTCCCTTGAATCCGTTTACCGGCTCTTATATCTTTTCATTATGTCAGTAATTATTCTCACCAAACCGAGAAAGATTTTATTTACACAATTTAAAGACTTTCTTTATAAATTCTATATATTTTCCCCGTAGATTTTCATCAAATTTACTTACCAGATAAGAAATTTTAATTTATTAATTCTTTTATTAAGGAGGCTCACATTCCATGAAAAACAAATTATTTAAAATCTCCGCATTGATTGCCGTAATCGCCATTGCTCCGGCTTTTTTTTCCGGATGCTCAAAAGACAACAGCAGGAAAATCGTTATCAAGGGATCAACAACAGTACTTCCGATTTCACAAAAAGCTGCTGAAGCATACAGAAAAACCAATACAATATCCATCTCAATTGAAGGAAGCGGTTCCGGAAACGGGATCAAGGCAATAATCGACGGAACCTGCGATATCGGCAATTCTTCGAGGGAAATGAAAGAGAAGGAATTAAAATCGGCACGGGAAAAAGGTGTTACGGTCAAAGAGATCACAGTGGCCTATGACATGATCATTCCCGTAGTACATCCGTCAAACCCGGTAAAAAACCTGACCACGGATCAGCTGAAGGCCATCTACGACGGCTCAATTAAAAACTGGAAGGAAGTGGGTGGAAAAGATGAAAATATCGTGGTAATCTCCCGGGATACCAGTTCCGGCACCTACGAGGTCTGGGAATCGAAGATCATGAATAAAACCGATGTGCGCAAAGACGCCCTGCTCCAGGCATCAAATGGCGCCGTTGCAAGCTCAGTGACGGGTAATCCTAAAGCAATTGGTTATATCGGATATGGCTACCTTACAGACAGCATACATGCTGTAATGGTTAATAACGTTGAAGGCACTATTGAAAATGGGAAATCAGGAAAATTCCCAATTTCAAGAAAACTCTACATGTATATTAACGAGACAAAAATATCAAAAGAAGCCATGGATTTTGTCAATTATCTGATCGGTGCTGATGGACAAAAACTGGTAAAAGAGGCCGGTTTTATCCCCCTCATGTAGTAAAACAATCTGACACACTTCCAATAATAGAAAAGCCCGCTTACTGCGGGCCTTTTTATTTTATTATCGATTCCCGGATATCTTATTTTTTTTTCTTTAATCCTTCATACCGGCCTGTAAGTTCACTCAGGCTGTCAAAAAGTTCCTTGAATTCATCATTTTTCCGCAGGGAGCGTATCTCGGAGTTTTCGCCACTCAATATTTTCTGTATATGCCGGTTCATGACAAAAACAGGCCCGGATATGGTGTTTGTTTTTCTGATAAGGTAAACATAGAGAATGACGCTTTGTACGATGACGAATATCAAAATAAAAATTATTATAAGATTGTTCATTCTGATGATTCCCTGAATATACCCAACATTGGCATGCATGAGATCTATATTTTCATCAAGATTGCTGGATATTATCTGCGAGGCGATCCTTCGCTCCTTCAGTTTTGCAAATTCAGGATATTCCTTCATGGCCTGAATAATATGATTCTGGTCCGTAATGGTGTCCTGCAGCTTGGATACGGTCTTTTTAAGCGTGTAGTTATTGTTTGTGGCGTGGATGCCAATGCCGACCGTAATTATCCCCACGAGAAATAATATGAGTGCCAGTATTTTAAAGGTGACCCTGTACTGAAAATTCTTATCTATGACATACTTTTTCCTGTTTTCCATTGACCTATTCCTGAATATTCTGTAATTTCTAATGATTCGACATTTTGCATATAAGATGAATGTCTAATTTGATGATAAAAATAGAGTAAAAGTCAAGGTAAAAATATATAGTGCCATCTAATATTTGTTAAGAAAATAGAATAGACTTGACATTTACATGCCGATAATTTACATAAACAAGGTTATAGTAATTTTTAGTTTTTTTTTTCTATCTTTTGGTACCGAATTATTAATATTTTAATCAGAATAACTTTTTTACTCAAAGTTATTATACCCTGTTAAAGCGGTCTTTTTCAAAAAAACTAATTCAGTTCTTTGAATAAATTTAAATCAAGAAAATAAGTATATATTTATATAAGGCAGAAAATGGCAGTAAATCCATTTAAAGATTCTAATCTAAACGATTTACAACAAAATATTATTCAGTTTTTATCTGATCATTTTGGTGATATCGTTGCGTCGCTGAAAGAGAAATGGCGAAGGTTTGTCTTAAAAGGGCGGGAAAAAATAACTGTTATGTTTATCCCGCATACAGAAAAAAAGATTATCAATTTCCATGTTTCCATATTCACCATATCCTTCTTTGTCGGTATCGTAGCCACGACCATAGTGGTGACTTCTTTTTTCATTATCAATCATTCATCCACCATTAAAGAAGTATCAAAGCTGAAAAAATACGGAACTAATTCAAAAATTCAGATACAAAAATACAAAGATGAAATAAACAAGCTGTACACCATATTTCAAAAATTTAAGCCCGAAATTACGCATCTGTATTCACTCACTCCGGGAAGTGACATAGATTCACTCTGGGCAAAGGGCGGTATTCCAAATCCGGGGCCCGTTGATGAAAGTGCCGAGGAAATATCCCCCCCCATTGAAATTCTCAACATCCAGGAAGTGGAGCGGGAACTTAAGACCACCAAGGATTTGCTGGTACAGATAAAAAAGTTTCTTAAATACCGAAAAAAAATTATCGAAAACACGCCTTCGGTCTGGCCAACCAGCGGCTATATAATAAGCCGGTACGGTCAGCGCAGTTCACCCTACACCTTTAAACCGGAATTCCATCGTGGAATCGATATAGAGGCATTTCCCGGAACGGAAATCCGGGCAACTGCCCCGGGCAAAGTTGATGATATACGCTGGGATCCCATCCTGGGTCTCACGATATCCATCAAGCATAAATATGGTTTTGTCACCTCCTATTCACATTGCCAGCGTGTTTCCGTTGAGTCGGGTCAGAATGTGTCCAAAGGTGAAATTATAGGTTACGTGGGAAGAACAGGGAACACTACCAGATATATATGCTACTACCAGATCCGCATTGGAACAGAATTTGTCGATCCCATTCCATACCTTAACCGCATAATGCAATAATTATCAGGCACCTCTTACAATATGGTTTCCCAATGTATGTGCCCATGAAGAGACATGTATTTAATGGCTTATAAAGGTTTCCTTATAATTAAAGCAAAAAAAAGGACATTCATGATGAATGTCCTTTTTTTGACACCTATACTATCTGTCAGATTAAAATTCATCCTCGCGGCGGCTTGTGGAAAGGAGTTCATCGGGTACCTCAATTATTCTTTCACCTATTTTCACTGAAAGCCTGTTAGCCACAAGGCCGGGTCTGCATTTATATTTTCTCCTGCCGCCTATTTTAACGGTCATGTCATCACCAATCTTGGTGTCGGGGAGTTTTATGGCATCTCCCACGCGCAGGTTCAACACCTCCTGGACCGTTATCTGTGCTTCACCTATCTCTGCGATGATGGGCAATTTAACATTTTCAAGCCGTTTCTGAATGATGGCCAGGTTTTCATCTGTTGCCCCTTTCCGAATACTGGAATACATGTACTGGGCTGACAGCTTTGAAATAATAGGCTCAATTGAAATATAGGGGATACAAAGGTTAGTCATTCCCTCCACATCACCTACTTTTGTTTCCAGTGTAATAAGAACAACCATGTCATTAGGAGGAACGATCTGGGCGAACTGCGGATTTGTCTCTATGTTTCCCAGACGCGGACGAAGATCGATAACATTCGACCAGGCCTCCCGCAGGTTTCCCAGTATCCTGACTATGATACCTTCCATAACAGAAAGCTCGATGTCAGTCAATTCACGGCTGATCTTTGATGCCTCTCCCAGGCCTCCAAAGAGCTTGTCAATGATGGTAAAGGTGATTGATGGGTCTATCTCGAGAACGGCCGAACCCTTCAGGGGATCCATGTTCACCACGGCAAGGGTTGTGGGATTGGGAATGGACCTGATGAACTCCTCATAAGTAAGCTGATCAACAGAGGCCACATGGACGCTTACCAGGGCCCGCAGCTGAGCTGACAGGGCTGTTGTTGTCAGACGGGCAAAGGTTTCATGCATCATCTGTAATGTGCGTATATGGTCCTTGGAAAATTTATCAGGACGGCGAAAATCATAAATTTTGACCTTTTTTTGTTCTTTTGCAGCCGAATAGTCCGTTGCATCCACTTCACCCGTGGATATGGCGGTCAACAACGCATCTATCTCGTCCTGTGATAATATCTCTGTCATTGTTTAACACCTTTCATTACTGATGCTTCCATACTTATAATCAGCCATAAATTGCTGTTCTTTTCCAATATATAATGATATTTATACCTTTCGGTTATTCTTGGGGCGAATCGGTCAACGACCACAACCACATGGGCTATCCGGTTATTATCCTCAATATCTTCACTTATAATTTCATAATTGAGGAGGTAATCGGCACGGTCGCGGCATAGATAACGCTTGAATTTGTCCCTGATTTCCTCCCGCTCATACCGTCCTGCCCGGCTGTACGACTGGATGAAATTCGAATATGAATTAATAAACTCTTCAAGATTGATATATTTCAGCATTCTCTGCCAGTTTTTGCTTCTTTCAGCATCGAGTACGAGCAGTGTTATCTCCGATGGTGTTATTTCATTAGACTTTTCTGATTTATCCATTCTCAGGGGACGCAATTTTTCTGCTTGTATGGTAAACCGTAGTTCGTTGTCGCTGTACAGAATATTTTTCTCACTGAAATTTGGGAAAAAATAACTCTTCACTCTGAAGGTGTTCCCCGGAACAAGCCGGTATACATCGAGAAGATTCATGCTGTAGACGAATTCCTCATCGGCTCTCAGCTCTATCGTTCTCCGGTCCATGTTTTTGACAGCATCGGCAGTATAACGGTTTTCCATTCTGTAAGGGACTATGGTTTCACATTCCCGGCCCTTCATATCAAAGACGACAGGCTGGAAGGTAGTATAGGGCGGAACCGTGTCATCGCGTCGCTCATAAATAGTAAACGACTGTTTTTGTGAACTGAGGTTTTTTATTACTATTCTGAGCGGCACCGCCTCGTTTGCATAAAAATTACGCTTATCCATATGAATGAACACCTGGAGGTCATTGGCAGCTACACCTTTTTGTTCAGATAAAAAGGCCGCTGCTGATAATATACATAGAATAAGTGTTATTTTTTTCATTAATTACTGTTTTTTGATCTTTTATGTACTTTTAAACGACATATTCTTTTATTATAATCGGTATTTTACCTCCATTTATGTATTAATTTCTATATTCGAGTCCTTCCCAGTCACGAAATTATTTACAGTTATTTAGCCGATAGCTTACTTATTTCATTGCGGGCGATACGATCACAGCGTTCATTCTCGGGATGCCCGCTGTGGCCCCGGACCCACTCCCAGGTTATATCCAGTCCCCTGGTAAAGGACCAGAGTTCCATCCATAATTCCTGGTTCTTTACCGGTTTTTTTGCGGCAGTTTTCCACCCGTTTTTGATCCACCCGTAAATCCAGCTGGTTATACCGTTCTTCACGTACTCAGAATCGGTTGTGATAACCACGGCATCGCCTGTTTTCAGCTTTTTCATTCCTTCAATGACAGCCTGGAGCTCCATTTTATTGTTAGTTGTCAGTTTATTGCCGCCCGACAATACCAGCTCCGTACTGTCCTCGAACTGGACGATACAGGCCCATCCCCCGGGACCGGGATTCCCGCTGCAGGCCCCATCGGTAAACATGCGTATTTTAGTCATGGTATATTACCTGAAATAATATTTTATACAATCCGCGAAACGCAGAATGGTCTTATCATTATATAGCACGTATGCAAAACTATCAATTTATTAAATAAAAAAAGGGACGTCTTTCGACGTCCCTTCATCATATCATTTTATGTATATACTATTAACCTATGCCGATAAGCTTGGCAAATTCCTGTGAGTATTTGACAACAACGCCGGCAAATACTACGGATACCATAGACATAAGTTTGATGAGGATATTCAGAGAAGGACCAGATGTATCTTTGAAGGGGTCACCAACGGTGTCACCGGTTACGGCTGCTTTGTGAGCAGCGGAACCTTTTCCGCCATGGTTTCCTTTTTCAATGAACTTCTTGGCATTATCCCATGCACCACCTGCATTGTTCAGCATACAGGCCAGGGAGAAACCAGCTGTAAGACCACCAACAAGAAGACCCATAACGCCGGCTACGCCGAGCAGAAGGCCTGTGAGAAGCGGTACAGCGATGGCCAGAAGAGAGGGAACAAGCATCTCTTTCTGGGCTCCCGCAGTGGAAATGGCAACACAGCGTGCGTAATCCGGTTTGGCTGTGCCTTCCAGGATGCCGGGTATTTCTTTGAACTGACGGCGAACTTCATTAACCATATCACCGGCGGCCCGACCAACAGCCTGTGTTGTCATGGCGCAGAATACGAAGGCCATCATAGCGCCGATGAATACTCCTGCAAGAACAAAGGGATTCATTAGTGTAAGATTATAAGCCATAACGAAATCACTGATAGATGCTGTAGAAGCTACGATAGCATTGGCACCGGCCTCGACGCCTTCAGGCAGTTTTGAATAGAAGGTAACCGTTCCGACTTTGAAACCGGCGGTTCCGCCCAGTTTGCCCAGCCATATCTTGATTTCCTCAAGATAAGCAGCGAGAAGGGCCATGGCAGTAAGAGCTGCGGAACCGATGGCAAATCCTTTACCGGTTGCAGCAGTAGTATTGCCCAGCATGTCAAGAGCATCTGTTCTTTCACGAACGTGTTTGCCCAGACCTGACATCTCGGCGTTTCCACCGGCGTTGTCAGCAATGGGACCGTAAGCGTCGGTTGCCAGTGTAATGCCCAGCGTGGAGAGCATACCAACAGCGGCAAAGCCGATTCCGTAGAGACCCTGGCTCAGATCGGTAAATCCGCCTGAAACACCGAAGGCAACGAGGATACCGATAACGATGGTTACAACGGGGATACCGGCCGAGAACATACCAACGCCCATTCCGGCGATGATAGTAGTGGCGTGTCCCATATTTGCCTGTTCGGCAATACCCTTCGTGGGTTTGTATTCATCCGATGTATAATACTCCGTTGACTGGCCGATGATGATACCGGAAACAAGACCGGCAACAACAGCGCCGAAAACACCCCAGGTAATCATGTTAAAATAGGCCATGACAGCAAGAGCAACAAGGATCAGCGCGGAGCTGAGACCAACACCGATAAAAAGCGATCGGAGCAGGTTTTTCATGGTTGCTTCTTCTTTCGTACGGACGGCAAAGATACCCACGATGGAAAGAAGGATACCGATACCGGCAACGATCATGGGAGAGATAACGGGTTTCAGCATCTCAAGAATTGCCTGGTCCGGAGCCATGGTAGCCATACCTGCCAGAGGCAGAGCAGCTCCAAGAGCGGCTGTGGCAAGGATTGATCCGCAATAGGATTCATACAGGTCAGCTCCCATACCGGCCACGTCACCAACATTGTCACCGACGTTGTCAGCGATAGTTGCGGGATTCCGTGGATCGTCTTCGGGGATACCAGCTTCAACTTTACCAACCAGGTCAGCTCCAACGTCTGCTGCTTTTGTATAGATACCACCACCGACGCGGGCAAAGAGAGCCTGCGTAGAAGCACCCATACCGAAGGTCAGCATCGTAGTGGTTACTTCAACCATTTTTGCCTTGGCATAAGCGGGAATATTGGCAGTCGCTTTATGAGCAGCGTCAGCAAGAGCAACGAATTCGCCCTCAATGCCGTTTTTATGCATGAGTTCGACTCCCAGGTTGAATATGTTGTTGTCGTAAATCCAGTTCATGGCAATGTACCATATGGATATGTCAATAAGACCGAAACCAACAACAACAAGACCCATAACGGCTCCTGACCTGAAAGCAACTTTCAGACCGGCGTTGAGGGATTGTGATGCTCCCTGGGCCGTACGCGAGGAGGCGTTGGTGGCTGTTTTCATGCCCAGGAATCCGCAGAGTCCTGAGAAAAAACCACCGGTAAGGAAAGCCACCGGCACAAAGGGATTCTGAACGCCGAATAAGGCGAGAGCCGTAAAAATAACGACCAGAATAACAAATACTATTCCGACCACTTTATACTGCCTTTGCAGATAAGCCATAGCCCCTTCCCTAACGTGAGTGGCTATCTCGATCATGGTTGCATTTCCCTCATCGGCCTTCATCATGCTCTTATAGAAGAACCATGCGAAGATGAGGGCAAACACTGACCCGATCGGAGCAATGTAGAATAAACTATTCTCCATAATAAAACTCCTTTACCCTTGATATTTAAACTCTATCATATGTATCTACAATTTCCGCCGGGCAAAGCCCGGCAGAAACCGATCATACGCTTATTTCTCCATGGCGTTATATACCATTTCAGCGATATCAAACGTCTTGATGTTCTCAATACCCAGTTCGGTGGGACCATCACTGAGCATAGTCATACAGAAGGGGCAGGCCGTACAAATGGTTGTAGCCCCTGAAGCTACGGCGTCCTTGGTACGGAACTGGTTAATCCTGGTCCCGATATGCTCCTCGATGAACATCCTGGCACCACCGGCACCACAGCAGAAGCTTTTATCATGGTTTCTGCTCATCTCAACGAATTTCACACCGGGAATCGAGTTGAGGATGTACCTGGGCTGATCATAGATGTTGTTGTATCTTCCCAGAAAGCAGGAGTCATGATAAGTGACCGTATCATTATATGAATCTTTAATTTTTATTCTGCCGTCCTTGATGAGCCCGGCTATAATTTCGCTGTGATGGAATACCTCAAAGTCGTACTCCAATTTTCCGCCATCTGAAGCAGGACCCACCTTGGCGAAATCCTTGTATTCCTTCTTGATAGCATTGTAATCATGTGGGCAGGTACAAACGATCTTCTTAACACCGTAGGCCTTGAAGGTCTCCAGGTTCTGGGTCACCAGGGCATGGAAAAGATATTCATTACCACCGCGCAGTGCAGCATCGCCCGAATCAGCCTCTTCAGGTCCAAGAATACCCACCTTGATCCCGGCTTTCTGCATGATCCGGCAGAAAGCGATGGCAACTTTCTGGTTCCTCTTATCGTAAGACGCGGCAGAACCTACAAAATAGAGATAATCAACTTCAGGATCTTCCGCCAGCGTTTTGATTTTCAGATCTTCCACTGCAGTCAACCAGTCGCCCCTTGCTGCAAATGCAAAGCCGTAGGGATTGAAATTACTTTCAAGATTAGTAAAAGTGGTCTGCAGCTCGGGAGCCATGTCGCCTTCCATAAGGACTTTGTAACGTCGCATATCGATCATTTTGGGAACATGCTCGATAAGAACGGGACAGGCTTCCATACAGGCGCCGCAGTTTGTGCAAGCCCAGAACTCATCACTCTGTACCGATCCGTCGATAAGTGGCGTCGTTTCCACTGACGAGGGGTCTTCGGCCAGCATGAGCTGCGGTATACGCTCATCCATATTTGCTTTTATATCATTAACAAGTTTTTTCGGTGAAAGGGGTTTCTCCGTAAGCCATGCCGGGCAGTTGTCCTGGCAGCGACCGCAACGCGTACAGGCGTCACTGTCCATAAGCTGCTTCCAGGTATATTCCTCAACCTTTGAAACACCGAAGGATTCGGCCACTTCAAATACGGCCGGGTCGATAATGGGAACCCTGAATTTTGCCTTGTCATTTTCATTGTTCAGATTACCGAAATATACGTTCAGAGAAGAAACGGCAATATGGCCCAGTTTGTCAGAGGCAACAAGTCCGATGAAAACAAAGGCTGCCAGCATGTGTATCCACCAGCTGCCGAAATGAAGGACTCTCATGGCTCCTTCGCTCATGAGCGAAAGAGGCAGCGCCAGGGCATATCCAACAGGTGACCAGACTTCGAATTCGGGGAATCCAGTGATAGCAATCCTGAGAGCCTCGCTGAGAAATCCCGTAAGAACAATAAGAAGGATAAACATGAGCGCGAAAGTATCAGTTCCCTTGGTATCGAGCCTGGTGGGTTTGGTGATATAACGGCGATAGATGGCCATGCCAAGACCGATGAGCACAACAAGCCCGAAAAAGTCCGCGACAAGGGACATTATCAGGTAGAAATTACCATGAATGAAGTGGAAATGAAAGAACAGAGCCGTAAGGTCCTCTTCTATCATTATGGTCAGGGTAATGACAAAAAGCACGGCAAAACCGAAAAACAGGCTGGCATGCATGATACCGGCATATTTTTCCCTGAGAATCTTGGCCTGCAGTATCACGTACTTGATGACCATCCAGATTCTCTTCTCAGGATAATCTGTCCTCAGTTCTCCCTTGCCCTGTCTCCATATTAATACCCTCTTTACGATAGTGTAAGCAAGGTAGAAAAAGGCTATAAACATGAAGATATAGATGCCCCATCGCATGAAACCATTGGGGCCGCCAATGTTGAAAAATGCTTCCCGTTTAATCTGATCTATGGGAATGCCATAATCTCCGGCAAATTTCATAAACGCTCCTCCCTTAAAAGCTTATAAATGATCAGCCTAGTGCTGAATTCTAACACAGGACATTCATCTGCACGGTCGGATTACATCCGACCTCTCTCCCTTAATGCACACAAAGAAGTCCTGTGATCAGATATTTACTTTTTATACATCCCAAAAAAGACCGAATACTTACTGTTTGGTGGAACTTGTACAGTAAAAAGCCTTTTGTCAATCCATATCCCGTCAAATATTGATAATGTCAACATAATTTCAGGGATTAATAATAAAATCTAAATGGTTAATAATTATTTTATGTTTAATAAAATTCTAAAAAACTTAATATCCGTATTTTCTTTTTTTTATTGACACTTTCCTCTCGCCGTCATTTATGGAGCAACATTGTCTTATCGAGAGTGGCGGAGGGACTGGCCCTTTGAAGCCACGGCAACCGTTCCCTGCTGAGAACAGGTGCCAATTCCAGCGGATTACAATCTCCGATAGATGAGGCAGCAGAAGGGAAGTTATTTTCTTCAACCGCTGTCTCAGTGACTGCGGTTTTTTAATGCTGATGTACCGGTTCCGTCGGCAAAGATTCCGGTACACACTGACGAAGGATTCCCGTAATCCTTGCCCCATGTTTTCCCGCATTAAAAACCTGTTTCAGCCGCTCTCCGGTCTCTCTTGAAAAACAATGTATATCCGGATATAATTCAGGAAATTCCATGACTAAAAAACCGATAAAAGCATATCACTCCGGCGCAGGACTCGTGGAGACCAACTATTTCACCTTTGCAGAGCCGCCCCATGAACTGGTTTTGCAGTCGGGGAAAAAACTGGGCCCTGTTACCCTGGCCTATGAAACCTATGGGGAACTGAACAGGGACAGGAGTAATGCGATCCTCGTCCTCCATGCCCTTTCCGGCACGGCCCACGCCGCCGGCTATCACACTCCCGATGATCAGTATCCGGGCTGGTGGGATATCTACATCGGCCCCGGAAAAGCCTTTGACACGAATAAATATTTCGTAATCTGCTCCAATGTAATCGGCGGGTGCAATGGCTCCACGGGGCCTTCTTCTATAAATATGGAAACGGGAAATCCCTTCGGACTGGATTTTCCCATGGTCACCATAGAAGACATGGTGCAGGCCCAGTATCATCTCATCAGGCATCTGGGCATAGAAAAACTGCTTTCCGTTGCGGGAGGGTCCATGGGCGGCATGCAGGCTCTGTCGTGGTCGATTCAATATCCCGACAAGACCAATTCCGTCATCGCCATCGCAACCTCAGCTCTGCTCTCGGCGCAGGGGATTGCCTTTAACGAGGTGGGCCGACAGGCCATCATAAATGACAGGAACTGGAATGGAGGAAATTATTACGGTGCATGGCCTCCCGACGCGGGACTCGGCCTGGCCCGAATGATAGGGCACATCACGTACCTCAGCGAAAAACACATGCACGAACGTTTCGGCCGCAGGTTTCAGGAAATCAATCCCGACACCTATTCATTCAAGACAGAATACATGGTTGAATCCTATCTTCACCACCAGGGGATCAAGTTCGTGGACCGCTTTGACGCCAATTCCTACCTTTATATAACGAGGGCCATCGATCTCTTTGATCTCAACGCCAGCCACGACGGAAGCCTTATAAAGGCCTTTGAGAACGCGAAAGCCAATTTCCTCGTGGTAAGCTTCACATCGGACTGGCTGTATCCCAGCCCCATGTCCAAGGAAATCGTCAGGGCCCTGCGCGCCAATGGGAAAAATGTCATCTACACCGATATAGATACGGATATGGGACATGATTCCTTTCTCCTGGAAAACAGCGCGCTGGAAAAATATATTGCCAATTTCCTTAAAAGTGAATATGGTAAGATATGGTTGGACAATGGAACAGTACAGTGAAATAGGATACGATCTCATCATCGGCATAATCCCTCCCCATTCCCGGGTCCTTGACCTGGGCTGCGGCGACGGCGTTCTTCTGGACCGGCTTCAGCGCGAAAAAAATGTGAGCGGTTTCGGCGTGGAAATATCCGACGACGGCGTTGGCCATTGCGTTGAAAAGGGGCTATACTGCTACCAGGCAGACATAGACGACGGGCTTACGGATTATCGGGATAATTCCTTTGATTACGTGATACTCAACCAGACCATTCAGAGCACGAAGCGCCCCGATTATGTAGTAAAGGAAATACTGAGAATCGGCAAAAGGGCGATTATCAGCTTTCCCAATTTCGCCTTTATCTCTGTCCGATACCAGCTTGGTTTCCGCGGCATTATGCCGAAGAGTCCCATGATCCCTTATGAATGGTATGAATCACCGAACATACACATGCTTACCATAAACGATTTTGATCATTTCTGCAAAAAAAACGGCTATCCCGTAGACATGCGCAGTCATTTTTCGATCAATGACAGGGGGGGCGCCAGGAGGGTTTCCTTTGCGCCGAACATGCTGGCACAATACGGCTTTTTCATCCTCGATGGAACTAATTTTACCAGCAATTAAGGGGAGGAGCGGCCGATATCAGACCGTCAGCACTTCAACACCCGTATCCGTCACCAGCACGGTATGTTCCCACTGGGCTGAGAGTGATCCGTCTATAGTGACGGCGGTCCAGTTATCGCCGAGAAGCCTCGTTTCATAGCGTCCCGCGTTGATCATGGGTTCTATGGTAAAAACCATATTGGGAACCATGGTAATGCCTCGCTTCCGGCTTCCATAGTGATGCACATGGGGGTTTTCATGAAACCGCAACCCGATACCATGACCGCCGTAATCCCTGACGACACTGCATCCATTAGCCTTGGCATGCTTTTCAATGGCGAAACCGATCTCGCCGATATCGACAAAGGGGCGCACCTGTTCTATCCCCACATCAAGACATTCCCGGGCCACGCGGACAATTTTCCGTGCCTCCTCGGAGGGGTCGCCGATCAGATGCATCCGGCTTGCGTCGCCATAATATCCGTCAAGGATGCAGGTTACATCAATATTGATAATATCGCCGTTTTTCAGAGTCCTGTCCTCGGGTATTCCATGACAGATCACCTCATTTATAGAGGTGCACACGCTTTTAGGAAACCCGTTATAATTCAACGGAGCGGGAATCCCTCCACGGCTGGTGATGAATTCATGAACCCATTCGTTTATTTCATTGGTGGTGATTCCTTCGGCGATTCTTTCTTCCACCATGTCGAGAGTTTGTTTTGTCAGCACACAGCTTTTGCGGATTCCTTCAATCTGCTCTGTATTTTTCAATATTACCCCGGGAGGGGGCTTTATGGACTTTCCCGGAGCAGTCCCTGATTCCAGGTCGGCAATCATGTGGCATTTTTTATATTTTTTCCCGCTGCCACACCAGCATAGATCATTTCTTGCTAATTTTCTCATAATACAATCCCCGAATCCCGCCAATATCACTCCTGCAGCAGGCACGCATATATTTTTTCATATGTCTTCAATCAAATAATTAACAGTAAATTTGTTATTTTCAAGCATTAATATATAATTAATAGTATATGCTGTAATTTTTTATATTTTCACCCTGCCAAAAGCGACAGTCTTATTTCGGATGAATTGTCTGTCAAGTATATACGACATTTATACCGACAGGGGGGGATTGCCATTTTAAATCCGGATTTTTATATAACAATCATATCTCAAAAAATAAGCCCTGGAAAAATTTTTTCTTTACACCAGAATCGACCTACTCTAGAGTCGAAAGATTTATATCTTTATAACTACATTATAGAGGCGTGTCATGAAACATACATATCGTAAATCAACTCTGGCTGTATTAATTCTATTTATCTTTTCAAGCGGTCTTTTCAGCTATGACCTGAATGATTTCAAACGGGCGGTCAGCAAAGATAGAAATCTTAAGGGTGCGAACCTGCAAAATGCAGACCTGATAAAGGGGGATTTTTATTATGCCGATCTCACCGGCGCAGATCTCAGCGGCGCCGTAATGAATAATGCAAATTTTCGCGGCGCCTCTTTGAAGGGAGCAAATCTCGATAAGGCTATTCTGTACGGTGCCGATCTCTACAGGGCTGATCTTACGGGAGCCAAACTCACTGATATTAATCTCTGCAATGCAAGGCTGTACAACGTAAACTTCAACGGCGTAAACCTGTCCAATGCCGATCTCAGCGGCGCTGATCTATACCATGCTCTTCTCATCGGAGCAAACCTGGTGGGCATAGACTTCATCGGCGCAAATCTCAACGGGGCTGACCTGACCGATTCTGATCTGTCCGATTCGGACCTGTACCGCGTGGATTTCAGCGGCACCACCCTGGTAAGAGTAAAATTCGTAAGGGCCGACCTAAGTGATGCCGACATGAGCAGGTCAAATCTCAGCGGCGCCGATCTTTCCAGCACCAAGCTGTTCAATACCCGTTTCTACAGGGCCAACCTGACCAACGCGAAAATACATAATGCCGATCTCCTGGGCGCCGTACTGATCCAGGCCAAACTTATAAGTACCGATTTCAGCGGTTCCGACCTGTATAACGCTGATTTTGGCGCCGGGGAGCTTCAAAATATAAAATTTATCGGATCAAACCTGAACAATACTAAAATGCGGGGAGCAACACTCTACAAGGCCGATTTAAGCAAGGCTAACATGTATAAAACTGATTTGAAAAATGCCAACCTGTACCGGGCTAACTTTCAACAGGCAAAAATAAACCTGGTGGATTTCAGCGGCGCCAATCTGAGCCGGGCAGATTTCAGGGGAGCGACGATCACTGACAGTGATTTCACCGGGGCGGACCTGCGGCGGGCTGTCATGAGCGATTCAATGAGAGAACCATTGAAAACGCAGAATATTAAAAATTACGAACATATCATATGGGAACGCCAGAAGGCACAATAATAATTTAGCGCACATTATTATTGCATGTTCTTAAAAAAGCTCTGCTCAGTATTGTTCAGGGCTTTTTTCATTTATATGCACCTCAAAAATTTAGAACCAGATCGATTCAGGTTGATAAGTAGTAACCAATAAAAAAAAAGGCAGTCGGGAGACTGCCAAAAAGTGTATGGACAGATCATTTTGGGAGTAAAATAAAGGTTATAAAAGATTTTCCCTGCTGGCAAGTTCGTGCAGCTGTAAAGCAGTTTTAACATCCTTTCTTACAAGGTCGAGAAATGAATCAACGTTATTTTTGATAAAGGCCTCTCGAACCTCCAGGGCAAAATGTATTTTCTTTTTATTGACATTCCTTTTGGAATTTCTTTCCGCTATAGCAAGATCGGTAAATAATTTCTGTTCACTCATGGTATTTCTCCCCTCTATGCAGTTTATCAGAATTCCCGGCACTTGTGTCTGTTTTTAATGTAAACTCAAATCCCTCAACAGTAATCATTCATTTTGCCAGATAGATGTGGCTAAGTTTGCCAAAAATCCGTAGAACTCTAATCTACACAAGGGGATTATCTTTAAAAATATCCCAGTATGCCGAATTATGCACATTTACAACAAATGTTCTCTTTTAGCCAATCTACGCAGCGCGAGAGCCTGTCGTATATTTTTCTGAATAAGATCATAATAAGTACTGACATCATTGACAGTGAACATATTTGATACTTCATTTGAATACCGAAGCCTGTTATACTTCAGTTGTACTTCCATGTTTCTTTCTGCAATGGCGAGATCACATAATAATTGTTGTGCTGTCATATGCCGCTCCTTGTTTTTTAAATCTTATTCATGTGTCCTATAAGTTTAATGAAGTAGTCAGTGATGGCATACTAGCACAGCTGAAATATTAATCAATCGGGTGCCTTCCTTATTTTTTCGTAATGCAATGTACTGATTAATATGTAGGGGGAAAACCTGACAAATTTTCAGTGTCATTATCAGCCCTTATTTATCAGAATAGAGTCACACCGCACAACATCCTGTATTGCGACATAATCCAACTCGCGTCCAGGGAACAGCGGTCCTTGAACCGTATACTGAAAAATGCCTTGACTTTATGCCCGTATTGATGGAACAATTATACGTTCTCCCGGTACAGGAGAACCGATATATAAAGTCCCTGATGAAATAATTTATGAAAGAGATTGACGGCGCCAAAGAATATTTCAAAAAACTCAGGCTTGCTGAAAAATTCTGTGATGGCGATACTGAACTGGCGAAAAAACTTCTCACCGGCGAATACAAAGACATTATTGTTGTCAAGGGAAGGTTTAAAGAACAAGAGGACGCGCTTTACGGGTTATTTATTGTTATTATAAATAAATACTTTAATTCCGTTATCGCTACATATGGTATTGCTTCCCATCTTGCATCAATTTACCAGCATAAACCACTGGAACAGTGGGACGCTTTCTATTCCGGCCTGGCAAAGGAACTGGAAGTGGCTGAATTTGATCCAGGCATCTCAAGCAAGATCACAAACGGGCTCAGGCGCTTCATCGAGATTCACGGCACGTCAGACGTCATTGCCTGGGTTGAAAAAAACAGGATCGCCGAGATAACCGAGCAGTTTCAGCACTATCTTTCAGAGATATCAGACTATGCCGATATACAGGTCATGATTGATTTTGAACAGACTACATCGATGAAAATATACGATACGCTGAAAATTGAACCTCAGTAGCGTATCCAGATCCGAGATCACCAGCCAGAGCATATCAGCACATCATAATCCTTCCGTAATATTCAACTAAATCAATTCCAGCGGAGGGAGGAAGCTTTGAAAATAAGCCATATCATTTTCCCGGGAATAAGAGACATTTTAATAACGGAATCATCAGTGACATGAGCATCGAGTTCCATATTACCCATATCAACGGTAATCCTGACTTTTCCTGAAATTTTATCCCGCGACATAGTACTTATGGCACCCCGAATAATGTTATGGGCCGAAAGCGAGACCGGTTTCTTTGCCGATATCATGATATCCGAGGGCTCCAGAATCGCCGTTGATGTATGTCGGGGCGGTTTTGTTGAGTAAATTTTTATCCCGTCCCTGAACTGCCTGTACCAGAGATTATTCTCGCCGGCCTGCCAGGGACCGGGGATTACATTTTCCGTTCCGGCCGCAATTATCATGCCCTCATTCAAACGCATGATTTCATCGGATATTTTGCTGAGCCATATCATGTCGTGGCTCGTGAGCAGAATCGTGGTGCCAAATTGTTCCCGAATGTTTCTTATGACCTCCCGTATGTGCTCCGCGCTTGCCGTATCATTACTGGAAACCGGTTCATCGAGAACAAGCACCTCGGGCTTTATGGCCAGGCGGGCGGCCAGGGCTACACGCTGGGCCTCACCGCCTGAAAGCTGATACCATTTACGGCGAGCGTACTTTTCAGGATCAAGTGCGACGCCCTGCATCGCTTCAAAGACGTCATTGCGCAGATCGGTTTTTACACCCCTTTTTCTCAACCCATAGGCGATATTTTCAAAAACCGATCTTTTCAACAGATAGGGGTCCTGCATAAGAAAGGTGACGCGTTTCCGCATTGAAGATATATCCAGCACCGGAAATCCGTTGTACGAAATAGTTCCCTCCGCGGGATTTTCCAGGAATGAAAGAATCCTTAACAGCGTGCTTTTCCCGCTGCCGTTAGGACCGGCAAAACCCGTTATACTCCCTTTCCTTATTTCCAGGTTCGGTACACTCAGCGTGAAACCGGAATCATAGCGCTGCACCAGGTTTGAAGCCTTATAGAGTAATTCTTCTGTCATATCCTTCATGCCCTCTTCTTCAGAAAAACAAGGGTACCGTTCACCAAAAAGGCGATCAGCAGCAGGACAATACCCAAAGCTATACCAAGAGCGAATTCTCCTTTGCCAGTCTCCAGCGCAACAGCCGTCGTGATGGTTCGCGTATGCCATTTGATATTGCCGCCAATGATCATTGAAATCCCCACTTCGGAGATGGCCCTGCCATAGGCAGTGACTGCAGCCGTAGTAATAGCAAAACGAGCCTCTTTGAGGCTTGTCAAAACTATCTGGTTCCCCCGGGCACCCAGTGTAATGAGCGTCAACCTGAGGCGGGCATCGAGAGATTCAATGGCCGTAGCCGTGAGGGAAATGACAATGGGCAGCACCAGGACCGTCTGGGCTATAGCAACACCTGGTATCGTATAAAGCAGGTTCAGATCGCCCAGTGGGCCTCGCCGCGACAGGAAGGCATAGGCAATGATTCCCACCACAACAGTGGGCAGGGCCAGGAGAGTATCAACCACGGACCTGATCTGTCCCTTGCCGGGAAAGTCATAATAACCCAGGATGAATCCGGCAGGCAGCCCCATCAAGAGGGCTGCACTTATGGACAGCGTGGATATCTTCAGTGTGATAAAAATGGCGGAAAAGGTTTCCTCGTTTCCCGAGAGGAGCAGTTTCCCAGCCTGCAAGATGCCGTTTATTATATAGTCCATGACCGATTTCGAAGGTTATTTGCCGGCATTTGGCGTGAAGAGCTGTTTCCCTTCCACCTTAAAATTACCGATGAGCTTTTGCGTCGACGGTGAGGCCATCCAGTCACTGAATTTTTTCGCCAGGTCATATTTTACCTTGCCGCATTTCGCCGGATTGACTGCTATGACGCTGTACTGATTGAGAAGGGCCTTGTCCCCTTCAAGGATGATCACCAGGGAGGGCTTCCCTTTCTGGCTTGCCGCATACTTGTAATAGGTGCCCCGATCCGTATAGGTATAGGCGTTCCGCTCGGCAGCAATGCTGATGGTGTTGATCATGCCCTGGCCCGTGCTGATATACCACTGCGCCCTGTCCGGGGCCGTGATGCCTGCGTCCTTCCAGATCTTTAACTCGGCCTTGTGCGTGCCCGAATCATCACCGCGGCTGGCAAAGGGTATCTTGTTCTTCGCCATGATTTTAAAGGCGTCAACAACCTTCTTTCCCTTCAACTTTGCCGGATCACCGGCTGGGCCGATGACTATAAAATCATTGAACATGACCGGTCGGCGATCAATGCCGTATCCATCTTCTACATATTTTTTTTCCGCTGCCGGAGCATGCACTAGAAGTACATCCACATCACAATTTTTCCCTAATTCCAAAGCCTTTCCCGTTCCCACGGCAACCCACTTCAGTTCAATACCCGTTTCCTTTTCAAAAACCGGCTGCAGATAGTCCAGGAGTCCCGTATTGTCCGTGCTGGTCGTTGTGGCCATCATCAAAATAGCGGCTTTTTTTGCGGCCACAAACCCCGTCGTCATGAGCAGAAACGGCATTAGCCCCATTACCAGAGCTTTTTTAAAACTGATTCTCATAATTTCCTCCATCGAAAATGTTTTTTATGGTAAAAACACTCACTTCTGGTAACAGGCTCATCTATATGTCTAAAGATCTTTATAATTCTGAAAATATCTCAAAAAAAATGCCCGGAAATTCATTTCTCTGACAATTTCATATTTGTCAAGAACATCATTTTCCGGGCATCGGTACTTTTTAAAAATTTACTTTCCAGCCATTAAAACTTGGCTTCGACTTTTACATAGAGATTATGATCTTCTGCGGCACTATCGTCATATGTCAGTTCATAATACAATACTGTCTGTACATACTTATTGAACTGCCAACCGGGACCGAAACCGAATATTCCCTGTTTTGCGTCTTCAAAGTTTCCATAGCCAGCCTTGCCAATACACAGCACCGGCATGCCGACAAGCGAGTCCAAATTAACATTGAGCCAGGCCTCTAAAAAATAACCACTTGTATCGGTTCCATTGGAATAACTGACACCGACAAAGTTCAGGCCGGTTTTTATCATACTGTCCTTCCAGGCCAGGCCGCCTCCATAGTACATCATGGTTGTAGCGCTATCTATTTCATTATAACGGAAAAATCCGTTGATATATATATTCTCCAGGGGTTTCACGGAAACAAGGCCATAATAGGATGGGCCGTAAACCATGCTCTCGGCTTGAACTTTCTTATACCCTTCACCTTTTACAACTGCGCCTGATATGGTGACCATCTTCATCACTTCAGCGGAAACAGTAACTCCAAGATCAGCGGACGAATCAATGGTATAATCTTGCAGGATAACCTTGCTGTTGCCCAGATACGTGTTTCCGATCCATCGAAGTCCGCTCAGATTGTTCATGAGCGCTATAGTAGGTGTGGGGATAACTCCTGCCTGGATTTTAAATTTTACCGGATCTATTTCCGGAGCAGCCTGAAGATAAGCGTACTTGATAAGAAGCTCATATCCCTCATTATCGGGATTGCCACCACTGGGCTTCTCGTACAGTGCATCGGTGGTTACCCGCACACTGAAAATGTCGCCGAAACCCTTTTTCCAGTCCAGGTACACCCGGTTAACCGCAAAGACACCGGCATGGTCATCGGCCAGGTCCTGCATGTATTCCATAAAAATTACGCCTGAAAAAGAGCTTGTCTCTTTTTTATCTTCTTTCTTCTCCGCCGGGACGTCCTGCGCCAGGACCAGGCTCGTGAAACCGGCAACCATGATCATACACATAACCGTTGTTATTTTACGCATTGACAAACCTCCTTAATTTATATATACGTGTAGGAATTTTCCACGGTCAACAATGGCGGTTATTCAAACAATATCGCATGAGGTACATTTGATCACACCGCTTTATCTATTTTAAAAGGATGATTCATATTTCGTGTTTACAAGTATACATGGATTTGAGGTCAAGTCAAGGGCGGAATGGGTATTTTTTTTGCGGTAAATCGGGATCCGGGCAGCGACAATTACAATTTTTTTTTGAGGGTTCGATAAATTTTAAAACGAAAATAAGAAAGGGCGGTTCATCTGAACCGCCCTTTCTTTTAAGCATCCCCGAGGGGATTCGAACCCCTGTTGCCGGGATGAAAACCCGGTGTCCTAGACCCCTAGACGACGGGGACAGATTATATATTGAATCGTTTCGAATTACCAGCAACCAAGTGCATTACTGAAAACCCTGTAGACTCTGTGAGTCGCCTGGGATTCGAACCCAGGACCCACGGCTTAAAAGGCCGTTGCTCTACCGACTGAGCTAGCGACTCGCAAAAGCGTAGGAATACCGATATATTAACCTTGCCTTCACTGTCAATAAAAAATAAAAGTTTTTGATAAAAAATTACCCGGTCAGCCCCGCAGAAAGGTGCTTTCCCTGCCTGGCCCCACGGATACAACAGTAATTTTTACTCCCACGGCTTTTTCCAGAAAATCAATGTAGTCGCGGGCCGCGGAAGGAAGATCCTCATAATTCATCACGCGGTCGATATCCTCCTCCCATCCGTCAAGCTCTTCATATACAGGTTTTATCGTTCCCAGTTCCGCCGAGGGGAAATAATCAATTTTTTTGCCTTTTTTTTCATATCCCACGGCAACCTTTATTTTCCCGAAACCGGTGAGCACATCAAGTTTGGTGAGGGATATACTGGTAAGTCCATTTATCCTGGCTGACTGCTTCAAGAGTTCCACGTCAAACCAGCCGCATCGCCGCGGCCTTCCCGTGGTGGATCCGAATTCCTTGCCGTTTACCCTGAGACGATCTCCATCGTCACCCGTGTCTTCCGTGGGGAAGGGGCCTTCGCCGACACGCGTCACATAGGCCTTGGCAATGCCTATCACCTCGTTGATGTGAAAGGAATTGAGTCCCGTGCCCAGAAGCGCCCCGCCGATGGTGGGATTAGACGATGTCACATAGGGATAGGTGCCGTGATCTATATCGAGGGCATATCCCTGGGCGCCTTCCAAAAGTATCTTTTTATTTTCTTTAAGCGACTGGTGCAGATAATTCTGGGTGTTGATAATCATCTTTCCGGCCTTTTTTCTGAAAACCGTGAGGATATCCATAATCTCTTCCAGCGTAAAAGGAGGCTTATTGTATACTTTTTCCAGTTCGAGATTTTTCATTTTCAGGGCGCTGGCAACCCGTTCTTTCAAAGTGTCCTCATTGAAAATGTCGCCGGCGCGGATACCGGTACGCAGGCACTTATCGGCATAGCAGGGGCCGATTCCCCGGTTTGTCGTGCCTATTTTCTGCGAACGGAACTCTTCCATGGCCGCATCCAGGGCCTTGTGATAGGGAAGGATCAGGTGAACGGCGTCGGAAATAAACAGGCGCTTTTTAGCATCGAGTCCCTCCAGTTCAAGCGACTCCACTTCCTCCATGAGCTGTACCGGATCCAGGACCAGACCGTTCCCTACAACGCAATGCTTATCCTTATGCAGGATACCCGATGGAACGAGATGAAACACATATTTTTTTCCGTTTACTACGACGGTATGACCGGCATTGGCCCCCCCCTGATAACGGACAACAATATCCGCATCCTTGGTGAAATAATCGATCATCTTGGCCTTGCCCTCATCTCCCCATTGCGTTCCTATGGCGACCGAACAGCTCATCACTACCTCTGCATTATTTAAATATTTTGCGAACAAACCGTCATTAAAAAATAAAAGTTAAAAATAACAAGCCTTTTTCACCCTGATCATCGGCTCGCAGCTCATTTCTCTACAAAAATACCCTTTTGTGTATTCCTTTTCAATAAAATCTCTCTCCTGCCGGAGCAGGGACCGGAAATATAAAAAATTAATTTTATTAATGCTAAACTATAAAGCTCCCGAACCCGATAGGTAGATTAAGGCAAAATAGCGCCTTCGATGTGTGGATGGCATAAACCGTGTTTAGAGACAGGACAGTAACGCTAAGGTTGCAGATTTTTATTTTAACCGGGCTTCTTGCGGCCACGGTATCTCTTTATGCCCAGAATCATGACGGGAAAAAATATTATGCAAGCCGGGAGAGCTACGAGGATTACTCACAAAAAAGATACAAGTATATCCGTGGAGAATATAGTAGTGACGCAAACACCAAAAAAAACATACCCACTTCATCGGCTGTAACAGTGTATGTCAGATATAAGATAAAAAAGGGGGACACCCTCTATAGTATTGCAAGGAAATATAATCTTTCACCCGATATCCTGAAAAAAGCCAACAATATGAAGTCAGGTAATCATATATCAGCTGGATCTACACTGCGAATCCCTGTTAAAAAAGAAGTATCGGCCGGGAGAAGCAGGAAAGTTCCGGCAAAAACAACAGCGCCGTCGGCAACCCGGGGCTCTTCCCCTTCTTTCAAATGGCCCCTTGCCCATGTCGTACGGTATGACCGCGACGGCATGGAGGGAGTCAAGTCCATTGGCCTGGTAATACGGGGGAAAAACGGCGCACCGGTCATGTCTTCAGCGGCGGGAACCGTGGAAAAAATCGGATATATGCGGGGATATGGCCGCTATATCGTCCTCAAGCATACTAATAATTTTATTACCGTATATGCCAACCTGGAGAATATCACCGTCCGTGAAGGGGATCGTATATCCTCGGGAAAAACACTGGGATACGTGGACCGCGATACGGGGAAAATACACTTTCAAATCGATTATGACGGAAAAACAGCCGATCCGCTGCGCTATCTTCCCCGGAAAACAGGATGATACGGGAATAATTAAAAATATCCCGCCCCAATCCAAAAAAATGAAACAATAGTTGTTTAGCATTTTACTACATTCTTAATCGTTGACAATTCATAGTTCAATTAATTGATAGAAGTGCTTATATCAACAATTCCAGCTTGCATTCAGGGGGAAACCCTGTCATACTTAACAAGCGGTGAAAAGAATTTGCTTCAGCGGTTGATCGTGGATAAAAGTCTGCCGCAAATTACCTGAGAACAAGAGGATATCAATGCTCCGAAAAACCTTCATCATTGTGTCTCTTTTCCCTGCCCTGCTTGCCCTTTCGGGATGCGGAAAAGAAAAATATACGGATTTCCGTGTCTATCCCATTCCCGATTCCCTGACTCTTGAACGGGGATCAAAATCCTTCATTGCCTTTCGTGTGGAGATGCCCGGCAAGCACCATATTTACGGGAATCCTAAAGGCCCCGGAACAGGAAAAGCCACGGACATTATTGTTGCTAAAAACGACAATTTCACCTTCGGCGTGCCTCAGTTTCTCCCGGCAACAAAATATAATGCCACGGGCGAAAAAGAGTTTGTCTGGACATACAAAGATGAAACCACGATTTTTGTCCCGGTCACGGCAGGGAAAAACGCCCGGAATGGTCTCCATAAACTGGACATCACCTTCGATGCCCTGCTATGCTCAACAACGACATGCATACCGAAACAGATAAGGCTGATATATCCTGTCACCGTAACTGATCCCGGCCTGGGGAGCACCATGCAGAGCTCGTCCCTTACGGCTCTCTTCGCAGCTTCGTCTCCTCCCGGTGAAAACCTTCAGAAAGAAGACGCCGCATCTTCGGCAAAAGAAACAGGGTTTATCCTTAAAGGCAGTACTTTCGAACCGCGCTATATTGAGTCTTCGAATATAACAGGACTGATCCAGGCTATCATTTTTGGCCTCATCGCCGGATTTATCCTTAACTTTATGCCCTGCGTGCTTCCCGTGGTGAGCCTGAAAATCATGAGTTTTGTCAAACACGCCGGGGAGAGCAGGAGGGAACTGGTAAAGCTGGGTTCACTCTTTTCCCTGGGCATACTCACGAGCTTTCTGGCCCTGGCCCTGCTGGCATCTTTTTTCGGATATGGGTGGGGCGGACTTTTTCAGCACCGGCTGTTTCTCATCATCATGACGGGCTTTGTCTTTGTACTGGCCCTGTCCATGTTCGAAGTCTTCACCATATCAGCCCCATCTATCTCAGGAAAAGCCGCACAGGTGAGGGATAACCGGTACAGCGACGCGTTCATAAAGGGATTGCTGGCTACCCTGCTGGCGACTCCGTGCAGCGGGCCCTTTCTGGGCGGCACCCTGGCCTGGGCTCTGACCCGGCCGCCGCATATAATATTCATTATTTTCATGAGCGTGGGCGTGGGAATGGCTCTTCCCTATTTCATCCTCACCGTGAGGCCGCCACTGCTGAAACTCATTCCGAAACCGGGTGAGTGGATGAGGACCTTTGAAAACATTATGGGATTTCTCCTCATCTTCACTGCCGTGTATCTCATATCGATCCTTGATTCATCGCTTCACCTTCCCATGGCGGCTTTCCTGGCCTTCCTGGCCGCGGCATTCTGGCAGTACGGCAGATTTGGCGCGCTGTTCCAGCCCCGCTGGAAAAGAATCGCCTCAACAGCGGCACTCATAGCCATAATTACAGGCGGATATTTCTTCTCCTTTACATTCCTCACCGCAGAGGAGGGTACGGTGCAATTATCATCATCAGCCTTCAGCGAGGAAAGGATTCTCGCGAACCGCGATTCAGGCAGGATCAGCATGGTGAAGTTCACGGCGGACTGGTGTCCCAACTGTAAATTCGTGGAGAAGGTTTCTCTTTATACGCCGGCCGTGGAAGGAGCCATAAGGAACAGCGGAATCGACTTCATGATAGCCGATATCACGGTAAAAAATGCGGCAGCCGAGGCACTCATGGAAAAGCTGGGAAGCCGATCCATACCATTCCTTGCCATACTACCGCCCGGAGCGGATTTCAGCCGCCCCATCTGTCTCAGGGATATTTACTCTGAAAAAGACGTACTCAGAGCCATAGACATGGCGGGTAAAAAAGAAAAAACAAAGGGGGAGGCGCCGGGATTCATCTTTAAGGTACAGTAGGGACGTATCACCCCTCGAGCTTCATGGTTCTTTCAAGAACCGTTATCTCCGTATTGAGGTCAAGTACATCATCCTCCAGAAGATACCGGAGTTGTTTTTTATAGGTTTCCTGTATCTGATCCAGCATAGCCTCAACCCGGTCCAGGGACTCCCTGATTTCCGGACTGTTGCTGTTGCGGGAAAGCTCCACATACCGCGATACGATCTTGTCCGTGGCATCGAGATAATAATTAATAAAGGGTTTTGCCCGCTGCAGATCCTCGGGGTGAGTCTTAATATTCTCGAAGATGTCGAGACCCACGCGGCAGATTTCGATGATTTTTTCGGCCACGATGTTGTTGCCTATCTTCCTGGTGTTGTTGCGGATGTTTTTCAGTTTAGCTACACCCTCTTCCACCACCTTCGTTATATCCCTGGGATAGGCATCAACGGTATTCTTCGCGGCAGCCAGCCTGTCCATGACAAACGAGAGAATTCGCCGGAACAGTATAAAAATAATCAGGCTTATGAGCAGTGAGAGAAGAATGGAAAGTGCCAGCAGGCGCGAACAGAGAATATATATACCCACACCAGCAGCAAGCGCCACAAGAGTCCTTGTCTTCATACTCTATCTCCCTTGTTTAATGACAGTCTTTTGTTCAGTCCCGCTTTTTTATCACATCCATGAGCATTTCGTCAATACGGGGAAGCAATTCTTCTATTTTGACCATTTCCTCGGGAAGAAAGTTACCGAGAACATAATCTGCAATGGGAATCTCGGGATTTTCGGGCCGTCCCACACCGAAACGGAGACGATGAAAATCAGCTGAAGCGGCACACTGTACGATAGAACGGATACCGTTGTGGCCCTTGTGCCCCCCGCCGAATTTGATTTCCACTCTCCCGAAATTGAACTCTATTTCATCATGAACAGCTACCAGGTCCTGGACATCGAGACCGTAATAGTTGAGAGCAGGTATGACCGACTCGCCGCTTTTATTCATGTATGCCTGGGGAAAGAGGAGGCATATATCTTCCCCGTCAATTTTTCCATTGCCTGAGAGGGCATTGAATTTTTTCTGCCCGCATGAAATGCCGTGCTGCCGGGCAAAATATTCTCCAATGATAAACCCTATATTATGCCGGTTCCTGGCATACTTTTTGCCGGGATTTCCGAGAAAAGCGATAATTTTCATGATTGCATGTACTCCAGAGAGAAAAAAAGCATGAGCAGTCAATTTTTATGTAAATAATCCAGAGCCCTGTCGAGCGAGCTGAAGATATGAACACGCTTGGAAAGCCCGGTTATTTCAAACATTTCCATAATATCCTTGCCGACATTCAGCAGAACCAGGTGTTTTTTAACTGAAATCTGTTTTGTAAAGAAAACAACAATAACCCCCAGCGATGAGCTGTCAATAAAGACCAAGCTTGAAAAATCAATAATAATGTGCAGACCCTTGTTATGGGCATTTTGCAGTTCATGTTCAAAGGTGTTCAGGGTCTCTACGGACAGGGAACCTTCCACCTTCAGGAGAAAATACTCTTCCGTGTATTGTGAATGTAATTTCATACCTGCCGTTTATTGTCCCGATTATTATTCTGAAATCATTATTAACAAAAATTCGGAAATTGTCAAGAAAGAATAATTAATGCGCATCAATTACCTTATCATAGTTGTCGGTCATTTTCCTTTAAAAATGAAGTAATTTATTTTTTAGTTTTGAAGAAATCATGGCCCGGATACTTCATTGAATGAGCGTCCAATAAAACCGATCTCCCGATTAAAACTGTTGACAAATTTTCAGCACATCGGATTCTTGATTAATAAAATTTAAATGAACACATCCTACTTCAAAGATAGCAAAAAAGCAGGCTAATTGAATACTTCTGACGCTGTCTCTCATTTCCGGTTGTGTTCTATAAACAGGTAAGGTCAACTCAAATGCCGCGGGGAAAAATTTGGGGATATTTGTCTCTCATAGTAGTTTTACTTCTGGGAGGGCTGTTTTCCTATTCAGCCTTCATACTTTCCAATGACTATAGTTTTGAGACACTGTATTCCTCTTCATATATCGCCATTGCCGTTCCCATAGGGCTCGTTTCCTACGCGCTGCTGGGAACCGGTTTATGGATTGGATTAACGATTCTTACGATAAAGGTGGTGCCTCCCATGCCGGAAATAGTAGAAAAAAAGGACTTTTCCAAAATCCAGGCATTTTTACTCTGTGTCATAAGTCTTGCACTGGCCGTGTTGTTAGGCTATGGAATTTATATCAAAAGCTACTGGGCCCTGGCAATTCCCGCTGCGGTTATCTCACTGGTAATCCTCGGATCGGTATTCTGGGTCGGCATCGCCATCATAACCACCAGAACAACACTGCCGGATAACAAATAATAGAATGTTATCTCCGGATGAAAGTATTATTTTTATTGTATCGGGGAAACCCCTTTTGCGGCGGCCAGGGAATATATCTCTACAATCTCACCAAAGAACTGTCAAAACTGGGTGTTGAAATAGACGTCCTCGTGGGACCGCCCTATCCCGACCCCATGGAGGATTGGGCCACGGTATACCGGCTTGAGAATCTCCATCTCTGGATGGTAAAAACAAAAAGCCTTTCCCATGACAAACTTTTAAGGCTGTTATCACCCTGGAATTTTGTTGATTATCTTCTCAGCCGTTTCCATATTTTTCCTGAGATGCAGACCTTCAGCATGAGAGCCTTCTCATCCATGCAAGCCCTTTTAAAACACAAGCAATATGATCTGATACATGACATACAGACCCTGGGATGGGGAATGATCCCCATGAAGGGCTACGGCATTCCCATGATTACTACGGTCCATCACCCTCTCACCAGGGACAGGGATGCCGATCTCATGATGAATAATAATTTCTGGGACAAGCTGACCACGGTTCTTTTTTATCCACTCATGATGCAGCGCTTTGTTATAAAACGTCTTGACCGGGTTATAACATCCTTCCAGAAGGGCGTTGATGAACTGCACAACGCCTTCGGTTTAAGAAAAGATAAAATATCCGTGGTATACAACGGTATGGACGTAGAACTCTTCACAAATACGGGGGAACCTCGCGAGGAGAACCAGCTGCTCTTCGTGGGAAACGGAGAGGATTATAAAAAAGGCATGATCTTTCTTCTCGAGGCATTGAAAATGCTCCCGGAGCATATCCATTTAACCATTGTGGACGAAGGCCCTCCAGGCAAGAAAAAAGCCTGGGACATGGTGACGGGCCTGGGACTTGAAAAAAGAGTAACCTTCACCGGAAAGGTGAGTTACGAACGCCTGGTGAGCCTTTACAGCACGAAAACACTGGTGGTCATGTCTTCCCTTTATGAAGGCTTCGGTCTTCCAGCGGCCGAAGCCATGTCCTGCAAGACTCCTGTCGTGGCTACAGCCGTAGGTGCGCTGAAGGAGATCGTTCCGCCCGAAGCGGGCATCCTGGTCCCGCCGAAAGATCCCGCAGCGCTGAAGGAAGCCATTCTGATTCTTCTGGCCGATAAAAAACGGCGGCAGGAAATGGGCGAATTCGGCAGAAAATGGGCCGTATCTAATTACGCCTGGCCCGTTGCTGCCAGGAACACGCTGGAAATATATAACGATGTCATTAATGGACAGAGGAGAAAAAAATGAAAATATGTCTTCTCTCTTACAGGGGGAACCCTTACTGCGGAGGACAGGGCATCTATGTCATGTACCTGGCGAAAGAGCTGGTAAAACAGGGACACGAAGTCCATGTAGTCCAGGGCCCGCCCTACTTCCCTCCCATGGAAGGAGTTCACATACATCATGTCAGCAATCACAATTATTTTAATAAAAAAAATGACTTCGTGAAACCTCACAAGCCCTTTGCCACGCTGCAGCCGTTGAATCTTTATGAATTCATCGCATCCAAGTTCGGCAAGTTCCCTGAGATTGAGGCCTTTTCCTTCAGGGCCTTCCCCAAGCTGAAAGAGCTCCATGGTAAATATAAATTTGATATCATTCACGATAACCAGTGCCTGGGATTCGGCTTCCTGCTCATAAAGACCCTGGGGATACCCTTCATCTCAACTATACATCATCCCCTGTCCATAGACCGTACAACCTGGTTTGAGTATCCCTCTGACTTTAATATCAAGATGAAGCGGGTCCTCTATTATCCCCTGGCAATGCAGAAACACGTGGCCAACCGGATGGACAAGATCATCACCGTTTCGCACGACTCGGCCATCGAAATAAACAAGGCCTTCAAGGTTCCCCTGAAAAAAATCAAGGTCGTTTACAACGGAATGGACAGCGGCATATTCTATCCCATCCGCAACGCCAAAAAAAGAAAGAACAGCATTATCTTCGTCGGCAATGTAGAGGACCGAAAGAAGGGCGTCACGTATCTCCTCAAAGCCCTGAGTATGACCAGGAACCGCGTTCATCTCACCATCGTCGACGGCGGAGCGCCTAACAGAAAATATGTTCCTAAGTGGATCGACCGTTTCGGCATAAACGACCGCGTCACCTTTACGGGGAAAATCCCCATTGAAAAACTCATCAGGCTCTATTCCGAAACGGAAATAGCCGTATCCCCCTCGCTGTACGAGGGATTCGGCTTCCCGGCCGCCGAGGCCATGGCCTGCGAACTTCCCGTCATAGCAGCTACGGGTGGGGCTCTTCCCGAGGTAGTGGGTGAGCATATGAAGACGGGCTACCTGGTGCCTCCCCGTGACGCCCAGGCCCTGGCAACGGCCATCGACTATCTCATCGAAAATCCCCGCATCCGCGAGGAGATGGGGAAAAGGGCCCGCAAACGCGTCCTGGAGATGTTCACCTGGGAAAATGCCGCAAAAGAAATGGTACAGGAATACGAAGAGGTCATACATGCTTACCGTCGATTTTAACCGCCTCGCCGTCATGGAGGAACAGATCGTACTGGACGCGGGCTGCGGATTCGGACGTCACAGCCTGGAGTTCATCTCCCGGGGTGCCCATGTGGTGAGCATGGATATCGACACCGAATCACTGCGCCGGACGCGCTTTTCACTGGTGGAAATGAAAAAAACCGTTGCAAAGGCAAAAAACGCCAGTTACCTGACCCACGTGGGCGACGCGCTGAATCTCCCTTTCAAGGACAATACTTTTGACCGTATCATCTGCTCCGAGGTAATGGAACACGTCAACAACGATCATAAGGCCTGTGAAGAACTGGCCCGGGTCCTGAAAAAAAACGGCAGGATTGCCATTACCGTGCCTACTTTCTTCAGTGAACAGATCTATGACCTGCTGACCCATGAATATTACACCTCGCCGGGAGGACATGTACGGCGATACATGCCCGGAGAGCTTGCGGCCATCATGCGGGAATGCGGCCTGGAGGTCTATGCCATCGGCTTCAAGCATGCCTATCATACCATCTGGTGGATGATCCGTTCCGTCGTGGGACTCCACTGGAGCGACCATCCCATGACAAAGGCCTATCATAAATTTCTTCATTACGGCCTCTATTCAAAGTTCTGGCGTAAAACCGAAGGATTTTTTAACTTCTTTTTTCCCAAAAGCCTGGTAATCTACGCCTGGAAAAAGTAGCATTCTCCGCACCCTTAATCCGAAAAAACTATTGCATCTTTCTCACTGGGCTGTATAATGCTAATCAGGATCGGTCCTTCCAGCCGATCTTTTATCCAGAGGGGTATGGTCCGATGAGAATAACACAGAAAACTGCCTTTTCCACATTGTTTTTAGTGCTGATGCTCTTTCTATACATGGATGATGCTTCAGCCCAATCCTACTGGGACAACTTCAGATACCCCGTAAAGGAAAAAAAATATTCTCCCCGATTCAGGACGGGAGTAGGGATGGCAATGCTGGGAGACAAGGATTCGCAGGATATATATGGGCCTGGAGAGGCTGTCTTTTTTGACGGCAATTATCTGCGGTTTCAATGGGCATGGTTCGGCCTTGACCTCTATGGCAGGTTCACATTCAAACACTTTGAGGTGAAAGGGGATGAAGCAAAGCCCGGGTTTGGTCTTAAAGCACATCAAATGTTTATGGCAGACCTTGATGCCGGCGCCCGCGCCAAGGCTAATTTCACATTACTGGGCATTAACTGGGCTTACTATATTTCCCTTGCTCCCCGTTTTGTGTATACCAGTAAAATGTATTATGAAAAGTTTACCGCCTGGTACGTCGACGAGAAAAACCTCTATTCACCTGGTGCAGTGGCTGGAACAGGTTTCGAAGTGTCTCTGAGCACCCACTGGGGGCTCTTCCTCGAGGCTAACTACGGGTATAGCGCCGTGGGAAAAAATAAAGCTGATACGGAGGGCATACAGTTTTTTCTGGGCGCCACTTATCTGACCGAAATACATTAAAGCAATAATTTGTTTTTACTGAACATCCGGCAACCACCGTCTTGATGCAATAATTTATTTCATTCCTGAATAATTACACTATCATCGTCCCATGCATGAAGCTTCACTCCACTGGATTAGAGTCGCTATTTTCCAGGGTCCCTTCGACAATATTTTACTTAAAAATAACTTGCATAAAATTTTCCCTCCTATAAGATGTCGGGATTTATCTTTAAAAATCAAAAACATACAAAAATCATTATCAGAGGAGTCTCGATATGAAAAAAATAGTCCTTTCATGTGCTATTATCATATCCATATTCAGCATAACAATGGCCCACGCCCAGGTTTACAGCGGCAAGGGGCTGTATCTCTACGGCGATTCAGCGGCCAACATGGGCCGGGGAACCGCAGGAGTTTCTTCCTTCGGCACGGACCTCTTTTATCTCAACCCGGCATCCATTTCCACGTTGGAGCGCCTTGGTGTGAGTCTCCAGTACGGCAACCTGGGAGGAAACTTCTACAATCCCGATATAACCATTGCCGTGCCTACATCGTACGGCAATGTGGGCGGTTCCTTCCGTCTCATCACCATTCCCGACGCCGTTGATCTGCAGAATGCCTACAGCTTCCGCGTGGGAGCGGCCAAGGACCTGACGGAAAAATTAATGATAGGTCTCGGCATCGACATGGTCTTCGGCGCCGATCTCAACGATAATAATCTTTTCTATATAGGCGGTTCCCTGGGAGCCATTTATAGATTCAGCGGCATGAACAAATCACGGGGCTTCGGCATCTTCGATCCCACGGCCGGTATCTCCATAAACGCGGGACTTCCCCTGGGCAATCCCACGGGTTCCATCAACTTCAACAGCGTCACGGCGGGATATGCCTTCAGGTTCTTCCGTCACAACGCCTTTGACCTGGGCTTTTACAATGATGTTTCCCTGGTTAATTACTACAAGGAATTTCCCGTCAAATTCGGCCTGGAATCGCTCATCCTGGACCACTACATTGTCCGCACCGGCGGTATAGCCCTGAACGGCTATGATTTCGGAACTTTTACTGCCGGAGTCGGATACCAGTTCTCGGTGAATAATTTCGCCGGTTCAGTTAACTATTCCCTGGCCTATGACAAGCGGTCGAAAGTAGTCCATTACGTGGGACTGAACATGGAATACGGCGAACTGGACCGCCAGGCACCGGTCACGGCAGTTACACCGGACCAGAAATATTTTTCTCCCAACCATGACGGCGTCCAGGACTATGTAGTCTTTGATATCAACGTGGAGGACCGGAGCCGCATCAAGGGATGGCGGCTGCAGATCATAAATCCGCAGAGCAGCGTTATACGTGAATACCGAATTTCGGAGCGCGACATGGTAAAGGGGCTTACCTTCAAAGGTTTCTTCAGCCGCCTCTTTTCAAGGAAGACATCCCTGGACGTTCCCAAGAACATAATGTGGGACGGTACCGATGCGAAAGGCGGTGCCGCGCCTGATGGAAAATACACCTACGCATTCACGGCATGGGATGAGCGTGATAACATAGCAGAACAGAAAAGCGGCGTTGTTGTCATCGATACCACCATGCCAGAGGTGAAGCTTGCGGCAAAGGACTCCCTCTTCTCTCCCAATGGCGACAAGCAGAAGGATGTATTCGTCATCGAGCAGACTATTGTCTCCTCTCCTGAAGACCAGTGGGAAGCCGGGTTCAAAAATGTCGAAGGAATAGTGGTAAAAGGCTACTCCTTTGAGGGGAGCAAAGTCCCCGGCAGCATTGTCTGGGACGGCAAAGATAATAACGGCAATGACGCCCCGGAAGGGCTCTACTATTACTACATAGTCACCAAGGATAAGGCGGGAAACGGTGCCCAGGCTAACATTAAAGAAATAACCCTGACGCGCCAGTACGAAACAGCCGATATACGCCTCGAGAAAAGTTATCTCTCCTATGCCATCGACAAGGAGCTCCGCATGTACCTGTCCCTTTCCAATGCAAAGGGGATGGAGGAATATACGGTCCTCATCATGGATGAAAAAAGAAAACCCGTTTATGAACTGAAGGGTACCGGCGAGATGCCGGGCATCCTGACCTGGAACGGTAAAGGGGCTGAAGGAAAAAATCTCGATGACGGCGTCTACTTTGTCAAACTGGCAACACGCTTCAACAGCGGCAATACACCCTCATCTTTTGAGAAAAAACTTATCGTGGACAGCACACCGCCGCGTCTTTCCATCGGTCATTCCCCGGACCTCTTCTCTCCCGACGGCGACGAGGAGAATGACGTGCTGACCATCAGCCCCGAAGCCAGCGAAGATTTCGGTATAAAAGAATGGAAGATTTCCATTTCAAACCCCTCGGGCATCCTTTTCAAATCTTTCAGCGGTACGGGCAATGTGCCCGAGAAAATACTCTGGGACGGACTCGGCGACGACAAGGATATCGTGGAATCTGCCGTTGATTATGAAATGGTTCTTGAGGCCGTAGACCTGGCCGGCAACACCGGCAAATCAGAGCCGGTAAAAATATCCGTTGATATTCTCGTCGTGGTGACCGAACGGGGCCTGAAGATGCGTATCAGCAATATTCAGTTTGCCTTCGACAGCGCTGACCTGAAAAAGCAGGGCAAAAAAATCCTGGACCGCGTCTATGTCATTCTCCGGAAATACGAACGCTATGACATCATTATAGAAGGACATACCGATGATATCGGCAAAGAGGAATACAACCTGGGTCTGAGCGAACGCCGGGCTAAATCGGTCATGGATTACCTGGTCTCAAACGGTATGAGCAAGGGCAGGCTTCAATTCGTGGGCATGGGCGAGACGGTCCCGCTCTACCCCAACAAGAACGATGAAAACCGCCGGAGGAACCGCCGCGTCGAATTTCTGCTTATCAAGAAAAATTGAGGGAACGAGAGGGCCTGTGTATATCGTCTTCTCCGATCTTGACGGCACGCTGCTGGACCACCACACCTACAGTCATGCCGGAGCGCAGGAGGGCATCGATCTCCTCAGGGAACGGTCGGTGCCCCTGGTCCTGGTATCGAGCAAGACACTTCCTGAAATGACGGAGCTGCACGGCATGCTGGGCCTTGACTCACCCTTTGTGTTCGAAAACGGCGGCGGCATCGCCTGGCCTGATAAAACAAAATCCGGGGAACCGCTCCGGGTGGAGATCCAGGGCTTCCCGATTGAGGAACTGCAGGCAAAATTCAATGCGCTGAAAACTGTCATCCCGGTTCCAGTGAAAAGTATACTGGACATGTCCGTAGAAGAGGTTATGGAGAGAACGGGCCTGCCGAACAAACGGGCCGCCCTCGCCAGGGAGAGACAGTCATCGATCCCTTTCATACTTCTGGAAAAACACGATATCGATCTTTTTGAACTTGGGAGAATTAACATACAACTGCGCGAGCAGGGCCTGGGTATTACCAGGGGAGGCCGCTTTTTCCACCTCATTTCCCGGGACTCCACGAAAGGCAGTGCCGTGAGAAAAATCATCTCCACTTATACTCTCCTCCATGAAAAAGAGGATATTGTCACCATGGCTGTGGGCGACAGTGAAAATGATATTCCCATGCTAAAGGAAGTTGACAGGCCCTGTCTGGTGCGGAAACATGACGGCAGTATCATACAGACCGGACTGCCCGATGTATGCATCACAAAAAGCATCGGGCCAGCGGGATTTACCGAGGCAGTGAAAACATTATGGATATAATAATCGATCTATTAAAAACCATTCTGTCCTTTGTTAAAAAAATACTGGACAGTATCCTCAATCGGTTCATGGAGCTGAATATTTTTGAAAAGGCTCTGATCATCAATACGCTCCTGGCCTTTTTTGCCATCATTCTCCCCATAGCACGATACTTCATCTTTGAGACATGGTTTTACATCAATAATCCCCTGGCCGTGTATATGATTGCCATCGTCATCCTCATCTATGTACTGCATTACCTTTCAGACTATCTGTCTCCGGCGATACAACTGGCCATAAAATCGCTGGCCAACCTGTATTACATGGGCTGGGTCATATATATACATCTTTCCCGGGAACTGTCCAGGGCTCCCTATGAACTAACAGCGGGATATTATCTCAACATCGCAGTACCGGCAATATTCACGGTTTTTTCCGCTCTCAGTTTCCTTTTTTACGGCCGGGAGTAACACGGTAAAAACGCTCCAGTTGGGGAAACCGCGCCTTCACATAAGGATTCTCTGCCGGGTTCGACCGGTACAGCACCGTTTCCCCCCTGAACACAGCGATACGATAGCTCATACCCATTTTATTTGTCAGGTGATAGAAGGTAAGCAACTCGGCTAGGTCCTCGGCCCAGTTCTGGGCACCATAGAGCGAAATGAAGGGTGACCGGGACAGGTCTTCATAGATACCGCGAGCGTCGGTAATATTGATCTTCGGCCCCCTGCCAAAGCCGTAAAAGGTTATCCCGGACCGGAAAGACTGCGGCATGGCAGTGTCCTGGTAGCCCTTCCAGACCTGCAGGGTAAAATCGGTTGTCTCGCGGGGGTTCTTTATGAATCGTTTAATATCAGGCTCCGTATAGGGAGTAATCTGCTGCACGTAATCAACGATATGGGTAGCTTCGTGGAGGAGGATATAATAGAAGCCCTTCATATTACTGTCCAGGTCGATGCGGACCCGTATATCACCGTCATTCTTAATGAAGCAGGTCTCTTCCTTCCAGGTAACCAGTTCTGAGATATTCTTCTTCAGGGTCGAGGGATTGAAAATCATGTAGGTGTATATATTGTTCCTGTCATCAATGACCCAGTCCGTAAGCCCGCTTCCCAGCAGATTGTTCACAAAATAAATGCCCAGCATACGCTCTTTCATGACGCTTTTCACCAGAGGAGGAAGCAGCTCGATATATTCACCGATGATCCTCATCTCCGCTTCGTCGGGCATATAAGGATGATACCCGGGCTTTTCATCCCATTCTCTCCATGCCTTTAGCACAAAATCGGGTACGGGCTGAACCCGTGAAATGAGAGGTTTTCCCATATCAAGGGGGAACGTTTTAAAGTTACGGGCATGTTTTACAGGGCTTTCCAGCAATTCCGAGGATAAGGCCGTTATACAGGACCAGGCAAGGCAATATATGATAAAAAAAAGTCCTGCTATCCTGATATATCTTTTTTTTATTTTGTTCATGCGCTTTACTTTCAATGACATCGTAATAAAATATACCATTCAGCATTTAAAATGTAAACAAGATAAAAGGGTTGTCCTTATTACTTGAAATATTTTACAAAAAACAATCGATAATACTTGATCTTTCCATGTATATTTTTTTTAGTACACTTTTACTGAAAATGTAACCTTCTCAGGGGATCGAGTAACAGATAATCACAGTAGAGAGGGCAATGACCGCTATTGATTTGATTCCCGAAAACCGTAATATCTGATACAGTGCACCGGTTCCCGGCTTAATGAAACATGAAGCAGTATGAATCTATATTGATCAGCTGAAGAGCGGTCCGGTTGATGTTTTGTAAGAACAAATAATTTTTTATATACTATTACTATTCGAAAGGAGACAGAATTATGGCCAAACACAAATTTCAGACCGAGGTGAACCAGCTCCTGCACCTCATCATCCATTCACTCTATTCACACCGGGAAATATTCATCCGGGAACTCATATCCAATGCCTCGGACGCGCTGGATAAACTCAAGTACCTCACTCTCACTGACGAGGAGTACAAAAAAATCGATTTTAGTCCCCGCATCGATATAAGCTTCGATGCCCACAACAGCGAACTTCTCACCATTGAAGACACGGGAATCGGGATGAACGCCCAGGATCTCGAGGAAAACCTGGGGACCATAGCCCGTTCCGGCACGAAAAATTTCGTGCAGCAGCTCACGGGTGATGATAAAAGGGACTCCAATCTCATCGGGCAGTTCGGTGTCGGTTTTTATTCGTCCTTCATGGTGGCCGACAAGGTGGAGGTTGTGAGCAGACGAGCCGGCGAGGATAAGGCCTGGAAATGGACCAGCGACGGTAAGGGTGAATATGAACTGGAAGAAGCCGTGCGTGAAAAAAACGGCACCACCGTGACGGTTTTCCTCAACGAGGACGGAAAGGAATTCGCAAACCGCTGGACCATCGAGAATATAATAAAAAAATACTCCAACCACATCCCCTTCCCCATCTTTCTTCACTATGAAGACACGCGCTACGAGGGCGAGGGAGACAACCGCAAAGAGATCAAGGAACCGACTGTAAGCCAGATAAACGCCGCATCGGCGCTCTGGAAGCGTCCCAAGAATGAGCTCAAAGACGAGGATTACCAGGAGTTCTACAAAACTATCTCCCACGGTTACGAGGATCCTCTGCACTATGTACACACCCACGCCGAAGGAACCATGGATTACTCCACCCTTTTCTACATACCATCCAAGGCTCCCTTTGATCTTTTCAGGGCCGATTATAAACCAGGCGTTAAACTCTATGTTAAACGGGTATTCATCACCGATGATGACAAGGAACTCATGCCGGTATACCTTCGTTTTGTCCGGGGGGTCATCGACTCCGAAGATATTCCCCTCAATGTGAGCCGCGAAATACTTCAGCAGAACAAGGTTCTGGCGAAGATCAAGTCTTCGTCGGTGAAAAAAATACTCAGTGAGCTTGAGACCATCAAGAACAATGATCGCGAAAAATACACAACTTTCTACAAGGAATTCGGCATCCCTATTAAAGAAGGTCTCTACCAGGATTATGAAAACAAAGACAAGCTCATGGATCTGGTCATGTACAAATCAACCGGGGCTGAAGGCTTTACAACACTGGCAGAATATATGGGACGCATGAAGGTCGATCAGAAATCCATTTATTACATAACGGGCGGCAAGGAAGAGAATCTCAGGAACAGCCCCCTCCTGGAAATGTACAGAAACAAGGATATCGAGGTTCTCATCATGGATGATGAAATCGACGAGATTGTCGTGACCATGATGCAGAAATATAAAGACTTTGAGATGAAATCGGTCAACCGCACTGATGCGGCTGAAGACCTTAAAACCGCTGAAGATAAAGAGCGGGAAAAAGAGGTTATGCCTCTCATTGAAAAAATCAAAAAAGCCCTGGGCGAGGCTGTCAAGGATGTAAAGGCAAGCACCCGCCTCAGCGATTCACCGTCATGCATCGTGGCCGATGAAAATGATCCAACGGTACAGATGCATCACATTCTGAAGGCCATGGGCCAGGATAAAATGGAGGAATTCAAACCGATTCTGGAAATAAATCCCAGCCATGAAATCGTGGAGAAGCTGTCTCATACCGATGATGAATCCGTTATCGGCGATATCAGCCACCTGCTCCTGGAACAGGCCATGATCATTGAAGGGATTGAACTCAAGAGCCCCACGGAATTTGTAAAACGGCTCAACCGTGTCATGAACAAGGCCCTGTAATCGGCGCCCTTATTAAAAACGGCCGGACCTATGAGGGCCGGCCGTTTAAATATATCTTGACTCCTTTTGGGTGATGCTGTTATCTCGGATACATTGCATTTATACGTCGCATATCTCACTGAAAGCAAAACAAATTCAATAAAGCAGCAAAACCATGACAGACCATTTTATCGACATTATAAGAAATAAAAAGGCCCGCTTTGACTACGAGATACTGGAATTTTTTGAGGCCGGAATCGTTCTTCACGGCACGGAAGTCAAATCCCTGCGCCAGAGACGGTGCAGCATACAGGAGTCATACGTAAAAATAAAGGATGGCGAGGCATTTATTACGGGGCTCACCATTTCAGCCTATGAAATGGGTAATCGCTATAATCATGAACCCGACAGGGACCGCAAGCTTCTTCTCCACAAGCAGGAGATAAAAAGGCTGACGGGAAAACTGAAGGAAAAGGGCCTCACCCTGGTCCCCCTGCGCATTTATTTCAAAAACGGCAGGGCAAAAATTGAACTCGGTCTTGCCAAGGGAAAAGCCAGCTACGACAAACGAAAAACTATTCAGAAACGGGACCTGGATCGCGACATGCAGCGCGAAATGAAAAAATATACATAACCAAAGAGGTGAACACATGACTGACGAAGTAAAAGACGGCCAGCAGGCAGCGGAAGGCGCGGAACAGGCCGGCAAGAAGAAAAAAATGAACCGGTATTCGCTGGATGAAGTAAACAAAAAGATCGCCGCGATGGAAGAGCAAAAACTCACTCTGTCAAAATACTACAAACATCTGTTGCAGCGCAAAAAAGAAATGGAAGCAAAACCGCAGTAACACATACGGGGAAACACGGAAGCCCGATGATGCGGCCCGTCCCGGTCGTCCCTGTTGGGCTTCCGTGTTTCTTTATCCTTCCCCTTCCCTGACCAGCACCAGGGATTCATATTTAACGAGATCCTCGATAAACTGACGGATTATTTCGTGCTCGTCCTTCACGGAATGCGAAGTCAGAATGAAATTGATTTTTTCAGAGTAATTTATACCGATAAAATCGATGTACTGGTTTCGCACGACGCCGTATCCATAATGCCGGCCGACTTTTTCCAGGTGAGAAAACCGTATTGTATATTCATCATGCCCTTTGAGGCTTATGCGTTCGGGATTCCCCGCTGGTGTGATTGAAATTCTTTCAGACAGCCAGGCCGGTGCCGCTGCCTCGCAGCTGTGCTCGCTCATATAAATTATGGGCACCCCGCCTTTACAAAGCCTTTCCAGGGCCCTGACCGCACCGAGATTGAAATTAAAACGCTCCAGCGGTTTTATGAATCCATAGGTCTCAAACATTTCGCCTATCTCTGCCATGATCGGATCAGATGAAAACCCGAGAACATCTCTCTGAAAAATCTGCGTATTGATGTCACAGACCGTGGGGAAATCACCGATATTCTCATTAAAAACAGCCAGATCGAATTTCTCCAGATCATCATTTCCAATGTTAAAAAAATCCGACTCTATGAAATTGACTCCGGAGGAAACCAGTTCTATTTTCGAAGAGAGGCATTCACGCTGTTTGTCCAGGAGAAAGGGCGATATGTCCATCATGGTGACCCCTTCCGGTCTCAGCCGGTCGATCACGTCGCGCATGAGAAATCCGTATCCCCCGCCGACTTCCAGAACATTTTTTACCCTGTGCAGCGGAGCATGTTTTTCCATATAATCTATGAGCAGTCTGCCGAATGTATCGCTTTTTTGCAGAATTCCCCGTATGGGACTATGTTCGGGTTCCAGCATGTTGCATACCGTGAGCTCCCAACCCAGGGAATCCATATCATGTCGATGATAGTCCGATGTATCGTTTAATCTATATGGCATTCTCTTTGTCCGAAATTTTTCAAATTGCACTACACTCTCAAATCACTGTCCTACTGTTAAGAAAATATGTCAAGGGAATTGAGCGCATGTCTTTTCTTATAATGGAAGACATTAAAATTATTCATTAAATCATTGATTTTATAAGGACAATAGTATAATCATTATCAAACAACTATAAATCGGGGAATGATATGATACATACTGAAGAATACCTTGACCGGCTGAATCAATTACAGCAAAAAGTTCAGCAGAAAAAGCTCGGCGCTTTCGTGGTTACATCCCAGGAAAGCATCTATTATCTTACTGGCGTTCCCTATACTCCCCTGGAAAGACCCTTCTTTATTATCATCTGGCCGAAAAAACTTCCAACCCTCATTGTCCCGGCCCTGGAAGAGGTCCATCTAAGAAAAGCCGAAGGAATCGGTGAAATTGCCGTCTACCGGGAATATCCTTCTCCGCGGGGACGAGGATGGCCGGAGATTTTAAGGAAGGTTCTGGGAAAGACAAAGAATATCGGTGTTGAACCCTCAATGCATGTTGATATTTTCCATGAAATCAAGGGGTATTCCGCAAAAATCCATTCTCTTGTTGAGGATATGAGGATCATAAAATCTCCTGCCGAGATTGAGATGATACGGACAACGGCAGGGTATTGTGATATCGCCATGAAGGAGATTCTGGGCGGAGCCTATTATGATATTTCAGAACTGGAGATTTTTTCCCGGGGACGGACGGTCCAGATGCGGATACTGAAAGAGCAGGAATACGAGGCCCTGACAACCAGCATTCTCTGTATGTCATGGGTTGCGCCTGACAGCGCCATGCCTCACAGCGTTCCCCGTGTTGAAGACCGTCTGAGGGAAGGACCGCACATCGCCATGTCCTTTCTCAGGGTTAACGGCTATGCGGCAGAATGTGAGCGCACCTGGTTCCTGACAGAGCCGGTTCCGGAGGTACAAAAAGCCTTCACAGTCATGATGGAAGCCAGGGATATTGCCCTGTCCATGGCCGGTCCCGGCACCTCATGTAACGCCATTGACCGGCGTGTCACGGATTTTATTGCTTCAAAGGGATATGGCGGCAACCTGCTTCACCGTACGGGACACGGTATCGGTCTTGGCAATCATGAAGGCCCCTGGGTTGCCATGGGGAGCAGGCATATCCTTGAAGAAAACATGGTAATCAGCATTGAGCCCGGCATATATCTTCCGGGGATCGGCGGTGTTCGGCACTCAGACACGGCGCTCATCACATCGGAGGGACATACGTTGCTGACCGGTTATCCCGTTGAAATGGACCGGCTTATAATGCGAAAGCGTAAACCCCTGGCCAGACTGAAGGGGAGAATAATCCGACGAATAGCCGGCATAGAATAATTAATTATAACCGGTTGAACAGGGCGAAAATCTCCAGATGTGAGTGAACTCCCATTTTCCTGTACATGTTGTAGACATGGTTATTTAATGTGCGGTATGATATGTCCAGTCTAACAGCCAGTTCATTACCGGAATGACCGTCCATCATGAGACTGAGAATTTCCCGTTCCCGGGCCGTGAGCTGAAAAGTGTTCATGAACTTTTCCTTCTTCGAAAGAAGGCGTATCTGCTCATTGGCGGCACGCAGTTCCTCCGATCGTTCAGTTACTTTCATTTCCAGGTTCTGGTTGAGTTCTCTCGATTCTTCCAGGAGCCTGACGAAACGATTCACCAGCATGAGGACCATGCAGACAAAAAAGCCGAGAGACGCATACCGAATATTTGACGTCCCTTCGATAAGACCGCTGTCGAGCAGTATATCATGAACGGAACCCGCAACAAAGACAAGGATTCCCGCCAGGAGAATAGCGGCATCAGTATTTCCTCCGCGCACTTTCTTTATCATGAGATGCAGGGTATAGGGAAACCCGGTAATGACTGCCAGGTGCCAGAAATTATACCGGTCATCGAGATTATATTCAAACGTTTTAAAAATATCCAGAAAAGCCAGGAAAAAGCAATAGGCGGTAAGAACAAGAACAAAGGGCCGGTGTTCCCGGTGAAAGAGATGAGAAATAAACAATACAAAGGCCGCTATCATGAGTTTCAGTGAAACCTGGTCCACCCGCATACGCAGCAGCACATTATCGCCGAAGATGATTTCGCTGCACTGCAGATTTGCCATTTCAAAAAGCGAGAAGAACAGGGCAAAGAGGCCAAAATAGAGGTTATATAAATCAGCGGGTCTTCGCAAACCCAGAAGAAAAAATATGATGCCAATCATCAGATATATGGTGACCAGGACCAGACCTATTATGTTTTCCCGGTACCAGTGGAAATAGACAGCACCGGTATTCCCTATCAGCGGGTATCCATAAATGCCGTGCCCCACCCTGTCAGACCCTTCCCGGGAAAAAACCATGGTAAGATAATTACCGCCAGAATGGTGGAATGCATCGCCGGGAATGACCCGGACAATGTTGCGCCCCATGGCCGGATTAAAGGGATCCAGCGTTCCCACTGATCCGATCATTTTTTCATTAATGTAGCAGTCAATACGGTGCGATGTCATCTCCCCGCTTTCAAAGGCCAGAGTCCCCTCCCTTTCCGCCTTTATTGCCAGCTCCAGGGGAAGCACCGCCTGAAGAGTGAAAATCCCCGGTGCGTCTTTATTATTCCCCGTACTATAAAACATCCGCGGGAGAACGGTATTTTCCATTGACCCCGTGTTATGTCCCGAGAGCCAGGCTTGATCGAATCCCCGATGAAATTTCCATGGTCCGCTGATTTCCATTAAATGTTTTTCGGACCCGCAGCCCAGGGGAATCCATATAATGAGAAAAAGAAAAACCCATTTGCGTGTCTTAATAAAAAGTGACGGGAAATTCCGGCATGATACGTACTGACATGCGCTGTTCATGGCTATTGCATAAAACCTATAAATCAAAAAGTCAAGGCTTAATCGGAATCATCGGTTATGCGAATCAGCATAACCGGATTTTTTTTATAAAACTGAGTATATTTACTCATTAAAATGCAGAATAATTCTCCATCCCTGAGTAACTCTCTCCATTTACAAATACAATCGGCTGACATACCCTGTGCAGCGTATTCAGGCAGTGATCTGCCCTAAACCACGGCAATTCATCTGCATAATTCAATAACGGGAGGTCTATATGAAATCCAGACGATTTATCACACCCATTCCTTCATTGCTTTTTCTTTTCTTTTTATTCACGGCCGGTACTATTCTCACGGGCTGTTTCGGCTCCGATAGCAGTTCTGATCCGGGTATATCGGGAAAACTTACTGTTCTGACAACTAATGACCGGCATTCAAGCTATCTTGACAATCCTTACACACCGGGCACTCCCACTACACTCGGAGCGTCATCCACGGGCGGCCTTGCCCGGCTGGCTACGCTCTTTGATACAATCCGCTCGGCTGAATCCGATACACTGGTTTTCGATGCCGGTGATTTTGTCGATGGAACAATTTTCATCGCCGGCGACGGCGGCTCTGCCGATCTCAACATGCTCTCAACCATGGGATATGACGCGGCCTGTCTGGGCAACCATGAGATGTCCATGGGACCGCAGGGGCTGGCCGACATGATTCTTAACGCAGATAAGGATGCCGATGGCAAAATGGTCCCGCTTCTCTGCGCCAATATTCAATTCAGCGGCACCGATAATGCCGATGATGACCTGGAGGCCCTGTACGGCAGTGAAGAGGAAACCGGCAAGTTCATTTATCCTTACATAGTCAGGACCACCGCCTCGGGCATCAAAGTGGGAATACTGGGGCTCATGGGCGGCGACGTATTCATGCCTGATGCAATGCCATGTACATTTACCGTCGATTATGATGAAATCCAGGATATGGTGGAAAACCTCCGGGAAACTCAAAAAGTCAACGCGGTCATCTGCCTTGCCCACGCTTCCTTTTCGGTCAATAGCGGCACACCCGGGGGTGAACTGACGGACCTGGCAAAAAATGTCAGCGGCATAGATCTTATCTGCGCCGGACATTCTCACAGCATGGATTCCGCCCAGGTTCCCTGCGAAATTACGGGATCGGACTGGACCACTACTATCATCGAGGCTAACGACATGACCGATTTCGCCGGCAGGACAGACCTGTTCCTTGACAGGGGAACTGTCGATGCTTCAGAAACTGATGTTGCATTAATTGCAATTGATAACAGCATTGCAGGCAAGCCGGACATACTGTCCGTAATTGCGGGATATATCACCGATATCGAGAATAATTATCTCACACAATTTGCACAGCTCAAAAACGGAAATCTCTTTGATGTGCTGGCCACAGCCGCTTTTGATTATAGTGAACTCAATGGTATGAACATGGTTTCCGACGCCATGCGTTCTTCTTCCGGGAGCGATGTTGCCCTGGTAACACCCGGTGCCGATACGGCATGGGCAAAGCCCAATGAATCAGGAGAAATTACCGTATACGAGGCCTTCAAAGCCATGCCCCACAACATCGGGGGGGACGGACTCAATGGCGGTTCTCTGTACCGGTTTAACCTTCTGGCTGCCGAACTACAGGGAATCCTCGAAATGGGCACCTGTAATATGGGCCAGGAAAGCCGCGATCTCTTTGTGGTTCCGTCGGGTGTAAGGATTATTTTTAATACCGCCGACCTGGCTGCCGGAACTGGTCCCGGTTACATTCTTCGGATGTATCTTGTATCCCCCGATGAAGAAACCGAAACCCTGATCTTCGACCGCACCAACGCGGCATGGGATGCCACGGGAAGCTGGATGTCCGCTCCCGGAACTACGGGGGCTCCGGGAGATCCTTACCAGATGTTGTCGGTAAGCACCAGTCTCCTGACTCTCATCGGACTTAAATACCTTTCAGACAGCGATGGTCCCGGCGGAAGCATCGACCTCTGGCCCAGGGATAACACCGGTACGCAGGTGACATGGAGCCAGGTTGCCGATCTTGACCAGTTTATTGTGTCCGATAGCGGAACAGAGGTCAAGGCATGGTATGCCGTCGCAGCGTTTATTGAAAGCTTTATCGGAAGTGTTGTTCCTGACCGTTATGACGATGATGACACCAACAATCCTATTGGTCCGGAATACCGGAGAGTGTGGGATGTTGCTGAATATGGCATGCCCTGACAGAAATACGACATCCGGTTCAATTCAAAGAACCGGATGTCTTTTCATTTTCACAGATTCGACCCCGTCCGTCAGCTATCCCTCTCCGGGATTATCCTCATAATTGAACCTTCACAATTATTTGCTTTTCGCCCATTTGTTGAATTCTTTATAATCATCAACATACTCACCCGGAGTCCAGCCATGGAAAAAGCAAAAAGTCCTCGATGGAATATTCCGTCCATAATTCTATTGATCGCCCTCTCCTTTTTTATTGACTGCGGTTCAGAAAAAAACAGCGGGGATGCGCCCCTCACCGCATCGGCACTCATCGGTCCTTCAGGAGGCACACTGGAAGGTCCCCTGGGATCACTGATCGAGATACCCGCCGGAGCCCTCACGGATGTCACTGACATGAGCATTACCCTGTATACGAGCAACAAATTAATGCCGAAAACCTGGTCACCCCTTCCCTGCCTGGCGGGTGCGGCATCCTTTGGTCCCGATTCCATCACCTTTCTGCAGCCCGTAAAAATTACCATACCGGTTGATCCTCCCATGACCCCGGGCGAAACATTTCCTTTATTGTATCTGGATACCGCTGACGGTACATGGGTTCAATCCGGTTTCACTGCCGTAGTCAATACCGACGGCAATTCCTTCAGTGCTGAAGTGACCCATTTCTGCGGATACGGCGGCAGCTCATTTGAAAATTTACTCAATGGCGGCAGTGCCGACCAGTTCATGTCTGATTTTGTTAAATGGTTTGAAAGCAATATCAGAAAGATCGGTGATAAAAGCGCTAAAAACAACACCTGCTTTGAGGTGGTGGGTATCGCCTATGATCTTACCTTTGATATTAACGGACAAAAAGGAGGCGCCTATCATCTCACCGAGAGAAAATCGGATTACCCCGAATCACCGCTTCTCATGATCGATTACAGCTATGAAGTCAGCAATGGTCAATCCTATGACGCCACCATAAATCTCACGGTTGTCATATACAACGACTGCACGGCACCGGACATGACGCTGACCGCTGAACCATCGGTCCTTGCCCCGGGAGAGAATGCCGACATAGAAGCGACACTTATGTGTGACGGAACAGCCATGACCGGCAAAGAAGTTAATTTTACCATACCCTCGGGGCCGGGAGAAGTAAATCCCGGACTGACCACGACGAATGCATCGGGTATCGCCACGACCACCTTCACCGCAGCTGATTATGATGCTACCGTGCAGGCTTATAATGACGCCTGTGATGCGGAAAAATCCGTGATAAAAACTATTTTATTACAGGTTTCCCTCCCCACTTTCAATTTAGCCATCACATTCGATCAGGCCACTCTCATCGGTGATTTTACCGACTCAATGCACTACGGCGGAACGGTGACCATTAATATAACCGGGACAAATGCCGACGGTACGGCAAATCTTGCAGGAACCAACACCTTCGATGTCTCGGGCAATGGCAGCACTGATGACTGCACCACTACAACACAGGGAACAGTTACATTCACCATCGGAGGAACGCTGGAATTTCCCCCATCAGGCACGCCGCAGCTGCATCTCACGATAGAGCCCAACTTCAATACGACAAAGACCATTTACTGTCCCGATAATTCAATGACATTACCTCATATGGTTGGAGGCGAGGCCTATAGCTTCACTATCCCCATGGAGGACGGCCATACGACGGGAACGACCATATCGGAGGGAGGCATAACGAGCACTATTTCCTATGTGCTGTCTTTCTGAAGGAGACGAGAAAAGACCGGTGATTAAATGACGTTTCCATCAACAGAAGCGGGCGCGGAACAATACAGGAACATATAAACAAGAAAAATAATAACAATAATAAAAAGAAGGATTTTCATGATGAGACGCTTTTTTTCCACATCAGGCAGAAGCCTGAAATTCTGTACGCTATAGCGGAAATCATACAGCGAACTTATTACCCGTGACTTTATCGCCTGCAGGTCAGGAATGCGGACCCTGGCAAAAATGGATTGCATAGATGTTCTTTTCTTCTTATTGCCGCCCCCCAGATCAAAAATACCTTCCCTGAAAAGCGATGGATCATCGGGATCGGCAATAAAGCTGTGTCCGCAGGAACACGTCACTTTTATTTTCCCTTTATCTATGGGGAAACGGACCTTTTGTCCGCATGAAGGGCAGGGCCGTATGTAGTACATGGTTTTTTTCGTTACAGCAGGTCCCGGACCTGTTTGATGGTCTCGGGTATACGGGAAAACTGTTTCTCCAGAAGATCTTCTTTTATGCCAAGAACCTCCAGGGCCGTGCCATTCAACTGATGGTACAGTCCGTCACTGCCGATCCCGATTCCTGCCATGAGGCTGAGGGTATTGGCGATATGGACTATTGAAACTTCCGCCCTGTGCTCCTTGGGAGCCTGTTCCGGGTCCTGGTAAAAGCGTACTATTGACTTAAGGACAGTAGGGAACTGCCATTTCGTCAGGATCTTTTCACCCACTTCCTGATGGCTGAAACCCATGATGTCCCGTTCAGCCTGGCTGAAGGTTATACTTTTAGTCTCAACGGCAGCCATAATGTCTTTGAAAGTACTTTGAACAAAAAGGGCCAGAACGACTTTCCCGACGTTGTGAATAATCCCGCCGGTAAAAACGACATCGGCGATATCTTTCCTGCTCACATCCATGGCTATATTTTTCGATACCGTTGCAACGACGAGTCCATGTTTCCATAAATCGCCCTTGGCAAGATCATATCCTATGACAAATTTATCCAGAACCGGCTTAGTCGCGACAACCATGACGATATCCTTAACTTCCTTGAGACCCAGAGTTACAATGGCGCGGTCAATGGATGTTATCTCTTTCCCTTTACTGAAAAAAGCTGAATTGCAGAGCTTCAGGATATTGGTGGTCATGGACTGGTCTTTGGATATTTCCTCCGCGATAGCCTTGAAGGACACATTGGGATCATTGACCATATTGATAATCTTGCTGGCAACTTCCGGGATTGAAGGCAGCTGATCTATATTACTGATGATTGTTTCTATTCTTTGTTTTATGTGCTCGTGCATTTGCGTCTCCAGGGAAAATCCTTATACTTTGTAATACATCTTTTCCTTGCCCGCGGCTTTGACTTTCAGATGGCCGTCATCCATAAAAAAATCTATAACTCTCCCTGTATTCCCCCCTACATCTTCTTCAACTACCTTGATCCCCAGTTCATCCAGCATTTTTTTTGATTCTTCAATATTCCTTTCACCTATCTGACCCAGTGAGACATTGGACTGAAATTTGAACATGGCTGAACCGCCGGTAATTTTTGCCGACATGAATTCTTTTTTAGCACCATCCTTCAGAAGCCGCTCAACCAGCATTGGGATAGCCGTATTGGCGTATTTTTCAGGAGTAGCCCCGCCCGAAGTATCCTGAGGAAGCAATATATGGGCAAGACCTCCAATCTTTTTCATACGGTCATAAATACAGATACCGACACAGCTTCCCAGTATTGTTCGCAAAACAGCCGGATTCACACCCACTTTAACCTGGGCTACTCCGACATTGATAAGTGAATCATTCATAGTGTTTTCTCTGCGTCCTGGATTACACAAAATCTTTTGGAGTCAATTCTTAAATATGCTACTATCTGCAGATGCTTTTGTCAAGGGCAATAGCCAAATTATTGTCTTTTTTTTCTACTCATGCGATTCGCTGATGATTTTCCCGCCAAAATCGGTGAGAATTCTCGCCGTAAGCCCCCATATTTCATATCCATTAAAAAGATAATGATAAACGGTATAATCCTTCCCCTCGTGCTGATATATCTGGGTTCTTTCATATTCCCTGTTGACAAAGAGACGCAGCGGCGCCTCTACATAATCGGAAATTTCGTCCTGATTGAATTCGTAGGGAAAGGGGTGGGTAATGGCTCCCACGAAACAGCTCACATGATGTCCGAATATTGACACATAATCATCAAACTGACCGATGTATTCAATAGCCTCGGCGGGAATTCCTACTTCTTCATAGGTCTCGCGCAGCGCCGTATTAAGAATTTCACCGTCACCTTCATCATAGCCCCCACCGGGAAAGGAAATCTGTCCCTTATGCGTCGATACTTTATGCGTCCTCTTGGTCAGAAGAACATGGGGCTCATTTTCCTTGTTCATTATCAGTATCTTTACGGCTGACCGGCGATATCCGTCCGACTCCATGGCCCTGATCGAATGTCGTGCGAGACGATGTTTCAATTCTTCCTTGAAAAGCTGAAAATCGTCTTCATTTTCGAATCGCATCTTCATACAGATCACCGCCATATATGTCGTTGATAACAATTACCGGAAAATCAAGAACACGCAGTTCGTAGATCGCCTCAGGTCCCAGGTCCTCAAATGCGATCACGCGGGCCTCCGTTATCCGCTTCGCCAGATAAGCGCCGGCGCCGCCATAGCTGCTGAAGTATACTCCGCCGTATTGCTGCAGAAGAGCCCGGGTTTTTTCATCCCGCTTCCCCTTGCCTATCATGCCCCGTATTCCCGTTTTCAGCATCACTTCGGTGAAGGGATCCATACGGTACGATGTTGTGGGGCCCGCCGCCCCGATGATCCTGCCCTGAGGTTGCGGGCTTGGGCCCACATAATAAAGCACCTGGCCAGCCGGCATAAAAGGGAGTTCTTTGCCCTCAAGCACCATATATCGCAGCCGTTCATGGGCCCGGTCACGGGCGGTATAGATAATCCCTGAAAGAAGGAACCGGTCTCCCGAACGCATGAGGCTCACATCATCATATGAGAGCGGCGTACTGACACGCTTCCACGTCTTCATAATTCCACCGTCCTGAATCGCAGCGAATGACAGTTAAGATTCAGGGCCACGGGCAGGGACGCTATATGAGCCGGCGCCTCTTTGATAAAAACACCGCCGACAGTGCTGTTCCCGCCAAACCCCAGGGGACCGACATTAGTTTTATTCAGGCGTTCCATAATCTTCAACTCAAGATCGGCATAATAGGGATCGGCATGCCTTGTTCCTACGCCTCGCAGAACCGCCTTTTTAGCGTTTACCATAGCCACATCGGCCAGCCCGCCCAGTCCCACGCCGAGATAAACCGGCGGGCATGGATTGGGGCCCGCCTGCACAACGACCTTTTCGATATGATCCAGTATCTCCTCGACAGGGTCCGTTGGACGAAACATTCTCAGGGATGTCATGTTTTCCGAACCGCCGCCCTTCAGATACACGGTGAGCCGGAAAACAGTGCCGGGAACCAGGTCACAGTGAACGAAGGCCGGAGTATTGGATCCCGTATTAATCCTGTTCAGGGGATCACTCACAATGCTTTTCCTCAGATAATATTTTTTATAGGCTTCGGCTACGGCATCGTTGACGGCATCTCCGATAAAAGCCCCCTCCAGGGAAATATCCTGCCCCATTTCAATAAATATTATAACGGCCCCGCAGTCCTGGCACAGCGGCAATTCCTCAGTCCTGGCAATGAGGGAGTTCTCCTTCAGAACCTTAAGAGTCTCAATGGCACCCGGCGATTGTTCTCCTTTTATCATAGAGTCAATTGAGGCTTCCACATCCGGGGGAAGGATGAAATTAGCCTGATAAGTAAGCCTGATGACCTCTTCCCGGATTTTATCCGTATTGATTATTCTTTTTGTCATATGTTCACATTCTTTTCCATTTTAATTCCGGCCATAATATCCCTCAGCATTGCAAGAAGCTCCTTTATTTTAACCGGTTTCGTTATATATCCATCCATGCCGGCCGATATATATTTTTGCCTGCTGTCCGACAGCGCATCGGCGGTAAGTGCTATTATGGGTACATGCCTGCCGCTACTCCGCTCCCTTTCACGTATCCGCATTGTCGCGGCCACACCGTCCATTTCAGGCATAAAGGCATCCATGAGAACGCAATCATAGTCTTCCTTTTCCAGCAGGTCCAGGACCTCGAGCCCGTTTGTCGCGATTACAACCTGATGTCCCCGTATCTCCAGGAGTCTCTTGATCAGTTTCTGGCTGACCATGTCATCCTCGGCCACCAGAATCTTCATGGGCTGGAGATTCTTTTCCTCGGAGTATTTCGCCATCTCCGGCTGCTCGCGCGAAAGATCCATGGGCAGGTCAAAGCGGGCGGTAAAGTAAAACCGGCTCCCCGTGCCCACCGTGCTTTCGACATGGATTGAGCCGCCCATGAGTTCCACAAGCTTTCTGGCTATGGCAAGACCGAGTCCTGACCCCCCATAATGACGTGTTGTAGATGCATCGGCCTGGGAAAAACTGTCAAATATTATTTGCAGCTTCTCCGGAGGAATTCCAATGCCGGTATCCCGTACCTCGAAGAGCAGTACGGTCGCATTATCCTGTATCGTTTCCATACCCACTTCAACTTCAATGATTCCCTTCTGGGTGAATTTGACGGCATTGCTGATGAGATTTATAAGTATCTGGCTCAGACGGCCCGAATCTCCGATTACTTCGCGGGGGACCTCACCCTTTATTTTATAGATAAGACCGACATTTTTCTGTTCAGCCTGGTATGTGAAGGTTTCCATGAGCGAGGTAAAGATATCATGAATATTAAACCGTGATTGTTCCATCTCAAGCTTACCCGATTCAATCTTTGAAAAATCAAGGATGTCATTTATAAGATTCATGAGATTCCTGGCGGAAAGATCCATGAGACGCAGGTATTCCTTCTGCTCCTGCGATTCAGCTCGGTCTTCAATGAGCTGCAATAGCCCTATAATTCCGTTAAGCGGAGTCCTGATCTCATGGCTCATGTTTGCCAGGAAAAAACTCTTCGCGCTGTTTGCCCCTTCAGCCTCGGCCTTTGCCCGTATAAGTGCGTGCTCCACCTGCTTCCGTATCTCGATTTCATGTTCCAGTTCCTCGTTCGATTTAGTCAATTCAGCGGTCCTGTCATCGACGCGTTTTTCCATGAGCGAATAGGATTTTATCAGGGCCTGGTGGCTGATATTCAATTCATCGGAGAGGACTTCAACTTTTGAAAATGCCCCGGACATCTTCGCGGCGTTTACCGATGTGAGGACCAGAATAAAAAAGATCGATCCATAGGGATAAAGATTCGGACCCGGTTGATTGATAATATCATAGAAAAAATCATGAACAGCCGGAGCCGTGATAAAGAGAGTACCTATAAAGGCGGTAAGGGCATAGGAATCGCCTTCGCGCACTCTCTGCACAAGATACCATATACCGTAACCGGTAAAAAAAACCATAAAAGGCGTATAAGATTTCCAGACGGGAAAAAAGAAATCAAGCGGGGATAAAACGATCAATATCATAAAAAGCAGAGAAATGATCCATGAGAGGCGCAGAATATACCGGGGAATTTTTCTGGAAAAAAAATAATTTAGATAATACAGATACGAAGGAATAAGGATGAAGGCCATTATTCTCTGTAGTTTTTCTTCAACATAATAATTGATATCGGGAAAGAAGAAGCTGAACATCAGTTCCCCTTCAAATATAGCCTGCATGAAAACGACAAAACAAAAAATACCGAAATACAGGCTTGCCAGGTCTTTTCTGCGAAAGAGAAAAATGACAAAATGATAGAGGGACATGATAAAGATAATGCCGCTTACGAAGAGAACCATGGAGATGAAAACAAATTTGAGATGCATGACCTGGGCCGCGGTGCCCATGACAACAGCCCGGCTTATACCGGGTCTTTCTGAAAAATAATTGCTCGCCTGCACAATAACATGAAAGGTAGCCGATTTCGGCCTGAAGATTATGACCTTCGAAGAAAGCTTGGGCAGATAAAACAGTCTGTCCTTGCTGACGTTTCCTTCCTGTGCAACAAGCTCATCATCGACATACAGACGATATGCCGTAAACAGCCGGTTTATCTTGAAGGCGTACATCCTGTCCGCTTCCGGTACGGTTATGGTAAGGTGGTACGTGGCGCATCCATTTGCCGGAAGAACTTCACCGTCGATGCGATAATTCTGCCACTTGGAGGGAACCCGTACATAAGTCTTTTTTAAAGAACTGTTTTCCCTTACCTGTGAATAAGTATAGAGTTGATTCCAATAAAACTCCCATTCTCCCGCGATTTTCAGCAGACCGTCCTTTTCAAAGTTCCATTCAGAACCGGAAGCGGTTAAATCAAGGACGCCTGCCGTTGGTCCGGGCATGGTTCTCTGAGCATCATTATTACGGTTACAGGATGAAGCACTGAGCAACAGTATCAATGTTATGACAAAATATACTATCCCTTTCATTTCCATACGCCCTTCTCAACGGGCACCTCTTTTAATAATAATGTATCAGGACTCTTTTCTCCATGTCAATTCCTTTATAGGCTCCTTAAAACCGGTATTTGCCACAAGTCCGCACAATATCAATCGTTATGATAAGTCCACTGACTGGAAGAGATGGTGTGAAAAAAACTATATCATTTTTTCATATCCCCTGCATATCTTTTATCTTGACTATCTCCATTTCTCTGATAAACTCATGAAAGTCGAAATGCCTGTGTAAAGAATAAAAGTTAAAGCCCTTTCCCGGAACAGATCAGGCATTACCGAAGAGCTATATAATGGATATACCAAAACTGACCATTACCATTATTGAATTCGAATCGGGAAACGCGGGCCTCGTGGCAAGAATTCTTTCCGATGCAGGCCATACTGTTTCCATGGTCGAATCACAGGACCTGAAGAAAATGCGCGATTTTCTTGAAAGTGATCTTATTATACTCAGCGTCAGAAAAGAATTCCTGAAAAAAGACCGGTTCTGGCAAGACATAAAGACCCTTTCCCCTGGACAAAAATCCAGGTCACTCATATTCGGTTCCCTTTCTGAGCCCGAACACTATCTGAAAGGTCTTGAAGCGGGAATCATGTATTATATTCATACTCCCTGCGGAAAAAATTTTCTGCTGAATCGCGTCACGGAAATTGGAACAACCGGGAGGGAGGCCCCCCGGCAGGAAAAGTTCACCGTTAGTTTTACCTATCATGGCAACGATTACAATATTTCACTACCGGACAACCATGTACTGGCGGCACTTATATCCACCATGGAAAATTCCCTGAACCAGAACAGGATGCTGATAAACATTCTGAAAAGCAAATCGGTTGTCGTTCAGAACATCTGCGATGAGCCCATCATGGAAGACGAGGAAATCGCCAACCAGGAAGAGATAAGCCTGGAAAAGGAGATGTACCGGGCCCTGGAGCAAAATGAATTCAGGCTCTATTACCAACCGGTCATTTCCCTGGAAAGCGATTGTCTTGCCGGGTTTGAATCACTCATCCGCTGGGAACACCCGGAAAGAGGCATCATCCCGCCCGACTCCTTTATTCCCGTTGCCGAAAAATCACCGATCATCATTCCCCTGGGGTCCTGGATAATCGAAGAGGCCATACGTCAGCTCCATCATTGGCACAAGAATTATAAACTCGATCCTCACGTACGAGTCAATATCAACCTCTCGGCGCGGCAGTTTCTTCACGCCGGGTTAAGCGACCATATCCTCGATACGGCGCTGAAATATAAAGTCCAGACCCAGTATATCGGGCTGGAAATCACTGAAAGCGCCTTCATGGATAATATGCAGGCCGCCAACCTCACGCTGCTCACCCTTAAATCACTGAACTTTCCCCTGTATCTCGATGATTTTGGGACTGGATATTCCTCCTTGACCTATCTTCTTCATTTTCCCGTGGACATTCTTAAAATCGACAAGTCCTTTGTTGAGTGGATGCACATTGACGAACAGAGCTATCAGATTGTTAAGTCCGTAATTGATCTTGCCGGAAACATGAACAAGCAGGTTGTGGCGGAAGGCATTGAAAGCGATGATCACTACCGGCTGATCAAGGAGTTCGGCTGTAACTATGGACAGGGCTACTATTTCAGTAAACCATTGAAGGCCGACGACGCCGGACTTTTTATAAAACAATACTGCAAATAACCGGCAATCCTCCATATTTTTTCCGGGCACCGCTTTCCGCTGGAAAAAATAATTGCATTATTTACTCATTTTTCCACTGATGTATGGGGTATAATGCGGATTATTTCTTCCGCTTAGTCAAAAAATTAAAAACAGGGGAATCCTATGAAATTTTTTATCGATACGGCCGATGTGAATGAGATCCGCAAGGCCCGTGAACTGGGCATACTGGATGGCGTCACCACTAACCCGTCTCTGGTGAGTAAAATCGGGAGACCCTATATCGAAGTGCTGACTGAAGTTGCCCGGGAAGTGGATGGCCCCGTTTCAGCCGAAGTCATATCCACCGATTATCAGGGCATGCTCAAGGAGGCCCATGAACTGGTAAAACTGGGCGACAATATCAACATTAAAATTCCCCTTATAGAGGAAGGTCTCCGGGCGGTGAAAGCCCTTTCATCGGAGGGTATCAAAACCAATGTGACTCTCTGTTTCAACGCCGTTCAGGCACTCATGGCAGCCAAGGCCGGTGCCACCTACATTTCTCCCTTTGTCGGCCGTCTTGACGATATCAACGCCGACGGCATGGAAGTGGTTGAGGAGATTACGGCCATCTATGACAATTACGGTTACGAGACCGAGGTGATAGTCGCCTCGGTGCGCAACTCACTGCATATTAAATACGCGGCCCTTGCCGGAGCCCATATCGCCACCATACCATTTTCCGTTTTCCAGAAGCTCATCCAGCATCCTCTAACGGACCGGGGCCTTGCCCAGTTTCTGGAGGACTATAAAAAAATAGGCAAGTGAGCCCGATATGACACGGGAAAATGAAACACGCGGCATCGAGTATCCCGCTGAAATGTCATTCAAATCAATATTCAGAAACCGGTTTCACACGCTGGAAAGCATTAAAAGCATCCTTTCGGAAAGCGATATCGGTGCAAATATCGAAAGCAGGGAAAGCAGAAACGGCAAATTCATATCATTCACCATAACGGCCCGCTTCTCCTCGGAAGATGAGCTCCAGAACCTATGCAGCAAAATTTCTTCCCTGGAAGGCTTCATGACCCTGTTCTAAAACGTCACCCGGTCACGGCCGTTGATGATCCAGAAACCGGCGCCGCGCGCCCGTGCAATGACCAGCAGGTTGTACATCCTGGCAAGCTCTACGGCAAAGCTGGTGGGTGAGGCCCGTGAAACCAGCACCGACGCATCGGAATTGATGATCTTGAAGGTTATCTCCGAGGATATGCGCCCCGTTGTGAAAAGCATATTCTCATTCCAGGATATTTCACCGGCTGCGGCAAAACCGATAATTTTATCCACGGCGTTGTGTCTCCCTATATCATCAAAAAATGCCTTTCTATCCCCTGCCAGACCGAAAAGCGCCGCACTGTGCACGCCATGGGTCAGGTCGTGCTCATTGGAATAAGCGAGGAAATCACCGGCGCACCGGCATATGATGCGGGCGTCAACCACGGGCAGTTCCCTGCGTTCACGGTCGCGTGGAGGAAGTTCCCGCCTGCTTTTCCCGCCCGCCGCCGTTACGTTCACCAGCTCCGACAATTTTCGTGAAATATTCCTGTCATTATGGGGGACGATATTGATTATCCGTTCCTCTTCATTCACGGTTATGCTTTTAATATCCTGCTTTCCCGTGACAATCCCCTCACTGATAAGGTGCCCCAGGGCATAGGATTCAAGTCCGCTGCCCGAAGACGCGAAGGTCATGTATGGATTGCCATTGAGCATAAAGGTGAAGGCGTACTCGGCGCTTACAGGCACGGAGACCGGTACAATGTCTGATCCGGTATATTCATGCACATCAATAAAATTATGAATGGGCAAAGTCATGATTTCCCTCCTGATCTGCATCCACTGACACGTGAATACACCTCTGTATGAATTATTGCGCCTTGCCGGCTACAGCGCCGGTGCTCCAGGCAAACTGCAGATTGTAGCCGCCGCTGTCTCCGTCTATATCGAGAAGCTCGCCGGTAATGTACAGGTTCCTGACAAGTTTCGACTCCATGGTGGCCGGGTCTATTTCATTGACGTCAACGCCGCCTGCGGCAGCAACGGCTTCCTGAAAACCACGGGGCTTGCCCGGCTCCAGGACAAGGTTTTTCATGATGCCGGCAATCTTTTTTTTATCAGTGGTTGAAAGCGAGGCAACGCGTTTTTCCGGGTCGACACCGGCAATTCCGCAAAGCACTTCGGGCATCCGATCTTTCATTATACCCAGAAGACTGAACCCTGTTTTTTTCCCGCCATCGATCCAGAGCCTTTCCAGCCGCCGGGCCAGTTCATCACCTGACATGGAAGGATAGAGATCGATGATTATTCCCGGACTTTTACCGGCAATGACTGCGGAATTTACCGATCGAGACACGTTGAGCGATACCGGCCCTGATATTCCGTAGGCGGTAAAAAGCAGTTCGCCCCGGCTTCTTCCCATTTCCTTTCCATTGACCTCGACACGAATAGCCGCATCCCATTTAATTCCCTGGAGCTGATGCAGTGATTTAAGGGGAATGGTGATGGGAAGTATGACCGGCCATGGTTCATATACCCGGTGCCCCAGGGAACGCGCCAGGTCATACCCGCTATTGGAAGCGCCCACGGGTGGATAGGCGCAGCTTCCCGCCGCAAGTATGACCGAATCAACACGGTGTTCCTCAGCCCCTGCCGTAAATAGCTTGAAACCCGCTCCCTCGGGTTCTATCCTTTCTATCCTGCGGTGAAGCTGCAGATCGACATTTCGTTTTTTCAGTTCGTACTGGAAGACTTTTGGAATAGTTGATGCCTGGAGCGATGCGGGATACAGTTTCCCCTCATCCTCCTCAACAAAAGGTACACCCCGTTCCTCAAAAAAGGTGATCGTATCCTGGAGTGAAAAACATGAAAAGACGGCGTCAACGAAACGGGAGTTATGGCCGTGATAATGTCCGGTGCTGATATTTCTGTTTGATATATTGCACCTGCCGTTTCCCGTTATCGAAATTTTTCTGCCGATTTTTTTCTGCTTTTCAAAAAGGATCACCTGCCTGCCGTCTCGTGACGCATAACAGGCAGCAATAAGTCCTGAGGCCCCGGCACCTATGATAGCAATTCTTTTCACCCAAAAACCGTCTGTATATATTTAATCCTGTTTTACCTTAACGATGTGCTTCCCATTTATTCTCAGCGCCGGAATCATTGTAATAACCGCGAATCATCATCCCATCATCGGAAAACAGTCCATAATAGGTCTGCTGAAAAAAACGGCTGCTGCCGAATTTAATTTTCTCATCTTCCGTTGTAATGCTGCGGATGAAGTATATCTTTTTTTCCCGTATCTTCAGGTTCTTTAAAGGCTGCGGGGTGTTATTGCCCCAGTTTTCAAATTGAATGGTCCCTTTATAGACTCCTTCTGTAAATGTAATGTTCAAAACACCGGTAAAACCCGACATCTTCAACCGGTAACTGCCCACATAGAATTTATATTCAACGCCATCAGTTTCTTTATTCTCTCTTATGGTCTCTTTTGCTGTTTTACCTTCAATATGCCGGTCTTCTTCCCTGTCTTTTATCATCGATCCGTTCTTTTCTTCTTTCTTTTCCGTTGGTGCGGTGGTTACCATATCCTTTTTGCACATGGGACCGCCGGTGAAAAGAATTGCCGCCATCATTAAAAAGAACAGAAATGTCCTCATCCTCGACTTTGTTTCCATGGCCATACCCTGCCTGTTTATTAGGAACAATCCACTTCCCATTAACAATAGAAATTGGGGTCCCCTCTATTTGTCGGTCTAAAAACCATCTATCTTCATGAATTTACCGCGTATACTCTATGGAGCATCACCGGCGCACGGTTGTAATTTCCACAATGAAATATCAGGAACTCTCGCTGTTCTTTCCGGTCAGACCGGCATAAAAGAGAATCATTATGCCTATACCAGCCCAGACAAAGGTCCTGAGTCGTCTTATCATACCCACGGTAAGGCCCAGTGCCGGATCAAAGCCGAGCAGCAAAAGGGCCAGTGAATAGGAACCCTCGCTGGTCCCCAGATTGGCAGGCATGAAAAACATGGTGCTGGTAACGATAAATCCCATGACATATACGAACATGGCATGCAGGACTGAAAAGGCAGCCACCGATTCTATGAAATGAACAATAAGGTAAATCTCCAGAGTCAAAACCGACAGCACTGAGGCATAGTGCAGCGATAAGGCAATATAAAATTTACTCCTGTTTTCCCGACTCAGGAGGCCGCTGATTTCTCCATCAAGGGTTTTTACTTTTTCCCATCGTCCCTCATTCATGAATCGCCGGACTATTCCTGCGGGCAGCATTGAGAGAATAAATTCGATAAAACCATCTTTTTCTTTGTGGAGAATATAAAACATAAGCGCCATAAGGCAAAGCATGGCTGCCAGGCTGATCATGGAAACATACAGCGGAAGATTCAGCAGGAAAAATCCTGCCATGATGCCGGTAACAAAAATCAGAACCGCGGCAAGGGAATGGATTGTCCGGTCAAGCACCACCGCGGCAAGACCGGTCTGCAGGGGCACACTGTCCTGGAGATATATCGCTTTCAAAGGTTCCCCGGCGATGGCTCCCAGGCTATTGATCGACGAAGACGCATCTCCAGCCACCCGGGCCAGGAAAAGTTTAATGATGAAAGCGGCATTTTTCGGCACAGGAATAAACAGGCCCCATGCCAGGGCAAGAAAGCAATTATTGAAAATGTGGATACCCGCGACAAGGGCAAAGCGCCACCCCATAGCCTTGATGTGATTTATCGTCGCCGCGATGCCAAAGGACTTAAAGAGCAGAAGAAGGATGATAAGACCCGCCGCGAGAAAAACATAATTTGTTTTTTTCACATGTTCACCAGTTGATCACAACAGGATGATATGTCCGCCCCGATTTTAAAGACTTACAGCTACAATAGTAATATCGTCTTTCATGTCCGTTGCAATGCGGTTTCGGCTCATTACCGCTTTCAGATAACTAATCAGTTCACCGGGATCGGTCTCAGCAAATCCGGACACAACCCGGGAAAGCTCCCTTTCGCCAAGATCCGCATCAAGATCACTGCCGCCCAGATTTTCCAGAACACCGTCGGTGTACAGAAGCAGAATGTCGCCCGGTTCATAGTGCACCGTGCATTCCTGAAATTCCTGGTCATCAAGCACACCCAGAGGCTTTCCCCGGGTATTAAGAATGACCTCTTCACGCCTGTTTTCCCGCACCAGGAGCTGATTGTTATGCCCTGCAGAGCTGTAGGTAATGATCCGCGCATCCATGTCCACGGTGGCATAAAAAACCGTGACGAACATGCCCGATTCAGAATCATTATACACATGCCTGTTGCAGTTCCTGAGCAGATGCGACGGCCGGGGATCGGTCTCTTTTTCAGCATTGATGATATTCCGCACCGATCCCATAAACAGCGCTGCCGGAATACCCTTTCCTGAAATATCAGCGATGAGAATGCCGTATTTCCTTTCGTCTATCTGGAAAAAGTCATAGAAGTCGCCGCCGATCTCCCGGGCAGGCTGTATGTAGGCGGCCAGCCTGTGGTCATGAAATACTGCGGGGATTCTGGGCAGTATTCCCCGCTGTATCCTTGAGGCGATCTCTATCTCCTGGGCCAGGCGGCGCTGCTCCTCCCTGTTTTTAAAATTGAGGGCGTTCTGGTATGCCTCGGCGATCTGTGTTCCCACGGTAGTTAGAACACGGAGATCAAAGGAATCGAATATACCGCCGTTTTTCTTGTCCGCCAGGTTTAAAACGCCAATCGTTTCATTCTTGTAAATGATGGGAGCCGATATGAAAGAATCGGTATGATAGTTTTTCCGGTACCTTCGCAGGTGCAGGGGAAGCTCGCCGTCGGCACTGGAGACTATAAGCGGATCTCCGCTCGTAAAGACCTTTCCGGATATGCTTGAGTCGATATCCACCTCGATCTTCGCATCTCCGTTTTTTTCAAATCCGCACATCGCCTCCAGAATAAGCTTTTTCTTCTCCCGGTTGTATATGGCGATGGATGCCCGCTCGACATTCATGGACGCCGAAAGTGATGACAGAATATTCTGAAGAACATCTTCATTATGGCCCGTGAGGGAAATGGCATTGGCCACATCGTAGAGCGCCGAAAGTTCGGCAATCCTTTTTTCCAGGTCGTCATAGAGCATCCTGTTGGTGATGGCGATAGCTGCCTGTTCGGCGATATACTGAGCCTTTTCCAGGTCGGCGGAATCATAACGGTCCTTGCCCCTGGAATTGACTACGTTAAGGACACCTACCAGCTCATCCATGACGATCATGGGAACAGTTATGATGTTTCTTGTCAAAAAACCGGACTTGTCATCTATTTCCTTGAAGAGGCGTGGATCATCCTGGGCATTGTTGACCAGGAGCGGCTTGCCCGTTTCAGCAACCATTCCCGCAATGCCCTTTCCACGGGGGACCCGCCGGCCTTTGATTATCTCCCCCTTATCACCGATGACAATGTTGAAGATAAGATCCCCGCTTTGCCTGTCGGTAAGAAGAAGGGACGAGGATTCAGCACCGATGAGAGTCTTTGCCACCTCCAGAATACTTTCCAGGAGAGTGGGAAGAGGCATATGCGAGGTTATGGATTTATTGATGGAACGGACAAGAGAAATGTCAAACTTGTACTCCATTGTTTCCGTTGAAGATGTCTCCATTATATAGCCTTCTTCCCCTGTTGCCATTAGAAAATCGGTTTAAAATCAAAATGATGCACGGCATTGATGTGGCGTACCGTGTGTGTCTTCTGCCGCATGACGATGGACGAAGTCTCGGCACCGCCTGAAAAATACCTTACACCGGCGAGAAGCACTCCGTCGGTAACCCCCGTAGCTGCCACCATGATTTCATTCCCACGGACAAGATCGCTTATGGAATATATTTTATCATAATCAATATGGGAATCATCGGCATTTCCACGGGATTGTCCTCTGGCATCCTGTATGTAGCGCGCCTGCATGTCGCCCCCGAGGCATTTGAGGGCTGCCGCAGCCAGAACGCCTTCCTTGGCTCCCCCGATTCCTATGAGAAGGTCGATGGGATTATCGGTAATGGCCGCTGAAATAGCACCGGAAATATCACCGTCGCGTATGAATTTTATACGGGCCCCGGTCTGGCGGATCTCTTCAACCATGTTCCTGTTCACTTCACGGTCAAGAACACATACGGTCATATCCTCGATATATTTTCCCTTGGCTCTGGCCACGCGCTTGATGTTTATTTCCGGCGTCTGGTCTATATCTATCTTCCCCTTGGCATCGGGACCCACGGCAATTTTCATCATGTGGCCGGAAGGTGTTCTCATGAATGAACCGGGATTTCCAACGGCAATTATGGATATGGCGTTGTGGCCTCCCCTGGCGCAGGTCATTTTTCCGTCCAGAGGCTTGACCGCCACGTCGATTTTGGCTCCATTACCCGGCCCGAAAACAGTGCCATCCATGAGCTTACTCTCCTGGCTGTCGGAACCTATAACAATATCCACATCCACGTTCATATTATTCAGAAGATTTACCATGGCCTCCGAAGCGGAAAAATAGGTAATATCCTCATCTCCCCTTCCCATGAACCTGCTGGCATGAAGAGCGGCCATTTCAGTAAGACGCACCGCCTCGAGAGTCAAATATCTGTCCATAGATCCTCCATTCAAGGTTCAAGCCATGTATATTCCGATGAATTTTATTTTCAAGCTCTTTTCACCGATGAAGATGCCGTGAAAAGTTGAATAGTATATAAAAAAATGTACAGTTTGCACAATTTATTTATTGACTCTTGATGCAAGTATACTAACATTATGAGACATAATAACCAGGTATCGACCCGACACCAAAATTCCCGGAGAAAAGACTGTGAAAAAGACAATCATGATCATAGGCGGCGGGCTGCTTCAGGCTCCTGTCATTGTGACGGCAAAGAAAATGGGTTATCAGGTTATTGTCACCGATTACAACACCGATGCCATGGGCATGAAAGATGCCGATATACCCATCATCATGAGCACCCGCGACATTGAAGGCTCAGTGCGTATAGCAAAATCCCAGAATGAAATCACCCCCATACATGGCGTGCTCACCGTGGGAACCGACGCTTCAATGACCGTTGCTGCCGTGGCAAACGCCCTGAATCTTCCCGGTATTAAATTCGAAAACGCCGAAGCCGCCACCAATAAAATAAAAATGCGCATGCGATTTAAAGAACATGGAGTGCCCTCGCCCAGCTTTCTCCCCGTGTGGTCTCTCAAAGACGCCAAAGCGGCCTGCAAAATCCTGCAGTTCCCCGTAGTAATCAAGCCGTCGGACAACATGGGAGGCCGCGGCGTGATGAGGCTGAATAACCTGAATGAATTGGCAGATGCATTTCACTACGCCAAAAGCGCCTCTCCCAGCGGGGAGCTGCTCATCGAAGAATACATGGAAGGACCGGAGTTGTCCATTGATGCCATGATATTCAACGATGAGATAACCTGGACCGGTATCGCCGACCGTATCATCAAGTATCCCCCTTATTTTGTGGAAATCGGCCATAACATGCCCTCGGCCCTTTCAAAAAAAATGCTCGATGATGCCTGCGATGTCATGCGGCAGGGGATACATGCCCTGGGAATCAATATCGGGGCTGCCAAGGGTGACATTAAAGTCACCAAAAACGGCGCCATGATCGGGGAACTGGCGGCTCGTCTCTCGGGCGGATTCATGTCAGCCTACACCTATCCTCTCTCGACCGGAGTGGACCTGATGAAAGCTGCCATTGAAATCGCCCTGGGCCAGGAACCGGGGAACCTCACGCCGGTTATCAACAGGGTTGCCATTGAACGGGCCATCATCCTGAAGCCGGGTTTCGTCAAAAAAATCAACGGCCTTGAAGAGGCTTTAAAGGTTCCCGGTGTTGAAGAAATCTTCATCAACGTTAAAATCGGTGACAAGGTTGTGCAGCCGCGATGCAATATTGACAAGGCCGGCCACATCATCGCCACGGGCGACACGCTTGAAGAGGCCGAGGCTCATGTGGCCGAATGCATGAAAAAACTCAATATCGAGCTCCTGGATGAACCTGAAATAAGCATGGAGGCGATTCATCTCGCCGCCAGGGAAAAATTCAAAAAAATCTGCTATGTCTGCAAAAACTGCGACGGCAAGGACTGCCCCACGGGAGTTCCCGGCATGGGGGGGGCCGGAACCGGCGCCTCGTTCCGGAGAAATACCGAGTCCCTCCAGCGATATAAACTCACCACGCGGCTCATTCATGACGTTACGGACCCCGACACATCGGTGGAATTTCTCGGACACAAGCTGTCCCTCCCTGTCATGGCAGCCCCTATAACGGGAGCGGTTACCAACATGGGAGGCGCCATCGACGAACTGGATTACAACAGGGCCGTTATACAGGGCACGCTGGAGGCGGGAACACTCAGCTTTGTCGGTGACGGCGCAACACCCACAAAATACAAAATAGGTCTTCAGGCCATCGAAGAAAACAAGGGAATGGGCATTGCTATCTTCAAACCACGCAGTGAAAACAGCGAAATTATAACCCGCATCAAGGCGGCTGAAAAGGCCGGGGCTCTTGCCGTGGGTGTCGATATAGACGCCGTCGTCTTTAAAACCATGGAGATGAAAAACCAGTCCGTGGGCCCCAAGGGCATTGAAAGCCTGAAGGAGCTGATATCATCGACAAAACTCCCCTTCATTCTGAAAGGGATAATGAACCCTAATGACGCCATAAAGGCCGCTGAAGCAGGCGCCAGTGCCATCATCATTTCAAATCATGGTGGACGGGTTCTTGATGAAATGGCAGGAACCATGGACGTCCTGGAAGAAATCGCCGACGCGGTCAAGGGAAAGATCACCATAATTATCGATGGCGGGTTCCGCAAAGGGGTTGACATCATCAAGGCAATTGCCTTCGGTGCCGATTATGTCCTTATCGGCCGTCCCGTTGCCATCGCAGCCGTGGGCATGGGGGCGGAAGGAACGGCTTATTATTTTAAAAACCTGATAACGGACCTGAAAAAAGCCATGATTCTGACGGGCTGTAACAGCATTGGAGAGATCAGCCGGGATTTTGTAAAAAAAATGCAATAGCATGCGGATAACGGTTCTATTAAAAAATATCTTGCAGAAAAAACAGCGGCTCTTTACAGTGAATAATTATATGGAATCTGTCATAATTCCCTTGAGGAGTATTTAAAGACTATGCATATCAAACTGTGGGGTGTGAGGGGTTCCCTGCCATCACCCCTTTCAAACACTGAATATACCTCGAAAATAAGGGCAATTCTTGACAAGGCTCTCTCTGCGGGCATTTCTTCAAAGGAATCCATTGACGGGTTTATCAATGAACTCCCCGACGACCTGAAATCCGTGTATGGCGGCAATACTACCTGTGTGTCAGTCGTTTCCGACAGCGGAGCAATATATATACTGGACTGCGGAACAGGAATCCGTCCCCTGGGAAACGAACTCATGAAAGGTGCTTTTGGCAAGGGGAAGGGAGAGGTTAACATACTGCTGACCCACAATCACTGGGACCATATCCAGGGACTCCCTTTTTTCAAGCCCATTTACGTTCCCGGCAATGTCATACATTTTTATTCGCCGTACAAGGGACAGGAGGAAATACTGAAAAATCAGATGTCCGCTCCCAATTTCCCAGCGGCCTTTAGCAGTACCGGATCAACAAAAAAATTCCATACCCTGGATTCACAAACGACAAATCCCATTCAGCTGGAAGATGATCTCCTGCTTGATTTTTATCCCCTTACGCACCCTAATGGAAGTTTCGCCTACAGGTTCAGACAGAATGGAAAGATTTTTATATTCGCCACCGATGCGGAATTTACCGGCGAGACCCTGGAAAAAATCGGCAATCATACCGATTTTTTTCTCGATGCCGACATCCTGATTCTTGACTCGCAATATACGCTGGAAGAATCCTTCATGAAAATAGACTGGGGCCACACCAGCTACACCATGGCAGTCAATTGCGGGTTGAGATGGAACGTCAAAACACTGGTCCTGACCCACCATGAGCCTGATTACAGTGACGAAGCACTCTACGAAAACCATAAAAGCGCCCTCCAGCATGCCCTTGACAACGGGAATAACACGCTTAAAATACTCCAGGCAACAGAAGGCATGACCTTTACACTATAAAATGTTTCCGTCAACTCTCATGAACGACAGAAGAAGAATATTAACAATAACCATGCTGACGCTGGTCATCGCCGTCATCCCCTTTTTTGACGGCAATGCACAGCGCACGAAATCCAGCCTGAGCGCCGGACAGCAGCGTCACGCCGAGAAAGGGTTGAAAGACAACCGTTATTTTTTTTATTTTATCAATTCCTCCGTGTCCAACCTGGGAAGCGAGGAACAGAAGGCCCTGTACCGGGAAGCCATACAGCGTGATTTGATTGCCCGTATACTTTACATGAAATTTTCCTTTCACGATTCCTTCGTTGAAATCCGTAAAGCGCAGAAACTTCTCATCGACCTGTACCGCACCACCCTGCAGAAGGATATTGCGGCGGCAAGGGAGCTCCTGAACGGTTTCGCCCCCGAAGTCATCAATACCAATGACAGCAAGGCCCGGCACTACATCAACCTGGGATACCGCGACCTGGCCGTGACCCGCCAGCTGCTTCTCATGGCCGACAACTATCGTGAAACTCTCTACTCAATGCGTCTGGATAAATATGTCCGGGCAATCAAGCGAATCAAAATCGCCAAACGCTACGCATTTCTTTGCATCGTTGAGTCGCGCAAAATCCGGGAAAAACCGGAGCAGGTCCAGGAAAGAATAAACACCGCCTACGGCGAGATGCATAAAACCAACGATGAGGCCAGGATGGAAGAACTGCGCAGGCAGCTCATGAAGGACAAGGAGCAGTTGGAACTTGCCCGGGCAGACCTGGGATATCTCTCTTTTGACCGTCTCCATGAACTCATCATGACGATTTCCGGCGATAAAAAAGACTATTACAGCCTGGTTCATAACGACAACTACTACCGGACGCGCGAAGGCACATCGTTCTTTGATATGGTATGGGACGACCCCCGCCTGGAAGAAATCAAGGAATATAAGGAATATCAGACTAATTATTAAAATGGTGGCACATGAATTACCGGTATTTCATCTTATCCACGCTTCTCATTACGCTCGCCTGCTCCGGGAGCAATGGAAACGGCAATAACCTCTCCGACCTGGGGTTTTACCGCACTCCCGATGAAATACTATCATCGATTAAAGGCGAAACACTTTCACCGGCAGAGCATTTTCTCCTGGGCATGACCTGGAAGGAAAAAAAGGATTATAAAAAGGCCCTGCATCACCTGGCCAACAGCTGTTTCACGACCTTCCGGGCTCCCGGCCTGAAGCTCTATGCCCAGCCCGTATACCGCTTTGTCACGTCATTCCATGTCAAGTCCGATTACTATGATGACGCGTTGTACGAAATTGCCGGACTTTTTTACCTGTACCGCGAGTATGATTACGTTGATAAATTTCTGGAACGCGTTTCAAAGGACAACCTTCCCCTGTATCTGCAGGCCCGGCTTTTAAAAGCACAGAATCACAAGCATTCGGGAAAAACCGATCAGGCCCTTGCCATACTGGAAACACTTCTCTCTGATTTTACTGAGCCTTCACCCCGATCCGTTATTCTCATTAAAAAGGCCTCCATCCTTGAGGAAACGGGCAGCATTGAAAAAGCCGCTTCAGATTATTTCATCATCCTGTCCGTAAATCCCGATTCCTGGCAGGCAACCATAGCCGCGGAGCATCTGCATCTTTTTCATAACAAAGGGGCGATCATTCTCGATGACCGGCAAAAACAGGAACTGGGGATAGCCCTCTACCATGCGCAAAAGTACAATGAATCGAAGCAGGTACTTGAATCCGTAAAGGACATTGCAGCATTGCCGCACAGTGAATCCTTCAGGTATTTTATCCGGACGCTGGCCAGGACCGGAAGCACAAAAGATTTTGGCGCGCTGACCAGAAAGATAAAAAAAGAAGATGAGCAGGATATTCAATTCGTTTTTGCCGATGAACTCTGGTCCATGAACAGAAAATACGCATCGATCCCGTATTATAAAAAGCTCCTCCAATCGGACAGGGATGATATAAAACGTATCTCCCTGCAGCGTCTGGCTATCTACATGGAAGACCGGTCTGCTCCGGGATTCACCTCGTATCTGCTGCAATACGTCAATGCCTACCCCCGGGACATGGGATCACATACCATGCTGTGGCTCCTGGGGCGCCACGAGATAAAAAACGGCCGGACCCGGGAAGCCCTGCAATACCTAATGACATCAGACAAAAATCACCCTGGAGGAAAATATAGCGATCAGTGCCGTTTCTGGCTCTATAAAATCCGCCTGCAAAACAGCGACAAAAACGGGGCCCGTTCGGCAGCCCTGGATCTTATAACAAAAAATCCCGATTCACCCTACGCATGGATTGTGGCCGAAAAACTGGCCGCACAGGAGTCCCGGGAATCCCTGGATAAGCACTTTGCCGAAGCCCGAAAAGAAAAAGACCCGATGAAATCACTTTTCTATCATTCCCTTCTGTTCCTGAAGGAAAAGGACTTCCAGAAAAGAAACGCACGGCTGCAGGAAATGACCGATATCAGAAATCACTACGAAAAACTGGACTCCCTGCTGGTAAAAGCGGAAAAGGGATCACGTCAGGGCGCTGAACTTCCTCTCCTTGAAAAATATGCCCGCATCGGAAATGATGAAGCGATCCAGAGAACCTGCAGCCTTCTTCCCAAGGATAAGCACACCGAAGCTGAAAAAAACGCCCTGCTTGCGACACTGGGTTTGAAATATCATAACTATTTTTATGCCGTATACTACAGCCAGGAACTGTTAAAAACTCTCTCCATGCAGGAAAATATATTCATACAGCCGGAAAAGGCCGTAAGAATGCTGCTTCCCGAATCGTTCCCGCAGTGCCTTCAAACTTATACAGGGGAATATCCCGTAGAAAAAAACATGGTCCTGTCTGTCATAAAAGCGGAATCACTCTTCAACCACAAGGCCATATCATCGGCCGGTGCCGTGGGACTCATGCAGCTCATGCCCCCGACGGCAAAGGATCTCGCCCGTGAACTCGGCATCAAATCTTTTGATTTGAAAAATCCCTGCACATCCATACAGTTCGGGACCAGGTATCTGGCATGGCTGCGAAAATTCTTTAACAACAATTTCACCTACATGGTAGCCGGCTACAATGCCGGGGCCGGCAATGTCCAGAAATGGCGCCAGAAATTCTCGTCCCAGGATGAGGATTTCTTCACTGAATTCATTCCCTTTCTGGAAACCAGGTATTACATACTCCGGACAGGCAAATTCCTGACACAGTATGATTGTGTATATGGACGGTAAACTGCATCAGGGAATCATTATCCTTCTTGTGCTCTGTTTTGCACCGCTCGTTACCGGATGCGGGAAAAGCAAGATCCGGGAGCAGCAGAGCCTGGATCAATACATCATACAGGAGGCTGAAAAAAAATATCAGTCACCGGACTGGAAAATAAGGCTGGAAGCTATTCAGGATATAATCGGCATTAGCAATTACGGGACTCTGTCCATGGCCGACAAACAGACCGAATCTTTGCTTCTCGATGCGACAAGAGACGTTCACGGGGCGGTAAAGATAGAGGCCCTCAAAGGCCTGTCACGGTATCACTCAGACAGAGTCCTCAACCGTCTCCTGGAAATGTCCCTTGAGGAACGCGATGATAATGTTCGATGGTTCACCCTGCTGACCCTGGGTCAGCACCGTTCTCCCAGGGCAGTTCCTGCTTTTCTTCAGAATATTAAAAGTGAGGACTGGCTCATCCGGGAGGCTTCTATAAAAGGAATTCTTCTTCTTAAAGATGAAACCCTGCAGAGAGATCTAGAGCCTCATATTATCAATGCCCTGAACGATCCATCAATAAGCGTTAAAATAACCACCTTGAAATATCTCAGCATAAAAAGCCCTGGCATTTATGAGGCTCTGAGCAACATCATCAAGGCAAAAACACCGCCACCCTATTCTCTTATGCGCTCTGCACTGGAATCAATCAAGGGATATTCGCTCGATACAGCCACCCGGGAAAAGATTATAAGCCTTTTAACCCATTCAAACACAAGTATACGAATACTGGCTCTCAGGGTATTGAAGGAGGAACAAAACATACCTGTTATAGAGGAAAAAACTTACAGGAAAAAATAGAAAAAAGAAGAATGAATAAGACAGAAGGAGAATTACATTAATTCTCCTTCTCCATGGATTTATATACCTTGTTTTTATTATCCTCGATATCTTTCTTATGCTGCGTCAGAATCTGGTTCTTCTTCTCGGGATCAACATCCAGCACTTCCACCATGCCGAAAATATTTTCCTTCGAACGACGATAATAGTAAATTGCCGTCACCAGTCCCCTGGGAGAGGCGCTGGGAGCATTTATATAACGGTCATAATAATCATTGGCCTTCTGAACACCAAATTTAGCATTGCTGAGATATTTATCAGCTACGGCATCGCGCTTTTCTCCCTTCAAACCCTTTTTCAGGGAATCCCTGATGTTCATTTTTATTCCCATGTTAAGCAATTTCTCGGAATCTTCCCGGTACTGTCGCGCCAGCTTCTGAGACATCTTAAGAATTTCCTTTTCATTTTCCATAAACTTATCAGCCGCTTCTTCTACTTTATTTTGAAAATAGAGGGCGCTGGCTTCGGCGTACTGGTCAACGAGTCTTTCAATTTCAGCCTCGCCTCCACCATAATTCATTACCGAGGCCTGAAGCAGTTTAATATACTTAAAATTTTCATAACTGAGCCTCATAACAATATTAATGGGTTCCGCTTTCCTCTGGGGCGGGCCATATGCCGGATCATAACTTACTGCTTGACCTGAAACAGCTGAAGCTGCCATAACAATTGAAAACAGTATACTGATAAATCGAAATCCCTTTGCCATGTTATAACTCCCTTATGAATTTAACAGCCCGTGTCGAAATCACCGGCACATTAAAATGTAGAATATCACTGATTTCATTTTAGACGGAGGTCAGAATGACCTCTCCTTCATTTCATTATCGATATATTAATGTCAATTAATTAGATTTTATCTCCTGAATGGATAAAGTCAAGGAAAATTACATGAAATTTACCCCTGCAACGCGGGAAATAGGAAAATTTATATATCATACAAGTAAAAGCGGGTGCAGATTAGACAGGTTTAGACTTTTAAAAACTTATACTCGTTTTCTTGCAAACTGGATCCTTCCTGGTAATTATAAAGAAATCTCGACAAAAATAGTATTGGATGTGTCCTTGCGGGCACATTATTTGGAGAATTTGCTTTTTTCAATTTATTGATAATGGAATACCTGATTTCTCAAGGTACTCATAATTAAAATAATTACTTGCATAATTAAACCCCGCAAATAGACATTCTCTCAGTTTATTGCGAGTTAAAACTAACAGAGGATCGTATGCAACCGGAAATTGCCATTATTAAAAGCAGTGATAAACCTTACAGTTACGATAAAAAACTGGGGGGTCTCTATCTACTGGAGAGAAATATAAAGGCGCTTCTCAAGGCCGGGATTTCCATGATTTACCTGGATCTGAATGATGAGGAAAAGGCCTTCTATGGCAACAAAATAAGCAGGCATATCAGATCGGCGGGGAAAGTGGCAATGTTGGAAAACACCCGCCTTAGCACAAAAAAAATCATACTTACGGTTCCTTCCAACCTGTTTTTTCAGGTTCACTACCTGAATACGGTTGAAATCTATTTCCAGCAGAGAAAAAATCAGCTTACACCTCTTATAAAAACAGATCAATTTCTCATTTTCAACCTTGATGACATTAGAAAAGCTGAACAACTGCTTTCCCAGTTTATCATTTCCAACACGGGCGGTTTTATCGCGCAGAAAATCAATAAAAAGATTTCCATTCCCATAAGCCTCAGGGCGGCAGGGATCAGAATTCATCCCGGTTACCTTTCAGTTCTGAATATATTTATCGGTCTCATGAGTTCAGCCTTCATGATGCTGGCTGCGGACAGATCGTCGGAATCATCATACCGCTATTTCATGATGGCCATGGCCGGTATCTTTTTTCAAATATCCTCGGTATTTGATGGCGTCATCGACGAGGTGTCAAAATTCACCTTTAATTTTTCGAAAACAGGTGATTGGATAGATACGATCGGCAATAAACTGACTCTGTTATTCTTTCTCATATCCTCATTATATCTGAACTATTCCTATCTTGGTGGTGCCGTGTCCCTGGCCTCGATTATAGTCATTTTTGTATCACTGGCAGTATTTCTTGCTATTATTGTTCGGTATGTACGCGAATACAATGAAACCGGATTACTCACTGCTTTTGATAAGCACTTTATACAATTGCTTCCCGATAAAGATTTCATTTCCCGTATTACAAAGACAATGAAGTATATAAATAAAAGAGAATCATTTTCGCTGGCATTCTGCCTCATAGCCATGGCAGGGATGGCGGAAATTATCATTCCGCTGGCATCATTCGTCTTATTGATCAGCGCTGTGGTGAGTGTAATACTGTATTGGAAGTACAAGGATACAGTGAAGGGATGATTATTCTTGATGATCGATCAGTGTTTTATTTTCCGATGATCGATGTGTATTTTTTTTACTGTTCTTTTCCTGATTTTCGGGGCGCCTTCAGGATTATATTTCTCCTGAACCTCTTCAATGGGCCGGGTAATAAGCATTTTTACAACTTCTTCCGTCTTGTTTAAAACATCAATAAGAATCAGATTTTCCTCATCGGTAAAATCCTGCAGCAGATAGGCGTCCATTGCGATGTTATCGGGCTTTTCGGATATGCCAACGCGTACTTTGGCAAAGCGATCGGATTTCAGTGCTTTTTCCATGGATTGAACGCCGGGATGACTGAGCTTGGAAAAAACAAAGTCAACCCTCATTTCACCAAGCTGAAGCGCTGAATCTTCAACAACACAAATAATATCTTTGACATTGATTCTCAGGAAGGAGGCAATATATAAAACCGACTCACCGATAAGATTTACAAAGGTTTGAGGTTTCAGGAGAACGACCTCCTGCTTATTAATCTGACCTCTTCCTATAAGCGATTTTTTCTTTTTTATCCGTACGTCTATATTCTCATTATTTCCAAGAATATCTATAACTTTAAATCCAATATTTTGCCTGTTATTGGCATATCGTTCTCCTGGGTTTCCAAAACCAACGATTAGCTTCAATAAATTTCTCCCTTTATAAATTTATATTATTGAGCTACTAAATAAAAATACCTCTTATTTAGTAGCTATAATATAAAAAATGTTACTCCCCTGCTTTCTTTTCACCTGTCTCTGCAACGGGTTCAGCAGCAGCTTCTTCAGTTTCTTTGGCTACTTTAATTGTATGTACTGCGGCGATAACAGCATCAGGACTGCCTAGGAGCACCAGATTTTCGCCAAGATTAAGATCTTTGGCATGAATGGATTGTCCAACCATGAGTTCTGTAACATCAACGACAAATTTTTCCGGCAGGTGCCTGGGAAGACACTGTATCTCGATCTCACGCTCATAGACCTCAAGCATTCCACCGAATTTCAGGCCCTTTGCAGTTCCGATAATTTCAACGGGAACCATGGTGTGGATCTTTTCTCCCTTGGTCACCTTGAACAAATCAACATGCAGAATATCTTCTGAAGCGGGATCCATCTGGTAATCCTTAACAAAGGCCATTATCCCGGTTTTATCCGTATTGTTGACATAATTCAGATCAAAAATAACACTTTCTGTTATATGCCCCCGGAAGAGCTTGAAAAAATCCCTTTCCTTGAATTGTATCTGTTCCACTTCGCCATGCGAGTAAATAACACCGGGAATATATCCCGTCGAACGCAGTCTTCTGTTGGCGTTTTTTCCTTTTTCTGATCTGACTTCAACATTTAATGTTTTTGCTTCCATATCTGAACCTCGAGTAGGTTATTTTTTCACAGCTTATTAAACAAACAGTGAACTGACCGATTCACCGTTATGAATTCTTCGTATTGCCTCACCGAACAGAGGAGCAACTGAAAGCACGGTCATGTTTTCGAGCTGCTTTTCTTCTCTTACCGGTATGGTATTCATACAGATTATTTCCTTGAATCCAGCTGACAGCAGCTTGCTCCCCGCCTCTCCCGAGAGTACGGGGTGTGTAAAAAGACAATACACATCCTTTGCGCCGAATTCCTTTAACGCAAGACAGGCCTTAGAGATTGAACCGCCCGTATCCACCATATCGTCAATCATTATGCAGTTCTTGCCCTTGACATCACCGATAACATGCATGACCTCGGCGACATTGGCCTCGGGCCGCCTTTTATCCACAATTGCCAGACCGGCGTTTATATATCGGGCGAAAAATCTCGCACGATCCACTCCGCCCGCATCGGGTGATACGACCGCAACATCCTTTATTCTGAGGGTCTTGACGTAATCAATGGCAATAGGAGTAGCGAACAGATTATCAACAGGTATATCAAAAAACCCCTGTATCTGGTCCGCGTGCAGATCCATTGTTAAAACGCGGTCAGCGCCGGTTACCTGGATAATATTCGCCATTACCTTTGCGGATATGGGAACACGCGGTTCCACTTTTCTATCCTGTCGCGCATAACCATAATAGGGAATAACAACCGTTATCCGTGATGCCGATGCGCGCATGGCTGCATCGATTATAAGCAGCAGTTCTACCACATTATCGTTCGTGGGATTACAGGTGGATTGTATGATAAAGACATCATGTCCCCTGACATTATCCTTAAGCTTTACTGAAATTTCGCCATCCATGAACCGCTTTAATTCAAGTCTGGCCAGTTCCACATTGAGATAGCTGGCTATCTCCTGTGATAGTTCGGGATTTGATGATCCGGAAAAGATTTTTAGTGTGCTGTTTGGCATAATTCAGCCTGTGTTTTGTTTTCATACCGGGAAAAAAAGCCCGGCTTAATCGTATTCAATTCACCGTTATTACCTGGCAGGAAAATCCACAGGTGACAACAGCAGCCGGGGGCTTGACTTTCACATCCTTTCTAAGGTATTTCTACAATAAAAATGATGAATAATCATACCCGGCCCTGTTAAAATATTTATGCATTGATGAAAAGGCGATCCTCCGTGAGGATTGAAACATCTGAGGCGCAAGGATTCGAACCTTGGAATGCCGAGACCAAAACCCGGTGCCTTACCACTTGGCTACGCCTCAATATATTTAAATGCCGAAACATTCAAAGTCAAAATTTAATAAATAAAAGTTTAATAATAAAACAAGGTTTTAAACCTGATCATAAAAACTTTGTTAACATAGCAAGCTGCGCTTTCTTTTTCAAGCATTTCTCCGCAGCCTGAGCTATTTTTTCATCGTTAAAAAGTCCAATCATAGTTGAGCCGGAACCGGTCATCATGGCAAATTCGGCGCCAAGGCCTAATATTTCTTCTTTTAAAACCTTCAGTTCAGGGTACATTTGGAAAACCGGCCCTTCAAAATGGTTCATTAACATATCTTTTATGGGTTCAAGAGACCGCGTCTTAATTGATTGCCTGATTCTTTCTTTTTTAGAAGCTGTATCTGTTTCATCATATTTAGTCGTAACGCTTCTATTCAGCATTCGGTAAGCCAATCCAGTCTCAACATGAATTCCCCGGTTGACCACAAGAACATTATAATCAAGTCCGCCCTTTAATGGCTCAACTATGTTGCCAATGCCTTCACATATGGCAAATCCACCCACCATGTTATAAGGAACATCGGCCCCGATAGATGCTCCGAATTCCATCAGGCGGCTATCCCCTGCTTCAAGGTGTTCATCAAGCAACCGAAACGTCATAGCGGCATCTGAGCTGCCCCCTCCCAGTCCGGCGCCGGCGGGAATGTTTTTTTCAATGGAAAAGGTCAATTCTCCGGAATAGCCCCGTTTTTTCATCATGAGATGTGCGGCACGGGAAATAAGATTATCCTGCGGTGATATGGCATCAATAACAGAGGCATTCAAACCGCCCGCATTGTTTATAAAAACCTGGACATTCCCTTCGGAATGTCTGATATCTGCCTTTTCAAGTTTTAAAAGATCGTGGAGATCAACCTGAGCCATAACGCTGAAGATGTTATGATAACCATCATCGCGCTTATTCAATACTTCCAGATGAAGGTTTATTTTAGCACAGGCTTTTACTGATCTACCCAATGACATACGTTCAACACATTTGAGTGGCAAAAATATTGTAACCGGTTTTTTTTGTCAATAATTAATTTATTCTGCTTATATCAGTTTTGACCAATTATTGTATTTGACAGCCTGCGCTAAACTGAAAATTCTATAACGATTAAAATTTTAACGCCATTTATCGGATTATGATACAAAATAAACAATTACTGATTTTTGACTGCGATGGGGTTCTCTTTGATTCAGCCGGGGCGAATATTGCCTATTTCAACCTGTGCCTTGAGAGGCTTAATCTGCCGCCCCTGTCGGAAACCATGAAGTCGCGGGCAGTTTTCCTGTCGGTCCATCAGCTTTTTCTTGAGATTCTGGGCGACCCGGTCAAGGCTGATGAGGCCTTCATCGTCAGTCAGAATCTGCCCTATGATGATTTTCTTCCCATGCTTGAACCGCTTTTTGATTTTCACCGGGTTTTTTCCCATCTGCGGAGCAGGTACTTTCTAGCTCTGGCCTCAAACAGAAGTAAATCGCTGGTGAAGGTGATGAAGCATTACAAACTCTTTGATTATTTTCATTTTAAAATTTCAGCCCTTGATGCCAGACCCAAGCCCGCCCCGGACATGCTGATTTCCTGCCTGGAATATTTTGATATCTCTCCTGAATATTCACTCTTTATTGGTGATTCAGAGTCGGATTCCCAGGCTGCCCACAATGCGGCCATAGAATATCTCCATGTGGGCCGGCACGACAGATGTGCCTGTATTAACTCCGTGGAGGAATTGCTGTCGCACTGTTGAGTTTAATGGAAAATTTTAATTATTATATCCGGCTTTTATATATAGAATTAGCCTCAAGCTATCGATAATAAATAATAGAAGATAATTAATATCAGGACGCATCAATAACCACATGCAGGTGATATCTTGTTTTTCCAGGAATTTTTCTACACAGAAATAATATTAGCCTCTCTGGGAATAATACTCTCCCTGATCATATTTTTTATTAATATAATCAAACGATTTGCTCTTACCCTGAACCGGCTGTTCGCCATAGTAGCCCTGCTGCTGGCCATACTGAGCGCTCTGCATCTGCTGCAGCTCCTCAATCCTCCGTTTATCTCACGTTTGCTGATAATGAAATTGTACGCTCTTTTCCTGGTTCTGCAGGCATTAACGGTTTTTCATCTAATACAGATATATCCCGACGGCGACATCAGGAAAAGAATACCATACATCGTGCTGACCGATATCCCCGGCATCGCCGTGGCCGCCTTCGCTTTCCTCACGGATTATGTAGTCAGGGATGTGCAGGTTGACCGTTTTATCAATATTTCCACGGGACAATACGTCGGCATCTATCTGGCAATCCTGACATTCTACAGCGCAGGGGGGATAATCATCCTCTTTTACCGATATCTGACCCTGGAAAACCGAGCTTTTCGCAGGGAACTGCTCTATCTACTGCTTGGCACCATCCTTGGATATTCAGGCATGCTGGCGATCATATTCCTGTGGCCTGTTTTGACCGACTATTCCATGTACAGAAGCAATTTTACCTATGCACCACAGATTTTTCTCCTCATACTGTTTCATCATGCCGTATTTGATCTTCCGGGAGTGGATTTCCGGCAGTTTTACCTTCGCATTTTTTCATGGATTTTACTTTTTAATATAATGGCACTCCCTGTCGCCACCGGTCTCTATTATATCAAGGATTTACTGACCGGCGATATCACCGCTGTAACGGCAATAACCCTGCTGATATTTTTCTATCTCTTTATCACCTACAGGATTCTGAAACCCCGGTTTGATAATTTTCTCATCAGGGAGTACAGCAGAATTATCGGTATTATAAACGGTTTTTTCAGACTGGAAGACGATGCGGTGATTTCTGATATCCGTGACATCATGTGGAGCAGCTATTACAAAAGCACCATCTATTCTTTTAAGGAAAAATTCGATATTGACCGTGCTTCATTTTTTATTCTCAACAAAAAAGAAAACCTTTTCTCCCTGACCTACAACTTTGGCGAAAAACCCGACAGAATCAGCATCATGATGAATAATGACATCATCTCCTGCCTGGCCATGCATCCCCATGTCGTGGACAGGTCACTATTGTATAACGACAGACGCTTTATTCCCTACAGAGAAATAATGATTTCATTTTTTGATCTCAATAGATATGAAGCGGCACTCCCCTTTCTGAACCAGGAGGGGGCCCTGTTCGGCGTTCTCTTTCTTGGCGGACATGAAAACGGCCGTGCCTTTCTAAAGAGTTTTCTTTCCGCCCTGGAATTGTACCGCATCCATTTTCAGCGGCAGCTGTCGAGTCGTCTTACTATTGAAGAGGTGAAGGAAACACAAATTATAGAGCACGACCGGATGGTCGTCGATACGATCAAGAAAAAAATAACACCCGAGATCATCCACCAGGTTCCGGGAATACGCGTGAGTTCCTTTCACATGAACAACTCCGTTTCGGGCGGAGATTATTTTGACACGATACGGCTGAGCAGGGACCGGATGTGCATCTTCATGTCGGACACATCCTATGCCGGTATCGATTCAGCCATTCTGGGTCTGGAACTCTATACGGTACTGCATTCACAGCAGAAAAGATCCATGAACTCGGAACGCATCCTCAACACAATGAACTATGTCATATCTTCAACGGAGTTCTCCGGCAAATACGCTCCATCAATCTGCATGACGATCGGTTCTAACGGTGAGCTGGAATACTCCGACGCAGCCTACAATCCCCTTACAATATATTATCCCGACAATAATTCATTTACAACTTATGAAACGAAGGGTATTCCGGTCGGTGTGGATAAATCACATGTCTATGAATCAAAAAAACTCAAGCTTACACCGGGCTGTATCGGCATGCTTTTCTCCGATGGTTTTTCTTCAGCAATAAATGAAACCGGTGAATCCTATGCAATAAACAGGGCCAGGAATATCATTCTCAAACACAGATATGAGACACCCATGGTCATAAGCCGGAATCTCTTTGCCGACTTCAGCAGGCATATCGAGAATAAAAAGCAACTAAATGATGTAACCGTGATCATCTTCAAGGTTACATACCCGGAAAGCCCTAAAAAATAATTGCCGCAGGATAGCACGCTTGAAAGAACTGGCACAGCAACTGGTACATGCTCTGGAAAAATACACATGTATTCTGATTTATATCAAGGGATCACCTGATCCCGACGCTATAGCCTCTTCCCTGGCAATTAAATATTTATGTGACAGCCTCAATATCAAGGCGAACATCGTAGCGATAAAAAAGCTTTCCCTCTCCCAGAACAAGCTCTTCATTCGCAAGCTCGACATCCCGGTTAAAATCACCCGTGAGATCGAGAAAATAGACAAATACGACGCCTATATCGTGGTCGACCACCAGTCCGCCATGATTGATCACATAACAGGTGTTATTCCCTGTGCCGCCCACATCGACCATCACGAAAAGACAGACGAACATATTCCCGCCGATTTCAGACTGATCCGCAAAGACATGGGCTCCACCTGCACCATAATCTCGCTCCTGTTCCGTGAATTAAATCCTCAGATGAGCGACGCGCAGAGAACAAACATGGCAACGGCCCTTCTGTTCGGCATTCAGACCGATACGGACAAATACCGTCACGCCTCACGGCATGACTACGAGGCCATCAACTACCTGTCCCGGTATGCCGACAATGCTATTATCAATGACATCGCCGGCCTTCCCATGTCGCAGAACACCGCCAAATATCTTTCCATGGCTTCGGACAGGCAAATCATCTACAAGAACTGGCTTATCTACGGAATAGGCTTTATTGACGAAACAGACAGGGACAGTATTGCCATAATCGCGGACTTTCTTCTCAGCCGGGAAAATGTTTCAGTGGTCGTAGTTTATGCCTCCGTTATAGGCAGGAACGGAAAGTCACTGACTCTGGACGCGTCTTTCAGGACAAATAATGATAATCTCAATTTAAACAACATCATAAAGGGAATCACGCCGGACGGAGGGGCGCGGAAATACAAGGGTGCCTTCCAGGTGCCGCTTGATTTTCTTAGTGTATGCCCGGACCGTGACATGCTCTGGGAAGTGTTGAACCTGTCCACCCTGGAATCACTGAAACAGCAGCGCGACGAAATTCTTATTACCGAGCTTAAAGGATTTTTCACAAAAGTCCGCGGAACAATCAAAGGTATTTTCAAATAATCCCGGCAGGTTCCTTTAGAATAGCAATGTCATCTGGGCCGCTACTTCATAAGAAATGATACTTCTTATGACTTCCCCTGTTTCGCGGCTCCGGTAATTTTCCAGGGCCATCTTCCCTGTCATACCTCCCTGCACGTTCCGATGCAGATCCATTGTCAGTTTTCCCTGGAGCAGGTGCATGTCATAGGGCTCAGGTATGGCTGTAAGCGAATAATCATAGCGATTAAGCTTCATGGAATACTCAAGAGTAAAAATGGGAAAAGCCACAAGAGCATACACCTTCGAGAAGGCGTCATATATCCACTTTACATCGGTCTCATAGACCACTGAAAAAGTATACCCCATATCCAACTCACTGAATCCCGGATTGATGGTAATGGCGTCATAATAAATCGTATCGGCAGTACTTCCCGCTGAAATGAATTCATGATACTTTTTGCTTCGTATGTCTACACCGCTCATAACGCCCAGGTGGGAGCGATCCCACTTGAAAGTCAGTCCGATTGACGGTGTATGAGTATTCTCGTATACATTTCCCGTTATTATCATACTGTTATTGAGAGAGTATCCTAATTCAAAAAACGCCGCATGATAGGGCAGGTCCTGGCTGTTGGGACGGAAAAACCAGAAATCAAATATTTTCATCAGGTCAAAACTGAAGCGTGTATTGAAAGTGCGGGTTATTATTTGTTGTGGAATACCATAAATATTCTGACGTTCACATATCTGGTTTAGTCCGGCGCCCGTGTCGGCCGTAAAAAGTGAAAAATCAAAAAGAAGATTGAGTGAAAAATTTTCGATAATCTTCAAACCATTGTTATAATCGGCCACGGTAGTCCCCGTCGCATAATCTATCGATGAGTTCAGCGTTTTATACACATAGTCCCTTCCCTTCGAAGCGGTTTTCCGTCCGAGAAAGAAATATCCCGGGAAAAATTGTATTACATTGAGCCCTTCGTTAAGTATCCCCGAAAATGATCTTTTCAAGCCGTATTGTTCGTCAAAGGCATCATATCCCTCACCCTCGTAGGGGATGGCTGTTTCAGAAAAATAGACCGACCTGGCAAAAGACGCGTTAAGTCCCTTTATGAACCCGGCCTTTTTCACGGTATTGATTTTATTCAGGTTCACGGGAACATCTATCCTGCTGATTGCCGAACTCCGTGCATCCTTCGCCCTTACGAAAGATCCGCTTGCTGTGAGTTCCGATGCATTATAATCGCGGAAAGAGTTCTCCCTGTAATACATCTCCATTGAGTAAACAGGTGAGACATACCCGTAATCGGTTATTCCCAGCGAACAGTTCAATCCCTTGTTACGCTCCACGAGCCTTACGTCATCACTTAATATAAATGGAAAATGAAAATCTCCCCGCAAATCACCGAGCAGTGAGGAGTTGTTATATGAAGACTTCCCTGTATACTCGACGATTTCTTCCGAGGCCATCGTGAGTACGGGCCGTATAAAAAATAACTTATTTGCATAACTCATTTCAACGCTGGTATCGACTCTCTGGCTCTTTTCCGATTCCTCAAGGGGGGCAATCAATGAAAGGCTGGCGTTATCCAGGGTATTGGATATACGATCAAGTTTTTCTTCTTTAAACAGCATATTCATAAGGAGCCGGGTAGTGAGGATACCGGAAAGAAAATTTTCGATCTTTTCATTGATCAGGATGGTCGGGGTATGGGTTATTTTTCCTGTTCTCCTGCTTATATCATTGCTCAGGGCCGATTCATCGCGCATATTATCATAAAAATCGCTTTTACAGGAAAGCTGAATACTGGGAATGCCGCTCGTATCGGAAACATAATCGGACATTACATAAAATGAATTTCTGATCGTTTCCCCCCTCTTTGTTTCACTCACGTCTTCATTGAGGCTGTCCGTGACCGAGTCTTCCCTGATAAAGTCAAACATGGTTTTCCACCGGGGAAGAACATTCATTGAGGAATAGATTTCATAGTACTGCTCACTCATGTCCGTACCGGCCCTGCCCACGGAGCTGAACTGCGAGCCATGGCCCTTCTGCACGAATTTCACGTCAATATCGGAAAAAACCGGTGTTCCCTTTTCAGTTTTAAAAAGGGGCCTTTTGATTTTAATATCGCTCTCCACCCAGTGAGCGTTGCTTTTCTGCGTTTCCGGTTCCGAGGCGTATATATCGTTGATCCAGATCTTCCCAGCGGCGTTTCCGGAACGCACAATGATTTTAATAAAATTTATTCTCTTCATGTCGGGATCACCGGTTTCGCTATATATCTCCACGTCCCCGGAAGAGTCGTCCTGAAGTTTCAATTTCGTCTCACGCCAGACATTGGGAAAATCCATGGTATAGCGGTATTCCCGGTAATCAGTGTCCGATGACCCTATAATGACGCTTATACCGTCCCCGCTCTGAAAGCAGTATTGCCACAGGTTGAGTGTCCGGTAAAAACGGAGATCCACGGGACTGGAGAGGCGCCTTTCCATGGAGAATTCATCGCCGGACGTTCCGTTATACCAGACCTGCAAAGCCGATTCGGTCTCCCGTGCCAGCTCATCGGCGGTTTTTTCTCCATAAAGAGACTTATAGACGTCACTGCGTTCAAAAATGAAAGCATTGGCGCGATAATCGCTGTCATTGATGCTGTTCACCGTGGTAATCTGGAAATTCGCCGGATTGGCCGTGACGCCGTTTATCCGCGGATCTTTCCACCGGGAGGAGACAAAGCGGATATCGTCGATAAAAAGTTTCCCCTGTTCCCCTGCATTTCCCTTCAGATAAAGACGAACGGTCCATATCTCTTTCAGCAGCTCGATCTGGGCCGTGGTCAGCGATGTATTCATGTAGATACGCGCCCTTTTCCACGATGTATCAACGGCGCTTATAGTAAGCGATGACGGGCTGGTAGCTGTTCCCGGCAGGGTTATCACGTTTTCACCGGTATCGAGAGACCCGTTTCTGTTCAGGTCTTCCGTATTGAGAACCCCGTCGCCCCTGGTATAGGAACTGAGTCCCGGGCCCGATCCCACTACCGTGCTGTAATTCCCGTTAAAGGGATATCCGTCATCCTCGGTCAGATTCGAATCGGGGTCAACATCGAGATACCCGTTCAGGTTGGTATCCTCGGTGTCGAGAATACCGTCGCCGTCACTGTCCTCGTTTATTTTTCCCAGGTCAAGAAAGAGATCCACATCAGTCGTTCCTTCAAAACGATACGATATCTCCACGTACTGAAGACCGGAAAAATCAACGGCACCGCCGGAGAACTGCCGGCTCGCCACGGACACGCAGGATGTTCCACCGGTGAATTCATAATCAAATACCAGTGACCTCTGGGCAGATATATCTTCTATCGAATCGGCCACATGCCCCGTGGCCACATTATAGGGCCCCGGTTTCACGGCATAGGCCACGGCAGTGGCGTTATACGCTGTACCCTTCAGGCTTCCGGGATTGAAGGGGTCCTGATAATAGTAATAATATAAAAGTCCCCGATCGGTCTGCGGGGTACTGTCGGGCATGGAGGAAAGGACCCAGTCCTTCTCGGAGAGCGAGATGGTGGTAATCTCATTGGATGATTCCATGTTATCCAGGAGACCCTTGCCGAAGGTATTCACATCGCGGTAGCTTCTGGCGATTTCAGCATAGCCCGTAATTTCCACGGGAACATAATCCCTCTTCTTTTCCGTAAAGAGATTCACGGCATCGGCAAGCCTCCTGCCGTCCAGCTTCAGGGTGGTATCCCCTTCAAAAAGAAAGGTCTGGGAGGACTCGGCCCCGAGCTGGGGGATAATCCCGGACCCCGAGCTCCTGTTTAACAGGATGCTTCCCCCAAAGGAAAGATTACGGTTGAACTCATAATCAGCCCGAACACCGCCGATAAAATCCTGGGACTGCCCGCCCAGGGGAAGATATTCATACCGTACCTCAATGGCTGTTTCATTGTTGATCTGCGGATTGTTCTGATCGGTGAACATGAGGTATCCCGTGGTGTAGTCCAGGGAATAGAGGGACTCGGCCAGCACACGGTCATTCACCTTCACCTGCACGCTGCCGGGGATGATATTAAAGTTTTTAAGCTGGAAAGTCCTGGCCTCACGATAATAATCGGCCAGCATGGCATACCGTGATACATCGGCAACTCCCGTCGGTTGCTTCTCAGTGTATATGTCATTGAGGGATGTGCCGACGATCAGTGTTCTGAAGGGCTCCCTGTAGGAGAAAGCAACGGTCCCCGTCGTGTAATCGATGGTGTAGGCGCCGATCGCGCCCGTCTCTGTCTTTGTCATGATGCTGTTTTCATTATAAAAACGCAATGAAAAATCACTGGACAGAAGCTGCCGGTCTCCCAGGTAATAAAAGGACCTGACTTCATAGACATCCAGATTCATGACCCCGTCACCGTTGCGGTCACCATCAATGGCACCATCCCGGTCCGCATCCTCATTGATGACAGCGCCGTATTTGATGAAGACGAAAAAACGGCCCGGGTATACCGTGTTGTACAGCGCGGCCGGGTCCGTGGAGGCCGACGATCCTCCTTTCAGATTATACAACACAAATATCCTGCCGCTTTCCGGAATATCCCTGAGAAATTTAATAAGACCCGTGGTGTAGTTAACCGTATAATCGACGCCGTCCCTGAGTCTTGAATAATATCCCTGGTCGACAGAAAGCTGTATCGCGTCAGAGTTGTTATTCGGGTTCTGGTCATCGAGATATACTTCAAAACCCGATGTTTCCAGGTTTACCGCGTGGGGAGTGAAGGAGGCCTGGTCCGACGTGAATGTGTTGAAAGACGTATAGGCTCCCGGGAAAGACGGCACGTTCCCGGCCCCATCATAGCGTATATAGGGCTCGACCTGGTAATACATCCTTTTTATATACTGATATTCCGCCAGGCGTGTACTTCCCGATGACGCATTGCCCCGGAAGGTCTCAACCGTGGTCTCACCGCGGGAAATACTACCAAAGGCCTTTACCTGGAGGTTTTTCTTTCTTAAAGTTATATCGACGCCGAGTCCCTTGCTGGTATTATTATCATAGACGGCATACTTCGATGCGTTGAATTTTATATCGATTTCACCGGCATTTATTTCCCGTATGACTTCATCATCCTTGACAGCGCGGTACTGCATGAGATAATGATTATCCTGCTTCTGACTGTCATGATCTATATACACGGTCATGCGATCACCGATTTTCCCTTCCATGTGCAGCTGCATTTCCTGTTCCGGCATGAATCCCGACTGCACCAGGGATGAGGTCGCCCTGTCCTGATCGGAAAGGCGATATTTATCATCGGTAAAAACGGAACCCCCATAAGCAAGATTGAGCTTCATGGAGCCGTAGGATATAAACTCCGTGTCAGCGCCGCGATACAGCGTGGTGACGCCCTGCCGGTCTTCCATAGACCGGTATCCCGGAGAAACGATATACCGGTCCCAGTCGCCTTCCCGATAATCCGTGCCCATCGAAATTGGCGGCAGGATAATCACTGTCGATGAATAAGTGTCATCCTTCTCATTTTTAATTTCAGCAGATTCCGCCGTTTCAACAATGGCATGATGTTCTATGTAATCCTCGAGCTGTTTTTTAAAGCCTTTGTTTTCCGTATACGCGTAGGTCAGCGCAAAGACTACAGCGCCGATGGAGAGTGTAAGGAGGACAGTATAGGGCCTTTTCCACATGGATCTATTTTCATGGTATCGGTCTTTTTTGCAACAGAAATATGACGTGGCGGGATTTCAGCCCGGAGGATTTTTCCCTTACTGGTGCATGTTTATTAAGGCTGCAGCAGCGAATTACCAGATTCGGCTCATATAAGGATAGGGATTGATGGGTATGCCGCCCAGGCGAATCTCATAGTGACAGTGATTTCCCGTGGCGTTGCCCGTCTGTCCCACATAGCCGATGATCTGTCCCTTTTTAACGGATTGGCCCTGGCCCACAATGATCGACCGGCAGTGCCCGTATATGGTCTCAAAACCGTATTTATGCTGGATGCGGATCATGTGTCCGTATCCACCGCCCCATCCCGCCGACATGATAACACCCGGGGCCGTGGCCTGGATAACAGTACCGCTGGCAGCGGCGATATCGATGCCCGTGTGAAAATCCCTGCCGTGGCCGAAGGGGGAACGGCGCCATCCGAAAAGAGACGTTATGTGACCGGAGTTTGATATTATCGACGGGGTATCCTGAATAACCTTGCTGCGGACATCGATAAAATTTTTCACTGTCTTTATCGTATTGGTGGTGCATACCAGGTCCTTCTGCAGTTCCTTTATGGTGAATATCTCATCGGGCAGGATATTCTTCATTTTCTTCAACGCTTCCATATCCTCTTTATCGAAGTCTTCCACGGTCCAGAGCTTATCCACATCGTCCGTACCGGCAGCCAGCTCATAGAGCTCCTCCACCTCGGGCTTCACATCCTCCATGAGAGTTTCCACGTCGTTCGTCAGCTTCTCAAAGCGGATGAGATGGGACCGGATGTCCTCATAGGTCATCATGAGGCGCTGTTCCTCACGCTTCACCGCGGCATTTTTTATCAGGGCGTAGGATGAGGTAACAATGATGACAACAAAAAGGAAAACAAAAAATGATATGGTGAACTTGGATATCTGGAAATTGAAGATATTCTTCTCGTTGTGGGGAATAAACATAATGGTCATTTTTTCATGGCCTTTCTCCACGTAGCCGTCCCAGTACCGGATGGCCTTCTTGCGGAAAACATAAAAACTTTCCATGATTTTCATTCTGAGTCTGCTGGATAAATCTTTTATTTTAAATTTCATTGTTGCCTTTTTAATTTTTCCGGGTGAAAGTTTACAAATACTCTTCTCTGTACATTATCGTAAGAGTTGACTATTTTAGCAAGAAGTTTTTGCTGACAAAAGCATCGTGAAAATATACAAAAATTATCAAAATCCTGCAAGCCTTTTCTATAATTTTATACCTTCCCGTTGAGGCAATCCCATGCCGGTGCATCCTGATGTTTATATCGATAGTATTCCTGATTATTTTTATACGGATCAATTGCATGGAACCCCTCCTGGTGTTATACTGTGAATAGCGATCACTTTATACTATTAGATCAATTTTTACTTGCCAACCTGGAATTGGAAGAATACTTTTCTCCTTAATTATAAAAATATACCACCCGGCATGAAAAAAATGGATGAAATGGAAGAAAAAAACGACAGGCCGCCCCTTCCCGATGATAGAAGGAATAAAATCCTGAAACAGGTATTGAAGACCCTGTTTATAAGAATTCCCCTGGCCCTGGGTATTATCATTGCCCTGACCCTCCTTTTCCTGAAAATCTATCTCACTCCCGGCAGGGTGCAGTCCCTTATGACGGATAGCTTCAACAAGAGCTCCCATGGCACTCTGACCGTTGCGGTGCGGGAATTCAGCCCCTACAGCGGTTTTATCATGGAAGACCTGGTTATAAAAAACGGCACGGAATTCGACCGAAGCACCTTTGTCAGTATTAAAAAACTGGTCTTCAAATACAGCTTCTTCCGCATCTTCACGGGCAGTGTCCGTTTCCCCGAAATAGGCATTTACGAGCCGAAGATTTTCCTCATGGAAAAGAAGGGACGATGGAATACCGACGTCCTCATGAAGGAGGGCGATAAGAAGACTGAAAAAAAACCAGCCGCCGATAAAGATACGGACGGTCCCCCGGCGAAGGAGATATCATTCCCGATCTCGCTGGATTTTCTCTTTCATTTCATTCTGAAGGACCTGGATGTCCATGTCCGGGGAAGCGGATTCGACGCGGCCATGAAGGGCCTGACCTTCACGGCCGACATGCGCGTTCCGCCCTTTAAAAGACTTCCACTCTCCCTGGAGGCCCTGCGCCTCCTGGAGACCATGGAAATGAGTCTGAATCCCCGGGAAGAACTGGACGTGTCTTTCTATTCCCGCGATGCCGAGGTAAGCCCGCCCCTTATTGTTATGTGGAAACTCATTTTTGCCAATGGAAAGGGACAGTCGCCGCGCTTCAACAGCCAGCTTAAACTGGGCACCTACGGAACGCCCGTGCGCTTCAAACAGTCCCATCTTGCCCCTCTCAATTTTCTTGTCTCATATAATATGTATTATAATCCTATAAATGATTACCTGGCCATCAACAACCTGAGTATCACTTTCAAAAACCGGCGATGGATATACCTGGGAGGCGAGATCCGCAACGTGACGAAAAACGCCGCACTTGACCTGCAGATGAGCGAGAGCACCATTCTCCTCGATGAATTATATCCCTATTATACCGTCATTACCGGCGACCGCAAGACCCGCTTCGGGGGCAGCATTTCCTTCATGCCCCTGAAGATCAGCGGATCCCCCCATGCCCTTACCCTGAACGGGGCCGTAGTACTGAAAAACATCCGTGCCCGGGTTCCGTCTCCGTCAGCCGAGGTCTCCATCCCGTACATGAATCTCTCCTATACGGTGAAGAAAAAAGGGGACGATGTCGATCTGAACACATCACTGAAGATTCCCCATCTCTTTTACACATATCAGGGAGGCAAGTCCGGTGACAACGGACTTGACCTGACCGGCGAAATTTCCCTGACCGAGGGTTTGACAGCGGTTCTGATCAAGGGTGTTTCCTTCCGGTTTTTTGAACCCGCTTCCGGCCGCTCCGCCCTGTCATTCCATACCAGGGGGCGGGCTTATCTGGGTGACACACTGAAAGCGGTTCTGCACGTGGAAGATCTCACCTTTGTCCGCGATCCCCTGCTCTCCATGACACCGGACCGCTATCATAAAAAAATATCATCCATTCCCCTGAAAAATCCCGTGAGCATGAACATTGACCTGGACTTCAGTCAGTCCCGGGAAGCAATGGCGGCCGACCTGCAGATGCTGGCAAAAATACCCGACTATGACCTCATGGACCTCCGGCTGTCAGCGCAGGTGGTGCAGGATCAGGTAAGAAAAAAAATCCTTCTTAAAAATGTAGCCCTGGGCAGTAAAACCTGGAACTCCTCTTTCCAGGCCCGGGGCTTTCTTGAAATGCGGAAAGCTCCCTTTTCCGATTCGGACATCCGCCTTACCATGAAATTCGATTCTCCGAAAATGAGGAACATCTACGACGACTGGTTTGTGTCGGGGATAATGGATCTCTCCACGAGAATCACCGGCGACCTGGACAGCGGTAATGCCGCAGGGGCGCTGAAGATAGACAACTTCAACGCATCCAGCGCGAAGAAAAAAACCGAGGTCCGCGGATTCAACCTGGACTTTCCCTTCCGGTATGCCTTCGCCGCCAGGAAACAGGGTGAATCACTCCTGAGCGTGGGTAAGGACCAGCTCATAGACAATGACAATTTCAGGGAAAAGCCCAATTTCACTATCAGCTCCATCAAGGCAAAACACCCGGCCAGAAATGTGACCTTTGAATACATGAAAGATTTCCAGGCCTTCATGGCCTTCCGCAACAACATTTTCGAGATATCCAATATGAAGGCCTATGTCATGGACGGATCGCTCCAGGCAAGGAGCATCCTCTTCAACATGGCTGACATGAAACCGGTAAACATGGAGTACAAGCTCATCGCTGATCTGACCAACGTGGATATCGGGAAGCTCGATGAATGGAGGACCGGCAAAAAGACCAGGGACGCCGAGCTTTCCCTTACAGCCAATTTCACGGGCCGTAATGTGAACGTTAAGAAACAACTCGATGCCCGGGGATATATTAATATTTACAAAATAGGAAAAGAGTTTGCCGAAAAACTCATGAAGGGGCTCAGCGAGGAAAAGGGCAAATCGAAGCTGGGGAACCTGACCCAGGCCATGGTGGACAATGTCGTTAAAGTCAAAGGCTTCAACTTCTCGCTGGACAAGGGCAATGTTTATACCACGGTAAAAATTTCGCAGGGTTTTTTCCGTTCCATTATTAAAATCGACAAGGATGAAATCACTTTTGACAGGATGCCCATCCAGGAGTATCTTCGAAGAGTGAAAGAAGGAGAATGATTATGAGAACCATGATTATATCGATACTATTTTCCCTGTGCCTGTTTATATACAGCGGTTGTTCATCAACTCCCGGCTTTCCCAGCTGCTTCAGTATCAAGCCGCCGGCGATTCACATCACGGGAGAAAAGACCGTCATCGAACGCCAGATCACAGGAGACTACAACGAAGTGGAAAAGGACGCCTGGGCTGTCTCGTCGGTTAAGACCCTTCCCCGCGAAACGGAACAGGCCAAACCGGCCGCGAGCGCCGACCAGGAACTCTTCATGGCCCTGAAGATCCGGGAATTCCACCTGGAAAAAATATCGGCGTATAAAAAAGAGGGAGTCCTGGGCGAGACTCGAACAGGACTTATCCAGTATATACCTGTCGATGAATACGAAAAGAACAGTGACCGCAAGGAAATCCTTCTCAATGTAATAAAAAATGAAAACGACGCACGCATAACCATTTTCAAACGAAGCACCTTCCTGGCCCTGAAGCGCGAGGCCTCAGATGAAGAAATCGCTTCTTTCGGGAACCAGTTCGCCAGGGAACAACGGGCCCTGGCATTGAAAAATGAATGGATCCAGGACGAAAATGGAAGGTGGGGCAGAAAATGAAAAAGCTTTCCTTGCTTCTATTAATCTATGCGGTCCTTCTCCCCTTTATCATCACCTGCGAGAATAATAAGGACGACGAAGTCAGCTTCAGCTACAAGGCCATCATGGACAAGGAGTTTCGATATGACGCGGGCGAGGTGATTCCCGTCACGGTGGAGCGTTCCATTGAGACCGAAGGGGACATCTCACCCGACGGTGACTATCTCTATTATGCATCCAACCGGGAAAACGGCAATTATGATATTTACCTGCGCGAACTGGACGGCATAACCACTGTTCGTCTCACCCACCACGCCTCGAAGGATTCGGAGCCCGTGGTTTCTCCCGACGGCAAGCGGGTGGCCTTTGTTTCAAACCGCGAAGACCCTGAAGGCGACATTTACCTCATTAAGCTCGATGCGAAAAAAATAATCAGCACGGCGAAACGATCCGTTTCGCGCCTGCCGTCACAGGACAGTTCGGCCCGCAACCTCACACAGATACAGGACCCATCGACGGGCACGGTTCTCATATCACGCGATGCCGGCCCCTGCTGGTCTCCCGACGGAAAATTCATCGCTTTCTCGTCAAAAAGGGAGGGTATTGAAAATATCTGGCTCATGGAGAATGACGGGGACCGTCCCCGCAAAATTACCGATAAAGGCGGCCTGTATCCCCGTTTTTCCGCCGACGGGAAAGATGTTATATTTATCTCCTACCGCGACGACAATCCCCTGGGTGACATCTACTCGGTGCACCTTGAAACAGGAAAGGAAAAGAAACTCATCACTTCACGGGGGATAGTCCTCTTCCCGTCTTATCTTGCCGATACGAATGAAATCATATATACCCTTATCGACCGGGATACCAATGGCAATGGCAGCATAGACCTGAACGACAACGCTGTTCTGCAGTATCATAACCTCCGGACCGGCGAAGAGTATCCCCTTACCCTTTATACCCAGTCATCCTTTAATGCCCGCTGGCTGCCCATCAAGGTTTTCAAGTCTAAAACATATAACGCCATCCTTCTTTACTCCGATCAGCAGGGCGATAACATCAACCTGAACATCATCCCGGAAAACGGCATCATTCCGAAAAAAGGCGACTCCTATTCTCAATATACACTGGCCCAGCGTTATCGAGAAGAATTCCAGGATGAGGAAAAATACCTGCTGGCCCTTGAAAGGGTGCCCCAGTTTTTCCGGAACCAGAAAGACATGAATGCCAGGATTTATTCAGCCAGAGCGCTGTCACTTCTTGTCAGGGAATCCCGGGAGACAGCGGCAAAAGAACGATTCCTGGGACTGTTGAAAAATATGTCCGGTGACGGCGATCCCTACATATCGGCTCTCCATGCCATGGCAAAAAACCGGGTGCAGGGTAAAAGCACCCTATCCGCCCTCCATGATGCTATAAAAAGAATCGAAAAAAATAACGAAGAAAAACGATATATGCCCTATCTGCTGGAAGAACTGGGAAACGAGGAGCTGGCCCTGGGTGATAAGTCATCGGCCGTATCTGCATATGACAGGATTATCAGGGAATATCCATCTTACAAGGGCATGGAATCCGTTCACTTCAGAAAAGCATTTCTTGAGAATGAGAGAATGCATGATACGCTGTCGCCGTCAACGCTTTACATTCTGACAAGCGGATCATCGTATAACAGGATACAGCTTACCAAGCACCTCGTTGACCTGTACAAGAAAGAAAGAAACACGGCACATAAAAACGACATTCTCAGGAAATTGCTCTCAGCTCATGATAATACTCCACAGCTGCAATCCTTTTTCAACTATACACTGGCAGTAACAGCCATGCAGCGTAACCGAAACGATGAAGCGGAAAAATATCTCAAAGAAACCCTGAAATCAACGCGCAATATCGAACTCCTCTTTTATCGCTCACAAATACTTCTGGGAGAACTGGCCCTGAGACAAAAATATATCCGTGAGGCGGAAAAGTATTTCGCTACCGCGGCACGGGGCTATCTCTTCCTGTGGCATGAACCCGATTACCGGGACCGCCTCAAGTGGCTCATCAATTTTTACGAAGAATACGGTCAAAGAGCCGAGAGCGCGGGAGATTTCCGGGGAGCAGTGGAACTCTATGACAAATACGCCACGCTCATGAGTGTGGTACACCGCAAAAGGGCCTTTGATGATCTCTATGACGAGTATGGCCCGCGGGCTCATATCTATTATATTAATGCCAGTACCCGGCTTAATAAAGATGAAGGAATCAGGGAACTTGAGAAAAAATACAGAGATGGGCTCACCAAGGCGCGCATGGATTTCGACAAGGCTCACCTGTATGGTCTCGGATATATATATACCCTGAAAGCCCTTCAACAGGAGTATAAAAAACAGGTTGAAAACCCTCAGGAGGTTGTGGGGCTGCAGGCCCTGCTGGCCAATTTTTCCGAGGCAATCTCCCAAATCGACTGGGCTGTTTTTATCGATGATACCTTCATCGAATCGCGTATTCTGAAAAGCTGGATTTACCAGTATGTCGATCTTCGCCGTTCGGAAGACAAGGGCGAAAATGAAAGGCTTTTCAACAGGTACTTCCCGTCTTTTCTGTGGGAAAAAAATATCTCCATACTGGAACTTGCCCTTGATGTCAACGATGAGACCATTCACGCCGAGAAAGAAGGGAATATCCATCTCAATATGGCGAACAATTACTTCCTTCTCAACAATTATCCCGAAGCGCTCAACCATTACACCAAGACACAAAAATATAAAACAAGCTTCAATTCAAAAATCGAAGAGGCTCTCTTCTATTTTCACCTGGGTTACTGCTACTGGCAGAACGATGAAATCGAAAAGGGGCGCCGGGAAATACGGAAATCACTCTTCATATATGAATCACTCTCCCAGGGCAGCAACATATCCCGGTATAAAAACCAGATCATTACCCTGTATAAATATTACGCCCTTTTCTTCCGCTGGGAGGAAAACTACAGGGAGGCCATAGACTGGTATCAGAAGATTCTCTCCTTCGCTTCGAAATACCGGATAAAAATCGACAGGGCCCGGTATCTCCAGGAAATTGCTCAGTGCCATCGGGAATCGGGTGACTACGACAGCGCAGTCCGATACCTTGAACAGGCCAGTCTGCTGCTGAACAGGTATCCCGATGATGAACAGACCTATAAAATTCAGTTCCGCTTTCTTGACATTATTCCCTTTTCTTTCATTGAAATCGATCCAGACGGCACAGTAATCGGTGACAATAAAATTTTTACAAAACTCGACACCCGCAGTAAAAGACTCCTCAACCTCTCCCTGCTGGAATCCATACATGCCGACACAGGAAACTACGGCAAGGCCGCCCGGTTCCTGGAAAAGAAAATTAAATACCTGGAAAAGCGCGACACACAGGTTGACCTCGAATCTCTCATCACTACCCACAACAACCTGGGGTATTACAGCTTCAAATCGGGCAACTACCTGCAATCGCGCCAGCATTTTGAAAAGGCCTGGGAACTCGCCCTGGAGACAGGCAGCCCCGAGGGCGCCCTTACGTCTATTCTCAACCTGACAACCCTCTTTGCCTTTTCAATAGAGAACAGACCCGGTCTCATTCAGAATCCGCTGAAAGATGCCGATGCCATGATCAACCGGATCACATCCTATCGTCAGGGATATGAAAATAATCTCTATACCATACGATACGATGAACTTTCAAAAGAGGCAAAAAGTCAGAACCGAAAAGTCCTGAAGAGCGAGGAGGATACCCTGCGCGAAGAGATTTCCCAGGAAGCCCGCCAGATATATTACCGCCTCGATGTGGCCCGGGGAATACTGCAGTTCTATAAAGCGGAACTGACCCGGATAAACCTTCTGACCGGCGCAACCGATGACGCCTATAAAATTTTTAAAAAACACGAAGGTCTTTTTTCAATATATAACGAGGCCCTCTCGGCCTTTCAATCATCACGAGAGGAGGCGGAAAATCGCCAGAACCCCGGACTTCAGGTTAAACTCTTATTGAATGCCGCTGTCTGCTACACCAGAATGGGCGCCTACGATAAGGCCTATGCCATGTATATTGATGCCGTAACACTGGCCGACAGCCGTCAATCCATTCTGCTCCAGTTCTCAACGTATCTTGATACAGCCGGCTTCCTGAAGGAACAGGGCAGGTCCGTCGAAGGCGATGATTTCCTTGCCGTAGCCGCTGATTATTATGAAAAGGCGCTGTCACTGGTGGAGAAGTATCCTGTTTTTTATTCTGACAGCCTGAGCAAAATCGAAAACCTCTATAACAGTCTGGCCGAAATAAACATTCAGACGGGCAGGTGGAAAAACGCGTTTAATCTAACGGAAAGACAATACGCCGCAGTAAAAATCATCGTCATAAACAGGTTGTCACCGGATTTCAGCGATAAAAATGATGTTCGTGTTTATCACCGGTATCAGAAACTTCTGGCGGAAATCCGCCGATCCATGGACGAGATATCTTTACAGGATGAAAACATTGATGAGGAAGTCAGGGCACTGCAGATAAAAAACCTCGAAAGCCGGAAAAATGAACTGGACACCTTCACCCGTAATCTTCGGAAAGACAGACCGCTTCTGGCCTCATATCTTTCGATGCAAAATTCCGAAAGCCTGCCCGGCAAAAGTGTTCAGGCTGTTTCGTTTTTCCTTGCAAAGAACAAACTCCATGCATGGATCATCAAGGATGGTACTTTAACGTTCACCACGATCACTGCCGATGCCGGTGACGCCGCAGACCTTGCGGCCCGCATAACCGCCTTCCTTGAGAAAACCGGCGGCGGTAAAAATATCCATGTAGTATTCAATCAGAGCATCATGCGCATTCTCAGACAATCCTCACCGGCTCCCCGGTTCCCCCGGTGTACCTTCGTTCCTTCAGTGAGCTCCATACCATACTGTCACCGGGAGCAGGACCGTCCCCTCTACAATGTGTTTTATTCAGGGACCGGCCTTGCCGGGCACCTGTCATCGGAATCGCTTCCCGTAACTGAATATAAAAAGGAGCCCGTTGATTACACGCCCTTTTCCCTCCTTGTTGATGAAGGAGAGAATGAACTCTTCACTCCCGCGATCCTCTTCAACACAAAACTGCAGCCGGCTCTGATCATAAAAAACATCCAGGACCTGGACTATGAATCTATAATTTCATTCTTCGAGGCATCACTCTATGCAGATATTCCTTCAACGATCATAACACTGCGATCCGGTCAATCAGATCTTGCCGCTACAATCAGGCTTGTTGCCAGGGGAGGGTTCCCCTCTCTGGCAGACCGTTCTGAAACCGGATCAGTAGTTCTGCCCTTTGGCCGTTTCATCAGCGGAAAAGGAATTTCCCTCAACGAGAAAGAAAAGTTGAAAAGGGCATCCGAAGCAATGGAAAAACATAATCACTATGTTTCGGAAGGTTCCTATGAATTGGCCCGCATCGAGCTAAACCGATGGCATGAACTTTCCCGCAGGGACACGGAAACGGAAATCCGGTATACCTGCGCCGGTGCCATACTCCACCTGCTCCAGGGAGATATTGTAACGTCATCGGACCTGGTAAAAAACGTCCTGTCATCGTTTTCCGGTGACGCCGTCACCACGGAACCTCTGCTCATACTGAAAATATATCTCGAGCTTTACCAGGGTGATATTGCATCGGCTTCACAGGTCCTGCACAACAATCCCCGTCTGCTGACATATGCCGAGACAGGTATCTTCAATGCAATCATTGAGGCTGCAGCAGGGTCCCTGGATGAATCGTTAAAATTATACAGAGGGCTGAAAAGTGCTTCCGACACCGACTCCCCTGGAACGGACGAATATAAACAGGTCCTGCCAACGGGAAGGCTGGAGCTTCTCTTCGCAGAATACCTTCTTATGCTCGAAGGCCGTGATACGGCCCGTTCCTTATTGAAAAACCGGCAGGGCGACTTCCCCATGTCGGATCGTGAAACCATCAGCTACTGCTTTCTCGGGGGATCGAAAAAATCCATGGCCGGCCTGTCAGAACGTGCCGGCGATATTGTAAAGACAGGAAATGAACTCCTCACCAATGAGAAAATATCCCCGCGCCGTCTCCTTGAATATTCCGTGTCACTGGGAGGATTCGACCGTCTCACGGCGCCAGTCTGGACAATTCTCCTGGAACAGTCCCGACGCAGAAACCTCGACGCCGATATAAGGTCCTCATTTGAAAATATGGACATAAACAGCCTGTGGGGTGACACATCCCATCTTGACGCAATTCTTTTGCTGAAAACGCTCTCCCGGCTTTATACCGGCGCCGGCGAACCGACACGTGCCATTGAGATTATTGATTCTCTGCTGGCCCGTTTAAAGGACAGGGGAAACATCAGCCTGATAAAGGAACTGATGTTAACCAAAGGGAAAATTCTCACCCAACAGGGTATCTATTCCGACGCCTATAAAAACGCCCTGGACCTGGAAGAAATGATGAACAAAAATGACCGGTTTTACCGGGACAATCAACTCCTCCTGCTGGACTGCGAAACCAGACTGGCTCAAAAAGAGCGTGCAGAAAAACGCGTCACTGAACTTCTCTCGGACAAAACCCTGTCAGGTGTTCATGCCTTTACTCTCCTTCTATTGCGGACACGGCTGGAACTCAACAGGCTGGCAACCTTAAAAATCGCCACGGCGGAGGAAGGCAGGCTTTTCGAACAGCTCTTCCAGTCGGCTGTGGACCGGCTGGACTCAGATCCCGGATTGTACGGCTCCATCACATCAGTTGATCTTCTGGAAGAGGTCATCGACGAGTACATAAATTATAAAATGAAAACCGGCAACAAAACCGATGCCCTGCTATATTCAGATATGAAAAAACAAATCTCGGCACGATTAAAATATGCCGCCGCGACCGGCCAGCTTAAAACCATCCGCTCCCTTCCACTGATGGACATACAGAAAAAAATACCTTCCGATGCGGTACTGATCTGTATCGCAAAAAACAGGAAGGATATCTTTGCCTGGATTATAACAAAAGCCGCTAAAAACACGGAAATAATCAAAGAAGTGATCCCCGGGCTGACAGATGAGCTTGCGCGGTATAAGGAGAACCTCCTTTCTCTGCAAAACACGGCCAACACGTCACTCACACTGGACAGGGTATTTACACCTTTAAAGAAATATTATAAGGATAAAAAAACCATTATTTTTATTACCGATGAATTCATGGAGCAGGTTCCCTTTGAAATCATGGGGGAAAAGAATTTCCTCATTGAAACGCATGAAATCTATTTTCTTCCATCGCTGGCAACGGCATTGAAGAACATTTCACTGAATGTTCGGAGCGTTGAGATCATTGGCAATGGCAGAGATACTATTTTTACCGGTGTTGAAGATATAGCCCTGCGGGAAAGCGGTATCCCCCTTACTTCCGGCGTAACAACCGGCAGCATCGTCCACCTCTTTGAACCCGTTCTCTATGATCAGGCCGGGAGAAAACTTTACTGCGAAAACACCAATTTCAGCGAAATCGCCAAGAGAAGTACGGGTTTGTATCTTCCATCACTTTATTTTACCGGATCAGGTCCTGGTATTTTTTCCCTCACGAATTCCCAGCTGGGCATCAATTTTATCATTTTCAACAACAGTACTATTCATGATAACAACAACGCATGGTTCATCAATTCGATGTATAGTCAACTATCACGGGGTGATGATGTCCGCATGTCTTTTGAAAAGGCGATACAGTCACTGAAAGATAAAAAGGAATTCAGGCACCCGGCATACTGGTGGGGTATTCGTTTATACTGCAATGGCCTGTAAATGCCTTGCTTTGTACCGGTTCGTATGATACTATATTACAAGGAACCTGAATAATAGATTATTAAAATAGAAATAATAACAGGGAGGAAATATGATAAAAGAAAAAAGAATGATGATTGCTATTGTGTTTTGCGCCATGCTCATGGTGCCGCTTCACCTCATGGCTTTAACCGTATCATTTTATATCGGTGATGTCAGTGCCGTGAGGGACAACAAAAATATTACTATCACCATGGGAACAGAGGTTAACAGCGGTGATATTATCAAGACCGGGACAAAATCAACTGTGGAGCTTGTATATCAGGACGGCAGCAAAATAACCATCCAGGAAAAAAGCACTGTCCGGGTTGGAAGCCACAATGTAAAGGATTCCGAAAGCGTCTCGCTTATCTCCGGAAACATTTCCGGTAAATTCGAAAAACTGAAAAAAGGCAGCCACAAGATTTACACACCCACTATCATCTGTGCTGTCAGGGGAACAGAATTCACGGTTTCCGTCAGTGACGGCGGCGATTCACGTATTGATCTCGCCGAGGGAAAACTCGCCCTGGACAATCCCTATGGGTCCATGGAGCTCAACCCCGATGAAAGGGCAGACACCATTGTTTCACAGAAACCGGAAAAAGCCGCCGATGAATCAACCGTGGAGGACTGGCAGACTGAAAAGAATAAAGAACTCGTGGAAAATCCTGAGGAAAAAAGCGGGCAGTACGAAACCCATGTCAGCACCTTCAAAACGAGAAATAAAAATAACGGTGATTCCATAAACACCTACAAAACCATGGTTAAAAAAGCCGGGGACAAGGCAAGCCTTGAAAAGGCCGGTGAGAATATCGATACCGCCCAGGAGGCCATCCAGGACGATCTTCTTCTCAATGAGGCTTCCAGCGCTTCACTGGAAAATATCATGAAGGACTTTGAAGCGAGGAACGACTCGATCTACAAAAAGTTCAAAAAACTGAAAGAGGAATCGAATAAAGTCCTTGAACAGCAGAAAAAAAACTATGAGGCGATTCAGGCTGTCAAGGAAGCCCATCGCAAGGCCTATGAAAAAATAATGGGAAAATTCCAGAATGACAGGAATCAAATACTCAACGACCTGAACATGGATGAGATGAAACCGAAGATAGAAAATAAATAGAGTAAAAACCCCTCCCCCTTGATGGGGGAGGATGGGAGTGGTGGGTATAGAAACCTGTTTATTGCAGAAGCAACTAACCGCCATTCTCCTGCCTATATTTTATTCAACTCAACCGTATTACTTTCCTGTCCAGGGATGTATCCTGTTCCCCCTCTTTTTCGACCAGGTCCATGGCATCGGGGCTGCTCCTGAAACGGAGAACATTGAGCATAAAAATATCCAGCTTGTTGATGATATTGGGAGGAAGAATATCACCGTCAATTTCCACGGACATGATGGGATAGCGGCGCTCCCTGGCCCAGGGTGTAACCAGGCCCTCTATGACCCTGCCTATGAGACAGGCAAAGGGTGAAATGTTAACGACACCGGAAAAATCACCCATGAGAGCCGTAGACGCCACACCGCTGGAAATTGAAATTTCCGATTCCAGTTCCGATGTTACAAAATGATCAAAGGCGTTGCCCATAATTTTATCCATATCATGGGGAGTCTCGGGGATAAGCTCCGTGGTTTCCAGGGCCTTTTTCACCTTATGTTCCACACTATGTTTCCACTTAGCCTCGATCTCAAAAAGGATGAGATCCCTGAAATCTTTTGAAAAATACCGTCCATACCAGGGGAGAAGCTTCAGGCGCTTCACAATTTCATAACGCCGCATGTAGTCACAGTAATAAATCCATTCCGTTATTCCCGACACCTTGGCGATAATGCCCTTCCTGCTCATGAGACGGATAAGTTCATCAACGGCGAAGTCATCGCGCCGCACGTATATCTCACCCACGACCAGAACCTTCGGTGCGTCCTTCATCTTCTGTTTCAGCGGAATTTTGGCTATCTCGCCCGCGATCCTCTTCATGGCGGGAATAATTTTACTCGTATCGGTCTCGGCGATATCGATGAGTTCCTGCCAGAGCTCGTCATATTTTGCGATGGCTGCCAGGGGATCCACGGCGCAGGTACGCAGCGATGTCTCGATGTCCTTCATAAAATCGGCTGCCACGAGCCCCCACCAGGCGTGCCTGGAAAACTTCGGGCCCAGTTCATTGTAGGAATTTTCCGAGTCCAGGGTCACCACGACGACGTTCTCAATCCTGAGATCCTTGAAAAGATTTTCATAGAACACGAAGTACTGTCCGGTCCGGCATGGGCCGGTTGTCGTCGGCACGAAAAGGAGATATATCTCATCCTTCCGGTACTTTTCCGATGTGAGATATTTGAGGGCCGCCCCCAGAACCAGCTGCGAAGGCAGGCATTCCTTGCCCGACATGTAGCTTCTCGCCAGCTGCAGCGTATAAGAATCGGGAAGCGGCATGGCCTCGGCGTTGACATTGGCGCTCCTCAAGGTCGCCGCGAGAAGTTCCGAGGATAACCTGCCCATATTGGAGAGAAGCATTTTAACTTTATTGTTGCCGAAGATATCTATCCTTTTGTTGCCATGAATATCCATGAGATGCAGGGGGTCTTTTCCGTTATTGATGAAACGGAGTCCGTTATCATACCGCTCCTCTTCAACGGATGAAATGTTCCGATAGCCTTCAATGATATCAAGGAAAGCCTCGACCCGCGTGTCAACGCCGGCATCGGCGGAATGGGAATCCAGCTCCAGGACCAGGAAGGGTTTCATGCCCATGTACCAACGTATATAGTGGAGCATGAAGGAATCGGGAGCGCAGGAAAAATTCGTAATATAGGTAACGAAAATATTATCCTCCTTCCTGAGAAAGGCGCTGGCCTTCATATCCTGCTGACCGTAATACCAGTACATATTGCTGAAAATCTTCGTGTCTTCAAAAGGAAGCATGTCAAAGGGAATCACGGAATATCCCCGGCTGGTGAACTTCAGGGGTATCCCCATGTTGGCATCACGGGTAAAGGCATTATAGGGCCTCCCCAGCAGGGCGATGACGGGACGCTCGGCCTTTCTCGCGGCTTCCAGTGCTTCGGCTCCCATGGCCTTGTATTTATCACCGAACTCCAGCTGCCTGGCGTAGGCGACCTTGAAGGCTTTGCGCACCTCGGTCTCGCCGATACCGAGCTGTTTCCCCATGGCGATAAATCCCTCCAGTGCCTTTTCGATTCCGTACTTGAAGGTGATCACAGGCGCCAAAAGCCGTTCCTCGGACACATCGGTGAAGGCCTTTTTTATATAGTAAGGAAGACTTTGCGTGATGGGACAGAAATTGGCGTGAACATCCTCCTCGTAGCTGGGCATGTCCCGAAAATGGGGAACGAAGATATAATCGGTGCCGCTGTTGATGATGGACTGAACAGCCCCGTGAGCGATTTCGGCCGGGAAGCAGTACGCCCCCTCTGTCCTGGCTATGCCCTCATGCTCAATGGTTTCGGAAAGTTTTGTTTCGATGCCCAGCTCATGGAAGAACCATGAATAGAGGGGCCAGAGTGTGTACACGGAAAAGGCCCTGGGAACTCCCACCACGTAGTCGCGCTTACGCTCCAGTGAACCGGGCGCTGGTGCGCAAATCTGGAACAGGAGTTCCTCACGTCTGTCTATATAGTTGAATACACCTGATTCATCAAATGTTTTCTTTCTTCGTATATTGGTATACTTGTTACATCGTCCGCCGAACATATACTTGTTGCCGTTTACGTTGAGCACTCTGATAGAACAGAGATTTTCGCAGGCCTTGCAGTTGAACTCACGTTCATAGATAATTTCCGAGGCCAGCATTTTATCGAGGTCATAAGAGGCCCTTTCTATAAAGCCGTCATGAAACTTTTGCCTGGCGAGAATACCCACACCGAAGCACCCCAGGAGCTCGGGATCGGGAGGCACGATAATGTCCTTGTCAAGGAGCATAGCGAATGCCAGCGGAATGGCCCTGTTCTTGGCAACACCGCCCTGAAGAACAATGTTCTTACCAATGGCCCTGTTGCCCACAACGCGGTTGAGATAATTGGAGACAATAGAGGTTATGATCCCTGCCGTAATGTCCTCGCGTGAAGCGCCGTGCTGTATTGCCTTGCGTATGTCGGAATTGATGAATGCCGAACAGGCCTCACCGAATTTCAGAGGGGCTTCGGCCCGGACCGCTATCTCGCCGATTTCTTCTACCCGTGTGATGTTCAGGTCACCTGAAGCCGATTCTTCGATGAACGAACCGGTCCCGGCCGAGCAGGCTTCATTCATTGCATAGTCGATAGGGACCTTGTTCTTCAGGTAGACATACTTGGCGTCCTGGCCGCCGATTTCAAATATGGTATCGATGTCTTCCTTGAAATAGGTCGTTCCCACGGCATGAGCTATGATCTCGTTATAGACGGCCGGCGTTTCAAGAAAAACGCCCAGGATCTCCCGCGATGAACCCGTGGTGGAAGTAAGCGTTATGCGGATCGGTGCATCACCGATCTGTTCCCTGAGCTGCTTCTTGACCTCAAGGATACAATTTTTGAGGGCCCGCACCGGGTCTCCATGGGTTCTGCCGTAATGCTCGGCGACAATTTCATCGGTCTCTATATCAATAAGCGCTATCTTTGTCGTAGTGGAACCGCCGTCTACACCAAGGATATATTCACCACCGGGCTTTGCCTTTCCCCGCCGCGGCTGCAAATAAGTAACACGACCTTCGGCGGTCTTCAATCCCGGAAGGCGTGAAAAACCGATTACATTAGGCTTGTACCTGTTCTCCTCATCGGGGAAAGTGCTGCCGGCTGTTCTGGCGAGAAGTGCCGCGCCAAAGGCCTCGAAGTATGCCGCCTCGTCGGGAATGACGAATTTCACATTGGGAAGCTTCTCTTTCAGAAACCGGATTATATATTTGTTCCGTGTCACACCACCGGAAAGAAGGACTGAACCGTCCTGAATCTTCGCCCGCTTCAGAAAATCCACAACCTTCGTGGCCATGACATCGCTCAGAGAAAGAACGATATCGCCCTTGGTAGCCTCTCCTTTATTCAGTTTATGCGTACAGTCGCTTTTCATGAAAACAGAACATCGTGAGGCCATGGGCTGGACGCGGGAGCTTTCGGGAATAGTGTGAACCTCGGGAAGCGTTAGATTCATACGACCAAGCTGCTGTTTAAAAAATTCCCCGGTCCCCGATGCGCACTTGTTGCCGGAAAAATTGGTAATTATCTTGCCCTCACTGTCGATGGTGTACACGACAAAGTTTTCACCCCCAAGTGAAACCACGGCATCGACCTTGTAATCCAGGGCATGCAGCGCCTCTTCTATACAGACCGATTCAATGACGTTGTTCATGTTGAGCAGGTAGCGTCCTTCGGTACCCGTTGCCAGTGAAATTGAATCATGCGGTATATGTTTATCATTCAATGTTTGCTTCAGAGTGTCGAGAAAATTGCCTTCATGGGCCACGACCTCATGCCAGAGAACAGAATCATCCTCAAGAAGTACGATTTTGATACTTGAAGATCCGATATTTATACCCAGACTGTGCATATAAACCTCCAACACACGGCGAGTGATAAAAAATAAAAAAACATGGAAATATCTGTCATTTTTTTTGTCCAGTATATTTTGTCGTGCATACTGAACATGAATTCATCACGCCTGTTATATGAAACCGGAGAATAAAAATACCCACTATACAGCACGGTGAATTTAATTGCCTTAGTCTGAAATATTTCCTATTTTTTCTTGAAATATGTCTTTGTATCCTTTATACTGAAAGCTGCTGATGGTGTCACAATATCACTATTATAAATAGTATGCATTAAAGGTACATACAATCACTACATGAAAAAAACTATTCTTATCGTTGAAGACGACCATGTGACCGCCCTCCTCATGAAGCGGTTCTGTATCGAACTGGGGAACACCGCCGTGGACATAATTTCAAATGGCGAAGAGGCGATCAGTTCCGTAAATACTCTCAATCCCCATGTTGTGCTCATGGATATTACCCTGGAAGGTGAAATCGACGGCATTGAGGCAGCTGACAGGATTTACCGGCATTCCAACGTGCCGGTTATTTTCATCACCACATCAGCCGATGATCAAACAGTCACCCGCGCCATGTCTTCAAATCCCTTCGGTTACATAATAAAACCATTCACAAAAAAGGATATTAAAACCGCGATTGAAATGGCGTTACTCCGGCATACCCTGGAGCACACCATCAGGGAAAACGAATACCGAATGACGACCATTTTAAACAGCATCGGCGATGCCGTCGTGGTCGTCAATCACGACGAGACCATAACATACATGAATCCCGTGGCGGAATTAATGACGGAGCAGAACCTGCATACCACACTGGGCAGTCACTTCAGCAGTGTCATACACATAGAGACCGCGGCAGGGAAAAGACTGAAGCATATAAACAGTTTTGAGCGGGAAGAAGAAAATCCCCGTCTCTATATCATTCAGAAATCCGGGAATCCCCTCCCCATCGATTACAAGATCAGCGCTCGCAGAGACAATAGGGGCGGCTCTCTGGGGACCGTCATGGTGTTCAGGGATATCACCGAAAGGGTTTTTTCCGAGGATAAATTGAAGGAAACACTGGCCTATCTGAGAAGAGCCATGGGGGGCATTATCGAGGCCATGGACCGCACTGTGGAGAGCAGAGATCCTTACACGGCCGGACATCAGCGGCGGGTTTCCGACCTGGCACGCAACATGGCCGAACACATGGGGCTCTCCGCCGACAAGATTGAAGGCATCCGCATGGCCGGCATGATACATGATCTGGGTAAAATATCAATACCGGCGGAAATCCTGAGCAAGCCGGCACGCCTGACACCCGTAGAATTCAACCTGGTTAAAAGCCACGTACAAATCGGCTATGACATATTAAAGACCATTGATTTTCCCTGGCCTGTGGCCGCCATCGTCTACGAACATCATGAACGAATGGATGGCTCCGGCTATCCACGGGGACTCACGGGCGACAACATCAGCATGGCGGGAAGACTGATAGCCGTAGCCGATGTCGTTGAAGCCATGGCCTCACACCGGCCGTATCGCGCTTCACTGGGCATTGAAAAAGCTCTGGATGAAATCAGAAACATGAGCGGCACCCTCTATGACAGCGATGCCGTGAAGTGCTGTATATCTCTTTTCAGGGATAAGAATTATGTGCTGGCCGAAAAAGACACCCGCTGATTCAGGAAGACCTGTATTTCCCATATCTCATTTCGAGAACGCGGTCCCAGAAGCGGCGGCCGCGCAGCGGATTGTCCCGGAAGTAATAGAGCGACACTGTTTCCATGAACTCCAATGTGCCTGCCGTCGTCCCCCCTGTTTCCACCAGAAGATCATGTAGATCCTCAAGGGCAATACTCTCATCAACGAAAGGGATATCGGCGACAACTTTCATGACGGCAAAAACATCCTCTCCTTTTCCGCTTCCAGCTTTGCGCTTAAGAAGATCAATGTCTCGAAAAACACCATCACCACTTGCGCCTATGCGGACATAATAACCTTTTTTCAGTTCCAATGTACCGTCTGGCACCGATCCGACCCGTTCACCGTCATCGAACCGGTAGACAATACAGTACAGTCCTGCCGGTTTGACCGTGGGCATGATCACCTTTACCGGATTCAGTGATGTTATATTGAATTCTTCATCATATCGTACCGAATAGGCAAGAATACGGATTGCGTCACAATATTTCTTCAGCGTTTCATAGAAAATAAAATCAGTATGATAGTTAGGCACAAAGACCCGCACATTCTCATGGAGTATAAAAAACACGAGTGTCCCTCCGCCGGCCCGCGCAAGAGCCTTTACATGGTCAGTGGCCCGGGAACTTACGGCGTCGGGGAATGACGCGACTCCTTTCCAGGCCAGGGTGCATGATTTCAATTCCACGAAGAAAGTGTTGCCTCCAGCGTCACGGAAAAGAAAGTCAAACCGGTGATTCTCAAAGGCGGGCTCACGCCGTATAAAGGTCAAATCTCTGAATTCCGGAACCATGCCGCGTGCGACCAGCGCACTGAATATGCCGTTGCTGGCCGTGGAATCGATAAGGACCGGCTTATCATTAAAATAGAAATAGAGGAGCTTATGGGAATACTTTCCCCGCGAGGGAGCAAGGAGGACCGGTTCTCCCGGAATGGCAAGTTCCGACAGTCGACCCGTATTTGGAATGTAGATATTCTCTTCTTTACCATCGACAAGTACGATGCCGACGAAACGGTTCAGGCGTTCGACAAATATTCCGCGAACCATAGCGCTCTGTCCGGATATCGCATCATTGGCATTACTATATTCCGTCACCGCTCGCTCGTATTCAGTCCATAAAAATAAATGTCGGTATCCTTGCCGTCATTATCAATGGTACTTTCATGAAACCGCCATCCCCTCTTTTCGTAAAAACGCGCCAGGTCCATTTCCTCATTGTGGCCGAGGAAAAGAAATATTTTTTTGTATCCCAGATCCCGGGCTTTTGTGATTATGGCATCGATAAGCCTCCCGGCAATGCCCAGACCGCGGAATTCCGGCATGACATAGAGCGATGCAAGCCAGGGATTCAGGTCCCGTCTCGACCAGAGATCATTTTCCTTGAGAGAACCCATGCCCACGGGCAGGGTATCGATGGTGGCTACATAGGCCGTAGGAATGGCTGTGCCGATACTGCGCTGCTGATAAGCCTTCAGGTTAAGGTCAAAGGGTATATCGCGCTCCCGATACCACTGCGTATAGGACCAATGGGCGCAGATAGGCGCATAATCGGGTTTCTCTTCCAGGGAGACTATCTCGATTTTATTATCCATGAAGCACTCTCCGGAATAAACAGATTCTCATTCTATCCGACGCATACCGTATTAATCTTTGATCATGATTATACGCTCATCGGAGAACAACCAGAAGAATGAACCGATATACAGGCAGTAAAACGCATAGGAAAAAACGACGATCTGCAGGAGAAAGGGAAAGTCGCCCTGGAAAAGCATCTGCATTGACGCTATCAGAATAAGCACAAGGTACCTGGCATACATAAGAATTTTGCTCATAATTTCCACACGATCAACCATGAAGTCGCGGATTAAATAAGGAATAGCAAGTCCGGCGACACCGATAACCGCACTGTACCACAAATGAAAAGCCATGGTCATGACTGCTCCGGCAGCCACTGCAACGAGAATGCTGATTATCAGGTAAACAGTATTCCTCTTTGACTGGGAAAAAATATGTTTCATCCTGGCGTTCATTGCTCACTCTCCTTTTGCATATATCCCACATTCGGTTGTGTTATTCGTCAAGCTAAAATATAGTTACCTGTTTTTTAAAACTATCCTTTTTCTTACCGATGGCAATTTTCTGCCAAATATTTTTCTTGATTTAGATCAGGATGTTTTTAATGGTGTATGTTATATTGATTCAGTTTGTAATTTTTATCAACACTCATTAACGCCGGGAGATATATGGATACACAGTCTAAGAGAAACAATACTCATAAATACATAAATATTGCCCTGGTCATCGCGGCCCTGGGATACAGCATCACCAAGCTCAATGATCCTGTAAAGCATACCATGGCAATTATAGTTCTGTGCACCTGTACGGTTATCCTGCTCATATATGCCTATGGATTTAAAACCGAACGGGATAAAAATAGAAAAAAATAACAGGCATTCAATTATCTACAGAATGATCCACTGACAAAAAGATCCGAATTATCAATAGTAACGATACAAACATAAAACAAAAAATAGCATTTCAGGAGATAATATGACTGACGCAGTTAGTGCCGTAATACTGGGGATCGTGGAGGGCCTCACGGAATTTCTTCCCGTCTCTTCCACTGGACATTTGATCATCGTAAACAAATATATCTACTTCGGCGAGCAGTTCACAAAAATGTTCGACATTGTCATTCAGCTCGGCGCCATACTTTCTGTTGTGATATATTTCAGAAAAAAACTTATTCCGTTCGGGAAAGAAGTCAGTGATTCGGACAGAAAAGAAATTTACGATATATGGAAAAAGGCGATAGTCGGCGTGATACCGGCTCTTGTAATTGGTGCGGCTGTTCATAACTATATTGAACAATATTTATTCACACCGGTCGTGGTATCAATAACACTGATAATCTGGGGTATATTTCTGATTATAATTGACAGGGGTGATAGAACAGGCCGGTTCAATTCGATAAAAGAAATTACGTACACCACGGCAATACTCATAGGATTTATTCAATGTCTGTCGATGGTGCCCGGCACATCGCGATCAGCAGCCACCATTATAGGCGCCATGCTCCTGGGTGCTTCGCGCATTGCCGCAGTTGAATATTCTTTCTTTCTGTCCATTCCGACCATGGTTGCGGCATCGGGATATTCGCTGCTCAAATCCGGTTTAACGATGAATGCGCACGAAGCGGCAACCCTCTCAATCGGATTTATCGTTTCTTTTCTCACCGCATGGATGGTAATTGCATTTTTTATGAAATACATTACCAGTCACGATTTCCGCCCCTTTGGTTATTACCGGATTATTCTCGGTATCATCGTCCTGATATGGCTCGTCATATAATTTTTCTTCGAACCTACTATCAGATTATCACATCGCACGTGTGAGTCCGTGTAACCGGATTCCCGGTCGGTTCTTTTTTCGGGAAACTGCCAGGAGTCTCTGAACTCCGGAATTTCCTTGTTTCCTTTCGTTAATATTCACAGAATAGTGGTTGACCTCAACCAGGACTGCAGTGCATTTTATTATTTATCATACGGGGACTTCCATGAATCATTACATAGATGTCCCCTTGAGGGCACAAACAGTAGTAAAATTACTTTTTTAGAAGTGCCCATCACACATTTCCACGAACACATCCATGATAAAAAAAACAATTTACAGTATCATCATATTGCTGCTCTGCACAGGCCCGAGCGGTATCGCAGAGGTAAAAAGCGGTTTCAATACAGCCGAAGACAGAATGTTTCAGGCTTTTGCTGCCGGCGATTATCACTCCCTGTGGGCAAGTCTCAGGGACATGATACTGAACAATCACACAGAAGCCTCCACGGTCCTCTATTACCCTGACCTGGCTGATTTCGCCCGTATTGTTGGATACGGCGAGGTCATGGGCACCATGCAGAAACTGAAGGCCTCCATAGAGGCTGAACCCGACTCACGGGATAAAAACAGCAGACTGCTCCTCTTCCGCCTGGCCTACGAACAGTTTCTATATCCCTATAACAGGCCCGAGGCGCTGCGCATCACCCGGCTGCTCTCCCCGTTGTCAGCCTGGAGAATCTGGGGGCCCTATAGATTGAATGGACCTGCGGACATGGATTGCCCTTTTTCACCGGAAATTTCTTCGGGCAGAGCCGGCAGCGGGGACTCGCTCACTATCGACACATCTGCCGACGACGGCACTGTTGACTTCAGCCGCCATTTCTTTCCACACGACGGTATCGCTTATGCCTCATGTTCCTTCTCTTACAACAGGCCGGTGAAACTCCGTATATATTCTCCATGCTCCTATCGCTTCTTTCTGAACGGCAGAATGGTGTTGAGCAACGACCAGGCCAATTTCAGAAAGATGCGCATCGTGAGGATCGACAACACCCGGAACATCTCCATCCTGATAAAGGTACAGGCGACCGATTCCTGGAAATTCAGGATGATTCTGACTGACGACACGGATACCATCATCAAGCCCGATATAAGGCCGGTTACCGGGTCCTTTGATTCCTTTGACCAACTGGAAGAGGATGAATACCCTCTTGCGATCCTGAAGAAACAAATGACCACTGCCGTCAACCCGACTGATCAGGCGCGGTTATGGAACAGAACCGGCACTTACTTTGACCTCCTGGAAAGCTCAGAGGCCATTGAATGCCATCGCCGGGCATATCGGTTATGGGACAGAAACGAATACCGGTTTTTCCTGGCCTCGTCCCTGGAAGGCCGGGCCTCAAATATGGGTTCATGGCGCCGTAGTGAAGCGGGAAGATTATTTAAAGTCATCAATAACAACGATCCAATGTTCTTGCCGTCACGCTATAAAATTTTTTCCGGTCTCGCCGATACGGGCAACACGGCCGAGGCGCTTGCGCTCGGGCAACGCCTCATCGCCGATAATCCCGGCCATATCCCCTCATGGCTGGAGCTCCTGGAATGCTACGACACGATTAATTATGAAAAGGAATTCCTGGAAACACTTGAGCGCTTCAAAAAAGAATTTCCCCATTCTGTTCTTCCCCTCCATGCCGAAACTGCTTTCTTTAAAAAAAGAAATATCCCCGACTTTGAAAAAGTCTCCCGGCAAATACTTTCACTCGCCTATGACTGGGAAATACTCGGCAACCTGGTTCAATTTTATAAAAAACGCAATGACAACAATGCCATCATCACCCTTTACCGTCGGTTCAGCTTTGATGACCATCTGCACAATGAATATATCGACGCCCTGATACGAAAGGGGGATTATGTGACGGCAAAGCAGATCCTCTTCAGGGATGTGTCCACACGAAGGATTCCCGCCTACTACCTGAAGCTGGGCATAATAGATAATCTCAACAATTACGATGCCTCCCTCTACTGGCATAAAGTCATCGCCATGGATCCTTCCTTTTTCCCCCTGAAGGACTACATGCGATGCATGACCGATGCTTCATTCGGAAATCCCTTTGAGGAGTATGAAAAGAATATTCCCGAAATAAAATATTTATTTGAGTCCATGAAAAAATATGTACTGCCCTCGAAGGTCATGCTCAGAAACAGGATATTTCTACTGGAAAATGACGGGAGCAGCCGGGTATACTGCAATGATATCATACACCTGAATGATGAGAAGGGCGTGGAAAAATGGGGAGAATACCGTATACCCTTCGAGGGAGAACTGCACGCCATTCGCTTCCGTGTTCACTATGAGGACAGTTCGTGGAGCGATTCTTACCGGATCCAGAAAATCAATCAAACGCACTTTGTCAATCTTTCAGCGCTGAAAAAAAATTCCATTATACATCTTCAATATATCGTGGACAATCCCCTGCGCACACCGCGCCTGTCGCGGCACTTCGCCCTTCCTGAAACCCTGCTGCAGGAATATAACGAACCGGTAGAACGCCTGTCGGTTTCAGTTATAACGCCTCCCGGCATGAATCTTCATTTTTACAACAGCAGAGACTGGGATACGTCAATCACGGAGATAAATGAAGCCAGGATTCACTCATTCAGCGCCGCAGACCTGCCGCCCATTTACAATGAATTCTTTTCCGGCAGCGATTACAACTGCCTGCCCTACTTTCATTTTTCAACGATGAAGGATTCCCGGGAAGTTATGTCCTGGTACGCAGGCCTGGTGAACCGCATGAGTGAACCCGTCAACATACCGCCTGCCGCTGATGCACCCGCTGCATCGAAGGAAGAAGCAATCAGCTCCGTTTACCATGCCGTCTCGCGTGATGTCTTCCTGCAAAGAAATGTTCTTTATTATCCCGAAGACGCCGACACTACCTGGTACCGGAAAAGCGGCACGGTGGAAGACAAGGTTATCCTGGCCAGGACCCTTCTCCGCCAGAGGGGAATTGAATCATACATGGGCCTGTCACGTCACAGCTATCTGCCCCGGGCTGACGCCATCACAAATCCCGAACTCTTTTCTTCACCGCTCCTGTATGTACCACTTACGGTCGATCAGGGATACTGGCTTGATTTTTCCAATACCTTTCTCCCCCTGGGCACGGTCTCTCCAACCCTTGAAGGTACCACTGCATACATCCTCATCAATAATGATACCATGGTGCAGAAAACTGTTCATGGCCTTTCAACGGATTACAAGAGGGAGGAGGCAAAAATAACCATAGACGAACGGGGCAATGCGCGGTGCTCCTTTCGAACCATTTTTGAAGGCTCTTACGGAGCGTTGAGAGAGCATTTCAGAGACCGGCTATATCTGGAGAACACCATCAATTCCTATTACGGCAACATGATCTCATCCCTGAATATTGATCACTATGCCATGAATAATCTCGATACATCATGGGGCGCTTTCACCATAGAGGCCCGTGGAGACGCCCTGGCCTTTGCCACGGCCGGCAGGGGTAAAATGATTCTGCAGCCCTTTATCAGCAGAAGCTCCATTCACCGGTACATTCAATATCCGGAAAGAAATCATGACCTGGTAATATCCTTCCCCATTCAGGAAGAGGATACCTGTGAAATTATTGTACCGGCACGATACAGCCATGCCGAGGTGATGAAAAAACATGAACTAACCAGTTCATTCGGCAGTGCGGAAATTCTCATCATTAAGAAGCGGGGTGAATTGAAAATGTCCATACAAAAATCCGTCAGGCTCAGGTCCCATATTATAAAGGCACAGGTGTACCCCGAGTTCCTGAATTTCTGCATGGAACTGAACAAACTTGAATCACAAAGTCTGGTTTTATCTGCTGATAACGATAGTAAACCGTAGCGGAAATCCCCTGAAGGCCAGGGGATCAGGGTAACTGCCAGATGTAATTGGTTATGAAGATTTCCTTACAGAGAGCAGCTTATCCTTTAATACATTCTTCTTTCTCTTTATTTGCTTTTTTGCCCTTTTTCTTTTAACACGAGCGTTATACTGCTTTCCCACGGAATATTCCTCCTTATTTTAATCAGTTGGAAACTGATACAGATATGGACAAATAAAGGCCGCACATATTTCTTTGTCAACATTAATATTGTGGTGTCCCGTATTGGTATTGACATTCCACGTCAGAACTCTATATATTGACATCATATGATTAAAAGATGCATCGTAAACGGAAAAATGAAAAAAATTGCTGCCCTGACTATATTTCTGGCCATTGTGTATTTCTGCCAGCCGGTTTTAGCCTCCAAGTTTGAGGAACTGGATAAGCCTCCTGAAGGAGCTCACAAGGGGCAGATGTTCCTGGGCGGTTTCATCTCCATGGGAGCTCCCGCTGGTCCCGTATATGATGCGGAATACGATTTTGTCAAAGATAGCATCTATGAGTTCAGCGAATCCAATACCTATAAACAGCTCTGGGTCTCTCATCTCTGCTTTACTTTCGGTGCCTCTTTTGAGTATATGCCCATGGATTATCTGGGTGTAAAGACTAAATTTAAACGTTTCATGGTCATACAGCGCACCGATTTCGGTTCCGATTATGAAAACTGGAGCAAGGTCATCTATGGCGAGTATTCATTCCTGGTGGGGCCTGCCATCCATGCCACGACACGAAAACAATGGGACTTTACCCTGACACCCGTACTGGGATATGGTATTGCCACATTTACTCCCACGCCCATTGCCAAGAAGCTCATCAGTTCCTACGCCGGAACAAAAAAGCAGACGGTCAGCAATCTGGTGCTGGGTGCTGAACTGAACTTTACCATTTATTTCAGCGGCGGGCTCTATGTTTCCCTGGGATTCGACTGGAACATGAACTTCCTTAATTTCAAAGACAACCTTAATCTCACCTACACCGATGCCATCACATCGGAAACTTATACTTACAAAGGGAAATCCGCACCCTTTCATTCCATGGCCTTTATCCTCTCGGCCGGGTACGCCTTCTCCAACTGACCCCGGTTAAAGACCTGCCGTTTTCAGAAGACGCAGTACATTGAGCGTCACCCATTTATTCCGGGAACCGCATTCCTTCCTGCGACCTCCCAACAGCATGCCGGTCCGGTCATTTTCACAATTCCAGGTTCCATCACTGTTCTGCCTTGCCATTATCAAGTTAAAGGCCTCGCCGGTACGTGGATCATGAAAATATCCGGCCCTGGCGATAAAAAGAAGGCCGTGGAGTATATCATACTGTGAAAGCAGAGGGTATCCCAGGAGCCTGAAATCGGGATTCCATGAAGCCTTCGGCCTGATGGGTTTTCCGCTTTTGTCCTGATACATTTTTCTCTTCAGGAAATATTCCGCTGCTCTCCCGGTTATTTCTTTATTGGAACCGTAATACGTGACCAGGGCCATGGAGCAGGCAATGGTGGCATAGATACAGCTCGTCACATCGCTGTCCCCTTCCCGTTTCAGTCCTGAACCGGATCTTTTAAACAGGGCCAGTTTCATGGCATCGCAGAAACCGGCCAGGGGACAATGAAGCCAGCCGCCGTCGTGCCGCTGATGGGACTCAATCCAGGCAATACCCTTTCTGACAGCTTCATCCTCGACGCGGGATGCTATGAGAAAGCGGATCATATCGCCGGTCCTGCAGGCTGTTTCCGCCATGGGTTTCCAGTTCAGGGTAAAGCCCCCCGAGGGCATCTGGCTCCTCTTAACAATAGCCGAAGCGGTTTCTCTTACCATGGCATGTCGTCCGTCAAGGCCGCGCTCCACTGCTTCGGCAAAGTACCACATCATCCCTGAATGATAGAGATCATAGCGCTTCTGGTCGCCCAGGATACCATGCTTTTGCCGGGCCAGAATTCTTTTTATTTCATCGGCCCCTTCCAGAGAGGAAAATTCCATTTCATGACTGCCGTCCTGAAGGATGTCGCGCTGTGTCAGATAGCGCACCACCGGATCATTCTTTTCAAGCAGCCAGGGGAGGGGGTCATTATGCAGATATTTATCAAACATGCTGTTTCGCTTTTATTGGTTCCCTCGGAGTAATCTGATCCATCAGGTACAATTTACACCCGGACACGAATATATAATTCCATAGTATACAAGCGCTCACTTGTCAATTTATTTCTCTTTTAATACGCCTGCCGGCCGCTCCTACAGGTTCTGACCGACTGCCATGGGCTCTATACCCGGCAAGGTATCGCCGTGTATATGATATTTTTAATACTTGTAAAATACCCTGTTCTGTACTATATTAATTAATGTCTGGAGGGAGCGGAAGGGAGCATTCAGTGAAAAAATTGTAAGTAATTAGGCCTTACATACCGTTAATAGTTATTAAAGAGGCCTTTTTGCTGTTTTTATTGTCTGTAATGCCCGAAAACAGCTGATTTTTAGGAAATGAGGGAAATAAAAAATGGAAGAATATATTCCCGAGAACAATCTGGTAGTTCTTCTTCTTCTTTTCATTCTGAGCGGCACGCTCTATTATTTCTGGTGGCTGGCACGGGTGAGCCGTACTTTCGGCGATGATCCGGTCATGAATATAATCCTCAGCGTATTTACCCTGGGGCTGTGGAGCATATATATCTGTCTCAAATATATGCAAAAATCTGAAATGATGAACGGAAGGGATATGAAATGGTACATGGTATTTTTTCTGCCCCTGTCCCCCATCATCATTCAGCATAATTTAAATGAAAAATATTTTCCAGGTCGATAGCCTTCAGGAGTGAACCATGATTATCAGGTGTTCAAATTGCAACTCCGCCTTTGCAGTTGATGATGCCAAAGTCGAAAATAAACGATTCGCCTTTACGTGCCCTAAATGTGCTAATGAGAACATATTTGATAACAGAAAGGGCAGTCCGGCAGATGAATTTGCTGCTATTTCAAAAAACGACACGGCTGCTGTAATGAAGGGGAAACCCGCAACTGCTGATTTTGATTTTAATGCTGAACCGGCCCCACGCATGGAAGCCGCTTCCATGAAAACGAAGGAAGTCCATCGCGAGGAACCGGTTCCGGAAGACGAATTTTCAGCCGACATTCCCCTTGATGATATGAGCCTCGAAGAAAGTAAAACGGCCATAGACGATATGGATCTGGATATTCCCGACAACCTGGAGGACCTGGATTTTGATTCAGGTGCCGGTGACTCCCTGGCGGAAAAGGCCCCGGCCCAAAAAGCCGTGTCCGATACGGATGATCTTGATCTTGGCGACCTGGAACTGGAATTGTCTGATTCCGATATCTCCGGTTTTGATACGGAACCGGCGTCAAAGACTGCGGGAAAAGCTGCGCAGAAAAGCGATGGAATTGCCGATCTGGACCTTGACCTGGCTCTCGACGAATCACTGGAAGACCTTGCTCCTGTTGAGGAAGATATACTTGCCGGAGGATCACTGGAAGAAATCACGGTTGATGATGAAATAATCACCGAAGAGGTCTATTCCAGGGATGCAGAGGACGAAGACGAGAGCATTACCATCGACCTTGACACCCTGGACATAGAGCTTGAAGAGAGCGACAAGGAATTCATCGCGAGTGAAGAAACACCCCGGGATGATACGGGTTCCGATGAATTCGATATTGATTTTGATGCTCCGCTCCTGATGGATGATGAACCGAAAAAATCAAAAAGAACCGCCGGCAGGGACGATGAGGATATTACCCTGGACCTGGACTCGCTCGATATAGATATCCAGGAAGAGGAAACCATCTCTCGGGGAGAAATACCCGACGATGAAATAGACATCGACCTTCCCGAGCTCTCCGAATTGGATGACACGACATCATCATTATCCGACGATGAGGATATCACCCTTGATCTTGATTCGCTGGATATTCCCCTGGAGGAAACGGAAGAACTGAAAAGCGGTGAAATCCCCGATGAAGATGAAAAACTGACACTGGAAGACGCGGGGCTCACCATGGACGAACTTACTGCCGATGAACTGGCCTCGGCCACATCGGACATCGGTGAAGACATGGATGCCGATGATGATATACGGCTGACTATTGATGAAATAGATCCGGACCTCAGTATCCAGGAACTGGAAAACGAACTCCACGAAGCGGAAGTCATTCTTACCGACGATGACGAGGAGCTCCCGGAGATAGATTTTGACGAGTATGATACCCTGCAGACAAAAGCCGCTGTAAGAAAACCCGTAAGAGTTTCCGATGAAATCGTGGAACTCGATGACACCTACGGAGATAACGACGAGGAACTCTCAAGAAAGCGTTACCGCGATGTGGTTCAGGGAGGATCAGTCAATTTCTCTATTGATTACTCACTGAAATATTCACGCCTTGGAGCCTTCCTCAGATTGGTACAACTGTTTTCAATCGGATTGATTCCTCATTTCATTGTTCTTTTAGTCTACAGCATCCTTTCCATGATCCTGGGTTTCATCAATCATATCGTCGTGCTTTCCACAAAAAATTCCGTTGAAGACTTTTCCGAAATAATCGAAAAGACTCTTCGCTATTTTCTATCCACCAGCACATCATATCTGGGTATCGTAGAGGAGATGCCCCTGTTCACGGGAAAAAAAGATATTGATTATGCCATGCAGCTCGATATTATCTATCCCGTGGGATATTCAAGAATACTTGCTGCGCTGCGGCTCAGCACTATCGGTATTATAATTGCCACACTTCCCCATCTCGTGGTTCTCCTGGTCATTGGCATAACAATCCCCATTTTTTACCTCGTGGGTATGATTGCCGTTCTTATAAGCGCGCGATGGCCACATTTCCTTTTTTCGATTATATCGCGTTATTACCGGTATATGGCACGAGTGATGGCCTTCATGACGGGTCTCGTGGATAAATATCCGCCTTTTACATTCTGAAAAAATTACCGGCAGAATGATTTATGGGAAGCTCCTGATCCATTCAGGGGCTTTTTTATTTTATGATATTGTGAAAAAACTTTTCACCGCATCCGGCATTCCATTACCGTTACGGCCTGGCCGCCCAGGAGGACTCGCTCTCCTTCTACCGTCACTGAAATCTCTCCTCCCCGGGATGAACACTGCAAAGCTTTGAAGGCCTTCTTCCCCGTGCGCTTCTCCCAGTAGGGGCCGAGACAGCAGTGCGCCGATCCAGTTACCGGATCCTCGCTGACGCCTACACGGGGCGCGAAAAACCGAGAAACAAAATCATAATCATAATCATCCGTGGCTGGAGCCGTAACAATAACACCGCGGCAATCAAGTTTCGCGAGCAGGGTTAAATCAGGCCTGAGGCCTTTCACCTGTTCCTCCGATTCAAACTCAAAGATATAATCAAACCGGTTTTTTCCGGCATGGACCGGCTTTATTCCCAGTACCCTTTCGACATCACGAGGCATTATCGTTTCCGCCGCCGGTTCAGCGGGGAAATCCATGGTTATCCAGGAGCCTTGCTTACGCGCTTTAAGCAATCCGCTCAGCGTATGGAACCGGGCTTCATCATGTGCACCAAGAAGGGATTCCTCCCAGAGTATATGCGCGCTCGCCAGGGTGGCATGCCCGCACAGCTCAACCTCGGCCGCGGGAGTGAACCAGCGTAGATCATATCCGTCATTCCTTTTTATCAGAAAGGCTGTTTCTGATAGATTCATTTCCAAGGCAATATTCTGCTTATCCCTGTCGGATATATCCGTCTCAAGAATACACACACCGGCCGGGTTGCCCCTGTAGGGTTCCGATGTAAAGGCATCTACTTTAAAAATAATCATATGCTATATCTCCCCTTAACATAGAACGGTTATTTTTTAATCTTACCAATGGATTTTCAAAGGCTATCGTCAGGGGCTGGCCCCCATAATACTCCTGATTGTGTTAAACTGTCACAACCGATAAAGCCTGTCAATAAACAATACCTGCGTCAATCCGTATCTTTACGATGGCCGATTTAAAACAAGCATGAATGAATATTTTTTCATTTTGTTCATTTATAATTGACTTTCTATGAAGTGTACTGAAAATATTAATACATCCAATATAAATTCATCTCGGAGGTTTCTCATGAATCAGCCGGAATTAACACAGCAGGCCCTGGGCATACTCAGGAACGGGGATACTTTTCAATGGTATTTTATTCCCCTGCTGGCCTTTGTTGTTTACATCTATTTCAATGAAATATCCAAAAAGAACTGGAACGGCGTGGCAGCCGGTCTTTCCCTGTACATGGTCCACTGGTTTTATGAAATACTCAATGCCCTGATCCAGCATTTTTCCGGGCATGCCCTATGGACGGTCCCTACAGGCACCAGCTATCTGCTTCTCATCGGCGTGGGCTGGGAACTCAGCATGATGTTCTCCGTGGCTGGCCTTATTTTTACAAAAATACTGCCCGAAGACCCGAAAATGAAAATTCTCGGTATCAACAACCGGATATTTTTCGCCCTCGGCAATGCCGCCTTTTTCTCTATCTTTGAAATTTTTCTGGCATCCACACCGGCATTCCACTGGGTCTACAACTGGTGGGGGGCCTTCCCTGTTTTCATCACCGTGTACATTCCTTTCTTTCTTGCAGCCAATTTCGCCTATGATATGAAACCACGAACACAGAAACTATTCATCGGCGGTCTCTTTATCATAAACGCTGCCATGCTAATCGTTTTTGCCGGCATTCTGAAATGGATATGACAGGATTTTCCCTTTAATCAAGGGGGGGCACAGCCCCCCTCTTTTTAAAGCTTGTTATCAACACATTGATTTAACCGCCTTGAGGGAAAACGTCACCTTTCCGCCTCATTTATCCGATAATAATAAATATCAGCATACTGAACATGAATCCATGACGGGAGAAGGAACCGATGAGCAAACTTTTTAAATATTACGGCATCGTTATCAAAAAAGGAGAATATATATTCCGTGAAGGCGATGAGGCCGATTCCCTCTACCTGATCCATAAGGGAAAAATAAAAATCTGTAAAAGTACCGACCGTTCTGAAAAGCGCATACAGGTTCTTGGAGAAGGAGAATTTGTCGGAGAGATGGCTATCATCAATTCGCTTCCGCGGTCAGCCGACGCAATCGCCATGGAAGACTCGGAGCTCATCAAAATGAACAGGGAATCCTTCAACGCCACGATCGAGGATAATCACCAGTTCGCACTGAGCTTCATCAAGTTTCTTTCAAGCCGCCTCCGCGACACGACAGAACAGCTGGCAGCCCTGACAGAAAATGACCGGGACCAGCATGTCTTCAGCGAGATGATGAAGGACATGATCAACTTTGGCAAAAAAGACCAGAGCGGCAACTGGACACTTTTAAAACTTGACGGTTTCCTGCAGCGGTATAACGAAAAACATCTCATGGGTGATATCGAAATCATGACGGTTCTTGATGATATCATAAAAAAAGGTTATATAAAAATTAAATCGGATAGTAAAAAAAATAACTGGATTGCCGTAAAAAATGACTGACTGTCGCGGGGATAAACAAGCCATCATTTCCGCTTGAACCTCTCACGGACGGCCCCGGTTATTTTTTTCGCATGCTCTTCGTTATACGCAATAGAGAAGGCTTTTTTATAAAGATCATATTCCGGCAGCGAATAAAAGAAAACCGACCCAACATAATCATTCAAAAACCGGGCATGGATATCCAGGGAGAAAACCATCATCTCACTGAAAAGAATCTTTTCTCTTACCGGGTCCGTCATACCAGAAACCAGATCCCGTATCCATAAAAACGACTCGGGGTCCAGCACCGCTATAGAATAATGATACCAGTCATCCACCATGTCTATCAGCAAACGCTTGTCATCTTCTGAAAAAAGACGGTGGGCCGGGCAAAGAAATTCATCACATATCTTAGTGCCGAAGAGGGACACATTCCGCCGGTCCTCCCCGGAGATAGCGGGATGAAGGAGACACCCCGGCTTCCTATCCATCAGGAATCCCTGGTAGGGGCATACATGAGAGGTTCTATCCCGTGCCAGTGAATCAGGAACTGAATATATCGGTATTTCCGCTTCTAAAAAATCATCCTCGGGAAGCGCAATGACCCTGTCGCGGCCTCCCTGGAGATAGCTCATGAGATTATCCCGGCCCAGATCCCTTATATTAAAGAGGCCGCAGCAGACCGAGCATCCCTTCCGGCTATCGGGCTGACAGAGAATGATATGCTCTGTCATGCCTGTTTCTTCGTATAATTGAGAAGACCACCATCGAGTAGGATATTTCTCTGCCGTGAAGACGCAAAAAGCTTCAACCCGAAGACTTTCCCCCCGATTTCGATTTCAATGATATCCTTTTCCGCTACCTGTCTTCTGAAATCCCTCACACTGAAAGGATCACCGAACTTAATTGCATCATAGTCGGCTTCATTCACAAAAACCAGGGGTACTATGCCGAAATTGATCAGGTTGCCGGAATGGATGCGCTCAAAGGACTTCACCATAACGAGACGTACACCGAGATACATGGGACAGATCGCCGCATGTTCACGACTCGAGCCCTGGCCATAGCTCTGTCCGCCCGCAATGGCCGTGTATATTCCCTTCCCTTTATTATCGAGCGCCCTTCGGGAAAAATCAGCATCGACACCCTCAAAAACAAACTGGGCGTATGTCGGTATATTCGAGCGGTACTTCAGCCGCTGGCCCGCCGGCATGATGTGGTCCGTGGTGATTTTATCTCCGACTTTAAGCCCCACGACGCCGTGGATCTCATCCATGAGAGCATCAGTGTAAGGGGGATCACCGATATTGGGTCCCCTGAATATTTCAACTTTCCCCTCTGAAGGAGGAAGTATCATGGAATCGTCGATAATGAACCTATCAGGCATGGCAACATCAGGATAGTCTGCTGCGGCATAATCCAGGGGATTTTCCAGTTTGCCCGCAAGAGCTGAAAGGGCCGCTGTCTCGGGGCTGATCAGGTATATCTGCCCCGATGCCGTTCCCGAGCGTCCCTCAAAATTACGGTTATTTGTCCGCAGCGATATCCCTCCGGTTACAGGAGCCTGTCCTGAACCGATACAAAACCCGCAGGCCGATTCCATGATGCGGGCACCGGCTGCTATCATATCCGTCAAAGCTCCGCTGCGGGAAATCATTTCAAAAACCTGCTTGGACCCGGGAGCAATCACCAGGCTCACACCGGGATGAATTTTTTTACCCTTCAATATTCCCGCCACAATCATAAGGTCTTTGTAGGACGAATTGGTGCAGCTGCCGATGGCCACCTGATCAACGGACATCCCTTTCAGGTCGGAAACTCTTTTAATATTGTCGGGCGAATGGGGACAGGCAACCATGGGCTCAAGACCGGCAAGATCAATATCGATTATTCTGTCATATGCAGCATCGCTGTCGGGCAGAAGTTCCTTCCAGACTTGCTCCCGTCCCTGGGCCCTGAGGAAGTCCCGGGTTATCTCATCACTGGGAAAGACCGATGTGGTTACGCCCAGCTCTGCTCCCATGTTGGTGATGGTTGCCCTCTCCGGCACGGACAGGGTTTCTATCCCGGGGCCGGTATATTCCACAACGCATCCCACGTTCCCCTTCGTGGTCAGAATTTCCAGGACCTTCAGGATAACATCCTTGGCAGCCACCCAGGGCCGCAGCATCCCGGTCAGGCGTACATTAATCACCTTCGGCGCAGTTATGAAAAAAGGTCCGCCGCCCATGGCCACGGCAACGTCCAGTCCGCCCGCACCCATGGCAATCATGCCGATGCCTCCGCCCGTGGGCGTATGGCTGTCGGAACCCAGGAGTGTCGCGCCGGGCCGACCAAAACGTTCCAGGTGAACCTGGTGGCATATACCGTTCCCGGCCCGGGAATAGTATATGCCGTAACGGGCATTCATGGTCTGCAGATATTTATGGTCATCGGCATTTTCAAAGCCCATCTGCAGTGTGTTATGGTCCACGTAGGATACGGAAATTTCCGTCCGCACCCGGGGAATCCCCATGGCTTCGAACTGCAGGTAGGCCATGGTACCCGTGGCATCCTGTGTCAGCGTCTGATCGATACGAATGCCTATTTCATTTCCCTGCTTCAGTTCCCCTTCAACCAGGTGATCCTTGAGAATCTTGTAGGTTACACTGGTGCCCATATATTCCTCCCGGACTGCAATAGAATTCCCTTCATAAGGCCCGCAGTTAATGACAGGCACAGAAACGTGGCAAGTATTTTTTTTAAAGTTTGGCCCGCCTTTTGCCGACAAGAAATACATGAATATCTCCGGCGGTTTATCAGAAATTTCCTTTAGCAACCTTCAAAGCGGACAGGTCCAGCGCAGCAAGGTCTATCTCTGGCCCACGTACCAGGAAGGGCGCGTTGATCCTGTAAAAAATGTGGTCCGCAGAACCGAAGGAAATATTTATTATTCAAAAGCCACCGATGAGGAACGGGAAGCTATCATCAATCAATACAAAAACAGCCAGCAGCAAGCCTATAAACCCGACGGAAAATTTACAGCCAGCGATTTTTACACAAAACCGGGCACACTTTTTGACGCCCTTGTGTAGTAACATTGTACTTTTCAATTATAATTATTCCTCAAGCGCCATTAATTCTTAACATTAAATGAACAATGTTGTTTATTATGTCCATAATATAATTAAAATCCTTATAATCGCTTGACTTTTAAATAATTTTGCATACTTTAAAGTAATAATTTTTAACACTTAATATTAAGGAGTTATTCCAATGAAAAAAATAGTTACCTTTTTTTCATCTCTTGCAATTCTGTTTTCAGTGTCTTTTGCCAGCGCCCAGGGAGTGGATGTTGGTATGGGGCTCGGCATAAGCTATCCCGATGAACCTGATCAGGTTGCCTTTGACAGCTCATTTTTCGCCGATTACAACGTTAATCAATATTTTTCCATTGGTCTAGAAACCGGTTTTGGCTGGGTTAAAAAGGACATCGATGGACCAGAAACATCTTTTGGCGGTCTGGCATTGCAAAGTGGCGATTCTATAAACTATTACACTATTCCATTACTGGCAGTGATAACTATCAACATTCCCCTGGGAGAGGAAGTACCTGTTGTTCCCTTCCTTTCAGGTGGCGTAGGGTATTCATGGACTATATATGATCCTCCTTCGTCAATTGATTGGACATTTTCAGGATTGACCTGGCAGGTCATGGGTGGAGCCTCGTACAATCTGGGCGAAAACGCCAACGGCATGAAAGTTTTCCTGGAAGTGGGTTATCGAGGTACCGATATCAAAAAGGAATTTAGCGGTCATGATTACGAACTTGAAATGTCAGGAGTAATTGCCCACATCGGCGTTGCTTTCCCACTTTCCGGCGGAAGTGATTATTAGAAAATAAAGTCATACTGATAGTAAAAAGCCGTTCCGGGATATTACTGGACGGCTTTTTTATTTTTCCTTTTCCTGTTAAACTGAAGAATTATTTCTATTTTATGGCCCTGAAGATGTTCTCCACCTTTTCATTCCGCTTATCCGATTTTCTCTTTGTCGACTCAATCTTTGCCCTGGTGCGGTAAAAGGGCTGTATCGATTCCTGGACCCTGATGATCATGGTTCCCACAACGCTTTCTATCTCGGCGCTCAACTGATCCAGGTACTCCTCCCTCTGCCGGACTTTCTGGTAGGTGGAATAATGCCGGTCAATTTCCTGCCTGAGTTTCGTATTATCCAATTCCACGGCCTTGAGCTGTTCCCGCAACTCCCTGCGTATCTCCTTCACTTCACGGGAATGTTCCTCATTCAGGTCCCTCTTCATTCGGCGGATCTTTTCATCGTATTCTTTCAGGCACACTCTCCGTTCCTTCTGCCTTTCCTTTTTGATGAGCTGCGCTATTTTACTCTTTCTTACAAACATGATGACACCTGTGATTTAGATATAAAGTAAACAGAATGTTATGTCATGTCAAAAATATTTCATGGTATGTTTTTATCAATGCTTTTTCAATAAAAAAGCCCGCTCGGATCAGAGCAGACTTTTATTTTCGATATTCCCTCTGTTATGCTGCTATCTGTATTGGTAGACAGCAAATTGCATATCCTGTTCCTGAGAACCAATATGGTAATTATTAAAAATAATATCCAACAATATCCCAGGAGCTCATATTACGGTACACAGCGAGTGGTGAATAACCTGTATAAAGAAATGGAGAATTTTCGTCCTTCATAGACGCCGCATGATGATAAGCGTGCAATCATCCTTTATCTCGGCCTCGCCGATGAACTCATAAAAGCATTTGAGTATATGATCGAGTATTTGCTGCGAAGAGTCACCAGATGCTTCAGTCAAGGCCTGCCTGATACGCACCACATCGAACTGCTCCTCAGACTTGTTACGGCTCTCAACCATACCGTCGGTGAAGAGGGCCAGAACGTCTCCCCTTTGAGCAGTGAAACTCAGAGGGGCATAGGGGAAGTCTTCCGGTTTTATCCCCAGGAGAAAACCGGAATGTTCCGCCGTATCCTTTTCCCCGGCGAGCCTCACTCCCCCGGAATCACGCACCAGTATATCATTATGGGCCGCATTGAGACAATAAACGGTATTTCCCTCAAACTTAACCAGCAATCCCGTGAGGAAATAATAAGCCTCGCCTATATCACGGTACAGGTCACGATTCAGCTTGTTAAAAATGGAGGGAAAGTCTGTCCCGTGAAAATCACGGAAGAGCCTGAACAACTGCGTCTTAGCGATCATGGTGACAAGTCCCGACGATATGCCGTGTCCCGACACATCAAAGAGACCAACACCGGCCAGTCTTTCTCCGATTTCGTAGAAATCATAGAAGTCACCTGACACGCCCGCCATGGGCCGGGAACTGCAGGCCACATCCCACTCATCACTCACCGGAGGGTCTTTAAAGATAATAGTTTTCTGGACATTCACTGCCATTTGCATATCCCGCTCGGCTATCCGGCTTGCCTCCTCCAGTGATTTGTTGGTCGTGATGAGACTTTCGTTAATGCTTTCCATTTCGGAAAGTGCCACATTGAGTTCCTCGGTGCGTTCCTTTACCTTATCGGCCAGGTCCTCATTCATGATGGCCAGTTCATCAGTGAGGATCTCCACTGAACGGAAGGCCTTCGAGAACCGGTATGCCAGGAGAAAGGACTGGAACAGAATGAACAGGAGGAGCCCCTGGGAAATTAAATAGCCCGTGAGGATGATCCTGTTATAATATAAGGCGTCATTCGCGAAAGCCACGATGAGTATCACGAAACCCAGCAGGAAAACCCCCATCCCTTCGTAATTGCGAATAAGGGCCTTCACGAGGAATACGCTCGTCAGAATTATCACGATCACTATTAAGACCTGGTAGACATTGAGTGTATAGGAACGCATCCAGCATGGCAGCAGGGCTTCTATGGCGAGAAAAACAAAAGGAAAGGGGTCAATGATCTTAACAAAGGTAGAGGGAATGACCCCGGGGAAATTCCAATACAGAAACCGTCCGAACACGGGGATCGTAAAGTAAATAGAAGCATGAAACAAAAAAAATACCAGGCCGGGAGGAATTGACGGCGCAAGGACAAGAATGCTGACATTACCGCTCACGATTCCGAAAATCCCCACGAGAAAACAATACAGGCCGAAATAGAGAAAAGATTTTTCAGTACGGCGCAACACGTATAGAGCGAAGTGGTACAAAAAAATAATCATGAGGCTGCCGAAGAGGAACAGATCCGTTGCAAGGGAACGTTTCATCATGCCGGTTATCTGCGTTTCAGTCCCCAAAAGCAGAGGCGTGCTCATTCCGCCAAAAGGGAAGTGAAAATTGGAAATAGCCAGGAGCACGGTGACTCGCGGGACCCCGGGATAAAAACTTCGCACTGCGGGAGATACGCCCATCCGTTCCTCTTTTTCATCGCAGGCGACGGTGCCGTCACGGTTTATCAACGCGTCATTTATATAAATGATGCTGGCCGACCGTATTTCTGGAATTTTCAGTGATAGAATGCGCCGGGCATAGCGTTCATCCAGGAGAACTGTAAGGCAATAGCTCGCCGCTCCCCTGGCAGGAAGAGCTACATCTGTCGCGGGGTGTCTTCTCCAGCGACCCGGCAGGACAGTGGTTCCCGAGGCAGGGAGACAGCATCCATCCCTGCATGTATCCGGTCTGAGAATTCTGTTCCAGTAAAAAAGCCATTCGCCCGATAGGTTCAGCGGCCCGTCCTGGTCAAAATCCCATTTGCGTAAATCAAGCACACCGTTCCTTGCCAACGGTTGTTTTTTCCCGGAATAAGAGGGTTTACAGGCTGACACGATGAGAGCTACGGCAAGGGAAAGGAACAATATGCGGATAAAAAGGCATACCCGCATCTCCTGCTTATTACCATTGGGACTGAAGGTTTTATCCCCCGTTACAGATGTGCCGCGTGTTGCCCGATATACTTTACCATTAATAGATATCATTCAAAAAAATGATAACAGAAAGTGCCCGACTGGCAAGGATTTTTTCACTTTTAACAGAACGAACCGGTTATCAGGGAATAAATTATTCCCGCTGTTTTCCCATTCTGTTTATAACATAGGCGATGAAAAGAGAACCCATCACCAGATTACCGCCGCTGAAAATAGTCATAAACCGCAAGGGCATATCATACCTGAAATAACAGACCAGACCGCTGAAAAACAGAAGTATCTTGCACGTCCCGAAAATAACAACCAGGTAAAGATATTCCTGCTGCGGCTCTTTGCGGAAAAAGGAAAAGTATACCGCGGCAAACGTAAAGGCAACAAGACCAATGAAATGCAGTTCCCACCGGTTGCCCATCGGAAGGCCGTACGTTGCAGCCTGGAACTCCGGTAAAAAAAGAAAATTAATCCCCCCCAGGGTATTCCATATACCAACCACCAGAAAAATATACCGCATAACCATACCTCCTTATTTGTTTCCCTATATCATCAAACACTTATTTTCTTATAAGTAAGATTTTTCTTACTTTTTGTCAATATTTATTTTTTCTTAAATCAAGCTTTTTAAGTACTTGCCAGTTCATTCCTGCGGGTTATAAGATTTTATGAGAAGAGGAGAAACCAATGGCGGAAAAGAAACAAAAAGATGAAATCAAACAACTATTCTACGGTACTGTAAAAGTAAGCGATAAAGGACAGATTGCCATACCTGTTGAGCTTCGGCGCGCAATGGGGATCGAAAAAGGTGACCAGTTTCTTATCGGCATGCGAAAAGACGGCAGGGGTATAACCCTGCTTAACATGGATATTGTCGAGGAACTCTTTAACTTCCAGGAAGATATTTTCAGCTGAGTTTGATATATAAGAATTTCTGCCACCAAAAACCGACAGGTGAGATTGTATATCTCTTATCCGAACCTGTCCAGGGCAGGCAAGGCTTTTAATTTATAAACCAGACACAAGGCTCTTTCCTGATTGTTGGGATTTTCAGGAATCAACTGATACATAAAACTATAAAGGATAATCACGCAAAGACGCCAAGACGCAAAGGAAAAGAAATAAATTATATCAGGTCGCCATCAGAACACGAATAATCCAATGTATCGATCAGGATCTCAACAGGGATGGTTTTATCGATAATTATTTACTATAGATTCTGAGATTACCAGGCTCTGAGACAATGATGAGTTTAAAATGCGGATAAACCTTCGCGCCTCTGCGGCTTTGCGCGAATTTTCATTACAGTTTTGGTCAGAATAGATTACAATGAAATTGAGAAGAATACTCTTGAAAGTAAATATCTCAAAAATCCGGAAAGAGTTAAACACAATAATAAATTATTAAGGAGAAATTCATGAAAAAAATATCCGTACTTTCCATGACTATAGTATTCAGTCTGCTTCCCGCCATCTTCTATAGTGCAGAAAAAGACGCAGATGGATGCAAGGACCATCCGCTGATTCCTCGGTTGCCGGGATATTATATTGCTGCATGTAATGAGACTCCAGCCGGAGCCGATCTTGACATTATAAAGGAAACCGGTACAGAGACGGTTCATTTCGAAGGAAAGTCCACGGCATACTCTTACATGCCGCAGCCTGATCTGAAAACAAAACTCACTGAAGCCCAGCTGCGCAGCAATTTTGAGAATATTGTAAAAAAAATGAATGGGGCTCTCTTCGGCGTAACATACGGGCAGAAATGGCCGGTCTACACGATATCCAAAGACGGGAAAAATTTCTGGATCATACTTATGATCACCCCTGGTAAATACTATACCGGTTCTTATGTGTACAGGATCATAGAAAAAAACTAAATTTGCAGCAGCCGGCACGGGCTCAAGCCTGATTGTGCGAACTCATTTTCTGTTTCAGAAACCGATCTACGGAAAATAAAAAAAGATATACAGGAATCTCCGCCGCAAGAAACCGTACCAGGGGACACTTAATAAAAGTTGCAAGTTTCAAGTAAAAAGTGACAAGTAAATCCATCAACCCAACCAATGACCTTTAACTTGCACCTTTAAACGTGCTACTCTTATTCTGTATTGACAAAAACGCTGGCCAGAGAGGGCCGAGTGCCGCGATGCCATGGACGGCAAGGAGCGGCGACCCGGGAAGGCAAGGCTCTTTTAAATTTTTATTAGAGCCGTACAGCAGGTGCGGCTCTAATAAAAGAAAATGAAAATTTGTATTGACTGATGTTCTATATTAATGTATAAAAGTTTCGAATCACTCATCATCTTAGGTAATTCTAACATTATTTAAATTTTGTATAATTATGGAGTAGTGTTATGAACATGTTTACACGTATGTCTTTAGCTATTCTGGCTTTCTGCTTCGCCCTGGCCTTTACAGCCTGCGACAACGAAAGCAGCAGTGATGGGGCTTCCATTAACAGTTCACTGGTGGGCCAGTGGGAAGGTGAAATGGATGACGGCGGCACCACATATGATATGTTTATCACCATAGGCTCAAATAGAGCTTTCCAAAACATACTTTTTTACCAAAGCGATTCTGGTCATTTTGGAAACATGAGCAGCGGTGAAAAGGGTACCATCTCAACCAAGGGTGAAAATTTGAATATTACTGTTAAGCAGGACTGGTCTGACGGCACCTGGGAAGAGAAGGCAACCCCGGAGGATCGGGAAGCCACATATGAGCTTTCTACTGATAAAAATACTCTTACAATACACATTCTGGATGATCCTGAAACCGTTGATAATGAAGCCTTTGATCTGGTCTTAACCAGGGGCACGACTCCGGTTGTTGATCCAAACCTCACCGGCACCTGGGTTGCCACAGGCTTAACAGATGACTGGGATGACGACAGTACTGATGAGAATGTAACCATAACAGTGACTCTTGGATCTGACGGTTCCTATTCCTGGGTAAAGACAGATGATGCTCTGTCAACAGTTGAAGATTACGTGATTGAGTCCTATACCGGCACATACGGCGCATTCTGGTGGTCAGCAGAGCCGACATCAGGGCGCTATGAGAACAGGTTTTTTGCCCCAACTATAACAACCTGGGTAGATCGTGAAGAAGATGGAACACTTAATACATATACTTCCATTGTATTTTTTCAGCGTATGGCTTCTTTCCTGAATATGTTTGGGAATCTTGATGGGCTTATACTGGCAGTTCCGGATGACGGTGATATAACTTTTGAGCGCCAGGAAGCTGACCCGGGACTTCCCGCACCTGACAGCTCTGTTGTGGGCTACTGGCTGGGAGTAGAAAATGATGGCGGCACTGACTATGACGTAATAGTTCAGCTTAAATCAGACAACACCCTGGAAAGGATTCTTCTTTACCAGCTCAGTGACACTGAACATGGCGGTGAAACCTATGCCGGGAACAGGGGCCAGTATACAGCCGGTAATGGTGATATGACTATAAGTATTGAAAGTAACTGGGCTGATGACGGTACCTGGAGTGCTGCAAGTGAACTGTTTGGTCAGAGATATTCGGTCTCAGGGGGAGTGCTGAGTGTTCTGTCTTCCTCTGGTCTTCAAACCTTTAACTCTATTTCCGCGCCTGCTCACTCTTCAAGTCTTGAGGGGACCTGGGTTTGTAATACAACGGAGGACTATGATGATGACACAGTGGATGAAAATGTGAGTTACACTGCTGTTATTGATTCTGATGGTGTCATGTCAATTACCATGACAGACACTGATTTAACTCAAGTTTACGCCCTTCAGCTCGGAACAGTGGTAGTCTCCACTGTTGACAGTACTGATTATATCACCTTTATCATTGAATTGATGGATGACACTGATCCTTTTAATGGCGTTGATGCCTATGATTTTTACTGGGTGAGCCGTTATACCTATACTCTCACCACTACTGTAACTACCAATGATACCCTTACCCTGGGAGCAGGGGCGGGAGACATGGTTTTTACAAAACTATAGACAATACCTGCATTGCAGTTTATTACAAAGGACCCGCCGTCAGGCGGGTCCTTTGTAATATACAGGAATCTCCGCCGCAAGAAACCGTACCAGGGGACACAACAGGTCTTATCCGAAGCTGATCCCGGTGACCGGTCAGGTTAATGTATTGACAAAAAATTCCGGGAAGGCAAGGCTTTTTTATATACACGAAAAGAAAACGGGGCGATACCGTCGGAGCACCGCCCCTCCCGACTATCGGGCATTGATGGATTCCATGAAAGCCTGGATTCGCGTCTGCAGCTGGCCGGCATCTCCGGCACTGTAATCCATATTCACGTTGAGGACCGGCGTGCACATATATGAGAGGAGGGCATGCCTTTATAGACGTGTCAGTCCAGGGAAAACAAGACCTTAATATCATTTAAATGAAGAGAATATTACCGCCTGGTAGATGAATTAACTGCCAGGCTTTTTTGCAAGTTCAACCCAGGGGCATTCAGGAGGGCTCTGACCCCATTTAGGGGAAAAAGATATGCAGGTGAATGAGAGTATATTTATAAATCAGTACTGTAACCTGTCCTTAAAAAACTCTGTGAGGAGGTATTTATATATTGACACTATTAAAAGATTTTTGTATTTTTTTATTAAACATGATATAATCCGTCCGGATGGGCTAATGATGAAATATAGGGATAAAATATTGAATCGGACCGTCCGGTATCAGGAAATCAGCACAACAATATTTAAAGGTAAAATGTAAAAACTCCAGTCCGATTTACGGCGAAACCTTAAATCTGTTTGCAGCCGGACGATTCAGGACCGGAAGATGAAGTTATGTACAGGTTTATTAATATACTCACGATTCTGATAATTGCGTCCAGCCATGGAGTGGCGGGAAATAACACTCCTGCCGTGCGGCTCAGCATCAATTCGTTTAAATCAACCCTTAGCGACAGCGCCATGCTTGAAAAAATGACATCAGTCCTGTACCGGGAACTTGTAAGGCTTCGTGGCGAAGACTGTGTGGTGTATAAAAACACCGGTGGAATCGACCGAAGCGCGAACAGGCAGCTTACCGGCTCTGTCGAAAAAATCGACGCGACGTATTTTATAACGATAAAAGTCCTGGATGGAGAAAAGGGAGAACAGATCTTTAATAAAACCTGCACGGCAGGCTCCGGTGACATCGAAAAAGCCATGAGGGATATTGCCGGAGATATCCATAAAGACAGGCGTGTCTGGCAGAGATAGCCGGAGTGCGAAAAAAATACGACATACGGGGACACTCATGAAAAAATTATTAGCTGCTTTACTTTTAATATTTTTTCCATTCACCTTGCCGGCAAAGGACCGTGTTGCCATACTTGATTTTCAGACATATAACTGCCCGCAGTCTGTGGCCCGTGTCGTGGGACAGATGACGAATTCCCGCATCTTTGAGACGAAGGTCTTCACCCTGGTGGAACGGGAAGAGATGGACGCCATTTTAAGAGAGATGTCGTTGCAGCAGACGGGGTGCACCGATTCGTCCTGCGCTGTTGAAATGGGAAAACTTCTTTCGGCAAACAAGATACTCACCGGCACCGTACTGAAGATGGACACCTTCAACATCGCGGTGAAAGTCATAAATGTTGAAAACGGCAGGGTTGAAGGGAGTTATCGTTCCGAGGCAATGAACACGGCGGATTTTGAGCCGGCGGTGTTGTCCATAGTGGAGAAGGTGCGTTATGATTTCCGCAACGAGCTGTACCTGAGTATCGCCGTGAGCGCCGGGTACAGAAAGGCGCTGGGAGATTATTCAAATGTTGCGGGCAACGGTTATGGCGGTAGTATCCATGCCGACCTGCACAATTTTCTTTTCAAGGGCGGTGTCCTGTCAATAGGTACCGGTTTCTTCACCTTTGAGGGGGCCGATGGCGCGATTGATTCCATCCTGGCGATTCCGGCAACCGCCGGATTCGGCTACAGCCTGAATATTTCCCGCAACACGCATATCATCCCCGTTCTTGGCGCCGGTATTCACGCGAACCTCATGAACCACGATCCCGACAACGCTGACCAGTACGGCAATTATGAATACACGCGGGAGGTTTTCATCGATCCCGTGGTTTTTTTGCGCTGTGACGTGGAGATGACCATTACTCCTTTTGTGCAGCTTTTCCTGTCGCCGTCATATACCATCATGTTTGAAAAGGGAAAGACCGGGCAGATCCCGGGGCTCGACGGCGGCATACGGTTTACGTTTTAATGTGTATGAAGATACAGGGGGAATCATGAAAAAAACAGCAGGCTTGATAATATGTATATCCGCATTTATGTCGTCTCTGTCGTGCTTCAATAACAGCATGATAGAAACAGGAGAGCTGTCGATGCAGGACCCACGGCTGCCTGAAATAAATATCAAACAGGGCGGTACGCCTGTTCCGGATAACACCGGAGTATATGATGTAACAGGCGCCAAAGTCGGTGGCGCGTACACGGATGTCGTGTTTACGATAGAAAATATTGGCACCGCCGAGTTGAACCTCACCGGAATCCCCCGTGTTTCCATAGAAAATGATACTGATAATGAATTCCAGGTCATCGAACAGCCATCGGAGGCGGTCATTTCACCGGGAAGAAATATAACATTTACAATTCGCTTTTCTCCCGTGAGCTCACAGGAAAAATCCGTAACAGTTTCTATTGTTAATGATGATTTTGACGAAGGAGACTATACGTTTACACTTAACGGAATCAGCGTTCCCGATGTTGATTTCAGGGCGCGGCTGAGGCGGGGAATCGCGCCCCTGACAGTCAATTTCGAGAGTATGTCCACCGGAAACATCACAACGCTGGAATGGGACTTCAACGGCGACGGCACCGTGGACGCCACAGAAGCGACCGCGGAATATCGATATGACAGTCCGGGAACGTATACTGTCGTGCTCAACGCTGCCGGCGACGGCGGTGTCAATTACTGCATAAAGACCGGATACGTTACAGCAGGTAGTCCCATAATGCATACCATCGATGACACTTTCAGTCTGGCAACAGCAGTCAAGGCAGCCGATATAGACGGCGATTCATACATGGATGTTGTCGGTACCAGTTACGAGTTTACCATGGGCACTCCGGTCGGGACCGATGAGATAGCCTGGTGGAAGAATGACGGCAGCGGTAATTTTACTAAAAATACTATTACGAATACCTTTGTATACCCGCAATATCTTTCAGTCGCCGACATGGATTTCGACGGGGATATGGACGTCATCTGCCAGGGAAAATTTGACGGCGGCCAGATTTACTGGTGGGAGAACGTTGACGGACTGGGAAACAGCTGGACCGAACATGCCATTACGTCTTCATATAACAACATGCTTTATTTTGATGTTAATGATATGGACGGCGACAGCGATATGGACCTTGTCAGCTTTTCAGACAACGACGAATATGGTAGTGGTGATTATGTTAACTTTGTTAGAAATCAAATTGATGAAGGTCATGGATGGTCCATGCCTTCAATAATCAGCCTGTTCGCTACCGGTGGTATAGGCAGCGCTCCTTACCTTTACCTGTCCGATCTCAACAATGACACGTATCAGGATATTCTTATAGGCGGATATTACGGCGTCCGCTGGTACATGAACTCGGGAAATAACACAAGTTATACACAATACCAGATTGATAACATCTCTACAACGGATAACCTGTCGCGCAAGGCCGTTGCCGATATAGATAATGACGGCGATAACGATGTATTCTCAATAGTAAGTAATACCGGCACGGAGATTCTATGGTATGATAACGCCATGGGGAACAGCGGATGGGAGGAAGACTGGGAGGCCTTTAGTATAACGACAGATTCAAAGGGCATTGACAGCCTTCGCGCCTTTGACGTTAATGATGACGGGAAAGTGGACCTGCTCGGCAGTTCACAAAGTTTTGGGGATATCTGCTGGTGGGAAAATAATGGTGTCTATGGCGACAGTTACTGGGTAAAGCACCCTGTTGCGAATAATTTTAACGGTGCCGCCGATGTTGACGCCGCTGATTTTAATGGTGATGGTATCATAGACATTCTCAGTGTATCGAAGTCCGGTTCCCAGGTCGCCTGGTGGGACATCAGCCACACAGACTGGTTCGCCAGGACTATTGACTCATCAAACGGGTCTCCTGCTGCGCCTTATCCTGTTGACATCGATGGAGACGGCGATCTTGATTTAATCGGTGGATACGCTAATCTGGGAGAGGTGGTCCTGTACGAGAACCATGGTGACGCTTCTTTTATTGATCCTGTGACTATAGACAGCAGCTTTACGTCTCCGTATTCGTTCTATGCCGTCGACCTGGACAGGGACAATGATGTCGATATCATCGTGTCGGGCAGTGCCGACATTGCCTGGTACGAGAATGACGGGAATAATAATTTCACCCGTCATGATGTTGCAAACGACTTATCCTACGCCTATTCGGTTTGCGCGGCCGATCTGAACGGGGACGACGAAATTGATTTAATCTGCACTTCTCACTATAACAACGCTATCTTCTGGTGGGACAATGACGGAAATGAGACCTTTGCAACAAAGAATATCCTGGACAGCGGTATTAACTGGCCCAAATCTCTCGCAGTGGGTGACATTGATGATAATGGTACCGTTGATGTTGTCGTAGCCGGTTCAGGAACAAGCGGTCTCGCCTGGTATGAAAATGACGGCGCCGGTTCCTTTACGAAGACCGTTCTCGGCTCGGGATCCAACAGCGTCCATATATGCGACCTTGACGATGACGGACATAAAGACATAGTCGTATATGAATGCATTGATAACGCCATAGACTGGTGGAAAAACGATGGAAGCCAGAACTTCAGCCTACAGACATCTCTGGCCACGGGATTCGATGGCGATTACACGAAAATTTCTATAGCCGATTTCAATGGCGATGGCGACCACGATATTGTAACGACAAATGTATACGGCAATGCGATAGTATTGCTGGAAAACGACGGCAGCGAAGTCTTTACCATGCATTCCATTGAAACGGAATTTGCCAGTCCGTCCTATGTTCATGCCGCGGACATGGACAATGACGGTGACAGTGACATACTGGCGGTTTCAGGTGATGACGATACCATTGTCTTATGGGAGAATAATATACTGGAATACGGAGAATAAATTTAACTCCCCACTGCCATGAGGGGATTCCTTCAATTCAGTGTATCAGCGATCCTGCGTAGATAAATTTGATTTCTTCTGTTATATTTGCGGTGCAGGGTCGTCCGGCCTCGACTGCCGGGCGTCCTGTTTTCACATATCCTTTGATATACAGGAATCTCCGCCGCAAGAAACCGGTTCATGAGACTGAATGCATCTTATCTGAACCTGTTCCTGAACAATGCCAGGTTAATGTATTGACAAAATATTCCGGGAAGGCAAGGCTTTTTTAAATTTTAGCTCTTTGATCCGGGCAGGTCTGGAATCAGTTAGTGATGCCCCGGGGAACAGGCGCATAAGCTTCCCGGGAAAAAACCTGGAATACCGGGGCTGTCTACCGGTAATCGCTGGGATCAGCAATGCCGCTTGTGGGAACCACCTCTGTCGAGTAGATAATGAGATTGTCCAGGGCTCCAATAAAATCGGTGATACCCGGCAATCCCGCGTTGCTCCGGGGTACCAGCATGACAGTTCTTTCTGCATAGACCAGGGTGGATGTCATGATTCTGTTGCTGAAAATAGGGTACACGTTATTATCGGATGCCCATTTATAATAGGCGGATATGGTTTGAGCCGAGTTGTTTATCACAATGATATACCGGCGCCAGGTTCCGGCGGATAACGTCAGGCTGCCCGAAGCCGTGGATCCTCCCACGGTCACGCTAAACTGGTTATCATTGCCGTGGTTGACCTTGAGAATTGCGGAACCTGTAGTGTCGCATGCAAATAAAAGGGTCCCGGCTGCATCGGGCCGTACCCACAGTGAGATGGTATAGCAGTTTTCTCCACCAAAGGCCAGGTTCGACTGACAGGAAACGGAGCCCGCTGTCGCGACAAGAAGGGCCGCGCTGGCTGTTCCGTTATGGTCACTGGTGAAGAAATTTCCTGTCAGCACTGCGTCAGTTGCATAGGGGTATGGTCCCGGGTAACTGGTGGAGGGCGCCCCCTTCAGGTCTCGCAGGTAATATTGTGAGTTGGTATAAAACCTGGTTGGCTCGGAGAAGCTGTAATATGCTTTCATGTATTGCTGCAGATTCAAAACCGCAACTGGAGCTTCTGGAGAAATTGCCAAACTTGACTCTACGTCGAACTCATTAAAGGAACGGACAGTGTATGTATATACCTGTCCCGGGGTCGGAGCCGGGTCAAATATATCGAGATAACTGGTTGCACTTGTTTGAGCGATGCGTTCCGATCCACGGTATATATAATAACCGTTCAGGTACTGGGTGTCTCCCGGGGGCAGCCAGTAAAGCTGGATTCCATTCTCCACGTCAGCAGGACGGGCCCTGAGATGCCTGGGTGGATCGGGATATACTGTTATCGTTTCATCGAACTCTATGCTGAACTGGAGTGTGTTTCCGGAAACATTACCTCCCGAGGTTACACCATCGCTGACTGTGTACCATTTGTTGCTTCCGCCTCCGCCCAATGAAAAGATTATATCATTCGCCACTATCCCATCGTGGGGGAAGGCATAGCCGTCCAGGGAACGGAGTGTAATGGTGACGGTATACACTGTTTCAATTGAAAAAGGATTGTCCGGGGGATCCCAGGAAATATTATAGACTTCATACTGGTCGTCATGCTCGGGTAGTACGTCCCCTGTCTGTTCCGGAATATTCCTGGCTGACGGCCTGTCTATACCCGTTACCCCGGCAGTGGTAATAACCGCGGGAAGGCTATTGGCTGTCTCTTTGAATTGAATGCTAAACAGAAGAAGGTTGCCTGAAGAATCACCACCGGAGGTTACTCCATCGTTGATAGTATAAACGCCTGTTCCTGTTGAAAAAACAAGACCGTCCGCTGCTATCCCATCCTGAGGGAAGGCCCAACCTTCCAGTGAACGGAGTGTAATGGTAACGGTATATACAGTTTCAATTGAAAAAGGATTGTCCGGGGGGTTCCAGAAAATATCATAGACTTCATACTGATTGTCATGAACGGGGGTCACATCCCCTGTCTGTTCCGGAATACCCAGTACGACTGGCATATCTATGCCGGTTACGCCTGCAGTTGTAATCACCGTGGGATTATCAGCTGGTGTGTCAGGATAGTCAGAGGAAAAACATGAGGTGAGGATAAAGCAGATAATGCCTGTCACGGCAAAGGTCTTCAGGTTTTTTTGAAATCGGCTGAATGAAGTCATAAACTCTCCACCCTCGAAAGAGGACATCAGTTTAAAATTGTGCTGTCATCAGTTCATATTTGTTATTATGGCAGTTTCTTAATGACAGCAAAGACCTGTTATAAGGAATTATTGTATGATGTCTATATTAATTATAAAACATACAAAATAAGACCAATAGCCAAGGTCTTTTTATCATGTCCTGTATAGTTCCTTGACCGGCGGCAAATCTCGCTGTGGTGCCTTCAATCCCGGTGCTGCAGAAGAAAGAAGGACGGTAATTCCAGTGCTCCTAGGGTGTCCAGTTAAGGTTTGCCGGTGTGTTGCCGGAACCCCAGTTTATCGTGGCAATACCACCGGGGTCGCTGTTTGTGCCTCCTCGTTCAATACCGTAGTAATCATGTCCTTCTATGGTAGGAGAGGAAAAGACAAAAGTACTGTTAGAAGCATTATGATATATATAGATCCCGCCACCAAAACGGGCCTGGTTGCCACGAATAACAGCGCTTATGGTATGATTTGATCCATTGTCAAAAAATATCCCCCCGCCATAACCGCCGGCTCCGGTTATATTATCAGTTATTGATCCACTTATAGTTACATGGTCTCCCTGCAATACACAGAGTCCTCCCCCATTGACACTGGTATTTTCGCTGATGGTTGAATCTATGGCAGTGTTGGTGCAACTTGCCGCATACACCCCACCGCCGTTAGTGCCGGAAGTATTATCGCTGATAGAGGCTTCAATTACATGGGCGTCACCGACAATATATACACCACCACCATTGCCATTGGTAGCAGTATTGTTGCTGATAATGCCGTTGATGGTATACCCGGATAAAGGTAGCTGTGCATGTATGCCGCCGCCGTCAGTAGCCGCTGTATTGCCGCTTACAGTGGCATCGATTAAAATGCCTGTATTTTGTCTGACTAATATGCCTCCACCATCACGTCCGGCTGTATTGTTTGAAATGGTCCCCCTGATGGTGTAGCTCGTTGCATGATTGATATAAATTCCTGCTCCATCATAGGTTGAACTGTTGCCACTGATAACAGCGTTGATTGTATTGCTGTTGCTTAAGTCAACGCAAACGCCGCCGCCAAACTCAGCAGAGTTGCCATTTATTGAGCCCCCTATTGTAATGCCTGTGCCTCCAGTGAGATATATACCTCCACCATAATCTCCTTGTGTTGTATTATTGCTGACGATCCCGTTAATGGTGTGGTTTGAGCCACCATTGATGTAAATTCCTCCTCCCATAATAGTTGCATGATTTAATGTTACAGTGGCGCTCACTGTAATTCCTGTTCCTCCATTGATGTAAATCCCACCTCCCCGGCTGTAAGAAGTAGCAGAATCGCCATTTGCATTACCGCCCTTGAGTGTAATTGCTTCAATAGTCACATTTTCGCTGTTATTAAAAAAAACTATATGATCCAGATTGTTCTGTCCATCGAGTTCAGTTGTGCCGTTCTGACTTGTAAAGCTCTGGTTCCAGCCGCCTTTAATAGTTAAATCCGATACATCGATATAAACACCGCTGTTCTGATAAGCGGCATCTTCAGTATTGATTCCGTTTCCCGGGGTGTAGGTGCCTGATGCGATTTTTATTAGATAAATACCCGTCTCCTGGGTCCTGGTAATGGCTGTCTGAATGCTTTTGACAGGTTCGGTTTTCATTCCTGAATTTGTTTCTACACCTGTCAGAGAGACATGGATCGCCTTTTCATCGTCATTGGGACTGCTGCTGTCATTACAGGCTGAAAAAATGATAAAGGACAAAAAAAGTGGAACCATAATCAATGGTATAAACTTTTTCATGGGCTTCTCCTTATAATTGGTGATATAGATACCTGTGAATCTGGAAAATATAAATGCAGTGTATCCAAATTATTTTTTTTACTATCATCTGAAGTGTACAGTTATCCTGAAGAAGCGGCATCGTGGAAAACCCGTATCTGTGGTAAAAAAACGCGAAAAATCAGAAAAAAAGCAGGCCCTTATCGCTTTTTAAGGATCAGGCGGTGATGATCGATGACTGTACTGATGTATCATTTCAATCGCTCTGATGTAAGGCTGAACGTTTCTTTGCCTGTTGCGGGGTTCCAGAGCTTGAGGGTGCTGTTATGGTTGCCTGTGGCAAGGACGCTGTCTTCACTCAGGGCAATGGAATATATCTTGTCCCCCGCCCTGCTGTAATCGGCGGTGTACAGGACTTTGATATCATAGTCAATCCTGTCATATCCCCTCAATGCAGTTATTTGTTTTCCTGTTTTTACATCCCATACCCTGACAGTACCGTCGTTGCCCAGGGTGCCCAGCAGGGCGTTTCCTCCGCCAAAGGCCATGGAAAGGCAGAATCCCTTGTTATATTTTTTTTCATTTACACCGTGGGCCTTTTCGATTCTATGCAGGAGTCGTATTTTCCAGACATCCCATATCTCCAGGTTCCCACTGGCAAAGGAGAAACAGGCCAGGGCCCCGTCCCTGCTCAGTGAAGGGATAGAGTCCCCTGTGGGAAGCTGATGGACGCGCTTTCGTTTTTCAATATCATATAAGCTGATCGTGTATTTAATATCCTGCAGTATCAGGTATTTTCCGCTTATATCGAAATTGATGTTCGTGTAGATGGAGCGAAGCGGCACTGACATGGTCTTTTTCAGCGTGGCCATGTCCCAGAAATCGATATATCCCCGGAATGTGCCTTTGGTGGCGATATATTTTCCACCCGGATGAAACTTGACAGAACAGAGATCGTCCTTGTATGGGCTAAAGGATTTCAGCACACTGCATGTGCCTATATCGACGATGTATACGGTGGATGTTTTCCTTACACCCGCCGCGAACAGGGTTCCGTCCGCAGATATATCCATATCGGCAATGCCTGAAAGGGCAAATCTTTCGCCCGGCATGGAATCGAAACTGCATACTTCTTCCCTGGTTTTCATCGACCATATCTTGACCAGATTGTCCCTGCCTGCGCTTGCCAGCAGACGCCCGTCCTGGCTGAAGGTCAGTTTTTCAATACCCAGGCCATGTCCCCTGCTGTGGGCGGTTTCAATTCTGTCTTTTTTACCAGCCGCGCCGGCCTGCACCATTACGGCGATGATGAAGGTTGCAAGGATCAGCCGGTTGCTCATTGTTATACCCCTGTTTTTATAATAGTCATCGCGACAGTGTGTCTATCATGGTTGTGTATTCATCCTTTTCCAGCTCCCGGGCCAGCATCGCATGGACTTCACGAAAATGCCTCCATCCGGTTCCGGAGCGGCGATTAGTTTTTGTGCTGATTCTGAAGGTCGTCTCGTCTTCGATCATCTCCATGCCCCGGGTTCTGAGGAGACCGGCCAGGTTTTTTCTCGTTTCTGTATAATCGTTCACCAGTTTTTGCCAGTTACGGTCAATCGCCATGAAGGCCTTTTTGAATTCACTGTTTTTCACAATGCCATCGTATATTTCGGGATGGTTGTCGCGGGCGAACATGAGATATTTCAGTATGAAAAACTTGAATTCCATATAGGCATACATGTTCGCATCAATTGTGATGAAGAAGTTCTGCCAGATTTCAGGGCTTTGATTTTTCTGTGATTTGTACCATGGCATGAAACTGTGGGCCGCTTTTGTGCCGTGGTAATAGGCGTTAAATTCATCGAGGAGGCTGTAAATGCCCAAACGCTGGGTTCCCATAACGTCACTGGTGTTGTTAACGTATTTGGGAAAGCGGAAGGTGCGCAGCTTCTCGGCGATGGAAGGGGCCATCTCTCTGCTGGGGAATACAGGTGTCATGAGGTCGATATGGACTCGATTGACGATCATGGGACGCTCGGGGTTGCCCCTTGTAAAGTGATCGGGGACTTTCAGGTATTCTGTGGCCAGGTAATGGCCATCGGGATAATATTTTTTCAGTAGGTTCAGTACATGGCCCAGCCTGTTGTCCTGGCCCAGGGTGATTGTGGATATGATGATCAGAAGAGGTAAGAAGATATGGCGCATCATGGTATTGCATCCTCCATGGAGAAGATTCCGTCATTCCTGATAACAGGATAATTAGATATGATCACTAAAAATGAATCAATTATTTTTCTTCAGAATCAGCCGGTGGTGTATTTTATAATTGAACCGGCTTTCCGTATGGCCATTCCGATGGGAAGACACAGCATGTAGGTGATTCGCTGCTTCAAGCCTGAGTTCTTCTTCATCTGCCACGTCTGAAAAGCGTAAACAGTATTGGAGCACATGTTACCAAAATAGACCAGGGCAATATTCTTGTTAATTAACCTGGCCTTTTCTTCTCCATACTCATCGGTAATCCTTTTATATGCATCATCAGAAGGATTCCCTCTCACCACAAGAGCTATTCTCTCAGAAAACTCGGGCGGCATGTTCCGCCTGGCTTTACCGGAACTCATCGCGACCGCCCCGGAGGCCATGGAAAAGAAAAGTCTGAAAAACTGCGATGGCAATGTTAGATGACGAATACTTTCTTCCATAAAAAATTCCTGCAACAGTGCAAACAGCCTTACTTGGTTTTCGATATATAGGAATCTCCGCCGCCAGAAACCGTACCAGGGGACACTTAATAAAAGTTGCAAGTTTCAAGTAAAAAGTGACAAGTAAATCCATCAACCCAATGACTTTTAACTTGCACCTTTAAACTTGCTACTCTTATTCTGTATTGACAAAAACGCTGGCCACGGAGGGCAAGGAGCGGCGACCCGGAAAGGCAATGCTTTTTTAAATTTTGGAGAGGAACTTTCCATATTCAAGAAACTCCTCGATAATGCTTCTCAGGAAGATATTGATGTTATCATGAAAATGGTGAGAAAAATTCTCCAATTATCATTAAATATAAGCTTCACTGCTATTTCCGGTTGAAATATAAAAGGCGACAGGTGTTGCCTTTTTTGTTTATCATATGCCGTTTTGCGGCTAATGCTGGACCATAAATTCGATCTCAATATTTTTATGGATATCCTTGAAATTTTCCAGTGATATGACCTGCCAGGAAATGTATCGGGAGCCGGTGATTTTGATGAACCTGTTGTTGTCTTTCATTTTTATAATAAACATACCGAGTGCTGCTATCCCTGAACTGTTGAGAGCTTCAAGTTTGGTCAGGTCAAGAATTGCGGCATTGCTTTCTTCCATGGTATGGTACAGGATAAAATCAATTATTTCATCATACTTCTCCACAGTGACAAGCCGGAGATTTCCCCGTATGACTATTTTATCTTCTTCTTTGATATATCGAACAGTATAATCTTCTGTTTTTATTTCTGATTTCATGTATTCTCTCTGCAACATATATACCGGAACCTCCTGCCTGGTATGCCTTTATAAGGCCTTATACAGTAATGTTCCCTTAAGAAGATATTCGTCACAAAATTATTTTATAATATCCTATAATTCATCAATTGCCATAGAAACCGGTGATTACTGAAAGGGTCGACCAGAGCAGCAGTACAATCTACTACTCCAACCCTCTTATTCGTGCACTCTGCCGGGCACACCATAAAAAAGCCCGCTCGTTGCCGAGCGGGCTTTTATGTTCAGTATTCCCTCTGTTGTATTGTTGTTGTATGTATCAACCGCCAAGAAGCTGCAGAACTGTTCTTGTTTTCATGTTCGCTTGCGCCAGCATTGCAGTACCACTCTGTACAAGAATCTGATCTTTCGTCAGATCGACAAGGGTTTCAGCCATATCAGCATCTCTGATCCGGCTCTCAGATGCCTGGATGTTTTCATAGGCAGTCATGAGACCCTTGGCAGCATACTCGAGCCTGTTATAATAGGCACCGAGGTCAGCTCTTTGCTTGGCAATTTTGTGAAGAGCATCGTCTATGACGCCGATCGCTCTGTTTGCACCGTCAGCAGTACTGAGATTCGCCAGGAAACGTCCTGTTTTCTCTTTCAGATTGAGTCCCTGCGATGTCATAGTTCCAATATACACACGCTCCCTCTGATGCATATTGGCTCCCATATGAAACCACATACTTCCCTTGGGATTCGTTCTTGAGAAATCACCGAGGAGAAGTTTGAATTTGTTGAACTCAGCCTGAGAAGCAATTCGGTCAACTTCATCGATAAGGGCGGATACTTCCACCTGGATGAGCTGACGATCTTCCTGGGTATAAATACCGTTGGAAGACTGAACTGACAGAACCCTGATCCTCTGCAGAATACCTGCAGTCTGATCAAGATACCCTTCAGCAGTCTGTACAAAGGACATACCGTCTTCGGTATTCCTTTCAGCCTGCCTGAGGCCCTGAATCTGCGTTCTCATTTTTTCCGATACTGCCAGACCGGAAGCATCATCTCCAGATTTGTTGATCCTCAGACCTGAAGAGAGCTTTTCCATGGACTTGTTTGTGTCCCAATGTTTGAATTTAAGTACCTTGTTAGCATTGATGGCACTCATGTTGTGATTAATAATCATAGTAACACTCCTTTGTTCTTAATAAGCCTGATCTCCATATCAGGCCTTTGATACCAGGTTTAAAAATTTTTTTTTAGAGACAGGGAATACCATTGGTCACATCGCTGCAACCACATGTGCCTGGATTGCATTCAGGAATCAATGCTTGCAGCGAATTTATCAGAACGTTTTCAAAGATCGTTTTCATCGCCGGCCCTTCCGGGGCCGGCGATATATTTATATACTCAGTTATCTCAATAACTGCAGTATGCCCTGTGTTTTCGCGTTGGCCTGGGCCAGCATAGCTGTTCCACTCTGAACAAGTATCTGGTCCTTGGTCAAAGAGACCGTCACTTCAGCCATATCGGCATCGCGAATTCGGCTCTCTGAAGCCTGGATATTTTCATAGGCATTCATAAGACCCATGGCGGCATGCTCAAGGCGATTGTAATATGCGCCCAGGTCTGCGCGCTGTTTCGCTATACGGTGCAGTGCATCATCCATGATGCCAATTGTACGGTTAGCCGATTCCGGCGTTGAGAGGGTGATGGGCCTGCCGACGACATCCTTAATGCCCAGAGCCTTGGCTGTCATGGTGCCGATGAAAACACGCTCACGCTGATGCATATTGGGTCCCATATGAAACCACATGGAAGCTGAAAGACTTGCCCGGGCAAAATCTCCCTGAAGCAGGTTCATCTTATTGAATTCCGCTTGTGAGGCAATCCGGTCCACTTCATCCACAAGGGCCGATACTTCAACCTGGATGAGCTGTCGATCGTCCGGTGTGTAGATTCCATTGGATGACTGAACAGCCAGAACCCTGATACGCTGAATGATCGAGCTGAGTTCCTGAATAAATCCTTCAGCGGTCTGTACAAAAGACATGCCGTCTTCCGTGTTTCTCTCGGCCTGCCTGAGACCCTGAATCTGTGTTCTCATCTTTTCCGATACGGCGAGTCCTGAAGCATCATCCCCGGCTTTGTTGATTCTCATGCCCGAGGAAAGGGCTTCCATGCTTTTGTCAACGTCCCAGTGCTTGAATTTGAGCACTTTGTGGCTATTAATAGCGGATAAATTGTGGTTTATAATCATTTTGATTCCTCCATGAATCTCATGTGAAGCCAGCCTCCTTGCCGGCTTAAGGCATCCTGCCTTTACAGTTATAAGCTCGGTCCTGTTACCCCATATATTGATCCCAGCATAAGGCGTTTACAGGCATTTATAGGCGTTTATAACTGTTTATTAAGCAATATAGCAACAATTCATCCCACAACCACATTTTTTGCCTTTTTCCCCCTATTCATATAATCGGGAAATACGATTTTTACCATGATACTATTTTTTTTAAATTTAATTTAATTGCAAAAATTATTATACCTCCTTAGAGATACATGTATAATGACAGTGTTTAAAACATAATTTTTTGTCCCATGGAGATGCTACATGAAAATTGAATTCGTCGGCGGCGCCCGTACCGTAACGGGATCATCCTATATTATCAAAGATGACGACTTTACCATCATGATTGACTGCGGCATGTTCCAGGGCAGGCAGGAATTGCGCGATAGAAATGCGCTGCAGCTTATCTATGCGCCATCCAAAATAGACGCCCTTCTTCTGACCCATGCCCATATCGATCACAGTGGGCTGATTCCAAAACTGGTAAAGGAAGGTTTCTACGGAAATATCTACGCAACGAAAGCAACCGTGGACCTGTGCACTATTATGCTTCCCGACAGTGCCCATATCCAGGAGATGGATGTCCGCTTCATAAATAGAAAAAACCGTAAGCTGGGACGCCCCGTGGTTGATCCCCTTTATACCGTAGAAGATGCTGGAAAATGCCTGGAAAACTTTGTACCCGTCAATTATGGTGAAGTTATCCAGATACACCCCAGGATCAAGGTCCGTTTCAGGGACGCCGGGCATATCCTGGGTTCCAGCTTTATTGAAATGTGGATAGATGAAAAAGGCAAACAGACCAAGGTGGTTTTTTCCGGCGACCTGGGACAGAAAGACCAGGCCATAATCAGGGACCCGGAAATTGTGGAGGATGCCGATTTCCTTCTCATCGAATCAACCTATGGCGACCGTCTCCATAAAAATAAACAGGACACCTATGCCGAGTTCAGGGAAATAATAAAGAATTCCATTGATACCAAAGGGAATATCGTCATCCCTTCTTTTGCCATCGGGCGAACACAGGAGATCATTTATACCCTGGCAAAGATGATACATGCCGGCGATGTGCCGGCCCTGCCGGTGTATATTGACTCGCCGCTGGCCGTTTCCGCCACGGAAATATTCAGAAACAACATGGAATGCTTCGATGAAGAAACACGGAAAATACTGTCAGCAGGGGAAAGCCCCCTGGATTTCCCGGGTCTTCATTTCACCCGTTCAGCCGAAGAATCAAAAAGCCTGAACGAAAATGCCAGTGGCAGCCTGATTATATCGGCAAGCGGCATGTGTACGGCCGGCCGTATTAAATATCACCTTATGAATAATCTATTTAAGCCCGATGCAAACATCATATTCGTGGGTTATCAGGCCGAGGGCACCCTGGGACGGCGCATCATTGACGGTGCCAATCAGGTAAGACTCTATGGCGAGGATGTGGCTGTACGGGCACACATCCACACCCTGGGCGGTTTTTCAGCCCACGCCGATAAAAACGGCATTCTTGAATGGATAGGCAATATAAAAAATCCTGACCTGAAAGTATTTGTCGTCCATGGTGAAGAGGAATCGACGCTGAGCATGTCCAAATCCATTTCTGAACAACTGGGCCTGTCAACCCTCGCACCCCGTTGGGGTGAAATTGTAAACCTCGATACTATGGAATCGGAAATTGCCAAATACGGAATCAGCGAGGAATATACGGAAATCGATCACGATATCGATATTTTATTCAAATCCCTGGAGGAATTGAAGGGCCAGTATCATAAAAAAATGGACAAAAATACCCGTGTTAATAAGCATAGACTTCACGAGGATATACAGGATGTGAAATCCATGGTTTCCATGATAATTGATGAATTATAAGGAGAATTGATGAATTCGGAAATAGTGACACAGGATTACACACTGCGCTATATAGAAGAAGAAAAAAAAATAGTCGTTCGGGGAAACCTCAGACTCGCCTCGGTGGAAAAGTATGATGAGATAATTGAATTTATTCTTTTTCACACCATGGCAGAAGACAGCTCAATAATCCTGGACCTCACCAAGCTGGAAACTCTCAACAGTTCGGGCATCGCGGCCCTGGGTATGTTTATTATTAAAATGAAGGAGAAAAACAGGTTTATTAAAATCACCGGTTCCCGGTATATTTCCTGGCAAGTCATATCCCTGGAAAACTTCAAAGACATTCATCGGAACATAGAAATCGAATTCGTGGTCCAGCATTGATCCGGGAATAGCAGTATTTTTGAAAAATTTTTATCACACTGTCATATATAAAAAAGGCGACATCCAGTCGCCTTTTTTATATATCTCAAAGAAATAAATTCAGTATAAAAGAAGTTTCTGACACAAAAATCCTTCTTAACCGTTGAATTACAGGATTTTTGTCACCATTTTCATGATGACATCAATATCTTCCTGAGTGGCATTATCAAGAAGCTTTTTAAATATAGAAAGCTCTTCGCCGTAATTATTGTCGCCTGAATTCACAAATCGTTGTCCCACGCCGTACAGCAGCCAGTCCAGTGATATTTTGTGTTTAATCGAGATGCTTCTGAGGAATTTAAATGACGGATTCTGGGAACCGCACTCCACCTTGGCCACATAGCGGCGATCAATTCCCGAGGTCTCGCCGAATTCCCTCTGAGTCATTTTAAGCTCTTTCCGCACTTCCTTTATTCTTCCCCGGATATGTTTGAAAAATTCAGCTTCCTGCTGCTCATCCAAAACATCCTGAGAGAGAACATCATGATCTCTGTATCTTTCCCTGTATTTGCTCTCATTACCCATGGTTGTATTCATATTCCTTTTATCCTATTTAATTAGAATTTATATATAACTACACTCTCAATATAGTGTGCTATATATATAAACAAATTTACAATAAAACTCTTTTTTTGCAACAAAAATTATTATTTTTAAGAGAAAAAATTACAATCTCGTAAGAGAATCTCTTATGACAATTTGAATATGTAATATATTTCCCCACAAACAGATGCAACCCTTTGATTCATTCTGTCAGTTAAAATCTCTTGACACTACCACTCCATTCCCGGTGAAATACGGTATAATTGATTCATATCACTAAATCTTCCAATGAGAAAAGGATGCAGAAGATGATTCCTGTTGATGAAGCCCTGAACATAATGCTCCGGTGTGCAACGCCTCTGCCTTCCGAAACAATTCCCTTCCTTGACGCAGCAGGAAGAGTTCTCTATGATACTATTAAATCGGAAATAGATGTACCACCCCTGGACAATTCAGCCATGGATGGATATGCTGTGCGCTTTGAAGACACCAGGGGAGCGGAGAAAAATTGTCCGGTTAAACTGTGCATCATGGATGAGATAAAGGCCGGTGATTTCAGCGATAGCATCACACTGACGCCGGGACATGCCATCCGCATCATGACTGGCGCTCCCATACCCCGGGGAGCCGATTCCGTCATTCCCGTGGAGGATACAACTGAAGAGGAAGATCATGTCCTTTTGTTCAGGAGCCTGAAAAAAAATGAAAACATTCGCTTTGCCGGTGAAGATATACAGAGTGGACAGATAGTATTAAAACAGGGGGACATGCTCAGATCCGCCCATGTGGGGCTGCTGGCCTCCCTTAACTATGAACAGGTACAAGTATACGGCCGGCCTTCCGTGGCGGTCATCTCAACGGGAAATGAAGTTGTCGATGTGGGCAGTCCTATACGGAAAGGACAGATCCGGAACAGCAATGCCTACACCCTCTATTCGGAAATAAAAAAATACGGTGCCATCCCGCATTACCGGGGAATCGCCAGGGATACCTTCGAGGAAACAAAAAAAATGTTCCAGGACTCCCTGGAGCATGATATCATCATCACCACGGGCGGCGTTTCCATGGGCAAATATGATTTTGTAAAGAATGTGATGCATGATATGCAGATCGATGTAAAAATCGAAACCATTGCCATGAAACCGGGGAAACCCGTTGTCTTCGGAACACGGGGAAACACTCTCTTTTTCGGCCTTCCGGGAAATCCCGTTTCCACCATGATCGCCTTCATTGAATTTGTGCGGCCCGTTATTCTGCGCATGATGGGAATGAGACAGTTGGATAAACCCTTTGTTAATGCCGTCTGCGACGAGGATATTTCCAAAAAACCGGGTCGTCGCCATTACATCAGGGCCTTTTTTTATGCCGACACCAACGGAGATCTGCATGTCTCTACAACAGGGCCCCAGGGTTCGGGCATACTCCGCTCCATGACTCAGGCAAACTGCCTGATAATACTCCCCGAAACCGTTGAAAAGGTTCACAAAGGTGAAAAAGTACGGATTCAACTCATCAACCATGAGGAGATTTGATGACTAAGACCCGGGGTATTGTCCTCTATTCCGGCGGCCTGGACAGCCTTCTGGCCGCCAGAATTCTCATGGAGCAGGGTCTGGACATCACCGGGTTCCATTGCATACTTCCCTTTGTCTCCCCTGGCACAGATCCCCGCGATCTCCCGGCAGCCCGAAGGGCGAGTCAGATTAATCTTCCTCTCGTCTTCTACCGCTGCGGAAAGGAATACATGGATATGATAAAAAATCCCGCCCATGGATACGGCAAGAATTATAACCCCTGCATAGACTGTCATATATTTTTTTTCAGAAAGGCTGCAGAATACATGCACGAAACCGGTGCGTCTTTTCTTGCCACGGGTGAAGTAGTTGGACAGCGCCCCATGTCACAGCAGAAACACATGCTCAACCATATCATCAAGGAAACAGGATTGCAGGGCAGACTCCTGCGTCCCCTTTCCGCTAAAATACTGAAACCAACACTGGTGGAAGAACAGGGGCTGGTGGACAGGGACCGTCTCTTCGACATCAGCGGCAGGGGACGCCGACGGCAGATGGAGCTGGCGGAACAATTCGGCATTACCGAATATGAATCACCGGCCGGCGGCTGCCTCTTTACCGATGCAAATGTGGCCCGGCGCATACGCGACCTCATGGAGCACCATGAGGACTATACGCCCCTGGATTTATTCCTTACAACCGTGGGAAGACATGTACGGCTGGACGACCAGGTCAAAATCCTTGTTTCCCGCAACGAAAAGGAAAACGTCATCCTGGAGAAACACCGGGATGAGGCCGATTATTTTTTCGAGCCCCTCTTCAGCGGCCCTGATATATTCGTAAAGGGCCGGCCCGATGAAAAAGAGTTCCCCTTCATTACTTCGGTAATCGCACGATATGGAAAACCCCGCGACGATGCAAAGGAGATCAATATTTATCAAAAAGGAGTATTTCTAAAAAAAATACTTGCCGGAGAAAGGGTCTCTGATGAAATCCTGAATAGGATGCGCATTTAAGGCGGCTGTCCGTTTCTTCCGTTTCATGCATAGCCTTTAAAATTATGATGAGAGTAATCCAATGAACTACAAAGAGCAATTTATCGAATTCATGGTCCGTTCAAAAGTGCTGACCTTCGGTGATTTCATAACAAAAAGCGGCCGGAAAACACCATTTTTTATAAACACCGGTAATTACAAAACGGGCGAGCAAATATCAAAACTGGGCTCCTTTTACGCCGAATGTATCAAGGCCAATCTGGGAGATAATTTTGACGTTCTCTATGGTCCTGCCTACAAGGGAATTCCTCTGTGTGTTACCACTGGGATCGCGCTTCACACAAACCATAACATCAATAAGAATTTCTGTTTCAACAGGAAAGAGGCAAAAGATCATGGTGAAGGCGGTTCCTTAATCGGGTACAAACCACAGGACGGTGACAGAATTATTATTGTCGAGGATGTCATTACTGCCGGTACTTCGGTCCGGGAAAGTGTCCCCATCCTCATGGCTCAGGGAAAAGTGAGCATTGCCGGCCTGGTAATATCCGTAGACAGGATGGAAAGAGGCCAGGGGAATAAGACCGCTCTCAGCGAGGTGGAAGACGAATTCGGCATTAAAACCATGTCAATTGTCACAATCCGGGAGATCGTATCGTATCTTTTGAACCGTCAAATCGATGGAAAAATAATTTTGGACGACGCCATTAAGGGCCGTATAGACGAGTATATGGATATGTACGGTGTAAAGTAGAATTCCTCTATGACATGCCTGCAGACTTTTCAATTACCGGGTAAACAGGATTTTCAGCAATGATAAGGGAGCTGTTCATGCAGAAAAAAGTTGTATCATTTTTAGTTTCCGGAAGAGGATCCAATTTCTCCGTAGTTGCCGAGAAGATATTGTCCGGCGAGATCAGGGCAAAACTGGGTATCCTTATTTCAAACAAGGCCGATGCGAAAGCACTTGAAAAAGCCCGCGAATACGGCATGGAGGCTTTTTTTATCGATCCCCGTGAAATTTCCCGACAGGACCATGAGGAAAAAATTATCAGGCTTTTAAAAAAATATAACACCGACCTGGTGGTGGCTGCCGGATATATGCGCGTGCTTACCTCTTTCTTTGTCCATGCCTTTAAAAACAGGATAATTAATATTCATCCGGCCCTTTTACCGGCCTTCCCCGGAGTGGATGCCCAGAAGCAGGCCTTCGATTATGGAGTAAAGATAACGGGGTGTACAACCCATTTCATCGACGAGGGAACCGATACAGGTCCCATCATACTGCAATCGGCTATTCCCGTTCTGCCTGAAGATACGGCAACCTCCCTTGCAGCAAGAATATTGAAAGAAGAGCACCGCATTCTCCCCGAATCGGTAAAGCTTTTCTGTCAGGATAAATTACGGGTGGAGGGACGAAAAGTAGTTATTTTATAGCGTTATTGCCGCTCAAATTTTTTCTTCAATCCCTTGTCATTGATCTGGAAATAGACTTCAATACCGCCATTGATTTGTTCCTGTTTTATTATCCTGCCCTCTTTTAATGGCTTCTCAAATTCACCGCTTATTTTTGTTATATCCGTGTACCTGCTGCCATTTCTCACACGCACATTGACAATATCCTTCAATATCTGGTGTCGTGCCATTTCCTTTGCTTTTTCAGCATCTTCCGCCGTGATTCTCACGGTATAGGTATCTTCATCAACCCATCCGGTCGTCACACTGATTTCGGTAGTCTGATCAGGCTGCTTTGGTTTGGGGACTACAGTCGGTTTATCCGTTGCGCATGATATGCAAAATACAAAAATTACAATGACCGGTGCAAGTTTCATTAATATACTCCTCATTCCTTTTTTTATTAAACTACCTGTTCTGAAAAATATTTCAACCATAAAACAAAAAATATAATTGATATTTAAATGATTCTGAATTTCTATATGCACAGACTAAATTCAATTTATGCTTTTCATATCGCATAACATGAATATATTAATATATATTATCATATCCTGTATTATGTCCATATAAAAATAAAAAAATCAATTTTATGTTGACGTTTCTCAATTTTATTATTATACTGATTTGCGATTATTGATAGATGTGAAATAGAAGGGGGATCACAATCCCCTTTTATAATTTGTCTGTTTCGTAATAAAGGTTCAGGCAAATAGATGAAAGTTACATCATTTCAAATAGGAGGAATTTTCGATGAAAAAATTTGTTGCAGTTGCCATGGTACTTTCTTTTGGCATTCTTTTCTCTTTGACCGCATGCGGCGGTAGCAAAATGGGTGGAACCGTAAAAGGCGAAACTTTTAAAACTGAGGGCTGGATAGACGAGAATACCTATCGCATTGCCGCAGCTGGTGTTCCCACTCGCACGCTGACAAATCAGGTTCAGAGAAGAGAAGCTGCCAAACGCGCTGCTATTCTTAATGCTCAGTATCAGGTTCTTGAGAAATTCAAGGGATCTAAAATTGAGGGCGCTGCTGGTATGTCTAATTTCGAAATGACCGGAATTGCCATCGCTCAGGAAATACAGGGCACTATTAAAGGCGGATCTGTATACAAAGTGACCTACGATGCAGAAGATAACTGTGAAATTATCTATGAAGTAAAAGCAAAAGGCCTTAAAAAGAAAGTATCTGCTGCTGACTGGGAATAACTGATTAAATTTTCCTTAAAACCGGAAAAGGCGACTTTTAGTCGCCTTTTTTTTATTCATACATTCTGAAAAATAAAAAGGACATCTTTCGATGTCCTTTTTTTATAATATGTATGATGCCAATCCCGGCAGCGTCCTACTCTCCCACACAGTGACCCGTGCAGTACCATCGGCGATGAGAGACTTAACTTCTGTGTTCGGAATGGGAACAGGTGTGGCCCTCTCTCTATAACAACCGGGAAAATTATTCTTACTAATGTAAGTAACCATATAGTCCGGTGGTTATTTTCTGTCAATAATAAATTATAAAAATAAAAAAATATTTTTATTTGCTGGATTTTTTTTTGAATTTTATTACATTAAACTGATTTATAGGCCCGATGAACATGACTGGTAATCCGTGAGGTAAATACACCATGTCCCAGAAAAAATTTGATTTCATCAAAACCGGCAATACGTACAATTATCAAAGATTTATGAGAGGGAACAATAAATATGCTAAAGAGGAAGCCAGCCTTCAGTCCTTAAAAATAACCTATAACAGACTAAAAAAAGATCAACGGATCAGGAAGGAACATATCCGAAAATTCCGCCAGCTCATCGAAATAAACACCTATATCACTAATTCCCTCGAAAAAGAGGAAATCCTCAAAAGGATACTCCAGCAAATAAAGGATCTCCTTCAATGTGAGAGAAGCAGCATGCTTCTGGTCGATGTAGAGGTAAACCAGCTAAAATTTGCTGTTCTCAGCAAGGATGACGAGGGTGAAATGCTGAAGGACACCCGCCTGAAAAAAGGAGAAGGTATTGCCGGAACAGTCTGGAGCAACGGCACTCCCATGATCATCAACGATCCGCTCAACGATCCCCGATTTTCCAATATAGCGGATAAAAAATCCCATATGCGGACATCTTCCATTCTCGCCGTTCCTCTTACCGTTGACGGTGAAATTATCGGTGTTATTGAAGCCATTAATAAAATCAATGGGAAATTTACTCATTTTGATTTGATAATTCTCCAGTATATTTCCACACAATCGGCAATTGCCATTAAAAATGCCGATCTCTACACCATGGCAATTAAGGATGGTATGACCAGACTCTTTATCCATAAATATTTCAAGGAACGACTGATTGAAGAACTGAAACGGTCACGACGATATAAGCATCCTCTCACCCTGGCAATGTTTGACATTGACCATTTCAAGGTATTCAATGATACCTACGGCCATCAGGCGGGAGACCGTGTACTCAAGGAGGTCGCTGCCGTTATCGAGGACAACTGCAGATCTATGGATATTCCCTGCCGCTATGGAGGAGAGGAGTTTGCCGTCATACTTCCAGAAACATCACAAAATGATGCCATAATTTTTATGGAGCGAATCCGTCAAAAGATTGATCTGATGCATATTGAATACGGCGGGACCTCACTTCATGTTACCGTATCGGCAGGATATTCCTCTATTCCGGAACTTGACCCGGGTGACGCCGAGGAGTTCATTACGATGGCCGACAGGGCATTATACCAATCCAAGGAAAACGGCAGAAACAAAATCACCTTTTACAGCGAAAATATACCCGGGTGACATCACGCATATAACTCCTGTTTGTTGTTTTTATCTTTTTATTACAGCAGCAGACCTGCTATCCAGGATTATTACTTTTTTGAATCGAAGGCTGCTTTTTCTACAACAAAGAAAGAGATATCAAGACTGCAAGCTGTCAATATTTTACTTGCACTTATATGCACTAGTATGAAATATGCTTAGATGAACAGCATTTTATTTGAGATCGACAAACTGCTGTTTTTTCCGCCAAATATAAAACGTTCTTTATATGCATATGGGAACATCCAGCATTTACTTTTTCGAGGTTCCCTTATCACATGATGAATGCAATCAATCAGGATACCAAAATGAACACCCAGGCAAAACCGAAGAATAAACAAAAACGGAAAGATGGTCTGAAACGTCAGGCGCAGATAATGAGTCTGGCCCTTAAATTATTTGCTGAAAAGGGATACCATTCCGCGTCTGTTGATGAGATCATCAGCACAGCCGGTATAGCAAAAGGGACCTTCTATCTCCACTTTGAGGGAAAGCTTGACATCCTCGATAAAATCGTTGATTCAAACCTTGAAACCCTGTATAATTATTTCAGTGTTCTTGATATTTCATCACCCAGACCCATAGATGAGATAAAGGATATATATGTCAATGTTGCGCTCCTTCTGGCTAAAGTGCCGGAATTCAGGCAGTTCTCGAAAATTATGCTCAGCGATGTTATCGGTCTCGACAACACCATCCAGTTGAAAATAAATGATTTTTATGACCGTATTGTAGGCATGTCCGCCGAATATATTTTACGAGCCCAGAAGGATGGGCGTATAATCAAAGGCATAGATCCGGTAACAGCATCTATCTGCATCATTGGCAGCGTGAAGGAAATAGTCTATCGCTGGGCCGTTCTGGGAGAAAATATCGATACCGTGCAGGCAATAAAAAATATGCTCGATATTTACCTTTATGGCATTCTTGTTGAGAAATAAGCAAACCTCCGGAACTAACCAATAGCCTGATCGCCTTTACCTCTTCCTCTGTATTTATTAAAAATAACTTGACGATTTCTATTTTCTTTTTAATATAACATATACTTGCAGTATATATTATATTAAATATCCCATATGCCTATATTGTATGTATGAGGCATGCCATAAATAAATTGAGGGCATCAAGGAGAACAAACATGCTATTAAAAACATACCGTATAATTATTTTAATCTTTGTTGCACTATGTATTGCCGTTGCGGGATCATTCATGCAAACGAACAATCTCAGTGCCGCAAAAAAACTGAACATAACCTATGACAAGAAGAAACTGGAATCGGGGAAATTGCAGGTTTTTACCTATACTTACTCCCTGAAAAAGGGTGGTGAGGGAAAACGAGTTGTAGGCATCATGCTCATAAACGCAGCACCGGGAAAAGTCTGGAAGGTCCTGGAGGACTGGGATGCCATGGGGAAATATGTTCCAAGCCTGGAGTACTACAAGACAAGGCATGTTATTAAACCCATATCAGATAATGCCGCGGGAGAATCATACATCGAAGGAAAGCTGAAAGTTGCCTTTCTTTCTATTTTGTATACGCTTCATGTCTCTTTTGACAAGGCTTCCATGAGTCAGGAATGGCGGCTCATCAATGCCGATGAAATAAAAAACCTGAAGCAGCAGAACATTATCCTTACCGAAGCAAGTTCCTCTCTGAAAGACATACGCGGTTTTGAATATATTGAGCCCTATGATGACGGATCAAAAACTATTTATTATTATGCTCCTATTGTGGAGGTATCCGTACCTGTTCCGGCATGGGTTGAACGTCAGCTGTCAAAAAGCAGCCTCAATGAATACATGGAAGGTGTGAAGAAAAAAGTTGAAGAAAGTAAATAGAATCGTAACATATTCCTGTTCATGGATACAGAAAGGGCCTTACGGGCCCTTTTTTATTAAACCTGAATCGTAATTTTATGCCGCAAATACCATATTATCAGGTTTTCAGCATAATTTTTACTTTCCAACCCCGGGGTCCTTGCATAGAATTGATATTTATCGGTGGATAAACTAATTTATGGAAGGTTAACAGTATGAAATCATTAACAGCTTCGATCGTGATCCTGCTTCTCGCTTTTTCCGGCTGTTCCAAAGAAGAATCTGATCCTGCCGTAACCGTCGGTTTTCAGCCTGTTCAGAGTGAAGGCTACTGGGTTGATAATGATGCATGGCGGATTTCAGCCACAGGTTTTGCCGGGGAGAAAAACCTTGATAAACCCCAGGTTCAGCGGCAGGAATTGGCCTGTACCGCAGCCAGACTGAGCGCCATGGCAAAGGCCATGATTGAACTGGGAGAATCTGATACGGCATCCATCAAGATCAAAAACAGAGAGAAGGGAGTGGATGAAACCGCATTTTCCGGATTCATCAGGAATGGTGAAGTGGTTGAAAAGAATTTCAACCCCGACACAAATAACTGCGATATCATTTTTGAGATCAGGGAATCTAATCTCAAAAACAAGGTCACATCCAGACCACCGACAAAATAGTATCGCATAACCGGTGAACATACTATGCCGCAATTTAAAATAATTTCACGCTTCAAACCTTCAGGCGATCAGGAAGAGGCCGTTTTAAAGCTTTCCCGGGGAATCGGGGAAGGAATGAAACACCAGACTCTCCTCGGAGTGACCGGTTCCGGCAAGACCTTCACTATGGCAAAAGTCATTGAGAAGATACAGAAACCGACGCTGGTACTCACCCACAATAAAACACTGGCGGCCCAGCTTTACCGGGAGTTTTCAGAATTCTTTCCCGAGAACGCTGTTGAATATTTTGTTTCCTATTACGATTATTATCAGCCCGAGGCCTATGTCGTATCCTCGGATCTATATATCGAAAAGGACGCTTCCATAAATGATGAGATTGACCGGCTGCGGCTCAAGGCTACATCATCTATCCTGGAGCGGAATGACGTCATCGTGGTTTCTTCCGTATCATGCATCTACGGTCTGGGCACTCCCGATGAATTCGAACGTCGTCATATCCGCATAAAAAAAGGAGACCCATTAGACCGGGATGAGCTCCTGAAAAAGCTGGTTTCAATTTATTATGAACGCAACGATATCTCCTTCATACGCGGAACCTTCCGTGTCCGGGGCGACATCGTTGAGGTTTTTCCCGCTTACCTGCACCAGGAGGCCTTCCGGATAGAATTTTTCGGTGACGAGGTTGATTCCATCTCCTCGGTTAATCCCGTCACCGGAACTATCATCGCCCGCCCCGACAGCTGCTTTATTTACCCGGCAAAGCACTTCGTCTCATCCATGGACGAAATGAAGGAAACCGTTGAACTCATCGAGGCGGAATTGAATGAACGCCTGGAGTATTTCCGAAGCCATGGGAAGCTCCTCGAGGCACAGCGCCTGGAAAGTAAAACCCGTTATGACATGGAGATGCTCATGGAAATGGGCTACTGCAGCGGCATTGAAAATTATTCCCGCATAATCGCGCGGCGAAAGCCCGGCGAACGACCCTCGTGCCTCCTGGACTACTTCAAGGGAAATTTTCTCATGTTCATCGATGAATCGCATGTTACGCTCCCCCAGGTCAGGGGCATGTTCGGCGGAGACCGCTCCCGCAAGGAAAACCTGGTGAATTACGGGTTCAGGCTTCCGTCTGCACTGGACAACCGTCCCCTCTTCTTCGAGGAATTTGACGGCATGATAAAAAACGTCGTGTATGTTTCGGCCACACCTGCCGAATATGAGCTGGATAAAAGCCAGGCCATCGTGGAACAGGTTATCAGGCCCACGGGACTTCTTGATCCGGCCATATCAGTCCGTCCTGCGGAAAATCAAGTTGACAACCTGATCGGAGAAATAAAAAAACGAGCCGAGGCCGATGAAAGAGTCCTGATCACCACGCTCACAAAAATAATGTCCGAGGACCTGACCGAATACTTCAATGAAATAGGGATACGGTCCCGTTACCTTCACTCTGAAATCAACACCATCGAACGCGTGGAAATCATCCGCGACCTGAGGAAAGGCGAATTCGATTGTCTTATCGGCATCAATCTTCTCCGTGAGGGACTGGACATCCCCGAAGTGTCCCTGGTCGCCATCCTGGACGCGGACAAGGAAGGCTTTCTCCGCTCGGCCCGATCCCTCATACAGACCGCGGGAAGGGCGGCCAGGAATATCAACGGTATGGTTATCATGTATGGCGATAAAATTACCGATTCGATGCAGACCGCCATCAATGAGACTACGCGGCGCCGCAAGATTCAGGAAGAGTATAACACCAGACACGGTATCACTCCGGAAAGCATCAAAAAAGACATCGTCGATATCATTGAAAGAGAATATATCGAGGACAACCGCTTTATCAGCTATGTGGCCGAATATTCATCGGAATACAAGTCAAACAACCTTTCCGACATGAAGGCTTTTCGAGACAGGCTCAGGGAGGATATGCTCCAGGCCGCCGACAATCTCGAATTTGAAAGGGCAGCGGCACTTCGGGACCAGATGCAGGATATCGAAAAAAAAATCAGCCTGCTGGGAAAGGTGAAAAAGAATGGATAAGTATTTAGAAAAACACCGTCGCACCATCATTAACCTCATAGAGCTGGCAATCCTGGAGGATATCGGTCCGGGAGATATAACCTCCGATGCCATCTTTACTCCCGGGCATGCATCGGAGTCCCTTATAATCTCAAAGGGCAGCGGAATTTTCTGCGGGGGGGAGATCGCCCGTCTTATTTATCAGATAATTGATCCCGTTATCAACACCGAAATTCTCATCCACGACGGAACTGTGGTCTCCCCCGGTACGGAAATAGTGCAATTTACAGGACCGACCGTTTCCTTGCTCAGGGGAGAACGTATCGTGCTTAATTTTCTCCAGCGCCTTTCAGGAATAGCAACAGAAACAAACCGGTATGCCCGGGCACTCCAGGGAACATCGATACAAATTCTTGATACACGAAAAACACTTCCGGGGTTCAGGGCCCTGGACAAATACGCGGTCAAAACCGGCGGCGGCAAAAATCACCGCATGGGACTTTATGACATGGTTATGATCAAGGATAATCACATAAGGGCGGCCGGCAGCATTACCGCCGCAGTGGCGAAAATAAGGGCCTGCCATGGCACACAGTACCGCATAGAAGTTGAGGCAACTGACCTTAACGAAGTACGGGAAGCGCTGGAATCGAAGGCTGACATTATCATGCTCGACAACATGGACAGAGAAACAATGGGACAGGCGATACAACTTATCAATAAAAAGGCTGAAATAGAAATTTCCGGCAATGTTGAACTGGACACCATAGATTCTCTTAAGCATCTTAAGGTTACCTATATCTCCAGCGGCGCCCTGACCCATTCCGCCAGGGCCTTTGATCTTTCCATGAAATTCAGAACCGTATAAGTATTTTTATTGTTTTATCCGATAGAGAATATATCATTGTCACAATGCAAGACGAGGTAATTACATGAAAAAGTATTTTTTAATCATCCTGATGCTGATCCTCGGAACATCTTCATGCAAAAAGGAAAATCCCAGAATTCTCATAGAAACCTCCATGGGTGACATTACCGTAGAACTTTTCGCAAATGAAGCACCCGGTACAGTGAAGAATTTTCTTTCCTACGCAGACCGGGGATTTTATGACGGAACCATTTTTCACCGTGTCATTGAAAATTTCATGATCCAGGGCGGAGGATTGACTTCAGAAATGATGGAAAAGGAAACAGGTGCCCCTATCAAAAATGAGGCGGATAATGGCCTGTCAAATAAAAGAGGCACACTTGCCATGGCAAGAACCCATGAGATCCACAGCGCCACATCGCAATTTTTCATTAATGTGGCCGATAACCCCTTTCTCGATCATGGTAAGCGCGATTTCGGTTATTGCGTTTTCGGCAGAGTAATCGGCGGAATGAATGTTGTAGACGCTATCCGTATGACCCCGGTCCAGACCGTGGGTTTCCATCAGAATGTTCCCGTTGAACACATAACCATTATCAGCATTAAGAGAATTGAAAAAAAATAAAAATGGCGGCTTTTTCGTGCCGCCATTCCATTTTAACTTCCCTGATCTGCTGATTTTTGCAGTATAATTTCAATATTAAGTAAAAAATACCGGAATTTTTCTATTTGTCTTTTTTCCTGTCGGTAACCTCACGGTGAAAATCACAGAGGCGATAGAATTTACCGGTATTCGGATTTTTCTTCGTGACCTTTTCTCCACACCTAACACACAACCCCTGCTCTCTCCTCTTTTTATAAAGACGCATATACCTCTCGGTGCCGGAAGATTTATATCTGCTTACCTGAATCCTGTAACCCTTGTATAAATAATTACCGATAGCTTCGTCTGAAGAATTTCCGAGATCTTCCAGGACCTGCTCCAGTGTTTTCAATGATACTTTTTTCGGTTCCATATGCTTGTCCAACCTATTGCTTAAATTTAGCTTAAAACTGAGAGTACAATTTTAAAATGGAATACTTTCTTTTCAATAATAATTTTGCAATAGCTTCATTTTATGATAAAAAATCATCCCGGCGTATAACAATGTATATTTTAAAAGAGTCCGGTCACTGCCATTAAAAAAAGAAACGGCCGGTTTCCTCAGACAATAATCTTGACATGCCCGCTGATTTTTGATATGTATGACGCTGCTCATACATTTTGCATTTTATGCATAGAATCAGGAGTACATACGATATGACCGCCCAACACTTTTCCATTTTTCTGATGATCGTAACCATAGTTGCCGTAATCGTCTTCATTACACTGTTTTTTATTCCAGCACCATATGGGAGACACGCTAAAAAAGGCTGGGGTCCTCTTGTCCCGGGAAGGATAGGGTGGATACTTATGGAGGCCCCGGCGTCTTTATTGTTTTTTTTCTATTTCATAACCGGAGACCGAATAACAGAACCGATTATGATCATTTTCCTCATAATCTGGCAGAGTCATTATCTGCACAGGGCTTTCCTGTATCCCTTCAGTCTGAAAAAGGCCGCTTCCATGCCCTTCTCCATAATACTCTTTGGCATAATGTTTAATGTCATCAATACCTATATTCAGGGTCAATGGCTTTTTCATTTCGCACCCCTGGAAAATTATCAAGGTGCATGGTTCACCGATATCCGATTCATCATGGGAGTCCTGCTTTTTTATTGCGGATATGTAATCAATAAACATGCCGATTATGTTTTAACGAATCTGCGTAAACCTGGTGAAACAGGATATAAAATTCCCCGGGGCGGACTCTATCAGTTTATTTCATGTCCCAATTATTTCGGTGAAATACTAACCTGGACCGGATGGGCCCTGGCCACCTGGTCGCTTGCCGGTGCCGTTTTTGCCATATGGACCATTGCCAACCTGGCGCCGCGGGCCATAAGCAATCATCGCTGGTACAGGGATCAGTTTCCCGACTATCCGCAGAACCGGAAGGCTCTCATACCGTTTATTCTGTAAAAATAAGTAGCACAGCACATGGTGGCACCGCGTAAAGAGAAGGCGATGCAGTGCATCAAAGAAAGATAGTCGGGCCGATGATTACTCTTCCTTTTCTGTTTTATCCTGTCTCTGCAGCCGGTAATAGTATATAAGTCCCGTTGCAGTCAGCAGGAGGCCCATCATGGAAGGAATAAAGGCCGTTAACAGGGTAAAGATCAGAAAGGCCACATATATCATCAGGACAAGAATGACGCTGTAGGGGTAAAACCAGGCCTTATAGGGTCTCGCGATATGAGGATATTTTTTCCTCAGAATAAAGACCGATGCGAAAGTCATAATATTGAATATGGTTCCCGTTGCAGAGAAAAAATCTATTATAGCCTCGTAAGAGCTTTTTGCATTTGCCGCCACAAAAAGAAGAACCGTAGCCCAGAGCCCCTGCATGATAAGTGCGTTATTCGGCGTCTTGTACCTCGGATGTATAACGGCAAGCTTTTTAAAAAAAAGCCCGTCCCGGGCCATGGCCTGCCACGACCTGGCTTTGCACAATATCTGGGTACTCACATTACCGAAGGTATTCATCATAACCGCTGCCGAGATAAGGATGCCGCCCGTGCTCCCCAGCACAACGTTCATGGCATCGGCGGCGATCCATTTAGAGTCTTTAACAACCTCGACGGGCAAAATATAGAGATAGGCCGCGTTGGCACCGGCATAGAGAAACATGACCCCCACGATACCCAGAAGCAGAGAAAGGGGGAGATTCTTCCGCGGTTCCTTTACCTCCTCGGCAATATAGGTTGCCCCCTCCCAGCCGCTGAATGCGAAAAAACTCAGCCTGAGCGCGGCTCCCACGGCAAGCATCGTTTCCCAGGTAAATGTCTCCGGCCAGAGCGGAGAGGTGAAATGGGAAAGACTGCCTTTCCCTGTCAAGGCGATGCCGATGATGGCTCCCAGAGCCAGTATCTTGACAGAGCTGAAAAAATTCTGTACCATGCCGCTCAGGAATACACCGAAAAGATTGACAGCCGTCAAAAGCCATATGGTGGCAAGAGAGATCATGATGAGCGTGAGATGGGAAAAGGGATCACCGAATATAATGGACCACAGGGCGTTAAAATATTCCGCGAAAACAAGGGCGACGGCAACAATCGATCCGGTTTCCGATACAAAAAACATGGCCCATCCCCTGAGAAAGGCCCATACAGGATTATATGCCGCACGCAGATACACATAAGGACCGCCGGACTTGGGCATCATGGACACAAGCTCGGCATAGCACACGGCCCCGAATATGGTTACTATCCCGCCGATAACCCAGACCAGGCCGAAAAGGCCCGTGGAACCCACCAGGGCCATTATGGGTCCCGGTGTTCTGAATATTCCCGAACCTATTATCCTGCCGATGACGATTGAAATAGCCTCGGTAAGACCGAGATCCCTTTTATATTCAGATCCGTCATCAAAGATGGTATCTAATTGCTGTTTATCTGCTTTCATGGCCGGTGGGGATATTTTCCTTTTCACCTTGACACATGACAGGATAGTATTTCCCCGATATACATGCGATGGTAGTCCATTCCCGGATAGTTATCTTTAATTTGAGCGTCGAGGAAATTCTGCGGGTTGATGTCCTGATAATAAATTTTTCGGCATTCCATAACCGTACGGGCTTCGGAAAAATATATACCCCCGTTGCCGGTAAAGACGGGCGTAATGCCCGTTTTTTCTATTTTATCCACATCTCTCCCGGAACAGGAGCCGCAGATTTTCAGTACATCACGGTAGTCCTCACTAAAAAAGGAGAGAGTAAAGATATCGTGCTGTTCGATAAATTCATACGTATATCTCTGGGGCCTGATAAAAATAAAACAGACGTTTTTATGCCAGAGGATTCCAAAGCCGCCCCACGATGCCGTCATGGTATTGAAGCCGGTCTTGTCTCCGGCAGAAACCAGCATCCAGTCCGATCCTATCATTTTAAAGATATTGTCGCTGATGTCCTTCGGACGTATTTCAGTTAAATGATCCATCGGGCCCCCGGTATGTTAATTTCTGCAGGAGGTTATTATCTCCGTCATTGCATATTTGTAAAGAGATTTTCGGGCGCAGTAATCATGAAGAGGAAGTATCGTTCTTTTTATTTACGTTTTTATTAATCATAGCAGACCGTTTCAAACACAGGGCACACCGGTCATCACTGCACTGCTGGCAGTAAAAACAATCACGGCAATTATGCTTCCTTTTTGGTTTCTGATCCTCATCGGGAACATACAACTTACCGGTCAAACCGGGAACGTCAATAAATCCCATGGTATATCCACGCCTGTTGAACTTTCACAACCGCCCTGCCCCTTTATTTTTTCGCTGCGGCTATAAAGATGGGAAAATCCTTGTGAATGCCGCCCTTTACTTCCCTGTTAAGAACATGAATTATATCGTATGCCACATTGCCGAACCCGGCTGCCTGGAAACCCATGATTATTTCCCTTTCCTCAAATCCATAATGGTGTACGCCCGTAGTATCGGCATGGAAATCACCGTCTTCTTTAGCCAGATCCGTTATAAGCACCGTGCCTTCATCTTTCAGCACCGAATGAAATAATTTTAACAGGGCCTGATAATTCTCTACATGATGCAGTGCCATGGCACTGACAACGCAGTCGAATTTTACATTAATATTTTTCAGAACCCCTTCATCACCATGCACAATGTCGATATTTGCCGCATTGTATAAGTCCAGTTTTTGTTTCAGTATATCCAGCATTCCCTGCGAACTGTCAAGGGAGACAATACGTTCAACATCATGTTGCAGGGCCATGGTTATAAGACCCGTTCCCGCGGCAAAATCCAGCACTGTCATCGTGTTATTGAAACTGACATGCTCACGCATGGCTGTCACGGCAATTTCAGCCAGTTTGACACGCTGCGGTGTATCCCATTGCAGGGCTCTTTCATCAAATATTGATTTTTCCATAATCCATCCCCGTGTGACTTTTATTATTCCGAGCTAAGTGCCGTTTCGATACGCTCCAGGGCATCGGTAAGTATTGATCGGGGACAGGCGATATTGATCCGCACAAATCCCTCTCCCCCTTCACCAAAAATATCACCCTCATCAAGAGCCACACCGGCTTTCTTCCTCAGTAAAATTCTTAAAGAATCACGATCAAAACCAAGGGCCCTGAAATCCATCCAGACCAGGTATGTGGCATCGGGCTCAATAATTGTTACAGCGGGCAGCTTCTCCTTTATAAAACAGCTGAGATATCGAAAATTTTCTTCAATATAAATCATTACCTCATCAAGCCATTCCTTCCCGCACTGGTAAGCCGCTTCCATGGCCAGGGGACCGAATGTATTGGGAAGAAAAATTCCGTTCATGGCAAGGCGCCGCCTGAACTGTTTCCGCATATCTCTGTCGGGAATGACCGCATAGGAAACCTGGAGCCCCGGCATATTGAATGTCTTGCTGGGGGCATGACAGACGATTGACCGGCAGTTACTTTCACCGGACAGGGCGGTATAGGGGAAATGTTTCTTACCGCTGAATACCAGATCGGAATGTATCTCATCGGAAACGACGAGGATATTATTAGCGCTGCAAAGAGCGGAAAGATCATCAAGTTCCTGCCGGGTCCATACGCGTCCCACGGGGTTATGAGGGCTGCAGAGTATCATCATGGTCGCCCCTTCCCGGCCTATTTTTTCTTCGAGATCCCGGAGATCCATGACGTATCTTCCTTTTTCAAGACGAAGAGGATTGTTAACCAGTGTCCGGTTATTGTTCAGCACGGCGTTCCGGAAGGGATAATAGACCGGTTCCTGTATGATGACGCCTTCACCCGGCCGGGAAAACTCCTGTATCATCATATTGATGGCAGGCACAACACCAGGTGTGATAACCAGCCATTCACGTTCCACTTCCCAGCCATGCCGCTCCCTCATCCATAAAATGATTGCCTCATAACAGGACGGCATAACGGCCGAATAACCGTATATGCCATGAGCGGCTCTTTTCATCACCGCCTCCTGAACCTTGAAGGGAACAGGAAAATCCATATCGGCAACCCAGAGAGGGAGGATATTCTCTGTACCGTAAATGCTGTCAGCCATATCCCATTTGACTGAAGCGGTACCCCGGCGGGATATCACTGAATCAAAATCATACTTCATCGTCATGTTCCTTCCCCGGTTGTTCCCTTGATATATCACAGACCTGCGGTTCGCTCTGGTCCTTCCAGGGAAGTTTATAAAACCCGTTTCCGCAATAATTGGCAAAGAGCATCATGCGTAACAGCTTTTTGATGCGGGCCTGTTCCTTCTTCGAAAAATGCCTCGCGAATTCCTCAGCGTATTCTCCCTGGGGATCACAACCCCTTTTATAGGTCCATTCGCGCGCATAGGTCAGGGCCGCCCATTCCCTGAGGGGAAAATCTTCTTTTTTGAGTTTTATGAGTGACAGGTACTCATCCTTCGTAATGCCCATTCTTCTGCCCACGGCAGAATGTGCCGATACTCAACCGGCACAATTATTGGTCATAGAAACGACTAAAAGAAGTTTTTCCCTGAATACAGGATCGATTCCCCGGAATGCTGAAATAAACAGGGGCCCGCTGAAAAGTCCGAGAAACCGTTTCAAAAAATCACTCAGAGAATAAAACGTCGGCAGATACATATCCATGACAGCTACCTCATGTAAGGTCATTTATACTCCTCTCTAGCAGGGCCTGCCATGCAGGTCAAGATTATTCGATACTGATTCTTAATTGGATTTGAAAAAGAAATGGAAAAGAGGAAGGTGCTTGGGGAGAGATAACCTTCCTCTCTTCTAATAAAGCTTAATCATTTGGGATATAGGAGGTAAAAAAAACTCTTTTAGTGATTCTTAATTTACTAAAATACTCAAAAAACGTCAATAGCCGGGGCATTTTTTTTTCGTTTTTAATATTTTCTTGACGTAACTATTATTCCATTTTTTATATTAAGATTAATAAAATTTAATTATTTTCAGGAGTCAATTATGCCTATTTATGAGATAAACGAACGTAGACCAACCCTGGGCGAAGGTTCATGGGTTGCGCCCACAGCAGAAATCATCGGTGATGTCCGTATCGGGAAAAACTGTTACATCGGTTTCGGGGCTATTCTGCGGGGAGACTATGGCACCATTATAATCGGTGATGAATCAGCCGTGGAGGAGGGAGTTATCATTCATGCCCGCCCCCTGGGGAAAGCTGAAATAGGCAGGGCCGTTACTATAGGACACATGGCCATGATACATAACGCAACAATCAATGACTATGCGGTCATCGGCATGCAGTGCATGATAAGCGATTTTTCTGAAATCGGTGAATGGGCCATTATTGCCGAGCAGTCCCTAATTAAAAGAAACCAGAAAGTACCGGGCTACAAGGTTTTTGCCGGAGCACCTGCCGTGGAGAAAGGGGATGTGCTGGAACGACATACAACGGAATGGGGCCTGGCAAAGAAGATATATGTTGACCTCACCAGCCAGTACCGTAAGGGATTCCGACAGATTGACAGTGATTATTAAGCAAGATATTTCCGATATGCTTCAATTTTCAAGGCCAGTCTTTGGGTAAGATAGGGGCTGGCCTCGTGGAGCTCATCATAAATGACCTGCGATTCCCCAAAATAATGATGTATTTTTTCCTTATCCCAATGGGCAGGCGGTTCCTGAAGATTGCTTATTCTGTCAGCCATTTTTACCATCCATATCTCCCGGGGCTGCCTTTTTATCCTTTCCAGGCATTCCTTCATACGCTTATCGGCCTGAATTGATGTATTCTTGGTAAGAGCCTGCACTCCTTCAAGAACGTCCCGTGAAAAATCAAGAACAAGGTGCTCTGAACTGGTTTCCGTATCCTCAAGAACATCATGGAGGATGGCGCATTGCAGGATAAAATCCCCTTTTTCATGTTTCTCATGCTGCAGGCAGGCCATGAGCTCCATACTGACCAGAGAAATATGATACAAATACGAATAAGGTTTCCCCTGTACTTTCTGTTCGCCATGGGCCTCTGCCGCGTAATTCATGGCCTTTATGTAAGCATCCTGTGTCCACATCTTTTTCACCTGTTTCCATTGTATAATTATGTCCTGTAGTGTAACCAGTATTCCCCTAATCGTTCAAACTTTTTATCTTGACTTTTTATACTTTTACCCGGCATATTTAGTACATAAAGAGGATTCCCCATAAAAGAACCCCTCATGAACCAGAAATCGGTAAATTACTGGATAGACAGCAAAAGTATCCTGCAGAAGGAATATGAGCGGCGCCATGCCAAGCTGATGAAGGCGCTGGATATCCTTATTGATTACATGAACTCCCTGCTGACAGAATCCTCAAAAAACGCCATGATAAAGGGACGGGTCAAGGATTTTGAAGCATTTTACCGCAAACTTCTCGTAAAAAGTCAGAAACAGCATATCGAAAACCCCTTTGAGGCCATAAACGACCTGATCGGTATCCGCATTATCGTTCCCTTTCTGGAGGATATCCAGGTAATTGAAGGCATCCTGAAACACTGCTGTGAAGTTCTTGAGACAAAATATAAACATCAGGAGCTTTCCATAAAAGAATTCGGTTACGACTCAACACACCTGATTATCGAATTCCCCATGGAAATTCTTTCAAAAATACGCATGAAGGAGACCCTGGTCGGTGAAATACAGCTGAGAACCATCCTGCAGGATGCCTGGGCCGAGGTGGAACATGAACTGGTTTACAAGACCAATATTGATAAAGTGGAAAGCACCATTCGACGCAAGCTTGTGGCTCTCAATGCAACCCTCTCCCTGGCCGATATTACATTTCAGGAAATACGCGATTACCAGCGTAAGAGAATACTGGAGCTGGAAGAAAGGCATACCCGCCTGCTTGACAAGGTATCAACGGTGCCGGAAAAAATGGGAAATGCGTACAGGAATCCGGGCAAAGATATCCGGAATTCTGCCGGAGAAATAATTCCCCCCATAATCAATTTTGACACGGAACTCAATGACCTCGTTGTGGAAGCACTGAACGCCCACATCAGCAATAACCTGGATAAGGCGCTGGAATTATATACGCACCTTCTGCTTATTTCACCGAACCATTATCTTTTCAATCACCGGGGACTGGTATACTTTTCTCTCTCACAATATGAAATGGCCCTGGATGACTTTAACAAGGCCATTGAAATCGAGCGGGGAGATACACGGATTTACACCAACCGGGGACTCACGCATCGGATGTTGAAGGACTATGAAAAAGCACTGGTGGACTTCAACCGGTCCCTGGATCTTAATCCCCTGTGGCCCGATACGTTTTATGGAAGAGCCCTCACATTCTATGATATGGGGAATATCCAGGCTGCTCTGGAAGATTGTGACAAGGCCATAGCCCTCAAACCTGATTTTAAACAGGCGGTACGTTTTAAGCAATTTCTTCTCAATCAAAGCATGGGCTGAACCATTCGCCGGTTCACGGTGAAAATAATTCTTGCATTTCTTCAAAATAGTATAGTACACTACAGACAGGAGCGCACCGTGGAGGTGCCCTGCAGCAACGCATTCACAATTATTAAAACTATCGTATTGCAAGGAGACAACTATGGCACTTGAACAAGCAAATAATGCCCAGGAATTAACCCTATCGCGGCTGACACCTGAAGAACAGAAACAGGTTGTATCTATTGCAAACCAGATTGACATTAATGATTCACAGGGAATCATCCAGTATGGTGTAGGAGCCCAGAGCAATATATCCGGTTTTGCCGATACCATACTGCAGCAGATACGGGCCAAGGACGCAGGCCACGCCGGTGAAGTTCTCACGGACCTTATGGTGACCGTCAGGGAGCTCAAGGTTGACAAGCTCGGCCCCTCGGGAAGCTTTCTGTCAAAGGTTCCTATCCTGGGCAATCTGATTGATGAAGTTAAAAAATTCGTTGCCCAGTATAATAAGATAAGTGTTGAGATTGAACGGATCACCGATGAGCTGACCAAGGCCCGCATGCAGCTGCTTAAGGATATCACCCTGCTCGATAACTTATATGAAAAAAATCACGATTACCTGAAACAGCTGGACCTCTTCATCCTTGCCGGTGAAATGAAGCTTCAGGAGATCAATGAAAAAATTCTTCCTGAGATACGGAAAAAAGCTGAAGAATCGAAAGATGCCCTGGACGCACAAAAGGTACAGGATATGGTCCAGATGATCAACCGTTTTGAGAAAAAGCTCCATGACCTTAAGCTGAGCCGCATGGTTTCCCTCCAGACGCTTCCCCAGATCCGCTTGATCCAGAACAACGACCAGCTGCTGGTGGAAAAAATACAGAGTTCAATCCTGAATACCATTCCACTGTGGAAAAACCAGATTATCATCGCCATCAGTCTCTTCCGTCAACAGAAAGCGTTAAAGCTCCAGAAAGAGGTTTCAGAGACCACCAATGAACTCCTGAAGAAAAACGCCGAAATGCTGAAAGAAGGAACCCTGGAAACGGCGCGGGAATCAGAAAAGGGTATCGTTGAAATTGAGACCCTGAAAAAAGTCCATGGAGATCTCATTTCCACCATCGAGGAAACACTCAAGATACAGGAAGAAGGAAAAACAAAAAGAAAAGAGGCTGAAGTGGAACTGATACGACTCGAAGATGATCTGAAGGCGAAGCTCTCGGCGGTAAAAGGAAGCTCATCATCAACATTATAAGGAGATCTGCCCATGAAAGTACTGGTGCCCCTGGCTCCCGGATTTGAAGAAATAGAAGCCGTTACCATTATTGATGTGCTGCGACGGGCATCCATTATCGTGACCACGGCACATCTTTCGGGCAGCCCTGTAACTGGATCGCATAACATAACCATTAGTGCCGATACTGATATAAAAACCGTCAGTGCCGCTGATTTCCAATGCATAGTCCTTCCCGGTGGAATGCCCGGCAGTGAAAATCTTAAAAATAATACGGCAATTATATCACTTGTCCAGAAAATTCACGCATCGGGCGGAATCGTTGCGGCTATATGCGCCGCGCCCCTGGTCCTGGGACATGCGGGTGTGCTGCAAAATAAAAACGCTACCTGCTACCCCGGGTTTGAAGCAACAATGAAGGGCGCGCAATGCAGAAATGAACCTGTCGTGGCAGATGGCAATATTGTAACAGGGCGGGGAGCCGGCTGTGCCCTTCCCTTTGCATTAAAACTTGTTGAGCTGATCAAGGATAAAAAAACATCGGATGATCTGAAAGAAGGGATGCAGGTATACTGGATGTAATTCATGAAGGACAAAAAATACACCTTTAAGAAGGGATCATATATTTATGTTGAGGGCGATGAAGATGTAGAGAGCGTATTTATCCTGGAAAAAGGCGAAATCCAGCTTACCCGGATCAACCAAAACCTTCCTAACTATAAAAATATCCTCAGTGAAGGCGATATATTCGGCTTCATTTCTGCTCTGAGCAACCATCCCCGCACTGAAAGCGCTGTCACACTCAGGGACACAAGTGTGTTGATGATGGATCGGGACCAGTTCCTGAATCAATTGCAGGATAATTCAGCCCTGGCATTCAAGGTGATAAACTATTTCGCCGAGTATCTGAGGTCCTATGACGACATGATATTCCCCGGCGATTATAAAGAAGATTCTCTCCCTGTTGAAACGCGATTATTCAAAATGGGTCATTATTACTACGAATCCGATTCCTATGAGATGGCCTACTATATCCTTGTGAAATTAATGCAGCTCTATCCCCAAAACAGCAGGGCGGAAGAGACGCGTGCCTGTATTTCAAATATTGAACGCTCGGGATTCAGATCGATAACCGAACCGATCAGGGAAGGTATTTACAACAAATACTCAGACCGGCAGGTCATCTTCTGTGAAGACGAACCCGGTGGTGAACTTTTTGTTATAAAAGAAGGTAAGGTAAAAATCGTCAAATACAATCATGGCACAGAAATAATGCTTTCAGTACTGAAAGAGGGCGATATTTTTGGAGAAATGGCCATCGTATCGGACAAACCGCGAAATGCCACGGCCGTGGCATACGGTAATATCATGCTGCTTCCCATAAATCGCGATTCCCTGGCAAAGCTTATTAATCGGTCCCCCCAGATTCTTAAAAGGATATTTACCTCTATCAGCCAGCGCGCATGGTTCACCCATATCCGCCTTGACGCTAAAACATACAAACAGCCGCTGACACGAATTTATGTTTTTCTTGAAAACAAGCTGCTGGAAGAAAACATTTCACTCAAGACAGAAATGGCTTATACCCTCAATTTCGGTATTGATGAACTTTTGAAGATGGTGGAACTATCCCCGGAAAGTAATAAAAGCTCCATGGAAGTTTTAATGAATGATTCCAATCTTCATTTCAATTTCGGTAAAATAACCATCGCAGGGATAAAAACACTCTTGGCAAAAACTCAGTATTATCGCTCCCGCGACCATATTTCTACTGAAGAAGATATATCATTGGCACAAAAAGATGAAAGTATTACTCGGGCAAAACCGAAAATATTCACAAAAGAGACTAAATCATCAACACAAAACGGAGAATCCATGTCCATCCTTGATGAAATGCATGAACTGGAAGATATTCCCGATTGAGACCATAGTTTCATTTCAGATTTTAATTGACTCTTTCCATTAATTGATGCAGGAATGGTCAGAGAATATAGTCGTTTTAAATCCCGGGAGGTTTTGCATGAGATACAGCATGGTCAAACAGTTTTCCAATGGAGCGCTGGATAATATATATAATTTTGTTTTTAAATGGGTTGATTTCGGCAAAGTACTGCTCGAGGCATTCTGGTCCTTTTTCGAGATATGGCAGGCCTTTTTCCTGATATTTTATAATATGTTTATGTATGTATATTATCTTTTGCTTTTTGTCATAGACCGCGGCGCTGAAGAGACCCAGTCAACACGCCTATTCCGAAAGATACCTTCCCGCTCCACGTCTGTACCAAGGGTTCACATACCTAATGTTCCGAATCCAATACCGGCCATGTATGGCCGTGCTGCCGAATCGTCTCCATCGGCCGCTATTAGCTCAGCGGCCAAAGCGACTACTGAAACCGTCAAGAGCTTCGTCAGTCCTCCCCGGAAACCGCTCTCAGGATCGGGTGGAAAACGGTCAATACTCAAAATTTTGGTGAATTTCTTTTCTGATTTCTTCTATTCCCTTAAAAACTTTTTCCTCAAACCTGCCAAAGCACTGGTTAATTTCTTTGCGGACCGTGTAAAACCGGTTCGGGAACAAGAACATCCGGCAGAACCGCAGAAGAGAAGCCTGATTGATGAATACATCAAGGAATACGAGCAGCGAAAACAGAAGTAACCTGAATAATTATTATCGAAATAAGGCCGTCTGTAAAAAGAGACGGCCTTTTCTATTGGAAATACTCATTAATTCTTTTTAAAATTGGCTCTGCATGCTTCACTGAGTTCATCCTCATGACTCTTCAGGCGTTAGCAAAATGTTTTTATATCATCCCTGCAGGGAAATGATCAGATAATCAGTATTACACGGCATACAATTCGAAATTTTTACGGGGAAGGCCATGCTATCAATACACGATCTGGATGACGACTTTCCGCTTCCTGGGACGGGTGTCGCAATCCACGAGAACTATTTGCTGCCAGGTACCCAGGGTCAGTTTCCCGTTTACCAGGGGAACCGTTAGCCCTGGTCCCAGCATGGCAGCCTGAAGATGCGAGGAACCATTATCATCATTCCATGTTTCATGATGATGATAGTGCTCCCCATAGGGAAATAAGCGCTCAAGAAAAACATCGATGTCCTTCCTGAGGCCAGGCTCATATTCTATTGTAGTGATTGCCGCCGTTGAACCGGGGCAAAATACAGCGACAATTCCGTCGGTAATTTGATTTTTTTCAAGGATGCCCGTTATAAGCGGTGTGAGATCAATTACATCACGATTACCTCTGGAGGAGACTGATATATAATCGGTGCATGTCGCCATAACGCTTACCGTTCCATTACGCTGAGGGTCAGTGCTTGAAGGCCCTCTGTCCCGTGAATACCATGGCAACACGGGGATTTGCTTCGTTACACGCCATGATGGTTTCAAAATCCCTCATTGATCCACCCGGTTGAACAATTGAAGTAATTCCTTCTTTAATGCACACATCAACGCCGTCCCGGAAGGGAAAGAATGCGTCAGAAACGGCGGCAGAGCCGATGAGTCCGCCCCTGGCTTCTCTGGTGGCCTCATTAATATCGGTCAGTTCGCCTTGTTTCCGCTCTCCCTTGTCTACGGCGAGCTCCAGTTCCTTCAGTGAAATCCCGTGTTTATCGAAACACATAAGGTCGGCATATTTTGTGTATGCCTTGTAAACGGCGATTTCAGCCACACCAACCCTGTCCTGCTCGCCTGTTCCTATACCAACGGTGACACCGTCTTTCACATAAATAACGGAGTTGGATGTAACGCCCTGTTCCACGAACCAGCCGAAAAGGAGGTCTTCATATTCCCTGTCCGATGGCAGACGATCAATTTTATATGTCTGTCCCTTGTATTCCGATTCGGCCGGTTTCAAATCATCCCTTGTCTTTACAATATTGAGTGGTGACTGCTGAACGATAATTCCTCCATCCACCATGGATTTGAAATCTACAAACTGAAAATTACTGTATTTTTCCAACTCATCTATCCGGCCGATCTTGATTATCCTCAGGTTTTTCCTGGTCTTCAGAATGTCCACGGCCTCGCCGGAATAATCGGGCGCCACCACGACCTCCAGGTACTGGTCTGCTATGAGCTGAGCCGTTTCCTTGTCCACTGTCTTGTTGAGGGCGACACAGCCGCCGAAGGCTGCGATCCTGTCGGCGCGGAAGGACCGGTTGAATGCCTCGGCTATAGTCGATCCATAGGCCACACCACAGGGATTATTATGCTTCACAATAACTGCGGCCGGCTTCGCCATGAGATACTTCATCACATTCAGGGAATTATCAATGTCGGTCAGGTTTATTTTCCCGGGATGTTTTCCCGATTGAATCATCATTTCTTCCGATATGCCGCTTACCAGCGAATTGCCCGGTTGTATAAAATGACACTTGCCAAGAACAAGATTTCCGTTCACCAATTCATACATGGCCGACTCCTGCCCGGGATTCTCACCATACCTCAGTCCCTTCTCTATGAGGGTTCCCTCTTCATCTATTTTCCATGCGCGCTTTTTATACACAAGTTTCTGATCGCCGAAAGTTATCGTCATATCATCGGGGAAATGGTCGTCCATGACTGTCTTATAGGCATTTTTCAAATCTTTCATATTTTTACCTCTTTGATGGAATATTCATTTATTAGAAACACCAGTATCAAGTAGTACCCGGCTATACAGCTTTATCATTATCAATTGCAATTATCATTCAATCACAATCGCCCCTTCCTCAAGAACAATATCAATAATAAAGACGTTCTGATTTGTATTGAGCGATGTGCAGGACATGAACTGTCCCTTGTATTCAAATATTTCATTCTGGTTCAGCATCTTCAATGAGTCCTCATTGTCAAAAAATATATTATATATAATTGTCAGCTTATAGCGCTGTGCCGCATTATCTTCGAGCTGAACCCTGTACTGTTTCCTGTATCTGCTGAGACGATCAATGACCTTAACAACGGCATGTCCCTGAACTATCATGTTGATTTTTTTTTCCAGGAATTGCTCCCGGTGCACCAGGGGTGTTGCATAGAGCTCATAATAAAAGGCGTTATCCAGTATGAGTATTTTTTCTCCCCTTTCATCACGAGGCGCGGCACTGGAACTGAAATCCCAGGATACAAGCAAAAGGAAAATGATGTATAACAATTTTTTCATGTGTCTAAAATTCTATCGTGAATTATCATCCGGGAAAAATACTTCATGAAGCATATTTTCACGATATATTTCCATACTTGATATGCTCAAGGCATTTTTCGAAAAAACACGTATAAAATCATCCACATTACTGATTCTTATACCATTCAGTGCGAGGATTATATCCCCGGCGGCAATATCACTGCCGGCACTTCTTGGAGAGATGGAGGATATAACAACATTTCCGGAATTTACATTCTCGTCTATTTCAATGCCGTACCGGATAAACAGTGATTGAAGAACCTTTCTTATTTTTTGATATTCGTTTTTTTCCCTGAGAGGTATGGAAAAATCATAGAGCTTCCCATCGCGGGAAACGGTAAGGGATATTGTTTCTCCCACGGGTTTTTTGCCTATCAGGGCAATGACCATGCCGAGAGAGGTGATTGCCTTGCCATCCATTTTCCTGACAAGGTCCCCTTCACGGAGTCCTGAGTGTTCAGCCGGAGAGTTCCTTATTATAGAAAATATCTCCACATAACTGTTGTTTCCGGTTTCGTTGAGTCTCTTTTCCCTGGCAAGGAATCCCAGCCATCCCCTTCTTACTCTGCCATGCCTGTTCAGTTCATAGCAGACATGCTTGACTATCTGGGAAGGAATGGCAAAACTGATGCCCTGGGAACCGCCTGAAACGGTCCTGATGGCCGTATTCAGCCCAACCATTTCTCCATGGAGATTGACCAGGGGCCCCCCGGAATTACCCGGATTGATCGAGACATCGGACTGGATAAAATCTTCTATATCGGCAAATCCAATGTTGTTCCGTCCTTTTGACGAGACTATACCGCTGGTAATAGATTGTTTGAGGCCATAGGGATTGCCAATGGCCAGGACCCATTCCCCCTCGCGCAGATCATTCGATGAAGCGATGGTTATGGGCACAAAGGTTTGTCCCTGACGGTTCCCCATCCTCAGTATAGCGATATCTGTTTTAATATCGGCAATATAGTAAGAACCGTCATTAAAAGCGACGGCATCATGGCGTGAGCCATTGCTGGTAATAAATTGGTACAGATCGCCCCGGGACACGACATGATAATTAGTTACCACCATGCCGTCCTGGGTAATGATGGTCCCTGTGCCATCAGCCACCTTTTTAAGATTATAGGACCCTCCCCTGCCGCTTTTTTTGTAGATGATAATATTAACTACGGAGGGTTTGGCCTTACCTGCCGCCTCAATGAAAAAACGATTAAATTCATCGGGTGAAGAATACAGGTGCGCTGAATTCAAAATGATAAACGGTATAATGATTAGTACTGTTTTTATTTTTAGCAACATCATTCATCCCACACCAAATCAAAATAACTTGTATCATTACTTATTTTGTATTTATCAAGGTCAATCTTTTTTCCCAGGGGAGTATTTTTAACTGACTTCTCCCGTGGAGCAAGACCTGCGAACAGCGAATAAATACCCACGGCTATCCCTTCAGCTATCTCTTCCTGTTTGTTCAGCAGGATATACCGGTCCCTTTGCCGGTTCAGATAGCCCAGTTCAATAAAGGCATTTATGGCATTGACATGCATGGGCAAAATCCATATTGAAACATAGGATTTACCGGGCACCTGCTTGGGATGACTGTTACCGCTGATATTCAGCGAGTAAAGTATGTACCGTATCAACTCATATGAAGCAAATGAATTATCCCCTCCAAAGCCCTCATAACCGCCGTCTCGGCGATAACTTTCATAAACGGATTGTTCCCGTTCCCAGAATCTACCTTCCGGGACCACATCATTATAATCCATGGAATACCGCGAATACGGGAAATGATAAATTGCGATCTGTTCCCATCCGGGAGAATCATTATAGCTCCATGTCACCATGTTTTGCCGATATCCCTTGAATTCCTTCTTTTCAATATTTAAATGCCGGTCCAGGGGGAAGCCCGTAAAATACTGTGAAACATCGGAGAGGTGCCACTGAAATGGTGTTCGCCTGTCCGATTCACAGAACCAGTCGCTCAGGGGGTCCTCGTGAAAATATTCCTGATCGGTGATCTCATGTCGCAAATATTTTAACCCATTCTCCAGCAACCTGTAGGGTGCCGCCAGTACGGGATTCATTCCCTTGTATTCATCCGGTGCAGCCCCAGCCAGATGAAGGGAGACAACAAGATGAGGTTTGAAACTGTTTATTTTTGAAATTCGGCCGTATTGTTTATTATCATTTTCATCGGGGAAATCAAAAAGCCGGTATTCCGCATTTGGATCCTCCATTTTTTCAGCTTTTTCTTCAGATATGGATTTTTCCCTGCTCATTCTCGTTAGAATATTTATCTGTTTCACATCGCCATCAGTATATTTCTCCAATATCTGTTTAAAGGATTCAAAATCACCTCCAGGAGCGCAGTATCCCAGCAGCTTCTGGACTTTCAAGGCAATACTGTAGACAATTTCATGCTCGTAAATATTCCTTCTACTGGCCCCGTCTCGGAATTCATCAAGATATGTTTTTGATATGGGATCATATCTGTCGCCATGCACGGATCGGGGAAACATGCAGACTCCCCCATGTCCAGGGTCAAGAACAAGCCTGAAAGTGGGAAATTCATATTCCGCCAGATGTGTTGGAGAAAAAAGGAGAATAAGAATTAATGCGGACTGTAGTGATCTGATAATAGAGCTGAGTAGATATTCCAGGATGTTTTTTAGCATAATGATAAAATACCGGCAATTAATTAAAAAAGGGGAATAATCTTTCCCCTTTTTTAATTATTCTATCGTTACAAGAACATATTTACTGTGGTGTTTTCGTTCCGCCACCCGATGAGGATGTCTCAAAAATTCTGTTTAGATTATCAGCCTTATGGATTTTATATTTATCCTTGATGCCTTCAGTTTCGTTGGGAGTTGCCAGTTCTTCAATAATTTTTATGGCATACGTTTTAGAAACACGGTAATGATAAACAGCTGTTTCATAGTTTTTGTCAATGCTTGAAGAAAGCGCATCATCGAACTGACCGTAGGATATTCTCAGCCTCATCTGGTTGAGATGGAGCTCTTTATTCTTATTTGGATCAGATCTTGTTTTTTCATCCAGGTGAAGAAGGAGTATTTTGTCAGCACAGTCATTTAACATGGTCTGTGTCTCTTTTTTATATTCATCGGTGATCTTTTTCAATAGATCAGAAATATCCTTTTTATTATTTTCAAACTCTACTCTGGAATAAATAATATTCCGTTTATAATAAAGATCCATGGCCTTTTTATAACCGGCATAGCATTTCTTATATTCCTCTTCCCAGCCTTTTTCCTTGAAATTAGATACAATCACCTTCAGAAGATAAATCTGATCCAGATTTTTCTTCATCAGTTTTGCTACCACATCCTGTGCATGAAATTTGGCAAGATATGAGTCTTCCGGTCTTTCAGCCTCATTATATTTTGTGCTGCTGTAAGTCCCGTCAGGGTTCATAGAAACATCTTCTTTTTTCTCTTCCTGACCTGATACCAGCGTTGATACGGCAAACACGGTGATCAGAATAAGAGAAAACACTTTAAACATTTTCCTCATCTTCATAATTCAACTCCTCATAGTAATCAAGTATTATTGATTCTTGCACATTAAGGCTTCCATGCCCATCGAAATATATTATATAGGTTATTATAAATAACTTCTTACATATAAGCAACTTATTTTTTTAATTTAATAAAATTAATTTATGATTTATTTCATATAAATAAATTGAACATATAAGTTAAGAATGAAAGACATTTTCCCTCATCAAGAAACAAGAATGATTCTTATATCCATGACATTTGTGTTTGTCGGCCCGGTAATAATGAGATCCCCGAGATTACTAAAAAATGAATAGGAATCATTATTCCTGATAAAATCATCTATATTCATATTTTTCAGCGACGCACGTTCAACGGTTGTCCCATCGACAAGGGCCCCTGCTGCATCAGTGGGGCCGTCAGTTCCATCAGTACCTATACTGGCCATAATGACCGTATTTAAGCCGTCAATATGAGGGGCTGCCTGCAGCGCAAATTCCATATTTCTCCCCCCCTTTCCCTGACCGCTGACTACAACCGTCGTTTCTCCTCCGCTCAAAATACAGGCCGGCGAAGGCAGGGGATTTGATGTGGCCACTATTTCGCATGCTATCCTGGCATGCCATAGTGCCGCATCACCCGTATCCCCCTCAATGAGAGAGGAAAGAATACAGGCATTATACCCCAGCTCACGGGCCTGCTCCATGGCCGCTTTTAATGCAGTAATATTCGATGCGATGATGCTGTTCTTCGTGTTTTTGAAGCATTCACTTTCATTACCGGGATTTTCAGGTATATCTCCGGCCTCTCCTTTTCGTATATATCCCAATATAGTGACGGGAACCTTCCCGATCAGATTATATTTTTCCAGTATTTCCCGTGCTCCATGGAAAGTGGAACTGTCAGGCACAAAGGGACCTGAGGCTATTACATCCATATTGTCGCCTACCACGTCCGATATCATCATATTTATTACCGTGGCAGGCCATGCAGCCCTGGCCAGGTTTCCTCCCTTGGTCCGCGAGATATGTTTTCGAACCGTATTGACCTCATGTATCGCAGCGCCGCTTTTCAAAAGTAAATCGGTAACTGTTTTTTTTTCATCGAGAGTTATCGATTCCGGCGGCAGAGGAAGCAATGCCGATCCACCTCCCGAAATAAGAGAAATTACCAGATCGTCCTCATCGGCATTGTCGAGAAGATCATGAATTTCTTTTGCGCCCTGGGCACCCATCGCATCGGGAACGGGGTGTGCGGCTTCGATCATCCTGATTTTTTTTAATTCCGTCGTATATCCATATTTTACGCAGATGATACCCGAGGTTATCCTGTCGCCCAGGATTTCCTCCACGGCCTTGGTCATGAGCGAGGTTGCTTTACCTGCACCGACAACATAAATGTGTTTATATTGTGTAAGATCATACTTCTCGATCTTTCCCGCCTGATCGCGGACGAAGATACTGTCTTTTTCCCGTTTCAGGTTTGCCCTTACGGCGTTCCCGGGATTGACGGCATTTATGGCAGCGGTGTATATTGTTTTCAGATCCTCACGGGGTGACATTTCCAGTCCTTTCCGACATCGGTAAAATTCATGCGTATGGCATATCCAATTAATGATAATATACCTTTGTATCATTTAATACAAGTAATTATTTTCATCGTATTTCATGGAGAGGTATTCCATTATCTGCATAAAACAGGATTACCCCTGTTGAGAGGAGCGATATTCAGCTTTTACCGGGTAAATCACTGTATACTTTTCTCCCCGGAATGGATGGCAGGATGATTTATAGAGATTCGACAGTATTTTCTTTACCAAGAAAGCGGCTCATGACCAGGAAAACCAAAATCGCCAGGGCGAGCAAAACACCGCCCCTCATGTACTCTTTCATAATCAGGTAACCGATCGAAAAAAGTGATAAATACACCAGGGCCACTCCCAGAATCCAATTCACAAACAGCCCCGTAAGCGGTTCCCCATCGGGTACCTCGGGTAATTCTGCCCTAATTTTTTTCCACCCGGGCCCTCCCGGTCGTACACGCCGATAAAAATGAATCAGTGTTTCGTGATCTTCCGGCCTGGTAAGCCAGGTAACTACAAGCCATACTACCGTTGTTATGCCTACAATAAAAAACATGCTTTCCGGGAACTCTATCCGAAACACCCATTTGCTCAGTGAAAATCCGATAAAAGGGACAATCATGGCCGCGATTTCCGACCAGGCATTTATCCTCCACCAGAACCATCGCAGGATAAGAACCAGGCCGAGCCCGGCGCCGCATTCGATAATGAAGGCCCAGGCCCCGGAGATTGAATTTATAAACAAAACCATGATAGTTGACAGAACAACCAGGACCATGGTAACTATTCTCGATACCAGCACATAGTGCTTTTCAGTCGCTTCCCTCTTCACGAACCGCCGGTAAAAATCATTCATAATATAGGAACTTCCCCAGTTCAGGTGAGTCGCTATGGTTGACATATAGGCGGCAAGAAAGGCAGCCACGAGAAGCCCAAGCAATCCCGGGGGAAGATGGTCCCGCATCGCCATAATGTATCCCGCTTTTTTCTCATCTGCCGCCAGCTCCGGATAAAGAACCATTGATGCCAGGGCTACGATAATCCACGGCCATGGACGTATCGCATAATGGGCTATGGTGAACCAGAGTGTAGCCAGCTGCGAATGACGCTCATCGCGGGCCGACATCATCCGCTGGGCAACATATCCCCCGCCGCCCGGTTCTGCACCAGGATACCATGAAGACCACCACTGTATTGCTATATGTGCCATAAATGCAGAAAATGAGAGACTGAGTACTCCCGTCGCAGCGGTGCCCGCATTCCACTGGACTTTTGGGAAGAAAGAAAAGACTTCGCCGGGCAGGGACTTTTTCAATCCGTCGATTCCGCCTATCTGGGGCAGATCAAGTATGACAACGGCGAGTATGATGCATCCCGCCATGGCCAGTATAAATTGAAAAATATCGGTGAAGGCAATACCCCAGAGGCCCGATACGGCTGAATAGATGCCCACAAAAATCATGGCACCGAATATCCAGATATAAACCTCCTCGCGTGAAATGCCGAAGATGTTTTTCAGTATTTCAGCCAGGGCCACGTTTACCCAGCCCATGATGATGATATTCATGAAAATGCCCAGGTACAATGCCCTGAAGCCGCGAAGGAAGGCGGCAGGTCTCCCGCTATACCTGAGCTCGATGAATTCCACATCGGTCAGTATGCCGGCACGCCTCCATAATTTTGCGAAGAAAAATACCGTAAGGATATTGCCGGCCACCATATTCCACCAGAGCCAGTTGCCGGCGATTCCCTTCGTGGCCACCAGTTCCGTAACGGCCAGGGGCGTATCAGCGGCGAAAGTCGTGGCTACCATGGCGGTCCCGGCAATCCACCAGGGTAGTTTCCGGCCCGACAGAAAGTACTCTTCCCTGCTTTTGCCGGCACGACGGGAAAATAAAAAAGCAATACCAATACTCACGGCAAAATAGGCGGATATTATAAGGATATCGATCAGCTGCATCGGATTCTCACACGGAAAGCGGTTTAGAGGTCTTCCTTGTAATAAAGGTCTACATCAAATCCGCCATAACTCGACGTGAAAGAGATGTTGATATTATCGTAGAGAGCCTTCATGGAGATAGGGTCGTCATTGAATTCCGGCGGGGAAAGAATGATATCATGATTGTCAAACTGCATCTGGTTTGCGAAGGTGCCGGTGATCAGATTGGCGATTTCACCGGCCACATCGCTGTAATGCTTTTTGATGGATCGCGAATTGCCTGAACCGACAAATTTTTTTGTCAGAAGGTTAAGCGTGGTTTCGGGAAGGTTGATAATTATTTCACCCTTCAGAGTGCCGTTTATCTCCACGGCTACCTGGTGATCATTCCCGTCAGACTGCATCTCGTATACTTCGGAGATATTCTGATCGCCCAGAAACTTTTTAAAAATATGATTCACGGACCGGACAATAAATTTTGAATATCTGTCACTGCTGCTCATATAAAACTCCGGAAAATATTAATCTGTTTCTTATATGGAAAGGTATATACTATAAGGGAACCTCGATAAATCATTATATGGATGTTCCTTTGTAGACACGAACATTGGAAAAATCAAGTTTTTTCAATGTTTGAATAACGAAAAACAATATTTTTAGAGATGTTCATTAAAAATATTTACAACAGGTATAAACACGTGATTTAAAAAATGCAACAACATTTTATGTCACATTTGTAATATTCCCACACCTTATCTTCTGCTTACCATAAAAGTCCTTTACAATACCGTCTCTGTCCTGTCTCATTGCAGACATGCATTCCTGATCGCCATATCGCATCTCCCTCGCTGAGATATGAGGGGCTAATTCATGACAAACAGGATATCAATATGTTCGCCATACTTCATGTCGACAACAGCTCGTTTTTCAAGCATATCGTGAAGGATATTTTTTCTAAAAACGGATTCACCTGTTATTCCGCCGATGATGTTTCCACGGCCATGGAAATTATCCGGGACAGGAAAATCGATCTGATAATCACTGCTCTTGAAATCAGGGGGGGCGGCGGTGAAAAGCTGATACGCGACATTAACAACAGCGCATATAAAAACATCCCCATTGTCATGATCACGGGCAATGATTCCATGGAAGTGCGGAAAAAAATGTTTTCTCTGGGCGTTATTGATTACATCCCCAAGGACCCTACATTCAGAGACCAATTACTTTCATTCGTGGATACACTGACAGAAAAGAGCGGGATCAGGGAACAGCTTAAAAACATGGAAGTGGCCGTCCTCGATGACAGCAGGATGGAACTGAGCATCGTTGAAAACCTGCTGCGGCTCAACGGCATTACCAGGGTTGATTTTTTTTCAAAAGCGGAAAAACTGCTGGATAGCGATAAGCAGTATCACATCTATTTTATCGACCTCATCCTTCCGGGAATTTCAGGGGAGCAGGTCATCATAGAAATCCGGAAGAGATTCCCCGATTCAGTCATCATTGCCATCTCGGGAATTGATAACTACAAGGTCATATCCAGCATCCTTCTTTCCGGTGCCGATGATTACATGCTGAAGCCCTTCAACCAGAGCATATTCATGGCCCGTTTAATAGCCAATGCCAGAACATATGTACTCCTGCAGGAAATCGAAAGAAAAAACTCCACGCTGGAGACCGTTGTCAGCACGGATCAACTCACGGGAGTCTATAATCATCAGTACCTGTTCGAGCAACTCGAAGAGGAGATAAAAAAAACAAAGGCTCTAAAAGGCAGCCTTTCGCTTCTCCTCTTCGGGATAGATCATTTCATGTTCATCAACGATGCATTCGGCCACCAGACCGGCGACAAAGTCATCATTACCATCGCCGACATTATCAGAAGCGGTATCAGTAAAAATGATATACTGGGACGTTACAGCGGCGCCTCATTCCTTGTTATTCTCCCCGGTGCTTCTCTTGATAATGCTTATGAAATTGCCGAGAATATCCGTAAAGCAGCGAACAGAATCAAAATTAAAGACAATGCCATTACCCTCAGCGCAGGCGCCGTCCAATTCGAGGGGGAGACCGCCAATGAACTTATAAAAAAAGCAGATTCTCTCCTCTTCAACGCAAGGAAAAAAGGGAAAAACAGGACCGAGAAAGTCTTTGACTGGAACGTTTCACGATAAATATATATTATCCGGCACATCAACCCCTGATGAATATATAATTATTCATAACAGAGACATAATTCAAAAAAGAGGCAAGATAAAAGTGCTTGCCGGAAAATCTTTTTTAACTATATTGTACCTATGAAAACGAGCAGCAATATATTTATAATTTCCTTTTTTTCCATAATTACCCTCATAATCCCCCTTTCAGCCGATGACACTCCGGTAGTGACTCAACCAGGTAAAACTCCGGGTATGAACGAAATAAAAATATCCAGGGGAACTACGAATGAGGCTGTAAAACTCAACTGGGAAAATAGCGGTCCCGGCACACGATCCCGAATATTCCGCTCAGCTCTTACACGAGGACCATGGGATTTTATCGGTGAAAGCAACAGCAATGCATATATTGATACAACAGCCGAACCCGGCATTAAATACTGGTACAGGATACAAATGCTAAAAGGGAATACGCCACCAATTATGACCGTTCCGGAATGGGGTTACAGGAAAATAGGCCCTCTGCGCGGAGAAAAATTTGATGCCATTATGAGTTTAAAAAACAGAAATATGCCCGTAATCTCCGACACGAAACAGAAAAATGCCGTGGTTAAGGAACTGGCCTTTCTTGAAAAATATTACATGAACCGTATCGAGCTCTCGATTATCATGTTTATAGCCGGCTCCTATTTAAAAAACGGCACTCTTGTCATACTGAAAGATTTTGACAGGCATACCATTGATTACGGCAACAGACAGATATTTCTCACAAAAAATGAGCAGTACATGGTTAAATTTTATTCCAAAAAATTATTCCGTATTTATGACGGCAGCACTCCCTTGCATCATGTACTTACAAAAATTACTTTTGGGACTTCGGGAAATGCCGGCCAATATACCATATCGGGCCTTGACATTAAAGAAAGACAACAGCAATGGAATAACGGCAGTGAAGCTTCAATTGAACTTTCATTGCCCCAGACAGACAGTGATCTGCTTCTGAACATGACACTGAACCCATATTACGGCAAGGAAACATATCCTTTCAGACATATTACCGTTTCAGCAAATGATGTACAAATTCAAAAACTGGCCGTACCACGAGCCGGGCAGTATCGTCTGCTTATACCACAATCCAATATTGTCGCGAATAAACTTCGATTGCAATTTTCCTTTCCCGACGCACAAACCAGTCTCCGGCTGTATAATAAACCAAGCACCGTAGCCTTTAAAACACTGACCCTGTCAGAGCGTGTTTTTAACCAGGATCTTTTCACCCGTCTTATGAATAACGCTCTTTTTTATTGCATTCCCCGAGGGGATAAACCGATCACCCGCAAAGATGGAACCGTTATTTTCATTCCCTATTATGAAGCCATCGGCATGTCCACGGAGTACTTTAAAAACTATTCAAACTGGCGTTCCAATACTATCATGCTCAGCACCAGTGATAAAAAGCTGCAAAAAGAAATGGAAAAGGCTGAAAAAAAAGGCTGATTTTATTATATTTTTTACAAGAAGTATTGACAGAAAAACCGCCCAATTTATGACGGTATCACCTATTCACTCCTCATATCAATGGAATCGTTATGACCAGACAATCAATCCAGACCATACGACAAAACTACTACATGCCCGTGCTGGGGCTTCTATTAGCGATAAAACTCATTATCAGCCCCTCTTTCATGGAAATTCAGTACAGGCCTTCAGCTGCCTACGGTCTCAATATCATCGGGACAATCCTTGTTCTTTATTCAGCCTGGTTTCTCTTCAGACAGAACCGACACCGGTTTATCTATGCCTTCTCCGTATATGCGCTGTCATCCCTGCTCATCGTAACACAGATCGTATACATCCGGTATTTTACCCGTCCCGTGAGCCTCTATGCCCTGCTCCAGCTTGCAAACCTCCAGGGCCTGGGCAATTCCATCTGGTCGCTTATGTCCTTCTCGGACCTGGTAATGCTGTTTGATGTGCCATTCATTCTGCTGTTTTTACTGCCCGGGAATAAAAAGCAGATCATCGAAAGAAAAAAAGCCCTGTCTTCCATGGCCTTCTCACTCGGCATGATTCTGATGCTCATTGTGCCGGCTCACATGAAATTCGTTCAAAACAAGCCCCTTCTCTATCCCTGGAGGGAATGGGAAAATCTGATTCATTATAATATTGTGGAATACCAGTTCATCGATTTCTTTATCACCGTCACCAGCAGAACCAGGCTTAGCCTGAACACTCAGGACCAGGATCAAATCAAGCACTGGCTGGAGGACAATAAAAAATACAATTCATTTCAATATCGTGACGAGCTTTTTGGTATCGGTAAAAAGAAAAATATCATAGTCATCCAGTGTGAAGCCCTGGGTAATTTTGTCATCAACAGAAAACATAACAACGGGGAACTTACTCCCAATGTTAACCGTTTAATAAAAGAAAGCATGTACTTCAGCCATCACCATTGCCAGAATTTTCACGGCGGCACTTCCGATGCCGAATTAATTCTTTTAACATCGCTTTTCCCGCTCATGAAGGGCAGCACCTTTTTCCGATATCCCGGTAATTATTACACGGCACTGCCTACTCTTCTGAAGGAAGAGGGGTACACTACAGCGGCATTTCACGGCAACCAGAAAAGTTTCTGGAACAGGGGGGAGAGTTATCCGTCCCTGGGCATCGACGAGTTCTATGACGCGGAAAAAATGTTCGGCAAAAAGGAATGGATCAATGATGACGGGAAGGTTTTTGACAAGAGCATATCAATCCTGAAGAGTCTTGAGAAGCCTTTTTTCAGCATTATCATCACTATCGAAACACACCTGGGGTCGGATCTTCTGGATATAAACGGCTATTTTGAAGCGATTCACAAACTCGACGCTTCGCTGGGAAAATTTATAGCAGACCTGAAACAGAATGGATTATATAACGACAGCATCATCATTCTCTACGGGGACCACATACCCTACCTGAAATACGGAGAAATTGTCAGGCGGGATAGCTCCCTGGCCTGGATACAGAAGCCGGGACGGGAAGTTCCCTTTGTCATACATATCCCCGGTGTTGCACCCGCCGTCATATCAAGGATCACGGCTCATGTCGATGCCTACCCGGCCATTGCATACATCATGGGTATTGATCCGGGAAAATACGCCGGGCACATAATGGGAAAAAACATGATTACCACAAAGGAAAGTTACGCGCTTACTTATCCCGATGAATATTTAAGCGACGATGCCAGGGTAAGCCCGAAGGAGCTTGCGCACAGGAAAACAGCTTTTGATATCGGTGATCTTATCATTCGCAGCAACTATTTTTCCGAATACATCAACAAGGTTGCCGCGTCAACATCATCACGGGAAGACAAGGCGCGGATGTAACAGCATTTCCCGCCGTCGGATAAATTACATTCTGCCTACTTAATCATGGATGAGGCCAGTTTCAGGGCCTCATCAAGGGCGTTCTTCAGTCCCACCGGCGATTTTCCGCCGGCCTGTGCCATATCCTTGCGGCCGCCGCCGCCACCGCCCACAAGTTTCACCGTTTCCTTTATGAGCGCCCCGCAGTCAATGCCGGCCTCCACGGCCTTCTTTGTGGCGGCGTAGAGCAGAACGGCCTTGCCCTCCACTTCAGAACCCAGGCACACCAGAGCGTTCTGCTCCCTCTCCCGGATCGCGTCGGACAGTTCCCGCAGCTGTGCCGTTTCCACGTCGGCAAAATGATGAGTAATAATTTTAACGCCTTTAACAACCGATCCTGAAGCCATTATCTCCTCAATGCCCGAGCTGAGATTCTGCTTCTTTATTTTCTCCAGTTCCTTTTCAAGGGACCGGGATTTTTCCACCACGTCCTCAAGTCTTTTCAGGACATCTCCTTCCGTGACATTGAGTTTCTCCACGACACCGGCAAGCAGTTTTTCCTGCACCGTATACCGGTCAAGGACTCCCTTCAATGTCGTGGCCTCGACCCTCCGCACACCGGCCCCGGGAGAGGATTCCCGTACGATCTTGAACACGCCGATTTTCCCCGTGTTGTCCACATGCGTGCCGCCGCAGAGTTCTTTGCTGAATTTATTGACCGTGATGACCCGGACCGCTTCCTCATACTTTTCATCAAAAACGGCCATGGCCCCGCTTTTTACCGCGTCATCAAGGTTCATCTTTTCCGTGGCGACCTGAATGTTTTCCCATATCTTCTCATTGACTATGGATTCGACCCGCTGTATCTCTTCATCGGACATGGCGTTGAAATGGGAAAAATCAAACCTGAGCCTTTCCGGATCGACAATGGAACCGGCCTGTTTGACGTGTTCTCCCAGAACGGACCGGAGCGCCGCCTGCAGAAGATGCGTGGCCGTGTGGTTTGCCCTGATAAGGTTCCGGTTCACCGTGTCTATCCGCGCCATGACGGTCGCGCCCTTCCTGAGCTCGCCCCGGGTCATTTCACCCATATGAATAATGGTCTTATTAAATTTTTTTGTATCGTCGACCCTGAAAACAGCACCGGAATCGGTGATTATTTCGCCTACATCGCCTACCTGGCCGCCGGACTCGCCGTAAAAGGATGTTTCTTTCAGTATGACAAGTCCTGTCTCGCCCTGCCGCAGGAGTTCCTTTTCCTCTTTATGGTCATAGAGTAACTGGATAACACTTTCCGTTTCATTTTCGTCATAGCCTTTGAACACGGTATCACCGGCTTTACGGGCTCCATCCTCAAAGAGTTTTTCCAGGCCCGCTTCGGCTCCCTTCCAGCTTTCCTTGCCGCGTTTCCGCTGGGCCTCCATCTCTTGTTCAAATCCGTCCCTGTCCGCTTTTAATCCCTGTTCAAGGACGATCTCCTCGGTCATCTCCAGGGGGAATCCGAATGTGTCATAGAGGATGAATACATCTTTCCCGGATATGACCGCGTCACCCTTTTTCCGGGCCGATTTAATAATCTCCTCAAGACGATCCATGCCGTTTTCAATAGTCTCCAGGAAGCGCTTTTCCTCCGATTCGATGACGGCCTTGACATTTTTCACCGAGCCCTTTATCTCAGGATAAAAATCTCCCATTATGCGGACAACGGGATCAGCCATACTGTAAATGAAGGGATCTTTGATGCCTATCTGCCTGCTGTACCTCAGGGCCCTGCGCAGGATTCGGCGAAGGACATATCCCCTTCCGTCATTTGAGGGATAGATGCCGTCGGACATGGCAAAGGTCAGGGCCCTGGCATGTTCAGCCATAACCCGCATGGGAACGATGTTCTCTCCCGTGTATGGCACGCCGGTCTTCTCGGTTATAAATTCGATAAGCCCCTTGAACTCATCGGTCTCATATATGGAATCTACATTCTGCACAAGGGTGGCCAGCCGTTCCAGGCCCATACCGGTATCAATACCGGTGCGGGGGAGGGGATGAAGATTTCCATTGATATCCTGATTGAACTGGTTGAACACCAGGTTCCAGTATTCCAGGAAGCGTTCACACTCACATCCCGGTTTACAGTCATCTGCCCCGCAGCCGAATTCCGCTCCGCGGTCGAGATAGAGTTCCGAGCAGGGACCGCATGCCCCGCTGTCTCCGGCCGGTCCCCAGAAATTGTCCTTCTTCCCCAGTCTCACTATTTTTTCAGCGGGCACGCCTATATGCCGGTGCCAGATCTGGAAGGCTTCGTCATCATCCTCGTAGATGGACACCCATATTTTCTCCGGGGGAAACCCTATCACCGATGTGGAATATTCCCAGGCGAATTCTATAGCCTCCTTTTTGAAATAATCCCCAAAGGAGAAATTCCCCAGCATTTCGAACAAGGTCAGGTGCCGTTTTGTCTTACCCACATTTTCCAGGTCGCTGGTACGGAAACACTTCTGCACCGAAGCAGCCCTGGTATATTCCAGGTCAACGGTGCCGGCAAACATGGGTTTGAACTGGACCATGCCGGCCGTTGTAAAGAGCAGCGTGGGATCATCCTTCGGCACCAGGGAACTTGAAGGCACGATGCGATGGTTCTTTTCCCGGAAAAATTCTATAAATGAATGTCTCAAATCCATTACTTTCTGCATGTCAGGCCTCTTTCGTTAGGGAAATATAAAAATATGCGCCGATCGATTCTCCATTGTAAATACTTTGACGATAACAGGGAATGTATCAACGATATTGCTGTTTTCTTTCTTTTTGAAGGCATTGTGGTAAAGGTATTTTTTTTTTCAAGGAAAATTGTGCCTCAATAAAACGAACAATCACTCAACCTCATCATTCACCATGTTCAATTGTTTCAGCACGTCCCGAATATCCTCTCTCGTAAATCCCCTCTGGTAGAGATAGGCCGAAAGACGATACTGTATATTTGTTTTCCCCTGGAGCGATTTCAGTTTTCTCTCGGCAAGCCGGAGGAGTTCTTCCGCATTCGTATCTATCTCAGCTTCGTCAATTGCCTGTTGTATTATTTCCCCCGGTATCCCCTTTACGATCAACTCCCTTTTTACCAGGTTGATGCCCCTTTTCCCCTGCTGAAGCCTGCCTTCGATATACTTAACGGAAAAATGCAAATCATCAAGATACCGGTATTCAAGCAGTCTTTTTGTAATGCTGTCAATTATTTCCGGGGAAAAACCCTTCCTTGTCAGATACTGTCTCATTTCACGGGTAGATCTATTGCGGAAAGAAAGATAATGAAGGGATTTATGCCAGCATTGGTAGCGCTGCGACTCCAGCACAATATCCGCAAGGAGCTCGCCGGAGAGTTCCTTCCCGGTTTCAAGCCCGTATTTACTCAGGGCCTCGGGAGGGAGAAAAATCTCTTCTCCCGTATCGAATTCTACTTTAATGCGGTCATTCTTGTAATGTATTTTGATAATACGGATCATTTTCATCGGACCGTTTACAAGCAGCTGGTCATGTATCCACGCGCATTCACTTCTGAACGGCACCGGACCTCAAAAACATGGGCAACTTTTGAACAATAAAATAAAAAAGGATGCCTGTCGGCATCCTTTTTTGCAATATATACTAATCGAATTAACGTTTCGAAAACTGGAATCTTTTCCTTGCTTTCTTTTGTCCCGGCTTTTTCCTTTCAACTTCCCGGGCATCACGGGTAAGGAATCCGCCCTGACGCAGTGTTTTTTTATGGGCCTCATCGACCTGAACAAGGCATCGCGCAATGGCCATCTTGATAGCTCCAGCCTGGCCGGACCAGCCTCCGCCCAAAACCGTAGCGAATACATCAAATTTTTCCAGCTGACCAACATATTCAAGAGGCTGCCGGACAACCAGTCCCAGGGTCTGCCTTCTGAAGTATTCATTGATCGGTTGTTTGTTAACCACAATATTACCGGAACCGGGTTTTATCCAGACCCGCGCTACGGAGGTTTTTCTTCTGCCTGTTGCGTATACTCTAGTGTCAGCCATTTATCTTACTCCTTTATCCTATATCTCGACCTTGACAGGCTGTTGAGCATCGTGAGGATGTTCCGGGCCTGCGTATACCCTGAGGTTGGTAATCTGCTGCTTGCCCAGTTTACTCTTGGGAAGCATGCCTTTTACGGCGTGCATGATAACATACTCGGGTTGTTCAGCCATAATTTTCTTGATATTGATGAACTTGTCCCCTCCCGGGAACTTGGAATGTGTAAAATAATCCTTATCATCGGATTTTTTACCGGTCAAAACCACCTTCTCGGCGTTTATAACAATTACATTATCACCCATATCCATGTGGGAAGTAAAGGTGGGCTTGTTTTTCCCTCTTAAAATATCGGCAACTTTGGTAGCAAGCCGTCCGAGAATCTTGCCTTCCGCATCAATCAGTACCCAGTTTTTTTCAACCTGGGACTCTTTTATACTATACGTTTTCTGAATACTCATCGTTCAGACTCCTCTTACGAATTATCAACTCACATAATGACATAAAATATTAAATAACCGAAAAATGATTGGGATCAATGATTGGGCTAAGTGAATAGCACTACAAATCACCTGTTTTCTGTCAATACATTAATTATTAATTTTATAGGCATTTTTTTCATAAAAATCAACTTATTTTCAAACCTTTCCTTCCGACGGTTTATTCACAACTATCTTCTTCGTACACTGATTATGGATACACCAGTTACGGCGGCGACAATTATGCCCCCGCCGATAATTGCATTGACCGAGGGCGCCTCGCCGAGCGCAATGAAGACCCACAGGGGATTGAATACCGGCTCTATGATCGCAATGAGATTTGCCGATACGGCCGATACTCTCTTGATCGCCATCGAAAACAGTACCGACGTTATCCCTATCTGGAATACCCCGAGAATCAATATGGCCGCAAGCGACCGCATTGAAAAAACCGGCATCGGCATGAAAAACGATATGGCGAAACAGACACCGGCTGTTATCCAGTGTGATAGAAGTATAGATTCAAGCGGCGAGCCGTTTTTCTGCATACGCATGAATATGAAGTAAAAGCTGAAGGTAACCCCCGACAGGAGAGCGATGATATTCCCGCCGGGCGTTCCTCCCCCCAGTCTATCCATGAACATGATTCCCATGCCTACGGCGGTGATGAAGAAGGCGGTCCAGTGTTCGATACGCGGCCGTTCCTTGAGAATAGCCGCTCCCAAAATGGCGGTCAGGATCGGTGCGGTATATTGAAGCAGAATCGCGTTCGCAGCGGTTGTGGTCTTGTTTGCCGCGACGAAAAGCATCATGGTCAGCGCATTTGCTATGCCGGCGGCAACCTGGGGAAAGGAGAGATGCAGTTCGGGTTTTCTCAGGTATACCAGAATCACAATTGAGGCGATGAAGCTGCGGGCCCCGGCTATGGCGAAGGGATTCCAATCGATAACTTTAATAAACAGGCCCGCAATACTCCACAGAAATGCCGTGCCCATCATGGCTATGATACCGATAATCTTATACCGTGACCGCTGCAAAATAATTTATGCTCCCGAAGCACTTGCTCCGTGCCTGTCAAAACATCTGATTCAGGTACAGGTACTCATAATTTTTAACTGTTGACAGGATGTGCCGGGCAGGCAAGGCTTTTTTTATTTTAAACTACTTATTATCCGGCTTACTGGAGACGACCGGGATACCACGGAGGAGGAAATATGGACCTGCAATATTTAAAACTTACAGAAGAAAGAGGCGTCGCAACAGTTTTATTGAACAGACCTGAAAAAGGCAATTCCCTGTCTCCCGACATGCTCGGGGAAATAGGCGATCTCTTTGCCAACCTGAGCACCCGAAAGGATATAACAGTAATCATTCTGACCGGTGGTGAAAAAATATTTTCAGCCGGCTTTGACCTCGATTTCGTGAAAGAGCTGAAAATGGAAAACAACGGGCCCTTTGTCGATCTTTTCTGGCGGGTATACCGGTCGATCCGATTCTGTGCCCAGCCCGTTATAGCGGCAATAGGCGGCCCGGCCATGGCCGGCGGGTTCGATCTCACACAGATGTGTGATATCCGCTATGCCTCGGAGCGGGCGAAGTTCGGCCAGCGTGAAGTGGTTCTGTCGATACTTCCCGTTCTTGATCCCCTGTGGCGCATCATTGGATTCGGTCCGGCGCTGGAATGGGCGCTTTCCGGCAGGGACATCGACGTGCAGGAGGCATATCGTATGGGGTTTGTAACCCGGGTATTTGCCGAAGGAGCAGTAGTAAAGGAAGTGACGGAAATCGCTCTCAGAATGGCTGCCTATGACCGTTCGACACTGGTTGAGACTAAACGAATGAGCATTGACATTCTGCATGACAGTCTTGACGGGTCCATGAAGATACACGACCGGCTCTTCAGGAACTATATAGGGTCCGAAGAAAACCGGTCGCGGGTAAATTCACTTCTCGAAACGATCAGGAACAGGAAGAAATAATTTCGATATTCGTGTCATTACCGCCTGCCGTGTTCTGGACAGAAATTCGATATCCAGGTATTTCCGTCACCAGAAGCCGGTCTATGAGAATGCATGCTTGGCCTGCAATACTATCTGGACATATTTCTGGCAGATAATATATTGAACCATCGACAGAAAATACCGGCAGGCAATTCCTAATAGCATTTTTTAGCACCTAAAAATAGATTTTTCCAGCTCCCCGCGCCATCCGCCCGCCCAGATAGTGATTGACACCTGCCGATTATACGATAGTATATTTACCATACCGTTTATAGAAAAAGCATGCCCCATGACCCGCGCGGGTCATGGCACAGGGGGAACAAACATGAAAAAGATACTGCCCATACTGCTGCTGACGCTTCTGGTATCAACCTGCCAGGGAATCCAGATCAAGAAAAAACCCACGGCCTCCATCGCCAATTTTGACATCGAATCGATCTCACTCCACGATATCACCTTCGTCTTCGATATTGAGATCGGCAATCCCTATCCCGTGGGTCTCAAACTCGATGATATCGGTTTCACCTTTTACATTGAAAACAAGCAGTTCCTGAAAACAAGTACGGCAAAGGGACTGAAAATCGCGGCCATGGATAAAAAAATATCGAGCTTTACCGTGAATTTAAAATATGCCGATATCATAAAAATCGTGCAGGATTTCGCCGGCAAAGATTATCTCGACTGCGTTGTGGACACGGTGATAAGCATTCCTCTTCCCGAGATCCCGGGCCTGGAGAAAAATATCACCCTCACCTATAAACTTAAAAAACAGATTCCCGCCATCAAACCATCGATAACAATCGCCAATTTCCACGTACAGATGCCCACGGAAAAGGATATTGCCGATGCGATTAAAAGAAGCGGAAAAAACCTGACTAACACCGATACCATTCTCTCCATGTATCATGATATCCTGTCGGGGAAAAAACCGCAACAGGTCATTGACCCGGCTTCCCTGGATCTGAAGCTGAAAGTCGGCTTTGATATTGAGATGAAAAACGAGACAAAGGCAAAGCTCAATTTTCAGCGGCTCGATTACAACTTTCTGGTCAACGGCAGCAAACTTGTTGACGGCAGTACGACCGATATTAAAAATGATGGCAATACATCCATATTGAAGATTATAAGCGAATTCAGTACAAAGACCATGAGCAAGTCCATACTGAAGGCATTTCAGAATAAAAACGGCGATTACGGGCTCCAGGGCGAGGCCCTTATGAAGCTCCCGGCGTCGGTAAAAAAAGCTCCCCTGAAACTTAAATTTGATGAAACAGGAAGGTTCACCCTCTGATGAAAGTAATACCCGTTATCATGGCCGGCGGCGCCGGAACCAGGCTCTGGCCCCTCAGCAATGAAGAAAAGCCGAAGCAGTACCACAATCTTTCCGGCAAGGGTTCCCTTCTCGAAGAAACAGTCAAACGGCTGAAACCCCTCTCGCCCGAACAGTGTGTCGTGGTAACGGCAAAGAAATATGAGGATATATCCCTGGAGGAAGTACACAAGGCCGGACTGCCGGGAACCATCCTTGCCGAACCGCGGCCCCGCAATACGGCAGCGGCCGTTCTCTATGCCGCCATTTATCTCGACCGGCTCTATCCCGACGACTCCATAATGATCGTTCTCCCCGCTGATCATTATATAAAAAACCGGGTCCGTTTCGGCGAGATCCTTTCCATGGCCGTGGCCGAGGCGTCGAAGGGGAAAATGGTTACCATCGGCATCAAGCCCACGTACCCTGAAACGGGTTACGGCTACATCAAAGCCGTGAAAGATGCATCGGGCGATATCATGGACGTGGACCGTTTCGTGGAAAAACCAGACTTTAAAACGGCAAAGAAATATGTCGAGTCGGGCCACTACTACTGGAACAGCGGTATTTTTGCCTGGAAAACATCGGCAATCATACAGGCTTTCCGGGACTACCTCCCCGATATCATGCAGGCCTTTGAACCTTTACACAGCCTCTCGGCCGATAAAATAAAATCCTCATCGACGGAAATCTGGGAGCACAAGAAAAAGGTTTTCGATGCCGTCCAGTCCGTTTCGGTCGACAAGGGAATAATGGAGCGGGCGAACAACCGCGTGATTATTCCCGGTGATTTCGGCTGGGCCGATCTGGGAAGCTGGAAAGCTATTGACGACATCCTTGACGGCGACGTCAGGGGCAACCGCACTCCCGTTGCAGAAAACGCCATCTTCGTCGACTCGCAGGACTGTTCAGTTTTCACCGATGAAAGCCGTGTGGCCGTTGTGGGGCTGTCGAACATTGTAGTTGTTCAGTCAGGCAGCGACATCCTTGTCATTCACAAGGATGCGACCCAGGATGTACGAAAGGTCGTGGATATCGTGCGCGAGAAAAAGGACTGATTCCTATTCCCATTCGATCGTTGAGGGCGGTTTCGAGGAAATATCGAAAACCACACGATTGATCCCCTTCACCTCGTTTATGATACGGTTGGATATTTTTCTCAGCATGTCTTCGGGCAGATAGGCCCAGTCAGCGGTCATGGCATCCACGGACGTAACTCCCCTGATGGCTATGACATTCTCATAGGTACGCTGGTCCCCCATTACTCCCACGGAGCGCACAGGAAGGAACACGGCGAATATCTGCCACAATTCCCGGTAAATCCCGGCATTTTTAACCTCGGCTATAACGATATCATCGGCCTCCTGGAGAATCCTGATCCGCTCCGGCGTCACCTCACCGATTATGCGAATGGCCAGGCCCGGTCCCGGGAAGGGATGGCGGTGAATAAGCTCTTCCTGCATTCCCAGGTGCAGGCCCAGTTCACGCACCTCGTCCTTGAAGAGCTCTTTCAGCGGCTCAATAACTTTTCCCGATTTAATGAGCTTCAGAACCTCGGGCACCCGGTTATGATGACTCTTGATGGTGTCCGACGGTCCCTTGGTGGAGACCGATTCTATGACGTCGGGATAGAGGGTCCCCTGGGCCAGAAAATCGAATCGGCCTATTTTTTTCGCCTCTTCCATAAAGACCTTAATGAATTCCCTGCCGATGATGCGCCGTTTTTTCTCGGGATCTTCCACCCTTTTCAGTTTATCAAGAAAACGCTGCGACGCGTCGACATGAATAAGGTTCAGCTTCATGTGTTTTTTAAAGCGGTCCACGACCTGTTTCGCCTCGTTTTTGCGCAAAACACCGTTGTCCACGAAAACACAATACAGGCGGTCGCCGATAGCCTTCTGGAGCAAAACGGCTGTCACGGAGGAATCCACTCCTCCTGACAGGCCCAGGAGGACCGTGCCGTCTCCCACTTCCTTCCGGATGGCTTCCACCGATGACTCAATGAAATTGTCCATGGTCCAGGTCGGTTTTACCCGGCACACATTGAAAACAAAGTTATGCAGAACTTTCGTGCCGTTCTCCGTATGATGAACCTCGGGATGGAACTGGACACCGTAGATCCTTCTCTCCTCATTGGCAATAGCCGCGATCTCGGCGTTCTCTGATGAGGCCAGAACTTTAAATCCTTTCGGCGGCGCCGTAACCTTGTCGCCATGGCTCATCCAGACCTTCTCCTTCTTTTTCAGTCCCTTGAAAAAGGGAGACTTTTCCGACATGACGATCGTGGCGGGACCGTATTCCCGCGAATGGGCTCCCTCTATTTTTCCGTTGAACGCGTCAACGACAACATTCAGGCCGTAGCAGATGCCCAGGACCGGTACACCCAGATTGAAGATGTCGCCGCTGATGCGGGGAGCGCCCTTGGCATATATTGAAGAAGGCCCTCCCGAAAGGATTATTCCCGCCGGTTTTTCCTTTTTGATGTCCTCAAAGGGATGATAAAAAGGAACGATCTCGGCATAGACGTTCATCTCCCGGATGCGGCGGGCTATAAGCTGCGTATATTGTGAACCGAAATCAAGGATGATAATCCGTTCCAGGGGTACATTTATGGCGTGTTCAATCATTTTTTTGCCTCAAGCGAAGATATATATTCTTTATAGCCCATCGTATTCAGCTTGTCATTACGCGCGTTTATTTTTTCAGCCGTGTTTTTCCGGTACTCATCGAGTTTAACGGCATATTTTTTATCCAGGAGCGACAGTATATTCACGGCAAAAAGGGCCGCATTGGTTCCCCCCGCTTTACCGGCAGGCATGGTCGCCACGGGTATTCCCCCGGGCATCTGGAGAATGGAGAGAACGGAATCGAGACCGCCGGCAATATTTGTTTCGATGGGGACCCCTATAACGGGCAGCGTCGTATGGCTCGCAACGACACCGGGAAGATGGGCGGCTCCTCCTGCCACGGCGATGATCACCTTTAAGCCCCTTTCCCGGGCGGTGCTGACCCACTGGCGGGTCTTTTCCGGTGTTCTGTGCGCTGAAGAAACGATTATTTCAAAGGCTATGCCGAATTCATCCAGTATGTCGAAGCATTCCCTGACCTTAGGAAGGTCTGAATCGCTTCCCAGAATGATACCTACATCGCTCATGCCATACTCCTGTCTTTTTAAGATTAAGGATAAAATTGCTTTTCCTGCCCCTATTTTGTCAATGTTTTTACCATAAATGCAAGCACGATATGAGGGGTATCGGCATATTTTTACACGTCTGCAATATTAGGAATAGGGACTTTTAACATACTTGATGAATCTATTTTCCGGAAAGTTCTTGCCCGGCGAGGAAAAAATTTTGCCCTCTCACTTATCCTGCGACAAGTGAGAGGGCAATTGACAGGAGGAGCGTTAACATTATGGCCGATGTAAAACAGTTCCTATATATAATACGATGAAGCTGGACTTTTATTAAAAATAATAATGATCATTTCTTAAATTTTTCATTGATGTTTTTGCAATCAGGCCCGAAAGTGAATCATGCGTAGACATGCCCTTAACAGGATTGCCGTTTTATATGAAAATTCAAATCGATAATATCACCCTGTCCCCTGACCGAAAAGAACAGGAAATATCCCGCATCCTCTCAGAACGGTATCTTATAACTGACCTGCAGGGTTTCCGTATTATCAAGAAATCCCTCGATGCACGCGACAAGGGGAATATCCTTTACCGCTACCGCGTTGTTGTGGAAATTAACGAAGATCAGGCTCTGACCCTCTTAAAACATGAAAATGTTACTACCTATGAGGAGCAGCCCTTATCCATACCGGTAATACACAAACCGGGGGGACCGGTAATCATCGTTGGTTCCGGACCGGCCGGTGTTTTCTGCGCCCTGCGTCTCGTGGAAGCGGGCATAAAAGTTACAATACTGGAACGGGGAAAATCCGTTGATGAGCGAATGAAGGATATTTCCCTGCTGGAAAAAAGCGGTTCCCTCAACGAAGAGAGCAATGTACTCTTCGGCGAAGGTGGCGCCGGAACCTACTCCGACGGCAAGCTTACAGCGCGGACCCGCCTTCCAGAATCACACTGGTTTTTCCGGCAGATGATCCACCATGGCGCGCCGGAATCCATTCTATATGAGGCTAAACCCCACATCGGCACGGACCGCCTCAGGTCCATCATCAAAGGCATCCGGGCTACTATCATTTCAAACGGATCGGATATTCTTTTTCAAGAACGGGTTTCCGACCTCATGGTTTCCGGCTCTTCCATTGCGGGCGTCCGTTCATCAAAAGGAGAAGAATTTGCCGGTGCGGCCGTGGTGCTGGCCACGGGCCATTCAACCCGGGACATCTACGGGCTGCTTCATGAGCAAAATATATCCCTGGAGAAGAAAGGATTCGCCGTGGGTGTGCGGATAGAACATCCCGTGCAGCTTATCAACGACATTCAATACGGGAAATCCCGCTTCAAAAACATTCTTCCTGCGGCGGAATATATCCTTACCTTCAACAATAAACAGACCGGCCGGGGGACCTATTCCTTTTGCATGTGCCCGGGCGGGCAGGTGGTCAACTCTTCATCGGAACAGGAGATGCTCTGCGTGAACGGCATGAGCAACTCGCGAAGAAACGCACCCTTTTCCAATGCGGCACTGGTTGTTACGGTGCACCCCCATGATCTGGCCGAGGATATTATGAGCGGCATCGAACTTCAGCGGCATATTGAAAAAGCGGCATATATCTCGGGCGGAGGCGGTTTCACTGCACCGGCCCAGCGTGTTACCTCTTTTGTTGAGCATAAGATTGATGTCGGCCTTCCCGCCGTTTCTTATCGCCCCGGGGTCAGAGCCTCCACCATTGATTCTTACCTCCCTGACTGGATCACGGAAGAGCTGCGTGCGGCCCTCCCCTTGTTTAACAGAAAAATGAAGGGATTCATCAGTGGCGAGGCGGTGCTTATAGGAGCAGAAACCCGTACCTCGTCGCCCCTGCGTATTATAAGAGGAGAGGATTTTCAATCCGTCAGTGTTAAGAGACTATACCCGGCAGGAGAGGGAGCCGGCTATGCCGGAGGCATTGTCAGTTCCGCCGTAGACGGCATCAGGGTGGCTGATGCTATTATTGCGAGTTTATAAAACTGGATTTAAAACGCGCCCTGAGCAGTATAATGATTGCGTGTCATAATCAAACTGCTGGTGCATAATAACGATTATCCAGGAGGAATATTGAAAAAGGCCTTTGAACATGCATCGATATCAATACGATTATTAATTGCGGTTATTATTTTCGGATATGCTGCTTATTTTTATATCAATGATATAACAACTGATTTTAAATTTTGGAAGCTGATCGATATCGTTATTATAATTTTCATCGCCTACGGTTTACTGAAGCTTAAATACTGGATATTTATAATTTTTTTGATCAATTACCTGGCTATCGTGAACATCTTCCACTTTGCGATAGATAGATCCGATTATGAATCACTGCTGATTTCATTGTTTTTACTTATACCTTCCCTTCTCCTGTTGAAAGATGCCATCTTTGACATGACCAGGGAGAAAGTGGTAGACATCGCCTGTATACTGATATTTTCTTTTTTTATAAGTGCTCATAAGTATATTCAGCATATCATTGATTATAATAAAATATTCAGGTGACTCCGAATAGAATATAATATCACTACTGGTCTTTACGTTCATCCCGGGTCGCTCCTCCTTCACCGGAAACTGTACGCACCATAAGTCCCATGACAGCCGTGCCCGCACATCCCAGGAGAACCAGCATAATCCGCCACAGGAAGGTCTCAATAAAACAGGCTGAAAGGAATATCATCGCCCACATGAGAGATATGGCAAATATCTTCCCTCTCAGTGTCATTCCCTTTTTCTCATTGAAATCCATGATGTATCTCCCGAAGAGCGGACTGGCCAGAAGGCGGCGATGGAGACTGTCGGAGCTCCGGATGAAAAGAGCCGCGGCCAGGAGCACAAAGGGGGTCGTGGGAAGAACAGGAACCACGATACCGATGAGTCCCAGGGCAAGACAGAAAAATCCAGCCATGATGAGCAGTGATTTATGGACCTTAATTCGATTCATAGTGTTCCAACCAATACCACTGTTTCTTCGATGAACGTCATAATTGGACAGCTCCTCCTGGCTACAGTCCAGCCTGAAGTTTTTCAATGGCCTCCCCGACCTCTTTGATGGAATCCAGTACCATCACAGCCCGGGAAAAGTCCTGTGTCGCTGTAAGCGCCGTGGGAATAACGATGCATCGCAGACCGGCACTCACGGCCGATTCGAGACCGCGCAGGGAATCCTCGATCACTACAGTTTCATCGGTATGAGCATTCATTTTTTCCAGCGCCGCAAGGTACGGGGCCGGGTCCGGCTTACTTTTCGCGTAATCTCCCTTGGCCAGAGCGAATGCAACGTATTGTAAAAAACCCGTTCTTCGGTGTATGGCCTCGAAGTGTTCCCGCTTAGAGCTTGTGACGATGGCCATCCGGTATCGGCCATGCAGCCACTGGAGGGTTTCCCCGGCTCCGCTGACCGCAATATCCCCGGTCTCAATATACTTCTGGTATATCCCGTCCCTGGTTTTTCTAAACTGATTTATTTCCTCGCCGGAATAGCCCCGGTCTTCCAGGATGTGCCAGAGTCCCCGGGAATGCACGAGAAGGTTCTCCCGGTACTGTTCTTCGGTGATGCGAATATCAAGAGACAGCATTACCTCCTGTATTGCCCGGTAATAATACTTTTCCGTATCAACCAGGACGCCGTCGTTATCCCATAGTATGTTTTTAATCATTTGATAATTACAGAATCCCGTCTCTTTTTAATTGAAGGTCAGGTCCTTTTCTATCTACGAATAATTTTTTCAATTGTATCTTTGAGCAGAAAGAAAATAATTGTGGGTATGACTATCGCCGCCAATAAAATATACTGTCTGCTTATAATATCCGGATAGAGCAGCGCGCATACGAGTATACCGGTCAGAGCTCCTCCCAGGTGAGCATCATGACCGATATTATCCGACATCCTTCCCAATCCATAGATTGACGCAAGAACGAAAAGCATGGCAAAGGCCCACGACGGAATAGGGATGGGCAGTGGAAAAACAAGCACTGATCCGCCGGGGATAAGAAATACTGAAGAAAATATGGTCCCGCTTACGGCGCCTGACGCTCCCAGGGCACGGTACTGCATATTTTTTCTGTTCAGGATCAAAGAGAGCAATCCCCCGCCGAGCCCGCTCAACAAATAAATGAGTGCCGCTGTTTTGAATCCATAAACCAATTCAATACTGAGACTGAAAGAGTAGAAGCTGAACATATTGAGCAGCAGGTGTCCCCAGTCCGCGTGCAGGAACATCGAGCTTACCACCCTGAAATACTCGTGTTTTTCCAATATATAGTAAGTAGAAAAAATATTCTCCTCTGCCATCGATGGAATCCTGAAAGCCATGATAGATATTATTGCCGTTACGGCGATCGTTCCATATGTAAAAATTGCTGCATCCATTGAGCTTGTTCTCCGGTGTTGAAAGGATTGTAAATCTCTCACTAACAGGGTCAGAGCCTCGAAAACATTACAGTATAAAATTTTCAGCATGTCACGATGTCAAGACAAAATGTTAACAATGTCCGTCTGGATCCGGGAAGGTTTGAGGCCATCGCATAAACCATTTACCGTTTTCTGTTACTGGTGATGACAGTGATGATGTCTAAAGGAATTGTCGCATTTTAATTGCCTTATGATAACTAGTACCATGGCTTTTAATCATGGTCAAGCTTTATAACTATACATAATATGCTTTATGTCTATGATATGATTGCCTTTTGAATCACTGAATTGAAAAAATAGCCTGGATGAGCGGACAGCACAGTTCCGCAATGTAAAAAAGTGGGGGCTTACACAATGGAGAGCTCTGGAATGATTTCAGAATATCACTCATACCGGCCTGAACATCGGTGCATGGCGTATCGTTCAGGCCGGACTCCGGCGACTTTATAATCTATGGTCTTCGCGGATTATGATTCTCGAGCCGCCATGAAGACTGTAACTCCAATCCTTGGGAGCCTTGATATTTTTCAACCTGTCAAGCTCGCCGATAAGTTTGAGCCGCTGATAGATCAACTGCCAGGCACAGGGCCGATCGGGCCTTACCTCGCAGCGGTCCTCGCGCGAGCCGCTGCACGGTCCGTTGAGCATGTGCTTGGCGCACCTGGTCACGGGGCATATGCCGCCGTAATTATGGAGAACGCACTTCCCGCATGAACTGCACTTTTCCGTCCAGGTAGCCCTTTCTTCAAGGATACCGATAAATTCAGTATCGAGACCGGCGTATACCGGCTTTTCATACCGTTCAGCGATCGCCTGAACACCGGCACCGCAGCCGAGCGAAAGAACAATGTCGTTCCTGGAGATCGCTTCCGCCGCCTTTTCGATGAAAATGTTATCGCACTGACGCTCAATAGTAAGCTCTTCGACCTGCAGGCCGAGCCCGTGAACGTGCGATGCAATGCGCAAAGCCGATGATATAATGCTGACCTCGCGTTCACCGCCGGCGAGACATACGGTCACACAGGTGCCGCATCCGAGCACCAGTACTTTTTTATCTTTCCCGAGAATATCGGTGAGTTCGGGAACGCTTTTTCTCTGGGCAACGATCATGTGAGTATCTCCTCTTTAATATTCGCGGATTCAGGCCGCAGGGGACTTGGCCCCAGTTTTTTAACCGTATCTATCAGGTCATTGACGTGATCCACAAAAGGGCGCGCTCCCGCGGCCGATACGTTTACCATTTTTATTCGTTCTTTTTCTATACCCGCTTCAGCAAGGAATGACTGCGTGTAGCCCACCCTTCTTTTCGCGAGCAGGTTCCCTTCAGAAAAATGGCAGCCTCCTTCAAGGCAGCCGGCAACGAGTATTCCATCGGCGCCCTTTTCAAAGGCTTTCATGAAAAATTCGACCTCAAGGCGGCCGGTGCACGGCGTTCTCATAATCCTTACATTGGCAGGATATTGAAGCCGCATCGATCCGGCGAGATCCGCTGCGGAATACGAACAGTATTTGCAGCAGAACGCGATGATAAGCGGTTCAAACGATTCGTGTGTCATAGGGTTCCTCCTGGAAGCCTGGCGAAGAATCCGCTCTTAACGTCGAGCAGTTCTTCGAGCATGATTCCGAATTGCTTCGACTCAAAATGATTGAGCTGTATGGCCCTTGCAGGGCACTCGGCAGCGCATATCCCGCAGCCCATGCATTTAGCCGCGGCGATTTCCGCCTTGTTGTCAATGTTGGCGGAAGGAGCGCTATAGGGACAGACATGAACGCAGGTCATGCATGATATGCATTTGTTCTGGTCGACAACCGACACCTGCGCCCCGACTTCGAGGAATGTTTTCGACAGGATCGTCGCGGCGCGCGATGCCGCGGCACGGGCCTGGGTGATATTTTCATCGATCATCTTCGGCGAATGGGCAAGCCCGCAGAGGAATATTCCTTCAGTGGCAAAATCGACGGGACGTAACTTAATATGTGCTTCGAGAAAAAACCCATCGGAATTAAGCTGTAATTTGAGCATATCGGAAATCTGCCTGTTCGACGACGGCGCTTCCATGCCGGTGCTGAGCACCAGAAAATCGGTCTCGATCTCGATTGCTTCGCGCATATCCGGGCTGGACAGGTTTACGATCATCCTGTCGTTTCCCGTTACCACCGGAGGATTGTTTTCATCATAGCGCATGAAGATAATCCCCGCCTCCCTTGCGCTTTTATAATAGCTTTCCCTGAAACCATACGTGCGTATATCGCGATAAAGAATGTAAAGGTTCGCATCGGGATACTGCTTTTTAACAGCCATCGCGTTTTTAATCGCCGCTGAACAGCAGATACGGCTGCAGAAACGATGTTCATTGTTGCGGGAACCGACGCACTGAACCATGACTATATTCTTTTTTGCTGCATCGAACTGATTATCATGCAGCCGCTGTTCGAGTTCGATCTGGGTCATAACGGCCGGGTTTTCACCATACAGGTACTCCGTTGTTCTCGCCGGCTGTGCTCCGGTGGCAACCACGATAGCGCCGCAGAGAAGATCAAATTGATGACCGGTCCCGCTGCCATTCGCTTTCTCAGTTACCGTGACGGTGAACTTGCCTATATGACCGGCAAGCTTTGTCACTTCTGAATTCATGTAGAGTTTAATTCCCGGGTGCTCGCGAACTCTCTTTTCCAGCGAATCGATAAATTCAGCAACAGAGCCTCCCTCGAGAGTCCTGCGTGTGTCGAGCGCATTGCCGCCCGGTTTACCGCTCTTTTCGACGAGAAAGACCCGGAAACCCTGGTCGGCGAGAGAGAGCGCCGAAGTCATACCGCTCACCCCTGCCCCGATAACCATGCCGTTCTGGTTGATCATCAACGATTCGCCGGTCAGGGGACGAAGGTATCGAGACCGGCCAATTGACATTCGTACGAGCTCTATGGCCTTCAGCGTGGCAGCATCCGGTTCGGCCGCATGAACCCATGAACACTGGTCGCGGATATTCGCGAGTTCAAACAGATAGGGGTTCAGGCCCGCTTCCCGGAGTGTTTCACGGAACAGGTCTTCATGTGTTCTCGGCGTGCAGGAAGCGACGACGATACGGTTGAGCCTGTGTTCGGCAATCATATTTTTGATATTGACCAGGCTCGCATCGGAACAGGTGTACATCGTATGCGATGCGAAGACTACACCGGGTTCATTTGAAATCGCTGCGGTTACCCGTTCAACATCAACGGTTGAAGCGATGTTGATGCCGCAATGGCAGACGAATACACCGATACGCGGTTTTTCATCGGTAACGTCATGTTCGACGGGATATTTTTTTCTTACGATAAGCGTATTGCGTACTTTGGATAGAAGCTCCATTGACATAGAGGCGGCAGCGCTCGCCTGGGTCACGGTTTCAGGAATATCTTTCGGCTCCTGAAACGCGCCGGCAATAAATACTCCCGGACGGCTTGTCTGGAGCGGCTGGAACCTGTCCGTTTTACAGAATCCATGTTCGTTTATATCTATGCCAAGACCGGCGATAGCCCCGGTAACGGCCGGTTTCGGATCGAGGCCGACGGCGAGAACCACAAGATCGAAATCGCTTTCAACATACTCCATGTTTTCGTTCGTATAGGTAAGCCGTATATCCATAGTGGACGGGATCTGCACCGCCCTGGAAGGAATGCTTTTTATATAGCGGATATTGCTGCGCGATCTGGCGCGTTCATAATACTGATCGAAATCTTTACCGAAGGCCCGGATGTCCATATAAAAGATCGATGCATCGAGACCGTGCACATGCTCATCGGCAACAAGCGCCTGCTTGGTCGTCGCCATGCAGCAGATCGAGGAGCAGTATTCGTTGCCGCATTTTGCATCCCTTGAACCGACACATTGTATAAAGGCAATCCGTTTAGCCTCCCGTCCGTCTGATAGACGGACAACATGGCCGCCATAGGGTCCCGCAGCTGAAAGCATTCGCTCGAACTGAACACTCGTGACCACATTGGCATAGCGTTTGTAACCGTACTCTCCCCGTATTTGGGGATCGAATTCGGTGATACCCGGCGTGAGTATAACCGAGCCTATTTCCAGTTCGAACGTTTCCTCCTTCTGAGAATGATCAATAGCCTGCTTGTCGCATGCAGCCACACACTCGTTGCATTCTGAGCACAGGGCGCAGTTAAGACAGCGTTCAGCTTCTCTTAATGCCTCTTCCGGTGAAAAGGCCGCTTCGACCTCATCGAAATTTTTCAATCTTATTTCGGGCGCCAGTTCCGGTGCGTGGGCACGGGATTTTTTCTCCCTGCCGCGCAGATCGGGAAGCAGCGCATCCTCTACGGGACTTATCGTCGATTCAAAACGATTTTCATAAAGATCCTTTCCTGCCAGGTAGCGCTCAATCGATTCCGCGGCGCGTTTCCCAGCGGCCACGGCCTGGATGACGCTCGCCGGACCCGATTGATTGTCACCCCCGGCAAAAACGCCGGAAATTGAAGTTTCCAGGGTGACCGGGTCAGCCGTGAAGATACCGCGTGCCGTTGCCGTTCCTGCATGGCTTATAAGTTCAGCGTCAACAGACTGGCCGATGGCCATGATGATCTGGTCTGCTTTCAGCATTTTCACGTCGGATTCATCATACCGGGGATTGAATTTACCGTCTATATCGAACACCGAAACGCAGCGCTTGATTTCGATTCCATTTACGCTGCCGTTTCCCATGATACGTTTCGGGCCCCAGCCATTCAGGATAGTGATCCCCTCTTCGATGGTTGCTTTGATTTCTTCGGCGTATGCGGGCATATCGGCACGCTGTTCAAGCGATGCAAGCGTCACGGACGATGCGCCGAGCCTGAGGGCGGTTCGGGCAACATCGATAGCCACATTGCCGCCGCCAATAACAACGACGTGATCTCCGACACCGGCGCTTGTATCCTTCAACCCGGACATACGAAGAAAATCAGTCCCGTATGCAACACCGGGATTATCCTCTCCTTCAACGCCCGTTTTTCTCGCAGCATGGGCTCCGGCGCTGATGAATACACTCTCGAAATTATTATTAAGCTCATCGAAAGTTTTATCCTTACCTATCCGGCAATTATACACGAAGGTGACACCTTTACGGCGAATGAGTTCTACTTCGTACGCAAGAATATCCCTGGGCAGCCTGTACTCTGGAATGCCCATGAGCAGCATACCTCCGGCTGCCGGTCCCGCCTCAAATACGGTGACATTGAATCCCCGTGACGCCAGATCGTCGGCACAGGTGAGGCCCGCAGGTCCGGCACCGATAATCGCAATCTTTTTCGCATCAGGAGCTGGAGTCATTTCAGCCGGCATTTGAATTTTACCCGAATTGACCAGTTTCATTTCTTCATCGGAAGCGAATCGTTTCAGCTGCCGTATAGCCACGGCCGAATCGAGGTTCGATCTCGTACACTCACTTTCACAGGGGGCCGGACAGACCCGTCCGCATATGGCCGACAGAGGATTCCGTTCCCGAATAAGATTCACGGCTTTAACGTACTCGCCTTTTTTAATGAGCTGAATGTATCCCTGGACATTGATATTCGCGGGACAGGTCACTTTGCAGGGCGCGTGTCCGAGCTTCAGAAGCGCAGGTTTGTTGGGGATGGCCTGGGCATTATATTTCTGCACGACTTTCCGTGTTCCCAGTCCCCGATTGAAGCGGTCGTCTATCTCAACGGGACAGGCCTTGGTACAATCACCGCAGTCATTGCATATCGATTCTTTTATGTATCGGGGTGATTTTTTCAGAACGGCCCTGAAATTTCCCGGCTCACCCTCGAGCCGTTCAAGTTCCGACAGCGTATGGATTTCGATATTCAGGTTACGCGCGCATTCCACGAGCTTCGGTGACACAATACATGTCGCGCAATCCCCCGTTGGAAAAGTCTTGTCGAGATGGGCCATCATGCCGCCGATAGCCGCTGATTTTTCCACGAGATGGACCTTGAATCCCGCGTTTGCCAGATCAAGGGACGCCTGGACACCGGCGATGCCTCCCCCTTGTACCAGTACCGCGCCTAAATGCTTGTTCTTTGGTTTATTCATGATGCGCCACCTTTGCCTTCAGCTCACGAGGTGAATTGATTAGCTTCCCAAGTCCGAGATTGCCGTCGGACAATCCGAGGCACATACCCATAAGTTGCGTAATATAAAGAACCGGCAGATCATACCTGCTGCCGTGTTTTTTCCCATAATCGTTTTGCCGCATGTCAAGATTGATCTGGCACATGGGGCAGGCTACCGCTATGCAGTCGGCGCCTGATTCTGCGGCCATATCGACGATCGAGCCTGAAAGCGTCGTAACCAGTTCGGGCCTGGTAAGCGTAAGTGACGCACCGCAGCATTCGACCTTGTGCGGCCAGTCAATACCCGTTCCTCCCATGGCGTTGATGATCGTATCCATGTAAACGGGATTTTCAGCATCATCGAACCCCGTGATATCATTGGGGCGGACAAGAAGACATCCATAATACGATGCCACGTTCATTCCGTTCAGGGAGGCCGTGAGCGCCTTTTTAAACGCCTTGATTCCAAGGTCTTCGAGAATTATTTCAATGAAATGCCTCACGCGAACCGACCCGTCATAGTCGGTGCCGAGAGCCTCTCCAACAATCTTCCGTGTTTGGGGATTTGACTGTATTTCATGATTAGCCATCTTCATGCGGCTGTAACAGGACGCGCAACTGACCACCATTTCGAGTCCCATATCACGGACCTTCACGAGGTTTGCTGCGGCAAGCGCCGCGGCCAAATCATGGTTCACCTGATGCGCGGGAGTCGACCCGCAGCATGTCCAGCCCTTCGGCTCGACAAGTTCAATGCCCAGGCGTTCGGCCACGGCCAGGGTCGACATATACTGGTCTCGGGCGGTCGATTCGGCGGAACAACCCGGGAAATACGCGTACCTCATATTATTTTTTCCTCGCGCTTTTCAGTTTTTTAAATATCCGTCGAACGGTCTTGGTATCAGCGCCCCTCGGGGGAAGAAGCGCGATTTTACCTTTGCTCAAAATCATGGGGAACTTGGAAGTATCGCGCAGATACGTGAATGTTCCCGCCTTGTAAAGCATCATCGCCGCCAAGTCATAGGTTCGTCCGAACCTGTTCATGGTTCCGGTAAGAAGACGGTTCATAAGAGGCATATTGCCTGCGGGTTTTTTCGCACCTTTCTCAACAGCTACGACCCGGAGCGAATCCATCACGTCGGCCATGTTGATTTTCATTGGACAACGGCCATAACAGGTTTCACATGAGGCGCAGGCCCAGATCATATCGAGATCAAGCACTCTTGAGTCGGCATGAAGCTGAAGAAGCCGGATGATTTCCGATGGCGATGAATCGGAATGCCGGGCAACGGGACATCCGTTCGAGCATTTCCTGCATTGCAGGCAGGTATCGACCGCTATCCCCGAAAGATCGGTAACTCTGTTCAGTAGCCGGTCTTCAGTTTTTGCATTAGTTATCCTGATTGGCATATGCCTCGTCTCCTGGAATATGTTCCGCCGCATTAATTGGCCTGCGCGGCGTATAAAACTTCCTCTTCGAGGAATTCATCATCGATGAAATCAGTCGATACTTCCGACGCACTTTTCTTCATAGATAAAGGTATAACCTTGCGGAAAACGTTCAACGGGCTCGTTTTTTTCCCATCGACCGTAAGGAGATCACTGATCTTTATATTGAAAAGCCTTTCGTTTTCTTCGAGGTAAGGCAGAATGAGGTCCCAGTCTTTTTTCACCATCGGCTCAATCACGCCGCCATTCAGCTGCTGTTCAACGAGTGTCTGTTTCGGATCCCGGATATAAACGGCACCGCCCGATGCCAGTGAAAAAATATTGCTTCCCGGGTAGGGTTCATCCATTAAGATAAGGCTTCCATCCTCGGCGAAACCCGTACCGTTCAATACAACAAATCCCCCGTCGTTGTGGGGATCACCGGCCATGAATGATTCGCCGAGAAAGTCAAGACAGGTCCCGTTAATAATGACACGAGGGCTGCCAACGGAGTTGATAAGCGGCCTTCCCGCTGCGTTGCCCATAACATAGATCGCGGCTCCCTTTGCCCCATACAGGAAGGTCTGGCCTACATCCCCATAGATCACGAGCTTTCCGCGCTTGATGATCTGGCCAAGCTGGTCCTGCGCGTTGTTATGAACCGCTATCGTCATTCCGTCAATGCCCGAGGCCAGGTAATCACCGGCGCTGTCATAGACGTCGATCACGACATCATCGGTATCGGGCCCCAGGCCGTTTCCGATATATCGCTGCCCCTTGCACGCGTACGTAATAAACTTTTTCCAGCCTTTCATGTATGCGTCCATGAGAAGCGATGCATCGTTGGTGACGCCTTCGGGTGGAAATTCATATGCGTTGATCACGAGGGTCGTCTCTCCGCTGCGGGGAGGACGGAGATATGATCGCGTCGCAAAATCTATCCGTCTGAAGGAATTACCTGCCGAAACAGTATCATCACCGATACCGGGCAGTGAATCAAACAGCCTTGAAAGTTCACGCCGAACAAGGTGAACGACATTGCTTCTCTTTTTACTTCCCGTCGAATATTTCAGATCATTCATCATGGTAAGCACCGAGATCGCCGTTCTGATACGGGCCGTATCCGACGCGGCATCAGAGATCATTCGCAGAACCGCGCGAAGATCATCATAACTCCATGAGGGGACGGCCTTTATTATACTGTCGAACAGCTCTTTGTCGCTATCCGATGCCAGAAGTTTCATCAAAGAATCGGTATCTGCGGAAGGCTTATGCTGCATGAACGATTCGGATGCGAAGTCGCATGCCTCAATCGCCTGCGGCAATGACACTTCCCTGCCGAACTTGTCGGTACAATTCATTCTCATCCTTCCCGAATCAGCAGAAAGGTTGAACATGAACGCACCGCCGTCGGTATGACTGCCGCCCCGGGCGTTCCAGTATTTGTCAGCCACGGGACAGATGCGTATGTCGTCTTTCGCGAGACTTTCAAGGGTCGCATCAATGGCCTGTTTTTCCGAGGCGATGAGACCGACCTGCACCTCGCCGTCGCAGAAAGCGAAGACCTGAGGTCTGAGCATGGCCGTGTCGGTGATACCCAGAAGCTGGTATTCTTTTTTCACGACATCATTTTTTGCGATGATAAAGAACCATGGACCGTCCGGTGAACCGTGTATATGTGTCGCCTGGATCGCCCGGTAGACATGCTGTTTTTCAGCGGGCAACCGGTCAAAGTCAAGTTCGGTCGTGGGCGCCATAGCCTCGATGATATATTCAGCCGGATAGTGATAGGTCCTCGTCAGCAGATCAAAAAGAAGGACAGAAACCTCCGTATCGGTGAGAAACTGCGGCTGTATGTTCCGCTGCAGCAGGTGCTCGCTGACCGAATGATAGTTGGCAAAATCACCATTATGCACGAGCGCCACGTTAATGCCGGTAAAGGGGTGCGCACCTGCCGGATGCCAGACCCGGCCCTTGGTCGGGAAGCGCTGATGCGCGATCCACACATGAGCGCGAAGATCGCGAATTTTATAATAATCGACAATCGCCTCGGCAAAACCGACGACCTTGAGTATCATTATATTCCTGCCGTGAGACAGGACGAAAGCCTTTTTCTCTCCCAGTGAGGAATAATACACCTGGTTGAGTCTGAAAGTATTCTGGTTAATGAACTCTTCCTCGGCTTCCCTCGGTTCCATGTCCCCGAACCCGTTCTTTTTTATGAACGCATCGAGCACGGCCGGTTTGACGCGAACGAAGTACCTGACCACATCGGGGGGCCTCACTTCGAGACCTGGCACGGATTTCCAGTCTTCAACCTTGTCAAGCATGGATGATTTCGCCATGTCAAAAAACGGCGTGATGAATTCATTCTCAACTTCGCTTTTCACTTCAGGTTCAATAAGGGCTATATGCAGCATGTAATAATTATCAAGAACTTCCCTGCTCACCCCCAGCTCTTCGGGCACAAAACCAACGGCCGCTATACCGCCTCCCTTGCCGTTGCCTCTGTTATGCATCTGTTTCGAAGGTTCATAGATATGTCTGCCTGCCACTGGTTCGGTGCAGCAGAAACCGACGACACCGCATCCGCCTTCCTCTTCTCCCTTGCGTACGATGGAGGGAAGTTCGAATTCTCCGAGAAGCCTTTTTTTCGAGTCCAGAATTTTCTGAAGCATGTCGTTTTTCATGCCTTATACTCCACGTCGTTGGTATAATCAAGATGCATGAGCAGGTCGCTACGACCCCTGAGCCTGGCAACACTGTCGAGACCGAGTTTCCGGAGAATTTTTACAAGTTCGTTCCGCCATGCGTTATATGCGTTGATAAGTCTCTGGGCGCCCCACTCCAGATCAATCTTCTGCACGAGGACTCTGTCGGTCGTTGCGATTGAGCGGGGGCATCCTCTTCCGGCTGAGCAGCGTCCGCATCTGACACAGCCGAGAGCTATCATCTCCATGGTGCCGATTACACAGCCGTCAGCGCCGAGAGCGATCGCCTTGGCGAGATCATAGGGATTGCGTATGCCGCCGCTTGCGATGAGAGTCACCTGTTCACGGGCGCCTTCCGCTACAAGAAAATTGTGCACTTTGGGAATTGCATACTCGATGGGCATTGCTATATTTTTCTTCGCAATATCAGGAGCCGCGCCTGTGCCGCCGTAACCTCCATCAAGATGGACAATATGGGTACCGGCGGAGTAGCTGCCGACTGCCACCATATCCACGTCATTGGGGGTGGATACTTTCGTTGATATGAGGGCTCGCCGGTTGATATGCTTGATCCAGTCAATATGTTTCATGTGATCTTCTATAGAGTAAACGCTGTGGAAGGGAAAAGGGGAGAATAGCGAAATCCCCACTACGGTTTCACGCATCGTTGCAACCGCAGGCGTATTTTTATCGCCGAGCAGGTGTCCTCCGAGGCCGGGTTTCGCACCCTGGGCGTATTTAAACTCAACAATGGGCACTCGCTGTATTGTTTCTTCGCGAATGCCGAAAAGACCGGTAGCCACCTGCGTGATCACGTGATCGTCATAGGGCCTCATGCGTTCCATGTACCCGCCTTCGCCGGTACAGGTAAAGGTATTCCAGGCCACGGCGGCCCGGGCCTTGGAAAGCTGGGTGGTGTTGCTGACAGAACCGAAAGACATGCCGCCGCCGTACCAGGGAACATCAATACGAATCTGAGGTCTTCCGTCATTTCTGCGGTTGAGCGTAATACTGGTATCAATTTCTTCCGGATTCAGATTGACCGGCGGATTATCGGGAAATTTGAAGCGTATGCGGTCGAATCCCCCGCCTGAATTGCCCGTCTCAAAATCATATTCAAAGTCCTCATCGGGAACCTCGCCGGTCTCGGCCATCTTCCAGGTCGCGAGAATCATTTCCGCGTTCCAGCGTTTATCACCGAGAATATCTATCATGGGGTTGGTTTCGAGTTTCAACGCCCCCTTCGGACAGGTCGTGACGCACGAGCATCCTTTTTTTTCGCATACCGGGCCAATGCAAAGATAACATTTGGGTTCGGCAAAATATTTGTACAGGGGCTTGAGAACATGGACCCCCTGGGGGCATATCTCGGCGCATTTGCCGCACCTGTCACAAAGCTCTTCATCCCGCAGAATGACATATTTGCCCATCTCGTTCCGGTATCGGGGCGGTGCAGGCTTGACGGTACGATCACATACATACTTAGGTGTAATCGTCTTCAGCGTTTTTTCAGGAATGATATCTTCAAGCATTAATTCTTTTGCCGAATAATTTTCCAAAGCTTTCCTCCTCGAGTTGCTCGAAAAACATGGCGCGCCCCACATCTCCTCTGAGACGCCGTGCATCACGCATACCCATGGCTCCCATGAGTTCAATAAGCTGACCGTGCCATGCGGAAATGAGATTAGTCATTCTGCCGACTGCATATGATTCCGTTATATCGGCGATATGAGCCGGACACTTATGATCTTTGTCGCAATTTTTGCACAAGTGGCATTCAAGTGCAACCAGCAGCGGAAGCTCGACGGATATCAGATCAGCACCGCAGAGAACTCCCTTTGCCATATGTTCAGGAAGGGCAATTCCGCCTCCCGCGATTATGGTGACATTATCCCTGTTGCCTTTCGTTATCAGGGATGTATGTATTTTCCTTATAATGTCCTTGATAAACATTGGATTTGCCGTATCGAACTCAGAACCGTTAGGGTCCGCGACAAGGTGTATCGCTTCAAATTCTTCATCCGTACTATCAATAGCGCGTTGTATTCCGGCCGCGTTGAGTTTTATTCTTACGGCGATGACAATGCCCGGATTAATTTTTTTTATTTCATCCATGCGGCTCCTGACATTCACCGAATCTTCCACTTCGATGAAACGTGTTTTCCTGATTATTTCCACCGGGAGTGATTTCATCTCAGACGATAGGTAAAGCGCGATGTGCTGCAGATAACGCTCCTGATTTTCCTGGGGCAAGGTAAATTTCCCGCCGTCGAAAACAGCGATCAGACCGGTATTGACGGCGGTCTCCATGATGTACTTGTCTATATCGGGCAGAGAATATTCAGGGGGCAGCATATCAATAACAAGCGGCATAGGAAGAGAGATGATCGGGGGCATCTCGGTTTTTAAATCGCCATTCGCGAGTGAAAGATACGACGGTTTTTTCCCGATATCAACCGCGGTGCTGATATACTCCCGGCCGTGGATGCCATCCCTGGTGGGACGTACAATCTCTGACATGTCAGTCCACATGGAATCAAATCCATAGCCGGAAAATGCCCCGCCGTATCCTGCGCCCGATACGGGTATCTTCGCCGTTTCAGACTGCAGCCAGGTTGTCTGGATGATTTCAGGCGTCCAGTAGGAGTTGCCGAGTTTCTGGTATTCCGGATTGACTGAAAGGCGGAGAAGATTCTTCGTACATTCCTGGACACAGGAAAAACATCCCATGCAATCAAAGAAAAGCGCATCGACCTGATCCAGTTGCCGGATATATGTCATTTCTTCCCGGTGTCTGTCGTAGACGCACGCCTTTTTTACACAGTTATGACATCGAGCGCAATCCTCGCGCCAGTCCACTATGCCGTATTTCCCTATGCGGGCCCGCCTTGGCGGAACTGGCCTGGTCTCTATGTGATATTTCTCGGGCATTGATGTCTCCCTTCGCTTACTGATATATTACAATCCGGCCGCAGCCATGATCGCGGGAATATCCGATTCTTTTCCTCCGGAAATGATGTGTATCCCGCGAAGCCCCTGAATCGATTTTAGTTTTAAAATTGTTTCCGCACAGATTTTGATTCCTTCCTTTTTTTGCGAATCTGAATCACCGGCTGCCTTCAACCGCTCGACAACCGCCGATGGAATATGAAAGTCGGTATATTTCTGTGAAAGGTGCAATGCCTCGTCTGCACTTTCAAGAGGCATAACTCCCGCGATGATAGCTGTACGTGATGTGATGCCGGCAGCATGCGCCGCGGAGAACCATTCTGAAAATGCATCGATGTCAAAAACCGCGTGTGTCTGAATAAAATTCGCGCCCGCATCAACTTTCTGTGAAAGACGCATCATGTTGAGCTCCAGGGGTTTCATGCCGGGATTTGCCACTGCGCCCGCGTTCATTTTAAATCCTCCCGATATTTTCGTGCCATTCGTCAGTTCCCCGGCATCACTCATTTTTTTTACCATGGCAATAAGCTGGGTCGAATCGATATCATACACATTCGCCGAGTCCGGGCTGTCAGTCAGAACCTGGTGATAACCCGACAGGCAGAGAAGGTTTTTTATTCCGAGAGCAGCGGCGCCTATAAGGTCCGATTGAATGGCAATCCGGTTTCTGTCGCGGGTGACGATCTGAAAAATGGGCTCAACATCTTCTTTCGAAAGGAGCAGTGAAGCTGAAAGACTCGACATCGATATGCCGAAGGGATTATCAGCGACATTAACCGCCGATGGTACACTCCTGAGGGCACTCATACATGATTGAATATCCATCCCGGAAATATCCGTCCCGGGAAGAAATTCAGCGGTCACTATAAATCCGCCCTGTTCTATCTGTTCTGAAAATCTGCTTTCGCTGGCCATTACGTTAACTCCGGTGATGTTATGTATTCTGTGTTGAAGACCTGCGTCATCGACGTTATACACGAACCGCCTGCATGTGCATGGGCTCTATTTTTTTACTGAATTCCTCGATGTCCGATACGACATCACCGACATTTCCCGTTTCCGAGGAGAGGACTATGATACGGCCGGCGGTCATTCCTGATTCTGTAATCATGGAGTCAACTTCGGCTGCCCGCCTCGGAGCACGGATGTTGCCTTCGAGAAATTTACATTCATTTTTAGGGCAGGTGAGAATGACAACCCCGTCTGCTCCGGTTTCAAATGCTTTAAGAAGATATAATAAATCAGCCTTCCCCGAACAGGGCAGGCTTATCATTCTGTCAACGGATGAATCAGGTTTATTAAAAAAGCCGTTCAAATCATCAGCAGTAAAACTGTTTGAACAATAAAAAAGATACAGTTTTGGTTTTCTGTTTAGCATGTTCATAATCGCATTTCTCCTCGATAAAAATTATAAGTAGCTCCATATAACATAGAGCAAGCGATCATAGTATTACACTGTAATGCTTTCGGCTTTTTTCTTCTGATTATTTGCCGGACATTATCTCAATTTCTGATCATTCCAATTTCTGGATGAGGGTTTTCAAGCGAAATAAGACGCAGAGTTTTTTATCCATATTACAAACATGTTAATTTTCTTGTTCATTTTTCGATAATTTATTGTTACTTATTTTTAACTTATTTATTTAAGTTTTACTGAAAAATTTATTAAGTCTAGATTACAACTTTTAGCTACAGTTTGAAGGGAGCAACTTCCGAACACCGGGGTTCCTGCATCATAATCACAGGAAAAGCAAATCCGTGCCATGTGGGAGTATCCGATAATTTATCAAGAAGAGACGATTATTTTTACGAAGCTGGTGGTTTAACGAGTGGGTTTTCTATCAGAATGGATGATTATATTTTTCCTGATGCGTCATAGAGCAGGAAACCCGCGAATTCATTAAAGGCAGGCCGGTCTTTTTCTAAACCGTAAACTTCATGTCATCCATGCCGGCAACTGTTTCGGGAAATATCGTCCGCGCTACAGCTTCGGCCTCGAGAGCAATCCGGGCCGCTGTTTCGGGATTCAGGTGGGGCCATTCATCGCGTGTAAATCCCGGTGGATAGGCGCATTCAGCAAGGAGCATATCAGCGTCACGCGCCAGGGCAACGGCATTTTCGCAGTAACCCGTATCAGGGCAGTAGGCTATTATTTTTCCGTCGATTTCAATCCGGGCGCCGATTGTCGCATCGGAATGAAGCAGTGTCTGAGTTTCTACAGGAAAAGGAAGACTTGAAAGTTCGCGGGGAGCTTCCAGAATGGAAAATTGAAAAGGGAGATTAGATGGTGATGCAGTAAATGGAGAGCTCTGGAACGATTTCAGGATATCGCGCGTACCGGCCTGGCCGATGACGGTAAAACGCTCGAGTTTGAAAAATTTCGGCAGAATGTGTAGTCCCTCTATATGATCGAGATGAAAATGATTCTGGTTCCCAGGAGGGTGATCTTCACCGCGCCCATTCTTATCTGATGATTACCTTTTCTTTAGCAAAGGGAATCACTTCTCCCATGACAACGGGTTCCTCTCCCGATTCTGTCAGTGCCTTCACAACAGATGATTCCTCTTCCCGCGGAACAAAGGCCATCATGCCGATACCCATATTGAAGGTGGTAAACATCTCCCGGTCCTCAACTTTCCCGTCCCTCTGGAGCAGGGAGAAAACCTCGGGAATTACAAAAGCCGACTTTTCTATGGATACGGCCGCTGCTTCGGGCAGTATTCTCGGTATGTTTTCATAAAATCCGCCGCCCGTGATATGCACCAGGCCTTTAATGTCACAGCCTTCCCCCAGGGCATGGAGAATGCTTTTCACATATATTTTCGTCGGCCTGAGAAGCACCCTGCCCAGGGTATCGGGCAATTCGGAAAATTTCGTGTTAAGGTCATATCCCATCATCTCCAGGAAGAGCTTGCGCACCATGGAATAACCGTTGGAATGGATACCCGAGGAAGGAAGGCCTATAATTCTGTCGCCCGCTTTGATCCGTGAGCCGTTGATGATTTTTTCACGATCCACGACACCCACGGCGAAGCCGGCTATATCATATTCGTCGGATTTCATAATATTGGGATGCTCGGCCGTTTCTCCCCCCACGAGGCTGCATCCTGCCAGCTTGCATCCCTGGGCGATCCCCTTGATCACATCGACAAGGACCGATTCATTCAACCGGCCGCAGGAGATATAATCGAGAAAAAATAGAGGCATGGCACCGGAAACTACGATATCATTGACGCACATGGCCACGGCATCAATGCCGATGGTGTCATGCACATTCATCTTCTGAGCGATCTGGAGTTTCGTCCCCACACCGTCGGTTCCCGACACCAGGACCGGGTCCTTCATTTCCGGAAAGGACCCTCGGAAAAGAGCGCCGAATCCCCCGATATCCGTGATCACCCGCGATGAAAAAGTCTCTTTAACCAACGGTGCTATTTTTTTGACGAAGGCGTTCCCCCCTTCCACATCAACACCGGAATCCCTGTATGTCAAACCCATGATATATCTCCTAACACTATACTGCACTAACAATAGAAATCAGGAATCGCCACAAGCCCCATTTTTGCAAGTAATCTTTTCCTAATTTTCAATTTTCTCATCGCTGCCCGTGAAATATTTCTTCAGGACAACCTCATTGCCTTTTTCATTGTATTCTATAGCGTCAAAAAACTCCATAGTGAGCCTGATTCCCCTGCCATGGGCCATCATGTCCCGGTTCAGCTGCACCGGATCGTTGGACAGTACAAGCTCGGGATTGAAGCCCTCCCCTTCATCCCTCACCAGGTAGGTCACCATGCCTGGCTCTACATTATATTCTATATGCACACGTTTACCGTTATACCGGGGGTCCTCCCGTCGTTCGGCAAGAAACTGGAAGTAGCGGTCCTCCATTATAGCCGCGGTTTTATCCTCGAAGGAGATATTAAGGTTCCCGTGCTCAATAGCGTTGATAATTATCTCGCGAAGCGCTATTCTCAGCATGTTAAAATCGTTGCCGCTGATATATTTCGCCACGTTCCTTGTTATCCGCTGCGTTATTTCATCGGCCGTGGAAAGCGAATTGTCTATGATAAACCGCTGTTTTTCCGCGATGAAATACTTGAGAAGAGTGTCATCCATGACACGGGAGGCTTTTCCCAGTATTTCGTTATCGCCGTCAATATTCAGGTACTCCAGCTTTACCTGCAGTTCCCTTGGCTCAATTATCAGGGGCGATTTGAATTCAGCCTTGAAGCTGACCGGTTCCTTGCTTCGGGAAAATGTTTCCAGTTTTTCCCGGATAATTTTCCGGGAGACCGCTTTATTTTCATCGCTGTCATAAATGAGATCAAGGAGCGATTTGCTTTTTATTGATTCGGGATTCATGTTGAGATGATGAGCCGTGGCCTTGTTGGCGGTTATAAAACGCCAGTCGTTATCAAGGGAAAAAATTATGTCCGTCGATCCTTCCACAAGACGCCGATACTTCTCTTCCGAAAGGCTTATCATCCTGTTGGCCTTGTTGAGATCATTGATTTTCTGCTGCAGGTCGCGGTTGAGAAATTCGATTTCCTCCATGGCGATTTCCAGCTCCTGTATCCTCAGCTCGATTTCCAGTTCCGCCTGTTTTTTTGCCGTTATATCCCTGATAAATCCCTGGTAATTTTTTATCTTCCCTGTTCTGCTCTTTATAACATTGGTGGATATGAGAGCATGGACTTCCGTACCGTTTTTTTTCCGCAGGCACATCTCAAAATCCCGGGCGAAACCGTCCATTATGAGCACCCGGTCATATTCTTTCAACTCTTCGGGGTTCGATACCAGTTTTCCCAGGGACAGGCTGATCATATCCTCCCGCTCGTATCCAAAGAGTTTCAGCATCGCTTCGTTCACATCAATGAAAACTCCATCCCTGTCACTGATAAAGATAGCATCCATGGATCTTTCAAAAAGATTGCTGTACTTAACCTCGCTCTCTTCCAGCTGCTGCTCAAATTCATGTCGGCGGAAGCCGATTTCGACGGCCACGAAGATGTCCTTTTTGTCGAAGGGCTTCAGAATATACCCGTAGGATTCCGTAATTTCCAGCCTGGCCAGGGTTTCGCGGTCTGAAAGGGAAGAGGTGAAAATGATGGGCACATCAAGCTTTTCCTTGATCTTGCGGGAGGCCTCGATGCCGTTCTGCTCCCCCTCGAGGAGGATGTCCATGAGTATGAGATCGGGCCTGGTCTGAAAGGCCAAAAGGATGCTCTCCTCGCCCGAACGGGCCACACCAGCCACGACATAGCCCATATTGGCCAGTATTTTCTCCAGAAGACGCGCCTCTACAACGGAATCTTCAACAATGAGTATCTTTATTTTTTTATCCCCTGACATGGTCATATCTGGTTTCAACTACTGAACGTTGCGCTGTTATTAATACTACATAACAAGGAGAATAATTCAATCCCTTTCCTATGGAAAATTTTAATTATTTTTACGGTTCACCTGCCGGAAGGATGCGGCCATGTAGAGAACGGTTTCAAACCATTCTCTACATGGAGCTATTGGCCGGGATCACCGGCCTGATCGATTATTGTTCGGGCGTTTCCAGTTTATCCAGCAATCTGAGCTGATGTGACTCTATCCATTCGCCCGGTGTTTCGGCCTCTATATCTCCTGCGTTGCTGTCGATTATGCTTACAACATCCAGATAATAGCCCCCGTCATTTGTCACGCCCCAGGACCCGCGTTCAAAGGGGCAGTCGACCTGGCACATGCCGGATCCCTTTCCCGTCATTTTCCCTTCGGGATGGAGGACGAGGTTGTAACCCATGATATCTATTTTGACAGGTTTTTTAAGGGCAGGGTATCCGGGTTTATCTCTGACGGTTATCGGCTTAAAAGAAATTTCAGATATACAGGTATCATCAAACCTGCTGCCTTTGTAAACTGACGTAATCGTGAGTTCAAAATCCCTGCATAAAACAGGTTCAGGGAGATCAATCCGTGACAAATCCTGTGTGTCATTAAGTTTGATTACGAATTTCTTTTTTTCATATTTTTGAGAGAATATTATGGAGCTTTCAAATTGCAGCTCCTTTACCCTGTTGTTGGCTTTATACCACCGGGAGTCCCCCAAACCGTTTTTAATGTATAAACAGGAAAGTTTTACCGGGGCATCAAAAATAAACATTATACGCTCGCCTGTGCCGGGTCCCTGAACCCCTTCAACCCAGGACTTTGCGCTGCCATCAACAAGGTGGGCTCCTAAATACAGGTCATTGTTATGGGGAAGAATTGAAGATACTCTCAACTCAGATATTTTGGGCATTTGCGTTTTCTGATCAAATATCTTTTCGGTCTTTCCATTAAAGGCCGTGACAAACATTAAAGCTGCGATGATCACAGCCAGGAGAATCTTATTCGGTTTCATATAAGGCGCCTCCCCGGTTTCGGTTTCAGGAATGATGATTTATTATCAATAGAGCCTTCATATATTCAAATCAATACTTCGGAGCGCCCCACATTTTCAGTACTTTTATCAGGACAAGCGACACAACCAGAAGCGCAACATGAGCTCCGATGACCAGCCAGAGTCCCCAGTCCCACCATACCGGGGCGTTGACCAGTATCATGCTGGCGACAATGATCGGCGCCACCACAACATTCATCAGGCCGATCTCAAGGGCGACCGGGGTTCTGAACTCAGGGTCAACAACCCGCAGAAGCAGAAGCCCCGTGGATACTGTTCCGGTACAGGTTCCGAAAATCGCCATAGTCCGTTCAAAGTTCAGGGTATCGATACGCTTTCCCAGGTACAGGATCGCCCATGTGGTGAGGATCGCGGCAGCGACAGACATCGACGCGATAGGTACAATGTACTCCCATACCACCACCAGCTGAATGGCCATGATAGTCCCAATGATGAGAAAATCAACCGCCCACCCGGTAATTCTCCGCTGAATTCCCGGATCAATGATATGCCTGATCCCAAGTTTGTTGAGAATGATCCGTACAATGATAGCGTTGATAAGACCGAAAAAGAAGAAAAAGCCGAAAAGAGATTTTGCGATATTGGGGGAGGTTATCTTTACCAGCCCCCAGGTCACCATATAGGTCAGGATATAAACAAGACCGATAAGAGCCATGTGCAGGGCAAGAGTCTCAACATTCCCCGAATGAGTCGTCAGCTCTCCCGCCTTCTCTCTCTGCTGGTCTTTTGAAATGATACCGGTTAAAAGGTCCTCCGGAAGCACCGTAGTCTTCACAACAGGAAGTCCCTTCTTTACGCCCCACCTGATAAGGGGAATTCCGACAAAGAAGGCAACCAGAAAACCAATGGCCGCGAAAGTGAGGCCGATAGTTGAGGCATTCTCAAAACCAAACTGGGTCTCCCAAACCTGTCCGAAAGAAAGAGCCTGCCCGGGGCCTTCAGTAAAACCAAGGGGTAAAAAAAGTCCGAAGGTTTTAAAGAGCTTCACGCCAAAAAGACCAAAAAGCATAACAAAGAGACAGCCGACAATTGCCTGGAGTGAAATAGTCACTCCTTCGATCATCGCCATCCATGTCGCTCCTTTGAATATACTCTTTGTTTTATCCTTTTGTCCGTCATTATCCTTGTTGTAGGTGAGACCTATTGAAATAAAAGAAATAATGAAAAAATGATACACGAAGGCCTCAAATGTCTTTCCTTCAAAGGGGAGTATACTTATCGTTTGATCGGCTATACCCAGAGACATTCGCCAGTCAGGGGGAAGCAGATCAATAATATACTGTATTTTAAAATTGAGAACCAGCATCCCCAAAAATCCCCCGATAATGCAACTGGGGATGAAAAAATTCTGAAAGAATTTAACCTTAGCTCTTAAAAATATTCCCAACAGAAGACATACCGCCATGGTACCAAAGGCAAGGAAGGGCTCAAAGGGAAATGGTGTCTGCATGTAAATTCCTCCGTTTAAGTTCTTTTTCTGTCTGCAAGAGGCGAATCAGTAGAATAATAGCCTATCAGGACTTACAGGCAAGAAGAAAAAATCATAATAACCGTAAAGAAGTCGAAATCGATCCGGACAAAGAAATCTTTTTGAAATTTCCGTGGGCCTCTCCCTTTGCCTTGTCACCCCTATTAAAAAATCTTGATTATGGAGCCTCACTGTTATATTATTCCTTTCTATTAAAGTGACGATTCCGTGACACATAACGATATCTGTACCTAGACTATTTCTGCAGATGAAGCATCTACATACATCAACTGTCACCTTTAGCTGAGTTGTGACCTGCGGGAAGAGGGTTCCATTCTGCATCTGCCTTTTTTTAAATATCACTATTAATAGTATAGACAAACCTATAATTAATTTGCATATTAAATATATATTGTTTTCATTATTCATGATAGCTGGACATAATTGATTCTCCAGTTTTATCACCTGTTATAAATTTGAGGTACATTTTTATGAGCAAGACCGGGGTTTTTTCAGCACTGAAACAGGGGATATCGTTTGTAAGTACATTTATTATTTTGTCCGCTTCAACAGCCTGCGAGCGTAATGACCTATGGAATGACATGCAGCAGAGCATAAACTCAGTTGTGGCAAATGTACAGTTTAATCCGTCTCCCGGAACTTACAGCAATGATCAAGAAATTATATTGTCCTGTGCTACGGCCGACGCAATAATCCATTATACTACCGATGGAAGCACACCGAATGAATTATCAGATGTTTACGGAACGCCCATACCAGTAACCGGTGACGGCACCACCATGACGATCAATGCAATAGCCATCAAATCCGGCCTGATAGATTCCGATATTGCTACGGGTCTCTATATAATTGATTACGCGCAAGTTTCTACGCCGCAATTGCTGCCTCCTGCCGGAACGTATACTTCGGACCAGAATGTACAGATAACATGCAGCACACCCGGCGCGACTATCCATTATACTACCGATGGAAGCACACCGAGTGAATTATCAGATGTTTACGGAACGCCCATACCGGTAACCGGTGACGGCACCACCATGACAATAAGCGCGATAGCAGTACTGACGGGCATGGAAAATTCGGGAGTTATCTCAGGCGATTATATAATTGACTACGCACAGATTGCCACACCGCAGTTCCTGCCCGTTGCCGGAACGTATACTTCGGACCAGAACGTACAGATAACATGCAGCACACCCGGCGCGACTATCCATTATACTACCGATGGAAGCACACCGAGTGAATTATCAGATGTTTACGGAACGCCCATACCGGTAACCGGTGACGGCACCACCATGACAATAAGCGCGATAGCAGTACTGACGGGCATGACTGATTCAAATATCGTGTCGCAAACATATAGTATCGATTATACATATGTCACCACCCCTGTGATTACAACGGCCGGAGGGTTATATACTTCCGACCAATCCGTAGCGATAACGTGCGCTACTCCCGGCGCGACCATCTATTATACTACCGATGGAAGCACACCCACCGATGCATCGGCAGTATATTCATCACCCATCCCCGTAACAGGGAATGGAACGGACTGCACAATCAATGCCATAGGCATACTGGCGGGGAATACCGATTCAGGAATAGCGTCAGCAAATTTTCAAATCAGGTATGTCGTATATTATACGATGGGAGATACTGTTAACATTTCAACGGACGGCACGGCTACATGGACCTCCGCCACTTTCAGCGGCAACATGATTACCAGTGTATTTACCTACGGAGATGCAATATATGTCGGCGGCAGTTCCTATCTGAATTATTATGATGGTTCCACCTGGACAGTAAGAACATTTTCCGGTAATATAACCGGTTTGTTTGTTGATTCTAATTATTTATATGTCTCAACAGTAGCAGCCGGAATGCAGTATTCATCAAATTTTGGAGCAACATTCGGTTCAACGTTAAGCATTACCAGCCAGCGGGCTATTTATGTTGAAAGTAGTATTATTTACCTGGCTTCCGATGACGGGCTGTGGTGCAGTCACAGTGCGTCAGAAATCTCCTATTTTAATTATCCGGCCGAGTCGTCGCACAGCCCTATTACCACTGCCGATGGTCTGCCCAGTAACAATCTGTATGATGTTTTTGTGCTGGGCACAGAAAGGTACCTGGCAACGGCGGCCGGGGTGTCGGTTTATACTGATACGGGTGCCGATCCCGGAACCTGCGCCAATTACACGATTGCCAACGGTCTTGCTGACGATCTGGTCTACGGGATATGCTCGGATGGAACAAATATTTACGCGGCAACGGCCAATGGCCTGTCCATATTTAACGGTTCAGCATGGTCCACTGCAATTACATCGATTCAATGCAACCGTGTGCGGCTGTCCGGATCAGTTATCTATGTTGCAACAGACAACGGCCTGTATATATCATATAATAACGGCGCTACTTGGGACATCCATTCCGCAGGAAATGTAATACTTGATGTACATGTATCCCCCCAATAACTGTCAGACAATCAAGGGACAGAGATCAGTTATTGACAGCAAGGTCCAGGCAGATATGAGTCTTTAAATTTCTGCGAAAGAGGCACTGACATGAACAATTCGGCACCAAAGGATTTTTCCCTGTTCGACCGGCCCCAGGTCCTGCGCTTTCTTTTTCATCCGCGGGCGGACCAGGAAGCATCGACGGGACCTTTCTCGCGGCTGGAAATACCCGTTGATCCCGGTGTGCATGTCGACGGGAAATTCTTCGCCGTTTCACCGAACGCTCCGACGATCCTTTTTTTCCACGGAAATGGAGAGATCGTTTCCGATTATGACGACCTGGGTTATATTTACCGGGAAATGGGCATCAATTTTCTGCCCGTCGATTACCGGGGATACGGCAGGTCAACGGGCGTTCCCACAGTCACCGCCATGATGAAGGATTGCCACGCCATATTCCGGTTCGTCAGAGATTACCTCGGCCGGGAGGGATATTCGGGTATCCTTGCCGTCATGGGCCGCTCCCTGGGAAGCGCGTCGGCCCTGGAACTGGCGCATCAACATCCCGATGAAATAGATGCCCTCATCATCGAGAGCGGGTTTGCCCATATCATCCCCCTTCTCCATTTACTGGGAATCAATGCCGGTGCCCTGGGAATTACCGATGATCTTTTCGAGCACCGGGATAAAATCAGCACGTATCGCGGACCGACCCTGGTCATCCACGCCGAGTTCGACCACATCATTCCCTTTTCCGACGGCCAGGAGCTTTTCGCCGCAAGCGCCGATACTGATAAATCATTTCTCATGATCCCCGGAGCCAACCACAATACGATCTTTGCGCGGGGTCTCGATGCATACATGAAGAACGTCCATGATCTTCTGGACAGGGCTGGACATGAAAAATAGTTCCATACGTCAGATAGAAGAAACCCTCTTCGAAATACCCCGGAGTTACAAAAAGGGTATGCGCGTTCCAGCCCGCATCTATGCCTCGGCGGAACTGCTGCAGTCCATGGACGACGCGGTCCTGAACCAGCTCACCAATGTGGCCATGCTCCCGGGTATACTGAAATATGCCTTGTGCATGCCCGACGGCCATTCAGGTTACGGCTTTCCCATCGGCGGAGTGGCCGCCATTGATCCCGGCGAGGGAATCATCACCCCGGGCGGCATCGGATTCGACATCAACTGCGGCGTCCGTCTTGCCGCCACATCACTCACCCTGGAGGAGGTTCAACCCCGCGTCAAGGACCTGGTAAGCGCTCTTTTCCGGCAGGTCCCCTCAGGTGTAGGCACCACGGGCATGCTGAACCTGTCACCGTCGCAATTCGACGAGGCCATGACCCAGGGGGCCTCCTGGGCTGTTAAAAACGGTTACAGCGGAAAAGAGGATCTGGAATATATTGAAGAGGGGGGCTGCATGCAGGGAGCCGATCCCTCGACGGTTTCTCAAAGGGCGCGGGAAAGGGGGAAAAACCAGGTGGGAACCCTGGGATCGGGGAATCACTACCTGGAAATCCAGGTGGCGCGCAGCGAGAATATATTTGATGCTGACCTGGCCCGGCAATTCGACATAACCGGTGAAAACCGGATTTACCTCATGATTCACACCGGCAGCAGGGGTTTCGGCCACCAGGTGGCCACGGACTATCTCCAGCAGTTTCTCTCGGTTATGCAGCGCACATATAAACTTTCCATGCCCGACCGGGAACTGGCCTGCGCCCCCTTTGATTCCGTTGACGGGCGGAATTATTTCGGCGCCATGAACTGCGCCATCAATATCGCCTTCCTGAACCGTCAGCTCATCATGCACCGCGTGAGGGAGGTCTTCTCCGAAATCTTCCATCGTTCACCCGACGAATTGGGAATCAAAACCGTTTATGACGTATGCCACAACACGGCAAAGCTGGAGCGGCATCTTGTTGACGGCCGGGAACGCGAAGTACTGATCCACCGCAAGGGGGCCACCAGGGCCTTTGCGCCGGGCATGCAGGGCCTTCCGGAAAAATATCGCCAGTGCGGCCAGCCCGTTCTTATCGGGGGCAGCATGGAATCGGGTTCTTATGTCCTGGCAGGCATCCCCCGGGGAAGTGACGCCTTTTTCACAACGGCCCACGGCAGCGGCAGAATTCTGTCGCGTCACCAGGCAAAAAAAATGTACAACGGCCGTGAACTGCAGAAGAAAATGGAACAGCGGGGCATCTATATCCAGACCGCTTCATTCTCAGGTCTGGCCGAAGAAGCGGGAGGGGCCTATAAAAATATCGACGATGTCGCGGCAGCGACGGAAAAAGCGGGATTGAGCAGGGTCGTGGCAAAACTGCTTCCCATCGGCAACATCAAGGGATAAAGGTCTTCATGGACTACGAAGTGCTCGATACAATAACCAGCGCCGATCTTGCCTTTCGTGTCCTGGCCGGAGACCGCAATGAACTGTTCCGCAAGGGAGCCGCTGCCCTTATGGCGATCATGGTCGCCAATTACGAAGATATATCCATGACCCGCCATCACACCATTGAAATGACCGACACCAGCCTGGAGATTCTCTATTACCGGTTCCTCAATGAATTTCTTTTCCTCCGCGACGCCGAGCTTCTCCTGCTGCTTCCCTGCTCTGTTTCCATAACCGGGACAAACGGCGTACTGAACCTGACATGTGAGACCCGGGGAGAGAGGGCCGACCGAAACAAACATTCCTTCAATACCGATATCAAGGCTGTTACGATGCACCATCTGAGGGTGGAGAAAACTTCTTCCGGCTGGAGCGCCACAGCCGTCCTCGATCTTTAAAATTTATTTTTCTGTTTTTAATAATTGACAGCGCCTTCGGCCATAAGATATACATTATCTACCGGAAGAATTTACAGGATAGTGCTATATACAGTAACCCCATGAAAGTTGTAATACGCGGCGGCTCCATCCCGGCAGGGAAAGGCGTTCATAAAAGTTATGTTGATCTTCTGCGGGAAAAATTTTCAGGGCGGGGGATGGAAATAATTAATGTCTCCAGAGAGAATGATACGTCCTTCGACGGCGACTGGACCTTTTACTCCGACATAGCAGTTCATCAACCCGATGTACTCATTCTCCATTTCGGTATAGATGATGCGTTTTTTCCTGTGTATCGTTCCGAGTTTAAGGAAAATCTCGTCCAGATGATAAGAAAGGCCCGATCCATGGGGAATATAATTATATTTTTATTGACCTCTCAGCCCTTTAAAAATCAGTATGATATGGACGCGGTGAATATATACTACCGCACAACCAGAGAAGTTTGCGGAGATCTCGGTTGTATTCTGGTTCCAGTTCACACATACTGGGCGGGATACATGGAGGAGCACCGCCTTGAACATGATGACCTGACTCTTTCCGATTCTCGCTATCCCAATGAAAAGGGGCACGAAATAATCGCAGAAATTGTGGGAAACCAGCTGAATAAAATTTCGGGAACCTCGAAAGAATAATTCTTTCAGGTTCCCTTATTAATAATCAAGAGAGGTACAATGGATGGGAGTTGTCATAAAAGATATCAAAAAAAGCAACAATGAAATTATCCGTATTGAAGTGTCGGAATTCAAAGGCCATGAGCTTATCAACATAAGAATCTGGTATCCGGCCATTGATAATGCTTCGGGGGATCTCCTGTATAAACCGACACAGAAAGGGGTTACACTGAATATATCGGATTTCAATGATTTACAGGACGGTATCGCCAGGCTGGCCAATTATATCAGGGACAAGGAATCGGGAACCAAACCGGAACAATTTGATGAATCAGTCATAAATGATGAAGCCGATGAAGAAGCAACCGATACTAAGGTCAAGCCGCAAGACTGAATAAAACAGGGGAGGAAAAATGCATAAGGGCTTATTAACACTCATACTCATTACAACGCTGATCGCCGCTATTGCGGGATGCAGCACTACCACCGTTCCCAGGGACAGCGGTGATATTACCAGCAGGGAAAACCAGGCCTTCCTGGCTCCCAAGGAAAAAACCGAGGAAGCATTCCGGGTGCTGCTCACGTCAGACAACTATATGGTTGCGCAGTTAAAGCACACAACGACAATGAACCGTACGCAGGATCCGGGCGGAGACAAGTACATGATCGATGAGGTTAAAAAGCTGGATAAAATAGACGAAGTCCGGGAAGGGGTATTTTCCGTCTGGCTCTTCCCCGATTCCGGCAGGATCATGAAAATCAGGACGCAGAAACCCACCTATCTTCTGGAAGTAGATAAACTCATCAGTGAAGATATACAGCGCTGGAACTTTGATTTTCCCAATAAAACAATCGATCCCACAAAGATTGACATAAAATACCGTGTCATCCTGAGAAAAAAACTATCCGATGCGGAGATAATCAAGGAAGTGCAGGATACCATGCGGGAACAGCACTGATAAAAAAAAGGGTTTCTCAAAAGGGAAACCCTTTTTAATTCACCGATGTCCCGGGACCGGTTGACAGGACACAAGATGTCTTATCCGAGACTGATCCAGGCGGCTGCTGAGTTACTGTATTGATAAAATATTTCAGAAAGACAAGTATCACCTGTATCTTCAGGGTAATCGTCCGGTCCGGATCGGCCACGTGATATGTGGATTACAGGGTCATACTTCAGTACTATTTCCAAACTCTTGATATTACCCTTAAACGGGTGCTATCGATTAGTGCCGGAGGAGTTGCATCAGTTTTTCTTCTGCACCGTAATTACCGTCTTCGCCTTGCCTCCGAACATGGTATTCGACTGAATCACCAATCCCTCTTCGGGAACCGGCATTTTGCCTTTGAGGGCAATCAGGTAACTGCCATTGTCGGAACTTGCCTTTCTCCCCAACCGCTGTTCATAAAAGGCCTTCACCTTTAAAGGAGGATCATTACTTAAAAAAATATAATATTGGTAATCTCCATCCAGAGACATCCCGGCTGAATTTTGCGGACTAAAAACCGATCCGGGATAAATGGGTATCCCCAAAGTCGTTGCGGTAGGAGGATTTTTCATCAAATAACACGTTTTTTCCGCAACCGCTTCATCCATCTCACCATCCTCCTCATCGTCCAGCGAGGCTTCGGACTTGAGCACCAGTACCTGGATCGTAATCCTGGTGGTATTGAAAACAACTTTTTTTCTCGTATTATAACCTTCATCTTCAATAGATACCGTGTATTGGGCCATATCGCCATTCTTTAAAATGATATTCCATTCAAAATGTGTTGAACTGAGCCAGGCACCTTTTTTCCACTGCGGCCGTTTCGTAAAGGCGGTTTTGAGCCATGTCCCGTCATGAATAAGCGTTCTTCCTTCATATTGGTTTTCAAATATATCGGATCCGTAGTATTCCATTTCATACCATGGGGGGTAAACCGTTCCTGGTTTGAGACTGGCAGGATCTTCCACCGGCACTCCCGGTTTGGCTCCCAGCTTATCAATATAAAACTTGCATACTTCATCAATAATTGCTTTCGCAGTATAAACCTTGACCGTTTTGGAACGACGGGTATTCTTACTCTCTTCATCATATTCCGAATCCTGACTTTTGAGTTCCTTTTCTGCGGTGGCATTGCGTACTGCGCCCGGATAAAGAGATATCTCTTTCTCACTCCGGGGTATAGCGGCCTGTATTGTAGTGGAAAAAATCAGAAAAAGCATGGCTGCAAAGTATATCCATCGTACTTTCATCTTGAACACCTGCCGGATTTTTTTTAATTGTGTGATAATATAAAATCGGGAAATGAAGTACGGCATTATTCCGCATTAGCCGTATATTGTCAGATCATTTCAACCCGGCAGTGATTGGCGAGTCCTTTTGCAGTTGTTTTAGAATCTACCGGAGCCAACGGGCCTTCTCTCCGCTGACCAAGAAAAGCAATGTGTCAGCCCCAGGCCCGGAAAGAAACGCTTTTATATCATTATACTTGATAAGTATGTCAATTGCATTGTTTAAGAAAGTCAATGTATTTTTCCACTCCCACTTGAAAAAACAGTCAGATTCGTTACTGTTCCCGTTGATTAACGGCCGACAAGTTTTTTGAAAAACAGGATATAAAGCGCATTTTTATACACCCTCTGTTTTTCAAAAAACTATTTGTAGTATTAAGGATTAGGTTCTTCTGATGACTTGCCTTCACTTTTATTATTATAAAACCTTTGTGTTGGATAAGCAAAATCTATATCATCATGCAACGAAAACTCTTGTAATATCTTCTCCCACATTATCTGCTCGGTTCCTCTTCTTTTTCTTGGCTCGCAAAGGTATCTAATTGATAATTGAACCCCGGAATCTTTTACCCTGGTGTATACAGTAGGAGAAAGATTAGAATAAAATATCATATATTTTCTTGCTGTTTTTTTTACCTTTGCTTCCGCCAAACTGCTTAAATTTCCGGCATAATTATTTACTATCAATGAAAGGCATTCTTTTGCCTTTTTCCAATTACTTTCAAATGTTACAAGTACATTCAGTTCATTCCATATATAACCGAATCCTTTATTATAATTTGCAAGAATCTCACTAAAAACTTTTCCATTGGGGACATGAACAATTCTTCCTGTGCTTTGGTCTCCATCAACCCAGTTCCCTATTTCTAAAAGAGTATGTTGAAAAATTCGTATATCTATAACATCTCCTGAAAGCAACCCTATTTGGATTCGGTCTCCAACTTCAAATGGTTTTCTCCAAATTAAAAATACCCAACCTGCCACATTTAAAATCATTTCTTTAAGTGCGATAGCCAAACCAGCGGAGAAAAGGCCAAGGAAGGTTGTAATATCTCTAAAACCTTTGAACCAAACCATACCCAGAATCAAAATTAAAATAATAGTAGCTATATAACTGGACGTTTTTTTCAGACGATATTCTAATTTAGAATCTTTTATTTTCTTAATTGCAATTTTTAATAATATTTTCTTTAAAATTATAAAAATTAAAATTATTATAAGTGATATAAATATTTTATACTGAATTTCAAGGCTTAAGCCAATTGTTTCATGTATCAAGATGCTAATAGTTTTCATTATTTTATTTCCATCTATTTTCAGACAATATCAACTGCAAACTGGAATAACAATAGCATGTTTTTCAATCTCATCCTTTGGTTCTGCAATCTGACTCACTAGTGTCCTTCTTTACATATTTTTAAAAACAGGAAATACCGCCGCCTGAAACCAGTCAATGGGACTAAAGATGTCTTATCCGAATCTGATCCCGGCGACCGCTGAGCTAATGTATTGACAAAATATTCAAAAAAGGTAAAGCTTTATTAAAATTTGGCAATGATCAAACTGATAAAACGTGCATCAAGCAGTATGATGCCAATGATCAGCAGATACCCTATAGAAAAGAATCGCACCAAGAGAAACAAGAACAATCGAGATGCTTTTTTCTGTAATAATATTCATGGCAAATCATTGTACTATTAATCTCACACACTGGAAACATATATGGACAAAGACAATCGTAAACGTGAACGAGTCGCCATAGATCAGATCATAGAGATTTCAACCAGCGATGGGCAATACATCACGGCTCAAGGTATCAATATAAGCGAAGGGGGCGTTCTCTGTAGATCAGATACCGAGATTCCCATGGGTACATTTGTAAAATTTAATGTTTCATTACCCTCAGGAACTACATCAACGAGTATTGAATGCGAAGGCTTTGTGTTACGATGCGTTAAAGTTGACGGAAAATACGATATAGTAGTTGATTTAACCTGTTAGAACTAATTGATCCGGCTTTATGTCCTTACTATCCCTCTCAGCATTACAGAGAGAGATATCACACTTAGCTGGGAAAAAGAAACCTGTTCCCCTGCTTCACCATCCCCTTGAGAGCCTTTACCCCTTCTTCAACTGTCTGCGCAACCTTTGAAGGCTCTTTGCCTCCGGCCCTGAGCCATGGCCTTGTGACCGCCGCAGCCCGGAGCCGGTTGATGAGACCAAAAAGCCTTACCTAACCGGAGCTCTTTGTCAATTTTTTAATGCATCGGTCATCAGGCACCGATTCGGACAAGATGTACTTTATTGTATAAACTGGTTTCAGGTAAAGAAAATTCCTTAATAGCAATACAGTATAGAGATAACACTTGACAGGGCATTTGACGTCTTTAAAGTGTCTTTCAATTTGGAGGATAATTATGAAAAAAAATCTAATACTTGCAGCATCATTTCTTTCAGCTTCTCTTTTATTGATCGGCTGTGCAACGGCTTGGTCCAGTTATACCTCGACTGGCAATGAATACCCTGCTCTGGCTGAAAATGCACAGGTTGATGTAATAATGAGAGCAACTCCGGAGTATAAAGTTCATCAGATTGGTATTATTGAGGTCCGCTGCGGAGTTGAAACACATTGTATTGAAGAGGCTAAAAAGGTTGCCCGGCAGAAGGGAGGCAATGTTATAGTATTAGCTCAGTCGAGTTCTGGTTTTAATGTAGATGATGGTGAAGTTTCACAATTCAAAATAAGAACATATGAAGTGTGCAGAAAAGTGGAATAATTAGTGGGGACTTCTAAAAACCCCTTATAATGTAGTATAGAATAGATTTCTTCATAAACCTTAATCCATTTCTAAAAGCTTATCTGTTATTTTCAAAACATGGAATCGTTTTCGTTCGATTTACCTGTTATATCCTGCATAATTGGATAAATCGGCACATGTTATATGTCAAATTCATTAGTCCCACAATACCGTCATTCCGTTTATACCCAATTGCTCGACTATGACTACCTTTCATACTAGTTTTTATAAATCCAAAAACATGTTCAACCCGTGCTCGGGATTTTGATTTCAATCGATTCTTCTCTTTTTGTTTTTCGCTTAATGGAGCACCGCGGTATCCCTTCTCATGTATTCTATTCCTTATGCTCCTGTGTTCCAGTAACTGCTTTACCGGGTCTCCTGAATAGGCGCTGTCTCCATAAAGTTCATGATGAGCATCATCTTTATTCAACAAGTCTCCCAAGACCTGAGAATCATGAATGCTCGCATCTGTCGTCTTATAGGCCCGGATCAGTTTGGTTTTTCTATCTACTTTTATATGGTTCTTGTAACCATAGTGATTGATTCCGTTTTTCTTCGTCCAGCGAGCGTCTGTATCTTTTTGACAATATTTGTGCGGATTATCTTGCCAATCGTCAGGGACCTCTCCCTTTTTTATCTGCTCATTTTCTTCTTTGCTGTTTCTTTGGCGTGGGGCCTCGACAAAACTTGCATCTACAATCGATCCTTTATATGCAATGATTCCATGCTCATCCAGATACCTGTCATATTTCTTGAACAGTTTCTCAATAGCATTCGCCTGCGTGAGATTTTCTCGAAACAGCCATATCGTATTTTGATCAGGAATATCATCACTGATATTTAATCCTAAAAACCTCATAAAGCTCAATCTATCGTTGATCTGATACTCCATCTGCTCATCTGATAAGTTATAAAGTCTCTGTAAAATCAGTATCTTGAACATCATTATATAATCATAAGGCGGTCGGCCGCCTGGACCTTTAGCCTGTTTCTTGAATACTTTTTTTAGTAGAGGACGAAACAGCTCCCAATCTAACATTTCATTTATTACTATAAGAGGATCACCTTTGCTTGCCAGTTTTTCCAATCTGAATTGCTCATCAAATAATCCTCGTTGCTTGTTTTTCTTCATGATTCCCCATTCAATAATTTTATTATTGAATAGTTATAACTGATTATGATAATTTGTCAATTAATCTTGAGTTTTTAGAAGCCCCCTAGTATCAGTCAGTAAAAAATCCATGCCAAGGCATGGATTTTTTTATGCTTAGAATTATAAGAAACTCCGCCGCCGGAAACCAGTTCAATACACAAAAAAGCCGTCCAGAACTTTGTTCTGAGACGGCCCCTTTTCCTGCCAGCACCCTTCAGGCTCGTCACAATGACGTGGTGTTAATTATCAGCCTCACGGAATTTTCATCGATGAGCATCTTCTTGGCGATTGCATCGGCGCTCCATCCTTTGCCCGAGAGCTCCCGTACGGTCCTGATAAGATGTTCATTCATGTTTTTACCCGGCGCCATTTCCTTGTTGACCTGTTTGACTATGGGGCTGCCCGTATCAACGGCCTGGATGAACTCCACGAACTCCCGCATCTTTTCATCGGTCCTGACAAACATGTTCTGGAGCTTGACATCGGTCTCATCAATCTCCTCGCGCAGTGTTTCAACTTTCTTGAACATGGCATAAATCTGGTCGACCCTTTTCGACATAACCTCGCTGAGGCCGTCAATCTCGTCGAATTTATCTTTCAGCTCCTGAATATCATTTCTGCGCGTGTTGAGAATGAGCGTCTTCTCTTCCACATCCTGGAGATGTTTAGTCATGTTCTCTATTTTCTTGTCGGAACGTTCTATAACTTTCTGATATGTCTTCAGCTTGGTATCAACGGACTTGACGAGAATCTCCGACTTGTTTGCCGATTCAAGGTTCTTGGTAATGAGATCCTCGTACTCACGCAGCTCTTCGATCCGGGTTTCCAGGTCGGAATAACTCTCCGAAAGGGCATCTATGCGCGCATTGACAAAATCGATTTTCGACATATTGTCCTTCATCAAATCTGCCCGTGTCAGCGCCAGGTCGCTTGTTTCCAGGAGGTTCTGAATACTGGCCTCCACGTCGGCCAGCTTGCTCTTTCTCGCCTGGTAGCTGTGGATCTCGTTATTGATGGCCTTGCGCAATTCCTTGAATTCCTCCGCGTCTTCGGTAAACCGTTCTATGCTCACGGCATCCTGGTGGGCCTTGTCCAGCATCGTGTTGAGATGCTGGATGGAGTTATCAACTTTTTCAATCATTGAATCCGTTCTGGTAAATATCTTATTGTGCTCCTCGTACTGCAGTATCTCGCTCTTGATCTCGGCCAGCCGGTCTTCCATGGTGGAGAAGTCCTTTTTAATTTTCTCCGACAGATTGCCGAATTTCATGTCAATGGCCTGGTATTCCGAATCAAGAGAGCTGATTTTATTCTCTGCCGTATTGATAAGCCTGTTTTCATGATCGAGTACCTTCTCCTGGAAGTCTTCGATCTTCTTCCGGATATCCTCGGCCTCTTTTCTCGTGGCCTGTACAATTTCATCTTTTTTGGCGATGGCATGAATGTTGAGATTATCCATTTCGGTACGTATGCGGTTTACCTCGCTTTCAAAGGTATCAATGAGGCTCGCCTTGGATTCATCCACATTATCTTCCACATTCTTAAGCTTGCCGTGGATTCGTTCCACCTCACTGTCGAGCCTGGAAAACATTCCTCCCTTCAGGTCATCAAATTCCTTCACGGCCCTGCTCATATTTTCCTTCATTTCATCGGACTTGATCTTGATATCGGCGAACACGGTATTTTCCAGGTCCGAGAGCGTGGACTTCAGCGTCATTATCTGTGATTCCCTTTCATTAAACGAGGCCGTGTGCTCATTAACAACACTGGAAAATTCCTCCATGAGCTCCCGTGACCGCTCTCTCAACTTGCCGTTGAAGCCGTTGATGATCGCGTTGCTTTCACTTCGAATGCCTGCCACATTTTCCCGCAGGTTCGTAATTTTGTCGGTGAGATCGGAAAACTCTTCACGGGCAAGACCTATAAACTCAATCTGTTTGTTGACGTCGCGTGCCGCATGGGATATGACCTTGATATCCTCCTCGACCTTTTTCAGATTCGTTTTTTCAATGTCTAATCCGCTGAGGCGGTTTTCCACTTCCTTGAGTGAACCGCTCAGATTCACCGTGAGGGCGTTGGATTTTTTAATGAGGATATCCATCTCAATGGTGGCATCCTTGAATTTCCTTTTTTCCGTTTCGGCCAGCTTTCTGAAATCATCAAACATCTTACTGGAATAACGGCGCAGTTTTGTCATTTTCATGTTTGATTTGTCGATCCTTCGGAAAAGGATCATCATGCCAAGACACACCGCAAAGGTTATTATATTCAGAATCATGAGGCAGTCTCCGGTTTAGTCGTTTTTTGAAATCACCTTATGTCGCATTACAACATATACCTGAAATATATTTACTGGACACATATTCAAGTATAGACTGATAAACATTATACACTATACAATTGATAAAATATGTCAATACATATTTTATGTCACATTAGATAAAATTATTTCATATTAATTATACGTTGACAATTTTTATATTTTGTCCAGAATATTGCCTCGCCTTGGTGCCGGCATTTAACCACGACCCGATAAATATTCGGGAAGGAATGGCTGCAATACATGACAAATAAAACAGATCGTTTCATGAACAATATCATCGAGCTTATATTGAAGCACTATCGCGTTGTGTTGATCGGCATCCTTATAGTTTCCATTCCCCTGGGCTATTTCTATTCCCGGCAGAAATATTTCAACAATATCAATATTTATTTCGATGAAGGCGATACCGAGCTCCGGACATATAAACAATTCCAGAAGACCTACGGGAACGAGGAGCTGCTGGTCATGGCCTTCAGTGACGGGGACATTCTGACGGAAAAAAATATATCCATCATTCACCGGATATCCTCGTCGCTGGAGGGCCGTCAGGGCGTTCAGCGCATATTCAGTCTCACCGAAGCCACGGAAGCAGTCAGTACCGGCGACACCATAACCTTCAGCCGTATCATCGATATGGACAGCCTCAGCAGCGCGACACTGCCGTTTATTAAAAAGAAGATTTTCAGCAACCCCCTTCTCATAAACAATCTCATCTCCGCCGACGGGAAAACAGCGGCCATTGTGATCGAGCTGACACCCGTGCTGGAAAATAATGAGAAATTGCACATACTGAATGATCTGAAGGCCCAGGCCGTAAAGGCGGCGGGCAGCGGCATTCGGCTCCGCTTCGCCGGCCAGCCGATCCTGGAAGCCCGGATGAACGATCTGACGAGAAAAGACAACCTGCGCTTCACACCGATCATGCTTCTCTTTATTTTTTTCATTCTGAGACTCTCGCTGAAAAAAACGGGGCTTTCTGTTCTGGTATTGGCGACCCTTATTCTCACCATCGTCTGGGGATTGGGCCTTCTGACCCTCTCGGGCGAGACCATGAACATGACAACGGTAGTAATACCACCTGTTCTCCTGGCCATATCCGTGGCTGACGCCATACACATCCTGTCCCATTATCGTGAGATATACATGCTGAACGGGCATAAACACCTCGATGCTGTCAGGACTGCCGTAAAGGATGTCTGGCTTCCCTGCCTTTTCACCAGCCTGACAACGGCCATCGGATTTTTTTCATTCGTGACAGCCACCATAAGACCGCCGAAAATCGTGGGAATATTCACCTCCATCGGTGTCATAATAGCGTATCTGCTTACCATCACCATGATCCCCGCAGCTCTCATTATGCTGGAAAAATTCCTCGGGAATGAGCCGGTAACACCCGGGGAGGAAGAAAGAGTACTTTCTGAATCCCGCGGTATCGATTCACCCTTTACAACAGCACTTGTCCGCCTGGGGTCCTTTATCACATCACATCACCGGGCCGTTTTTATTTTCCTTGTCATTATAATGGCAGTTTCCGTTTACGGTATGTCCCGGCTGCGCATCGAAACGAGTTTTGCCAACTATCTGCCCGAGCATGACGAGCTCAGCCAGGACATCAAATATATCGATAAAAACCTGGGGGGCACCATCCCCTTTGTCATGCTCATTCAAGCCCGGACCCCTGATCATGACTTTTCCCATCCTGAGAGTCTGCAGCTCCTGAGCGATATTCAGAATGACCTCATGAAAAAACTCCCCCACTTCTCATCCACTTTTTCCATTGCCGATTATTTCAAGGAAATCAACCGGGCCTTCAACGACGGTGATGAAAAATATTACCGCATTCCCCATACACGCACCGATGTGCTGGATTACTGGGAGCTGGCGGAACCTGAAATCCTCGATCATGCCGTAGCTCCCGACATGATGGAGGCACGGATATCCTTCCAGTCTCGGTGGGGATCAAATGCCCTGGCAAAAAAGTATAACGCCATGATAATAAGTTATATGAAAGAAAAACTTGGAGCGGAGTATTCATACAAGATTACGGGGATAAGTTCGCTATATCTATCCATGGGGAACAACCTTCAGCGAAGCCAGATAAAAAGCTTTCTCTCGGCCTTCATCATCATTTTCATCATGATGTATTTTGTCTGCGGAAATTTACGACTCGCCATTATCAGCATGATTCCCAACCTCTTCCCCATCATGCTGACACTGGGGCTTATGGGGATCATGAATATCCCCCTTGATATCGTCACCATTATGATCGCCAGTGTCGTAATAGGGATCGCCGTGGACGACACCATTCATTATATCGTGTGGCTGAAACGCAACTGCGAGGCGGGGATGGACGTACGGGAAGCGCTGATCAAGTCATACCGCGATACGGGAAAACCCATAGTGATAACATCGGCGGTTCTAGCTTTCGGTTTTTTTATTCTGGTTCTCGGTGCAGTCCGGCCCACACAGACCTTCGGTGTTCTCACGGCCTTTTCCATGGCAACAGCCCTTTTCGGCGACATTGTTATCTTACCTGCCCTGATCCGGCTTTTCAGGCCTCCCATTATCAGGACAGGCAAATAAAATTCCGTTTATTTGCGTCCCTTTAATAGTTCACCGAGCCGGTTCGTCGCATCAGCAACCACCTTCTTTACCGTGGGGTCCATGGAATTTTTTGCGTATACGGGATAAATAATTTCCGACTCGGCCCATTTACCGGCGGAATAGTCATAATTATTCTGAAGGACAAGATTATTCTTCGTGGAATCAACGCCCAGCATGGATTTCATCTGGTTCGTATCGGGGTCCTTGAACTGAACCGCGAATCCATTGTCTCTGCGCACCGCCGCGTATTTATACTTTTGAGCATGGGCCAGGAATTCATCCACGCCGGGATAGCCGTATGATCCGGAAGTACTGGTCATGCCGCTCCTCATCAGGCCTTCCTTGAATTTCTGGAACTCCCCGGCCTTGAAGGGATTTTCTATTCTTTTCAGGGAGTTCTTATCATTGGGATCATATGAATAGACAATATCAATATCATCCTCCGTAGTATTATCTAAATCGATATAGAAGATGAATACGTTCATGTCGTATACAACGATATGGGTTTCCTTATCAACGGATCGTAAAATAGTATATGCGCCTCCTCGGGGAAGCACATCCTTGTCGTACTCAACATTAAAGAGAAGGGTTTTATTATAGGAACCCCTTTTATACTGGGCAAACAGGACACCGGAGAAGATAAGAATCGATGTGAAGATTAAAATGATGCTGTTTCTCAAGGAAATAATTTTTTTCGCGCTGATTTTTTTCATGGCCCGTCCCTCGTCATTCAAGCTTAACTACCATCCATAGCTTACCACTCTTTTCAGGCAGCGTCAAGATAAAATGATTCACCGGCGGGACGATACAGGCTATTTTTTTGTGGAAACGATAAGGAGATTTGGGAGGATTTCAGGTATTATTCAAAGAGACCGGCATACCCGGCCGCTACCTGGTCCGAGGTGAATACGACCGAGCATTTCGGCAGGGCGCTGATAAACTGCCGTCCATAAGGTTTTGATACGATCCGCGAGTCCAGGACGGCCACAATGCCCCGGTCCTGCCTGCTTCGTATGAGCCGGCCGAATCCCTGCTTGAATTTAATCACCGCTTCCGGGATCTGGTACACGACAAAGGGATTGAGCCCCTGCGTTTTCAGGAGCTCGACGCGGGCCTGAACAGGAGGCGCGTCCGGTACTGAGAAGGGGAGCCGCATCATGATAACACAGCGTACCAGGTCGCCGGGAAGGTCGATCCCCTGCCAGTAGGAATGGGTTCCCATGAGTATTGAATCTTCATCACTCATGTACATTTCCACGGCTTCCGACGACGAAAGGTCACCCTGGGAATAAATGCGGTTCTCCACCAGGTCAGCCAGGAATCCCCGCACCTCTTCAAGCATCTTGTATGAGGTAAAAAGGACCAGGCAATTGCCTTTAACAATCTGTATGATTTCAGCCACGGCCTGGGCCGCCTGCCTGCTGAAGAGGGGCGTTCCCGGTTCCGATATGTCTTTTTTCACATAGAGCAGGGCCTGTTTCTGGTAATCGAAGGGCGAGCTCAGGACCACGCCCGTGCAGCGCTCCAGGCCGAGCCTCCCCGATATATACCCGAACTCGCCGTTGACCGCCAGCGTGGCCGAGACAAAAACCGATGAACTATAAGCATTAATGACCTCACGCCGCATGATATCGGCGATCTGGATCGGCTGCCCCCGCAGGGCCACATCGCCCATGAGGGATGATTCATTCCGTTCTATCCAGTACACGTAGGGATCGTTGTTATGATAAATGAAATCCACCAGGGCCTCGACGAACAGGAAAAAGCGGCCCCTGGCGATATCGAATTCCATGCGGGCGTATTCATCGCCGAACTCCTCCTCGGCCTCGCTCATGAGAAGCATGAACTCCTTCATCTGCCCGACGAGCTCCACGCCGAAATTCAGGGGCTTCAGGCAGCGGAACTGGAGGGAGTCCCGGGGAAAAAGGGTGCGCACCTTTTCAAAAAAATATCCCGCTTCCCTGGCGATGGAGCCAAGAAGACCGATGCTCTTCTCACGCAGTTCCATCTCCTGAATCCGCGACAGCAGGCTGTGCCTTTTTTTTCCATGATGAAAACGGTCCAGTATCTCCGACAGGAGCGTCTGGCTCAGGTTGAATCCCAGCTGCGACGAGGCGATATCCTCCACGGAATGGGCCTCGTCAAAGACGACGATGTCCGTTTTCGGCAAGAGCGTTTTCCCCGAGGCGATATGCGTGAAAAACAGATAATGGTTCATAACCAGGAGATCGGCCGACTGCCACTCCTTCCGGGCCTTCTGGTAGGGACACGACGGGGCGAAGTTGCAGTGATACGAGGCGCAGGCGTCGGACTCCCGGCATATTTCGCTCCACAGTTTCCCCGACACGCGGACATCGAAGCGGGTGAAGATGACATCCTCGCCGAAAAGGCGCAGGATATTCCCCAGCTTCCTGATATCATCCTTGCCCAGGGTTCCCTTCTTCAGGGCGAATTCAAAGCGGCGGCGGCAGGGATAATTGGAGCTCCCGAGACAAAGGGCGTAGGAAATATCAATGCCCAGGTGCTTTTTAAAAATCTCCTCGGCCAGGGGAATATCCTTGTCCATAAGCTGCTTCTGCAGAGCCTTGGTCTCCGTGGTGACCGCAACCTTCAGGTCGTTTTCCTTTGCGTAAATGAGCGAGGGGATGATATAGGCCAGGGTTTTTCCCGTGCCGGTGCCTGCCTCGACAATGCCGTTTTCTTTTTCCACGAACCGTTCCAGGATGAACTCGGCCATCTGGAGCTGCTCGGGCCGGTGCTCATACCGGGGGATGATCCCGCTGAGATATCCCTGGGAACTGAATATATTTTTCATTCTGCTTTCCGCGGCCTCATACCTTTTCCCGCGATACGATTGTCGTGACTGCATACCGCCGGTGAGAAACAAATGTGCCGTCGGTAAGGCAAAATTGCAACCTCAATTTAGAGACGGTGATATTTTTACTTTTAGATACAATCCCGTCGTGTATTTTCAGATGAACTCGGAACTTGCTTTCTCGGTAAAGTCACGCATGAGGACTTTTGTCACCTCTCCCGGGTTTCCCGTACCGATCGCGCGGCCGTCCACGCTCACAACAGGGATAATCTCGGCTCCCGTGCCCGTGAGAAAGCATTCATCGGCCGTATACAGGTCATACTGGGTAAGCCCCGTTTCCATGCAAGCGAGACCTCTTTGCCCGGCAAGGCCCAGCACCGTGTCCCGGGTAATGCCTCCCAGGGAGCCGAAAAAGGCCGAAGGCGTTTTTACCACGCTCTGTTTGACGATGAATATATTGTCCCCGGTGCACTCGGCGATGAACCCCTGGCGGTTCAGCATGACGGCCTCAAGACAGCCCGCCTGCTGCGCCTCGATCTTGGCCAGAATATTATTGAGATAATTAAGCGATTTTATCCGCGGGTCCAGGCTGTCGGAAGAGATACGGCGCGACGATGCCGTGATGATCTTTATTCCCTTGTCGTAGTACTCCCGTGGATAAAGCTGTATATCATCGACGATGATGATAACCGACGCCCTCCGGCATGACAGGGGATTGATCCCCAGGTCTCCCACGCCCCGGGTAACCAGGAGCCTGATATACCCGTTCTTTTTCCGGTTCAAAGCAACAGTTTCCAGCACGGCCTGTTCCATATCCTCCATGGACAGGGGAACAGTAAGCATGATGGCATGGGCGCTGTCATACAGCCGCACCAGGTGATCCTGGAGCCTGAATATCCTGCTGTTATATATCCGTATGCCCTCGAAAACGCCGTCGCCGTAGAGCACGCCGTGGTCATAGACCGATATCATGGCCTCTTCTTTTTCATAAAACCTGCCGTCAATATACACTGTCATGTTGCCTCCTCGTCATGAAAGACATCGCGCAGCTTGACATAGCCCGCGCCGAAACGTTCGATCAGTTCTTTGTCGAAACGCTCCACGATCTTCATGATATATATGTCATGTTTCACATAATCCTCGGCAAGTGTGACAAAACCGCTGTTCATACTCCAGGCGCCCTCGACGCGCCGGTCGCGATATACCGTGGCCGTCATGGCCTCGCGGGAGTCCGCAACAAGAGTGAAACCCCGGCCGCCCTTCTCGTCATAGATCGTATCCTCAATGGGATGCCGGAAAATCTGTCCCGACCCTATGGCTGTCTCGCCGAAATTGACAATGGCAACAGGAACACCCTGCCTGGTTTTATCTTTTATGCAGTCCCCCAGCGGAAGAATATCCTCCTTCCATCCCGAAAGGAGTATGTTCTTTTCGGCTTTCAGGATCATCCGCTCCGCTTTTTCCATGAGATGATCATAGTCATGGAGATTCCAGATGTAGGATACGTCCTTCTCGATATACTCCGCGGAAAGGTCCCTCTTCAGAGTGTCCAGGGTCGACTCCAGCCTGCTGCGGTGGCTCTCAATGAACTCCTGGGGAGGCAGGGGAACATACATTTTCTTCGCATCGGTAGTGGAAAAAGACACAACGCCCTTATCCTCGAGACGCGCCAGCACCTCGTAAATCTTCGACGTGGGAATGCCGGAAAGACGGGCGATCTCATAGGCCGTGACCGGATTGTTCCCGATGAGGGCCATGTATGCCCGGGCCTCATACTCGGAAAAACCGATTTCGATAAGCTTATTTAATGTATTATTAACTACCATAGTAGTCATTAACTACTATGGTAGTTATTTTGTCAAGAAATTTTCAAAGTATCGGGTTTCACCCTGGCTCAGGCAAGCAAGGCTGAATAAATTTTCCACACCGTAACAGCTTTACCGCATCCGACGATGCCCGGGGAGGAGAGAATTCATGATAGAATAATTTCTTGACAAAATAAAATGAACGGGTGCAGACTAACAGCAGTTATTATACCAAATAATTATTTTGCATAAGGAGTTCTCCTGATGAAAAAATATTTTATGATATCATTATCAGTTTCATTATTAATCCTCATATCGTTTGTCATCAAATCCATGGCAGCGGATTATAAAAAGATACAGCTGGTGATGGAACTCTATGAAAAAGAAAACTTTGGCGGAAAAAAAATCGTCATAGCGGTTGATACGCCGGATCTTGAAGAATATTGCTTCAATGACAAAACAAACTCTTTAAAGGTTTTTAGAGGACCAAACTATATGGGCGGAGCGCAGGTCAAAGTCTACAGCGGGAAGGATTACAAGGGGGGTTATATTGAACTTACCGCTGATGAGGAAGTTAAAAATTTGGAACAGGATAAAGGTTTTGGGAGTACAATCTCTTCGATAAAATTTCCTTATTAAAAAATAATTCACGTCGGTCAACTCTGTATAAAGACACAACGCATCATGCTTGTGCTGAGCCTGTGAAGCCATGAGCTTCAATTCCTTCTTTTTCCCACTCTATGAGGCTCATTGTGCTTCTCCCTGCAATATCTTATGAAACACAGAAAGGCCGATTACCGGGACTTTCCGAAATGGGCCGGTGGCGGCACGCTTCTCTTTCTTGTGGAAAATTCTATCGATCCCGAAGGACACACCTCCCTGCAGGTATAACAGGCGAAACAATCGGGGATTGTGCTTTTATCATTGAGAAGAATGGCGCTCATTACCGTGGAAGGGCACGCCGTGGAACACTTTTTACAGGCGATGCATGTGGTATAATCAACGCTGATTTTAACCAGACTCGCTTTCTCAACGATCCAGCCCGCCAGGCCGAAAGGGCAAAGCAGGTGACACCAGGGCCTGTAGACGAATAGACTCATCGACAACAGCACTCCTGCGAAAACAGCCCCGAATATTCCCAGATGGGCCGGGTTATATACCTTAAAAATATCAATTGGATCGATGATATCGGTCCCCCATAAAAACGACACGGCCGTAAACACTATAAAAAAAATAATCCTGATGCCGTTTGTCAGCACAAAGGGCAGCTTGATTTTTTTCCCAGTAACAGATTTATGAGTTTCATTTTCATTGATTCTGAAAATCAAATCCTGCAAAGTTCCTGCCTGGCACCCCCATGCGCAGATAAATTTATTTGCAAACAACACCATGAGAAGAAAAACAGTCAGAGCTATCATTCTGGGAGGAAAAATCGCCTTTGACGAACCATACAGATGAATCGCATCTTTAACCGTACCCATGGGGCCGGGATCGGAACCTAAAATCACGCCGAATACAAGCAGGGACAGAAAGAGCAGCCCTTTTCTGAGACGGGAAGAAACCCTGCGTTTTCTTAAAAAGAAAAAGACAAATGTAAGGAATATGAACCATAGTATAAACTTGATCGCGATTTTGTACCAGTTCTTGCTTTTCCCTTCCGCCGCCAGGGCCAGCCTCTTACCCACCAGCAGAGATACAGCTTTGGTTGTACCGAAATCGGAAATTTTTTTTTCCAGATCCTGCCTGGACTCGAGATTGAAAATTTCTTTCAAGGCGGTATTGGAAAGGTCATTGGCGCGGCCGAATTGCTCCACCGTCATTCCACCGCTGATTACCAGATCTCCCGGGAGAGGAATTTTTTCAGGCCTGGCGCCCCGGATGTAAACAGACAGAAGTGACAATCCCGCGACAAGGGCAATCAATAGAGCGGAGTATGCAATTGTTCTTATGTATTTATTATTGATCATGTAAAATCGATATACTTAGCTATGGGAGGAGGGGTAACTCCATTGATTTTTTTACTCTAATAAACACCATAGTGTTGTCAATTAAAATTCCTTCTGAATCCAGAAAGCGGCATATAAAAATATCTACTGCGGTTTTTTTGCAACCTGAAAGACATTTCCTTTCTCTTTAACAGTATTCAAGCACAAACAATGAGACAGGAAAGACAATATGCATTTTACCATTTTTAAAACGCCCGTCATTCGCAGTATTTTTAAATATATCTCAATTGTTCTTCTGAAAATAACCGGATGGAAACTTGAAGGCAGGTTTCCTAAAAACCAGAAGTGTGTTGTTATTGCAGCGCCTCACACCTCTAACTGGGATTTTTTCTATGGACTTCTTCTCGTTCTCTCATCGGGAGTCAACACGTACTGGATAGGAAAAGCCTCGCTTTTCAAGTTCCCCTTTGGTCCTGTCATGAAATGGCTCGGCGGCATACCCGTTGATCGAAGTCAAAACAACAACATGGTAGCCCAGGCAGCTGAATACTTTTCCAAAAACAGCAACCTTGCCATTACCGTCCCTCCCGAGGGGAGCAGGTCAGCGGTCAGTTACTGGAAAAGCGGTTTTTATTTCATAGCCCTTAAGGCGGATGTTCCGATTCTCCTCGGCTTTCTTGATTTCGCAAAGAAAAGAGGAGGCTTTGGCCCGCTCTTCTATCCTACGGGAAACATAGAAGCCGATATGTCGATCATCCGTGAATTCTATGCCGACATCCGCGGAAGGTATCCGGAAAAGGAAACACCGGCACGGATAAGCCCGCACCATTACCAGAAAGAAATTTCATAAAACCGGTCCATGCGACCAAACGTCTCTCTTCCGAACCTGCTCCCGACAACCGACAGGTAAAAATATTTACAACACGTTTCGGGCAGTCAGGGCTTTAGTTTATTTTTATCTTCCAAAAATCCTGAAACAAGTAAGTTGTTATTCTCAATTTATTTAGCAGGAAGAATGCCGTCCGCCCTGAAAAAATCAGACGCACCTCTTTTGCGCAGCATGCAATGTTCCACTAAGAGCCGGAGTGCCACAACAATCCATATAATATCTTTAATCTTTCTGCAGGAGCCTGACATCTAACCATACGCAGTCGATTTCTTTACCGCAGTAATAATCAACAGGAATGAAGCCGATTTTTTTGATTGAAATCATTACAATTTTAAAATAAAATTACATCCGATATGACAGGCCCGGATATTTGGAACCAGATAATATACCGGGTATATATGACGGATTGCACGAGAAAAGAGATGTATGTTACCTTTGTATTGAAACTTTTCAACCGATACTGTAATGGTGGGTACTACAGGAGACGAAATTGAGAAAGACGTTGCTTTTATGTATATTTCTTTTCTGCACAGGCATTGCCCGGGCAGAAATTGTCACAGAGAGCCCGGACAGCCGTGTATTTTTCGGTGATAAAATTGAATACCACGAAGACAGGAGCAACCGGTCATTTTCAGAAATAATAAAACAGAAGTCGGGCTGGCAGAGCAGTTCTCTGCGCAGTATCAGTTTCGGGCTGACAAAATCCGTCTACTGGATGAGATTTGACCTGGAAAATAAAACCAACGAAAAACTCTTCCTCACCTTCAACACAATCAACAATGATCGTATCAATCTCTATATTTTAACTAAAGATGGGGCATATACGGAAAAAACCGGCGGGAGCTGTTACCCTTTCAACCAAAGGGAGGTATATGACAAGGATATATTTTTCGTCATTCCGGAATTCAAGGGGAGGAAAACCATATATGCGCGTTTTGAAACAAAATATGTATTAACCATTATCCCTGAAATTGTGACTGAAGATAAAACAACTAAAAGGACCATTGACACTTATCTGCCTGCCGTATTCAGCCACGGTATATTCTTTGCCCTGCTCATTTATCATTTATTCGTTTTCATTTCTTCACGGGAAAAATCATATTTATTCCTGGTATTAATGATCGCCAGTTTTCAGCTTTATGATCTTGTCCATGACGGTCTGGGCTACATGTTTGTATGGCCGGGATCGGTCGCTTTCGAGAACCTGGTCTTACCGTTATCAATCGGATTGATCGGTATCACAAGCGGATTATTCATTCAACACTCCATTGAAACAAGGAAGCATTTCAGGATAGTTTACCAGGTCATAAATTTTTTGATATTTACCGGTTTAATCCTGTGTTTGCTTTCCTTTACAGCTGAAAGATCCTTTGCCATGGCCTTTACGCTTTTCTACGCTCTATTCAACACTCTTATAACAATATGTTTATTATTTTATACGGGGATCATCAAAAGAAACCGTGCCGCACTTTTCATTTTTATCGCTTATGTCCTTTTTGAAGGAGGCAATGCCGTCTCACTTGCCTCAACCAATCCCGTCCTGATTAAAGAAATGCCTTTTTTAAATAATTTTATTCTTATCCTGACAATCAGCAAATATATCAGGGTTGCCTTTGTATTGATATTCTCCTTTGTCCTGACAGATAAGATCAGCATTATGAAAAAAAGTCTCGAGATCAGCGAGGAGACGTACCGGTCGATATTCAACGGGACCAGTGAAGCGGTCTGTATTCTTGACACGGAGAACTTTACCGTCACCGATGCGAACCGTACCATGCTTGAATTATTCACAGTGGATTATGACGAGGTAAAAGGGAAAACCTCAGACTATTTCAGCTCCGCGGAAGACGGTTATACTGATGAAAAAATCCATGAAGCTTACAAGGAGGCCCTGAACAACAAAACAGTCCATACAGAGGGTGTTTTCAAAAAAAGGACGGGGGAGAAATTCTGGGCCGATATAACCATAAACAATGTCCTGATAAACGGCGAAGACATGCTCATGGTTATCATCCGCGATATAAGCGACCGCAAGAAAGCAGAAGAGGAAAAGGAAAAGATGATGCAGCAGCTGACCCAGGCCCAGAAAATGGAAGCCGTGGGGTCTCTGGCAGGCGGCCTCGCCCATGATTTCAATAATTTCCTCACAGGCATACTGGGCAGCAGCAGTATCACCAAAACCTTTCTTGATGACAAAACACCTGAAAAAGAAAAGATAATGGAATATCTTAACATAATAGAAGAACTATCCTTAAAGGCATCGGGAACGGTAAAGCGCCTGCTCACCATAACACGAAAACACGAGCTGAACTTCAGCCCGGCGGACCTGAACGTGCTGTTGAAGAACGTCGTCGATGTCTGCCTGAACAGCTTCCCCAAATCGGTAAGCATTGAGACGAAATATCCGGACGCACCGGCCATGATCAATGCCGATAAAACAGGGATCGAGCAGGTCTTCCTGAATATTCTCGTCAATGCTTCACATGCCGTAACCATCATGCGCGACCCTTCGGAGCGTGAAGGCGGCATCGTATCCCTGAAAATCGAGCGTCAATATGCCGACGATATATTCTGCCGGATAAACAAGGACGCGGTACAGGGGATCAATTATTTCGCCGTTTCCATTCAGGACAACGGCTGCGGGATCGGCCAGGACGCTCTGGATAAAATCTTTGATCCCTTCTTTACAACGAAAAGCGCCACCAAGGGCAGCGGACTGGGTCTGTCCATGGTATATACAATCGTCAGCCGACACAGGGGCCTCATCAAAGTATACTCCGAGACTGGACACGGAACCACCTTCATCGTCTACCTGCCGGAAGACACCAGCGGGGAAAGAGCGGAAACGGAGGAAAAAAAATCTATCACCAGGGGACAGGGCAGGATACTTGTCATCGATGACGAGGAATTTGTCCGGAAAATAGCAAAAGATATACTCGTATACAGCGGTTATGAAGTAATTACTGCTTCAGACGGAGCTCAGGGAATTGAAATATACGGAAAAAATACAGGCACGATCGACCTGGTCCTGCTGGATATGTCAATGCCGGGACTCTCCGGCCTCGATACATTCGCAGAACTGAAAAGAATCAGGTCTGATGTAAAGGTGATCATTTCGTCAGGCTTCAGCATGGATGAGCGGGTACAGCAGGCCCTTGAACTGGGTATCAGCTCCTTTATCCAGAAGCCCTATACCAATATCGAACTCTCAAAAGCCGTTCACGATGTGCTTGTCAATGAATGATGAGTGTCTCAATTGATATTACCCTGCCACTCATATTTTTTTATCATGAGACATGTTTATTGGGGAACGATTCTTTCAACACAAATACCATCAATAGGAAATCGCTTATCAACTAACAACCTTGCTCCGGAGCTCTCAACAATACTGTTATCAAGCTCCATGGTAGCTTTGCAGGCATCAAGATGTCCAGGACGACAATGACCTGCAGGACACTTCCTTATATTGTAAATCCTTAACTGCGGTGATACTGTTTCAGCGTCATATTGGGCTCCAATAAGTTTGAGAAATAATTCCCAGTTCCAGATAGCGTTTTCATATGACGCTTCTTTTCGGAAACCCAGGAATGAGAGTCCAGGTAGAAGGCGCCCCAATGATCTGTTTGTCAGCCCGACGGTTTTTCCAAGAACAGGAATCCTGACTGCAAAACGAAAGAAAAATCCCCAGAAAGGAACTGTCTTTGAGATGATCCCTGAATAATTAATTCCTGTTTTCATAATGATTTAACTCCTGTTCCTGAAAAATATATCGTTAAACAAGATAACCTGCCGAAAACTCTGAAATACAGGTATTATCGTGTGAATAATAAAGTCAACCCTGTTTTTCAGGAGTTACTTTCATCAGATGGAAGATACCTCCACGGGGATTCTCAATTTCATAATTCCCGGCTTTCCCATATACGGGACAGGATTCGTCATGAGGCGAACACGGTAACCTTCTCTTCCAGCAGATCAGCCATGCGTGAAACATCCTCGGCCAGTTTTTTGAGGCTGTTTAAAACCTCGGAGTTCTGCTGGGTGATTTCATTTACTGATGAAATGGATTTTACTATTTCATCCGAGGCCAGTTTCTGCTCCTGCGAGGCGCTCTTTATCTCACTTGAACGGTCCTTAACCAGGCCTGCCTGCCCGTTGACTCCCTGATTGATATTGTCCTGCTGCGACATATAGTCCGCTATCTCGTTAATTTTATTGTTCATGGCCGTGACGCCATTGATAATCCTGCTGATATCTCCCACCATATCGCCCATGGTGTCAGATCCCTTCGATATCTCTCCGATATTTACCTTGATGAGTGTGTCAATTTCTTTCAGGCTTGCGGCTGTCTGATCCGCGAGCTTCGAGATCTCATCGGCCACAACGGCAAAGCCCCGGCCCGCGTCGCCGGCCCGGGCCGCCTCAATAGCGGCATTGAGTGAGAGCAGATTTATCTTGTCGGAAATTGAATTGATAATCTCGATGATACTGGTCATCCGGGTAGACCCGTCGTGGATTTTACTCATGCTCTGCTGCATCGAATTGAGCGAGGATTCCCCTGATTTCGCATAGGCTGATATTTCACCGGCTACGCCGATACTTTCCTTTATTTTGCCTCCCATCATGGAGATTGTTTCGGAAAGCCTGCTCAACTGCCCAAGAAAGGCTGAAATCGTATCATATTGCACAGCAGCGCCTGCGGCATTATGATCGGTTGTGGAGGATATTTCCTCCAGCGCCGCGGTGATTTCCTCTGCGGATGCGGCCTGGCTCTGAAAATTATCAGAAAAGGTGATGGTGGAGGTTTTCATCTCTCCTGACGACATGGCGAGAACACGTGAAGATTCTTTCACGGACACAAGGAGCGATTGGATTTTTTCATAGTTTTCCTTATTCCGCTGCGCCTCACTTTCAGACCGCTTTATGGCGCCTTCCGTGATTGATATGATAAGGTATGAAAGGATCATGACGAAAGTAAAAGTAAAAATTGAAACGACTACCCCCAGTGTTGCGGCCTGATAACTGAATTTGTCGAGTTTTCCCCTGACCAGGATAAAAAACATCAGATCCGCAATTATAAAGAACGTGGCTATCCCAAAAAGCCATTTCTTTTGACAGAAAAGCGCCGCCTGCACCACTATGACCAGCATGAGATAAAAGTATGTTGTATAGGCTGTGTGCGGGTCCCTGAAAAGTTTGGCGTATTGCGCGACCGTAAGAAGAAGGGCGACCGCTGTAGTGAGATAATTGGCGGTCGCGTTATAAAAACCTTTTCTCAGTAGTACAAGGCCTGACAGCTCGATGATGATAAGCGTACTGATGGCAATAACCGATCTCTGGAATGACACCGGCTGAACCACAAGATATACGGTAATCATCAGCAGCAGTGTCACTATGGTGCTGAGAAGATAATAATAAAGAGCGAGGGATTTTCGTTGAGTGATGTAATTCTCGTTCTCATAACGGCTGGTGATAAATGAGGAAAGAGTACTAAAGAATGCCATAGAAATTCTCCTTTTACCGGAAACACCACCGGTGATTTCCAGACCACCGGTACATCGTGGACAAGGGTCCTGAAGTGAGCCTACCATGACAGGCCTTTGCAGATATCAGGATGCGTACTTTCGTATCAAATCTTTGGCGATGAGCAGCCGCTGGATCTCCGATGTGCCTTCACCGATCTCACCCAGTTTCGCGTCGCGGTAGAGGCGCTCTACCGGGAATTCCTTAATATAGCCGTATCCGCCATGAATCTGCACAGCCAGGCTGGATATCTCTGTCGCCGCTTCGGAAGCCCATACCTTGGCTATTGATGCCAGCACCGCAGCATCGGGATTATTCGTCTCTTTAGCCCAGGCTGCCTGCCAGGTGAGAAGACGAGCCGTATCGGACATGATCATCATGTCGGCAAGCTTGAAGGACACTTCCTGAAACCGGTTGATCGGCTTCCCGAATGCTCTGCGCTCCTTAGAATACTTGTTTGCCGTTTCAAGGCACTTGGCGGCAATGCCGAGGCAAACCGTAGCCATCCCGATTCTTCCGTATTCAAGAGTCTGCATCGCCTGGATAAACCCTTTGCCCACATCGCCGAGGACCGCACTTTCCGGCACTTCGCAGTCTTCAAATATGAGCTCTGCCGTTGGAGAGCCGCGAAATCCCATCTTGTCAAAGGGCTTACCCACGGAAAAACCTTTTGTTCCCTTTTCGACAAGAAAACAGGTCACTCCCGCACCGGGACCCTTCTCGCGGTCACTGTAGGCGAACACAAGTGCTGCATCGGCGATAGGTGCGTTGGTGATGAAGGTCTTTGCTCCGTTCAGTATCCATTTATCGCCTTTTTTAACAGCGCTGGTTTTGATCGAAGCGGCGTCGGAACCGGCTTCTGGTTCGGTGAGACCGAAGCAGCCGACAATATCTCCCTTGATGATACCGGGGAGGTATTTCTTTTTCTGGTCCTCAGTCCCGAAAAGCCTGACCGGCATACCGAAGAGACCCGAAGAAGCGCCGCAGGACAGGAAGGTAGAGGCGCATGCCTTGGCCACTTCCTCACCAGCGATAGCCTGACTGATCAGATCGAGATTCGTTCCGCCGTAAGCCTCCTCATGGCCCATGCCGAGGTATCCCAGGTCCGCCATCATTTTTATATTTTCTTTAATCAGCTTGTCAACTTCCTCGTGGGAAGCCTGATCCAGTATCGGGGCACGGGATTCGATCTCCCTTGCGCAGAACTTCGCGAAGTTCTCTTTTATCGATACCTGTTCCGGGGTCATATCATAGTTCATTGAATCACTCTCCTGTGTCTTCGAAATTCATCCATACCCTCGAAATGCGTCAGAAGAAGCTCAGGATACGGGATATGATAAAGCGCTGCACCTCGGAAGTGCCGCCGCCGATCTGCGCGATCTTGACGTCCCGGAGAAACCGTTCGACTGGATACTCATGAATGAATCCATATCCGCCGAAAATTTGTACGGCTTCATTCGCAGCCTTTATGCCCCAGTCACCCACGACCGCTTTTGCTATGGAAGTGTGCATATGATTGAGGGGTTTGCCGGTGTCCTTGTCGTGAGCGACACGGTACACAGCCATACGGGCCGCTTCCTTTATAATTTTCAGGTCCGCCAGCTTATGCTGGATCGCCTGAAACTGGTTAATCGGCTTATCAAACTGTACCCGCTCCTGAGAGTATCGGGTACACTCCTCGATAGAAAACTGCAGGGTGCCGATGAAAGGGGACAGCAATGAACTCCGGTCCCAGGAGAGCGTTTCATGGACATACTCCATTCCCTTGCCCACCTCTCCAAGAAGATTCTCCTCCGGGACCTCGCAGTTATCGAGAAACACCTCCGAGGTTGTTGATGCGCGTACACCCATCTTATGGAAGGGCTCACCCGTGGTAAATCCCTTGAAGCCCTTTTCGACAATAAAAGCGGTTATACCCTTGTGCTTCAGCTTTTTATCGATCGTGGCATAGACCACGCATACATCGCAGACCGGGGCATTGGTAATGAAGGTCTTCGACCCGTTGATGATCCACTTGTCGCCCTTTTTAACAGCCGTTGTCGACATTGACGCGGCGTCCGATCCGGAGCCGGGCTCGGTGAGTCCCATGCAGCCGATCCATTCTCCGCTGGCAAGCTTCGGTATGTATTTCTTCTTCTGCTCGTCAGTGGCGTTTTTGTAGATGGTGTCAGCACACAGGTAAGTATGCGCGCCGAGGGCCAGCAAATGTCCCTGGTCCACACCGGCATGACCGAGAGCCTCGCCTGACAGACAGCAGGTGACGACATCGGCGCCTGAGCCGCCCAGTTCTTCCGGGAACGGAAGGCCCAGGAGTCCCATGGCGCCCAGTTTCTTCCACACCTCCATCGAAAACTCGGACTTGAGATCCGCCTCTTCGACGAGCGGCGCAATCATCTTTTTTGCATACCGATACACGCTGTCCCTGAACATCATTTGTTCTTCAGTAAATCCGAACTCCATCGGCGCCTCCTTCGATAATAACCGTACAGCTGTTACTTTTTCCCCAGTCCCATGATAAGCCGCGCCTCAGCCGGCGTTGCGATGAGTCGCCCCAGGTTATCGGCTATGCTTGCGGCCACTTCAACAAGCTCATAGCTTCCTTTTGCCAGCTCTCCATTGGGCATGCGGATATTATCCTCCAGACCGACCCTCATGTGTCCACCCAGAAGACATGACTGCATGATTGCCGGGAACTCATCCGTGCCGACGCCGCAGGTGGTGAAGTTCGCTCTTGATGGCAAGGCATTCATGAGGGCGACAAAGGACTCGGCCCTGAAGGACTGCCCGCCGGCGACGCCCCAGACGAAGTTAAAATTCATCGGGTCTGTGAAAAATCCCTGCTTGGCAATAAGCATAGTGTTGTCAAGACCGCCCATGTCATACACTTCAATTTCAGGCTTGACCCCGTTCTCCTCCATGGCCCTGCCGAAATCCTGCAGCATGGTAAAGGTATTCTCGAATACGAAATCGATGAAGATCTTGCCGGTTTTCCGGTCGACGATACTGAAATTCATCGTATTGGTATTCAGGGAAGCCATCTCAGGCTTTATCGCCACGATCTGGCTGATCCGCTGTTCTGCTGTCTTTCCCATGCCGACGGCGGAACTCAGGTTTACTATGAGGTCCGGGCACTTATCCTTGATCGCGTCATGTGTAGCCCGTATCCTGTCGTGGTCATGGGTAGGAGTCCCGTTGTCCATTCGGGCATGCACATGCACCATCGCGGCCCCTGCCTTCCAGCACTTGTACGCCTCATCGGCGAACTCCGCCGGCGTATAGGGAACATTGGGATTCTGGTTCTTCATGGTTGCGGCACCGGTCAGCGCGGCGGTAATTATAACAGGTCTGGATATATCCGGTTTTCCCCCTTTTCGTTTCTCTTGAGTTTCCGGCTCATTCTCAGGAGTCCACTGTTTTCTGGCAGGCTGTGCCGGACGTTCAGAGACTTTCAGTTTTTTACCTGCCGGTTTGAAGTGATCGATATCGAGAATCGTGTTTGTCGCCTGTACGGCGAATACCGCCTCCACGTTCATACCGATCTTCACCTCTTCAATGCTGCATTCTTCGAGAATATGCATGAAGGGAGTGTCAGCACCGTCCAGCTTAATAAGGGCCATTACAAAAGGCGCCTTACGCGGCAGATGCTTGTCGTCATACCGCACCACCGTAAAACCAGCTACCGTTCCCGTGTTTCCGAGTTCGATCCAGTTGTCCCGTATATCGGTAAAATCCTTATTGCACACCTGCCGGGGCGGTATGAAAACCGTGTTACAGGTGGGGCACTTTACCCCCATGATTTTTTTCTTGTCGCGGAGGGTGGTGATGAATTTGCTGCCCACACGTCCGGCGAAATAGGAATAGGGGAGCGCGAGTTTTCCTTCAAAAATAAGGCAATCCTTGTTATCCTTCTGCTGACTCATCGTTTCTCTCCTTACTCGTCTATCTCAAAATAATTAATATCGTAAATACTGCCGACACGCTTCTCATTCCAGACAGGGCGCACCCTCGTACCGGACTTTTTATTGCGGCCGCCCTGTATCCTGTCGATCTGGTCCCTCCGAATGAGATGCGTAAAAATGTCATTTCCCTTGCATCCATCCAGAAGAACCATCACCATGCCGTAGGGAGTCTCGCGGGTCTCCCCGGTGAGGGGATCGGGGCTCGCATAGTAAACATACTCCATGTATCGAACCTGACCCTTTGGCCCCACTTCCGCGAAATCATTCACGCGCACGCGGCATTCGGCGCACATTTCCCGCGGCGGCAGCTGCATTCTGCCGCATTTCGGGCACTGATTTGCCAGTATCTTTTTATCCTTCAGTCCGTTCAGAAATTTCCCCATGACGGCTCCGCTCGCGAAGCGCTGGTTGACGGAAATCGTCTTCTTGAGAACAATAAGCTCCTGTTCCGGTTCCCCACCCGCTGCGGGATCAGCATATTTCTCGAAATAATCGCCCCACTTCATGGCCAGGTTGAGATCGCCGATTGCGGCCCCGCGTCCGGCTGCGAGCAGGCTTTGCGCGTCATTTTTACCGAGGATCATGTCCACATAGTCCTTCGCATCGGTCATCTCGATGGTGACCGTCGTCTTTCCCTCAATGCCGTCGACAACTTTGCAGGTCTTGTTCTTTATGAAGACCGACCATTTCCCGCCATCTTCACCGCCAAGGTCAAATCCATAGACTACATCAAGGCCTTCCGCTGCCTCGGCCCTGAACCTGCTTTCCACAGTGCTGAACATGTCCATGAGATAATCGCGGACCGACATTTCCTTTTTTTTAAGAACGAATTTGCGGAACATCTTGCCGGTCTTACCGAACATCGCCATGTCGCCATCAACTTTTATTTTGCCGCCCATAAAGGCGTTTGTCGCGTCGACCTTGCCGACATTAACGCCGACAAAAGTCTCACCATCGGCTATCATGATCGCTGCGCAACCCGAAAGGCTCTCGATTTTTTCCACGGCGGCGAGTGCACCATTATATACGCTCACCTTCCACCTGCCTTCTCCCGCGATATCATACCCGATTGAGCCGGTCACACCCGCGGCACCCTCGGGCCTGAAACGTTCCTTCATGGAATTGAATATATCTTCTACCTTTATTCCCCAGTACTCCGTCATAGTTTTCCTCCTACCAGTTAAGTTCCTTCTCAAGCATCATAAGGACCGTCCACAATGTACCGCCAAATCCTGACGCCAGAGCATGGTTCACCGGCTTTGGAATCTGGTGTGCTCCGGCATCGCCGCGGACCTGAAGCGCTGCTTCGGCCACACGAAGCAGCGCTGTCGCACCGATAGGATTCGAAGCGGTAACGCCGCCTGACGGATTTACGGGTATTTTCCCGCCGATCATGATATCCTTGTTTTCGACAAGCCTGATGTGTTCATCGTCATTGAGCTGCAAGAAATCGCGCAGCCAGTCGACCGCCCACCATGAAGCCGGATCATACATTTCAAACACATCAAAATAATCGATCGGATTGGTAATGCCGTTCCTTTTGTAGAGGTTTTCCGCGGCAAAGCGCTGGGTCTGTGTTACCGGGTACTCATCGTCATAACCGAAAACATTAAATATTTCCTCGCGGTGTACGGTGATATGGTCGCGTATCCACACCGGCTTTTTTGAAAGTTCCTTCGCCTTTTTCTCGCACGCGAATATTACACAGCACGCCCCGTCTGACTGGGAACACATTTCAATGAGTTTCAGATCCCCGACAAGCCTGGGCGATGATTTTATCAGGTCATCGATCTGTTCGAACTCAAGGCCGAAGGATCGGTGAGCATTCAGATTAAGTCCTGCGTGTTTATCCATGATTACGCGGTACATGAGGGAAGCGCGTTTTGCCCGTTCCTCTCCGAACTCCGTTATCAGCTCATACGCCTTCGAACCGGTCAGAGCGCCTGTCTGCAGGTTCCTGAACCAAAGCGGGTCAGCCATATTGGTGATGCCGCCGGTCGTATGCCCCTCCTGCTGCTTCTCGAAACCGATGGCCATAACGATGTCATACATTCCCGATGCGACAAGATTATCCGAGGCGCAGGCCAGGGTAATGCCGACAGTGCCGCCTGTGGTTATTCTGATGCAATTTTTACCTTCAGCCCCGGTCCCTAGAGTGTGCCACAAGTCCGGCTGGTGGACCATTTCGAAGAGCTCCATGTTGCCGTGCACCACGCAATCGATATCGCCGATATTCAGGTTGGCGTCCTTGAGTGCGGCACAAACCGCTTCGTGAATCATTTCAGGCTGGTTAACATCCTCACGGTGGCTGGAGTGTTTCGTCTGCCCGATGCCTATTATCCCGACATTACTATTTTTTTTTCTATGCGCCATGATTCGATCTCCTAACTTTCCATGATGACAACAGCCTGGTGCTGACCGGCACCGCCGTAGGCTGCCTGAGCAAGGGCCCGCTTCGCCCCCTTAACCTGGCGCTCGCCCGCCTCGCCCCTCAATTGCAGAAAACACTCGATGGCCCGCGCCGCTCCCCCGAGCAGAAGAGGATTGCCGTTCAGATGACCGCCGGCACAATTCACATTAAACCTGTCCGGGCCGCCTTCCTCAAGCCACGCGCCGCCCCTGCCTTCATCGACAAGTCCGACGCCTTCAGCCCACATGGGAAGCTGGTAGGCCGCATGGTCGCTGACTTCAAACAGGTTAATATTCTTGCGGATATCACTGATCCCGGCCATCCGGCACGCCCGTTCAGTCGCGCTCGCAAGGGCCCTGTTCGACGCAATATCTTTATCGCCCAGAAAATAGGCATCCATGCAACTCCCGTATCCCTTTATCCATACCGGCTTTTCCGTGAACTCCTTTGCCCGCTCTTCGCAGCAGAGGAGCATGCCATAGGCCCAATCGGTGACAGGATAATAATGCATTTCCCGTATGGGATCCGCAAGCATTGGAGAGTTCATGACCTCTTTTTCATCAACCAGCCTGTTTTCGCGCGCATAGGGGTCCTTTTGAGCGTTTTTCCGCGACCGCGCCACGATTTTCGCCAGCTGCTCGTCGGTGACTCCGGACTTTTCCATATATGCCCGCGCCTGTATGGCGTCAACGTTCAGGAAATCCATTCCAAGCGGCCGGCAATAAAACGGATCAAAGGCAAGATTCGTACACATCCGGCGACTCTCTGCCTGTGATTCCTTGCAATGCCCCATATACAGGATCATGTCGTCATGACCGCTCAGAATGCTCGCCATCGCATAGCCAAGGCCATTGATGCTTTCCTGCGCTATCTTTTCCTCGCCGCGGAAATGCGCCCCGACTACGTCTGTAACGCCATTGTCCGATATTGTTCTCGCGTCAAACACGTCATCGGAGCAGGTGACTATGTTTCTGATTCCTTTCTCCATGTCGAAGGTGACCCCGGTTTGCTTGATAATTGATTCAAAGCATTCGATCAGCATATTCTGAAAACGCATCGATACATAGTCGGGATCATGTTTTACCTGCGCGATAGCACAGATCGCAACCTTTTTGCCCATTATCACTCCTCCTGTTATCATACTGGTGATCAGCCAGCAATCGGCTAACCATCCACGTAATATCCAAAAATATTGAAGCCTCTAATGATCATTTCTTTCACTAAGGCTCTGGCGAACGGTGAAAACACCCGTAACGTTTGATTATTAATAAATTATCCTTAAAAATAATAAATTGTTATTTACTTATGTTAATAATATAAATAATGTTTATCAATAATTATATTTGTGATTATTATTCATTGCTGTAAATGACATTTACAGCAATTTGATACTTGTCAAGAATATTTTTAGAGTCATCCAAATAAAATATCTCAGGGAGGGGGATTTATGTACAAACTTGATAAACCGGATAACCTGGTTGAAATGCTCGAAGAAAGCATAGTCCGATACAGTTCTAATGAATGGTTTGGAGTAAAACGTAAAGATAATACCTATACGTGGTACACCTATAAGGATATAGGGAAAAGAATCGATAATCTCAGGGGTGGTTTGGGATATCTGGGTATCGGAAACGGCGATGCCGTGGGCATCATATCAAACAACAGTGTAGAATGGGCCATAGCCTGCTATGCAACATACGGTCTTCGCGCCCGGTTTGTGCCCATGTATGAAGCTGAGCTTGTATCAACGTGGGAATATATCATCAGAGACAGCAACATAAAAGTGTTGTTTATTTCCAAACAGGAAATTTACGACAAAATCCAACATCTGCTTCACGACGCTTCAGACCTCATGCATATTATACTTATTCAGGGAGAAGGAGAGGGATCAATAGCTGAGATTGAAAAAACAGGGGAAAAATATCCCATGAAATCGATCATTCCCCATCCAGATGACATCGCAGGACTGATCTATACCTCGGGAACAACGGGGGATCCCAAGGGAGTGCTTCTTTCGCACGGGAATATCAGCAGCAATATTCACGCAATACTGAAAAGCTTCCATGTGTTGAATGAAAAGGACCGAACGCTTTCATTCCTCCCCTGGGCACATTCATACGGCCAGGTCTGTGAACTCCATTGCGTTATGCGTCTCGGCGCATCATACGGCCTCGCTGAAAGCCCGGCCACCATCGTCAATGACCTGGCTCTCATCCGCCCGACGCTCCTTATCTCCGTCCCGAGAATTTTTTACCGCGTGTATGATGCGATCAAAGCAAAGATGCATGAAGACGGCGGATTGCCTCTCCTGTTATTCAACATGGGCGTGAAAAACGGTATCAAAAGAAAAGAGCTTGCTCAGTCAGGAAAAACAAGCATTATCGCCACTATTGCCTTTACTATCGCGGATAAACTTGTCTTTAAAAAAATCCGGGATAAATTCGGAGGACGTTTGCAAGTCGCCCTGACCGGCAGCGCCGCGATCAATCCGCAGATCGCTGAATTCTTCAGCATTGTCGGCGTTCCCCTTTACGAAGCCTTTGGCATGACCGAGGCATCACCGGGGGTAGCGAGCAATACGCCCGATTACAATAAATTCGGCAGTTGCGGAAAGGCCTTTGACATGGTGACTCTCGTTATCGACAGGTCAAACGAAAACGAGGAAGGAAAAGAAGGCGAGCTCATCATTTACGGCCCCAATGTCATGAAAGGATACCACAATAAACCTGAAGCGACAAGGGATGTATTGACTGAAGACGGAGGACTTCGCACCGGTGACCGGGCATTCATTGACGATGAAGGATTCATGTATATCACCGGGCGGATAAAGGAATCCTTTAAGCTGGAAAATGGCAAATATATTTTCCCGGCCTCTATTGAGGCGGAAATAATGATGAATAAATATGTGGAACAGGCAATGATATGCGGACTCAACAAACCCTATCCCGTCTGTATTATCGCGCCCGATTTCAACATTCTGGAGAAATATGCCAGTGACAACAATATACGTACGGACCATAAGGAAATGATACGCCAGGAAGCAATTACGTCCTTAATCAAAAATGAAATAACACGGCAGATTGCCGGTAAAGTCGGGTCCTATGAAATGCCCAGAAAATTTTTGATTCTGCAGGACGTATTTAGTGTTGATAACGGTATGCTCACTCAATCGTTCAAATTGAAAAGAAAAAAAATAATGGAGAAATACGCAGCAGAGATCGATGCCTTGTATGCCGATTAATGAACTGTCCGGCGTACACCAAAGACCATTTCGCATCACCGCCTGTTTCACAATAATTACTGTATAACGGGCGGCGATACTCATGTTCCGGCATGAGGCGCATTTCGCGAAGGCGCTGGATCAAGATATTACTTGACACATCTATACTGGATTATTCATTTGATATACCGGATGGCGGAGCGTGATGAAGCAACAAAAATCTTTTTCAAATTTAAGAGAACAGGAACGGGAAAACCGGAGGAAGATAATTCTTACCGCCGCGGTCAAGGTATTCGCCTCAAAACCCCTGAGCAAGGTACGCATGTGCGACATAGCCAACGAGGCGTCGATATCAACAGCTCTCATTTACCGGTATTTTCCGGATCAACAGACATTGTTTGTAGAGGCTTTCCTTGAGAGCACCACGAGAGTCATCGAAGTCCTTGACTCCTTTCTTGTAAACAGGGAGCACGACAAGTCGGGCATCGATCACTTCATCAATCACTTCATCGACTATTTAACAGGCAACGACTACTATTTTAAAATGCTGGTCAACTTCATGCTGGATGGAAATCTCAAGCCGGAACTGCTCGATAAGATAATCGAAATAGAACATCTTATTTTCGCTAAATTTGACGCCGTGATCCGAATGGCAAAACCCGATGGTTCTGTAAGGTTTTATTCCCATGGTCTCTTTTGCGCCCTGAGTGGAATCCTTCTGACATTCAGAAACAATCCCGGCAAAAGCAGCGAAGAAGTTATCAGTTACATGAAGTCCCTGGGCCGTTTTATCGGTGAAATGTTTGTAAATACGATTGAATCTGATAATTAATCAAACCTGGTCCCTGCCTCATCATTAAAACCCCAATATTTCTTGACGTGCCCCACATAATTCTGCTGAATTACCAGTAAGGGGTCGGAATCCGGGACACCCAGGAGAGAGAACAGGAGAAAACATGAAAATAGTATCATGGAATGTCAACGGCATGCGTGCCATTTTAAAAAAAGACTTTCTGGAATTCGTCGAACGGGAAAATGCCGACATCATCTGCGTGCAGGAGACCAAGGCCATGCCGGAGCAGGTTGACCTGAACCTCCCTGTCTACCCCTATAATTACTGGAACTGGGCGGTGAAGCGGGGCTATTCCGGTACTGCCGTTTTTTCCAAGCACAAGCCGCTGAAACACATAAATGACATGGGCGTTGAAAAACACGATCACGAGGGCCGCGTCCTGGCCCTGGAATTCGAAAGCTTTTTTCTCGTCAATGTGTACACGCCCAATTCCCAGCGCGGCCTGGAGCGGCTCGATTACCGGCATAATGAATGGGATATCGACTTTTTAAACTACCTGAAAAAACTGGAGAAGACAAAACCCGTGATCTTCTGCGGCGACCTGAACGTGGCACACAAGGAGATAGACCTGGCCCGGCCAAAGGACAACCGCCGGAACGCCGGGTTTACCGACGAGGAGCGCGAGGGTTTCGACAATATAGTGAAGGCCGGTTTCATCGATACCTTCCGGGAATTCGAAAAGGGCGGCGGCCACTATACCTGGTGGAGCTACATGGCCAAAGCCCGTGAGAAGAACATAGGATGGCGCATCGATTACTTCTGCATATCTCCGTCGCTGCGCCCGGCCTTGCAAAAATCCTACATCCTGCCGGAAGTTATGGGTTCGGACCACGCACCCGTAGTCCTGGAGATATCAATCTGAATTTTTGTGCGGGATATTTCCACGCCTGAAATCAGCGGTCCCGTACCGCCGTTCCCCAATCAGCGCTGTTCGATGCGCGAGCCGTACATTCCCTTGATGACATTTATCTGCGACGGTATGCGCGTCTTCAGCTCGTTCACATGGGAAATGATCCCCACCATGCGGTTTTCCCGGAGATCGTCCAGTATGGTAAGGGCCCGGTCAAGCGATGCGTCGTCCAGTGAACCGAATCCCTCATCGATAAAGATGGCATCCAGCTCAATGTGGCCCGAATGGTTCTGTATCACGTCGGCCAGTCCCAGGGAAAGGGATATGGAGGCCAGGAATTTCTCGCCGCCCGAGAGGCTCCGGACGCTTCGGTGAGTACCGGTGTAGGCGTCGAAGACATCCAGATCCAGTCCTGCCTGGCGATTTCCGTGGACGATTTCCTCGTTGACATGGAGTGAATAGCGGCCGTCGGTCATGCGGCTGAAACGTTCCGTGGCCCGGGCCGTAACGTCGCGCAGGTAAGCCCCCAGAATAAAATTCTGAAAGCTGATGTTCCGGGGGTTCTGCCCGGTGAGATCATCGGAGAGTTCCATGAGGAGTTTTGATTCCTTCACCAGTTCGTCTATTTCACGGGAAAGGGCCTCGTAGCGCTCCTTCCGGTTATCCAGGTCCCGAATACCGGCATCGAGAGTATTGCGTTCATTTTCCAGCCTGTCACATACAGCCGCCAACTCGTTCTTTCTCTGCAGGAGGGCCCTTATGTCGGGACGCTCCTTTCCTCCAATCTTTGCCTCGGCCTCTTCCATCCTGACCTGGAGGGCCTTTACCTCATCCCGGTACCGGACGATCTCCTTTTCACGCCGCGCCGCCTCGTCCTCGGTGATGAAATATCCCTCCATCTCCTCAATGCCGGAAAAGGGCAGGCTCTTCATTTTATTTTCAATGTCCTCGGCGATATCTCTTACCTGGCCGCGGCGCTTCGCAAGGCCTTCCTCCAGCGTAGCCAGGGAGCTTTTCAGGCCTTCCAGCTTTTTTGCCGTTTCGGTCAGTGTGATGCGTATAGTGTCAATGGACTTACTTTTTGCCAGGGACTCCCGTTCCAGTCTTTCAATCTCATTGGCGATCCCGGTTCGACCGGCCATTTCCTTTTCCAGTTCCGCCATGGCACTCTCGCATACGGCCCTGTCGCGCTCCAGGTCTGCAAAATTCCGTCGTTCCTTATCCTCTTCTTCTGCCAGATCCCTGGCCTTCTCCTCAATCTCCGCCGCTTCCTTCCGGTACTTCTTTGCCAGGTCCCGCAGTTCCTCGCCGGAACGTTTATCTTCCTCGAGACCGGCGAGTTTTTCCCTGCGCACCTCAAGTGTTACTCCGTCGACCGTGGCCGACTCGGCCAGATCCCGTTCAATCCTTCTACCTGCCGCTTCGAGGTGCGCCCGGCGTTCCTTCATCCGCGAAATATCGTCCCGGCAGGCGCGGACATTGTTAAGGGCCGCCGAGAGAAGATCCTCTTCGGTGAAGGCCTCACCGTGAGTCGTAGCAGGTATGGGATGGTCAGTGGAACCGCAAACCGGGCAGGGCCGGCCCGTCTCCAGCTTCATCGCAAGGCTGACCGCCATCGAGGAATCCTTCCGCTGCTGCAGTTGTTCCTGTGTCTTAACATTTATTTCCAGAGTCTTTTCCAGGACGGCCATTTCCTTCCCGCAGGTTTCCATCTCCCCGCGGTTTGTTTCCGCCTCTTCCAGAAGCAGCTGTTCTCTTTCCTGCTTTTTGATATCTTCACGAAGGGCCGCAATAATCTCGATCTGTTCATTGAGCCAGTCCTGGATATCCTCCTGCTCCGAGAGGAATATCTTTATCTCCCTGAGCCTGGCGGCACCCGCGGCGGAATCTTTTTCCCGGAAACCGATCACGTCACTCAGTTTTTGTATCTTCTGCTTCAGGATGCCCAGTTCTTCTTTCCTTTCCTTCAGAAGCGACTCCTTGGGCAGGAGCAATTTGAGCTTTTCAGTTTCAGCGCGGAGACCCTGGAGTTCCCTTTCAAGACCGGGAATTTTTCCCGCCTCCCCCTCGGCCCTTTCATGTTCCCGGGCCAGGCGTTCCCTGTCCCCCTTCAAGTTCCCGGCCTGTTCCTCCTCATCGTGAAGTTCCTTCATTCTTCTCCGGTAATCCATGACCAGGGGCTGCATGGACAGGGCCCTGCGGCACAGGTCCAGTCTTTCCTGCTTCCTGTCTATGTCTTCACGACTGGCATCAAGTCCCGCCTTTTCCCCCTGCAGCTTTTCCACCTGAAGGAAGTCCTTTTCTGTTTCCGTGGCCACGGTAAGGCGTACCGATATCTCCTCCAGCTCCTTCCGTTTGTCCAGCAGTTCCCCGTGACGGAGCCGGCGATCCTCCTCCAGCTTTTCTCGCATGCCCTGATATGCATCGGGATCGAAGGCGCTGCGAAGTCTCTGCTGTTCCCCGGTTTTTTCTTTAAGCTCACCCTTCCTGATATTTCTCATCTCCCGGGCATATACCGATATTTCCTCATGTTCCTGAACGGGAAATATTTTCTTGAGAAGTTCCATCTTTTCCTTTGTCTCAGCCACGAGAAACTTCTGGAACTCCCCCTGGGGCAGGAGCACGATGCGGGAGAATTCCTCCTCGGCAAGGTGAATCTTTTCCACGATGGCCGCATTGATGTCGCTCTGGGTTCCCGTCACGGGCTCCCAGATATCCCCTTTTTTATTGTACAGATTCACCGAGGGTTCCTGCCAGACCTTTTTCACGGAAGACCGTTTGCTGCTCCTCTCAAAACCGGGACAGCGCCGGATCTTGTAATAGTCCTTCCTGATACTGAAGACCAGTTCCACAAAGGGCTCCACATCCATGCCGGCAAAGCTGGACACCAGTGTCTTCTGGTCCCGCGTTCCTGTCACTCTTCCGTAGAGGGCAAACATGATGGCGTCAAATATAGTGGTCTTGCCTGAGCCTGTGGGCCCAGTAATAAGGAGAAAATCGCTGTAACGCTCGAAGTCCACGGACTGGCGCAGGGGAAAGGGGCCGAAGCCCTCCATGACTAGAGTCCTCGGTTTCATGGGATATTCCTCTCGCGGCGTATTTTTTCAAAGAGGTCCATTGTCTCCGCCGAAGCTTCTTCTCCGTGAATGTGGGCATGGAATGCGCGGTAATCATCTTCCAGGGTGCCCTTCTCCGATATTGACGGCGCCGTGCTTCTCTCCCCGGACTTCATTTGGGGCGCCGCCTGCCTCACGGAAAGAATGTGGGGAAAGCGCTCCCTCAGGGATACCAGGGGATTCGTGATGATACCGCCGTCCGTGAGCTCCGCCTCGACGTAATGTCCCCGGTATTCCAGGAATTCCCCATCGTTGAGCAGAGACTGGAATGAGCCCCGGAGACGCGCCATGTCCCGAAGGGGCGTGAGCGGGATCGCGGCAATATCCTGAATTTCCCCTGCTATTGTAACGGAAAGCACCCCCTTTGTGTCACCGCACTCGGAAAAAGAATATTTCATGGGCGAACCGGAATAATGGACCTTGCCGGATACCCCCTGGGGCCGATGCAGGTGACCCAGCGCCGTGTAGGTAAAATCATCAAAGAGGGCCGGGTCCACGTCGCCGGCGCCCCCCACCATGACACGTTCCGAATCAGAGGTAAGACCCCGGCGCGTGTACAGGTGCCCCACGCAGATATTCACGGCGCTCTTATCCATACCGCTCCGGATGATCCCTGTAAGATGCTCCAGCGCCTCTTCATGGCTTCCCTTCACTGCATCTTCGCCTTCACGGTGAGCGTCGAAAATGCCGGGCTCAAGAAAAGGGATGGCATAGATATTGACCGTGTTGTTGTCTTTTAAAAGGCGTATCGGCTCGTGGGCGCAAGCCGCCTCGCTCCTGATGTGGATACCGGAGAGCGAAAGCATCTCGGCGCAGTAGGAGAGTCTCAGGGCGCTGTCATGGTTCCCCGGGATCATGACCACCGTCACCTCGCTCTTTCTGCGCAGCTCCGTGAGGAACCTGCTGAGAAGCGCCACGGCATCGGCCGGAGGCAGGCTCCGGTCGTAGATATCACCGGCCACGACGAGTAGATCGTGGGGATCGCCGTGCAGTATTTCAGTGATCTGGCCCAGCACATGGGCCTGGTCTTCTAAAAGCGGTTTTTCATGAAGAACACGCCCTAAATGCCAGTCCGAGGTATGCAGAAGTTTAATCATACAATTTTCCCGTCATCATGGGCAGGGTCGTCAGGCCTGGTGCTCGATGCCGATGATGGTGATATCATCATGGCGGGAATCACTGCCGTTTTCCCTGTCGAACATATCCATGGAGGTGAGGAGGGCCGCAAAAATTTTATCCAGATGTTCCTCACGGTTCATTTCAATACTCCTTTCCAGCAGGGTCCTGAGCGACTCTTCGGCATCCTCATCTACCCTTTCATAGAGACCGTCGGTGTATATGAGCATCTTGTCATCCTTCTGAAAAGGATGATCATGGAGCGTATATTCCGCGTCGGCCATATCACCGACGATCATACCGCCGCCCTTGAGGACCTGGGTTCTGCCGCCGGCCAGGAGCATCTGTCCCGGATGGCCTGCTGACGCATAATAAATCATATTCCCCTTCAGATCTATATCTACTATAAAACAGGAAAAATAGGTTTCCAGGGACCGGTATGCGTTTATAAAATTAACGTTCAGTTGTTTCAGCAGGTCAGCAGCGGATATTTTCTGTCTTTTCAGCATTTCGTATTCGCTTTTTATGATCATGGTGATGAGAGCGGCCTGGATGCCGTGACCCGTTGCGTCGGCGATAAAAATACGGGCATACCCCGGTTCAAGTTCAGTTATATCGTAAAAATCCCCGCTGATTCCCTGGAGGGGCTGAAAATAGACACGCAGTGACAGCCCTTCAATCTGTTTCGATACCGAAGGCAGAATATTTTTCTGGATTTTTTTGGCGATAAGCAGGTCATCCTGAACCCGCTCATAGGTAATCTGGAGGGTGTCATATGCGGTAACCAGTTTCCTCTGGAAAAGAAAATCTATACGGAAAAACTTGTTCTCGGCGTTTGAGAGAAGTGCCCCGGCAATATTGGCCGAAATAATAATTACACCGCTCATAACGAAGGTATGCGTCAGGGAATCATCCCCTGTCATGGTATATCCCCTGACGAGTAAGCCCAGGAACAGGGCGCTGATAATCCCAGCGGTCACCAGGGCGAAACGCAGGCGGTACCGCGGGAAGAGATAAATAGTCATGACAAGAAGGGTCAGGATCATCACATGAAAAAAATATCCCGTGGTCACGGGTTCCGTAAAGAAAAACATCGTCAGCAATCCGCCCCCTGAAACGAACATTATTAATGACACGAAGAGCTGGAAGTAAATTTTAAAAATATTGCGAAAAGTGATAAAAAGAAGAACGGCAAGCGAAGTCATCACAAGGACAAACCGCACCATGAATACCCGGTCCGGAATATGGGGAATTGCCCATAAATCGAGAGCGGCAAAAATTGTATAAAATACCATGGTTACAATAACTGCATAGCGCGCCGTGAGCACGGCCCTGCGGATGTGATCCCTGATCAGTTGCTTTTCCAGTTGGGCATTAACTCGTTTCATCGTATACGTTTATCACATGGATCTGTTTTTGCAGCAACAGGGAAAGAGAATAATTGAGTGCACCTCTGATAAAATTTATTCTATATCAATACCGATGAGTGTAATGTCGTCATATACCGATACCTTGTTCACCTTACCCACATGCTGGGCAAGGTTGGCCAGTATGGAATCGAATAAATCGGTTGTCGAATTGTTTATTTCGCTTCTGATTATTTTCCGCAGCCTTTCCTCGCCGAATTCCTCGTCATCATCATTAAAGGCCTCGAAAAGCCCGTCAGTGAACAGCATGATCTTCTCTCCCGATCCGGCAGGTATGGAAGTGGTGGTGTACCTGGTATTTTTCAGTATCCCCACCAGTTTTCCCGTATGGGATATCATTTCAATCCCGTTTTTCCGGATCAGTATCTGATCGGGATGACCCGCCGAGGAATAGACAATATGCCGGCTGTTTATATCAATGTCTACAATAATACAGGAAAAAAATACATTCAGGGATTCATACAGGTCAATAAAGGAATTATTGAGTGATTCCAGCATCATGGCCGTATCATCGAAAAACTTTACCTTTTCGTATTCACTTTTTATTATCATGGTCACCAGGGCGGCCTGGATCCCGTGACCGGCGGCGTCGGCAAGAAAAAAACGGATATAGCCGGGATACAGTTCCACGATATCATAGATATCTCCTCCCACCTCATTGACCGGGAAATAATGAATGACGCAGCTGATCCCCGAGAGCTTCTGAAACTTCTCGGGAAGAATTCGTTTCTGTATTTTCTTGGCCAGGAGCAGGTCCGCCTGCGTTTGGCTGTAAGCTTCGTTGAGCCGGTCATAGGCGTTCTTCAGTTCCTCGGTTCGCTCACGCACTTTACGTTCCAGGTCTTCCCGTATTTCATTGATCTCTATGGCCGCCTTGTTATAATGCTCGGAAAAAGTCACCAGTTCACGGTCGGAGAAATAGGGGAAGTAGAGACCCTTCCCACCGGCAGCCAGGTTTTTTGTAGCACGAATGATCTGGGAGAGAGAAATGGTAACCGTGTTTATGGACAGATACACGAGAAAACCTATGGCTATTATGCTGAGCGTTATAAATATTGTTATCTGACTAATAGGCCGGTGGCTGTAACGGATGAGCACCGTGAGGATTATCATACTGAGAAGAATGAGCAGGAGTATCAAATAGGATTTATTTCGATAGCTCAGATAATACCTGGTATTCAGGTTACGTGATTTCTGATAGAGAATATTCTCAAGGCGTTCCTTGTAGGGACCAATGAGATATTCCGTAATATTATACGTAAAATAGCCGATGATTATCGAAGAAAACAGGCCGCCGAAGGCGATGGGAGGCAGGACTTCCGTGCCTCGCCCGGTTAGCAACACACCGGCGCTCAGCTGGACGATGACCATGATAGTATAAATCGTGGCTGATACCAGGTTATTGCGGGGAAGTTCAATGAGAGCCGCATGGAGCCTGAAAAAGGTATCATCACTGATCTCGTCGCTCTCATAAAAGACCCGGTCCGCGGTAAAATAGGCATTGATGATCCGTACAGATCCGGTCAATCCCGAAAGTCCGATCCGGTGGAACATGCCGTAATGGAAAAGGTGCGTCAGGATGGCAAGGGTCGTGCCGATGAAAAGGACCGTCACATAGAAATAGAAATCCCTGTCAACCGTCACCGGAGAAATGGCATAAAAAAGATAAAAGCCGTAAAATGCCGCTATCCATGATCCCGTTGTTGAGAACAGAGAAACAGCAAAACCGAAGGATATCTTTTCCGATAATATGTTAAATAGTCTTTTCAGCATATACTCTTCTGAAGTCAACAGCGATGAAAGCTGTCTGCTTTTCCCGCCATCATACATTGTATTCCATTACGATATGGACATTTTTTAAGAATTTTCGGATAATACTCAAGAAAGGAAAGATGCTCTTGTTAATCACATGTCCTTTCTGCTATAAAAATGGGGGCAAATAAAATTTCTGTTCAATAACGATTATTACATACACAATATTGAATAGAAATATGGTAACGCTTTTAAAAAAAGCAAGTACAAAATATTTTTTACACATATATTAAAATTAAACATTCCTTGACAGCGGAAAACGGTCCTGATAAGAATTGGCTGTACCGCTGTTCTTTGCACAAATGCGGCCCGGAACCATCATGGGAAAAACAGCCTACCTTTATGATAAAATTTTTCTTGCCCATGACACGGGATTATCACACCCCGAGTGCCCCGAAAGACTTATAGCAATTGACGATAAAATCCGCTCCGCCCCGTATTATGAATCCCTGGTGAAAGTAAAACCCTCCATGCCCGATCTGCAGTACATCAAGACAATCCACACCCCTGCCTACCTTGATCGAATCCGGCAAGAAATTGAAGGCGGCGCCCAGTATCTTGACTCGATGGACACGGAGGTCTGTCCCCGATCCTATGACGTGGCCCTCATGGCCGCGGGAGGATGCCTCAACATGTGCGACACTGTCATGTCCGGTGCCGCCCTGTACGGTTTCTGCGCCATACGCCCTCCGGGTCACCACGCTGAATCGGACAGCGCCGAGGGATTCTGCATCTTCAACAATATCGCTATCGCGGCCCGCTATCTTCAAAAAAAACATGCCTTAAGCAGAGTTGCCATAATCGACTGGGATGTCCATCACGGCAACGGCACCCAGCATGCTTTTTATCGGGACAATACCGTTCTCTATATAAGTCTTCACCAGTATCCCCATTTTCCCGGCACCGGTTCCATTTTTGAAAAAGGCGACGGTCCCGGCGAAGGTTTCACCATGAATTTCCCCATGAATCGCGGTGACGGCGACACTGAGTATTTTGCAATATTCACATCGCAAATCATACCCGCCCTGAATAAATTCAGGCCTGACATCATCCTCATCTCGGCGGGATTCGACGCCCACAGGGCCGATCCCCTGTCCTCTATAAATCTTTCCACGGAGGCTTACGGTGAGTTCACCGTCATGCTTCTCGATGCAGCCCGTCAATGCTGTCAGGGAAAAATTATTGCCTTCCTGGAGGGGGGATACCATCTCACCGCACTGGCCAACGGTGTTGACCAGGTCATGAAGGCCTTTACCGAAGCATAACCTCTTTTTTTTCTTTACAGAAAGCAGCACCGCTGCACAATGAAAACAATCAGGAGGGCCCCATGGAAACTTTTTCAGTGCGTACCCGTGCCGGCAACGAACTTATCGACATTACTGCCGAGGTAAAATCCATTACAGCCAACTCCGGCGTACAGAACGGCCTGTGCCTGGTGTACACGCCCCACACCACGGCGGCCATCACCATCAACGAAAACGCCGACCCCGACGTGCAGAGTGATATTCTTAAAGGGCTGGCCCACCTGAAACTGGAAAGCGTTCATTTTGACCACGGCGAGGGGAACTCTCCGGCACACTTAAAATCGTCGCTTATCGGCTGCTCCGAAACAATCATCATTGAAAACGGGAAGCTGCGGCTGGGGGCCTGGCAGGGCATCTATTTCTGCGAATTCGACGGACCCCGGAACCGCAAGGTCCATGTACAGATACTTGTATCCCGCTAAGGAATGAGTACACATTAATCATGATAAAAAAGAAACTTTATATCGCCTCACCCCTGGGATTTTCCGAATCGGGCAGATTTTTCCTGTATGAGAAGATTATCCCCCTTGTGAAAGAATGCGGCTTCGACGTGCTAGACCCATGGACGCTCACAGACAGCACAATCATTGCACAGGCGCAGGCCATGCCGCCGGGCAGAGAAAGAGAAGAATCGTGGCAGCAGGCAAACCGGGTAATCGGCAAAAACAACGAGAAAGCCATCGGCGAATCACAGGGTGTTTTCGCGGTCCTGGACGGGAGCGACGTGGACAGCGGAACAGCCGCGGAAATCGGCTATGCCGCGGCCCAGGGAAAAATAATTATCGGCTATCGCAGCGATTTCCGTCTGGCCGGCGACAATGAAGGTTCCGTGATAAACCTGCAGGTGGAATATTTTATTCACCGCAGCGGCGGCCGCATTATCGCCACACTTGAAGAGGCGGGCGTACTTCTTCGCTCAATGTTTTAAAAGTATCCAACTACATAAATCTCAGCACGTTCAATGGAGGAGCGTCAATGAAAAATATTATATCTACGGACAGAGCCCCCAAAGCAATCGGTCCCTATTCACAGGCCGTAACAGCGGGAAACCTGGTTTTCATTTCAGGTCAGCTGGGTCTTGACCCCTCAACGGGAAAATTGCAGGGAAATAATGCAGCGGAACAGGCCGAGCAGGCCCTGAAAAATTTGGGAGCCATTCTCGGGGCTGCCGGAATCGACTTCGGGCATGTAGTAAAGACCACGGTACTCCTGGCTGACATAAAAGATTTCGCTGCGGTGAACGAGGTGTACGCCCGCTTTTTCACCGCGGACCACCCGGCCCGGGCCGCCTACCAGGCCGCCGGCCTTCCCCTGGGTGCCCTGGTGGAGATTGAGGCAGTGGCCTGGCTGGGGTGATGATAAGCGTTTATTATTACACTGTAATCAGATTTTTGTGTCTTTAAGATACAAGTATTACTCAGGATTATAAGCCCGGGCTCAATCCTTTCCCAAAATGGTCAGGAAGAGATGGAACTCCGGGTTATAACATTGCATTTAAAAAAAGAGAGGTTAATTAAGGGAGTAAAAATTACTTCTTTCCTTCCTTTTCACAGGGAACTTCATAATAATGCTCGGGATTATATCCCATGATCCAGAGAAAAGGAATTAAAACGAGAACGCCGCCGATACAAGCCCCAACCTGAAATGCTTCGGATTTAGTTATGACAAAGTTTTGTTCAGGGCATCCTTCCTTTTTAATTCTAACCATGGTTGTAGATCCAATAATTTTCTTATCGGTGTAAGTAACAGTTCCTTTGCCTCTCGGTGACCCATCAATATAAATTTGCGCTTCAGGATCTGAAGTTTTAATCACGGTAGTGCTGGAACAACTTGCTAAAAAAACAAAAATCAAAATGAAAGAAAATCCTTTTTTAACCATAAAACCTCTTTAATATAAAAATTTTTGTACTTTCTAGCTCACTCTAATAAAATGTCAACATTATTTTATTAGAGCATTGAGGTTTTATTAAACAAGGAAGGATAGATGACACACTATATTTTGATTGTTCTCAGCCATCCAGGGCATCACGCACTTTCCCGGCCAGGACCTGCGTTGAGAATGGCTTCTGGATAAAATATACTCCCTCTTCCAGCACTCCGTGATGGGCAATGACATTATCCGTATAACCGGACATGAAAAGACATTTAATCCCGGGGCGGATCCTGGATATCTTTCCGGCTAGAACGCGTCCGTTCATATTAGGCATGACAACATCGCTGATTAGCAGATAAATATTCTCTTTCTGTTCCTTTGTTACGTGTATTTCCTCTTCAGCCCTTTTATAGTCAGTTAAATCAATCCCGCTACAATGAATTTCATGGACAATATTGCCGCGGAAACCGCATTATCCCTTGACATTCACGGAATAGTATATATTAATCTCTCCAGTTTTCCGGCCCACTGATAAATTTAAAAGGTTACTACATGAATTCTGAAATCCTCAGAGAACTGGTTACAATGCGGATGCCTTTCGGCAAATACAAGGACAGGGTACTCTGTGACCTCCCGGAAAATTACGTGGTCTGGTTTCACAGCAAGGGTTTTCCCGAGGGCAAACTGGGTATGCTGCTCTCTACACTTTACGAGATTCAGCTGAACGGGCTCGAGTACCTGATCAAAGGAATCAGGAAAGAAATTCTCTAACAGGGCGCGTGATGTATAAAGAAAGAATTCTTTAGAAGAACACACGTTAATAAATTGAAGGAGGGCAGCAATGAAAAAATCCATAGGCGCCGGGACAATATTGTATCCAAATCCGGTTCTGATAGTGGGATCATATGACAGCCAGGGAAGGGCCAATGCCATGACCGTGGCCTGGGGAGGTATTGCTTCATCCAATCCTCCCAGTGTGGCAATATCCCTCAGGAAGGCCACCTACACACACGGAAACATTACAGAACGAAAGGCCTTCACGATAAGCATACCCTCGGAGGCCCAGGCAAAATACGCCGATTATTTCGGTATAAAATCCGGCAGGAATGAAGACAAATTCGCCGCTACGGCTCTGACCCCGGTTAAAAGTGAAATCGTCGACGCGCCCTATGTGCAGGAATTCCCCCTGGTTCTGGAATGCAGGCTGCTTCATGTATTCGAATTGGGTCTTCACACGCAGTTTGTCGGTGAAATAATGGACGTTAAGGTCGATGAAGATATGCTGGGAGAGGAAGGAAAGCCTGACATAAAAAAGATCAGGCCCTTTTTCTACGACCATTCCGGATTCTCCTATTATGGCATCGGGGAGCTTCTTGGGAAGGCCTACACCATTGGGAAGGACATATCTCATTAAATTTACCGGTGTTTTTGTGTATAGGAATTTACATTTAATGATCCGGCAAATCCTTTGATATATTACAGGAATTTCCTTCACCGGGAATCGGATCAGGGAATATAAGACATCTTTTCCAGACCTGTTCCTGACAACCGATATGTTAAATTATTTCTATTTTTTTCTTTTTTTCAGAAAACAAAAATTAAAAAAAGCCTTGTCAGGCTTTTGCTATTATATATACTCTGCATTTATTGTATTATAATATTTCAAGCAACCGGAGTAAGGAAATTTATCTCATTTATGAAAAATTTTATAGTAATTGTTGCCCTTTTTTTTATAATGCCTGCATGTTCAAATAATGGTTCTATTGATACTTCTGGCGATAATGATGATAGAGAGATAGAATTTACAACCACGGGACAGTTTTTTGCTCCCGTGCTCGTTTTAAAAGACGGGGCTAGCGCACGTGTTCTCTGGACTTTTGCTGATTCAACAACAAGTGATTCTTTAGCACCAAGCAAGGACTATGGTTCCCCTGCTACACGGATTAACAGGTTAAAGGTAACTCCATGGATTTCATTAAAACGGATAAACGTAGGTTATAACGCAGGCGACGGTGGCTCTGACGATATAGAGCTTGTTGGCAATAATTATGTTATAGCTATTGCAAATCTCGATTTAGTTAAAAATCATCTCATTCAATTATGCACATCCCTGAATCCATTAACAAGTTTGGATCTCACTGATTTTGTATTACTTGAAAAACTTGAATGTTATGCCTGTTCAAATCTTGATATCGTAAATTTAAGTAATACTCCAAGTCTGAAACGAATTTGTTTTGAAGTTTGTAGAATAGGTGCGACCTCGCCGCACGAGCTTAATCTATCGTCTAACGTTAATTTGGAAGATTTGAGAGCAGCTGGAAATTTAATCCAGAATTTGATATTACCGCCTGAAGCTCCGAATTGGTGGCATTTTTGTGCCGGAGGAAATCAGTTCACTATAAATCCGGATTTCAATAGTTATCCTCACTTAAGAGATATTTGGGTTTGGAACATCAACCTGAGTGGAAATATAACATTTACTCATAATGAAAATCTCAGTTCGGTCTGGCTTGAAAATAATCCAGGAATAACAGGATTAGATTTCAGTTCAGCCGGGTTTACGTCCAGTGGTGGAGGTCGCATCCAGGCATATAATTGCAGTATGGCCGGACCCGATTCATTTAATATAGTAGGGTGCACAGGAATCAGAAGTATTAATGTTTCAGGCAACGCTTTAACATATATTGATTTATCAGGACAAACACAATTATCTTCTTTAAATGCACAGAATAATGAACTTACGGCAAATGCCGTGGAACACATATTAGGCGCTCTTGATACAACTGGTCTTCTCAACGGTTCTGTTAATTTAACAGATAATAATTATTCTTATGCAGACCTTAGTGCCGACTCTTTATTATATGAAATCAATCTTCAAGATAAAGGATGGTCGGTATTGCTAAATGAATAAAGCCATTCCTGTCTCCGGAGTCATTCCTGTATTTTAATCTTCTTGCCCTGATATTCAGGAAATTCCTTCGCCAAGCATTTTCTCTTTTCCGGAGACAAGTGCCCCCAATCACCGGCACGCCTCCGGTTCAGGCATACCGTCCTTCTGCGTCCCGAACCAGACCACGGCAAACCCTTTATAGATTCCGATCCCTATGGCGTTCCAGGAATAGCCTTTCCAGGGAGTCTGATTTATAATCACGGCGTTGTGGCCCTTGCTTTTCTTCCAGCTTTCCAGGGCATAGTCAGCTGTCATGACATAGCCCTCATATTGCGGCTCGGAACTGCCGCAGGCGATTTCAAATCCAAAGCCCGTATACCCCGTCAGCTCTTTCGGCTTGCTCCACATGCATTCGGCTTTTTTATGATCAGGCGTATAACAGCAGGCTGTCCAATCGCCTTCTTCTGACCAGCTGTGGGCATTGCAGCCTTCTCCCAGGTCGGGCTTGTTGACATGGAGATCAACACAATGCTCATGCGCCACATGAGTCAGTGACGCTGAAAGTGGAATAACGGGCAGGTTCAGTTTTTTCCGATATTCCATGATCTTTGTGTAGAGTTTTAATTCTTCGGCAGAAACACATTCGATGGGGAAATTGCCATTTTTCTGCAATCCCTGTGACAACAGCGAACCGGTAATACCGGCAGCAATAAGAAGGGTGATAAAATATTTCATACAAGCTCCTGTTTCTGTGAACAGGATACTACTGGAATTTTTTTTGTCAATTGATTAAACAGCCCAAGGCATGGATGGAAAAAGACTTGCATACTCAGGATATTTCTTCACAATACAGCCATTCCTGAAAAAACTGAGTGATCCGAGCCCGGTATGGCTTCCTGATTATTCCTGCTTATATCAGGAAATCGAACGATGGTACCATGTTCGTTGTTAAACATTATATCCTTGGCGGTCCTTGCATGAAAAAGTTAATCGGCATATGCCTCATTCTTTCAGCTGTTATTCCCGTTTCAGCGCAAAATGAAAAAACAGTGTTTCAGAAAATAGCCCTGGAAATTTCATCACTCAGGCCGAAGCTTCAAAGCGGCGCGGTAACCGTCCTTCCCTTCGAAACCGTGGGTTTCCCCGACAGATCCCAGGGAGTATATGTATCGGACCAGATATCAGCGGCCCTTTCCGGCGCAGGAAATGTAACACTGGTTGAGCGTGAAAGGCTTGATACGGTCATCAAGGAAAAAGAGTTAACCCTCACCGGCCTTATAGACAAAGAAGAGGTCCGGAAAATAGGCACTCTGCTTGCCATAGACGCTCTGGTCATGGGACGCGTGTACAAAACAGAACAGGGATACGATATTTTTGTAAAAGTCGTCGATACCCGGTCCGGTTCCGTCCTCACTATGTTCTCTCACAAGTGCAGCAGCGAAACGGTTGCGGGCGGAGATAAAAATTCTCCCTGGTATGCCGGGACCTGGAAGGTAGTGACCACGGCGCCCTACCTGGTTGAACAGGATATGCGTTATGAAAAACTGGTATTGAGAAATGACGATACTTTTTCACTGTTTCTTATCAACAACGCCGACCGCTTTGTGGAGATCCAGGGCCGGTACAGTGTCGATAAAAACAACATCAATTACCGTGCAATGCAGATGTACTTTGACGGAAATCCCACTTCCTTCACCCGTATGAGCACCAGACTTGAGGGGACAATTTTTCTCGTCGAGGGACGTCTCTATTTCAACTATGCCGGTGAAGGGAAAAAGGACAGGGCCAGAGCCGATGCCATGGATCCCCGGTATCGCTGTGTTGCGGAACGCCGGAAAGAATAGAATTTTTCATCAATAATAGATACATACCGTTACTCCTGGAGGTACCGCATGACATCGACTGTTTTTCTCGTCCTCTTTTTTGCTTTCTCTATTGCCCATGTTACAGGGGAAGGTTTTAAATTCATGCCCGCACGCTATATTACCAAACCCTTTCTCATGCCTTTGCTTGCCCTGTACTATGCTCTTTCGGCACAGGAACCCAGTAGTATCATGATAGCAGCAATTGCGGGGGGATGGCTCGGGGATATATTTCTCATGATTCCCGATCCGCAGAAAACACGCCGCTTCTTTAAGCCCGGGCTCGTGGCTTTTCTCCTGGGACATATCCTTTATATAGCCGTTTTCGCCGCTTGTTTCAGTTCCCTTGACAGAATCCCCTTGTATGGATGGCTCATCGCCCTTCTGTACCTGGTCACGGGAATTTTTGCTTTCAATAAAATCAGGCCCCATGCCGGGCCCATGCTCAAGGCAATTGCCGCCTATGTCATAATTATTATCCTCATGGGAATCAGCACCGTGGTTTCCCTGGGCAGTGTTTCCTTTACAGGTTCCGTTATTGCCATGGTGGGAGCCTATATTTTCATGATCAGCGATACGATGAATGCCTACAACAGGTTTGTAAAAGAAATACCCAATGAGCGCGTGTACACCATGTCAACCTATCTGCTGGGACAGTTGCTTCTGGTCCAGGGGTATCTTCTCTTCTGAAGATATCCCTATTGAATAAAAGGGATGGTCAGGGGTCCCTCGGGCATAACCGCCATGCGCGCACTGCCTCCGTATATCGCACGAAGTTTTTCCACGGTGTCGGCGATATTACCGCATCGGTTAATCATGGCAGTTTTCAGATCATCATCATTCAGTCCGCCGCTGTAGAGGTAGACGCTGCAGTGAAGCAGTATCTTCGCCAGTATCTGCGCCTGCCACTGGTCCGGAACCGTATGGGGACCCAGTGAACGGAGCAGGCTCTGCGGATCATCATGGGCTGCGAGAATATTTCTGAAATGCCCATGGTCGGGCATGCCGTCCTGGCAGGCAGCCGCCATCACTATCGCCCCTCCCTTCTTCGTTATTCCCGCTGCCGCGCTCAGTCCCTTGACAGCCTGGTACAGATTCTGGTCAAGGGGATAACCGCTGTTGGTCGCGATAACGATATCATAGGGCTGACGTACCGGCACCATGGCCTGGTCCGCCACAAAGGCGCACCCTTCAGCATGGGCTGAAAAAAGCTCACCGGCAAAGATACCGGTTATGCCCTTGTCCGCGTTGAGGCTCACGTTAAGGCAGAAATGCGGCATGGCAAAGGTGGCCGCGCGGGCGATCTCTTCCCACAGGGGATTCCCCGTGGTGATCCCCCACGTGGCGCAGGTACTGCTGATATGGGCTGCGTTGTGGTTCGCCATGATGCTTTCAATACCGGCAATTCCCGGCAGGAGAGCCTTGGGACCACCGCTGAAACCGGCGAAGAAATGGGGCTCGATGAATCCCGTAACGATACGTATATCGGCTTCGACATATTCCCTGTTCAGGTAAATATCATTCCCCGATTCTGTTCGTCCTGTAAAGACAAGCCCCGCAGGATCAAAGGCATCATGCTGTATTACCCGAAAACGCTTAACCACCTCTTCACCAAGCATCACGGCAAGTTCATCCCGGCTCTGTCCCCGGTGCGATCCCGTGCCATTGAGAAGGGTGATATTTTTCTCTTCAGCCCCTGAATCGAGCAGTTCGTCAATAAGCGCCGGGATCAATATATGATTCGGCGTGGCCCTGGTGATATCGGTATGCACAATGACAATGCGATCGGCCGGAGATACCAGTTCCCGCAGGGGACGGCAGTTCAGGGGATTGCGCAGGGCCTGCAAAATTTTTTCATAGGGACTATCAAGGGAGGGCAGCTCTTTACCGGTTATACTATCCGCTTCACCGTCAAGAGTTATGAACAGATATTCCTTTCCGTATGGCAGACGTATTTCCATCATCGACCCGTTGCGAAAATTTTCTCTGACATTATACCAGGCCCTCTTGCCGGAGCCAGTTCCCCACCCTGCGCATACCCTCCTCGAGGTTCACGACGGGACCGTATCCCAGCACACTGCGGGCCTTGTCGATGGAAACACCCTTCTCCGACGTGAGAATGCCCACGCCAAGAGGCGTAAGCTTCGGCTTCATGCCCGTCAATTTATTCATGAGGTACATGGACCATGCAAGGACGTTGGCCAGCCCCGTGGAAAGATTTTTCTGGGCCGGAGGAAGGCCCGCTGACTCCGCAAGAAGAGAAAAATAGCGTTTCCAGCTCGTGTCTTCTCCGTCGGAAACGATGAATATTTCACCGGAGGCCTTCTCGCTTTTCGCCGCGAGCATGAGGGCATCAATGAGATTTTCCACGTAGAGGTGCCAGCAGCGCCCGCTCCCTCTGTTTACGAGGATCATCTTTCCCGCTTTCATGAGATCCAGAGGCCGCAGGACCCAGTTCGGAGAACCCGGGCCATAGACCAGGGGCGGCCGCACAACCACGGCCTGGAAGCCATTGTTCCCGTGACGGCCCAGGATGGCGCGCTCGGCCAATCCTTTCGTTATGCCATAGGGCCCTCCCGTATCAGCGTAGGGAGTCTCTTCTGTTGTAATGTTTTTTCTTTTCACGCCGACAACGGCATTGGTGCTTACATAAATGAGCCGCACGTTTCCCGTCTTTTCCGCGGCATCGAGCAGCTTTTCCGTTCCCGTTACATTGATCCGGGAAAACTCCTTCACGGGGCCATAGTCACCCACGCGCGCGGCAAGATGAAATATGTAGTGCGCCCCGGACGCTCCGCGCTCCAGCGCGCCGGTATCGAGAATATCCCCCTCGATAATCTTTGCGCTTCCGTTGAAAAGTGCATGCGCCTTCTCAGGTTTTCTCGCCAGGATACGCACCTCGTGTCCCTCTTCAATGAGTCGTTTTACCAGGTACTGCCCGATAAAACCGGTGCCTCCCGTCACAAATGATACTGGCTTCATGCTCTGCTTCTCCTTTCTAAAAATATATGACTGCTGCCCCGATATCACAAATACTGAATCAGCTGGATGATGACCCCGTCGGGATCCCTGATAAAGGCGATTTTTCGGTCCGGCCTGAATTGCGACGGCGGCAGCATGAACGGTACGTCCTTCAATTTTAAATCGGCTGCCGTTTTTTCCAGATCATCCACGGTAAAGCATAAATGATACAGGCCCGAATGTTCCCGCATGTCAGCCTGCGTATCAGCGGGTTTGCATTCTTCTATTTCGATAGTGACCGTATCATTGCCCACGAAGTGATAGAGTCTTCCCAGGACTTCTACCTCTTCCAGTTTCCGGAATCCCATTACATCGCAGTAAAAATGAATGGATCTTCCGAGATCAGCGGTTTTGATGCCGACATGATTCCAGCGCATGTCATCCTCCGAATTTCTCTTTAGTCAGCTTGAAGCATTCCGCTGCCACATTAAGTGTCTTCTTTATATCATCATCGGTAAGGGCGGCACACACAAACCAGTTATGATGCGGGTGGAAGAAAATCCCCCGGCGTGCCGCTTCGCCGCAGAAATACCGGTTCTTTTCATGGGGAGCGTCGTTGTCGAAGTTCATGTACGGCATGGCCGGCGGACCGGAAAGCGTCACGGTTATCTTCTCCGATGCTGCGGCATCGGCAAGGCCCTGCATGAGTTTTTTCCCCATGGCATCGATCTTTTCAATGGCTCCGCTCGCACGGTTCTCCTCGATAGCGGCCAGGGCCGCGGCAAAGGGAACACCGGAAAAATAGTGCGTGCCGGTGAAAAAGACCTTCCCTGCCGCCTCCATGAGTTCGCGTTTTCCCATTGCCACTGCTATGGGATAGCCGTTCGCCATGGCCTTGCCGAAGCACTGGAGATCGGCATTATAACCGTACCATTTGGCGCTGCCCGCCAGGTGCAGCCTGAAACCGCACCGGACATCGTCGATTATGACGCAGAAGCCCTCGCTCTTCGCCAGGGAATTCACCGATTCAACAAACTCTTTCGTCGGCAGGACCTGGTCAATGAAGGCGTCATGGCGGTGCGGTGTCAGCATGATACAGGCGATCTTTCCCCTGTTCGCTTCAACCACGCGCTGCAGATCCGCCGGGTCATTGTAGTTTATGTAATGAATGTGGCTTTTCCACTCTTCGGGAATACCTGTCCCATGGGGCTGGCACCAGAAGTGCGAACCGTGATATGAGCCCCTGGCCACGATAATATCCCACTTGCCGGTAAAGACCCGGGCCGCCGACAGAGCATACGAGGTGACATCGGAGCCGTTCTTCCCGAATACACACCAGTCGCCGTTATGGACGGTTTCAGTCATTTTTTTTGCCAGGGGAACCCAGAGATCGCTTGGGAGGGTGAAACAGTCGGCGTTTTTCATCTGCTCCAGGGCTGCCGCCTCCACCCGGGGATTTTTAAGGCCCAGGAGATTGGTGCCGAAGGAGCACATGTAATCGATATATTCATTCCCGTCCACATCCCATACCCGGCATCCTTCGCCTCTCTTCAGGAATGCCGGGTAGGACCCGAAGGTGAGAAACCGCGGGGTCCGGGGCCCGTATATACCGCCCGGGACATATTTCTGCGCTTCCTCAAAAAGCTCATAGGATTTTGTAAATTCATACAGCTTCATGAGTGTTTCCTCCTGGCAAATGTGACCAATTTGAAAAGGTTATTCAATCACCGAAAACCTTTTTCACGGCTGTGGAGGTATTTTATTGGACGATCGATACGGACAGGCAAGCCTTTTTTATAATAGAAAATGTCACTCTTCCCAAATTTTTGGGAAGATCACAAGAAGACCGCGAAGAGCACGAAGTCCCGAAAGGACATGAATGGATGTTTCATATATCCTGGCTATCAGTAATCAGTTAGATAGAAACAGCTTTTCCTGAATGCCTGTTTAAAACCCCTGTTTTCCTCTTTTCAATTTATATTCTGAAAAGCGCAGCCCTGCTCAAGCCGATTTTCGGTGAATCGATGAGAGTCATTCCGCACGACCTGACTATTTCAACTTCATCGAGAAATGCTTTTTCAGGTACATGAATTTTCGGTTCGACCAGGAAATATAATGAACCGGGTTTCATGACGGTTTTAATCTGCTCTAAAAATGTCTTCTTATCCGGCACTTCATGCAGCATCCAGAACGTGAGAACAAAATCAGATTTTTCCGTTACGTATAATCCTGAGTCATCGTTGTGCACGGGGTAAATAATCTTTTCCAGATTAGTGCCCCTGATCTTTTTCTCAAGGGTATCAATCGCTTTTTTTTGAATGTCTACGGCAATCACCTTACCTCTATTGCCCACCAGTCCTGCCAGACCATAAGTAAAAAATCCCGGCCCGCAGCCGATATCAAGGGCGGTCTGTCCCTCTCCGACATATTCCCTGAAAATTTTTTCCGGATCATGCACCCTCTTTCTGAGATATGTATTGAGCGAAAAATAAAGCCACGACGGACACACATGTTCTTCCATTAACAGTATCTTCTTTATTTTACTCACGGCAATCCTCCACAAAATTATGTTTAGTTTTTATAAACTAACTGTTATTATACTATTTTTGGCTCCCTGATCCATATTTCCTACTGTGAGCCCGTATTTGCTGTACTTTTTAAAACAACCCTGTTCAACAGCTCCACCAGGGTTTCAAGATCCTTTTTGCCGAGATTGCTGGAAAATATTTCCGCGATATTCGCATGTGTCCGTTCATGCATGGCAACAAGTTCATGCCCATTTTTTGTCAGGTGGATATGGGCGGTCCTGCGGTCTTCATCGGATGTAACACGCTCGACATAATTCAGGGCTGTGAATTTTTCTACAATCGCAGTCACGGAAGGTTTGCTCAGACCCAGTTCCCGTGCCAGTTCACTGAAATTGGGATGCCCGAGCCTGCTTATCGCTTCCAGATAGGCAAGCTGCCTGGCGGTAAGACCGGCATCGCCAAGAGACTTTATGAACTGCACCTCGATATCACCGATGATAGCGGTAATTATCTCGATCAATTCAACGAGTGTGTATTTGTTCTGTTTATTGCTCATAATAATTTAGTTTATATTAACTAATTATATTAAAAATCTTTACAATCGTCAATAAAAATAATAATTAATATTGATAAAAATTCTTTATTCGATACTCTTACCTATATCATTAAACTAGTCATTTTCAATCCAGACTGACACAAGACCGGGAAACGTATAACCGCTTTTCAGGAGAGCCGCCATGCAGATTCTCTCGGGTATTAAAGTCCTTGATATCACTCAGTTCATTTCCGGTTCGCGATGCACACAGATACTGGCCGATATGGGTGCCGAGGTCATCAAGGTTGAGCCACCCCAGGGGGATACGCTCAGGATGATATTCAAGCTCATGCCCGGTGCTGAACGATGCTATTCCGTATTCAACCGCAACAAGTACGGCATCGCCCTGGACTGGCGCGAAAACCGCGGCAGTGAAATCGTCCGCAGGCTCGCGGCCCGGTCCGATATTTTCGTCCACAACCTCATTCCCGGGTCCCTGGAAAAATGCGGCCTGGGCTATGAAGATATCAGAAAACTCAAACCGGCTATCATCTATACGGCTATTTCGGGATATGGTGCCACGGGTGTGCGTCCAGAACGGGCCGCCTTTGATATCATAGCGCAGTCCGTAGGCGGCCAGTACTGGAACGACCAGGAAACCTTCCTCCTTCCTAACAACTACTGGGGAGACCTCACGTCGGGAGCCTATGCCGCCATTGCCACACTCCTGGCCCTGATCCACCGTATGAATACCGGACAGGGACAATACGTCGACCTGTCCATGCAGGATGTGATGTATTACAACAATTACCGCGCCATGATGGACAAGGCTCTGGAGCCCATCACAGGCGATGTGGAAATGCGTCTGGGCCGGAAGCCTAAGGACGTGCTAAACTCATCGGACAGGATGCCCTTTTACGGATTTTTCAAAGCCAGGGACGGCAAGGTGGCCATCGTATCCATTACAACGCGTCAGTGGAAAGACCTGGCGGATATAATCGGCCATCCCCATATCGCAACAGACCCGAAATTCAACAACCTTATTACACAAATCCAGAACCACGATGAAGCCGTAGCGATTATTGAGGAGTGGACTTCCCTCCATACGTCAAAAGAAATAATTGCTGCCCTGGAGAATAAAAAGATACCCTGCGGCATTGCCTATACCTGCGACCAGGTAAACGGCGATGAGAATCTGCGGCAGCGCGACATGTTCATGAAGGTTCACCATGCACAATTCGGCGATATCGATATTCCCGGCTTCCCCTTTAAATTCTCAGCAACAGAAGGGTCTCTGCGCATGGCGGCGCCGGGACTCGGCGAACACAGCAGGCTCATCCTCGAGAAATGGCTCGGTTATAGCGGCAGCGAGGTTGACTCGCTGTATGCCGATAAAATCATTGTATGATTTTTCTATAGGGGAATATAAAAAAAGCCCGGCATTTCGCCGGGCTTTTCAAATATTACTGTATATTGAATCATTTCTTAAAAATACTCTTCACCGATTCAAGGAGATCGGGAGGCAGCAGGACAAATTTACTGTTAGCCGAATCTCCCAGTTTTACGAGCCCTTTCACATATTCCTGGCCCAGGAGATACGTGAGAGGATCACCGTTGCTGGACTTTAAAGACTCGGCAACGAGTTTAATGGCATTGGCCTCGGCCAGGGCCAGCCTCTCCCGTGCCTCGGCATCTCTCTCGGCCGATTCTTTCCGCGCCTCGGCAGCGAGTATCTGCGCGCGCTTGACGCCTTCCGCTTCACGCTCGGCCGCTTCCTTCTTTGCTTCAGCCTCCAGGATACGGGCCCTTTTCTCACGCTCGGCCTTCATCTGGAGCGTCATGGCATTGACAATATCATCGGGCGGCTGGATATCCTTTATTTCCACCCGCGTGATTTTTGTTCCCCAGGCGTCCGTCGCTTCGTCGAGGGTGATGAGAAGATCGGCATTGATTTTTTCCCGTGAGGAAAGGGATTCATCGAGTGTCATTCTCCCCAGGATCGAGCGGATATTTGTCTGGGCCAGGTTCTGTATCGCGTAGTGCAGGTTCTGTATGCCGTAATAGGCCTTATACGTATCCATTATTTTAAAATAGACTATACCGTCCACTTCCAGTGAAGCGTTGTCGCTGGTTATCGTTCCCTGCTTGGGAAGATCCAGGACACTCTCCCGTATATCAATCCTTGTGGCAACACGCGAAAAAATCGGGTTGATAAGATTAAGTCCCGGATTGAGCGTAGAGGCGTATTTACCGAACCTCTCCACTATCCAGTTTTCCGCCTGGGGAACGATACGCACCCCTTTCATTATCAGGAAAAGAACAAAGAAACCGATTGCGATTGAAAAATACAGCATACTATCCTCCATTATTTTAAAGATGTTTTACAATAAGTTTGATACCGTTGGCGTCGGTAACCGTTATCTCTTCTCCGGGCTCGATGATTTCTCCCGATTCGGCCTGCCATTTTTTTATCCCGTGATACATCGTATACAGTTCTACCTCTCCGGGTATTCCCGGAACTATTCTGGCCGTCACCTTCCCCCGGAGATTCAGCAGCGTCGCATCGCGGGAAACATCGACCACGTCGCTCTGAAACTTCTTTCTCAGAAATATCTGCCAGACTCCTAAAAGCACCAGGGAAGATAAAAAGAAAAATATCCACTGCCATTCCGCGCTGTTTGCGGGAATTATTCCTATAAAAATAAAAAGGGCGGTGAGCACCCCTCCTGCTCCGAACCAGAATATTATGAATCCCGGCATAAATATCTCGCAGGCCATGATTATGATGCCGATGGCGAGCCATACTATAGGTGAAAAAGTCATATACGTAACTCTCCCTTATTTAGTCAGCAATGTTCAATAATGGCGCCGGTTAAAACTAATTGCAACAAAAAAACCCAGGATCGAAAATTGCATGGACAATGATCTATTCCAGTTTCGCCGAGGCTATAATTTTTTCGTAATCCGGTTTCAGCTTCCCGAATTCATTGCTCATTGCGCCGCAGGTCAAAGAGTGAGCGCGGCCGTCACTAAAAACATAGAGCATAATATAGGACATTTTCATATTGAACACTTCGCCTGAATATTCAAACCGCCGAGCTTCATGCCCGCTTATGGTAAGACTGGAAGTGGGGCCAAATTTGCAATTTTTGAAAGACTTCTGAAGAGCTGATTTGGCAAATTCTACAAAAGCATCGGGGGTATTGGCATTGCCCGGCATGTATTCGGGCTTTATTGTATAGGTTCCCGTTCCTTTCATCATTACATTGGGATTCGTTGTATTGGGAGTCCATCCGGCCGGTGCTACCACCGTCAGTTTTCCGGCAGCAGCAATGCCCGTATTCTGTACCTGGATATTTTCGTTTTTCGAGTCGTTTGGATTTTTTTCACTAGAACAGGCAAAAAAGAAAGCACTCAATGCCATGACAACAACAATGATTGGTAAACTTTTCCGCATAATAATTCTCCTTGATAATTTAATAATTAAAATAATTTTTCTTCATCCAGATCCGGTCTGCAGGATGTCGGATGAATGTTTTTAAAGATAGTACCCATACGGCCCGGGAAGGCAAGGCATTTATAATTTACGGAAGAGGGAAAAATGAATTTTTTTACATTCTGGACACCTCTTGATCCTCAGTGAAATAGGCTTGTAATCCCTGTTCGTTCAATCTATCGTGGATTAACGACACGGGAATACATAGGGATAAAATATATGAGTGACATACTGGCTGAAATCCGCCGGGAACTGAAACAGAACAGCGATGAGGCAGTACGAGCCTCGGGCCTTAAATTCTTCAAAGAAGAAATAAAGCCCTATGGCGTTAAAACGGCCGTTGTAAAAAATATCGCGAAAAAATATTTCAAGGCAGTTAAAGATACGGGCAAGGCTGATATTTTTAATCTCTGTGAAAAATTATGGCAGTCAGGATACCTTGAAGAATCATTCATCGCCTGTGAATGGTCATATTTTCTCAGGAAGGAGTATGAACCGGAAGACTTTACCCTGTTTCAAAAATGGGTTGAGACCTATATCACTAACTGGGCATCATGCGATACCTTTTGCAATCATACCATGGGGGCCTTTGTGGAGATGTATCCTCAATTCCTGGAAAACCTGAAAACCTGGGCCCGTTCATCAAACCGCTGGATGCGCCGTGCCTCGGCCGTATCCCTCATCATTCCCGCCAAAAGGGGACGGTATTTAAAAGAAATTCTGCAAATCGCTGATATTCTGCTGACGGACCCCGATGATCTGGTGCAGAAGGGATACGGCTGGATGCTCAAGGCGGCGAGCCACGCGCACCAGGGAAAAATTTTTGACTACGTTATACAAAACAGGGCAGTCATGCCCAGAACGGCCCTGCGCTACGCCATTGAAAAAATGCCCCGTGAATTAAAAATGAAAGCGATGGAAAAATAGCATGATAGGTTCCGGCAGCACTTACATTTCCATTTTTCCCGTCATACTGGCCCTTCTGGCAGCCGCCCTGTTCGGCATGGCTGCCCCGGCCAGTAAACAGCTCCTCCATACACTCAATCCCTTTTCCCTGGCAGGGCTCCTGTATCTGGGAGCTTCCCTGGGGCTCTTCCCTGTCCTGATCGCCCGAGGTGAATTCAGGCGTCTCCCCGGCATGGACAGGGGAAATCTTAAAAAGCTCACGGGGGCCGTTGTGCTGGGCGGTATCGCCGGTCCCATCCTGCTCCTCTTCGGACTGCGAAACGCGGCGGCATCATCGGTTTCTCTCTGGCTCAACCTTGAACTGGTGGCCACGGCAGTTCTGGGCGCAATTTTTTTCAAAGACCACCTGGGGAAGACGGGCTGGGCTGGTGTGCTGACCGCGCTGGTGTCAAGTATTGTTCTTACCATGCACGAAGGGCCTTCGGGCATACTTCCCGCCGCGCTCACGGGCCTGGCATGCCTGTGCTGGGGATTCGACAATCATTTTACGGCCCTCATCGACGGTATCTCGGCCGTGCAGAGCACCTTCATCAAGGGGTTATTTGCCGGCACGGTGAATACCATCATCGGCCATTTTCTTCCCGGTCCGGCTCCCGCGGGAGAACTGATCCTCTATTCGCTTCTCCTGGGAGGACTTTCATATGGCATGAGCATTGTCCTCTACATCATGTCTGCTCAGAAACTGGGAGCGACGAGGAGCCAGGTCATATTCTCCAGTGCCCCGTTTTTCGGCGTCATCTTTTCTGTTATTTTCCTCGCCGAATCAATTTCTTCCGCGCAGGGCGTTTCCATTTTTCTCTTCATTGCCGCTATCGCCCTGCTCATCCTGGAACACCATGAGCACCGTCATGAGCATCACGAAACAGAACATACCCATATGCATCGCCACGACGATCTCCATCACGATCACCGCCATGAAGAGGATGTATCGTATCATGAACACAGCCACCGGCATGATGTCACGACGCATTCCCATCCTCACTGGCCTGACCTGCACCACCGGCATGTTCATAAAGACTGAGCGGGTGAAGAAAGAAAATTCCGCATGTCACCATGTTTCAGGAAGAAGTTAAAAGTTCCGGTTAACCGATAAAGATTTTTATCTGTCCCGGGCAGCCTCTTCGATGTTTCTGTAAGGATGCACCCCTCTTTTACAGGCAGGCGGGCTAAGCTTGAAGGTTATCTGGAACAAACCGGCTACTCTCCGATAATAGTCGCTGTCAGGATTAAAATTCCAGAGAGCTCTCTCGGCATCTTCAAAGGATTTGAATTTATAAACCGGCATTATTTTTTCTCTTCCTCTTTTAATAGTCTCCCAAGAAAAACAGCATCGGATTTATCTACAGGTCTCACTGTGTCCTTTTTCATCCTATATAAAGATTCCACAGTCGCAATCTTTACACTGTGCCCCTCAATATTCTTTTTAGTAAATCCGATATCATTATAATTGAACATATCTCCGATACGGATTATTATATCTATATTAAATCCATCAGGAGATCCATATCGCACAACAGGATAGCTTTCAAGCATATCTACCGATATTTCATCAATACTGTCATCATCAAAAAGCGAACTTAAAACCTTTTTAAGCTTTTCAATATTATCAAAAGATGGTTTGAGGAATATATCGATGTCCTGTGTAACTCTCGGGAGTCCATATAATATCACGGCAAAGCCGCCGATCAGGATATATTCAACTCCTTCCTTTTCAAGTGCGTCAAAAATTTCAATGAATTTGTTAAACATATCCATAGACAGGAAAGATATTCAACAATTTACCGGATGTCAAGAACTTATGGTTCTTTTCCGGAAGCTTATTGATCAATGATTTTGAGCCCTGCATCATCAAGAAACTTCCTCAATTCCCTGTTCACTTCTTCAGTTTTTTCCAATGGAGACATGTGCCCGGCTGCCGGAATTTCAACATAAAAGGAATTTTCTATATGCTCTGCAAGGTACCGGCCGTATTTCACCGGTGAGAGCCGGTCCTCTTCTGCGGTGAGAACCAGGACCGGCACCTTGATCTCATGCAGACGGTCCATGACATCAAAGCTGTCACAGGCGGTAAAATCACCCAGCACAACCTCGGAACTGCATGTTTTTGCGTCATTGATGATGTCTTTAAGCAGGGCCGTATCGCTTTTCGGTGACGCGGCAACCGAAGCCAGGGAAGCCGTGTAGCCGTCATAATTGCTTCTTACCATATCAAAAATGGCCGGCAGGACCCTGAGTCGGGCCCCGGTGTTGATGAGAATCCCCGCCCTGTACCGGGAGGGCGAATCAAGAAGCATCCGCAGCACGACAGCACCCCCCAGGCTGAGCCCGCAGGGGACAGGGTTGGCGATATCAGCCTCGTCTATAAACTTCTCCACGGCCGCAGCATACCCGTCAACCGTATCCATCCCCGGGCCGACACTTTTCCCATGGCCGGGCAGATCAATCGCCACGGCATTGACCTGTTCCGTGAGGCCTTTCACCTGCCCTTTCCACAGAAGACGCGAGTTTCCCGAACCATGGACGAAAACAACCGTGTTTCTTCCGGCATCGAGGGGCCATTTCCCGGTTAAAAAATGCACCCCTCCTATTGTATGTTCCATCATGCTGATCTCCTTGCAATAATGATGTCCATCAGCATGACGCATCCCCGGGGAGTTGACAAGTTTTTTATTGATAATCCTGTGCTCTATAAGAAATATACTTCTCTGATCCATAAGCACGATGGGAATAATTTCTTGACAGCACCGTAAAAACAGTTCTTACTATTTGAAAAGGCCCGGATCGACAAAAGTATTGTGAAAAAAAAATCTATCATCGGGTAAAAATGTTCACAGGAGAAACACCCTTATGAAAAGCAAAATTTTTCCCCTGGCCGCAGCTGATGGCACATCAATTTTTATATATCAATGGCTCCCCGATACAAAGAAAAAGATAAAAGCCGCAATCCAGATTTCCCATGGCATGGCGGAACACGCAGCACGTTATGAACGCTTCGCCGCGGAACTGGTGCAGGCAGGCTATGCCGTTTATGCCAATGACCACCGCGGTCACGGCAAAACAGCCGGGTCCCTGGACACAGTCGGATATTTCGCTGATGAGCAGGGATGGGAAAAGGTCGTCGAGGACCAGTTCACCATCACCCGTCATATTAAAAAAGAACATCCCGGCCTTCCGGTTTTTCTCCTGGGTCACAGTATGGGGTCATTCATATCACGCAATTATGTCATGAACCATGGCGGCGAACTCAAGGGTCTCATCCTGTCGGGAACCGCGGGCGACCCGGGGCTGCTGGGGAAAATCGGCTACCTGGTTGCGAAACGCGAGGCAAAAAAAGTGGGCCGAAAAACCAGGAGCCCTTTTCTCGATAAACTTTCTTTCGGCAAGTTCAATAACGCCTTCAAGCCCAACAGAACCGCCTTTGACTGGCTTTCCCGCGACAATGCCGAGGTTGATAAATACGTCGATGATCCCTGGTGCGGTGAGGTTTTTACGGCCGGATTTTTCTGCGACCTGCTGCCGGCTCTTACCTATATCAACCGGCAGGAAAATATCAACCGCATACCCAGGGATCTTCCCATTTATCTGTTTTCCGGCGCCCTTGATCCCGTGGGAGGAAACACAAAGGGTGTGCTTCAGGTATACAAGTCATTTCTGAAGGCCGGAATCAGAGATGTGAGCTATAAGTTCTATCCGGAAGCCCGGCATGAAACGCTCAACGAAATAAACCGTGATGAGGTTTTCAGGGATGTAATAGCATGGCTCGACAAACACAGCGAGTCCTGATCACCGGCGGGAACCGGGGAATCGGAGCGGCCATGGCGGAAAACCTGCTCTGGAAGGGATACCGGGTGACCATAATCTGCCGCAGCATTGAAAAAGCCGAATTGTTTCTCAGGGAAATGAAATCCATGGGGCTCACCGGCATCGATTACATCCAGGGAGATCTGGGCTCTATTCAATCCGCCCGGGACACGGCCAATCTAATTAGAAAACAAAGTCCGGTTTTTTCCCATTTCATTCACAATGCCGGGATCTGGCCTGTACGAAAGGTTCTCAACGCCGATGGCCTCGAGCAGTCCTTTGTCACCAATCACCTGGCACCGTTCATACTGAACCAACTTCTGGAAGACATCTTCGTCAAAAACCGCTGCCGTATAATCCAGATTTCGGCCGGACTGTATCCTCTTGGCATGAAGGATTTCAAGGCAGCTGCCGCGGGTGATAATTTCAGCGTTCTCAGGACCTATGCCTCGACCAAACTCTTAAACCTTGTCACCACCATGCGCTTTGCTGAAAAATGGAAGGAAACCGGCACTGTCATTAATGCCATACATCCCGGCGTAGTAAGGACAGGCCTGGGTGAGATGGGAGGGCTTCCCGGCCTTGTAATGAAACTGGCTAAATACTTCTGTCTGAGCCCAGCCGATGGAGCTGAAGCGCCGGTAAATCTTGCCGTGAATTCCCGCTTTGACGGGACAACGGGCGTTTATTTTGACCGGTTCAATCCAGTGGAACTGAGGCCCATGGCCCTGGACAGGGAATTCGTTAACGGTGTCTGGAGCCAGGCAATGATCCTGACTTCATCACCATAATTATGGTTTATCCCTCTTTTTCATCTTCTCCAGAATTTCGAAATGACTCTTTGAAAAGGCCAGGCTCCCGGCCTTTTTCAGTTTATCATCAGCAGCAGGATCATTGGCAGACATGTCTTTCACCTCCTCGATGAGTGAATAGAAGTCGATATGCCGCTGCATGAGCTTTTTCTCCGAAATGCCCCAGAGGGTGTTTCCTTCCACAACCGTTATGCGCTCACCGTCCATGAGAATGAACACATTGCCGGGAAAAATCCAGTTGGGATTTTTCTTTTTCAGGTTCTTCAGTTCAATGGGTGCATACCCATTTTTTAGTGCCACCTGGTTTGCGTAGAGAAAAACATCATAATCAGAAACATGGACATTGTAGGTTTTTTTAATGGTCTCAACGCGGTTCTTTTCAGCCTCAACTTTCCTCTCCACGGCCATCTTCTCTTCACGGGCACGGTAATCGTGATAGAGCCTCATGCCTGCAAGGAAAAGTCCGGCAAGAATAAAAGGAACGGCGATAATAATCAGGATTTTCCTTATTTTCCGCAGTCGTATTTTTCTGAGCTGCCTGCTTATGCTCCGCCGGTCACCGGCAGCGGCCCCTTCGGGGGATATGTCCCTTTCTCCCGGCATGGCCCCGGCAAGCTGTTTCAGATTCTTTTTCAATACCGGACTTTTTTTATAATAAAGAGACAGGAGCTTCTGAAGTCGCTCGCGGTCCTGGAGAATGGTCAGACACGGCTCGTGAAAAACCGTACCGGCTATTCGCCCGCATGATGTCATAGTGATCTCGTCAGGAAAGGGATACTCCGGAACAGCTCCCCGGTCATCGGCGCCATGAATGAAATAGACCCGGTCGCCGTATACGGCCAGATCGACACGCCGTCGGCCGGGGTACATCTCCATCAGGGGCCCTTCCGGTAAATTTTTCTCCATGGCATCGATAATTTTTCTTACAACGGAATCGCCGTGCAATTCCTCTTCGATGCGGAACATGGTCTTCAGATTTTGCAGGCTGATAATCTCTTCAAGGGAGCCCCCTTCCTGCCGGGGAAGCATCTTCATGAACTTTCGTTTATTCCTGGGCGGCCATTCCTCCAGCAGGTACCCCAGTCCGGCACCGGCGATTTGCTGAATGAGGTCCTTCAGCACGGTATCCATATCGTCGTAGATCCGTACCTCATACTGTATGCGGGCCGGCAATGTTACGACAGGTCTGATCTTTCCTTGTTTCAGGCCGTCACCCGTTACCAGGATGGGACATTCCACATCCTTCAGGAGGGGAGCCGCCCCGTCATAGATTGTCCCATTCATAACAAGAATATGGGCCCTGGAATGAAGTGCGCCCTCAATCCCTTCATAGTCTGCGATAAAGGCGATATTCACATCGGCCCTGGCAGGCGGCACATTGCGGTACTGCGCCAGGAGACTGGTACTGTTTTTTATCTGACTGACAACGATTCCCTCTCCCGTGCTGTATTCCATGCCCGAAAGGGGGCTGACGGTAAGAACGCAGTCCGGGTACATCCGCCCCAGGAGCGCTGCAGCATCGGTATCATGGCTGAATATTCTCAGCCGTCGTTTTTCCTCGTGTTTCCATTTCAGAAGGGGAATAATAGAAGAAACGGGTCCGCCGGGCATCACCACGCCCTGAACCAGGGAGGGGTCCATGCGCAGAGAATGAAAATCTTTAAAAAACGATGGATATATGCCGTGAAGCGTGAAATATCCATTGCCGTAAATACAGGGGCTGCCCGTGAGCGTAATGAAACCCTTGCCCCTGTAACGGTCTTCCGCACTCTCCCGGGAAAGAAGGGAGCACATTACCGTATCGCTGCAATGCTTTTCCCGCATCGCGGTGAGATCGAAAAGAATCATATCGCCACGTTTAACCCGGAAATTACCGCCCCGGTAAAAGATCCCCGTATAGGACCCTTTTTTTGAAATGGCCCGTTCCTCGGTTTTCTCACCGGCCTGTTCTATTTCCATAACCGTCATGGCCTCTGTTTCAGCCCCCTGCGCCTTAAGAAGGGCAAGGCCGTCACGCACGGGGCGTGTACTGCCGATATAGCGGTTTTTCCCGGGGCTGGCATGATCTATATTGTTTAATTCGACAAAGGGACTCCCCGTGGGAATATCGGGGACCACGATATTTTCAATGAGGGGAAGGGCCTCAAGAGGAAGGTCGCGGCTGTTGCCGATACGTATCAGGGGACGCTCATCGTCGAGGGAATCGCCGGTGAAGATAATGAAGCATTCCGGTGCTATGACAAAAACCCGGTCTTCCGGTTTCCCGATGATATCCTTCAGTTCCATGGCGGCGCCTCTTCGTGATTTATAAAATTCGAGAAAATCGGTTTTTATATCACGGGGAGCTGTAAAGTCAAGGAAAATTTATCGCACCTGCAGGGCAAGGACAGGGCTTGAGTCGATTTTTTTCATCGTATTATCAGATATGTCATAAACATAGAGACCGTTATCAGAGGTTGTATCCTTGATCCCCATAGCCAGATTCCCTCTGAACGGCTCAATTTGAATTGAGCCGGCGGTTCCATTGCCAAAATCATGCTTGATTTCCAAGGTAGAGGAAGACATGTTTATTTTATATATAACCCAATTAACCTCATTATCCACACAATATGCGGTGCTTTTATCGATAATGGCATAATCAGTAGTAACGGCAAGCCCATAATTATAGAGAACCGGTGTATCTGTACCACTTGACGGAAAACGGTACAATGTATTACTGGTGCCGATGTACACATAAGCACCAACTTTATCACCAAAAATGGGAGAGGCAACACCAAGAGTTGTCGAACTATTTAATAATGTGAGAGTCCCATAATCCCAGCGGTATATGTAACTGACGGTCAAACCGTCCGAAACAAAGATATAAATTTCTCTATCATCTGAAGATGTAAACATAATTGGATTTGATGTTATTGCCAGTGGCAAAGTAGTTGATGAGGCAAAAATGTTTGCGATAGTATCGATACTCCCTTCATTAAATTCATACATAAGTCCCGAATCATCAAGGGCATATACCCCGTGTCTGTTACCCTTTGTATAAATTGTATTGACAGGGTAACAACCGGATATATCCGTCCAGGTTCCGGACAAGCCGTAATCATGATGGGTAAGACTTACAGTAAAAGCATCGTTATTCATAATTACCCGGCTGTCCCCGGATACGACCATATCCGTTATGGCGGCAGTAATCCCTGTGCTGTAATGGTATGGCGCTTCCCCGCCGGAAATAAGGAGTTCTTTATAGCCTAAGTCATCATCATCGACAGCATAGATCACTCCCGGCCCATTCAGGGCCGCGTCATAAAATCCCTGACAGCCCGTCAGAGTCAGGGATATCATAAAGGCGCTCAGCATGTATTTTACTATTTTATCAAACATTTTGCAGCAGTCTTCCTCAAAATTACATTCGTCGATACTATATAAAATCAATACTATGGTTGCAAGAAAAAAATTGTTCCAAAGCTGGTGATCGGTATTTCTCAAAGAACAAAACTCCTCGACATTCCCATAAATAAATAATTGCATCCTGCCCGATGTACTGTTACATTTATTCCATAAAATCTGGATCTTAACCTTTCCCTGGAGGATCGTTATGAAAAAGTGTATTATCCTTCTTATTTTCATCGTCGCTTATACGGGATGTCGTGATTCCGTCAGCATCACACAGATCTGGGAATCCGAGAAAAAGCTCAATGTTCCCGAGTCGGTACTGTACAGCCCCGGAGAAAACATTCTCTATGTTTCGAATATTTACGGCAAGCCGACGGAGAAAAACGGTCTGGGTTTTATCGCGAAACTCGATCTTGATGGAAAGATAATCAAACAGGAATGGGTCCGGGGACTCAACGCCCCCAAGGGAATGGGGATCCTTGGCGACACCCTTTTTGTCACTGATATCAACCGTATTGCCCTTATCAGCATCAAAGAGGAAAAGATAATAAAAACTCATGACGTGAAGGGAGCACAGTTTCTCAATGACATAGCCATTGATGCCGAAGGCACTGTGTACGTCACGGACATGTACACCAATAAAATACATACGCTGAAAAACAGCACGGTGTCCCTGTGGCTTGAATCTCCCGCCGTGAAGAGCCCCAATGGCCTGTGCATGAAAGGCGACCGGCTCCTCGTGGGCGCGGAAGGGGCAATCCTCAGCGTCGGCTTGAAAGACAAAAATATTTCTACGGAGGTGAGCCTCCCTGGCCATGGCATGGTGGACGGACTCCGCGACACGGGCGGGGGCTCTTATATCATCAGCGACTGGAACGGGAAAACAGAACTCGTGTATCCCGACAAGCCGGGGAAAGTGCTGCTCGATACCACCGCGCAGAAAATCAACTCTGCCGATGTAGAATATATACCGGAGAAAAACATGCTGCTTATCCCGACCTTTTTCGACAACCGGGTTGTGGCATACCGCTTGAAGCCCGATTGACTCCTCGATATCCGCTTCACACATGATGCAGCAGTTTCCCAACATGCGGAAAACTGCTGCCTGTGATTCCCGCGAGAACAATTATGTCACTGAATATGCAACGCTCCAAATAACTCAAAACACTTCGGAAAAATTGCTTTAACTATTGGAACTATAACGGTATAATCATATCCGAAGCATCTGCCGGGAGAAATATCTGTATGCCCTATAGTATAGAATATATTGAAAAGGATGAAGGGCTCATCATTCTCTGGAGTGGTGACACGACCAGTAAAGAACTGGTGCAGTCCTATCATGACCGCTATTCCCCGCTGGAAAGGTTCAAAAAGCTGCGCTATGTCATAATCGATTATTGCCAGGTTGCCTCGTTTAATATAACTCCCGGGGATATCAAAATCGCGGCCGATCTTTCCAACGATATAGCCGTCCATAACCGGGGATTATATGCCGTGGCAGTCATGCCCACCGATCTCGGCTTTGGCATGGCCAGAATGTTCCAATCCTATGCCGACGACGATAAAACGGGCTGGCATACCCGGATCACCAGGTCCAGGGAAGAAGCGTGCCGATGGCTTCGTTCAGAACTCGGCGAAGATCTCACTTTTGGAAATAATTTTTACTGAAGTCCCACTATATCTCTAACCACAAAACCAGGGAGGATAACATGCCGCACTATAACACTCCATCAAAATGGGTTAGTGCCCTGTTCCTGACGATACTGCTTTTCCTGTCTATTCCCGGATGCAAAGAGAAAAATGAAAACCACGCTGTTGCCGTAACCCGTCATATAATTGCCGCCAGAAACGATATACAGGCCATATTCCCTGCTGCAGGGAAAATAAAACCGCTCTTCATCACCTTCTGGGACTTCGACGGCACCATCATGAAAGGGGACTGTACTGAAGGCCTCGTTATCAGAGGAAAACAGGTATTCAAGGGACTGGCTCAAAAATCCATTGAAGCCGGCTTCTCAAGGGAATATCCTCCGGCGAAGTACTCAATTTTTAAAAAAACAGCTCTCCACCTTGAAAAAACAGACCATACAGCCTACCTGCTTCTCTACCCCCGGGCTTTAGCGGGCAATGAAGAAAAAAAGATTATCACTTTTTCAGAAGACTATTTTAATTCAACATTGCGGGGATATTTCTTTCAGTCATCCATGGCAATCATGAAATCTTTGCAGAAGGCGGACATCGGCATTTACGTCATCAGCGCCAGCGCACAGGTTTTCGTCCAGGGAGCGGCCCGCGCCCTTGACATTCCTTCGGACAACATCCGCGGTATTGTCATGAAAAGTGACCGGGGGAAAATCACAAAGGACCTGGTACCGCCCGTTACACATGGTCCCGGGAAAACCATAGTTATAAAACAGATTGTTGCCGACCTGGAACGGAAAACCGGGGGCCCGGTCTTCATACTGGCGGGCTTCGGCAACAGCTTCAGCACCGACGGTGATTTCCTGGCATACATCACGAAGATGAAACTGCCGGCGGGAAAGACCATGGCGGTCATGATCAACGGCGGGAAGGCACCGGGGAAATACCGTGGAATGTTTTATGAGGTAAAACAGGAAAAAATATTACAATAAAATCATCGCCTCTTCCATCGCAGGAAAGACCTGATAATAACAATAACGAAAACATGATTATAACATGTTTTATGTCTATTTATTTAACACCTGATCCTAATAGTATCTCACCACCAGGGAGGGCTCTGACCCCTTTTAACAATCAAGAGGCTCTGACCCCCCTTTTTCTCTCATACACCCATACCAGCAGCAACACCCCGGCGAAAAGCCCGTATCCCAGGGGCACCATGCCGGCCATACCCCATCCCACGGCTGGCGAGTGAATAAGTCCCAGCCAGGAAAAAACAATGAGAGGAATGGTCCAGTAAAAAGCCCGTAGAAAATTCTTCTCGATTATATAGACGGCCACGCCCGTAAGGAACATGGCGGAAAAGAGGGGACCCTCGGCAAAAACCAGTATGCCTTTCAGGTGAGGCAGGGTTCCGGCTATGATACGGTTCGCTTCCTCTACGGATTTACCGCCGCCGGCATTGACAAATTGCCGCAGGAGCGATAATCCCCAGGCGGCTATGGCCGGCATGAGCCCCAGGGCCACGGCAGGGGCATGCTCTCCCGGTGTCGTCTGAAAGGCCTGGGCCGTGATAACCACACCGATCCAGAGCAGGATGGGATAGCCGGCTTCCAGGGGAATCAGCGACACGACAACACTCATAAGGCCCATAAAACATATGAGCGTTATAACGGCTCCATTCAGGACACTGTACCCTGACCGGGCGCCCAGCCCCTTCCAGCCGGGATGACCGATATACACCGTCGTGGGAAAGGGAGAACCGAACAGGGCCCCCACGAGGGTACCGGCGCCGTTCATGGCCAGGGCAGGCATGGCCGGATAGGTATCACCGGCGGCCGAGGCCGACTCTATATTCTGGAGGGTTCCGAAAAAACTCATGAGGCCCATGGGAATGGATATGGAAAGATAGGGCACCATACGCGTCATATTTTCCACGGTAAAGATACTGAAAAGGGCAAAATGAGGTACATGCAGTGAAACCTGATCCATTGATTTTGTCAGTGCCGCACTGTCCATGGCCCCGATACTCCAGGCGATAAGTGAGCCCAGGAACAGGGCATAGAAACCGGCCGGTATTCTGAACGGAAACCGGACATGGGAAAAATATTCCACGAGAATGAGAGCCAGGGGAATAAAGGCTATCACGGGTTTATCCCATATCTTTATCGTATGGTCCAGGGCGATAAAGGCAATGGCGATTCCCGCCAGTGTAGCCAGGAGCGCGGCCCGCGGCGATATCCTCCGGAGAAAATCACCGAAGAAGGCTCCCAGGCCTTCGAATATGCCGCTTATCAGGCAGCTCATAACACCCACCTGCCAGGCCAGTTCAGTATCCTTTGTCTGGACGTATACCGGCATGATAATGAGAGAAAAAAAGGCCAGCAGTGAAACGGTGTTGATACCGTAAGGAAGCGCCGTCACATCCAAACGCTGTTCCCTTCGAGCCAGCCTTCGGGATTGCCACGCATAAAATATATTTCCCGCCAAAACTGACAGGGCCGTGGCCGGAAGTATCCGCCCGAAAATCAGCCGTTCATCCATGCCGATGGAAAGACACAATCCCGTAATGATAAGCAGGTTAACCAGGTTGTCGATAAAAAGACCGATGAAGCCGTCGAAATCACCGCGTACAAAAAAGGGAACTTTGAACATGTCACTATTTATCATCAGTACCTCTCTCACTGGAGTGCCGGGGCGTGCTTATCTGACGATTTGTGAATGATCCTGTATTTTATTTCAAGAATAATTCGAGGCAGGTAAAAAGAAACCGGGGATTTGTCCGTGAGGCCGGCATAAAAAAGGCGCTTCCCGCTTTAGAGGAACCGCCTTTCGTATATTTTAATGCCGTAATATAATTATTTACACATCGAGTCCCCAGTCATCGTGACAGGCCTCATCATCGTATACAGACCGTATCATCTCGGGATGAGGAGCCGTACTGCAGTTTTCCAGGACAAGCTGGTCCTTTATATTTTCGTCGTTGGCGACTCGCCCCCGGTTTCCGGGATAAATTTTTTCTATCATAAAAATCCTCCTTATTCAGATTATAACAGAGTCTGAAGAACCCGCAATGGTCTAAACCACAAATAGAAATGAATAAATATCTCTTATTCCCTTGGTATGGTTCACCGGAGCCATTTCCTCATAAATAGTTTCACTGCTTCTGAAGAATGAACAGGAACTGTCGCGGCAAAAAGACTCAGGCATATTTTTATTTTTCATAATTATTCTCCTTGTAAATAATACTTATTATATAAGTATTTTATATAATACTAAAATATTAAGTATTCGTCAATAAAAATATAGCCCTCATTCAGCATATTTTGAAAATATTTCTTGAAAAGGCTTCATTGCCCCTCAATAATATAAACATAATGTCTCCCTCAACACATGCTGTAATCCCGCATGATTCTTAATTTGTTAAATAATCGGTAAGGAGTAAACCTGAGATGCAACAATACATAGATCTACTGACATCAAAAATAATCCTGGGAAACCCGCTTTGGGAATATCTGTGGTCCCTGTGCATCTTTATCGCTGGTCTTCTCATCGTGCTCGCCATAAAGTTCATTCTCTTTAAAAAGATGGCCAGCTGGGCAAAAAAAACCAACACGCCGTATGATGACCTCATCGCGAAAAATATGCGGGGAAAAATAATGCCTCTCCTGTATTTTACCGCCTTTTATGTCAGCATTATGCGCCTGAATATCAACGACAGTATCAACAGGGCCCTTAATGTAACGGCTTTGGCGCTCTTCATTTTCTTTTCCGTACGTTTTATCATGACCGTAGTCATCTTCTGGTTCGAACATTACTGGGAACGCAATGAAGATGATTCCTCGAGAAAGAGTATCGCCATGGCCATGACGGCCATCTTTAAAGTTATATTATGGTCCACGGCTATCCTGATCTTTCTCGACAACCTGGGAATAAAAATTTCTGCCATCATAGCGGGAATGGGTATCGGCGGCGTTGCCGTGGCCTTCGCGGCCCAGGCCCTCCTGGGCGATATCTTCAGTTATTTTTCAATTCTGCTGGACCACCCCTTCGAGATCGGCGACTTCATCATCGTGGAAAATCACAAAGGGACCGTGGAGTACATCGGTATCAAAACCACACGGCTGCGCAGCCTCGACGGCGAGCAGCTCATCTTTTCCAACACGGACCTCACCGGGTCGCGCCTTCAGAATTATAAAAGGATGGAACGCCGCCGCGTCATGTTCAGGTTCGGCGTCACCTATGAAACGACGGTGGAACGGCTGAAGGAGATACCGGCAATCGTGAAGGAAATTATCGACGCGATAGAAATAGCCGATTTCGACAGAACCCACTTCCTTGAATACGGGGACTTCAGTCTTAATTTCGAGGTTGTCTACTTTGTGAATAACAGCGAGTACGAGGTTTACTGCGGCGTCCAGCAGGAAATAAACCTGAAACTGAAGGAAGAACTGGACAGCAGAAAAGTGGAGTTCGCCTACCCCACCAGCACCGTCTATGTAAAGAAATCGTGATTCACGACATTACGATGCGGGAGAATGTTGCGGAGAAAACCGTGTTCTATTCATCGCCGAAGAGCGATTCCTGTATATTGTCCCGGTTAATGGACGAGACGGGGATGCCCAGGTGTTTGTACGCCATGGAGGTGGCTACCCGTCCCCGGGGCGTACGCTTGAGCAGGCCTATCTGCACCAGGAACGGTTCATAATAGTCTTCCAGGGTATCGGTCTCCTCTCCCACTGAAATGGCGATGGTCTTCAGTCCCACGGGACCGCCGCTGTATTTTTCTATGATGACCGATAGTATCTTTCTGTCCATGTCGTCGAGGCCCAGTTCATCGATATCGAGACGCTCCAGTGCATAGCGGGTAATATCGATACCCACGGATTCGCAGCTCTGTACCACGGAAAAATCCACGACGCGCTTCAGGAGCCTGTTCACGATTCGGGGAGTCCTTCTTGCCCTTCGCGCTATTTCCAGCGCCGCATCTTCCTCAATGGTACACCCCAGTATGCGGGCCGACCGGCGGGCGATAATCCGCAGTTCCTCGGGCGTGTAATAATCAAGACGCAGGGGGATGCCGAAACGGTCACGCAGCGCCGAGGTGAGAAGACCGGTCCGGGTAGTCGCACCCACCAGGGTAAAAGGGGCCAGGTTAATTTTGATACTCTTGGCTCCCACGCCCTGCCCCACGACAATATCAATGGTCCTGTCTTCCATGGCCGGATAGAGAATTTCCTCAATAGCCGGCGAAAGCCGGTGAATCTCATCTATGAAAAGGACATCATTCTCTTCGAGGTTCGTGAGGATCGAAGCGAGGTCCCCGGCCTTGTCAATGATGGGAGCCGACGTGGCCCTGAGATTGACTCCCAGTTCATGCGCGATGATGAAGGCAAGCGTCGTTTTCCCCAGGCCCGGAGGACCGGCAAGAAGTACATGGTCCAGAGGTTCCTTTCTCATCTTGGCCGATTCCACGAAGACCTTGAGATTCTCGGTAATTTTTTTTTGCCCGATGAATTCTTCCAGGGTGGACGGGCGCAGGGATCTGTCCTGATCCAGGTCATCCTCGGTCAATTTTGTCGTGCTGACGATACGGGAAATATCATCCATGGTAAACGGGTGTTCCTCTGAGAGTTATTATTTGTTTATCTTGAAATTTTTAATTGTTTTAAGAATCGATTCGGCCGTCTTGAGCGAGGCGATCTTCTCACGCAGTTCTTCATCGCCCATCACCTTTGCTATGTTGGCAAGTGACTTGATATGCTGGGAAAGCTTGTTTTTAGGGACCAGGAGGAGAATTACTATTCTGACCGGATTGCTGTCAATGGAGTCAAAATCAATCCCCTTCTGACTGATGGCCAGGATGATTATTATATCCGATACCCGTGCAGTCGTGCAGTGAGGAATGGCCACACCGTTGCCGATGCCGGTACTCATGGATTTTTCACGCTCGACAAGAGCTATCTTTATCTCTTCGCTGTCGGCGGCGGATATTTCCCTGTTCTTCACTGCCAGATCAACCATCTCTTCGATCAATTCCCACTTGTTCTTTGATCTGGCTTTGACGAGTATATTAATTTTTTTCAGGCTTTCAGCTAAAACCATATGATTTAAACTTGGTTACCGTCTGGATTTGTCGTACTTGATCAGGCAAAAATATAATAGGTAAATCTACAGATAGTCATAGATTAAGTCAAGCCCTATTAGTGCGGGTTTTCAGGGATATTTCCGAATTTACTATTCAAGGCTGCGGGCAATTATTCCGTAGTCTTGATAAACCATACCAAAAGTCCGGTCATAAACGATAGTGACGCTGGATTTAAAATTTGAGAGGGAAAAACGCAGGCCACACCAGGGCATCCAGAAGTGCTGTCTGCACACAAAACGCAATGGCGCCGATAACGGCCGGTATGAAAGCCCATAGGGGGGCACGGGGCCGCACAGAAAGCAATGCCGCAAGCATACCCGCGGAACCGATTCCCACAGCGGCAAGCACAACACGGATGGCAACCCATGTAACAAGCGAAGGCTGCTCCAGCATTATAAAAGTGAGGGGCATCCACAGGGCCGACGGGGCCAGGATGAGTATATACAGCGCATTAAACAGGATATATGAAAAACGGCCTGCTATTTTAACTTCATCAGCATTCAGATGAAATGAGATAAACCAGGTAAAGAGCAGATACCCTGCTGCAGCGGAGAACATTGATACGGTATACAAAGGCATAAGAACAGCCGGAACTTCCCCCCATAACAGTGGCCCCGCTTCGGGATGAGTCAGCAGTCCCTGTATATAACTAAAGAGGACCGCAATCCCTCCCGTTATATTAATCACCAGAAGATATTTTTTTTGGATATGCAATGCCATGGCTTTCCTCCATTTTTCATCGGTTACAGGAATTCTTTCAGGTTCGCACAGATATCCCATTCTTATAGGTCAGCGATACCGATAGTATATATCAACAACAGGATTTTCCAGCTTGCCGTTTACCCTTCGGGTCAGGAGACTTTTCCCGTGTATCTCCAGCATTCTTTTCGTCTTCACATCCAGGACAAGATCAACGGGGTCCACAAGCAATCGTAGAAAATAATTGGCGATTTTCATTTTTAACACGATAACTCCTTCCCGCGCGTATGGCGACTGCGGATCGGCGATCAGTTGAAATTCTGCAACCCTCTGGAGGTTCATGGCCGGTAAATTAAAATATACCGGTTTTCCCGCTGCCAGGGCGTTCCAGTTTTTCACTATAAAATCCGTGAGCGTGGGGCCCATCACTATATTTTCCGTGAATGCCGATTCTCTGCTGCCGCCATCTCCCCTTGTGAAACTGAAAACAATTGTATCCTGGCGACGCACAAGACTGCATCCGCACGGGCTGTCGGGCATTTCCACCGTATAAGCTGCCAGTTTGCCTTTTACGTAAACGACTTCCTCCAGTGCGGACAGTTCTCCTGAAGGAGTCGTGTAAATATGCCGCAGAATAATTTTTTCTCCATCCCTTTCCCTGCCGTTTCTCTGTTTAAAAATCAGGAGTCCCTTGTTGGTGCCCTGGAGGTACACATCCCCCTCAAAAATATCCTCGGCGTGCAGGGGATACGCCGTGACAAGAAAGATGCAGAGGGCAACGATACTCATTTTCATGTCAGCTCCTTCATCGTTAAAAATCCGGTCACTTGTCCTTATGCTCCCACTTCTGCGGGACCATTTTTATTTTGGCCGTATCATACCCCATGTCGGAAATTTTTTTAATGATGGCCTGCAAATCATCGCTGGATATCGTCGGAGTCCGCGCCATGATCCATACATAATCGAGTTTTGATCGTCCGATTACCGTCTGGCTGTAATCATCGTTCAGATACACGATAAGATACTCCGATTTGAAAGGCCGGATAAACTGCATATCCCAGACCGCATTGGACTTATTATCACGCACAAAGCCGCGAGGATGATAGGTTTTCAAAGGACCGTCATAAGCTCCTTTATGAAAAGTGAATGTAGTCGCGATGGTTCCGTCCGTATCGAGCCTGTATGATTCAATAGCATTATAGGCATCCTTTTCAAGGAATGTAGGAATATTCGCGATGACATACCAGGGCCCCATGAAACGGGGGAGGTTCACATCAGGAACCGTTTTAAGTGAAGGGGTATTGGTACACATGAGCATTCCCAGCAAAGGCAGTAATAGAAGCAATGTAGGTGTCTTCATTGTTTTTCCTCCGTCCGTTTTCACTTCATAACATATAAAAGAAGTTACATTCTTCCATGCATACGTTGATTTAAATATACAGCGAATGCAATGAATTTAAAACTATTATTCCCGGCCCATGGGATCTCACTATTAAATAGTACTGTTCTATCCAAAACCCATCAACTTTTGTATTTTCCCGATTATCTCATCAACCTGTACCGGTTTTGAAATATAGTCATTGAAACCCTTTTCGAGGTAATAATCCATGGAACCCTTCATAGCGTCTGCCGTCAGTGCGATTATGGGGATATTGCCGTCCATTTCCCTGATTCTTTTCATGGTCTCGATGCCGTCAATCCCGGGCAGGTGAATATCCATGAGGATCAGGTCCGGTTTTTCCTTCCTGGTTTTTTCAACCCCTTCCTCGCCGTTACCGGCGCTGATGACCCGGATGCCCCTGTTCTCCAGTATTGCCTTTATGAGTTTCATATTAACCCGGTTATCCTCAACCACAAGGGTGAGACACTTCTGTATCTCTCCCGACGACTCCCTGACACAGCAGGTATCATTTTCGGCATGCAGATCATCATATACCATATTATGTACAGCAGACAGGCTGACAGCTGCGGGCAGCGTGATGGTAAATGAACTTCCCCTGCCAGGGACACTGTTCACCTTGACATGACCGCCATGCGATTCGATGAGCTCCTTTGATATGGCAAGCCCCAGGCCTGTTCCCTCATGAAGTCCCATATGTATCTGTTCGAAGTACTGGAAAATCCTGTCCTGGTTTTCTTCGGCTATACCGATCCCCTGGTCCCATACGACAATCTCGATATCTTCATTTTTCAGCCTTGCCGAAATACCGATACTTTTGCCGCTGCCGGTGAACTTTATGGCGTTTGATATGAGGTTATAGAGTATCTGCTTGATCCTTATAGGATCGGCATAGATTATATCGACACCCTCTCCGATGGATAATTCCATCCTGAGTTCCTTCTGTTCAAGCAGAACACCGATTTTACTGGGAAATTCGGACAGGAGCCTTCTCAGGTCAAAATACTTTTTCCTGAGCTCCAGTCTGCCGGCTTCAATCTTCGAAAGGTCAAGCAAATCGTTGACCATTTCAAGCAGGTGCTCACCGCTGTTGTTTATATAGGCAAGAAACTCCTTCTGCTCATGATTAAGATGACCGACACTTTCCATCTGAAGGAGCTGGCTGAAACCGAGTATGGAATTCAGGGGGGTCCGCAGTTCATGACTCATGTTAGTCAGCAGCTGACTCTTGGCCATATTTGCCTTCTCCGCCTCCTCCTTTGCCTGGAGGAGCCTCTTTTCCGATTGTATATGTTCGAAGGCATTGACCAGTATATCGCTGATGATCCTGATAAACAACAGGAAATCATCGGACCATGATTCGGGCCGGCTGATCCTGTCAAAACCCAGAACTCCCTTCAGGGAACCGGCATAGATCATGGGTGTGCAGATAAAATCCGTATCATGGCTCGGCCTGGTTCCGGCTTTTTCTCCTTCATTGGTGCGGAAAGTTTCATTGTTGGAAAATATATTGATGCTGCTGAATTCATGCAATTTGGCTGTCAGCCAGGGTATATTTTCGATACGGGCGTTTTCCAGCATGCCCTTCTGGCAGAGTTCCCCGACACGGCACCATTCATAAATCTTCTCGATTTTTTGGTCCTCCCTGTCGAAGAGCAGCACATAACTCCGGTCGGCATTCACAAAGTCGCCGATTATATGCAGGGCCTGTTCAATGGCATCGTCAAAACCTGCCGAGGATATATTGATGAAATGCGTTGATATGGCTGTTATAAGATTATCAAGCTCCAGCCGATACTGCAGAACACGTTCCATCCGCTTGCGGTCTGTTATATCCCGAGATATTCCCTGCAGCGCCACGGGATTTCCCAGGTGGTCGCGGAGAAACTTTATCGTCATTTCAAGCCAGATGATCGTCCCGTCCTTTTTATATGCCTGCAGTTCCATACAGACAGTCCGGTCCGCTTCCCTCTCGCCTTTTAATTCCTTCTTAAATTCGTCCTGTATTTTCTTCAGCAGCCTGTGCATTGATTCCGGCGGAAATTTTGCCTCCAGGGGAAGAGCCTTGGCCTCTTCAACCGATATCCCCCTGATTGTTTCCACGGAAGGGCTGATGTAAACGGTTTTCATTTCAGTCAGGTCAAAGACCCATATGATATCGGTAACATTTTCAGTTATGAGCTTGTACAGGCTTTCACTTTCCTGGAGGGCCCTCTGGGCCTGTTTCAGGCTGCTGATATCCCGGCTGATCCCCTGCAGGGCATAGGGTTTCCCCATGGCATCACGAATGAATTTGACCCTCACATCAACAGGTATCCGTGCTCCTGTTTTATGAATAAGCACAGTCTCAATGACATAGACCCGTTCCGGATCGGCAGTGCCCTGTTTTTCAGCCTCAAGCTCCGTTTTCAGGATATCCAGCAGCCGCTGAAGTTCATCGGGAGCCACCAGGTCCGTGACCAGCATCGTATATGCTTCTTCGGGCGTATAACCGAATATTTTTTCAATGGACTGTGAGACGAGCATATATTTAAGCGTGGCAATCTCAACAATCCAGATCACATCCGTGAGATTGTTTTCCATGATGTGATACAGGTCCAGTCGTTTATTTACATCACTAGGTTCAGGACCGGGAACCGGCGCCACCGGTTTCGCCTGTCGGAAGACCTTTTTTATTTTTGTCAATATTCTCACGATTACCTGATTTTACTGTACCTGTCATTTTCCGTGATAATTGAAGGATATATCCAATTCATTCTAAAGGGGTTCGGCGGTTAAAATCAAACATTATTAAGCGTTACAAAAAAATTTTCATTCACGGAAAAGATCGGGGTCCCTTCCGGGGATTAAGGATTAAGAAGAGGATAAAACCGGTCGTGAATTCGCTCTACGGCAATGGGACGTTCAAAAAGCATGGTAAGAGATTCACCGGTAATTCCTTCTCCCGTATTTCCGCAGAAAAATTGCTCGCCGTTTTTTAAGATAAATGTCCGGGTAAAAAGAGGAAGTATCTCTTCAATATGATGCGTCACATACAATATTGAAGAATTACCCAGCACATTAATTTTCTTAATGGCTTCCAGTAAATCCTCGCGGGCGCCGATATCGAGCCCCTTCGAGGGCTCATCAAGAATGAGCAGTTCCGGTTCGTTGATGATGGCCCTGAGCATGAGGATCTTCTGCTTTTCACCATCGGAAAGAACACCGAAGGAATCGTTCTCCCGGAGCTCCATTCCCACAAGACCGAGAAGGTCCCGGGCATAGCCGCGGTCACGGTACTCAGCCTCTTCATACAGTCCCACTGACGCAAATATCCCGCTTAAAACGACATCAATGATTTTTTCACGAGGACTGAACTTCTCCCGCAGGGGCGTGCCCACGTACCCGATGCGTTTTCTCAATTCACGGATATCACCTCCCGTGGAGGACTTACCAAACCGATGTACCACGCCCCTGCTGGGAAACTGGTAGCCCGTGATTATTTCAAGGAGTCTGGTTTTCCCGGCACCGTTCCTTCCAAACAGAACCCAGTTTTCACCGCGTTGTATATGCCATGATATATCCCTGAGGATGAATTTCCCTTCCACGGTATGCAAAGATACATCTTCAATTCTGATCATCTTTCCCGGCCTTCTTCCCCAGGAGATAACCGCTCACCAGGTAATAATTTATTTTATCGTAGAAAAATATGATTCTGTTGTTTATTTCCAGCGTCGTGTAAATGTCCAGAGGCGCATGGAGAATCCGCTCCCGGACCACGTGCAGCCAGATCGATTTCCTGCTCAGGGCCAGTGCCGTCAGCAGGGATGGCAGGGGAACCCCCTCCCTGAACATGGAAAGTCCGTATTCAGCAAACTCCTCAAGGCCCAGGGTGTCCGATTCTCTCCCCAGCCAGAACTGTATGGTCTTCACCACGCTCCGGTTGAGATCCAGGAGCAGACCGGAAAATGAGGCCAGGTCGGGAAGAAGCGCCTTCACCTCGTTCATCCAGTGCCGTGAAATCTCATTCATGCGCTTGCCGATAATCTGGATGAGCACCTGGGACAGAAACTCCTGCTGTTTCCGGGAATCGCTGTTGGCGGCCGGCAGTTCGGTTTTGTCATCGAGCAGATCTTTTACGGCATCGGCCATCTTCCAAAGATCATGGTAGAGGTCCACAAATTTCTTTACAGCCTTTGTATTTGATGTCCAGGCCAGTTCCGGAATTGCGGTGATGGGAAAATACCGGGCATCAAGGGCGTCATCACCGGGAGAAAGAAGCCCGCCGGCAGCATGTACCTCGTAGGCCACAATGACCAGGCTGCCATAAAAATCGTTATCGACGGTATCAACATCGATGAGCCGTATAACATCTCCGGTTATACCTGTTTCCTCTTCCAGCTCCCTGATAGCCGCCTCATGTACCTCTTCATCAGATTCGGCAAACCCCATGGGCAGACACCACATGTCCTTGTAGGGATCCTTCTTTCGCTTAACCAGAAGAAGCTCCCTTTCTTCATTGATAACTATGGAGCTGGCCACGGGCAGGGGATTTTCATAGAAAATCGTTCCACAGGTCCCGCAGACGTTCCTGACCTTGCCGTCGGCATCTTTTTGAATAACAGGATTTCCGCAATAATCACAAAATTGCTTTTTCTTTTTCATATCGGGAACATCTCTTTACTGTTTTTATAACACCGGAATATGGCGTCATTTTTATTCAGGACGATCTTCCCGGCTTTCTTAACATGGCCGTAAAGCGACTGCGACAGGCACGAGGAAAGATCTATGACCTGGTCAGGATACGCGGTCATTACTTCTTTATAGATAAGGTGCTTCTTTTTTTCAATATAGTAGATGCAGTCCTCTACTTGATCGCGGTTGAATTCCAGGGCGTTTTGAAAATCAATTTTATCCACCCGGCTGAAGTGGGGCATCAGGCGGTCCATGCCGTTTTCGAGAGAAAACTCCATGAAGAGCCTGTTGAGGTGAAGGTTTTCAGGAAACGCCATGCCAAGTTTTTTCATGCAGCGGGGAACAAATTCAATAGCCTCGCGCAGGGTGTGCTCACTATGCGTTACGGCAATGAACAGTCCATCGGGCTTCAGTATACGCGCGATATCCTTTATAAGATGGGGGAAAAAATAGAGAGAATAGCAGGCGATGATCAGATCATAGGCCTCATCTTCCATGTCGGCGATGATATCGGCCCTCCCCGTGATAAAATCACCCTTGTAGCCCGACGCATGTACCGAGTGGAGGAAAGCCTCCTGATTGTTCTCCACCAGGTCAAGGCCGGTTATACGAGCCTCCCCATGAAGCCTGTTATTCAATGATTCCACGAAAAAACCATAGCCGCAGCCGAGATCAAGTACTTTTATATACGCAGAGAGATCCGCATCCTCCAAAGCCGCAAAACGGATATCACCGCTGTTGGTTGAGTGGTTTTTTATAATGTGCCGTGTCACCAGCAGATCATAAACCTGGCTGTAGGTTAACTGGATATCTTCATCGGAATACAATTTTTATACCTTGCCGAAGATTTGGATTGTTGTAATGAAAAGTATACTCCCTCCCGGATGAAAGTCAAGGATTATCAGGGGATTAACGGCTGATGATATGTTCTGCAATCGAATTAATAAAACGAGCCATAGTCCGGTATTAAAAGCTATTGACACCGGCCTGATACAAACATATAGTATTAACATGTATATGCATCACATCTGAACTTTTAACAAACACAGGAAAATCAAAGGCAGGAACACCTATGTCTGATCGCCAGGGAAATTATCTATCCAAAGTTATCCCCATGGAACGCGTCATTGATATGATAAAACCGGGCAACAGGATTTTTCTCTCCAGCGGACCGGCCACGCCGGTTTCCACGGTGAATGCCCTGATCACATCGGAAAACCTGAATCTCCAGGACCTGGAAATCATCCAGCTCATCACTATTTTCGACTCGCTCATGGAAAAGCTCGACTTCGCCTCAAACCGTTTCAGGCTCAAAACCTTTAACGTGGGAGAAAGCATCAGCAAACAGGTGAATGAAGGAAATATCGATTTCATACCGGCTAACCTGATTGAAATACCGGCCATTCTGGAAACAGGGGCCCTGGGAGTTGATATTGCCGTCATACAGACCACACCCCCTGACGAGCGGGGCTTCATGCGCCTCGGCGTTGCCGTGGATGTTGCGGCAATCGTCATGAAGAATGCCGGCATAGTCATAGCGGAGATAAATCCCCATGTGCCGGTCACCTATGGAGAAACAACCCTTCATGTCGACCAGGTCGATTACCTGGTGAAAAGCGATGAACCTCTGCTGGAGAGAAAAAACAAACCCTTTAACGCAGTCATCGACAAGATAGGCTGGCATATATCCAACCTTATCCCCGATGGATCCACGGTCACCCTCCATGCCGGCCGCATCTTCGATGCCGTGGCAAAGTATCTGCAGACGAAAAAAAACCTGGGCATACTCACCCATGTGATCTCTGACTGGGCCATAGACCTGGCGAAATCAGGCGCAATCTCCCTGGACCGCAACCGCTTCACGGGCGGACAAATCTCCACGAGTTACTGTTACGGCAGCAAAGAATTATACCGCTTTGTGGACCGGAATCCAATTTTTGAATTCCACCCCATCGCCATACTGGCCAATCCCTTTGTCATCCGGCGTGTCCACCGCCTCACGAGCATCATGAACGTCAAAAAAATCGACGTCACCGGCGAGGCCGTCATCTTTCATTCCGGCGACAATCTTCTTTCCGGTTATGAAAGCAAACTCAACTTCGCCGTGGGTGCCACCTTTTCAAAAAAGGGCAAGGCAATCGTGGCTCTCCGGTCCACGGACCAGGATGGAAAGAGCAACATCGTCATCAGCCATGACGAGAAGGATGCCAGCCGTGTCCGTTCCACGCTGGGAGTCACCCGGTACGTTGTCACGGAATTCGGCGTGGCGAACCTCTTCGGCAAGAGTATCAGGGAGCGCCTCCTGGCCATGATCGACATAGCCCATCCCGATCACCGGGAGGAACTGCTCCGGCAGGCCAAGGAAAGAGGATACGCCTACCCTGACCAGATATATCTCAGCCAGTTTGCCGGAAATTATCCCTTCGAATTGGAAACGAGGAAGCTGTTCAAAGACGGCCTGGAAGTAAAATTCCGCGCCATAAAGGCATCGGATGAGGATATGATGCGCCGGCTTTTTTACCAGTTCTCCGACGAAGCGAAATATTTCCGGTATTTTGTTAAAAAATCCGTCATGCTCCACAGGGAAATGCAGAAATATGTCAATACCGATTATGATAAGATAATTTCCATTGTTGCCATCGTCGAGAAAGGACGCATGGAACGCATCATTGCCGAAGCCCGTTACGCCTATGACTCCCATGATGACAGTTATGAGACGGCCTTTATCGTCGATGAACAGTTCCAGGGCCAGGGCATCGGAACCTTCCTCCTTAATTATCTGATACGCATCGCCCAGGAGCGGCATATACGTCAGCTGAAGGCCTTTATACTGCCGCAGAACAAAACCATGATCAGGGTATTCGACAAATGCTGCATCGCTCCTGAATCGGGATTCGAGGACGGCATTGCGGTCAAGCGGATTAACCTTGAGAATAACGCATGCCGCCTCCCGGAAGAAGACAATCCTCAGTCATGACGGGCTGGATATGATATTATAAGCGGGATTTTTCCTGCAGCAGAACGGGCTTCGGAGTCTTCATTCGCATTCCCGTCACCTTGCTGAAATGGCGGGACAGATCACGGGAACTCAGCTCAAGAAATTTCATGTAGGGCGTCCCGGCGATATATTCATGGAAGACCTGCATGTCCTTCGTGAAGTGGGAATCGAAATGGTCCCGGGAATGGCCATGGGCCGCCTTCACCGCGGCCATCCTCCTGATATCGCCGTTAAACTCGGGATTTATATGATACAGTTCATGAAAGATAACCCGCAGTTTCTCCGCCGGCGGCAGATCAAAAAAACGGGGCATATAGAAATAGACCAGATACTTCTGAACGATGCCGCGGTGTGTGATATCGGGAATGGTGTATATTCTCCCGCGGTGTTTAATCACCGGGGAACCGTTTTCAAAGCGAGTGGGAACCAGCTTGCCGTATATCCCCCCCCTGCTCCCCTTTCTGTTGGAGGCTATGCAGACCAGGGTCTTTTCCACATCGATATGAGAAAAGGTCTCTGAAAAACGGGTGATTTCCTGAATAATGAGCGTAAGCACCTGCGTAACATTGATGGACTCGGCCACCTTTGCACCCGGCGCTCTACTGGGCTTCGGCATGGGAAACCATCTCCTCGGCATGCTGCAGGGTGATATCGGTAATGTTCTCACCGGACAGCATCCTGGCAATTTCCTTCACCTTGTCCTTCCGGTTAAGGTTCCTGACAATGGTGGTAACCCGGTCCCCGGTCTTTCCCTTCTGTATGTAATAGTGGTTATCCGACATGGAAGCGATCTGCGGAAGATGCGTGATCAGTAAAACCTGCCGGTTGCGCGCCAGCAGTTTCAGTTTTTTGCCCACGATATCGGCGACCTTTCCCCCGATGCCCGCATCGACTTCATCGAAAATGAGGGTCTCCACGATATCCGACGAGAGAATCACGTTTTTAAGGGCCAGCATAATTCGGGACATTTCACCACCCGAGGCCACCTTGCGGAGCTGCTTCAGGTCTTCTCCCTCATTGGCCGATATGAGAAATTCAACACGGTCCAGTCCGTGGGGATAGAGAACATAGGTCTTTCCTTCAGTTTCGATATCGCCGTCGGGACTTACCTCTCGCTTGATAGATACGCGGAAGATAGTGCCGCCCATGCCCAGGTCTTTCAGCTCCTTCATCACCAGGTCCTCAAGCATCCTGGCCGCCCCTTTGCGCGCATCGGAAAGGGCCAGGGCCTTTTCCTTGGCTATCTTCACGGTACGCTTTTCTTCATCGTGAAGCCGCTCTATTTCCTCGTCGCTGGAAGTTATGGCATGAAGTTCGCGTCGGGCCTTTTCGGCATATTCCAGTATGTCTTCAACGGTATCACCGTATTTTTTCTTGAGTGTGGCCATGAGAGCAAGACGCTCCTCCACCTGGTTGATGCGTTCCGGGGAAAAATCTATTTTACCCTGATAGTCCCTGAGAAAACAGGAGACATCCTCCAGGGAGAAAAGGGACTCCTTGACGATTTCCAGTATATTGGAAATCTCCGTGTCATATTCAGAAACCGTTGAGAGACTCTGTTCCGCTCTCTTCAGCTGCTGGAATACGCCGTTTTCACCGTTCAGGTGTTCCGCTGTCCGGTTTACCGCCCTGAAGAGCTTCTCGGCATTTGCCAGCAGCATCGCCTCGTTTTTCAGTTCAACTTCCTCGGTCGTGCTTAAGCCCGCCGCGTCGATTTCCCTGATGGCGAAAGAATTATATTCTATCCTGCGCAGTTTTTCCCGTTCGTCTATTTCAAAGGATTTCAGCTTTTCCCTGATGCCGTTTAAGTAGTCATGGAGTTTTCGTATTTCCTCAACCTGCACCTGGTGTCCGCCGAAGCTGTCCAGCAGTTCCCGGTGCTTCGAAATTTTCACGATATTCTGATGCTCATTCTGTCCGTGGATATCCAGGAGGTACTCCGATACGTCTTTCACCTTGGTAAGCGGAACCTGTACGGCATTCATGAAGCACCGCCCCTTTCCGCTGGCATAGAGCTCCCGCCGGAGCATGAGAGTATCATCATCATATTCTATGCCCATATCATCGAGCTGTTCTTTTACCTGGGGCATTGCCGATATATCGAAGCTGCCTTCCAGCGTGGCCTTTTCGAACCCGGTGCGGATCATGTCCGTGGTCATTTTTTCACCCAGCACGCCCGAGATGGCATCGATAAGGATGGACTTCCCGGCGCCGGTTTCACCCGTGAGTACATTGAGACCCTTCTGAAAATTGATAGCGAGGTCTTCTATTATGATAAAATTTTTTATGCGGAGTTCTGTCATCATGGCGATGTCCGTTCCTCTGTATCGGGGTTATTGTCCCCAGTTCAGTTTTTCTCTCAGAATAGCGTAAAAATTTTTTTTCGGATGGGTGATGAGATTTATTTTCCTGTTGGTCGTCATGAAGAGAACCTCATCATTGCCCTCAATGTGGATAGCCTCCTGCCCGTCAATTGTCAATAATAAATTTTTCAGCTCCGTGACTATCCTGGCCTTCAGCTGAGACTCCGCGGGAATAACCATGGACCTCGTTCCCAGGGAATGGGGACATACCGGGTTTAAAAGATACACATCGTTAACCATGGGAGAGATAATGGGCCCTCCCGCCGACAATGAATAGGCCGTAGAGCCCGTTGCCGTGGCGATAATAAGTCCGTCGCCGCTATAGCAGTTGAGAAATTCTCCATCCAGTTCAAGACGCACTGTAATGGCCCGTGAAAAGGCCCCCTTGGAAAGTACGGCATCGTTGATAAAATAGGAGCTGTCCTGCTCTTTTCCGTTTCTCAGGTGTACCGCCTTCAGGACTGCACGGGTCCCCAGGCTGAACCGTCCCTCCAGAATATCGATAAAATACTCCCGGTACTCATGGGGGCTGAATTCCGTGAGAAATCCCAGCGTACCCCGGTTTATCCCCATGATGGGCTGCCCCGATTCCACGCACATTCTTGCCGTGCGGAGAAAAGTGCCGTCGCCGCCCACAGCTACTACCAGATCCGATTTTTCCGCAAAAGACTTCTCCCGAGAAGTAAATTTACCCATTCCATACTTGTCCGGCAGGGAATACCCGGGAAGGAGGGCCTGAACATTGCGCTGTGTCAGGATATCCACCAGATCCCTGATGAGCGGCATGGAAGCTTCATCATCGGGCCGGAAGTTGATAGCGACTGACTTTATCATGGCGGATCTCCTCTCTTAAACTGGAATTCTATAGAGCGACATAACCCCGCGTCAATTAAAATATTATATATGTAACAATATCTTCCTTGCCTTTCTAACTTTTACCTATACCATGCATATATATTAATAAGTACGAAGAAACCATTCTTTCATTGAATATTATTTATCCGGAGGAGTTCATGAATGTGTACCAGGCCATAACGGAAAGACGAGCCATCAATTTTTTCGATCCCAGGAGAACCATACCCGATGAAACACTGCATGAGCTGTTTCGCCTGGCCAGTCTGGCTCCTTCCTCATTCAATCTGCAGCCCTGGGAAGTCATCGTGGTCAATGATCCCGAAAGAAAGAAAATCCTCCGCGGATGTGCATATAACCAGGCAAAAACGGAAGAGGCATCCCTTACCCTCATCATCCTGGCCAATCCTCTGGCCGTTGAAAATAATATTGATGAAGTGATTCAGAACCGCATCAGGCAGGGATACATGAAGGCCGAAGATACGGGAAAGACAAGAAAATCGCCCTTTAAAATGTACGGCGACAAAGACAGCGAAACGAGGAAGATATTCGCCGTAAAGAACGCGTCATTTTTCGCCATGAATCTCATGATTGCCGCCCGGGGGCTGGGGCTGGAGACCCATCCCATGGACGGTTTTGACAGCGTCAAGCTGAAGAAGGAATTCAGCATACCTGAAAATATAATCGTTCCCCTGCTCATCGCCGTGGGTTATCCCGCGGGTGACCTTCACCTGCTGGAACGGCCCGAACGACGGGGCATGAAAAATTTTGTCATGTTTGACCGGTACCGCTGATCATTCCTGACTACAACAAGGAGAAAAACCTATGGAAGAATTTCGCGTATGCAGTACCTGCGGCTACTCCCGGGGTTTCCACGTATCTTTTAAAAAAACGGAAACGGGATTTTCTATAATCTTTATCTGCCCGGACTGCGGCTCGTCCTATGATCTGGGCCTCATAGAGAAGGAAATTGACAGGCTTGAAGCTTCAAAGGGAGTCGTTTTTGAAGAGCATGAAGATCATTCATGATCGGGATAGCGGGAATGAATGGATCGCAGTACATCGAGTATTTCAAAAAAAATATCCACCAGGTCAGGATCAAATTTCGAACCCTTCAGTTTCCTGATTTCGTCAAGCACCGGCCCCTCCTCCCAGGCATCCTTGTACACGCGTTTCGATGAAAGGGCGTCATAGACATCGGCAAGGGCCACTATGCGGCCGTAGATGGAAATCTCCTCGCCCTTGCGCGGGAGCGCTTTCCCCCTGGAGTTCTTTTCAAGGGGTTTTCCCGTATCAGCGTCTACATATCCCGGGTATCCGGTCCCATCCCAGTTCTCATGGTGGGTCAGAGCCACCTGCGCGGCAACCTCATCAAAATGACTCTGCTTGTCGCTGAAAAGGCGGGCTCCCAGGAAGGTATGGGCCTTCATGATCTCAAATTCCTCCTGGGTAAAGCGCTCGGGTTTTTTAAGAATCAGGTCTGAAATGGCCACCTTCCCTACATCGTGAAGCATTGCCGCCATCCTCAGGACATCACGGTTCTTTTCGATCTCATCGGGCGATACTCCCTTGTAATGGGCCCACTTCTCGTAAATCTCCATGGCATAGGATGCCACCCTGTTAACGTGGGCCCCTGTCTCCTTGGGATCACGGAGCTCGGCCATCTGAATCATGCGAAGCAGAAGGGCGCGTGTCATCTGGGCCCGCTGAAGAACCATACTGGCCGAACTGGCAAAGTGAGTCACGTAGAGTTCGTCATCGGTGGAAAATACGTCAATGGCGCCGTCTCTGTTCAGGGTATTGATTATCTGGAGAACACCGAGAACGTCCCCGGTTTGATTCTTTAAAGGCACCGTGAGCATTGACCGCGTCGTGTAATTGGAGCGCTTGTCGTATGACGAGTCGAAATGATATGATGTTTTACTGTCAATGCCGTATACATCGGGGATATTAAGCAGTTCCCCCCGCGAGGCCACATAGCCCGAGATGGATCTTTCATTTATGGGAACGCGGAAGGAAGAGTAGATCAGCTTTTTCCCCGGGGGCAGCTTGTTCTGCTGGGTATCGTTCTGGGCATGAGAAAAAACAAGCTCGTTGCCCTCCTTGACGTAAATGGTACCGGCATCGGCATTGACGAAACGCCGTGCTTCCAGGAGAATACGCTCCAGGAGAATATCAACATCCTGAACAGTGTTTAACTCCGAACCAAGACGGAGAATCTCCTTTATCCTTTTTGTTTCATCCATAGGCTTCAACCGTTATCCGGCACGCTTCCATGACCTGCAATATGACATTATATCATCAAAAAAATATATCCTTATAGTCATAGTGCTGTCAAGTTTTTTGTCATAACCGTCATTTAATTGTTACGCGGTAAAATTATGATTGCATATAACAAGACCTGTTTTATCCTTTTATGAGATCAGGGCGGAGCGTATGACAGAAAACAAACTCTTTAATAAAAACGATTTTAAATTTTTCATCGATCTCATCACAGAGGCCGGCGCGTTGGCCCGGGACATCCAGGTCCACGGCATGAAAGTGAGTCGAAAGGACGACACTTCAATCGTCACCCAGGCTGACCTGCAGGTCCAGGACCTTCTGATCGAGGAGATCAGCAAAAGATTTACGGGGTCGGTCTTCGTGCATGAGGAAAATTTTGACAGCAGCAAACGCCAGATGAGAGATGATACGCTGTCCTTTATAATTGATCCCATTGACGGTACCGCCATGTACAGCATGCACCTTCCCATATGGTGTATTTCCATCGGAGTGTTCAGGGGCTATTCTCCCCTTTATGGATTTGTTTTCTCCCCGGGCTGCGGCATGCTTTTTCACAATGACGATGACCACGCATACCTGAACGGACATATCCTGGAAGTGGACAAGAATATCGGTGTGGACAATGAGACTAATATTTTCATCGCATCGGAAATTCCGAGAAAATTTACCCTGACGGCGCCGGGAAAAATCAGGAACCTGGGGTCATCGGCGCTTCATGCCTCCCTCATCGCCGACAACCGGCGCAACCGCTCCCTGGCCTTTATCGGACAGGCCTATCTCTGGGACTGGGCAGGCTCCATACCCGTTATTCTCAAAGCGGGGGGACAGATTAAATATCTGTCAGGGCGCGACCTGGATTACCGTGAAATCGTTAACAATGATTATAAATTCCCCGAATACGTCGTGGCGTGCAGCTGCGAGGACTTCAACCTGATGAAAAATTATTTCGTGGAAAAAACTTAGCCGGGGCATCATCCCGAGATATACTGGAAGGATGCCCCGAAAAAACGTTACTTGCCGGAACGGGTTCCTCTTCGCTCCTGTCTCATTTCACGATTTGTTTCACGTTTTTCTTTTCTTTCCTGAACTGCTTTCTTTTTTTGTTCAGCCTTATCCTTGGCTTCATTTTTCTTTTCAACCCTGATCTGTGCTTTTTCTTTATGCTGTTCTTTCAGGGCTTCCTTTGTTTCATTCCTGTTCTCAAGCCTGTTTTCAACGCGCTCTTTATTCTCTTCTTTTACTGCCGCCTTTTTTTCTTCCCTGATTTCTTTTCGATTCTGGACTCTCGCCTGTTTCTTCTCTTTCTTCTGCTCGTGTATCTGGGCTTTTTTTGCAGCTTTCACCGCTTCCGTAGATTCCGCATCCTGCGCGTATAGGCCTGCAGGCACTATCATCGCCATCATTAAAAGAAACATATTGATCTTTTTCATTTTCTTTTCTCCTTTTTCTTTCACGTGCTCGATGATGCCGTCGATCCTTTCCGATTTGTTTCTTGAGCCGGCGTTCAGGTAAACAAATCATGACGGGATTCTTCGTGCTTCATTCGTACTTTGTGATACAATCATCGGGGGAATGAATGACAAATTTTTGTTGCTTTTCATAAATTTTTTCAGCTTCAATGATCCGGATATTTTTCTATAACTGATTATAAAAATATTGTCACATAATCAATGCTTGATTGTATTATCATACTAATGGTATTTTGTATATTCATATGCTGGTTCTGCCGTTATTAAGGAGAATGACGATTCATGAGAATACATACAAAGATTTCTCTTGTTATGCTCATTGGTTTGTGCCTATACACCGCATCCCCGGTTTCAGCCGCCGACGATAAATCTTGGACGGCCAGCGCCGGCATGAAAGGGGCCTTCTCTGCCGGCGGAACCGAAGCATATAACAACCTGCAGCCCTTTGCATCTCTTCAATATGACCTGGATGCCGTATCTCTCAAAGTTTCCTATCTGCATTATTTGAATTACCAGGTTTCCCCCCTGGTCGATTCGCAGATAATAGCCTCCACAACAGAATATGATTACCTGCATATCAACCGCTTTGATTTTGGCGTCAATCAGAGATATTTCAAAAAGCTTGAAGCAGGGGTTGAGGTGGGATACTTTTTCGGTGAATCACAATACAGAAGGATCGCTTCCCTTGTTACTCTGGGCTGGTACTTCGATAAGGTGTATGCCGGAGGAGAATTTTCCTTTAACCGGACTTCTTTCTCTTTTTATTCCGAATCACTCGCCGACATCATGAATATTTCATACGACACCTTCGATGTTTATGGAGAGCTGGTCTATACCTGCAACGACCGGACTTCTCTGGACGCTGGATTGTCCCTGCTCTGGATTTCTTCCGATGCTCTGAATGAAACATTTTCGAAAAAATCCCTCCGCTTCGGGTTTTCCCATCTCATAATGGACAAGCTTACTTTTACCGGCGGATTGAACATGGGATACGATTCCAATCAATACTTCCATGCAGGCCCTGATGCGGGATTAGCTCTTAATCTCCCGGATTACGTCTCACTGAATTTTTTCTATTCCTTTACCTGGTACCGGTACAGCAGCTCTAATGTATCAGGCCTGGGAGGAAAATTTCAATATAACACCACATCGGTAAGTACCTACAACACGCATTTTCTCAGTTATGGGGCTACGCTCCGGTATTAAAAGAGCGAATCATTTTCCGATACAGAACCGGTTGAAAATGGACCCCAGGATGTCATCGGGCGTAATCTCACCGGTGATGTCTCCCAGGTTTTCCAGGAGTGACTGCAGTTCGAAGGCAATGATTTCCGGCGGCTCTTTGGACTCCACCAGGAGAAGGGCCTGCTGTATATTTACTATGGCCTTTTCAAGAAGGGTTATAACTCTGACATCGGCAATAAAGGTATTGCTCACATCGACAAACTCATGGTGGAGTATTCCGGCAATGGCCTTTTCCAGGGTTCTCAAACCCTCGCCGGTCTTCGCTGAAAAGCGGATCACGGGCTGCATCAGTTCCGTTTCCATGGGGCGCACCGTGTCTTCCGGGGCCAGGTCGATTTTATTGATGAGGTAGAGAGTTCTCTTTGTGCTGACCTCCCTGAGTATATCCCGGTCTACATCGGTAATCCCCGTTGTCCCGTCCAGTACCATCACCACGATGGATGCCGTGGCAATGTTTTTATGACTCAGTTCAATGCCGATTTTTTCAATGGTGTCGCCGCTCCTGTTGATGCCGGCCGTATCAATGAGATTCACGGCCAGTCCCTCTATCTGGACGGTTTCCTTGATAAGATCCCGTGTTGTTCCGGGAATATCGGAAACAATGGCCCGCTCCTGGTTTAAGAGCATGTTCAGGATACTTGATTTCCCCACATTGGGTTTCCCCGCAATGGTCACGTCGAATCCCCGGGACACCTTCTCCCCCAGGCGGCAGCGCAGGAGAACATCCTCCAGGTCACCGAGGATAGTCCCGGCAATACGGAGGGATTCCTCGCTGCTGACGAATTCAATATCCTCGCCGATAAAATCTATACCGGCCTCGACATCGGCCTTCAGGGTGATACACTTATCTCGAATTCCGGCTATGGCCCCGCGAAGCGAGCCGTGCATCTGCATCAGGGCGGCCTCGACTTCCCATTCGCTCCTGGCCAGGATCACCTGGTTGATGGCCTCGGCTTCAGTGAGATCCATCTTCCCGTTCAGGAAGGCCCTCCTGCTGAATTCCCCCGGCTCGGCCATGCGTATCCCCTGGCGAAAAAGAAGATCGAGTATGCGATGCACGATTATCTGGTTGCCGTGGCAGAAGATTTCCACCATGTCCTCGCCGGTATAGCTGCCGGGTCCTTCATAAAAAACCAGAATAACATCATCGACGGCCCTTCCCTGGTCAATTATTGACCCGTACCGGGCATGACGATTTTCAATAGAGGCGGCGTTGCTGAAGAGGGATTGTACGGCCCCGAGAGAACCGGGGCCGCTCATACGAATTATGGCGATTGGTGCATTGACCGGAGATGTGGCTGGTGCGCAAATCGTATCGTCGTACATTTCTACTGATGATTTGCCGGCATTATCTTGATTTTTCGGTAAATGCCCTGCCCTTCGCTCTTGGTTGTCACCCTGCTGTCATTCTGCAGGGCAAGGTGAATCAGCCGGCGCTCGAAGGGATTCATGGGTTCCAGGGTCCAGGGTTTTCCCGATTTGATGACCTTGTGTGCGATGTCGCGGGACATTTTCCGCAGTGCCCGCTCCCTCTTCTCCCGGTATTCTTCAATATCCAGTATGATTTTTTTCTCACTCTGCGTCTGGTGGTTCACCATGAGATTGACCATGAACTGCAGCGCTTCCAGGGTTTTTCCCTTTCTGCCTATTATCAGGCCCGAATTCTTTTCGCTCTCGAGTTCTATGTAGACTTTGGATTCACCTTCTTTCAGATCCTTTACCCGGGCATCGATGCCCATTTTATTCAATATCGCAAGAAGAATCTCCCTGGTGATATCTCCCACATCGGCCGAGCTCTCATTGTAGAAAACCCGTACCTTGGCCTGCTTTGATACACCAAATCCGAAAATTCCGCTTTTCCCCTGTTCAAGTACTTCAATGTTTACCCTTGAGGCATCCTGTATTCCCAGTTCTTCAAGAGCTCTCTTTGTTGCGTCATCTACTGTTTTTCCTTCCATTTCGAGGACTTTCATATATTGCCTCCGTTATATATAAGTGTCTGTTTTTTCCTGTTTCAGGTTATTATTTCGTCCTGAGATTATGCCGTTTCCTTTGAAAATCTGTTCACGATAAGCTGGTTCGCCACCTGGAAAAAGTTCTGAAGCGTCCAGTACAGGACCAGCCCTGAAGGCATGGACCAGAAGATAAAAATGAATACCAGCGGCATGATGGTCATCATCATCTTTTGCTGCTGGCTCTGCCCCGTGTCCACGGTGGTGAGCTTCTGCTGCAGAAAGGTGGAAATCGTCATAAGAACAGGCAGAATATTCACATTGAATCCCGCGATAGTGGCTACCGTATCGGGCATTGACAGGTCTTTGATCCAGAATATGAAGGGCGCATGCCAGAGATCCATGGAGTTGATCAGGGCACTGTAGAGGGCAAAGAAAAAAGGCATCTGAAGGAGAATAGGCAGACATCCCCCCATGGGATTCACCTTGTTCTCTCGATACATATTCATCATTTCCTTCTGCATCACATCGGGCTTATCCTTGTACTTCGCCTTGATTTCATTTATTTTCGGCGTCAGGGCCTGCATTTTTTTCATGGAATCAGTGGACTTCTTCGTCAGCGGCATAAAGACGACCTTGGTGAGAATGGAAAAAATCACCAGGGACCACCCCATGTTTCCGAAAAGCTTGTTAATATTTTTGAGAGACCAGATAACGAAATACCGTATAGGCTCAATCAGCATGCTGATATCGGCCGCCTTTTCGATTTTTTTATCGACGGCCGCAAGACGCTTCTTGTTCTGTTCACCCAGAAAGACGGTATAGCTTTTTGTCACCGAACCGCCGGGACGCATGGTTTCCACGGGAACAAGCATTCCCGTCCTGAAGCCCGTTTCGGCGCGATTATCCATCATCATGCTGGAACCGCTGAATTTTTCCGGAATCATTATAACCAGGAGATACCGGCTGGCCACGCCTATCCAGTTCACATTTCCCTCTTCCTTTTTAATGATACCGGCCTTGGAAAAAAATCCGCTCCCTTTGGTTTCGTTCTTATATTTTTCATTAAGGGAACAGATCCCCTTCATGGTGTTGTAACTGTTGGTAAAATCAAGGGATGGCCCCAGAAGGTCCGTGGGTGAAACAATGATACTGTTATTGGGCAGGGTCAGATCACTCCTTCCTTTATTGATGAGAGTGTATTCAAGGCGGAAACTGTCTCCCTTTTCCGTGAAAATAAATGTTTTCTGAATTTCCAGGGGAATCCCGTTCAGTATGATCCGAGTGGCAAAACGGATAGTGTTGTTCGCCTGCTCCGTCATGTTCCAGTAAGATGCATCGAGAACATTGCCGTTCATAAATTCATTATCATTGAAATGCAGGGCGAAATCCAGCATGCCCCGGGCGGCAAAGGTGTTTTGCGGAACAACGACCTGAACATCCTTTTCCTTGAGAAGCATACTTTTAATGACCGCCCCTTTGTTGCTGAAGACGGCTTTATATTGTTCGGTTTCGACAATGGTCGTAGTTTCACTGCCCCTGATTTCCGGGGCCGTAATTGATACGGGTTTATTCGAAGCAAGCGGAGTGTTAACTGCGGACCCCTGATCAGAGGTATTCTGTGTGGTTTTTTCCTGCTGTGTTTTCTGGACAGCTTTATTATCTACAACCTGGGGTTCCGGTTTAAATATTATAAACCATGCTATCCATATTGCTGCTGACAGGACAACTGCCAGTAAGGTTCTCTTTTCCATAATCTCATCCCCTGTGAATAATTGAAAGATCTGCTGTGACTGAACGTCACACAATGAAAAGGATACACAAGGGAAATGAGAAGAATAGTCATCTGTTTAAAAAGTGAAACGTTTCCGGAACAGGGTCGTACCCACCATCACTGTAGGGATTACAACTGATAATACGTTTGGATGATAAATAAAAACCCTTTAAAAAACCATGTTTTCTCAATGCTTCAATGGCATAAGAAGAACAGGTTGGGTAATATCTGCACGAGGCAGGCAAAAGTGACGAGATAAAGATCTTATATCCCTTTATCAAAAGAATCAATACCGTAATCGCTAATGTGCCCACTATACTGGTAATTGCGTGGATATATTTAATCATTATAAAATCCCGGCTTTATGCAGCAGTCTTCTCAGTTCGTTTTTCTGTTCTTCGTATTTCATATTTTTAAACTCATCATTGGGTCGGATAATAATATGAAATCCTCTTAACATATCTTCCAGCATTTCACTGCATAGTGCTCTGATTATCCTTTTTGCCTTATTCCTGTCGTGTGCTTTACCAAATCTTTTCTGAATAGTAATGCCGATCTTTATTTCATTTACAGTAGTAAAAACAGATTTTTCTTCTTCCGTGTTCTTCGCGCTTTGTGTAACTCCCGGGCAGGGTAATAATAATAAGTGAATCCCTTTACCTTTGAATCTCTTCCCTTTTGTAAATATTTCCCTGAATAAATCCCTGCCTTTTAAAGAGTATCTCCTTTTCACTGGATAAAATACTATATCCTTGAGTTTAAACCGGTTTATTTGGGTAATCTCTTCTCATCAGAAACGGTTAATTTATGTCTCCCTTTCCTTCTTCTTCTTTTCAATACTTTACGTCCTTCAGCAGAACTCATCCGAGCCATGAAACCATGTGTTCTATTTCTTTTCAGTCTGCTTGGTTGAAATGTCCTTTTCATGCAAGTCACCTCGTTATTTGTATATAAAGTTGGTAATAATCTCTCAGTAATTTGTAAGATGTATTCTCATGCGGTTAAAAATAAACAAAAGCCTGAAAATAGTAAGGGATTAATCTAAAAAAAGTGAGTTATTTGTCAATAATATAAATTAAATTAATCAGAATTAATCCTTAAGGTCAAGCATATCATTAAGCTCTTTGCTCTTCAGTTTATCAATCAATTCATTTTCATTGTTGATAAACTTAAAATACCTCTTCACACCGGTTATTTCCAGAAGACCCCGTATTGTTTCATTGGGATTCATGAGCAGCAGGTCGATACCCGTGGCCGATAATTCCTGCATTATTTTTACCAGTAAAGAGAGTGCCGAGCTGTTGATGAAAGGCACACTGGCCAGGTTCATAATAACATGCCTGGTTTCACCGGTTACATGGCTTTGGATATAGTTCTCCACTTTTTTAGAGTCTTCAAAGGTTATCTCACCGACAATATCAATAATATCGTAGCCATATTTTGTTCTTTTTGAGATTGTAAGCTCTTCATTCATAGGCGTCCTTTCATCCCGTAAAGAATAGGTACTCTATGAGAGTATCCACATAATGAGTTATGGGCACCTCTAAAATCTAATTTATAGCGATGCCCGTATAGAAGTTCCCTTATTTATTTACCAAAAAATATGTCTCGTGTCAAATGTAATTAATGGGAGGTCTCATTAAAAATCCCTTACTGACTGATTTATCGGCACAGCCGGACAGAATCGGTAATTTCATCGAACCTATAAAACCCTAACATACCTTTTTATCCGGCATCATAGTTTTCACCATATGATACCTGCAATGACCCGTTCCTCTTAAAGCAAATAAACTATTGAAAATCTCTTCCGGATAATATATGATATCAGCATACTATCGTATGGATGCATACAGATTTTCATCAGGCGATTAAGAGGAGGCAGGGCAATGAACGGATACTCAATCGATAGTCTGACCGGTGAACTCATTAAAATCCCCGCCCTGTCGCATCTGGCCCCTGAAATGCTCTTCGGTAAAATCCCCTTCTTCACCGATGTCGATCCGGATATGCTGCGGCGAATTTCACCGAAGACCCTGATCAGAATATTTTCCGGCAGTGAAGTGGTGTGCCGCCACGGGATGTTCAATGAATATTTTCATATTATCCTTTCCGGTGCGGCTACAGCCTTCATCCCCACGGAGGAAAATCCGCGCTACGAGCTCTACAACCTGGGACCCGATGATTTTTTCGGGGAAGAGATACTCTTTTCCCGGGAGCCCAGAGAAAACTCCATCATTGCCCGGGACCGGCTCCTCACACTGGCCCTGGCCCCCGACGACATTAAAATGCTCATGGAAGGCAATGAAAATATACGCTCCCTTCTGGATCAAAACTATATCAGCCGCAAGCTCCGCAAGGACCTGCGCAGCGTGCCTGTTTTCAGCCATCTCAATGACAATCTTTTTGAAGAGGTGCTTGCTCTTGCCAGCCTTGCATCGTACCGGAAGGGCGAAACGGTCTTCAGGGAAAATGATTTCGGCGACGCCTTTTACCTGATCAGGACCGGTGAGGTGGAGATTTTCCGCAGCAGGAATAAAAATGATACGCTGATTTCCATCCTCGGCGAGGGGGAGTTCTTCGGAGAAATGGCTTTGCTTACCAGCGAGCTTCGCAACGGCACCGTCATCGTGAGCAGCGACGCTGACCTGGTGAAAATATCCCGCGATGACTTTCTTAACCTCATCAGCCGCGATTCATCGGTCAGCCGGCAGCTCAGTTCCGTTGTGGATGAAAGAAGACGGACCAGCGAAGAGGCCATGAGCAATCCCCACATGCCCTTTATCAATCAGCGTCTTATCATCCTGAACCGCATGATCAACCGTCATCTTGATATTCTTTCCCAGTGCGCCATTGAAACCGAAAAGGGGAGCGCACTCCTTGCCACATTGCCCGGGTCCCGCTATCCCTATGTCTATCCCCGGGACAGCGCCTGCGCATCACGTTTTCTGTACCAGCTGACCCTGACGCCCATCAAGGCCGGGAATACCGCTTTCCGGCTTCTTTCGGAAATCGCCCGTTTTATCCTGAACTGTCAGCGTGCCGACGGATACTGGGGTCAGCGGTACGGCATAAAGGGGGAGGATAAGGGCATATACCGCCAGGAGGACAATGTAGCCCACGGGGTCACCATTTTATGCCGGTATCTGCTGGCGGCCCATCGCCAGGGAAAGAGCATTCCCGACCTGGACCGGTACCTTGACGCGATCGGCCGGGGCGCGGCCTTTGCCCGTAGCAATTATTACCGGAACGAGATACATCTCTTCTTTTCCACTACATCCATCCATGAATCAGCCATCGAAGAGGGATACTCCATATGGGTCAACTTCGCCTATCTTCTCATGCTGCGGCTCATTGAGAAGGTGTGCCGGGTCTACGGTATCGGCGACCGCTTTCCCGAGGATATGGCCCTGAAATCAGGCTTTGAAGCCACGCTGGACAAGGTATTTTCCATCGGGGCCCGGTATGTACGCCGGCTCAGGCCTGAAGGCATCGCGGACCTCCGGCCCGATATCACGCTCCTGAGTCCCTTTTTTTTCAACACCGGCATGGAGGATGACTGGTTCCGGAACAGCGATATATTCCGGCGCTCCGTGGAATTTCTCTCCGACAACCTCTGGGACCCGGACCTGGGCATGCTGCAGCGCTACCTTCCCTTTATCGAGGACCCCGACACGCATATCCACGCCGGTAACGGCCCCTGGATTCAGTACACGGCCATGCTGGCCCAGTATCATTATCATACCGGAGACATGGAAAAGGGCGATGGCATCATGAGCCGCATTGACTCATACCAGTCACGAGAAGGGTATCTCTGCGAGCATCTCACCACGCCGGAACGCTTCTTTGAGTTCAAGCGGCTGGAATGGATGCCCGGCCACGACTATGAAAAGGAATTCGAAGATAAAATCCTGGTTCCCGGACTTCCCTATGACCATATCGTGGAAGAGCTGAACCATATGAAAAATGCCTATGCACACATTGAAGAGCAGATCAGTACGGGAGGGCCTGAAAAATTCATCTCCTTTGCAACACCGCTCATGTGGTCCCATGCTGAATACGCCATGGCCCTTCTCATGAAGGCAAAGAAGGAACTGGAACGCTATTCCTACACCCTGGGTTGAAGAAGAAGGCCCTACTCTTCAGGAGCATGATATTCGGCAAGCCGGTCGATGGCAATTTGCCGTATCGTGTTTTCCCTTTTGTCCCCGTCCAGGGAACAATTGCCCGACATTCAGGTCTTCACACCGAAGCGGGGAAGAATTTTTTTCATGAATAATCTGTAGAGAAGGGTGTGTCCCGCGATAAAAATAATAAAGAATAGTACAGCTTTTATTTCCGGAGTCATGGAAACATCCTTTTTTAGATTTTTAGTAGCTTCTTTATTTCTATTGCTTTATGTCAATCCTAAAAATAATTTTCATCGCCATGGAAACAGCAGGCCCTTTGCCTGCCGAGTTATTTCTATTGACAAAAACCGTAACCTGTCCCAGTCTCTTTATAAAAAGGAGCATTCACTGAGCATAATGAAAGAAGTCAATCCGAAGCAGAAGAACGAAGACCCGGTCATAGCCCTGCCCAGGGGCGGCTATCTTGTCGATACCGACATCGGGTATATACAGTTCGGTTCACCGCCGGAAACAATCAAGGATACCATGCGCATGCCCAGGGGAGTTCCGCGGATCTTTGTTCTCACGCGGGAGATGTTCAACTGGGTAAAGGGTATCAGCGTCGCTGAAATCGAGTTTCCCCTGTACTACAATTACTTTATCAAAAACAAAAAGACCTATATCCTCTGCCGCGAAGAACAGCTCAATCCCATCAAGAGAGTGCTCCAGGAGTCCATATTCGGGCCCCATGAATTTGATCTCTGCATCGATTACGACGTGGAAACCTGCGATCAGACAATACCTGACATCAAGAGGGAAATGGAATTCTTCAGAAATAAGAACAGATTTTCCAATCTCTTCGAGGTGGGAATTTTCAAAAACAACCGGTTTACCTTTAAGGGAATCACCATTGAGATCGATGAAAACGACGACTACCATGTATCGCAAAAGGGTACTACAATCGCAAAAGTCCCGGGAAATGTCCAATACAAGCCGACATACCAGATCGGTGAACGTCTGCCCGAACCCTACAAGCCTCCGCTCTTCGGCGTGACCTGTCTCGGTCCGAGTCACGGGTTTGACCCTGAAGAGAATACATCGGGGTTCATCATCTGGCTGAACCACAAGGGCATCATGGTGGACCCTCCTGTCAACTCCACGGAGTGGCTCGAGGATTCCAATGTCAATCCCAAACTGATCGAGAGCATCATCCTGACCCACTGCCACGCCGACCATGACGCCGGCACCTTCCAGAAAATTCTTGAAGAGGCAAAGGTGACCATTTACACGACTGAAACGGTCATGATGAGCTTTCTCCGCAAATATTCCGCCCTGAGCGACGTGCCCATCACCTATCTCATGAAGCTCTTCAACTTCAACCCGATAAAAATCGGCAAACCCGTTTTCATCCATGGCGGCAAATTCACCGTGTTTTACACGCTCCACTCCATTCCCACCATCGGGTTCCGCATGGAGTTTCAGGACAAATCATTCGTCTATTCATCGGATCACAATAACGATCCCGACGTGCATGAAAAGCTCCTGGAAGAGAACATCATAACCGAAGAGCGTTACCTGGAACTGCGTGATTTCCCCTGGGACTCCGATGTCATTTATCATGAGTCGGGCATCCCCCCCCTGCACACGCCCCTCAGGGTTTTTGAATCCATGAAACACGATATCCAGAAAAAAATTGTCATCTATCATATCGCCAAAAAGGATTTTCCAAAAAAATCCCGTCTCACCCTGGCCAGGTTCGGCATGGAACATACACTCTACTTCAAGGCACGGCCGCCCCGTTTCGAAAAGGCGTACCAGATACTGGGTATATTTAAAAACCTGGACTTCATGCGGGAAATCACCATCGACAAATCCATGGAGTTTCTCGAGATCGTTGAAGAGGAACGGTACCGGAAGGGAGCCCGCATACTTGAGAAGGGGACCCGCGGGGATAAATTTTACATCATCCTTTCGGGAAACGTGTCCGTGGACAGCGGCGGTCTTGACCAGCGGAAGATTTACGGCACCTATGATTATTTCGGCGAAGTGGCCGTCCTCACCGAGCAGACCAGGGCCGCCGATGTATTTGCCGAAACGGACGTGGTACTTTTTACCATTGAGCGGGATAAATTCCTGAATTTTATCGCCGGCACGGAATTTGAAAAAACACTGCTCCGCCTGATCAAAATCCGCACCAGTGAGACATGGAACCTCCTGTCCAACAATACCTTTTTCCAGCAGTGCACGGCGTCGCAGAAAACATGGCTTGAATCAATCTTCGTTCCCGAGGAGAGGGAAGGTTCCGGTGTCATCCAGAAGGAAGGGGAATTGATCAACGCCATCTATATCATCAGGAACGGTACCGTCACCGTATCCCGGCAGGAAAAGGAAATTGCGGTCCTGGGCAGGGGAAATGCCATCGGTTCCATGCAGAAGGTCCACAGGGAAGCGCCGTCCCCATATACCTTTTACCATAACAGTTCCGTTTCCCTCTACGCCATGAACCATGATGACGTCATACGTTTTGTAGAGCATAATCCCGGCCTTCTCATGAAGCTGACCTTTGATTACTGACAATGATCATGGAAAAAATAATAAAAGAATGGTAATGCCATGGCCCATGAAATAAAGACAATAACAGATACTACTCTCTTTGGACAAATACTGGACAATTATTTCCGTGATTCGAAGCCCGAGGTACGTCTCTCCAATGGTCATGTATCATCACAGTTTCTTGGATATAATGAAGGAAAGGCTGCCTTCAAGGTCTTTAACGTAAAAAACCTCCCGGCGGACTGCCTGATTATAACCAGAAAGGAGACGGAACTTGTCTATGCCCACATGAAAAACATCGGCCAGGAGGAAGACCAGCTCTTCATTTTCGTTCCGGAAAAATTCCAGATAATTTACACCGAGAGAAAGGAAGAGCGTATATCGACACCGGCTGACGAGGGAGGGAAAAAGCTGGTCTTCATCACCAACATTATCTCGGACTTTCTCATTGAAAATTATCTCTCGCAGGAACAGAAAAAAATTGAAACGATACGGGATAAAATAACAGAAGCCCTGGATAAATCCTTCGAATACATACGGGTCTGTTTTGCCAGCGACGGCACAATGGACTCACGCATGAAATTTTTCAACACCAGCATCACCCCCATCTTTATTCCCGACCTGAACAGGAAGGAGCTGGCCAAGGACGAGGCCACGTATAACTTCTATATCAACAATATCTATGTCACGGACTACTACATCAAGAATCACAAATACATTTCCGAAATATCGGTACCGCTGCTCTACCAGATGAAAATGCCCTACGGGTATATACAGGTTAACAGCACAAATCCCATGAATGAAGCGATGTTCCGGAGCCTGAAACAGTTTTCCGTTCAGGCCGATGCTCTCTTCACACAGCACAAGATATTCAAACCCGCCGATGAACGCTTCATCGTCACCAATATATCAAAAAAAGGCTTTGCCATAGCCTTCAAGGAACGAAAATTCATCCGCTATTTCAAGGAAAACCGGGCAGTGAGTCTCGACATGATCCTGCCGGGAAACAAGAAGGCCTCCATATATGCCATGGTCCGTCACATAACAACCAATGAGAAAAAAATCATTTTAATCGGCCTGGAAATACTGGAAACGGAAGCCCTGGGCGAGGTGAATTACGACGAATACATAGATTCACTGAAATGATTCTCCACCTGTTATTATAAATTTCTAAATACAGAAACATGAGCTGGGGGTGTACTATATGAAAAAGATACTATTTTCAATCATTTTTATCGCAGCCGTCCTGGTTATGCATGTCTTCAGTGAAAACAATAATTCAGCAGGAACCGGTCAGGATCCGTCGATTGCTGAAATAGTGAACGCTCACAATAAATACCGGTCTGAGCTCGGCATTCCTCCCCTTACCTGGTCGGACACGCTGGCGAAAAACGCAAAAATCTGGGCAGACCGTCTTGCCGGAGAAAGAAGAATGTATCACAGCTCCGGATCGGGAGAAGGAGAGAACCTGTGGATGGGGACCTCGGGATACTACTCTTTGACGCAGATGGTGGACAGCTGGGGAGGAGAAAAAAGAAACTTTAAAAAAGGCAGGTTCCCCAATGTAAGCCGTACAGGAAACTGGGCGGATGTGGGTCATTATACGCAGGTTATCTGGCGGACCACAACTGAAGTGGGGTGCGCACGATCCAGGGGCGGCGGATATGATTTTCTTGTCTGCCGATATTCTCCTCCGGGGAACTATATGGGGAAGGAAGTCTATTGATATTCCCGCTGTAATGCCGGCGATACCCGTGACTTCAGCTCAGGCTGAGGGGAATTCATCGACTATTTTTTTCAGCGCATCAAAACGGTCCGTAATGATGCCGTCTATGTCCCATTCCATGAGCCGCCGCATGTTCTCTTCCCGATTGATGGTCCAGGCGAATACGGGGATACCCCTTCGGTGAGCGGCGCGGATAAAGGCCGGCGTGATAACACGGATTCCCTGTCGGCATCCCTTTCCCTCATACTCGGGGTACTTGCCGCTGGAAAACTCCGGGATAGAAAAGGCGTCGCACCGGAGAACGCACAGCCGGGAAATCCGCAGCTTCACCACAACGAGAAACACGATAATCTCCTTCTTCGAAGCACTGGTTGCCACCAGGGGATACATTTTTCTGATGAATCCCAGGATGTCTCCGTCAAATGAACCCATGATGACGTGTTCTGACTCGCCGTATTTTTTTATCGTTTCCATTACATTTCGGGCAAAATTACGGTCATGACATTTGACATCAATGGATTTCGGCACATGGGGAAAGGCCGACAGAATCTCTTCCAGTGACGGTATGCGGTATCCCTTCCCTCTGAACGGGTGGGATATTCCCCCGTCGAAGGAAACGGTATATCCGGCATCGAGCCTCTGTATTTCTTCCAGTGAAAAAGAGGCAACACTGCCCGTACCATTGGTGGCCTGTTCCACAGTCCCGTCATGCATGACGACGGCTTGCCCGTCGGCCGTTTCCCATACATCCATTTCAAGAAGAGCTTTTTCATCAATTTCCAGAGCTCTTCCAAAGGCCTCCATGGTATTTGCCGGATGCTCCCGCGAGGCCCCGCGATGAGCCGCCAGGGTAAATGAACCCAGATTTTTAATAAATTGCTTTTTTTTCATACTTCTATCCCGCCGAAGCGGGACCCCTTTTACCAGGACTTAATTGCCGCTATGATAATCCTGAAGCGATTTTACGTCCCATATCCCTTTTCTCTTGGCCTCTATACCCTTGGTGGCTGCCATGGCCGCGGCCATAGTGGTGATATAGGGAATTTTAAATTTGATCGCCGCTTTCCGGATATAGGAATCATCATGTTCACTCTGTCCGCCGGCCGGTGTATTCATGATGAGATGGATATCCCCGTTTGTAATTTTATCGATGATATTGGGACGGCCCTGGTAAACCTTCAACACCGGTTCAGTATCGATGCCGTTGTCGGCCAGGAATCGCTGAACTCCTTCCGTAGTCATGATTTTAATGCCAAGACGTTTCAGCTCCCGCGCAACCTTCAGAGCCTCGGGGCGGTCATTTTTATTAACCGTCAGAAGCACTGTTCCTTCAACGGGGATCATCTGCTGTGCCGCTTCCTGGGACTTGGCATAGGCCAGGCCGAAGGAATCGGCGAGGCCCAGGACCTCACCCGTGGACCTCATTTCCGGCCCCAGAACGGGATCTACTTCCGGGAACATATTGAAGGGAAATACCGATTCTTTCACACCGAAATGATTAATATGTTTTTTTTCAATCTTTATTTCTTTCAGAGTCCTGCCCAGCATGATCTGCGTGGCAATGCGGGCCATGGAAATATTGCACACTTTTGATACCAGAGGAACCGTGCGCGATGCACGGGGATTTGCCTCGAGGATATAGACCTTGTCATCGGCAATGGCGTACTGGATATTCATGAGACCAATGACGTGCAGCTCGATAGCGATTCTTTTCGTGTATTCCTCAATGGTCCTGATGTGTTTTTCCGGTATGGTAACCGAAGGAAGCACACACGCAGAATCACCGGAATGGACCCCGGCAAGCTCAATATGCTCCATGACGGCCGGCACAAAGGCATCGGTGCCGTCACAGATAGCGTCCGCCTCGGCCTCGATGGCGTTATCAAGAAATTTATCGATGAGGATGGGCCGCTCGGGAGAAACATCAACGGCCGCCGCCATATAATTTTTCAGCATGTCCTGGTTATGCACAATCTCCATGGCCCTGCCTCCCAGTACATAGGACGGGCGGACGATAACCGGGTAGCCGATCCTCGCGGCTATTTCAATAGCCTCCTCAACAGTGCTGGCCATGCCCGACTCGGGCTGCGGTATACCAAGCTTTTCCATTATGGAATTGAACCGCTCCCGGTCCTCGGCGAGATCGATGGATTCCGGCGATGTCCCCATGATTTTTACTCCGTTTCTCATGAGCTCATCGGCGATATTGAGGGGAGTCTGTCCGCCGAACTGAACGATAACCCCTTCAGGTTTCTCCTTTTTGTAGATGCTCAGAACATCCTCGACGGTGAGTGGCTCAAAGTACAGCTTATCCGAGGTGTCATAGTCCGTGGACACCGTTTCAGGATTGCAGTTTATCATGATGGATTCATATCCCTCATCGCGGAGGGTGAATGCGGCATGCACGCAGCAATAGTCAAATTCGATGCCCTGGCCGATTCTGTTCGGACCGCCACCCAGAACCATAATCTTCCGGTTATTTGAAACGGGTACACTGTCGGGAGCGTTGTATGTGGAAAAATAATATGCCGCATTCTCCACACCGCTCACCGGTACCGCCTCCCATTGTTCCACGACATCCAGGGCCGTTCTCTGTTTCCGCACGGCATCCTCGGTTGTTCCCGTGATGAAAGCCAGGTATTTATCGGCGAACCCATCCTTCTTTGCCCGTATCAGAAGCGCATCGGGAATCGATCCGTTCCGGTACTTGACTATTTCCTCCTCCAGGTCCACCAGTTCCTTCATCTGCTGTATAAACCACTCCTTGATATGCGTTCTTTCATGGAGAGTCGCAACTTCCACTCCTTTGCGCAGGGCCTCGTACATGATAAACTGCCGCTCACTGGAAGGAACGCTGAGGAGGCGAAGCAGTTCACCAACGGTCATTTCATTTAATTTTTTCGCAAATCCAAGACCGTACCGCCCGTTCTCCATGGACCTTATGGCTTTGAGAAAGGCCTCCTTATATGTTTTCCCGATACTCATGGCCTCTCCCACAGCCCGCATCTGGGTGCCCAGCTCATCCTTCACTCCCTTGTATTTCTCAAATCCCCACCGGGGAAATTTTACTACAACATACTCTCCCGAGGGCGTATATTTTTCAAGGGTCCCGTCCCGCCAGTAGGGGATCTCGTCCATGGTAAGGCCGCAGGCAAGGAGAGAAGAAATGAGGGCGATGGGAAAGCCCGTGGCCTTGGAAGCCAGGGCCGATGAGCGTGATGTCCGTGGATTTATCTCGATAACCACAACCCGTCCCGTTTTGGGATCATGGGCGAACTGGATATTGGTACCGCCGATGACCTGAATCGCTTCCACGATGGCATAGGAATACTTCTGGAGCCGCTCCTGCAGTTCTTTTTCTATTGTAAGCATGGGAGCCACGCAGAAAGAATCGCCGGTGTGTACCCCCATGGCATCGACATTTTCAATAAAGCATACCGTGATCATCTGGTTTTTGGCGTCCCGGACCACTTCCAGCTCCAGTTCCTCCCATCCCAGTACCGACTCCTCCAGGAGTATCTGGTTCACCAGGCTGGCGGAAAGACCCCGGGAGGCCACTTCCCTGAATTCTTCGATATTATAAACCAGTCCGCCGCCCGTACCGCCCATGGTATAGGCAGGCCTTATAACCAGGGGGAACCCCATCTCCTCGGCGATCTTCTCTGCCTCGTCAAGGCTGTGGGCCGGTTTGCTCCGGGGCATCTCGATTCCCAGCATCTCCATGGTTTTCTTGAACTCGATGCGGTCCTCGCCGCGCTCAATGGCATCGGCCTGTACGCCGATGATCTTCACGCCGTATTTATCCAGAATCCCTTTATTGTGCAGTTCAGCCGAAAGGTTCAGTCCCGTCTGGCCTCCCAGGTTGGGCAGCAGCGCGTCAGGCTTTTCCTTTTTGATTATTTTCACCATGGTATCGAAGTTCAGGGGCTCGATATAGGTTATGTCGGCTGTACCCGGATCGGTCATGATAGTTGCGGGATTGGAATTCACCAGGACTATTGTGTAACCCAGGCTCTTCAGAGCCTTGCAGGCCTGGGTTCCCGAATAATCAAATTCACAGGCCTGACCGATGATTATGGGCCCGGACCCGATTATCATTATCTTGTTGATATCATGACGTTTTGGCATGGGATGCTCTTCTCCTTCGGTTATTGTCATATTATGTCTCTCTTTCGGAGAGATTTTTCCCCAGGCGCCCTGGATATTCAAGAATAAAATACAATTTTGTTTCATTTATTTGCCATCATTATTGGCTTATAAGGCCTGCGGGTTATTCTATTGACAGGCTTATAGGGCCATGAAAAAGTCAGTTAAAAGGTCCATCGCATGGGGGTTGTCATGTCAGTTATCAATCAGAAGATGCTGGTACGTTACGGAGTGGGATTTTTAAATATACGCTTTCATTTCCTGCTCATGACGGGCTTATGGTGGCGCAGAAACCGCACCTTTTTTATATTCGAAGGCAAAGCATATACCTACGGAGAAACAAGGGACCAGGCGCAGCGCTTCGCCCGCCTCTTTCTCGCCGAAAGAAAAAAACGCGTGGAAGCGGGGACTCTGGGGAAAAAGGATCGCATGGCCATCGCCATATACCAGGAGAACAACCCGGCATTCATTTTCTCTCATTTCGGCGCCGCCCTGGCCAACTGCGTCGTTTTCGCCGTGAACACGGGCTTCCGCGGCGAGACCCTCTCCGGCGTCATCAACCAGTCCGGCGCCGCGATCCTCATCACCGACCCCATTCATCTCGACGAGCTAATGAAGGCCATGCCGTTCATTTCAGCCCAGGGCACATCGGACGTGTATCTGTCGGAGAAATCACCTGATCCCGTGGACCCCGCCATTCGGAACCTGGACGACGCCGTGGACAAGGCGCAGTCCGTTGATGCCCATCGGTATTTCCTGCCTATTGCGAACACCAGCCCCATGATCGTCATATATACCTCGGGCACGACGGGTCTTCCCAAGGGAGTACCCTGTACGCACATCAAGCTCTACGGCGCGGGCCTGTGGACGCAGATGCGCATCAGGCTTAATAAAAATGACCGCGGCTATATCTCCATGCCGCTCTTTCACTCCAATGCTCATTATGTGGGAATTATGCCCCTTCTGCTCGTGGGCGGCAGTTTTGTGCTCAAGCGGAAGTTCAGTGCCAGCGCCTTTGAGGAAGACATGCTGAAATACGGTGTTACCTATCTTAACTATGTGGGTCAGCCGCTCCATTACATTATCACGGCCCTGGAGAAAAAATACGGAAGCGATGAGGCTGTTGAAATGGCCCTGGCCAACCACCCGGATAACAGATTCCAAAAAGCTCATGGAAACGGTGCATCCGTCGTGGACCGGAAAAAACTCAAGCGCTATCTCAACATGCACCACATTTACGAGCTGTACGGCTCTACCGAGGCTCCCATCACCACGGCCAACAAACCCGGTGATCCCATAGAGTCCCTGGGCAGGATACCCGGTTCGGTAGTAATCCTCGATGAGAAGGGGAAGCCGTGCCCTCCGGGAAGGGTCGATGCCGAGGGAGCCCTTGTCAACTATGACGAGGCCGTGGGAGAGATCTGCAAAAAGATGGGCAAGGAAAACGTTTTCTTCGACGGCTATCACGGCAACGCAAAGGCCACGGAGCAGAAATTCCGTGAAGGATATTTCCATTCCGGCGATCTTGGGCATGTGCGAGTCGTCAATGGCAGGCGCTACCTGTATTTCAACGGGCGCACCGACGACTGGATCCGTAAAGACGGCGAGAATTTCTCGGCTGAAAATGTATTGCACTACGCGCAGCTCCTGCCCGGCGCCAGCGAGGCCATAGCTTTCGGCGCTCCCTGCGAGGTGTCCGACGAGAAGGTCATGATCGTTGTCCAGATGGAGGAGGGAAAGACCTTCGATCCCCGGGCAGCCTACGATCATTTCATGCACCAGCAGCAAAACGGCGGCATGGACCCCAAGTGGATGCCCGACTATATCCGTATCATCGAGGCTTTTCCCGTCACTACCACGCAGAAGATCATTGTCAGGCCCTTTAAAAAACAGAACTTCAATCTGGCCGAAACTCCCGGGATGGAAATCTATTTCCGGCGGCGCGGCGATACTTCCTATCACCGCATGACCCCGGAGCTGTTCCAGGAGGTAAAAAATGATTTTGAGAAAACGGGCAGGCTTTCAGTACTGAATCCGGGCTGATTCATTGAAACCCGCATACAGAAAGTCTAACTCTTTCTGAACTGCAATGCAGGGAGAAAATATTTTCCCTGTCCCATGCATAAGAGATGAGTCAGGCATGCGTCATGAAAAATCCCTTAAAAGTGTTTTTTCGATTGCCCTCTCATATACTTTCCGGCATAGTTGCCGGATTAAGGAAAGCCTGTTATGGAATTGTTCGGAATCATTATTATATTTCTCATCATTATTATCGCCCTCGCTATTCGCGAGAATTCCAAAAATAAAATTACTCATCTCCCCGGCGTCCATAATACGGGACCGCAATATCTGATCGAGGCAGGAAAATCCCTGGGATGCAGAATGAACGCATCAGGGACCTACGGCACCGGGACCCTGGACGGTGTCACCTTTTCCCTGAAGGCTGTTGTGGGACAGAACGAGCAATTAGGGACCGAGGTCTTCATCAATCACACCCTTCCGGTCAGGGGTCTCTCCAACATAACAAAAGAAAACATGCTGAGCAGAATTAAAAAAGATTTCGGCAAAGATGATGTCATCATCGGCGACGGGTTCTTCGATGATAAAATGCTCATCAAAACCCAGAATCCCTGCGGTCTGGCGGCCCTGCTGAACCATGATACCAGAAAACGTATCCAGAGGCTTTATGAAACATCGGCCTCTTTCGAGATATCCAACTCCTGGATCAGGACCAGTCTTCGCTTCAACGATAACAGCAAACAGGCCGTTATCGATCTCGTCAAGGCTGCCGCAGCGGTCAGCGCCTCCCTGGTCCGGGAAAACGATACCCGGCAGATGCTCACAGACAACATCTTCTCCGACCCTGAACCGGGGGTTCGCCTGAACAACCTGGAACTCCTGTCATCTAATTTTCCTTCATCCCCTGAACTGCTGCAGGTCTATGAAGACGCCCTGGCAGACCCTTCCCTTAATGTGCAGGTAGCCGCTGCCTCACTCCTGGGTGAAAAGGGAATGGGTCATCTCCTGGAGCTGGCAAAAAACGGGAATCCTGAAAAGCCGCTGTTGCTGAAAATAATCCGTCTGCTCGGCGAGCACCGGTACCTCGCCGGCAAAGATTTTCTCCTGGACCTTTTTACCCGCACCGGGAACAGGGAAATTAAAATCGCCATTCTCCGGGCCTTCGAAGGATTTGCCAGCGAAGAACTCATTCCCTTCCTCGCGGGAATGCTGGAGGAAACGGACCCTGCGGTCCTTGCTCCCGCCATCGCGGCCCTGGGAACCTGCGGGAACCTCGATATGATGGAACGGCTTTATACCTTATATAAAAACAGCCTTCACCCCGGCATACGAGAAGAGGCCTCGCGGGCCATGAGCAAAATACAGGGCCGCTTCGGCGTTGAACGGGGCTGGCTCTCCATGGCCGAACTGGCCGGAACCGAGGGAGGGCTCAGCCTGGCCGATGAGGCAGGTGAGGGATCCCTGAGCATCACCGATGAACAGGAAAAAGGAAAGGAACAGAACCGATGAAGGACACCCGTTTTGCCGTCGATCTGGGAACAACCAATACAGTGGTGGCCCGCTGGAATGATGACCTGGGCAGGCCCGAGATCATCCGCCTGGAAGACATCTGCCGGAACCGGGGAGCACATACAGCCATTGACGATTCCTCCACGATTCCGTCAACGGTTTACCTCCTGCGCCCCGAAGAGTGTTACAGCTTTCCCCTGAAATATCTCTATCGGAACAGGCAAAAATACACGGGCGGTCTCATCGGCCGCCGTGCCGATGAGCAGGACGGCGGCCTCTGCCGCGACCGATACATTACCGGGTTCAAACCAGCCCTGGCGGTAAGCGGGTACCGCTTCATCGGCAAACTGGGAAAATGGAACTTCACGGCCGATGACGCGACACGCATTTTTTTCAAATCCCTGTTTTCATCCATAAAAGATTCAAGGGGGATAAGCGTTTCCGGTCTCACCTGCTCCATCCCCGTTGACTTCTATGAATTTTACCGGGCCCGGCTTCAGAAAATAACCCGCCAGGCGGGGATAAAATTTTTCAGGACCATTGATGAGCCCGTGGCCGCAGCACTGGGCTACGGTCTCAGCGTGAACGAAGGAAAGAACATCCTGGTCATTGACTTCGGCGGTGGAACCCTTGACCTGGCGCTGATACGAATGAAAGAAGGCAGCGGAAATGCGGGTCACTGCACGGTTATCGCCAAGACCGGGGTCCCTCTGGGGGGAAACACCGTCGATGAATGGATCCTTCAAAAAGTCTGTTCCCATTACGGGTATGACGCGGCAGCCATTGCCGGGGACCCGTCATCATTCTGGTGGTACAGGATGCTCCTGGCCGAGTCATGCCGCGTCAAGGAGTCCCTCTTTCTGAAAGAGAGGGAAACCTTTTATCTCCTGCCCTCCGCCATAATACAAGGGCATAACGTGTCCTTGCCGGGCAAGGGGGAACATTCCAGAAAACCCGTTGATATAACCGGAGAAGAATTTCATGACCTCCTCAGGGAGAAGGGGCTGTACGGCATCATTGACCGTGCCATAATCACCGTACTGGAACGGGCCGGAAGCATGGGGATAAACGAAAAAGACATCAGCGATGTACTGCTCGTGGGGGGCTCCACTCTCCTGCCCGGCGTATATAAACTGATCGAGGACCGTTTCGGCCGCGACCGTGTCCGCGCCTGGCAGCCCTTAAATGCCGTGGCCTTCGGCGCCGCGGCCTTCGCTGCGGGGAAAGTCTACAAGGACGACCATATAACCCATGACTATGCCTTCATTACCTATGACCGGAAGAGCCATGACAAACAGTACAATATCATCATTCCCGCAGGCACGGGGTTTCCCACGCCGCCCGATCTGTGGAAACGGCAGCTGACCCCGACCTGCGCCCTGGGAGTCCCGGAACGTCTCTTCAAGCTGGTCATCTGCGAAATCGGTAAAAAACACGCCCTGGGGCAGGAATTCATTTGGGATGAAAAAGGATCACTTCATTCTCTCGATGAAGGAACGGGAACGTCACTGATTGTTCCCCTCAATGAATCGGACCCCACGCTGGGAGTCCTGGATCCGCCCCATCAGCCCGGCGACAGCCGCGCCCGGGTCGATCTCTCCTTCATGATCAATGAGGATAAATGGCTCTGCGCCACGGTCTTTGATCTTTTAACGGGGAAATATCTCTTCAGGGAAAAGCCGGTGATCCGGCTCAAGTGAGCTCTCCAGCGTTTTGAAACGAATGCCCCATGGGCACAAGATGTCTGATCCGAAACTGATCCCGGCAACCGCTGAGTTACTATATTGAGAAAATACGCTGGCTATGGCCGGCGCAATCTCAACGTCCTGTTGAGCGCCGGCATTCAAACATCGTGTTTTGCAGATGGCCGAGTGCCGCGATATCATGGATAATAAGGAGCGGAAAAGGGGAGCCCTGGAAGAGACTCCCCCGTGTAAAACTTATTCGAGGATATTTTGTGTTCAGGTAAAGTATCTGGGAATCAGGTATCTAACCTGTCGTAAAAGATTTTTCAAAAATCTCTTTTTTCTCACCGGCTGTACCAGATAGAGCAATATAAAAAATACGATGATCGAACCGACAATTATTAATATTTTCATGCTATTCTCTCCATTACTTTTCATACTTTTGTATAAGATCTGCGGCAATCATTCCGGAAGCTGTAACAGTGGGAACTCCGCCGCCTGGATGCGTTGAAGCACCCGCAAGATAAAGACCCTTCACATGTCTTGATCGTGCAGAAGGCCTGAACATCATTGAGTTGAAGAGGTCCTGCTGCAGGGCATAGATTGCTCCTTCCGGAGATCTGAGCCTGCGTTCAAAATCCAGGGGTGTGGAAAGATCGGAGTACACCACATGTTCCTTAAGCCCTGGAACATATCTCTTCGAAAGATAGTCAATGATTTCTTCTTCCAGTTTTGGCTTTACTGCATCCCACGATTTGTTCTTTAACCGGTAAACTCCCGGTGCAAGAGTAACGACTAGTATATGGTGCCCCTTCGGAGCCAGGGATGGATCTGATTTGGTTGTCCAGCTGAGTATCCCGAATTGTTCCGAGGGAAATGAGCCCTTCAGATAATCATTAAACCAGTAATTGTTGATTTTCTCCATGGGGAGAGTCATGAGTGTATGGTGATCTTTAAGAGGTGGGGTGTAATCAAGACAGAGATAAAGCATGGGCGTTGCCATGGAATAGGTGTAGCTTTTCAGCCCCCTGCGGGCAAGATAGGGAAGGTGTTCTTCTCCAACCAGTTCCAGGTACATTTTCCTGGAGTTTATGTTTGAGACTACTATGTCGCAGGTTATTTCTGTTGCATCTTCCAGTATGACCCCTCGGATCTTTTTGTTTTCGACTATGATTTTTTTTACCGGGCTGTTGAGCTGTACTTTCATGCCTGCGCGTTCGCCGCATTTCTGGAAGCCTTTGGGAATCCCGATCATTCCGCCTTTGCTGTAATATATGCCCTTATGTTCAGCGTAGGGAATCATGGCAAAATGTCCGGGAAGCAGGGACGGCGGCAGACCTGCATAGAAGCTGTGGAAGGAAAAGGATTCCAGTATCTTTTCGTCCTTGAAATATTTTCTCAGAACACCCTCATAACTGCCAAAAAACATACTGGAATACTTCAGCAGGGCTGGAGTCTTCGCAAAGAGCCTGATAACATCGGTCAGGTTGTTTGCCGGAGCGGTAAAAAAACCTTTCAGTGCTGCATCAAGGAAGCCTTCTATTCTTTTTCCATATCGGTCCCAGCCTCGGGCATCTTTCTCCGAAATTTTTGCAATCTCTTTCCGCGTCTCTTTAATATCAATGGGATAGGAGATCCTGCTTCCATCTTCGGCGATGGTCGAGAACGTGGGGTCAACGGCAATCAGGTCGACTTCATCCTTAAAGCTTGTTCCCATTCTCTGAAAGCACCAGTCGATTACCTGGGGAAATTCAATTATCGAGGCTCCCAGATCTATGAAGTGTCCGTTCTTTTCAAAGGTTGAGCAGCATCCTCCCACCCGACTGCCTTGCTCAAGAACAAGTACTCTCCTCCCCTGATGAGCCAAAAGGGCGCCGGTACTGAGTCCTCCGCAGCCGGCTCCGATGACAATAACATCATAATCACTCATGAGTCCCTCCTGATGCCTTACATGTATGGCGGTAATTTATACAGCCTTTAATTTTAAGATAAGAGATGTCGGTAAGAAGTCATTAACCCAGGTTAAGAAGAGAGGAAAATGCAACGGGAAGCGGTTTATTGTTCTTTATGCTTTCGGGACAGGAGCCGCGAGAGAGCAACATCGGTGACTCCTAGATATGACGCTATGTGATACTGAGGAATGCGTTTATCAAGTCCGGGGAATTCTCTGAGAAACTGCCGGTAACGGATTTCCAGGGGATTAATAAGAAATTCCTTTTCCCGTTCTTCAAGATGATGAATAAAGTAAACCGCGAAGAGCCTGCCGAGGCGCTCCCAGCATGAATGCCTTTTATTCAGTTCTTCCAGTGCATTTTCATCGATAACCAGAACTTCAGTATCTTCAAGGGCCTGGATATTAAAGGAACAGGGGAGATGGAGAAACTGTGAACTGAAGGAACCAAAGGGTCTGTTATCCATGACGAAGTATTTATTGTATTCTTTCCCTGAATCGGTGCTGTAATAGTAGCGAACCAGACCCTTTGTGATTGAATAGAGTTTATTGAGGCGCTCTCCCTCTCTGGCGAGAAAGGATTGCCTGGGATATGTATGGAAATAGAATAATAGTGCCGCATACTCCCATTCTTCATCGGGGATTTTCAGCATAGTTTCTAATGTATTTCTGAAAAGCATAATTTGATGTTCTTTTTCAGGAATCATAAGCCTTTATATTGATATATAGGAATTTCCGCAACCACAAACCGGTCCAGGGGACATAAGATATCATATTTATGCTGTGGTTCGACCGGTCACTGAGCCTTGCCGAAGTGCACCAACCGATGTTATAGCACTTGTGCTGAGCTTATCGAAGCATCTGAAGCTGATCCCGGGAACCGGCATCCCGCTGAAGAAACAGTCAATTCAGTTGCAAAAAATTCCGGTCTCGACTTCAGCGAAGTCCCTTCTCAAGACGCCAGGCTATAACAATCACCAGCAGCGAAACGGCAATCATTAACGAATAAACAGCGACAATACTGTCCGGTGACGGCACCAGGCCCAGGCTCAGATGGAAGGCCGTCAGGCACAGGGCGAATACCAGTATATTGCGCCTGAAACGGGCAGACATTACAGGGACTGACCTGAAATAGACCAGAAGGCCCGCAGCAAACATGCCGATCTCCAGGGAGTTTGAAACAACCGGGTAATTCCATAATCCAAAACCCATTTTAGGACTGTTAAGACCGGAGACATAAATATCGGGAGCATGAACAATAACATCACACAGAAAGTGCGAGAGCACTCCCAGGGAGAGCACCAGGGACGCCCTGAGACTGGCGTCCTTTTCCTTTCCTCTCATCCGGCCCAGAAACATGACCGCTGCAAAGACCATCAGTGATATAAAGGCAATGCCCGCCAGGCTGTGCGTATAGGGCGATTCGCCTTTAATAGGGACCCACCTGGTGAAGCCGGGCACAATTTCCACATTCTCAACACCTGTTATACCAAGAACATAATGAATAATATCGATCAGCGTCACTGAGAGGAACAGCAATCCCAGCGATAGTTTATTATCCGTCTTTTTCAGGGCCAGGCCCACACCATAATGACCAATATACATAACATACTCACTTTTGAATGGTTTATAGATTGATGTATTGGAAAAATATACCGGGAAGGCAAGGCTTTTTAAAAATTTTCGCACGCCAGAAAGAAAATAATTTGCATCGTAGCTCACAGTGAGGCTTTCATTCCCCGCTGAAGGTCCTCCGGACCCGGCTTTGATGTTCAGCCCGAACCGGTCACCGATTCGGTGAGGCGCAGCCGTTTTTGTCGCTTGCATTCGCCTCTGAATCATGATATAATGATATCCACGGAGGACTCATGGTTGGACGTTTTTTTAATGTGATGCTTTCCAGATATGACAATCACGACTATGTGCTGCGGCAAAAGGCCAGGGTGCTTCTGGTTATGTATATTGTCGTGTTTCTCGCGGTGGTTTTTGTCGTATCGCAAAATCTTCAGAACATGATTTTTGATGTGTGGGTCACTATTTCGTTGATCGGCGGGTTAGTTCTGATTTTAGTCATGATATGGCTTCTTTCGCTCGGCTATTATACGTTTACTGCACATTCGCTTGTAGTATTTACCATCCTTGATATCTGGATCACGATGTATTTTGAAAGCGGGGAGCTCGTTGCCCGGCTTGACACTATAGCCATGCTTATCGGCATTCTCTCGGTTACCGCTCTCGTAGCGTCGAAATATAAACAGGTGATTATTTTTTATTACGTATTCAACATAATCATGCTTCTCGGTTTCATTCCCTTTATGCGAACCAGACTTGGCATGACTACTGATCAGATTGCTGAATATATGGGAGATTCGATCGGTGGGATAATCATTGCATGTATGCTCTCGTATCAGTTTTTTTCAATCTATACGAGCGCCCTTGCGCGGGCTAATGATGAAATTGGAAAAAATACCGAACTCAATCGTACTCTCGAACAGAAAGTGGATGTCCGCACATCCGAGCTGCAGACGGCCATGGAAGAGATCGAGGCGATGAACGATTATCTCAACGAGACAAATCGCAGCCTTCTTGACGCACAGCGTATTATGCATCGCGACATGGACATGGCGGTGAACGTGCAGCGCAAGTTTCTTCCCGGGGGGCCGCCGCAGGTCGACGGGTGGGAGATTGCCTATCACTTCAGACCCATGGCAGGGGTGTCCGGTGATTTTTATGATTTTTATGTGCACGATCACCGGCTTGACGGTCTCGCCATGTTCGATGTATCAGGGCATGGGATCGCCTCGGGACTCATCACCATGATCACGAAATCTATCCTGTATCGCAATTTCTCCCGATATCCTGAAAAACATATAAACGAAGTGCTTTCCATCGCCAACCATGAAATCATCGAGGAGATCGGCCAGGTGGACAATTATATCAGCGGTATTTTTTTGCGTTTTGACGGCGGCCAGGTCGAATACGCAAACGCGGGCCATATCGACATGCTCACGTGTTCCGGCGGAAACAGCGTGACTCCTGTGCTGCCGCCGGATATGGAAAGCAAGGGGCTTTATCTCGGCGTTGACATGATGAACTTTCCCTATCCGCAATTCCGGTTCAGCATGGCGCCCGGAGACGAACTGCTTCTCTTCACCGACGGTCTGGTCGAGGGAAGAAATACTGATCAGGAACAGTACGGTATGCAGCGCGTCATGGATGTCTTTGCAGGTCTTGACCCGAAAGAATCGTGCGAAAACCGCCTGTATTTCCTGGTCAGGAATTTTCTTGAATTCTCCGGAAACAATGTGGGAGATGATTTGACGGTGATATTGCTGAGAAAGAAATAATGATTTCTATATATCTGTTTCCATCCGGCATCGATGCTTGTTTTTTCTATAATGATTTTTATGGATACATGGGAATTTCCTATTTATCAAAAAGGAGGACTCTCCAATATGTTAATTCGTTTTGGAACAATCCCGGTATTTTTATTGATGATAGTCCTGTATGTATTTCCCTGCCAGATTTTATATGCCGCGGCACCAATAACATTACAGCATGATCAGGAATCATACGAGTTATGGGACCACATCGACATTAATGTGGATCCCGACGGAAATCTGGGCCCCGAAACATTATCGCGCGTCCCCTGGGAAAAAAACATCAGAAAGGTTATTCAGTATGGCCTCACCGGCTATACGTACTGGATGCGATTTACCATCGACAACAATGCCGGAATCGATTCCGAGTATTATCTTGACACAAACGATACCCAGACCGAGATAGTAGAGCTGTATCTTGCAACGGGGAAATCATGGAAACTTCTGAATCAGGCAGGCCGCTTCCACCCTGATTCCTTTAAGCTCTGGAACAGACCTGATATTCCTTTTGTGCCGCCCCGGGGCACCGCCACGTATTACCTGAAAGCCGCCAGCCAGTCGTATATCAATTTTGAACCGGTGCTGAGAACTCCGGAAAATTATCTCAAAAATATTTCGCGCCACCTCTTTTGGTACGGGGCCTATTTTTCAATTATTGTCGTCATGATCTTATACAATACGCTGTTGTTCATCGGCATGAAAAGTAGAACTTATGCCTTCTATGTTCTTTATCTTATTGCCATTTTAGGGCACCAGTTTTTCGGCGAAGGATTCGGAGTTATGTTCTTCGGAGCCGGCTATCTCCCCCTCTACTCGGGGATAACCTTCATCGCGGCATGTCTCTTCACCGACTCGTATTTCGAAAACCGGCGGAATCATCCATTGCTGCATCGGGCCGGCATCTGGCTGATGATTGCCCTGGGGGTCTGGAGCGCGGGATCGCTCTTTATCCATCCACAGCGATATGCCTATTTCATCACAAGCAGCCTCGTTTCAACGGCGGCTTACACCTATGTAATAGTGAACTGTGCTGCAGCCATAAAGGCGGGGAATAAAACCGCGAATTTTTTCATACTGGGCTGGTCAGGACTCATCATTTTTTCCGCGATGTATCTCGGGGTCATACTTCAGATCATACCCGCGAATGGATTTACCCTGAACGGTATCGGCATCGGATCGGTCTATGAGGCTGTGATGCTCTCTCTCGCGCTCGCCCAGCAGGTCAACATCAGCAGACAGGAAAGGGAGGAAGCAATTCAGCGAAACCTCGACACCCAGACCAGGATGGCCGAGTCCTTTGCACGCTTCGTTCCCAGGGAATTTATTCAATTCCTGGGCCGGCAGAGCGTCATAGACATACAGCTCGGCGATCAGATTCAGAGAACCATAACCATTCTCTTTTCGGACATCCGCTCTTTCACAACCTTCTCCGAAAAAAACACCCCCCAGGAGACGATAGATTTTTTAAATTCATACTTTGTAAGCATCGGGCCCATAATTCGCAAAAACAGGGGATTCGTCGATAAATATATCGGCGATGCCATTATGGCACTGTTCCCGGGGAACCCCGATGATGCCATAGACGCGGCTGTGGCGATGATGCATCAGCTTGATGAATTCAATGCAGACAGGACCATATCGAATCGTGAGACCATCAAAATCGGTATCGGGATTCATACCGGTGAATGCATGCTCGGCACCATTGGTGAAAAGGACCGACTTGAAACAACGGTCATCGCTGATGCGGTCAATACTGCCTCGCGGCTTGAAGGCCTCAACAAACGGTTCAATACCGCTATTCTGATATCACAGAATACGCTGGCCTCTTTGAAAAATCCGGAGAAATATCATGTCAGGGATCTCGGACTTCAGCAGGTACGGGGCAAGACCGATAAGCTGCATATTCATGAAATCATGCAGCAGCACGCTCAGCATGTTTGATGATCTGAAATTTTCAAATCCGGATTTAACGCTTAATCCATGCTTGACAATATGATTTAATAGTGCATATAGTATCCTATTCTGAAATTGAGGTTAACACTATGCTTAAAAAAACCGTCGTTCTTTCGATACTATTGTCCGTGGCATATATTTTCTCCACGGGATGCGTTTCCCTTTTCGAGGCCATAAATTACGGCCCGGTAACAATCATCCTCAATAAAAAATTCGATCAGTCCAAAATTACCCGTATCGCCACGTTCCCCCTGGACGACAGCGGCTATCACGGCCGCGACAGGGGATGCGGCCAGCTGGTCTCGGACTGGTACGCGGCTGAACTGCTGAAAACAGGATATTACGAGGTCATCGAACGATACCAGGTTGAAAAAATACTGAAGGAACAGGGCTTCCAGCAGACCGGCGCCGTGGACATCAACACCGCGGTACAGGCGGGGAAAATACTGGGCGTACAGGGACTTCTCATGGGATCGGCGGGTGGCGTGGAAAACGCGTTCACCGTTACGGTCAAGCTCATCGATGTTGAGACGGGCAATGCTGCCTGGACCATCGTGTATGAAACAAATCATCCGAAAAGGGCTGTACCCAAGCTGAAAGCGGAACTGGACCGGTATTACGCGTCGAGAACGGGCAAATAACCTATCCAGACCAGCAGACTCTCACAGCCCGTCTTGCACTGCTCACATGCGGTCTGCCATTATCGCATGGAATTCGACAGGACCATGGTTGAGGCCTTCGGCGGACAGTTCATCGTGCTGAAAAGCCAGGCACAGCCGGGACGTACTGCCTGTGAGATCGCCATCAGGAAAAAAGGGGCACCCGTACAGGATCTGGTTCCTGCCTGTAGTGAATAATAAAACGTGATATCTCTGTGCCGCGATAACATGGATGACAAGGAACGGCGACCTGAAGGCAAAGGGTTTTCCCTTTATTTAACGCCCCTGCCCTTGAGCTTGATGATATAGGCGCCTTCGTCGCTGTCATTATTGGCAATGGTAACCGTGGCGAGACGGATGCCTACACCCGTGGGGGCGAAAACCGCACTGAGTTCCGTGGAATCACCCGGCTGGACCACCAGGGGCGGCTCTTCCGCTGACACGGGAAGTACGGATATATCCTTTGCGTCGACCGTTATGCCACTGATTATCAAATCGGCCGTTCCCTGGTTTTGCACTGTAAAGATAACCTCATAGCTGGTCGATCCTATCTTCACCGTACCGAAATCGTAGGTGCTTCCCGAAGGCATGTCATTCAAATCCTGCATAATGTGTATCTCCGGTTCAAGCACGGACAATGCAGTGGATGTGAGATATATGGGGAAAGAACTCCTGTCGGGATCATCACTGGTTACCACGAGGGAATCGGTGGTAACGCCACTGATGAAGGGATCCGCAGTTATAGTGATAGCCGAAAAGGCCGAGGGCGTAACCGTCAGGGGCAGCGCATCATGACTCAGAGCAAAGACACCGGAAAGACCGTCGGCAAGGGCTATTCCGGTTATGGTTAGATCGCCATTACCCTGATTTTCAATAGTCAATACCTTTTCCTGGACAGCCCCTCCAAGAGAAAGAATTCCAAAATCAATCGTTGATTCGGGATAAAGATCCCTGATGCCGTCATGGATAACCATATCGGGAACACCGGCCGCGGTTGTGGTAAAGTTGATCGTGCGTTCTTCCACCAGACCTTCCCCGGCTATATTGGTCACCGAAGAAGTAACCCGCAGGGTGTAGAAGGTGTTTTCGCTGTAGTCGGACTGCGGTGTCATATATACGATTTTATTTACGGTGTCATAGGAATAGGTAAAGGTTTTAGCAGGGGATACGATAATGGTTTCCGCCGTTACTGTTGCCATATCGATATTATCATTGAAGCACAGAGCGATTATTCTGGACAGGGATACTTCACTTTCATTATCAGGCGGAGTGGAACTCAAAAGAATAAGAAAAAAGGGTTCATCCTGAGTACTCATCAGTTCATCAAAAAGATCGGACCTGGTGCAGGAGATGGAGCCACATAACAGGAATAAGGAGATTATCGATGTAAGAGCCGGTTTCATGACGTGCCTTCTTGTTTCATTGATTTTATTCCAAGAAAAGAGCAGTACAATTCTTAAGATACTGAAGAATATAAAAAAAGACAAGCCCGGGCGGGTTATATTTATAAACATTTTTAAAATAATGTTTATAAATATGAATATACAATTAATAGTATTAAAGACCGTATGCCTGAATAAATATATGATACCATTTACATGGACCTGCCAGCTTACGCAAGAGCCCGCTAAGATCAAAAAGATACGGAAGAAGATCATCGGCGACCGTTGCGTTAATGTAATAACAAAAAGTTCCGGGAAGGCAAAGCTTTTTTAAAATTCAGCATCGAGAAACCGGGGTGCATAGAGGAACACTCCGAGACCGCCGCGCCGGACCTGGCGCCGGTGGATTTCTGCATTGCCATGCCGAAAATGCCGGGCTACACTCTTTTCACAACCTGGAGATGCCCCTGGTCCCCATGAGCGCCGTATAGCTCCAGGGAAAGACCGGCCTCCGGTCGGAACAGAAAGGCTGGGTCAGATTTCGTGAAAGCCGGCCCTATGACCTTCTGCCGCTCTTTCTCATAGCCGACTCCATACTTCCGGCGATCTTCGTGAGCCAGGGGCCCACGGCCTGGGTTCCCACGATAGAGCTCTCGACGAACATCCGCAGCATGCCCGCCACGGAATGGCTGCGCTTCAGCCTGCACACCCGCTTCGTCCCCTGCAGGCTTCTCGAAGCCGACGGCGAGGTATGGGACGACGCCGGGAACCTGGTGCCTGAGTCCTTCTGCGCGTGAAAACCGGAATATTGTAATTTGTAATAAAAGAGAGTATCATGTATATGAATATGGATAAATCCGCTGCCAGACCCAGGGCGTATACGTGCGGGCGGCCGCTGTCATCGATCCAGGCATGCAGGTGCTATTGCTCATCATCGGTATGCGTATTAACGATGGTTTCACTCCCTCCTTTCGTATCAATCCCTTAAACTGTGTTAAAGATCGTCAAACTCATTTATATATACCTGCGTTCCCGATTCGATCAGTAAAACAGCTCCTGGTACATGGGCTCAGCCTCTTTTCCGAATGTATCGAGGGAATCCACCTTGAGGCCGAAGGAGATGGCATTGCCCACTATCTGCATGCCGTCCAGTATGGAAATGAAGGCATGGACATTCTCGGCGGTATCCTGAAGATCAGGATATATGTTTGCCAGAAAATCCAGGGGCTCGCTCACCGTTTCCATAATATCGCAGAGCTCTTCAAGCTGCTCCGCCCAGGAGGTGATCTCCTCCTGCAGTTTCAGCGCGTTCCAGGCCGTGGTATGGAGATCACGGATACGGGCGCTGTAATCGGTGAAATCCGTCTGCATGGACGGGCACCAGGTTGTGGGGTCTTCTCCCGTGGGCGTATGTGCCGTGGCTCCGGAGAGGAGATAATCCAGGCCGTCCTGAACGTCGTTTATACAGTAATTTTTCAAGATCACGTAATATACGCCGTACTTGACGAGCACCGAAACCACGGCATCGGTATCGATGCTGTAGGAGACTATGCCGTTTACCTCAAAGGGTATGGCCTGCAGTGTCATATCCATGGCAATGCCCACGAGGAACCCGCTCACATCAGGATCGATGCCGTTTTCCGTAAGGGCGTCATTCACTGCGCCGAAAGCGGCGATTACGGCATTGGCCACATAGTCGCGGCCGTAGCTCTGCACATCTTCCGCCACGGACGTGGCGAAATTCTCCAGTGCTTTGCTCAGGGTGTCGCTCTGCATATCGCCGCTTATAAGGGCCGTGATGATCGTTTTTACCAGGGCCTTTACATCGGCATTGAGAGCTCCCGGCAGGGAGACCCGCTGAAGCGCGCTGTCGATGAGAGTATCCACCGTTGAGGAGATGACGCGGGACTGCACCGCATCAATGGCCTTGTCCAGGCTTATGGCGCGCAGCGCCGTGATCACGGCGTCCCAGTCGGGCTCCAGGGAGCCTCCTTCAAAACCGGCATCGACGAGGGTGTTGACGATTATCTGCAACAGTGAGTTATAATCACCGGCAGGAAACTGTGCGATGATCCTCTCCCGCAGATCCTGGGTGAGCTCCTCCACGGCATACCGGGTAAGTTCCTCCAGGGCCGCTTCAAGGGCTTCCTTCTCCACAGCCACACCGGGGGCCAGAAGCTCGATGGCCGTGCTGGCGATTTCCAGAAAAACATCATCAATGGACGGGTCCTCGGTAATCTTGTCCACCTCGTCAAGGATATCCCTGAAATTCTGCACGATTTTATTGAAGTCATCGATGGCCATTTCGGCCTCGCGCTGTGAAAACTCGATTATGCTGGCATAGCCGGCAAGCCCCACGTAGAAGCGTTTGATCGCCGCCATCTCTTCCCAGGTGAGGCCGTTATCTTCCAGGGAGTCAAGCCACGCATTGGAGTCGTCGACCATGGACTGGAAGGGATCACCGGGAAGGCGCCAGTTGCCGATATCCTCCAGGAGGCCCCGGGCCTTGCTCAGTTCCGATTCCCTGTCGGCCACGGGAACGGTTACATCGAAGGTCATGGACTCCTGATTGATCGTGATGGTGCCGCGATAGACGGCTCGCAGAGAATAGTACGTGCAGTCTGAAAGGCCCTGTTCGTAAAGCAGGAAATTATAGGTGCCGCAGGCAAGATCGTTTTGAATAATCTGTCCGTTCTCCGGAACGTTCCCCCATGCCCTGCGAATTTCTTTGTCTCCCATTTTCGTGGACAGCACGAAACTCAGGGGGATGGGCGTGCCACCGTCTTCGCCGGTGGTATTTATCACAATGTCGGCCAGCTGTTTTGCAATGGGGTAGGTGCATGAGGATTCGAATGATTTATCCGCGTTGCCGGGGTCGGGGACCTTCAGTGTTACGCGCAATTCGTAGTCGTCGGGATAGTAGACCAGCGCGCCGTCTTCAACGGCGTTCCACGGGTCAAAGGAGGACTGCCAGCAGAGCAGGTATTCCGTGTCGGTGATACTCAGAGTGGAACCGATACCCAGGGCCGCTTTCAGTTCTTCCCTGTCAAAGGGGAAGCTGATCTGTACGGCAAGAGCATCGCCGCCCTCATCCTTCAGTGCGCTGAATCCACTTGCGGTATCCCCTGCCCGGGGATTGATCTCTTCATCATAGTAAACATGAAGATCCCCGTGGGTCCAGTCCCTCTGCGAGTAGAAGAGCTCGATGCCTGTCTCCTGCAGAAAGAGCTCCACGGCGGACTGGGTCGCTGCCGGTACCTCGGTCCACCTGACACCGTAGGCCGTGCGGGGGACCACATCAGTTATAACCAGGCATATCTTACGGGCATTCTCTCTGAAGCCAAGCCAGGGAGTGAAGAAGAGCGCGTCATAGGCCGCCGATGGTATCCACGATTCTCCCGAAGTGGCCTGTGCGTCTATAAGATCGGGAAGCTCTCCCGCCTTCTCGGGCCCGCGAAACTCAAAGTAGGAGTTATTGGCCACACCCGATCCGAAGGACCTGAGGGCCACACGGAAATCGACATGAGTTTCGATCATTTCGTTGATGAGCGCTTTCAGCTCTGTTTTGATGCCGGCATAATAGTCCGTCATGGTACCGGTATCATCTACAAGGACGACTATATCAAGAGGCTCTCCGCCCGTAACGCGGCTGTAAAGCCCCAGGTTCTCATTGTCGGCCGCGGCAAAGGAGGGTAGATCGATATCGGCCTCTGCCTTTATGGAATTATCGGCCTTTGAAATAATATACTCGGTAAGTTGAAAATCATCGGCATCGAGACCGTCCATGAGTTCTCCCGAGTCATTTCGCACGGACGTGGCGAGCCATACGGAACTCACGTTGTAGTAGTTGCCATGATAGCCGTTATCAGTGATGACAATACCTTCGCTGACGTCCGAACTGGCGCTGTCACTGTTGCCCGCACAGCCCGCGGCAATGATGAGCAGGACGGCAGCTGAAATAAAAAGTATAAATATTTTTATGCTGAGTATACAAAAGCGGGCCCCGTGGTTTTTCATAACATACCTCCCGATTGTAATGTTTTGCCGAAAGAAATTTATGATCTGCCAAATGTTGATGAAGTATTTGTCTTTAAATTTATGTTTGCCGGTAAATTTACTGAATATTCTTATATAAAAACACGTCCAAAGGTACCGGAATTGATTTTTTTTTAAGGATAAGAGATTTTTTTCAGAAATCGTTCTTTTCCATGAAAGGAGAGGTAAAGGGCAGGGCTATAGCAGGATCACTGATTTTTCAGAGGGCTGTTCCGGAAGGAGGTTGAAATCCTTGAGAACATTGAACAATTCTATCTTGTTGCTGACGCGTAATTTATGATAAATAGCACTGATATGGCCTTTCATGGTCCTTTCGGCGATTCCCAGCGCCTCGGCTATCTCCTTGTTCGTCCTGCCCTGCAGCAGATATTGTATTATTTCGGCCTGCCGGTTCGTTATCCTGTAGATGGACTTGAATTGCTGTAATTCCCTCACTTCACGTCCTATGATGAGGATGCCCAGGGAATCACCGAACTTGTCGGATATGGTCTTGAATTTGGCGTCCAGCAGTATCTGCGATCCGTCTTTCCCGATAAAATGTATCCTGGATGAAAAACTGTTATGCTCGTAAACCGTCAGTTCCTCTATCTCTCTTTCCACAGGATGCTTTTCAAGGACCAGGTCCGGCAGAACAAGGGATGTGATCTCGCTCTTTCTGTATCCCAGAAGCCGTTCCGCCGCGATGTTCGCGGTGAGGACACGCGATTCATTGTCGGCAAGAATAATGACTTCGTCGATATTCGCGATAATATCACCGGCCACAAGGGCGGGCGTGACCGCAAGGAAGCGGTATTTCACGATTGAGTACCATATCCCCAGCATAAAGATGATGACAAAGATGGGGGCAGGGGCATAGGTTTCGTAATCTGTAAACCTGGGCAGAATTACTCCTTCAATAATGTTTATTGAAAATACTAAAAACAGGGTAATAAACAGGATAGCAGCCTGTCTTTTTTCTTTCATTGAATCGGTTTTCCTTTTCCACAGGAGAAGGAGGACCAGAGAGGTTACCAGGTTAAAGGTTATGTATAGTGAATGAAAATAGAACCACCCGGTATCGGAGGCTGTGATGAATATCCAGCGATTGCCTGTTCTTATGAAATCGCTGTAAAGGGTGTATGATGCCTGGTTCCCATAGATCAGTATTACGGCAGGGACATATAACAGGGCATAATATAATGACCTGATCTTTAACAGGTCCGTTATGGTGAGACAGAAATGCAGTATGAGGGCGAAGTAGGGAATCCAGATAATACTGGAGGTTTTGAATATGAATGTCAGGGTCTCTTTATCGGGAGCGGAAAAGATCATTCCCGAGACAACGGCCCAAAGGGCCTGGCATAGGCAGAGCAGAAAGAAGAGGCGGTGTACCTTTGACTTCCTGTCCAGGGACAACACATGCAGGCCGAGATAAATATCGATCATGAAAATGAATATGCATACTACGGTCAGGATATTCATAAACGTTATCCGTAATATATATGGCTATTTCTTTTCAGCATGATATAGATGTGCCGCTCCATATACATTCCATTAGCTGTCATTGGACGTGAATTGCAAGGAATTTTCTATTGTATTGCCCTTGCCGTGACGGGTCGCCCTGCTGGGCGTTGGCCGATGACCCTCGGCCGCCATAGCGCAGCGAAGGCTTCCGTGCCTTCGCTGTCCGGTTGATGATGTTGTCTCCCGGAATCTTTTGTGAATCAAAAACTTTTCAACTTTTAACGGCCTTTTATTGGATATAGAGGAATCTCCGCCGCCGGAAGCCGGTCCATGGGACACAACATGTCATACATGTGCTGTGGTTCGACCGGTCACAGAGCTTTGCCGGTACGGGGCAAGGTTGTCTATGTCCTGCACCCTTCAGGAATGTATTGGCCGCCGATAGCCACATCGATTCAGGGCATGGTGGCCACATCAAATATTATGCTTTCATATGTGATCCAGTTTGCCGCTTCTCTATAGTCCGTGACACTGGCCGTGGGCACATAAATTTTCAGAGAGGCGTTGGTGCCAAAGAAAACTCTAGTCCCGATTATTATGGGTGGCTCATCACGTTCCATGACCACAGTCGCGAGGCTGCTGCAGCCTTCAAAGACCCGGTAACCCATGCTTGCCAGGGTAGAAGGCAGCGTGATTGAACTTAATGAAGTGCATTCATAAAAGCTCAGGTTCCCGATATACTCGAGGCCGACATTGAAAGTAATATCCGTCAGTGTCGCGTTCCCGTAAAAGGCGTTTGCGGCAATATCGGTAACACCTGAAGGAACAGCGTATGAAGTCTCTGCTATCCCTCCGGGATACAGTATCAGCTCCGTTCCCGCTTTGTTAAAGAGTATCCCCGATGACGATGAATAGCTGGGGTTGGCGGCGTCAACATTAATAGACAGGAGACTTGAATTACTTGCAAACACACCTTCTCCAATATCAGTTACTGATGCGGGAATATCAATACCGGTCAGCCCGCTGTATGCGAAGCAGTAGTCACCCAGTGTCGTTACCAGTCCGGGGATAGTCACATTTGTCAACAATGCACATCCGTTAAAGAGATGTGAGGAGAGCACGGTCACCGACGATGGAATAGTAACCGAAGATAATTTTGCACAGTTGACAAAAAGGCCCTGGTTGAGCTGTGACAGCCCTGCCGGAAGCGTGATGCCTGTCAGGCTGCTGCATTCACGAAAGGCATACTCTCCTATCGATGTTACATTGTCACCGACAATAATTGTTTCAAGATTCCCGGCATCCAGGAAAGACCATGCTCCCACGGTGTTAACGCTTTCCGGCGTCGTAAAAGATGTATCGGTTTTTCCCGGCGGATAGGCGATGAGTGTCGTCATATCCTCATCGTAGAGAACACCTTCAACATCTTTTAAATATTCATTTTCTTCAACGACATATATATCCGTCAGGTTATCACATTCCGAGAATTGCGGTTTTGTTATTGCGGTAACGGATTTACCCAGTGATATTTTAGTGATTGTTGAATTGCCGTAGATGACATTCGAATTGATTCCCGTAACCGGTTTGCCGTTATAGACAAGGGGAATCACCACGTGTGCAAGCGCCCCACCTTCTATGGTCAATCCGGTAACAACGGCTTCCGTAGCTGTTTCGGAAAAGGTAAAGCTCGATTCCGGTGAACAGGGCATCCATTTTGCATAGAGTGTGGTGTCGCCGGTGACCCCTGTGCCGCCATCACCGAAAACCCAGCGGCTTCCATCCTGAAAATCACTCGTGGAATACCATCCATCAAAAAGATTTCCCGGTTTCTCGATTACGGCAGGCGCAGGCAGAGTTTCTCCCGCGTGGAGTTCAGTTATATCGGCAATCGATGTATCGCCTTCATTTTCTTCAAATGTTACGGAATAGGTAATACTGGCGGAATCCCTGCTCCCACCCCCATTACAGGCCAGGAAAAACATCAGAAATGGCAGCATTAACATCCATATCAGGTTTTTATTCACTTTCATTTATATCCCTCTGAATTATATAAATAATCATAAAAATATAAAAATTATCCGGTCCCGCCATCGTGGAAAACCCGTATGTGGTTAACAATTATTCCATAATGAACGTTTTTTTACTCTTTTCCATTACCGAAATACATGCAAAAAGGAGGCTCTGACCCCGGAAGTTTAAGAACAGGCCAGCGCCCCGGTCTCCATTCAGGTATGATCCTCATCGGCAGGAGTGTAAAACAGGTCCGAACAGTAATTGACAAGCTGTGTCCTGTTTTTCAGGCCCAGCTTGGTGAAGATATGAGTGATATGGGTTTCCACGGTCCTCACGGTGACATTCAGGGCGCCGGCAATTTCCCGGTTGCCGTTACCGGAAATAATGAGCTGTATCAGTTCGTATTCCCTTTCCGTGATGCCCTGTTTTTTCAGCAGGGTATACCGTTCCGGCACATCCTGGAGCACGATAATGTGGCCGATCGTGTCGTCGAAACGATCCCTGATTGCGGAAATACTGGCGCGGACCAGGTTCATCCCTCTCGCGGGGATGGACAGGTTCAGCATTATGCCCGCAACGGGCCCGGTTCCCGTGGCATCGATCTGCCGCAAAAGCAGATCATGTCCCACAAAAATATCCTCCAGTGATGAGAACTGTCCCATGCCTCCTATCCTGCGGGCCAGGGCCCGGTTCAGATCAATAATTTTTTTATCGCTATCGATAATAATCACCATTTCATTGAGAGAATTGAGAACATCGAGATAGAGATGGTGTTCATTTGCCCCGAGAAAGCGGTATTTCACCATGGCATACCAGATAAGTGAGACCCAGACTATGCTGTACACCGGGGCCTGCCCGTAGGTATGATAGTCGAAAAACAGCGGTGCCAGGAAGGGCTCGATGTTATAGCTTGCTATGGTCAGTATTATGGCGATGAGTATTACCTTGCTCTGTCGCCTCATCCTGCGGCTTTCCGTTCGTTTCATGTGCCGGTAGAGCATACTCAGGGATATAAAATAATAACACAGGTAATTGATCATGAAAATGTAAAAGGAAGGGGACGTGTAGTCCGGCACCATGGCCCAGCAATTACCCGCCCGGTAGATGTCAGAAAAGACGAAAGGACCGGTAAAGCTTATATAAAGAAAAATAAATGAAGGGATGTATGAGCCATAGATGACTGCACCCTTTAACATTCCCGTATAGCGCGAAACAAAATGCAGAACAAAGACGTGCATAAAGATAAAGCCCGGGGAAGCGACCCTGAACCAGAAAAAAGTGTCCCCCCGCGTTTTCGCCGAATATCCGAAGGCGGCCCCAAGGAGCCACAGGGCGATTGCGGCACAGATCAGGAAAAACAGGCTGTTAATTTCCGACCTGTAGTCCCGAAACAATACAAAAATTCCCTCAACAAGAGTTATGGCCAGGGCAAAGACCGCAATGAATGACAGGATGTTCATTGTCATGATAGTGCCATCCTTGACGCGTCATGTCAACAGTGTTTTTACTGCAAGGCTTTCTAACTGCATTTACAGTCGGCGGCCAGTTATTGCGGGGAGCTGCAGAACCAGTAAGGCTTATGCTGAATATTCTTAGAGAGTATTTAGCATACTTATTAGTTGTGGATATGTAATCCGGATTATTATGGATTGATTCTCCACGACCGTACAGTTTTATCCCTGCCTCCGGAAAAAAGTTGTTTTCAATCAGGGCTAAAAACTATGCTTTCTACTAATTTATTATGCCCTTTCAATGTACCTAAGGTTTCTCCTGTGTCAATCTGAATAATCATGATGTCACTGCCGCATGGTGCAGCAAGAAGAGTACTCTTTGGATCAACAGCAATAGAAAAGATGAAGCCGCATTCTACTTTTTTATAGGCTTTATTGAGCACACCTGTTGCCGGATCCCACTGGCGTATGATCCCGTCTGCTCCGGCTGAAAATAACGAAGAGCCGTTGTTATTGAAAAGAATTGTAAACGTGTCCTGATTTGCATAGTTTCGTCTTCCTTCAGCGTACGTCTTAAGAGTCCTGATAGGTTTCCCCGTAGTTACATCCCACAGAAGGATGTCAGGATTGCCTCCTCCTGCCAGCATTTTCCCATCCGGACTGAAAGCCAGGGCAAAGCAGTAACCTCCATCAATATCAAACTCTTTAATCATCATGCCGGTTTCTATATCAATTAATTGCACTGTAGTTTCCAGACCTCCGACAGCTATAAATTTCCCATCAGGAGTGAAAGTAAAGACGCGTATTGAAGACATGTGTTTAATTTCAATTGTTTTTATTAATTTGCCAGTTTCAAAGGACCAGATTCCAATTGTTGTTCTATTTGATCCAACGATTAACTTGCCGTCAGGGCTGAACGCCACATCCCAACTGTAGTTTCCTAAAGATTTGGAAATTTTTCCATTGCCGGCATTTATTACACTTAGATGTATGCCCCTGGAGTCGGTGCCAACAACAATGTTTGATCCGTCATGACTGACTGCAAGTGCCGATGTAGAATCGGAAAATCCCTTTGCTATCCATGTAGGTTGAATAGATGTTTTGTTGTTAAGATTATCCATTGCGAAGAGAGTCGAAAAAAATGTAAATAGTGATATTATTATTAGCAACTGTTTCATATGCAGGCTCCTTGATTGAATCCTCTACCAGTTTCCTGAAAAACTCGGCATGAGTATAGAAATTAATTACCAATGAAATCAAGGATAAATTTAGAAATATAGAAAATTCCTTCACCCGGAACCGGTCGATGCAACACAACGCGGATTATCGGAATCCGTTTCTGATGGCCACTATGTCAAATTATCAGCAGAATATATTGAAATTTTTCACGTCCTGCAGAATAATACCAAACAGGGACATATACAGGCACCAGCCCCGTATTTTCAGTTGACTCCCCTGAAGGTCTGTCTCATCATGAGCAGCCGTATATCATTCATCCATCAGAGGGTCCCCATGCCAGCGACAAGCGACAGAATTAAACACTTCACCGAATCGGTCATCCGCCGGATGACCCGCGTTGCCAATGCCCATAACGCTATCAACCTATCCCAGGGCTTTCCTGATTTCGATCCCCCGGAAGAGATCACCCGGGCCCTGGCCGAGATCGCTCCCCGGGGACCGCATCAGTATGCCGTGACCTGGGGCGCCCCCGGTTTCCGCCGGGCCCTGGCAAAAAAGCAGAGCAGGTTCATGGGCATGGACATCGACCCTGAAAGCCAGATCGTCGTGACCTGCGGCAGCACCGAGGCCATGATGGCCGCCATGATGACAGTATGCAACCCCGGCGACAGGGTAATTGTCTTCTCTCCCTTTTACGAGAACTACACGGCCGACACGATTCTTTCCGGGGCTGAACCCATCTATGTAAACCTCTATCCTCCTGAATTCAACTTTGACCGGGAAGAACTGGAAAAGGCCTTCCGTCAGAAACCCAAGGCCCTCATCCTGTGCAACCCGGCAAATCCCTCGGGCAAGGTTTTCACCCGCGATGAACTGGAATATATTTCGCGGCTCGCCATCCAGTACGACACCTTCGTTATTACCGACGAGGTCTATGAACATATCGTGTATGAGCCGCATGAACATGTCTATATCGCGAGCCTGCCCGGCATGTTCGAGAGAACCATATCGTGCAGCTCCCTTTCAAAAACCTATTCCATCACGGGCTGGAGACTGGGATATATCATAGCCCCGGCCTCAATCATCGACGGCGCGCGGAAGGTCCATGATTTCCTCACCGTGGGTGCTGCCGCGCCGCTGCAGGAGGCCGCCATCACGGGCCTGGAATTTCCCGATTCGTATTATACCGATTTGCGGAACAAGTACACGGAGATGCGCACCGTTTTCCTGCAGGGACTCGATGCGGCCGGACTCACCTACACCACGCCCCAGGGAGCCTATTATGTCATGGTGGACATTTCGGAGTTCGATGCCGCGGGTGATATCGAATTCTGCGAATGGATGGCCCGTGAAATCGGTGTTGCTGCCGTACCGGGGTCCAGTTTTTTCCGGGAACCCGTGAATCATCTCATACGCTTTCATTTTGCCAAAAAGAGGGAAACCCTTGAAAGCGCTGTTGAGCGGTTACTGCTGGTGAGAAAGAAAATATAAGACCAGAGTCTCGGTATTATCAGGCGATTACAGCTTTAATTGAATTTCAATCCCCGGAATTCTATTGACATTTCAGCATTGATAATCCTTAGTTAGATTGAATCCCATTATTCCCGGTTATTCAACCTATGATCACTTCAAACAACCCTATAAAATTCCTGTTGACGGCAATACTTATCGTTCTGTTCCTTTCAGCCGCCGGCAGGTCACAGCCGGTCAATTCCATTCCCGGCCCTGATGAGAATACCGGAAAAGAAATAGTCTCCGTGGATTCATGGGCCGTTTCATTCGAAAATGTCACATCAAGAGAATCCCTGCAGCCCGAAACGGTCTGGGAAAACGTCACTATCCCCGAAACCTTCAGACTGAATGATACGGAACCCTCCAGCATAAAATATATATGGCTCAGGGGCCGCTTTACCATAGATAAAAATCCCGAAGGCTTCTACGGCATATCCCTGGGACGGATATATCATTCCGACGCAGTGTTCATCAACTCCGTCCTTGTGGGCTATAAATCATCAAAAGATTTCTTTGAACTGCATCATCCCCGAAATTATACGGTCAACCCTGGCATAATCAGGCAGGGTATTAACGAGGTGCTGATACGGGTCGGCATTTTCAGTGATCAGTACGGAGGCCTGAGCAACACGGTTCATATTATGGGTCGATCGGTCTTTGAAGAGCAGCTGGCCATGGATAACTTCAAATATTTTCTCGCTCCCTTCGGGATTCTTTCGCTGTATCTGGGCTTCGCCGTGCTGCTCTTTCTCCTTTTCTACTTTAACCGTGTTGAACGAAAATTGATATACTGCTCCATCGGATTGTTCTTTTATCTCATCCTGATACTGATTATTTTTTTCCCCTATCAGTCTCCCCTGTTTTCGCTGCCGCTGGAAATTCAGCTCTCCATTCAAATTACCGTATTAAAGATCATAATTCCCCTTTTCATCATTGTCCTGATTTTTATAATCCAGTCCCAGTACCGTTTCAATCTTGCACGGTATAACAGGATAGCGGTTATATTTTTTTCTGCCATGACAGCACTGATTATCATCAATTCCGTTATCTTTTTCAACCCGCTGCGGGCGATCTTTACCATCACCCTGTTGCTCATCGTCATCATAAACGGGATCGCCTATCTTGGATTCATGACCTATAAACTGAGCTCATTACAGGACGACAGGATCAAGGTCAGGATGATTACCGCCATGCTGCTCATGGCATCCGTCACCATTATCCGGGAAGGCACGTCATACATAACCGGCGAGGAAACCTACGGAATTTTCGCCGTATTTACCTCGCCTGTGATAATAACGATTTTTCTCATGCTTTTTGTTAAGGATTACCTGAATAGAAAAATAGAAATGGCCTTATTATACGATAAATTAAAAATCTCGTCGATGACGGGTATCGGCCCCGATGATGACCGGCCGGCAATAACCGAATCATCGGAGGAAAAGCTGAAAAGGGTGATCGCCTTTATAGAAGAAAACTATACCTGCGACATCTCCCGTGAGGGTCTGGCCGCCGCAGTCGATTTGAACCCGAACTACATGAGCAGGCTTTTCATGACCTATACAGGAAAAAAAATAAACGATTATATCAACGAGCTCCGCATAGAAAAAACAATTGAAAAAATAGAAAAGGGCGATATGTTGATTCTTGATATCGCTCTTGAAGCCGGTTTTGAAAGCATGTCCACTTTCAACCGGGCCTTTAAAAAAATCACCGGCACCACACCCTCGGAATACAAAAAAGCACGTTGATTTTCCCCTGATTCCGCTTTCCTTCATCAATACGTCATTTCAATACATGCAGAAATGACCATATCAAAAAAACAGAACCTGTCCAATTGAAAAGCCGGATGCCTGTATCCGTCGTATATTAATGCCGACTTCAAAAAGCAAGAGGTGATATACATGAATACCATAGTCGGCGCCATCCACCTGGGAGGATTCGTTTCTCTGCCCAGGGATTACCTTAAAACAAGGCTTGGCCTGAATCCAATAACCACGGGGTGGGAATTTTTGCGATTAAAATACGCAAAGCACTTCGGTTTCGGCCTTGAAGTACGAGGGGCATCTCCCGAATTCACCAATCTCCATGCTCTGCGCGAATCAGCCATGGAAGCGGTTAGCCTGGCCCTGGTGCATTACGGCGATATGCTCATCGAAGCCGACGTGCAGGTGAAAGAAGTGACTCTTTCTCCCGAAGACACGCTCGTTACGGGCTATCAGATCGATTTTACTCTTCCCTGGAATTTTTCCAGGCCCGTTTTGATCGAAATAGACTATGACAGAAAAAATCGTTCATACCGGATCATGGGAGTATCATATAACCATCTCATTGACGGGGTGCCCCTGGCCCTGTATATACATCTTATTCACAACCACATTGTTCTGGGTGACGCATCTTTCCTGTGTCAGAGTAAAAGAACATTCACCGATCCGTACCGGTTCCATCGGACTCCCGCTGCAGCGGTACCGGATAAAAAAGGATGGCTCGAGCTGGATATTATCAATGATGCCCATCTTCTTCCCGTGGGAGCCCAGATAGATACGTCGGACAGCAATATTCTCCGGCTCAGGAAAAAAATATCCCGGGACACGGGCCTGGAAATATCCAATTCATCCATTGAAATCGCCCTTCTCGGCATGGAACTGGGTATGGACTGGGCAACGAATTATATCGCCCAGGGATACGTGAACCCCGAAGGGCGTGTCGACATACAAAAAGGATACAACGGCCTGGGAATCGTGCGGACTCAAAATTATAGACGCATGAAAAACACCGATCCCCTGACGCAATACCGCTGGATCTGCAATGCCATGAAAGAATCTTACGACGAAATGAAACTTGAAAGGAAAGGAATGGGACGGGCCAGCGTATTCTACACACGGTATCGAAGAATCGCAAAAATTCTCGTCGATCTCTTCGACAGGAGAATAAGCTATAACGATGTCATGTCCGTTGCCGGTACGCAGCTGCTGGGCTCCAACCTGAACGGTATCGACTACGGCGTCCCCCTCTTTGTGGGCGGGATAACCCCCGATAACATGCGGTTTATTTTTATTCCTTCCCATGGCGAGCACCATGAGAAGACCAAAATCGAGCGGGCGAAGCGGTCCCTGGAAACTCATGTCACCGAAGTGTCATTTTCCTGCGGCCCGAAAATCACCGGCAGCAGCGGCCGCTCCATGGTATACAAATCGCTGAAAATTTCCGCGTGGAAGGCCCGGGACATTCTTCTGGACTGGGGCTATGATTCACGGGAAATACTGTCTCTCACCCCCGAAGAAAGAATCAGGCGGGTATTCATCGAAATGTACAGGCCTGACGCCCCTGCGCTGGGCAGGATTGAAGCCAGGGCAGCACACTATCTGAATCTAACGGACACACCGATGACACAGAAAAAACCTTCGCCCGTGAAAAGGGTAAAATCTCACCGGCACAGAAGATACAGCGCCCGATTGAACAGGAGAACTAAGCGAATATGATCTGCCATTGCCTTCATCTGCACAGGTGAAGGCAACGGGTTTTTTCTCTTGACTTTTTCCTCTGTATTTATTAAAAGAGAGTGACCGTTCACTCTCTACGGTAAATACATGCAAGAAACCTTTCTTAAACTGTCCGAGGACAAGCGCCTCTTCATCCTGAACGCAGCCGCGGAAATATTCGCCCGCGACGGCTATCACCAGGCCGGCATATCGGATATCTGCAAAAACGCCGGTATTTCAAACGGCGCCCTGTATAAATACTTCAGCAACAAGGAAGCCCTTTTTCTCACCATCCTGGATTTCGGAATCGACCTGGTACGATCCCTGTACAGGCAGTTCCCGACAACGGGTTCCGTACCGGCCACGCTGAATAAAATCTTCACCGGCATCAGGACAATGGCGCAGCAGAAAGGCTTCGTCATTTCCATTTACCTGGATCTCGGCACCTGCGCCATGAACCGTTTTGCCGAAGAGAAATCCGATGAACTGGAAAGGGTGGGCCGGGATTTTCTCACGGAACTCCTGGAGAATGCCCGGTCACAGGGCGAAATCCCCGCAACTACGGACATCCCCTCGGCGGTCTATTTTATCGACAATCTCATCATCCTCTACAGCTATTCCATGGTGTCGGAGCATCACCGCCGGCGCCTCCTGGTGTTCATGAATGAAAAGAGCGACGTTCCGGATAAAAAGAAGATTGAATTCATGCTGCGGAGCCTGAGGGACATCCTGCGGCTGAAGGAAAAATAAATTCTGCGGGGGGACAATCCATGAAAAAGGTACTCATTACCGGTGCCACGGGTTTTATCGGCGGACACCTGGTACGGGCGAATCTTGCAAAGAAGAACAGGGTCAGAGCCCTGGTGCTTCCCGGCGATCAGGCCGCAGCATCTCTGAAGGAACGGGGCGTCGAGATCATTGAGGGCGACATCCGCGATTTCAAGGCAGTGTGGAAAGCCGTGGAGGGCATGGACATCGTATTCCACTGCGCGGCCGTGGTAACGGACTGGGCGCCGAAACGTCTTTTCGAGGAGGTTACCGTGGGCGGTACGGAAAACATGTGCCGCGCCGCCAGTGAAGCCGGCGTGTCGCGCTTTGTCGATATCAGCACCAACGATGTCTTCGGTATTGATGAAGACAACATCATGGACGAGACCTTCCCGCTGCGTCCCTGGAATGAGCCCTATCCCGATTATAAAATCAAGGCCGAGGATATTTCCTGGCGGTATCACCGCGAAAAGGGGCTCCCTGTCACCATGGTGTATCCCTGCTGGGTCTACGGAGAAGGGGACCAGACCTTTGTGCCGCTCCTGGCCGATGCCATTATCAAAAAAGACCTGATCTTCTGGCGCCGCGACGTGCTGGTATGGCCCACCTATATCGACAATCTCATCGACCTCCTCATGCTCATAGCCGAGGATAAACGGGCCGTGGGCAACGGCTACCTGGTGCACGACGGCGAATCCACGACGCTCCAGGACTTCTGCGCCGGCATCGCCCGCACCCTGGAAGTACCGCCCATCACCACGCACATTCCGTACGGCCTGGCCTATGCCGCCTCGTGGATAATGGAGGGCCTGTGGAAGATTCTCATGATTAAAACCCGGCCCCTGCTCACGACCTACACGGTAAAGAACCTGGGCTCACGCTTTCGTTTCAGCATCGCCAAGGCGGAACGGGAACTGGGCTGGAAACCGAAAGTTTCGTACAAGGAGGGATTTGCCCGCACCATGGACTGGCTCAGGACCCTGGACCTGGGAACCCTGAAACAAAAATAACATGCAATACAGGAGCGTATCATGAAGGATTTCATCGGAAAAACAGTATTCATCCCCGGCGGTTCCAGCGGCATCGGCCTGTCCGCGGCAAAACTCCTGGCAGGGGAGGGGGCCCATGTCATGATTTTCGCCCGTAACAGGAAACGCCTGGAAGAGGCTGCGGAGCAGATCGGGAAAAGCAGAAAGAACCCCTCGCAGCGCACGGACTGCATGCAGCTCGACGTTTCTGATTACAAGGCCGTACAGAAAACCATGACCCGTGCGGTCCGGGATTTCGGTACGCCCGATATGCTTATCAACTGCGCGGGCCGGGCCTATCCCCGGAATTTCGAGGACATCTCCTTCGGGCAGTTCGACGAGACCATGCGCATCAACATGTACGGCATATGGAACACCTGCTCTGTCCTGGTTCCCTTCATGAAGGAAAGGGGCGGCATCATAATCAACACGTCGTCCATGTCGGGCTTTATCGGCGTTTTCGGATATACGGATTACAGCGCCTCAAAATTCGCCATCGTGGGTTTTTCCGAGGCGCTGAAAAGCGAACTGAAACGCTGGAATATTGCCGTCCAGGTCCTGTGCCCGCCCGACACGGACACACCGGGATTCGCCGTGGAAAACACGACCAAGCCTGACGAAACTAAGGCCATCTCGGCTGCAGCCAAACTCATGTCCCCCAATGATGTAGCCCGGGTCCTGCTGAAGGAGATCGGCGGTAAAACCTTCATGATCATCCCCAACCTGGACGGGAAATTCACCTATATATTGAAACGCTTTCTTCCGGGAATCGTTGATTTCGTCATGGACATGGATATAAAGAAAGTCCAGAAAAGGAGGGGCTGATGTCGAAAAAACCGGAAGGATCTGTAGCCATCATCACCGGCGCCGCCGGGGGCATCGGAACGGAAATCGCCCGCCTCTTCGACGCAAAGGGAATCAGGTGTTCACTTTGTGATATCAATGAAGAAGGTCTGGCCAGAACCGCAGATCTGCTCACCAATGAGCCTCTGACCATACGCTGTGATATCACGCAGCGCAGCGACATAGCGCGCGCCATAGAGGAAACGGAGAAGCGTTTCGGACGCATCGATATCCTCGTGAACAACGCCGGCATCATACATCCCGGTCTCTTCGAGGACTGCACCGGGGAAAACATGGACCGGCAGATCATGATAAACCAGGTGGGGGCCATGAACTTCACCCGTGCCGTCATCGATCCCCTGAAAAAGAGGGGAGGGGGATATATCATCACCATATCCTCCCTGGCGGGCATTGTGCCCGAGACCCACAGCGCCGTATACAGCGCCACGAAGTTCGCCCTCAGGGGATTCAATCTCACCCTCAATATCGAACTGAAACAGCATAATATTTTTGTGGGCACCGTTTTTCCCGATTCCATTGATACGCCCATGCTGCGCTACGAGGCGATCCATGGCGGTTCACCCCTCACCTTCCTGGGTAAACCGGCAAAACCGGCGGCCGTGGCCCGTGCCGTGTATCGCGCCATCACGCGTAAAAAAATCGAATCATATGTGCCGGCCTTCTCGGCAACACTTCCCAAAATTCTCACCTGCGTTCCGGTTCTTATCCCGCCCATCTGGCGGATGCTGGAAAAATCCGGTGAAAAGAAAAAACTGGCATATCAGAAAAAATTTAACATTAAAGGAGAATAAGCCATGACTGAACAGCAACAGGGCAAAGCGATTCCCGTGTTAAGCATTATCACCGCCGCGGGCCTCATCCTTTTCTGGATAGGCTTTTTTACCGTGGGCCTGGCGCCGGAAAATCCGCCGCAGTGCTACTTCGCCTATGAACATTCCTTTCCGCTTCCCGATATCATTCTGGCCATAGTCATGCTCGCGGGAGGCATACTGAATCTCAAGGGAACCCCGCTGGGAAGAACACTTCTGGTGGCCGGCGGCGGCGCCCTTGCCTTCCTGGGGGTGCTGGACTTCAGCTTCAACATACAGAACGGCATGTATCTCATCTCCACCATGGACCTGGTGCTCAACGCCTTTATCAATCTCTGGAGCGTCTGTTTCGGCATCGCACTCGTGGTAAAACTGAAATAAGACCTATCGGAAAAATACTGGAGGACTGACATGAATCGAACAAAATCATATCAACGACGGCGCACGGGGATCATGGCCGCACTGGCTTTCGGCGTGATCCTCACGCTCCCGGGATGCATCGTTATGCAGAAGAAATTCGACAAATCCGTGGAGCCCCTTCCCGAGTCTCTTACCCTGTCGGGAATCAACGATGAAATCATCATCCGGCGCGACTTTCTCGGTGTCCCCTACATCGAGGCAAAGAATGAGGACGATCTCTTTTTCGCCTCGGGATACGTCGCCGCCGAGGATCGCCTGTGGCAGATGGTCATGATGTCCATGCTCATGCAGGGCAGGCTGGCCGAAATCGCCGGCGAGGACACGCTGAAGCTCGATATCTTCATCAGGAGCCTCAACGCAAAGAAATTTGTTTCCGACGCCATGAAAAAAATGGATCCCGTCTCCCTGCGCATCCTGGAAAATTACTCCCGGGGCGTCAATGCCTGGCTGGAAAGTCACAACAACCTTCCCGCCGAATTCATTCTCACGGACTATAAACCGGAAAAATGGAAACCCGAGGATACCCTCTATGTCTTCGGCATGCTCAACATGGACGTTTCCGGCAACTTCATCGAGGAGCTGGATTTTCTCATCCTGGCGGCAAAACTCGGCTACGAGAAGGCAGCCTGGCTCTTCCCCGTCTATCCCGATGAAAATATACCATTCGAAGAAGCCGTAAAATTAAAGGAGGTCCCGGCCGACACCATCGTTCAGATAAAAACGGCCTTCATGGAGCTCCGCAGGGAAATGAAGCAGAAATTACCCATGAGCGTCCCTGCCTCGAACAACTGGGCCCTGTCGGGCCGAAAGACCGCCAGCGGGAAATCCATCGTGGAGAATGACACGCACCTCATGCTCATGATCCCCAATGCCTGGATGCTCATGCACCTCAAATGCCCCACCTACGAAGCAGCGGGCGTTACCATTCCCGGTGTCCCCTTCATCACCCTGGGATATAACGGCCGTGTCGCCTGGGGGGCCACCATGGTCATGGCCGACAGCCAGGATCTTTTCATCGAGAAGATGAGGACTGAAGGCGGCATAGTGGAATACCTCTCTAAAGGCAAATGGATACCCGCTGTTCAGCGCAAAGAGACGTTCAACATGCAGGGCGGGAAACCTGTGAAAGCAGTGCTGCTGGAAACGAATCACGGCCCGCTCCTGAATACGGGACTGGCCGGTGTTCCCTTTCCTCCGGAGATGCCCGTGCAGCCCCTGCCCATAACCTCGGAGTACGGTATAGCCCTCTCCTGGGCCATGGAGCAGGGAAACCGGACACTGAAGGCCTTCTATGATATCGGGAAGGCCGGCAATGTAAAGGAAGCCCAGCAGGCCGTGCGCAATGTGCAGGCCATCTATCTCAACATCGTGTACGGCGACCGGGACTCCATTGCCTGGCAGGTCACGGGCTCCTATCCCCTGCGGAAAAAGGGCAAGGGCATCCTGCCTTCACCGGGCTGGACCGGCGAGTATGACTGGACAGGATTTCTTGCACCCGACAAGCGTCCCTTCAGCATGAATCCTACCGAGGGATTCATTGCCACGGCCAATAACCGTACCGTGCCGAAAAACTTCCCCTACCAGCTTACGGGTTCCTGGTACCACCCCGACCGTGCCGAACGGATTGCCAGTGTTCTGAAAAAAATGGATAAGGCTGCCATGAAAGACATGCTGAAGCTCCAGGGAGAACAATTTTCCCTCATGGCCGAGAAGGTGCAGCGGCTCCTCTACTCAGATCCCGTGAACGGCAGGCTGAAACAAATTATCAAGGGCTGGAAGAATAAAAAGAAAAAAGCCCGGGCTCTGGAAGCCCTGGCCCTGCTCTCGCCGGAACGGTTCAACGCGGTCATGTCGGCAAACAGCGCCAATGCGGCGGTCATGGGAGCCTTCATGCACTGCGTCACCCGGGGCATTTTCCTCGACGAACTGGGCGGCGAAGAAAGCCTCCACTGGCAGGCCTTTCTCGATGTCACCATGATGTCCTATTCGGCTCCCGAGGATCATCTCCTGTACCGGCCCGAATCACCTTTCTGGGACAACACGGAAACGGCGAAAATGGAGTCGCGTGAAGATATCCTGGCCGAGGCACTGGACGGCGCAATCCTTCTCCTGGAAGACCGTATCAGCAAAAACAGGGAAAAATGGCAGTGGGGGAAGATACACACCTACTACTGGAAGCATGAGTTCACCAAGCAGACCAGCTTTTTCCATACATACCTGAACCGCGGACCCTTCCCGGCCGGCGGCGATGTCCATTCGGTCAACGTATCAACCTTTACGTGGGGTGAGAATTTCGATACGTGGAATATCCCGGCCATGCGCATGATCGTTGATTTCGGCCTGGACGAACCCATGTCACTCATCACCGTACCGGGCCAGTCAGGCAATCCCTCGAGCCCCCATTACGGCGATATGATCCCGGCATTCCTTACAGGGGAGGGGAGACCCATGCCGTTCCGGAAGGAGAACGTTGAAAAGCAATACAACAGCGTATTGAACATTAAACCGAAGAAATAGAAAAAATCAGAAGGGGGTAGTCCTGAAAGGATTACCCCCGCCGTTTTTATTCCTGTCCGCAACCAGTTCTTCCTGCACCGTAAAAACCGATGACACCGCCAGCTAAAATAGAACGAGGATTCCGGGAATGATTTTTCTCATGGGCAAGATATTTCTTAATTCTTCTTTCAGGATATTTTCCTGCCGACGATCCCTTCTATTCCTAAGGAGCCAGGTTTGAATATATCTCTTCCGATGATGACTGCAGCCATGATTCGCTGGATGTCGGATTAGTCACGGGCGACCAGGTCATACGGTTTCGCTCTATGGCAATTTCGGCTTCCCAGTGCTCATCGCCCCTGTCGGTGATGAGACGGTTTCCATTGATCGTATAGGTCCAGTCCATTTCGGTATCGTAGGTTACAGTACAGTTGACCTGTTCTCCGGAATCAAGCTGGCATTCCTTTTCATAATATTTTTCTATTCCTTCTTCGAAGACCATGAAAATTCTTATTATGGTACCAGCTGCAGTTGTATATGGATAAAACACATTATTTGTCGCTCCGGTATAGCCGTCATATTGATATCCGCGTTCCTTTTCCCATACGCCTTCAACGCTGATGTCATCGCCGGCATTTTCATCACAGGCGGTAAAGAGCAGGCTTACCGATATAATTACCAGCATCATTCTTTTGAACATCACACTATCCCTGTATTCTATTTTCCTGACCCTTTCAGACCTTTCAATTGCAATTCTGCCATGTCAAAAGCATAAGTCAACTACTATAGAGCATTTTTTCATCCCAAAAAGTACTTGATCACAATACATCATGCCATTGATATTGCCTGACAGCCTGAAACATAAAGGAAATTCCATGGAAAAAAGACTGTATCCCCTGACCCTTTTTGAACCGCGTTCAATTGCGTTTATCGGCGCATCAACCAGTGTAAGCAAGTGGGGATTCAATATCCTGCACCATCTCATCAAAGGAGGCTTCAGCGGCGGTATTTACCCGGTGAATCCCCAGGGAGATCCCTGGTTTGGAAGAAAGGTCTACACGAGCCTGGCCCTGGTGCCGCGTCCCGTTGACCTTGCCGTGATAGTTGTTCCCAAAGAACTGGTCCCCGGCACTATTCGCGAATGCGCGGCTGCAGGTATAGGGGCGGCTATAATCATCACCGCCGGTTTCAGCGAGACTGACGCGGAAGGATCCACCCTGGAAGCCGAGGTTGTTTCCATAGCACGTGAAAGCGGCATCCGCGTTGTCGGTCCCAACACCATGGGGGTCTTCAGCGCTTTTCCTTCTCCTCTGCAATCAGTCATGATGTCCTCGACGATCAAACCGGGCAGTGTGGCCGTTGTTTCCCAGAGCGGGAACCTGGCCACTTCCATAACCTACCGTTTTACCCGCCGCGAGATCGGCATCAGCCGCCTCATCAGCTCAGGCAACGAGGCTGACCTGAAAATAGAGGATTACCTGGAATATCTCGAAGCGGACGACCATACACGAATTATCTGCCTCTACGTGGAAGGGCTGAGGGATGGCCGCCGTTTTCTGGAAATCGCGAGCCGGGTCACCCGGAAAAAACCTGTAATCCTCCTCAAGGGAGGAACGGGATTCACCGGGGCTGACGCGGCCATGTCCCACACAGGAGCAATGGCTGGAAACTTCGCGGTATTCCGGTCAATGTGCCGTCAGGCCAATATCATCCTGGTCCCGACAATAGACGAAATGGTCGACGTGGCCGGCCTTATCCTGTCACAGCCGGAATTCACCGGCAAGCACATAGGCATCGTCACACAGGGCGGCGGGTGGGGTGTAATCTCAGCAGACCTGTGTGAAGCGGCCGGACTTGAACTGCCGCCCCTGAAGGAAAACGTCGTGGCCATGCTCGACAGGTTTCTCCCGCCCTTCTGGAGCAGGCGTAATCCCGTCGACCTGGTCGCACCCGGCAGGGTCTCCATGATCACTGATTCCATCGGGACACTGATGGAACATGCCGATATGGACGCCATCCTCCTCCTGGGGCTCGGCTACATGACAGCCCGCGCCCGGCGGTGGCTGGACTCGGCCGTCCTTCCCCGCGATGTCATGGAAGAGCCGGCGCGAAAAATGATTGAAGGCGAGATGGAACTCCTGGACCTGGTGATACGGCAGATCAGGCATTTTAACAAGCCCATCATCCCCGTTATCGACCTGGTTGCCTTTGACGAAACGGCGGGAAACATCGTGAAGCACCTGGACCGGGAAGGGATCATGGCCTATTCATCTCCCGAGCAGGCCGTCACCGCCCTGGCCAGGGCCCGGGAATATTTTCTGAAACGCCGCGGCCGTTCCCGGGAATAGACCAGTCCCTGATGTATATTCCCACATGACCGTCTCTTTATCATGAAATATCATTCGGTAGATTATCCCCTCCGGTGTAATTTGAATGCAGCCCGAAACCGATCTCTGGATCGGGGAGATGTTCGGTCTCATGGACCGGTGACGGTTGGCGGAGATTCGTATATATCAAGGACGGTAATTACTACGGCGGCAATGATTTTGAACCTCACACCAGGACATCATCAATTCATATATCGAATACATGTATTTAAATAATAAATTATTGACAATTTTATGGTCCTTCAATCAGGTGAAAACTCATTCCCGGGGAGGATATGTTTGAAGAATTCGACAAAAATAATACTGAAAAAACATGGATGGCGAATCGACAGGTTCACTCACCATTACATCTACTTCGTTTTTTATCAGCCCTATATCCGGGCCGCCCTTTTCTGTATCAACCTCATGGGAAAAGTTTCCTGGCTCAAACCGTTAAATCCCATTATTGACGCCATGTATCAGCGGTTTCACGCCAAGGTCCTGGTTCCGGAGGATACAGCGAAAATTTTTGAAATGAATCAGGACATCACCGCCGTATCGTCCCTGAACAAAAGAATAATTCCCTTTAAGTATGCCTATAAAATACTGTTTCGCGATCCTGAAGCGATAGCCGTCATGGACTGTCCATGCCGGAAGGTGCTCCCGCCATTCGAAGAAGTGAACTGCTGTATAGCCATTGGAAAGGAAATATCCGCGTTCTGGCTTGAACATTGCGAAAAATACAACGCGAGGAAAATAACCCAGGCTGAAGCCCGGGCAATAATTGAAACGCACCGAAAGACAGGAAACATCACTCAGGCGTTCTTTAAGGTTGCCACGGGAGGCTCAACAGGAGTCATCTGCAGCTGCAGTCCGGAACACTGTATCAGCCTCAGAGCCACAAGAGTGACGCGAAAATTTCATAAAAGATTGTCACAGAGCGCTTCATCGGGATATTCAATTTCCATTGATCGGGAAAAATGCAATGAATGCGGCACATGCCTTGAGTTCTGCCACGTGGATGCTCTTTCGATTAAGGATAACGGGCTTGAGTATGATACCGATCTCTGTCTCGGTTGCGGTCTCTGCGTTGAACGCTGCGACCGTGACGTCCTTTCCCTGTACAGGGACAGCGGCAAACCGCTCCCCCTTGATATTGAAATGGTAAAAAATGAATTTACTCAATAAATCTCGTATAATGGTTAAGAGGATATGAACACAGGAAAAATTTTTAATGCCCTGCGACAGGGAATTATTCCGCCCCCCAATGAAATACCAAAACCGCTGCTCAAGGCCGTTGCCTCGGCCATACACGTGAGAGGGAAGATCTCCAATCTCACGTCCGTGGAGCGGACATTTTCTGCGCTTTTCCATCGTGAACCCGATCACGTACCGGTTACGCCGCTCCTGTGTTCAGCCGCACGGCAGATTAACGGCATATCCTTCCCTGACCTGTCTCTTGACGGTGAAAAGGCCGCTGATGTTTTCTATTCCGGATGGGAATTTGTGGGAGGTGATCTCATAGTCCTTATGCTTGACCTGTCAGTTGAAGCCGCGGATTTCGGCCAGGCCATGGAATATCCCGACATGAGCACCGCTCGGCCCGATTATTCACGACCCGTGATAAAAAACAAAGACGGATACGGAAAGCTGAAGCCCATCAAACTTTCGGAAGCACGACGGATGCAGGAATTTCTCAAACTCTGCGAAATCATGGTAAAACGCGTTGGACTGCGGGGTCTTGTTGGGGGATTCATATTCGGTCCTGCGGGAATACTGAGCATGCTTCGCGGCGCCGAGAATTTTTTCAAAGACTGTATGCTGTATCCGGAGGAGGTACGCAGGGCCTGCGAGACGATAACCGGGGTGCTCATCGAATATGCCGAAGCGCAGTGTGATGCGGGAATTCCGGCTATCGCCATTGACACACTGTATGCCAGCCAGAGCGGTCTTCCCAAAAAGGTGTGGGAAGACATTGAGGGACCCTTTGCCCGCGATATCAGCAACGCCATAAAGGCGAAGGGGTGCATGGTGGGAATACACAACTGCGGCCACGGACCCTATGCCGATGTACAGCTGAAATGGACGGAGCCCGATGTACTGAGTATTGCCCATCTCCCCGATGATTGCGGGAATATAGTGGAATTAAAGGAGAAATACGGCAGCGACGTTACTATCATCGGATATATTCCCACGCAGCTCCTTATTCATGGAACTCCATTAGAGGTAATGGATGAATGCAGGCGACAGATAGATGTCATGGCCAGGGGCGGCGGATATATACTGGCGCCGGGATGCGAATACCCGCCCAATATTCCCCTCACCAATGCTTTCGCCATGATGGAAGCGGCCAAACGTTTCGGATAAAACAAATAAAATTTGACAGGAATGATGGTTCCATGCCATGAAAAAAAGTGAGTACATAACAATTCTTGAAAAAGCGGTCCTGGACGGAAACGAAGCGGAAATACTTGATATTCTGAAAAAAAAAGGCATATCTCCCGTGGGCGAAAAAAATGTTCTTGCTGCGCTATCCGGCGGTATCGAGAAAGCACGGCTCAAATTTCGTAATGGAGTCATATCCATCCCTGAATTTCTCCTGTGTATTGACGCTTTTAAAGCAGGGGCATCCCTTATTAAAAAAGGTGTACGCGAAAACAGGGGGATTCCCGTATTTATCGGCGTGGTGGAGGGTGACGTCCATGACCTCGGTAAGAATATTGTGGCGGCAGTACTGAGTTCTTCAGGATATACGGTTACTGACATGGGCAAAAACGTAACCAGGGAAAAGGTCCGCAGCTGCATCACCGGAAAAAAAAAGGCTGTTGTTGCCCTGTCCTCGATGATGTCTACATCTCTGGCTCCCATGAAAGACATTATCACATGGATTGGAGAAACGGAACCGGGTATCAGGATCATTGTGGGCGGAGCGTCGCTTGATCACACTATTGCCAGAACCCTGGGAGCCCATGGTTACGCGGAAAGCGCGGTAACCGCGCCGGATGAGCTGAAACGGATACTGGCAACACTCACTTGAAACGATGAAACCATGTACATACACGACACAATTTACAGCACCGCATCCCGACCAACTGGTGCCGGCAATCCTTGTGCAGGGAGGATTTAAAACTCCCGAACAGGCAAATGACGCGATGCGCCGAAAAGCGGAAGAAATGGCCCGGCGCGTATTGTCCCTGACCGCCCCCCGATCAATTATAAGTCAATACCCCTTTGAAAGTGCCGGGAATGGTGTTCTGAAAGTTTCCTCCGCCGTGCTCAGGAGCGCAAAACTATATCACCTCACGCGGCACTATGAAAGCCCGGCGGGAATAAGCGTATTCCTGGCAACACTGGGACATGGCTTCGACAGGGAAATGGAAAAAATAATGGAGGATTCAATGCTTGAGTCCCTGTTTCTTGACGCAGCTGGGTCGGTTCTTATTGAGCACTATGTTGGCCTGATAGAGGAAGAGGTAAAGCGCCGTTTTGCCAGTGAGGGACTTGAGGCATCGCTTCGATTCAGCCCGGGATACTGCGACTGGGAAACAGGTGAAGGCCAAAAGGCCCTTTTTTCGCTCATCGACGCCGAATCAATCGGCGTGAAAATCAATGAGTACGGCATGATGACTCCCATAAAATCAGTATCCGGTATCATACTGGGCGCGGGGCGGATATCCCACCGGACCCCATGCCCGTACTGCGGCAAACAGGACTGTCCTCACCGCAGGGAATCCCGCAGCGATACGGTGGTATGATTACGGATATTCAACCAGCCATCGGTCACCAAGAGCCTTCAGGTCAACACTGACACAGAATGCCCTGCCGGCGGCGCCGGTGGGAACGTTGACCTTAATCGTTTCGTATTTCCTTTACAGGTCCTCACGGATTATTCCATCGATTTCCATTATAAGATCAGGCCCAAAGGCCATGGCGGGAGTGGAGAAACCCTTTTTTATATGACCATTAAGCACCTTTTCCGCGATAAGCAGAGACGTCAGAACAGTCAGCTTGTAGCCTTCCGGTGTGACAAGACGGGCAGAGGCCGATACACCATTATCCCCCTCCACTATCGCCACCATTTCTGATTTATCCCGGTTCCTTATTTCCTCAGAAGGCCCCTCGGGCTGTTTTTCGATCTTCTTTATAAACATTCTTTGCATAAAGGGAGACCCGTAAAACCTGCCAAAATACCGAAGAATGAAGGCAGACATGCCGTTGCGGAAATTGAACTTGAAAAAAGCCTCTATATTCTCAATACCTGTTGTATAAAAAGCCGTGAAGACATCTCCCCAGGTCATAGAAATGCATCTTTTTCTCCCACTGGTAAAATTTACCTTAATAACCCTGATCCTGTTGGATTTCACGATTCGACCATACTTGCGGATACGGATACCCTTTCCTATCCCTTCAACTGCCGTTTTCATCGTTCCCCTGGACATCCCCCCGAGAGCAGATATGGCAATAAGCAGTGACCGTGGGCGCTGAACCTTTTTTGAAACATACAGGGCAAGACAATCCGAAGGGACCACGTCAAATCCCACTCCCGGCATGAGCATAATATTTGTCGCCTGCGCCTCCTGATCGTAACCGGCAATCCTTTCAAAATCATCAATTTCTCCCGCAAGATCAAGGTAATGCGTCCCGCTTCTCAGACATGATTCCAAAATAGGTACGGCGGTCCTTGAGAATGGCCCGGCACAGTTAAGGACAACGTCGATATCCTTCATTGACCTGTCTATACGTTCCGGATCCTGAAGATCAAAAACGCGGTACCTCAATCCTTCGATAGCGGCGATCTCCCTTACCCTGGCTTCATCCCGTCCTGCCAGTATCGGCGCAAATCCCCTTCGCCGGGCTTCCAGGGCAACCAGACGCCCGGTATAGCCGGTAGCTCCGTAAATCATTAATTGTTTCATATTTCTCCCGCCCGATTAGGTGTTTTAAAATTCTTCATCACCATGGCACATGCCGGTCAAAGAAAGCTGCCCTGATTCCGTTCCATTCATTGATCAGATCCGACCTTTTATCATTGAGGGCTTTCACCGTACTGTTGTATTTTTGTACTGTTTCATTCAATTCTTTTACTTTAGCGTTATAGAGATCAACATCTTCCCTGGTCCTCTCGTTTTCTTTCTTCAGTTCAAAGGCTTTTTTGAGTTTTTCAAAGGCTTCTTTTTTCATGAGATAGTCTATCATAACCGGTATCTTTTCCATCGACTCTTCAGAATAAAAGGAGAGAAGCTTCTGACATATTTTTTTCAGGGAGTCATCATTTTTAAATGGCTTGATATTTTTAAGAGCGTTCAATCCTTCCCGGCTGTAATTCTGCAGGCTGATCCGATTCTGTTCAATCTTGCTCATGTCGTTACGCGAAACGGCATCGAGAAGATAGAGTTCCTGTTTGTGTGATTTAAAAAATATAAGGTAAACAGAGTCATAATAATTTGTCACCTTCCCGGCATCACTCAGTTTCTTCCCTGTCTCGGATTCATCGAAGGTAAGGGTTATATTATACAATGCGGCATACTCCTTCTGCTTTAGTTCCATCTCGGTGGCGATAGCCGCAAACTTTTCATTGGCCTTCTCCTTTGCCGCAAGATAGGCCTCCAGCAAGTCATAGGACTGTTCGGCAATTTCTTCCATGTTGACCAGTTTCGCGTAATCCTCCTCCATGATATACGACAATGAATTGACATAATCGGAAAAGGCCTTTTTCAGTATACTATCGTTGTTATAGGGTTTGATCTTTTTAATAAATTCCACCGACTCTTTCATTCGTTTTATAACAGCCCTTCGTTTCCCATCAACCGCCCTGGCGTCTTTACTGTGGGCCCCTGCCTTAATGAAGTTCCATATTTCCTCCTGGATTTCACCGATTTCACCGGTATATGATTCAAGGTAGACAACTGCCGGGCTTTTACCGGCCTCCTGATCAGATGCGGGTTCACTATCTGCACGAATTATGGAAAACACAAGAGCCACGCTCATAATGCAAAAATAAATCATCGTTTTTTTCATGGTTTTTCACTCCCCCTGAAAAGCGGTATATAGTCTTTCATTACAGATCCCCTTCCTGTACGGGTCCATGCTGCGCAGGGGAGGCATCGCTGGAATTATTATCAACTGTATAAAGAAGTGATTTTTTATACACACGGGTATCGGCAACCCGGATTATTTCCATTTGCATATTCATAACTTACCGGAAGACTTCAGGCCTGAACGGGATATTGTCGCGGGTCAGCAACACCATAGCGTTTAACTATCAGGTAACGGTTCATAATGGCAAGGAGTTTTTCTGAAAGATGAGGCCGAATATTTTTTTGCAATACAGGAAATTCCACCGTCGGAAACCAGTCCATGGGACACAATATGTATTACCCGAAGCTGATCCAGGCGGCCGCTGAGTTAATGAATTCATAAAATACGCTGGCCATGGATGGCCGAGTGCCGCGATATCATGAATGATAAGGCGCGGCGGTCCGAAAAGGCAATATAGAACTTTGTTTTGAGACGGCCCCTTTTCGTTTAACAAAAAACTGCCACAGTGACAGGGAAGCAGTTAAATCCAAATAGGTTTCATGCGACAAATCTAACCGTTCAAATTGAATAGATCTTTAAATAAAGTATGAGTCAAGCTCCACTTAAGATAGACATGGGATTAACTGAAATCTTTAATCAGTAGATATTTTTAATAGCCCTGAATATTGGATTCATAATAAGACCAGAATTCATCATCTATATATAAATCAATTGAAATGGATGGAACATATATCGCCAGCCCTTGCTTCAGCCTTTCAAAGGCATCTCCTTCAACTTCTGGCGGAGAATCGGCCTGAACAGTAATGCTTTGCAGACCGGTACATCTATCAAATGTTCCAGACCCTATCAGAGAAACACTTGACGGTATTGTAATTTCCGTCAATGCAGTGCAATCGGAAAATGCACCCCCTCTTATTTCGGTTACATCCGTTGAAAGAATAACATTCTTCAGCGAGGTGCAATACCAAAAGGCAGAACAGCCAATCCGCTGTGAGGAAATTACAGCAGTCTCCAGTCCGGTGCAAAACGCAAAAGCATCCGGCCATATGGAAGTTACACCGGAGGATATCATAACTTCCTTGAGACCGGTACATCTGGTGAATGCAGAATTTTTAATTATACCCGATTCAACCGAAACACTTGTAAGACTGATGCAGTCCTGAAAAGCATAATCACCGATTTCCGTTACACTTGATGGTATCGCAACAGAAGATAACGCCCTGCAACCGGAAAAGGCGCAAGCATCAATCAGGGTTACACCCGACGGTATCGTAACACTCGTTAATTTTCTGCAATTATCAAATGCTGAACCATTTATCCGGGTAACACCCGGCAACATGAAAACATTCTTTAAATTTAAGCATTGAGTAAAAGCGTCATATCCTATGACACGCGATGGTATCGTAATGCTTTCAAGTTCACTTGAGGAAGAAAATGCATAATTGCCAATCTCACCAACGGACAAATTGCTGATTTTTGCAGGGATAAGAACATCTTTATCCGATCCCAGGTATCCTGTAATTGTTATAGCTGAATTTTCAAATTTAATCTGGAAAAAAAGATCACTCCTGCCCTGCACAAAACATATATAATCAACCGTATGTTGTCCATCTTCAGTACTTATAGTTGCCGTGATTATTGCAGACCCGACTTTCTTGGGAACCATGAGACTATTATCCGATATGGAAACCACAGATTCATCACTGCTTTCCCAGGAAATGACAGTATCCCTTTCATTCATTGCATGAGAGAGTTTATATGTACAGTCCATAAAAAGTCTGTAGGAATTTGAATCAAGAGAAGAAGACGGATTATCGGGAACATCTTGCCCAACAGTATTTCCTTCGTCCCAGTCACAACTAGCAGAAGACAATAGAATGCAGAATATAAAAAAAACCATGCCGGTACGTTTTCTACTCATTTTTTCCCTTCATTCCTGCTGACTACAAGGGATTCCGGATCCAAAAAATCCACCAAATCCTCTTCACCAAAGATATCTCTCTATCAGAAGCGAGAATAAAAGTCTACAATATTTTATTCTCTTGATATTCAGAAATTCCTTCACCAATCACCGGTTAAAAGGACCAAAATATTCCCTATCTGAATCTGTTCCAGATAACCGCGAGGTCAGATTATCAGCAGAAAGATCCGGAAAGGAACGGTTTTTCAGTCTCATGAACCGGTGACGGTTGGTGGATATTCCTACATATCAGCCCTTGTAAGGTTAAACTTCACCGGACCGTATCCCCTGTGCCAGAACTCAAACTCGAGATTATCGAAATCATTGTAAAATGAAATATATTTCAGGCTGCCGACATTGGCTGTATCGCCGGTGAAATAACCGGTAATATCACCCTCGGCCTGCCCGCTGGCGTAGAGGTTAAATATTCTGTATGTCTTCGATGTGTCATAGCCGTTTTCCCCGTAGTAAAAGGCAGGCATGAAATAATCCAGAAAAATTTCCTGGTCTGTAGTGAGCGTATCGGATGAATAGGTCCCGTTTTCAAAAAATTCTATTTCAACATTGTAAAACGATGTCCATGGCGTATCAACGTAACCAATCCATTTCCCATGTATCTTTTCCTCATAATCATTTACAGTCAGGTTATTAATGATTTGAGAATTATCATAATCATAATCTATTCTGTAATATGATGTGGATATTTTACTTATAACAGGCAGCTCGTTAGTGCCGGTCATATCTTTATAGACATAGACCGCCTTTATCATCACTGATTGGCTGTCAGAATTCAGGATAAACGGTTCACTATAGACATCGGAGTTTTCATCAGGATCAGACCCGTCCGTTGTATAATGTATTTCCCATCTGTCGGATAAAAACGAAAGCGAGACTGCCGTATCGCAGTTGTAGGTACCGGCGGGAAGGCTGTAACCAGGTACTCTTGTTAACGGATATCGTATCGTGTAAGTCACCGTCGCTATATCGCTGCTTTTCCCATCATCATAGACGGCAATCGCTTTTATTGTTATCGTAGTATCAGGGCCGGATATTGTGAAGGGCCCGGTATATTTTAATGATGACGAATCGGGATCTGTTCCATCCGTTGTGTAGTAAATATCAGCCGCTTTATCATTGTTGAGAAAGATCTCCACCACGAGATCATTGTTATATTGTCCTGAATTTTGTGCGAATTGCGGGCTGATATCCTGGTCATCCAGATACTTTTCAAGATCCAAATAGCATCCTGACAATACAAACAATGCTGAAATAATAGAAATGATAAAGAATACCGCTCTTGTTTTCATACAATTTCTCCTGAATATTGATATATAATGATAGTTCCAAAAATCGCTCAACCGCCACAAAAAATTTTTCTATATTATTAAATAATGTTGTTTTTCCAGGAATTTTCTCCACCAATCACCGGTTAAAAGGACCAAAAGATTCCCTATCCGAACCTGTACCCGATAGTTCAGATTATCAATAGAAAATTTCGGGCATACAAGGCCTGTTTTAATTTTTACGTGTTATGTTAAAACAAAGACATTTTATTCCGAAAAGACCATATAGAACTTTGTTTAGAGACGGCCCATCTTCATTGCATAAAAAAAGCCGGCCTGAAATTGCAATCTCAGGCCGGCTCCGTATTTCACGTTATAATTATTATTACACTTAATCTTCCCTGCCGAAAAACTTCGAGAACAGGCCTTCTTTCTGCTTTTTCAAGACTTTCTTTTTCACTTTTCCCCCGGCACCCTTCTTTGGTTTTGCCGTTGATTTCTTAACCGCCTTTTTCACTGCTGCTTTCTTTTTTACCGTCTTTTTGGCCACCTTCTTCTTAACCGCCTTTTTCACCACGGCCTTTTTCTTTACAACCTTCTTCTTGGCGACCTTCTTGGCCGCCGCCTTCTTTTTCACGACTTTCTTTTTAACAGCCTTTTTCTTTACCGCTTTTTTCTTCGCTGTCACGGTTTTCTTCACGGCTTTCTTTTTAGCAGCCCGCTTCTTTGCCTCGAGCTTCTCCATCTCGGCTGCGGAAACCTTGAAGAATGAGTTATGGTAATTCCTGTTCTTGAAGGACTGCAGGGCCCGTGTTACAAGCCCGTCGATATCTATCTGCTCATAAGTCGATTCGATGTAATCAAAGGAGAGATGCGCCAGTCCGCAGCGCAGGTAACTGGTCAGCTTCTCCTGCGTTGCCCCCTTTTTATACAGAAGCATGAGCCAGTTGCGCAGGGCCTGTTCTCCTTTTACAAAGGTCTCCTCGGTGAGAATCTTTCCCGATTTCCGCACATGCCTGTTCATCATATCATGAACTTTTTTATAGTCCTTTTCCAGGGTTGGATCTATAATGCCGTTTTCAATTAATTTCTGATCGAGCCTCACCACGTTTCTGACTTCCGCCATGCCGTATACCTCGTGTTGGATTTTAATGTGTATATCGATGATACTATTACACGCCCGACTCCTGCTGTCAATTAAAATCATCACGGGAATAATTCCCTGCCGCGCCGCCATTTTCCTCCCTGAAAAAATTTATTTCTTGATCATATACCCTTTGTACTGCAAGCATATCCAACATCATATCAAATAGCGTGCAGGCGGACCCCCATGGACAGAAAAACCGAGTTGCTGAAAAATATTCCTCTTTTCCGGAACCTGAATGATCAGGAACTGCTTATCATGGCGGGATATACACAGCAGTCGGAATACACAGAGGGCTCTATCCTTTTTAAAAACGGCGACAGGAGCACGTCCTGTTTTATCGTGGACAAAGGAGAGATCCGCATCGTCAAGGATGCCTATCTTGACCGGGAGAACACCCTGGCCTTCTTCATTGAGGGCGAGATCTTCGGTGAGTTCGATCTCTTTGAGAACGATCCAAGGACTGCCACGGCCATAGCGCATTGCGACAGCTCCCTGTTGGTCTTCCCCGGCGAAGGCCTGGAACTGGAGGTCCTGTATAATAAGCACCCCGATTTATTCGTAAAGATGTATCATACCCTCATCACGCTCAACGCCGGCAGGATACGCCGGACCAACAAGGTCATCACGGAAAAAAGCTCCTGGATCAATGATCTCAAGGAACAGATGTACAAGGACAAGCTGACCAATTTTTACAACCAGACCTATCTTGACGATGAGTTCCCCGGTCTTTTAAAGCAGTTCGATAAAACCGGGCTGCTCGTGGTTAAACCCGATGATTTTAAAAGCGTCAACGATACCTTCGGGCATGAAGCCGGAGACCGGGCCCTGAAAGCCATTTCTTCCACGGTTATCACCGCCCTGGGTGAGGACGAAATTCCCATCCGGTTCAGGGGCAACGAGTTCATCGTGTCATACTTCGGCAGAAGCGCCGATGAAGCCATTGAGTCGGCCCAGGTGTTATTTCGCAAGTTGAGTGACCTGGATATCGGACATCTCATCGCCGACAGAACGCTGAAGCTCACGTACAGCATGGGACTGGCCGAATACCCTGCGCAGGGAGAAACCATAGAAACCGTCATCCAGCTGGCTTACTCTAAAATGTTTGAGCAGCGCGACAGCGGCGGCAGCGGGATCAGAACGGCCGATACCCTCATAGATAATCTCATCCCCTTTCTCCAGACAGTGACGGTCTTTTCTCCTCTTTATATCTCCGAACTGAAAATCATTTCTGGCTTCCTGAAGCCCCACACTTTCAGGCAGGGCAGCGTCATCTGCAGCGAGGGTGATGAGGGAAACGAACTTTTCATCATTGAATCGGGCAGTGCCGCGGCCTCCATACGTGTCGATAATGATGAAGAAAAAATCATCACGGAGTTTTCTCCCGGTGATTTTTTCGGCGAGATGGCCATCTTCGAAAACGCCCGCCGTTCCGCCACCATAACCGCCCGCGAGGACAGCGTCATCCTGGCCCTGGACAAGAGCGACTTTTTCTCCCTCATGGATAAATGGCCCCTGGTAGCCATCAAGATAATGCGGGGAATGCTCGATATCACCTCGGGACGCCTGAGCAGCACGGGCCGGTTTATCTCCGAGATGGTAAAGTGGGGCGATGACGCCAGCCGGCGGGCCATCACCGACGAACTGTCCGGCCTGTATAACCGGCGTTATCTCGACAGCTCCCTGTCGGAACACTTCGAAAAGGCTCAGAGAAACGGGACGACCCTTTCCATCATCATGGCCGACCTTGACCTGTTCCGCGAGGTCAACGAGTCCTACAGCCATGAAACCGGCGACCGGTACATCGTGGAAGTATCATCAATATTCAGGAAATGCCTGAGAAGCACGGATATAATAGCCCGTTACGGCGGCGATGAATTCACTATTCTGCTTCCCGACACGGACATCGCCTCGGCCCGGCAGCTGGCGGAAAATATCCGCGCCGCCGTCGCAAAACTGGATTTTCTGAAGGAACTTCCCGGCCCCGACCTGCACCTTTCCACGAGCCTGGGACTGGCCGCCTTTCCCGATCACTGCGGCAGTATTGAAGAACTTAAAAAACGCGCCGATGAGGCCCTTTACAAGGCCAAGGAAACGGGGCGGAACAAGGTGGTATTCTGCGGCGACTGACCATGGGCATCAGTGCAGGACCATGGCATCGGCATCTATATCAACACGAAGCAATTCCTCCTGCCTGCCCTCGATGACCATACTGTAAATGGAAATCAGCCGCTGACAGGACCGTTCTATGCTGTACTGCCCTGCCTTTTCACGGTATTGCCGTCCCGCCTTTTCCAACTCGTACCGGTTCTCCACGAGATAATCGATTTTTAACGCCAGGTCCCGGGAATCATCGCTGCGGAAAAGGAACCGCTCATCAAGGGCAAACTGTTTCGCCGCGCTGGTCCGTGAATCGGAGATGAGCGCCGGGAGACCGCAGGCCATGGCTTCCAGAACCGTCATCGACTCCAGTTCAACCTCCGAGGCATGGACATAGAGATCGGCCGTATTGTAATTCTCCAGAAGTTCGTCATCGCTCACATAGCCGATATCGGCCCTGACCGGCAAATCGGCGGTACGGTCTTTTATCTCATCTTCCAGTGGGCCGCGCCCGGCAATTACAAGCTTTATCCGTTCACTGTACCGCGACTGTTTTATGGCATCGATTATGATATCGTGGCGCTTGTCCCTGGCAAGGCGCCCCACGGTATAGATTATAAAAAAGTTATCATATCCCGCCTTTCGAACCGCATCAACGGGCCTGAAGCGCGGGAGAATGCCGTTGGAAACGACAAAGCCGGGCACATGCAGACCATGTTTTTCCAGTTCGTTCCGGGCGAACCGGCTCGGACAAATAACCGCCGCCGAGCGGTTGTATAGTATCCTGTTGAAAAACCTGTAGAGCATCCCGGTCAATGCGGCATTGCGGATACCTATATTGTACAGGATATTCTCGGGCTGCACATGAAACGATGCTATGACCGGTTTCCCCAGTTTTCGTGCCAGGCGCACTGCGCCATACCCCAGCAGAAAGGGGAATTGCACGTGGATGATATCCGATTCTTCAAATATCTTTGTTAAAATGTCTTTCTTGGGGATAGCGAAGATGAATCCATTCTTCATCATTATTCTTTTAATGGCCGGAACGGGGAAATAATAGCCAGGAACCACCACTTTCCCCGCTGCAGGGGCGCCCGTTGATAATACCGTGACATCGTATCCCTGCTCCCGGAATACCTGGACGAAACGCTCTGTGGAAACCATACCGCCTCCCCAGGCACCGCCAAATACATCGGTCACCATGACAATCTTCAGGCTGTTATAATCAGTCTTTTTCATACAGATACCCCGCACAGGTTACTGCTCCCCTAAAACAAACAAGGGAAGATTGATTAACTGCTTAATTAAACAGCCTCATTAAAAAAAAAAGATATGATACGTCAATACGAATTTGTAATAAAGTTCAGCCCCGTTGTACTGGAAATTCTCTGCATTTATTTATTTTTCAGGACAAGAATGCCGTAAGATGTTTTAAGAAGAGTACCGGATTCGGCAAGCCTGCTTATTTCCTCAGCCATATCAAGATCCGAAATCCGGCTCTTTGATGCTGTAAGGTTTACATAATAGGCGCTCCTTCCCTCGATGCGGATGCGGAGAAGATTGTCCCTGCTGCCCAAAATCGCCCGTGCCCGCGAAATCCGGGACAGGGCCGCATCAATCATCCCCAGGGAGGCTTCCGTGCCGGTCACGGCGCTTACTCTGTCAAGACCCAGTCCCTTTACGGTCAGATCAGGAATAACCCGTTGTCCATTGAAGGAGGCGTAGTGCGCCTGCATATCGATCTCCTGCCTGAACTGGTCCACCTCGCCCTGGATCAGTTCCCGGTCATCACTGTTGAGAATGCCGCCGGAAGCCCGAAGGAGCAGCTCACGCATTCTGGCGAGAACCTCCTGATCGTGCCTCATGGCGCTTTCGGCGTAATTCATATAGTTCCTCATATCCTCGTCATTGACGATCCTCTGCCGTACATCACCCAGTATTTTTTCCAGATTTTCTGAAACGGCAAATCCGGCCGGATCATCCGATGGCGTGACAATTCGCAGGCCCGCTGATAATTTTTCAATGTGCCGCGAAATCCTTTCCCCGAGAAACTTTTGCCTGTCCAGTACAAAAACCGATCCGGCCCGGTTGTACACCGCGTAATCGACCCCTGAGGGAAGAATGAGTGATGATTGTGCCGATTGAGATATCACTGGTGAAGAGATTAAAATCACTATCACCAAAAAAAACAGTATATTCAAGAATCCTCTGCGTCCCATTATAAGCTCCTCCGGTCTATATGCGGTAAGACATGGTCAACCGATACGGGGTTACATAATTACACGGGCACCTGCCTGTGAAAAAGCGTCAAATTATACTCGGGAAAATCATTGACAAATTGCCGAAAACTATTATGATCTCGGATACCTGACTATAATACATAGAATCCGAGCCAGGATGAGGAATAACCCGATGAAAAAAATACTGCTTCCCCTTATCAGCATACTACTGCCGGCATTTCTTGCGGGGTGCCAGCTCGATGTTCCCATCAAAGCGATGGTCAGCGCCCGCTCCGCCATCACCAGGGCCTATGAAGTGAAAGCCGATACCTATGCTCCGGAAGAGCTCAAAAATGCCGAGGATAAACTCTACGATAGCCATTCGCAGCTTAAAAAAGGAGACATCGACAAGGCAAAATCCCTTGCTGTCGACTCCAAAAATGATGCCGATGCCGCCATTGAAAAATCCCTGCCTCTCCTGGCCCGGGACACCCTGTCCCTGGCAAAACAGGCGTATGATCAGGCCGATAAACTCTATGCCGAAAAATATGCGCCCGAAGACTTCAGCCGGGCCGCCGCTCTTATAACCGAGGCTGAAACGCTCACCACGCAGAACATGCACTGGGAATCCTATCTTAAATCAAAGGAAGCCCTGTCCGCGGCAAATGCCGCCATGACTGCGTCGGAATCCCAGATTGCCGCTCTTCGCAGCGAACTGGATACCATCAAAGCCTCTCTGTCGGAAATTAAAGCAAAAGACCTGAACAAGGATGCCCAGGATGCCGTCACTGATATTGAATCCTTCATCTCCGTCGCCGAAAACGACCTTAATGAAAAAGACCTGAAGCGGGCCACGGCACATATCTCCGAGGCCTCATCCAGACTTGACATGCTTAAAAATACCATGGCCGAGGGCGATATTAAAGTCAGGATAGGAGAACTGCGCGATGAAAGCGATGCGCTGAAAAACGAACGGGGCAGCGACTTTGCTGCGAAGGATATTGACGGTGTCACGGCGCTGCTCAATGAGGCGGAAACCAGCCTGGAGCAGAAAAACCTCGATGATTCCCGTCAGAAGATCACCGACGCCGAAGCAATGCTGAAAACGGCAAGGGAAAACACCGATCGGGGCATTGCCGCTGAGAAGCTGGAAGCGGTTAGCAGGCTCAGGGATGATTTAGCCGCCAGGGATAAAAACAAAAAGTTTGCCGATGAAATAACAAGTTCCGGCAATCTTATCACTCAGAGCAGGGAACTGCTGGATCAAGGCGCAAATAATGATTCCCTGCAGAAATCCATAGAGGCTGAAACACTTCTTAACACGGTGAGTGTCTCCCTGGAGAAGGATTACGGCATAGTCCGTCAGCCCGATCAGGGAACTGATACGGTGGTTATCGTCCAGCCGGGGGAAACGCAGATATATGTTGTTCAATACTATAAAAAAGACAAGGATTGCCTCTGGCGTATAGCCCAGAAGGTTTACAAGGACGCCCGGCAGTGGCCCAGAATTTATGTAGCTAACAAAGACCAGATCAAGGACCCGGACCTCATCTTCCCGGGACAAAAATTCGTCATTCCTCCGCTTACCGTCCCGGAAAAGAAAATGGAATTGAAAGAAGATACGGGTAAAGAACCCGCGAAAGACCTGACCCCGGAACAAACTGTCGATGAAGACAAGGGAAAAGAAGGGGATACAGAAAAAGACGCGATTAAAGAGAATGAAGATACGAAGGAAGCTCAATAGTGGCAGATAAAAACCTTAACATTATATTTCTATTGTTTGTCCCGTGAAAAAATACACGCTCATCATAGGATTGGTATGTTTTTTTTTCCCGCATCATGCCCTGAGCCGGGACATCAATCTTGACAGCATTTACATCAAAAAGAACTCCCCGTATCACTCGAAGCTCATGGCATCGAAACTCGATGCCTATGCAGTTGCGGCATCGCGCTTCATTGTGCGAGACGTCATTTTTGCCGACTGGCTGAACGGTCATGAAATCATTTATATACGTGAACTCCCCGAAACGAATATAATCGGTTCATATCATCTGGATCGCCAGGGCCACAGGGAAATCGCCCGCATTCACGGTACGGTCACGGCGTCTGTCCTGAGCCTGGATGGACGATATCTGTACCTTAAAATACTCACTATTGGGAAACAACCGGTCCCGGCAAACAGCAGGATAGTCTTCAATGTCGTCAACGGAAGTATGAAAAGCGAAAAGGCTCCTTTCCCCTTCCTGGATTTCACCCTTTCTCCCACGGGCGGCATTCTTGTTGAATCAGGCCGCGGCATAATAGAATACTTCCCTGATTCGGAGAGTTCTAAAGTCATCCTGCAAAAAAAAGAATACACATCGCTGTTCGATGGAAATAATCCCATCATGCTGCACCAGGCTCCCAACAAAAAAAACAGCCTCATCATAAGCGGCAGCGGCGGCCAGTATTCCGCCTTTATATTCAGCGCTAAAAACAGAAAGAAAATCGATGATATCACTTCCGCTACGGAACTCTTCTGGATAAACAACAATGAACTCCTGTACCGATCCGGTTATACCGGTGAATACTCCATCACCCTGTATAATATTTTAAAGGGGAAAAAAGAAACGATCATCTCCGGTTCCCTGAATACCAACCTCCATGCGCCCCACCATGGCGGTCCTGTTTCTCTGCTCCTCAACCAGGTTATTACGCTCTATACCCCCCTGGACCGATCTCTCTTTATGACCGGACTGGAGGGCGAAGATGTGCGTTTCTCCCCCGACGGCAGTCATTTCGTTTCCCTGCTCTATAAAAAGCTTTTTCTCTCCCGGACCGAATCTTCACGGATACGGAACAGAGAATTGATCAGTAACTCGGAAAACCTCATTTCTCTCTACCGTACTATTAATAGCGATTCATCCCAATGGGAGAATGAGTATACGGGCCAGTATATCGGAAAAAAAATCGGTACCTATACAATGTTTATCAAGTCAAAATATTGAAAAGAAAGGCGGGCGTATACAGACATGAAGCATATCAGTAAAAAAAAGATCCTTTCCTATATCATTGAATTGGCCGTCTTCGTGATAATTGCCGCGGCCATCATGCACTGGCAATCAAGGAACATGCTCTCAGCGGATTCCCCGGCTCCCCCTTTCACCTTGACCACTCTGGAAGGTGAACCCCTTACACTGGAAAATCTGAAAGGCAAAAAAACGGTCCTTTACTTCTTTGCCCCCTGGTGCACCGTATGTCGATTGTCATCTACAAATATAGCATCAATACGAAAGGACACGGACCCCCGGGAAATAAACGTAGTGGCCGTGGCTTTGTCATATGACAGTGCCGATGAGATCAGCAAGTTCAGTCGCGACCATGATCTGACTGTTCCCATTCTGCTGGGCACGGAAGATACGGGGAGAGATTACCACATCAATGCCTTTCCATCCATATATATCCTCGACAGGGAAGGCCGTATCCGATCACGCCTGATTGGCTATAGCACGAAAGCAGGTATCAAACTGCGGCTATTTTTTCTTTAAAAATTCCTGTTAAACTAAAAACCAGAAAAACTATTAAAACCGGAGATATCCTTCAAATATGAAACGAAACCTTTTCACTATATCCATCATGTCACTCATAATCCTGCCGGTCCTTTCCTGCGGCCCGACCATTTCCTATTCAGTACGCGATACCTATACGGAGGATGGAGTCGTTGCCCGATTCGGCCATATCCGCCTTGACGGCATCACTATCCCTCCCGTGTTCACCCTCGTCATAGCTGCCAATGGAACAACCTTCCGGTTTTTCCAGCTCACCGGTCCTGTCGGCCGCGCGGGATACCATCCTGTCCAGCCCGTACCTGTAACGGCATCGCTGGTTCGCATAACCCGTGAAGACCTGGATCAGGGATGGTACGAGGGCCGGTCCCGCCTCAGTAAAACGCCCGATACCTGGATATTTGTCGCCTGGCCCGGTGGAAGCGCTTTTGTATCGCCCCGTGAACTTGAGCGTCTCGTGAAAGAAAAGGGACTTGCGCCTATGCCCATCTCAAAAAAACAGGAGGTGCTGATCTGATGATGCAGCGCTTCATTCAGAAATCCAAAGTATTTCTGAAAAATTATTTCCGCCGGTTAAACACCGGCATCCGCCGCCCTGTCCCCATGGAAAAGCTCGAGGAAATTATCCTGCAGGATTCCGGGCCTTCACCGGTATGGCCGAACATTATCCTTTTCCTGCTGACCGTGCTCACTACCACCTACGCTGGAGCCCACACGGGAAATAATTTTTTAACCTTTTTCCTGAGCGGGTTTTCCTATTCCATCACCCTTCTCGCCATTCTCCTGTCCCATGAATTCGGTCATTATTTCGCCGCGCGGGCCTTCGGCATACGGGCCACCCTTCCCTACTTTATTCCCCTGCCCTTCCCTCCCGTGGGGACCATGGGCGCCGTTATAAAAACCCGGTCACCCCTTCCGCACCGGCGTGCCCTCTTGTATGTGGGAGCCATGGGCCCCCTGCCGGGATTTTTGGTCAGCCTGGCCGCATCGATTGCGGGGATATATCTCTCGGAAATAAAACCTCTTCCTCCCGCAGGAGGAGAACTGCCCCTGGTGATCTTCGGCGACTCCCTTCTCTATGGCATCATTGTTCGGTTCTTCCACGGCGTTATTCCCGTTGGCTATGATGTTTTTCCGTCACCCTATGCCTGGGCAGGCTGGATCGGTTTTCTTATCACGGGACTCAATCTCATGCCCCTGGGACAGCTTGACGGTGGACACATACTCTACGCGCTTATCGGTCCCAGACAGCGCTATTTCGGATGGGTTGCCCTTGCCATGCTCATCATTCTTTCCTTCTTTTTCCCGGGCTGGCTTTTCTGGATAGCCGCAACACTTCTTTTCCTCATGGTAGCTCATCCACCCGTAGAAAGCGGCCCGGAACTCTCTACAGGAGAAAAGGCCCTGGGATGGTTCTGCATGCTGATCTTCATTCTTACCTTCATACCGGTCCCGGTGCGATTTTTATAGGGCAATAAAGAACCCGGATTGCAATCCGGGTCTTTGCCAAGTAAGATAATTTTCCTTTGTGCTATTTTAACTCTTTTTTTAGTATCTCCGCCAATGCTGTTCCATAACGCTGCGCGTACTTCTCAAAGGAATAAATCGTGGCATCACTCATGAGCTTCGAGAAATAATGCCCATGCTGCGTTTCATAAAAGGATATATATTCGCGAAGTTCATCATCAGAGGCCGTGTTATACATATAAAGAAATGTTACCATGATCTGTCCCTTCACCTGTACGTCGAGTTTTTCGTTGATATTTTTCAGCTGTGCTTCCAGCTCTTCGGCCGATTTCTTCTGTCCCTCTATCTGCACGGCGTTAAAGCCCTGGAGAAAGCTTTTAAAGAAAACCGACAGTACCTGTTTGCTGAGCTGCGATGCCTCCAGCACCGCGTCAAGTTTCTGTACCAGCATCATTCTCTCGTCGGAGGGGGGTTCCGTCTGCAGTTTCATGGCATAGATGCTCATTTTCCGGTACTCCTCCGGTGTAGTCATCTTCACCTCCAGGTCCACCATTTTCTTCGCCAGTGGCGAATTGTACCAGTCCAGAACCGGCTTTAGTCCCGACACCGAAGCATTCTTTTCCAGATAAGCAGTCATATCGGTATAAAAAGCGTTATCGGCAAAGGCTCGCATCATGGACTGTTCAATCAGGTTATAAACCCGGAATTCCATATAATTCTTCTGGACCTCAAGCTGGGCCTTGAAAAGCGAGGGATACTGGGACACCTGGGTTTTTGATCCTGAAACGGTCAGGAGGCGATCAACAGCATCATGAATACTTTCGTCAGAAAAGACAAATGATGAAATAAAGACCATGAGAGATACAATGACTGATTTTTTGATCATGATAATATCCATCCTAACAGGAATTATACACAAATTTCATTCCTGATTCATATAGGTGTTTCCTGAGGCCGTCAATATATTTATCTCACAGGGAAGCTGCTCCACGGTCATATTTGCAGTTGACATTCACTATCAATACGACGCAGTATGACCTGAAGTTGTTGCGTGGAGGTTATTTATGAATTTTGCAGCAGTACTGCTCATAGCTTTTCTCATAACGGTCACCATGATGACCTACCGCAAAATATATTCCCTGTCCATGGCCGTTGCCCTACTCTTCGGACTGACAACGGCCGCTCTCCTGTACGGACTGAATAAATTTCAGGCCGATCCCTCGTGGTCCATCATCGGGGAGGGCATTACAAAGAATGTGTACCTGCACTTCATGGCCCTGTGGTATACCTTTGATGCCCTCTGTTCCGCTATCATAATCAGAAGGTATATCAAATACCTGAAACTGAACAATCTTCCGCCATTTTCCCGTCAGGCATAGCATCGTTCCCGGTCCAGGTTTTCCTGCGTCGTTCTTTTCCTGGGGTATTTCAGATATGGGATAATAGCTTCATTTTTAAAGCTGCCCGTGCCGTCATATTCGATGGCAACAACGGGAATGCCCGTTATCTCCTCGATATGCTGTGCCATGGCCTGCGTAACCAGCGAAGGACAGCAGAATGACGGATTCATCTGTACAAAGAGAGCTATATCGTCGTGCCGTGAAATCAGAGAGAGAATCTTCAGGGCATTTTCCATGGACTCACCGCTCTGTTCTATGTGGAGATTGAATCTCTCCAGCGCTTCCCCGGTGAGAGCAGGAGCTTTCTGTTCATCTTCATGCAATATCCGGTTAAAGTAATTCTGATACCTGCGCTCAAAAACAGCCGTGGCTTCTTTTAGTACGCGTGAAGTCATGGCCTCGACATAATTGCCTTCCCGGAACCATTTCCTGATATAAGGATCGGCAATGATCTTTAACATTTCGCTGTATGGCGTCGTAATAACCTCCCCGCCATTTGCCTCTATGGTCTTTATCAAATTTTGATTCATTATATCATTGTCACGTACATAGAGATCGCCGAATATAGCCACCTTGGGCCGCTCTGCCTGCACTGTTTTCACCCCTTCAAAGAGTGTTACGACACCTTTTATCGCCTCCTCCCGGTTATTGTCCTGCAAGAAGGCCTCCCTGATGATTTCCATGGACTGTTCTATCACCCTGTCCGTTGACCCCGGCGCCACCTCGTAAGGCCGTACCCGGCATCCCATTTTCCTGATCATGCCGCTGAACATGAAGGCCAGGTACATGTTGATACCGGCCTTCAATGAAACATCGGTAAAGGTAATCCTGCCCGTGTATACTTCCACGTTTTCCATGCCCTTTCCCATGTCTTCAAATAAACTCTTTGTGTAATAGGGAAACATGCCCAGATTGCACGATATGCGGGAATTGATATTCCAGACCACTGTTCGGGCCGGGTCCAGATTATTCTTTTGGATATATTCGACAAAATTCTGTACCATGATATTGAGAGGGATGCACTGTCCCGTGTTATGACTGAGGCTCCGCTGAATTGATTCAGTACTCTCATCAACGACCCTGGCGTCAACACCCTCATGCTGAAGCACCGCTGCCATCAGCTCTCCCAGGAGGTTGTCCCATCGCGGCAGCAGGAGTGTTTTACCCTTCAGTATTCGTGCGTCATTGCATACTACGGGGTTGATCTGTTCATACCTGGCAGATATTCGCTGCACATCGCCTGCAAAGTGATTTCTGAAAGAACGGATACCCGCCTCTATTCTCGTTTCATATCCCACGCTGGAATCATGTTCATCGAGCTGCAGGATAAGATACGGTTTTTCGTGGGCATCCATTATCTTTTTAAAATATTCCACGGTATACGCATCGGGTGTGCATTTGAATGATGTCACCAGAACGGGATAAAGCCCCCTGCTAGTGGCTATTTTCTCAGCCGACTCCAGTATCTGCGATGCATAATGCCAGTGAAAAGCCTTGAGAATGGGACCTATGGGTTTTCGTGATACCGTCGATTCGGGCAGCATATCCTGAAAGAAGGCCCTGACTCCCAGCTTCCCGAAAATCTCCGGTATTCCCTTGTTCATGCGTGGAGATAGGACAGTATACGGCCTCCCCAGAAGAACGACATCCACGTCATCGCCCCTCACGTTTTGCTGGAACATCTGCCGCAGCATCTTTTCCGTCCGCGAGTGATTTTTAAGGGCAGCTTCATAAGCTGAAGAGACCTGCGGATATGTGATCCTTCCCTGTGTTATCTTTCGCATCATCTTAAACAGCTGCACTTTCATCATCAGACTGTTCCCCAGGGAACGCACAACCGGTGAAAGAATAGTGTCTTTGTCCCTGAACTCAGCCGTGCATGCGATAATGGAAGGGACATACTGCGTATAATAACAATAATTACGCCGTAATTCCCGGTCCTTCTTTTTCTCCATATACACAGGCAGAAAAATATAATCGCTTTTCGCACTAAGCCAGGCAACATGCCCATGCAACTCCGACATGGGGGCGCAGAATTCAGCGCCGGTAATTTTTTTCCCTTCCTGCACACCGTTACGGAATCCTTCGCTTGTCACGGTTTTCACTCCCAGACGGTGAAAGAAGTCCTTCCATAGCTGCACATCCTCAAAAAGATACAAAGCCGCCGGAATTCCCACCGTGACATCAAAAATCTGTTCCATGGGTGATTCTGTGTTCAATACTTTTTTCCTGTCCCTGATAAGATCAAAGCCCGAGGTGTTCCGGTTGACAAATTTTTTTGTCTCATAATCCCGTCCGCACAAAAAGCCGAACGCCACCGTATCATCCCCCACTTCGGCAATCTTGATTTTACAGTGATTGCCGCAGAGTTCACATACCTCGCTCCTGACCGGTACTTTCTGCCGGTACAGCGAAATACCCCGGAAGCCTGTTTCCGATATGCCCCTGTCCTGTACGCAGAGAGCCACTCCCAGAGCCCCGGTGAGATGACAATATCGCGATACCATGATGGGCTTTCCCAGGCGATGCTCAAAAGCCGCTACCAGGGCCCTGTTCTTAGCCGTGGCCCCCTGAAAGAATATTTTATCACCGATATTCTTTTCGATTGCCACCTTGGTAAGATAATTTTCCCGCACGCTATGAAGGACCGAGGCAAGTACCTCACCGATGTCGAATCCCTCGCTGAGATAATAATTAATATCCCTTTCCATGAATACGGTGCACCGGTCGCTGGCCAGGGGCGCCCTGGCCTTTTCCGCTCGTCCCGAATATTCCTCCAGGGGACACCCCAGTTTCCGTGCCTGCTCCTCGATAAAGCTGCCCGTGCCTGCCGCGCACACGTTATTCATGATTGAAAAGGTCACCATACCGTTTTTTATAGTAGTAAACTTGGCGTCCTGGCCGCCGATTTCTATTATCGTATCCACCCCGGGATCAAGAGCATAGGCAGCCCTGGCATGGGCCGTAATCTCATCAATCGCCTCATCAGCTCCTATGATACTCCCGACAAATTTCCTTCCGGAACCCGTTGTCCCCACACCCAGGAAGTCAAAGGAAACACCATACTCATCCTGTATATGGTCTATAGCCTCAAATATGGTCTGCACCGCTTCGATGGGACGCCCCGCTGTTCTGGTATATAAACCGGTCAATACATCTCCGGCACAATCCATCACAACGGCCTTGGTACTGGTGGAGCCTATATCTATACCCAGGTAAACAGGCATGTGCCGATCCCTGATATCCTCGTATATATCCACCTCAACGGGAGTGGCCATGGGAAAAAGTGAAGAAGCATAGGTGAAGCCGTAAAGGCCGGTAAATTCAGGATATGTCGACAGGGATAGAGCCAGGGGTTCATAATGATAGGCCCTTACAGATTTTTCCTCCCTGAATAAACTTTCAGCTGTTAAAAAATTGCAGGCTTTTTCGCTTCTTTTCTCATATTTGTTTTCTGACTCCTCTATTAACTCCAGGGCTGCACCAACGGCACCGTAAAGGTGAGACATAGAATCAACGGTGATCTCCATCCCTGTGAGTTCCGACAGATGCTTCACCACGGCGCTGTTCAGAGAAACCCCGCCTGTCATGATCAGGGGTGAACATGGTTTCTCATTACTGAACAGTGTTTCCACTACATTCTTTGCCAGACCATAACAAAGTCCGTCACAGATTTCCTCCAGGCTGTATCCCTCCTGCTGGGCATGAATCAGGTCCGTCTTGGCGAAAACCGAACACCGTGAAGCAATTCGTGGAATGGTTCCCCTGTTATCAGCGGCAATAGCACTGAAGGCGCCTATATCGGGCAGATTGAGCCTCCGGGCCTGCTGATCAAGAAAACTGCCCGTCCCTGCCGCGCATGAAGAATTAGATTTGTAATTAAGATAATTTCCCTCATCATCAAAAAGCAGGAGACCGAATTTTTCCCCGCCGATAATCAACATGGACCCCACACTTTCATGGAGAAATCTCGCCGCTGATATGGCGGCCACCCTGTTGTCATACCTTGCCCCGGTGACTAAGATATCCGGCGTCGAAGCCGTAATGGCCACACTGCTTATTCCCGGCAGGCTGAAATCTTCGAGGCCTTTTACAATCGTTTCCTTAATGTGCCCCTCATGAAAAGCATAGAATGATTTAATAATTTTTTTCTCTTGAGTCATGGCCACCATGGCTACGGCAATAGACCCTGTATCGATACCCAATACATACGTGTTTTGATTCATTTTTTTAACTCCCCGGATTTTCCTGTTCCCGACGATGCGATACTGCTTTCACTAATTTTAATAGGTAGATGACGCATAATTGCCTGATAGAATGGCTGTTTCGATGCGAATTTGATAAAAGCAGTGGTCGTGGGATAATGAGGGGAACATACATGATTTGTACGATTAAATCGACCGGAATTAAAATTCCGGAATTTATTTAATGATTTTTTCCCCGGTAAGACCCTGTAGGTTTTTCCGGTACCGGGCGGGAGACATGCCGGTCTGTTTCTTGAATGCTTCATAGAAGGATGATTTTGAATTGAATCCCACGGCAAAAGCTATTGAAAGAAGGGAACGATCCGGTTCGGACTGCATCATGGAAAGAGCCTCGCCTATCCGGTACTGATTAATAAAAACATTAAAATTGACATGGAGCTTATTATTTAAAAAAATGGAAAGATGATGGGGCTGCATATCCAGCAATCCTGAAAGCCTCTTCAGCGACAGATCCTCATCGCAATATAACTTTTCCAGTTCCATGAGGGACAGAAGCCTCGCTTTCACGTCCTCCTCGTCGATCCCCTTTAAATCATATACCTTCCCCTGTTTTTTCCTGCTTTTCATGTCCAGGGGAAAGAAGAGCTCGGGATGGACCTGTCCCATGATAAACCAGGCGATGACAAAGAAGCTTGTCAGCACCAGAGCCATGAGAGAAAACAGGGCCGCATCATAAATCATGGATATTATCAGCAGGACAGTAATGATGAGGAGAGTGACCATCACGGAAATTGCCAAAAGGGCTATCGGGCTCCTCTTATGATTCCCGATGACTGTCAGTATCTCCATCTGTGAAAGAATGGCTACGATGTACCCCAATATAACAGCCATTCCCAGCGAATGAGCCGATGAAACCATAGAATGATCCATGATGAAGACATATACTTCATGAAATGGCGTCGCCAGAACCGATTCCCGGAACGTATGTAAAAGGACAAAGACCAGGGCGAAAACAAAGGGAACAAAATGTATTGCACTCTGTACGGAAAAGTGGTAATCTTTTTTAAATGTTAACTGATAAAAGAGATAGATTGATGGACCCAGAATAAACTTGGCAAGGAGAAGCGCCATCTGACCCGCGCTTCTGTAATCCGTCACTGCCCCGATAACGGCGTACTGCTGAAGCTGAATGACCGTCAGGCTGCAGAATATACAGAAGAGCAATATATTCTTCACGGACTTGCGGGGCTGCAGCAATTGCACAATAGCCAGTAAAAAGCTCAGACCGGCGCCGAAAAGAATGAGGGCATATGAGGTATCGGGAAAAAGCATCATTATAGTTCCTTGATAATAGCAGCAACTAATCTAACATTATTGAATGATTTTCAAGTATTTAATTTTCAGAATGAATGTAACTGTAATATTTCCGTGCAGAAGTAAATCTGCTGTAAATAAAAATAGTTAATTTCTCTATTTTTGACATAAATGGTCCGATATTTTAACCGGATGCTACAATCCGGACTGAACAATTTCAGGGAAACCATGAGAAAAAGAAATACATATACTAAAATCTTCACATCGACTGCGGTAATTTTTATTTCTTTCTGTATCCTTACCGTTTCCGCATTTGCCGGTCCCTTTATTAAAATCGACAGCATCGACGCCCAATCAGAATTTCCCCGCATCGCCGTTACCATTTCTATCCATAATGTGAATAAGTCTTTCATCCCCGGGCTTGATGAGAGCAATATCCTGGTCTATGAAGACGGTTATCGCGTCAACTATGTGAAGGTAAAAGATCTCTCCGATTCGGAGGACCTGCTGTACCTGGTCTTCTCTATAGATTCCAGCAAAAGCATCAGCCAGGAATTTCTTAAAAGCATCTGTAAATCAGCACAGGATATTGTCAACAGCACGGCACCCAAAGACAAAATTGCCGTATACCGTTTCAACGATGATGTTATTCTCATGAACAATTTCTCCGAAAACCGTTTAAATATCATCGATAACATAAATAGCATCGAAAGGCATGGAACCAAAACCCTGCTCTACAACGCCATATACGACTCCCTCCAGATTCTTGGAGACGTTAACACAAAACGCAAAGCAGTAATTGTATTTACTGATGGCAAGGATGAAGGCAGCAGCGTTACGGATAATGATGTAATCACCTTTGCCAGGGACAGCGTAATACCCGTCTACTTTATAAGCCTCGAATCATCACCGGCTATCCAGACCCTGGGCCGCATCGCCAAACTTTCGGGAGGCCGGCTCATTTACAGTAAAAAGCATGATGATGTGGTCAGGATGTATCAATCCATTTTATCCATGATCAAAAACAGATATGTCATCCAGTACCAGACCATATCGCGCGCCGACGGCGCCCAGCATCAGGTGGAAGTACGGCTGAACTATGGGAACATACGGGACCGCGACATACGGTCATTCATGGTGCAGCACGATATACTCTTCCTCAATATATTCAGGGACCAGAACACCGTCTTGCTTCTGATGATTGTAATTCTTATGGTTGTAATAATTATTACGCTGACCTGGTTTTTTACCCATGGGGCTAAAAGGCTGAAAGAAGGATCTGCTGTATCAACCGGTTTCCTTAAAAAAGCCGGTTCCGGAAACCAGGATGATCTTGTACGCCTGGAAGAGGGCGAAAGACTCCGGGAGGAAGAAGCTATAATTTCTCATGACCCTTCATTCACCTACTCCGATGCCTGGCTTATTCAGAAGGCAGGTCCCGAGACAGGAAAAAAATTTCCCCTTTATTGGGATGAGACTACCCTGGGCAGTGACAAGGACAATGCCATTGCAGTCAATGATCCGGCGGCCTCACCGCATCATGCTAAAATTAAATGCATACGGGACGCTTATTATCTTTTTGATATGATTTCCGATGGCGGAACCTATCTTAACGGAAACAAACTGCTCAGGCCTAAAATCCTCTATGACTGGGATGAAATCCGTGTTGGTAAAACATATTTTATATTCCGCGGCTCAAAAATCACCCGCGAGACCCTTTGACAAACCTGCTTGACAAATAAATACCTCCAATAAAATTGTTGACGATTCGTCATTTTTCGGATATTTAATTAAGTACCATAGTGTCGGATTCCCTAATTGCTTTGGGGTAAAACCTGCTGCTTTAAGGTTCCCAAAAACAAAGCAATGATGCATACAAGCATGCCATGAGACAGTATGGTAAGACTTACCAAATTAAACCATTGCTATGAATAAAATAACTGCCATACAGGAAGAGCCGGCGAGGCTGCTTATCGTCGACGATGAACCACTCATTAGAAAAATACTCATTAAATACCTGAGTGATAAAAATTACATAATAGATACAGCTGAGGATGGCAGCCTTGCCCTGGAAAAGTTGCAGCACAGTTCCTTTGACCTGGTCCTCACGGACCTTCGCATGCCGAAAATGGGCGGCCGGGAATTACTAAAATTAATGTCCGAACGCTTCCCTGAAATTCCAAAAATCGTTCTCACGGGCTATGGCACCAATGAGGATATAATCATAGCCCTTAAAAATGGTGCCTATGATTTTTTAACCAAACCCATCACCGATTTTACCATCCTGGATCACTCTATTCAGCGTGCCATTGAAAGGAAACGCCTCAATGACAAGAATAAAAAATATGTTGAGCAGCTGACTCAGATCAATGAAATAATCTCTATGCTGAACAGCGGGAAAAGCACCGAAGATGTTTTTTACACGCTGTATATTATCCTGAAACGAATCATTCCCTTTAACCGGCTAGCCCTGACTATCCTGGATTATGAAAACAATATCACTTTAAAGCTGGTGGAATCGGACAGAAAAATCCTTCTTAACACGGGTGATACCTTTAGTATTACCGATACATCCCTTGAGATTGCTTCGGAAAAGAAAATCGCCCTGAATATAACGGACCTGGCTGAGTATTTTCTTGAAAATCCCCTTTCTACTACTACGCAATTACTTATAGATGAAGGAATGGCATCCTATCTTGCCCTGCCCCTGATAGTCAATAACATCACCCGGGGGTTTCTTCTCTTTGCTTCAGATAAAAAGGCCGCTTTTACCAGGGAACATATAACTTTTCTCGAATCCATCAGTGGCCAGATCGCCCTCAGCATCCAGCGCGGTGAACTTCTTTTTGAAATTGAACAGCATACAAAAAACCTTGAACACCTCGTTGAACTGAGATCCCGGCAGATCATCAAAACACAGAAGACCACAATTTTTGCCTTAAGCAAACTGGCTGAAGCCAGGGATATGGAAACCGGCGATCATCTGGACCGCATTAGAAGCTACAGTGTATTCCTCGCCCAGCTTCATAAATATATCGGGAATAACCAGGAAATAACCAGCCGTTACCTTCAGGACCTGTATGATTCATCTATTCTTCATGACATCGGAAAGGTCGGTATTCCCGATATCATCCTGCTCAAGGAAAGTTTTTTAAATAATGCCGAATTTGAGATTATGAAAAGCCACACTACCATTGGATATGAGGCTCTTCGTTCGGCAACCCTTGAACTTGGCTCCGATTCCTTCCTCAACATGGCCATGGATATCACACGGTATCATCATGAGCGTTGGGATGGCAAAGGATATCCGGAAGGCCTTATCGGAGAAGCAATCCCCTTTTCAGCGCGCATAGTAGCCATCACCGACGTCTATGACGCCCTGACCTCACGACGTCCCTATAAAGATGCCTATTCCCATGAAAAGGCTATCATGATCATGAAAGAAGAATCATCGCGTTTTGATCCCCAGCTTTTTAATATATTTATGGATAATAACCATGAATTCAATAACATCCGCTTACGAATATCCACAGAGGAAATGACAGGTATTTAGATATGCACGGACAAAATGTAAGCTTCCGTTTCGGCGGCCCCATCACACCCATGGTCAAAAAACTCATGATCATCAACGGGGCTATCTTTCTGCTTCAGCAATTGGTGAATCTTTTTTCACCGGGAGCCATGGAGTCACTTTTCGGATTGAACCATGTTGGTCTCATTCATGAATTCAGATTGTGGCAGCTCTTTACGTATATGTTTCTTCACGGTGGCTGGCTGCATATCATTTTCAACCTGCTTGCCCTGTGGATGTTTGCCGGTGAACTGGAAAACCTCTGGGGAAGCAAATTGTTTCTCCGGTATTATCTCTATGGGGGGATTGGTGCCGGATTATTCATATCAATAATGAATTATATTATTTTCGATAAATATATGGTCAGTCCCATCACCATCGGCGCCTCGGGCGCCCTGTACGCCATATTACTTGCCTATGGGATGATCTGGCCCAATCGCGAAGTCCTTCTCTATTTCCTCTTTCCCATCAAAATGAAATATCTCGTTCTCATTTTCGGACTCATGGAGTTCTTCGGCACCCTCTCTTCCATCGGGGGCCAGGGAGGCAATATAAGCCATATAGGACACCTGGGAGGCCTTATTTCGGGATATCTCTTTATCATGTATAAAAGGCGCGGAAAAATCGTCAGGCCCGTATCTCCGTCGGCCAAAAAAGAAAATCTGTTAGGCCGATTGATGAAAAAAATCCGTCTGACCAAGAAACGAAAAGAAATTGATACCCGTATCAAGGCAAAGAAAATTATCGACGATCTTCTGGAAAAAATTGCCCGCAGTGGAATGAGCTCCCTTTCTCCTGAAGAAAAAAGACAGCTGGAATGGGCACGCCGTCACTATTATCCGGAAAGGAACGACACCGTGCATTGACCGATTTGCAGCAGACAGGGACTTACCTTACGAAGTGAGTCCTTCCGCAGAGTCCGTCATAATATTTTTTTCCGATAGAAACCTCATCGATCTGAAGAATCATTCTTCCCCGCAACAGTCTCTTATTCACTTTTCGAACCTCTTCACCATCACGGATAATGACTTTTAAATGCGATCGCATGCTTTTTTTTAACCGGTCACCAAGGTCATATAGATTGAGAAAAATACCCCGGTAGAAAATGAAAACAGAATCTTCTGAAGGATCCTGCTCCAGACATTTCCGTATCTTATCAAGATCTATAACCGTATAGTCTTCGAGCTCGATATTTTCATTGAGCATCATAGCCCTGTCGAAAAGATTTTCCTCGCCGGTATTAAAATACTGTTCAATGAGAAGTCTACTCAGGATGGTCTTTATGGTGTGAACGGAATTGTGGAGATTTGATTCGTATTGATTTCTGTCTATATGGCCCTTCTCAAGCAGATCATTGTTCCTTTGTATATATGCCCTGAAAGTATTCCATATTTCGGATATTTCAGCAGCATACAGTTTAACTAATTCATCCAGCTCCGTTTGAGAAATCTTTTGAAAAGGTTCGAATTCCTCTTTCCTGTATCCACTCATGACAATCACCTCCCGGGACAAGTTGTCCATTTCAGTGACTGCTTTTAATATAACCAAATATACTCCTGTTGAGTTACTTTTAAGTATTTTTATGAGATATTTTTTATATATTATTTTGTATCACTTTTCAGCCGTTCACGCCTTGAGAGTATGGTGACAGGGTCTATCTCACCCACATTATTAAAAATGTAATCGGGCTGATAGGGAAACCGGTTCACCATCTTTCTCGATGTTACTCCCGAAAGCACGAGACAGCAGGTCATGCCCGCTTCAAGGCCGCCCACAATATCAGTATCCATGCGGTCTCCTATCATGAAACTGCAGGCCGTATGAACATCAAGCTTCCTGCGCGCCCAGTACATCATGGCTGGATTCGGTTTCCCCAGGAAATACGGTGCTATACCCGTAACCTTCGCAATAGGAGCCACGAGGGCGCCGCAGGCCGGAACCGGTCCGCGATGCGATGGACCCGTAAGATCGGGATTAGTGGCGATAAACCGAGCCCCTTCATTGATGAGATGAGTCGCTTCAATTATACTGCGATAATCATATTCCTCGGTTTCTCCGACTATAACATAATCGGGTTTACTCTTCGTAATAACCGCTCCTATTTTGTCCAATTCCATGAGCAGGCCCTTTCCTCCGATGACAAAGGCCGAACAGCCTTCCGGTTTCTGATATTTCAGAAAACTGGCCGTTGCCATGGCCGACGTATAAAAGTTTTCCACATCTACATCAATACCCAGTTCATTGAGGCGGTCCCGCAATTCTTCCGGCGTATGATAGGAATTGTTGGTCAGAAAAAGGAACTTACTCTTATTTTTTTTCAGTTTTCGGACGAATTCCTCTGCTCCCTCAATGAGCGTCTTTCCTTTATTTATGACACCATCCATATCAATTATAAAGGCCTTATCACAGGGTTTCAAATCTTTAGCCATACTTCTCATCTCCATTCATTGTCCATTTTGCCCATGACCCGCACATATACACCTGGACTTACTTCTAAGTAGGGTATTAACTATGTCAATATACAATTAATTTATTCTGTAAGTTGATTGACATCAATTTTTTTTTCTGTAACGATACTAATCCAGATGATACTGTTTTTGCAAACCTGTCCTTCTAACCTGAAAAAGGAATTGATCCTGGAGAATATGATGAAATCGATCATCGCAACCTTAATTTTTATACTCCTTTTACCCGCATGCAACGCTACCTTTGGCAAGTATGTTGGAGAATACAAGGGCAACAAAAGACATGGCATCGGAACCTATACGTATTCCAACGGTGATATTTATGAGGGACAATGGCGCGACGATAAACGCAGTGGCAGGGGGAAATGCTATTATGCAGACTTATCCAACTATGAAGGAGAATGGAAAAATGATATGCGCAACGGCATGGGTACATGCACCTACCCTTCAGGAGAAATATATACGGGCAACTGGGTGAACGACACGCGGGAAGGCAGAGGAACCCTGACTTTCAATATCAAATCTCAATGGTCCGACAATAAATACATCGGTAACTGGAAAGAAGATAAAATGCATGGCCAGGGGACCTACTATTTTTCCGGCGGCAGTTATTACTCCGGTAGATGGATCGATAATATCCGTTCAGGAAATGGCACTATGATATTTCCCAATGGAGATAAATATGTCGGTGCCTGGGAAGATGATCAGATGAACGGAACGGGTACCTGTTACTATCAAAATGGCGATGTTTACAAAGGCTCATGGAAAAACGGTCATCGCAACGGCAATGGAGAACTCGCTGCCAGTGATGGATCATACTACAATGGCAACTGGGAAAAGGATGAAAAAAGCGGTCTGGGCACCCTGATATATCCCGATAAATCAAAATACCGGGGTTACTGGAAGGAAGGCAAGCGCCATGGAAACGGAACTCTTTATTCTCCCGGCGGCAGGATTTTGAAAAAAGGCCGATGGGATCACGACTTTTTTACCGGAGAATAAGACCATATCATGAATTATATACCCATACATAAAATCCCGGAACAAAAACCTGCAGCTGTCATTATCCGTCATGCCGAAAGATTCGCCATTGATAATATGGTTAATGCCCTGGATATACGCCTCACAGAAAAGGGACACGATGATTCCCGCCTGCTTGGCAAAGAACTATGTAAGCTGGGACCAGCCACAATACATCACAGCCCCGTACCGCGCTGCCAGGAAACGGCCCTGGGAATTCAGGACGGCATCATTGAGGCGGGAGGAACCGCGCACTTCGGTGGATTTCTCATGGAATTGGGAGGTCCCTATGTTCTGGGTGACTGGATGGAACTTGTTGAAGAAACCCGCAAACACGGCAGCGACCCCTTTGTACGAAAATGGTTCAATGGCGAACTGATGGAGGGTCTCATGATGCCCGTCAAGGAGGCGGCATTTCTAACGATAAATGTCCTCGTGAAACAGCTCAGGGAAGATAAGGGTTCATTTATTAATATCAGCCATGACTGGAATATTATGATCCTGCGGGAATACTTTTTTGACCTGAAGCATGAAGAAGCGGGACTTCCCGATTATCTTGACGGTATGGCAGCATATATCGATAATGGGCGGCTCCGCCTTCTCTATCACGACAGAGAAAAGGACATCACCCTGCCCCTTTCATAAGCCGTAATTACACCGTACCGCAATCCGTTACCTGGCTCTTCAAAAGATCCACGGCGTGTGGAATGGCCTTTTCTATGAACCCCAGGTTCTCCCTCACCGCCTTAGGACTTCCCGGAAGATTGATGATAAGGCTTTTACCGCGGATTCCCGAAACAGCCCGCGAAAGCATGGCATGGGGTGTTATGGCCAGTGAGCGGGCCCGCATGGCCTCGGCAAAGCCGGGAGCTTCTTTTTCTATCACCGCCCTGGTAGCCTCGGGTGTGTTATCGCGCGGTGCAAATCCCGTACCTCCCGTGGTGAGAATCAGGTTAGCACCCTTATCCGCCAGTCTTATCAGACAATGCTGTATCTCCAGAAGATCATCGGGTACGATTATTTCATCACAGACTTCAAATCCCTGCGCTGACGCCCAGCTGCGGATTTCCGGCCCCGAAAGGTCTTCCCTTTCTCCCCTCGAAGATCGATCACTTACAGTGACAATAGCAACAGATATCATAACAGCCTCGCATACTAAAAATTTATTTATTACCGGCGGCTGGGACAAATCCCGATTCTTTAATCAATTTTTGTCCCTCTTTACTCAATACAAATATTATAAAAGATCTGGATTCCTCGGTAAATCGTTCCTTGATTACATAGAAATATAAATCCCTGTAAATCGGGTAAGAAACATTTTTCATTTTTTTATCATCATGCACCTTCCCATCGACTTTTAGAGCCTTAACCTCATTATTGAGGAAGGCAGAACCTACATAACCCAGCGCATAGGCATTCTCAGCGACCAAAGCCAAGACCCCACTGTTTGATTTCTGTACGGATGCATCTTTTATTATCATATCGCCTATTCCAAGCGCGGCATTCCATACTTCCCAAGTTCCGGAAGAACCGTCCCTGCTCACCGTGATAATTTTTTCCTTAATTCCGTTGATTTGTTCCCAGGTCTTCACCTTTCCGGTATAGATTTCCCGTAATTGCTGCATCGTAATTTTATCAGTATGATTTTTTGGATTTACTATGGGGATAATATGATCATGAGCAACAAGAAATGCTTTCAATGAAACACCGGCCTTCCCTGCCTTTTCCAAATATTCACGGGAGGCCACTGATGAGGACTCGGCAATGTCACAACTGCCTTTTATTAATCCATCCAGACCTGAATGTGAACCTGTGGCATCAATATCAATTGATATATTTTTCCGCAATTGGTAAGCCGCTACCAGTTTACGGGTCATGGGATCCATTGACGTGGAACCTTTCACCAGAATCACGGGTTTCTCATTTTTTAAACATGCCGCAATAAAAGTGGAACCAGCCATCAATAATATAATACACATCCATACTTTTACTTTCATCCCATTGTTCCTCCACTTTTTATTCTATCATGCATTACCGACAGTATCTCCACAGGGTAAATAGAAAATCAATGAATTATCTTTACTCAATAAATTTTCCCTAATATTCGATAATCGTAATAAGGAACAGGTGCAGACTGTACACCGGGACATCTACGGGAAAAGACAAATATCAATTTATTTTCTCTTACCCATAGGCCCGGTTTTTATATAATTTCTCAGGATAGGATCAAGGAATTTGAAAAGCATAACCTCGGGCCAGCAGTATCTCTCCAAACATGTGAAATACATTGATTACCGGATACAGCTTCTAAACAATTATGTCTCATTAAATTCTCCCGAAAATACCACCTTTAATGAAAGCCTGATCTCATTTCTCATTTCAGACAACTGCCGCGAACACTTTGCCAATATTTTCTCTCCAGAGATTGATACACCCGTAAGGGAACTTAAGCACCTGGTCAGGAAATGGGACATAAAAAACGATGGTGATATCGTTGGATACATTTACCAGAGCCTCCAGAGTCGCGATTCCAGGAAACACAAGGGACAGTTCTTCACCCCCGGTGATATCGTAACTCATCTGGCAGGATCCTCCCTGGAAAGAGCTGAATCCTGGCGGGATATCCGCATACTCGATCCGGCATGCGGGTCCGGACAATTTCTCCTTTCCCTGTATTGGATGTTCCTGGACCGCTATATCCTGGAAGGAGTATCGGAACGTGAGGCATCGGAAAGAATCATCCATTTTCATTTACACGGCTTTGACATAGACCAGACCGTTATACATATCGCGCGCTACAACCTCTCACGCATATCCGGCATCGAAGAAAAAGAGGTAAACATTGCCTGCCATAACTTTTTGCTCAGAGAAAAGCCTCGGCAGGACACAGCCGGAGCTGACAGCTGGCCTGATAAATATGATCTTGTCATAGGCAATCCACCCTGGGGAAGCCGGGTCTCCTCCGAAGAAAAAAAATATTTCAGAAAAAATTTTATCTCCTCTGCCTCCGGCATCAACACATTCACCTTATTTCTTGAACGTGCCCTGGAGACTGTCCATAACCGTGGACTGGTCGCCTTTCTCATTCCCGAGGCCTATCTCAACATCAGGGCTCATCAATCCTCACGGGAAATGATCCTGACGCGTACATCGATAAAAGAACTTACCATCTGGGGGGAACGGTTCAGAGGAGTCTTTGCCCCCTCCATATCTATGATTACCCAATTGGAATCCAGCGAAGAGAAAAGATCCGGCAACGTGGTCAACATCATTCATGGAGCAGATCTGACCTCCCATACATCTATCCTGATCCCTCAGGCATCGTACCAGAGAACTCCGGAGAATATATTTAATATCAATTATACCAGAAAATGTGTTAACCTAATAACATCCATTGATAATCAGGATTGTCTTTTCCTTAAAAATCATTCAAAATTTTATCTCGGAATTGTAACCGGCAACAACACGCAGCATATCTATGACTTTAAATCCGAAGAACACCCCGACCCTATAATTCTTGGCAAGGATGTTTCTCCATTCAAGATACAATTCAGCCATCACTATTTCCGGTACAATCCCGGAATTCTACAGCAGGTAGCGCCTCAGCATTTATATCAGGCAAAGGATAAAATCGTGTACAAGTTTATTGGGAAGCGGCTCACGTTCGCCCTGGACAAATCCGGGTATTATTCACTGAACAACGTCAACGGTTTCATTCCCGACAAGAGCTACCGCGAACAGCTTAACATCGAATCAATTCTATCCATCCTGAATTCCGATCTCATGCAGTACTACTATGAAAAGAATTATTTCACCCTCAAAGTACTGCGGGGCAACCTGGAGAGACTGCCCCTGAAAAAGATCAGTTCACCGAATCAGAAAAGGCTAAAGCAGCTGGCGGAAATGGTTATGCAGAGTACCGGTGAAGCGGAAAGAAGACACAGAAGATGCATCGAGGATATAATCTATCATGAATATGGCATCAAAGACCGTGACGCGTATACCATCAGCAGCCTGGAACAACGTGAGTCTGGTTTAATCGAAAACGAATAGCACGGATTTACAGTCTGGTTTACCGGTACATTCATTTCGAATCACCGGGAGTCCTTTCCCGTGCCTTCAGGTTAAAAACAGCTGTCATATCAATGGAATCATTACCGCCATCGTCAAAAAAGGCGACGCCTCTTTCCGGATAACAGTACAGCACATGATTATCCCGCTTTTTCACTACCAGTCCACTATTTCCATAGCTGAAAATCATGAGCGCAATTCCCTTATTGAGATGTATACCGTCGGAAGTTACACCTTTTCCATTGGTAACGACAACAGCCCTGATATGGCGGTTCATGCAAAAAACAGCCAGCGATCTCTCCCTAAAAGAATATATCTCATTGAATGGTATATCAAACTGCATATCCAGCGAGAAGACCTGCCGGAAAAATCCCTGCGGTTCCTGGAGTAGAACTTTCTGATACACCTCACCGTCAAAGGCCTTCAGAACGGTATCAACAGTGTTGTTGAGAAATACTGAACCGGCACTAACACCCGGCACCAGCACTGATTCGGTCAACTCCGCTTTTCCTGTATCGGCAGACATCGCGTATAAGAAAAAAAACACCAGCCCGGCCATAAATGACAATTTCGCTTTCCGCCTCACATGCACCGCTGTGCCTCCCGTTTAATCACGGCAAACCGGCGCGGATATTTGGCATCGGTAGCACCTTTTTTTATAAACAAAAATCCCGCAGCACCAATCCCCAGCGATCCTCTTTCCTCTTCTCCCGCCATGTCCAGTCCCAGTTCCCCTGCGTGCCGAACAACTAAAGCGGGGATATCACCCTGCATTTCATTGGCGTATACATACAAATATCCACCCATTACCAGAAGCGGCGCGGCCAGTTCAACAACAAGGTATGTATTCCCCAGGGCCCGGGAAAGAACAAGATTAAACCGTTCCCGCAATGAATCTTCACGAGCCCTCTCCTCTATCCTCCCCGGCATAACCGATAAATTTGCCAGTTGAAGCATTTCAATAACGGATCCGACGAATCCCATTTTTTTCTCGTTGGAATCCATAAGTATCCCGCGCAGTCCTTCAAAATATATCCCCAGGGGTATCCCGGGAATCCCGGATCCCGTTCCTATATCGGCAAATAATGTTCCACGTGGAACATTCATCCCCAGAAGCGGATCAATACTCCCTAAAACCAGGTTTTCCATGATTTCTTTTCTCGTTTTGAAACCGGTCAGGTTGAACTGTTTGCTCCTGAGAAAAAGTTCATCGGCAAAATCAATCATGGACTTTGTCTGATCGGGAGAAAGCCGTATACTTCTTACCTGTTCCCATGCCAGTATAATTTCCTGCATCATGCTTTGGTGTTCCACGTGGAACCTCCTCTTCCCGCTCTTTTCATGGCCTCTATGTGCACAAGCAGTATCGAGATATGCGAAGGATCAACTCCTGATATTCTCATGGCCTGCCCCATGGTTCGTGGCTTTATTCTGGCAAGTTTTTCCATTGCTTCTTTTTTTAATCCGTCAATGGTACTGTAATCCATGTCCTCGGGGATCTCCATGTCCTCCATCTTTGCCATCTTTCTAATTCTATCCTGGTCTCTGAGGATGTATCCCTCGTATTTTATTTCCATCTCGAGAACGGCGGCCATTTCCTCGTTCATGCTTTCGTTCAATATATTCAGAACATTTTTCATGGTTATCCCCGGTCTCCTGAGCAGTTTTACCGCATTCATTTTTCCCTGGAGACTTTCATTGTCGGATCCTCCCGACAGAATACTTTTAGCCCTATCATCAATTGTTATGGTCAGTGTTTTCAGCCTTTCAAAATTCTTTTCAATTTCATTATATTTTGTAATCATGTATTCGCGGGCTTCACGGGAAATAAGTCCGTTATCATATCCATATTGCATCAATCGTCGATCGGCATTATCCTGCCGCAGAAGCAGACGGTGTTCCGCCCTCGATGTGAACATCCTGTATGGTTCAGTAGTGCCTTTTGTAACCAGGTCGTCGATGAGAACTCCGATATAGCCTTCTGACCTTTTGACAACAAAGGGTTCAAGTCCCCGTATCTTTTTCACGGCGTTAATGGCAGCCATCAAACCCTGTACCGCAGCCTCTTCATATCCTGAAGTGCCATTTATCTGTCCTGCATGGTATAGTCCCGCAACTCTCTTTGTTTCCAGAGTAGAATATAGTTCCGTCGGTGGGACATAATCATACTCTACTGCATAGGCGGGTCGCATGACCTTGACCTTCTCAAGACCAGGCACGGTCCGTATCATTTCCAGTTGTACATCCTCGGGAAGGGAACTGGAAAAGCCATTGATATAGTATTCCTTTGTATTGTATCCTTCCGGTTCAAGAAACAGCTGATGCCTGGGTTTATCAGAAAATCTCACGACTTTATCCTCGATAGACGGACAATACCTCGCGCCCACTCCCTTGATAACGCCGCCATACAGGGGGGACATGTGAATGTTTCCCCGGATCATATCATGAGTCTCCTGTGATGTATAGGTAATCCAGCAGGGTATTTGACGTCGATCTATCCTCGTCGTAGCATATGAAAACGGTATCGGGTTCTCGTCAGGATATTGCGCCTCACATAAATCGAAATTTATTGAGTCGCCGTTTACCCTGGGAGGCGTGCCTGTTTTCATCCTGAGCACCGGGAATCCTGCATCACGGAGTGATTCAGGTAAAACCTCCGATGAAAAATCACCGAGCCTGCCGCATTTTTCCTGGTATTTCCCGATGTGAATGAGACCCTTTAAAAAGGTGCCGGTGCAGATAATCACGGCTTTTGCCAGGTGTTCCTGTTCCCTTTTTGTGATGATGCCCTTGACCGTTTTATTCTCAATTAAAATATGCTCGGCAATATCCTGTATGATTTCCAGGTTTTCCTGTTCCTCCAGAACCTGTTTCATTCTCAACTGATATTCCTTCTTGTCAGCCTGGGCCCTTGGTGCCCATACTGCCGGCCCCTTACTTCGGTTCAACATTTTAAAGTGGATCCCGGTACTGTCAATGGTCCTTCCCATTTCTCCACCCAGCGCGTCGATTTCCTTTACCAGGTGCCCCTTGGCCAGTCCGCCAATGGCGGGATTACAGCTCATCTGTGCTATGGTATCGAGATTACCCGTCAGTAGCAGCGTATGCATGCCCATGCGTGCCGAAGCAAGGGATGCCTCAACGCCCGCATGGCCCGCACCGATGATTATTAAATCATAATGTCTTTTCATTATTTATCACTTTCCAACCAGGAATTTACAGTATGTCCGTTAGACTTTTGCTCATTTTCGTAACTGCCAAAACAATACAGGAAATGACTAACCTTAAAAAATTAATCAATACCATGGCATGTATATTGATAGGGCAATTATTAATTTAAATTATTAACAGCAATCATTACTTAATATAAGCATGAACAGCCAAATTTACAATATCACCAAATCACATATAACTTTCTATTGAGACATAATATTCCTTCCCTTATAATGCGCAGGCATAAAAAAACGGGCCGCGGGGCCCGTTCCGTGTACTCTCTTAAATTTTTCAGATCTATAATTCTTTTTCCTCCATCAGCATCTGCATTGCTTCCCTTGCCTGCTGTATTTTGTCTTTCAATGCCTCGAAGGCCTGTTCAGCCTTATCCATCTCACTGTTCCTTCCCATGTTCTCCAGTTCGAAGGCTGCGTCATAAGCTGCCTGGGCTGAAAAATTTGAAACCGATCCTTTTATCGTATGGGCATATTTTCTCAATTTATCTGCGTCTTTTTCTTTTATGGCTCCCATTATATTATTCATCAATTTTTGAGAATCTTCAATGAAGAGCTCTGCCAGCTCCCGGTAGAGTTCCATATCACCATCGAGACGTTCTGCAAGCTCCTTCCTGTTTATCACATCTTCAATTTTCATTGCTCCTCCTGCAGCCCGGGTCGGTAATTATTTGACCTGTATACTTGCGTATTCTTTTCCTGATCCATTGTTATAATTCCAATACCAGTGAAAATAAAAAGTCAATTCTTTTTTAAAATATATAAATTTGATCATAATAGTGAAGCGGTATGGAATATCCTTTCGTATTAACTGTTGATTTTTCGCGTAAAATATCGATTACTTTATCGCAGCATGATTCATCGAGTTTTAAGACATAGCAATAATACTCCGCTTCTTTTTTTATGTCGGTAAAACAGGAGATTCTTGTCTGCTCAAAATTACGAACCTGGAATTCCCTGTTAAGTCGTTTCAGTATATCACTTACATTAATATTCCGGCGCGAGGAGGTTTTACCGCCGGGAATATGTTTTCTTATTTGCTCAGTCATAGTGACCGATGGGCGATTATTATCTCCGATTACAATTATTCTTTTATCGGCGTAACGCAGCATCTTCTCTATTGCCCTCTCATAATCATCCATGCCGTAGATGGCGTGAATACAGATGACAGCCTGGCTCTTTTCTCCCTCCCATTTCTCCCAGGTATTTTCATAAATTCTAACTGGCAATTCAGTACTATGCTGTTTTAGTTTTTCCCGCAGGATGGCAGTCATGGCCGGGGAAGGCTCTATCGACTGCACCGCCATCCCTCTCACAGCAAGAGGAATAGTGAAAAAACCTGATCCGGCGCCGCAGTCAATCAATGATGTAATACCATGCAGTTCATGCAACACCTCTTTAAGAAGGTCTCCCGGATACTGCTCGATACTGAGACGACGATCATATTCCCGTGCAAATCTCTCTTCATAAAATCTCATGTCTATCGTGCTTTTCCTTTCCCAATTTTTGCTTTCTTTCCTGTATGTTTATTTCTCTCTTCGCTTTTTACAACTACAAAAATATGAATTATTATTGCAATTATCATCCCCTGTCATATACGTAGTTTTTCGATCATTACAATTGGCTTACAAGGACACCATGCATGCACCTCACCAGTATTCAGATAAATGCAAATAATTTTCCCGTAAAAGATCAATATCCCTTCAGCCTGGATGTCTTTCAGAAAACGCCGGGGATATCTCTGGAAACTCCTATTACCTTTTTCGCTGGAGAAAACGGTTCGGGAAAATCCACGCTGATAAGGGCTCTCGCACATCGCTGCGGAATCCATATCTGGAAGGGACCTGAACGTACGCGCTTCAGATTCAATCCTCTTGAAGAGGAGTTATACCGCTGTATCGATGTTCATTGGTCAGACCAGGCCGTGCCTGGTTCTTTTTTCTCGGCGGAATATTTTTATGATTTTTCAAGTCTTATTGATGAATGGGCCCATGAAGATCCTGGAGTTCTGAACTATTACGGCAGCAAGCCGTTCATGACTCAATCCCACGGCCAGAGTCACATGTCTTATTTTGAAAACCGTTATATTATAAAGGGCCTGTATCTGCTTGATGAACCGGAAAATGCACTTTCTCCCACTACCCAGCTCAAATTACTTCATCTGCTGCAGCGCATGTCCATTGACGGTCATGCCCAGTTCATCATAGCCACACATTCACCTATTCTGCTTTCCTGTGAAAATGCTTCTATATACAGCTTTGACCATGTCCCCCTTCGCAAAGTACCCTATGAGGAAACCGAACACTATCTCGTATACCGTTCCCTCTTTAAGAAGTGATTTGCGGTTTACTGTTGATGATCACACAAATCCATGTGATACATATCACATGGACGCTCTGGTAGTATCGTATTTTTCAAGGCTGTGGTTGAAGGGTTAGAATTCGACTGAGAGAAAAGCAACATCGTCATCGCGTTTATCCAGGGCGGTAAATGATTCCACATCATCCAGAACAGCCTGGCAAAAGGCATCGCCATGCAGTCCGTTATTGATGCGTATTGATTTTGATAGACGATTTACACCATACTCTTCTTTTTCGCTGTTTTTGATTTCCGTAATTCCATCGGTATAGAGAAAGAGCCGGTCTCCCGGCGAAACAGAAAGGCTTTTTTCTTCATACTTGGCCAGATCTGAAATGCCTACGAAAAGACCAAATGTATCGAGGGCCAGCATCTTATCGGAAGACGCGCGATAATATAGAGTTCTTGTGTGACCGGCATTGGTAAACGTTATTTTTCCCGTTTCATCATCATATATGACATAAAAAGAAGTTATATACTGATCGGACAGAAGCAGTCCCATCATCTCCTGATTAATCAATGACAGGTATTCGCTGGTGCTGGTAAAACGCGGTGCATAGATACTGAAAATCATCTTTGACATGGACATTACCAGTGCTGCCGGTATGCCATGACCCGTTACATCGGCAATGAGGAATCCACTCCGCGTCTCCGATAGTTTATAGCAGTCAAAATAATCACCACCGATATCTTCAATAGGGAGGTACTTGCCGCTGATGCGCGGATATTCAATAAAGGAAAAATCTTTTGGGATGATAAATTTCTGAATCTGCTGTGCTGCCAGAAGTTCCTTCTGAATCAACCGGTTTTTTTCAAGCAGTTCATCGTGGGCGCTTTTAAGTCTCAGGAGTGATAATACCCGGGCAACCAGTTCCTTCTCGTTAAGCGGTTTGAGGAGAAAATCATCGGCCCCGATCCGGAGGCCTTTAATTTTTGAATTGAGATCATCAGAACCGGTCATGAGGATGACGGGGATAAAATCTGTCCCGGTTACGTCCCGAAACTTCGCTAAAAAGCCAAAACCGTCAAGTTTTGGCATAACAATATCGACAAGAATCAGGTCATATTTCTTTTCTTTCAGAGCGTGGAGACCTTCCATACCGTCTCCGGCCTCATCAACGTTCATATTGATCTGCGCGAGCGTCTTTTTTATAATGGCCCGATTCAGCTTGCTGTCGTCAATGGCCAGAATATTCCATGAGGTATTCAAGTAATTGCTGAGCATGTCATGATCCTGATGCTGCTTGTTATCGAAATCATGTATTCTTTTTAGATCATATTCACTTTTATTGCAATTGTTTTTCCTCGTTGACGGAATTAAAATGATTAATTAACGATGTATATTGATATAAATTTTTTCATATAAAGAATTTGCTCTATTTTTACGTCCCGTCACTTCAACCAGTTATGAAATCGAACCTATCACAAAATAAGCATATACTGTTCATCCAGCCACCTCTGAATGATCATGGCCATAACTACATCCTGGGGAACGTGGAATATGCCGGTGCAGCACTGGCCGGATATATACGAAAAATATCTTCAAGATACCTTACCTCTACTCTCCCTTTTATGCTCAGCAATTTCGCATCGGACCAGGTCATTGCCCGGTATGTGTCTCACCTTAAACCAGATGTAGTATGCTTCAGTTCATACCTCTGGAACCTTGAGCGCAACCTGCATATCGCGCTAATGATTAAAATCGATCTGCCCGGAACTAGTATCATCTTCGGCGGTTCTGAAATCTCCCGGGGTTCCTTCTGCTTTCAATCACATCACGATCAGGTGGATATATTCCTGTCCGGCGAAGGCGAATGGTTTTTCAATCATTTTCTTCAGAATGACAACCTGGATAGATTCTCTGAAATAATCAACGGAAACAGGTTGATAACTCAGCCCCCTGACAGTCTGGTGGCCGTTGACGATATCGTGGAACCCTTTACGGCAAATATGCTCAACACCATGACTGATGGGTCCATTTTTCTTGAACTGACCAGGGGATGTCCATACCGGTGCTCATACTGCTATTATTCCAGGAACTGTCCAGGAGTCCGTGAACTTCCCTTTGAACTGCTCACGGAAGCCCTGCAATGCTCACGGAATCTATCGGAAATTTATATCCTCTCCCCCACTTTTGACCGCTCAAAAGACTTCCACACGAGACTGGAAACCATGACGGCGATAAACCATGGTACTTCCCTTCATTCAGAGATGAGAGCCGGTAGTATCGACAGACAAACGGCCAACCTCCTGCACAGTGCCGGTTTCAGAAGCATGGAGGTGGGACTGCAGACCCTGAACAACGATGTCCTGAAACGTGTACGTCGCGGCAGCGATACCAGCAGGGAACTGGAAGGCATGAGAACCATGAAGGATGCCGGTCTCGATCTGAAAATAGGCATTATACCGGGACTGCCGGGAGAAACACCTGACAGCTTTGTAGGAACCATTGATACATTGATTGATCGGGGATTTGAAGAAAACATAGAGCTCTATCCACTCATGATTCTGCCGGGAACGGTGATCAGGGAACAGGCCATTGAGGAGTCTATTCACTTTCAGATGCGCCCCCCCTATTTCTATCTGGACGGATGGGGAATGTCCTATGATGATATCACCGCAATCGCATCATATGCCGAATCCAAAACCGGGTTCAGTCCCACTATTACCGGCATACCGGACTTTACATCTCATAAGGATGGATTACTCATTAAGGGTGTGCAGATCAACGGCGATATAGCCGCTCACTGGAATAGCGCTCTATATGTTTCGGAAATCGAAACCAGTGTTTTTTCGTTTCATATTTATATCACCAAACCTGAACATCTCTATCGTGGACTTTCCCTGCTTTTGACAGGTCTGCCTCTTCACAATCTCTATAATGTAATCATTTATTCAGACAGCATCTTAGACGAGGGACGTGTTCTGCAGATATGGAAAAATCTCGAAGTTGATACATTTCTTGGCCGTAATAACATATTTAATGCATGGAAAGATGGACAACCCTGGCGGATGTACCAGGTATTAGAAAGACCGCCTCTGTATGAGCAGGCCTTTTCCGCTTATGGGCTGATTGAACCTGTCCTGGCCCTGGGAACCGGGAATATCAATAAAGTGATGAAATTGCTTACAGCCGAAGGCAACAATAGCGGGGATCACTTTCTACTTGTCAGAAAAGGCGCCCTGTCGGGGTGCAGTGACACTCTTGCCGATTTATACCATGAGTCAATGGAAATGATTTCCTTTGAGGACGCGGAAGATCAATCATTGTTTTATACGTTTTGTGGTTACGAGCATGTGGAACTTCCATTTGCTTTTAAAGTGATCGATCATCGAAAATAATTATCATTTATTATGTGCATGTATCTTCCCCCTACCCTGTATTATTATTCCCGCGACAATGAGAAAAAAGGCCGCACAGTCAATAATCAGCCAGAGCCGCAGACCCGCGACAGGATAATTAAAAAAAGAATCAATAGTATGATAGGATAATAAACGCAGCACAGTGACGAGAAAGAGGACAGCTGTTCCTGAAAAAATGAGAAAATAGGTATAATGTTTTATCCTTATTCTGTTAACGATTAATCCCGCAACACCCATTGTCGCTGAGACTATTATAACCGCGATAATACGCTGCAAATACCGCCGACCGGAATACCAGCCGTCCGCGCGGCTGAATTCCCGAACCGCCTCTGTTATCATCAATCGCAGAGGAGGAATAGTCAGCACACCCGCAAGCATCATGAAGGCGGTTATGAATCGCCAGAAATTTCTATTAAATCCCTTCTCCTCGCCCGTTAACAAAGCAGGGTATATGGTTTTTATGCAGGCCAGCCCTGTAATAAAAATAATCAATACAATATTTATCATCTTTAAAATTGAATTTGCCTTTTCATTCATTTTTAAATTTTTTTTCTGCGATGGTTCATTATCATACAGTCCGTAGCGAACCGGTGCTGCAGTCCCCTTTTCATAACTACAGTCTTTCAGAGATATGGATTTGGTTACTGCCGAGTGAGTATGATGATTCCAAAGGCCGTTACGGGAAAGACTGGCAACAATAATAATATGTGAAAGATCCTTTCTTGTCCCTGTAAAAATTTTATAGGAAGAACTTCCTGATCCGGAAACATGCGGATTGCGGTCTGCACTGCTGATAAACCCGCAATATGTGCCGTCTGTTTTAACACCATGAAAATCAACGGAAAGAATCGTGGGACCTTGCACATTCGAGTAAACCGCGGTCACCGGTACAAGAGTCTCCCGGCATAATTCCTCACCGGTTATTATATAGCACCACTGTACTGTTTTTTTATCATCACGAAGTAGTGACCACAGACCGATCGCAGAGAGGGTCATTATCAACACAACTGCCGGCAATTCACCGGCAAGCCTGGTACCTATTTTTTTCATACTTCTCTTGTTTCATCCTAAACAGTTTATTTCATCACAAATAAATGATTCCCTGTCAATACCATTTGCCATGCATTTTTCTTGACTTTTTTCAGCTCAGGGGAATAGTATTATAGATAATCATGACACAGTATCGAATCATTTTAGTGAGAACCGGCATTTGATCGGTTCTATACCCGCAATTTAATATGGTATATCCAGAGGAATAAGATTATGATCAGAAATATTTTTATCGCCCTTTTCATCATGTTGTTTTCCCCGGCATTGTTTGCGGAAACGGTCATAGGCGTAACAGCCTTTAACAATCTCAGCAAAAATAGTCAGCTCAACTGGCTTGAAGTGGGGATTGCCGACTCTGTTTCTTTTAAGCTGAGAAATGTGCAGAACTACATCGTCATTGACAGGACAAACGTTGATAAGGTGTTAAACGAAATAAATCTCGGACAATCGGGATTTATTGATGAAAAAACGGCGAAACAGGCTGGAAAGGCCCTGAACGCTGATATTCTTGTCGTAGGGAATTTCCAGGTATACGGCAAGAATGTGCGTATCTTCGCAAAACTCGTGGAAGTTGAAAGCCATAAAATTATCAAGCAGGTTCAGGCCACGGGCACTATGGATGATATATTCGCCCTGCAGGACCAGATCGCCCTGAACATCGTTGAAGAGCAAAACATCGCTATCAGCAATGAGACAAAAGACAGGATGACGGAACGGTACACCCAGAACCTTTCCGCCTACGAATTCTTTGCCAAGGGGCAGAAATTCTATTATCAGAGCAATTATGAAAGCGCCATTGAAATGTTTAAAAAAGCCGTGGCTATAGATAAAAAATACAGTACTGCCTATGCCGGTTTGGGAAAGGCTTATGCCAACCTTTACTGGAAGCAGAAAAATTACGCCAATATTACTAATCCCTCCCTGCTGGAAAAATCCTTCGATTACAGCAAAACCGCCATTAAAATAAGCCCTAACCTTGATGAAGCGCACCTTTCCATGGCCAAGTACTATCAGAACGTCGATGACAACAAGGTGCCGGATAAATGGACCAAATGCGAGGAAATCACCAAAAAGGTGCTGGAGATAAATCCCAACAACGGAGAGGCGTATTTTCTCATGAGCCGTATCTACGGTTACGATGACGCCAAGGAAGAAATGTACCTGAAACAGGCCATCAGTAAAAACAACTTCATCGCCGATGCCCATAACAATCTGGGGATCATATATACTGATCAGAAAAAATATGAGCAGGCAAAGGCGGCCTTCAGGAAAGCCATTGATGTGGACCCCGACTACAAAACAGCTTATATGAATATCGGTGTCGTTTATGACAACGAGGGCAAGTACCAGGAAGCCCTGGACATGTATAAGACGGTTGTCGAGAAGCATCCCAATTATCCCCTGGGCCTTGTCAACGTTGGAATCGGATATCGCCGTCTTAAACAGTACGATGAAGCCCTGAAATACTTTCAACGTTCCGTTAAGGTTAAACCTGACTATGCCTTTGGATGGGGGGAAGTGGCTTACATATATCTCCTCAAGGAGGATTATAAAACTTCCATCAAGAATTATAAAATTTCGTTGAAATATGATCCCAAATATAAATACAGCCTGGCCAATATCGGCTACTGCTATGTGCAGATCGGCGAGTATGATACGGCAATTAAATACCTTACGGAGTGTTCCGACACTCACACCGATTATGACTGGCCGGCCGGCGAATTGGGATGGGTATATCGGTACAAACTCAATAACAACAGCGAAGCCCTGAAGTGGTACCGCGAAGCATTAAAGCGTGCCCCGGGAAATTCATCATACCAGACAAGTGTTGACGAACTATCCCAATAAATTTTACCACGTTATTATAAAATAGAAAAGACAGGTATTAAAACCTGTCTTTTCTATTTTCCCTTAACCAGAATATCTCAATGGTGATTTCTGAAATGCATGAAATCAATATTCAGTCTCTTAATCTTATAATTTAAAATTCGTTTTGTCGTACCCAGCCTTTCTGCCGCTTTAGTTATGTTGCCATGGGTCATTTTCAGGTTGTCTATAATTAATTCCTTAACATACTGGTCAACCTTATCCTCGAGTGTTTCATTACCGTTATCAGTAGGCCTGGCCATCTGTAATGACGGAGGGAGATGGCAGCTTCGGATAACATCCTCGCTGCTGATAATGGCTGCACGCTGGATACAGTTTTCAAGCTCACGTACATTTCCCGGCCAGTGATAACTAACCAGCATATCAATTGCCTCAGTGCTGATTCTATTAATATTTTTGTTATATTCAGTGCTGAATTTCATTAAAAAGTAATCGGCCAGCATCATTATATCGGCCTTACGCTCCCGCAGGGGCGGCGAATAAATGGGAAATACATTCAGCCGGTAAAAAAGATCCTGCCGAAATTCACCGCGCTCCACCTTTTCTTCGAGATTGTGGTGCGTCGCGGCGATGATCCGTACATCCAGGGAAATACTGTGTGTCCCCCCCAGTCTCTCTATGGTTCGCTCCTGCAGAACCCTGAGGAGTTTCACCTGGGACTGCAGGTTCAGATCGCCCAGTTCATCAAGAAATATGGTGCCGCCATTGGCCAGTTCAAAGCGTCCCTTCTTCTGGGAAACGGCACCGGTAAAGGCGCCCTTCTCATGACCAAATAATTCACTTTCAATGAGACTGTCGGGAAGGGCCGCTACATTGACCTTGATATAAGGGCCGTTCTTTTTGGTACTGTTGGCATAGAGGGCATCGGCAATAAGCTCCTTGCCCGTGCCGCTTTCTCCGGTTATAAGCACGGTAGAATTTGTCGGTGCTACCATCAATATTTTTTCAAAGAGATCCTGCATCAGGTGTGAAGAACCCACCATGTTTTCCAGCGTTCTTCTTTCTGACAGGGTTTTCTTTAGAACCCTGTTTTCTTCTTTGAGCTCCGCTTCCCGGTTCAGCGCATAGCGACGGTCATTAACGGCATGTGAGATCATAATCGCAATCGTGGTAAGAACGTGCAGCTCATCGGAGAGGGAATCGGTATGTTCCCTTGACTTATCAATAGATATGGTTCCTATAACTGATTCATTAATGGCAATGGGGACACAGACAAACACACAGCTGTGTTCCATGCCCCTTTTTCGTGCTCCGGTTTTATTCAGAAAGAGCGGCTCATCGTCGATGGAAGGGACTACAAGAGGTTTTCCGGTTTTAAAAACCGTGCCGATTATTCCTTCTCCCGGCTTATACCTGCCCCGCGCGATTTCATCCGATGAATAACCATAGGATATATCAATACGGATATCCTCCGTTTCTTCATCGTAAATATTTATTGATCCTCGAACTATATCAAGATGATGGGCCAAAAATTCCATGACGTTTTCAAGCATCTTCTGCAGGTCCGTGGTTGAGGAAAAAATCCTGCCTATCTCATAGAGGAATTGGATCTCGCGGATCTCGTATTCAATTCCTTTCTTTTCATCATCATTTTGTGCGTTTACGGAAACGGCCATGTACTTCCTCTTATAAAATAGAGATAATGGTTTTCTATCAGAAGAGTCCTCAAAGGCAACTCACTTATCAATATAGGGAATTAGCAATTCATCATAAAGGATTAATTTATTCTCTGTCGTTAATAAAGGACTATTTAACATATATGTAATGAGAATGTAACATATTTGTAACGAATCTTCACTAAATACGATTCATTGTACTTTTTCTATATTCACTGCATAAAATATGTACATCGCATTCATCTACCGTGAATGAAACTTGACGGAATTGTTATAAAATATTAACTACGAACATATGCATTTAAATATGAATGATAATTGGTGTTTACATGTCGCTGTGTGATACTTGTATCATAGAAGAAAAATTATATCAGTGCTGCGGCAGGCAGCCCATGACCGGTGCAGTAAAAGTTCTTACCCTGGTTGACGGCAGGAAATTCAACGCCTGTCCAAATCTTGGCAGTGATGGTATGTGTACAATATATGCCGGACGGCCCAACGGCTGCAGGGAATTCTTCTGTCAGGGATATAAGGAAAATGAACAGATGGAGCGGGGACTATACCCCCGCTCCATGTAATGCTTAAATGATGCAATTTAAATGGCGCAGGAAACACCAAAGGTGGCATAGAAACGGTTGATATCCTTCTTTCCATCCAGTGATGCTTCGTAAAAATCTTTCGACGGAACAATGACATAATGAAAAGCGGCACTGTAGGTCAGTATACCCTTAGTGACCGACAGGGCTGATGAGAAGTCAATATCGCTGATTCCCTTCAGTGTCGGAGCTGCACTTTCATAATAATAGTAACCGGCCATGGCACCCAGATCAAGGGAAACATCCTTCATGAGCTCAAGGCTGTGGCTTACGCCCAGCTGAAGGTAAAAATCCTTTGCGTCCTTCGATTCGGTATAATAATCATGCGTATACTTAAGCGTGGGTGACAGGGGCAGACTGTCCGCGCTTATCGATACATACCCTGAAAGAAATGAAAAGTCGTTATCCCACAGCAGGTAGTACCAGAGCCCTGCACCAATAGTTACCATATCTCCGAATGAATATGAATAATCCGCCCCGAAATCCGTAGCATGAAGATCCCTGGCAGTGTCCCGGCCATCAAATATCCACGGCTCGGAAAGTTCCTCGACTATACTGACGGAAAGACCGGTATCAAGAACACTGTAGGACAGTGACGGGAAAAATGCTCCGGTACCGCTATAAAAGTATGTTCCCCTCCAGAGGTAATCGCTCATATACTGTAAGTCGGCACTGATTCCCAGTCCGGAGCTATCCGCTTCAGCTTCTTGCGCTTTAACTTCCGATGTTGCGATAAGAACTGCCGCACACATCATGAGTAATAAACTGCTTATTGATTTTTTCATCCTTGTACTCCTTTTTTATTATTTGAATCATATTACCGAGGACAACAGCGCATGAACAGTCCAGGCAGTTGCCCTCGGAAAATAGTCAGTGATTATCCTATAGCCGCTGAACCTTCTTCTCCGGTCCGTATCCGTATGCACTGAGGAAGATCCACGACAAATATTTTACCATCGCCGATATTACCGGTCCTTGCACCTTCAATGATGGCATCGACGGTTTTTTTAACAAAATCCTCATTCACGGCGATTTCAATTCGCACTTTCTTAAGAAGATTGACATCGATATCTACACCGCGATATGTTTCTGTATACCCTCCCTGCTGTCCGCATCCCAGTGAGTTGGTAACGGACATTTTTCTTACGTCAGCCTTAGCCAGGGCATCCTTGACGTCGGTCAGCTTATCGGGTTGAATATATGCTATTATAAGTTTCATAGTGCTGCCTCCTTACTGAGTACTGAATATCTGGAATGACGGATAAGCTTCCATACCATGTTCATCGATATCAAGCCCGCGCAGTTCCTCTTCCCTGGAAACCCTGAGACCAATGGTTTTCTTAATAATGAAGAATACGATCCCCATGGTAACTACAACCCATGCCATGACGGAAAAAACGCCCACGGCCTGAATGCCCAGAAGCTTGAAACCGCCGCCATAAAGAAGGCCATTAATCCCCTCTCCGGCGAATTTTGCCTCGGCAAAGACACCCACCAGGAGTGTTCCCAGCGCACCCGAAACACCGTGTACTGAAATAGCACCGACAGGATCGTCAATTTTAAGTTTGAAGTCGATGAACTCCACGGCAACCACGACTATAAAACCGGCGATTGCACCAATAATGATAGAGCTCGTGGGAGAAACTGCCGCACATCCGGCTGTGATGGCCACAAGGCCTGCCAGGGCGCCGTTCAGACTCATACTGACATCGGGCTTACCGTTCTTAATCCAGATAGTCATCATTGCCACAATAGCGCCTGCTGCTGCAGCCAGATTCGTGTTAACGGCTATAAAACCGATGGACAGATTGTCGCCGGCCACGGTGCTTCCCGGGTTAAAACCGAACCAGCCGAACCACAGAATAAAAACACCAAGTGAGGCCAGGGGAATGTTATGCCCTGGAATGGCCTTGGGTGCTCCCGAAGGCGAGTATTTACCGATCCGTGCGCCGAGGAGTATGGCACCCATGAGAGCAGCCCATCCACCAACGGAGTGAACAACCGTTGAACCGGCAAAGTCGATAAAACCCATTTTAGACAGCCATCCGCCGCCCCATATCCAGTGACCGGAAATGGGATAAATCACGGCGCTGATAACGAGACTGTAAAGCAGATAGGCGATAAACTTTGTCCGTTCCGCCATGCTGCCCGAAACAATCGTTGCTGCCGTTGCAGCAAAGACGGCCTGGAACAGCCAGTAAGCGTATTCCCACAGTCCACTGGAATTTTCCGGTGTGGCCGAGGAAAGCATGAATTTGCTGCTGCCAATAAAGCCGGCAATGGATTCGCCGTACATGAGTCCAAAACCGATGACGAAAAATGCCAGCGATCCAATGGCAAAATCCATGAGATTTTTCATGATGATATTACCGGCATTCTTGGCCCGTGTAAACCCCACTTCAACCATGGCAAATCCGGCCTGCATGAAAAAAACCAGGAACGCCGCAACCAGAGTCCAAACAACATTGATTGGCTTGATTGCCTCTTCCACAGCTGCAGCCGGTTCAGTACTCTGTGCAAATAGTGACAGAGAGAAAACCATCAGCATAGTAGCTGCAAACAGTATACGTCGTGTCATTTTCATATAATCCTCCTTTATAAAATTTCACGATTATACTGTTATATAACGCAAGAAGCGTGCCAAAATATTGTAGTAGAGAAGTATTATCGAAAATTGGCATGATAAAAAATGAAAGAGGAAATAATTATTGTTTTTAATGGGAATAAAAGCGAAATTGCTTCTTTCATACCATAAATCTGGTTAAAATATAATCCAGATACGGTAGAATTATTTTATTATATATAACACTGTCTCATTACTTGTTCAATTGATTGATACTTTTTTGTTCTTTTCTTTCATTTTGGTACTTTTTTGTATCATTCGTTTTCTTTATAATTTTAATCGGTGAATTTAATATTTTCAGGACATATTATGAAACCACGAGCTATTATTTTTGATCTCGACGGTACTCTCATCAATTCATTGGGTGATATCGCCGACACTATGAACCATATTCTGGCAATAAACAATCTGCCGGTGCATGAAGAGGATCAATATCGCTATTTTATCGGCGATGGGATTCAAAATCTCATTATACGGGCATTGCCGGAAGATTACAGAAGTGACAAATTTGTATCGGAGATGCATCGGTCATTTGAGATTGAATACCGGAAAAGATGTCTTATAAAAACCAGGCCCTATCCGGGAATAACAAACATGCTCAAGGCATTATCCATAAAGGGAATAAAAATGGCAGTCCTATCCAACAAGTCCGATGAATTCACCCGATATATGGTTTCTGAGCTTTTTCCCGATAATTATTTTTCTGCGGTCATGGGTTCCAGAAACGATACTCCGAGAAAACCTGATCCTGCAGGAGCTCTCATGCTGGCGAAACAATGCGGAATTGAACCTGTATGCTGCCTTTTCATCGGGGATTCCAATATAGATATGCGTACCGGTACAAATGCAGGAATGCTTCCGGTGGGAGTTCTCTGGGGATTCCGCACGGAGCAGGAACTCAGGGATGGCGGTGCAGAAAGTATTGTTGCTCATCCAGGGGAAATATTGAGTTTTTTCCCTGAATCTTTATCTGATAACACATGAACTAAAAGGTCGGTAATATCCCTCAGGCTGGACCACTATGCGGGACGTTCACCGACCATTAAATAGTATATCAAGAATAACTACTTTTTCTTTTCTTCAATGTCATACCCGTCCAGGGTATTGATCGATGAACGGACTGCATAGGCTACGTTTAAAAACATTCCGGCGATAAAAGCAATGGCCCCGTACAACAGGTTGATATTAAAAAAGAAAAAGTAATAACAACAGGCAACTGAAATAAAAGCCAATGCTAACAGTAGTTTTTCCATTTTCATCCTTCCTCATACTATTATTTTTCTTCGCTTATGACAGCGAAATCGGATATCGCATCACTCCCTTCTATATTAAGAAGTTTTACACCCGTAGCCGATCGTCCCTGCGTGGAAATGTCCTTGGCTAAAAGCCGTATAGTCATTCCCGTTTTCGAGATTATTATAATTTCATCTTCGGGAAACACGGTCTTTATGCCGGCGGCAAAACCATGTTTTTCTCCCACTTTCACAAATATCATACCCTTGCCGCCGCGTCCCTTGGCCACAAAGTTGTTATAATTTACACATTTTCCATATCCCTTATCGGTAAGGACAAAGAGAGTAGAATTCTTCTTTACCACATCAAGACCGATAATTTTATCCGAGCCGTCGAGACGCATACCGATGATGCCGGCCGCGGACCTCCCCATGGATCTCATCTTGAGAACATTTGTGCGCAGCAGAAGTCCGTCTTTCGAGGCAATTACCACATCATCGCCCTTGGCTACAATTTTCACATTCACCAGTTCATCATCTTTCTTTAGATTTATGGCGATAATCCCGCCTTTCCTTGCATTGGCAAATTCACTTATTTCCGTTTTTTTCATGATACCCTTCTGTGTTACCATGCAGAGATAGGCATCCTCTTCAAAACTGGGAACCGATGATATAGCCGTAATATATTCTTCTGCTGCAAGGTTTATTATTCCTTTTAATGATTTTCCCCTGCTGGTTTTTGACGCAACGGGAATTTCATATGTTTTGAGGGCGAAAATTTTGCCTTTATTGGAAAACAACAGAATGACATCATGAGTTGAGGATATGGTCATCATTTTTATAAAGTCTTCCCGCTTCGACGAAATGCCTATGACTCCTTTTCCGCCGCGACGCTGCTTTTTGAATGTATCAATGGTAAGTCTTCGTATAAAACCATCGTTGGTAATTGAAATTACCATGTCCTCGTCGGCAATAAGATCTTCCACGTCGAAATCAGTGGAGGTTTCTCCGCCCACGATAATCTCTGTCCGCCGTTTATCGGCATATTTGTTTTTCAGCTCTTCAAGCTCCGTCTTGATAATTCCAAGAATTTTCTTTTCGCTTTTGAGAATGGCCTTGAGTTCTTCAATCAGCTTGATAAGAGCCTTTAATTCCTCGACTATCTTCCGCACCTCCAGGCTTGTCAGTCGCTGGAGTCTCATTTCCAGTATGGCCTTTGCCTGAATTTCAGAAAATTTGAAACGCTTGATCAGCTTTTTACCGGCCTCATCGGCATCCTTCGACCCCCGTATTATTGCTATTACTTCATCTATATTATCAAGGGCGATCTTCAGTCCCTCTAATATGTGAGCCCTTTCCTCGGCCTTCCTTAATTCATACTGCGTCCTGCGCGTTACTACATTTTTGCGGTGCATAATATAATAGCTCAGCATGGACTTCAGATCAAGTACCTTGGGAACACCGTCGACAATAGCCAGCATTATGATACCGAATGAACTCTGGAGCGTCGTATGCTTGTACAGCTGATTGATGATAACGCTCGTATTGGCGTCCTTCTTCAGTCCGATAAAAATACGCATTCCCCGCCGATCAGATTCATCGCGGATCTCGTTGATACCGTCAATGACCTTCGTGTTCACCAGTTCAGCGATCCTGGTGATGAGCGTCGCCTTGTTGACCTGGTAGGGTATGGAGTCGATAATGATGCATTCCCTGCCCTTCTTGGACTCCTCAATCTCCACATTGCCCCTGATTTTAATACTTCCCCTTCCGGTCGCATAGGCCTGAACGATCCCTTCGGTTCCCATTATAGCTGCGCCAGTAGGGAAGTCGGGTCCCTTGATATACTTCATGAGCTGTTTCGATTTGAGCTCCGGATCATCAATGAGGGCGATGGTCCCGTCGATTACCTCTCCCAGGTTATGCGGCGGGATTTTTGTGGCCATACCGACGGCGATTCCTTCTGAACCGTTCACCAGCAGGTTTGGAAACGCTGCCGGCAGAACTTTCGGTTCCTTCCGCGTGTCATCAAAGTTCGGCGAATAGTCCACCGTTTCCTTGTCTATATCTTTCAGAAGCTCTTCCGACATTTTATTGAGGCGCGCCTCGGTGTACCGGTAGGCGGCAGCCGGGTCTCCATCTATGGATCCAAAGTTTCCCTGGCCGTCGATAATGGGAATACGCATGGAAAAATCCTGTGCCATCCTGACCATCGTTTCATATACGGCAGAATCGCCATGGGGATGGAAGTTACCAATTACTTCACCGACGATCTTCGCCGATTTGACATAGGGCCTGTCGCTCCTCCAGGCACGTTCATTCATGGCGTGGAGAATTCTCCGGTGAACGGGTTTTAAGCCATCCCTGATATCGGGAAGGGCTCTTCCTATTATGACGCTCATGGCGTAATCCAGATACGCCCCGCGCATCTGGTCTTCTATTTCTACATCAATCACTTTTCCAAAGAGTTCGCCTTCACGAATTTTCGGGCTATTCTTATCGGGTGTATTTTTTTTAGTCACGACTGTTTTCTCCGGCTGGTAATAATTATGGGCACCTCTAAAAATTAGGTTTTTCACTAATCAAAAAATGAAAAACCATATTTTTCCTATGCTTGTGCCCACAAGGGAACTTCTAAAATCTAATTTATAGAGGTTCCCTTATAATAACGATAGTTTGCTGAAAGTCAATATCCAATGCAGCCTGAACTATTACAGGTCAAGATTCTGAACATTCTTCGCATTTTCTTCGATAAACTTTCTTCTCGGTTCCACCACATCGCCCATTAGAACCGAGAATACATTTTCCGCTTCCACTTCATCATCCACATTGACAAGAAGCATGGTGCGTTGTGTCGGGTCCATGGTGGTGTCCCACAGCTGCTCGGGATTCATTTCACCGAGACCCTTATACCGTTGGATGGTGATCTTATCATTAGGATGCTTCTTGGTGACCGAATCGCGTTCTTCATCGGAGTAGGCGTAAAACGACTCCCTTCCCACCTTGAGATTATATAGAGGCGGCTGAGCTATATACAGATAGCCGTTGTCTATGATTTCCTTCATATAGCGGTAAAAAAAGGTCAATAAAAGGGTCCGTATGTGTGCTCCATCCACGTCGGCATCGGTCATGATAATAATCTTATGATAGCGGGCCTTGTCAATGCTGAACTCCTCATCACCGATGCCGGTACCGATGGCGGTAATGATGGTTTTTATCTCTTCATTGGAAAGGATCTTATCCAGACGGGATTTCTCAACATTGAGAATTTTTCCCTTCAACGGTAGTATGGCCTGAAAGTTTCTGTCCCTGCCCTGTTTGGCTGAACCGCCGGCGGAATCTCCCTCAACAATGAACAGTTCGCATTTAGACGGGTCCCTCTCGGAGCAGTCTGCCAGTTTTCCCGGCAGCGTATCATTCTCCAGGGCGCTTTTCCGTCTCGTCAGGTCCCTTGCTTTTTTTGCCGCAAGACGTGCCCTCGCGCTCTGGATACATTTATCGATGATTTTCTTTGCTTCCTGGGGATTTTCCTCGAAATAAAGTCCGAGATTTTCATTGACTATAGACTCGACAATACCCTTCACTTCTCCGTTTCCCAGCTTCATCTTTGTCTGACCCTCAAACTGGGGATTAGGTATCTTAACGCTGATAATGGCAACCAGTCCCTCGCGTACGTCGTCTCCCGAAAGCTGTGCTATATTTTTATCGAACTTTCCCTTTTTCAGTGCATCATTGAGCACCCTGGTTAAAGCCGATTTGAATCCGACTAAATGCGTGCCCCCCTCACGGGTATTGATATTGTTGGCATAGGTAAAAACCGTCTCAGTATAAGTGTCAATATACTGGATTGCAAGCTCCACATCTACATTATCGCGCACATCCCTGAAGTATATGGGTTTTTTGGAAAGCACTGTTTTGGTTTCATTAAGATGCTCAACAAAGGAGACAATGCCTCCCTTAAACTGGAATATATGCTCCTTGCCCTTGGATGTTTTCTGTTTGTCATCACGATCGTCACGAAGTGTAATTTTAACACCGGCGTTAAGAAAAGCCAGTTCCCTCAGGCGGCGTGACAGGGTATCAAAATTAAAGTTGGTGTCTTCAAATATTTCATCATCGGGCCAGAATTGTACCCTGGTGCCCTTTTTTTTCGTGTCCCCCACAACCTTGACCGCTGCCGTGGGAACACCCTTTTTATAATTCTGGCGGTATACTTTATCATCCCTGAAGACCTCCACGGTCATGTCCTTTGACAGGGCATTTACAACAGATACTCCCACACCATGAAGTCCGCCCGAGACTTTATATGAATCATTGTTAAATTTTCCGCCTGCATGCAGTTTTGTCAGTACGATCTCCAGAGCCGATACCTTGTATTGTGGATGGGGATCAACGGGAATCCCCCTGCCATTGTCTATAACCTCCACGGAATTATCGGGATGTATGGTCACTACTATATTATCACAATAGCCGCCAAGAGCTTCATCAATAGAGTTATCAACTATTTCATATACCAGGTGATGAAGCCCATATCCATCGGTGGACCCGATGTACATGGCCGGTCTTTTTCGGACCGCTTCCAATCCCTCCAGAACCTGTATATTATCCGCGCCGTAAGTCTTACTCATTCTTCTTTCTCCATACAAAATCTTTTGTTATTGCAGTTCTCTTGATTACCGTAAATGGACTCACCCTGGTGCTGAGAACATTGTTATCTTCATCAATAGCCACTGACTTGTCTTCCACATCAATCTCATGGAGTATCCATTCATTGATGTCAGACTTCTTCAGGGTATCAACGTTAAATATACCGATGGTCTTTGTATCTGATACGAGCTTCTTGTTACCAAGATGAATAAACATGCAGATATCTCTTACCGGCTTTTATTATCCCACTTCAGGCGTTTTATTTCAACCTTGATAGTATAAATAATATCACCCGCGGTGGTTTCACGAATTTTATTCATTATAGCATCTTTCATCATGATCAATTCATTGGCATATACCGAATGATCAACTGCTATGAAAAGTATTTTTTTGAAAATCCGGTCCGGCATGCTGTGGGTGGCTAGGATATTTCCAACAATTGATTCCCATTGAACTTTTAATGACTCAACAATGAATGAATCCTCTATATTCAGCTCACTGATTATATCAGGAAGCAACCCCTCAAATCCAACCATTTTCCTGGTTCGTTTGCCGCCGATCCTGAATTTCATTTTATACTGACAAGCTTCTGTACATTGACTTATTATTGAGTAACCGATTATTTAAGTTCCCTGAAAGAAGCAATTCTATTATGTCACGTTTATTACGTCAAGTGAATGATGAATCAATTTTCTAATTAATTCAACATTTTCATTATAAGGAGTCAATTCATTAATCTTTTTCGCATGGTATAAATGCTAAGTAAAAATCGATTAATTCCGATATAAAAAAGTAGAGCGGTCATCGCTTTACGTAAAATCAATGCATTGAATCAGGAGAATAAAATGTATCGCTGGAATGCCTTCATCGCCGTATGTATAACCGTAAGTCTGGGCATGCCTGTTCTTTCGGCTGACTCTGACAATGATCCATCATATATTGATAAATTCCATGCCCAGCCCGTTGTCCACACCCTGCAGCGGACCAACCTGGAAAAAATTGAATTCATTGAAGTAATCGCGAAAAATTTTGGATACACCGATACTTATAATCTTCGCAAGGACTACTGGAGCGCCCGTCTTCTGGTCATCAAGGGTGATATTGTCGGTGCCCGAAAGATGCTGGAAAAAAACAGAGAAGATATCGATAAAACACTCCTCACGCTTTCCAAACAGTACAGGGTCGATGCGCAGAAAATACTTGATGAGTGCTCTCTTAAAATGAGTGAAATGAAACTGGAAGTAGAAATAGGCGGTGATCCCGATGAGCATGACAGGCTGGATAGAAATAATTCCCGCATAAGAATTGCCTATGATGAGTTTCATAATGCCGTAAAAGCCTCCACGGGAAAGCAGTATCAACCCTCTATAAATCTTTTCCGTCATGCAAAACGGCAGGCTATTAACATTCTGGAAGACCTGGCAGGACCGAATGAAAAACACAAGATTGTGGATAAATATAAAATCCACATAGTAGATAACCGGCAGGAAGTCTTTAAAAAAAGCTGAGTACAGTTCACTACTTTTTTATATCCATGAGATCATCGTTTTGAAGCGATGATCTCTCTGTTTTATACATCCAGCTCTTGCATGGTACCACCTGTATTCACCATATAATGCCGTGAACCGGGGAAATCTGACATATTTACACTGTTGCTGTTAACCATGGTGAAAATAACCTGGTTTCCCCTGCTGAGAACCTCTACCATGTTTCTTCTTCTTTTTTCATCCAGCTCTGAAAAAATATCATCAACAAGAATAACAGATTTTCTTTTCGATTTTTCCTCTATGATTTCACACTCTGCTATTTTCATTGCAATGGCGGCTGTTCTTTTCTGACCCTGCGAGGCATAATTGACAAAGTGTGCTCCTGTTTGGTTTCGTAATATAAAATCATCCCTCTGGGGCCCCATACCCGTTGAACCAGCCATTATATCGCGGACTCTCTTTTCAAGAAGAATACGATGTATATGCGCTGTTTCAGAATTCTCACTATTCTGGTCATAGAAAATTTCCGGGGTCTCTTCATGTTCCGCTATATGTCCGTAAGATGTCTTAAAAGCGGCGGCAAAGCGCTCCACATAGGATTTCCGTTTTGATATTATTACCGATGCCTTTTCTGCAAAAAGTGTATCCCAGGGATCTAGCTGTCTCGTATCGTTTACTTTTCTTTCCCGTATGAGTTTCAAGATTCTGTTTCGTGAAACAAGCACCTTCTTAAATTCATTAAGTGTTTCCATATATGAAATATCTATCTTGGAAAGTACGCTGTCAAAAAATTTTCTCCTCACTTCGGGGGCCCCGTTGATAATATTTATATCCATGGGAGAAAATATAACAGTGAGCAGTTTGCCATAATAATCAGATACCCTTCCCGCTTCATTGCCGTCAATTTTTACTCTTTTCCGAATTTTTTTTTCCTGCTCGTTATCGATGACGCATCCCACTTCATATTTTTTCATTTCACCGTCATTAACGAATGCCGTTGCGTAATAAGATGTCTGACCCCACTGTATTATTTCTGCGTCGGTTATATTCCTGAATGATTTCACATTTGAAAGAATTGATATAGCCTCGAGAATATTACTTTTCCCGACACCATTATCACCCATTATGAAATTTACACCCGGTGAAAAGGAGATGGCAAGGCTGGAATAATTCCGGAAATTCTTCAGATTGATTTCATCTATGTGCATAAGGAAAACATTTCACTGCTAGTCAGCTGCCGATGATTTTATCTGAATAGGCATAATAACCGATGTATAATTTTTATCATCTTCAGGTTTTATTGTGATGGGACTCATCTGCCCCGTGATGGCACACTTGACTGAATAGCTGTCTATTTCCTTGAGGCATTCGATGAGAAACTGTGCGTTTACTCCCAATGTCATGGATTCTTTTGAATCGGTCTCAATCTGTATTTCTTCTTCAGCCTCTCCCAATTCAGGCGTATTAGCTTCAATTTTCAGTTTGTCTTTATTGAAATTGAGAACTATCTTATTGGCCGGTTCCCGGGTAAAAATCATTGCCCTGCGAACCGAATCGAGAAGCTTTTTTGTTTCCGCTACCGCTTCAAAATTGCTGTCCAGTGGAATAACATGCTTATAGTTTGGAAACTGTCCGTCAACGACCCTGGAAATTATTTCTGTTCTGCCTATTTTGAAAAAGCACTGATTATTATTATAGGAAAAACGGCATCGTCCCGTAGATTCCAGCAGGCGGTAAATTTCGTTTACCGTTTTCAGGGGAATAATAAAACCTTCCTTGATATTCATCTCGGTCTCGGTATCCATATTCCTGGTTATCATAGCCAGCCTTCTCGAATCCGTTGCCACGGCCGTCATACTGTTTTTTGTTTCTGAAATTATATATATACCGTTAAACACGGGTTTTATGGTATCATGTGATGCGGCATAAACGACTTTGCGTATCATTTCCCTGAGTATGGACTGTTCCACCTCGATGGAATGCTCTTCGCTGAAACCGGGTATTTCCGGATATTCTCCTGTAGACAATCCAATGAGTGAATAGTGTCCTTTCACATCCTTTGATTTTGTTCGTATATCTATAACCAGTGAATCGTTTATGTCGAGAATAAGCTCATCATTGGGAAGCTCTTTGAGAATACTGGAAAATTTTTTCCCGTTTGCGGCAAAGGATATGGGCGTATCAGCTATGGCATCAATTCGTGTACGTATGGCAACCTCGTTATCGGTTGAGACTATTTCAATCTGATCCTCACTGATGTTGAAGAGACAATTGGATAAAATGGTATTAACATTTTTTGACGAAATAATTGAATCAGCTATGATTATTGATTTTAGCAGACTGTCTTTGTCGACGCTTATTTTCATTTCAGTCCTCTTCTAATAGTATTAATATATAATGTTTATTAATTAATAGTTGTAGTAGTAGTGTTGCAGGATATGTTGATAACCGCTTTAACGCCTGATGTATTCAGTGGTTATGGAAAAAATATCCTGTTAATAATTTCAGCTCCAATGCTGATTTTTACATGAGACATAATGAAATCAGAAATGTTTTGAAAAAAGACTATTATTTTTCCCGGGAGATAACAATGTAAAAACAGTATTTATCATGGTTATCAACACTCTATAAACCGGCCGAATCAGCTTTTAAGCTCTACCATGAGATCATCGACGGTCTCTTTCAGCTCATTATCGTTCTTTAAACTTTCCTCAATTTTATTTATTGCATTGACAACCGTAGAGTGATCCCGGTCACCGAACTCTTTTCCAATATCGGTTGTGGTCATATCGGTGAGTTTTCGGGCCAGATACATGGCGGTGAAACGTGGAATAATTACCCTGCTGTGACGGCTGTTTGATTTAAGGTCATCGGATGTTACATTGTATTTATCAGAAACTTTTATCATGATATCTGAAATAGTTACTTTTTTACTCGCATCAACATCAAAGAGTTCTTTCAGATGTATTTTCGCGTGTTCGATTGTTATTTCGCCGTCATAAAAGGCGGAAACCATTTTCAACCGGTTTATAGCAGCCTCAAGCGCCCTGATACTGGATTTTACTCTCCGTGCTATATAATTAAAGGCATCATCGGATATTTCCAGGTTCATTTTTTCAGCTTTGTTCCGGAGAATAGCCTCGCGCGTTTCCAGGTTCGGCGCCTGAATATCGGTTATCATTCCCCATTCAAAGCGTGTTCTGAGCCGGTCAGCAAGGGTTGCGATCTGCTTCGGCGGCCTGTCGCTCGATATTATTATCTGCTTCTTGTTTTCATACAGGGCATTAAAGGTATGAAAGAATTCATTCTGGGTTTCTTCCTTGTTTTCCAGGAACTGGATATCGTCTATCAACAGGATATCCACATCACGATATTTAATCTTGAAACTTTCCTGGGTCTGGTTCCGGATCGAGGTTATAAATTCATTAATAAATTGTTCCGTTGATACAAACAGGACCTTGAGGTAGGGCTTTTCAGCATTGATATAATGGCCTACCGCCTGGAGAAGATGTGTTTTTCCCAATCCCGACGAACCGTAGATAAAAAGCGGGTTAATCTGTTTTGCCGGTGACTGGGCAACCGAATAGGATGCAGCATGGGCAAACTGGTTATTGGGTCCGATAACAAAATTTTCAAACGTATAATTGGGATTGAGAACTGATTCACCTTTTTCTTTTTCCAGCCTGAAGGAGGATACAGGATTTTTTACCGATTCCTGCGGAGGTGATGATCCCGTTGAATCGGGAGTTGCGAATCCAGTGGTGATAAATTCACAGACATATTTTTGACCCGTAATCTGTTCCAGGGCTGATTGAATCTGCAGGGAATAATGTTCCGTAATGTGCCGACTTGCCACATCATCACCAACCCTGATGGTTATGGTATTTTCTGAAATGGATACAGGTTCTGTATCCTTCAGCCACATATTAAAGGACTGCCTGTTTATTTCTCCTTCAAGAACAGTCAGAACCCTGTTCCACATTTCACTGGACACGACCCACCTCAAAAATTATCCACAATTGTTGATAACTATGTGCATAAGTATACCTATGTTGAGTATTAATGATCTTATCGATATAATAATCAACACCATGGCGTCACAAAAGCGTTTATCAATGTTGTTCGGGAAAATAGGATATAGAATAACGAGTAATTAATCAAAGTCATAAATCAAAGAAAATATTTGTAAACCAATTAATCGCCTGTGATTTTTAATTAATAAAAAAAAATGTAAATTATTGATATCGTATGTATATGCTGTGGATAAGTGGGTTTTTTTGTTGATAACAGGGATATTGGTGTTAATAGTTCAGTGAATTGCTGTGAACAGAGTATTCCCTTGTCCCGGAGATATCAGAGATGAAGAATCTAGTGCAGGAGCAAAAGCCTTTTTACGGTAAATAATCACCGGTACCATTTTTCTTGACATCGATGGAGTAATGGGATACCTGTTATGTCATATTGTACGGTTTTTATATGAAATCCCATTATTTTCTTTGCAAATCCCGATTTCGACAGTATTTTATCCTGTTTGACCTATATATTATATTGTTAATATCTTGAATAAAGAGGATCTCCATGAAAAGACTGAGCATATTAATAATTATCGTGATTCTGGCCCTACCAGCCTTTGCCGTGGACAGGGAATTTATCGGCAAGCTGGGAACATCCTATGCCCATGATCTGGAAAGTTTCGGCTTTGATCTGAGCGCCAATTATCTTTTTGATATTGATCCCTGGTTTGTTGCCGGGTTTGAGGCGGATTTTTTCTGGATCCCCTGGGAGAAGAAGCTGGGGACGATTGCCGGCCCTCCTGAAAAAGAAGTAGTTGCCACGACAAATACCTTTGCATTCCCCTTTTTCTGCAATGCCCAGGTGCGGCTGCCCTTCCTTGTGGATAAAATTTATGTGGAGCCCTATGTTACGGTGGGGATTGGCTATTCACTGATGTTTTTAACCTATCACCAGCCTTCTTTTCATAATGAAGACAATAACACCGATTATGCGAAAAAAAATGTTTTTGGTTTTTACCATGGATTCACCTGGCAGTTTTTACCGGGAGTATCTTTCAAACCATCACCAAAATCAAACATAAAGTTTGTGGGAGAACTGGGTTACCGCGGACTCTCGCCGGGAAATGCCGATGAAAAGATTGTCATGTCCGGCCTGCTGCTGCGTGTGGGTGTTCTTTTTCAGATATAATACAAAGAATAAACACCGGTGATGCAATATTTCAGAATGTTTTATCTGTTAATCTAGAGGGCCCCTATGGTATGACCTGCCCTGCGGCCAGGGCGCTCCCCAGAGCGCGTTCAACCATGTCATAATCCCCCCGGGCATTCCAGAAGGTATATCCGCTGCAACCGCTGTCATATGCTCCTTTTACCTGGCTCATGATGTAGCCCGGTCCCCATGTGGGGGACATCATATTAAAGGCCTGGAGATAGGGGCGGATGACTACGGGTGAACTGATGATCTTCTGTGCCCGCCGTCCGCCGTCATAGATGATGCTGTATGTCCGCTCTTCCCTGCCTACGCGGGAATAAAAGCGGCTGCCGAAGTGGGATGGATACACCATGGGACAGATAGCGTCGACGATCAGTGAAAATTCCTCCATATCCTGCCCGATCCAGTTCCCGAAACTGTACCAGGAATTGAAACCGTATATATCCACGGAAACGGGGATGGAGAGTTTCTTTTTAGCTCTTTGAAGGAATTCCGTAAGAATTTCCGATTTGTACATATCCGCGTCCTTTTTATGGCGGAACTGGCATAGCCATGTGGGTCCATCGGAAGGAAACCTGATATAATCAAACTGTATTTCATCAAAACCGAGATGTTCCAGTTCCTGGGCTATGGCTATATTGTAATCCTGAACAAAGGAGGCATGGGGGTCGACCCAGTATTCTCCGGGACTGCCGCGCCAGGGTTGTCCGGTGTTTTTATTGTAAATGGCATACTTTGATCCATAGCCGCGGAAGAGTTTTTCATCCTTGAATACGACAATTCTGGCAATAGTATAAATACCTGCTTTTTTCAGGTCAGCGATGATGCCGGCCACGGGAAGGGGCCGTCGCGCTGCACCGATATCCTTTGGAATCGTAAGAGCGGTGGGATAGTGAATGTTGCCGAAATCATCTTTCATATCGATGACAATGGCGTTGATATTGCTTGCCTGCATGATCTTCATGAGGCTTTTCAGTTTTTTACCCGCAACAGGAACACTGGAATAAATGCTTCGGCGGCCCTGAGCCCGGCTGTCATGCCTGCCCAGAGAAGGAGGCTCCATGGGACAATGGAGTGAAGGCATGGAACCCGAGGTATCATGAATAAACAGGGACAGGGTTCTGGCCTTGTCAGGGGCTTTCCCGTAGATATTCTGAAGCGGAAGTTCCTGCCAGTTGTCATCGCCCTCTTTTTTCTGCCACAGCGCCTTTTCACTGGTGACGTATACCGTGTTGTTCAGGAGACCGATGTCGCTGACAGAGGCAAAACGGTCCCTGAGTTTCGGGAGGTCGATTTTCCCCCATGCTTTCCCCGAAGTTTTTTTTGCATAGAGTCCGCCGCCAAAGCGGAATCCCGCATAGATTTTACCGGGAGCAGGGAGTAACGTAATCAGTTCTTCTGTAAAAAAAAGAGTGCCGGAATAGGGTTCCTGGGGCAGACCGGTATTCATCCGCACGAAGCGGCCTCCGCTTAACTGGAAAAAACCGTTAAACGAGGTGCCGGCATATACGGTATCACCGCGAATGGCCAGCGCTGTTATATAATTGCGCTCGTGAAGGCCATGGGCTCTTATCCTGGACCAGTGTTTCCCGCCGTCTTTGGATCGGTAGACGGTATGTTTTGTGGCCATGATAATATTGGCGGCATTATCGGGGTCAATGGCAAAGGCTGATATCTTTCTATATCCTTTCTGTGTGCCGTACTGGCTGCGGATGAGAAAATCATTGCTGTTCAGGGATTCCCATGCCGGGGCTCCCTCGTGATGCCGGAAAATACCGGTATTCCCGGTGATCAGGTAGAGACTTTTTCCCGAAGCATGGATCCGCAGGGGAATACAGGGTGAGGGCAGTCCATCGTTGAAATCTTCCCACGATTGCCCCCTGTTTTCCGATACGAGCACGCCACGGTCCTGTGTCAGGGCAAAGGTTTTCACTCCCGATGCTTTAAGGGAAGGCCTGGTGGAAAATATACATATGAGCGGAGCAAGGAAGAGCAGGAGGAAAAGAACTTTACTAAAATCGTTCCTGAAACATTTCTTCATTGAGTATTTCATAGGAGTATCCCTGTTCGGTGAGAAAGAGTTGCCGGTTATGGGCGAATTTTTCTTCCACGGAATTTGCGCTAATGATTGTATAAAAATAGGCCCGGTTATCTTCTTTTTTAGGCCGGAGGATACGGCCGAGCCGCTGTGCCTCCTCCTGCCGCGATCCGAAGGTTCCTGAAATCTGTATGGCCACATTGGCGTCGGGAAGATCTATGGAAAAGTTCGCCACCTTGGATACTACCAGGATTTTTATTTTTTCTTCTTTGAAATCATGATAGAGGTGTTCCCTCTCTGCTACCGATGTGCTGCCTGTTATAAGAGGAAATTTTGACCGGTCGGCGAATTCCTTTAATTGAGAAATATACTGGCCGATGACCAGGATGTTGGCCCCTTCATGTTTCTTTATGAGCTTCTGAACGATATCAAGTTTCTTAACATTTTCCGAGGATATTCTGAATTTTTCACGGTCTCTGGCAATGGAATACTGCAGCCGCAAATCTTCGGGAAGGTCCACGCGGATTTCCGTGCAAAGGGCCGTGGCTATCCAGTTGGATTTTTCAAGAATCTTCCAGGGCATGTCGTACTTTTTCGGTCCGATGAGGCTGAAGACATCGGTCTCCATGCCGTCCTCCCTGATAAGGGTTGCCGTCAGTCCCAGTCTGCGTTTGGACTGTATTTCCGATGTCATGCGGAAAACAGGTGCCGGTAAAAGGTGTACCTCATCATATACTATGAGGCCCCAGTTCATTTTATTAAAAAGGTCGAAATGGAGGAAGGGGCCTTTTTTGTCCTTCCGGTAGGTGAGAATGTTATAGGTGGCTATAGTGACGGGCCTGATCTCCTTTTTTTCACCGGAGAACTCTCCGATCATTTCAGGTCCCAGGTCGGTCTTATCCAGTAGTTCATCTTTCCACTGCCGGAGGGCCACGGTGTTGGTGACCAGGATCAGCGTGGCAGTCTTGTGCAGCGCCATCTCTCCGATGCCGACTATTGTTTTTCCGGCGCCGCAGGGGAGTACGATAACACCGCTGCCTCCTTCCGGGCCTCCACCGCGGTAAAAGGAGTTAATGGCACTGTCCTGATAGTCCCGTATCTCAAAATTTTTTCCCCTGGCCGAAACGGAGCGGAGATTGATGGGCATGGGATCTCCCTCTTCATATCCTGCCAGGTCTTCCACGGGGAAACCGATTTTAATCAGTGCCTGCTTTATATGGCCGCGGTAACTTCCTTTCACCAGAATCCGGTTGCCGTCCAGCTGCTCTTCAATGAAGGGCTGCACCTTTTTATGATGCATTATCTCTCTCAGGAGGATCGCATCCTTGGAGGTAAGTATCAGCCTGTCTTCTTCCCTGGTGAGTTTCAGCATGCCGTAGCGGTTCATCTGCTCCCGGATGGTGGCTAACACAATGGCCGGTATATCATACCGTGAGAATTCCATGAGATTATCGATTATATTACCCGATGTAAGACCTGATGCGGCGGCGTTCCATAGTGAAAGCGGGGTTATCCGGTAGGTATGAATATGTTCAGGGCTTTTTTCCAGTTCCGCAAAGGGAGAAATGGAATCGCGGGCCCGTTCGAATTCTGGATTATCGACTTCAACAAGAAGTGTATTGTCACTCTGGACGATTACTGGCTTTGTCATTATATAAAGACTGCTTTTATCCTGATTAAATGATTTAAAATGCCTTTATTAATCCCTTTACCGCATTTGTCAAGTTATAAAAAAGATGGCAGGAGGTGTTAGTTCATCGTTTCCCGGGGGTAAAGATACCGCTCCGTCTCGATTATGGCCAGGAACATACCCAGTGGGTCCTCGTAGAGTTCCAGTTCTCTACCGAAACTTTCACCGGATTGTGCCGGTATTTCCAGTGTCGTCAGTTTGAAATAGGCAGACTGTATCCATAGCTGCAGAAGAATTCCATGCGTGTAATCGGTCAGTTCCAGGTTGAGCAGTGAAGCCATTCGGGCTCCCAGAATGCCCGTGAGGGGATCTGTCACGTCCATATCAGTGGCGGATTTAATGGCCAGGGATAACTCCGATGTGATATTAAGGTAATCGGGTTTGATTTTTTTTACATCATAATTTTCAAGAATCCTGCTGCACGAAACAATATCATATCCGTAGCGAAGGTTTTCCAGTACTGTCTTGATATCCTCGCGGGCATCGGGATTTTCCGGATCAATGAGAAGGATGGTTTCGTAGCCCAGATCCCGCGCGTACTCATAGGCGGTTATGCATGAGGCTCCGTAGCCCAGGGGAAGTTCGTGCTTTATGAATACGGCGCCGGTATGGTCTTCAACAAGATCATAGGCGTCAGAATCATCGGAATCATCGATAATAAGCAGGTCGGCCCAATCCAGCTGTTTCAGCTCGTAATATTGTTTTTGGAAAAAATCACCGTTGTTATTCACCGGAACGGCAATTAATGTATCACTCTTTTTATCCATTAAAAATTCCTGTTTGTTATAAAATTATCCATACCTGCTGCAATGCGTGTCTCGCTCATACTCTCCTTAAAATAACCGATTATTGTCAAGGTTTTTGATGCTTTTCCCTTGCAATTTATCGGAAGATGGTATTGGTAATGGTAATAATACCGGATTATTAATAATCCTGAAAAAATATTGACAAATAAGCTTCCTGCTTATGTGTCTGGATATTACATAAAATATAACGAGGCCCCCCATGGATTACTCAAAAACCGTCAATCTTCCCACAACCGATTTTCCTATGAAGGCAAACCTGCCTCAGAGAGAACCCGAAACACTGAAAAGATGGGAGGAAGATAAGCTCTACGGCAAGATACAGGAATCACGAAAGGATGCCGATGTGTATATTCTTCATGACGGCCCGCCATACGCCAACGGCCATATACACCTGGGCCATGCACTGAACAAGATATTGAAGGACGTAATCGTTAAGCATAAAACCATGAAAGGCTTCCGGGTCCCCTATGTGCCCGGATGGGATTGTCACGGCCTTCCCATTGAACTGAATGTTACCAGGGACCTGGGGGAGAAGGCACGGAACATGCCCACGGCGGAGATTCGCACGGGCTGCAGAAAATACGCCGATAAATTTGTGGCGATCCAGATGGAAGAGTTCAAGAGGCTGGGTGTCCTCGGTGATTATGAAAATCCCTATCTTACCATGAGCAGGGAATACGAGGCGAGGATAGTTGAGGTTTTCGGTGAAATACTGAAAGGGGGCTACATCTACCGGGCTAAAAAGCCCATATACTGGTGTCCCAACTGTGTGACCGCCCTTGCTGAAGCCGAAGTGGAATATGACGAGCATACCTCACCATCGATCTTCGTGAAATTCAAGGTTGACCCTTCATCGCTGCAAATTGACGGCATTGACCGGGACAGGACCCATGTGGTCATCTGGACGACAACTCCCTGGACACTGCCGGCTAACCTGGCGGTCTGTTTCCACCCCGAGTTCCAGTATGCGGTGTATAAGTTCGGCGATGAATACTATGTTCTTGCCAAGGGCCTGGTGCACCAGATGGAAGAGGTCAAGAAGATGGACCGGCAGGGCGAGTGGCCGCTGGATCCAACGCAGATAGAGGCCCTTCGTGTCGACCATCCCTTCATCGATCGACAGTCAAAAGTCATTTTCGGAGACCATGTGACCCTTGATGCGGGAACCGGTATTGTTCATACAGCCCCCGGTCACGGCCAGGAGGATTATATCGTGGGTCTGCGGTACAACCTCGACGTGTACTGTCCCGTGGACGACAATGGCCGGTTTACCGATGATTTCGCTCTCATGAAGGGTGTCAATGTTTTCGACGCCAATGACAAGGTCGTGGACCTTCTCCGGGAGCGGGATGTTCTTATACATACGGAAAAAATACAGCACTCCTATCCTCACTGCTGGCGATGCAAAAAGCCCCTTATATTCCGCGCCACGGAACAGTGGTTTATGAGCATTGATCATAATGATCTGCGGCAGAAAGCCATGGCAGTGGTGGATGAGACTGAGTGGGTTCCGGCCTGGGGAGAATCGCGGTTCAGGGGCATGGCTGAAGGCCGTCCTGACTGGTGTCTTTCGCGTCAGCGATCATGGGGTGTGCCTATTCCTTCATTCCGCTGCGCCAAGTGCCAGAAAAATCTCATGACTGCCGAGTCGGTGCAGCATTTTGCCCATATCGCCCGCGAGAAGAGCATTGATCTCTGGTATACCGAGGATATCAAGGATCTGGTCCCGCCGGGAACCGTCTGTGATTGCGGGAGCCATGAATTTATAAAAGAAGTCGATATACTGGATGTCTGGTTTGATTCCGGTGTGTCCCACTTCGTGGTGTTGGATACATGGCCCGGCCATCGCTGGCCTTCGGATCTGTATCTTGAGGGAAGTGATCAACACCGGGGATGGTTCCAGTCTTCGCTGTGGCCGGCCCTGGCTCTTCGGGGAAGGGCCCCGTATAAAACCGTGTTGACTCACGGTTTCCTTCTGGACGATCAGGGAAAGGCCATGAGCAAGTCAATGGGCAATGTCATCCCCCCCGAGACGATAGTGAAGCAGTATGGTGCCGATATTATCAGGCTCTGGGTGTCCTCCGAGGATTATCGCAATGATGTGCGCATCAGCATGGACATGGTGAAGCAAATCGCCGATTCGTACCGGCGCATACGGAACACCTTCAAATTCATCATGGGAAATATCGGCGATTTCAATGAGAATCAGTCCGTTCCTTATGATGAGCTGTCCGATATCGATAAATGGATTCTTCACAAGCTGACAGTACTGTCCGAGCGGGTCATCGAGCATTATGAGAAATTCGAGTTTCATCTCGTTTATCGCAGGATATTGAATTTCTGTGCCGTGGAGCTATCCTCCATTTATTTTGATATCTCCAAGGACATCCTTTATATTGAGGCCCTTGATTCGCAGAGACGGCGCGCCAACCAGACGGTCTTAAACGAGCTGTATAAATGCCTGGTGCGGCTCGTGGCTCCCATTCTGGCTTTTACGGCCGAAGAAATATGGAAATTCGCCGGTAACACCGATTCGGTACACATGCAGTCCTATTATGTACCTGATGCGAAATTTATGAACAGCGCCGTTGAAGAAACGATTGAAAGAGTTGTTGACGTTAAAAAGGATGTGCTCAAAGCCCTGGAGGAGATGCGCAGGGAAAAGAGCATCAAATCGTCCCTGGAAGCGCAGGTGACCATATTCGTGGCGGATGAAAAACTCCGCGGACTTCTCGCTGATATGGGAGATGAATTCAAGCGATTTCTCCAGGTTGCCGCGGTGAAGCTGGTTTCCACAAAGGAAGCCCATCTCGTGCAGTATGATTTCTGCGCCGTGGCTGCGGCGAAAACAACAGGGAAAAAATGTATACGCTGCTGGAACTATTATGAGACTCTGGGATCGGACAACGATCATCCCGAGCTGTGTCAGCGATGCACTGCGGTCATAAAAACTTTAAAATAGGGATTGAATATGAAAAGAAATATCTACGCACTGCTCATTCTGGTTTCCACACTGGTCATGGATATTGTCACCAAAATACTGGTGGTGAGGAACCTCAATTATTACGACCGCGTTGATTTTCTCGGCGGTTTTCTGAGACTTACCCTGGTCTACAACGAGGGGGGAGTTTTCGGTATAATGCAGGGGTACAAGAATGTTTTCCTTATTGTGTCGATTATAGTGCTGGCTCTCATGATTGCCTATTATATATATGAAAAAAATAAAACCATGCTCTTCAGCCTGTCAATGGCGCTCATCATTTCCGGTGCAATCGGGAATATTATCGATCGTCTTGTTCCTTCCCGTCCAGGAGTGGTTGATTTCATTTCTGTCGGTGTTGACGGCGTGTACCGGTGGCCTTCTTTTAATGTGGCCGATTCCTGTATCGTCGTGGGCGCTTTTCTGCTGGTAATTGTCTTTTACCAGGAGGAGAAGAAACGAAAGGAGCAGGAGCAGAATCAGGTTTAGAGGTGCCTATAAAATAAAATGGGGGATTGTTTTTCATAATCCCCCTTTCTCCCGTAAATGTTTTCCTGCAAAATCACTGCGAAATAAATAGTAAAATAAGGGTGATGATGGGCAGCAGGATGTACATCATATCCTTGAGAACTGTTAAAATATTGCTGCTTTCCGCTTTCATGACGTTACTCCCCGAAACATGATAGTATGTTATAATGTTTATTGGCACCATAATAGTTGGCCGAAAATAATTGTCAATAAAAAAACCCATCTGGGTGGGATTTTTACAATTAATTTGAAATTTATTCATAAAAACTAAATTTTATAAAAATCGTATAAATATTTATCCGCATACATTGACTCTATAACCATTAATGGAATTAACCTGCATACATGGGTGCTTAAATTTGCCCACGGATCGAAAAATAGCCGGGAAAAACATTAGTTGGGCAATAGTAAAAAGAGCAAGATAATAGTAAGGAGCGGTAAAAGAATATAGATCAGAATTTCCCGTTTAAGATATGCCTGATTTCTGTTTTTAAAGGATGTATCGGTGTCTAGCCTGAACATGGATTTCCCCCTTTAAAATGATCTCATATTAATGAATATTAGAGGGATTGGAGGAAAAGTCAACAAATAATCCGCCTGGGTGGGACTTTTTTTAATTTTTTTTATTTATCTATTATTTTTAAATCCGCTTCGGCGATTGTAGAGCTGTTTTTAGTGATGGCAACATGGTATGCACCTTCATTGTAGAAAGACAGCATGGTTGTGGCCCGGCTGTCCTCGGGGATGACTTTCAATTCAATTTGCTCCATTTCCTTGTTACTGTTCCCCAGCTTTTCGTATATTACTATGGTAAGCTTTTCTACTCCAAAGGGTTCATTACTTGTATACAGGGCAGTGAGATCCCCCGTGGTAAAGGTCGTTCCGCAGCTGTTTCCGGTTCCATCGGGAGTTACTCCCTCGCAAAAAAGTATATCGGGAGCTTTTTTACAGCCGGAAAACATGATAGTGAGGAATAATAATACCTGCAGGTATTTCATAATTTTACCTATTTTTTGAAATTACGGCATATATTCACTATATGAAACCCGCAATTCCACTAAAATCAAGGATTATTTGGATCTATAGGCTTTTTCTGCACAGGGCTTCGTACAGGGCTTTTAGTGCCATGTCTGCGTGGTATTTGTGCACGCCGAAGTGGAAACTGATCTGTGCCGGTCCCTGATCAATGATCTCTATATTGATGTTTTTTTCCTTCAGTGCCGTGGACGCAACAGCGATGACTCCGGGCTGGTCTTTCATGCCGATTCCAACGGGAGAGAGCATGGTTATGTTGTAATTGAGCTCGATGTTGTCGGGATTGAGACGTGCCTGTATGGTATCCTTCAGGTCATCCTCATATCCTTTTAAATCAGCCTGCTTGAATATAATGGAGACGTCATCTTTATCCGTGGGGTAATGATAGGTCTCAATACCGAAATCCTTCATAATTCTGAGGAGGTCGTTGACGAATCCGATAGTCTCGCCGGCACCGTCTTTTTCAACATACAGGTAGGCGATATCATCGAGACGGGCAATACCCACAACGGTCTCTTCGGGTATTCTTTCGGAAACAATCAGGGTTCCCGGTGCGGCAGGATTATTGGTATTTTTAATATTAATGGGTATATGGCGTTTTTTACAGTTTACCATGGCGTCGAAATGGAAGACATTGAATCCCTTCGATGAAAGAAGGCGTATTTCTTTATAGGTAAGGCGGGGGATTACCTCAGCGTCGGGAATCAGACGGGGATCAATCTGGAAGACACCGTCCGTATCGGTCCAGTTTTCATACAGGGAGGCGTTCATGGCATAGGCAACCTCCCCGCCCGTCAGGTCGGAACCGCCGCGGGAAAAAACAGCTATATCGCCTTTTTCCGTGATGCCGTAATATCCCGGTATGACGACAACGCCGGATTTTTCCGAAAGAGTGCTGATATTTTTATACGTGACAGGGACCACCTTGGCATTATTGAAATCCTCGCTGACAATGAATCCGATATCTTCAGGGAGGGCCAGCTCAGAGGCAATCCCTACCTTGTTAAAGTAGCGGGATATCACTTTGGCATTGTAATGCTCTCCCCGGGAAGCGAAGAAATCATTTTTCTGGGGATCGGGTAATATCTTTTTTAAATCAGAGGACAGGTCCTGCAATATATCCTCACCGTCGATGCCCAGATCATTTATGAGGCGGGTGAATTTTTGTATTACGGCGTTATAGCTCTCTTCCCCTGTGATATTTTTTTTCTTGCTCCTGAAATGATTGCCGGTCTTGGCGATGTTGAAAAGATGATCGGTGACCTTCTCGCTGTCCTGTTCGTCCTTGCCCGGTGCCGATACTACGACATATTTTCTATTGGGGTTTGCCTTGATGATATCGGTAACCTTTTTGATCTGTGCCGCGTTTGCTACGGAGCTGCCGCCGAATTTACATACTATGGATTCCATGACTTTCTCCCAGTTTGGATATTATCAGAAGTCACAATTGGACGACCTGACAGATTATCAACTATTTTTTTGCCATGCGGAAAAGACTTTGAATATTATCATGAAAAGTATTTGCTTTTCAACACCTGATTTGACAGGTTTTATAAAGGAATATCGTATCCATATAATTTTTAAGGAGACCATGCCATGATTACACTTATTGCCACGCTGAAGGTTAAGGATGGAATGATGGAGGATGCCATCAATGTTCTAAAGGAAATTGTTCCGAAGATTAAAGAGAATGAACCGGGCTGTCTGGAATACATTCCTCATACGGTCCGCAACGATGAAAAGACCCTCATTTTTTATGAAAAATACCGTGATAAGGACGCTCTGAAGCTTCATTCAGCTAATATAGTGAAAAGCCTTGAACGGCTCCTGCCGCTTCTTGATCCTGGTATGGATATTAAAACCTGCTATGAGATTATTGGATAAAACAACAGCGGGAGCTACAGCAGCGATCCCTGTAGCTCCTCGTCGTCTTCAATTTCACCGGTCTCGTTTTTGATCCGCACTGCCTTTTTTTCCACGGAGCTGTTTTCTCCCTTCTGAAGAATTTCTATTCTCCGTTCCGCTTCTTCCAGCTTATCGTGACAGAATTTTGCATATCGCATGCCTTTTTCAAATTCCCCGATGGACTCATCGAGGTCCAATTCCCCCCTTTCCAGTTTTGTGGCAATAAGCTCCAGTTCTTTCAGGGCTGTTTCGAATTTAAGGTCTTCTTTTTTTTGCTTCTTTTCCACCTGATCCTCCTTTCTGAATTGAATCTACTGAACAATGCAGCGTACCGTCAATAATCTGTACCAGGATACTTTTACCCTGCGCCGTATCATCAACGCTTTTAAGTATGCTGCCGTCACTGTTTCGGGTTATAGAGTATCCGCGCTGCATGACATTGAGCGGTGAAAGTTTTTCCATGGCCTGGAGGGCCATATGGAACTGATGTGTCTTATTCTGCAGGCAAGACCTTGTTATCATGATGATATTGGGGATAGTGAGCAGAGATTTTCTTCTTTCAGCGACCATGTCTTTCATGGCTGAAATGATGCGATTTTCAGTATCGGTCAGGAGCATGGTATAACGCGACACAATATCCATAGGTTCTGTAAAGATGCGGCGGGTAGTGACACCCTGGAGCTGCAGTTTCAGGTGCTTGAAATATCCTGACAGGGCCGTATCGGATCTGGTCAGGTAATAGTTGATTTCATCGACGAGATCCTGTTTCACCGGTATGGCTATTTCAGCAGCGGCCGACGGTGTGGGCGCGGCAGCATCGGCCGCGTCATCGCTCAGGGGGTGATCGATCTGGTGACCCACGGCGGAAATGATCGGTACCCGTGAATTGAAGAATGCCCTCACGACAGGTTCTTCATTGAAGGGCATGAGGTCCTCGAAAGAACCGCCGCCCCTGCCGGCTATTATGAGGTCGATGGCATGCTCCGGCCTGTTCAGTTCTTCGATGCCTCTCACGATGGTCGCGGCAGCATCATCGCCCTGGACCTTGGCCGGCGCCAGGACAATTTCCAGGTTTGGATAGCGACGCAGCGCCACCTTGATGATGTCGCGAAGGGCAGCTCCCGTAGGAGAGGTGACAATGCCGAGCCTTCGCGGGAGAAAAGGGAGGTCTCTTTTTCGTGACGGATCAAAAATCCCTTCGGCGGCGAGTTTTTTCTTCAGCTGTTCAATCATTTTCTGGAGTTCGCCGATTCCTTCAAGCCGGACTGCCGTAACATTGAGCTGATAAGATCCCCTTTTTTCAAACACGGTAATGCCGCCCAGGGCAATGATGCTCATTCCCTCCTCAAGTTTGAACTTCAGTCCCTTGTTGGCATAGCGGAAAAAAGTTGCCTGGACCAGGGCATTGTCGTCTTTCAGGGTGAAATAGATGTGCCCCGATGAGTGATAGGTGAGGTTATATACTTCACCCCGGACCCAGATGCCGGTAAAGGAAGGGTTCAGTTCCAGGGCCCCCTTGATCTCCCTGGTGAGCTCCGAGACGGTAAAAATGTGCTGTTCAAAATCGGTTTCCATGGTTGTTATTATGTCGTATCGTTGTTGATTCTGGCAATGAAAAAATTTTTTACCGGACGAAAGTGCGATAGCGCTGCAGGGGAAAAAATGTGTCACAGGTACAGTAAGGGTCGCTCCTAAAAAAGAATTGCAAATTTTCCAATTTATATATGTACTAACCGGTAATAGATGCCAGCATATTCCATAAAAGAGGGTTGCACATGGACTACACTGAGTATACGGGATCCGGTACAGTCATTGATCAAAGAATGGTTAATATATCCGATGGTGTAGCGCTAAAGATAATAGAATTTATTCCAAAGAAGAATGATAAAAAGAAGCCCATTGTCATATTTGTTGCCGGGTGGATATCACATATTTCAGGATGGAAGGAGGTTCTTCGGGAGATAACGGGTACGTATCACACGATCTATCTGGAATCCCGGGAAAAAAAATCCTCCCTTGCTCCGCGAACCGGAAATATTACCTATGACATTGAACGGCTGAAGCTGGACCTCAAGGAGGTGGTGGATGCCGTAATTCCCCGCAGCAGGGAATTTGTTTTTGTCGGCAGTTCCCTTGGTGCTACAGTAATCATGGAGTATTGCACCATGCAATATCGCGACCCTCTTGGTTCTATCCTTATCAGCCCCCTGTCGGAATTCCGTTTTCCGAAGCTTTTTGCCATACTATTGCCTGGTATACCGGTATCGAGCTATAGTGTCATCAAGCCCCTTGTAAAATGGTATCTCAAAACCTTCCGCGTAAAGGAAGAGGAGCAGAGTCGTAAGTATAATTATACCCTGGATGAGGCCGATCCCTATAAGCTGAAAAAAAACGCCATGGCCCTCAAAAACTATAAGATATGGGACAGCCTGAAGAATATAACCGTGCCCTGTCTCATAATCGGTGCTGCCGATGATACACTGCACAGCACTGATGAGGTGAGGCAGTTCCTCTCCATTATTCCCCGGGCGGAATATGAGGAGCTTGCCAGCAACAAGGAGACACACAGCGTAAAAGCCGGGCAGATTATGGTGAAAAAAATACAGAACCTCTGATCTTCCTTCCCTGTCCGATGAAACCGGTTCAGCATTATGCTCTATCAGAGCGCCTTTCGTTCAATAAGGAGGGATATTCCTGTATATTCCGGGCTGGAGTTTTTTAAATTTTATAGTATATTAGATTAAGGGAATTTTTATAAATCATTATATGCCAGAGCCCTTTGCACTCATCCTGATCCGGCTCTGCATTCGATCATCCTGATCAGCAGATATTCCCTTGCGGGCACAAACAATGGGAAAATGAAATTTTTTCAGAAATGTAATCAGCATACTTGAAAATACAGATTAGTAAGGAATGGCTTTATGAAGAGATGGGTTGAGTTGATAATGCGATATCCCCGGGTTACTATCGCGTCTATTGTTTTGTTTACCGCTATAGCCATAGTGGGAATGCTGCAGGTCAAGTTCGATACTTCCACCGATGCGATGATGCCTAAGAATAACGAGGTGTATAAATATAATCAACAGGCAAAAAGAATATTCAGTGATGTCAATACTTACGTCCTGACGGCGATACAGGCCGGGGAAGGCAGTGAACTGTTTTCAAAAGAAAACTTTCAGCATCTGAAAAATCTGGTTCTGGAACTGCAGGAATATCAGACCTTTGATGAGACTGAAGAAAACAGAAGACTGAAAAGTCTTATTGATGCCGGTAAGGCCGGGATACGGAAAAAAGGAAAACCGGTTGCGGAAATAAAAGCCGGTACGGTCACTGCGGACAAACTGGAAGAACAGCTCGACAGTGAGATTTTCGGCGATGATCAAACGGAAAAACCTGTGACGGAAACCGCGGAGAATGATATCTGGGATATTTCGCGACCGATCACGAAAAATAAATTATATGTCAGTGCGATACGGGAACGAAACGAATATGATTACAGTGCCTGTGTACCTGTTTCATTGAGGGAAATAAAAAAGGCTCTGGGGACAGCCGCAATACGTCAGCTGGATACGATCATGGAAAAACATTCTTTCAGGGATATGACCGATGATACGATACTGACAAAAAGAGAGTATCGCCTTCTTGTTGAATCATGGGAGAGCTTGTATCTCTATAAATCAATGAGAATCATTAAGATGATGCTGAATCCCCTGACCGGCAGCGATATTCATGGAGAGAAGGACAGGATAACGCTGAGAAAGTTTCTTCCCGTTGCAGCAAACGGGGAAATAAAGATCCCTGAATCTGCAGAAGAGTTTAACCGGCTGAAGAAAACACTTATACTGAATCCGGCCTACGAGTCAGTCCTGTATTCTCTGGATCCGCGGAGTGCTATTCAATCCCTGGCGCTGGGGATCGTTCTGCGTCCCATCAAGACACACACGGAGATTTTCAGCTACCTCTATGCCGCGATTAAAAAAAATGAAACTAAAACTCTGAAGCTTACTCCCGTGGGAATCCCGGTCTATGAAAAGTTTATATTCGATTATATGAACAAGGATCTGAGAACGCTTATTCCCCTGGTGCTCTTTGTAATTGTCATGACTTTTTTCCTTAATTTCAGATCGCCTCGCGGGATCATCCTTCCGGCACTATCGGTAACGGTCAGCACGATCTGGGTGGTGGGCATTATGGGCTTTTTTAAAATACCCATAACAGTGATGGTCAATATGCTGCCGGCACTGCTTGTTGCCGTAGGCAGTTCCTATGCCATACATGTCTATACACAGTATCTCCATGATCGTGACACGATTATTGCCGCCGATAAGAAAGTCGGACTCATCCGGTCAATGAACCATATCTCATCCACGGTAATTCTTGCTGCTTTGACAACGGCAATCGGTTTTTTCACGCTTGCGGTCAGTGAACTGATTTCGTTGAAACACCTTGGTATCTTTTCAGCACTGGGCAGTTTGCTCGCCATGATTGCCGCTGTTACTCTGATCCCGGTTCTTCTCGTGCTTCTGAAAAATCCGAAGGGCGGCAGCAACCTGCCGGCTGGTGATGATATCAAGCGTAACCGTCTGGTGGGGAAAATCATCATCGTTTTTGATCATCTAAGCCAGAAGAGGGGACGGGAAGTTATTATTGTCTCATGTATTTTGTTTGCCGTCGGCGCCGTGGGGATCAGTAAAATAAAACTGGAATCCACGCCCATGAATAATTTTAAAAAGGATTCATACCTGTATAAAGCGGAATTCATGATGGGCAAGTATTTCAATGGAAGCCTGACCATGAACCTGGTGTTTGACTCAGGGAAAAAAGACGGCGTCAATGATCCGGCCTTTCTCAAAAAAATGGAGAAAGTACGGCTATGGCTGACTTCACCGGAAAACAGGGAAAAGTATCAGATGCTTCATACAACAGCCTATGGTGATTTCATCAAAAGAATAAATAAGGCCATGCATAATGAAGATCCCGACTATTATACCATTCCCGATTCCCGGCAGACCATAACGGATTACCTTCGGCTTTATTCCGACACCGATGAAAATTCCGACGGCCGGGTCGATGTCATGGAATCATTCGTGGACACGCAGTTCCGGTATGCCAATATCCTTGTCCGTGTCGGTTCCATTGACGGGCGTCTCTATTCTTCCCGTCTTGTTGATATATCCCGAAAAGCGATTTCACAGTATATCGACAATGATCCTGATTTACGGAATTACCGGTGGTTTTTGCTGGGGGAATCCATGAATTTTATGGTCATTTCCCGTATGATTATCGACGGTCAACTGCAGAGTATATTCATAACGCTGATTCTCGTCATGCTCCTGATTCTGTTTCTTTTCAGAAACATCAAGGCGGCCCTGGTTTCCATTATCCCTATTTCAATGGCTATTGTCGTCACGTACGGCATTATGGGCTACACGGGCATTCCTCTTGATATATCAAAGTCGCTTCTCGCCGCCATTGCAATCGGTATCGGTGTCGATAATACGATTCATATGCTGAAAACCCTGAAGTTCCACCTGCACAAAGGGCTTCCCCTTGCAGAGGCCATGGATTTTGCCTACAGGGAGGCCGGCATCGCCATTGTATATACGTCGCTGGCTCTTATTTTCGGTTTTGCCGTTTTGATTCTTTCAGAGTTTCTGCCAATTTTTTATCTTGCAATATTAATGGTACTTACCATGGTTATATCCACCGTTTCAGCTCTTGTTCTTCTGCCTGGTATTATTTTTTACTTTAACCTGAATGTTGATCAGGAGCTGGATTGGAAGATTTTTAAAATAATTGACTTTAAGAACATTTTTGAGATTGATAAATGAAAATTTCGGGGGCAAATATGAAAAAAGGCCTTATTGTTTCAACAGTGCTGTTCACCATATTCTCAGGCCTGAACAGTTCTTTCGCCATTGACGGAAAACAGATAATGGATAAGGTGAAGGCATTAAAAAAACCCATGACGGTAATCCAGTCTGCCGTCCTGCTGATCGTAAAGGGAGAACGCCGTGATGTATTGAAATTTGACGGAATATTTAAAGATTACGGCAATGAATCAAGAGTGCGGATATCATTCAAGGAAGGAACAAGCATGGAGTTCCTGGTGGTACACGAAAAGGGCGGAGGAAGCACCCAGTGGCTGAAGCTTTCCAATGGCCGTATTCGCCAGTTGCCCCAGGGGGAGAAAGGAAATACCTGGCTGAACTCTCACTTCTATAACGTTGATATCGGCGGTGTTACGGAGAGACAGAATGTCACCTATACGCTGCTGGGAGAAGGGGAGGCCGAAGGCGTTCCCTGTTACCGTATTCAGGGGAGCGGAAATCCCAATGGTGTTTACAGCAGCAGTATTCTCTATGTCGGTAAAGCTGACTTTATTATCCGCCGCGTCGAGCTTTTTGAAAAGGGAAAACATACCAAGACACTGATCCTGGACAAGATTGAAAATGTTTCAGGGATACCCACACCCAGGAAAATTACCATGGAACGGGCCGATGGCCTGGGGAAGAGCATTATCTACATAAAATCCATCAATTATAATGTTCCCGTGTCGGACAATGAACTGAAACGATCGGGTTTTTGATTCTATTGCGATCAATAAAAAAAATAGCCATGGCAGTACTGCTGGTACTGGCGGCTTCCGCCGCCGGTGCCCAGACCGAGGAGGAACTGGACCGGGAACTGCTGGGCGGTGATACTTCCTCCGAGGTCCAGGAGAAAATAAATCCCTGGGAGATAAACGGATTTCTTCGAAGCAGTCTTCAGCTTGCCCTTCCCTTCAGCGATGATGCTTCAGAGTACGAAGTGGTAAAACTGGAAGGACGGGGAAGACTTAATACGCAGTACAGCAGCGGTACTTTTTCCGCGAAGGTGACCGTTGACGCATTCTACTATCCACTCAAGCTTTTCAAAGATACCACTCAACGGAACCGCATTGAGGCTGCCGAGCTGTATGTTGCCGGTGGCGACCGGTTCCAGTTTAAACTGGGTATACAGCGCTTTGCCTGGGGAAATGCAGAAATATTCGGGGTCACGGGTTTTTTCAACCGGCTCGATTTATCAGAGTCCCTTGCCAAGGATCCCGCTGATATCACGCGGGGTGTTGCGACCCTGTCCCTGAAATATATTTTCGGTGAACTGGCCATAGAAGCGGCCTGGTGTCCCATGCACTATCCCGTTATTGTCCCCAGGGGATTCTGGGCGCTGAAAGATCATAAACCCTATGAAACGGAGT